>SCPN01000056.1_pt1:0-1497500 | contig 1521015 bp, 1356 predicted proteins | sample 6106831 | NCBI WGS metagenome assembly SCPN01 (sample SAMN10720447, study PRJNA508395) | human gut metagenome | isolation source: Participant 1, 0 month | reverse complement strand
ATATTTAATATATTCGGTGTCGATGCGATCCGGCAGTTACAAGAAGTCGCGGTTAAAGAAAGTCGGTTGGGGATTCCTATAATTGTTGGCGCTGATATTTGTAATGGTTATAAAACTGTTTTTCCCATTCCTCTAGGTCTTTCGTGTAGTTGGAAACCGGAGAATATAGAAGAGGTCGCTCGAATTTCCGCAAAGGAAGTTGGTGCTGATGGTATCTGTTGGACATATAGCCCGATGGTCGATATATCTCATGATGCCCGGTGGGGACGAGTAAAGGAAGGAGCGGGCGAGGATCCGTTTCTTGGAGGTATAATGGCTCAAGCATGGGTGCGTGGTTATCAAGGCAATGATTTATCGGCTGATACGACTCTTATGGCATGTGTAAAGCATTATGCGCTTTATGGAGCGGCCGAGGCTGGTCGGGATTATAATACGGTAGATATGAGCCGTGTGACTGCCATGAATTATTACATGCGTCCTTATCAGGCTGCTGTAGAAGCAGGAGTAGGAAGTATCATGACTTCATTCAACGAATTTGAAAGTATCCCCGCGACCGGAAATACTTGGCTTCTTAATGACGTGTTGCGTAAACAATGGGGATTTAACGGCTTTGTCGTGTCTGATTTTACGGCAATAGCGGAGATGGTAAACCATGGAATAGGTAATAGTCAGGAAGTCGGAGTCAAGGCGCTAAAGGCGGGTGTCGATATGGATATGATAGCGGACTGTTATCATGCCGTATTAAAGAAATCATTGGAAGAAGGGAAAATAACAGAGGCTAAGATTGACTCTGCTTGCCGGAGAATACTAATCGCAAAATACCAATTGGGATTGTTCCATGATCCATATAAATATTGTAATCCGAAAAGAGCCGCCAAAGAGTTCTTGTCGGTAAATAACGTATCTGCGGCCCGTCGTATTGCGGCGGAGTCTTTCGTGTTACTTAAAAATGATAATAATCTGCTTCCACTTAAAGGATGTCGTAAGGTCGCTGTGGTCGGTCCTTTAGCGGATAGCAAGGCGAATATGGCTGGATCGTGGAAATATGATGAGCAGACTAAATCTTATCATGGATTGGTAGAGGATTTACAGGAATCTTTGGGAAATGGAGTAGAGGTTGTTTTTGCAAAAGGCAGCAATCTAGTCGATGATTCCGTCTATGAAGCAAACTTTACGGATCAAAATCGTTCAACCCGGGATGATAGAAGCGATGAACAATTAATCGCCGAGGCCCTAAAAGTGGCGGAAGGCGCTGATGTGATTATCGCTGCTTTGGGTGAATCGATAGATATGAGTGGAGAAGGCGCTAGTAGAGCCATCCTTGAAATGCCGCAAACGCAGAAAAAATTACTGGATGCTATCCAAAAGACAGGAAAGCCGATCGTAATGGTACTTTTTACCGGAAGACCTTTGGCATTACAATCCGAGGAAAAGCAGGTGAATGCGATCTTGAACGTATGGTTCGGTGGTACGGAAGCAGGAGCGGCTATTGCCGATGTCTTGACCGGAAAGGTTTCTCCGACGGGGAAGTTAACCATGTCTTTTCCTCGTGTAACAGGCCAATGTCCGATCTATTACAATCATAAGATGACAGGACGTCCTATGTCTCCCGATGCTTGGTACACTCGTTATGTCTCCAATTATATAGATGTGTTGAATGAGCCTCTTTATCCATTTGGTTACGGTTTGAGTTATACGACTTATACGTATGGCGATGTATCTTTGAATACGAATTCTATAGATGCAAATGGAAAAATTCAAGCATCCGTGATTGTTACCAATACCGGGGCTCAGGATGGAGAGGAAATCGTACAGCTTTATTTGCGTGATATCGTACGCAGCATAACCCCTCCGGTCCAAGAATTGAAAGGATTCAAGCGAGTTGCGTTAAAAGCGGGAGAAAGCAAGAAAGTAACCTTTGATATTGATGTGGATATGTTGAAATTCTACGATTCAACCTTAGATTATGTCGCTGAGCCGGGTGAGTTTCAGGTAATGATCGGTGGAAATAGTAAAGAGGTGAAAACAGCTTCGTTTACATTAAAATAATCCTAATCGGAAGGAATCAGTTATGGGTCTTTGCTAAATTCGAAATTATATGTATCTTTGCCAAAAGAAATATTACAAAACCATGGGGATGACCGGTTTTGAAAGACCTATCCGAAAAATCAAAGAAAATAAGAGTAAAGCAAAAGTTAAATAAAATACTAAATATTAGTGTTTTATAAGTAATATAAGAGCTAAATAGGAACAACGTGTTTTCCTTTGTTTAGCTCTTTTTTTTGTTACTTTTGTTACTCGTTTGTTACCCGTGAACGGAAATGTTACTTATCTTTACGGTGGGTAACAAATAAAGTAACGATATGGCAAAGCAAGTCAAAGTTAAAGAGCCGGTACGTATTCGTACAAAGAAACTGGCTAACGGGAATGAATCGATCTACCTGGATCTATACAAAGACGGTGATCGTGTGTACGAGTTTCTCAAACTCTATCTTATTCCGGAAAAATCAAAAGCAGATAAGGAAGCGAACCGTAAAACGTTAGAGTTAGCTAATGCGATCAAGGCTAAACGGATCGTAGAGTTGCAAAATAACGAACATGGCTTTAAAACAAATACTACCAGATCAAAGATGAATCTTATTCAATTTGTCTTACACTTGGCAGATGAACAACTAGCAAAATCGGGTAACAAGCGAAGTTATTATTATACGCTTCATTCACTTGCTAAGCATTTAGAGGCTTATGCTGGTGATAAAATTACCTTTACAAAGGTAAATACAGAGTTTGTTAAAGGGTTCATTGCTTATCTTCGTACTGCAATGAATTTTAACTATGAGAATAGTGAAAAGAAATCAAAATATGAAGTTCTTTCACAGAATACTCAACATAATCTATACAAAAAATTTGCTTGGGTAATTCGTAAAGCGATGCAAGCTGATATAATGGCGATTAATCCTCTTGATAAGATAGATAACACGGATAAACCTAAGCCGGAGGATGGGCAAAGGGAATTTTTAACAATTGAGGAAATAAAGAGGTTGATGAATACACCATGTGAAGATGATATGTTGAAATGCGCTTTTATCTTTTGCTGTTTAGTTGGGCTTCGTTACAGTGATGTGAAGAAGTTGGTCTGGAATGATTTGTATGAAGATAATGAAGGTGCCATTATCCTTCGGATTCGTGTGACTAAGACGAAACGTTGTGAGGACTTTCCTATAAGTAAAGAAGCTTTGAAATGGCTACCGGAAAGAATTGGCTCTGGTGATGAGAAAATCTTTAAATTGCCTAAAAATGATAATTCAAACCGGAAACTAAAACATTGGTGTACCTTGGCTGGTATAACAAAGAATGTCACTTTCCACGTAGCTCGGCATACTGCAGCAACGTTGAATCTTAGTTTGGGTGTACCGATAGAGACAGTTAGTAAGCTATTAGGACATACTAAGATTAGTACAACTCAAATTTATGCAAAAGTTATTGACGCAAATAAAAAGGCTGCTGTTCATAAGCAAGACGGCGTATTTGATTGATCCTTAGTAAATAGAATAATAAGTATCTTAAACTAATCATACGATATGGGTATACAAGAAAGACCATTTGAAAATATTATAAGCATGAATAACTCATTATCTGGTGATCCTATTAATGAGTTAATAACACTAAATAAATTAGAGAGAAGTATTTATAGTGAAGGTCGAAAATTAGAAACTATTATCTTGTTATCTGGTATGACATCAAAAGATAGATGGATATACATTTCTCTTATTCTTGATGATTTGTTATATCAATATGATATCTCTTGTAGAAAGGTTAGAGGAATGAATACTAATACTTTGTTATATAAAAGAGCTCTATTATTGAAGAAAGCAATCGTGGAAGTGATGGAAGTAACAAGCACACGATTAAAAATAGCATTTGATACTGATTATATAAAAGAAAGAGAAGAAAGATATGCTACAACGGGGGCTGCCAGATGGGATGATTCAACCGATAAAAAATTAGATTTAGATATAGTAGAAAACATGCGGTATTTTAATGATTTAATTTCGGGGAAGATTGATAGATATTTGGAAAATTGCAAAAGTCGGTTTACGAAAAAATATGACGATGATAAATTAAAAGCTATCTGGCTTCATTTGAAAGAGGAAAATTATATTAATAGTAATACAAGTTTAGATACGTTTCTTTATTTATTGGGGAATATCGATAATGTGCCTGAGCACTTTTATATTGAATGGTTAGCTTCATTGAAGGAATTGCATGTTCTTATAGATGTGTTTTGGAAGTCAGAGCGAAATAGGTGGAAAAAGGCAAGTGAAATATTTTTATATGGTGATAAGTTTTTGAACTATAGAAGCTTAACTGCTGCTGTCAGTAAGGAAGATGATATTGAAAATATAGAAAAAAAATTTGCATGTTGGTTAAAAGAGAAGTGACACTCTTTAGGTGATAGTAGGTGATTTTGGGTGATACTTTTTATTATCACCCTTTTTAGTTGTTTTTTAATATGATCTTTGTTGTGTCAATACTGAGTAGGTACATATTGACAATATGTGAATATGCTGAATCTACCTACATTCAGCATTAAGATATGATAATTAAAAACAAAAAAAATGGATTCGATTAAAAATATCTTAAAAAGAATAGAGTGTAATACTCTACTTGCGACAAAGACAGTACTAACTGTTGATGATGTAGCAACTCTTACTGGCTTAAGTAAGAGTCATATATACAAGCTTACATATAGTCATCAGATACCTCATTACAAACCATCTGGAAAGCAAGTCTATTTTGATCGCTCGGAGATTGAGGAGTGGCTTAAACGAAATCGTGTTGATTCGGTAGAAGAGATAGAGCAAGCCGCCATTAATCATGTTGTAATGAATAAAAAAGGAAGGGGGAGAGTATGAAAGATGAGATAGCTTCTAAAATCTATGTCAATCTATCAAGGTGTGAGAAAGGACATGATTCATGTACTGAATATAGTAGTATGTTGCATGATATGGTACATGGTCATATGTTATATGATACGGTTGACTTTGTTCTTAATCAGAAAGATGTTCCAGAAATAGATTTGTTAGCGGAAGTGTCGCCATATTTGATGAATAGAAGTGATTGTATTGGTAATGATGGCCTCCCTTATGTACGTGGGAAATATAAGGGGTATAATGTGTATGTAAATACTCATACTCTAAAAATCAATGCTTGTAGCTTATGTAAATATTACTACGGTACCAACATGCACGATTTCCCTTTAGAGGACGTACGGAAAGCCATTGGGAGGATAGGAGAGGATTTAAACATCCCTATGGATAAGGTCATTGTGACTAGAATGGATTCAGCAATGGATTTGGAGTTACAGCGGTCTCCAATAGAATATTTCAATCGGATGTTAGATTTACCTTATTTTAGGCGTCTTTCATATCCTACAGGAATTACGTTTCAAACAGCAGAGAAAGAACTTTCGTTTTACGATAAAGGAAAGGAACAGGGGAGTAATAATAAGAATATAGCTCGATGCGAGTTTCGGATAAAGAAAGTTAGGAGGTGCTTTGGGAGATCGGTTACTGCGTCAATGTTATATGATCCTAGCTTTTGGAATGATTTGCTGGATCGGTTCTTATCTTGTTATTCCAAAGTCAAGGTGAGTAAAGAGTCTTTACCGCTTGATAAGATAAATGGGATAAAGATTTTGAAAGATTGTGCCTTATGTGATTATGTTAATCGTAATGGATTTGATCCGTTGAGGTCTGGATTTAAGGCTCGTGTACGTGATGGAGAATTGGCGCAAAGAGCCTGCAAGTCTATTATAGAAAAGATCAAGAAGTGTTGTTTCTCTTCTCAAGGAAAAGACGTTGGCCCAGAGATAGAAGAATTTGATGTGAAATTCAGGTCATTTTTGAAGTTAAAGAGATTTGATTAAATATCATTGTTTTGCCCATATTTGAGACTTGCAACGTATCTAGTCTTAATTTTTTCCTAATAAAATGTAGGAAATAATACCCTTGTCGGGGATCTGTCAAATAAATTTAGAGAGGTGGGGGATATTTCCGGGGAGGTGGTATCTCTCACTTCTTTTGGTTTTAGAGGATATTGTTCTGTAAACGATTTCCCAAAAAAGAATCACGATAAAACGGAATTTAGAAAATGTTCGTTATATTTGCGCGTGAGGTAATCACTAAAAGATGAAACAACAGATAATTAATAAGCTAAGAGGCTTTTTCTCTTTGCAGCCAATAGAGAAAGCGTGGGTGTTTGGTTCCTGTTCACGTGGAGAGGAGACGAAGGATAGCGATATTGATATTCTGGTTCGTTTTGACTCCCACGCTCGTATTACATTATTCAAGTATGCGGGTATGGTGGAAGCTCTAAGCCAATTGCTGCATCGTAAGGTTGACTTGGTGGAGGAAGGACAATTGAAGGATTTCGCCGTTTCTTCTGTAGATCGGGATAAAATATTGGTATATGAGAGAGAAGCCTAAAGACGATACACGTCTACGGCATATGCTGGAGGCGATAAATAATGTCATTGAGTTCACGACAGATGTGACTTTTGAGGAGTATTCCAGGAACAAGATATTGCGTTTTGCGGTCATCAAGAATTTGGAGATTGTGGGGGAGGCTGCTTATTTGATTACAAAGGAATTTCGGGAGGAACATCAGGAGATCGCATGGAATGAGGTCATAGGCATGCGTCATGTGTTGGTGCATGGGTATTATCAGATTCGGGATGAGATTGTGTGGGGAACCATTCAAACAGATCTATTTCCGCTTAAGGATAAGATAGAACGGTTGCTCTGTAAATAACTCAATGTATTGTTTAGAAAATAACCCTTTATTGGGGGGTATATCAAATAAATTTAGAGAGGTGGGGGATATTTCCGAGGAGGTGGTATCTTTCGCCTCTCTCATTTTTAATACGATCACTATCAACCAAGTTACCAATCTCGTACTTTTCGGCAAACTGCTATACGATAGTGCATGTTGGCGTATAAGGCGTTTTTAAGCCCGTTTTAGACTATATAACCCCGCCCCTATATTTCTTCATGTGTTTTCTTGAAATGTTTTGTGAGTAGCTTTAAATAAGATTCTCTGCGATTTTCTTTGCCCTTTGTTTTATATGTAATACATTTGCGGTGTATTGAAAATAACGTAGAAGCGTTAAGATATTATCTTGCATTGAAACTTGGACACTTTCATTCGCACAGGATAATGGACAAAATGCTCCTACGTCTTTGTTGTCGTATACTTACCTATCTATAGATGGGCAAATTATATGTACTTATAAGGCGTGGGGCTATTGTTTATTATTGTGCGAAGGGCAGTCCAAGGCCTCAATGCAGTAGTATCCAATAGTCCCCACGCTTCTTTTATTTAGAAACCACCGAACGAAGGGGACAGGGAGGATTTATATATGGTATGTGTATGGATATTCGAATTAGACATTATGATGCTCTTGGTATGACGTATATCGATATTTATACGGATAGGTCTATTGAGTGTATCTCATTTTGGGGTAAATTGGGCTTTTTTGGAAAAACTGCGGTAAAAAGAGAGATCAAAAATTGTATTGTGAATAACCTGCCATTATCGAATATTATCGATATGTTGAAAGCGAAAGGTTTTGATACTGCTAGTTTTTATGTATAAACAGGGAGGGAATTGTAATGGGTACTATTATTTCGATTATAGTCGGTGTTATTGCAATATTCGCTTTTTTAAGCTATATAGCTACTCCTAAAGGAGAGGATGCGGAAGAAAATGCTAAGGCTGGTGCAGCTGCAGGAGCTTATTTTCTTTTGTCTATAGCTCCTACTGTAATAACTATAATTATTATTGTTTTACTTGTAAAATCATGTTCTTAAAATGAAAAATATATCAATATTGATGTTCTTGATATTGTCTTTAGCTGTCTATGCTCAAGATAAAACATTGGAAATGAATGGAATGAAAACTTTTAGCATTTATTGCAATGAGGTTGAAATGTATACTAATGGACAAGAAAATAGCTATGTTTACAAAGCTGATGTAAGTATCTCATTTACTCCAGGTAAAATTGCAGGTATGGGGATTTTTATCGTAAATATGGATGGAGATAAACAGTCCTATAATGTTAAAGGCATACATAAGGCTATGAGAGATGGTAAAGTTTATTATACTTGTGTTGATGCGGATGATCTTAGGTCTATTTATGTATGGCGTGAAAATTACTTTTTCTTCACGGATGGTCAACATTCTGCAGAATGCGTTTATAAATAACTCTAAGAAAATACATTGTTGTGGTATATATTGAACAAGGTATTAAATTATTATTCAATAGTTTAATACCTTGTTCAATAGTGGGATATAAGCAAAAACAATTGATACGCTATATCAATATATATTGAATATGAAGAGTGATATCAGAAAAACTAATAAATGTTTTGATCATGCTTTTTGTAGCTGGGATTGTAAACCTCGGATCACGGGTTTAGTACATGATCCGGTTGAGGAATCTGAGGCCTATTTGTCTATAGAGACGGAGTTGGAGGAAAAGCTACGATCTTACTTCTCTGATAAAAAAATTGATTCTGGTAGCTGGTTTCGTACCCCGGTCTCATGTTTCGAGTATTGGCAAGTGATGAAACGTTTTTTATGGGAGGACTATCGAATAGAGTGGAGATCCCCGGTTGAATTGAATCCTTCTTATTCAAGGATGATCTTTAGGGGGTATTTGGGGTACGAATGGCTTTATATGGCGTGGATCGGGGCGGCACCAAAGGAGGAGGCTGCGAGCGGATGCGAAAGGCGGCGGCGGGGACACCAGCCCCCATTTTCTCTTTGGTACTTTGGGGTGAGAGTTTACATATGTCTTATTTTTTTTATTAACAATCTAAAAGCATGAAATAATGGATATAGAGCAAGAAGATGAAGAAATGCGTAAAATAAAAGAAGAGGTACGCAAGGTATATGAAGAAGAGTGTCGTAGGAACGAGGAAAAACTTCGTAAATCAGAGGAAAAACTTCGTAAATCAGAAAGAAAGATCGAGCAATTTTTGATAAAGCTCAACGAAGACGCTAGGCGAAGTTATGAATTATATAAACAAAGTGAGGAGTATAAACAAAGAGAAGAGAGGGAAAGAGAGTATCTAGAATGGCAGCGTAAACTAAGAGAAACCCCGGAGACCGATAACGGTGGAGAGTGGCTGGAAGCGATGTGGCATGAGCATGAGAGGGAATTGATGGAGCGATCAAGCCGAGAGCGTGAGAACCTTATTGTCCGCTTGAAACAGATGGCGGAGGATGACATTGTTCCCAAGATAGAGAAAAGAGGATTTGGGGGAGCTATGTGCTACAGACCGGCCGCACCAGATACGCTTTATTCTTTCATATGTCCGGAATGTGGAAGGGAAGTAAAAGTTGAGACCCATAAAGATGGTTATGAAAAAGGCATAGAGATTGTAAACGATATTGTTCATGAGATGGAGAGTTTAGGGTATGACGTGAAGGCAAGATGGGTGTGCTCTGTTTGCAGTCGAAGAGAGAAAAAAGCGACAGGGATAGACTTGCTTTTCTATATCCGTTTTAAGGACATGAAGACGTATCATGTGGCATTGGCCTCGATTGAGAAACTCAGGATGGTTTTAGCTTTTCTTAAGGGAGAGTGTAAACGACAAGATTTTAATAATTTCGAACAGATAGATGTTATTGAGGAAATGACAGGCATCAAATCCTGTCCAAAATGCGGGAATGAAATAAGGGGTGTGGAGCATATGAGTCAATGTGACATTGATCGTATGGAAGAAATGATTCGTCATGTAAATATGAGATTACAGCCATATTTCCATATGAGGGCGAAAAGATTATGTTCTGCTTGTAACCAAATAGGTATTGACATGTATCTTTATATGGATATTCTGGATATTGATGAGCGCACAATGGGTTCTGGAGAGGAGAAGCATTGTGTCGTACCTGCTTCAATGGAAGAGCTTGAGATTTTTCTCGCTTTGTTGAATGAAAAAGAAATTAAGGATTATAAAGACCTAGAAATGCGAGTTGATACTATTCAGTCGGTCAAGGAGTGGATGAAAGAAGGTGTGTATCCAAAGGGTGGGTATGAGCATTTCGTGGGATATTTGGATTTCTTGAAGAAAATAGTAGGCATAGAATCATGAGGAATCAGGTTATAAGATTGCCAAGAAATGCGGTGTTGGAGGTTACATACCAATGTAATCACCGATGTCTCTTTTGTTCCTGTCCTTGGTATGCTCCCGAGGGGAAATATCCCAAAGGTGAGGAACTGGATTTACAAGCGTGGAAAGAGGTGGTGGACAGATTGTATGACAAGGGCGTGGAGGTTTTCTCTATCTCCGGAGGTGAGGCCTTGCAAAAGGATTGCCTACCTCAAATACTTGAGTACATCCATATACAGAGTGGCAAGAGAAACAAGTATCCGGGGATTACCTTGATCTCAAATGGACGTTTCATGACGAATGAGTATCTTCGGCTTTTCCAACGTTACCATGTGAACTTAGCGATGAGTTTACCGGGGTATGCTACGTTTAAGGATCATACCGGGGTTGATAATGCGGATGGAGTATTGGGTTGGTTCAGGGAGGCGAAAAGATTAAGGCTTAGAACGACGGTTAATATTACGGTGACAAGAATAAATTATGACGAGTTATTCGAAACGATAGCTTTAGGGTTATTGAATGGGGCCTCATCAGTCTTGTTAAACCGTTTTTTACCCGGGGGACGAGGCTTGCTGTATCGCCAAAAGCTTGAGTTGAGCAGGGAGCAATTGAATGGAATGCTTGATACGGCGGAAGAGGTCTTATCGTATAGGAAATGTTATGGATATGTAGGGACGGAGTTCCCGAGGTGCCTCATCAAGGATATCAATAAATATCGTTACCTGGGGATTGGGACTCAATGCGCTGCCGCCAAGGGATTCTTTGCGATAGATCCAAGCGGACAGATCCGGACGTGTAATCATTCCCCAAGGATTGTCGGGCATGTTTTAGAGGGGGAAATGATAACAGACAATGCGTATTGGAATCTGTTTGCTCAAAGCGACTATCATCCGGCTTATTGCGCGAATTGTTCTGATATCGGTGTGTGTGATTGCGGCTGTCGTGAGGTCTCTAATATCTTGAATGGTACGCCTAAAGGCCTAGATCCTTGCATGGCTCAGTAACATATTTATGGTGATGAAAACATGTGAAGAAAAAAGAGTTGATGATGGATATTAGTTTGGTATGAAAACAAGTAAATGCTTTGATCGTGCTTCTTGTAGCTGGGATTGTAAACCTCGGATTACGGGTTTAATACATGATCCGGTTGAGGAATCTGAGGCCTATTTGTCTATAGAGACGGAGTTGGAGGAAAAGCTACGATCTTACTTCTCTGATAAAAAAATTGATTCTGGTAGCTGGTTTCGTACCCCGGTCTCATGTTTCGAGTATTGGCAAGTGATGAAACGTTTTTTATGGGAGGACTATCGAATAGAGTGGAGATCCCCGGTTGAATTGAATCCTACTATATTCAAGAACGACCTATAATCGGTAAAAAAGGAGATATGGAAGATTTTTTAACCTTCTTATTCGTTTGTATTGTTGGTGGGGTGGTTGGATTACCGGCCTTCATAATCCTTCTATTTTGGGCAAGGCCGGAGCGATGGACATTTAAGTCTTTTTGCCTTTGGTTGGCTACTTGGGTCTCATGGGTATGTTGTCCGCCTTTGTACGTGTGGATTGAGCGGAAATGGCGGTGGGCGAGTTGGAGAAGGTGTTCTTATGCGCTGTTATCCCCTATCTCTCTTATTAGCTTAATATATGTTTGCTCGTTTGTATCAGATATCGTCAATAAGCCGTATGGGAGCCGTATGGAGATCTCATACAAGGTAGGTGTAGGATTGCCAGCGTACGAGGTTATAGATCGCACCTATGGAAAAAAGTCGTTCACTTTGGACTATATTGATCGGATAGATATTAAGTTTGAACCGGGTCGTGAAACGGAGAGATTTTACTGGTGGATGAAGACGAATCCCCCGGCTCATTGGAGCGTGTCTGAGGACGGTGGTTTTTACTTTAATGAGATTTCAGAAGATGGAACCTCCTTCACAATGCGTATAGATCCCCAAAAGGGTACGGCACGTATAGAATATGGAGCGTGGTAGATAACTGGGGTTCGATTGTCGAGGGAGACCCTGTGTCCGTGGACGGCGGTGAGAGTCCTTTACCCCCCCCTGTTCTATGTGTGAAGATGCTTCTTGCTGCACCCTCTTTAATGTGGATGGTTCTTTATATACTTGTTTGGTTATTATTTCCAATCCGCATAAAGATTATCCTTCCGGTGGAGTGATGTGTGGGGAAGTAGTTAAAGGGATTATCAAATATATACATTAAGATTATGCTGAATAGACTCAAACATTTATTTGGAGATAAAAAAAATAAGGAATTTGGAATAAACAATATTACTCCAATAGAAAAGATTGCCCCCAAAGAGCAGATTGATTTGATCCGCTTTTTTAAAAACGAACTACCAGATAGTAAAGGTCGCTACCACAAAGATATTCTACAGTTCAATCATGAACAGATAGAATATAATCACGATTTCATACAATGGATTCTACCTACTATCGACAAAAGCCTGTTTCATCCAGAGGCTCCAACCATCGATGGACACTTTAAGGAACAATTGCAACATGACGATTTGGCAAAATCAAACTATTGCAAAACCTGCCAATTATATTTGAATTATATTGGATTCCATTGTAACAAAAGACGGATTCAATGTCAAATCACAGGAAGACTTTATGAATTGCCATTCCATAATCAATTAAGGATTACCCGTATGTTAGACTCTCTTAATCAAGTGGGAAATAATCAATGCTCAACCAATCTATACCATGCTATCATAAGTGAAATTAAGCCTGATTCCGACAAAATTACTAATAGTACATTAGAGTATTGGGCAAAAACACAAAGGATAAATAGAAACTGTAACATTCTTATAGGAGCAATCGCAGGAGATATAATAGGTTCAATTTATAAGTTTAATCCTATAAAATCAATAGACTTTCCTCTATTCAAAGAGCATTCCGGATTTACAGATGACACTGTAATGACTATTGCCAATGCTGACTGGCTATTGACAGGTGATAGCTTGTCTGGTATCATGTTAGACTATGGCAATCGTTATCCAAGGGCAGGATATGAAAAATCTTTTTACAATTGGTTACAACGAGATATTCCACAACCATATAATAGTTTTGGAAATGGTTCTGCCATGCGTGTAAGCCCTGTTGGATGGGTGTCAGACACATTAGAAGAGACTTTGAAAAAAGCTAAAGAGAGCGCAGAAATTACCCATAACCACCCAGAAGGGATTAAAGGGGCACAGGCTACGGCAGCATGTATTTATCTAGCTCGCACAGGAAAATCCAAGCAAGAGATTAAAGAATATATTGAATCTACTTTTGGCTATAATCTTAATCGAACCAGTGATGAAATACGAATCGCTTATCAATTCGATGCTACCTGTCAAGGTTCTGTTCCTGAATCCATCATCGCTTTTCTGGAAAGTAAGGATTTTGAAGATGCCATTCGTTTGGCTATTTCTTTGGGAGGAGATGCCGATACAATGGGTGCAATTACTGGAAGTATAGCAGAAGCATATTATAAAAATGTTCCAGACCATATAAAAGAGGAAATCCTTAAACGATTACCAGAAGAGTTTATCAACGTTATGGAAAAGTTCTACAAGAAATTTATTATGAAAAATGACGATAAATTTTCTGATAAAAACAAATCTAACCAATAGATAAAGGATTATCTGTCTGATGGTGTAATGGCTAGAAATTTGATTAAGGGAATTATTAATCTATTAAACAAGGAATAGGATTATGATTGTTACAGTATATGTCGCTATTGTATTATTAATTGTTTGGCTGATTGTTAAATTGTTTGGCTGGATAGTTGGAATTGAAAGAAAGGAGTAAGGTCGTGAATATGGTAAAAACGAGGTTCTTGATCTTCTATTCGATAGTGTGTACTATGGTATTAAATAAGTTGTTCCTAATTTGAGGCGTTATGGTGTTTTTGGTGTTAGCTTGTATAAGTTTGATTATCTTTGAATTATCGGTTTTTATAATCCTTGCATTTAAGACAAGGCCGGTGCGATGGACATTTAAGTCTTTTTGTCTTTGGTTGGTTTCTTTGGTCTCGTGGTGTTGTTTTCCACCATTGTACGTATGGATTGAGCGGAAGTGGCGGCAGGCTAGTCTAAGAAGGGCGCTATTTGTGCTGTTATCCCCAGTCTCTTTTCTTTTCTTGGTGGATGCCTGTACGTTCGATCCGCATCGCTTCATCCATAACCTTGATAGCCTGATAATAGATCTCAATGCTATTAATAGAGACTGGACAGGGATTGATACGCTGTTATCTCTAATCTCTCTTATTTACTTAGTATATATCTGTTCATTGGTATGTAAGTGCGTTAATAAGCCTTTCTATAACCGAAGAGATCTTTCAAGCAAGGTAGGGATAGGGGCAGCATACAAGATTGTAAATTCTCATGGCCGAAATGGGGATACGGATGAGGTTGACATTAGGTTTGACTCGGGTAGTGAAACAGAGGGGTTCAACAAAGGGTGAAGACGAATCCTCCGGCTCATTGGAGCATGTCGGAGGACGGTAGTTTTTACTTTAATGAGATTTCGGAAGATGGAACCTTCTTCACAATGCGTATAGATCCCCAGAAGGGTACGGCATGCATAGAATATGGAGCGTGGTAGATAACTGGGGTTCGATTGCAGGGGGAGGCCCTGTACCTGTGGACGGCGGCGAGAGTCCTTTACCCCCCTTTGTTTTTCTTTTGGTGTTTGATTGTATAGGCTATAGTTGCGTAATCGCTTAGCATCATATGTTGATTTATGTGTGTCTTTTGTATTATTGAGAATAATTCCTATCTTTGTACCAAAGAAAGCGATCATTTGAAGAATGAAGTTCTTTGATTTTGTTACCAGTTTGTTACCTATAACGGAAAATGTGTTCGCTTTCTTTTGATTTTTAATTAGTTACAAAACCATGGGGATGACCGGTTTTGACAGCGGGTAGAAGTGGTTTGTAAGCATGTAGTGCGTGGTTGGCTTGCACTTAAATCTCAGACAACGAACAATTAACTGGCGAAAATAATTACGCTCTCGCTGCTTAATCGAAGTATAGTAGATTCAAGCTTAATCCCTGCAAAAGTTGTGGGGACGTGACATCACCCGGATGCTGTGGCTCCGAAGCGTTCCGATCAGGTGGTGCAGCAATATCGGAGATAGTTTGAGATAAGCCTCGGGTCTCAGGCGAAACTTTAGAGGATAAGGGATGAGTGGGTGGCTTCGGTCTTGCTCTTCCCCGACAATGAAGGCGAAGATAAACATGTAGAAAGCAAATTAATTCCTCGTTTGGACGAGAGTTCGAATCTCTCCATCTCCACGGAATGAAAAAAGGTCTTACGGATTGTCCGTAAGGCCTTTTTTCATTCATTGTAAACCCATTTATAAGGAGGTGGCGGTACGTATGGACCAGCCTTTTGATGGGGTAATATATCAACCGATTTGACGATTACGTTATTACCTTTCTGGGTACAAACCAGACATTTTGAACGTAATTTCCTCTTAGCCATGTTGAAGACGATATTCGGATTGAAATGAACTCCGTTTATACGAGTCTCAAAATGTAAATGCTCGGTAGTAGCCCTGCCGGTACGTCCGGTTAAGGCGATCGGTTGTCCGGCGAGAACACGATCTCCGGGTTTAACCAAGTTCTTGGAGTTGTGGCTATAGATCGTTTCCAGTCCATTATAATGGCGGACAACGATAACGTTGCCATAGGCGGCGAATGGTTTCGCCATCCTGACAATACCATCGAAAGCAGACACGATCGTATCGTTGGCACAAGTTTTGATATCTACTCCGGAATGATGTCTTCTCCTTCCCCCGTAAGGAGAGATCACGTTTCCATTAGGAAGGGGAAATGCGTATTCCCCGGCGGGGATCAAGGATAAATCAATAATTTCCGTGTTATTCTCATCGAATAGCTTGGGGTCCTTGATCGCTATCTGGCTTTTATCACGGGGCGTAAAGGCTTCCGTGATATCTTTTCTAGGAGAATGACAAACCGCTAGCTCCGGAGCTTCCGGCAACATGAAATTGAAATCCACGACGGGAAGAGGAATATTTGCCGTAGGGAAATCCACAGTTTCGGGAGGGGCCGGGCGTGGAGCAGGCTTTTGCGTACGGCAAGACGCAAATAAAATTAGCGTAAGAATGAGTATTCCATTGTGTATTTTAGATGCCATTAGATATTGTTTTACCACAAAAGTATAAAAAAGCCTCTTTCAATGGCCTATATTTCCGATATGTTTATACTTCTTTTTATTCTTTGTGTTTTTTCTGATAGTTGAATTTGCCTACCTTTGTAAAGGTAAAATGGAGATATTATACGATGATTGAGGGGACTAGTTTGTCTCTTTGGTCAGAGAGGATGACGATATTGTATTTGCTGGTATTTCTCTAAACTGAAAACGACCAATTTAAAGTACACAGAGAAATAGACAATGCGAATACACCTGTATTTGGTGTGTTCCTTTGCCTTATTTCTGTTGTGTACAAGGCATTTGGTCGTGCCGCAGTTTGACGGGTTTAAGGTAAAGTGTAACACACCTTTTCTCAGATGTGGGTTTATTTATGAGATAAGATTACCTTAAAAACGGCTTTTGTATATGAAAGAACAAAAGGAGATACATATCGGTTCGTTAATAAAAGAAAAAATGGAAGAGCGGGGACTTTCGGTTTCCGATTTTGCCCATGCGCTTCATTATGAACGTACCAATATTTATAAGATATTTAAGCGAAGCAGTATTGATGTTGATTTGTTACTGCGTATATCGGAAGTCTTAGCCTATGATTTCTTGCGGGAGGTGTATTTAGCGGACGAACCCCGGCGATATTCAATCACTATAGAAGCGGACAAGGAAGATATAGAGGAGATCCGTAAATGGTTGTTAGAGAAAAGGCGTGAATAAGTTTCACGCTTTCGTGAAATAAGATCACGGTCGATATAAGACCGGTCACTTTGATTGTTTCTACATTTGACCGTCTCGATGTTTCATCATAACATTAGAGAAATAGGTTAAATCAAGGCCGTGCTCTTCTTGTTCCGTATGTGAATATAGGCAGGAAGAAAGCGGCCACTTTTTTCTTCTGTGTACGTGCACAATTCGATTATTTCCTTTATATTTGTCGATAAACAACGAATTGTTAACATTTCTAATATGAAAGTTCTAAAGACTGCCCTGCTATTCCTGATGTGCGTATCTTTCTCCTTCTCCTGTAAGGAAGGGGTAAAGGAAGTAAGGGTGCTGAAACTGGCACACGGATTGCCCCCCAGCCATTCCGTCCATTTAGGATTGCTCTATATGAACGAGCGTCTGAAAGAGTTGTCCGGAGGAAAGATGAGCATGGACATTTATTCTTCCGCTCAATTGGGATCCGAAAATCAATGTATAGAGTTGCTTCAAATAGGAAGTCTCGATATCACGAAAGTTTCCTCCGCCGCGTTGGAAGGATTTGCCGATCCGTTTAAGGTATTTGGCATACCTTATCTATTCCGTTCCCGTGAGCAGTTTTTCGAGGTGTTGGATGGTTCGGTAGGTAAACAGATATTGGGATCAACGGAACCTTATTGGTTTAGGGGACTCGCTTATTTTGACTCGGGGGCCCGTAGCTTTTATACGGTAAACAAGCAGATTCGTACTCCCGAGGATCTGAAAGGACTGAAGATCCGTGTGCAAAAGAGCCCGATAGCCGTGGAGATGATGAAGACATTCGGAGGTTCGGCTACTCCCGTGGATTGGGGTGAATTGTATACGGCCTTACAAAGTAATGTCGTGGATGGAGCCGAGAATAATACGCCTTCCGTGACAACAGCGTTCCATCATGAGGTGGTAAAATACTATTCAGTCAATGAGCACACGATGTGTCCGGACGTGATCATCATTAGTTTGGCTACTTGGCAGAAGCTGACGGAACAAGAACGTAATTGGCTGCGGCAGGCCGCTGACGCCGCCGCTATTTATCAACGGAAACTTTGGGCGGAGCAAGAGAAGCAATCGCTAGAGGAGATGGAAGCGCACGGAGTGGAAATTATTTACCCGGATAAGCAGCCGTTTATGGATGCCGCCGCCCCGATGATCGAGCGGTTTAAGAATGATCCGGTTTTTCATGATTTAATCGATCAAATACAGAATACCCATGAGAAAGATAATTGATAAAGGATTGGAGCTATCGTTGATTTTCTTGATGGCTTTCTTGGTCGTGGATGTGTTATGGCAGGTATTAAGCCGGTATATTCTGGTTTCCCCGAGTTCCGTGACAGATGAATTGGCCGGATATTTATTGATCTGGGTGGGATTGCTGGGGGCCGCTTATGTATCCGGTAAAAATGAGCATCTAGCGATCGATTTATTACTTCAACATATACGTCCTTCCCGCAGGAAGCTCTTGCGATTGTTTATCTTCTTGATCGTATTTTTATTCGCTGTATTTGTATTGATCGTAGGTGGGACTTGGCTGGTATACACTCGTTTTCATTTGGGAGTTACTTCGGCTTCCTTAGAGATTAATTTAGGATATGTGTATTTGGCATTGCCGCTAGGAGGATTGCTTACCGCTTATTATGCGGTAGATAACGCGATCACCTTATTTCGTTCCTCTAATTCTTAAAAGACTGATGATATGGATATTATAGGTATACTCGTATTAGTGATAAGTTTCTTTTTCCTGCTGGTGGTCGGGGTTCCGGTAGCGTATAGCATCGGCGTGGCGGGTATATTGACGATGCTCGTGAATATAGACTCGCTTCCCGCCCTTACGACTTACGCGATGCGTATGGCTTCGGGTCTGGACAGTTTCGCTCTGCTGGCGATCCCGTTTTTTATATTGGCGGGGAATATCATGAATAGCGGAGGTATCGCCTTGCGCTTGATCGATTTCGCCAAGGTGCTGGTCGGACGGTTACCCGGAGGACTGGCGGTAGTCAATGTCGTGGCGAATATGTTATTCGGGGCGATCAGTGGCTCTGCCGCCGCCGCTGCCTCTGCTATCGGGAGTATTATGACACCGGAGATGAAAAAGGCCGGTTACGATCCGAATTTCAGTGCCGCCGTAAATATCTCTTCCGCCACTACCGGCATGACGATACCTCCGAGTAATGTCTTGATCGTTTACTCCTTGGCGAGTGGTGGAGTCTCTGTATCCGCCTTGTTTATGGCTGGTTATCTACCGGGAATTCTTACGGGAGTGGCGATCATGATCGTAGCCGCTATGTTTGCCGCACGAAAGGGGTATCCGGTTGGCGTACGTGTTCCGTTCTCGGAGGCGACAAGGGTATTTTTCAGGGCGATCCCTAGTTTGATGCTATTGGTGATCGTGATCGGAGGAATCTTGGCGGGACTGTTTACGGCGACCGAGGCTTCGGCGATCGCTGTATTGTATGCGTTAATCCTCTCTTTTATCTATAAAGAACTTACTTGGGCTAAATTGCCGCAAGTGTTATTGCGATCGGCCAAGACTACGGCTATCGTCCTTCTTTTGGTGGCGACTTGTACGGGCTTATCTTGGATCATGAGCTATGAGAATATTCCTCAAACGGTAAGTGCCGCTCTGCTGAGCATAAGCGACAATCCGGTGGTCATCTTGATACTTATCAACGTGATCCTATTGATTGTCGGGATCTTTATGGACATGACGCCCGCTGTATTGATCTTTACCCCGATCTTCCTGCCGATAGCGACGGGGCAATTAGGGATGGACCCGGTACATTTCGGGATCATGATGGTGTTGAACCTTTGTGTGGGATTGTGTACGCCACCGGTGGGTTCGGTATTGTTTATCGGATGTAGCGTGGCGGGGACAAAGATCGATCAGGTGATCCGTCCGTTGCTGCCGATGTTTGCGGCGATGGTTATCGTCTTGTTCTTGGTGGCGTTCTTGCCGGATTTAAGCTTATTGATTCCCCGGTTGTTCGGTTTGTGATGTTCCTCCATAGGGTCGAGGTAGCCTTGTGCTATAAATAGGGCAGTACTCTGTACGAAGTATTCCAGTACTTACGTGCTGAGTACCGCAATACTTCGTGCAGAGTACTGTAGTACTTCAGTCACAGTACTGCGGTACTTCGTACACAGTACTGCGCTAACTGTAAGACGCTATCTTTTTAATGTCCTTTGAACAGGGATAAGGCGATACCCATCTCCAATCCCCGTAGCTCGGCCAGACCCCGTAAACGTCCGATGCAGGAGTAGCCCGGGTTGGTTTTCTTCTTTAGGTCGTCTATCATTTGATGTCCATGATCCGGTCGCATGGCGATGGAGCATTGGCGGCGTTGCTGCAATTCAAGGAAGGCTTTCATGACACCATACATGTCCACATCGCCCTCCAGATGGTTCGCCTCGAAAAAATTACCCTCCGAGTCTCGTTGCGTGCTGCGGAAATGAACGAAATCGATCCGATCCCCGTAACGTTCCATGATCCCGGCCAAGTCGTTATCACTTCTGACACCGAAAGAACCTGTGCATAGGCAAAGCCCGTTGCTAGGATTCGGCACGGCCTCTATTAACTTCCGGAAATCATCTTCCGTGCTCAAGATACGGGGAAGCCCGAGAATGGAATAGGGGGGATCATCCGGATGGATAACGAGCTTGACACCGGCCTCGTCCGCCACGGGAGCTATTTCCCGTAAGAAATAGATCAGGTTCGAGCGAAGTCTCTCCGCATCGATATCTTTATAACGGTCTAACGCTTCCCTAAACTGCTCGATCGTAAAAGTCTCTTCCGAGCCGGGTAGTCCGGCGATCATATTGCGAACCAACAGCTGGCGGTCTTCCTCGCTCATAGCGTCATAGCGTGCCTTGGCTTTCGCCTTGTCCGCCTCCGTATATTCGGCTTCCGCCGCCGGTCGTTTCAATATGAATAAGTCGAACGCCATAAAAGCCGCGCGTTCAAAGCGCAAGGCTTTGGAGCCATCCGGCATCGTATAAGCCAAATCGGTACGAGTCCAGTCCAATACCGGCATGAAGTTGTAAGTAACTACCCGGATATCGCAAGCTCCCAGATTACGGATGCTTTGTTTGTAGTTCTCTATATAGGTTTGAAAATCCCCGGTTTGCGTCTTGATATGCTCGTGTACGGGCACACTCTCAACCACACTCCACCGTAATCCGGCGGATTCGATCAAGGCTTTCCGCTTTTGAATCTCTTCCGTAGTCCAAACTTCCCCGTTCGGGATATGGTGCAACGCATTTACGATACCGGTGGCACCCGCCTGACGGATGTCCCAAAGGCTGACAGGATCATTCGGTCCGTACCAACGCCAAGTTTGCTCACATAGATACATAATGAATAATTTTTAAATTTATCAATGTGCCAATATGCCAATGCGGTTTGATGCATGGCTGGTTGGCACATTATTTAGATGGAGAAAGCGTCGAAACCTCCGTCTATGGGGATCACGGTACCGGTTACGAATGCGGAGGCGTCGCTCGCCAGCCATTGTAAAGTACCGAGTAACTCCTCCGGTTTTCCTAAGCGGCGGAACGGCGTGTGCGCGACGATCGTGTTGCAACGATCACTAGGTGATCCATCCGGATTGCTCATCAATGCCCGGTTCTGCTCGGTAAGGAAGAATCCCGGTGCCATGGCGTTTACTCGCAGGCCCTCTCCGAATTTAATCGCTAGCTCCCCGGCCATGTATTGCGTGAAATTGTTGATAGCGGCTTTCGCGCATCCATAGCCAACTACACGAGTCAATGGGCGTAGGGACGATTCGGACGAGATATTAATAATGCTTCCTTTCCCTTGCCCCACCATGACCTCGGCGAAGACCATTGTCGGCAGTACGGTCCCGAATAAGTTCAGGTCCACGACCGTCCGGAAAGCATCGATATCCAGATCAAAGATCGTCTTGTCGGGAGGAATCGTCGCTCCGGCTTGGTTACCACCCGCCAAATTGACTAAAACATCAATCTTCCCATATGCTTTCAATATCTCTTGCTTGTTTTGCTCCAGCAAGGCTTTATCCAGTACGTTTGAAACCAAGAATAAGGCCTCGCCCCCTTCCGCTTTAATCTCACCAACCAAGGCAGATCCTTTTTGCTCGTTTCGTCCGAGGATTACGACGTACGCGCCTTCTCTCGCCAAGTGTTTGGCCATGCAGGCTCCTAATATACCATAGCCTCCGGTCAACAAAATCACTTTCTCTTTTACGCTAAATAAGGAGTTCATCAGATATAATTATTGTAGTATTGTATATTTTCCTTTACCAAGATATCAATCGGCATATAATTGACAGGCTCAATTTTCTCCTTAAGGATCAAATGCCTGAAAAGTGCCTTGATACAATGATATCCTTGTACCTCCGGTCGCTGGGCGATCAAATGCGTGATCAAGCCGTTTTCCAGATAACGGACGTTCGGTTCTATCACGTCGTAGCCAAGAAGTTTGAAAGGATAGTCCGGCCGTTCGCTACTTAGATAATCTCCAAGGAAATGGGCCCTCGAATTAAAGATGATACCGATTCTTACTTGAGGATATTTGTCGAAGAAAGTATTCAGTAGTCTCGTATTCTCTTCTCGGTCATCTGCGTGCACATGCAGCAAATGAATCTTTCCCTTGAATGAGGTATTGGCGAGATAATCCCGGAATCCTTCCTCTCGCTTCTGCACTTGCGTAGAACATGAATCCCCCTTACGGGTAAAACGGAAAATCACTAGATCGTCCTCTTCACGGATTTGCTCGAATAAAAGGCGTCCCGCTATATACCCCGAATCATATGAATGCGTTCCGTAGTAAGAGATACAATTCGTGTGGTCGATAAAAGAATCGATTAATATATAAGGAATACCTTTCAGGTCTAGCCGCTGGGTCAAGGTCAAGACACTTTGCTTGAATAATGTAGCGATGATAACCCCTTGGCAATCCGCGGTCTCAATCTTCGGGATTAATTCGTCGAAACTGTTGCTATCGTATTGGTCAAAATAGATTTGCTCGACGTCTATATTATAGCTAAACAATTCCCGTTCCGCTTTCTCTATCCCTTGGCTTAGTTTCGCCCAGTATTCCCCTTCATGGAAAGAAGGGATCAAAGCGATGAAATGATATTTTTTCTTCAACGCTAAAGAACGGGCTATCAGATTTGGTTGATAGTCAATTTCTTTTAAGACTTTCTCCACCTTTTTCCGTGCGTCCTCCGATACCTTTCCCCGCTCATGTAAAATGCGGTCTACCGTACCGGTTGATACGCCGGATAATTCGGCGATATCTTTTATCCTGTAATTTTTATTCATGGTATAGATTGTAGTGTGTATTCGTCCTCTCTGCTTATTCGAGTATTTGAAGAGGAGTGTTCAATTTACGGAAAACGTAGCCATACATCATATAGATAAGAGGAACGGCGACGAAAATTCCGATACCGAACAAAATACATCCTAATATCAGGATCCCGATCATAACCAACGCCAGAATGAACAGAGGCAATACTTGTCCTTTCGTTATCTCCCAGCTTTTATGCAAAGACTCGATAATCCCGGCGTTTTCCTCGATAATAAAGGCTTGGAAGAACTGAAGGCGCAATGCCAGATAAATACCGGGGATGATAAAAAATAAGAAACCCGCCAATACGACAAATCCCGTGATAAGACTCGCTAGAAAGTAGGTGATGATATTCTTTGTCTGTTGTCCATATGCGGAAAACTGAGGTTCTTCCCCATCCAACGCCTGAAATATATTTTTCATATATCCTAAGGAGAAAATAATGGAGAATAACGCGCTGATCACGTTTACGATGATTTTACCGATAATAGAACTTTGCATGGGCATCGCGAACGCTGTCAGCGTGAAAGACAAGATACAATATCCGATTAATAATCCGGCTAATATCCATAGTTGCGACTTCGTTCCCTTCCATGCGGTACTGAATACTTCTGATATTATAAATTTAGGTTCCATAATGTATAATATTTGTTTATTGTGTGTGGACACAAATGTAAAATATATTGTTGAAAAAAACAATTTTATTTTCGTTTGAAACCAAAATAGATGTATTTCAACAGGTGCTTCCTTCTAAGTGCTATTAATTTAGGTGAAAAAGATAAGTAGGAAACAGAAAATCGTGTAAAAAGTTTCTACATTTGTAGGATGAAACAGCGAGTAAAGACCCTATTGTGTGAATAGATGTAAAAGATCTCCACTTGGGTTAGAAAGAGAAGGTAACTGAAAAACAGCCTTGAATATATAATTATATACAAATATGGATAAACGAATGCTGAAAATTACGATTACTCAGTTAAGGCAGATCGCATTGTTTGCGGTTGGTATGTCTTTATTAACTGCCTGTGGAAACAGTCAGAGTGGTATGAAATTAGGGGATGCTGAGTTCGCTGTGATGGCGGTCAATTCAACGACTAGCGACCAAACAACATCCTATCCGGCTACCATCAAAGGTACGCAGGATATCGAAGTCCGTCCTCAAGTTTCTGGATTTATCGTGAAATTATGTGTGGATGAGGGAGCTACGGTTCGTAAAGGACAGGCGTTGTTCCAAATTGATCCTACGCAGTACGCTGCTGCGGTAGGTCAGGCTAAGGCCGCGGTCGAGATGGCGAAGGCAAACGTAAGCACTTTAACATTGACCGAGAGGAATAAGAAGACTTTGTTTGATCAGAAAATCATCAGTGATTTCGAGTATCAAACAGCCGTGAACCAGCTGATGTCGGCAAAAGCGAGCTTGGCGCAGGCAGAGGCTCAATTGGTGAGCGCTAACCAGAACTTATCTTTCTGTACGGTTACAAGTCCCTCGAACGGTGTTGTCGGTACATTCCCGTATCGTGTAGGTAGCTTGGTAAGCGCTTCGATCGCTCAACCGCTGACTACCGTATCTGAGATCGGTGATATGTATGTGTATTTCTCTATGACGGAAAAGGAGTTATTGGCATTGACGAAAGCCGGTGGTACCTTGAAAGAGCAATTAGAGAAGATGCCGGCCGTAAGACTGCAATTGGCGGATGGCTCTACGTACCATCATGAGGGTAAGATTGATGCCGTGAGCGGTGTTATCGATCAATCTACCGGTTCTGTAAGCATGCGTGCTATTTTCTCTAACGAGGGAAATGTCTTACGAAGCGGTGGTACTGGTAATATTATCTTCCCGTATACGATGAACGATATCATTACGATCCCTCAATCGGCTACCGTGGAGATCCAGGATAAGAAGTTCGTATTTGTATTGCAGTCTGATAATACGGTGAAGAATACGGAGATCAAGGTTTCCAATTTGGATGATGGTAAGAACTATTTAGTAACAAATGGCTTGAAGTCTGGCGATAAGATTGTCGTGGAAGGCGTACAGATCTTGAAAGACGGTCAAGAGATCCAGCCGATTACTCGTGAGCAACAAAAAGCAAAGTACGATCAGGCCTTGAAAGACCAGCATGACGGTAATTTGCAGACCGCTTTTAATTAATATGTAATCATAGAATAAGACAAATATTCGCTTTTGTCGAGTAAAAACGAAAAACATGAAATTAGATAGATTTATAAACCGCCCGGTGCTCTCCACGGTGATTTCCATCTTGATTGTCATCTTGGGTTTCCTAGGCTTGATTTCCTTGCCGGTTACCCAATATCCGGATATCGCCCCTCCAACCGTATCGGTGAGAGCCACTTATACGGGTGCTAACGCGCAAACCGTATTGAATAGTGTGATTGCGCCTTTGGAGGACCAGATCAATGGTGTTGAGAACATGATGTACATGAGTTCTACCGCCTCGAATAACGGTTCCGCGGAAATTTCCATTTATTTTACGCAGGGAACAGACCCGGATATGGCGGCTGTAAACGTGCAGAACCGTGTGTCTATGGCTCAAGGTTTGTTGCCTGCCGAGGTAACGCAGATTGGTGTGACTACCCAGAAACGCCAGAACTCTATGTTGTTGGTATTTTCTGTATTTGCCGAGGACGATCGTTATGACTCTGAGTTTTTGGAGAATTACGCGAAGATTAACTTGATTCCGGAAGTGCAGCGTGTACATGGTGTAGGTGACGCGAACGTGTTGGGTACGGATTACTCCATGCGTATTTGGTTGAAGCCGGATGTGATGGCTCAATATAAATTAAGTCCGAGCGATGTGACCGTAGCTTTGTCTGAACAAAACGTAGAGGCGGCTCCGGGTTCGTTTGGCGAAAGGGGTAATCAGTCCTTTCAATATACGATTCGCTACAAAGGACGTTTGCAGGAGGCGAATGAGTTTGAGCAGATCGTTGTAAAGGCGTTGCCGGATGGTGAGGTCTTGCGTTTGAAAGATATCGCCGATATCGAGTTGGGGCGTTTGACTTACAACTTTATCAACCGTGTAAATGGTCACGACGCCGTTACCTGTATCGTTTACCAGATGCCGGGAACCAACGCTACGGAAACAATTAGTAACATTGAAACCTTGCTGGAGGAAACCCAGTTGACAATGCCTCCCGGAATGAAGGTGAATGTTTCCATGAATGCCAATGACTTCTTGTTCGCTTCTATCCATGAGGTAATTAAGACTTTGTTGGAGGCGTTCGTATTGGTGTTTATCGTGGTATATGTGTTCTTGCAGGATTTGCGTTCTACGTTGATTCCGGCTATCGCTATCCCGGTTGCCTTGATCGGTACCTTCTTTATGTTATCCTTGATCGGATTTAGTATCAACTTGTTGACTCTTTGTGCTATGGTGCTTGCCATCGCTATTGTGGTCGATGATGCGATCGTCGTCGTCGAGGGTGTCCATGCCAAGTTGGACCAAGGGTACAAGTCGGCGAAACTCGCTTCTATCGATGCCATGAGTGAGTTGGGTGGCGCTATCGTCTCCATTACGTTGGTCATGATGTCCGTGTTTATTCCCGTAAGTTTCATGGGAGGTACAGCCGGTACGTTCTATCGCCAGTTTGGTCTGACGATGGCGATCGCTATCGGTTTGTCCGCTTTGAACGCCTTGACATTGAGTCCCGCCTTGTGTGCGATATTCCTGAAACCGCATGATGAGGAGCATAAAGAAAAGAAAACGACATTTATTTCCCGTTTCCATACCTCATTCAATGCGGCTTACGATTCTTTGCTAGCTAAGTATAAGAAGCAGGTCGTGTTTTTTATCCAGAAGAAATGGCTTTCATTCGGTATTGTCGCCGGTTGTATCGCCGTATTGGTATTCTTGATGCAGGTTACGCCTACCGGTATGGTGCCGAACGAGGATACGGGTACGATCATGGGTGCCGTTACGTTACCACCGGGAACTTCCCAGGAGCGTACCTATGAGGTGATGAATAAGGTCGATAGTTTGATCGCTGCGGATCCGGCGGTAGAGTCGCGTACGGCGGTTGTTGGTTTCAGTTTTATCGGTGGTCAAGGACCTTCTTACGGCTCATTTATCATCAAGTTGAAAGACTGGGAAGACCGTTCTATGATGCAGAACTCGGATATCGTATATGGTAGTTTGTTCATGCGTGCCCAAAAGATCGTGAAAGACGCTCAGGTATTGTTCTTTACGCCGCCTATGATCCCGGGTTACTCCGCATCTAGTGATATCGAGTTGAATATGCAGGATAAGACCGGTGGTGAGTTGGATCGTTTCTTTGATATCTCCAAGGAATATATGGCCGCTCTGACGGCACGTCCGGAGATCAAGTCCGCTCAATCTACGTTTAACCCGAACTTCCCGCAATATGAGATCGATATCGACGCTGCCGCCTGTAAGAAAGCCGGTATCAGTCCGAAGGACATCTTGTCTACCTTGCAGGGATATTATGGTGGTTTATATGCCTCTAACTTCAACCGTTTCGGTAAGATGTACCGTGTAATGGTGCAAGCGGATCCCGATTTGCGTAAGAATATGGAGTCCATGAAGAACATCAAGGTAAAGAGTGGTAACGATATGGCTCCGATTTCTCAGTTCATTACGATGAAGAAGGTATATGGCCCGGATATCATCAGCCGTTTCAATATGTATACCGCCATCAAGGTCATGGTTGCCCCGGCGGATGGTTATACCAGTGGTCAGGCGTTGAAAGCGATTGACGAGGTGGCTAAGACAACGCTTCCGGCAGGTTTCGACTATGAGTTAGGTGGTATGGCGCGTGAGGAAGCAAGTACGAGTGGTAGTACGACGGCTTTGATCTTCTTGCTGTGTTTCGTATTCGTTTACTTGCTGTTGAGTGCGCAGTATGAGAGTTACATCCTTCCTTTGTCCGTATTGCTCTCCGTGCCGTTCGGTTTGATGGGTAGCTTCTTGTTCGTCCAAGGTTGGGCCGCTTTGGGAAATATCCCGGCGTTGAAGATGATCGTAGGAACCATGTCTAACAATATCTATATGCAGATCGCCTTGATCATGTTGGTAGGTTTGTTGGCGAAGAACGCTATCTTGATCGTAGAGTTCGCTTTGGAACGTCGTCGTATGGGTATGAGTATCACATGGGCTGCCGTGTTAGGAGCCGCCGCCCGTTTGCGTCCGATCTTGATGACCTCATTGGCGATGGTGGTCGGATTGTTGCCTATGATGTTCGCATTCGGAGTAGGAGCGCACGGTAACCGTACATTGGGTACAGCGGCTATCGGCGGTATGTTCATCGGTATGATCTTCCAGATCTTTATTGTTCCGGTTTTGTTCGTGGTATTCCAGTACTTACAGGAGAAATTCAAGCCGATCGAATGGGAAGATTTGGATAACAGCGATATGAGTACGGAAATAGAACAGTACGCTAAAATAAAATAAGAGATGACAATGAAGAAACAAATTATATATATGGTATGTGCGACTGCTTTGTTAAGCAGTTGCCATATCTATAAGGCATACGAGCGTCCGGATTCCATCGATGCGACGGGAATTTATCGTGATCCGGTTTCCGAGACTGATACATTAGCCTCCGCGGATACGACCAATATGGGAAACCTTCCTTGGAAGGAAGTTTTTCGTGATCCGAAGTTACAGGCGTTAATTGAGGAGGGATTAGCTAATAACGTAGATATGCAGGCAGCCGTTCTTCGGGTAGAGGAAGCGAAAGTATTGTTGACTTCTGCCCGTCTGTCTTTCTTGCCTTCTATAAACCTTGCTCCCCAAGGTACGATTACGAAGATGGAAAGCAGTGGGTATGTAAAAGCTTACACGGCTCCTGCGGCCGCTAGCTGGGAGGTTGACCTATTCGGAAAGCTCTTGAACGCGAGCCGTGGCCAAAAAGCCTCCTACTTACAGAGCCAGTATTCAAGACAGGCCGTGCGCTCTCAATTGATCGGTGGTATAGCGAATACTTATTATACCTTGTTGATGCTTGATCGGCAGGTGGAAATTACCGCTAAGACGGTTGATATCTATAAAGAGAATGTTCGTGTCATGGAGGCTATGAAGATAGCGGGTATGGCTACCGAGGCTGCCGTGACGCAAATGCGTGCGGCTTACCATCAGGTTTCCGGCTCGTTGATCGAGCTGGAGAGCCAGGTGCGTAGCGTGGAAAACTCATTGTCCGTGTTATTGGCTAAGGCCCCTCAACAGATTGATCGGGGTACTTTGGAGGAACAAGTAATGCCGGAGGATATCATGGTTGGTGTGCCTTTGCAATTGTTGGAGAATCGTCCGGACGTAAAGATCGCGGAGATGACACTTGCCAGTGCTTATTATACGACGAACCAAGCCCGTGCCGCTTTTTATCCGGGATTGAATATCACGGCTACGGCTGGTTGGACGAACGGTTCAGGCATACAGGTCGCTAATCCGGGTCAATTCATGTTTCAAGCTTTGGCTTCGTTGGCCCAACCGATCTTCAACAATGGTAAGTTGGTCGCTAACTTGAAGGTATCGAAGGCAGAAGAGAAGATCGCTCAAATGAATTATCAGCAGACAATTCTGGAAGCTGGTAAGGAGGTGAGTGATGCTTTACATGAGTATGATGCCACGAGCAAGAAGCTTGTGCAAGACAGAGCGCAGATCGAGCAGCTAGAGAAAGCGGTGGCTTATACCAGTGCCTTGTTCCAGTCGGCTCAATCTACTTATTTGGAAATCCTTTCCGCCCAGCAGAGTCTTTTGAGTGCCCAGTTGACGGAAGTGTCCGACAATGTGCAGCGTATGCAAGCGGTTGTCAGTTTATACAGTGCCATCGGTGGTGGTAGAGAATAATAACCTTAAATGTAGTAAAGTTATGATTAGTCCATTAGCATATGTAGATTCAAGCGCAAAGATCGGGAAGAACGTTATGATTCATCCTTTTGCGTACATTGATAAGAACGTGGAGATCGGGGATGATTGCGAGATCATGCCTCATGCCAGCTTGATGAGCGGTACACGCATGGGAAATCGCAACCGTGTATTTAACGGGGCTGTTATCGCTGCTGAGCCTCAGGATTTCTTTTATAAGGGAGGTGATACGATCGCCGTAATCGGAGATGACAACGTGATTCGTGAGAATGTGGTGATTAACCGTTCCTCGACAGCGGAAGGACGTACTAGTATCGGTAATGGTAATTTCTTGCATGAGGGGGTACATGTTTCTCATGATACGCAGATCGGAAACTGTAGTGTATTCGGCTATGGTAGTAAGATTTCCGGAAATTGTATCTTGGAAGATTATGTGATCTTCGGAGGCAATGTATTGATGAGCCAAGGATCCCGGGTTGGGGCTTGGGCGATGATTCAAACCGGCTGTCGTTTCCGTAAGGATATACCTCCTTTTATCGTAGCGGCTCAAGAGCCTACCACGTATTATGGCGTGAACTCTTTCATCATGTCTCATGAGGGATTCAGTGAAAAGGTTATCAAGCACATCAGTCATGCGTACCGGATCATCTTCCAAGGAAACAGCAGCCTTACGGATGCCTTGTTAATGATCAAGGATCAGGTTCCGATGAGTAAGGAGATCCAACATATTATAGATTTCGTTGGTGAGTCTAAATTAGGTATTGTCAAATAAATACTAATAACAAACGATAGGTAAAAGCCGAAGGAAATCATTTCCTCCGGCTTTTTTATGTAATGGAAGGACGGTTTGGTTAATAATGTTTGTTAAATAATGGTAAACGTGCAGCATTTGTCTCTTTTTAAGTGTCTTACTAATAAGACAACACACAATGAAATCCAATAAAGGAGGTTTAATATGAAAAAGTCATTTTTATTATATCTTATCATGTCTGTATTTCTCATCGGTTATTGCGCTTGCGATAATGATGAGGAAAATTTTGATACGGCTACTACCGGACAAGTGATCAAAGTCCCGGATGATATCAAATCTTTTAATTCAGTTACAAAAGAAATCGTTTTCGAGAAGAATATTTCTATCAAGCAAGACGTGCGAGGCAATGAGAAGGTTGAATTCCGGATAGCTGGAAACGGTCACTTCACGGTAGGCAGTATCTCTTCGATAAGTTCCGTTATCTATAATGCCCCAGTCTTATTAGGGGATTATCAGAGATATTATTTATATGATGGATATCCTGTTGTAGATGTTCTACAAAATGAGGTAAGTAACCAAGAGGAAAGGGACGAAAACATGCAAAAGATAGAGAAAGCTTGGAGCAACTTCCTGAAAGTATTGAATGAGGCTGGAAAGTTGAAGTAGTGATTACCGGTTTGGGATGTAATTCTGCGATACATCTTTTTTGCGCATTTAATAAGTACGTTCTGTATTACATTTGCTAGCGTTTAAATTTAAGTAAATGTGATGAGTATGGGAAAGAACGATTTTGTATGCGGACGTACATAACCGAGTTATGTGAGGGAGGACATCATTCTACGGCGAAGAGTTATCAAGATGCCTTGAATTCATTCAAGCGGTTTAGTGGTCGGGAGGAAATCCCTTATACCTATATTAATAACGAGAACCTTCTATTTTATCAAAATTTCGGAGAAACTTTGCGTCGACAGATTGGAGAAACGTGTGGCGAGCCAGCCGGAAGGGGAGAAGGATTATGAGGTCTATGTCGCTTCCCAAAAGGAGATGAGCCTCACTGCTGCAGGCAAGCGGAAGTGGGTAGAACGAATCCTGTTCCGCTCCATAGTTTTCATCCGCTGTACCGATACCTTACGTAGAAAGGAGATCGTGCACCTTCCATACATCAAACGTTTCATGGTGAACATCGCCGGAGAGAGGCGAGGCGGCATACGTCCCGTGGCCTTCATCCCGGACGATCAGATGGCCAAGCTTCGCCGGATAGTGGGACCTGTTTTGTGATTCGCATAGACTTGCTTGGCTGTGCCAAGGTCAGTATTTCCCGTGATCTGCTTGGTGGGGTTTCTTTGCTTGTTGCTAAATTATATGCATGTATGTCTGAAAAAGGCAGACAAACCCTGTATCGTGGCTTTTGATGAATTTCAGCAGATTTCCAAATACCCTGAAAAAAATATTGAAGCTTTATTGCGCTCCCATATTCAGCATTTATCTAATGTGCATTTTATCTTTTCAGGCAGTGGGTGTCATTTGGTAACGGAGATGTTCCTCTCTTCCGCTCGTCCATTCTATAACAGTACATCGATTTTGGAATTGTATCCTATCGTCGCTGAAGAATACATACCTTTTGTCTGTCATTGGTTTGATGTGTATGAACGGGCTATTCGTGAGGAAGATGTATTGGTTATATATCGTTTGTTTGAGGGGAATACATATTATATGCAGAAAACTTTTCATGAAGCTTTTATAAATATCCCTATAGGCAGTAGTTGTACGTTGGATATATTACGGCAGACAGTTGATGGAGTTTTGGAAGAGGCAGGCGATGGATATCGCCAACTATTGTCCAGAATTCCCGAACGTCAGAAAGAATTGCTGTATGCCATAGCCTCAGCAGGTAAGGCGGAGAAGATTATGAGTGCCGGTTTCATTCGTAAATATTCATTGGTCTCCAGCAGTGCAGTCCAAGCGGCTGCCCGTAAACTGATGGAATTGGATTTGCTGACTGAAGAAGATAATATTTATTTTATCCCGGATATTCTGTTCCGTATGTATCTTCAGCGGCTAAAGAACACGAATATTATCTTCATTCCGTCGTAACTATCCGTATCCACATAAAAAGAAAGAGGCTAACCCCGAAGGATCAGCCTCTTTTATCGCTTTAATAGAAATTCAAATTAAAGTGCACCCACTTCTTTCAAAGCCTCGTTAGTCTTATGAACAGCGGCAGCGCTCTTAGCGAACAACTCTTTCTCCTCAGCTGTCAATTCCAACTCAACGATCTTCTCGATACCGTTCTTGCCAAGGATAACAGGAACACCGATGCAGAGATCAGATTCACCGTACTCACCTTCCAAGTAAACAGAGCAAGGAACCATCTTACCTTGGTTGTGAATGATAGACTCAACAACGAATGCTCCAGCAGCACCCGGCGCATACCAAGCGGAAGTACCTAACAATTTAGTTAATGTAGCGCCACCAACCATTGTGGAAGCAACAACCTCTTGCAATTTTTCTGCGCTTAACAATTTGCTAACAGGGATACCTTTGTAAGTAGCCAAGCGAGCCAACGGAATCATTGTAGTGTCACCGTGACCACCGATTACCATACCCTCAACCTCGTTAGCGTTACAGCCTAGAGCCTGAGATAAGAAATATTTGAAACGAGAGCTATCCAAAGCACCACCCATACCGATGATACGGTTCTTCGGCAAGCCTAAAGACTTCAATGACAAATAAGTCATTGTATCCATCGGGTTAGAGATAACTACCAAGATTGCGTTCGGAGAGTATTTCAAGATGTTTTGAGCTACGCTCTTAACGATACCAGCGTTAACACCGATCAGTTCTTCGCGAGTCATACCCGGTTTACGAGGAATACCAGAAGTGATAACTACAACGTCAGAGTTAGCTGTCTTCTCATAATCGTTTGTGCAACCTACAACCTTAGTATCGAAACCTAGCAATTGAGCGGTCTGCATCATATCCATCGCTTTACCTTCGGATACGCCTTCCTTTACGTCTAGCATTACAACTTCGTCTGCCACTTCATTGAAGGCAAGAACATTTGCGCAAGTAGCGCCTACATTTCCGGCACCAACAACTGTTACTTTTGACATAATAAATAAGTTTTAGTATGTTATTACTTAATAATACGCTATGTTTTTTAACGATGGCAAAGGTACAATCTATTACGGAATAAAGAAATATTTCCGTATATATTTTTGAGGGACATTATTAAATATCGCTAAAGCCTTGTCGAGGCTTCTTGACAACTTGGTACGCTTTTATTTTTAAGATCTTGAGGAAATGTTGTATCTTGGGTGTGAACAAAACTAAACCGAGGGAAGTTTTATTTATATGGGTTATTAATCTTAAATCCAACGTACTTATGAAAGTTCTTATATATATCCGAAAAGTCCTGTTTTTGTTTCTCTGCGGGGCCTTGTCTTTCTCTTACGGCTACGGTCAGGAGCTACCGCTTCTGCCGGATACGATCAAGCCTCTCTTGTCGGATTCCAATTTGATAGATGAGTTGATCACTGTCGGATATGCTACGGGCAATCGTAGTACTTTATCCGGTTCCGTAAATCGGGTGAATGAAGGGGGGATGAATGAGGGATTGATCTCTACACCCTTGGACGCTCTTCGGGGAAGGGTATCCGGCGTTAGTATCCCGGTTGGAGGAAATAGCGCCGCTGCCTTGGCTGCCGTCCGGGTCCGGGGTACAACTTCCTTAACGGGAGGTAATGATCCGTTGGTGATTATTGATGGGGTTTTTGCCGATCTTAATTTGCTTAGCTCGATCTATCCGGCGGATATCGAGAACTTCACGATCTTGAAAGATGCCTCGGAGACTGCTCAATATGGTTCTCGTGGCGCTTCCGGTGTTATCGAGGTAACGACAAAGAAAGGGCGGCAGGGAGCTTTTAGTATCAGTTATGATGGGAGTTTCGGTGTGGAGGCGGCTTATAAAAGTTTGGATATGTTATCGACGAATGGTTTCCGGAAACTGGCGGAGGAACGTAATATCGGTATTTTAGATTTAGGAAATAATACGGACTTTCAGGATGAGGTCACCCGGTTGGGGTTGGTGCAGAATCATCATATCGCTTTTGGGGGTGGTTCGGAGACTTCCAGTTATCGTGCCTCCTTGGGATTTGTGGAAAGGGAAGGGGTTATCAGAAATACGAACTCACGTAATTTTACGACCAAGTTGAATATTACACAGCATGCGTTCAATGATCTTCTAGTCTTTGATTTAGGCATATTTGGTTCCTTGCTGAAAAATGCTTATTTAAATGACGTACAGAAGATGTTCTATTCCGCCGCTACTTTCAACCCGACATTTCCGAATCATAAGAATATGGAGACGGGTAGCTGGGATCAAATAACTAACGCTAGCCAGATCACGAATCCTTTGGCTTGGTTGGAGGTGAAGGATGATGATTCGAATGCTCATATAAATACGCACTTAAAACTGGTTTTTAACTTGAGTAAGCATTTAATGTTTACGGCTTTCGGTTCGTATACCTATAATGTAATAGATAACGCCCAATACCTCCCTACTTCGGTTTGGGCACATGGGCAGGCTTATCGGGGGGAGCGGAAAACAGAATCTTTATTAGGAGATTTCATGTTGGCCTATAAAAAAGACTTTGGTTTGCATCAACTAAATGTATTGGGATTGGCGGAAGCTCAGAAAATGATAACGAGAGGTTTTTATACGACTGCGACGAATTTCAGTACCGATCGTTTTGGTTATGATAATTTACAGGCAGGTGCGGTACGTTTATGGGAGGGGACCGGTTCTTACTATGAGGCTCCTCATCTGGCTTCTTTCCTTGGACGTGTGAATTATATTTATGATGGAAAGTATATCGCTACCGTGAATGCCCGTGCGGATGCCTCTTCGAAAGTGGGGGCCAATAATAAATGGGGTTTTTTCCCTTCGGCTTCTGTCGCTTGGGTGTTGACCGAAGAGGAGTTTATGGAAGGTGTCTCGTGGGTAAGGAATTTAAAGATTCGTTCGGGATATGGCCTATCCGGTAATCAAGACGCGATCGATTCTTACAATTCTTTGCGATTGATGAAACCTAATGGGGTTGTTTCCGTAAATGGTGCGCCCACCGTTACCTTGGGTACGATCCGTAATGCGAATCCGGACTTGAAATGGGAGGTGAAACGTACGTTCAATGCCGGTATCGATGCAGGGTTTTTCGACAATCGTTTTATTCTTGCCGTAGATTATTATAATTCCAAGACGGATGATATGTTGTATTTATACGATGTAAGCGTTCCGCCTTTCGCTTATAATAAAATGTTGGCGAATCTGGGATCGATGCGAAATAGTGGCGTGGAATTGGGTATTGGCGTCACGCCCTTGCGTACGAAAGATATGGAATTGAATATAAACGTAAACGTAACTTTCCAACGGAATAAATTGCTCTCCTTGAGCGGTTACTATAAAGGGGAATATATGTCCGCCCCGGAATATACTAGCATCTCGGATTTAAATGGGGCTGGTTTCCATGGAGGGTATAATCATATCGTTTATCAAATGGTCGGACAGCCTTTGGGTGTTTTTTATTTACCGAAATGTACAGGTTTGGTTTCCGATGGGAACGGCGGCTATAAGTATGAGATTGAGGACTTGAATGGAAACGGGGTGAGTTTGGAGGATGGTGAGGATCGTTATATTGCGGGACAAGCTATGCCGAAAACACTTTTAGGCTCTAATATCAGTTTCCGGTATAAACAATTCGATCTATCAGTACAGATTAACGGAGCCTTTGGGCATAAGATTTATAATGGAACATCGCTAACTTATATGAATATGGATATATTCCCGGATTATAACGTGTTGCGAGAAGCCCCATCCCGGAATATCCAAGATCAGACGGCTACGGATTATTGGTTGGAGAAAGGGGATTATATCAATTTTGATTATTTGACGTTGGGTTGGAACGTGTCTCTTGGTAATTTAAGGAAATATGTAAGAAACGTACGGCTTTCGGTTTCCGTAAATAATTTGGCGACAATTACAGGTTATTCGGGATTGACTCCGATGATAAATAGCTCTATCGTAAATAATACCTTAGGTATAGACGATAAGCGATCTTATCCGGTGGTTCGTTCCTATACGATGGGGTTGAGTTTTAATTTTTAAAAAGGTGTTCGTATGAGAAAGCTTTCTATTTTATCCTATATATTTGCGGGTTTGATGTTATCGTCGTGCGATGGCTATCTGAAAGAGGACCCTCGTGATCAGCTTTATCCGGAGGATGCGTACGATACCCCTCAGAATGTCTATCTGAATACGGTTGCTTCCTTATATAATTATATCGGAGGTTATAGCGATAGCCAAGGATTGCAGGGAACGTACCGGGGTGTCTACGACTTGAATACCTTTACGACTGACGAGGCCATGCTCCCGACTCGTGGCGGCGACTGGTATGACGGCGGTTTCTGGCAAGGTCTCTTCTTGCATAAGTGGGGAACGAATAGTGACGCTATCCAAGCTACTTGGGAATATCTGTATAAAGTAATCGTATTAAGCAATCAATCTTTAGAGATATTAGGCGAGTTGCGGCAAAAAACGGATTATAACGATTTAGATCGGTATGAGGCGGAGGTTCGTGCTTTTCGTGCGATGTATTATTATTATTTAGTCGATATGTTTGGCCGTGTCCCTCTTATCGTTTCTTCTTCCATTCCGGTGAAAGACGTGCGGCAGAGTGACCGGAAAGAGGTCTTTGATTTTGTTGTAAAAGAATTACAAGAATCCCTTTTGTTATTGAGTACGGCGCATAGTAATTCGCCCGGCGATTATTATGGAAGAATTACGAGACCGGTTGTTTATTTCTTATTGGCGAAGTTGGCCTTAAACGCAGAAGTGTTTACGGATAACGACTGGACAGATGGTCTGCGTCCGAATGGACGGGAAATCTATTTTAGAGTAGGCGAGAGGAAGTTGAACGCTTGGCAAACGGTTGTGGCGTACTGTGATTCAATAACAGACTTAAACTATAGCTTATCTCCGAACTATGCGGATAATTTTTCTGTATTTAATGAATCGTCAGGAGAGAATATTTTCACGATTCCGATGGATAAGAACTTATATACGAACCAAATGCAATATCTTTTCCGCTCCCGTCACTATAATCATGCCAAAGCATATGGATTGGGGGGAGAGAACGGCTCTTGCGCTACGATAGAGACCCTTCGGGTATTTGCGTATGGGACGGACTCGGTCGATACCCGATTTTATGAGAATTATTACGCCGATACGATGTTTGACCTCAATGGTGATACGATTCGGTTAGATAATGGGACTCCTTTGGTGTATTTACCTCTAGAGGTTAGGTTGGATTTGTCTAGGTTGCCTGCCGAGAAAACGGCGGGTGCCCGCATGAAGAAATACGAGATCGATAAGATGGGGACGAAAGATGGAAAGCTATCGGATAATGATATCGTATTATTCCGTTATGCGGATGTCTTGTTAATGAGATCGGAAGCGAAAGTTCGTAATGGAGAGAATGGGGATGAAGAGTTGAATGCCGTTCGTTTCCGTGTGGGAATGTTACCTCGTAAGGCGACATTAGAAAATATTTTGGCTGAGCGTCAACTGGAATTGGCTTGGGAAGGCTGGAGGAGGCAGGATTTGGTGCGTTTTGGAAAGTTTACCCGCCCTTATACGGATCGCCCTCAATTGCCCCATGAATCGAATGGCTATACCACTGTTTTCCCCATTCCCGATAAAGTCCGTTCCTTGAATCCGAACTTGACACAGAATCCGGGGTATTAACTTGAATTTTGGGTGAAAACTAATTCTTTGTTTTCACCCAAAGAGCATATCTTATTCTACATACAATACTAAACCTTTCAGATATTCCCCTTCCGGATGGTAGATATTCACCGGATGATCTGCGGGTTGGGTTAATTGATGTAAGATTCGGACACTACGGCCGGATTGGGCGGCAGCACTAAATACGGCTAAACGGAAATTCTCTTTACTAACTACTTGAGAACAAGAGAAAGTAAACAAGATTCCTCCCGGCTTGATCTTCTCGAAAGCGATCGCATTTAATTTGCGATACCCTTGTAAGGCGTTACGTAGTACATTCTTATGTTTAGCGAACGCAGGAGGGTCCAATATGATTAAATCATAATTACTTCCCATTTTTTCCAAATACTTAAACGCATCTTCCGCATATGCCTCATGACGGGGATCTCCCGGGAAATTCAACTCGACATTCTTTTTCGTCAAAGAAATCGCTTTCGCCGAACTGTCTACGGAATGAACTACCTTAGCGCCTCCTCTCATCGCATAGAAAGAGAAACCGCCCGTATAACAGAACATATTCAATACGGAGCGATCCTTTGCGTAATGCTCCAACAAAGAGCGATTCTCCCGTTGATCCACGAAGAAACCTGTCTTTTGGCCTTTCTGCCAGTCTACACAGAATTTCAGTCCGTTTTCTATAGCGATATCTTCCACTTCGCCTCCGAATAAGTAACCATCTTCGCTACCTAAATTCGCTTTATAAGGTAAAGTCGCTTCCGATTTATAGTAGATGTTTTGTAAAGTATCGCCCAATACCGCTTTCAAAGCCTCCGCGATCTGATGACGGGCATAATGCATTCCTACCGAATGTGCTTGCATAACCGCCGTATGCGCATACATATCGATCACCAATCCCGGTAAATTATCGCCTTCGCCGTGAATCAGGCGGAACGTATTATTATTTTCTACCCCAGCCAGCCGCAAGGTCTTTCTGAGTTCGTAAGCAATACGGATACGTTCGATCCAAAAAGCATCGTCGATGGCGATTGGGGTGAAAGATAACACACGTACGGCGATACTGCCGATTTGGTAATGGCCGATTGCCAAAAAACGCTGGTTCGCTCCGTATACCTCTACCAAGTCACCCTCTTCCGGGTCGCCTTCAACAGATTGGATCGCCCCGGAAAATACCCATGGATGGAAACGCAATAGCGATTCTTCTTTCTTAGGCTTGAGAAAAACTTTACAATACTTCATTTATGCTTGATTCAATAAATTATATATTCTTAGGCAAGCCCAAGCATCGAGGGCCGCATATTTCTTTTGTGAGTCTGTCAATACATCCGCCTCCCAATTCGTGAGGCGTTGTCCTTTTGATATTTTTTTTTGGAAAAGTATCGCATATATCTTTTGCAGGCTGGCATCCTCAATGCCGAACTGGCCTACGTAATTCTGTAAATCAAGGAAATTGGCGGGTTCTATATCCGAACGCTTCCGTATCGCCCCGAAATCATCCCGTAAAGATAACCCGATCTTTAAGGTCGAACTGCTTTTCAGGAATTTCTCCAGAGATTCCGGTATACCGATATGATTCAAGCGGAACAAGAAACAAGTATCATCCGTTGATATCTGCATCAATGAGATCTTGTAACGCTGTCCTTTCTTAAAGCTGGGACGGGTCTCCGTATCAAAACCGACAATCGGAAAACGCAGCAAGTACTCTACGGCCTTGTCTGCCTCCTCTTTACTAAGGATCGTAATGATACGTCCCTTGAATTCCTCTACGGTAAGTTTCGCTATTTCCTCTTTAGTAATTGTATGTATAAATTGTTGTATCATTCTTCCTCTTCATTCTTTTCCAAATCCTCATCACCACTGTAACGCATAGCGTGCAACGCTTTCAAGGCATTCAATAATTGCTGTCCCCAGTATTCTTGGAAGTTCGTGCGGCACAAAGCGATAGCCTCTTGCATAACTTCCTCGTTTCCTTGACGGAATAAAGATACAAAATTTCCTGTATCTTGATAGACATCTGCCAAATTCTCGGAAATAAACGCTGCGATAGGAGTATCGCTATACCGCATATCCGCATGAAATGTTTCCAGATAGGAATCTCGTTCGCCAAGCAAACCGGCTATCCGTGAACGAACCGACTCGTACATGTCTTCTGAAACGGAAAGCTCGAGTTCGGTTTCCTCTTCAGATTCCACTTCGGGCAACAGGCTGGCCTTTAAGTATAAAAGAGGCAAAAGTTTTGTCGCCTTATCTACGAAGTCGAAAAGCCCGGTATTTCCGGCGGTCTCAACAAAGGTACAATATTCCAGTGCTACCGTAACAAATTCTAGCGTGTTGCGCTCGTATATCGGATTTTCTTCTTTTTCCATGTGCCTGTTCGTCTAATCATTCTTGATAACAATTCGCAAAAATACAACAAAAATCCGTTTTTTTCGTGATAAAGTCCCGAATATTCTTTTTAGTCGGGGATTGCTCTCCTATATATTTCCTGTTTTATTATTTTTGTGCAATTAATAGAAGGAATGTTAATGATAGACTAATGTTGGATATACTAATTAGGATAAAAAAACCGATCGAGTTATGAGTTCATGTGGAAAGAATGAGAACCCTCAAGAGATGAATCGCCGTAAATTCTTGAAGGTATTTGGGGGTGGGGCTGTCGCCTCTTCGGCGGCGCTTTACGGTTGCGCTCCCAAGAATGAGCCGGGGGCGGCTGTGGCGTTAGGTGAGGTTCCTACCGATAAAATGACCTATCGCCAACATCCTACGAATGGCGATAAGGTTTCTATTTTAGGATATGGTTGTATGCGTTGGCCCTTGAAACAAGGATCGGACGGTAAAGACCAGATTGATCAAGAAGCCGTGAATCGTTTAGTGGATTATGCGATAGAGCATGGGGTGAATTACTTTGATACTTCTCCTGTTTATGTACAAGGTATGTCCGAGAAAGCGACCGGTATCGCATTGGCACGCCATCCTAGGAACTCCTATTATTTGGCCACTAAACTGTCAAACTTCCAGAACTATACGAGAGAAAACTCGTTGGCGATGTATCGGCAGTCGTTCCGTGATTTGCAAACCGATTATCTGGATTATTATTTGCTTCACTCTATCGGTGGGGGGAATGGTATCGAGCTTTTCAATGACCGCTATATAAATAATGGAATGCTTGATTTCTTGGTGAAAGAACGGGAAGCGGGACGTATCCGTAACCTAGGTTGGTCTTTTCATGGGGATGTAAAAGTGTTTGATTATGTGTTGGATATGGGCGTGAAATGGGATTTCGTTCAGATACAGCTGAATTATCTGGACTGGAAACATGCCTCGGGGCGTAACGTAAACGCTGATTATCTGTATGGCGAATTAGAGAAGCGAGGTGTTCCGGCAATTATCATGGAACCGCTATTAGGAGGTCGCTTATCGAATGTTCCGGATCATATCGTTGCTCGTTTGAAACAGCAACGGCCTGAGAATAGCGTGGCTTCATGGGCTTTTCGTTTCGCCGGCTCTCCGGATGGGGTCTTGACGGTGCTAAGCGGCATGACTTATATGGAGCATTTGCAAGATAATATCCGTACCTATTCCCCGCTTATCCTGGTAACGGACGAGGAGAAAGACTTTTTGGAAGAGACGGCCCAGCTTATGATGAAATATCCGACAATACCTTGCAATGATTGCAAATATTGTATGCCTTGTCCATATGCGTTGGATATTCCGGGTATTCTCTTACATTATAATAAATGTGTGAACGAAGGGAATGTTCCGAAAAGCGCACAAGACGAAAATTATGCGAAAGCTCGTCGTGCCTTCTTAGTCGGTTATGACCGGAGTGTCCCAAAGTTGCGTCAAGCGAACCATTGTACAGGGTGTGAGCAATGTAATCCTCATTGTCCGCAGGGTATCGATATCCCCAAAGAGATGCAGCGTATCGATAAATTCGTGGAAGAGTTGAAAGTGAATGGTTAACCTTTAAACAAACGGAAAATTATGTTACGAAAAATAAGAATATTCGCCGCCACCTTTTGCTTTGTGCTGATAACCCTGTTATTTCTTGATTTCACGGGTACGATTCACGCTTGGTTCGGATGGTTGGCAAAGATACAGTTTTGGCCTGCGTTGTTGGCTTTGAATGTCGGTGTTGTGGTAGGGTTGATAATCTTGACTCTTTTATTGGGGCGTGTATATTGTTCCGTTATCTGCCCTTTAGGGGTATTGCAAGATATCATTTCGTGGTTTGCTAGTAAACGGAAGAAATACCGCTTTTCCTATTCTCCCGCATTGAAGTGGGTGCGTTATGGAACCTTGGTTATTTTTATATTGGCTTGTATCGCTGGTATCGGTTCCTTGGTAGCGTTGATTTCGCCTTATAGCGCTTATGGGCGTATCGCTTCTAATTTATTTGCGCCAATCTATCAAGAGGGCAACAATCTATTGGCCTATTTCGCAGAACGTATGGATAGTTACGCATTCTATTCGGTGGATGTATGGGTGCGTAGCCTGGCTACGATGGGAATCGCTATTCTGAGCTTTGTCATATTGGTGATTTTAGCTTGGAGAAATGGACGTACATATTGTAATACGATCTGTCCGGTAGGTACGGTTCTCGGTTTTTTGTCGAAGTATGCTTTACTTAAACCTCGCATTGATACCGATAAATGTAATGGTTGCGGATTATGCGCACGTAAATGCAAGGCTTCTTGCATCGACTCTAAGAATCATGCGATCGATTATAGCCGTTGCGTGACTTGTATGGACTGTTTGGATAATTGCCGTCAAGGCGCGATTTCGTATACGAGGGCACACAAGGCTGATAAAGCTACTTCGGTAAAAGAATCCTCAACGAAGGACACTACGGATGTTTCCCGCCGTCGAGCCTTGTCAGCTACGGCATTGGTAGCCATGTCTTCTGTTTTGCATGCTCAGCAGAAAAAGCTGGAGGATTATGTGGAGATGAAGAAAGACGGAGGCTTTGCGCCGATTAAAGAACGTAAAGAGCCGAATCGTTTGGCGTCATTGGTTCCTCCCGGAGCCTTGAGTATTGGGAATCTGGCCCAACATTGCACGGGGTGTCAGCTTTGTGTATCTGTCTGCGAGAATCATGTCCTGCGTCCATCTACGGATCTGATGAAACTGATGCAGCCGGAGATGGCATTCGATAGAGGGTATTGCCGTCCGGAATGTGTGAAATGTTCGGAGGTTTGCCCGACGGGAGCGATCAAACCGATTACGAAAGAAGACAAATCTGCTATACAGATCGGTCATGCCGTATGGGTAAAAGATCTTTGTATTGTCAATACGGACGGTATGAGTTGTGGTAATTGTGAACGCCATTGCCCGACAAAATCGATCCAGATGGTGGCGAAAGATCCTGCAGATCCGAAGTCGTTAAAGATCCCGGTGATCAATACGGAAACTTGTATTGGTTGTGGTGCTTGCGAGTACCTTTGTCCATCTCGTCCTTATAGTGCGATCTATGTAGAAGGACATGAGATGCACAGATCTATTTAATGCCGTTAAAATCTATCCCCAAAAACATGTACGTGTTTCCGCGAAAACATGTACATGTTTTTCAGAAAACACGTACGTCTTTTTTTCAAAGGTTCGTCAGACTCGATTTTTCTATGTACATTTGCGTGTTATAAAAGAATTATTGAGAAACTATTTATGGCAAAGAAGACAACAACAACGAAGCAAAATCATACAGAGCCGAGCTGGTTCGCAGCCTTGAAGACTTTTTTTACAAATGAACGGACCCGTTTCATTACAGGTTTGATTATCTCTATACTAACCATTTACGTAGGGCTTGCCTTGATTTCGTTTTTCTTTACAGGAGCCGCCGATCAAAGTAAAATAGAGAATGTTCCTTTAGGGGATTTGTTGACCAATCGAGGATCGGTAGAGAATTGGACGGGCGTACGCGGGGCGTATTTGTCTGATCTATTGATGAACCGTTGGTTCGGTATCTCTTCTTTTATGATCCTCTTTTTCTTGGGATCGGTTGGGGCGAAACTCATGAATTTAAATAAAGTATCCTTGTTGAGACGTTTCTTGTTCAGTGCTTCGGCGTTGATCTGGGGATCTGTGTTTTTTGCTTTCATATTTATCAAGGGATATGAGGATACGTTTATTTATCTAGGCGGTCAACACGGATATTACATCTCGGAGATGTTTATTACCAATATCGGAATTCCCGGAACGATCTTGCTTTTATTAGGCTCATTCTTAATCATCGCAATTTTTACCAGTAAGAAGACAATCCCGTTCTTACAGTGCGTATTCTCTTTGGGCTGGGTAAGGAACCGTTTGAAACGTGAGAAGAAAGAGGATGAGGTAGAAGTGGAGCAGACGCAAAAAGAGGATGTTGTAACTCCTCGCTCTAAGCCTGTCGTAGAGCAACCGGATGAACAACCCGAAATGGATGATTACGAAGAGTTTGATACGGAGGCTGAATTGTTGGAGGCCGAAGGGAAAGAAAACCGTAAAACAGAACCGGAATATCAGGAGGAAGAGGTCGCTGGTGATGATTTAGTAGTTACGATCGCTAAAGGTGACGACGATCCTATATGCGAAAAGACAGATGAGATAAATACCCCGGAATCAGAGGATGGGGAGGATGCTGGATTCACGGTGGAGGTTGCCGCCGGTAATGATGAAACCTACGATGCTTCGGCCTTGGGTACGTATGATCCCCGTTTGGATCTTTCCCGTTATGTATTTCCTACCTTGGACTTACTGAAAGCGTATGATAGTGGGAGCATGGAGATCAATCGGGACGAATTGGCAGAAAACCAACGCTTGATCAAGCAAGCCTTGGAAGATTTCAATATCAAGATCGCCTCGATCAAGGCAACAGTCGGACCTACGGTTACGCTTTATGAGATTGTACCCGAGGCGGGTGTCCGTATTTCTAAGATCAAGAACTTGGAGGATGATATCGCCTTGAGTTTATCCGCTTTGCAGATCCGTATTATCGCTCCGATGCCCGGAAAGGGAACGATCGGTATCGAGGTGCCGAATAAGAATCCTCAGACGGTATCGATGCAATCTGTTATCGCTTCACGCCGATTCGTTGAGGGTAAGTATGAGTTGCCTGTGGCGATGGGTAAGACGATTACGAACGAGGTGTTCATGTTCGATCTTTGTAAGACACCGCATCTATTGGTAGCCGGTGCTACGGGGCAAGGTAAGTCTGTCGGTCTAAATGCGATCATCACTTCCTTATTATATAAGAAGCATCCATCGGAGTTGAAATTCGTGATGGTAGACCCGAAAATGGTTGAGTTTAGTATCTATTCCAAGATAGAACGTCATTATCTGGCGAAACTTCCGAATGCGGAGAAGCCGATCGTTACGGAGCCAGCTGACGCTGTCGCTACATTGAACTCGTTGGTGATCGAGATGGAAGACCGGTACCGTTTACTGGTGAACGCGAATGTTCGTAATATAAAGGAATACAACGCTAAGTTTATCGAACGGCGGTTGAACCCGCAGAAGGGACATCGCTTCTTACCCTATATCGTGGCAGTGGTGGATGAGTTTGCCGACTTGATCGCAGTGGCCGGACGTGAGATCGAGTTGCCTATCTCTCGTATTGCGGCGAAGGCCCGTGCGGTAGGTATCCATATGATCTTGGCTACGCAACGCCCGGATACAAAGGTGATTACCGGTACGATCAAGAGTAACTTTCCGAGCCGTATTGCCTTTAAGGTTGCTTCTATGATCGATTCACGTACGATTCTGGATGCTCCGGGCGCTAACCGTTTGATCGGACGGGGCGATATGTTGATTGTCGTGGCGGGACAAGAGCCGGTTCGTGTGCAATGCGCTTTTGTAGATACGCCCGAGGTGGAGGATATCGTGGATTATATCGGTGAGCAGGCTGGCTTCCAAACCGCTTATCTGCTTCCGGACTATGTACCGGAAGGGGGGGAGGCATCGACTTCGGGAGCTGTCGATTTATCAGATCGAGACCCCTTATTTGATGAGGCGGCTCGCTTGATCGTGATTCAGCAACAAGGTTCTACTTCTTTGATCCAGCGTAAATTCGCTATCGGTTATAATCGTGCCGGACGTTTGATGGATCAATTGGAGGCTGCCGGTATTGTTGGCCCGTTTGAGGGAAGTAAGGCCCGTCAAGTATTGGTGCAAGATGAGTATTCGTTGGAGCAAGTATTAAATGCTTTGAAATAAATATGAGAAGAGAACATAAAATAAGAGTGTGGCGGTGTAGTGCGTTTGTCGGATTATTCTTGTGTTTCCTGTTGGGACTAGGATTGGGGGCACATGCCCAGAACGCGAATGATATCTTGAGGAAGGCGGCCGCTGCTTATGAGAATTCAAATGGGATAAGTGCTTCTTTTACGATGTTTACCCGTTCTGCCGGTCAGAATGCGGGAGAGAGTTTTGAGGGAACCATCCAGATGAAAGGTGATAAGTTTACATTAGTTACGCCGGAGGCGCTTACTTGGTTTAATGGTACGACGCAATGGACGTATGTGGAACGGAACGATGAGGTGAACGTGACGAATCCTACGGGAGAGGAGTTGCAATTTACAAATCCCGCTCTTTTATTAAATAGTTATAAGAAGGGATTCACGGCGGCTTATAAAGGCGAGAGTACGGCACCGAACGGAAAAGCCGCTTACGATGTGGAATTGACACCGAAGAAAAAAGGGGATATCGTGAAAGTGGAGTTGCAAATCGAGAAATATTCAAATTTCCCGGCTCGTATCACGGTTACTTCTAAAAACGGCGTTAGCAGTACGATCCAGATCAGCCAATTGAAAACAGGTATAAACCAACCAGATCGTTTTTTTGTTTTTAACGAAGGGGATTATCCGGACGTAGAGGTGATAGACCTTCGATAATAGAGAATTGAAAATTGATAATTAATACTTAGATACTATGAGCGATTCAGAGAATGAGAAAGTACGTTGCCTTATTATAGGCTCGGGTCCAGCAGGTTATACGGCAGCGATTTATGCTTCCCGTGCAAATTTATCTCCGGTGCTTTATGAAGGAATACAGCCGGGGGGACAATTAACGACAACTACGGAGGTGGAGAATTTCCCGGGATATCCGGACGGTATAACCGGTCCTGAGTTAATGGAAGATTTAAAAAAACAAGCCGTCCGTTTTGGTGCGGATATCCGTTTCGGTATCGCTACCGCCGCTGATTTGGGTGAGGCTCCTTATAAAATTACGATTGATGGCGAGAAAGTGATCGAGACGGAGACTTTGATTATCGCTACGGGTGCTTCCGCGAAGTATCTGGGTCTTCCGGATGAACATAAGTATGCGGGTATGGGTGTATCCGCTTGTGCTACTTGCGATGGTTTCTTCTATCGTAAAAAGACGGTAGCGGTAGTGGGTGGTGGAGATACGGCCTGTGAGGAAGCGATTTACTTGGCTGGTTTGGCGAAGCAGGTTTACTTGATCGTGCGTAAACCCTATTTGCGTGCTTCAAAAGTAATGCAAGAACGTGTCTTCAAAACTCCGAATATCACGGTACTTTTCGAGCATAATACCTTAGGTTTGTTTGGAGAGAATGGCGTGGAGGGTACTCATTTGGTAAAACGTATGGGAGAGCCGGATGAGGAGAAAGTGGATATCGCCATCGATGGTTTCTTCTTGGCGATTGGTCATAAACCCAATTCGGACATCTTCAAGCCATGGGTAGATACGGATGAGGTTGGTTATATCGTGACGGTTCCGGGAACTCCCCGCACGAAAGTTCCGGGTGTATTTGCCGCCGGAGATGTCGCTGATCCCCATTATCGTCAAGCTATTACCGCTGCGGGAAGTGGTTGTAAGGCAGCTATTGAGGCCGAACGTTATTTATCAGAGATCGGAAAATAATCCGTGGGAGGAGGGTGTGCCATATCATAAATTATGACACACTGTCCTCTTGCCTTGAAATACAAGTTTACCATGAATTTAAAATCTACTCTTCTTTTGCTACTTTGCCTGATGATGGCAGGAATGGTAGCGGCAAAGGATAATACGAAAGTGATAGCCCATCGGGGGTATTGGAAAACGGAGGGCTCTGCCCAGAACTCTATCCGCTCTTTGGAACGTGCTAGCGAAATTGGTGCCTATGGCTCGGAATTCGACGTGCATCTTACAGCAGACAATGTGTTGGTTGTCTACCACGATAATGATATCCAAGGAAAACATATCCAATCTTGTACATACGATGAATTGAAGGATCTACAATTGAGTAACGGCGAAAAGCTCCCTACTTTGGAACAATATTTGAAACGTGCGAAGAAATTGAAGAATATCCGGTTAATATTTGAATTGAAATCCCATGATACCCCGGAACGTAATCGAGATGCGGCAAGGTTATCTGTGCAAATGGTAAAGCGTATGAAATTAGCGAAACGTACGGATTACATATCTTTTAATATGGATGCTTGTAAAGAATTTATCCGTCTATGTCCGAAATCTGAGGTTTCTTATCTGAATGGAGAATTATCCCCGATGGAATTGAAAGAGCTTGGTTTTACAGGATTAGACTACCATTATAAAGTCTTGCAATCTCATCCGGATTGGGTGAAGGATTGTAAAGTCCTAGGCATGACTTCGAATGTCTGGACCGTAGATGACCCTAAATTAATGGAAGAGATGATCGATATGGGAGTCGATTTTATTACGACTGATTTACCGGAAGAGACTCAAAAAATACTACATTCGCGGGCTCAATAAGGCATTATAAAGATGAGAAAGTTTTGTCTGTTGCTTATCCTGTCGCTGGCTTTACCCGTTTTTTGTCTGTTACAAGCGGTGGAGCCTCCCAAAAAGGAAATTCGTGCGGTTTGGTTGACTACGGTTTATGGTCTGGATTGGCCTCATAAACCGGCTACTACCGAGGCGGGACGAAAAGCCCAGCAACAGGCATTGCTTGATATCTTGGACCGGCTTCAAGAAGCGAATTTTAATATGGTCTTCATTCAGGCTCGCTTAAGGGGAGACGTGATGTATCGTTCGGCTATCGAACCAGTCAGTAAGACATTCTCCGGTAAGTATGGAGAATTACCGGGATATGATCCGCTCGCTTTTGTCGTTGATGAATGCCATAAACGGGGAATGGAATGTCATGCGTGGTTCGTGACTTTCCCGTTGGGAACGGAAAAAAGCGTGAAGGAGCAAGGAAAGCTTTCCGTGGTTAAAAAGAAACCAAAACTCTGCAAACGGCATAATGGAGAGTGGTATTTGGACCCCGGTGTACCGGAGACCGCTGATTATATCTTATCCTTAGTCAAGGAGATCGTGAATGGCTACGATATAGATGGCATCCATTTTGATTATATCCGCTATCCGGAAGAGGCGAAAAAATTCCCGGATAAAGCGCTGTATAATAAATCCGGTAAGAAAAAGTCTCTGGCAGACTGGCGTAGGGAGAATATCAACCGGATGGTTTATCGTATTTACGATTGGGTAAAGCAAACGAAACCTTGGGTACAGGTTAGTAGTTCGCCACTCGGGAAATATAATCGTATTGAACGGGTACCTAACGCAGGTTGGACCGCTTACGAAAGTGTCTTCCAAGACCCTAAGATGTGGATGCAACAAGGTAAACAAGATATGATTGTTCCGATGATGTATTACCTGCATAAGAATTTCTTTCCTTTCGTGGATAATTGGGTGGATAATTGTAACGGGCGTTTGGTCGTACCCGGCTTGGGAGCTTATCGAATGGACAAGAGTGAGGCGGACTGGGCCGTGAATGATATAACGGACCAGATCGATTATAGTCGTTATTACGGAGGAGCCGGCTGTGCGTTCTTTCGTTGTGGAAATGTCCTGTATAATGATAAAGGACTTTATAAAGAGTTGAGAGACAATTACTATAAATATCCGGCCCAATTGCCTCCATTGACTTGGCTGAATGATTCGGTACCTGCCGCACCGGAGGGGATCAAAGTGGAACGTTTGGACGATGAGTTGCACTTAACTTGGCAGAAACCTGTGTCGGAAAAGCAGGATTTAACTTATACCGTTTATTATTCATTGACGGATTCGATCGACACAGCTTCGGCAAAATCCATATTAGCTACGAATATTTATGGCAACGAGCTTTTTCTTCCTATCGATGTAGAGTCTGAACGTGGGTATACATTTTCTGTAACGGCTTCCACCCGTTACCGGATAGAGAGTGAACCTTCTCCGGATACCTATTATTACCTGTCTAAATTTATCAAGTAAAGGGAGTATTTTGATTTCGAGTTTTTTTGCTTATTTTTGCGGCATATGAGACGATTTGCCACATCCTTGTTTCTTGTAATTCTTGCTTCCTTAATCTTTTATGGGGGAGCGGGGGTTAATTTCGTATCTTATTGTTGTGGCGTTTGCGAGAAAGAGGGAGTGGAGGCTTTATTGGAAGCTAAGTGCTGTGAGATTCATGGACATGATCATAGTCGTGATAAGCTTGCGAATAATACGGTGGAGTGTTGTGGCATGAATGGCTGTGGCATTGAACGGGTTGATTTTGATTGGAATTCTGTAAATATACAAGTACCGGATCTGCAACCAGTCGTACATGATTTGCTCTTCTCCTCTATTTTCGAGAGTTTACAAATCGCTTCCTTATTTGCTGATTCTTATGAGATTAGGGTGACAGGTCCTCCCGTAGCCTGTCCTCGTGTGTACCTTTCTTTATTGACTACGCTTTTGATTTGATTGTATTCGTGAGGGTGGAAGCTGCTCGCTGAATACCCTTTGGTTTTAAGGTAGGGAATGCTCTATCCCTGCGGAAACTGTATTTAACGATTCAATCAAATAACAACTATCATGTTAAGACAATTATATCTGATATTTTTACTGTTCTGTTTGACTTTTACTTTGACTTGGGCCGAGGATTCCGGCAAGAAAGTGAAAGGACGTGTATGTGATGAAAACAAACAACCTATTATCGGGGCAAATGTATATTGGGAAGGAACCCAAAATGGAACCACGTCCGATGTGGATGGAAATTTCGAGTTAGAACGAAAAGGTGACTCCAAGAATCTGGTGGTTAGCTATATCGGTTATATGACTGAGGTCACCCCTGTGGATGAGAAGGACGATGCTATGCAGATTATCTTAAAAGGTGAGATCGCCTTGGATGAGGTCGTGGTTAGTGAGCGCAAGATGGGAACCATCGCTTCCCGTACGAGCGTATTGCAAACTCAGAAAATTACGTACGATGAGATTTGCCGTGCGGCCTGCTGTAATCTGGCGGAGAGCTTTGAGACAAATCCGTCTGTCGATGTATCGTACTCGGATGCGGCTACAGGTGCCCGGCAAATTAAGCTGTTGGGATTGGCGGGAACCTACGTACAAATGTTGACCGAGAATTACCCGAATTTCCGGGGGGCCGCTTCCTTATATGGCTTGGATTATGTTCCGGGAGCTTGGATGGAAAGTATTCAGGTGTCTAAAGGAACCTCTTCGGTTAAGAATGGGTATGAGGCGTTGGCCGGACAAATCAACGTGGAATTCAAGAAGCCCCCTACGGCGGATATTTTCTCTGCTAATGTGTTCGCTAGTGATGCCGGGCGTTATGAAGGGAATGCGGATGCTTCTTGGCATATCAACGACAAGCTCTCTACCGGTTTATTGGTACACTACTCGAATGATAAAATGCAACATGACGGTAATGACGATGGTTTTCTCGATACGCCGCTAAGGGAACAGGTGAACGTAATGAATCGTTGGTATCATAAATTGGATAAATACGTGGCTCAATACGGAGTTCGCTATCTGCATGAGAGCCGTACCGGTGGGCAGGATACGAAACACCATGATTTCACCGACCCGTATCGGATTCATTTAAATACGAACCGGGCCGAATTATTTACGAAGCAGGCCTATATTATCGATAAGGAAAAGGTAGAGAGCGTGGCATTGATACTTTCCGGTTCTTATCATGAGCAAAAATCAAGATATGACCGTACGCCCTATAATGTATATCAGAATAATGTATATGCCAGTTTGCTGTATGAAAAGGAGTTTACGCCGATGCATAGCTTGAGTACCGGATTAAGTATGAACTATGATGGTTTCGACGAGAATCTGGTTCAATATGCGGGAGGAGAGTCGGTCCGTCATGCCTATGACCGTACGGAAGTCGTGCCGGGAGCTTATGCCCAATATACGTTCAATCTGAATGATAAACTGATCTTATTGGCGGGTGTACGTGCGGATTATAGTACGTTGTATGATTTCTTTGTAACCCCTCGTGTACATATTAAATATAATCCTTTTGACTGGTTCCATATCCGGGCTTCGGCAGGTAAAGGATTTCGGACAGCGAATGTGCTGGCAGAGAACAACTTTTTGTTATCCAGTAGTCGAAAAATGTATATCGCCGACAATCTGGATCAAGAAGAAGCGTGGAATACCGGTCTGAATCTGTCATTTTATATACCTTTGTTCGGGAAGGAACTGAGCTTGAGCGGGGAATGGTATTATACCGATTTCTTGAAGCAAATCGTGGTGGATATGGATAGTGATCCTCATGCGGTTCGTTTCTACAATCTGGATGGGCGTTCCTATTCGAATAGCTTCCAAGTGGAGGCTTCCTATCCTTTTTTCCGGGGATTTACGTTAACGGCCGCTTATCGTTATACAGATGCGAAGACCGATTACCGGAATGAGGAGGGGGTGGCGCATCGATTGAAAAAGCCGTTGGTTAGTGATTATAAAGGTTTATTGACCGCTTCTTATCAAACCCCGTTGAAAAAATGGCAGTTTGATTTGACCAGCCAGTTTAATGGAGGTGGCCGTATGCCGACACCGGATGCATCTAATCCGTTATGGGAGCCGAATTTTAAGGCTTATACGGTAGTGAATGCGCAGATTACGAAATATTTCCGTCAATGGTCTATTTACGTGGGAGCGGAGAACCTGTTTAATTACAAACAACCGAATCCGATTATCGATGCCAGCAATCCCAGAGGGGATAACTTCGATGGATCTATGGTGTGGGGACCGGTGCATGGACGGAAAATTTATGCGGGTATCCGCTTTAATATAAGCAGGGATTGACACGTATATACGTATAAGCCCGCACGTATATACGTGTAGGCCTATGCGTATACTGGTGTGGCCCTACGCCTATATACGTGTAGCCCGATGCCTATAGTGGTGCTTTTCTTTTGGTAGATATGAATGGATAATTAGAATTGTTAATATTAAAAATGATTGATTATGAAACGATTAATTATGTTGCTGTTTTGTGCTGTATGTACGGTATCGATGACATTCGCCCAAGACGCGAAAAAGAAGAAGGACTCTGTGACATTCTTTATCGAAGCGATGGATTGTGATCACTGTATCAAGAAGATCGAGAAAAATATCGCTTTCGAGAAAGGAGTGACCGACTTGAAATGTGATCTGAGTACCCGTACGGCCATTGTGACTTACAAGACGGATAAGACTTCGAAGACCCGCTTGGCCGCGGCATTCAAAAAGATCGGTATGGAAGCGGTTCCGGTAGATAATGGCGCCGGTTGTCCGGTACCTCCGGCGAAAAAAAGTGAGCATACTCACGCTCATTAACATGGAAATTCATAAGAACATCTTATCTTTGCAGATGTTCCGTGAGGGCGGGCCGGAGTGTCCGCCCTGTTTATGAAATAATTTTTCTACGGAATGCAGCGTTTGTTTAATTATTTACATCCTAATATTGTACAGTCTCCAGAAGGGAGACGTTCAAGGCACGACTGAATGAATGAGCTACAACTGATAGAGGGTTGTCGGAAGGGGGAGAGACGAGCTCAAAAAGAGCTTTATGATGCATATTCCCGAAAAATGATGGGAGTTTGCCTTCGTTATGTGAACGACAGGGAAACGGCTCGTGATTTGTTGCAGGATGGCTTCGTGAAAATCTTTACCAGTATGGATTCCTATACAGGGAGTGGTTCATTTGAGGGGTGGATGCGGAAGATCTTTGTTAATTGTGCGTTGGAATATCTGCGAAAGTCGGATGTGTTGCGTGAAGCGACCGATCTTGACAATACGGCGGAACTGATTCAACCCGATAGTTCGGCTATCTCGGACATGTCGGCGGCTGAGTTGATGAATCTAGTGAAGGAGTTGCCGGTTGGCTTCCGTACCGTATTCAATATGTTCGCGATAGAGGGATATTCTCATAAGGAGATCAGTGAGATGTTGAACATAACAGAGAGTACTTCCCGTTCCCAATATACCCGTGCCAAGCAGTTATTACAACGTAGAATTAACGCATTGTATTGAGATAAGATGAGTAAAAAGGAAAGAGATATATGGGATGATGCGATCCGGTCGAAGCTAGAGGATTTCGAGATGGATACGCTACCCGGCGACTGGGAGGCTATAGCCGATCGATTGCCCGGAAAGGCTCCGGTTCCTTTGCGTCGTACGCTTCGCTACTGGGTTGCCGCCGCCGTGATCTCCTTATTGGTCGTATCGGGTGGTATCTATTTATATGACAGGGAGATGGAAGATCTACCTATAGCCCAAGAAATACAGTCTTCACAAGAGTCGACATCCGTGGATACCCCGGTTGTTCCGATAGAGAAAACGATGGAGCAAGCGCCCGTATTAGCGACTATTCCTGCTGCTGCGGTCGTGAAGGCAAAAGCGGCATCTGGAGCGGTTAAAGTGGGAGCTAAGGCTAGGATGGCAGCGTTCCGGCAAAATGTAGAGAGTGCAGAGGATCGGCCTATTTCTGAGTCGGAGGTAATGTCTGCTGATAGATCGGCGAATGAGAAAGATACCGTTGAACCGGAGGTTGAAAGGAATAATGATGAGATAGTTGTTCTCAAGAATGATGTACTTGTCGCGGATGCTACTCCTGTTACTAAAAAGAAGCCAGAGAAGACCGCGTCTCGGAAATGGGGGTTCGGTATGGGAGGTGGAGGTCTTTCCATGGGCGCTGATAATCTGGTCCCTCAGTATGTGACGAATAGCAGTGTGCTTAAGAGCGAGAATCTGATGAGCTTAAATTCGTTCGATGCGGAGAAGAAAGATCCTGCTAAGACGGATATTCATCATAAGACGCCTATTGGGGTGGGTATCTCAATTAGTCGTTATTTGAATAATCGTTTTTCTTTGCAGACTGGATTAACTTATTCTTACTTAAGATCGGAGTGGAGTACGAATAATACGTACCATATAGAGAATGATCAGCGATTGCATTTTATAGGAATTCCATTATCATTGACTTATAAGATCGCGGAATGGAATCGTTTTATGTTTTACGCCTCAGCCGGAGGTATGGCGGAAATGAATGTCGCTGGCAAACGTAGAATGAAATTATTCTCGGATGAGGTAGAGATCGCAAAGCAAAGTGAACATATTCGAATGAAAGAATGGCTATGGTCTGTAAATGCCCGTGCCGGCGTAAGTTATCCGATTATCCGTTTCGTAAGCGCTTTCGCAGAGGTGGGAGCCAGCTATTATTTTGATAATGGTAGCGAGATCGAAACCATCCATTCGGAGAAGCCGTTTAACATGAGCCTTCAGTTCGGATTTCGTTTTGGTTTTTAATACTCGATAGATTAACAGTGTAAATACAAATACTTAAAAATAGAAAAATTGAATTATGAAAGCATTTAAATTAATTGGAGCAGCGGCGGCTGCGTCATTATTGTTGTTGACCTCTTGTCTTGGAGAATCGAATAATACGGTGACTCGTGCCGGCTTTGGTGTCGCAGGTCTTTCTGAAAAGACATATAAAACGGTACTGAATACAAATATGGGAGCATTATACTCTCCGTCTTTATCGGCACAAGTAGTTGACGGAGCTTGTTACTTGATCAACTATGAATTAGACCTAAATTCTCCGGAGAATGCGAATGCGGCGACAAATGGTTATTTAACAGCGACAATCTCTGTGGCAGATGAGATAACAAAAGGACAGCCAGTCTTTTATAATGTGCCAGATTCGGCCAGCTTACTTCAGAATGAGATACCTGTAAAAAACCTATTTAGCAATGGCGACTATGGGGTGTATGTAGACGGTTATTTATTCTTCTTTATAACAATGGATATGTTTAAGGATCAGAAAAATTCTTATACTTTATATTGGGATCGTTCAAAGGAGCCTACTATGGTGGATAATGTCCCGACATATGACTTGTTCTTGCGTGTCGCTAAAGTAGCGGACGGAACAGGTTCTGCTGCATCATCCATAGGAGAAGTCCGTGCGTTTAATGTTAAGTCTGTATTGGAGTCTGTGAATAGCGCTGAGGCTAATAAAGATTCAAAGTCTTTTAATCTTAAGGTCAATTATCTAAATACGATTAATGAAAAAGATAGTACGGATTTGAAATGGGCTTCTTATACCGTTCTATTCCAAGTCGTGAAAAACTCATAAAGAAATTAGTATAGAAGTTGAGGGCGTACCGATAAGAAGATTATCGATACGCCCTATTTTTTTGCCGTTTTTTTTATGTATATGGGTAAAGATCGTATCTTTGCGTACTTTAAGAGGAGTATTGTGAAATGAGATACAAGAATTTAATAGGTTTTGTCTGGGTGGCGGTTATCATGGGTCTGTTTACCTCTTGCCTAAAAGACATAAATAACGTCTATAATCCGGGAACGACCGCCGCTGTGGTTCGTCAACATGGAGATAGCGCGTTGATGATGGCTAATACCCGGTTCGGTTGGATCTATTCGACGAAGCTGAGCTCATACTCAGAGGGTAAATGCTTGTTGGTGAGTTTTGATTATGATCCTAGCTTACCGGAAAATACGAATGCGGAACAAAAAGGGTATTATACGGTGACGATACAAGGGGAAACCGCCGTTAACCAGCAAAACGCTGAGAGTCCTCTTACGGATACGCATAAACTATTGACAAATGAGCAACCGATACTTGCGGTTAATCCGAACGACTCTGTTCTGTACGTCAAATTGGAAGATTATTTGTTTTTGCCTTCCGCCTGTTGGACAACAAAAGACCGGGCTTTAAATTGGCAACTGACTTATGATCCGACTCAACAACCAGTTGTTGAAAATCGGAAATCAATTTATTCCTTATATTTACGGGCTGCCGCTACGACCGGAAAGCCGGAGGACAAGGCAGAAGAGGCTATCGCGGTTATCAATGCCTTTAATCTGGGGAACTTTATCAAAGATATGCGAGAACAAGGTGGACGTGATGCGGATATGTATGTTCGGATTCATTATATCGATCAAATTAATCCGAAAGATAGTACCCAGTTTACATGGGGAGTAACAGATCCTTTACTTATAAACTAAAAAAGATGAGAAAGCGAATTTTATACGGCTTATTTTTATCCTTGTTTTTCTTAATGACCTCTTGTATGGGGGATGGAAGTAACTCCATCAATTATCATCGGGTAGGAGTGATACGTGAGAATCCTATGCGATGTATCTATACGGCAGATGATCAAGGGAATATCTTTATCGTCTCTTCCTCTGAGTTTGAGAACCGGACGGATTTGAAAGAGGGTGACTGTTGCGTGGTTGATTTCAAGACGAATTTTAGCGAGGAATTGGGCAATGGTGTTTACAACGCTGAGATTTATAAGTATGATTCGGTCGCTGTATGGCCTTTGCATGAGACATTAACTGATACTACGGTCGTATTGGACAAGGAGCGTCTGGTTACGCTGGACTTTAAGAAAAGTATTTATTTGGAAGGACGTTTCTTCTTGCAAACCCAACATATAAATCATCAGGTAGACCAAAAGGATATTTTCAATTTATCCTATAACCCTGATCAGGAGGTGGAAAAAGATGATGACGGACAACGGATCTATAACCTATATCTCCGGGTAACCCAAGAGGGGGGTACCGGCGATTCCACTAAATGGATCAATACGACCGCTTTTACGATCGATAAGTTTTTGGACCAAGCCAAAGCGATAGAGAGCAGGGAGGGGCAAAATGAGATAAACTTTAAAATAAATTATGCCGAACGCTATAATGCGGATACAACCGCATGTGTTTGGGGGGCTACCGACGTATTTACGTTGCGTTTTACGAATTAAATATATACTTTTGCTATTTAAAAGTAAACAGAGATGTATAAGGAGATATTTAGGTGGGTAATCGCTATCATCTCACAGCCAGCGAAGGCGTGGGTCTTGTTAGCGAAAAAAGGAGAGAAGCAGGAGGAGTTCTTATCCCGATTCGTGTATCCTTTGATCGGCTTCGTTACTGTTGCGGCTTTTCTGGGCGTATTGTTTACGCGGAAGGAGTTTGATTTAGAGCTGGCCTTGAAGTCGTCTATCCGGACATTGGTGTCCTCGTTCGGTGGTTTTTACCTCGGGGCTTATCTGATGAACGAGATATGGCAAGGTATATTTAAACGGGAGAAGGATTTGAAACTGTGGTTGCGCTTCGTCGGGTATTCCTCGTCGTTGATGTTCGCTTTGAATATCGTATTGATGTTGCTTCCCGAGTTTTTCTTCTTGCGGATATTTATCCTTTATACATTCTATATTGTTTGGGAAGGCGCTGGTCCGTATATGGGAGTCGAGGAGAAGATCCGCTTGAAGTTCGTAGGATTTACAACCGCCATTATATTACTGACTCCGGCAGTTATCGAGATTTTGTTATCGATGCTGATGCCCGGTTTGAGTTTTTGACAGAATAACACAAGATGAAGGAGAAGATTAGTAATAACATACAGATAAAGAATAAGCGGGCGACGTTCGACTACGAGTTGCTCGACACTTTTACGGCCGGGATCGTACTGACCGGAACGGAGATTAAATCGATCCGTTTAGGGAAGGCGAGTTTGGTAGATACGTTTTGTATCGTGGAAAAAGGGGAACTGTGGGTGAAGAATATGTACATCGCCGAATATTTTTACGGTACGTACAATAATCACAACGCACGGCGGGACCGGAAATTACTTCTTACCAAAAAGGAATTACGAAAGATCGAGGGTGCGGTTCGTGCTAGTGGTTTTACGATCGTTCCCACTCGTTTGTTTATCAATGAGAAAGGATTGGCGAAAGTAGTCGTCGCGATCGCACGAGGTAAAAAGGAATATGATAAGCGAGACTCCATCCGGGAACGTGACGACCGACGGGAGATGGATCGGGCTTTCAAACGATAAGTCGAGATGGAAACAGGGCAAGGCGTGATCGGTAGGGTTTGGGGATGTATCCTGAAAGCTCTGCCTAAAGCAGGCAAGACGTGTTTATGGCTGCTAAAGATTATTTTGCCTATTTCTTTATTGGTCCGTATATTGCAATATTCCGGAATATTAGGTCAGATCTCGGATTGGTTAGTGCCCGTGTTCTCGTTGGTGGGTCTGCCGGGGGAGACAGCCATTGTTTTTATAACCAGTATATTCTCCCCATTATATGCTCCGATCGCTTTGATCACCTCGATGTCTTTAGGAGTCCGTGAAGCTACGATATTGGCATTGATGTGCCTTACTTCCCATAATCTAATGGTAGAATCCTCCGTACAGGCAAAGACCGGGTCTTCTTTCTGGGAGATGACGCTGCTCCGTTTGATCATGAGTTTCGTGATCGCCTTTTCTTTGAATTGGGTAATGCCCCATGAAGGATGGGGACAGGTCGGGATCGCTCAAAGTGCGGCTGTATGCGATAATTGGTTGGAAGTATTCGTACTTTGGTTTACCAGCTCGATGAAGGTGGTGATTTCTATTTTGATAATTGTTACGGCTTTAATGATCCTTCATTATATATTGGAAGAGTTTAATCTAATGAAAGGATTGTCCTCGGTCTTTTCTCCGCTGATGCGATTATTTGGCTTGCCTCAAGATGCCGCTTTTTTGTGGTTGGTAGGTAATGTGGTCGGACTGGCTTATGGCGGGGCTATTATGGTAGAGCAAATGGAGCAGAGGAAGTTGTCTTACGGTGACGGCAACTTGCTGAACCATCATTTGGCCGTGTGCCATTCCCTGTTGGAAGATACGATCATCTTTGCCGCGATAGGGGTACCCGTTCTTTGGGTGGTGCCTACCCGTCTGTTTTTCGCCATCGCTGTGGTATGGATCCTCCGGGGATATAGTTATATGTACGCAAGAAAGGTAAAACATATTTATGAATAAGGAACGATTTCTGCGACTCTTGAATGAGCGCATTTTGATCTTGGATGGTGGTATGGGTACCATGATCCAAAGTTTCAAACTAAACGAACAAGATTACCGAGGCAAACGTTTCGCCGATTTTCCGGGACAATTGAAGGGGAACAATGATTTATTGTGTATCACCCGCCCGGATGTAATCCAGTCTATTCATCGTCAGTATTTGGATGCGGGAGCGGATATCTTCGCTACGAATACGTTTAACGCGAATGCTATTTCCATGGCAGATTATGCGATGGAGGCCTATGTACGTGAGATAAATCTGGCCGCCGGCCGATTGTCGAGGGAAGTGGCGGATACCTATATGGCAGAGCATCCGGATCGTACGATCTTCGTGGCCGGATCGATCGGTCCTACTAATAAGACAGCTTCCATGAGTCCGGATGTAAGCGATCCCGCTTATCGTGCCGTCACTTATAAAGATTTGTATAATGCCTACAAGGAGCAAGTCGAGGGACTTGTTGACGGCGGGGTGGATATCATCCTTTTCGAGACTACTTTCGATACGTTGAACGTAAAAGCGGGATTGGAAGCGGCTGAGGTCGTGTTGAAAGAGAAAGAAAAAGACCTGCCGATTATGTTGTCTTTGACTTTGTCCGCGCAAGGTGGACGAACATTTTCCGGACAGACTTTATTGGCCTTCTTAGCTTCCATACAGCATACACATATTGTTTCGGTTGGCTTAAACTGCTCTTTCGGAGCAGCGGATATGAAGCCCTATTTACAAGAGTTGGCGAAGTATGCCCCCTATTATATCAGCGCTTATCCGAACGCCGGATTGCCGAATAGTTTTGGTACCTATGACGAGACGCCGGATAAAATGGCCCAACATGTGAAGCCTTTTGTGGAAGAGGGATTAGTGAACATTATCGGAGGCTGTTGCGGAACGACTCCGGCGCATATCTCCCGGTATCCGGAGTTGGTGAAAGGAGCTAAACCGCATATCCCGGCTTTGAAACCGGATTGCCTGTGGCTGTCGGGCTTGGAACTGCTGGAGGTGAAACCGGAGAATAATTTCGTGAACGTGGGAGAGCGTTGTAATGTGGCCGGTTCTCGGAAATTCTTACGCTTGATAAAAGAAGGCAGTTATGAGGAAGCGTTGACGATCGCTCGTAAGCAAGTGGAGGATGGCGCCCAAGTGATCGATATCAATATGGACGATGGTATGTTGGATGCCGTGAAAGAAATGAAGACATTCTTAAACTTGATCGCCTCCGAACCGGATATTGCCCGTGTACCCGTCATGATCGATTCTTCCAAATGGGAAGTGATCGAGGAAGGCTTGATGTGCGTGCAAGGAAAGAGCATCGTGAATTCCATCTCCTTGAAAGAAGGAGAGGAGGTCTTCCTTAAACATGCCGCCCGTATAAAGCAGCTGGGTGCGGCTGCGGTCGTGATGGCTTTCGACGAGAAAGGACAGGCGGATACCTATGAAAGAAAGATTGAGATTTGCGAACGGGCCTATCGCCTATTGATCGAGAAGATCGATTTCAATCCCCAAGATATTATTTTTGACCCGAACGTATTGGCGATCGCTACCGGTATGGAGGAACATAATGGCTATGGTCTGGCGTTTATCCGTGCCGTTGAATGGATCAAGAAGAACTTGCCGGGTGCGAAGGTGAGTGGTGGTGTAAGTAATTTATCTTTCTCTTTCCGAGGGAACAATCATGTACGCGAGGCTATGCATTCCGTATTTCTATATCATGCGATTGGGAAGGGGATGGATATGGGTATCGTGAATCCGTCTACCTCCGTACTTTATGAGGATATAGAGCCGGAGTTCCGTACCTTGTTGGAAGACGTGATCTTGGCACGCCGTCCGGAAGCTGCCGAGGAGTTAATTACTTATGCTCAAAATTTACATGTACAAACTTCCGGAGAAACTCCGGAGAAGCATGAGGTTTGGCGTGAGCTTTCATTGAAGGAGCGTTTGGAACATGCCTTAATCAAAGGGATCGGAGACTATTTGGAGGACGATTTACAAGAAGCCTTGCAGATTTATCCGCATGCCGTGGATATAATTGACGGTCCGTTAATGAGCGGAATGAATAAGGTCGGCGAGTTATTCGGTGCCGGAAAGATGTTTCTCCCTCAAGTCGTGAAGACCGCACGTACGATGAAAAAGGCCGTAGCTATTTTACAACCGGCCATTGAATCTGAAAAGAAAGCTTCCGGCTCTGCGAAGGCCGGTAAAGTGATTTTCGCTACGGTAAAAGGGGATGTACATGATATCGGTAAGAATATCGTCTCTATCGTATTGTCTTGTAATAACTACGAGGTGATTGATTTAGGGGTAATGGTTCCCGCAGATGTGATCATAAAGAAAGCGATCGAGGAGAAACCGGATCTGGTTTGCTTATCCGGCCTGATAACCCCTTCTTTAGAAGAGATGGCGCATGTCGCGGACGAGATGCAGAAAGCGGGACTTACAATTCCTATGATGGTGGGTGGCGCTACGACCTCCAAATTGCATACGGCGGTGAAGATCGCTCCGCATTACGATTATCCGGTGATCCATGTGTTGGATGCCTCACAGAATCCGTTGATCGCCGCCAAACTATTGAATCCGGATACCCGTGATGCCTATATCATGGAGTTGGAACAAGAACAAGAAGCTTTGCGTGCCTCCTTAGGACAGAAGAAAGAGGTCTTGATTTCTCTTTCTGAGGCTCGTAAGCATCCGATTGAAATAGATTGGACCGGGTATATACCGGTTGTTCCAGCCCGGATGGGGGTACATGTTATCCCTTATATCCCCTTGGAAGAAGTGATTCCTTATATCCACTGGACCTTCTTTTTTAGCGCATGGAAATTGAATGGCCGTTTCTCGGAAATCTCCCAGATACATGGTTGCGATTCTTGTCGTGCCTCTTGGTTGGCCGGATTCCCGGAAAAAGATCGTGCGAAGGCTACCGAGGCGATGCAATTATACAAGGATGCTGTTAGGTTATTGGATCGGCTGGTCAATATGAAGGTTGAATATTGTAAAGCGATTTACGGATTTTTCTCAGCGAATAGTGAAGGGGATACGATCCGAATGGGTGATATAGCGCTGCCTTTATTACGTCAGCAAGTAAAAAAAGAGGAAAATATTTATAAATGTCTTTCCGATTATGTAATACCGGTTTCCGAGGAGCGAACTGATTATGTAGGGGCGTTTGTCGTTACCGCTGGAGCTGGCGCTGATTGTTTGAAGGATAAATTTGAGGAAGAAGGCGATACCTATAATTCAATGTTGCTGCAAACCTTGACCGATCGCCTAGCGGAAGCTACAGCCGAATATCTTCATGAGAAAGTACGTAAAGAATATTGGGGATATGCTAAAGACGAATCCTTGTCTATCCCGGATCTTTACAAGGTGAAATACCAAGGAATCCGTCCGGCTATCGGTTACCCTTCTCTACCGGATCAATTATTGAATTTCACATTGGATGGATTGCTCGATATGTCGCGAATTGGTGTTTCGTTAACCGAGAATGGTGCCATGTATCCTACGGCTTCGGTTAGTGGGATTTATATTGCCCATCCCTCTTCTCAATATTTCATGATCGGTTCTATCGATGAGGAGCAGATGAGAGATTATGCGAGCCGCCGGAATTTAACGGAGGAGCAAGCCCGAAAGTTGTTGAGTAAGAATATTGGATAATTTAGTAGCGTCACTGCAACCCGGGTTGCAGTGATGCTGCAATGCTTGTGCAGTAATACTGCAACACCTATTGCAGTAACACTGCACAGGCATTGCAGTAAAAAACAATCAATACGATCTATCTGCCATAGTAATGCTTGGCGGAAGGAACCATGATAACGTTCAATTCCGGATCAGCCATGTCTGGATCGATCGGGAACATCGGTCTCACAATATTCTTATAGGGAAGTTTCTTGAAGTCCTGATCCACGCCTCCCCTTGTAAAAGCCATCACCCAATCCGCTTGTATATTGTACCATTGGGTTACAAGGTAACCTTGTTTAACCATTACGATATCCATTTCCTTCGGATCGATACCTGAACCCTCTAGGTTTGGAGTGGGAGACGATGTGCCTACTACCACATAAACGCTTCCGGTCTTTACGATAGCGATATCCCTTTTCCGTCTCCATGATTCTGCGTTCTTGTCTTCTTCCGGGCTGACATAAACCACGGTACCCGACAATTTCACGGGACCTTCGTAGGAATTATCGACCATGGCACCTACCATGCCTTCTACGTGTCCGCCTACGCCGACCTTACGTGCCTGCTTAACCACTTCTTCTCCCGGGATGGAGCAATAAAGAACGCTCTTTCCCTTATCGGTCTGGAATTCCGGGCGTTTCAAGAGCCTCGCCAAAGTCCAAGTGACCTCACCTGAACCACCTCCACCGGGATTATCTCCCATATCACTGATAAAGAAAGGCTTCTTTTTACTTGCTACTGCCAGATCGATACATTTCTCGAGCGAATATCCCGGAGCTTCCAGCGAGAACTGCTTACGGACATCCCAGAATTTCTGGGCGAGTTTCTTCGCCCCGGCTTTAACCTGCTCCTCATCGTCACCGTAAACCATCACGGTTCCTTGGTTCCGTGGGTTGTCTCCCCAAACATAACCGATCCAGATCCCCGCGTCTATCACTCCGGGCATGGCTTCAACCTCGGGAACCAATGCGTACAGCGATTTCGCAGGCTCGACACGGGTACTCGACCATTCGCCGGAAACTAGGACAGGAACAGCAACCCATGCCTTGTATGCCGGACGCCCTTTCCCTGATTCAAGACGTTCCAACAAATTGACAACCCCTCGCCGATGTGATTCACGAGAATCCGCATGCGGTGCTTGACGATAAGTCGTAATCAAATCGGAGTTGAGAGCTACCAACCAAGACGTATTTCCGTGAAGGTCCATCGTGGTGGTAGTCAAGACATCGTTTCCGATCAAGCTACGCACCTTCTCCATGAATTCGCCCTCGGGATCGGCTACGCCTTCCACGCTACAAGCTCCGTGGTTATAAAACCAGAAAGCGTCATAGGGCATATTGGCCTTGATCATCTCCAATGTTTTTTCCACAAACGCGTCGTACGATTCTTTTGTCACGGGGCCTCTTCCACCGCCATAGCCAATCTGCGTGGGAAGCCAAGTGGCCGCCTGTCCCATTGCGGAGTCTGGGCTGAGATAGTCCGGCATTCTTACGGGGTGTCCTACGAGCGGCTGCCTATTCGGGACGAACACGCTGTTTTCTATCTGTATACCGGCAATACCGATACGAGGTTTTTTCTTCTGTCCAAAGACCTCTCCAACGAACGATACGGCCAAGAGACAGATTCCGAGCAATACTAAATTCCTATTCATACTATTATGATTTTTGCGAATTGTTATTTCCTTATTAATTAGTTATTAAACCGTCACTAATATCAATCTCGGTTTGAGGTATAGGCAATACTTCCGCACCGGCGCTGAAAGGAGTCTTAGCTCCAAATTCCGCCTTCTTGGTTCCGTTAAATACTTTCTCGCCCCATCCTACACGTACCACGTCAAAGAACCGGAAGCCTTCCATTCCAAACTCCAGATGACGCTCGTTCATGATGTCTTCAAACAATTGGCTTCCTGTATGGTTTTTAGGAGCCAAGTTGACATGGCTTCTTACCTCATTCAGATACTTTTGCGCATTAGCGATATCGCCGCTGAAATAACAAGCCTCGGCATAGTTCAAATATACCTCCGCGAGGCGGATAAGCCTGAGGTTCGTGGGTTGGTTATTTCCCCGGTTCTCCTCTCTTTGTCCGGGCGCAAGATATAATTTGCGATTGTACCAGCCCGTTCGGTCGTCCGTAACGGGTGCCACATCGCCTTTGGCTGCGGTCTCGATCTCTATGGCCTCTTCCGTGGAAAGGAGAGTGGTCTTCTTTCGTATGACATCCCCCTCGGCATCATAAGCGTCCGCCAAGGCCTGTGTAGGTTGCGCGCAACCGAAGCCGATCGTCATGTTTCGGGGCATAGACATCAATACGTGGCGGTTACCGTTATTTACGTTATACGAGCTTTGAGTGGAAGAGTTATACATATTCACTTCTAGGATCGATGAGGAACAATGCTCGCCGTCCAGTGAGAATTGCCAAGTGTAATCTTCCGGAGCTACTAGGCTATACTCTCCCCCGCACTCATTCTGGAATTTCTCGAAAGCCTTTTTTACCTCATCGTATTTTTTCTCATACAGATAAATACGTGTTTGCATAGCGATGGCCGCGCCTTTGGTAATCCTTCCCGCATAGCTTGACTCGTAGTTAGCCACCTCACTTTTCTTAGGTAATACGCTAACCGCATCGTTCAGGTCTTGCTCGATAACCGAGTATATCTCTTCGACAGACGCACGTCCGAGTCTCTCATGATCGAGATCCAAGACTCCCGTATAGCAAGGAACACCACCAAAGGTTTTCACAAGCTCGAAATAAGTATAGGCGCGAATAAACTTGGCCTCACCGATCATCTGTTCCTTGTCATACTTCGAGAATAGGGCATCGTCTGCCATTTCCATATCCCGTATAAACAAATTGGCCTTATTGATACATTGGTAAGAATACCGATATTTGTTCAAGATCTCGGTATGATCCGCTTGATACTGATAATTCTCCAGTAACGTGAAGGTTTGTGCGTCGTTCGAAGAACCGCTGTAGGTCGCATCATTCGACAACACGTCGCCGAAACATTGCATCGACCATGTGTAACGGAAGTCCTTCATGACAGAATAGACAGCGGTCAGACGCAAGAAAGCTTGTCTTTCCTCTGATATCTCTCCAGCCTCCGGACTTCCTAACGGAGCTAAATCCAAATCTGCGCAACTGCTGAATCCTGTTAAAATCGCTAGTACGATTCCTATGATATATTTGTTTTTAAACATGACATTATAAATTTTAAAAAGTAACATTAATACCTCCGGTGAATGAAATGTTCTGAGGATAGATACCGTAATCTATGCCTCTAGACAAAGAGCTAGATTGACCCACTTCCGGATCCATACCCGAGTAACTAGATATCGTAAACAAGTTCTGGCCGCTTACATAAAAACGTACCTTCTGTAGTTTTATCCTCTGCGTGAGAGAAGCGGGCAGGATATAACCTAGCTGGGCATTTCTCAAGCGGAAATAAGTCCCGTTTTCTACGTACATGTCCGAGAAGCGGTCATTGTCGTTTACGTCCGTAGCCGTCAGGCGAGGGATGTCCGTATTTGTATTATTTGGCGTCCAATAGTTCATTAACGCTCTATCCTTGTTCGTTATATCGTTCGGGAAGTAGGTGTAATAACGCATCGCGTTAAATATCTGATTACCGATTGTTCCACCAAACTGCAAATTGAGGTCGAAGCCTTTCCACGCCATACCCATGTTGATACCGTATATGATATCCGGAATAGGATTACCGATCATGCATCTATCACTTGAGTCTAACTTGCCATCGCCATTCGTATCTACGAACAATACATCGCCCAATTCGGCATTAGGTTGGAAATCCGCCCGCTTAACGGCATTCAACTGTTCCTGTGTTTGGATAAGCCCGTCTGTCTTATAGCCCCAGAACGCACCGATAGGCATACCTTCATTCGTATAGGTGAGGTACATGCTTCCGTTTCGGAATGGTCCATCGGAGATTGGTGTGCCACCATTCAATTTCGTCATGCGGTTACGGATGGTCGACATATTTACTCCCACGTTGTATTCGAAACCGCTTTCGGTCTTGTCTCTCCACTCGAGATTCATCTCGATACCGCGGTTGTTCGCCTCGCCGATATTGGTGTAGGTGTTGCTGGCATATCCCATGTAGATAGGCATAGGAGCGGCCAGCAGCATGTCCTTCGTTGTCTTGTAATAATACTCGAAGCTGAAGACCATGCGGGTGTTAAAGAAGCTTGCGTCAAGACCGATATTCAGAGATTCAGTGGTTTCCCATTTAATATCCGGATTGCCCAATCTGCTCACGGCAATACCTTGATACAAGGTCTCATTCTCTCTCGCTCCGAATAAAGCGCCGTATTGCGTACTCAATGACAGCAAACTACGATCCACATAATTGGTGATATTCTGATTTCCGATCTGTCCCCAGCCCCCGCGGAGTTTCAAGGAGGAAACCCATTCGGCGTTCAATTTCTGGAAGAACGGTTCGTTGTCGATTCTCCAACCTAGAGCGAACGAGGGGAAGTTACCCCAGCGATTCTTGGAAGAGAATTTAGAGGAGCCGTCTCGCCGGAAAGTGGCCGTAATAAGGTATTTGTTATTGTAATCGTAGTGTAGGCGGCCCAGATAAGACATCAAACCATATTCCGTAGCGCTATTGCTGGCCGTGGTCTTGTTCTTGTCCAGCGTAGCGTCTATATAATGCAGGTTATCCGACTCTCCGATAAGATCTCTCGCGTTTACGCTCAAGGTTTCCTGCTTACCCCATTCGTTGGTATAACCTACGAGAGCGGATATGGAGTGCTTCTCGGCAAACGTTTTCTCATACGAAAGGGTATTCTCGAACGTATAGTAGTGCCCTTTGGTCTGCGACTTCGATAAACTACTCTCTAAATTTCTTTGGCTTGAGGATACCTCATAGACAGGCGAGAAGGTTTTATTGTCTACCCTTCTGATTTCCGCTCCGAAGCTACTCTTGAACTTCAATCCTTTTATAATCTGCCATTCCCCATACATATTGCCGATGAAAGCAAGTTTCTCCCGCTGATTATCCCGATACATGATACTTGCCAATGGGTTATAGTAGTCAATATAAGGAGAGTAACCATATGAACCGTCTGCGTTTTGGGCGGGAGTTACCGGATCCAAACGGATTGCGTTACTTACGACACCATAGTCGGAGTCGTACACATTACTACTGTTGCGCTCACTAATACTTGCGTCGGTAGATCTCGCGATCGACGCGTTGGTACCCACTACCAAATGATCTTTGAGCACCGTTTTTTCCGTGCTTTGACGGACACTGAACCGTTCGTAGTTGGATTTCTTGATCGTTCCATCTTGGTTGATATAGTTCAAGCCCAGATTGAATTTATAGTCGTTCTCTTTACCACCGCTTATGCCGACACTGTAGTTATGCATAAAGGCCGTATGCGTAATCTCGTCCATCCAATTGGTGGAAACATTACGATTAACAAGGGCCAAGTTGATGGGAACGCTCCTCACTGTGTTCAACTGTTCCTGATAGTCGTACCATTCTGGACCTGACATCAAATCGAGATTATTCAATATTTTGTTCATACCCCAATACGCATCGAGCGTAACGGTGGTTTTTCCAGCGGCGCCTTTTTTCGTAGTGATAAGGATTACGCCGTTCGCACCGCGGGAACCGTAGATAGCGGAAGCGGAAGCGTCTTTAAGCACCTCCATAGACTGTATATCCGATGTGTTCAGGTAGTTTATATCCGTCACGGGCATCCCGTCCACGACGAACAATGGTTCCGCGTCGTTTACCGTACCGACACCTCTGATACGGATCGTGGCGGCGGAACCCGGAGATCCGGAACTGGAAGTGACGGATACACCGGTAGCCAAGCCTTGCAATGCGGTAGAAACATTGGCCACTGCTTGGCGAGCGATTTTCTCCTCGCTCACGGACGAGATAGCCCCCGTGATATCACTTTTCTTCATCGTACCGTAGCCAATCACTACCACCTCATCCAACTTTTGTGTGTCCTCTTGCAAGGAGATGCTTAAAACCGATTTATTGCCTACCGGAATCTCCTGGTTCATATAACCGATATAGGACACTTGTAAAATAGCGTCTTTGGCTACTTCTAACGTGAATTTTCCATCTATATCCGTTATTGTCCCGTTTGTTGTCCCTTTTACCATCACATTGGCGCCAATTATCGGCATACCGGTAGCATCAATCACGGTTCCGGTGATCTGACGGGTGTTTTGTTGCGGGGTGGATACGATTGATGGTTTCTCTATAATCATGATGTCGCTTTTAATGCGCATGTTTGGGGAGTGTACGGAAGCGTATACACCTGTGGTAAAAACAAATAGCGGGATTGAGGTTAACTTCATGACTCTGCCCAATTTAGTTTTTGTGTTTAATCGGGGGTTAGGATTCCCCTTACAAATTTCATTCATACATTTGTAATGTTTTAGTGTTAGTATTAATTGATTTAAAGGCGTTTAGAAACTTGTTTGGCTGGATTATAAGCCATATCTTCCAGCCAGTTTCCTTGCTAGATATGGTTCATGATGGCTCCTGTTTCATAGGCTCTCCTTTCTTTAAGATTAACTTTAGTAAACTGAATATGTTTATTTGGTTGTTTGATTTGCAATATTCGTGAAAAAAAACGACACCTGCAAGCAAGTCTCTGCTAATTTAATATTGTGTATTCAATTGATAGAAGTCATTAATACGGCTTAATTATGTCAATTTGTCATTTCTCTCTCCTTCTGCTTCTTGTATTTGAGATAGGATAGGGTGTGTGTTTATTATATGCGATTCTCTGGTAGTTAAGCCCTGACGAATAGAATGTGTATGAAGGAAAATACTTGCAGTTTGCCTTCTTTTTATCAATATCCGCCGAATTATTATATCTCTTGTTTCAGAAAACTAATAAATGCTTCCTGAATAGTATTTGAAAATCAATTGACTTTTTTGCCGTTCTAGGGTGCAAAGGCTCTAATATAGTCTCGATTTTCAGTGTACAGAAGATTATGATTAAAAGTAGATCCCAACTAAATTAGAGCAAGTGCCGGATAATTCGAACTAGGTGCCGGGTAGATGTCGGTTATCTGCCGGGAAATAGAAATTATAAGCCGACTAAATACATACAAGTTTAGGATATATCCTAAAAAATGTGCTGTTTTGGGTACTAAATTCCATAATAATCGGTTTAAAAGCAATTGTTTTGAAAAAGTCTGTGTTTGAAATATATTTAAAAAGTTAACATTATGATAGTGTTTCGGTAATTCTTTTTGCATTCAGATAGTATGAGTTACATTTGTCAATTCATTTCAAATATTATTTAAAAACAGAGAGATATGGATGAGAAAGGATTCGTGGAAGGGGTGAGAAGGTATATGTCCCAGTTACGAGAGGAAAAGCGTTATTCCTCCGCCAAAAGTTATCAGGATGCGTTGAACTCCTTTATAAAGTATAGTGGAACAGAGAACATTTCCTATTCGGATATCAATAAGGCCAATCTTCACCGATATGAGGCTTATTTGCTGGAGAAAGGCTGCATGTGCAACACGGTTTCCACTTATATGCGTCGTATCCGTTGCGTCTATAACAAGGCGATCGAAGATGGTGATGCGGAATATATCCCTGGTTTGTTCCAAGGAGTTTTTACGGGAGTGGAGAGTAAGCGCAAGAAATCCCTATCCTTAGAGAACCAACATAAGTTGATGACGGTGAAGGTAGAGAGTGAGGTGCTAAGGGAGACACAACTGGTCGTTTGTCTGTTGTTTCAGTATGCAGGAATGTCGTTCGTGGACTTCGCCCACCTAAAAGAAAGGAATATCAAAAACGGGATATTGGACTATAATCGGCAGAAGACAGGCACACCGATGAGACTGGAAATTTTGGATACGGCAGAATTGATGCGCAAGGAATTAATGGGTGACAAGAGGCCGGCCTCAGGCTATTTATTCCCTTTTTTGAGTGGAACGAAGACGGGCTATGAGGCATATCTCGAATACAATGCGGCCCTATCCCGGTTCAATCGAAATTTGAAGGCGTTGAAAAAGGCCGCTGGAATAGCATCGGATGTTACCTCTTATACGATCCGCCATTCCTTCGCCATGGCATTGAAAGAGCAAAATGTCCCTATAGAAATGATCAGTGAATTATTGGGGCATAAGTCCATCAAGACCACCCAGATTTATCTGAGAAGTTTCTCTTTGGAAAAAATGACAGAGGTGAATAGCACTTGCTTTGGTTGTGTCTATAATTATGTGTCGAAAGTGGGATGAGGCTACTTAGTGAGTAGCGTTTGTTTCACGCCGCAAATGTAGTAAAAAATAACAAAAAACAAGCAATCATTAGGGTTTGTTTGTGTTTCCAGTTGGATTCTCGTTAAATATTCGTTCTTATTTCTGATGTATAGACATGGCAATAGAGACGAAATGGCCTCGTATTTCCGAAATCATCACGTCCCCCCCTAAAATCGAACATACATTCTTGTAGAGATGGGTATACCCCGTCTCATCCCCTCTAAAAGATGTTTTAAATTACTGTCAGACGGTGGGAGATGGAGCATGCTCCGTCTCTACAACTTGGTAATAACCATTCTCCCACCTTTTGCGCTACTCACTAAGTAGCCTAATTTCTCACATGGCGAAAAAGGGTTATGGTGTATATATCAAACTATCTCTTTTAAGCAATCAACGAGATGCGAGCGAATGTTGTAAAAACGGTTGTAAATTCGGTACCTCATGAGGGTATCGACGCCGTAGGCGTTGAAAGAACCATTCCTGAAAACCCGTTACGGCGAAAATCTGATCAGAAACATTGGTACATCGCTATCGTCAACAACAAGTCCGAGAAACTATGCCGTGACAAGCTGGAAAAGCGCATAGCCAGTCAGCCGGAAGGCGAGAAGGACTATGAGGTTTATATAGCCTCCCAAAAAGAGATGTGTCTTCTGCCAAGCGGCAAGCGTAAGCAAGTAGACCGGATCGTCTTCCGTTCCATTGTATTCATCCGTTGCACCGATGTCTTGCGTAGGAAGGAGATCGTGCATCTTCCTTATATCAAACGTTTCATGGTAAACATAGCTGGCGAACGGTCTGGAGGCATACGCCCCGTAGCCTTCATTCCGGATGAGCAGATGGTGAAACTCCGTAGGATGCTGGACGATTCCGAAGAGCCTGTCATTATCGATCCCCGTCCGCTGCCTCTTGGAGCGAGGGTACGCATTAACGGCGGTAAGTTGCATGGTCTAGAAGGTAACGTGCTGGAAGTGGAGGATGGCAATCTTAACTTTGTGATCCGTGTAGATCTACTGGGATGTGCCAAAGTAAATATCACCCGTGACCTGCTAGAGCTATTATGATACACATAGATGGATACGCACTATGGTAAAAAAGAGGATAGATCCGGAGTACGCCTTATCTCGTTGTTAGGAAACCATTTGAAAGAGATTCTTAAGCGAGAGTCGGATAATCGTGCCTTCATCCATCTTTACTGTACGGGTCCGTATTGGGTGGCGTTCGAGAAATCAGCTTACCTGTTACGCCAAATATCTTCCCGTACCTTAGTGACCCCGTTAAGCCTCACCACGTACCCGTTTCCAATCGTGATGGTCTCTTGGACAGATGGCGAGTTACGTTCCTATACACGTAACCATCTTTTCCATTGCGAAGGCAATGACTACGGTCGGTTATCCGTCCCTACTCGTACGCTTGACGGTTACAAGGAGTGGCATAAGGAAGAGGTGAGGTATTTTCCGATGCAGGAAGTAAAAAACACGTCCATGGATCGTGACATGGAGATTGATTAAAGATACTTCTGAGGTTCAAGAGAGCCTCCAATCAAGAATATATTATCGCTAGGTCGCAATTAGAAAATGAGAATTAGGCGGCCGATATCGATCAAGAGGTCAGCTATCTCTAGTAGCGAGGAGAGTCCCTTTTTCTTTAACCGATAGACTAGACTCTTGCTTTAGCTTATACCACTCCAACCACTTGAGAGGTTCGGTCGCTTATTATTATAGTTAGATAGATATGAATAAAACAAATATGGAAAAGGTGAAATATCGTTATAATCGCTGGCGTTTAGCGCTGGGGCGTCTGGTAAATTTGCGGTATATCAACCGCTGGATCATTTTTTGTGCGGATCTTTTCATTTCCCTATGTGTATCTTTGATAGGAGTGCTGGGATTATTGTCCATCATGCATGTATACATAAGCGGGATTAGTGTATTAAAGGTAGGAATAGCTTCCTTTGTGGCCAGTATCCTTTCTTTTCTTACGTTCAAGGTTTATCACGGGGTGATCCGTCATTCCACGCTACGTGGACTATGGAGGATTGGTGGTGTCGCCATCACAAAATCCATCCTCATGTTCATACTGCTTCATCTTTTGAGGGCGGATTTCAATTCCTCTATATATTGGGTGGGAGGGATAACCGATTGTATGTTGACGATTGTTCTGCTGATCACCTTACGTGTATTCGTGATTAATGTATATAATAGCGTGTTGTCCCAACTTGGAAAAAAGCGCAAGCGTGTACTGGTGTTCGGTATGGATGAGGATAGCGTGATGATAGCCACATCACCCAATCGGCAAGTATTCATGCAAAATTATAGCATCATCGGCTTCTTGACGTTTGGTAGCGCTAAAAAGAACCTTCGCATAGCGGAACTTCCCGTTTACCAGATCGAGGACATTGATGACTTGTTGCGTCTGATCCCCAGAAATAACTTGGATGGTATCCTTTTCCCGAATATAAAGACCGTCCGACGAGAACGTGATCGTTTGATTCATTATTGCGAGCAGGCCTCCTTGAAGCCTCTCGTGGTTCCTGATATGGAGGAGGTCCATGAGGGCGGAATGAAGCGTTCAGTCCGTGAGATCCGTATTGAGGACTTGCTGGGTCGTGAGGAGATCAGTATAAATCTGGGCGAGATCGGTCTCTTATTGAAAGATAAGACGATCCTTGTTACGGGAGCGGCCGGTAGCATTGGTAGCGAGATCTGCCGCCAGCTGGCGCATTTCCCGATCAAGAAACTGATCTGCCTTGATGCCGCCGAGACTCCGATGCATGACTTACGCCTGGAATTGGAGGAGAAGTATAAGGAACTGGATTTTGTACCTATCATAGGCGATGTCCGGAATCCGGACCGTGTAGATTACGTATTCCGCAATTGGCATCCCCAGGTAGTATTCCATGCGGCAGCTTATAAGCACGTCCCCTTGATGGAAGAGAACCCTTGCGAGGCTGTTCGTACCAACGTGTTTGGTACCCGAGTGATAGCGGATGCCGCCGTAAGCTATGGTGTAGAGAAATTCGTGATGATCAGTACGGATAAGGCCGTTAATCCAACGAATATCATGGGATGTAGCAAGCGCCTCGCTGAGATATATGTGCAGAGCTTGAGTGTGGCGATCAGTAAGGGGGCTCTAGCGGGAAACACTAAGTTTATCACGACCCGTTTCGGTAATGTATTAGGAAGTAATGGCTCCGTGATACCTCGTTTTCGCGATCAGATCGCCAAAGGAGGCCCAGTTACGGTAACCCATCCCGATATCATCCGCTACTTCATGACAATCCCCGAAGCCTGCCGTTTGGTGTTGGAAGCCGGTACGATGGGCAAGGGCGGCGAGATATTCATCTTTGATATGGGTGAGCCGGTCAAGATCGCTGACTTAGCGAAGCGTATGATCGAGCTTTCTGGTTTGCAGGTGGATAAAGACATAGAGATTAAATACACAGGTCTTCGTCCCGGTGAGAAATTATATGAGGAACTATTGAGCAACAAGGAGAATACGAAGGAAACCCCTCATGAGAAGATTCGTGTGGCAGCAGTCCGGGAGTACGCCTACAAGGATGTGGTAGAGCACATTGATCTATTAGCTGAATTATCCCTTCATGTACATATTCTTCCTATGGTGAAAGAGATGAAATCCTTCGTCCCCGAGTTCAAGAGCCAAAACTCTCAATTCACGAGATTGGACGGAGTGAATTAGTAATTTAGTTGGTAGTTATAAATCTGAATTATAAATGATTATCGCAGTAGATTTTGACGGAACAATCGTTGAGCATAAATATCCGGCGATAGGGAAGGAGATCCCTTTCGCTTTCGAGACATTGAGAAAGTTACAAACAGAACACCACAAGCTGATCTTATGGAGTGTGCGAGAGGGCAAGCTTTTGGATGAGGCTGTCACCTTTTGCCGAGAGCGGGGCTTGGAGTTTTACGCCGTGAACCGAGATTATCCGGAAGAAGAGAAAAACCTGAACAACCATTTCTCCCGTAAGCTGAAGGCCGATATTTTTATTGATGACCGTAATCTTGGTGGTCTCCCGGACTGGGGTATGATTTACGAGATGGTGAGTAAAAGACTTTCCTATGAGGATTTAATGCGGAAATACGAGTCGGAATACGAACCGGAGAAACCGAAAGGCCTTTTCTCTCGTTTGTTTCGCTAAATCCATATCATTCTGTGTTCAATGAAATAAAAAAAGAAAACAAAATAATATGAAAATCAAAAGATTACTACTTTTATTAGCTCTACCTCTATTGGTAGCGAGTTGTACTTCTTACAAGAACGTACCATATCTCCAAAACCCAGAGGCAGTGAACGATTTTGAGGAGACCCTTCCGTTGTATGACGCCAAGATCATGCCAAAAGACTTGTTGAGCATCACGGTCAATACGACAGACCCGAAGGCTGCGACCCCATTCAACTTGACGGTACAGACTCCAATCAATGCGGCTTTGACAAATATCAGTACGACCACGCAACCGACCATGCAGCAATACTTGGTGAATAATAAAGGAGAGATCGATTTCCCTGTTATCGGTCGCTTGGAAGTGGGTGGTCTCACCAAGAACGAGGCGGAGGACTTGATTCGTGAGCGTTTGAAACCTTATTTGAAGGAATCCCCGATCGTTACGGTCCGTATGTCTAATTACAAGATCTCCGTGTTGGGTGAGGTGGCCCGTCCGGGTAGCTTCACGATCGGCAACGAGAAGGTGAACGTTCTGGAGGCTTTGGCGATGGCAGGTGATATGACGATTTACGGTGTCCGTGATAACGTCAAGCTGATCCGTGAGGACGTGAACGGTAAGCGTGAGATCATTAACTTGAATTTGAATAATGCCGAAGTCGTGACTTCCCCGTATTATTACCTGAAGCAAAACGATATTATTTACGTGACCCCGAACAAGACGAAGGCTAAGAACTCCGATATCGGTAACAGCACGACCCTTTGGGTAAGCTCACTCTCGATTCTGGTATCTATTGCCGGCCTGTTGGTAAACATACTTAAGTAATTGAAAATTGAGAATTGAAAATTAAGAGAGATGATAGACGAACGGATAAATAATAACACTGGGATAGAGAACGAGGAACAAGAGATTGATTTGGTCGCTCTTTTATTTAAATACCTTTTTTATTGGCGTTGGTTTGTGGCTAGTATATTGATATGTTGCATCGCCACTTACCTGTTTCTTCGTTATCAAACGCCTGTATATAACATTTCCAGTTCCGTGTTGATAAAGGAGGAGGATAAGCGAAGCGGTTCGGGCAACAATCCGTTGGCGGCCATTCAAGACTTGGGAATGTTTTCCATGACAAATAATTTTGATAACGAGGTGGAGATATTGAAATCCCGTACATTGATAAAAAAAGTCGTGAACGACCTGAATTTATATGTTCGTGTAGCGGAAAAGCGAGCGTTCGGTTATGCGATGCCTCTTTATAAGAATAGTCCGGTGCGGATTTATATGACACCGGAAGAGGCCGATAAATTGGAGGAGCCGATTAAGCTGGATCTTACATTTACAAAAACAGGAAAATTGTCTGTTAAGGCTGAATATGTGCAAGATAAGGAAGAGCAAGAGATAGAACAGGCATTTGATCAATTGCCGGCGGTGTTACCAACACCTGTGGGTGTTTTAAGCTTTACGCAAGGCGATACCTTGTATATGGAAGAAGAGGAAATCGCTTTACGTGTTACCATAAATACGCCGACGGAGACCGCCGAGGATTATATGAAAGACTTGAGCGTGACCGCCTCTTCCCAGACCACGACGATAGCGAAGATCAGCGTGAACAATACAGTAAAGGAGCGAGGCGTGGATTTCGTGAATCGTTTGGTTGCGTTCTATAATCAAGATGCGAACGATGAGAAGAATGAGGTAGCTCAGAAAACCGCTGAGTTCATAGAGGAGCGTATCGGTATAATTAACCATGAGTTGGGTACGGCGGAGAGCGAGTTGGCGGATTTCAAGCAACGATCCGGTCTGACGGATTTGACAAGTGATGCCCGTCTAGCCTTACAAGAGAGTTCCAAGTATGAGCAGCAACGTACGGAGAACGCTACACAGATCAGCTTGGTTCAATTTCTGCGTACCTATATCAACGATCCGGTCAACAAGGAAGAGGTAATTCCTGCAAACGTAGGGTTACAGGATCAAAACCTCACTAGGGTGATTGAACAATATAACACGATGATCATCGAGCGTAAACGTTTATTACGTACCTCTTCGGAAAATAACCCGGCGATGATAAACATGAACACCGGCGTTGAGGCGATGAGACGCAATGTCGAGACAACCGTGAATAGTGTCTTGCGAGGACTACAAATCGCCCAGAAAGATATTGAGCGTCAGGCTAGTAAATTTGAGAGCCGGATTAGTGATGCTCCAAAGCAAGAGAAAGAGTTCATGACTATTTCTCGCCAGCAAGAAATCAAGGCGACTTTATATATCATGCTGTTGCAGAAGCGGGAGGAAAATGCGATCACATTGGCAGCCACGGCTAATAATGGTCGTATTGTAGAGGAACCATTACCCGGGAAGGATCCTGTGGCTCCCAAGAAGCTCGTGTTTTTATTGGCTGCGTTTGTGGTGGGCCTGTTTATTCCGGTGGGAATCATCTTTGTCGTGGAATTATTGAAATATAAGATCGAGAATCGTGGCGATGTGGAGCAATTGACGAATGTTCCGATTTTGGGCGAATTGCCCTTGTGTGGTCATAAATCCTCCGATAAGGGAACGATCGTGGTGCGCGAGAATAAGAACGACATGATGGAGGAGACCTTCCGAGGTTTGCGGACCAATCTGCTCTTTATGCTCCGGAAAGATCAAAAGGTCATACTTTTTTCTTCTACGCAGCCCGGAGAAGGTAAGTCTTTCGTGACCGGAAATCTCGCTGTCAGCTTGGCTTATTTGGGAAAGAAGGTGGTAGAGGTTGGTATGGACATCCGTAAGCCGGGCTTGAATAAGGTCTTCGATTTATCGAAAAGGCAGGAAGGAATATCTAATTATCTGATGGATCCGGAGGATAAGGATCTTTTTGACCTTGTGCAGCCTTCCGGCATCAGTCCGAACCTGGATATCCTTTTAGGAGGAACGATTCCCCCGAACCCGACGGAACTGGTAGCCCGTGATACCTTGGAGAAGGCGATAGAGCAATTGAAATCCCGTTATGACTACGTGTTGCTGGATACAGCCCCGATCGGTATGGTAACTGATACGGCCATAATAAGCCGTGTGGCCGACATGTGTGTTTATGTCTGCCGTGCGGACGTGACCCCGAAAGCCGCGTTCTGCTACATTAATGTTCTTAGGGACGAGCATAAATTTGACAAGTTGGCGGTAGTGATCAATGGAATCGACCTGAGTAAACGTAAGAACACCTATGGTTACGGTTATGGTAAGAAATACGGTTATGGCTATGGTAAACATTATGGTTATGGATACGGCTATGGGTATGGTTTTGAGGCGGAGAATAAGAAAAAGGGGTGAGTCTCTATCGAATTATTAAATTATAATCTTTTTTAATCGCAATTAAATAATATGAATATACCCAAAATCGATATAATTGTACCAGTGTATAAGGTCGAGCCATATTTGAGAAAATGTGTTGATTCTTTATTGAATCAAACTTATGATGATTATATAATCTCTTTGGTAGATGATGGTTCTCCAGATGAGTGTCCTGCCATCTGTGATGAATATGCAATCAACTATCCGGAAAAAATCAGGGTTTATCATAAGCAGAATGGGGGATTATCAGATGCGAGGAATTATGCGGTAGAAAGATCAAAATCAGAGTTTGTGATTTTTGTGGATTCCGATGATTGGGTATCGGAGCATTTTATTCAGAATCTAGTTGAAGGACTCGCCTCTAGTGAAATTGATATGGTGGTTTCTCCGTATTACAGGGCAACAGAAACATCGGAAGGAGTTTCTATACGATTGAGTATGCCAACAAAGGCTCCTTGTTGTATGGGAGTGGAAGAAGCTCTAATAGAGTTATGTAGAGAGGAATATTATGGGAATCATGCTTGTTCTAAACTTATCAAACGAAGCTTGATCCTAGCTTATTTATATCCGATAGGTAAATATTTTGAGGATTCTTATACTACATATAAGCATATTGCTCATTCAAGAAAGGTGTCATATATACCTAATCCCGGGTATTATTATCTCCAACGTGAAGGTAGTATCGTACGCTCTGAATTTCAGAGAAGGCATTTAGATCTCATTTATGCAACTCAAGAAATGGTTGAGTATATGATTGACAATGATTTTTCTCGAAGAACTATATCGTTTGGGGTATATAAATTATTCAGAAGTGCTCATGCGACATTTATCCATGCTAGGAAAGAGTCAGATTTTAATGTAATCTATGATGAGGTGCTTATGATTTTAAATCGATATAAGGAATATTTTTCTGTTATTGATCAATCATTAAAGGAGACGATAATTCATAACATAATGATCTTGAATCGTCCATTGTATCATTTTATGATTCTTGGTAAGAAAAAATGAGTAGTTTTTATTATGATATATATTGATAATGTTTTATATATGATTACATGATAATGGTAAGACGATATATAGGGTTTTGGTTGTTTTTGATCTTAAATATGATTTTTGTGTTGTTTTTCTTGGTTAATCAGTCTGAATTCATAATAAGTGCTCTTTTTTTAGTGTGGGTAAATATGACTATATATTCTGTAAGAGACTTGAAATCAAAAGGTATGCTATTTGCTTTTTGTGTGGCTTTTTTTTCATTTCTTATGGGTAGGCATTTACTATCTTATTATTTTGATTATGAGGTGGAAGCCTTTTCAGAAGACGTTAATACACATGCGGAATTGTGTATGTTGCTGAGTTTGGTGACCGTTTTTTTTTCTTATATGTTCTTTTATGTGCGTAATAAGAGGAAAAATAAACAGAGTCATGGTGGATATGTTTTACCTGATAAATATATAAAATTTATACGCAAATATTCTCTTGGAATATTTTGGTTCGCTTTAGTCTTCTCTGTAATCTATGCAATATTCATTGTAGTTCTGGTACATACGATAGGCTATTTGGCCAGCTATACGATCGAAGGAAAGGAGATGATGAGAGGCAATTATTTATTGTTGACACTCAACAGAATAGAGCAGGCTCTTCCTGTTGCTCTCTGTTGTTATCTAGCAACATTGCCAGATCGGAAGTATTGTAACAAAATCTGTGGGTCTTATTTTCTATACTTGATTTTTACACTGCTAGGAGGGCAAAGAGGACCGTTTATCCTAGGGGCTTTATTTTTGATGATATATTATTTCTATCGAAATAAAAGAGATGGTGAAGTATGGGTAAAGAAAAGCTGGGTAAGAATAGGACTGATATCTTTTCCTTTTTTACTTGTCGGGTTGGGGCTTTTTTCTAAAATACGAACTGGAGATCAGATAGAATTTAAAAATATAGGTGACTCTCTTGTGAAATTTGTATATAATAATGGAGTAAGTGTTAATGTGATAAAAAGATCTTATGAGTTAGACTATAAATTAAGATCTGATCGATTTTATTCGATGCATTTTCTTCATGATGGTATCTTTGGATTAGTTTTTGGTTCTGATGGTACAGGTAATAATGCTGATAAGGCTACCGAAGGTTATCATCTAGCTCATGCGCTTCCATATTTAATGTTCCGTGATAAATATCTTGAAGGAGCAGGGACAGGTACAAGTTATATAGCTGAATTGTATCATGATTTTGGTTGTATTGGAATAGTATTTGGAAATATAATTTATGGATTTATGTTGGCGTTATTAGCTAAATTTGATAAAAATAAACCATTTAACACATCGATGAAGCTTTTGATTATAACTCGACTTCTTTGGGCGCCACGTGGAGGATTTACTGAATTTATTACAATATTATCGCTTCCTGCTACAATCTTTATATATGTTGTTGTTTTTGTTAGTGTATTTTTTGTGTTTGGTGTTCCACGGAAACGCTGTGCTAAATTAGTATAGACTAAAAATAATTTTTAATTTTGATAGTTGTGAGTGTTTCTGAAAACAATAGGCGTATTGCTCGTAATACGTTACTGCTTTATGGAAGGAAAGCTGTAACCATGTTGATTGCGCTATATTCATCAAGAGTATTACTGCAATATTTGGGAATTGATGATTTTGGATTATATGGACTTGTTGGTAGTATAATTCTTGTTTTTACGTCACTTAAATCAACATTTGCTGCATCTGTTCAGAGATTTCTAAATGTAAATAAGGAAGAGAGTATTGCAAGGGAAAATGAAATTTTCTGCATGGGGATGATAATTCATGTGCTGATTGCTGTTGTCTTTATTCTATTAGCAGAGATTGGAGGTGCGATATTACTCCCAAATCTTAATTTGAATTCTGAAAAACTAATTGTTGCAGGATGTATACTTCATTTTACTATATTTTCGGCAGCAGTCTCTATAATTACAGTTCCTTTTGATGCTCTTGCTATGGCGAATGAGAAATTTGATGCGTTGGCTGTTATTTCTATTATAGATTCTGTTTTACGACTTTGTGTAATATTTATTCTGTCATTTAGTCCGATTCAAAGAGTTGTATTTTATGCGATATTACTTTTGTGTGTAACTATTGTACATATTCTTATGATAGGAGGGTATTGTTATAAAACTTTTAAAACTACAGTGAAATTTCATTTTGTAAAAGATAAAGTTTTATTTAAACGTATGACAGCTTTTGCAGGATGGAATTTCTTTGGTAATTTGGGGTACTATCTCACGAGTGAAGGTGTGAATTTTATTCTTAATATATTTGGTGGAATAGTAGCTAATGCTTCACGTGCAATCTCTTATCAAGTGAAAAATGCGTTACAGACTTTAGTGAATGATATAACTGTTGCTTTTCAACCTCAGAGCATGATGGTTTTTTCAACAGATAAACAACGTTTTTATAATCTTCAATTTTTAGCGACTAAAGCGAGATTTGCTATATGCGTAGTTTTGGGCTTCCCTCTATTTTTATTCATTCCTGAGATTTTGCAAGTTTGGTTGGGAAAACAACCGGAAGGAGCTGCGACCTTTATAAGATGTATTCTATTGTTTGTGGCCATACGTTGTTGGCATGATGCTATTGACACGACTTTTAAATCGGCGCTGCATGCATGCGAAATTATCAAATATGTGAAATGTCTATTATGCTATTTAACTTACCTGTATCTTGGCTTATGCTTCATTTGAAATTACCTCTGTATAGTGTGTTTATAGTAATGTCTGTTATTGAATTTGTGAATCTGATAGCAATAATGATGTTAGCATATAAGGAGTTAGATTTTATAATAGGGGATTATATTAAGGAAGTAATTATACCTTCGGTATTTATAATTTGTATCATGGGTATAATATATCTAAGTTGTTCTTTTTTTGATATACGTCCTTTTGGATGGATTGAAATGTTCTTTTTCTTAATAGGTGCATTTAGTATTGCGATTGGATTGATTTTTATGGTCTTGTTCTCTCGGATTGAAAGAGAAAAATTAGTGTCCATGATGAAATATAAATAATATTATTGTTGAATAATACTGTTTTATTGATAGATGGTAAATGTTTTTTGATATAATAATTTGAAAATGAGAAATCTAATCCTTCTTGCAAACTTTTTTCCTTATGGTAATGGTGAACCATATTTGGAAACTGAGGTGAAATATTATGAACAGTATTTTGATCGTATTTATATTTGTTCATTGCAGTTAAGAAAAAGAGATCTACAATCTCGACGAGAATTACCTTCAGATAAATTTGAAGTATTCCCAGTTGAAAAAGCACCTAACTATGTTTATCTATTTAACTCACTTAGAGTTTTAGGAAATGCTAATCTTTATAAGGAATTGTGGAAGCTAGGTAAAGAGAAAAGAATGTCTTTTCAGCGTGTGGTGCGTCTGTTTGTTTATCTTAGTCGTTCGTATTATGAGGCTGGAAAAATAAAGAAATGGTTCAAAAGAAAAGTGACTTTTGATAATCTTGATTGTGGGGTTTTGTATTCATACCGTTTTGAATATCAACCTTATGTTGGATTACTGATTAAACAGGTATTACCCAATTTTAAAATTGTAGCTAGAGGGCATGGATTCGATTTGTATGAAGAAAGACATCAGGAACATTATATTCCTTTGCGTGAGTATTTATTGGAAAATCTTGATAAAACGATTATGATTGCACAAGATGGGGTTAATTATCTTGTGGAAAAATATCCTGTCTATAAGGAAAAAGTAATACTTTCTCGTCTTGGAACTATGGATCAAGGTCTGGCAATTCTTCCACAATCAATGGATGAATTTCGACTTGTCAGTTGTTCTACGGTCTCTCCTATAAAACGAATACATCTTATTGTGGAGGCATTAGCCCAAATTAAGAATATTCGAGTTCGATGGGATCATTATGGTGATGGCCTTTTATTGTCTGATATTAAGTGTCTTGCCGTAAAATTGTTGCATGGAAATATTCACTGGCATTTTCATGGGTATGTAGATAATCAAACTTTGATGTCTATTTATCAAAAGAAACCATACCATTTGTTTCTCAACGTTAGTTCATCAGAAGGAGTTCCTGTTTCTATCATGGAAGCCATGTCTTTTGGAATTCCTTGCGTAGCAACAGATGTTGGAGGAACTAAAGAGGTTATTGAAAATTATAAAAATGGGATCTTATTGTCTTCGGATTTTAAGCCCAAAGAACTTGCAGGTTGGATTATGCTTTTTTTTAAAATGGATGAAAAAGAATATCTGCTGTATAGAAATAACGCTCGGACAGGTTGGGAAGAATTTTATAATGCGGATAAAAATTATCGTATATTTTTGAACTTTCTGAATAATATGTGATTAGATGTGATTTGCTGTAATAAGAAAAATACATATACCCTAAAAATCTTCATATAAGTTTAATACTATATTTATTACTCTAATAGATGAAAAGAATAATGATTTTGGGAGCAAGTCTCCTCCAGCTTCCTGCTATAAAGAAGGCTAAAGAAATGGGTCTGGATGTAATTGCTGTAGACATGGATCCGGATGCTGTAGGGTTTAAAGAAGAGGGGATAACGAAATTGCAGATTAGCACGATAGATACACCCCGAATCGTAGAGGCTGCTCGTACTTATCAAATAGATGGGATAATGACGCTTGCTTCCGATATGCCTATGCAAGCGGTCGCTGCGGTGTGTGAAGAGTTGGGATTAATAGGTATTACCCCTCAAACGGCTCTTAATGCGACAAATAAGGCCGAAATGCGTAGATGTTTTAAGGCGCATGATGTTCCTATTCCTGAGTTTTATATAGTTAGTGAGCTTGATGAATTTATGGAGGCGACCAAACATTTTACGACTAAATTTATAATAAAGCCTGCTGATAATTCGGGGAATCGTGGGGTGAAACTTATAACAGATATAGCGGAAGAACAGGTTTTGATCCAAGCTTTTGATTATAGCAAAAAGTACAGTAGGGATGGGCGAGTTCTACTTGAAGAGTATATGGAAGGCGATGAGTTTAGTGTAGAGACAATGAGTGTTGATGGAGTATGCCATGTGATTCAAGTTACGGATAAACTAACTTCTGGTGCGCCCTATTTTGTAGAAATGGGACATACGCAGCCTTCCATGTTTGCGGAAGATATTAAAATGAGGATATCGGAAGTTGCAAAAGCAGGGATTAAAGCATTAGGTATCAATCATGGTCCTTCGCATACGGAAATAAAACTTACGTCTACTGGGCCTAAAATAGTGGAGATAGGCGCAAGATTGGGTGGAGGATGTATTACAACACATCTTGTTCCGCTATCAACAGGGGTAAATATGGTAGAGGCCAATATACGTATAGCTTTAGGAGAAACTCCTGATCTATGTAAGAAATATGATAAAGGTGCGGCTATTCGCTTCCTGCAACCTCTTCCAGGTATTTTTAAGTCGGTAGAAGGTGTAGATGAAGCCAGAGGTATCTCAGGCGTTATTGAGGTTGGATTTATGAAGAAAATAGGTGAAGTTATTCCGGAGCTATCTAATGGACTTGATCGAGTAGGCTATGTTATAACGCAAGGTAATACCCGTGAAGAAGCTGTAAGATTATGTGGGGAAGCTGTCAAAAAGATTAAATTTGAAATGGTGTAAATTATGTATAAAAGTTTTTTTAAGCGTTTATTTGATATTTGTGGTTCACTTTTAGCTATTCCTTTTGTTGTTATTATCGGCTTATTTGTAGGTTTGGCAATTTATTGGGAGGATAAAGGGGATGTATTCTATCTTGCTTCTCGACGTGGTCGTTATGGAAAGATATTTAAGATGTTTAAATTTCGTTCGATGAAAATGAATGCTCCAGATATTCGTAATTCGGATAATTCAACTTATAATTCTCCGGATGATCCAAGAGTTACTAAAGTGGGTAAGTTTATACGTAGAACTTCTATTGATGAATTACCTCAATTTTTCAATGTGTTGATTGGGGATATGAGTTTTATCGGGCCGAGACCTGTAACAATAGATCGCTCTTTTGAGGAATATGATGAAAAACGTAAGATACGTTTGGATGTACGTCCTGGAATTACTGGATATTCACAAGCTTATTTTCGAAATTCTATTTCAAATGAAAAGAAATTAGAGAAGGATGCTTTCTATGCTCGGAATGTCTCTTTTTGGGGTGATCTAAAAATTATTTTAGCAACAATTAATACAGTTATATTTCGCAGAAATATCTATAATAAAAAGAATCAATAATGAATGCTCAAAGGAAACGTTTACTCATATTAGGGGCCGGGCGTGGTCAAATAGGTTTGTATAAAGCAGCTCGTGAGATGGGAGTGATAAGCATTGCAGGGACAATGCCTAACAATAACCCTCCTTGTATACCATTGGCTGATGAGGTATGTTATATGGATATTCTTGATCCGGATGAGGTAGAGAGTAAGACTGCCGATTTACGATTTGATGGTGTGGCAACTTGCTGTCTAGATCGTGGGTTGAAAGCTCTTGGACGATTATGTGATAAACGCTCATTGCCGGGATATTCAGAGGAAGTCGCAGAGCTTTGTAATGATAAGTCAAAAATGAAACTTCGATTTAGTAAATATGGTGTAAATACGGCTGCATTTAAGCAAATATCTTCGGATGAAGATTTATTAGATGCTATAGATAAAATAGGAGGGTATCCTGTGATTATCAAAGCTACAGATCTAGCTGGTAGCCGAGGTATTTATAAAGCTAATAATGAGGAAGAAGCTTTTGAGGGATTTTATAAAGCAAAGAATGTCACTAAGGTTGATTATGTGCTTATAGAGAAATTCTTACAAGGGCGTGAATTTGGGGCACAGGCTTTTATCTCTAATGGTGAAATTCTTTTCGTCATGCCCCATGGTGATATACTTTACCAAGCAGATACGGCTGTTCCTGTAGGACATTATGTTCCTTATGAATGTTCAGATGTTCTTCGAGAAAAAATGACAGAAGAGGCTCGAAAAGCCATAAAGGCTATAGGGCTTGATGATTGCGCTGTTAATATTGATTTTATCGAAGAAGATGGTGTAATATATGTATTAGAGTTAACAGGACGAATCGGTGCTAATTGCTTACCTGAACTTGTAAGTATTAATTATGGACTAAATTATTACAAGATGGTGATTGCGGCAGCTTTAGGTATTGATCCGGTAGAAATATGGAATCAACGTCAAGTTGGTCAAGCTGGTTTGTCGAAAATGATAATTTCGCCAGAGCAGGAAGGAGTCTTGGAAGACATACGATATGTAGGTGAAAGAGACTCCTATATTTATGATTTGACATTCTTTGTACGTCCAGGTTCAGAGGTGAAGAGATTTGCCAATTCAAGTCATTGCTTGGCCCAAATAGTAGTAGAGGGGCAAAATCTTGAAGAGTGTGAGAGAAAAGTTGATTTAGTCACATCTAAAATAGAGATGAGACTAAAATGAGAATTATAAAGAAACGGGATATTTGATCGAGAAATAATTTTAATAAAGATGAAAAAAATACCTTTTTCACCTCCTGATATAACAGTGAGTGAGGTTGATTTAGTATCGGGTGCCCTTTATTCCAGTTGGATTACAACTGGTCCGAAAACAAAAGAGTTTGAGCGTAAGATCGCTGAATACTGCCATACTGATAAAGCTGTATGTTTAAATTCCGCTACAGCTTGTATGGAGTCTATATTGAGAGTATTAGGTGTTGGTCCCGGTGATGAGGTGATTACCAGTGCTTATACGTATACCGCTACCGCTAGTGTGACTTGTCATGTAGGTGCTAAGGTGGTTATGGTGGATACGGCTCCTGATTCTTTCGAGATGGATTATGATAAATTGGTGGAAGCTATAACCCCTAATACAAAAGTAGTGATCCCTGTGGATCTAGGAGGGGTTATATGCGACTATGATCGGATATATGCGTCGCTGGAAAGTAAACGACATTTATTCAATCCTGCGAATGAGATTCAGAAATTGTTTGGCCGAGTAATTGTTTTGGCAGATGCGGCACATGCTTTTGGTGCTCAATGGCATGGGAGGATGTGTGGCGAGGTGGCTGACTTTACATCTTTCTCTTTTCATGCGGTAAAGAATTTAACGACTGCTGAGGGAGGAGCGTTGACGTGGCGTACTATCCCGGGTTTGGATAATGAGGCTTTATATAAGCAATTCCAGCTTCTTTCGTTGCATGGGCAGAATAAAGACGCTCTTGCAAAAACACAGCTAGGGACTTGGGAGTATGATATCGTGGCACCTTATTATAAATGTAATATGACTGATATCATGGCTGCTATCGGTTTGGCTCAATTTGAACGTTATGACGGGATGCTTGCTAGACGCCAAGAGATTATCCGTCGTTATAACGAGTCTCTGAGATCTTATCATGTGCAAACTCTTAATCATTTAGATGGTGATCATATCTCCAGCGGACATTTATATTTGGTAAGATTGTTGGATAAATCCTTGGAACAACGAAATGATATTGTTATCAAAATGGCTGAACGTGGGATAGCGTGCAATGTACATTATAAACCTTTACCTATGATGACGGCCTATAAGAACTTAGGCTTTGATATCGCGGATTATTCAAATGCTTACAATCAATACCATAACGAGATTACTCTTCCTTTACATACCTTACTTTCTGATGAGGATATTGAGTATGTGATCTCTAATTTTATCGATATAATCTCCCAATAAACACATATAATAGCCCGGATGATAAATGAGAGCAGTCCGTCGGAAAGATCTGGGAATCGACGACAACAAGCTGCGGTAGTTTTCATAATTTATTTGGACGTAATAAGGTACTTAAGTATTTTGGCTGAGAAACAATTGTAGAGTAAACTTGTTTCATCAATAAAAACAAAAGGGACAACCTTTTATTACTAAGTACAAACCGGGTCATATTAGACTGAAAGTAGTCAACAAAATTCGTTAAACTACATTTAGTGTATAAAACAAAGTTTAGCAAGCGGAAAACTTTAGTTTTCCTTAAGGGAAACAAAAGTTTTTCAGCACGAAACTTTTGTTTTCTCTAAGAGAAACTCTTATTCGCTTCGCTTCCTACATCTATTACCTGCGGAATCGACATGCGCTAGATGCACGACACCAGCGAACCATAATTATGATTCTTTTTTGAGATTCTCCTTAAAATATGGTAGATGCATACTGATAATTGTAGATGCTTTTATCTACAACCAATATGCAATCTGTTTATTTATAGAGTTTTGATAGGAAGTGGTAGATGTTGTAGATGTTTTATAAAATCAATTCCTTACGTAAACTTAGGGAATATCGGATAATTTATTTTATCCTAAAACAATGTGGGCTAAAAGTATATGATATCTTTGCCTTCCTATGGTAAAGCTTGAATATCTAAAAAGATATGTGTTCGTTGGATTATATTGGCGATTTTTCTTGTCGCTATATGGATCGTGATGGGAAATCCCAGATTAGGCGAATGGTATTCCCGTTCGATTTATCCATGGGTATCGGGTATGCTATCTCGTTTCTCCTGCTTGTTCCCTTTTCCGTAGGGGATTGTTTTATTTATGGTAGCATCGCCGGATTATTAGGGTATCTGTCGTATGCGATTATAAGGAGGCGGAGGATCGGGAGGACAATAAGGCATGTTGTGGAATATCTGGCATGGGTGTATGTCTGGTTCTATATCGCTTGGGGATTGAATTATTTCCGGAAGATTTTTTCACTCGTACGCAAACCACTTATGTGCCTTTTCCTCGGAACATTTCCAATCCTTCTTGGATGCCTACACGGATTCCCTGAACGCCTCATGGGTTCCGATAGAGACGATCGATCGGGAGGTCGTGAAAGAGGCGGTGCAGGAAGGGTATCGGGAATTGCCTACTCGTTTCGGGCTTACCACTCCCGGAACCTATCTTCATCCTAAAACGATGCTGTTCTCCCGGTTGATGAGTGGAGTAGGGTGATGGGATATATGGGGCCGTTTTCACGGAGTTCAATTTGAACGGCCAGCTCTTGCCCGTGCAATATCCGCCACTTACGCCCATGAGATGGCTCATGTGCTTAGTATATCCAACGAGGCCGAGGCTAATTTATACAGTTATTTAATATGCACGAGTTCTTCCGTGCCGGAAATCCGGTTCTCAGGTTACTTCTCTTTGCTGCCTTATGTGTTGAGCAACATATGTGGCTTTGGATAAGGACTCTTTTGAGGCATGGAAGAAAAGATTACGCCCCGGATCAAGGACTTGTATAACGAGAAAGTAGCCTATTGGCAATCCCTATACAGCCCGCTGATCGGCGAGGCGCAAGACGTGGTCTATAATCTTTTCCTGAAAGGCAATAAGATACCTGCCGGAACCGCTAATTATTCGGAGGTGATCGCCTTATTGATCGCTTTGGAAGGAGAATGATTTATTCATCATTTAACTTCCTCCAAATAAAGCACTCGGCTCGAGTAATCATTCTGCTTGTGATAATCGACAATGTGATTATAAGGGATTTCCAGTCCGTTCGCCATGAGATATTCCCCGGTGAAAGCTTTACCCTCGAAGGCCAGAGGCTCGTTGTCGATCCGGTTCAGTTCGCAGACTCTGTATTTCTTGTCTGGGGATAATCCGTTCATTTTACACGGGGTAAATGTTGGTTGACAAAATGCTCGGTCTTCCACCAATAAAATACGGCTTTGTCTTTCTCCGGTGAGGTGTACATCAAGGAAGCTACTCCCAAACGATCGTACGGAGAAACCAGACGGTAGATATCGCCGAATTGCACGACGGGACGGATCGTCTTATAATCGGCGATCGCCTTACGGCAAAGTGTTTTCTTCTTCTGTCATATTCTTGGGTTGGATCTCCATGCCCAAACGGCCGCTCATCGCTACGTCGATCCGATATTTCAGGGAATGACCCGGAATGTTTGATGGTTAGGGCGGCGCTGATATGTGAGGCCATGGCGATAGCCGGGAAAAATAAGAAGTGCCCCATTGCATATAGATACGCTGTAAGGCATCGGTATTGTCGCTTACCCAAAACTCATCGAAGTAAGGCATGACCCGTAATTTGCCCGGCCTCCACCGCTGGCGCAAGCCTGTAGGGTTAAATCCGGGTATTTGGCTCGGATACGCTCACAGACTTTCTTGAATCCTTCGTGATATTCGATATACATATGGCTTTGCTGATCCGAAGGCAGGTATTGGGAGCCATGGTTCAGGATGCTCATATTGGCGTCCCATTTGATATAATCGATCTCCGGGTATGTTGTCATCAAGTTGTCGACGATACCGAATATGAAGTCTTGCACCTCGGAATTGAGAGATCAAGAACGACCTGTGTACCGCCACGCCCAGGACGATTTCCTGTTTGGAGCTTTCAATACCCATTCCGGATGCTTCTCGTACAATTCACTTGTCGTGTTGGCCATTTCCGGTTCGATCCAGATACCGAATTTAATACCATGCTTGTTGGCGTCGGCGATCAGGCCCTCGATGCCTCTTGGTAGTTTTCGGGCATCAACCATCCAATCCCCTAAGGACGAGTTATCTTTATTACGAGGATATTTATCGCCAAACCAGCCGTCGTCCATGACGAACAACTCGCCGCCCATAGACTGGATATCACTCATCATTTGGTCCATACCTTCTTGATTGATATCGAAATATACACCTTCCCAACTGTTTAGTAAGATTTTCCGGGCGGTCGCTCCATTCGCTATCTTATGTTTGCGTGCCCATGCGTGGAAATTTCGGCTGCTTCCGCTTAAGCCGTCCTTACTGTAAGTCAGCGCCAATTCCGGTGTACGGAAACTTTCTTTGGCTTTGAGGGTGTAAGCCGAGTTCTCCTCGTTTATTCCCGCAAAGAAATGGTGATAGTCGCTATCATCCGTATCGAAGAATAATTTGTAGTTACCGCTATAGCATAGGGCGGCGCCAATAACGGAACCGGTGTTTTCCTTTGGTTTTCCGTCTAGGAGATCATCACTTCGGCGTGGGCGGTATGGGAGTTGCGGATACCATCCTTGTTTTTATCATCTTGATGCCCGGTCGTAACGGTTCTTGTGCCAATTGAGCCTCGTTTGCCCATGAGCCGTATAAGTGGGAAACCCATACGTCTCCTTTCCGGATCGGCAGATAAGCGGAAGCGAAACGATTGAGGGTGATCGCTTTTTCTCCTCATGCGTGATCTCTGTCCAAGTCTCGATGATATCGGCGTCCGGATAGGTTCTGTAACAGAGATTCATATAAAAGGATACACTTTATCTTTTAATCGGATCGTTGTGATATCTGCCGTTTGCTCTTTCGTGTATCTACTTTTATGACTTCCAGTTGAAGGGTCATATTCCCGTCGCCATGGGTAACGGACAATGCGCTTTCGGAGGGCAATTCAAGCCGTAGACCGGATAAGCGGAAAATGTTTTCTGCTCGGTCTCGAGCAAGGTAGCCGCCGGAAGTGGATAACTTGTCTCCATAGTAGATGAATCTTACCTCTCCGCCGACAGGTGCGTCTAGCAATAATGAGGTATTCCTCGTGGAAATCAATACGTCTTGTGCCCATAAACTAGTGGTCAATAGGAGGCGCAACATAAATAACCGAATTTACTCTTAATGTTCATTTTATTAGTAGGTGTTAGATTTAAATTCAGGGCAAAAGTAGAGAGAGCCGGTAGGTTTCCTAATAGGATTTTATCAGATACTGTTACTTTTCTGCTTTAACTAAAATTTGTTTCACGCAGAAGAAACCCGTGCTTTCATTAATGAAAATTCCATATTGTCTAATTCGAAAGAAATCACTAACTTTGCGGCAATTTTTAGAAGCAAGATAAATACATCGCGATATGAGTAAGAAATTTACCGAATATTCTAAGTTTGACTTGTCGAACGTAAATAAAGAGGTGCTGAAGAAATGGAAGGATGGAGACATCTTCCATAAGAGTCTTGAAACAAGAGAGGGACATCCTACATTCGTATTCTACGAGGGCCCTCCATCCGCAAACGGTATGCCGGGTATTCACCATGTTATCGCCCGTTCGATTAAGGATATTTTTGCCGCTATAAAACCATGAAGGGATTCTTGGTGAATCGTAAGGCGGGTTGGGATACACGGTCTGCCTGTCGAGTTAGGCGTGAGAAGGCTTTGGGCATCACGAAGGAAGATATCGGTAAGAAGATTTCTGTCGCTGAGTATAACGCCGCTTGCCGTAAGGACGTGATGAAGTTCACGAAAGAGTGGGAGGATCTGACGCAGAAGATGGGTTATTGGGTGGATATGGAGAATCCGTATATCACGTATGATAACCGCTATATCGAGACCTTGTGGTATCTATTGAAAGAGCTTTATAAGAAAGGTCTTTTATATAAAGGCTATACGATCCAACCGTATTCGCCCGCCGCAGGTACGGGCTTGAGCACGCACGAGTTGAACCAACCGGGTTGTTACCGTGACGTGAAGGATACGACTTGTACGGCACAGTTCCATATATTGGACCCGAAACCGGAGATGGCACAATTCGGCGATCCTTATTTCTTGGCATGGACAACGACTCCTTGGACGTTGCCTTCCAATACGGCGCTTTGCGTAGGCCCGAATATTACTTATCTGGCTGTACAGACTTATAATCCTTACACGGGTATCCCGATGACTGCTGTTATAGCGAAAGATTTATTGTCTGCTTATTTCAATCCGAAAGCTGCGGAGCTTTCTTTGTCTGATTACAAACCGGGTGACAAGCTGGTTCCTTTCAGCGTAGTAGGTGAGTGGAAGGGTTCCGAGTTGGCCGGTATGAAATATGAGCAATTGATCCCATGGGTAAATCCGGGTGAAGGTGCATTCCGTGTGATCACGGGTGATTTCGTTACGACAGAGGATGGTACGGGTATCGTACATATCGCACCGACGTTTGGTGCGGACGATAACCGTGTGGCGAAAACATTCGGGTTCCTCCTTTGATGATGCAGGATAAGGATGGAAATATGCGCCCTATGGTGGATATGACCGGTAAGTTCTATAAGCTGGAAGACTTGGCTCCGGAGTTTGTACAAAATTGTATGAACGCCTCTGATTATGATCCATGGCAAGGAAAATTCGTGAAGAACGCTTACGATGATACGAAGACGGATAAAGATGAGACGTTAGATATAGAGATCTGCATGATGCTGAAGGCCCAGAACCGGGTGTTCAAGATCGAGAAGCATGTCCACAATTACCCGCATTGCTGGCGTACCGATAAACCGGTATTGTATTATCCGTTGGATAGCTGGTTCATCCGTACGACCGCTTGCCGTGAGCGTATGATCGAGTTGAACAATACGATCAACTGGAAACCGCAGAGCACGGGTACGGACGTTTCGGCAAATGGCTGGAGAACTTGCAAGACTGGAACTTGAGCCGCAGCCGTTATTGGGTACTCCGTTACCGATCTGGCGTACGGAAGATGGTAGCGAGGAGAAGTGTATCGGTTCCGTGGTAGAGTTGTTTGGCGAGATCGAGAAATCGGTGAAGGCCGGCTTTATGGAGTCTAACCCTTACAAGGACTTCGCTCCGGGAGATTATACGAAGGAGAATTACGAGAAGATCGATTTGCACCGTCCGTATGTGGATGATATTATCTTGGTTTCCGCTTCTGGTAAGCCGATGAAGCGTGAGACAGACTTGATCGACGTATGGTTCGATTCCGGCGCTATGCCTTATGCCCAGATCCACTATCCGTTCGAGAACTTGAAGGAGTTCGATAATCGTCAGATCTATCCGGCTGACTTTATCGCTGAGGGTGTTGACCAGACACGCGGTTGGTTCTTTACCCTGCACGCTCTGGGTACCATGATTTTGATAGCGTGGCTTACAAGGCTGTCGTGTCTAATGGTCTGGTATTGGATAAGAACGGAAACAAGATGTCTAAACGCTTGGGCAACGCTGTTGATCCATTCTCTACGATCGAGAAGTATGGTTCGGACCCGTTGCGTTGGTACATGATCACGAACGCTTCTCCATGGGATAATATTAAGTTTGATATCGATGGTATCGAGGAAGTTCGCCGTAAGTTCTTTGGTACATTATATAATACGTATTCATTCTTCGCTTTACGCGAACGTGGATGGCTTCGACTACTCCGATCCGGATGTGGAATGGAGCAAGCGTCCGGAGATTGACCGTTGGATCCTTTCTCTGTTGAACAGCTTGGTGAAGGATGTGGATGGCTACTTGAGGCTTACGAGCCGACTCGTGCCGGACGTGCTATCTCTGATTTCGTAAATGATAACTTGAGTAACTGGTATGTGCGTTTGAACCGCCGCCGTTTCTGGGGTGGTGGTATGACGGAGGATAAGTTATCCGCTTACCAGACTTTATATACTTGCTTGGAGACAGTGGCTAAGTTGATGGCTCCGATCGCTCCGTTCTATGCCGATCAGTTATTCTTAGACTTGGTCGCTGTTACGGGACGTGAGAACGTTGAGTCCGTACACTTGTCCGATTTCCGGTTTACGACGAGTCTAAGATCGACAAGAATTTGGAAGAGCGTATGCAAATGGCTCAAGATGTTTCTTCTATGGTATTGGCTCTTCGCCGCAAGGTGAATATCAAGGTTCGCCAGCCGTTGCATACGGTAATGATTCCGGTTGTAGACGCTCATCAACAAGAGAGTATCGAGGCTGTTAAGAACCTGATCTTGAACGAGGTGAACGTGAAGGAGCTGAAGTTCGTGGATAATACGGCAGGTATCTTGGTGAAGAAGATCAAACCGGACTTTAAGAAGTTGGGCCCGCGCTACGGAAAGATCATGAAGGCGTTGGCCGCCACGATTCAATCGATGAGCCAAGAAGATATCAACGCTTTCGAGAAAGCCGGAACGTTTACCTTGATGGTAGATGGACAGGAGGCCGTTTTGGAGCGTACAGATGTAGAGATCATCTCTGAGGATATCCCGGTTGGTTGGTCGCTAATGAAGGTCGCTTGACAGTCGCTTTGGATATTACCGTAACCGAGGATTTGCGTAAGGAGGGGCTGGCCCGTGAGTTGGTGAATCGTATCCAGAACTTGCGTAAGAGCAGCGGTTTCGATATAACGGATAAGATCCATGTATCCATTCTTTCTTGCGAGGAGATGGATGAGGCGATCTATGATTATAAGGATTATATCGCTAACCAAGTATTGGCGGAATCTATCGAAATCATGGATAATGCGATCAGCGACGCTACGGAACTCGATTTCGAGGACTTTAAATTGTCCGTAAAGATCGAGAAAGCTTAAAAATAGAATAGCATTTCTTGCGGAAGAATTAGGAATGAAATATAGGAAAATCGATAATTATATTATCTTTGCATGCAAAGAAGAAATAATATGATTTTATATTCATTCTTAATTCTTCTTTGATTGATATTTGAACGATTGTTGAACCTAAATTTTTTAGAACCATGGCAGAGAAGACAAGATATTCAGACGCTGAGCTCGAGGAGTTCCGCGCTATTATATTAGAGAAACTGGAAATCGCGAAGAGGGATTACGAGCTTTGCGATCAGGGTTACGAATTCCGACGGTAACGACGTGGCTGATACGTCTCCTACATTCAAGGTGCTGGAGGAAGGCGCTTCTACGTTATCGAAGGAAGAGGCGGGCCGTTTGGCGCAACGCCAGATGAAATTCATCCAGAATTTACAGGCCGCTTTGATCCGTATCGAGAATAAGACCTACGGTATTTGCCGGGAGACTGGTAAATTGATCCCGAAAGAAAGGCTACGTGCTGTGCCTCATGCGACTTTAAGTATCGAAGCAAAACAAGGAGGTGCAAAGTAAATGAGATATTCTAAAGGTTGGGGAGCAGTGTTAATCATAATACTGCTCCTTCTTGACCAAGCGCTGAAAATATGGATTAAGACCCACATGCAGTTGCATGAGAGTATAGAGATAACTCCGTGGTTTTATCTCTATTTTACTGAGAATCCGGGTATGGCATTCGGTATAGAGGTGATTGGGAAATTATTCCTTTCCGTATTCCGTATCGTGGCTGTATTGTTTATCGGATATTATTTGTATAAGCTGGTTAAAGAAAATTATAAATTCGGTTTTATTGCCTGTATATCTTTGGTTTTGCGGGAGCGGTGGGTAATATAATCGACTCGATATTCTATGGCGTGATCTTCGACCATAGTTTCGGGCAACTCGCTACTTTTATGCCGGAGGGAGGTGGTTATGCCTCTTGGCTGCATGGTAAGGTGGTGGATATGTTCTATTTCCCATTGATAGAGACCGTATTCCCGGATTGGGTTCCGATCTGGGGTGGACAGGAGTTCGTTTTCTTCCGTCCGATCTTTAATTTGGCGGACTCGGCGATTTGCGTGGAGTTTTCCTTTGTTAATATTTTATCGGCATACTTTGTCGGCTAGCCTTCGAAAGAAGAGAAATAAATGCGAGAAAATTACGGATATATGGTATGGCTTTATTAGCCACGACGTTGCTGGCGGCATGTAGTAAGGTTCCGGATGGTATTCTGTCGGAGAAAAGATGCAGGGTGTTTTGATGGATATGTTGCTGGCTGAGGCCATGGTAAATGTGGATTATAATACTTATAAATCCGATACCATGAAGCTTGCCTTGTATGAGTCTGTATTCCGTAAGCATGATATTACACAGGCGGTGTATGATAGCTCGTTGGTGTGGTACGGCCGTAACTTGATATTTATATGGAGGTCTACAACCGGGTCTTGGCCGATCTTAATAAACGGATCAATAACTTAGGGGATGTGCAGGCGGACGCTGCGCCGGTATCGAACCGGGATTCTGTGGATATTTGGCCTCGCCGTTCTTATCTGGTCTTGTCTCCTACCTCTGTATTTAATGGGGTGACTTTCGATATACGTCCGGAAACGAATTATTCCTCGGGCAGTAGTTTCGTGCTGGGCGTGCGTGTCTGGGGATTGAATAACAAAATGGCTTATAAGCCGGAGGTACGTTTAAGCGCGGACCAAGGTGATACGACCTTGACTGTGAATAGTAAGATCACGAAAGATGGATATCACGAGACGATCTTGAAGACTATACCAACTAAGAAAGTAAAGCGTGTGTTTGGATATATCCGTATGGATAATATGGATACGACTTATTATAAGGTGTATATAGATAGCTTAAGCTTGATGAAATATAACTATGGTAAGGAGCTTGCCGAATTACCTAAGGATTCTATTAAGTAATCTCTCTATTTGTTTATTATACTTATGAGAAGAATTGCCGCTCATTACGTTTGGTGTAAGCAGGTTTATCGTATGCATTATATCGAACTGGATGATAATGGTGCGTTTCATGGTGTTTACCCGTTGAATGAGGAGATAGCTGGAACCGCTTTTTATGATGGAGTGCTGGTGCCGGTTCTTTCCTCGGAACCGGCGATTGGTTTTAAGCAGGTGATGGATCTTGGCCGGCGTTAACCGAAAAGATTACGCCGGGTTGTTCAGTCCATATATATCGTTTAAGCGGGATTCCCTTGGCGTCTGCGAAACTCGGCACAGACCACAGCTGTAGCGATGGCCACATTGAGAGACTCTGAGGTGTCTCTTCCTTCCGGATAGTTCGGGATATATAATTTTCGTTTACAAAAGCCTCTATGGCGGGACGTATTCCATTTCCTTCATTACCCATTATCAAGATACCGTTTCCGGATAAGGTTTTCTCATATAAGTTTCTCCGCCAAGGAAGGTGCCGTATAAAGGTATGGCTTGGGCTGATTGGGCCTGTAAGAACGTTTCCAGATCGGTGTAATGTATTTTACGTGGGCGAGCGCACCCATAGTGGCTTGTACGGTTTTGGACTGAAAACATCGGCGGTATCTTTGCTGCATACGATATGGGAAATACCGAACCAGTCCGCTAACCGGATGATCGTACCTAAGTTGCCCGGATCTTGGATTCCGTCTAATGCGAGAACAAGCTCCTTTTCCGGCGTTATTTCCGTTATATCCCAATTGGGGCGTTTAAAGATCGCGAGTACATCTTGGGATTTTTCAGAAGCTGGCTTTACGAATATCATCTTCTTCCGCTACCAATAACTCCTTGGCCGGAATATCGCCTTGTGTAGCCATCCACGATGGCTTGGCTATTAATAACTCACATTCAAAGGCCGGTAACATATCGGCTACCAATTTATTTCCTTCGGCTACAAAAACATTATTTTCATTCCGGAATTTCTTTAATTCCAGAGAATGGATGTATTTGACTTTGGTCTTGCTTAGCATCTTAGTTCTTTTACAAAACAAAGTACGGTAAATTCTTTAAATTCCAGTACATTCGCGATCGTAAAAGCTTGGAATGATGAATCGATCTCTACGTATATGCTATTTTATCTGTATCGTACTACTGCTAGCCTCTTGTAGTACGACCAAGTTTGTGCCGGATGGGGAATATTTGCTGGATAAGGTGGAGATCGTGTCGGATAACAAGGATTATAAGTCTGCGGATTTAAAATCTTATCTTAAGCAGCAACCAAACTTCAAGGTGTTTGGTCTGATGAAGTGGCAGTTGTTTGTCTATGATTGGTCTGGTAAGAATGAGAAGAAATGGATCAATAAACAGTTACGTAGGATTGGTGAGCCTCCCGTGGTGCTGGATACGATGTTGGTGGAACAGTCCGCCATGGAACTAGAGCGTTTTACATTAATAAAGGGTATGTCCATGCGGATGTATCAACGACGATCGATACGGCACGCCATAAGAAAGCGGTTGTAACTTACCATATAAAGGCGAACGATCCGTATAGGATACGCAATTACACGATGAAGTTCCCCGATCCGAAAATTGATAGTTTGGCACATCTGAAAGCGCCTCGCCGTTCTCCCTTAGCTTCTGCGTTCCGGTCCTCACAGGAAGAGTATAACCAATTAGTTAAGGAAGGAACTTTATTTGACCGGGATATATTGGACAAGGAGCGGGAGCGTATTACGACCTTACTTCGCTGGAACGGGTATTATGGTTTTAATCGGGATTATTTAGGATATATCGCTGATAGTTCTTTTAACCAAAATGTCGTGGATCTTGATATGTCCATGAAACCTTATCGGAAGGTGTTGCCCAATGGGTCGGTAGAGGATCAGCCGCATCGTCAGTATTATATTAAGGATGTAACGGTCTTAACCGATTATAATCCGATGGGGTAGGAGAGGACGCTAGTTTCATGGCTACAGATACGATGCTCAGCGCAGGGTGAATATCGTATATGGCCGGAACGGGAAGAGTATCCGTCCGAGCGTGCTCCGGAGGAGTACTTATATTCGGCCGGGGCAATTATTTAGTGAGAAGAATATAGAGCAGACCTATTCGGCGTTCGCTTCTCTAAGGGCTTTGAGGAACGTAAATATACGTTTTACGGAAGTAGAGGAGCGGGATACGATGAAGTTGGATTGTTACATTCTCACTTCCGCGAAGATAAATACGGTGGGAGTGGATTTGGAAGGTACTAACTCGGCGGGTGACTATGGGTTTGCCTCCAGCTTGAATTATCAGCATAGGAATATCTTCCGAGGATCGGAGCTGTTCTCGGCGAGGGTGAGAGGGGCTTACGAGGCGTTATCCGGAAATAAGGCGAATGGCTTTGGTAATTACTGGGAGTTAGGTGCGGAAGGGTCTTTGCTGTTTCCTCGTTTTGTTCCCGTTCTTGAGTTCGGATTTTCGTAGGCGGCTACGTGCGTCAACTGAAGCGAAAATAAGTTACAACCTGCAAAAACGTCCGAGTATACGAGGGCGATTCTATCTGGTGGTTGGAGTTATATTTGGCAAGATCGGGGCAATACACAGGCACGCCATACCTTTAAGCTTGTAGACTTGAATTATGTGTATTTGCCGGATAAGAATATGGACTTTATCAATAGCTTGCCGGATTATATGGTGTTGTATAACTATACGAACCATTTTATCATGAGTTCGGGATATACTTATTCCTTCAGTAATTATTCTCCCCAGAATCGTTTGAGAAACACGCATTCCCTACGTGCGTCGGTCGAGGTCGCAGGGAATTTGTTGAGTGCCTTTTCGCATCTTACGGGGGCGAAGAAAATGATGACGGTTATTATGAGTTGTTTGGTACGGAATATGCGCAATATGTGAAATTGGATTTCGATTTTAGTAAAGGAATCGTGCTTGACAGTCGTAACAAGTTAGCTTTCCATATAGGAGTGGGAGTGGGGATGGCTTATGGTAACTCAAACTATTTACCTTTGAGCGTGCTTATTTCTCGGGGAGCGAATAGTGTCCGGGGATGGTCTGTACGAGAGTTAGGTCCGGGTAGTATGGAAGTTGACAGCACGACTTCTTTCGCTCTTCAATCGGGGATATCCGCTTGGATTTGAACTTGGAATATCGAACGAAACTTTTGGAAGTTTGAATTGGCGGCTTACATAGATGCCGGAAACATATGGACCCGGAATGTATCAGATGAACGCTATAAGGCTGGAAACTTTGATTTCTCTCGTTTTTATAAGGAGATCGCTGTTTCCTATGGTTTGGGACTTCGTTTGGACTTTGATTTCTTTCTACTACGTTTAGATACAGGCTTCAAGGCTTATAATCCTCAGGAGAAAAAGTCTAGGCGTTGGGCGATAACCCGTCCTAATTTCAAGGATAATTTCGCCTTGCATTTTGCCGTTGGTTATCCATTCTAAATTCAATATGTAAAAGTGTACTAAAAGTTTGCAAGGAAAAGAAAAATCCTTACCTTTGCACCACGAAAATAAGGATGGTCAGGTAGCTCAGCTGGATAGAGCAACAGCCTTCTAAGCTGTGGGTCCTGGGTTCGAATCCCAGCCGATCACGAGGGAGATTCTAAAAGAGTCTCCCTTTTTTTATAATCAGATGCCAGTTTTTTTTTTGCTTGTTTTGATCGTTGTTTATTGATCTTTTATAGAAAACTTTGAGTGTTATCTATCGGTTATTATATAGAAGATTTCGAGATAGAATTTCATAATTTTGTTTTTGATGGGATAAGGGCTATTAAGCAGGATTCCTGTATTTGAGATTAAACAGATTGTAAATATTAAAAAGTAGATAAGATGGAAACATTTGACGATATCATTAAAGGGGATAAACCTGTATTGGTGGATTTTTGCGACATGGTGCGGCCCGTGTAAGGTGTTGAGTCCGACGGTCGAGGCATTGGGGAAGGAGCTGGCGGGACAAGTGCGTGTCCTTAAAATTGATGTAGATAAGAACGAGGCACTTGCCACACAGTTGAGGATCAATCCGTACCCACTTTGATCATCTTTAAGAAAGGTGAGATCGTATGGCGCTCTTCCGGCGTGATGGATCACGGAAGCCTATTGCGGAAGGCGCAAAGCTATATCGATTAAAAGCCGTTCATCGGGATCAATACCGTTGGGATCAATAATAGGAATCCTAGGATCACTAGGACAAGGATGAATTTCCATGCCCATTTGAACCATTTATCATACGGAATACGGCTTACTCCTAGAACCGCTATCAGAACACCAGATGTGGGAGTTATCAGGTTCGTGAAGCCATCGCCAAACTGAAAAGCCATGACGGTGGCTTGCTTGGATAAACCGATCAACTCTGAGAATGGGGCCATGATAGGCATGGTGAGGGCCGCTTTGGCACTTCCGGAAGGAATAACTAAATTGATAAGCGTTTGAATAACGTACATCATCCCGACCGTAGCTACTTGTCCCAAACCTTCCATCCCTTTCGCTAGGTTAAAGAGAATCGTATCGATCACTTTACCGTCTTGCAGGATTACGATAATACCTCCAGCTAAGCCGACAACCAAGGCGGCGCTCATGATATCCTTGCAACCTTCCAAGAAAAGTTTCACAAGCTCATTCGGATTGCGTCCATTGGCGATTCCCGCCGCTATACCCAAGGCGAAGAACAAGGTCGCTATTTCCATAATGTACCACCCATAGCCCATTACGCCTGTTATCAAGAAAAGATCGTGAAGAATAAAAGGTTCAATATATACAAATGTACGGTTTTCCGTAGGGTAAATATCGAGCTGATCACGAAAGCTACGCTAAGAATCGGGATTAAGGGTAGTCCCTTGATTACGCTATTTCCTATTTTAAGGATGTCTGGGGGTAATAGATCGAAAAGATAACTAGTACGATTGCCAATAGGACGAAACTGATCCATGCGGCTTTCGGGGTTCTGTATACGATTTCTAAGGAATTGGTACTATGCAAATCTCTCAATATTGATCATCCGTCATAGACGGGCGATAGTTGAGGGTTCTTTTACCTTGGCGGCATAACGCAATATCCATGTGAAGCCTACCACATTGATAATACACCAACAAACGATACGATACTCGATGCCGGAAAAGAGGAATTCCTGCTAAGCCTTGCGCTATACCGATAGTGAAAGGGTTTAAAATCGCTCCGGCGAAACCTAATCCCGCCGCTATAAAACCATACATACGCCGGTTATGGAATCGTATCCCATAGATATCGCCATCGGGACCAAGACCAGACAAAAGCGATGGTCTCCTCACTCATCCCGAATACGGCCCCGAATATACTGAAAAGTAGCATGATGGCGGTCAATAAGAAATTATCTATGCCTATTTTACGAAGGATGGGGTTGTTCTCCATTTTGCGTGCTTTTCGTAGGAAACTGACTGTCCCGATATCAAATGCCTTACTGTCGTTCACGATCCAGAATGCACCACCGATGATGAGGATGAAGACGATGATATCCGCCTTGTCCACAAATCCTTTATAAAGGCGGAGAGTACCTCCCATGTTTGAGGTACGCTTTCCACGGATTCATATACAACGGTCCGCTCTCCATCTGGGCTGATATTTTCCGTGTATTGCCCACCGGGGATAATCCATGTCAATGCGGCGCAAAATAAGATGATGTAAAATGATTACGTAAGTGTGGGTATTTGTCTCTTTTCATGATTCTGCTTTTCGTCTTCTTCAGTTAATATTCCGATCTCGGGAAGGATAGCTCGGGCCTCACGGTCGCTAAGCGTATCTACGTCTTTGAGTTTACGTTGGATGGCACGGGTACGGGTACCTAAAACCTCTTCTATTTGCCCGCTGGCGGTTTGCAAGTTCTTTTGGGCTTTCTCGAGCATACCGCCTACTTTCTCGAATTCTTTTTCACGGCCCCTAAGATCGTCCATACCTCCCTGAGTGCTTTTGGATCGCCAATGTACGGAAGCCCATTTGTAAACTGTTTAGTATGGCCGCTAGGGTAGTGGGACCTGTTACGACTACCTTGTAGTTTCGTTGCAAGTCCTCCAATAAAGCGGAACGGCGTACGACCTCGGCGTAAATGCCCTCGAACGGCAGGAACATAATGCCGAAATCGGTCGTGGCGGGAGGTGCCAGATATTTGTCCGAAATATCTTTAGCCATCTTCTTGATCGTTGTCTCCAATAATTTTCCGGCTGTCTCGATCGCTTGGGAATCTGCGGCATCGTAAGCGTCTAGGAGCTGTTCGTATACATCTTTCGGGAATTTAGCGTCTATGGGAAGGTATACGAATTCTCGGGCATCATCCCGCCGGGAGCTTGACTGCGAATTCAACGACCGCATCCGAACCTTTCCGGGTATGTACATTCGCCTCGTATTGCTCTGGTGCCAATAACTGCTCCAATAACATACTGAGTTGGATCTCCCCGATATTTCCCGGGTCTTAACATTACTAAGTACCCGTTTTAATCCTCCTACATCCTGTGCTAAGGTTTGCATCTCGCCCAGTCCTTTTGTACACTTTCTAATTGTTCGGTGACTAAACGGAAGATTGCCCGATACGGTCATTCAATGTCTTTTGAAGTTTCTCGTCTACGGTGACTCGGATCTCTTCCAGCCTTTTTCCGTGTTATCCACTAATCTCTGTTGGCGTTCGTCCAAGGCGGCGAATTTCTCTTTCTGCAACCTGTTAAAGAATCGATTCCACGTTCGAAGGCTTCCTTGAACTCATTCATGGAACGAGCCAGCTCTTCTCGGTTATCTTTTGCTACTAACCGGCTTTCTTCCCGTTCAGGCGGAAGTCCTCCCTAAAGTTTTTCTCGATACGGTCGAACGAGCGTTGTATCTCGTTTAGTAACTTTTCTAGGTCTTCTTTATTATTATTTAGCTGTTTAGGACGCAAAGGATTTGCGTCACGATGATTATAAGAAGTCCGCCGATAATAATCCAATCCATCTGTTTTAATTTTGACGTCAAAGATAGGTAATCTGTATTTTGCAACAGTAGTTAAATAGAGTTAAATGAAAAACATTGTTTATTTTCGTTTGTTTTATCGACAGAAAGCTGCTTATATTTGCGCAGCCAACTTAAAGTAAGACTATTTAATTTACATACAAAGATGGCAAAAGTAACATTAAAAGGTAACGAGATTCATACGAACGGCGAGTTGCCAAAAGTTGGGACAGAGGCTCCGGACTTTAAGGGTGTAAAAGTGATTTATCCGAATTGTCGCTAAGCGACTTGAAAGGAAAGAAAGTGGTGATAAATGTTTTCCGAGCTTGGATACAAGTGTATGTGCGGCATCGGTAAGACGCTTCAATAAAGAAGCCGCTTCGCATCCGGATACGGTGGTATTAGCTGTTTCTAAAGATTTACCTTTTGCGCATGGACGTTTCTGTACTACGGAAGGTATTGATAAAGTGATTACATTGTCAGTGTTCCGGTGTTCATGTTTTGAGGATAAGTATGGGATGCTTCTGGTAGACGGTCCGCTGAAAGGGTTATTAGCCCGTGGCGTGATAGTGGTCGATGGAGCTGGTAAGGTGGTTTATGAGGAACTTGTTCCCGAGATTACTACCGAACCGAATTACGATGCGGCTTTAGCTGCATTGAAATAAATGTAGTAGATTATTGTTTTCATTGGTTAAAGTTAAGGGTTAGTGTAGGAGGCCGTCGGATGTGAATCCGCGGCCTTCGTTTTAATACAAACACGTTTATATGGATAACTGGAAGCGAGTATTTGCCATTATTTGGACGGGGCAGTTCTTATCTATACTGACAAGTTCGATTGTTAATTTCGCGATAGTCTTGTGGTTGAGTCTGGAGACAGGTTCCGCTGAGGTATTGGCATTTGCTACGATGGCCGCTTTGTTACCTCAATCTGTTTTGGGGCTTTTCACGGGGATCTTTATCGACCGGTGGAAAGAAGCGGGTGATGATTATGGCAGATAGCTTTATTGCTTTTGTACGTTGATATTGGCGGTCTTGTTTTATTTTGATTTGGCTAAGATTAGTCATATATATGTGTTATTGGCCCTTCGTTCCGTAGGTTCTGCCTTTCATATGCCCGCTATGCAAGCTTCTGTTCCTTTGCTGGCTCCAAAATCGGAGTTGATGCGCATAGCTGGGATTAATCAGGTGATCCAGTCGGTGTGTAATATCGCCGGGCCCGCTTTGGCCGGTCTATTCATAACGATGATGAAGATGACGAATATCCTCTTATTGGATGTGGCTGGAGCGGCGTTCGCTTGTCTATCGCTCTGCTTTGTCTTTATTCCCGATCCTTCTCATGAGGAACGAAATTCAGAATTGCATCTTTGGAGAGGCGAAAGAGGCGATTATGGAAGTCCGTAACCAATATGGGCTATCGTGGTTATTCCTATTGTCTATATTGGCTACATTCGTGATTATGCCGGTAAGTGTCTTATTCCCGTTGATGACGTTGAATCACTTTGCCGGAAATGCTCAAGTGAGTTTGGTCGAGGTTTCATGGGGTGGAGGAGCCTTGCTCGCGGGTGCTTTACTGGGGCTTAAGAAATATCGTTGGAATGAGATACTGTTGATTAATGGGATGTATATAGCGTTGGGATTGACATTCTTGTTTTCCGGGTTGTTACCGGTATCCGGTTTTATCTGGTTTGCGGTGCTGACGGCTTTAGGAGGTGTTTGTGGTTCCCTGTATTTTGCTACTTTTACTACGGTTATCCAATCTCGCATTGATCCGGGAGTTATGGGAAGGGTATTCTCTTTTACATGAGCTTTAGTATGCTTCCTTCGATGATCGGTCTTTTGAGTACCGGCTTTTTGGCGGATTCTATCGGGCTTGGAAATACCTTTATAATAAGTGGGGGTTTTATGTTTGATAGGTATTATATCCTTTTTATCCCTTCGTTGATCAGTCTGAAAGAGAGTTTTAAGAGATAACGATATCGTATTTAGACACTATTTAATATGAATAAGAAAATACTTCAACTGGCGATACCTTCTATTATTTCCAATATAACCGTACCTTTATTGGGATTGATAGATGTGGCGATCGTGGGACATCTTGGATCTGCTTCGTACATCGGGGCGATCGCTGTAGGCGGGATGCTGTTTAATATTATCTACTGGATATTCGGGTTTCTCCGTATGGGGACAAGCGGTATGACTTCCCAAGCGTACGGGAAACGGGATTTGACGGAAGTTACCCGGATCTTATTCCGGTCTGTCGGGGTTGGTTTCCTGATATCTTTGGGGCTTTGATACTTCAATACCCTATCTTGAAGGTTGCGTTTACTTTGATCGACGCAACGGAGGAGGTAAAACAATGGGCCTCTCTCTATTTTAATATCTGTATCTGGGAGCGCCGGCTGTATTGGGGTTATATGGCTTTGCCGGTTGGTTTATCGGTATGCAGAATTCTCGTTTCCCGATGTTTATCGCTATCACGCAGAATATCGTGAATATTGCGGCCAGCCTATGTTTCGTGTTTGTGCTGGGTATGAAGGTGGAAGGCGTAGCGTTGGGAACACTGATCGCCAATATGCGGGTCTCCTCATGGCGTTTGCTCTTTGGTTGAAATATTATAAACGTTTGAAAGCGTATATTGATTGGAACGGGCTTTGGGGTAGGGAGGCGATGCGTCGCTTCTTCTCAGTCAATAGTGATATATTTTCCGGACCTTGTGCTTGGTCGCTGTTACGACTTTCTTTACTTCTACAGGTGCGAGACAAGGGGATGTGATATTAGCCGTAAACACCTTGTTGATGCAGTTATTTACCTTGTTCTCTTATATAATGGATGGATTCGCTTATGCGGGAGAGGCATTAGCTGGTCGCTTTATTGGAGCCAAAACGATGTGGGGTTACGTAAATGCATTCGCTTATTGTTCCTATGGGGAATCGGCCTCTCATTGTCTTTCACGATCCTTTATGCGTTGGGAGGAAGAATTTTCTGGGATTATTGACGAACGATACCTCAGTCATTGAAGCTTCCGGGGATTATTTCTATTGGGTGTTGGCGATTCCTTTATGTGGATTCTCCGCTTTCCTTTGGGACGGTATCTTTATCGGTGCCACGGCCACACGCCAGATGCTTTACTCGATGCTTGTGGCCTCGGGCACTTTCTTTATTATGTATTACTTGTTTTATCAATCGATGGGGAATCATGCGTTATGGATGGCTTTCCTTTGGTATCTGTCTTTACGTGGCGGTATGCAATGGGTACTTTGGCGGTTAAAAAATAAGGCGAGAACCTGTAACTGATCCTCGCCTCATTTTATCCTAGGAAAACCTATTTACTGTTGTTTGTAATAAGCTAAGTCCTCACGATTGAAGTTGTTGATGAAGGATTCGATCTTATCAATCTCAGCTTGTCCGTAGTTTACATAAACCTCGGCGGAACGGCGGAAGCTGTCATCTTTGTTCGCGTCTTGCAATAGCAAGTAGCCGAATACGCAATGAGCGGCTGCCTCGACCATACGGCGAGCTTGAAGTCAATATATTCGTTATCCTTTGTCTCCGTAACCTTGGCTACCACTTTCTCATACTTCTCGGTCATAGCGGCAAGTTTGTTCTTCAGAGCCTCTAATTCAGGCTTATACTCGATCGCTTGGTATTCACGAATCTGGTTCAAATAAGTACCCGTGGTGACGTGGCGGATGGCCGCTACGACTTGCAATTGGGTGGTACCCTCATAGATATTCGTGATGCGGGCATCCCGGTAGATACGTTCGCAAGCGTAGTCTTTCATGAAACCGGAACCTCCGTGAACTTGGATAGCGTCGTAAGCGTTCTGGTTTGCGTACTCGGTAGTCATGCCTTTACCCATCGGGGTGAAAGCATCCGCGAGCTTGCTGTACTTCTTGAATTCTTGACGTTCTTCCGAGTCAGTTTACGTTCCTTGGATATATCATCCAACGCTTTGTAGACGTCAACGAAACGGGCGGTCTCGTATAACATAGAACGGGAAGCATCCGCTTTCGCACGCATCAAGGCGATAATCTCAGCGATCGCCGGGAACTCGATGATAGACTTGCCAAACTGTTTACGATCAAGGCGTAAGCATAAGCCTCACGATAGGCAGCCTCGCTAAGTCCTACGGCTTGAGCCATGATACCCAGACGGGCACCGTTCATCAAAGCCATTACATATTTGATCAAACCTAGCTTACGATCACCGCAAAGCTCGGCTTTCGCGTTCTTGAATACCAACTCGCAAGTAGGAGAGCCTTTGATACCCATTTTGTTCTCGATACGACGGACATTCACGCCACCATTGCGCTTGTCGTAGATGAACATGGAAAGGCCACGTCCATCCTTCGTACCTTCCTCGGAACGGGCCAATACCAAATGGATGTCAGCGTCGCCATTCGTGATGAAACGCTTTACGCCGTTCAGATACCAGCAACCGTCAGCCTCGTTGTAAGAAGCTTTCAACATAACGGATTGAAGGTCGGAACCTGCGTCCGGCTCCGTCAAGTCCATAGACATGGTCTCTCCGTCGCAAACACGAGGGATGTAACGTTGGCGTTGATCCTCGTTGCCGAACTCGTATAAGGTCTCGGCACAATCTTGTAGACCCAAAGGTTCTCGAAACCGGCGTCGGCACGGGAAACCAAGTCGGCGGCCATGATGTAAGGGACGATCGGGAAATTCAACCCATTGTAGCGGCGAGGCATAGCGATACCCATCAAGCCGGCCTTGCGAACGGCATCGAGGTTTTGCTGTGTCCGGAAGCGTACGTGACACGTCCGTTCGCTACCGTGGGGCCCTCATGGTCTACGCCCTCAGCGTTCGGGGCGATAATTTCCCCGCAAATCTCACCAACGATCTCAATACTTTCTCGTAGCTATCCATTGCGTCCTCGAAATCGATCGGACATAATCGTATGTATCCTTGTCGGCATAGCCGCGCTTCAGCTCTACGATACGCTTCATCAACGGATGGTGAAGATGATGCTTCAAGCTGGGATTATCTGTATAGAAATTAGCCATAATCTTACTTACTGTTCTTTTGTAATACTTAATCATCTTAGGAATCACCTCTTCTACCGTACCATTGATTACGTAATCGGCGATCGTGTTGATCGGGGCGTTCTCATCATTATTGATCGAAATGATGATACCGGCGTCTTGCATGCCGGCGATATGCTGGATCTGCCCGGAGATACCGCAAGCGATATATAATTTCGGACGCACCGTGACACCGGTCTGACCGATCTGACGATCGTGGTCGCAGAAACCGGCATCGACAGCCGCACGGCTGGCGCCTACCTCGGCGTGAAGCTCTTTCGCCAAATCGAACAATAAATTAAAGTTCTCCTTAGAGCCTACGCCATAACCTCCGGCCACTACGATCGGAGCGCCTTTCAGGTTGTGCTTCGCTTTCTCTACATGACGGTCGATCACTTTCACCACATAGTCTGTCTCGGGGACATACTTCGCTACGTCGTGGCGGATCACTTCACCTTTATAATTCTCGTCAAGGACTTCCTTTTCATCACGCCCTCACGAACGGTCGCCATTTGCGGGCGATGTTCCGGGTTGATGATCGTGGCTACGATGTTACCACCGAACGCCGGACGGATCTGATATAATAAGTTCTCGTAGGTGATACCCGCTTTCTTGTCCTCGTGCGAGCCGATCTCCAAAGAGGTACAATCGGCCGTCAAGCCGCTTGTCAAGGCCGAGGATACACGAGGGCCCAAGTCACGACCGATCACCGTAGCGCCCATCAAGCAAATCTGCGGTTTCTCCTCCTTGAACAAATTGATCAAGATAGAGGAATGAGGAAGTGACGTATAAGGGAACAGACCGGAGCGTCGAACACATGAACCTTGTCGACGCCAAAGGCAATACTTGTTTCTCTACACCCTCAAGGCCGGACCCGGCAACGATCGCCTCCAGCCCACAGCCCAATTGATTGGCTAGCTTACGACCTTTAGTCAGAAGCTCAAGACTTACATCGGCAACGTTCGTGCCTTCTGTCTCACAATATACAAATACGTTGTTCATAATCTTATCCGATGGTGTGGTTAGCTAACAGTTCGACAATCAAATCCTCTACTTCTTGGTCGGCGCTGGAGATGGTCTTGCTTTCCTTGGCTTGGAAGACGATATTCTCGATCGCTTTTACCTTCGTCGGCGAACCGCTAAGGCCGCATTGAACCAAGTCACCATTCACGTCGGCTACGCTCCATTCTTGAATATCCAAATACGGGCGGGTCTCGTACAATTCCGGGTAGCGAAGAGTCGGCGTACCGTCCTGGTGACAGGCGGGTTGCACGGCCCGTTCCTGTTTACCCATGGCGTGTTTGTACTTTTGTACCAACTTCGCGTTGCGGGGACGGCAGGAGCGGCGGAGCCGTTCACGGTGATAACGATAGAAGCGGACCTTCCACGGTCTCGACACCCCGTCGATATGACGTTTTACGGTGATACGTCCGGCCTCCTTATCAACGTTTAGGATTTCCTCGGCATACGTGATCTGGGTCAGTCCTAATTTCTCAGCGACTTGCGGACCTACCTGTGCCGTATCGCCGTCGATCGCTTGGCGACCACCGATGATAATATCATAATCGTTGATTTTCTTGATAGCCGTGGCAAGCGCATAGGATGTGGCTAACGTGTCGGCTCCGGCAAACGCACGGTCGGTCAACAAAACCGCCGTCAGCACCACGATACAAACCCCGCGGATGATTTCGGCGGCACGTCCCGGCCCATCGTCAGCAGCGTAACTGTCGTCCCGGGTAAGCGTCTTTCAAGCGTAACGCTTGTTCCAACGCGTTCAGGTCTTCGGGTTAAAGATCGCGGGCAAGGCGGCGCGATTGATCGTACCGTCCGCCTTCATGGCGTCCTTTCCACGTTTCGTGTATCCGGGACCTGTTTCGCTAAAACTATAATTCTTAAACTCATATTATATAGGAATATTAGATTTTTATATTGATGTAATACTTCTACTTTCTTGTTAATCTCGAGGTGCAAAAGTAATCAAACATTCTTTATAACAAAGAACTTTGCGGAAATTGCACACTTGGCGTGTGTTTGAGCATGTATTGCCTGCTGATTACTCGTAGCAATGATAGGTTCTCTTCCGGTTTGAGCCCGGTTTTTCTCGATGCGCCATTCCCAAGGCTGCGATTTCGTCAGCGTGCGGAAGAACTTGAGAATACCGAGGGCTGCGAAACCCAGCTTGGCGGCGATCGCGGTGATGCTCATGTCCGTCCGCTCCATCAGCTCCTGAGCTTCGAGGAGAAGGTAGCGGTTGCGCCATTCCATCGCCGACATGCCGCCGATGGCGAGGATGGCGCCCGGAGCTCGCTGGTCTTGAGTTGCATTATGCGGGCGTATTCGCTGGTGTCCATCCGGCCGTACTTGCGGATGAGATAGGCGAAGAGATCGATCAGGTTGTTGCCCGAGGGGCGGTTGCCGTCGAAGTCGGGAGGACGCCCATCCAAAGCTCTTCTTCGGTGGGTTTACGCTTGAAGACGGTGATAAAGACATCTTCGGGGATTCTCTTGAATGTTTCTTCCATGATGATATGTTTTAAGGTTGTTTTCTCAAGGATTTGATCTTGCGATTCTTCCGGGTCAAATCTACGGATTATGATTGGATATCGCAAGCCTTAAAGGTCAAATCCATGTGTTTGGATTAGATGTTTTAGAACTACGAGGTCAAATCAAAGGTAATGGATTTGACCTCGTAGTTTTACCGGTCAAATCTTTTGGCTATCCAGCCTCTTTACGACTTGTCCGTACACGATCAACGCTACGGCGGATACCAAGGCGATCGCACCGAAGTAATACCAGATGTAATGGGCGTTCGCGCTTGCCGCCAGCCATTCCTCGTGAGAGGCGAACAGGGTTGGCTCCGGGCAATACTTGCTTAAAAGGAAACCGGACAGCCCGAATCCGAAGATAGAGGAGAGGAAAGAATGCAAATGGCTGAATCCAAGATAGAGACCTTCCTCTCCCTTGGGTGCTTGCAAGGAGAAATACTCGAGAAAGCGAGAGATGAACGTCTCCGCCAGCCCTTGGAAGACGATACCCACCACCATCATGAAGGCTACGGGATGCATCCCTAGGATCAAGGAATTAGCATCCAGCATATTACCGGATGCCATGCAAAGAGCGGACACCGGCATGATAAACATACCCACCGTCATGGAGGTAAGCGCTGTCCGCTTCCGCATCATCTGTGTTACTAGATTGACTGTCAGAACTACGACTAAAGGGTTTACGTTGGCATACCAAGAAGGAGGCTCCCTCGCCGGCCAAACGAAGCACATATTTTGGCATCGTGGCATACAGCTGGTGTTGTACCATCCAGAATCCGGTGATAATGATGATTAATGTAATGAGCCGTCCGTTACTACAAACCTTGATCAAGGCGTTCCAGATCTGCCCGAACGTCTTGCCCTCGCCCGAATGCTGGGCGCTTTTGTAGAAGAACCAGATCGCTATCAACGCGAGAAGGTCATGCTCGCCGAGAAATAATTCAAGGTGATCAACCCCTCGTTACCCAACGCCTGCATGAAGCCTTCACGATGGTCTTCCCGGAGAAGGCCCGATATTTACCATCGCGTAGAAGATAGAAGCCCTTCGCACGGGTTTCCGGCGTAGTCTCTTTAGCGACCGTGCCGGAGATAACGCTCTTGATAAAACCCGCCGCATACGATCAAGGCCATGATAGGGATAATGCCGTACTGAAGATTGCTCTCCAGCAATCCCGTAAAGGTAGTCGTCGTGCTGTATTCAACAAGTCCGGCGGATTGAAGCCAAGTAGGGTAAACAGCCAGTCCTAGATAGCCACAAGTTAACAAAGTGAAAGCCAGTAGCATCGAGTTGCGGAAACCGATCTTATCGGCCAACGCTCCGGCGAATGTGGGCAGCAGATACAGACAAGCGGAAAGATACCGGCGATGCTGGCGGCCTGAATATCGTTAAAGCCTAAGATGCGGCTAAGATAAAGGGTGATGACGATAAATACGCCGTAATAAGCGGCTCGCTCGAACAACTCGACGGTGTTCGCTACCCAGAATGCTTTACTGAATTTGATTTTCTCTTGTTTCTTAGTTGTCATGATATTATTTATTAGTAAGATAGATTAGATGGATAAGTCAAAGAGGAGGCGCAGGCGAGAAATGAAGAGCTGCGCCTCCTCGTCTTTGTTTATCGTATAGTAATTACGAATTAGGGCTTTACGGTATACGGTTGGTGGATCGCCTTATCGAAAGCTTTCCAATGCTCATCCGTCATGTTGCCCGGCGTAAACAACGCCACGCCGGCCGCTCCGTTCTCCATGGAGCCTCTTACGGCCTCCTCGATCTCGGACGGATCAGTCCATGGCCTTCCGGGTCCTTGATATTCGCCTTGTTCTGCCAATCCTCGCAGATGAACAGACCGCTATAAACCGGCTTCTTGCCTTGCACGGAGGCTACTTCCTCTTTCACGATCGGACCAGCCAAGAAGCGTCCTCCAGATAGAAATCGTTATAATTCATCGGGAAGAAAGCGTCGATATTCCATTTATTCCATTCTTGGCGAACCATCCACTTGGCGTGAGAGTCCGGCCCCGGGAATACGGCGGCGCTCACTTTCTTGCCTTTGCCGTGAACCTCGTCGGCGATGCAATTTACCAATTTCGTGATCAGGTCGCAACGAAACTGCGCCCATTCCTCGCATTTGGAAGGATCCTCTACGGATTTGATATCGATACCGGTAGCGGCCTTGAAATCGGCCACGCATTTGTCACAGTAGCAATAGTCCGCCGTAGGATATTCCTCGTCCATCACCAAGCCGTATTTTTCCCAAAGTCCGCGGCCAGGATGACATCCACGTAACGGATATAATCCAGATGGATATAATCCACCTCCGGGATATCGGCTACCTTCCCATATAGATCCAGCAAGAACTCCGCCGTACCTTCTTGGTTCGGGCACAGGCATTTGTAATAAGGGACATAGGCCTGTACGGAATAGGCCGACTCGCCTTTCCGGTTCACGGCGTAGAGGGTGGAGTCCAATCCATGTTGTAACATGGCAGGAATCCATGCGTGGTATTCCATGCCATTGGCATGGGCCGCTTTGGCGGCACGCTGGATTTTCTCCGTGTCGTGGCCGGCGTTGTAGCACATCCCGTCTACACCGTGGGCATGCCATTTACTAAAGTCCGCTTGTAAGGTTTGCTCGGTGGTATTCCCGCCTTCGCCTTGCCATGCGTAGACCTTGACTGTTTTCTCGGGCGCCTTGACGCAAGCCGTCAGAGCGACGGCCGCCAAAGCGATAAAGAGCTTCTTCATATCTCGCAAGCGCATAAAGTCGGGATCAAGTTACGATCGCCATAAGCGTTATCTACACGGGCTACGTTAATCCAGAACTTGCTGTCGTGCAACCATTCCAGCGGGAAGGCGGCCTTCGTGCGGGGATACGCGTGTTTCCACTCGTCGGCGGTCACCTCGTATTCCGGATGCGGGCGTTCTTCAAGACGTTGTCCTCCTTCGAAGCCTTGCCTTCCTCCACCTCCTTGATCTCGTTCCAGATACATTCCATTACCTCTACGAAACGATCCAGCTCGGCCTTGCTCTCGCTCTCGGTCGGCTCTACCATCAAGGTGCCGTGTACCGGGAAGATAGGGTAGGAGCGTGGTAGCCGAAGTCCATCAAACGCTTGGCGATATCGCCCTCGTCGATGCCCGAACGCTCTTTACCGTACGGCATTCCAAGATCAACTCATGACCTACACGGCCTGTCGCTCCGGTATAGACGATACCGTACGTATCCTTGAACTTAGCGGCCAAGTAATTGGCGTTCAAGATGGCCGTCTTCGTCACCGTCTCAAGACCTTCCGTACCCAGCAAGCGGATGTAAGCGTACGTGATCGGCAGGATACCGGCGCTACCATAAGGAGCCGCGGATACCGTATTCAAGTCGCTGCCCCAAAGCACCGGATGCTGCGGCAAGAACGGAACCAGATGCTCGGCCACGCAGATCGGGCCTACGCCGGGACCACCACCTCCGTGAGAAGAGAAGGTCTTATGCAGGTTCAAGTGACATACATCGGCGCCGATCGTACCCGGATTTGTCAATCCAACCTGCGCGTTCATGTTGGCGCCATCCATATAAAGCTGTCCTCCGCAAGCGTGAACGATGTCGCACATCTCCTTGATGTCCACCTCGAAGATACCATGCGTAGACGGATAGGTAATCATGCTGGCAGCCAAACGCTCCTTGTTCTCCTCGGCTTTCGCACGGAAATCTTCCAGATCGATATTACCATTCTCGTCGCATTTAACGGTTACGGTCTTATACCCGCATTGGATAGCGCTGGCCGGGTTGGTTCCGTGGGCGGAAGCCGGAAGCAAAACGATATCACGATGGCCTTGGCCGATGCTTTCCTGATAAGCACGGATCACACGAAGACCCGTGTACTCGCCAGCGGCGCCGGAGTTCGGTTGCAACGTACAGCCCTTGAAGCCCGTGATCGTGCATAAGTAAGAAGACAGGTTCTCGATCAGCTCCGTATAGCCTTCCACTTGCTCCTCCGGAGCGTACGGGTGGATATTCATGAATTCCGCACGGCTAAGCGGCAACATCGTAGAAGCCGGGTTTAGCTTCATCGTGCAAGATCCCAGCGGATCATGGATTGGGCCAAGGAAACATCCTTTCGTCCCAAACGGGTGATGTAACGCATCAACTCGGTCTCCGTATGATATTTCTTGAATACGTCTTGCTGCAAGAAATCGGAGGTACGGGCGAATTTAGCGTCGAAATAAGTCTGGGCGGGGATAGACTCGTCCAGCATATAGTCTTTACCTGCGGCGCCGGCGAAGATGTATAATAATACGCCTATGTCCGTAGGCAATGTCGTCTCGTCTATGCTGACACCCACTTGTCCGTCCTCGAAATAACGCAAGTTCACCTTGCACTCCAAGGCGATCTCACGCAGCGCGTTCACCGACACGTGTGCGGGAAGCTGTATCTTCAAGGTATCGAAATAATCCTTGTTTAATTGCGTATATCCCAGTTTCTCCAACTCCTTGGCCAAGAATCCGGCCGTGGAATGAATCCGTCCGGCGATGTTACGCAACCCTCCGCTCCATGATATACGGCGTAGAATCCGGCCATGGTAGCCAACAACGCCTGAGCCGTACAGATATTGGACGTTGCCTTCTCACGTTTGATATGTTGCTCGCGGGTCTGCAAAGCCAAGCGATAAGCCGGATGGCCGTAAGCGTCCTTGGAGATACCGATGATACGTCCCGGATCGTACGTTTATAATCGTCCTTCGTAGCGAAGCGGCGGAAGGACCCCGTAGAACATCGGGATACCGAAGCGCTGGCTGCTACCGAATACGACATCCGCTCCCCATTCTCCCGGAGGAGTCAACAATACCAAGCTCATCAAGTCGGCGGCTACGCCTACCTTGGTTCCGGCGGCGCCGCACGGGCTACGAATTCCTTATAGTCCTCGATCGAACCATCCGCGTTCGGGAACTGTACGATGGCGGCGAACACGTCCGGCGTGAACTCGAATTTCTTATAATCGCCCACTACCACCTGGATGCCCTGCGGGATCATGCGGGTGTGGATGACGGCCAGCGTAGAGGCGAACACGTTCTCGTCAACGAATACCGTATTGGCTTCCGCTTTCACCTGCGCACGGCTGCGTGAACCATGAAACATGGTAACCGCCTCGGCTGCCGCTGTCGCCTCGTCGAGTAGCGAGCAGTTCGCCAAGGGCAATCCGGTCAGTTCGCAGATAACAGTCTGGAAGTTCAGCAACGCCTCCAAGCGTCCTTGGGATACTTCCGCCTGATACGGCGTATAGGAGGTGTACCAAACCGGGTTCTCGAATACGTTACGTTGGATCGGGGCCGGGCAAACCGTGTCGTACCAACCCATACCGATATAAGAGGTGAATACCTCGTTCTTGGAAGCCAGCTCGGCGATATGCTCGGCGAACTCACGTTCCGTCATGGCCTCCGGGAGGTTCAACGGCTCTTTCAAACGGATGTTGGCCGGAATGGTCTGATCGATCAACTCGTCCAAAGACTTCACGCCAATCGTCTCCAACATAGCGGGAATATCTTCCGCTGAGATGCCCACGTGGCGGTTTACAAACTTATTTGTGTCCATAATTCTAGTATTTTATAAATAAGGATTATTTAATTTCTCATCAATGATTCGTGTCTCGGGGCCATGGCCGGGGTATACCACGGTCTCGTCCGGCAACGACAGTAATTTGTCCTTGATAGCGGCAAGCAGTATATCTTGGTTGCCTCCCCATAAATCGGTACGGCCGATGCTTCCGGCGAACAAGGAATCCCCGACGATCACGAAACCGTTCTTCTTGTTATAGAAGCCACGCCTCCGGGCGAATGACCGGGAACGCTCAATACCGCCAGCTCGGATTTCCCGAACTTTATGATTTCCCCGTTTACCAGATATTTCCCTACCGGGACGCTTTTCGCCTTCATCGACAGGCCGAACGCCTTGGCTTGCTCCTCGGGGAGGGAAGGCCCTCCACGTCCGCTTTATGGGCTTCCGGGCTCAACCCGTAGGTGTTATGGACGAATTCGTTGCCGAATATGTGATCCAGATGGAGGTGCGTACAAAGGTAACGTTTCAGCGTCAGCCCGTTCTGGGCGATAAAGTCGCTTACTTCTTTTGTTCCTCTTTGCGCAGGCAGCCGCAATCGATAAGGACTGCCTCCTTGGTATCATCGTATAGCAAGTAAGTATTCTCGGAGAAATAGTTTACTTCGAAAGATTTTATCGTAATCATAAGGGTACGTACACTACTTTTTAGTTTCAAAACTCTTCTTTAAAATGGTCTTTCAGATCCATGCTTATCGCTTGGTTCCGGAAGGCAATATCTCGTGCGCCAGCTCTCCACCTTTCAGACAAATCAATCCGTTGGGCAATGCGTTGATCTGTTCTTTCTTTATATTCTTGCGGACGATCTTTACCAGATCCGCCAGAGGCATCACGGCACGGCTTACCACGAAATCGAAAGCTGCTTTTCCTCCTCGCCCCGGCAATGGCGGAAGGATACGTTCTCCAGCCCGATCGCCTCGGCCACGGCTTGTCCCACCTTGATTTTTCCCGATGCTGTCTACCAGATGGAAATGGGTCTCAGGGAATAAGATCGCCAAGGGGATGCCGGAAAACCGCCTCCCGTACCCAGATCCATCACCGAGGAACCCGGCTTGAAACGCAGCATATCGGTGATACCCAGCGAGTGAAGCACGTGATGCGGATATAGGTTCTCGATATCCTTCCGTGAGATCACGTTGATCTTGGCGTTCCAATCCGTATATAGGTCATATAGGGCGGCGTATTGCTCTTTTGCCGGTCGGTGAGATCGGGGAAATAAGATGTGAGAATTGAAAATTGAGAATTGGGAATTGAGAATTTCTCTGTATTTTGTTCCATAGGACATCTGTTTATAGGTTTATCTATCATTAATTTTCAATTTTCAATTTTCAATTTTCAATTAACTGACTTATCGGGCTGTCATCCCGCAGCAAATAGCGGATTTCCTTGTAAGGGAGATGGACGTTCGTGACGCCTACCACGTATGCCGCTATCTCATATTCGTTGAAGAATAGGTGATGCCCGTCTCGTCTACGAGGAAGTTGCCGTTCGGGAAGATCTCGTCCACGCTAAAGAAACCGATATTTTCCAGTTCCTTGGCGTCGGATACGTTGTTTTGCTTGGCGATCTGATCTACCAATATTCGCGCCAGATTGTCTTGATAGTTGTCCACGAATATCTCCTCCTCGGTGATCGGCTTACCGGTCTTGAGGTTCACTACATGGTTATTGTAGGAATGTGCGCCATGCGCTCCGCCCGTATAGTTCTCGAAGCTTACCGTATAGCTGATGATATCGTCTTGGTTGAAGGCGATATCATCCGACGACATCTCATAGTAAGAGAACCAAGAGCCCACCGGTGTCTCGTCGGATTTCGCCACCTCAGCCTTGTAATCCTCTTCCAGATCCTTATAAGCGGCCAGATAGTCGTCGGTATATTTCCGTACCGCCTCCTCGGGGATAATTGCTCATAATTCTCGCCGAAATAAGAGGAGACGAACTGTCTCTGTAGATTCTTAAGAACCTCTTTATCCGAATATTTCCGGGGATAAACGAACTTGATCTCTAGATTGCAATTGGGATTATCCGGATTATCTAACAAATGGTAAGTCTTTTCCACGCTGATAGAATCAAACGTGATACTGTTTTCAGAAGCCTTCTTCGTTCCGGTATCGCAACCCGTGGCTAAGATACCTATCAAAGAAGCGCCAGCATGCTTTCGCGTAAATGCGTTCTCATCGGACTACAGATTTAATTTATTTGTACGCGAATGTACGTTATTAAATTGTATAATCAAATTGCACGATGAAGTTTAATAAGAGGACAATCTTTCCTCGGTGGTTTTCGGGTTGAGTTGTCTATTTGTCCGATACTTTCCGGGTGTTCTCTTGCGTGAGAAGAATAGTTCCCATTTTATATCACCTAGGGGCGTACCCAGCCTATGAGAATACAAATGTTATTTTCATGCTTTCATCTAGATGAAAGCAAACTGTATAGGTTATCATATTTGGAAAATAAGAGCTTTCTGCCACTATAGACATCACATCCATAGGCTTTAGATCAAAACAGTCTTTCCTAAATAATCTGTATATAAAACAGAATCTGGCTTAATGACTGTATTATACCTTTTATACTTTAATATTCCATTTCCTTCATAAGATGCAAGGCCACCAAACTCTGTCGTTATATTAATGTCATAATACAAATACACTTTTGCGCCTGCATCAGGTTTTCTTGAGCTTGTACTTTCTTGGTCATAATAAACCTCTATTTCGGCTTGAGGATCTTCTGGTTTTCCCCTTCATCGATAATGTCATTTTCACTACAACCAATAAAAATGACCATGAAAATATGAATAAAGAAGTTCTCATGTTTCTGAATCAGTTTTAATTAGTTAACAACTAAAATAGGATTGCCCTAAATGTACAATTAGTTTTATCATACCATTATAGTTTGAAGGAAATTATGGGTAATGATGATAAAATTTAACTATAGCCTATTGGCACAAGTCTACCATCAATAGGATGTGAACGCATTAAAAGGTTAAACAATAGTGAGCTACCTATATTCTCACGAACGATAGCTCTTTTCTTTATTTAACTAAATACCAAGCTTTTCCTCCGAAAAGCCATGTTGTTAAATTCGATTAATTATAGGCCAAATGTATAATTATTGGAGAAATAGAGTTTTATGGGCAGACACAAAAAGCGTGAAGCTGCCGTTATATTGTTATGTGTCTTTTAGGTATCCCCATACCCTTTCAGCCATAACAAACGACAGCTCACGCCTATATTATATTTGAGATAATACAACAGCGTGAGCATGAAGTTTGTTATTCTGGCTGAGTTAAATGGGGAATTTTAAAGACACAGAATAACACTCGATGCTCTAATACATAATATGTCGCCATGCTTTTCGGCTAACGCTATAGCCACATGACGATGCAAATATAACTATATATTTTGTAAATCAATGTTTTATTGGCGAATTATTAACAGATAGGCAAGTGTATACTACTCGTTCTTATGCTTTCTCTTTAGCTATCAGCCCATCGAAATACCTCCGCAGCAACCACGCCATGGCTTGCTGTCGCACCATCGTCAGCCGATAGTCCTCGCTGATGGGCAGGTGACCCGGTGGTCTCAATGGGCGAAGAGGCTCATGGCGTGGCGTTTCTCCTCGGGGTATCGTGTATCAATCCCGCTCTTGCAAGGACTGGTAGACACGGGCGGGATAAAGGCGTTCCAGCGGGTAACCGGCCTTGTATTGCTGGAATACCTTGCGGAGAAGGCACGCTCACGCTCTTCCTTGTAAGCCGTGATATAATAGCCATTGGCATAGATGTCACAAAGCAGGGCAATACATAATAGAAAAGTGTCAGATCCGTATTTGCGCTTTATTTGACGGATTTTACGGTTGCTTAGTAAATCCGTGTCGAGCGGGACATAATCCGGCTCCTTTTAATAGGTCGTGCCATTACTCCTCCTTTTCCGGGTATCCTTGAATAAGAAGATTTTTACAATAAGCAGAAAATCAGGTCATGTTTTCAAGGGTTGAAAATCAGAGTCGTAAAACATCGTAATGTTTGCGTCGAAACACGTACATGTTTTCCGAAAAGTCGTACGTGTTTTGGGAAATTCACGTACGTGTTTTCCGGAAATGATATTGATGTAAAATAGGAACATTAAAAAGACAATAACCTTACCTTGTGAGATTCTGTCACAAGAGATATTCCGGTATTTGATGGTTAGATCGATTTGGGTACGGTTCTCCTATTGGTATCCGAGGACGATGTGGATTTTGGATATTTTCTATTATCTTTGTCTGCTGAAAGTGTATTATCAATTCAAAATGTAAATAATATCATGAGAAAATTATTGTTAGCCTTTTGTGCGTTCGCAACGATTTGTAGCGCCGGGGCGCAGTGGAAGCCCGCCGGAGACAAGATCAAGACGGACTGGGCTGAGAAAGTAGATCCCCGGAATGTATTGCCAGAATATCCACGCCCGGGATGGAACGTGCGGATTGGCAGAATTTGAACGGCGAGTGGGAATACGCTATCCTTCCAAAGGACAGGCAGAGCCGACGAGTTTCGATGGGAATATCTTGGTGCCGTTCGCCGTGGAATCCTCCTTGTCCGGCGTGCAAAAGAAGTGGGGAGAAGAATGAGTTGTGGTATAAACGAACCTTTACGGTGCCCTCCTCATGGAAAGGAAAAGATATCTTGTTGAACTTCGGCGCCGTGGATTGGAAAGCGGACGTGTTCGTGAATGATATCCTGATCGGTTCCCACACGGGAGGCTTTACCCCGTTTCCTTGAATATCACTCCCTATCTGAATGGCAAAAGTACGCATAAGCTGGTGGTGCGTGTATGGGACCCGAGCGATAAAGGCTACCAACCCCGTGGAAAGCAAGTGGCCAACCCGGAGGGAATCTGGTATACGCCGGTCACCGGAATCTGGCAGACCGTATGGCTGGAGCCGGTCGCTTCCTCGCATATCACCTCTATCAAGGCGATCCCGAATATCGATAATGGCGTGATGAGCGTGACGGTCGGGCTTGTTCCGACTCCCGGTGTCGGACATCGTGGAGGTCAGCTTGCTCGATAAGGGGCAGGTGGTTGCTACCGCCAAGGGCGTACAAGGGACAGAATTACGCTTGGCCGTGCAAAATCCTACGTTGTGGGAACCTTCCAACCTTATTTATATGATATGAAGGTGAGCTTGTCGAAGAATGGCAAGAAGGTGGACGAGGTGAAATCGTACACCGCCTTCCGTAAGATATCCGCCGAGCGTGACGCCAACGGCATCATGCGTATGCGCTTGAACAACAAGAACCTGTTCCAATACGGCCCGCTGGATCAAGGCTGGTGGCCCGACGGGCTTTACACGGCTCCCACGGACGAGGCGTTGCTGTATGATATCGTGAAGACGAAAGCGTGGGGCTTCAACATGATCCGCAAGCACGTGAAGGTAGAGCCGGCCCGCTGGTACTATCATTGCGATAAGGAAGGTATGCTGGTTTGGCAGGATATGCCTAGCGGCGACATGGGTAACCAATGGCGCCTCATACGTATAACGGTGGAACCGACAAGGAGCGTACCGAGGAGTCTATCCGTAATTATTACAAGGAGTGGAAGGAGATCATGGACCTGTGCGTCTCGAATCCTAGCGTAGTAGTATGGGTGCCCTTCAACGAGGCTTGGGGCCAGTTCGATACCGAGAAGGCTGCCGAGTGGACAAAACATACGATCCTTCCCGTCTGGTGAATCCGGCCAGTGGCGGTAATTTCCGTGCGTGCGGCGATATCTTGGATTTGCATAATTACCCGGGCCCGGCGATGTACCTGTTCGATCCGGTGCGTAAACGTATTGGGCGAGTATGGTGGTATCGGCTTGGCCGTGGAGAACCATTTGTGGTGGAATAAACGCAACTGGGGCTATGTACAGTTTAAGAATAGCGATGAGGTGACCGCCGAGTACGTGAAGTACGCCAAGGAGTTGAAGGCGATGGTCCCGAAGGGTTTCTCCGCCGCTGTCTACACGCAAACCACGGACGTGGAGGGCGAGGTGAACGGCCTTATGACCTACGACCGTAAAGTGATCAAGATCAACGAGGCCGAGGTGCGCAAGGCGAACCAAGAGGTGATCAAGGCCTTGTCTGAGTAGAAGGCTTAGAAAAATAGTTATTTGACTCGATGATAGATCCGGTCCGGGCAAAAGAGATTCTTTCCCGGATCGGATTGTTTTAGCGAAATGAATATGATTCGGAATGTGAGTTTGCGAGACGCCAAGGCGATCGTGGATATATACAATGAATATGTCGTGAATAGCGTGGCTACGTTTGAGACGGAACCTTTGCGGGTGGAGGAGATGGAGGGTCGCATAGCCGGGATCTCGGCGAGCTATCCTTATCTGGTGTACGTGGATCAGGATGAGGTCGTGGGATATTGCTATGCCCATACGTGGAAAGAAAAGGCAGCTTATAAATATACGCTTGAGACCACCGTTTATTTATCCCCGAGATACAAGGGCAAGGGGATCGGCCGGCAGCTTATGGAAAGGCTGATCGAGGAATGTCGGGCAGGCGGCTACCACGCCCTGATCGCCTGCATCACTGAGGGGAATGAGGCCAGCTACTCGCTGCATGAGAAGCTGGGGTTCAGAAAAGTATCCCACTTCGAGAAAGTAGGGCTGAAATTCGGGCGGTGGCTGGACGTGGTAGATTATGAATTGATAATTAAGCCTAACGAGAGGTAACTTTCGAATCTCAATTTTCAATTCTCAATTAATATACCTATCTTCGCGATAAACAAAATGTAAAGAATGAAATACAATACAGAAGGAAAAGATTGACTTTGCCCGAATACGGACGCAATATCCAAAATATGGTGGACTATTGCGTGACTATCCAAGACAGGGAAGAGCGTAAGCGTTGCGCCAACACGATTATCAACATCATGGGAAACATGTTCCCGCACTTGCGTGACGTAAACGACTTTAAGCATATCCTTTGGGATCATCTGGCGATCATGGCCGATTTTAAGCTCGATATAGACTATCCGTACGAGATCATCAAGAAGGAGAACCTGTATAGCCGTCCGCCTCGTATCCCGTACAACAATAACCGTATACGCTACCGCCATTACGGAAAGACCTTGGAGCTGATGATCCGCAAGGCCACGGAGCTGCAACCCGGCATGGAGAAAGACCAGCTCGTGCGACTGCTGGCCAACCAGATGAAGAAATCGTTCCTTACTTGGAACAAGGAAAGCGTGGACGACCGTAAGATCTTCAAGGATCTGGACGAACTCCGGCAGCAAGATCGTATTGAGCGAGGAGGAACATAAACTGGCCGAGAGCCGTGATATATTGGCCCGTAATAACAGTGGCGCCCACAAAAGAAACTTTACGCGTAAAGGCAGATGAGCTCGTTCGTTATAGAAGGTGGTTATCGCTTGTCCGGCGAGATCGTCCCGCAAGGCGCCAAGAATGAGGCGCTGGAGGTGATCTGTGCGACATTGCTAACACCGGAGAAGGTGACCATACACAATGTGCCCGATATCTTGGACGTGAATAACTTAATCCAGCTCCTTAGGGATATGAGGGTCAAGGTGGAGCATCCGTCCGCCGATACCTATACCTTTCAGGCGGACGACGTGGACATGGAGTATTTACGTACCGAGGAGTTCCTGCGCAAGAGTGGTAGCCTGCGGGGTTCCGTGATGATCGTAGGCCCGTTGGTAGCCCGCTTCGGCAGGGCGCTGATCCGAAACCGGGTGGCGACAAGATCGGCGACGCCGGCTGGATACGCACTTCGTGGGAATCCAGAAGCTGGGCGCTTGCTTTAGCTACGACGCCGAGCGGCAAGTATACGAGATAGAGGCACGCCAGTTGAAAGGCGCTTATATGCTGCTCGACGAGGCTTCCGTGACCGGAACGGCGAATATCTTGATGGCTGCCGTGCTGGCCGAGGGGTGACGACGATCTATAACGCCGCCTGCGAGCCTTACCTGCAACAACTTTCCACGATGCTGAACCGCATGGGGCGAGAATCTCAGGTGTCGGTTCTAACCTATTGACAATAGAAGGTGTACGGTCGCTTTCCGGCACGGAGCATACCATCCTCCCCGATATGATCGAGGTGGGTAGCTTTATCGGTATGGCCGCTATGACCGGATCGGAGATCACCATCAAGAATACAGGATATGATAAGCTGGGATCATCCCGGACGCTTTTCGCCGCTTGGGTATTACCGTGGAGCAGCGAGGCGATGATATTTATATCCCCCGGCATGATTCCTACGAGATCGATACGTTTATCGATGGTTCTATCATGACCATCGCCGACGCTCCTTGGCCGGGGCTTACACCGGACTTGCTGAGCGTATTTCTCGTAGTGGCTACGCAATCCGTGGGAAGCGTGCTGATCCACCAGAAAATGTTTGAGAGCCGCTTGTTCTTTGTGGACAAGCTAATCGATATGGGAGCCCAGATCATCCTTTGCGACCCGCACCGGGCTACGGTGATCGGGCTGGGCAACCGCTTCAAGTTACGGGGCTCTACGATGGTATCCCCGGATATCCGTGCGGGTATCGCCTTGCTGATCGCCGCCATGAGCGCCGAGGGCACCAGCACGATCCATAATATAGACCAGATCGACCGGGGATATCAAGGGATCGATAAGCGATTGAACCGGATCGGGGCACGTATCACGAGGATTTAAAGATTTTAGGCGATGATTAGAGAAGAAGAGGTTTTCAAGATCGGGCAGTTTGCCAAGCCCCATGGCATCAAGGGGGAGTTGTCGTTGGTGACGAATAGCGATGTGCTGGAAGATGCCGAGGACCCGTACATTGTTTGCGAGATGGATGGTATCTTGGTACCGTTCTTCGTGGAGGATTTCCGCTATAAGACCGATACGGTGGTCTTGGTGAAACTGGAGGACGTGAATTCCGAGGAGGATGCTCGTATGTTTGTGGGCAAGGAGGTGTTTTATCCTTTGGACGCCGTGGACGAGGAGGATCTCGTGGGGGATATGACGTGGGACAGTTTTATCGGTTATACCGTGACGGACGTACAGAAAGGCTATTTAGGAGAGATAACAGACGTGGATGAGACGACAATCAACGTCCTTCTGCGTGTCGATCATAAAGGCGAGGAGCTGTTGATCCCAGCCGTGGAGGAGTTGATCACCGAGGCCGATCATGAGGCCCGTAGCCTCACTGTGTCTTTGCCGGAGGGACTGATTGATTTATAATTGAGAATTTATAATTGAAGATTAGGGGTTGAAAAAGAAGAATACGAAATCGTTTTGGCACCGGATCCGGTTTAAATATAAACTTTCCTTCATCAATGAGGGGACGTTGGAGGAGGTGTGGTCTTTCCGGCTTTCGCAGTTATCGGCGTTTGTCACTTTGGCGGTGTTCGCCTTTTTCTTGATCGCCGTTACCGCTTTTATCATCATCAAGACACCGATTCGCAACTACTTGCCGGGTTATCTCGACGTGGAGGTTCGCAAGGAGATTATGCAGAATGCCTTGCGGGCGGATTCGTTGGAGCGTATGATCGAGATCCAGTCCCTTTATCTGGATAACGTGGCCGGAATCATTTCCGGTACGATGCCCTTGGACTCGATCCGCCAGATAGATTCTTTGGCTAGCAACGATATTAACTATGAGATTCCTCGTAGCAAGGAAGAGACTCGCTTCGTGAAAGATTACGAGGAAGAGGAGAAATATAATTTATCGGTATTGACCGACCCGGGCAAGGTCCCGACCGAGGGGGTCTTTTTCTATAAGCCCGTGAATGGCGTGGTCACCTCTCATTATGAGACGGATGTCCATCATTATGGCGTGGATCTGGCCGCGGCCCCGAAGGAGAGTGTCTTGGCTACGTTGGATGGTACGGTGATCTATACCGGTTTCGATCCGAACCACGGAAACGTAATTCAATTACAACATAAGAACGGATTCATCTCGGTTTATAAGCACAACGAATTGTTGCTAAAAGAGGTGGGAGACCATGTGGTAGCCGGTGAGGCGATCGCTTTGGTCGGGAATACGGGAGAGTTGTCTACCGGGCCGCACCTGCATTTCGAGTTGTGGTATAAGGGCAATCCTGTGAATCCGGAAGAATATATAGCTTTTTGATATTCCATGAAAAAAAGACAGTTAGCGATATTAGGCTCGACCGGTTCCATCGGAACCCAAGCCTTGGAGGTAGTGAGCGAGCATTCCGATCTTTTCGAGGTGTATGCCTTGACTGCGAATAACCAAGTGGACTTATTGATCAATCAGGCCCGGAAATATATGCCGGAGGTGGTGGTGATCGCCAACGAGCGGAAATATCCCGAGCTGAAAGAGGCCTTGGAGGACTTGCCGATCAAGGTATGGGCGGGTGCCGACGCTATCGCCCAGATGGTGCAGTCGGAGCCGATCGATATGGTGCTGACGGCGATGGTGGGTTATTCCGGCTTGCGACCGACGATCTCGGCGATCAAGGCGGGAAAGGCGATCGCCTTGGCGAATAAGGAAACTTTGGTCGTGGCCGGCGAGCTGATCATGAAGCTGGCCGCCGAGCATAAGGTGCCTATCTTGCCGGTGGACTCGGAACATTCGGCCATTTTTCAATGTTTAACAGGTGCGTACGATAATCCGATCGAGAAGATCTTGCTGACGGCTTCCGGCGGTCCGTTCCGGCGGAAGACGCTGGAGGAGCTGGCTACCGTGACGAAGGCGCAGGCCTTGAGGCATCCGAACTGGACGATGGGGGCGAAGATCACGATAGACTCGGCCTCGATGATGAACAAGGGCTTCGAGATGATCGAGGCGAAATGGTTGTTCGATGTCACGCCGGATCAGGTACAGGTGGTGGTGCACCCACAGTCGGTGATCCACTCGATGGTGCAGTTTGAGGATGGCGCCGTGATCGCCCAGCTGGGAATTCCCGACATGAAATTGCCGATCGCCTACGCTTTCTCGTTTCCGACACGTATGAGGAGCATGGCGCCCCGTCTGGATTTTAACCAATATTCGACTTTGACGTTCGAGGAGCCGGATATGGAACGTTTCCGCAACTTGGCTTTCGCTTTCGAGGCGGCCCGCCAAGGAGGGAATATGCCCTGTATCTTGAATGCCGCCAATGAGGTGGTGGTGGCTGCCTTCCTGCAAGATCGTATCGGCTTCTTGCAAATGAGCGACGTGATCGAGCGGACTATGCGGAAAGCCTCGTTTATCGTCAATCCCTCGTATGAGGATTACGTGGCTACCGACACCGAGGCTAGGCGGTTGGCGGCCGAGTTATTTTGAAATAATTTAAAACAGAACAAACAATAGTAGATGGAAACTTTTTTGATTAAGGCGTTACAGCTCATCTTGAGCTTATCGATACTGGTGATTGTCCACGAGTTCGGGCATTTTATCTTCGCCCGGATTTTCAAGGTGCGGGTAGAGAAGTTCTACCTCTTCTTCGATCCGTGGTTCTCGCTATTCAAGTACAAGCCGAAAAACAGTGACACGGAATACGGTGTAGGCTGGCTTCCGTTGGGAGGATATTGTAAGATCTCCGGTATGATCGACGAGAGTATGGACAAGGAGGCGATGGCCCAGCCGCCCAAGCCTTACGAGTTCCGCTCCAAGCCGGCCGGACAGCGTTTGATGATTATGGTAGCGGGCGTGGTGTTCAACTTCTTGCTGGCTTTGTTTATTTATTCCATGATCTTGTTTACGTGGGGCGATACGTACTTGCCCTTGAAGAACATGAAGATGGGTATGAATTATAGCGAGACGTTCCAGAACGTCGGTTTTCATGACGGTGATATCTTGCTGAGAGCGGACAATGAGGAGTTGGAGCGTTTCGGTAGCGACAGTTTCCGCAAGGTGGTGGAGGCAAAGACCGTGACGGTGCTCCGTGACGGGCGGGAGACCGTGATCTCCATACCGGAGGATATGATGCAACGTTGCATGCGTGACGGAAAAGGCTTCGCCGATCCTTTGCGTATCCCGATGGTTGTTCGTGAGCTTCCCGACAAGAATGCCCCGGCGGCTCTTGCCGGCATGCAGCCGAAGGATAGCGTGGTGGCTATTAACGGTGTGGCTACCCCGACGTTTTATGATGCCTCTGGGTTATTGTCAGAGAATAAGGGTGAAGAGGTGACAGTAGATTTCTACCGGAACGGCCAGTTGGAGTCCTTGACCATGAGGACGGACTCGGCCGGGAAAATTGGCGTAGCGGTGATGTTGCCTACGGATCTCTATCAGACCGTGACCCGCAAATACGGTTTCTTCGAGTCGTTCCCCGCCGGTATTAAATTAGGTATTAATACCTTGAAGGGATATGTGAACGACATGAAATATGTGTTTACGAAGGAAGGTGCCTCCAGTTTGGGCGGTTTCGGTACGATCGGCGGATTGTTCCCGTCTGTCTGGGATTGGCGGATTTTCTGGGAACGTACGGCTTTCCTATCTATCATCTTGGCGTTCATGAATATCTTGCCGATTCCGGCCTTGGATGGCGGACACGTGATGTTCTTGATCTATGAGGTAGTGGCCCGTCGCAAACCGAGCGATAAATTCCTAGAGTATGCCCAAATGGCAGGTATGTTTATCCTGTTCGCTTTATTGATCTATGCGAATGGAAATGACATCTTCCGCTTCTTCTTCAAGTAGCGTATGTCTCTACAGCTAGATACAAAAAAACTCCCGGATCACATAGAAAAGTGATCCGGGAGGTTTTTTTGTATGAATAAAGTCCTCTTTCTTATTTCAGGATGTCGTTGATAGAAGCGAGGATCTTCTTGGAGTTCTCGTCTTTCGGGTCGAGTTCGACTGCCTTTGTCAAATATTCTTTCGCTTGCTTGAAATCTTTGTCGGCTTTCGCTTTCTCGGCGTTGTATTTATCCGGCTCGGAAGTAGCGATCGGGGTAGCGGCCTGTAATATCTTCGCTCCGTTGCCATACAGCATGGCGCCAAGGCTGTAGTAAGCGTTGCTCTGGTAATCCTTGTTCGATACGGCTAGGACCTCTTTGTACATTTTCTCGGCACCGGCCAGATCTCCCTTCTTTTGGGCGGCTTGTCCTTGTTTGATGCAGTAACCGTAAAGCAACTTTTCCAGATTGGTCTTATTCTTGTTTCCATCGGGAATCACTTTTAATCCCTCTTTACCGTAGTCAGGAATTCTTCTGTCTTGTTTAAGTTACGGTAAGCCATGGCCTCGCCTACATAAGAGTCGTCTACGTTGTAGTTCATCTTAACGGCCATGTCGAAATACTTGGCGGCCTCGGCGTAGTTCTTCGCTTGATTAGCGGCGTATCCGCAATTGAAGATACGGGCCGTGTCTTGGTAATTGTTTTGTTTCAAGTATTCGCCGTATTTTGTTACGACGGTAGCGTAATCTTTGCTTTCAAAGCAGCGTCACCTTCATCTCTTAATTTGTCAGCGTCTTGTGCGAATAGGTTTCCGACACATAGGCATAAAGCCACTAATAAAACAATTTTCTTCATGGTAATTATTAAATTTGATTGATTTTGTGCTCTAAGTTAAGGCGTGCGGAAAAGAAGCCAAGATATTTTACGTTTTAGAAAACAATAAAATAGAAAACATAAAAAGGGATTGCTTACGGCAATCCCTACTGATGAAAGATTCTTTGAAACTTATGCTTTGAGTGAAGGAAAAGCCTCAGCCACGGCGGGGTAGACAATCTTTCCTTCCACGATGTTTAATCCCAGTTCTAGGCCCGGATCTTCTTCGCAGGCTTTTCCCAACCTCTGTCGGCAAGCTTGATCACGTACGGCAGGGTAGCGTTGGTCAAGGCTAACGTGGAAGTCTGCGGGACCGCTCCCGGAATGTTGGCTACGCAGTAATGGAGGATATCGTCTATCTCATAAACCGGATTGGCGTGCGTAGTCGGATGGGAGGTCTCGAAGCAACCGCCTTGATCGATGGCTACGTCTACCAATACGCTGCCCGGTTTTAATAACTTCAACATATCCCGGGTGATCAAGTGCGGGGCCTTGGCTCCGGGATTAATACGGCGCCGATCACTAAATCGGTTGTGGGTAATTCCTGTTCGATCGTATGCGTGGAAGAGAACAATGTCTTCACGTTTTCGGCATCGTCTCGGACAGATAGCGCAAGCGGGGAAGCGAGATGTCGGCAATCGTGACATCGGCGCCTAGCCCGGCGGCCATCAAGGCGGCGTTGTGGCCTACCACACCACCGCCTAAAACTAATACCTTACCCGGTTTCACGCCTGGCACGCCACCTAGCAATACGCCTTTGCCACCTTGCGGTTTCTCAAGGAAACGAGCGCCTTCCTGTACGGACATGCGTCCGGCCACCTCACTCATAGGAATCAAAGGGGTAACGTATGATCTGGGTTCTCCACGGTCTCGTAAGCCAGACAGATGGAGCCGCTCTTTATCATGGCAAGGGTGAGAGCCTCGTCGGATGCGAAATGGAAGTAGGTGAAGACAAGCTGTCCTTTGCGTACCAAGGGATATTCGCTGGCGATCGGCTCTTTTACTTTTACGATCATTTCGGCAATTCCATATACATCCTCAATGGCCGGGAGTATCCGGGCCCTGCCGCCACATAGGCGTCATCGGCGAAACCACTGTTTATACCAGCCGTGTGTTGTACATACACGGTATGACCTCTTTCACCAACTCTTTGGCGGCGGGAGTAAGAGCTACCCTGTTCTCGTTGTTCTTGATTTCTTTTGGAATTCCAATAATCATAATGGTAGCATTTAATGGGTTTATATGCCTGCAATATACAAAAGAGGAACAGATTGGTATTCTGTCCCTCTTTTTATCTTATTTCTTGTTCCTTATAAACCTTGTCCGTGGCAGTTCTTGTATTTCTTGCCACTTCCGCAAGGACATGGATCATTGCGTCCTACTCGTTTCTCGGCACGGACCGGAGCTTGCTTCGGTTGAGGTGCCTCAGCTTGGGTGTTGTTTCCGCTCAAGTCTGTTTTCTCCGTGCGGTAACGGCTCATATCCTCGTGCTTCTCCGGGCGGCCTCTTGTACGGCGATACGTTGACGGGCTCTTTCCTCGGCGATCGCTTGGGCGGCTTGCTGGGCTACGGCCGCTTGACGGGCTTGCATGGCTTGGCGTTGCTCCTCGGTCGGCTCCTCACGTACCGGATCTGTCCACGCATCAAGATGGCGGCTGTCTTACGGTTCATGTTGTTTACCATTGTCTTGAACAGGTTGTAAGATTCAAGTTTGTAGATCAACAAAGGATCCTTGTTCTCGTAGCTAGCGTTTTGTACGGAGTGGCGCAGCTCATCCATCTCACGTAGATGCTCTTTCCATCCCTCGTCGATCATATGCAATACGATTGATTTCTGGAAGGATTTAACGATTGCCTTACATTCCGTGTCGTAAGCCTCTTTCAGGTTGCAAGATACATTATACATGCGCTTGCCGTCCGTGATAGGGATCATGATATTCTCGTACATCGCTCCTTGATTCTCGTACACTTGCTTGATGACCGGGTGAGCGACTTGCGTCATGCGTTCCATACGACGTTTATAAGTCTTCAATGCCTCCTCGAACAATTTCTCTACGAGTTGCTCCGGTTTCATGCTCTTGAATTCGTCTTCCGTGAACGGGCTTTCCATGGCGAATGTCTTGAACAATTCCAACTTGAAGCCCTCGAAATCCTCGGCGTGTTGATCGGCGATAGCTGTAGAAGTATCGTAAATCGTGTTCAATACGTCCAGACCGATACGCTCTCCCATCAAGGCGTGGCGACGGCGGGTGTAGATTACGTTACGTTGCGAGTTCATCACGTCGTCGTATTCCAACAGACGTTTACGGATACCGAAGTTGTTTTCCTCTACCTTCTTCTGGGCACGTTCTACGGACTTGCTCAACATATTGTGCTCCAGAACCTCGCCTTCCTTGAAACCAAGCTTATCCATCAAGCCGGCGATCTTCTCGGAAGCGAATAAACGCATCAAGTCGTCTTCCAGTGAAACGAAGAATACGGAAGAACCCGGTCTCCTGACGTCCGGCACGACCACGTAACTGACGGTCTACGACGGCTCTCATGGCGTTCCGTACCGATGATAGCCAAACCGCCTGCGTCTTTCACGTCCTTGGACAGCTTGATATCGGTACCACGACCGGCCATGTTGGTAGCGATCGTAACCGTACTCTTTTGACCCGCCAAGGCCACGATCTCGGCCTCTTTCTGGTGCAACTTAGCGTTCAATACATTGTGCTGGATCTTACGCATCGTAAGCATACGGCTCAATAACTCGGAGATCTCTACGGATGTCGTACCCACCAATACTGGGCGGCCTGCCTCCGTCAGCTGAACGATTTCCTCGATAACAGCGTTATATTTCTCACGTTTTGTCTTGTAGATACGATCGTTCATATCGTTACGGGCGATCGGTCGGTTGGTCGGGATCACTACTACGTCCAATTTGTAGATATCCCAGAACTCGCCTGCTTCCGTCTCCGCCGTACCGGTCATACCGGACAGCTTATGGTACATACGGAAGTAGTTCTGCAAGGTGATCGTGGCGAATGTTTGTGTAGCGGCCTCTACCTTTACACGTTCCTTAGCCTCGATCGCTTGGTGCAGGCCATCGGAATAACGACGTCCGTCCATGATACGACCCGTCTGCTCGTCAACGATCATGACCTTGTTGTCCATAACCACGTACTCATCATCCTTCTCGAATAAGGTGTAAGCTTTCAATAATTGGTTGATGGTATGTACACGCTCGCTCTTGACGGAATAGTTCGCCAATATCTCGTCCTTTTGGGCCTGTTTCTCTTCCTCGGTTCCTGTCATATTCTCCAATTGGGATAATTGGGAAGTGATATCGGGAAGTACGAAGAAGGTCGGGTCGTCCGTCTTACCGGTCAATAGGTCGATACCTTTATCCGTCAATTCGATACTGTTGTTCTTCTCGTCGATCACGAAATACAACTCATCGGTCGCCTCGTGCATATGGCGCATATTCTCGGACATGAAATATTCTTCCGTCTTCAACATTTGAGCTTTTACGCCTTGCTCGCTTAAGAACTTGATCAACGCCTTGTTGCGGGGATATCCCTTGAAGGAGCGGTACAGAAGGATAGAGCCTTCCTCAACGACCTTCTGGTCATCGCTAGCCATTTCTTCTTGGCCTCGATCAATAATTTGGAGCAAAGGTCTTTCTGCGCGTTCACGACAACCTCCACGTTCGGGCGGAATTGCTCGAATAATTGTTCCTCGCCACGAGGGATCGGTCCGGAGATGATCAGCGGCGTACGAGCGTCATCGATCAATACGGAGTCCACCTCATCGACGATGGAGTAGTTATGCTTGCGTTGTACCAAGTCTTTCGGGCTGATCGCCATATTGTCGCGCAAGTAGTCGAAACCGAACTCGTTGTTCGTACCGAACGTGATATCCGCCTCATAAGCCTTACGGCGAGCCTCGGAATTCGGCTGGTGCTTATCGATACAGTCTACGGAAAGCCCGTGGAACATATAAAGCGGTCCCATCCACTCGGAGTCACGTTTTGACAAGTAATCATTCACGGTTACCACGTGTACACCGTTACGTGTCAAGGCGTTCAAGAATACCGGAAGGGTAGCCACCAAGGTCTTACCTTCACCGGTAGCCATCTCGGCGATCTTACCTTTATGAAGAACGACGCCACCGAATAGCTGAACGTCGTAATGGATCATATCCCAAGTGATCTCGTTACCACCGGCTTTCCAGTGATTGGCGTAGATCGCCTTATCGTCCTCGATGCGGACAAAGTCGAAACGAGCGGCCAGATCCCGGTCGAATTGGTTAGCGGTAACTACCACTTCCTCATTCTCGGCGAAACGGCGGGCCGTATCTTCATGATGGCGAATACCTCGGGCAAGGATTGCTCCAGTACTACTTCCATCTTGTCCGTGATGGCTTTCTCAATTTTATCTACCTCGGCCCAGATCGCCTCACGTTCTTCCAGTTCCTTATCCTCGATGCCTTTGCGAAGCTCTTCCACTTGCGCTTTCTCCTCGGCTACGTAGTCCTGGATACGTTGTTTGATCTCATCTGTTTTCGCACGCAACTCGTCGTTCGAGAGTGCCTTGATTGACGGATATACGGCCTTTACCTTATCTACGTAAGGTGTGATTTCTTTAAGGTCACGCTGCGACTTATTGCCGAACAGCTTCGTCATAAACTCATTAAATCCCATGATTCTTATGTTAATTGATAATTGAAAATTGAAAATTGAAAATTGAGAGTTCAACTTCCGATTGTCAATGAGCAATCATCGTCTGTTATTACTTTGTTGTTTGAATTCAGATAAAATACTTAGGGGAGAACCACCTACCTTTCCTTCTATGATAATTTTCAATTCTCAATTACCGATTTTCAATTTCCCAAAGCGGTAGGCTTTGAGTAGCGTTTGGTGGCCTGATTCTTAGCACATGGGTTACCGTGGGGCTACCTCAGTGGCCTTGACTTCGCGGTAGATATGTTGGGGTTTCAACCCGTTGCCCATAAATACCAGCGGGGTGATAACAGCATTATTGCGTATAATCTTGACTTTTCTTTCGGATTGTCGAGGTTCACTTTCCAACCGGGTTGCAACTCGATGATCAGATCGCCCCGTCTCAGATGGTGCGTACCTTGACGGAACTTGGCGGTTCCCTCGTTCCAGTCACCCGTAAGCAAGCTTCTACCCGTAGTGACGAGTTGTACGCCACTAAATTCCTGTATGAATTCGGCGGCCTTGTTCTGTAAAGTCGTCAAATCCAGCTTGGCGTCTTCTATCGCCTTGCGGTTCAAGTAGATCTGGTTGTCGTAGTATCCTTGTACCCAGCTGGTATGTTGGCCGTAAATGGCCATCAAGTACATATTAAGCAGGGCTAGACAACGTTTCGGGTGAAACTCGCCACCGTTCACCATCAAGCCGTCCGGATAAGACTCCTCGCTTTTATAATAACCGGAACCGGTGAAGACTACCAATGTATTGGCCAAGCCCACTTTCTTGTCGATCGTATCCAATAGCTTCTCGATGTCTTGATCGAGTTGGTAATACGTATCTTGAATCTCCCGGTGTATTCCTTGCTCATCGTACCCCGGTAATTGCCCGCGTAGTACGTGATAGACAACATATCCGGGCAACTGTGTACCAAACCCTCCGTACTCTAGGAACTGGAGGGCCAAACGATTGATCTCCTTATTGATGAACGGCGAGGTCTTCAGGTTCGGATAGCAGTTCGCAAACTTCTCGCTGAACGTATAGCGGAAAGGTAGATCGTCTAATACGTAAGGAAAGGCATTGTATTTCTCCATTGGAAGGGTAGGAGTCCATACCATGGTTTCCAAGCGTGACGCCAAAGATTCCGGGCCGTTATTATAGCGGTCTACGTACCAAGGGATTCCCTTATAATACGTCGTGGTAGCCCATTTCCCGTTGGTGTTATCCATCCAGAAAGCTCCGTTCGCCGCATGTCCGGCGGAAAGGATGGCGCTCTCGGCATCCGGGGCGATGGAATATACGTCGCTTCTTCCTTGAGAGGCGATTTTCAACTCGTCGCCGATCGTGGAACTGAATAAATTCTTGGGCGAATAATTCTCTTCGTGTAATTACCCAGATATTCAGGATCATTTAAGATCGAGACCTCTTTCTCTTTCTCGAAATCAAATGTCTTATCTCCGGCGATACCGCTGAAGCAAGGGTTGCTTCCGGTAAAAAGAGTCGCGAACGCGCTGGCTTGGTCTATGTCAGAGAACTCGAAGCGGATATTGTTATACACCAACCCCTCGTTCATCAAACGCTTGAAGCCCCGTTCGCCAAATGTATTATAAAAGTATTCTATATAGTCGCCCCTTAGCTGATCCACAGTAATACATACCACCAATTTGGGGGTACGCTGCTGCGCCTCAAGGTTTGTTACCACGAGGATAGCGATAAGTGACGTTATAATTTTTCTCATCCGATTCTCCATATCTTTCTGTAAACACCCCAACCCGAACGAACCCAAATCGAGGCTACAAGCGGAATAAAGGCACTGTTTAGATGTTGCGGAATGAAATGCCATCCCAGTAACATCAGCGTAAGCGCCGCAAAGTTAATAAAATGATAGTAATATGCAGCCTTCTTCAGCTTTTTTACGCAAAACAAAATAACAGCGATCAAATCGAGCGGCTGTAACCATACCAAAGACCAGTTCGGCCACGTGCAGGGATGGACGGATATGAAGCTAAGAAAGAAGAGGATGACACCTCCGGCTCCGGCTACCGAGAAAAGGACACAATCCACCCACAGGAAGTATTTTTTTTTGCGCCATTCTTTTTTTTCGATCCAAGTAAGCCCTAAAACGATTCCGAACAGAAGCCAAGCGCAGACTAAAGGGGTGAATAAATCCCAGATATCTTTTTCCGGCTCGTCGGCTTCCCCGGCTCCGATCACGTGGGTCTCGCTCACCAATGGGCGGATTGTCCCGTCCGGGCCCGTGATGGTGGCTTTAGAGAACGCTTCTTTTAGATAAGGGGGGAGGAAGAGCATCTCGTGCTGGGTGGCCTCCCGGTCGGTGGGGCTGCCTAGCGCTAGGTCGCATCCGAATGTGAGCCACGGATGGTTTCGGGTACAATAATTAATAAGATCCCGGAAGGTCTGGGATTGATAGGGATACTGATAATCGATGCTCCCGTTGATCTCCTTTTCCAATATCGCGGCAGGGCGGGTAGCGCAATTATCGAAGAAGAAGTTATAACGATATACCCTGTTCTCCGGCCTGTAATTAATAAGCAGGGCATCCCATATATGTTCTTTCTCTTCTTGGGTGAGGTTCAATACTTGTTCCGTGATATCGCTGCCCCGCATTTGGTACTCGATCACGTAGTCTTGGAAATCGGCTACTCCCAGTTTATAATCCGTCTCTCCTTTAGCGAATCGGTAGATAAAATTAGGTTTGGAGAAATCAAATATACCGTAATTGAATATATAATCTATATTTTGCTTGGGATCGTATATGCGTAGAGCGGCATGCCCGTACACGGTGAATACCTCTTCATCGTATGGTGCGCTGGTCATCAGACTGATACGGGCTTCCTCGCTCAGTTTGGGTTGCGCTATCGCCGATAGGGAAAGAATCCCCAGCAGGAATAGAAATATGCTTTTTGTCATTCTCTTCTTGATTATTTGACGCAAAGGTAGATTATTTTTCTTAAACAGTATAGATCGTTTAAGCATAACATATGGCTTTATGTCGAGAAAAGAGATAGCTTTGTTTTTATTATAAAGGGAAAAGGAAACTTGGTTACGTCTTTGATTATAAGAGTGTTGCAGTTTTTGTGGATTTTTTTTAAGAAACTTTAGTTTCTTCTAGGGAAAACAAAAGTTTTCCTATGAGGAAACAGAAGTTTCCCTTGCACAAAACTCTAGTTTCTAGCTAGAGAAACAGACGTTGTTTTTAGAAGGAGCATTGAGGAGATAAAACAAAATTAGGCGACCATCCTTATTTGGATAATCGCCTAATGCCTGATAGAGCGGTAGGCGAGGCTCGAACTCGTGACCCTCAGCTTGGGAAGCTGATGCTCTACCAACTGAGCTACTACCGCATTGCGAGTGCAAATGTATACAAATCTTTCTTTTTTTAGTAACTTTGGCGAGAAAATTTTATAAAAAAGAATTAAGTATGGAAAAACTAGTCTTGATAAAGGTAGGAGGGAAGATCGTTGAGGAAGAAGAAACGCTTCGTCAATTATTGAACGATTTCGCTGCTATCGAGGGATATAAGGTCTTGGTGCATGGGGGAGGACGCTCGGCTACCAAGCTTGCCGCCCAACTAGGGATCGAGAGCAAGATGGTGAACGGTCGCCGTATTACAGATGCCGAGACCTTGAAGGTCGTGACAATGGTCTATGGCGGGTTGGTGAATAAAAACATCGTAGCGGGCTTGCAGGCGTTGGGCGTAAACGCTTTAGGATTGACTGGTGCGGACATGAATTTGATGCGCTCCGACAAACGTCCCGTGGCAGAGGTGGATTATGGTTTCGTAGGCGACGTGAAAGAGGTGAATGCCGATTTGCTAGCCTCTCTTATCCATCAAGGTATCGTGCCGGTACTGGCTCCTCTTACACATGATAAGCAAGGCCATATGTTGAATACGAACGCTGATACGATAGCGGGAGAAGCCGCTAAAGCGTTGGCGAAACATTTTGAGGTGACATTGATGTTCTGTTTCGAGAAAAAAGGCGTTTTGTTGGACGAGAACGATGATGAGAGCGTGATACCGGAAATCGATCGTATAGCGTTTAAGGGATATGTAGAACAAGGAATTATCCAAGGGGGCATGATCCCGAAGCTGGAAAACGCTTACCAAGCGATAGACGCCGGGGTGAAGCAAGTGATTATTACGCAAGCCTCGGAGATTCACCAAGGAAAAGGGACGAGAGTCTTTTAAATAGATGAGGGGCTGTTTATGGCCCCTCACGTACATTATATAATAGGTCTATCAAAGACTCCGAATCTTGATATTACGGAACCAGATTAATGAATCTCCATGTTTTCCTTGTAATCCGATAAATCCTTTGGTCGGTAATTCGGCGAAAGGTTTGGGCAACCAACTTGGGATATCGCTTCCATCCGGGTTCTTGGTGCCGGAAGTCCATTTGCTCATATCCATTTCGGTAACTTTCTTTCCATTGAGGATAACCATGATATGTTGTCCGGCGCATTTGATACGCATATGATTCCACTCTCCGGGTTTTTTGACTACCTTGTCTTGCACGGCGCCTAGATGTCCGTAAATGGCTCCGCATTTCTCATACGGCTTGCCGTTTCCCCATTTTTCACAATGGTCGTCCGCTATCTGTATTTCTACCGAGTTGGGTATCCAATCCTTCGTGTCCGTACAGTAAACGACTACTCCGCTGTTCGTGCCCACGTCGGTCTTAAAATCAAGATCCAGCTCGAAGTTCTCATATTCATCCTTTGTCCAGATAGACTCGTCCTTCACGGCACCTAACACGCCATCAGTCTCGCTCCAAACTTCCGGATTGTAGTTGGCGTTTTCCAGATTTTTACCGAAGAGAGGCTTCCATTTATTGTTATCCGCCGCGAATGAGGAGAATGTACTTGCCACACACCATAAAGTAGCCATGGCTAAAAGAAAATGTTTCATGCTATTAGTTTTAAAGATTTACGTGAGGCAAATGTATTCATTTATTTTGGAAGGAACATAGTCTACGAAGAACGATTTTATTTACAAGTGAAAGCGAAATAGGTTGAAATGCTATGATTCTTAAGGAAATCTTCTTTTTTTTATCAAAGATCAAATAGTTTGTTAAAATGATATTAAAATCTTGTATAATCTTTATTGTTGTAAAATAGATTAACTAAAAAACACCTATTGCTTGATTGGTTTTGTGTTATTATGATATTGCTTATGTGTCAAAATATACATTTAATAGGTCTGGAAATGACGTTATGAAATATATTTGACTGTTTTAATGACACAAAATCATGGTATTATTTGTTTTTAACAGAAAATATTCTTTATATTTGCAGTGTGAGGATTAGGTGTATGTGTGATTGTATGTAAAAGTAAAGTAAATATTTTAATGTAATTTTATATATATGCATGTATAATCCTGCTGTTTTAAACTAAGTTCTTCGTAAACTATGGTAAGTTATGTGTGAAATTTGATTTAAATAATTAATTGTTAAATAAAAAGCGTGTTTATGAGAAGGTTGACTTTTTTGTTATTATGCTTGTTTATAGGCATAGGAGTCGCAACGGCACAGACGATGAAGATAACAGGTAATGTTATATCATCGGAAGATCAGCAACCCGTGATCGGTGCGGCTGTCGTTGTGAAAGGCACTACGATTGGTACGGTTACGGACTTTGAGGGAAACTTTAGTTTAGATGTACCGAGAGACGCTAAGATGATCTTTATTTCTTATGTAGGATTGAAAACGAAGGAAGTACCTGTGGCATCCGTGATCAACGTTGTTTTGGACTCGGATTCAAAAGCGTTGGATGAGGTGGTTGTAACCGCTATGGGTTTGACTCGTGAGAAGAAAGCCTTGGGTTATGCCCTGCAAGAGGTGAAATCTGATGAGTTGACAAAAGCTGGCCAACAGAGCTTGGCGACCTCACTTTCCGGTAAGATCGCCGGTGTGCAGATTACTTCTCAAGGTGGACAGGTTGGTGCGTCGCAGAATATCGTGGTTCGCGGTAATTCCTCTTTTGGTAATAACCAACCGTTGATCGTTGTGGACGGTGTGCCTATCGCTAATGATAATGCGAAAGGTGCCACTGTAAACTTGGGTTCCGGCTTGAATGATATTAATCCGGAGGATATAGAGTCCATCTCTGTGTTGAAGGGTGGATCTGCCGCTTTGTATGGTATGCGTGCCGGTAATGGCGTTATCTTGGTTACTACTAAATCCGGTAAGAAAGACAAGGGTGTATCTATCTCTTATGAGGGTGATATCACGATTGACCGGGTTTATAATTTGCCTAGATTGCAGAATAAGTACGGACAAGGCTATTACGCTTCCGAGTATGATTGGAAGGAAGCGCAAGCGGGGGGATATTCTGGCGATTATCAAACTTTTGCCTTGGAGAATGGTTACAATTATGTAGATGGTATGGGTAGTGGTATCAACGATAACGCGGATGAGTCTTGGGGACCTCGCTTGGATATCGGATTGAATTTGCCGCAATACAATAGCCCGGTGATCGATGGCGTGCGTCAGGCTACTCCTTGGGTTTCCTGCCCGGACAATATCAAGAATTTCTTCCAAACGGGTTATTCAATGAATCATACGGTGGCTTTGTCTGCCTCTACGGATAAAACGTCTACACGCGCATCTTTATCTTTCCGTGATCAAAGCGGTACGACCCCGAACACTGATCAGAAGCGCTATGCTATGGCGGTGAACACGAAAATGACGTTTAATAAGTATATTGATTTCGACTTGTCTGCGAATTATATTCGCACGAAAAGCGCGAACTTGCCGGGTACGGGATATAACAGTACGAATGCTTTGCAGTCTATCATGCAGTGGTTTGGTCGTCAAGTTGATTTGAAGGATTTGAAGAATAATTGGGATCAAGTGGATGAGTATGGAAAATATACGCATTATAACTGGATACAGTCTTTCCATGCGAATCCGTATTGGACATTGAATAAGAATACCAATAGTTATGATCGTAATCGTTTCTATGGCAAGACCTCTTTGTATATCAAACCGACCGATTGGTTAAAGTTTGAAGGTCGTATGGGCTTGGATCATTACGATTCTAATCAGTTCTCTCGTATTTTATGGAATATCGACTATCCGAATGGATATTTCCGTAGCTTCGACCGTTCGATGACTGAGTTTAACGCGGACTTTATCGCCTACGTGAACAAGAACTTCGGTGATTGGGCCTTGAATGGTTTGGCTGGAGCCAACTATCGTGATTATCAAACAGCTATCATGGGGACAGGTGCGGACGAATTGACCGCAGAGGGGTTGTTTACCGTAGCGAACGCTCATGGAACCCCGTACACCTTGAACGACCATGAGAAACGTCGTTCAAACTCTGTATACGCTAATGCCTCTATCGGCTACAAGAATATGGCTTATGCCGAGGTAAGTGTCCGTAATGACTGGGACTCTACGATCAAGGACGCTTTCTTCTATCCTTCTTTCAGTGGTAGCTGGATCTTGACCGAGACATTCCCCGGATTGCAAAATGGCGATTATTTGAATTTCTTGAAATTGCGTGGTGGTTGGGCAAAGATCGGTTCCGCAACGGACCCGTATCGTTCGAACGCTTATTATTCATTGATCAGTTCTTCGTTCAATGGTACTACATTGTTCTATAATCCGACAATCCTTCCTCCTACAAATCTTCGTCCGGAGAGCGTAAAGACTTGGGAAGTTGGTGTTGAGGCTAATTTGTTCAACAATCGTTTGCATATTGATGCCGCATATTATAATAAGGTGACGAGCGATCAGATCATGAATGCGAATGTGGCTACCTCTACCGGTTATACCTCTATGTATATCAACGCTGGAAAGATCAGCAACAAGGGTGTCGAGTTGCAGGTATCCGGTGATATCATCAAGAATCCGAAGGGATTCAACTGGACGGCTACGTTGAACTGGGCGAAGGATAAGAGCCGAATCGATGAGCTTTATACAGATCCCGTTACCGGACAGTCCTTGGACGCTTACCAAATCGGTAGTAGCTGGAGCGTGAAGAACTATGCTATGGTCGGTAAGAGCTGGGGTACTTTGGTAGGTACTGGTTACGTATATAATGAGGATGGCTCGATCTTGGTAGAGGATGGTATTCCTGTGTACGAGGCCGGAAAAGAGATCGGTGATGTTACGCCGAAGTGGTTGGCTGGTTTCAGCAATGAGTTCTCTTATAAGGATTGGAGCTTCGGTTTCTTATTGGATTTCCGTTTGGGTGGTGACATATATTCTGTTACACAAGCATTCGGTTCTCAGACGGGTATCTTGAAACACACGGCAGAAGGCGATTTGCGTGAGAATGGCGTCGTACTTGGCCAGAATTATATGACGGACAAGGTCTTCAAGACCGCAGATGGTAAGATTAATGATGTCGCTGTCAACGCGGAGGACTTCTTCTATAATTATTATACGATTTGTGAGATGTCTGTATTCGATGGTTCTTACTTGAAATTGCGTGAGGCTCACCTGACATATAATTTCCCGAAATCAATTCTAGAGAAGACTAAATGTATCAAGGCCGCTCATGTATCATTGGTTGGTACGAACTTGGCGTTGCTTTGGGTGCATAAGTCAAATATCGCTCATATTGATCCGGAGTCTACAAGTACCGGTGGTGATGATCCCGAGACTGCGGCTACAAGCAGAGGATTCAACTCTGGTGTAGGTTTTGAGTCCAACTCTTATCCTCCTTCTCGTAGTTTTGGTCTTAAGTTAGGTGTAACATTTTAATCAACATTAATCTGAGGAATTTAATATGAAAAGATATATCAAGAATTTCATGATGGCTATGATGGTCGGCGCTACTGTATTCGGTAGCTCGTGTACCGATTCGTTTGAGGAGGTCAATACAGACCCAGATAGCCCTACGGATGTGCCTACGACGAATCTTCTGGCGTATTCTTTATATTACACATCCTATCGTCTGTATGATCGGTGGTTCGCAATGGATGAGCCGATGACTTTCTGCGGATATGCTTCGAAGATGACTTATATCGACGAGTCCCGCTATAATTTCCGTACGGGTGTACAGGATACGAACTGGGAGTATTTGTATCGTATATTGAATAACCTGAAAGATATCGAGAAGCGTGCCACGTTTAATGAGACTCCTAATATGCTGAACGTATCGAAGGTTATGCAGGTTCATTTGATGCAGGTGGCCACGGATCGTTGGCGTGATGTCCCTTATACGGATGCCGCTAAGATGACGGATGGAATCTTGCAGCCGAAATACGATAAGCAAGAGGATATTTATCCGGGCTTATTGGCTACGTTGAAGGAAGCAGCGGATGGCTTTGCCGATGGTGGTAGTGATGACTTAGGCGAGGGAGACCTGTTATTCGGTGGTGATATCGAGAAGTGGCAGAGATATTGTAATTCTATGCGTCTTCGTTTAGCGATGCGTATCTCAGAGGTTTCCCCGGCGTTGGCTAAGGAGACCGTAGAGGAAGTTATGGGTAATCCCACTAAGTATCCGATCATGGAAAGCAACGATGATAATGCTTTCTTCTGGTGGATCGGAACAGACCCCAACTATTACGAACCGATGGCAGACGGTTATCGTACACGTAAGACGGAGTATTGTGCCGCAGACGTGATCGTGGATCATATGAATACACGTGAGGACCCTCGTCGCTCATCTTATTTCCAACCCACAAAAGAAAGTGTGGAGGCCGGTGAGCCTAAGTATGTAGGTTATACGATCGGGGCGAAAGCGAATGCGGTAGCTTCTAAATATTCCATTTGGGGAGCACGTTTCTTTACGGACTTGGCTGGTTTTTCTCCTTATATGCGTGTCGCTGAGCCTTGGTTCTGTGTCGCTGAGGCATCTATGTTGGGATGGAATACCGGAATCTCCGCAGAGGACGCATACAATAAGGCTGTTACCTATTCCATGGAAGAGAATAGCGTATCTGCCGAAGATATAGCGGATTACCTTGCGAACGCGGGTAAGTTCACGAATGATAAGAAACAGATTTATTATGAGGAATGGGTTGCCATGTTCAAGCAAGGAATGGAAGGTTGGTCATTGTATCGCCGTACAGGCGTGCCAGACAACTTGTATCCGGCTCCGGGCCGTCCGGCAAACTATTCTAATCATAACGTACCTCCATTCCGCTCTCCGTATCCTGATAAGGAACGTAATTTGAACAATGCGAATTGTGCTCCCTTCGATGCGGAAGTCGTGGATAATTTGTGGGGTAAACAAATGTGGTGGGATACACGTACAGGCGTTCATTAACTACTAGTTAACATAGACATACCAAGTGCCTGTATACTATAGAGGGGCTGCTCGTGATGAGTGCCCCCTTTTTTTGTCATTATGCTGTCATTTTTTAATAAACTATGTATCTTTGTCCGGCTTATTTAGAAAAAAGATGGAAAAAGAAGGAATGATGGTGGTCGATATTAAGAATATCGTTACTCGTTTGCCGGAATTGCGGTTTACGGCACCCGTGAATTGGAGAATTGATGAAGGACAGCAATGGGCTGTAATCGGTCCGAATGGCGCTGGTAAAACCTTGATAGCGGATATTATGCAGCGTAAATTCGCTTTTAAGGAAGGTGAGGTCGTGTTCTCCGGGGATGGTAAGGTGAGTGACTTTATCAAGAGCATAGCGTTTAAGGATATTTATTCGTTGGCGGATTGCCGGAATTCTTATTACCAACAGCGTTGGCATTCGACAGAGACGGAGGAGATGCCTATTGTCGAGGAATTGTTGAAGGAATATGCCGGCTCTGATAATTTAGCGAAGATATTGACTCTTTTCGGTATAGAGGATTTATTGCCTAAGCGGTTGATCTTCTTATCAAGTGGTGAATTACGAAAATTCTTGATTGTCCGGACGTTGCTTAGCCGTCCTCGTGTCTTGATCTTGGATAATCCTTTTATCGGCTTAGACGCTCCATCCCGGGATTTATTGGTAGAGATGCTGGGGCAAATGACAAAATTGAATGGCGTTCAAGTTGTCTTGTTATTATCTAACCCCAATGACATACCGGCAATGATCACGCATGTATTGCCTATCCATGATCGTACTTGCCTGCCTCCGCTGACTCGAGAGGAGTTTATGTCGGATACGGAATTAATCGCCCGTCTTTTTCCAACGGAAGGCATTCATGCATGCGAGGAAGTTGGTAAGGTTCGTTTACCTGTGGATATGAACAAGATAGCCTCTTTACATGAGGTGACTTTACGCATGGAGCATGTGAAAATACGCTATGGTAGCCGTACGATCTTGAAAGATTTGGATTGGGAAATCAAGAACGGGGAGAAGTGGGCGTTATTCGGTCCGAATGGCGCTGGTAAATCTACCTTGCTGAGTTTGGTTTACGCGGATAATCCCCAGTCGTATGCGAATACGTTGTATTTGTTTGATAGAAAGAGAGGTTCCGGGGAAAGTATTTGGGATATCAAGAAGCGTATCGGATATGTATCGCCGGAGATGCACTTATATTATAAGGAGAATGTCCCTACCTTGAATATTGTCGGTTCCGGCTTTTTCGATTCGATCGGCTTGTTTCGTAAGTGTAATGCGGAGCAAGAAACGGTAGCCTTGGAGTGGATGAAAGTTTTTGGTATCGAACATTTGAAAGACCGTTTATTCTTGACCTTATCATCGGGAGAACAACGTTTGGCTTTATTAGCGAGAGCTTTCGTGAAAGATCCCGATTTAATTATATTAGATGAGCCTCTCCACGGTCTGGATGTGAGCAATAAGAAAAAGGCGGCTGCTATTATCGAGCAATTCTGCGATCGCCCGGGAAAAACCTTGATTTACGTAACCCATTACCCGCATGAATTACCTGCTTGTGTAGACAAGCGGTTCGAGCTAGTGAAGCACTCGTGAGCGTACAAAGAAAAAGAGGATGTGCCGTGGTGAAGTGGCACATCCTCTAAAATCAATAAATACTTATGGATAAAGGATTAATATCCTGGGTTCTGTATCAACTGACCTCTTGATACGGTGATTTCTCCGATAGGAATTGCCATGATCGTACGGTAATCGCCCGGCTTAACCTCACCTACGAATTTATTGTTGACAGACTTGCCGTTACGCCAAGCGTCCCAAGCGGTATGTCCTTCCGTGAATAATTCTAGGCGTCTTTCCAGTAAGATATCATCCAACGTGATAGAAGCGACACCGGTATAATTCTCAATACGATTCTTGCGTAACGTATTCATATATCCGGCGGCCGCGGAGGTATCCCCTGCTTTTAGTGCGGCCTCGGCCGCTATTAGGTAAACTTCGGAAAGGCGCACGACCTTTGGATTGTTTACATAGATTTGCCCGTCACGTCCCTTATACTTTTGCGGATAGGTCCCGTCATAGCCATTATCGGTCTCTTTTGCGAATAATTCCGTACGGATATCTCCCGGATGCTTAGCCAGCTCTTCCAGGAAAGATTCAGTAGCGGCACATTCACCGTAGCCGGAGGCATGTGTAAAATAACCGATAGAGTTACGTTGCGCGTTATAATTTGGGGTAACTAAGATCTCGAATATAGCCTCGTTCGTTCCTTCCTTATCCCATGCGCCTATATATTCATCCCGTGTGTATAACTTATAAGGAGAGGAAGCGATAATCTCCTTACAGTCAGCCAGTGCCTCTTTATTCTTTTCTAAGTAAAGGTAAGCGCGTGCGCGGATCGCTAAAGCCCCCCAATAATTGATGTGTCCGGTTTGTTTATCTTTACTCAAAAGAGGCAATGCGGTCTCGATATCTTTCAATATCTGGTCGTATGTCTGCTGTAAGGTCGCCCGGGTCCCGATATAATCCGTGGGATAAACCTCTGTGGAGAGTACGATGCCCAGATCGTTCATATCTGTTGTTGATGGTAATTTAGCGAATACTCTGGCTAAATCGAAATGATACAAGGCGCGCATAGCGTATAGTTCTCCTTTCAATATGTCTACATCCGCACCTTCAAGATTCTCGGCGGCGGCTAATACATTATTAAGGCGAGCTAGACTATTGTAGAATAATTTATAGAAACTATAAACCATCTCATCGTTTTTACCTGTTTGGTAACGATACATGGGGCCGGCATGATTCACCGTGGAGATAGATTGGAAATCCCCACTTCGTAAATCGGCCAGCAATGTGAATTCCGCTCCATACGAGCCTACCTCTGTAGCCTGTTGCTCGTATACGCCATTCACGGCATTTGTCAAATCGGCTACGGAAGAGATTGCGTCTATCGTAGGTAATTGGGTAGATGATGTCTTTTCTAGGACATCATCGCAGGAGGCCGTTAATAAGGCGAACGCTAGACCTACTAAATATATCTTTTTCATATAGATTCTATTTTAATAAATTATAATGTGATGTTTACACCAAAGACAAAGCTTTTAGAGACCGGGGTATCTACCTGGCGATAACCATTCAAGGGAACATCCGGGTCGATGCCTTTTGTCTTTGCCCAGATCATGAACGGATTATTCGCACGGAAGTACACACGCAGATTACTGAATATGTTTTTCAATACCGGTACATTGTATCCCAAGGTGATTTCACGCATACGGATATTGTCAGAAGATACGATGGTACGACTGGAGAAGCGATCCGAGCGATATGGATTCTGGTAGATAGGCTTCGGGTATAAGGCGTTGTCGCCCGGGTTCATCCAATAATTACCCGCTACGCTCTTTTCTAGGTTGAATGAACCTAAACGGAATCCGTCATGATGGAAGAAGTAGTTCGGATAATCGAATATATCGCCACCAAATTGATAGGTAATCAAGAATGAAAGATCGAAATCATATAACCGGAACGTGTTTGTCAAACCTCCCGTTACGTCGGGAATGGCTTTGCCTACGATTCCTTTTTCAGCCTCATCGTACTTGTTCACTACTCCTTTGCTATGATCGTTTGGATCTTTCCAGAATTCTCCTAGTCCTGTATCCGGATTCACGCCTTTCCATTCCGGCAGATAGAAAGTATACATGGATTCTCCCTCTCGGTGCAGATACATATCGCCGTCTCCATATTCGATGTCGTTATGGTTCGGCAATTCCTTGATCGTCGCCTTCTGGAATGTAAGGTTGAAATTCGTGTCCCATGAGAAGTGCTGATTCTTGATGTTTTGGGAATTTACCTCTATCTCGATACCGCTATTGCGTAGCTTACCAAGGTTTTGCCAGTTTTTCTCAAAACCTGTGACGATAGAAGTCGGGATCTCGAATAACAGGTCGGTCGTTGTTTTGTTGTAATATTCTACTGTCAGATTTACTCGGTTGAATAAGTTCCAGTCAAAACCCACATTCATGTTTTTGGACTTCTCCCAACCTAATTCCTCATTTCCTGCTTGATTCCAATAGATGGCGGAAGAGGGGCCATAACCACCAGAGAACGCATATAACGCTTGGTTCGCGTAATATGAGCCCGGCAAGTTTCCATTTGTACCGTAAGAGAAGCGAACTTTTAGATCAGAGAACAATTCATTGTCTTTAAGGAAATTCTCGCCACTGATGCGCCATGCGCCAGATACGGACCAGAAATTCGCCCAGCGATTATCGGTTCCCAAGCGAGAAGAACCATCCCGACGGAAACTGGCAGACAGATAGTATTTATTGTCGTAATTATAGTTGCCGGTAGCCAAGTAGGATACGATTCCGGAGCCAAATACTTCGCTGGATGCGCCATCTGGTTGTCCGTTTCCTAATTCCGGTAACTTGTCGGTTGAGTATTGTTTTGCCGTAGTATAGATGGCTGTCAGTTCGTCTTCTGTTACCTCGAAACCACCTAGGATGTCAAAATTATGAACATCGTTCCATGTATTAGCGTAGCGTAACGTGGAAGAACTTGTTAAATTGCGGTTCTCGTAAGTATAGCGAGATCCCAAGCCGCCTACGGCCTTACCGTCCACGCTGTTGGGAGACCAATACTCAAAGTGTTTCGTATCGATATAGTCGTAACCAAAAATCGTCTTGAACGATAATTGCTTGGAGAATTTTACGCCTAAATCAATGTTAGACATACTACGCATTACACGGGATTTAATCCATTGTTCCTTGCCCAACATTAGATGCGGATTGGAAGCGGCACCCCAGTTTGAGTCGGCGTTGTATGTACCGTCCGGATTCTTTACGGGAGCCGTCGGGTCTGAGGAGTACACCAAGCTCAGTGGAGAAGCAGTACCGATACCTTGATCTTGATTTTGCTGATCACGGAAACCATTTTGGGTAGTGAATGCGATCATTTGCTTAACACCGATAGTCAACCAATTATTTACTTGATGATCTAAATTGATACGACCGGAGAAACGTTCGAAATCGCTACCGATTACGATACCTTCCGCATTATTATAACCAAGACCTACATAGAATTGTGTACGGTCGTTACCTCCGTTTACGGATAATTGATGGTTATGCGTCAAGGCTGTACGGTAAACCTCATCACGCCAATTGGTATCCGTGTTACCCGATGGGTCGTTGAAGAATGCTTCCATGTCGCCTTCCTTGTCAATCAAGGCGTATGCTTGATCACGGTTGCCAGCGAGTCCGTTTAGGATATAATAATTGGAAATCGCTTCTTTTCCGTACAGGAGCAATTCGGAGGCATTCATTGTCTCGTACTGTTTTACAGCCATATTGCTCCAGCCGACCTCGCCATTGTAACTTACTTTCGTCTTGCCTCTTTTTCCGGCTTTGGTCGTAATGATGATAACGCCATTCGCTGCACGAGAGCCGTACAAGGAAGCTGCTGCGGCATCTTTCAACACCGTCATGCTCTCAATATCATCAGGGTTCAAGGAGCTTAGCAAACTGGACTGTTTCCCGTAGTATGCCATATCCGAGTCTGATTTTACAGGCACGCCATCCACGACATATAGAGGAGACTTGGCTGCGCTGATAGAGCCGACACCACGGATATTGATATCACCGGGAGCTCCTGGATCACCAGTGTTGGAGGTTACGCGAACACCGGACATCTTTCCAGAAAGAGCCTTATCCAAGGACTCTTTGGAGCCAGCTACGATATCTTCTGCGTTTACCGCTTTAGCGGATCCCGTGAAAGATGATTTTTTCGCCGTACCATAAGCGACAACCATAACTTCATCCAGCTCTGTCGCCGCCGTATTCAAAACAACTTTCATTACATCTTGGATTGGAGCTTCTTTCGCAACCATTCCGACGTATGAAAATACCAGAGTCTTCGCGGAACTTGGTACATCCAAACTGAACACACCATCAAAATCCGTTACTGTACCTGTAGTAGTACCCTTGACTATTACAGACGCACCAATAATCGGTTCACTGTCTTCGGCGGAAATAACAGTACCTGTTACTTTCCTCGTCTGAGCTGTGGCCAATCCAATGCCTAAAACTAGGCAAAGTAAAAGATAAGTCAACTTGTTCATAGACACACTCTTTTTTTGTTTAACTTATATAATATATTCGCAATAGATATTCAAAGACTTATATTTTAAGGGTCGTATGAATGCAAATGTAACAATAAATTTATTATAACAAATAAATAATTAAAAAATTTCAATAAAACAACAAGAAAAGGCTAATGGGTAGAAAATATGGAGACTTTTTCAACCACAATTTAAATGCCGTAATATGTACACCAAATATTACAGCTTAGATCATCAACAAAGAACCATATTTTTAACATTTTGAAAAATAGGAATATATATTAGGTATGCATTAAAAAATAACTTAGGACGGCTCCGATATAAGTCATAAGTTCTACAACACCCAAAGACCTAGGAAAGGCTTTTCAAGTGATTAGTTATTCACTTCCCAAGCTGTTAGTTAGCGGCTAGGTATAGCCGTTAGTTATTCACTTGAGTAGCCGATAGTCGTTATTATTATTCGCTTATTTTCAATTATTTACGCATAAGTAGCCAATGCCTTCTCGCAATCCGATCCGCAAAGAAATGATCGCATGAAAATTGTAACAAGTTATTTCTTGAGCGTTACTGAATAATCACAAGCAATGACAAGGTTCCGCGAAAACTAAGTAATAATAAAAAATAACCTATTATTCATAGGTTCCGCGAAGACTCTGGTAATTTCTTATGTGGGTATGATTGCTCGTGAGGTTCCGGTACAAGATGTGTTGAGGGTAGTCCTTCAGTCTGGTACCCAGAATCTTGAGGAGGTTGTCGTAACTGCGATTGGTATGAAAAAGCAGGAAAAGGCGTTGGGCTATGCAGCCTCTACTGTGAAGAGTGAAGATTTGAATGCCGCTAAGTCTGGATCAGTGATGTCAGGTTTGACTGGTAAGGTTGCGGGTTTGAATATTACTAGCGGTGGTGCTACAGGCTCTTCTCAGAAAGTAATCGTGCGTGGTATCAGTTCTTTCAGTGCTAATCAACCTTTGTATGTGGTGGATGGTGTGCCTATTATGAATGATTTCCAAGGTGAGGATTCTTTCTCTAACTCCGTGGATTTTGGTAACCAAGCTAATGACATTAACCCAGAGGATGTTGAGTCTGTAACAGTCTTGAAGGGTGCTTCCGCTACTGCCCTTTATGGTAGCCGGGCTGCTAATGGTGTTATCATGGTGACAACAAAACGGGCTGGGGCTGAGAGGCTTTCTGTTACGTACGATGGCTCATTTATGGGATCTAGCGTATTGCGTGTTCCTCAAACACAAGATCGTTTCGGACAAGGATGGGGATCTTTCGGACCTATGGAGAATGGTTCTTGGGGACCGGTTTTGGATGGTCGTGATCATATCTGGGGACCTTACTCAGACGGCTCAGAAGGTTTATTAACTCCGCTTTCTAAGCCTTTCTCGTATGTAAAGAACAATCTTCGTGATTTTTATGAAACTGGTTTTGAGACGAATAATAACGTCTCGATTCGTATGGGTAATGATAAACTTGGTTTTGTTGCCTCCTATGGTAATGTGAAGTCTGACGGTGTATTACCGGGTGACGCTGATTCATATGCTCGTAATACAATCTCGTTAAGAGGTAATATGAAATATAAACGTTTTTCTGCGGAATTAAACTTGAACTATGTCCGTAAAGATATCACACAAGCTGCTGCTGGCCAAGGAGATGATGGTGCAACGATGTTTTCTGAGATTTTGCAACATGCCGTGGATGTAGATATTAGCTCAATGAAAGATTATACGAATCCTTATTTTAATACGGATAACTTCTATACAGCTTATGCGGAGAATCCATATTGGGTGTTAGATCATAATCGTAATAAGTATCAAGATGACCGTGTCTATGGTAAGATCGAGCTTGCTTTTGAGATTATGAAAGGTTTGAAGGCGGTTGGACGTTTAGGTGGTGACTTTACGAACGCTACTCAAAAGAGATGGAATGAAAAAGTGACTTTCGCTTCAGGGTCTTGGAGTGAATTAGGTGGTAAGAAGCAGCAGCCCGGTACTTATACGGAACGTCGTGACAAGGTGGAGCAAATTGATGCGACCGCTTTCTTAAACGCGGATTATAAAATCGGTGAGGATATCGCTTTGAATGGTATGATTGGATGGAACTTGAATCAACAAACGAGTTCTTATTTGAAATCTTATCTGTATGGTTTGGAGCAACCGGGATGGTTTAACTTAGCGAATGGTGTTGATAAGCCCATGACTACGACTTACTCTGATAGACGCCGTTTGGTTGGTTTGTTCGCTCAAGGTGAGTTTGGTTACAAGAATTTCTGGTTTGTGAATGCTTCTATTCGTAACGACTGGTCATCTACTTTACCTCAAGGAAATAATAGCTTTTTCTATGGTGGCGTGAATACTTCATTGATCATCACGGATATGTTTGAGGATTTGAAATCTGATTATCTGAATTTCTTGAAGGTTCGTGCAGCTTGGGGACAGACTGGTAACGATGCTCCGATTTACCGTACTAGCAGTTATTTTACACCGACTCAAATCAGTTTAGGTTTTGGAGATTTATATTTACCTATTAATAATACATTAGGCTTGACAGAGTATAATCGTTTGCCGAGTATGGATCTTCGTCCGGAGATCACGACAGAATGGGAGTTCGGTTTAACAACGCATCTGTTTAACAATCGCTTGGATATTGATGCTGCTTATTATAATAAGAGTACGAAAGATCAGATAATATCTGCTAGTCTGGCTCCGGAGTCTCGCTATACGTCTATGACCCGCAACGTAGGTAAGATTGCGAATCAAGGTGTCGAGTTGGCAGTGAATGGCATTCCTGTTCGTACGAAAGATTTCGAGTGGGGATTAGGTTTTACTTTCAGTAAGAACTGGAGTGAGGTGAAAGAGTTATGGGATGATGTAACTGAGTATAAATTGACAAGTTCCTATCAAGTGGATTTCGTTGCGGAAGTAGGTCAGCCTTTGGGCGTTTTCAAGGTTCCGGCTTTGGCCACGACTGATGATGGTAAGGTGATCGTTGATAATAACGGTATGCCGACAATTGATGCTAGCAAGAAAGAGATCGTAGGAACGTCTACACCTAATTTCTTGATGGGCTTTAATACGCATTTCACATGGAAAGGGATTACTTTATCAGCGGTATTAGATTGGCGTAATGGCGGTGAGTTCTATTCATATACCTCTCAATTGCTTACATTTGCCGGAAACTCTACTTATACGGTGTTTAATAATCGTGAACCATTTGTGGTTCCTAATTCCGTGAAAGTCGTAAATGGTCAATACGTAGAGAATGATATACCTATCGTACATTGGGGAGGTGCTTCTAGCGCTGTTAATACCTACTATAATAACGCCTCCAACTACGCTCAGTATAGAAATTGGATTTTACCTAAAGATTACTTGAAATTAAGAGAGATTACACTTTCTTACTCTTTGCCGAAAGCATGGTTGAAACAAACCCCATTCTCTATGGTTCAAGTTAGTTTGATCGGACGTAATTTATTTATGTGGACCCCGAAAAAGAACAACTACGTAGATCCGGAAGGTACGAATTATGGTAATGACATCTTGTCTGAAATTGGTGAATTTGGTGCGGCTCCGACAAACCGTACGTTTGGTGGTGGTATTAAAGTTGTATTATAATAAGTAACTTTAAAAAGTAAAGATAGTATGAAAAGAAACAATTTAATATATACAGGACTGGTTAGCTGCTTGTTGATGGCGACTACAGCTTGTTCCGATTATTTGGATATTAACCAGAATCCGGAATATCCAACGGAAGCCTCTTCTTCTACTTTGCTTCCTTCTGGTATCGCAGGAGTAGCAAGTATTGTAGGTGGTACTTACGAATTATATGGTAGCATGTGGTCTCAGCAATGTACGCAGGGACATACATCCAACCAGTATAATACATTGGTTAACTATACGATAACTAACGCATCCGATTCTCGTTTGTGGTCTATACCTTATTCAATAGCACTGCCAGACTTGGATTTGGTTATCAAAAGCTCTGAATCGGCTCAAGAATGGAATTATTGGGTAATGGGTAAGACTATGACTGCCTTTATGTATCATATCCTAGTGGACTCTTATGGCTCTATTCCTTTTACAGAAGCTATTCTTGGGAATGAGAATACTACACCGAAATATGATGACAGTAAGACTGTGGTTTATCCGGGATTATTAGCGATGTTGGACGAGATTATCGCTAAAAAAGCGGAAGCTACCGCAGGTGGTTTGCCTTCGGTTACAAAACAAGACTTGGTGTTCGCTGGTGACGTGAATAAGTGGATTCAATTTGCGAAGAGTTTAAAGCTAAAATTGTTGATGCGTGATTTCGATACGAATAAAGCTGCTATCAAGGCATTGCTCGACGAAGGAGATTTGCTGAGTGTAGACGCTAAGATGGACTGTTTTCAAGATTTGGAAAATAAATCAAATCCATTGTATGAGAATGACCGTCGTAAATTGAATTCAACTGTAAATATTCGTGCGTGCGCTACGGTTTGCGATTATTTGAAAAAATATGAGGATCCTCGTTTAAATGATTTTTATTCACCTAATACGGATGGCTCCGGCGAGACAACAGCTTTGAAGTATGGTGACCGCCCAAACTCGGTAGCGGTAACAACTCGTATGATCTCTGTGGCTAAGCTAGGTCCTACAGATCCTGTTTATTTTATGTCTGCTGCTGAGGTAGCGTTCCTGCAAGCGGAAGCTTACGCTCGTTTGAATGATGTGGCTAAAGCGAAAGTGGCTTATGAGCAAGGTGTGAATTATGCGTTTGAACGTTGGGGGTATTCTGCTGCCGAGTTTGTTTCGGAAGGTGCTCCTTATGCTTTCGATAGTACGGACCAAAATTCAATGCTTACCTCTATTTTGACCCAGAAGTGGATCGCTTCCACTCGTTGTCAAGCATGGGACGCATGGTTTGATATCAATCGTACCGGTATTCCTGTTTTAGGGACAAAGCATGTGGATGAGGAAGGATATATTTGGGGGCAGTTGACTCCTTGCATTGGTTCTGCGTTGGCTCCGGGTGAATATCCTCGTCGTTTATTGTATCCGAAGTCATCTTCAGACTATAACCCTAATACTCCGGCGGTAGTTCCGTTAGCGGAAAAACAATGGTGGCATAAATAAATGGGTGTTATAAATGTATATTAATCAGAAAAGCTTTTTGAATATGAAACAGATAAATAAATTACTGGTTATCTTATTGGCGTTGGTCACCTTTTCTTCTTGTGGGACTTATGGTGATTACGAGATAGAATACACGGCTATTTACCCTTTATGTGGCGAATGGGTAGTTAATGTTACAGGTGAGGATGGTGGTGTCTTGGCGGAAGGTGTGACCTGCAATACTTACAATACGACTGATGATGCCACGGATAAGATGTGGATAAAAATGAGTGTTGCCACAAACGACTGGGGAGTACGTGGCAAGATTCATTGCGATGTCACTTCTAAATCTTTTGATGGGGATGGTATCGCTAATCTGCTCCATGCGGATGATGGTATAAATTCTACTGTAACCTTCAATATCTCTGGTAAAGTAATTGTGGATGGTTATACTACTCAAGCCAATACAAAAGTGGATGCCATTGAATTTACCTTGACTCAAAATGGAAAGTCGATGACGGTTAAGGGATTCCGTAAAACAGGTTGGGAAGGTGAAGATTATTGATATGATTTAATATCTCGAAAAGTAGGAGAGGCCTGCCATGTATTTGGTAGGCCCTTTTTATTTACTTGGATATATGGTTTTTTATTAGTAGGTAATCCGTGATAACAAACTTTTAGTTTGTAGATTGTGCTACAAAGAACTTATTATTGTTCCTTCGTGTTTACAATCAGATAATATATAAATGTATCATGGAAAAAGTAATTTACAACTTAGTGTTTAATCGAAAAAAGCAATTGAATGCGGAAGGAAAAGCTTTGATTCAAGTAGAGGCCTATTTGAATAGGCAAAAGAGGTATTTTTCAACGAAGGTTTATGTGAAACCTTGTCAATGGGACAACAAGAGACGTTCCATAAAGAATCATCCGAATATGGATGCGTTAAACCTGTATCTTCAGAACTATGTTATGGAGTTGGAGAGAGATGAGCTGGAGAAGAGACAAGCGAATAACGGTTTTTCGTTGAAGGATCTGCGTGAGGAGGCTTCTTCGACATCTACGTCTTCCTCTTTTCTTGTTTTCATGCGTGAGGAGATTTTACATAGTAATTTGAAAGAATCGACATTAAAAAACCATTTGTCCACTTTGCATGTTCTATCCTTATATAAAAAGGACGTTCTGTTTAAGGATATTAATTTCAATTTCTTATGCGATTTTGAATATTTCTTATTGAAGCAGGAGTATCATCGAAATACGATCGCTAAACATATGAAGCATTTGAAACGATATATCAACTTGGCGATTAATAAGGAGTTGTTCGAGTTGCACAAATATCCATTTCGGAAATATAAGATTAAATATCAAGAGAGTAAGCGTACTCATTTAACGCCTGAGGAGTTAGGTCGTTTGGAAAACTTAAAGCTGGATGGGCAGCGTACATTGCGCCGGTGTCTGGATATGTTTTTATTTAGTTGCTACACGGGATTACGTTTCTCAGACATAGTAAGTATAACGAAAGAGAACTTTTTGATTATTGATGATAAGGTTTGGCTGGTTTATTCATCGGTGAAGACAGATGTGAGTGTCCGTTTGCCGCTATTCCTCTTGTTCGAGGGTAAATCTTTACCTATCTATGAGCGATATAAGAATGCGCCGAGAACCCTGTTTGGTGTTCCCTTATCCTCTAATTCAAACGTGAATAAGCAATTACGCCGAATCAGCCAATTGGCAAGTATTGATAAGAAGGTATCTTTTCATACGGCTCGGCATACAAATGCTACCTTATTATTATATAATGGAGCGAATATAACTACGGTACAAAAGTTGTTAGGGCATAAAAGTGTTCGTACTACCGAGATCTATAGCAATATCATGGATATGACGATTGTCCGCGATCTTGAGAAGATTGAGACACGATTGAAGTTCGGCTAGAATGTGGATTTATAAGAAAGGAGAAAAATATCATTAAGATATTCTTCCCCTTTTTTGAATGTTGTCACTCGTTATGCTTTTATATATTGATTAGCGAGTTCCGCCAGCCCACCATACGTTTTCGGTAAACACATACTGACCATCACCATAAGCAGCTTGTATATTAGGATTAGTCGTAGTATCATCATTACCATACGGACATCTTAACGGGAACTTACCCGGATTTTGCAAGCCATAAATATCCTCACCCAAGCTCTTCAAACGACGTACGTCATTATAGCACTCGGTAGACTCTCCATCTGCGTTCCAGAAAGAAATATATTTCTGAATCATCGTCTCTTTCAAAGGATTAGCATCGAATAAGGGAACGACATTCTCATCAAAGTAAGAAGCGGCCTCCTCCGGTGTCACCTCGTTTGTTACATTCAAGAAACCTCCCCAATAATCAGAAGCGAGGGCAGACTTGATATTAACCTCCATATTAGCCATACCTGCGACAACAGCCTCTTTCAACACTGCTTTTGCCTCATCCTTACGATTTAAACGACACAAAGCCTCTGCCTTCAAGAACAATACCTCATGATAACTTAAGATGTGAGTCGGAGCGGTTTGAGCTGCACAGAACATGGAAACAGTATATTCTAACTGACTTTGCACTAAATCACCATTATGAGCAAGATTCAATAATGGATCATCCTTAGAAGCAATCATCGTTTGGCTGTTAGCCTCCACATAGCAACGTCTGATACGCGGATCATTACGCTCATTCAATTTATCAAACATACTTCGGCTGGCTACTTCACCTAAACGAGAATAGAATACTCCGAAAAATGGGTTGATATTAACACCCACACCATACATAGCATAGCTACATTGCTCGGCTGCCGAGGTGTACGACTTGGAAATATAATCCAACACCTTTTCCATATCGCCCTTAACATCAGCGCTACGTCCCATCAAGCGCATCGTATAACGAGCCTTCAAGCCATAAGCTGTCTTTAGCCAAGCCGAAGCGTCACCTTTATAAATCAAATCTTGATTAGACAGGCTCGTCAGATCTGATTTCTGAAGATCTTCAATTGCGGCATCCACATAGGCCATGATATCCTTATAAATCTCCTCTTGTTTATCGATAGCGGGAGTCATAGATACTGTATAGTCACAAGCCTCTTTCCAAGGTGTATCACCATACATATCTGTCAAGATCGCCAAATTGTAAGCCACGAAAAGTTCCGCAATGCCTTTTGTTATGAAGTTCTGCTCTTCTTCTGCGACTTTGACAGAGATCAAAGCATCTTTCAATGTCGAATAGGTTCCCCCCCATGAGTTATTAAAGGTAGAAGCCGATGTACAAGAAGAACGAGTCTCCGCATAGTAGAATTGATTATGCGAGCCTGTCTCATGTTCCACATACATACCACCATATAAATTGAAATCGCCGCTAACCACGCTAAACGCAGTCGAAGTCATGACATCCGTAAGGATCATCTTTGCGGGAACCGCTGTGGTATGATTATGATCTTTGTTGATCTCATCCATCTTATCCTCAGAGCAAGAGACCAAGGCTGCAGTGAAAACAACTCCCGTCAATAATTTTTTTGAGATATTTTGAAGTTTCATCTTTTGTTTCCTTTATTAGAATTTCACATTTAAACCGAAGCCATAGCTCGAAGCACCCGGCATAGAAAAGCGCTCGAAGCCACCGCCCATATTATTATTACCTTGAGAAGCCTCAGGATCCAAACCTTTCAACTCAGACCAAAGAATGATATTTCTGGCAAAAACATTTAAGTTCACGTTGATTCCATTCTTATCCCATACCGGATAACTAACGGACAACTCACGTAGTTTCAAGAAACCACTGTCATAGATACCAGCTTCGGAAATAAGCGTCATGCGGTCATAATATGATAAAGCGTCTTCGCCTTTGATATCTATGTCATTAGCTACATAGGAACCATCTTCCAACTGCTTTACAGCCGGATGACTAAAACGGAAAGTCTCGGCCGTACGACTTTCAACAGACTCCATACTTGTACCATAATAGTTCAACGTGTTCAATGTACCGCTATACATCTGTCCACCACATTTCCAATCGAACGTAGCGCCGATACGGAATTTGTAGATCTCAAAATTAGTATTGAAACCCAAGAGGAAATCCGGGGAAACCTTACCGATCACACCCTCACTACCGATCTGAGGCAAGCCATCTTCGTCTACGACAATATCACCGTTGTCATTACGCAAGAAAGTCGTACCATAGATTACAGGGAATTTATCGCCAATATTCGCACGTACCTGCGGATCAACGAAACCTCCCAAGAAAATACTCTCTACACCCGGAGCCAACTCATCTACGTAGTTATCGATCTTAGAGAAGTTAAATGCCATATCCCATTTAAAATTCTTCGTATTGATCGGATTGATTCCCAACGTAATCTCATGAGCGTTCGTATGGATTGCGCCACCATTGGTTACTAATTCTGCAGAGCCTGTAGAACCAGCCAAAGGAACCTCAAATATCTGATCTTTCACATTCTGCCGAGAGAAGGTATAGTTCAATGAGAACAGACCATTCAAGAAGGTCAAATCCATACCTAACTCATAAGACTTCGTGTTCTGAGGTTTCAAATTCGGATCATACACACGAGCATATGGAGTGAACGCCGTAATTCCACTCATAGGATATTGTATAGGCGTAGAACCATAAAAACCACCACCGTAAACAGGTGTAGTATAATAAGAATCATAATAATCTCCAGCCTGTCCTACTTCGGCGTAAGAAGCACGTAATTTTCCATAAGTCAAGACATTATTCTTCAATGGCTCTAATTCTGTGAAAATCCAGCCCAAGGAAACAGATGGATAAGTGAATGAGCGGTTGTTACGAGGCATATTAGATACGATATCGTTACGAACAGTTGCGTTGAAGTAAACCATGTTAGCGTAAGACAATGAAATGCTAGCAAAGTTACCAACTGTGCGTTTCCGGCGTAATGACTCGGATGCTACCATAGTTGTAGCATTATCTATATGATTCCAACCCGGGAAGTTATAGTTCGCTCCATAAGACTCGTAAAATTTCCGCTGATTCTCTACCAATTCATTACCAACAAGGGCATCGAACAACCAATCTTCATTGATATTCCAAGTATATGCAGCGGTCAACAAAGAGTTCAACTCCGTGATTGAATATCCATAGTGATCAATCTCTCCATAACCATTTGCATGTCCATAACCCCAAGAATCCGTATAATTAGTCGTATAAGAATCCACACCCAATTGATACTTGACATCCAATTTGTGATTATCGGTATTGAACTTCGTAGAATATTTCAAATAAGTATTTCCAAAGAAACGTTGTGAACGTTCCAAGAACTCGTTGTTATCTACCGCCCAATAAGCTCCGTCAAAACCTGATGTGCTACGGAATGTATTTTGTGTATACGGGTCACCCTCAACATGACTTGGGATACCGGCTAAATCGTAGCTAGAAGGAGCTCCGTAAACAGTAGCTAAGATTCCATTATTGGCACTAGATTGCTTGCTGATCTTCGAGTTTACATAGGTACCGGTAAATCCTGTAGACCAGTTCTTGTGTAATTGAGCTTCGGCACTCATTTTTGCGTTGTATCGGTCCATGCCTGTATTTGGAATAATACCATCTTGCGTAGTATTACCGATCGAGAAGGAATAGTTACCTTTATCAAAAGCTTGAGCTACATTCACGGAGTTACTCCATGTCGTACCCACGTTGAAGAAATCCTTGATATTGTCGTAAGCTTGTGGCTGAGCCCAAGGGTCTAATCCCGCAGCGGCCCGCTGAGGTACATAATACATACCTTCATGCTTACCATATTGCTTGGTAAACTCATTATCCGTATTTCCTCCATAAGTCGGATCGTTAGGCAATTCGCTGATTAGTGGTCCCCAAGAAGTTGAAGCATACGGGCTATACTTGCCATTTGTACCCTGCGCATACACTTTTTGGTATTCAGGCATCGTTGAAACCTTATCAAAAGATAAGCTGGTATTAAAAGCGACCTGAGGTTTACCTTTACGGGCTCCCTTTCCACTTTTGGTCGTAATGACAATTACTCCATTTGTTGCACGCATACCATACAAAGCAGATGCGGCCTGTCCCTTTAATATATTAATGCTTTCAATATCGTTTGGGTCGATATCCACCGCACGAGATGCAAAGTCCGTACCGGAAACAGAACTACCGGTGTCCACATCAGCCGTTGAAGCGACAGGCATACCGTCAATCACATACAAAGGAGTATTATCCCCTGTAAAAGATCTGGAACCACGAATCGTGATCTTAGAAGAGGCACCCGGCATACCGGAAGAAGGAGAGATCTCCACTCCAGAAACCTTACCTTGTAATGCGCCAGACAAACTAGTATTAGCTCCTTTCGTCAACTCATCCGCTTTCACATCTTGAACCGCATAACCTAAAGCTTTCATCCCCTGTAAAAGATCTGGAACCACGAATCGTGATCTTAGAAGAGGCACCCGGCATACCGGAAGAAGGAGAGATCTCCACTCCAGAAACCTTACCTTGTAATGCGCCAGACAAACTAGTATTAGCTCCTTTCGTCAACTCATCCGCTTTCACATCTTGAACCGCATAACCTAAAGCTTTCTTTTCCTTTGAGATACCCATAGCCGTAACCACGACCTCATCCAAGTTCTGGGTATCGGCTAATAGTTTTACATTTACATTAGAAGTGGCCGCAACTTCTTGAGATTTCATACCGATGTATGAAATAACCAATTGTTTACCATTCGCAGGTACTTCTAGTTCAAAGTTTCCATCAAAATCCGTGACTGTTCCCACGGTTGTCCCTTTTACGATAATAGAGGCACCGATCACCGGCTCTCCATCTTCCCCAATTACCTTACCGGTAACCTTCGAGGTCTGTGCTGAAACCACACCTGCACTCAATGCAAGAAATAGTAGCACAGAAGTCAACTTTTTCTTCATAAACACACTTATTTATTAACTATATACTTAAAAATGTTTTCTCTGCATTTTAATGGTTGATTAACTAAGTTCATACAGAACTACTCCATTTTATGTTTTACGACATACCTATTAAATGAAAAACGGTTGCAAAACTATAAATTATACCTGAAAAAAACAACAAATTATTATTATTGTGATATATTTCCTTTGTTTTCTTAATTGTTAAATCTGTCAATTTGCAATATAACCACTGTCTAAATCGACTCAGGTGACATGATCGTATCACAAATCAATGAGTTATCGCTGCCGATAGTTTCTTTTTGACAAATAAAAAAATTATTTTTATCTTAATTTTATCGTAACAAATAGTGAGCTTACTCTTTATAGGCATGATATTGGACTTGATATCAACTTATTCTGGATATTTTATAGCATATAGCTTATCACTAAAAATATTTACAACTTTATTTTATGTAGATATTTGTGAAAAACGGCTGGCTTTTCTTATCCTCCCAATATGGCTGATAAACAATATCTCTCAAATCCAATATATTTATTACAGAATTTTAATAGATCTAAACTTATATGATAATTTTTTTTCATATGACTACACTAAATAAAATATTGAAAATTGGTAGTTCTGTATGAACTATAGTCCACGAAAGCTTAATTGAATTTCTAGTTTAGTTTAAATAAAAAGAATGTGTCTATGAAGAAAAAGTTGACTTCTGTGCTACTATTTCTTGCGATGAGCGTAGGAGTAGTTTCGGCACAGACCTCGAAGGTTACCGGTAAGGTAGTCGGAGAAGATGGTGAGCCGGTGATCGGTGCGTCCATTATCGTAAAAGGAACGACTGTGGGAACAGTTACGGATTTTGACGGTAATTTTACTTTGGATGTTCCTAGTGATGGTAAGCAATTAGTTATTTCATACATCGGTATGAAATCCAAGGAGGTCGTTGTGTCTCCCAATGTAAATGTAACATTGATGTCTGATACCCAAAACTTGGATGAGGTCGTGGTTACAGCGATGGGTATCTCTCGTGAAAAAAAGGCATTAGGTTATGCTGTGCAGGATGTAAAAGCAGATGAGTTGACGAAGGGTGCTAACTCTAACTTGGCAGGGGCTTTACAGGGTAAGGTTTCCGGTTTGGAGATCAAGCCTTCTTCCGGTATGCCGGGTGCGTCTTCTCAGATCACGATCCGTGGTGCCCGTTCTTTTACAGGGGATAACTCTCCTTTATACGTAGTAGATGGTATGCCAATCGCATCTGCTGCCGATATTGATACAGAAGCTTCTGTATCGGGTGCGGACTATGCTAATCGTGCGGTTGATATTGACCCGAACGATATTGAGAGTATCAATGTGTTAAAAGGGCAGGCCGCTTCTGCTTTATATGGTATTCGTGCCTCTAACGGTGTGATCGTGATTACGACGAAAAGTGGTAAAGGTGCCCCTAAGGGAAAGCCGGTTATCTCTTTCAATACAAATGTGTCTTTTGATGTAATTGGCCGTACGCCGGAATTACAAAAAACATATGCCCAAGGTTCTGGCGGGGTTTATGCTCCTTACAACTCCTCCTCTTGGGGACCGAAGATCTCTGATTTGGTGAACGATCCTACGTATGGTGGCAATACAGATAATGAATATACCAAACAATACGGAAAACATGAGGGAATGTATTATGTCCCTCAGCGTGCTGCAGGCGGCTTGGATCCTTGGGCTGTTCCTCAAGCTTATGACAATATTGGAGGTTTCTTCAATACTGGTGTTACTTGGAATAACTCATTGAACGTAGCTCAAGCAACAGACAAAGCTAGTTACTCATTCTCTTTAGGTTCTACGACTCAAGATGGTATCATTCCAGAAACAGGAATGGATCGTTATACCGCAAAATTATCCACTGAGATCAAATTACATGAGCAATGGACAACTGGGGCTTCTGCCAATTATATCAATTCAAAGATCAATAAGATGCCTACGGCTAATGATGCTTTGTTGGCTACGGTCTATCCCGCTCCCGTTAGTTATGATTTGAATGGTATTCCTTCTCATACGACGAATAGTATCTATGAGCAAAACTCATTCCGTAATACAACGTTTGCTGTTGCTCCTTGGTCTGTGGAGAACAATGAGTTTAGTGAGAAGACGAATCGTTTCTTTGGAAATAGTTTCGTGAACTTTAAGACCAAGTTTGGTACAGAGAATCATACGTTGAATGTTAAATACCAAATTGGAGCTGATGCATATACTACGCATTATCAAGATATTTGGGGATATGGAAACAAGGGCTCGAATAAAAATGGTGAGATAACTAATTCGGGTTGGTCCAATGTTTCATTCAACTCTTTATTAACAGCCAATTATGATTGGACTATCTCTCCGGAATGGACATTTAACGCAATGTTGGGTAATGAGATTGTTCATAATCATACTAAGAAATATAAGGAATACGGCTCTTCTTTCAATTTCCCTGGATGGAATAGCATCGAGAATGCTACGACATTACAGTCGGAGGAAAGACAACGTAGTAAACGTACGGTCGGTTTCTTTGGTAGTGTATCGGCTTCTTACCGTAATATGGTCTATTTGAATGTGACAGGACGTAATGATTATGTGTCTACAATGCCTCGTAAGAACCGTTCTTTCTTCTATCCTTCCGTTTCTGCGGGTTGGATTTTGACGGAGTTGGAACCATTGAAGAATGACATTGTGAACTATGCTAAAATACGTGCTTCATATGCGGAAGTAGGACAAGCTGGTGACTATTATGAGAATTATTACTATAAGCCTAGTTACGGCGGTGGCTTTTATATGTTGGATCCGATCGCTTATCCTGTAAATGGTATGGGAGCTTTTGTCCCTTATCCTACTATCTATGACCCGAATTTGAAGCCTCAGAACACTCGTTCGTATGAGTTAGGCGCAGATTTGAATTTCTTTAATAATATCGTAACTGTTAATTATACGTTCTCTCGTCAAAACGTAACAGATCAAATCTTCGGTGTGCCATTGGCTGGTTCTACCGGTGCGGCTGAGATGTTGACGAACGGTGGTAAGATTCACACAAATGCGCATGAGCTGACAGTTAATGTGAATCCAATCCGTTTGAAGAACGTGGATTGGAACGTTGGATTCAACTGGACGAAGATCGATAACTACGTGGATGAGTTAGCCCCGGGTGTAGAAAGTATTTTTATGGGTGGATTTGTTACGCCTCAGGTTCGTGCGGGTATCGGCGACAAGTTCCCTGTAATTTATGGTGTAGGCTATTTGAGAGATGATAATGGTAATTTGATCGTTGACGAGAATGGTGTCCCCCAAGCAGGCAAAGACCAAGTTATTGGACGAGTCGCTCCTGATTTCATTTTAGGCTTTAATACAAGTCTTCGTTTGTGGAAATTGAATATCAGTGCTGTATTTGATTGGAAGTGCGGAGGCCAGATGTATAGCGGAACAAACGGACTATTAGATTATTTTGGAGTGAGTAAGGCGACAGAAGGCCGTGGAACGGAATCTTTCATCGTTGAGGGTGTAAAAGCCGATGGCTCTAAGAATGATATCGAGATTAAAGGAGAAGAGGCATGGCAGAATTATTATCAAACGATCAATAACATTGATGAGGCGTCTATTTACAATAGTTCTTTCTTGAAATTGCGTGAGGTATCCTTGAGCTATCCTGTGCTAGAGAAGAACTGGATGACCGTAAATGTAAATGTTTTCGCTAGAAATATCTTGGTTTGGTCTGAGTTCCCGAATTTCGATCCGGAATCTTCTCAGGGAAATAACAATATGACAGGTGCGTTCGAGCGTTATTCCATGCCACAGACTTCAAGTTATGGATTCGGTGTGAATGTTAAATTTTAATTAAGAAGTAGAAGATGAAAAGAAATAAAATAGCAGTAAGATTGTTTGCGTTGGCATTGGTTACGCTTCCATTTGCTTCTTGTACGGAGGATAAAATGGATGAAATCAACTTCGACAAGAACCATCCGCAAACCGTTACGTCTAAATTTATTATGACAGACGTGATGACTAGTACGGCGGTAAGTACAGTGGGGGGAGACCTTTCCTTATATGCCGGTATCTATATGGAGCATGAGGTTGGTGTTGATAATCAAATGTATAATGCCGAGACTCGTAGTGGAGAGCCGAATGTTGCCGCTACTTATAACAACTCATGGGAGTCTGTTTATAGAAATCTCCGTAGCATCAAGGATGTAATAGCTAAATGTTCCGAGGGTGGTGCTGAGGCTGGTAATAATGTTACCTTGGGTGTAGCGAAAGTACTTTACGCTTATAATGTGGCTGTACTGACAGATGTTTATGGAGACGTGCCCTTGAGCGAAGCTTGTGAATACACAGAGTTGGGTACTCCGTTATATATGCAGCCTAAAATAGACAAGCAGGAGGATATTTATAAAGTGATCATGGAGAACTTGGATGAGGCTTTGACCTTATTAGATGATACGGATGGCGCTTCTTCTGGTTCTATGGGTATGCAAGATTTGATTTATGGAACGGCTTCTAACGGTGATGTGGAGGCCGAGAAAATTTTATGGAAAAAAGCAGTTTACGGCTTAAAGGCACGTTATACGATGCGTTTATTGGCTAAGAGTGCAAATAAGACGCAAGATTTGAATAATGTGTTGGATTATATTTCTAAGTCGTTTTCTTCTGCCGATGAAGAATTGAAATTCTCCGTGTATGACGGAAATAATCAATTCAACCCGTTCTTCGACTTTATGTATAGCCGTACAGGTTTAGGTGCTAGTGAGAGTTTGATAAAGAAACTTATCGCTCGTAATGATCCGAGGTTAAACCAATCTTTTGCTACAGATTGGAATTATAATTACGGACAACCTATGAAACAAGTAGCGGATGGCGCTAATACGTATGCTGCTCCTAACGGCGCTCCTGCACAGGGAACGATGAATTATGATACTTCTTTGGCTTGTTGGGCGATTACGGCCCCGACTCAATTGTTGAGTTATCATGAATTATTGTTCATCAAGGCTGAGGTTCTTTGCCGTTTGAATAAAACTTCAGAGGCGGAATCTGTACTTCGGGAAGCTATTATTGCTGGTTTCATCAATACCGAAATTACATTGAAATCTGCTATCTATGACTGGGGGATCTCTGGTTCTGCTGATCTTTCAGAAAAGGTGGCGAATGATTATTTCGATAATAGCGTAAAAGCATTGTTTGATGCTAATCCATTGAAAGAGACTATGATCCAAAAATATCTCGCTTTCTTTGGCGCTTCAGGTGAATCCTTAGAAGCATATAATGACTATCGTCGTTTGAAAGCTATGGGTGAGAGTTTTATTGAATTAAGTAATCCGAATAACAAATCTAAATTCCCATTGCGTTACACGTATGGTAGTTCTGATGTATTGTCTAATCAAAATGTCAAAGAGGCATTTGGTGACGGCCAATACGTATATTCTGAAAACGTATGGTGGGCTGGCGGATCTCGCTAATCTAACGTATATATAATAATGTATAGGGATGCTTCTCCTTCTGTGGAGGGGCATCCTTTTTTTGGCTATATACTTTTGTTTATTTCGATAGCTTCCCTTAACAGCTTCTTCAGGTAGATTTATCGTTTTCATAAAGAGGTATTGATCATCTATCAGCTGTTGGATGATCTTCTACCATCCGTTGCATGATCATCCACCAGCTGTTGCATGATCATCCACCAGCTGTTGCATGATCATCTACCAACTGTTATATAATCAATATATCAAGAAGGAAGGGATAATAGATCGAGAAGATATCGTTAAAAGTTCTGGATGAAAAGCCTAAGATATAAAGGGATAATCAGATTGATAATATCAAAATGTCATAATGCTGTGGGGGTGTAGGTGTGTTTTAGGCTATTGCTCTTTCATTTTGATGCTAAATCCTGTTGTTTAACATCCTTTTTATACGATAAATTTCTTGACTTATCCTTTGAAAAGTGAATAAAATGTCCGACTTTTGCTTCCATGATGAGTCAACCATTAGCAGAGAGATTACGTCCGAAGACGTTGGATGATTATATCGGACAGAAGCACCTGGTAGGCCAGGGAGCCGTGTTGAGGAAGATGATTGATGCGGGACGGGTTCCCTCTTTTATATTGTGGGGGCCGCCGGGAGTCGGGAAGACTACCTTGGCGCAGATCATAGCGAATAAGTTGGATGCGCCTTTTTATACGTTAAGTGCGATCAGTTCGGGAGTGAAGGACGTGCGGGAGGTGATAGAGAAGGCCAAGAGCAACCGCTTCTTCAATACGGTAGCGCCGATATTGTTTATTGATGAGATACACCGATTCAGTAAGTCGCAGCAAGACTCATTGCTGAACGCCGTGGAGACGGGCGTGGTGACGCTGATTGGGGCAACCACGGAGAATCCCTCGTTCGAGGTAATCCGTCCTTTGTTATCCCGTTGCCAGGTGTACGTGTTGAAATCGCTGGACAAGAATGACTTGCTTACGCTATTGCATAAGGCGATCGCCGAGGATGTCGTTCTGAAGGATAAAAACATAAGGCTGACGGAAACGGATGCCATGTTACGTTACTCGGGAGGAGATGCCCGGAAGTTGCTGAATATTCTGGAACTGGTGGTGTCTGCCGAGGAGAGTGACGATATTGAGATTCTGGATGAGAAGGTAGTGGAGAGGTTGCAGGAGAACCCTGCGGCGTATGATAAGGGTGGGGAGATGCATTACGATATAATCTCCGCTTTTATCAAGTCGATCCGGGGTAGCGATCCCGATGGCGCCATTTACTGGCTCGCCCGTATGGTGGCCGGGGGAGAAGACCCTGAGTTTATCGCACGGCGGTTGGTGATCTCCGCTTCTGAGGATATCGGATTGGCGAATCCGAATGCGCTTTTGCTGGCGAACGCATGTTTCGATGCCTTGAAAAAGATCGGCTGGCCGGAGGGCCGGATCATCCTGGCCGAGACGACCGTTTATCTGGCTTGCAGCCCGAAAAGTAATTCGGCCTATATGGCGATCAACGACGCTTTGGCACTTGTTAACCGGACTGGGAATTTACCCGTACCGCTTCATCTACGCAACGCGCCTACCAAATTAATGGCTGAATTGGAGTATGGCAAGGAATATAAATATGCGCACGACTACGAAAATCATTTTGTAAAGCAGGAGTATCTTCCGAAGGAAATTTTGGGCGAACGTTTGTGGAAAGGACAGGAAAATCCGGCCGAGCACAAACTAATTGAGCAAATGAGGCGCCTTTGGAGATCGTTTTAATTGACATATTCTGATTGTAAATTAAAAATGCTCGAAAAGTGTCGGCAAATGAGAAAAATAGTTACATTAGCCGCCTGTTTTTAAAAATAGTTACTTTATTTATAATAACATTCTAAAAGACATTGGTATGAAGAAGCACAATTTTTATGCAGGTCCTTCTATCTTGAGCGAGTATACAATTAAGAATACAGCCGCTGCGGTAGAAAATTTTGCGGGTATGGGGTTATCACTTCTTGAGATCTCATAGAAGTAAGGAGTTTGTAGCCGTAAACGACGAGGCACGTGCGTTGATCAAGGAATTACTGGATGTTCCGGCAGGCTATGAGGTTGTATTCATGGGCGGTGGCGCCAGCATGCAGTTCTGTATGGTTCCTTACAATCTGTTGAATAAGAAAGCCTCTTATTTGGATACCGGCACATGGGCTTCGAACGCTATCAAGGAGGCTAAGTTGTTTGGGAGGTAGATGTTGTCGCTTCTTCCAAAGACAAGAACTATACTTACATCCCGAAGGGTTATGCGATCGCTGATGACTCGGATTATTTCCATTTTACTTCTAATAATACGATTTACGGAACAGAGATGCGTAAGGATCCGGATGTGAAGCAACGTTTGGTTTGCGATATGTCTTCCGATATTTTCTCTCGTCCGATCGATATTTCCAAATATGATATTATCTATGCGGGTGCTCAAAGAACTTGGCTCCTGCCGGCGTGACTTTGGCTATCGTTCGTGTGGACGCTTTAGGACATGTAGACCGTCCGATCCCGACCATGTTGAACTACGCTACCCATATTAAAAGGATTCCATGTTCAATACACCTCCTGTATTGCCTATTTACGCGGCTTTACAGACCTTGAAATGGTATAAGGAACAAGGTGGTATCGCCGCTATGGAGAAGAAGGATCTTGAGAACGCGGCGATCTTATACGATGGATCGATCGCAATAAGTTGTTCCGTGGTACGGTAGCGGAGGAGGATCGTTCGATCATGAATGTTTGTTTCGTGATGAATGATGAGTATAAGGAGTTGGAGGACGAGTTCAGTAAATATGCTGCTGCCGCTGGTATGGTAGGTATCAAGGGACACCGTTCTGTAGGTGGTTTCCGTGCCTCTCTTTATAACGCGATGCCGAAGAGCAGCGTGGAGGCTTTGGTAGCTTGCATGAAAGAGTTCGAGAAACAACATTAATCAAGGAGGATTCAGACATGGCAAAGATATTAGTTGCTACAGAGAAACCTTTCGCCGCTGTCGCTGTGAAGGCATCCGGGAGGTAGTGGAAGGCGCTGGTATGGAACTGGCTCTTTTGGAGAAATATACAGAGAAGGCGCAATTGCTGGATGCGGTTAAGGATGCCGATGCCGTGATTATCCGTAGCGATAAGGTGGACGCTGAGGTATTGGATGCCGCTAAGAACCTGAAGATCGTGGTTCGTGCCGGTGCGGGGTATGATAACGTGGACTTGGATGCGGCTACTGCCCATAAGGTATGCGTGATGAATACGCCGGGACAAAACTCTAACGCTGTCGCCGAATTGGTATTCGGTATGTTGGTGTATGGGGTTCGTAATTTCTATAACGGAACTTCCGGAACAGAGTTGAAAGGAAAGAAATTGGGTATCTTGGCTTATGGAAACGTGGGCCGTAACGTGGCTCGTATCGCTAAAGGCTTCGGTATGGAGGTTTACGCTTACGACGCGTTCTGTCCGGCTTCCGTGATTGAGGCCGATGGTGTGAAGGCTGTGGCTTCTACGGCGGACTTGTTCAAGGCTTGCCAAATCGTCTCTTGCATATTCCGGCTACAGCTGAGACGAAGGGTTCTATCAATTTCGAGTTGATGAATTCCATGCCGAAGGGAGCTATCGTAGTGAATACGGCTCGTAAGGAGGTGATGGATGAGGCTGGCCTCGCTAAGATGTTGGAAGAGCGTCCGGATTTCAAGTTACTTGACAGATATTATGCCCGCTATCCATACGGATTTGGCCGAAAAATATGCCGGTCGTTATTTCAGCACCCCGAAAAGATGGGTGCCCAGACCGCCGAGGCTAATATCAACGCTGGTATCGCCGCCGCCAAGCAGATCGTTGATTTCTTGGTGAATGGCAATGAAAAGTATCGGGTTAATAAATAAGAATATCCGGTTGTAGAGACGGGGCATGCCCCGTCTCTACATGATACATAAACCAATTAGATTTAATTACCATGGCAAAATAAAACCTTTCAAGGAGTTCGTCCACCAAAAGAATTTATAGAGGAGGTGGCTTCCCCCTATGACGTATTGAACTCGCAAGAAGCTCGTGCGGAAGCGGAAACGAGAAATCCCTTTACCATATCATTAAACCGGAAATCGATTTCCCAGAAGGGACGGATGAGCATGATCCGGCTGTTTACCTGAAGGCCGCCGCCAATTTCAATAATTTTCAGGAAAAGGTTGGTTGGTTCAGGATCAGAAAGAATGCTATTATGTCTATGCCCAAACCATGAATGGCAAGACTCAATATGGGTTGGTAGTCGGGGCTTATGTTCCCGATTATGAATGGCACGATCAAGAAACATGAGCTGACCCGCCGTGACAAGGAGGAGGATCGCATGAAGCACGTACGTGTCAACAACGCTAATATCGAGCCGGTATTCTTCGCTTATCCCGACAACTCAGAGTTAGACGCTATCGTAATGAAATATACGGCTCGTGAGCCCGAATATAATTTCGTTGCGAAATTAGACGGTTTCGGCCATACGTTCTGGATTATCGATGAGGATAAGGACATCGCTCGCATCACGGAGTTATTCGGGGAGATGCCTGCGTTGTATATTGCCGACGGACATCATCGTTCCGCCGCCGCTGCTTTGGTAGGAGAAGGCCAACAAAACCGGATCATAAGGGGACGAGGAGTATAACTATTTCATGGCTGTTTGCTTCCGGCCAACCAATTGACCATTATCGATTACAACCGTGTGGTAAAAGACTTGAACGGCTTGACCGAGGAACAATTCGTTGAGAGATTAACGAAAACTTCGTGGTAGAGGAGAAGGGCTCTGCTATTTACAAACCGGGTGCCTTGCACAATTTCTCCCTGTATTTAGGAAATGGTATTCTTTGACCGCTAAGCCCGGTACGTACGATGATAATGACCCGATAGGCGTATTGGATGTCACGATCTCTTCGAACTTGATTCTGGATGAGATTTTAGGCATTAAGGATTTACGTTCGGACAAGCGAATCGATTTCGTGGGAGGTATCCGTGGCCGGTGAATTGAAACGCCGTGTGGATAGCGGTGAGATGAAGGTTGCCTTGGCTTTGTATCCCGTTACGATGAAGCAATTGATGGATATCGCCGATACGGGTAATATTATGCCGCCGAAGACGACGTGGTTCGAACCGAAGCTTCGCTCCGGTTTGGTGATCCATAAGTTGGATTAAGTCTTATATACATAAATATAGCTTTGGATTGGGGTATAATCGTTGAAGATTATACCCTTTTTATCCTTGTAACCTAGATATACGGAATAAATTGTATCTTTAGGACTTAAATAGTATCGCAATGGGTAAAATAAAAATATAGTATTCGATCTGGGGGCGTTATCATAGATTTGGACCGGATGAACCTGTTCGTCGTTTAATAGGGATTGGGGTCAAAGATGCCGATGGATTGATAGATCCTTACGAACAAAAAGGGTTTTCAAGATCTGGAGACCGGAAAGATCGGAGTAGAGGAGTTTGTCGCTATTTACGGAAGCATACGGGTAAAGACCTTTCTTATGAGGATATTTGTTGGGCTTGGTTTGGCTTCATTGGTGGCGTTCCCAATATAAATTGGACTACATATTAAAACTCCGTGAGAAATATCAAGTCTATTTATTGAGCAATACAAATCCGATCATACAGCTTGAATGGGCACAGACAAAGAGTTTACGCCGGCGGGCCGTCCATTAAATGATTATTTCGATAAATTGTATCTCTCTTATGAAATCGGTGTCACTAAGCCAGATCGTGAAATTTTTGATCGCATGGTCTTGGATTCAGGAATCAGACCAGAGGAAACATTATTTGTAGATGATGGTAAGAATAATATCGTAGTGGGGCAGGAACTGGGGTTCCATACCTATCAGCCTTTGAATGGAGAGGATTGGAGAGGGAGGCTCGATGAAATACTCTCAAAATCATAGGATCTCTATTCCTCTTAATTAAATCTATATCATTGAAAATGACAAATACTACTTTAAATTTGGAAGAACTACTCTGTGGTGTAAACGAGCTAGTCGATACGCTTTGGATCGTCACATTAGGTAATGAAAAGGTTGAGATAGTCAAAGATTCGATGACTCCCGAAAGGAAGGAGAATGTTTGGATTATACAGAACTTTGCCAGACTTACATTCAAGAATATGTATATCCTGCGGATTTAGGGAAATGGGAGGATCTTATCCTTGAATTCATTGCGGCAAATGGCGGCTAGCGGCGTAGCAAATAAGAAGTTCGACATGCGTTTCTGTAATGATTTGTTGGGTTTTGAGTGGCATGAGGCTTTTATTCGTATCTTGAAAGATAAGAGTGGAATTCGGATCGTGTCATTCTTTTCAGCCGCTATGTGAATCATTGTCGCAAGGCACAGATCGTAGAGGCTGCCGTTCAGACTGAGTATGATTATGTCGTTTATATAGAGGCAAATACGAATAGTTATGTCATGTATACTTCCAATCGTGAAAGTGGGACGCCGGTCCCCGATAGCGAGTAATGACTATGAAAAAGAGGTAGCCGAGTTCCACCACAAATATGTGCCGGAGGATCAGCGAGATGAGTTAACCCGAAATCTTTCCCTAGATCATGTCTTATCTATCTTACAAAATTCCCGTGAGTATGTCTTGTTCTGTCAGGTGATGGAGAATGGCGTTTTAGGGATAAGAAGTTGCGTTTTAGCTTTTCGATAAGGAGAGGAATATACTTCTTTGACCCGGACCGATATTATGGAGGTTCGTGAGGAAGCGGCAAAGGCAATTACTTCAAGATGCCCTACAAGTGGCTAAATCGGCAAATCAGGCTAAATCGTTCTTATCCCGTATGAGCCATGATATACGTACTCCGATGAATGCCATTATCGGTATGACCACTATCGCCAGTATGCATATCGACGATCGGGAGCGTATAGTGGATTGCTTGAAGAAGATTATGGTTTCTTCAAATTGTTATTGAACTTGATCAATGAGGTCTTGGATATGTCTAAGGTAGAGAGCGGACATATTTTGCTGACAGACGAGGAGTTCGATATGGGCGAGTTATTGCAAAGCGTAATTACTATGGTTCAGACTTCGGTCAGTCAGAAGTTTCAGGATTTCCGGGTTCACTTGTTTCAAATCAAACATGAAAAGCTGATTGGCGATGTGCAACGGATTCAGCAAGTATTGTTGAATTTGCTGTCAAACGCCATAAAGTATACGCCGGACTATGGGAAAATAACACTTGAGATACGGGAAAGCCAATTAAAATGGTAATTATGGTTTATTTGAGGTTACGGTTATAGACAATGGTATCGGGATAAAGCCGGTTCTTACACAAGGTTTTCGAACCATTTGAACGTGCGGAAGACGCAACCTTGCGGAATATACAAGGAACCGGCTTAGGCATGGCGATAAGCCGTAATATCGCTCATATGATGAATGGTGAGATTCTGGTGGAGTGAATATGGCAAAGGTTCCGTTTTACATTTACGATGCAGTTGAAATTGCAGGATCAAGGGTGTTTTGAGGATGATCATTTAAGGGATTTACCGGTTCTCGTGGTAGACGATGATATCGTGTGTTGCGAGAACGCATGTATGAGGATTAACGGATCGGTATGAAAGGTGAATATGCCATTTCTGGTGAGGAGGCTATCGGGAGTAGAGAGGGCACATCATCTTAATGATGACTATTTTGCCGTTATCCTTGATCTGAAAATGCCGGAATGGATGGAATCGAGACCGCTACCCGTATCCGAAAAGTCGTTGGCCGGGATATTCCGATCATTATTCTTTCCGCTTATGATTGTCCGCATTTTGAGGAGATAGCCCAACGAGCCGGTGTCGATGGATTCATAAGTAAGCCGTTGATGAAATCCAAGTTATTTTATTTGATGAAAAGTTTCGCTATCAAGCAAGAGGAAAAGAGGAAGAGACGGAGAAGCCTCAATATCCTTTCGGTAACTTTGAGGGTAAGCGGATCTTGCTGGTGGAAGATAATAGCTTGAATAGGGAAATAGCGACTGTGTTACTAGAAGAGACCGGTGCGGTGGTAGAGGAGGCGGAAAATGGCCTTGTCGCGGTGAATATGGTAAAAACTCTAGTCCGGGATATTATGACTTGGTATTTGTGGATATCCAGATGCCGGTCATGAACGGGTACGACTCTACTCGCCATATTCGGGCATTAGAACGTCCGGATATCAAGTCCATGCCGATAATAGCCATGTCTGCGAACGCATTTGCGGAAGACATCAAGTTGTGTAAAGAATCCGGAATGAATGAGCATATCGCTGCCGATCGATTTCGGGAAGGTTCTTGAGATCTTAGAGAAGTACTTGTAGATATAAGGATATAAAAGGCCATATCTTAGCTAAGCGCTATCAGATACGGCCTCTTTTGTGTTATTTACTGGATGCCACGTTCTCTCAAACGTTTCTGCCAGTTCCATGCGGATTGCAGGGTGTCGGCTAAAGTCTCCTTGGCGGTCCAGCCTAATACCTTATTCGCATGCTCCGGATTGGCCCATACCTTCTCGATATCACCTTCACGACGGCCCACGATCTTGTGCGGAACCTTAACGCCTGTTGTCTGCTCGAAGGTATTGATCAGTTCAAGGACAGAAACACCATTACCGGTACCTAGGTTGAATATCTCGATATGCTCATCAGACTTATTCTCAAGCATACGGTCCATAGCGATTACATGCGCTTTCGCCAAGTCTACGACATTGATATAGTCACGGATGCAAGAGCCGTCTGCCGTATCATAATCATCGCCGAATACGCTTAATTCCTTGCGGATACCCATAGCCGTCTGTGTCAAGTACGGGATCAAGTTCTGGGGAACACCATTTGGCAACTCGCCGATCTCTGCGCTTGGGTGAGCGCCTATCGGGTTGAAGTAGCGCAAGATGATACTCTTGAAAGGCGCTCCCGCATGGATCGTATCCCGGATAATCTCCTCGTTGATCTGCTTCGTGTTTCCATAAGGAGACATAGCGGGTTTGATCGGGCATTCTCGGTTACCGGCAAGTTCTCCGGATCCGGTTGTCCGTATACCGTACAAGAGGAAGAGAATACGATACCTTCGATATTGAATTCAGGCATCATCTCCAACAAGTTCACCAAAGTGACAATATTATTGCGATAATACTTCAAAGGCTGCTGTACGGATTCTCCTACCGCCTTGCTAGCGGCGAACAAGATAATGCCTTTGATGCCCGGATGAGCTTCCAATGCCTTGCGAGTACCTTCCTTATCCTTTAGATCCAATTGGATAAACTCCGGACGGATGCCCGTGATTTTCTCGATACCATCGAGCACCTCGATATTCGAGTTTGACAAATCGTCGATAATGACTACCTCATATCCGGCGTTCTGCAATTCTACTGTAGTGTGTGAGCCGATATAACCGGTTCCGCCCGCTACTAAAATCTTCTTTTCATTCTAGTGTTCATTTAGATAAGTTTGTTATACGATACCCGAGAATCCCATAAAAGCCATAGCTAGCAAACCGGCCGTTATCAAGGCGATAGGAGTGCCTTTCATGCCTTCCGGAACATGCGTCATGGCTAGTTGCTCCCGAATACGCGAAGATAATCAAAGCTAGCGCAAATCCAATAGCGGTCGAGATAGCATATACCACAGATTCCAATAAATTATACTCTTTTGGATTACAAGGATAGCTACACCCAGGATACAGCAGTTCGTGGTGATCAACGGAAGGAATACGCCCAACGCTTGATAAAGGGCGGAGAGACCTTCTTCAATATGATTTCCACCATCTGAACCAAGGCGGCGATAATCAGGATAAAACTGATCGTTTGCATGAACCCTAGTCCGAAAGCGTCCAATATATATTTTGCACGAGGAAGGTAACAATCGTAGCGATCGTAAGCACGAACGTAACGGCGGCTCCCATACCTGCGGCAGTCTCCACTTTCTTAGATACCCCAAGAACGGACAAATCCCAAGAACTGTGCCAGTACAACGTTATTAACGAATACGGCGGCGATAAATATCAATATATATTCCATAATCCGTTTATTATGCTTTACGCAGTTTGTTTACTATTGCTACCAGATAACCCAAGGCGATAAACGCTCCGGAGCCAATACGAAGATCAGCGAACCATATTCCTCGGGCATCAAGGTTACGTTGAATAACTTACCGGTTCCCAAGAACTCACGGCAAGCGCCCAGCAGCGTAAGAGCCATCGTAAAGCCCAGTCCGATACCGATTCCGTCGAAAGCGGATGGGATTACGCCGTTCTTCGCAGCGAAAGCCTCGGCACGTCCTAGTACGATACAGTTTACCACGATCAACGGGATAAATAATCCCAAGCTAGCGTATAAAGCCGGGACGAACGCTTCCATGCACATCTGCACTACGGTCACGAACGTCGCGATCACAACGATATATCCGGGATACGCACCAAGTCGGGGATTACGTTTTCAAGGCGGAAATCACGATATTCGAGCAAATCAATACGAACATCGTAGCCAATCCCATACTCATGCCGTTGATGGCCGAAGAGGTCGTTCCCAAGGTAGGACACATACCTAACAGTAATACAAATGTCGGTTCTCCGTGATGATACCATTCATCAATATTTTTAGATTACTCATTGTTCTGTCCTCCCTTTTATTTGTTATCAGTTGAAGTGGCACCCGTTAGTCCGTCTACGCCAGCGAATGCGCTATACGCACGGTTCACGGCATCGAGGAACGCACGGCTGGAGATTGTCGCTGCCGTGATAGCGTCCACATCGCCACCATCTTTTGTTACTTTTAAGCCTCCGTCCGGAATCGTACGTCCCAAGACACTTTGCTTGTTCTTGTCCGCACGGAACCATTCTTGCATCTTGGCTCCCAAGCCCGGAGTCTCGGCGTGTTGCAATACGGAATAGTTCAAGATCTTGCCATCCATATCGAAACCTACGATAACCCGTATCTCACCGCTAAAGCCTTTTTCGTATTACTCTCTACAGCTCCGCCAACGACTTGTCCGCCTTTCTTGGCAGGATAAATCTTGAGGGAATCACCATCGGAGGAGACGGCCATATAGACGTCCTCAGTCGGTTTGTTGTCGAACTCGGGAGCAACGGCTTTAATCGCTTCCTCCAAGGCGGTCGCTTTGGCTACCGCTATAGGGCCGGCGGTAAACTGGTTCACCCGGCTAGGATCGCCCCTGCTACCAAGCAAATGCCTGTTAGTGAAAGGAGCATATTGGGTAATGTTGATTTTAATTTTGCCATGCTTACTTTCCTCCGAAATGTTTAGGTTTGATATAGCTGTTGATTAGCGGAGTAAATGCGTTCATGATCAGGATAGCGAACGACATACCTTCCGGTAAGACCCGAACAAACGGATCACCGTGGTAAGGATTCCGATTCCCACGCCGTAGACAAGCATTCCGTTCTTGCTCATCGGCGAGGTTACGTAGTCGGTCGCCATAAAGATGGAGCCTAATAACAAACCACCGGATAATAAATGAACGAACGGGCTGGCGTATTGTACCGGATTCACCAAGTGCATGATGCCCGTGAATACGAATACGGTAGCCAAGATGGATACCGGATCGCCAAGTGATGATCTTTTCCATAGCATGAATAAAAGACCGAGGATCAAGGCCGGGCGCTCACTTCACCGAGACTACCTCCCATAGCCCCTACAAGCATATTCCCGTAAGACGGAAGCTCGGTCACGCCCTCGTTCATCAACGACAGTACCGTCGCGCCGGTCTGGGCGTCCGTATAAGTCATCGGGAAAACGTTCAAGGCATCTACCACCGGCCAAGTCGTCATCTGCGCCGGGAAGGAGATCAATAAGAATACACGTCCGACCAACGCCGGATTGAAAATATTATTACCTAATCCACCGAAAGACATCTTGCCGATGCCGATCGCCGCCAACGCTCCGATAATAATGATCCAGACCGGAAGGTTGGAAGGTAGGTTGAAGGCCAGCAATACACCCGTCAGGATAGCGGAGCCATCGCAAAGGGTCGGTTCCTTTTTCATCAGGAATCGCTGGATCAAATACTCGAATATCATACAGGCCAGAACCGATACGACCGTAACGATCAACGCTCCCAGACCGAAGAAATAAAGGGATACCAAGAAAGCCGGGATAAGGGCAATCAGTACACCATACATATTTTGCTTATGCTGTCGCCACCATGGATGTGGGGCGAGGGCGATACGTATAAATTATTTTCCATGTTGCTCTTGTTTTATGACTTTCTAGACCGGATAATACCCATAACTTTTCCTTTACCCAACCGGATCTGATCCAGCAACGGACGGTTGGCCGGACAGGTATAACTACACGACCCGCACTCGATACAGTCGGTGATATAGTTCTTCTCCGCCAATTCCCAATTCTGGAATTCCGTGGCGTTCATCAATAGGGTAGGGTTCAATCCCATCGGGCAGACACCTACGCATTTGGCGCAACGGATGCAATCCGGATCGGCTTGCGGACAGATTCCTCCGTCGTCAGTAATAAAACACCGGAGCTTCCTTTGCAAACCGGCACCTCGGCGCTGATCAACGCTTTACCCATCATCGGTCCGCCACCGATAATCTTACCCGTATTCTCGGCAGGCCACCTGCGGCCTCGATCAAGCAACTGATCGGTGTTCCCATACGAACCAAGAAATTGGAAGGATTAGCTACCGCCTTACCCGTGATCGTCACCACACGCTCGAACAACGGTTTATTCTTTGTACCGCCTCGTAAACGGCATAAGCAGTTCCTACGTTCTGTACCACGGCACCCGCCGAGATAGGAAGCGCACCACTTTTACCTGACGGCGAATAACGGCGTCGATCAATTGTTTCTCGCCTCCTTGCGGATATTGTACCTTAAGCGGCATGATCTCTATACCTTTATAATTTACCGCCAACTTTGCAGATGGGCGATAGCGTCCGGCTTGTTATTCTCGATACCGATCACGGCCTTGTTCACGTTGACCGCTTTCATTAGGATCGTGACACCGACTAGGATTTGCTCGCCTTTCTCCAGCATCAACGAATGGTCGGAAGTAAGATAAGGCTCACACTCCACGGCGTTGATGATTACGATCTCTGCCTTGTTTCCGGGAGGCGGCATCAATTTCACCTGCGTAGGAAAGTTGCTCCACCCAGACCGACGATACCGGAAGCGGCGATCTTATCCACGATTTCCTTGAAGACAGCGTGCACTCCTTCACTAAGGTCTCGCTGCGGTCGATCGTCTCTTCCCATTCATCACCTTCCACATCTATATAGATAGCGGGACGTTTGTATCCGCTAGCGTCGAGAGCGTTATCTATCTTGTTCACTTTGCCGGATACGGAAGAGTGGATGTTCGCTGATACGAAACCACCCGCCTTGGCTAGCAATGTACCCACCTTTACCAGATCCCTTCTTCACCACGGCCTGCGCTGGGGCACCGATATGCTGGCTGAGGGGATAATCACCTGTTTAGGCGTAGCGAGAGCCGTAATTTTCTTACCGGCAGACAGTTTATTCTCGGGGATGTATACCTCCGATTCGAAATGTCCTTAGCATACTATTAGATTTTAATTTAGATTTGTTTTTCTTCACTTGTAGCTTTCGGTGTGGCTTCCGGTTTCACGGTAGCCTCTGCCTTCGGCGCCGGTTTCACGGTCTCCGCTTTCGGAGCGGGAGCGGCTCTTGCGAGGAGGGAAATTCAGCTCATGAATAGCTCCTGTCGGACATACAGCCACGCATTTGCGGCATAAACGACACTTCGTATAATCGATATAAGCTACGTTATTTGTTACGGTGATTGCCTCGAACGGACATTCCTTGGCACATTTGCCACAGCCGATACAAGCGTTGGCACAAGCCTTGCGAGCGGCGGCTCCCTTGTCCTTATTTACGCAAGACACGTAAATCCGGCGTGATTTAGGTCCTTTCTTTCTTAGCTCGATGATATTCTTCGGGCAAGCCTTCACACAAGCACCACAGGAAGTACATTTTCCTCGTCTACCTCGGCGATTCCGTAGCCGGGTTGATGTGGATGGCGTCGAAAGCGCAGGCGTTCACGCAGTCGCCATAACCTAGGCAACCGAAAGAACAATTCGTCTCGCCTCCGTAAAGGGTAGAGGCGATGGCGCAACTTTCGTTCCATCATAAGAGTTTGTACGTGGGCGGGCCTGACAAGTTCCGTTGCAACGGACAACGGCTACCATGGGTTCGGCTGTACCCGCCTCTTTACCCAGTATTGTAGCGACCTTGGCCATGACCGGGCCACCACCAACGGGGCAGAGCAATCCGTCTAATGAGTCAGCTTTACGCAAGCGCCTGCGAACCGGCGCAACCCGGATAACCGCAACCTCCACAGTTCGCCCCGGAAGGACTTCTGTACTTGTGCGATGCGAGGATCTTCGTAGACTTCAAATTTCTTGAAGCAGCGTAGAGGAAAACCGCTCCGACCGCCCCGATTGCTCCTAATGAAATAACGGCAATTAAAATCATGATATATTATCAATTAAGTTTTTCAAAGTAAATATAAATCGTCTTTTAGTTTGTCACGCATTAAGTATAGTATACAGTAATAAGGCAGTAAAGCGATAAACCGGTTAACCCGCTCGTGGTCTCGTCCCATTGTAGATTCGTCCCGATTACGATGGCCCCACGACTATCACCAAAGGAATGACAAATGCCAGCAATACGGCCTGAAGTCCCATGGAATTTTGTCCGCATATTATCACTTCCTCGTTTACGTGAAACCGTCCCGACCGATCGGTATCTCAATGATCTTATCCTTTTCTCGGATGCCGAGCACATAGACTGTGCGTGGCATCCCGAGCATGCGGATTGTTGGGTAATGCGGACGAAGACGGTGTCGCCATCGATCTTCTCTACAAATCCTGTATGATTTATACTTTCGCTCATATTTGTAATCTCGACATTGCAAAATCAAGGCAAAAGTAAGTATAATTTAGAAACTATGTCACGATTAACAAAGTTTATTATTCGAAATCTTAAATCCTAGCTTACCATTTGTAATTAAAACCGAAACTTAACAACTCATTAAGCTGGAAATAACTCTTGTTATCCTCTGTTTTTCCACTCCATCGTCGTATCTAAGGTGAAAATAGATACGTGTGGAGAAAAAGCGGCTGATGGCCAGAACCAAGGTATTCTCGAACTCCCCGATGGTATGATCGCCGTAAGTGGTAAAGAAATAAAGACGGGATTGCCAGCTTACGTTACGGTTGAAATCGAAGGCGAGGTCTGCGCGGATCGTGGAACCTATTTGGCTTAGCTTGTTATTGAACTCACCGGTTTCCTCGTTTTTCTTGAAACCGTGACGGCTATAATCGATCTCTTGTGTCGTATACATATATGTATAGGAGATCGGCGCCAAGTTGGTGCTGAATTTAATCTTCTTATGCTTGTCGGTAAATTGTTTTTCCAGCTCGTATTTCATACCGAGACCGAAGTTGATAGAGAACGGGCTAGGAATGCGGCCTGTTTGATGCGCTCGTTCTCTTGGTAGTTGGTGAAGAACTGGGTCTTGAACTCAGCGTCGAACGTATAGTACCATTTGTTGAACGCTTGGTAGCCGACGTTGCTGTGTATACGGAATACGTCGTCACCGATCTTATAGTTCCTTAAGGTATCCTTCGGTGCCGTATATACGCTGGCTTTGAATTCCAGTTCGTTCGTTACTTGTACCTTATCTTTCTTATAGTCGTATTTTAAATTGTTCTTGGTGAACAGGTTCAAGTTGCTACTTCCACCTTTATACCAGTTCTCCGAAACGTAGTTCTGGGAGAATTGGACGGCGCTCTCGAAGGCCGATATCCAGTATCTCCGCTCCGGGATAAAGCGGGCGGGAGCGTCTACGTCCTCAAAATTGGCATCAGCCTCCACCTTGATCGGCAAGTCCTCATAAATATTCTTCTTGATGAATTTAGGTTTGATTACCTCATTGGGCAGATCCCTCTCGGAGTAGCGGAAATAAGTCGGGTAATTGTTCTGTACATATTTGTAAGCCATCTCCTCGAATTGTTTGTTTCGTTCCAGATCTTTGAAAATGGAATCTGCCCGGTATAGGTTATCATAGGGAGTCCTCTCCTTCAACGAATCGAAGTTGTAGAATATCAAGTTCTCGGGTAAATAATCTCCCCGGAAAACGATCGGCATGAACAAAGGGTTTACGATCACGGTATCCCGGAAGGTCATCGTATTATCGAAAATCGTGGAGGCGTCTCGTACCAGACGGGCCCAATACATCGCCTCGTCCGAGATTTCCAGCTCGTCTTTCTTCAAGAAACGCAGTAAATTCGTGCTTGGGGCCAAGGGCGCCGAGTAAGTCTTGTTTTGCTTCTCGAATTGCTTACGAATGTCTACGATGTTGTCTAATTCCTCTTCGCTAAGATTGATCGCGGGAATCGTATCATCCGATACGACTTGCTGTGCGGGACGTTGAACTATCGTTCCGGTAACTAGCTGGTTCTCTTGACTGTATGCCGAGCCTCCAATTAGTGAAAGTAATAATAGCGCATACACACCATGCCTCTTCATCATCATAATACCTTATTTACATCTATTAGTTGTAGTGGTCGCAAAATTAGCTAAAAAGAATGATATATAACATACGATTTGATATTTATCTGGGCAAAAGTTACGATCACTGAGGCAAAGCAGGTGTGTCTAACGAGGCTTATACGGACTTGCCTCAGTACTCCGCTGGAAGTACTGGAATACTTCGCTCAAAGTACTTCAGTACTTCCTGCGTAGTACCGAAGTAATTCCATGAGAAGTACTGTCTTTAGTGCCGGGCTTCGGGTCGGGAATCGGAAGAGTCCTGCCGAAGCCCGGGTCAGTTCTGGAGATATTCAGCGAGAAATAAAAACATTAAATTTGGCATGTCTCGATGAAAATCGCTAACTTTGCGGTTTCGAAATGCAGGTGTGCAATTAAAAAGATAACTAAAATATTACTATCGTGGCAGATACAAAGTACATTTTCGTTACAGGCGGCGTGGTCTCTTCCTTAGGTAAGGGTATTATTTCCGCTTCTTTAGGTAAGCTCCTTCAAGCAAGAGGTTACAAGGTTACTATCCAAAAATTTGATCCTTACATCAACATCGACCCGGGTACGTTGAACCCTTATGAACATGGGGAATGTTACGTGACCGTCGATGGACATGAGGCTGACTTGGACTTGGGCCATTACGAGCGTTTCTTGAATGTCCAGACTACCCGTGCGAATAATATCACTACCGGACGTATCTATCAAAGCGTGATCAACAAGGAGCGTAAGGGGGATTATCTGGGTAAGACGGTGCAGGTGGTGCCTCATATCACGGATGAGATCAAGCGTAACGTGAAATTATTGGGTAGCAAGTATAAATTTGACTTCGTGATCACCGAGATCGGTGGTACGGTGGGTGATATCGAGTCTCTGCCTTTCATAGAGAGCGTTCGCCAGTTGAAATGGGAGCTGGGTAAGAACTGCCTTTGCGTACATCTTACTTATGTGCCTTATATCGCGGCGGCGAAAGAGTATAAGACGAAGCCTACGCAACATTCCGTGAAGCAATTGCAGGAGTTAGGCATCCAGCCAGACGTGTTGGTTTTACGTACGGAGCATGAGCTGAACGCGAACTTGTTACGTAAGGTGGCGTTGTTCTGTAACGTGGCCGAGGATTCCGTGATCCAGTCGATCGACGTACCGACGATCTACGAGGTTCCTTTGGTATTGCAACGCCAGAAGATGGACGAGGTGGTCTTGCGTAAGGTCGGTATGGAAGTCGGCCCGACTCCGGAGTTGAAGCCTTGGAAGGAATTCCTTGCCTTGAAGAGCACGGCTACGGATACGGTGAAGATCGGTTTGGTTGGTAAATACGTGGAATTGCAAGACGCTTATAAGTCGATCGACGAGTCTTTGTTGCAAGCCGCTATTTACAATCATCATAAACTGGATTTGCATTTGTTCCATTCGGAGAAATTAAATAACGAGAACGCCGCCGAGCAATTGAAGGATATGGATGGTATCTTGATCGCCCCCGGATTCGGGCAGAGAGGTATCGAGGGCAAGTTTGCCGCTATCAAATACGCTCGTGAGCATGATGTCCCTTGCTTGGGCATCTGCTTGGGTATGCAGTGCATGGTGATCGAGTTTGCGCGTGACGTGTTAGGTTTGGCGGATGCCAACTCTACGGAGATGGAGCCGAATACGGCACATAAGGTGATCGACTTGATGGAGGAGCAGAAGAACGTTACCAATATGGGAGGTTCCATGCGTTTGGGCGCTTACGACTGTATGCTGAAAGAGGGCTCCAAGGTATTGGAGGCATACGGCAAGGAGCATATCCAAGAGCGTCATCGCCATCGTTTCGAGTTCAACAACGAGTATAAGAAGCAATACGAGGCCGCCGGTATGATGTGTACGGGTGAGAATCCGGAGACAAATCTGGTAGAGGTGGTAGAGATCCCCGCCTTGAAATGGTTCGTGGGCGTTCAATATCATCCGGAGTACAACAGTACCGTGGTGAATCCGAATCCTCTTTTCCTCAGCTTCGTGAAAGCTGCTATCGAAAATAAAAAATAATTGGTGATAAATGGATAAAAACACATTAATAGGTTTTCTGCTGATCGGTGTCGTATTATTCGCGTTTAGCTGGTTCAACCGGCCAACGCCTGAGCAGTTGGAGGCACAGCGCCGTTACCAAGATTCAATCGCGAAGATTGAGTATGCTCAGCAACTGGAGTTGCAGAAACAAGAGAACAAGAGTGCTTTAGTGGAGGATTCGTTGGAGAACCTGCCGGACTCGGTACGGGCGCAACGTTTGCAGCAGAGCTTCGGCGTATTCGGCGACGCTATGGTGGGCACGGAAGATTACACGACCCTGCAAAATGACGTGGTCGAGCTGCGTATCAGCAATAAGGGCGGACGTATTTGTTACGCACGCTTGAAGGAGTATGATACGTATAATGACGAGCCTCTCGTTTTGTTCGACGAGAAAGAGTCTAATTTTAATTTCACGTTGGTCACGGCAACGAACCGTGTCGTGAATACGAGCGATTTGTATTTTACCCCGGTTAAAGGTAATGACCCGAATTCCGTGATCATGCGTTTGAACACCGGCGAGGGTAGTCATCTGGATTTTACCTATACCTTGAAACCGGATGATTATATGGTGCAATACCAGATTCTGGGTACGGGATTGAACGGTGTCTTGGCACCGAGCACGAATGCCTTGGATTTGTTGTGGGAGCAGGATATCCGCCAACAGGAAAAAGGACGTAAGTTTGAGGATCGCTACGTGACCTTGAACTACAAGTTCATGGCGGACGACGTGGAACACCTGAGCGAGTCGAAGAGTGACAGCAAGCAGATCCCGAACCGCTTGAAATGGATCGGTTATAAGGATATGTTCTTCTCTACCGTATTGATCTCGCAAGAGGGCTTTGAGGCTACTACCTTAGACTCGAAAGCGATTCCGGAGGGGGATGTGTTGAAACAATTCAAGACGACCGCTTCCGTACCTTTCGACTTGCAAGGTAAGGAGGCCACGAACCTGTCCTTTTATTTCGGACCGAATAAGTTCGCCTTGTTGAAGTCCTTCGATAAGGGAGTCTCTGCCGAGCAGCAACTGGATCTGGAGAAGTTGGTTCCGCTAGGCTGGGGTATCTTCCGCTGGGTGAACCAATATTTCGTGATCCCCTTGTTCGACTTCTTGGGTAAGTTTATCCATAATTATGGTATCTTAATTCTTTTGATGACTATCATCGTGAAGATCATCCTTTTCCCGTTGACGTATAAGTCTTATATGTCGTCCGCCAAGATGCGTGTATTGCGTCCGCAAGTGGAGGAGATCAACGCTAAGTATCCCGGACAGGATAAGGCTATGGAACGGCAGAAAGCGACGATGGAGCTATATAGCCGTGCGGGGGCGAGCCCGATGAGTGGTTGCTTGCCGATGTTGTTGCAGATGCCGATCTTAATCGCTTTATTCATGTTCTTCCCGTCGGCGATCGAGTTACGTCACCAGAGTTTCCTTTGGGCGCACGACTTGTCTACTTACGACGCTATCTTTAGTTGGAATAAATATATTCCGATCATCACTCCGTATTTCGGAAATCACATCAGTTTGTTCTGTTTGTTGATGACGATCACGAATATTTTTTATACCAAGTATAATATGGAGATGACGAATACTGGGCAGCAACAGATGCCGGGCATGAAGGCCATGATGTACATGATGCCGTTGATGTTCTTGGTGTTCTTCAACCAGTATGCTTCCGGTTTGACGTATTACTATTTCATCTCTACGTTGATCACAATCGTGCAGACATTGATCTTCCGCTATACGATCAATGAGGATAAATTGTTAGCTAAGTTGGAAGCAAACAAACGGAAACCGATGAAGAAATCCAGTTTCATGAAACGTATGGAAGAGGCTCAACGAGCACAGCAGGAGACGTTGCGTAAACAACAAGAGGCTAAGAAAAAACGATAGGATAATAGTAATTGTTGTCCTTGAAAAAGGTCCCTTTATCTGCTTATTGGTAGATAAAGGGACTTTTTTGTATATCTTGGCTCCTCTACTTGAAAAACAAGACGTCTTGATCATGATTCTATTTGTTTATTTGTATTTATTCAAAACTTTTTGTTTGTTTGCATTGTTTTGTATTCAAAAGATTGATGAGGAAATTGATTTTTTCTATATTGAGGAAATAGGGAGGTTATAAATAAGGGATTTTGTCAATGACAAAAAATGAACGATCGCTTCAATGGGTAATAGCGGGAATATTCTTCGTAGTATGCTTTGCTTTCTTTCAATGGATTTACCCAAACCATTTGTTCTTCAAAGAGCAGATGAGGATTTTTTTGTATACCACCGATTATTTTATCTCGTTCTGGGATGAGCCGGCTTGGTTGAGCTGTTATGTGGGGAATTTCTTGATACAGTTCTTCCATTTGACTGTGATAGGCCCGTTAATCGTGACGTGCGTGTTGTTGCTCTTATGGTACTACTCTATGCGGGTTTTACGCAAGTTCGGGAATGGTAATATGGTCTCCATATATGCGTTGTTTCCGGTAGCGTTAGAGTGGGGATTGATTTGCCGGTTGTCGTATAGTATAGCGTCTACGCTTACGTTGATTTTCGTGCTATGGCTCTTCTTGGGATACATCCGGATTAAGAATAAGAGAACGTCCGTTTGGGTGGCTTTTATACTTCTTCCCATAATTTATAGCATGGTCGGTAGCCGGCTGTTTGTCTTCTCCTTGATGGTGATATTCTATGAGGGAGCCAAGAATAGGAAACGGTGGTGGTTCTGGCTTTCTCTTTTGTTATCGAGTTATTTATATCCGTTGTTCATGCGTCATTTTTATGGATTGAGCATTGAGGAGGCCTATAAATATTCCCATGTGGATGGCTTGAGCGTATATTTCCCCGCTTTAGCGTTGATTCTAGAGATATTCGCTTTGGAGATTAAAAGTATACGTAGGATACGTCTGAACCGGCATAGCTTGCTTATTACCTTTTTAGTCGTATTTGGATTCTTTTCATTTGTTATAGCGGGTACGAACCGGAAGCGGGAAAAGGTTCTGGCAGTAGACCAAGCGATCTATAGGGGTGATTGGGAGCGAGTCTTGGATTTGTCTGCCGGATTTGATTCTCCCGATATCTTGGTAAGTTATTATAGGAATATCGCTTTCTCCAAGAAGAACGAGTTGCCCCAGAATTTGATGGATCATTATCAACGAGGGGCGGACGCCTTGTTCTTACCGATCGATTTGAGGTCTTCTATACTTCCCGTGTTTTTCAGTAATGAGGTGTATTATCAATTGGGAGATATGGATATGGCCCGTCACCGGGCGATCGAAGGAATCTTGTTCAGCCCTAAACAAAGAAGCGTACGGCAGATCAAGCGGCTGGTGGAGATTGATATGCGGCGAGGGGATATTGAGGAGGCTAGAAAATACCTGAACCTATTGGACGCGACGTTATTTTATCACTCATGGGCAAGGTCGAAGGAGGAACAGTTGAAGGGTGAGGAGACCTTGTCGATGGAGAAACGTTTGCCGAGGAAAAGTGATTGGGAGCGAGAGCACGACATACTAATGTCCATATCCGATTATCCGGGCGTACTGTCAAGTTTGGTGGCGGAATATCCGGAAAATAAACAGGCATTGGATTATTTGTTGTGCTATTATTTACTGAACGAGAATTTGAATAGTTTTAAGAATGCGTTCGATACTTATTATAAAGGAAAATTTGAGGTTGTACCCCGTTTGTACGAGGAGGCTTTGGTACAAGTCTTATCTAAAAGCTCGGACGAGGAGGTGGACGGTTATCAGATACCTCAAGATGTTATCGAGGATTACCAAGATTACATCCATTGTAAATCGGGTAGAAAAGCAAAGGAGGAATTACGAGAACGTTATTCCTCCACCTATTGGTACTACTCTGACTATATTCATTGAATAATAGTGTAAGTGATCAGCGGTTCGCAAGGAAGGCTAAGGCTTTCTCCATGTCCTCCGGTGTATCTATACCGATCGTTTCTTGCTCTGTGATGCCGACCTTGATTTTATATCCGTTTTCCAACCAGCGTAATTGCTCAAGGCTTTCCGCCAGTTCTAAAGCGGATTGAGGTAATTGGGTGATTTCTTTCAGCACTTGCGCACGATAGGCATATAACCCGATATGTTTGTAAAAGGTATGACTCGGCAACCATTCCGTATATTTCTTGCCCCGGATATAAGGAATAATAGATCGACTGAAATACATAGCCTCGTTGTTTTTGTTGAGTACGACTTTCGGGGAATTGGGATTGAATAGGGTACTCTCGAAATCATCGTCCGAACGGAAAGGCTTTACCAATGTCGCTATTTGCGTGTTTGCGTCGGCGAAGCAGGTTTTGATCGTCTGGATTTGCTCGGGATGGATAAAAGGCTCGTCACCTTGGATATTGACAATCACATCATACCCTTCGCCTATTTTCTGATAAGCCTCGTAGCAACGATCCGTACCGCTACGATGTTGATCGGAGGTCATGACGACTTGGCCACCGAAGGCTTTAACCGCATTCTCTATCCGGATATCGTCGGTAGCTACGCAAACGGAGTCTAAGACATCCTTTACTTGCTCATATACACGTTGTATCATGGGCTTTCCGTTCATATCCGCTAATGGCTTCCCCGGAAAACGGGTAGAGGCGTATCTCGCCGGAATAATTCCTATAAACTTCATCATTCTATATCGTTTTGTTAACTGGTTACTACTTTTCCTTCGCTTAACTGGATCAACTTATCCCGTTCGCCTACGATCCATACGATATCTCCTTCCTCGAAAACCGTACTAGGAGGCGGATTCTTGATCGAGCTACTTCCACGTTCGATACCGATTACCAAGCAAGCGGCTTTATCACGGATACCGGACTCTATGATGGAGCGGCCGATCAATCGGGAACCTTCCGAGATAATGATTTGCTCCATATTCATCTCTTCCTTTCTTGTGTTCGATTGCTCGGCGTATGATTTCTTGTAGCGTTCCTCCAGATATTTCCTAAAGTGCTCCAGATCATCATCTGCGCCAACTACTACCAGTTTATCGAACGGGTAGAGCCGCTCGTCTCCTCCCGGTATGTTGATTCGCTTCTCTCCCCGGATAATCGTTACGATATTTACGTTGCACTTTTGCCTGAAGTTTAATTCTTTCAGGCTTTTTCCCATACTGGGGGAATTCTGCTTCACCTCGAAATCTGCTAAATGGAGATCTCGTTCTAATAAGTGGTTCGCGAAACGCTGGTTAATCGGGGCTTTTCGCTCTTGCTCCACTTCTCTCGCTACAAGGTTACTGAAAAAATGCCGTTCCATCAAGATCGACTGCCTCTTTAGCCGTTTGGAGAATATCATTAATACGATAACAGCGGAGGCGACCGCCAGCATAATTCCTAGCGCAGCATTCAATAACCGTGCGACAGGAAGCATGACGAGACCGATACAGAGCAGGATTCTGAGGATCACGAGTGATACTAGGGGACCCCGGTTATATTTATTATCGTTCCATAATTGCTGGAACTCCACGGAATGATTCTTTTTCATCATGATCGCCCGCAACATCGGGGAGATCAGAGCTAGGATTAAGATCAAGGAGATTAGACTTCCTTGGATGCCGGGCAAATGTTTACAGATGAACGGAGTCACGATTTGTAGCCATAAAAAGATAAGTACTAGGCAGACGGCGGTATAAGTACCGACGATGCGGACCAAGGCTTTTAGTAACTTATTCCATGCGCTTTTTTGACGGATCGTATTGGAACCGGATGAATATCGCTCCAAGAACTGTTTCCAATTCTCCGGTATGATCCGCTCCGCCCATTTGTAGGTAGGTTCCGCTAGCCGGATCATATAAGGTGTGAAGAATGTCGTGATCACGGATACGGCGACAACGATCGGATACAGATATTGATCCGTCACGTTTAATGATAGTCCCAAACCTGCGATGATGAAGGCGAATTCTCCGATCTGCGCTAACGAGAAACCAGACTGGATGGCTATTTTTATCGGTTGTCCGGACAGTAATACTCCGAAACTGGCGAAACAAATCTGTCCGGCCATGACTACGAGCGTGATAATGAAAATCGGGATTTTATACTCCCAGAGCATCTGAGGATCGATTAACATGCCTACAGACACGAAGAAAATCGCTCCAAATAAGTCTTTTACGGGTTTTACCAAATGCTCGATCCGTTCAGCGTCAATGGTCTCGGCCAAAATAGAACCCATGACAAAAGCTCCGAGAGCCGATGAGAATCCGGCTTTTGTGGCGATCATAACCATACCAAGGCATAGCCCGATGCTCACGATCAACAGAGTCTCCTCATTTAGGAAGCTTTTTGCCTTTTTCAGAAAAGAGGGGATCAAATAGATCCCGACAACGAAACAGAATAAAAGGAAAATGCCTAATTTGACCACGCTATCCAGCATCTCCATGCCTTCCACGTGTTTACTTACCGCTACGGTAGAAAGTAATACCATTAATAATACGGCGAATAGATCCTCCACCACCAAGATACCGAATACGACACCGGCGAATCGTTGGTTACGCAATCCCATGTCGTCGAATGCCTTGAAGATAATCGTCGTGGAAGACATCGATAACATACCTCCGAGGAAAAGACTGTTCATATGTCCCCAACCCAGTGATAAGCCCGTGATATATCCCGCTGTCATCATACCTATAACAACGGTTATGGCTCCAATGACGGCGGTTCCTCCCACCTTCATCAACTTCTTGAAACTGAAATCGAGCCCCAAAGCGAATAACAGGAAGATAACGCCTATATCAGCCCAGATACGGATACTTTCCACATCTGTAACTGTCGGTATTTGCTCGATGGAAGGTCCGGCGAGTATTCCGGCTACGATATACCCCAATACGACCGGTTGCTTTAACTTTTTGAATAACAGGGTAACCAACCCGGCGGATATGAGTATGACCGCAAGATCTGATATTAGCGCAGGTATCTGAGACATCGTTTATTGTTTTTTCGATTGCCAAAGTTAGGTATTTATTTTAATTTTGTGTCTCAAAACAGAAGCCAAAATGAAGAAGAAACATCCGATTGAAGCGCTTATAGAGCAAGGGGAACATCAACAACTTGATTTCAAGTTTGAGGTGAGCGACAGCAAGAAGATTGCCCGGACATTGAGTGCGTTCGCGAATACAGATGGCGGGCGGCTGCTGATTGGAGTGAAGGATAACGGCGCTATTTCCGGTGTGAGAAGTGAGGAGGAATATTATATGATCGAGGCTGCTTCTAAAATGTATACGCATCCCGAGGTGCCGTTTACAGCTAAGCGCTGGGATGTCAACGGGAAGACCGTATTGGAGGTTTATATCGCCCCAAGCGATGAGAAACCGCATACGGCACCGGATAAAGACGATAAATACAAGGCCTATATCCGGGTTGCAGACGAGAATATATTAGCGAACGAAGTCCTCATGCAAGCATGGAAGAAGCAGAAAACCAAAGAAGGTACATTGCTGAAAATAAGTAAGCCCGTCGAGATCCTGTTTTCTTGGCTCGACGAGCATCCTTATATCAGCATAAAGCAATTTTGCCGTATCGCCCATATCAATTATTATGCGGCCCGTAACATCCTAAGTGATTTGATGGCTATGGGAGCGATGGAATATGTCGTGATCGATAAATGTATTGCCTATAAACGGATCGCATAGACTCGTTTATAGGTTGATTACATAGACTTGCGCGCTCTCGAATCTGACGACTTTGATAGGAGTCCCTTTCTCGATGAAGCCAGACTCCGATACGCCGTCATACAACTCTCCCTCGATAGATACTTTACCCGAAGGACGTAAAACGGTAGCGGCCGTGCCCTCTTTTCCGATCAGTTGTGTCAAATTGGGGCTGGATACCGCTTTTTCCAAATCAGCGTTTAATGCCATTTTCTTTAGCGGTCCTTTATGTCCTATTTTGTTGGATAACCATATCACTAACGTGAATCCGATACCCAGACCTAATAGAACCGTTAAGGCGGCTCTGCCCGTATCCATTCCAGATACGTTTTGAAAATCAAAAACAGTATTGTTCAGTAAGCTCATCGTAAGTCCGCCGACCACGAGAATAATTCCACTTATCCCCGCTATGCCAAAGCCCGGGATCACGAATATCTCCAACATTATTAATATAACGCCGAGAATGAATAACAGGATTTCCCAGTTTTCAGCCAACCCGTCCATATAGAGAGGAGCGAAGTAAAGGATAGCCGCTATTATCGCGGCGGCGGATGGAAAACCAAGCCCCGGGGTTTGCATCTCGAAGTAAATACCACCGATGATAATAATGATTAATAAGCTCTGTATTACCGGACTCATAAAGAAACCTTTTACATTATCGAACCATGAGGGTTCATAACTTTTAATCTCATAGTCCTTACATCCGATATATTCTGTGATTACTTGATCCGGACTCTCGGCGATGCCATCGCAATAACCCCATTTGAGTGCTTCTTGAGAGGTAAGTGTCAATACCTTACCGCTATCGATGAGGTTGGGGACGATCACTCTGTCATCGACCATCGCTTCGGCGATTAAAGGATCTCTTTTCCATTTATAGATCGTGTCGCCGTTTTGTATAAGCGTATCTTTCCCTTGTGCCTCAGCCGTCGAACGGATCATGGAACGCATATAAGATTGATATTTATCAGGTAGAGCCGCACCCGTTTGATTGACAACCGTTGCCGCACCTATATTCGCCCCTTTCCGCATATAGATTTTCTTGCATGCTATGGAAATTAAAGCACCTGCTGAAGCTGCGTTATTATCGATAAATACATATACTGGTATGGGACTATATAAAATAGCCGTTCGCATAGAATCGGCAGATTCCAGTAATCCGCCGTATGTGTTCATATGCAATAAGATGGCATCGGCGTTCAATTGCTTAGCCTCTGATAATCCGTTATGGAGATAAATCCACGTGGTGTTATCGATCTCTTTTTTTATATCAATCGTATATATTAAGGACTTCTCTTTAGCCTCTGATTGAAGAGAGATTGCAAGTATTAATACTATAGCTGTTAATATTGTTAATAAACGTTTCATCTTGTTTGTATTATATTCGTTTTTAATATTTGGTTGAAAATTGTAACTGGCTTGTTGTAAATGTTGATTTTTGTAACTTGTGCAACTTGTAAATAATACTCATTTTCAGTAAGATTTACAACAAAAATATTAAGTTACGATTTTTAATATTAATATTTATCAAAGAACTGTATATCTCCATTTTTAATTTATATATTTGTTGCATCCTTCAATGTTTGAGGGATAATACTTATACAGTATTAAACTTTATTTAACTAGTAAAAATATGAATGCGTTGCAATTTCAGAAAAAATTATTGAGCATGCAAGAAAACATGATGAATTTTGCGCTTATGCTTACAGCGAATAGGGATGATGCCCAAGATCTGATGCAGGACACAACGCTGAAGGTTTTAGACAATCAAGAAAAATTTGTAGACAATATCAATTTTAAGGGCTGGGTCTTGACTGTGATGCGTAACATTTTCATTAACAATTATCACAAGATCGTTCGCACGCAAACTGTCGTAGATCAAGGTGTCGACTTATATAACTTGGATGTCGTGAACGATTCAGGTTTTGACTCTCCGGATGGCGCTTATCAAATTCAAGAGATCACGAAAGCGATCAACGGTTTGAACAATGAGTTGAAGGTTCCATTCTCTATGTTTTTGAGCGGCTATAAGTACAATGAGATCGCTGATAAACTGGATGTTCCTCTGGGGACGGTTAAGAGCCGTATTTTTTTCGCTCGACAAGAATTACAAAAAGTTTTAAAAGATTTTCGTCAAGGATAAAATTTACTTTATATAAAAGAAGCCGTCTTTAACAAAAGACGGCTTTCTTTTTATTCGGCCGGTTGGTATAAATATCTCTTGATGCTTCTTTTGGGTGTTTTCTCGAATTCTTCTTGATACAGCTTGAAACAGGTGATTTTACTGTAATTCGGCATCTCCTCGTTTACTTGGTCAATGTTGGTCTGCATCAACTTCTCGATTTCGGAATGTTGTATACCTGCCTTATCTACTTGCTCCCAATCGGGATAGATGAGGGCGACTAGTTTACCTCCTTGGGAGATGATGAGCGATTCCGCTACATATAGCATATTATTCAAGCGATCCTCGATCTCTTCCGGATAGATATTTTGTCCGCTGGGGCCTAGAATCATGGTTTTACTACGGCCGCGGATATATAAAAATCCATCTTTATCGAGGGTTCCCAGATCGCCGGTACGCATCCATCCGTCAGGCATCATAACGGCTTTCGTAGCCTCCGGATTCTTGTAATAACCGAGCATCACGTTCATACCCTTCACCAATATTTCTCCCACCTTGTTTTCCGGGTCCTCTGAATCGATGCGGACTTCCATACGGTCGACGATACGTCCTACGGAACCGGGCTTAAACTCATCCCATTGCGCATAGGAGACTAGCGGGCCACATTCGGTCATCCCGTAGCCTACGGTATAGCGGAAATGGATGGAATGAAGGAACGTTTCCACTTCTTTATTGATAGCGGCTCCTCCGATAACGATCTCCCCGAAGTTTCCTCCGAAAGACGCCGTTAACTTGGCGGAAATGGTATCCAGCACTTTCTGGTCTATATAGGGGACTTTCAAGAGCAATTTAATCAAAGGCTTCTCCAGTTCGGGGAATACCTTGTTTTTGATGATTTTCTCGATAATCAGAGGTACGGCTAGGATCAGCGCCGGCTTGATCGTCGTGAAAGCTTCCGCTATGATTTTCGGGCTGGGGGTACGTGTGAGGAAGTGTACATGGCAGCCTTTATTCACGGAATTCAATACCTCGAATGCCAATCCGTACATATGGGCCATCGGAAGCATACATACGATATTATCACCCGGATGGATGAACGGTAAATTGTCGTAAGCGAATTGCGTATTACTCCATAAGCTCCGATAGGGGATCATAACCCCTTTCGAGAAACTGGTGGTTCCGGAAGTATAATTAAGTACCGCTAATTCTTCCGGCTTTTCCACGTGATACCGAACATCGTTCGACGTGAATGAACGAGGGTACTTTTTACCGAAATATTCATTAATCCGATCTCTTACTACCCGGACTTCTTTGCTTTTACTGTGAATGATCGAGAAGTTATCCAGCATCATGAACAGTTTCACGTCGGGCATCATGCGTTCATTCATATTCTCCCAGTTGCTGGAAGCGGCAAGGACTGCCTTTGCCTCGGAATGATTTACGATATGATGTATATTATCCGGTTTGAATTCATGTAGAATAGGCACGGCTACGGCTCCATAAGCCAAGATCCCGAAGAAACAGATCGCCCAGTTGGAGGAGTTCCGTCCAACTAAAGCCACCTTATCCCCCTTTTTAATGCCGGCATGCTCTAGGATAATATGAAATTTCTCGATTCGACGAGCTACATCTTTATAATGGAAGGTATGTCCATTATAATCGGAGAACGCCGGGAGATCCCAATGCTCCTTGATGCTATTCTCTATGAGTCCTAAAAAACGATTCTCCATACTAATTTATTTATCAAATAACCATATGACAGGGTGGAAAGTTGTCAAAAGCCAAAGATAGTGCCTTTTCTGTAAATTATGAGTTTCAGTCTGCCGGAAACTGAAATATTCTTTACCTTTGTCTCTCCAAATAGAAGAATATGGTAGCACCTCTGGTAAAACGGATATGGATCTGGTGCAGGAATCTGTTGATCTTCCTGTTTGTATCCAGTATATTGGCGGTAGTGGTATATAAATTTGTACCCGTATATTATACGCCATTGATGTTTATTCGTATGTATGAGCAGCATCAGGATGGGAAGAAAATGAAACTCGGTCATACGTGGGTTCCTATATCCAAGATCGCCCAGCCTTTGGTTCAAGCGGTCATAGCGTCGGAGGATAACCTGTTCATGGAGCATAATGGCTTTGATGTGGAACAAATCCAGAAGGCACGGGCCGAGGCCGAGAAAGGTAAAAGGGTAAGAGGTGCCAGCACGATTTCCCAGCAGACCGCTAAGAATGTATTTCTTTGGCCGGGGAAAAGTTATTTACGGAAAGGTATCGAGGTCTATTTTACCTTCTTGATCGAATGGATATGGGGAAAGGAACGTATTATGGAAGTCTATCTGAACTCGATAGAGATGGGGGAGGGTATCTATGGTGCGGAGGCGGTAGCGGAGGCTCATTTCGGTAAGCATGCCTACCAATTGACCAAAAGCGAGGCAGCCTTGATAGCGGCCACACTTCCAAATCCCCGGAAGTTTAATTCTGCTAAACCGTCACCTTATATGCTGAAACGACAAGCGAAAATAATTTCCTTAATGGGAAAACTGATAAAAGTAGAAATGGGATATGGTGCCGGGCAAGTTGATCCCGGTACCGGAAAGGTTAAAAAAAGAAAGAAATGGAGAGCTTCCGTTATCATGACTTGGGACGAATCGCTTATGCCGATGCGTTAGAATATCAGACAGCTGCTTTCGAGGTCTTATTGGATGCGAAGGCAACGGGAAAGAAAGAGGATAATCAATTATTCTTTTGTGAGCATTTACCGGTCTTGACGATCGGTAAAAGTGGCAAGGACTCTAATTTGCTTATTCCCGAGGAAACTTTACGGGAACGAGGGGTCTCGTTTTACCATATAAACAGAGGGGGGGATATAACGTATCACGGGCCGGGACAGATTACCGGTTATCCGGTATTTGATCTGGAATATTGGAATCTGGGATTGAAACAATACATCCATATGCTGGAAGAGACGATCATCCGTTTCCTATCGCTTTACGACTTGAAAGGGGAACGTTTGGAAGGGGCGACGGGTGTATGGCTAGACCCTGAAGTACCGGGGCGTGCCCGTAAGATCTGTGCGATTGGCGTGAAAAGCAGCCGGTTCGTTACGATGCATGGCTTTGCTTTGAATATAAATACGGATCTGAGTTACTTTTCATTGATCAACCCTTGTGGTTTTACGGATAAAGGCGTTACCTCCTTGGCTATGGAGTTGGGGGTACCCCAAGACTTTGAGTTGGCAAAAAGTCAATTGAGATCGATTTTCATGGAAATCTTCGCTTGATATGGCAGTCATTCATTTCGCTCCTTTGCAAGGATATACGGATTCGGTTTATAGAGAGGCGCATACCCGAGTATTCGGGGGCGTAGATACCTATTATACTCCTTTCGTAAGGATAGAGAAAGGTGGTTTCCGGAATAAGGACTTGAAGGATATCGCTTGCGATAGAAATAGGCAGGTACATGTCGTACCGCAATTGATCGCTTCCACACCAGACGAGTTTCGGCCGATCGTGCGTTTATTCCAAGAGAATGGATACAAGGAAGCGGATATTAATTTAGGATGCCCTTTCCCTATGCAGGTCCGTGCGCATAGAGGCTCGGGACTTTTGCGGTACAAGGAAGAGGCCGAGTCTTTATTACGTACGATTGAGGAGTTCCCGGATATTTCTTTTTCTATGAAAATGCGTTTGGGGTGGGAGTGTACCGACGAGTCATTCGTGCTTCTTTCCTTATTAAATAAGTTACCTTTGAAGCATATAACCTTGCATCCCCGGTTAGGGATACAGCAATATAAAGGAGCTATCGATTGGGATGGATTCTCTCGTTTTTATGATGAATGTGAACTTCCCTTATATTATAATGGAGATTTAGTGGGGCTGGAAGATATCCGAGGAATAAAGGAGCGTTTTCCGGGGCTTGCCGGGATCATGCTGGGACGAGGGTTATTGGCCTCTCCTTGGCTGGCCACTGAGTTTGTGTCCGGACAGGTCTTGACCGTGAATGAGAGGCGGGATAAACTAGTCATGTTCCATGAGTCGTTGATGGATGAATATGCTGCCCGGTTGGAAGGTGGCGAGCATCAGGTATTATCTAAAATGAAGACAATCTGGGATTATCTTTTGCCGGAGGCCGATAAAAGGCTTCGCAAGAAAGTATTGAAAAGTACTTCCCTTACTTCTTATCAGTCGGCAGTGAAAGATTTGTTGAGTCTTTGACTACGGGAGGGACATTCGTAGAGTCTTTGGGGATCAAGGGTAAAAGAGGCCTCTTTCTTCTCCTGAAAATCTCAGAGAAGTTCGTGAAGTCTTTCCGGTACATGATACCTACACCTTGTATGGTTAATGCTTGCTTCAGGCCGAAATACATATCTCTGGCATGGTTATAAGCCTTTAGCCGGATCTCACCGGAGGGGGTCAACTTATATTCTAGGTCGAACTCTCCGATAAAAGTGTTATTTTTGCCTGTAGTGACCGTATTTCTCATACCGAAATTACCATTGATCAATAAGCGGTTGTTTAGCAACTGGCTGGATAATATCATCTCATATTCCGTGTCTTCCTTGAAACCGTCCTGTCCCGCTCGTATGTTTGTCCCTATTTGTACTTTATCCGTGAAACTACCTAATAGATTGGATAATTGCGCTGAGATAGCGGATGAAGCCACGGCGTTTAACTCGCTAGACTTATAACTCGTTTGGGCATATTCTGGTGTGTAGAATTTATTTAACACCAGCAAATAAACAATTTGCCGAGTCATCATATCCTCTGTGTCTATAAACGCTTTGACTTGACGCTCTAATTCCTCGTTAGAGTTCGGAAATTCTAAGTCGAAGGAAATAGACGGGCTGCGCAATGCGCCTTTAAGGTTTAAGACGCAATTGACGGGTATGTTTGTTCGAGAACTTTCTTGTAAGAGACTCTGATCCAAGTCTCCGATATTTGCGGTCAGATTGTAGATCGCATTGATATCCATATGGGCATTAAAGGGATCGCCACGGAAATTGATCGTGCTACCGTCTCTGATCTTAAAGTCTTTATGGATGATTTGCTGTAAGCTGAAATTATAGTTTCCTTGTACGATATTCACGTCGCCATACATACGAAGATCACTTCTTGTTCCATATTGTATTTGTAAACTTCCACTGGCGTTTCCTTTGATACGGTCTCCCGCTATCGGGTCCATGATTAGCTCTATATCGGCATCGGGTGTGATATCAAGGAGGAAGTTCATTCGTAGCTCGGCTCCCTCGTCTGTCTCGTGTACGATATTCAATGGGTGTGTGGACGTGGAATCTACGTTAGCGGCCAACTTGCTTTTATCGACGAACGTGATAAAATCATAGTCCGTAGCCGAGTTCTTATTCATGAAGTCCAGATAAATAGCGGTCTTAGGTTCGCTTTTCATATTAATATCAAAGTCGATCAACTTACCGTTACCCTTGATCTGCGCCGTTCCACTGGCGAATACAGTTCCGTAAATCAGCGGATTCTTTTTCTGGTTGGCGTTATACATCAACATATTATTGCCTTGCACGTTTACGAGGAAGCTATAATCCCGGAAATGCAAATGGTTGAACTTGAGGCTGACTTTCCCTAGGTTGCCGAATTGATCCTTGACCGTGATATTCCGTAAATTGACGGATGTAGAGTCAAGGTGGACGGAATCGGAGAAGGTATAATACGTATCCAAGAAATCAACGCCTACCCCTCCATCCATGACATAGGCATCTCCCTCGACATTCAGCTCCTTAAAGGGGCCGTGCAAATGTATACTTCCGAATCCCCGGCCTTGCAAGTTCTTTACGACCGTATCGACAAAGGGCTGCAAGAAAGCTAGATTGATATCATTGGCATCGAAATACAAGGATAGCCCCGCATTGGGTCCGACCGGGAATACATAGCCGTTTACATCCGTCCAAGTGCTGTCGTTCTTGTAGATGCTTCCCAGCATAAGGATACCTTTCTGTGCGTCGTCCCATTCGCTGAAGAGATTGAGGCGACCCAAGGGGGTTTGGTTGAATGAGAAATTCTTTACTTCCAGATCCGTGTTTAGCATACGGCTATTGAATAAATCATTCACGTAGAACTTACCGGTAGCCTCACCTCCGAATTGCAAGACTGGGATATTCAATACGTCGAAGACATAACTCAGCTCTATTTGCTTCAAGTCTACCAATAAAGTATCTGCCGGATCTTTTGAGATCGTCCCTTCCATAGATAAATACTGGGTCTCATGATCTACCCGGAAATGCTCGATACCGATCTTGCCCTCACGAATCGTTATATTCGCCGGATTGATGGTCCAGAGCGTGTCTTTAATAATGAGGGGGCTTTTATTCAACGTGACTTCCGTACGTAACTTGGCCGGCCCTTTCTCGCTTTCCTCTTCGACAAAAAGGGTAGAGGCGGAGATGTCGGCCTTAAATAACCGCTCTTTATTATTCGCCCAGCCAATCAGGGTGTTCACCAGATTATCTTTAGCGTCTGCTTTGATATCAAGGTAGTTACGCAGTCCCTTGTCGTTATAATTAATCGTTTTTAATTGTAGGTTTACCTTATCGTTCGGATTGTCGCAAACCAAGTAGCCGGATTCGAACATGGATTTCCCGAGATTGAACTTCGGAAGCCACGCCTCGATACGGAACTTATTATAAATATTATTATAATGTCCCGTGATCCGTCCGGGTTGCACCATCGTGAACGGTAGTTTTAATGTCGTAGAAAGCGCTTCCGTATTCTCGATCGTTAATAGGAGGGCGAAGTTATTCTCTTTCACGATTTGTTTTTTCTGGGTCGTGTTGATCAAGGCTGGCACATATCCCTTGAACGTATTCATAAGGCTGGGGATTAGCGTGTTGAATGAGTAAGACCCGGTGACCTCTCCATTCAAGATATCGGACGTTATGGTTAATTGCCGGTCGAGACTATGCCCCGAGGCAACTACTTCGAATTTCTTAAGGAAGAAGCTGCTGGGAGTGGTCTCGAAAGAAAGACTGTCCAACGTGATGCTACCTTCCAGATTATCGATATTATCTCCGGTGAAATCCGCATTTAAAGCCAAGGAGATATTCGGCGCCTCATATTTGTCTGTCAGGTTCAATCGGTCCGGCCGGAAATGATCGAGGCGGGCGGTGAAATTAAACAAGGAGTTTTGCCCTTGGTGCTGGAAGATGCCTTGGGCGTGTAACTCGCCATTGGGATCGTTTACATGGATAGTCCCATCGAAACTACTCTTCCTGAAATTACCGGAAAGATTTATATCCTTGTATTTATAAGCTTTATAATCGAACTCCTTGACTTGTGCTTGGATATTTCCGGAGAAATTTCCGCCAACAGGTCTACGGGTATCGATATTGATGTCGAAGCGAGCCTCCCCGAAAGGATTATTCTCACCAAATAACTCATGGAGCCGCAAGTTGCTGGAGGCGATGCGTCCCCGTAGGTAAGCGGCTATATTCTTATCCTTGTTGCTACCGAATATCAAGTCTGTCTGTATGGAGCCGATGGAAGACGATAATTTTCCGAAAGCGACTAGGTTATCAAAAAAGCCTGATATCTCGCCCGTGAAATTGATCGTCCCCAATTTGACGACCGGGGCCGGGAGACTCTTCGGACGCTCATTGAAGTTATTGGCCAGACTGGAGATGCCGTCTGTCGTGATATACATCTTATTCACCTTCCCTAAAAGATACGTTTCCTCAGGATGGGTGATGTTTTTCAGTTCCATCTGGCCGATAAACAGCATCTTATCGCTATACTTCAAGGTGAGGCGCTTCAAGTTAAAATTATTGATGTAGCCGTTTGCCTCGGCCGATAACTCAATCGTGTCGGCGAAGTTCTTGAACGCCGGGACGAAAGGGGATAAGTCTTTCAGGCAGATTTGCGAAGGTGTTATATTCAAATCGATCGGAGCGTTGTTCAAGAGAGCGGGAAGGCTATCGATCTCGCTTAAATCGATCCGGGCACGCCCGATCTTCAAGTCTGTCTGCGGCAAGCGTACCTCGAAGTCCTGCACGAAAGCGCTATCCCGGTTCCCGACCACGTTCAGCGATAACTTATTCAAGGAGAAACCGGATGCCTCATCGAAACTCATCTTCTTGATATGGGCGTTCACGCTGTCCTTGTTAAAAGCCTTGAGGGATATCTTGGCACTCAGGTTCTTGATATCGATATGCTTGGCGTTGAACTTTCCCGGGGTCTCTTTCTCGCTATCCACGTTATAGCTGAAATTACCTCTTCGGATCATGATGGAGTTGAAACGGAGATCGATATTCTTCTCTTTCTTTATCGAATCCTTGCTGGCGAAAGCGTCGATGACGAATTGCAGGTTCAAGGGGCTTTCGGGCGTATGTTTTCGTAGGTTGAAGGAGAAACCGAACAAACGTACCGTCGTGAAGACGAACTTCCCTTCCAGTAACGGCATGATCTCGAATCCCGCCGCCACATGGTTCGCCTCGAACATGACTTTCCCGTCTTGGTCTTCCAGATAAAGCCCTTCCAGTACTAGGCGATTGAACCATTCGATATCCACGTTACCGATCTTTACGGGCACACCGAGGTGGCCGGATAACTGGGTCGTGGCTACTTCTGATACTTTGTTTTGAATATAAGGAATTCTCAGTAAGATGCCCGGCAACGCATAGAATATCCAGAATAATGTAAGCAGGGTAATGATTATGTATTTAAGTCCTCTGATATCTTTTCTATTTATTTAGCGCAAATCTACAACAATATCGCGATAGATTTCGTTAATTCGCGGAAAAAAGAATGAAGATATGAGTATAACGATATTAGGAATCGAGTCTTCTTGCGATGACACTTCCTCTTCGGTGATCCGTGACGGCGTGATGCTGTCCAACGTAATAGCCAGTCAAGCCGTTCATGAGGCCTATGGCGGGTTGTCCCCGAGTTGGCTTCCCGTGCCCATCAGCAGAATATTATTCCGGTAGTAGCCGAGGCCATCAAGCGTGCCGGCATTGATAAGTCCGAGTTGAGTGCCGTGGCGTTTACTCGTGGACCGGGTTTGATGGGTTCTTTATTGGTCGGGACCTCGTTCACCAAGGGTTTGGCCGCTTCCTTGGATATCCCGATGATCGAGGTCAATCACTTACAGGCTCACGTGTTGGCTCATTTTATCAAGGAGACTCCGGACGATGACCATGCTCCCTCGTTTCCTTTCCTTTGCTTGTTGGTTTCGGGCGGTAACTCGCAAATCATAAAGGTGAACGCTTATAATGATATGGAGGTGATCGGCCAGACGATCGACGACGCCGCAGGAGAGGCTTTCGACAAATGCGCCAAGGTGATGGACTGGGTTATCCCGGTGGCCCAGTCGTGAATCGTTTGGCGAACGAGGGTAATCCGAATGCCTTTACGTTCAGCAAGCCGCATATCCCCGGATATGATTATAGCTTCAGTGGCCTGAAGACCTCCTTCTTATATACCTTGCGTGATCATTTGAAAGATGATCCGGATTTTATTGAGAAGAACAAGCGAGACCTATGCGCTCCTTGCAAGCTACGGTAATCGATATTTTGATGAGTAAATTGCGTAAGGCGGCGAAGGATTTGTATATAAAGGAAGTAGCTGTCGCCGGAGGTGTATCGGCCAATTCCGGTTTGCGTGAGGCATTCTTGATCACGCAAAACGTTATGGCTGGAAAGTGCATATCCCGAAGTTCTCGTTCACCACGGATAACGCCGCTATGGTAGCTATCACGGGATATTATAAGTATATGGATAAGGAGTTCTGTCCGATGGATGCCGCTCTTTTCTAGGGTTGTCTTATAGGAAAATAGTTTTACTATAGAGAAACAAAGTTTTTCTAGGAAAACAAAGTTTCTTCCTAATGAAACTATTGTTTTCCCATAATGAAACTCCTAGTATCATTATAACAATGGAAGTAGATGATTTACCAATAGAGTTAGAGGTAGCGGACGCACTCAAATCAGGACACTTGATGATGGGTACGGCAGAGAGTTGTACAGGCGGAAAGATTGCCAGCATGATAACCTCCATGACGGGCAGCTCGGAATACTTCACCGGGGCGTGGTAGCCTATTGCAACGAGGTGAAGCATCATGTGCTCGGTGTCTCCGAGGCGGACTTGAACACTTTCGGGGCCGTAAGCCAGCCGGTCGTGGAGCAGATGGCCCGTGGGACTATGCGGGTATTGGGATGTGATTGTGCCGTCGCTACCTCCGGATCGCCGGCCGGGAGGCGGGACTCCCTCGAAACCGGTGGGAACGGTATGGATTGCCGCCGCTTATAAGGAGAGGATTCTCTCCGAGTGCTATCATTCGGGGAGAATCCTCGTATGGAGAACATTCGCTTGTCGGCAGAGGCGGCGTTGCGTATGTTGCTCGGATTGATTCGTGAGTAAAGGGACTATCGCTTAATGGGCGATCTCGTCCACGATTCGTTTATAGCCTCTCGTTCGGGTGTAATCCGTCTGAGAATAAGGATTCGTTTATCTTGCCGTCTTCTGAAGCAACTTCGTACCCGGTTCTTGAACGTGTACCATCCGGTCTCGGCTATTTGACGGATGCGGAGATTGAGATTCCTTACCCGTTCTTCTTGGTTACGGCGGGGCAAGATGCCGATTACCTTGATCTTGGCCTCCGGCTGCCGTTGCCTGATGGCGGAAAGCAAGAAACGAATGCCTTCCACGATCCTCGTTGTCATTGTTGATTCCGATGTTATTCGTGCCGATCATCAATACTACCTCAGCCTTGTATCCATCCAATTCACCATGATAGACTCTCCAAAGTACGTTCTCGATACGGTCGAAACCATATCCGAGATTGTGGAATCCAGCCGGACGCATGATTTTCTCCCATGTTTCCATACCTCGCACGGACGGTCCTTTGGGCTCTCCTCCCAGAAATGCGTGATGGAATTACCTAGGATCACCCGTCGAGGCGGGTTGCTTTGATTCAGCGAGAGAATATCCCGGTGACGTTTTTGCCATTCGTAATTATTGGGTTCCCGGCGCTGGGTGACAGGCATTGTGGTAGAGAGGTCTCCTTTGGGGATGCGTAATATCTCCCGTACTTTCCGCTCTACGGCGTTCGCTTGTGTTTCCATGCCCCAGTCGGAAGGATGGACGTAATCTACCCAAGCATCCGGGTGCAGTCCCAGCTCTTCTCGTGTAAGGTAGTAGATATCTTTTATCCCTTGTGCCTGCAATTCCTCGAATGCTTTTTAGCTCCTTCGTTCATGCGCACATAATCTTGTAGCTTCGTATCGTCGGCGAGTGCGTTGCTATATCCGGCATGCTCCACCAATAAGATCGGAGAGGAGTGGGTGGCACGTATTTGCTTGACTGCGTCCGATACGAGTTGCGTGATCTCATCTTTGCTCTTTGGCGTGAGGTTGGGCAGGCAGTCAAGGATATAAAGGCGTGCGTCTATCTCACAAATAAAATCCAATACCTCTCTAAACGTCCGTTACCGGAGAAGCCTAGGTTGATAAGCGGATATCCCAGTGAACGCTGCAAGATCGTGCCCCAAGTCATGCCCGGACGGGAGGCGCATGCGCCTTGGGCGATCGAGGTTCCGCATAAAAGAATCGGTTTCGGGCGATACGGGATAAACGTAAGCTCATCGTTTTCGGCACGCCGATTTCCAACCACTTTATCGTATTATAAGGAGGCAGGTAGAGGCGGAACTCATAGCCCCTGTCATGATACAGATCTTTGCCTATGTTCGTATAATGATATTGAAGCGTATCTCCGGAAGGATAACCGCCGAAATAAAATCTCCATTGGCCATCGCTATCGATACTATATAGATCTACGCCGGATACGCCTGTCGTGGGCATATGTGGCATATTCAGCGGTCCGCTTACTTGATAGCGTACTTTTAGTTCAGGGCGTTGCTGAAAATGAATCGCCAACCCGGCGGAGTTGCGCGATAAATCCCAGACGGTTTACGTACCTTGCCTTCGGCTCTTTGGGGAAGCCGGACGTAGCTGTCTCCGATCTCTTCGGTCCATCCTTGGTTTTGTATGACAGGGAATCCATATTCGAGCGGGTTGAGCCATTTCCATTGTGCGTGGGCGGATAGAGCCGTGAGGCATACGAGCGTTAAGAAGATTTTGTGAAGTCTCATCATTCCGGTATTATTTGTTTTGTTATGAATATGACAAAGATAATATATATTTGTATTCATAAACAAACTTAAATCAATAAACCATGAGTAAAAACATTCTATTTGCTTTCTCTTTTTAATGGGCGCTATCCCGTCGATCGCCCAGAAGAATTACCAAGTCCAGTCTCCAAACCGGGATATAAAGGTGGAGGTTACGGTAGCCGATAAAGTCACTTTCGCTATCGTACAGGATCATTCGGAGGTGATGAATTCTGCCGTATCTATGACTTTACAAGGAGGTGAGGTACTTGGCGCTAACCCGAAAGTCTTGAAAGTGACGAAGACCTCGGTAGACAAGGAGATACCCTCTCCGTTCTATAAGAAGGACGTAGTAAAGGATATCTATAATGAGATGCAAATCTCGTTCCGGGGAAACTACGGGCTGGTTTTAGGGTGTATAACGATGGAGTCGCTTACCGTTTCACGACGAAAAGAAAGGAACCGATCGTTATTGCCGATGAGGAGGCCGTCTATAATTTTCCCTCGGATTATAAGACATTCACCGCTTACGTGAATAGTACGAAGCCGACGTTCGAGGAGCAATTTTTCAATTCCTTCGAGCAGCCCTACGCAAACGAGACGATCACTGGCCTGAATGATAAACGCCTGAAGATCCTGCCTCTTTGGTGGATCTGGGAGATGGTCGCAAGATCTGTATCACGGAAGCCGATCTGGAGGATTTCCCGGGATGTTCTTGAATAACGAGACGGGAAAACCTTCCTTTAAAGCGGTTCATGCGCCTTATCCGAAAGTGAAGGAGCAAGGTGGCCATAATCAGTTACAGATGTTGGTGAAAGAGCGTGAGAACTATATCGCCAAAACATCCGGAACCCGTTCTTTCCCTTGGCGTGCGTTTATAATCTCCCGGAATGATAAGGAGTTGGCCGATTGCGATATGGTCTACCGTCTGGCTTCTCCCTCCCGGGTAAACGATATCTCTTGGATCAAGCCGGGTAAGGTGGCTTGGGATTGGTGGAACGACTGGAATCTATACGGTGTGGATTTCCGTGCCGGAATCAATAATCCCACCTATAAATATTATATAGACTTCGCCGCCGAGCATGGTATCGAGTACGTAATCTTGGATGAGGGCTGGGCCGTGAACCTGCAAGCGGACATGATGCAAGTAATACCGGAGATCGATCTTCAAGAATTGGTGGATTACGGTAAATCCAAGAATGTCGGTATTATCCTTTGGGCAGGTTATTGGGCTTTCGCCCGTGATATGGAGAATGTCGTGAAGCATTATTCGGATATGGGCGTGAAAGGCTTCAAGGTGGATTTCTTGGATCGTGACGATCAGGAAATGGTGAACTTTGTTTATAAAGCCTCCGAGGTATGCGCTAAATATAAGATGCTAGTGGATTTCCATGGCGTATTCAAGCCGACAGGTCTTCAACGGACCTATCCGAACGTGTTGAACTATGAGGGTGTGAATGGTTTGGAGCAAATGAAGTGGTCTTCCGAGAAGGAGTTCGATATGGTGACGTATGATGTCACGATCCCATTTATCCGTATGATCGCCGGCCCGATGGATTATACGCAAGGTGCTATGCGTAACGCCGCCAGAGGTAATCATCGGTCGGTAAACTCGAGCCGATGAGCCAAGGAACCCGTTGCCGCCAGTTGGCTACTTACGTGATCTTCGAGTCTCCTTTCAATATGCTGTGCGATGCCCCGTCTAATTATAGGAGGGAAAAGGAATGTACGGAGTTTATCTCTAACATTCCGACCATCTGGGATGAGACGGTCTCATTGGCTGGAAAGGTCTCCGAGTATGTAGCGATCGCCCGCCGTCATGGTAATGATTGGTATATCGGGGCGTTGACCAACTGGACGCCGAGGGAGCTGGATTTAGACCTGTCTTCTTGGGCGAAGGTGATTATACTTTGGAATTATTCAAGGATGGCATAAATGCCGATCGTGCCGCCCGTGATTATAAGAAAGAGGTAATCCCAGTCCCGACAGATCGCAAATTAAAGATCCATATGGCTCCCGGTGGAGGCTATGCGGCTCGTATCCAGAAACGATAATTCTTTTCGTCTAAAGCGACCCTGCCTTTCGTCGAATAAACGCTTGCGTTCATAGGCGCAGGCGTTAGATTCGTTTACTTTATAAAAACGGTATTATGAAACTCACGAGGCAAGATTATATATTGGCGGGAGGACAGGCTTTATTGTGGATCACCTTATGGCTGATTCCTCCTGCGATCGATTTTTCATACGCTTTAATCCGAGCTCGGCTTTCGAGGTGTGGAAGATTAATACGGGGTTCATTACTCCGTTGGCTATTGTTTTCACCGCTAATTTCTATGTATTGGTTCCCTATTTGCTTTATCGGGATCGGAAGATGCTCTTTGGTTTGATGAATTTGCTATTGATCACGGGGCTAACCTATGGATATTTTCTTCTAAGGCGGATTTCCCGGACGAATGGCGTTCGGGAATGTATATGGTCGCTTTCGGAGCGTTCTTCTTACATTTGCTAGTGATTGGATGTGCCGTGGGTTCCGTTATATCGTACGCTGGGGCGATATGCAGATGCGTTTGAAAGAGGAGCGGCAGAAAACGCCGAGGCGGAATTGGCTTGGCTGAAGAACCAGTTGAATCCGCATTTCTCTTTAATACCTTGAATAATATATCCAGCTTGGTCCAGATAGACCAAGATACGGCGCAAGAACGTATCGGGCAATTGAGCGATTTGCTGCGGTATACGCTCTATGAGTCGAACCATGAGCTGGTACCGGTGGAAGGCGAGATCGAGTTCATGAGCAATTACATCGAGTTGATGAGATTGCGCTGCAATGAGTTGGCTACCGTGGAAGTTGATCTGCGGATCCCGCCTAAACCGATGAGGATCGTTCCGCTCTTGTTCATCTCTTTAATAGAGAACGCCTTCAAGCATGGCGTGAATAGCCGTAAGTCGTCGTTCGTACGTATTCGCTTCAAGGCGGAAGGAGATGACCTCGTCTTTACCTGCGAGAATAGCGACCATCCGAAACCGGACGTGAACCGTAGCGGATCGGGGATCGGGATGGAGAATCTGAGGCGTAGGCTGGATCTGGCTTATCCCGGTCGTTACCGATATGATCAAGCGCTTCGGGAAAATAGTTACTTTGTTCAAATAACACTTCGAGACTGCTTATGAAAACACTGACTTGCATGATCGTAGACGATGAGCCCTTGGCGGTGAAGATGCTGGAGGACTTCGTAAGCCGTACGCCTTATCTGAGGCTGGCGGCTCCTTCAATGATCCGGTACTGGCGCTCTCCACGTTGTGCGAGTCTCCGGTGGACGTGCTTTTCTTGGATATTCAGATGCCGGATCTGGACGGGCTGAACCTCTCCCGGATGGTACCGCCCAGTACGAGGGTGATCTTCACGACCGCCTTTAAGGAGTATGCCTTTGATAGCTATGAGGTGAATGCCCTCGATTTCCTGCTGAAGCCCATCCGATACCATAAGTTTCTCGGAGCTGCGGAGAAGGCCCGCCAATGGTTTGAGATGAATAGCGTGAAGGAGGAGAGAGGCAGCCTTTCGTGCGGGTGGATAGCCAGTTGCGGCAGGTGGAAATCTCCCGGATATTATACGTGACGGGCTTGAAGGATTACGTGATGATCTATCTGGAAGGGGAGGCCCGTCCGCTTATCACCCACGTGACGATGAAGGCCATGGAAGAGATGCTGTCTACCGGTCGCTTTATGCGGGTACATCGTTCTTATATCGTGGCGTTGGATAAGATCCGTTCCGTTGATCGGAATAATTGCGTTTATATCGGAAAGGAGATCATCCACGTGACGGATGCCTACAAAGAGGCGTTCAACGCTTATCTGAAAGCTGCTCAACCTTCTTGAACTTGGATGCCCATTCAAAGCTCCTTACGATGGGCATTCTAACGACCTTACAATGCCCATTGTAGGAACCTTATAATGGGCATTCTAAACTTTATGTGTATATTCGTGCCTTAATTAAGAGAAAACGATATGAAGAATAGCATTCCTTTAGGGTTTATCCGGATCTTTATCCTGCTTATATGTCTGACCTCGTGCGGTAGCAAAACAACAAAAGTAGCTTTGCCCGCCGATTTCAAGGGACCGAAGGAGTTGGCTCGCTTATATGGGGTACGTATCACACCGGAAGATAATATATTCTTGTACAACGAGGGGCCCGTTGGTTGGGTGTACGTCATAAATTGGGAGGGAGTACGAAGCGGGGCGTGGATTGCTCCGGTTTCGTATCGATCGTTTATCGGGAGGTATACGGAAAACAGCTGGCTCGTTCCTCGGCGGATATGCTGAAGTATAATTGCAAGAAAGTGAGTCGTGCCAAATTGCAGGAAGGAGATCTGGTATTTTCAAGACGGGTTGTGGCGGGAAGCGTGGCGTTCCGAATCACGTGGGATTTACTTGAAAATGGGCGCTTCATCCATACCAGTACTTCTAGCGGCGTGATGGTAAGTAGCCTTAGCGAACCTTATTATACAAGAACTTGGTTAACGGGTGGTAGGGTAAAATAAAATTACTAAATTCGCGTCTTAGAAAACTATTAAACATAAATAGAATATGTTGACAATCAAATTAATCACTGAAAACACGGATGCCGTAATCCGTGGACTGGAAAAGAAACATTTTAAGGGTGCGAAAGAAAGCATCGATAAAGTGTTGGAATTGAATGATAAAAGACGTATCGCACAAAATCAATTAGATAAGAACCTAGCGGAGGTAAACGCAACCTCGAAGTCGATCGGACAATTAATGAAAGAGGGCAAGAAGGAAGAGGCGGAGGCCGCTAAGAAACATGTTTCCGAGATCAAGGAGGTGAGCAAGGCTTTGCAGGTTGAGATGGATCAGGCTGCCGAGGAGCTGCAGAACTTACTTTATACGATCCCGAACGTACCTTATGATGAGGTGCCCGAGGGTACCTCTGCGGAGGACAATGTGGTAGAGAAATGGGAGGTATGGAAACGGAACTCCCAAAGAACGCTCTTCCGCACTGGGAATTGGCGAAGAAATATGATTTGATTGATTTCGATCTGGGTGTTAAGATCACGGGAGCAGGTTTCCCGGTCTATAAAGGACAGGGCGCTCGTTTGCAACGTGCGTTGATCAACTTCTTCTTGGATGAGGCTCGTGACGCCGGTTACTTGAGATCATGCCGCCTACGGTGGTGAACTCGGCTTCCGGTTATGGTACGGGACAGCTTCCAGATAAGGAGGGACAGATGTATCATTGCGAGGTAGACGACCTCTATTTGATCCCGACGGCGGAGGTGCCCGTGACAAATATTTACCGGGATGTCATTCTGGATGAGAAACAGTTACCGATCAAGAATTGCGCTTATACACAATGCTTCCGTCGTGAGGCCGGATCTTATGGCAAGGATGTACGTGGTTTGAATCGTTTGCACGAATTTTCTAAGGTGGAGTTGGTTCGGATCGATAAACCGGAGCACTCTAAGCAATCTCACCAAGAGATGTTGAATCATGTGGAGGGATTACTTCAGAAGTTGGAGTTGCCGTATCGCATCCTTCGTCTTTGTGGGGTGATATGAGTTTCACGGCTGCCCTTTGCTTTGACTTCGAGGTGTATTCCGAGGCACAACAACGCTGGTTGGAAGTTAGCTCCGTGTCCAACTTCGATACGTATCAAGCCAACCGCTTGAAATGCCGCTATCGTGACGAGAATAAGAAAACGCAACTTTGCCATACCTTGAATGGTAGTGCTTTAGCCTTGCCTCGCATCGTAGCCGCCTTATTGAAAACAACCAAACCCCCGAAGGTATCCGCATCCCGAAAGCGTTGATCCCTTACACTGGGTTTGATATGATTAAATAAGAATGAGTGAGGCCATGTTAGGATTTTGATCTTAACATGGCTTTGTTTAAAAATCAAAGAAAGTTATTGTAAGTATATGATGCTTATTTGATTGTTATTACCTATCTTTGCCGCTATAGGACTAAAACATATAAAGCTATGGCACGACCGATTAAAGAAACTCCCGTTTTATACGGTGATGACGCTAAGCGTTTTGATGAACGAATGAAATATAATGAAACGCATAAGGCAACGGAAATAGAGAAAGAACGTATCCGTAAAGCTTATGAGTATATGAATTCAATCATGATTAAATAATTTACTACTATGCAACCAAAACATCTTAACTTGCAAATCCTTTCTGAACAGGTAGATCTACACTCTTTTAACTGTGGCGATGAAGATTTAAATGATTTCTTGATTAATAATGCGTATCAATCTATGATACACAGAATGTCATTGACTTATATACTGAAAGAAAATGAGCAGGTAGTTGCTTATTTTAGTTTGCTCTTTGATAAAATATCAAAGGAAGATACTAGGAATACGACTTCTTTTATTGAATTTAAAAGTAATAAAGGGCTCATTATGGAAGGTAAGGACTTTAAAAGTTATCCGTCACTGAAAGTTGGACGTCTAGGGGTTAACATTAGTTGCCAAAACGTCAGTTAGGCCATTTGATACTGGATTATATAAAAGGCTCACATTGACCCAGCAATTAGCCGGATGTCGTTTTATCACTGTGGACGCTTATCGAACAGCCTTTACTTTTATGAGAAAACGGCTTTGAATACTTAACCTTAAAGGATGTAAATGATCATACGAGACTGATGTATTACGATCTGTATAGGTTGCTTTGATTAAACTGTTTGTATTTTGAAGGATGAAGATAACATATAAATACGCCAATGTGACTCTTCGCTAAATATATACTGATTTAAAGGAGAGCACATTGGCGTATTTTTAGATGAATAAGTTTACGTTCGCATCTTCCGCACGTTCCAGATAGGTGGCTACGCCTCCTAGGACAACGTTATCCATCAGTTCTTCTTTTTGACGCCCATTACGTCCATACTCATCGTGCAGGCGATCATCTCGATACCATTCTCTACGGCTTGTGCCATAAGGCTTTCAAGCTGTCGATCCGTTTCTTCCTCATGATAAGGCGCATCATCCAACTGCCGGCTCCACCCATATTCATTTTAGATAGTTTCAGCTTTTCGCTATTTGCCGGAAGCATCCAGCCAAACATCTTGCCGAAGATATCTTTTGATACGGCAGGTTTTCCCGTTTCTTAATCACGTTAAGCCCCAGAAGTAAAGAACATAGTCACCTTCTTTCCGGTGGAGGCAGCCCCGTTCGCTATGACGAATGAGGCCAACGCCTTATCGAGGTCATCGCTGAAAACGATCAATGTCTTGTTGTCGGCACTATTACCACCTGTCGCTATTTTGCATTCAGCTTTTTCGTACCGTGGCGGCGATCGTACCTCCCTTATTTTCCAGAGACTAACTCTGCCCCGGTTATCTTGCACCATGAAGAGACATCTTTCCCGAAAGCCTGATCCGTTGCGGTGATTTCCAAAGACTCATCTTCCCGCAAGTTCTCATAGTTTTTCAGCTGCATGATCGGTCCCGGACACATTAATCCGCAAGCGTCTACCTTAATCGCCGTAGCTGCCGGAGTCGATTTGCAAGAGCTACTTTACCAGATGCCTTATCAGAAACAGCTTCGGACGAACAAGGTGCGCAGGCTGGCTCATTCTTGATCTTTGCTGTCGCTACATTCCAAGTCTTGTAACCACCGGATAGATTTCGGACATTCGTGAAGCCATTTTGAGTCAGGATGCGATAAGCCAAATAGCCCTTAATCCAACAGCGCAAGTTACTACGATCGGTGTATCCTTAGGCAGTTCCGCCAAATGTTCTCTTAACTCATCAACCGGTATATTGATGAAGCCGGGGATTGTCCCTAAGCTGTACTCGTCACGGGTACGGACATCGATACGTACGGTATCTGGCGATAAGTTCTGGATCTCTCTCCACTGGATCGCTTTCGCTTTTCCCGTAAGTAGGTTCTCCGCTACGAACCCGGCCATATTTACGGGATCTTTAGCGGCTGAATAAGGAGGAGCATACGCATGTTCCAACTCCGTCAGGTCATAGACCGTACCTTTCCGCTGGATAACTTGCGCTAACATCTCGATCCGTTTGTCTACGCCTCCAGAAACCTACGACTTGCGCCTAACAGTCGTCCGTCTTCCGGTGCGAACAATATCTTGATCGATAAAGGCACGGCTCCGGGTAATATCCCGCATGCGAGGCTCCATGCGTATAGGAGGATTGATAAGCGATTCCTTCCCGTTTCAACAGCTTAGCGTTAGCTCCCGCCGTGGCGACCGTCAAGTCGAATACCTTGGCGATAGAGGTTCCATCGTCCCGTCATAAGTTTCCTTATTGCCGGATACGATATTATCGGCTACGATACGTCCTTGCTTATTCGCCGGACCCGCCAATGGGATCAAGGCTGGTTTGCCTGTCACGAGGTGGCGTACTTCCACGGCATCTCCCAACGCATAAATATCCGGGTTCGAGGTCTGCATATATTCATTGACAGCGATACCGCCGAGTGCTCCGATCGTAAGTCCCGCTTCTTTGGCCAATCGGGTTTCCGGACGGACACCGATACTCAATAAAACCATATCCGCCGGGATCTGCTTCCACTTTTCAAATGAACGGTCACGCCTCCGGAAGTCTCCTCGAAACGAGATACGCCATCTTCCAGCATCAAGCCTACCTGCTTGCCGATCAATTGCTGATGTACGATAGCGGCCATGGAATAGTCGAGGGGTGCCATCACTTGGTTAGCCATTTCCACGACAGTGACGTGGATACCCAGCTCATGCAAATTCTCCGCCATCTCCAAGCCGATGAAACCACCTACAACAACGGCGGTACGGGGCTTTTCTGTGTTCACGTAATTCTTGATCGTGTCCGTATCCGGCACGTTACGTAACGTGAATATCTTTTACTCTCGATTCCTTCGATGCGTGGACGCAAAGGCTCCGCACCGGGAGAGAGCACTAGTTTATCGTAAGTCTCCGTGTAGGTTTCTCCTGTGCCGAGTTTCTTTACCTCCACTTGCTTGGATTCGGGAAGGATTCGGGTCACTTCCTGCTCCGTACGTATATCGATGCGGAATCGATCCGTGAAGCCTTTCACGGTTTGTACGAATAATTTATTCCGGTCGTTGATCGTGTCTCCTATATAATAAGGTAATCCACAGTTTGCGTAAGAAACATATTTTCCACGTTCGAAAGGATGATTTCCGCTTTCTCGTCCATTCTACGCAGCCGGGCTGCTACGGTAGCTCCACCGGCTACACCTCAATAATCAAATACTTCATATCTATTTTTATTTAATTTGTATTATACATATTTGTTAGTAGACAATAATTAGTTAAAAGGGATTCATCCCTTTTGTATGTATTCTTTGAGTTGATTGAACAGGCTGTCCATGTTTAGCTCGGCCTGCATCATCTGTTGTATTTTCTCTTTCCCTTTTGGGGTGAGCGAGAAAACATTTGCCGCTTATCCTCTTTATTGATGTTCCTGCGGATAAACCCTTGTTCTCGACAGAGGTGATCACCTTTGAGACCCGGAGTTTGAAAGACCGATATAATCGCAAATCATTCCCGCCGACTTTGCCTCATTATCCTTTAAGCAACAAAGCAACATGGCCTCGTTGATGGTGATAGCATGTACTTCCGAGAAATTTTTCTCGAACTGGTACAGTATCTTATAGATATCCTTTATGGCGCAAATTGGTTCCATATTTCTTTATAACTTGTTTGATGATGCAAAGATATAACTATTTTCTAATAAAATACTTTCTAGTGGAAAATAATTAAGACTATTGTATATTACCCTATAGAGACAGGGCGCCCCGTCTCATCCCAGCTAAATGGTAACTTAAAGATACTATTCAGACGGTGATGAGACGGGGCACGTCTACTACTAGGTATTTCTTTTAATCTCTGTTGGAGAAATATTTCATGAATTGTGAACGCTCATACATCGCCGGGTTCGGGATATTGGCGTAATTCAATTTGCCTTGGAATTGGAAAGGGATTGGTAATGTGCCTGATGCATCCACTCTTCCACGCAAGTCAATACTTGGGAGATGATTTCCGCTCCATGTGTATAGACAGCGCTACACATCTGTACGGCGGAAGCGCCGGCCAATAGACATTTAACGACATCTTCCCAATCATGCACACCGGTAGAGGAAGCGATACTGATTCCCGGGATCTTTCCGGATACGATAGCCGTCCAGCGAATCGTGTCACTCAAATCGGAATGATTGCTAAATACATTACCCGAAACGATCTGCATATTATTGATGTCGATATCCGGCTGGTAGAAACGGTTGAATAGCACGACACCATCAGCACCGTTTACTTTCAACAAATTAACCAGTGAAGGAATATTGCTGTAATTCTTTCCGATCTTCATGATAACCGGAATCGATACGGTCTCTTTTACCTTGCGGATGATACTGACATACGTATCCCGGATACTCTCGAAATCTTCGGTCAGCTCGGTTTCCATGAAGAACACGTTCAATTCCAAAGCGTCCGCTCCCGCTAACTCAATTTGGCGGGCAAAGTCGATCCAAGCGTCCGCCTTATAGCAATTGATGCTGGCGATAATGGGGATCGTACATAATTCCTTGCTCTTCTTGATCAGTTCCAGATAATCATTTACTTGATTCGCTTTTACATAACCACGGATATAATCCGCCGCTTCGGGGTAATCGGAGTCTTGCATCAAAGCCTCGCTCTGCATCTCGATCTGCTCTTCGAAAAGAGATTTCAATACGATAGCTCCAGCGCCTGCTTTCTCAAAATCCCTGTTACGTTCCGCCTTATTGGTGAGTCCGGAGCTCCCGACGATAATCGGATTGCGAAGTGTTAACCCTGCGTATTGGGTTTTAATGTCAATCATGTTGCCTATATTTAGATTTAATAATTACTTTAATATTCCCGTTCGCCAAAGATACTGGTACCCACCCGTATCAAGGTGCTTCCTTCTTGGATAGCGATCGGGTAATCGTGGCTCATCCCCATGGATATCTCCTTGAAATCGACATTATCTTTACAGAGCGTCTCTTTCAGTTCGATAAATAAATCATGGATCTTGCGGAATTCTTCCCGTATCAACCCCGTATCATCGGTATTGGTAGCCATACCCATCAATCCGCAAATACGAATATGCTGGAATTCGGCCAAGGACTCGTCACGCAACAACTCCTTGCATTCCTCAGGACTGAGTCCGTGCTTGGATTCCTCTTGCGCCACATGGATCTCCAATAATACCCGGATCGTGCGGTTGTGTTTTTTCGCTTGTTTATTCACCTCAGCCAAAAGCTTCAAGGAATCTATGCTATGGATCAAATGAATAAAAGGAGCGATATCTTTTACCTTATTGCTTTGTAACGGGCCGATAAAATGCCATTCGATATCCTCAGGTAGTACTTTTTGCTTGGCGCTCAGTTCCTGTGCCCTGCTTTCGCCAAACACCCGCTGTCCGGCGTTGTAAGCCTCCCATAGAGCCTCCACCGGGTGAAACTTAGAGACGGCAACCAACGTCACCCCTTGCGGGAGCGACGTTTTCAGTTGTACTATGTTTTGAGCGATACTCATGTTTTTATCCTCTTTGTTCAGCTTGTTGTTTTTGCTCCGCTATCAGTTCCTCGCCACTTTTCTTCTCGCCGGGAATACTGTTTGCGTCGAATGGGAATACATCCATCAACTGGGTTTCCGTTACCGAGGCGATGGTATAATCCGCCAATGTACCCTTCATTCCATCTTCCAATACGGCGATGGCCTCTTTCAGCGTAGTGGCTTGGGCAAGCATTTGTGCGGCGGTTTTCTTTTCCGCTCCGCTCTTCTCGTCCAACGTGATAAAATAAACCTTGATCTTATAGAACCGATCACCATTCTCGTTGAAGAATAATTCGGATAAACGAGCTCGTTTGATGTCTGTTACCGTAAATTCACCCGTGATGAAGGGGCGGATCTCCTCGATGATGCGAGCTTCCGCTTCCGTAAAAGACAGGGCGTCTACCAAGTAAGGCTCGGTTACTTTTTTCTGCATGCCATTTTCCAGCATTTTCTCGTAAGAGACCTTACATTCAAACCAATTGTGCATATGCTTTACTTTTTAATTTAGTCTGTACTCTGTTTAAAACAACGTACAAATATAGTGGCTATTCGTCAATAAAACAACTTGCCGCAAAAGATATAATTTGTCAGGATGTCTAATTTCGCGTGTTTGTTTTCAGTTGGAATTTAAAATAGAGAGATATGGATGAGAAAGATTTGGTGGAAGGGATGCGAGAGTATATAAGTCTGTTACAAAAGGAAGGACGGTATTCCTCGGCGAAAAGTTATCAGGATGCGATGAACTCTTTTATACGGTATAGCGGGACGGATCGTATCCCATATACATATATAAATAAGGATACTCTTCGCCGGTACGAGGCTTATTTGTTGGAGAAAGGCTGCATGCGTAATACGGTCTCCACGTATATCCGCCGTTTGCGTTGTATCTATAACAAGGCGGTGGAGAATGGCGAGGCGGCGTTTATCCCCTCTTTATTCAAGGGGGTTTTTACGGGTGTGGAAAGCCAGCGCAAGAAATCCTTGCCTCTGGGTGATTTGAATCGCCTGATGACTGTCCCGGTAAAAGGAGAGAAGTTGAGGAAGACACAGCTGACGCTTTGCTTGATGTTTCAATATGGGGGGATGTCGTTCGTTGATTTCGCCCATTTGAATAGGGGTAATATCAAGAACGGCATATTGGATTACAATCGCCAGAAGACCGGGACCTCTATGCGGTTGGAGGTCTTGGATACGGCGGAGGCTATGTATAAGGAGCTGGCAGGTGAGAGGGGTGGAGGCTCCGGTTATTTATTTCCCTTTTTAAGTGGGACGAAGAACGGCCATGAGGAATATCTCGAGTACAATGCGGCCTTGTCCCGGTTTAACCGGAACTTGAAGACGTTGAAGGAGGTTGCCGGAATAGCCTCGGATGTGACTTCCTACACGATCCGTCATTCTTTTGCCATGGCATTGAAGGAGCAAAATGTCCCCATTGAGATGATCAGCGAGTTATTGGGGCATAAATCCATCAAGACAACCCAGATTTATCTAAGAAGTTTCTCGTTGGAGAAAATGACGGTGGTAAATAAGTCTTGCTTTGAGAATGTATATAATTATATGCCAGAGGTGGGTTGAGGCTACTTGGGGAGTAGCGTTCATTTCACGGTGCAAATGTAGCAAAAAATAGCAAATAACAAGCAATCATTAGTTTTAGTTTGTGCTCCGGCCTTGATTCTCCTTAAATCTTCGTTCTTATTCCTAGTGTATAGACATGGCAATAGAGACGAAATGATCTCGTATTTCCTACATCATCACGTCCCTTCTAAAAAATCGAACATACATTCCTGTAGAGACGTGGCGTACCCCGTCTCATCCCCTCCAAATGGTAACTTAAAGATACTATCAGACAGTGGGAGACGGGGCACGCCCCGTCTCTACAACCGGGTGATAACCGTTCTCGCACCTTTTAGGCTACTCCCCAAGTAGCCTAAGATTTCAAGAGATGGTAATTTTCAGTAATGCCATATTTAAAAATATAAAGCGCTGTTTATCAAGATGATGTAAAAGATTCTTGGTAGGGCTCTGAATTGCCGTGGGGTCTGTTTTCGGGCCACGAAATAACCACTAGAAAAGATAATCATAGAGATGGATATATTGACAGGCAAGTGCTCGGATAGGTTCATGGCGCATGTTCTGAAGCGACGTGACCAAGAGGCCGTCCGCTGGTACGTGCTCACGCTCCCTACCGCTGGTGGCGGGCGTGACAGGATCAGCCCCTCGAAGGGGCTGGACGCTGAGCTTTCCCGCCGTGAGCGTCGTGGGGAGGCCTTGTTCGAGTATTTCTCCCCCTCGTATGTCGAGGCGAGGAAGGTGGGCGGCAAGATGGTCAACACGAGGCAACCCCTGTTGTACAACTACGTGTTCGTCCACGCCTCGGAGGACGAGATCTTCCGCCTGAAGCGTACGCTTCCCCTGTATAATTTCCTCCCCCGGGTTTCCTCCGGTGGGCGGTCTTATTTCCCCTACCTCTCGGATCGTGAGATGGATACCTTGCGTTGGGTCGCGGCTTCTTACTCCAACGAGCTTCCCGTATACGTGCCAGATAGCGGCCGCTTGTTGAAAGGCGACCGTGTGCGTATCACCTCCGGCCCTTTTACCGACATGGAGGCGGAGGTGGTGGTGCAGCCGGGCGGTGGGCATAAGGACGTGATGGTGCGTATCCTCGACTGTCTGTGGGTCCCCTTGTTCGAGGTGAGAGCTGGGGAGTACGAGCTGATCGAGCTGAACACGGGGGGCAAGCACGTGTATACCCATTTGGACAACGACCGTCTGTCGGAGGGCTTGCACGATGCCTTGGGCCGTTACCATGCCTCCGGCGTGGTAGTGGATGAGGATGCCTGTCTGGCCCGTGAGGTCCTGCGTGGCTACGCCTCTCTCCGTGCTGAGACCGATGTGATCCGTTGCAAGCTTTACTCTTTGCTCCTTCCTGCCTATCTGCTTTTGGGCGAGTCGGATGAGTTCGATCGTTTGCGCTCCACGATGCGCAGCATGCTCCCGGTGATAAAAGCGGGGCAATCCCGTGCCTTGTTGCTGGTCACGCTGTACGGCTGTACGGACAGCAGCCTCTACCAGTGCATGGCGCACGAGCTGGTTGACCCTTGGATGGAGGAGGCCTCGCCCAAGAAGAGTAAGACCGTGTTGATACGTCGTTTACGTGATTACGACCGGTGGCTGAAACATAATGAATAGTGAATAAGGAATAATGAATTAAATAATTCAAGATTCAAGATTCAGAAATCAAGATTCAAAAAGAAATGTCTTCTCTTCCTTCGGGTATCCGGTTAATGAACTTGTTGCGTGAGCATTTGACAGAGATCATGGATCGTGAGCGTGTGAACCGAAACTCAATACACCTGTATTGCACGGGTCCCTACTGGGTAGCGTTCGAGCGTTCCGCCTACCAACTGCATCGTGCGTTCTCGGATAGCGAGACCACGCCGCTGCGCCTGTTCGCCTACCCGTTCCCGATCGTGATGGTGTCTGTAACGGATCGCTCGCTCCGTTCATATACTCGCAAGCATATCTTGAGAAGAGACGGGTCGGATTACAAGCTATTGACCGTCCCCGGGTTTCCCTTGGCGGACTACCGTGAATGGCACGCCGGCGAGGTGGAGGGATTGCCTTTATTGAGTGAGAGCGTATGAGTTTTTTTAAGGTCAGGAGGTGTAAAAGATCCTGATGTCAGAAAGAAAAGTGGATTATGGTAAGTATGGAAAAAGAGAAAACTACGCCATTGGGGAAAAGTGAGAGAGAGGAACCGGAGCGATTCATCCCGGATGGGATGGGTATGTTCCAACGTAATGTAAAACGTATAGGGGATTGTGCGCTGGCGTTTTTGGCCTTGATCGTCTTCTCCCCGCTGTTTTTACTTTGTTATATCGCCGTAAAACGGGAGGATGGAGGCCCGGCGATCTTTAGGCAAGAGCGTATCGGTCGTTTCGGTCGCCCGTTCAACATCTATAAGTTCCGCAGTATGCGTCTGGACGCGGAGAAGTTCGGTCCGGCCCTTTACAAGGGTGGGGCAGATCCCCGGATAACCCGTGTCGGAAAATTCCTCCGGGTACATCACTTGGACGAGCTGCCCCAGTTATGGAATGTCTTCGTGGGCGACATGTCCTTTATCGGTCCCCGTCCCGAGCGTAAGTTCTACATCGACCAGATCATGGAGCGTGATCCTCGTTATCGTTACCTCTACCAGATCCGTCCGGGCGTGACCTCTTACGCCACGCTCTACAATGGGTATACGGACACGGTCGATAAGATGCTCCGCCGCTTGCGTTACGACCTGTTCTATCTGGAACATCGCTCTTGGCTGTTCGATTTCAAGATATTGGTGAAGACCTTCTTGAATATAGCGTTCGGTAAGAAATTCTAATGCTAGATCTCCCCGTATTCCTCCCTTGCGTCAAAGCAGGGGCAAGCCTTACGGATATAGGGGCTAAGTTGGTAATGTCCTAGGATGCGTGCCTCCGGGTAATCCCTTCGTAATTGCCGTAGCAGATCCATCAAGGTACAGCGCTGGGCGTAGGTCCGGGTATCGGCCGGACGGCCTTGTTCGTCGAGTCCTCCCTCGTAACATATACCGATACTTTTGTCGTTCCATCCGGCTGCGTGCGCCCCGATCTGGTTGACCGGTCGGCAACGATGTAGCTCCCCGTCCCGTGTGATATAGAAATGATAGCCGATATCGGCGAATCCCCGTGCCTTGTGCGATGAACGGAGCGCCTCCACAGGAAAATCCCTGTCATATCGTGTAGCCGAGCAATGAATTACAAGGAGGCGAACCTCCCTGTAATTCTGGTAGAAACAATAAGCCTTACCCATGATAATTGAAGATTGATAATTGAAAATTGAAAATTAGAGAATACAGGATTGGATGCCAAGTGCTCCCGCGATGGCGGTAGCTACGGCGATGATCACTTTGATAATAGTACTCCATACGGACTTTTTCATGATAATTAATAATTAATAGTGAATAATGAATAATGAATTGAATAATGATATCCCGGCTGATATAAGAGGAAAGCTTCGCTTTCCTTTGGACGGCCTCAGCGGACGGGCGTCAAGCGAAGAGACCGTAGCGAGCGTGAGGAGCATCCCTGTCTGAGCGAAGCGAGTTGGGATGCGACAGCGAGCGTAGGTCTCGAAGTAGCCCGTCAGCGTCAGCCTTGACCTTTTGGTTACTTTTGGGTCAAGCCAAAAGTGACATACCGATTTGGGTCAAGCCAAAAGTGACACGTTAGATCTCATCAGGCGACTCCGAATCCCCACCCCCAGCAGCCGGCTTCTTCGAGATATCCACGGTAGTCTCCCCAGCCTTCTCCGCACGGAGCACCGCTTGCTGAGCCTTGCGAGTAGCCACAGGTTGGAACTCCAGCCCGGCGAAGACATTCTTCAAGTCCTCGCCCGGTATATACTGGATACTAACCCCGGTGATGTTTGTAGATGTGAATTTCTCAAGACTCTCCGCACCCTCGTTGAGGATATGGAGCCGGAATTTACCCAGTTCGCCGAAATCCACCTGTTTCCCCTCTTGGAGGGCATCGAGCAGGTTCTCGACAGTGGAGATCAATACCGCCACCACATCCGCCCGGCTGACGGTGGTTTGCATGGATACCCGGCGGCTCAGCTGCTTGAGCGATAGCTCACCATTGATCTGTGCCGTGGCGTACGCTTTCGCCGGCTCGTCTTTCTTGATAGGGTTGGTCCGAAGGGACACGCTGTAATTTAAAGCCATAGATTTGATAATTAAAAATTGATAATTGAAAATTGAAAATGAAATCGATTTGTTTTCGATAACGAATGTACGACATTCGGTTTCCTCTGAAATGAATACCGCTGACAGTGGATGAATAAGGGAGATAAAAGAGGAGATATGCTGAAAAATAAACATCCGTATAGTTGTTCGTGTCGTATGTTTTAAGTATCTTTATACCAATAAGATAAATCTTAAAAATGCGAACGATATGCGAACAGGATATACACAAATCGACGAGTGGCCCGTGCGGCCCTATTCCAAGCGGGAGCTGGCCATGGCCTACGCCCCCGAGATCAGCCCCGTCTCGGCCCTGAACCGGCTGGCGGAATGGATGCGGTATAACGATCGTCTGACCCGGGAGCTTGGTGATACGGGCTACCGCTCGAGGCAACGGGTCTTCACCTCCCTGCAAGTGGAGCTGATCTTCCGTTACTTGGGTCGTCCTTGAGAGGAGACACCGCCACCCGTCGGTATAGGCGAGCGGCGATGCCGGTACTGGCATCAGACAACGCCAGTACTGGCGTAGGGCTGCGACGGTAGTGCTTACGGGCAATGACAGTAGTGGCATTTCCTTCATTCCTTCATTCCTTCGGGCGTCCCTCACGCACACACACGTGCGAGGAGAAAGCGTACTCGCCCCGTGCGGTCTTGATCAGTGTTCCCTTCTCCAGCATCCGTTTGAGGGAGGAGTCGAGTGTTTTCTCGGGTATGCCGTTCTTCGCTGCCTCCTCCACGGCCTGCCGACGGCAGAACATCATTGGGAAGGCATTGAATAAAGCCTGTTCAGGAGAGGTCTGGACAGGGATGGCCTCGGAGGTAGGCAGGAAGCCCAGCACGTAGCTCGAATGGCGGTAAAGAGGCTCTATGAGCGTGAGTACGGCTTGGAAATCCTCGTCGGTGACCCGCAGGTCCAGCTTGGGGACGATACCATCCTTGATATTCTCGATGGGTATCTCCGGGGCGGGGGAGAGACCGGGGGAATTGAAAATGGAAAATTGAGAATTGAAAATTTTTTGTTGGGGAGGGAGGAATTTCTCCAAGGCTCTCAACAGGGCTACTATACTCAGGATCCGGCAGGTATTGATGGCGATACGGGCGACGGCGCTTCGCATGGAACCTCCATAGGCGTAACCGGCGTGGGAGAATAACTGGGCGAACCGTTGGTTGAACAGCTCTTTCTGTTTCTCGGATAGCCTTAGCTGGATCGTTTGGACCGATCCGTTGATCAGGTCCAGTACCTGTTTCCATTGTGTTCCCCATGTGGCGAAGCGTAGGCCGTAATCCTCGCTTTCCGAATCGAATTGGTCCATCCACTCATCGATAGGTGGCATGAAATAGAATAACTGGCGAGAGAACAGGCCGTTCTCCGCCGAGGGGATTAGCGGCTTTACTTGCGCCGGGGTTCCACTTAGCAATACGCTGAGATAAGACTCATCGCATTCCCGGTACTCATGATTAGTACGCCGGTTGAAGGCCAGTCGCTCATGGTCGTGGCATTTACGCAAGGTATCGCTCCAATGGCCGTGATCCGCTCCGATGGCGGTACTCACGGTATCAGCCTCGGTCTCGCAGATCAGCCCCACGCCGTCGGCCTCTATGAGGTTCTCTAAGATACCGGTACCCGAGTTATCGCCGGCTATGAGGAACATCTTGAGGGGCGGTTGTTCCGGCTCGGGCGTCTCGGAGCGTTTCTTGCCGAGTGAGTCCCATCGGTTCTTTTCCTCCCGATAATTCTTTAGGCTGTCTTTGTAGCGGGCCATCATCTCCTCGTGAATAGGTTCAGCTAGGCGCCTGACCCATGTCAAGGCTCCTTTTCCGGAGGCGGGAGGCGCTACGATGAAGGTTTGTAGGCATGGATACATGTATTTTTGTCCGTATAACACCCGTACCCGCTTGTTCAAGGTGCCCCCGAGTACGGTGAATACTCCCAGCAGGAGTATGTCACGCTGGGCGATGGAGTTCCCGCAATCGATCATCTGCTTGATGAACGGGGGCCACGGATAATTCGGGAAAGCGGGTGGCAAGTCCTCACGTGCGTACGTATGTGCGTGTGTGGGTGTGAGAGGGGCTTGAAGGTTTGAAGGATTCTTGTTCTCCCTCGGGTATTGGCGGAAGGTGTCGGCCAGTTGCTTGTCCGTTTTTACGCCGGCAATCTCGGCCCAGTGGAAGACGGAGCCTAATCCGTTGCGCCCGTTGCCCGCTTTGAGGGCGTGGTCGTATAGCTTGTCCGCTTCTTCGTAGACGTATTTCTCGGACAGGCGGCAGATGCGATGAAAGAACGTCCTTCCCGCTTCCCCGCAATCGTTGGCGGTGGCGAAGGCGATCGGCATATACTCTTGGTAAGTGGGAGCGATGTTCGCCCCTTGGTGTTCGATGGCGGCGACAAGCCGCTCTAAATCTGATAATGGGTTCATTTGATTTATAAGTTATAATTTATGATTTAAACTGTCAACAGTCACTTGTCAACTATCAACTCTCCCGCAGCTTAGCGGAGGGATCATGGCAGAGGAAACACGCCCGTGAGAGATCGGCGTTTGAGGCATCCGCATTCAATCCGTATTTCCATTTCAGGTATTCCCATGCCGATAGCCGTGCCTTATCAAAAGATTCCTCTATGGAAGCCTTGGGTGAGAGCCGGTAGGGGACGAGCAGTTTCACGCCTGTGGTGCTTGGGCTGACGAAAGCTAGGTCCGGTCTCAGTTTATTATCGGCGAACAAGGTGTCTCGCCAGTGGAGGGTTTCCTCCGGCGAGGGGAGATGGTCGATATCGATGACAAACTCTCCGGAAAGGAATAACAGGCGGTCTTCCTTGCGATAGGAGAAGACCCCGGCCGGTGTGACGTATGGCAGTAAGTTTTGCTTCAGTTTGCGGAACCGTTTCTCGTCGCTCAAAGCGTCCTGTACGCTGAGCGTTCGTTCTTTCAGCCACTCGTTGGAGGTGATATAGGTATGCAACTGTTTGACACTGGTCACGCCGCTCGGCACTTGATTGGAGATGGGGGCGTTGAAAAAGGACATGATACATTCTTTCATTAACTCGTTTGATTTAAAGTTTAGGCTGGTAAAGGAAAGGTAAAAGAGTGAGAAAAAACGGTCCGGTAAGTTATTTGCACCTATCGGTAAGTTATTTGCGCATAAAAGTAATTCGGTGACAGGAAAAAGAAGAAGATATGAGTGAAGAGAAAGCGAGCCCGTGTGTGCTGCACATCCATGGCGAGAACATACAGGTGCTGCCCAATGCCATGTTTGCCATTCAATATATTTGCTTGGACCCGGGAGAAAAGCCGGAGGTCGTTTCGGAAAAAGACGTGAGGCCGGATCCGGAGCCGTGTGATTTATTAGCCTCCTATATCCAAGACGAGGAGGTGCGTCACGACTTCGTGAAGCGAATCGCCCAATGCCCGGATGTGGCCACCCTCTGCCAAACGGTGCTGACCGACCTTTTCAACGAGGTCTTTTGCGACTGCGTGGAACCGGCCAAACTTATCAAGAGCAAGGAATTCATCAACGCCATCATCCCCCTGCTCCCCTTCAAGCAAGGCAAGAGCTTGCGCAATATCCGGCGGGCGATCGTGAAGTATGTGCTGGGGGAAGGGTAGGTGTTTTGGTTTATGAATGATTGCATAATTGGATATTTATTTGTTTCTTTGTCAATATTCTATTTTCTTATGAAGTCGAGACAAGAGATCCTAGCGTTATTAAGAGACTTCAAGGTTCGTAAAGGCAAAAAGTACGGAATCTTGAAAATGGGTATCTTTGGCTCTGTAGCTCGTGATCAACAGACGGAAAGCAGTGATGTGGACATTTATTACGAGGGTGAGGCGCAAGGGCTTTTCTCTCTCTCCCATTTGAAAAATGAATTGGAAGAATTGTTGGGAAGCCCGGTGGATATCATCCGTCTTAGAGACCGGATGAATCAGTTGCTTCGTAAACGAATCGAGAGGGAGGGAATCTATGTTTGATACGGAGTTGGCCTTGGATACCTTGTCGCAGATAAAGGATACTCTTTCAATGATAATGGCAAGAACTTCGCATATTCATAAGGTTGATGATTTTTATATGAATGAGTCTGGTATGATTCTATTGGATAGTGTTTGTATGAAACTTGTCGCTGTAGGTGAGGCAATCAAAAATCTAGACAAAATAACGAATAAGGAATTACTTCTTAAATATCCGGCTGTAAACTGGAAGGATATTAAAGGGATGAGAGATATCATTGTCCATCATTATTTTGATATTGACGCAAGCGTGATACTTTATAGTCTTCAAAAGGAGGTTCCGGATTTGTACTCCACTATTTGTGTTATGCTGAGGGATTTGTCTCGGTGACTTATCACGATAAATATAGTTTAAACTCATTTTAAATCAAGACACTCGTTTTTTGCCCTACTGGTTTACCGGCGGGATGGGAGTGGTTTGTGTACTTGTCTTTATTCCTAGTAAATCAGAGAATAATAAGCGGATAGCTAAGAATACGCTGTTCCTCTACGTGCGTATGCTCTTTATCATGGAGAGCAATTTTTGTATTAAACACAATTCTTTGTAGCAATGGTAACAGACTCACGAACTTCGAAAAGTATAAAAAATAGTTTGGTAGCCTTGGCTTTTTATTTTATTAATCTGGTTCTTCAATTTTTCTCCCGTAAGGTATTCTTGGATTATCTTGGGGCAGAGATCTTGGGACTGAATACTACGGCTACCAATTTGCTTCAGTTCTTGAACCTTGCGGAATTAGGAATAGGATCAGCCATTGCTTGTACATTATATAAGCCTTTATTAGAGAAGGATACGGTTGCTATCAATGAGATTGTTTCCTTGCAAGGCTGGTTGTATCGGCGTATCGCATGGATCGTGATAGTGGGAAGTCTCGTGTTGATGGCGTTTTTCCCTTGGATCTTCGCTAAGATGCCGTTACCCTTATGGTATGCGTATGCTTCTTTCGGAGTGCTGCTAGTTAGTGCATTGCTGAGTTATTTTGTTAATTATAAGCAGATCGTTTTATCCGCTGACCAGAAAGAGTATAAGATCCAGTATAGCTATAAGGCCTCGATGTTGATTAAAACCCTTTGTCAGATATTGGCGATTCGATATTTGAGAGACGGTTATGTATGGTGGTTGGTATTGGAGATTGTGTTTGCGATCGTAGCTTCGTTGGTGTTAAATAGAATGGTCCGGCAGACTTATCCATTTCTAGAAACTAAATTAGGACGAGGTCGGGAATTATCGAGAAAGTATCCAGCTATTATTAAGAAAGTTAAGCAATTGTTTTTTCATAAGATCGGTAGCTTTGCTTTGACACAAACTAGCCCGATCATTATTTACGCCTACACTACACTAACTGTAGTGGCGTTATATGGCAATTACATGTTGGTTATCCTTGGGATTCAAACTTTGATGACTGCCATTTTTAATAGCATGAACGCAGGAATTGGGAATTTAGTGGCAGAGGGAAATCGTAAACAGATTATGTCGGTGTTTGAGGAATTATTCTCTGTTCGTTTTCTATTCACTTGTATAATGTGTTTTGGAGTGTTTATGTTGACTCCTTTATTTATAATACTTTGGGTGGGTAATGAATATGTGATGGATACCATGACATTGCTATTGATGACTGTTACTTTGTTTATTCAATTAAACCGTACGACCGTGGATGCTTATATCAATGCTTATGGTTTGTTTGGTGATATTTTTGCTCCAGTTACGGAGGCTTCTATCAATATCTGTTTGTCTGTGTTATTAGGATATTTTTGGGGGTTAAATGGTGTATTGTTGGGTGTGTTGATAAGTTTATTTCTTGTTGTTTTTTGTTGGAAACCTTATTATTTGTTTCGAAAAGCTTTGAAACAACGATTGAAATTGTATATAATTATGTACGTTAAGCATTTAAGTGTTGCAATTGTTAGTATAATACTTATTTATTCTGTATTGAAATTTGTCCCAATGCACTCATTTGAAAGTGCTTTATCTTCTTTTGTATATGGAGTGTTTATTACGATTTTGTATACACTCATTCTTTTATCTATGTTTTATTTTTTAGGACTTGGTTTGAATCGCTTTATTCGAAGAATTCAAAGTATGATGAATGGGAGAAAATAGTATAGTGATATATAGGTTGTATGATACATTAAAAAGTTAGCTAAGATAGGCTGTATGGTTTATAATATTCAAAGTAAAAAATGTTTAATAAATATAACAAATGATACCTGTAATTTCTATTATTGTTGCTGTTTACAAAGCGGAATCCTGCTTGCGGCGTTGTGTAGACAGCCTGCTAGCACAGACTTTTCAAGACTATGAAATTTTGCTGGTAGATGATGGGAGTCCCGATCGTTCCGGAGAAATTTGCGACGAGTATGCCCGGAAGGACAATCGTGTCCGTGTATTCCATAAAGAGAATGGTGGAGTAGCGTCCGCTCGACAGTGTGGAATGAACAATGCAAGAGGCGAGTACGTGATACACGCTGACCCAGATGACTGGGTGGAACCGAATATGCTGGAGGAACTATACGGAAAGGCAAAAGAAGAAAATGCAGATATGATAATTTGTGATGTATGGCGGGATACTTCCAAGAAATCTACTTACGTGAAGCAACGGTTATTTATATTAGAGCATTGTGTGATGCTAAAAGATGTGTTCCAGCAGCTGCATGGCAGCTGCTGTAACAAGCTCGTTAAGCGAGCTTGTTACAGCAAATATGATGTGAATTTTCCGGAAGGGTTGTCATATGGAGAAGATACTTATGTCAGTGTATGCCTGTTGGCACATCCTATAAAGATGGCATATGTACCAAAAGCATTTTATCATTATGTCCAAAATGTAAATTACAGCTCGTTAACACGTCGTCCTGTGAAAATTTTGGTAGAGCAATGTGAAAAACTCTGCGATTTACTTCGTTGCAAATTATCAGAGAATCAATTTAAAGAAATTTATCCTGCTTTACGATATAGGCAAGCATGTGTTATCCTAACATCTGCAGGAGAAAACCCATATATCGTAACATTTAAAAAAGATTTTGAAGGTGTGAGAAAAGCTATTCTTCATCAAAACTTCTCTTTTAAGAGGAAGACTCTTTTTTGGATAGCATTCTATATATCACCTTATATTGCACGTTTTTTTTATACTTTTTGTCGTTAACTATTGTTGAATCTTATCATAAACAGTTAGCAATTTTATTAGTTTTATGTCTGATGTCTCAAGAATAGATACATATGGTGCAAAGCTGGTTTTACTGCCATATATGTTGGCAATAATTGGCAGTTGTTTGTATACCATTATATTGGGAGTGTATAACGGGGATTTCATACAACGTGATGTGTTATTTCCGTTACCTGCTTTGTTGGTTATAGCTGTATTGACTATCATTCCTTATATAGGTATATATGGATTGTATAAACGGTATAGGTCTAAAGAGACAGAAAATGTACCCGATAAGTTCAAGGTTGCGATAATTCGCAATATTACATGGCTTTTATTGTTGGTTCATATAGGTCTACTCTTTACTGGATATGGCCAAATGGGAACTTCGATAGAAATAGAGGGCGGATTTTTTTCTTATATCCGTTCGGCTTTCTTCAAGTTGATGGTACGTCCATGGGTTATTGCTTATTTGCTGATTTCCAATAGCCGTAAAAATCTTGCTGTAACTGTTCTTTTGTTTTCTATTCACACGATTCTTGCTCATTCTTTAGGAGGGTTCTTTATTCTATTACTCATCTTATTGTTTAGGCAAGGCAAGAAGGTGAAATCTTTTGTGAAGCGAAATTTCTTGTTTGTATTAGCGATACTCTATTTGGTTCCGATTGTTGTCTCTTCCGCTTATAATGTTCGTGCACAATTAAGGGGACAAGGAGGGATGAGTGAAACTTCAAACATTGATATAATGGTTGGGAAATTATGTGGACGAATAAGTAGTTTTTCCAACAGTGCCTATATTTTACAGAACTCGTCACAAAATGTTTATGATTTGGAATTAATCCCCGATTTTTTTTACTTTTATGATACATTACATTATTGGGGATACAGACCTGAGTTTAAGAGTACTGGATTCTATGTGGAAGAGCAAATAAAGCATTCAAAATTAGAAAACAGTTCAACTATGCCTGGTGTCATAGGGGTTTTAATAATGTCATATGTTAAATCTCCTTACATATTTCTTTTTAACCTGTTTCTGATGACTTTTCTTCTTATTATAATATTTAATCTAACAAAGAGGATAGGATTTCCAAATGCTTCTGGAATTGCTTATATTTTAACAATAGAGTTTGCTACAAGTGGAGATATTTCAGCTCTTTCTAATACTATATATACCCTGCTGATAATATGGTTTACATTGTCTATATCAAACATAATAATATGGAAATGAAAAAGAAAAAGAAAGTACTTGTGTTATATCCATCGGGGAATTATCTATATCCTACGACAGGAGGAGAATTATATGATTCTTATCTTTTTAAAAGAATACTTTTTTCTGGACAGATAGATATGTCCTTTTTTACAAAGGATCATACTAGACACATTAATAAGTGGTTGTTGCCTGCATACATACTCTGGTCGTGTAGGAGAATCGGTTCATACGATGCTGTATTCTTAAATAGCAGTTGGTTTGCTCAATCTATTTGGTTGCTTTATTTTTTCAGAATATTTTATCCTAAGTTGAAAGTCTACGTTATTCATCATCATTTTCGGTATCAGGAAATGTCTGGAATAAAAAGACTATTACAATACATGTTGGAATGGCTGGGGCTGGGGGTGTCTTTCGCTGTTATAACTCCCAATCCATATACGCATTCCTTGATAAAGCAGATGAGACCAGATAGTCGTACTGTTTTTCTCGAAATGGCATTAAAGAAAGATGTTCCAACATCTTCTTGCTATGTGTTAAAACGGTTATTATTTGTTGGTACTGTATATCAACGGAAAGGACTTTTATATCTACTGGAGGCAATAGGACAGATGTCTGAAAAGGAAAGATCTGGGATTCATTTGGATATTGTGGGAGATCTTTCTTACAAAAAATACTATAAACGTCTGTTGTCTTTGGTTCACTTATATGGGTTGGAGGATGTTGTAACTTTTGTAGGACGTATATCAGATGAAGAATTGAAGTCATATTATTCTCGAGCATATTGTTTTGTATTTCCGTCTTTGTTGGAAGGTTATGGTATGGTGTTAATTGAAGCAATGTCTTACGGACTGCCAGTGATAGCGTTTGACAATTCAGCTATACCTTTTACAGTAAAAAATGATAGAAATGGCATATTAGTGAGGGATAAAAATATATTGGATCTTAAAAAATCCATTTTAAAACTATGTGTAGATACAGATTACCATCGGAAATTGTGTGATGGTGCTCTAGATACTTATCGCAATGCTCGTTCTCTTTCTGATTTGGATGTAGATATAGAAAATTTTGTAATAAAGGAACTAATAAACTAAATCAATATGGAAGTGATTCCGGAGTGTGAATATTTATTACTTATTATAGTTTACTTGGTGATAAACTCTCAATAAAGGGCTCATAGTTAAAAGTAATACATTCGTTACTTACAAAAAATAAAAATTATGTATAGCATCGAATATTTAGAACGATTTTTTTAGTATCAATCAGAGGTATCACCAAGTAGTGACTCTCTTAAGTCCTTTTGTGAAAAGAATAAAGTGCCCTGTAATATCTTTAAAAGTGGTATAAGGTTATTCGTGAAAGAATAGCCGAGGTAAAGGTTGACGCTAGGAGGATCCATCTTTCAGTAATTCTCCTCGTTCTTTCATTACTATAGATGAATATTTAATATCTAATAAATAAGTTGTAATGAATTCTATTAATATTATTAATATTCTAGGAGTTTATCCTCCGCCTTTAGGAGGTGTGTCTATTCATGTTAAGCGATTAATACATGGCTTAAATAAATATAGATTAATCTTTCTAATAAATTATGGATCTAAAGTGAAAGGTTTTGAATATATAGAAAATATACATTCATTGCCATTTTATATTTTTTCTTTATTGTGGAAGAGAAGAAGGATTATACATGTTCATTCAAATTCATATGTAATATTTTTACTCCTTTTGCTATTTGGAATTCGTCATAAGATTGGTGTGACATTACATAATCAAAGAATAGCGAGGATGAAGTCTTCGTTTAAACAATTTGTGTTTACATCGTTTTTTCATAGAGCGGATTTTATTATTTTGAATAGTAAAAAGTATTCAGATATTCTTGTTCAAAAGTATAGATTGTCAGAAAATCGATTGCATGTGATTCCTGCTTTTATTCCTCCGATGAAGTCTGAGTCTTGTGGATTGCCAAAGGGGGTGTTAGAATTTAGAAAAAAATGTAATTATCTGATTTCTGCAAATGCTTTTCGTTTGGTTGTTGAAGATGGTTTGGATTTATATGGATTAGATCTTTTGATAGACTTGATTTATGATTTAAGGAAGGATGGTATTAATGCAGGTTTGTTATTCTGTTTGCCAGAAATAGGTAATAAAAAATATTATGAGGAGCTTCAGAAAAGAATTGAGAATTATCATTTAAAAGAGTATGTGAAGATAGTTTCTGGTATAATACAAAACGCATTTGAATATTGGAAGATTTCAGATGTTTTTATTCGTCCTACTACTACTGATATCGAGGGGATATCTGTAAAAGAGGCTTTGTGGGTAAATACTCCTGCTATAGCAAGTGATGTATGTGAGAGACCTGCGGGAACATTACTTTTTGAAAACAGAAACTATTTAGATTTAAAGGATAAAGTGTTGAAAATCTATAAGAAGGATAAATATGAGACTATAGATTTTAGAGAAAATGTACCTGATGTTGTAAATGAAATATTGAAAATATATAATTCTTTATGAAACAAATAATTCAAGACCTCAAATCCGGATCAACCATCTTGGAAGAAGTTCCTGTTCCTCAAGTAAAATCCGGCTATGTTTTAATCCAAACGACTCGTACGCTAGTATCTTTAGGAACGGAGCGTATGCTCGTGGAGTTCGGAAAGGCGAACCTGATTGATAAGGCACGGCAACAACCGGATAAGGTGAAGCAAGTTTTGGACAAGATAAAGACGGATGGTTTACAACCGACACTGGAGGCCGTGTTCAATAAGCTAGGGCAGCCTTTGCCTTTGGGATATTGCAATGTCGGACGTGTAGTAGCAGTCGGGAAAGGTGTTGCGGAATTCAAGGTGGGCGATCGGGTGGCCTCGAACGGGAACCATGCGGAGTTTGTTTGTGTGCCGAAGAATCTGGTGGCGAAGGTGCCGGATGATATAACGGATGAGGAAGCGGCCTTTACGGTGATTGGCTCGATTGGTTTGCAGGGAATCCGCTTGCTGAATCCTCAGTTGGGAGAGACGGTTGTGGTGGTCGGTCTGGGATTGATCGGTCTGGTGGCGGCGCAGTTGTTGAGAGCGAACGGCTGTAAGGTTATCGGGGTGGATTTTGACCAGCAGAAGGTGGATATGGCCGCCTCGAAGGGAATCGTGGCTGTTAATCCGGGCAGAGGTACGGATCCGGTAAGGTTCGTGGAGGATTATACGGGGGGTATCGGTGCGGATGGTGTCTTGATCACGGCCTCCACGCAAAACCATGAGGTGATCCATCAAGCGAGTGAGATGTCCCGTAAGAGGGGACGGATCGTTTTGGTGGGTGTTGTCGGATTGAATATGCGAAGGGATGACTTCTATAAGAAGGAGTTGAGTTTTCAGGTATCTTGCTCGTATGGGGCCGGACGTTATGACGAGGAATATGAGAACAAGGGGCACGATTATCCGTTGGCTTATGTCCGCTGGACGGAAAAGCGTAATTTTGAGACGATACTCCACGCGATCTCTTCCGGATCGTTGGATGTCAAGTCGTTGATAACGGAAGAGGTGGACTTGGCCGATTATGAGGAGATTTACGGCGATATGCGTAAGAAAGGATCGATCGCTTCCATATTACGTTTTCCCGCTGATTCGAAGATGGAGTCAGTTGTCTCTATCGGCAGTAATGCCTTTGTGAGTGGAAATGGCAAGATCGGGATTATTGGGGCGGGTAATTATACCTCCGCCATGATCATACCTTGCTTGGCTAAGGCCCATGCTAGAATCAAGTATATAGCGAGCGCCCAAGGATTGTCCGCCAAGATATTGGCGAGGAAGGCGGGGGCGGAGAACGCCACGTCGGACTATCAAAATATATTGAAAGATCCGGAGGTGGATTTGGTGATGGTCACGACACGCCATAACCTGCATGCCCGGATGGTGATAGAGGCTTTACGGAATGGGAAAAGCGTATTCGTGGAGAAACCGTTATGCTTGAATGAGACGGAATTGGATGATATCATACGGGCTTATCAAGGGGCTCCTGAGGGCACGACCTTGACGGTTGGTTTTAACCGGCGTTTCTCTCCGTTCGCCGAGAAGATGAGGCGATTGCTAGGTGACGGACCTAAAAATATAGTGGCGACGATGAACGCCGGATTTATCCCGCGGGAAGTGTGGGTGCATGATCTTGAGATAGGTGGAGGGCGGATCATTGGAGAGGCTTGCCATTTTATCGATCTATGTTCCTTCTTGGCGGGCTCGGAGGTCGTGGCGGTCTGCATGAATGCGTTAGGCGAAAATCCGGAGGAGAATACGGATAATGCCAGCATATTGCTTCGTTACGCGAATGGGACGAACGCCGTGATCAATTACTTTGCGAACGGCTCGAAATCGTACGCCAAGGAACGTGTGGAGGTTTTCTCTCAGGAGAGGGTCTTGGTCTTGGATAACTGGCGTAAATTGACCGGGTATGGTTTTAAGGGTTTCTCATCGATGAAGGCCGGTATGGATAAAGGGCAAAAACGTCAATTTACGTTGTTGAATGAACGTATCCGGGAGGGCGGTGAGCCATTGATTCCATTTGAGAGTATATTGAATACGACGAAAGCTACTTTCGCTTGCATTACGAGCTTGAAAGAGAGATGTTGGGTGAATCTCTAAAATTATATATTTCTACTCTTCGGAACTTGAGATCTCGCCAAGTTCGTTATCAAGTCTGGTATAGGCTACGGGCATATATTAGGAAATACAGGAGCTTTCGGTATGTATTGTCATTACCGAGAGTGGGACATCCTTTGTCTTTTAAACTTTTCATCTCGAAATATACGGACTTGGATAGTGTTACGGGGCATTTCTCTTTCTTGGGTACGGAATCCGCTTTTCTAGGATGGAACGATGAGAGCTTTGGTAAGTTATGGTCCTATAATCTAAATTATATGGACTACCTTCATCAAGAAACTATATCTTTCGAACAGGCCGTTTGCTGGATCGATAAGTTTGTCGATGAAATAGAGGGGAATAGGAATGGTCTGGAACCTTATCCGATCGCTTTACGAGGCATCAATTGGATCAAGTTCCTGTCGAAATATCATCCTTATATTCTGGCTGAGAATAAACGAAAATGGGATTCCTCCTTGTATGCCCAATATCAGATTTTACTGGATAATCTGGAATATCATCTTTTAGGGAATCACTTATTGGAAGACGCTTTCTCCTTGTTATGGGCCGGGCTTTATTTTAAGGATGAGCCGATCTATCAAAAGGCGAAAGGCTTATTGTTGCGGGAACTGGAAGAGCAACTCCTTCCGGATGGCGCTCATTACGAGCAATCACCGATGTATCATTGTATATTATTGGATCGATTGCTGGATTGCTATAATGTCTCTGTAAATAATTTGCGGTTTATAGGGCAGGAAGGTTTGAATGAACGCTTACGAGAAAAAGCCGGTGGTATGTTGGGACATTTAGCCTCTGTCGTTTATAAAGATAATACGATACCTCTCCTGAATGATTCCGCTGAGGGAATCGCGCCTTCTCCGACTCAATTGTTTGTATACGCTAAGCGATTGGATATGGACTGGGAAAAGCTTCCGATGGGAGCGTGTGGCTATCGAAAATTGATGGCGGGCCATTGGGAGGCTATCGTGGATGTTGGAGACATAAGGGCCTCTTACCAACCCGGCCATTCGCATGCGGATACGTTCAATTATGAGTTGCGGATAGGGGGTAAGCCTTTCGTTATGGATACCGGAATTTCTACGTATGAAAAGACAGCCCGTAGGCAATACGAGCGTGGCACGGCGGCCCATAATACGGTGGTGCTAGGGGATAAGAACTCTAGCGAGGTATGGGGAGGCTTTCGTGTGGGGAGGCGGGCAAGGGTGACGCTTCTTAAAGATTCTCCGAATGAGGTAGAGGCTTGGCATGATGGTTTTGGCTCATTGGGTAGGCATCTGCGAAAATTTACGATTGATAAGGATCGTTTTAGGATAGAGGATTCTGTCTCAACAGCCGTGAAAGCCGTAAGCTTGATCCATCTGGCTCCGGATGTGGAGATCATATCTTGTTCACGAAATGAGATAGTGACGAGTATCGCGGCGATAAGAGTGGCCGGCGCATCCTCTGTCGAGATTGTAGATGACCAAGTGTCATTTACGTATAACCGTTTTCACCTATCTAAGACAATTCGTATTCATTTTGTGAAGAGACTTTCTTATACAATCGGTTGATCGTTATTGGACCATTCTTGATCTGCCTAATATCTTACTTAAAAAATAACACATATTTCTTATGAAAGCATGTTTCATGGGGTTGGGCTATATTGGCCTGCCCACGGCTATTATTGCCGCAAAGCACGGGGTGGAGATCGCCGGCGTGGATATTAACGCTCAAGTGGTGGAGGTTACCAACCAGGGGAAATTGCATATCATCGAGCCGGGTATGGAGGAGATGTTGCGGGAGGTACTGGCCTCCGGACATTTCAAGGCGTACACCGAGCCTCGGGTGAGCGACGCTTATTTCATGGTGGTACCCACTCCTTTCAAGGGGGATCATGAGCCGGACGTATCGTTCGTTGAGTCGGCTACCCGTATGGTGCTTCCTTTGTTGAAGGAGGGGGATTTGTACGTGATCGAGTCTACATCGCCGGTGGGGACGACCGAACGGATGGCTAGGTTGATTTTCTCGGAGCGGCCGGAACTGGAGGGCAAGATCTATATCGCTTATTGCCCGGAGCGGGTGCTTCCGGGTAACGTGATCCATGAGTTGGTGCATAACGACCGGGTCATCGGCGGCATGGACGAGGCCTCCACCCGTAAGGCGATGGAGTTCTACGGCCAGTTCGTGAAGGGTACGCTTCACCCAACGAATAGCAAGACGGCCGAGATGTGTAAATTGACCGAGAACTCAAGCCGGGACGTACAGATCGCTTTCGCCAATGAGCTGTCGTTTATTTGTGATAAGGCCGGGATCAATGTGTGGGAGCTGATCGATTTGGCGAACAAGCATCCCCGTGTGAATATCTTACGGCCGGGTTGCGGAGTTGGCGGTCATTGCATAGCGGTGGACCCTTATTTCATCACGGCGGAGTTTCCGATGGAGAGCCGTATGATCTCGACGGCCCGTGAGACGAATAATTACAAGGCTTTCTGGTGCGCTGAGAAAGTGAGGAACGCCATGCTGCGGTTTGAGTTGAAGCATGGGCGTAAGCCGGCGGTGGCAATGATGGGCTTGGCTTTCAAGCCTGATATCGATGACTTACGTGAATCGCCGGCCAAGGGAATAACGACGAAGGTGTTGCAATCGTGCAACAACGCTGATATCATGGTGGTGGAGCCGAACGTTTCGGAGCATAAGTTGTTTAAGCTGACCCCTTATAAGGAGGCATACGAGAAGGCGGATATAGTGGTCTTCTTGGTGAATCATAGGGAGTTTGCGGGGTTGAATTATCGGGATGACGTGGAGGTGCTGGACTTTTGCGGGACATTCAAGAAATAATCGTTCGCTAAATAGAAGAATACGCAGTAATGAGAAAAATAATGTTAGTATTCGGGACCCGTCCCGAGGCGATCAAGATGGCTCCGCTGGTGAAGGAGTTCCAAAAACATCCGGAGTCGTTCGAGACCATCGTGTGCGTTACCGGACAGCATCGGGAAATGTTGGATCAAGTGTTAAAATTGTTCGAGATCACGCCGGATTATGATTTGAATATCATGAGGCAGGGTCAGGACTTATATGACGTGACCGCCCGTGTCCTTACCGGTATGCGTGACGTGTTGCGTGAGGCGACACCCGATGTCGTGCTGGTGCATGGGGATACCACCACGAGCACGGCGGCCGCCTTGGCCGCTTTCTACCAACAGATACCTGTAGGTCATATAGAGGCCGGCCTTCGTACCCACAACATCTATAGCCCATGGCCGGAGGAGATGAACCGTCAGGTCACGGGGCGTATCGCCACGTATAATTTCGCACCCACGCGGTTGAGTAAACAGAACTTGATGAGGGAGAGCGTGAATCCGGACTCAATCTTGGTTACCGGCAATACGGTGATAGACGCCTTACGGCAAGTGGTGCGTAAGATAAAGACGGACGCTGAGTTGGACAAGGAGCTGGAAGGCGTGCTTTTACGTTCGGGGTATGACGTGAACCGTCTGGTTGAGGGTAAGAGACTGGTGTTGATCACGGGTCATCGCCGGGAGAACTTCGGTGATGGATTCATCCATATGTGTACCGCTATCAAGGACTTGACCCGGAAATATCCGGAGGTGGACTTTGTCTATCCTATGCACTTGAATCCCAATGTGCGCAAGCCGATTCATGAGGTATTCGGTGAGGATCTTTCTCATTTGGAGAATATGTTCTTCATTGAGCCATTGGAATATCTGTCGTTTGTCTATCTGATGGAGAAATCAACGATGGTGCTGACCGATAGCGGCGGTATCCAAGAGGAGGCCCCCGGATTGGGCAAGCCCGTGTTGGTGATGCGTGATACGACCGAGCGTCCGGAGGCTCTTGCGGCAGGTACGGTGAAATTGGTCGGTACGGACTATGATAAGATTGTGAGCGAGGTCTCGGCGTTGCTTGATGATACGGCTTATTACGATGCGATGAGCCAAGCGGTCAATCCCTATGGCGATGGATTGGCTTGCGGAAGGATCGTGGAATTTTTGAACCGGAAGGAATGAGGGTCTTGATCGTTTCTCCCTCTTATCTTCCAGAGATCGGTGCGGCACCCTCACGCATTACGAACATGGCGGAGGGACTGTCTGGCTTAGGGATAAAGGTGGATGTGTTGACTTGCTTACCCAATTATCCCAAGGGACGTATCTTTGATGGATATAGGGGGGCTTTTTCCAAGACAGAGGATGTAAACGGGATAACGGTCTTCAGGTACTGGACGTATGCCTCGATCTCGAAGAAACCGTTGGTCCGTCTTGCCAGTATGTGCGCTTTCGCCACGACCCTTTGGTGTTTCGCTCTCAAGCGTAAGCGTATAAAATCTTATGATAAGGTGATCATCCAGACCCCTCCTGTTTTGGCGGCGGCCTCGGCCATGTTGCTTTTTCGTTGCTGCTACCGGAAAAAGGTGGTACTGAACGTCTCAGACCTTTGGCCATTGTCGGCCGTGGAGCTGGGGGCCATGAAAGAGGGGGGCGTTTATCATGGGGTGATGGGGCGTATCGAGCGGTTCCTTTATCGTAAGGCCACGGCCTGTCAAGGGCAGAGTAAGGAGATCGTGGATTATATAAAACGGTATGAGCCGGGCAAGGCCTCGTTCTTGTATCGGAATTTGCAGCATCGTTTTGTTTTACCGAATCAACCCCCTTCTTCTCGAAAGCCTTTCAGGATCGTCTATGCCGGTTTACTGGGCGTGGCGCAGAATATATTGGAGTTGATAGAGCGTGTCGATTTTAAAGGGATGGGAGCGGAGCTTCATTTATTTGGAGGGGGCAACCAAGCCGTGGAGATAGAGGATTATGTGAGAACACATGATAGAGGTGTCTTTTATCATGGCTCTTTGCCCAAGGAACGGATGCGTGAGGAGCTTATACGCTACCATGCCTCTATTATCCCCTTGACGGTTCGTATAAGGGGGGCGGTACCTTCTAAATTATTTGATTTGCTGCCGTTAGGCGTTCCTATCTTGTTTTGCGGAGGCGGCGAGGGCGAGGAGATTGTAAAGGAGAATCAGTTGGGCCTTGTCTCGGCCCCCGGAGATTATGAGGGACTTTCTAAAAATATACGGGCCATGAGCCACTTACCGGATGAGGAGTATCGACAGCTAAAAGCGAACTGCTTAAGAGTATCTCAGACAACTTTCTGTTTTGAAAGGCAACTGGAGGTGTACAAACGTTTTTTATCGGCTTTCTAATTTCAGGATGAAATCCCTTAAACATTTTGCGGGGATGCCCTGTTATAGATATAGTAGTGTGTTTTTCATGGTATTAGATTTTTAGATTAGTAATTAGGTTGTTCATTCAGTTCGGGAGAATAGGATGTTGGTATCTAAATATGAGAGCCGGAAAGGTGAGAATGATTTCTCTCGTTTCCGGCTATTCTTTTTTATTTAAAACTCGTCATTGGCGTAAAGACTCAATAGGTTTTTCAGCTCATAATCGAATATCTCGTCATCCTTGAAGAAGCGTTTCAATTCGATCTCGGCTGTCTCCGGTGAGTCTGATGCGTGTATGATATTCTCTTGTACGCTCATACTATAATCTCCCCGTATCGTACCGGGAGCGGCGTTTCTACCATTGGTAGCGCCGGCCAAGGTTCTTACTACATGTATGGCATCTACCCCTTCCCAGCAACATACAATTACCGGGCATACACTCATCGCGTCCTTGATACGTTGGAAGAAAGGCTTTTCTTTTAGGTGGGCGTAATGCTCACTCAAGATCTCGTCAGTCAGCCAAACCATCTTCATGCCGGCCAGACGGAGTCCCTTCTTCTCGAAACGGTTTACGATTTCACCGATCAGCCCTCGCTGAACGGTACAAGGCTTTAAAATAACCAATGTTTTTTCCATAAGATTTATATTAAAAGATTAAACAAATGTTTGATGTCTTGAATACATGTTAACCTTGCGGCGTTTTATGAATGATAGAGGAATAAAGGATGAAATGTTTTTTAGGATATTTCAAGTATATTTCTATCTTATTCCTCCGCAAGTTAATGGGAATAAACAAATAAACGAGCGATAAGTCTGCTAAACTAAACTAATTTAACATACGTTAATTATTGCTTGAGTTGTTAATCCTTCTGTATTCTTTTCCATTTCCGTGGAATTTCCGGATGAGTCTTGAGAAATTCCCTCAAGGTTTGCCGGTTTACTCCCAGTTTCTTACTGATATATACTTTAGTCTTATGTTCTTTAATATACTGCAAGATCATCTCTTCCTTACCTTTTAGCTTACAGGCTTCCGGTCGCTCTCCTTTTGGACGGCCCAGTTTGGCACCTTGCACTTTTTTCCGAGCCAACGCTTCTTTCGTTCGTTGCGAAATCAGGTTGCGTTCAATTTCGGCGCTTAGGCTAAATGCGAATGCCAAGATTTTACTGTTAATGTTATTTCCGAGTTCGTAACCTTCCTTTACCGTAAATACAATGATGTCTCTTTCCATACATTGATGAAGGAAGCTCATAACTTGCATAAGATTACGTCCGAGACGTGACAGTTCCGTCGTGATCAGGATGTCGCCTTTACGTATTTGCTTTAATAATTTACCAAGTTGGCGATCGGCGATTACTTTTGTCCCGCTGATCGTCTCATCTACCCACCTGTCGATTCTCATGTTCCTCGATTTTGTGAATTTCTCAATCTCGAATCGCTGGTTTTCAGTAGTTTGTTTGTCTGTACTGACTCTTACATAACCGTATACCATATGTCCTATATTTAATTAAACAACAACCAAGATACTGGAAACGGATTGATTGATAGTGTGTTTTAGTAAAAACAAACTTTTTTATGGGTGTGTTAAAGAAGTTGAGTGGGTTTGAACTCCATACAAATTGTAATAAAAAGGGTTAATGGATATCCGTATAGAAAATTTAAGTTACTTTTGCTTTCGAAAAATAAGAAGGAGTCTTAGAATGATCATGGGTATGAAAAAGTTATTGTCTTTACCTCCAAATTTGGTTGATTGTTTCCATGCGATAGAGCATGTAAGTACAGAGGAATGGTTTTGCACCTCGGATCCGGTAGGTGCCCGCTTGGGATCCGGGGGAGGAACGACTTGGTTGTTGGAAGCCTCCCGGCGAAAAGAGGCCCCTGATGTATCCGTGGAGGAGTGGTTGGGACAGGAGAAGCGTATCTTGTTGCATGCCGGAGGGCAAAGCCGCCGTTTGCCCGGATATGCGCCATCCGGGAAAATATTGACTCCGATCCCTGTGTTTCGCTGGGCAAGAGGGCAGAGGTTATCCCAGAACTTATTGTCTTTGCAATTACCTCTTTATGAACGGATCATGAAAAAGGCGCCGGAATCGCTTCATACCTTGATCGCTAGCGGTGACGTATATATCCGTGCTAACCAGCCTTTGCAGGAGATTCCTGAGGTAGATGTGGTTTGTTACGGTTTATGGGTCGAGCCTTCGTTGGCCAAGAATCACGGGGTTTTTGTATCGAGCCGTAAGTCTCCGGACACTCTGGACTTCATGCTACAGAAGCCTTCGTTGGAAACTTTGGGGGAATTGGCGGGTAGTCATTTATTCTTGATGGATATCGGTATCTGGCTGCTAAGCGACAAGGCGGTGCGGTTATTAATGAAACATTCCTATACCGAGGATGGCAAGGCGATGAAGGCGTATGATTTATATGCTGAATTCGGGTTGGCCTTGGGGAAGAATCCACGTATCACGGACTCGGAGTTGAATCAGCTTTCAGTAGCGATTCTGCCGCTTCCGGGTGGAGAGTTCTATCATTATGGAACTAGCCGTGAGTTGATTTCCTCTACATTGGCGGTACAGAACTTAGTTAGGGATCAACGTGCGATCATGCAGCGTAAGGTGAAACCACATCCCGCCATGTTTGTGCAGAATGCGGTGTTACACCAGAAATTGACCGCTGAGAATTCGGAATTATGGATAGAGAATAGTTATATCGGTGAGAATTGGACGTTACGTGGCCAGCAAATTATAACGGGTGTTCCGGAGAATAATTGGAACTTATCCCTGCCGGAAGGTATCTGTGTAGATGTTGTCCCGGTAGGGGAAACCAATTGGGCGGCAAGGCCCTATGGTTTTAATGACTTGTTTAAAGGGGCCTTGTCTGATGTGTCTACCTTGTTTATGGGGAAACCTATCTTGACTTGGGCGATGGAGCGAGGTATCACCTTGGGAGGGAATGAGGATATACAAAACGCACCTTTGTTCCCTGTTTGCCAAACCGTGGATGAGCTGGGAAAAGTGCTGCGCTGGATGATTACGGAGCCGGATAGGGAAGAGGGAAAGCATATTTGGCTTTCCGCCCGAAAATTATCGGCGAATGATTTGTCCGATCAAGCGAATTTACGCCGTTTAGTAGCTCAGCGAGAAGTTTTCCGTAAAAAAGACTGGTCATTATTGGCCGCTAATCATGAGAAAAGTGTATTCTATCAATTGGATCTTTCGGATGCGGCGGAAAGCTTCGCCAAAGACAAGATTGTCTTACCGAAAGCCCTTCCCGAGGATAATCCGTTGATGAAAAGGATACATAATCATATGTTCCGTTCTCAGGTGATGAAGATCTCGGGGGTAGCGTATAAGGAGGAGGAGCAAAAGGCTTTCGCTTTGTTGCGGGAGGGGCTGGTCGGTTCCGTCCTCGGAAGTAAGCAGCAGCCGTGTTTGAATGTCTATCGGGACCAGATCGTATGGGGACGTAGTCCGGTACGTATCGATTTGGCAGGTGGGTGGACAGATACGCCGCCCTATTGCTTATATGCGGGTGGAAACGTGGTGAACGTGGCGATCGAGTTAAACGGGCAACCACCACTACAAGTCTATATCAAGCCTTCCGATACCCATAAGATTATCCTTCGCTCGATCGATCTGGGAGCGATGGAGGTTATCTCTTCATGGGATGAGCTTCGTGATTATAATAAGGTAGGATCGCCGTTTTCCATCCCGAAAGCGGCTTTGGCCTTAGCGGGATTTGTCCCGGAATTCTCGGCGGAGGCTTATGCTTCTTTGGATGTCCAGCTGGAAGCTTTTGGTAGCGGGCTGGAGATTACCTTGTTGGCGGCGATACCGGCGGGTTCCGGTTTAGGCACTAGCTCGATCCTCGCGGCTACCGTGCTGGGCGCTATCTCTGATTTTTGTGGCTTGGCTTGGGATAAGAATGAGATCGGAAACCGCACCTTGATTTTAGAACAATTGCTGACTACCGGCGGGGGATGGCAAGATCAATACGGTGGTGTATTGCACGGTTTGAAACTCTTGCAAACGAACGAGGGTTTTAATCAGAATCCTTTGGTACGTTGGCTGCCGGAATATTTGTTTACTGATCCGGAATACCGGCCTTGTCATCTTCTTTATTATACGGGAATTACTCGTACGGCGAAAGATATTTTGTCGGAAATCGTACGGGGTATGTTCTTGAATAGCGAGGCGCATTTAGGTCTTTTGTCCGAGATGAAAGCCCATGCGCTCGATATGTACGAGGCGATCCAATGCGGAGACTTCGTGACTTATGGTAAATTGGTCGGAAAGACTTGGGAGCAAAATAAGGCACTCGATTCCGGAACGAATCCGGCGGCGGTGGAAGCTATTATCTCCAAGATACAGGCTTATGCCTTGGGATATAAACTTCCGGGAGCAGGCGGTGGTGGTTACTTATATATCGTAGCGAAAGACCCGGGTGCGGCCCTGCAAATCCGAAAGATATTGACTCTTTCTCCACCCAATTCGAACGCCCGGTTCGTGGAGATGAGCTTGTCGAATAAGGGGCTTCAGATTAGTCGTTCGTAGGTTCGTGCCACGCCGGTATAGGCGAGGGCACACGCCAGTATAGGTGTTGGCTTACGCTGGTATAGATACAGGCCTATGCCTATACTGCTGAGGGGCGTTGCGTATATACGTGTGTATTTTTGCCTGTTTTGTTGCTAATTGGAATATATTGCATGTGTTTTGGAACATTTATATAAATGATCCTGTTGTACTTTTGCGGAGTTTAATGAGGTGTCAGATCTGATGGGGAAGAGAATTGTTTTTATATGGCTTTTATTGGCGTTCGCTTGGGTAGCGAAGAGCCAGAACTACATGATAAAAGGAATCGTGACTGATTCCATTACGGGAGAACCTTTGCCTTATGTGGCTGTGATTTTGAAGGGAACTACGATAGGTGCTACGACAGATCTGGATGGGGCTTTTACGCTTTCCTCTTCATCTAAGGTACGTACTTTACAGGTCTCTTATTTGGGTTATACGGAGAAAGAATTGAAATTCGTTCCGGGTAAAGCGGAACATTTGAAGATTCAGCTAGCTCCGACAAGTATTAATTTGTCGGAGGTGATCATCAAGCCGGGAAAGGAAAGATATCGGAAGAAGGATAATCCTGCGGTTACCTTTATCAAAAACGCTATCGCACGTCGGGAGAGCAACGATCCTCGTAATCATGATTATTTTCGGTATGATCAATACGAGAAGATGGTCTTCGCTATGAACGATTACCAACCGAAACCGAAAAAGGATGGAAAGGCGGGAAAGTTTGACTTCTTGACTGAGTTTATCGATACGTTGGAGGTGGGAAAGACGATCTTGCCGGTATCCGAACGTGAGAAAATCCAGACCGTTTATTATCGTAAAGACCCGAAGACGGAAAAGAGGGTCGTTCAGGCTACGAAAGCGGCTGGTGTGGATGAGGTCTTCTCACGAGACGGTATGCAACAGTTCTTGAATGAGGTATTCCGGGAAGTGAATATCTTCCAGAATGATATTCCTTTGTTCTTGAACCGTTTCGTAAGCCCTATGTCTACGATGGGACCTAACTTCTATAAATATTATTTGCTAGACACGGTGGAGGTCGCCGGACAGAAGTGTGTGGATTTGGGTTTCGCTCCGTTTACTCCGGAGACGTTCGGCTTTACGGGACATCTTTTTATCACGTTGGATTCTACTTATTTCGTGCAGAAGGTTAAGTTGAATGTCCCGAAGAAGATCAACTTGAATTTTGTCGGTGGAATGACGATCGAGCAGACTTTCGACCGTGCCCCGGATGGGACTCGTATCATTACGAAAGATGATATCAACGTGGACTTCAAATTGACGGAGAAATCGAAAGGAATGTATGCCCGCCGTTTGAATATCTATTCGAATCAAGCGTTTGAGGGACCCGATGATCCTAAAGTATTCGAGGAGAGCGCACCTATTATTATACCGATGGAAGCTTATCGCCGTTCGGCGGATTTCTGGGAGGAGAATCGTCCTACTGAGGCGGGAACTCGCAAGCAGAATAACGTGGAGTTGCTAATGGCGAAACTTCGTTCCGTTCCTATTTTCTATGTGACGGAGAAGGTTGTTTCGATCCTTACCTCCGGTTATATCGCGACGAATAAGATTCCGGAGAAGAGCAAGTTCGAGTTTGGCCCGATGAACACCTATATCAGTGGTAACGCGATTGAGGGGGCCCGCTTCCGTGTCGGTGGAACCACGACAACGGCGTTCAGTAAACGTCTTTTCTTGGATGGTTATTTGGCTTATGGATCGAAAGACCGCAAGTTGAAATATGATGGTATCGTAGAATATTCTTTTATCGATAAGAAGGATTATCGGAAAGAATTTCCCGTGCATTCTATTCGCTTCGAGTACCTATATGATATCAACCAGTTAGGTCAGCAGTATATGTATACCAACAAGGATAATATGTTCTTAGCCTTGAAGCGGCAGAAGGATACACGTGCCACCTATTTAAGGAATATGGAACTGACCTATTACCGTGAACATTATAACGGCTGGGCTTATGGGGCGGTACTTCGGAATTTTAAGGAATACTCAACCGGTTACGCCGCGTTCGACCGTATCGGTCCGGATGGCCAGATCACGGCTACCGATTCCTACCGGATGTCGGAAGTGGAGTTTAAGTTCCGTTTTGCCCCGAATGAGAAATTCTACCAGACTCGTAATTACCGTTATCCGATTACGCTTGACGCACCGGTATTCACCTTGAACCATACGATGGCTTTCCAAGATGTATTAGGTAGTTCGTATGATTATCAGAAGACGGAGATCGGTATCCAGAAACGCTTCTGGTTCTCTGCTTTCGGTTATGTGGATATTCTCGCTAAAGCAGGTAAAGTTTGGACAAAGGCCCCTTATCCTTTGTTGATCTTGCCAAACGCAAACTTGTCGTATTTGGTGCAACCGGAATCTTATACGAATATGAATGCGATGGAGTTCATCAACGATGAGTACGCTTCGTGGGATATTACTTATTTCATGAACGGAGCCTTGTTGAACCGTATCCCGCTTATCAAGAAGTTAAAATGGAGAGAGGTCTTTTCTTTCCGGGGTATGTTCGGACACTTGACGGATAAGAATAATCCGTATATCAGTGAGCAGAATGAGGGCTTGTTCTTATTCCCGCAGGGCTCTTACCTGATGGACCCGTCTACTCCTTATATGGAGGCGGGTGTCGGTATCGAGAATATCTTTAAGTTCTTGCGTTTGGATTATGTATGGCGTCTGACCTATAAGGATCATCCGGGCATCCAGACAAAGGGTATACGTTTTATGATGAAGCTATCCTTCTAGGGCAAGTATTATTTCCAGTCGCTGAACTCAAAACTTAATTGTTCCCAACGGTCTTTCGTATGAGGCTCCTCTTTTACGGGATTAGATACGGATAGGCCGATCAGTCGGATGGGATGCTCGGTATATTCCACTTCTTTCAGTAATTCCTTGGCCAAGGGAAGGATCTTATCTAAGGTTGTTAACTCTTCCGGACGGCTGAGGCTTCTCGTGATTTGGTTGAAATCATGGAACTTGACCTTTAAGGTCAGTGTGTTTCCCTTGAATCCGGAACGTTCCAGCCTGCCGATAAGTTCGGTCGCTACGTGATAAAGCTCGATGATAACAGAGGATTTGCGGGAGATATCTTTTTCTAGCGTATGCTCGCAACCTACCGACTTCCGGATTCGTACCGCTTCTACGGGACGGTTGTCTATACCTCTGGCAAACTCATAATAAAGTATTCCCGCCTTTCCGAACTGGCGGGTAAGCATCTCCCCCGAACATTCCCGTAATTGCAGTCCGTTGTGGATACCGAGCGTATGCATTTTTCGGGCTGTTACGGGACCTACTCCCCAGAAAGACTCGATGGGAAGACGGGCTATGAAATCGAGGGCTTGGCTTGGGTGAATGGTACATAATCCATTGGGTTTTCGATAATCCGAGGCTATTTTCGCTAGAAATTTGTTGTAGGAGACTCCCGCTGACGCTATCAGGTTCAAGTTTTCCCAGATCCGTTTCTTGATCTCCTTGGCGATATCTACAGCGAGAGAGATGCCTTGTTTATTATCGGTGACATCCAAGAAGGCTTCATCCAAGGAAAGGGGTTCTATGATATCCGTATAATCGTGGAAGATCTCGTGGATCTGGCGTGAGACGGATTTATATACGTCCATCCTTCCGTGTACGAATATCAGGTCCGGGCATAAACGTTTGGCTTTTTGAGATGCCATGGCGGAACGTACCCCATATTTCCGGGCCTCGTAGCTAGCGGCGGCTACTACGCCTCTCTGCTCCGCATGCCCGACCGCTAGGGGTTTTCCTCGCAACTCCGGATTGTCTCGTTGTTCCACCGAGGCATAAAAGGCATCCATATCGATATGTATGATCTTTCTCAAGATAGCTCTTTTATTACTGATATTCGCGATAAGCCCCTTCGTCGGTTTATGAAGCCGATAACCGCATTATAAGATCTCTACGGAGTTAATGACGATATTCTCGGTCGGACGATCTTGCTTGTTGGTCTTGGAGGACTGTATGGCGTCTACGACATCCATGCCTTCTACCACTTCGCCGTAAACCGTGTATTGATTGTCGAGGAACGGTACGCCACCTACATTCTTGTAAGCCTCACGGAGTTCCGGGTTTAACTTTACCTCGTCTTTCCGCTTCTCGGCCTCCAGCTCGGTCTTGCCGATCAAGGTATCACGAAGGATCGCCAGTTCTTCCTTGTTACCACTGCGATAGAATTCCATGATCTTAGGCTTGTTCTCGTTTTGCAGGCGGGCGAATATCTCTTGTTTCAGACGGCCTTCCAGTTGCTTTTCCATCTGGTTCAACTCTTGTTCCGAATACTTTTTCCCCGTTACGATATAGAATTGGGAGGCGGAAGAGGCCTTTTCCGGGTTCACTTCGTCTCCGGTACGTGCGGCGCAAAGGGCTCCTTTCTTATGGAAATATTTCGGGTAACGGAATTCGGCGGGAACGGTATAGCCCAGATCGCCCGCTCCCAGTTGCTTGTTCATTGGGGCATCCTTGGAAGTTACGTCACCTCCTTGTATCATGAAATCCTTGATCACACGGTGGAACAGCAAGCCGTTATATTGCCCTTCTTTTACCAACTTGATAAAGTTATCACGATGTAATGGCGTGTCGTTATATAATTTCAGCTTTATATCTCCTTTGTTGGTGTGCATAAGCACCCTTGTCTCAGTTGCTTGATTTTCCATTTTACTTATTTTTCTATGAGTTTCATTGACTTGATCTTTATGTTCTTCGTGGGCCTGTCTTCGGCGTTCGTCTCGACGAACTGTATCTTATCCACGACTTTCATACCCTGTATAACCTCTCCGAACACCGTATAGTTGCCGTCCAGATGAGGCGTTCCGCCTTCCAGCATATAGGCTTCTTTTTGCTCCGGCGTAAACTCGATGCCTTTCTCCTTGGTCATCTTATCTAGCTCCATCTCCGTAAAGAACTTTCCGGTCACGATATAGAATTGAGTCGCTGATGAGGCCTTCTCGGGATTCTCCTCATCCGGGGTACGTGCGGCACAGAGCATTCCCCGCTTATGGAAATATTTCGGATACACGAACTCGGCGGGGATGGTGTAATCTAGATCTCCGTCGCCCAGATGTGCGTCCAAGGGAGCGTCTTTCGAGTTGATATCGCCTCCTTGTATCATGAATTGCTTGATAACCCGATGGAACAATAATCCATCGTAACGGTGTTCTTTTACGTTCTTGATAAAATTATCCCTGTGCAACGGCGTGTCGTTGAACAGTTTCACCTTAATCTTACCCATATCCGTATCAATCAGCACCAATGTCTCAGTCTCTTGCGCATGCAGCGGGCATAGCGAAAGCATAAATACCGAAACAAACAACATCGTAAGAATCCGTCTCATATTTATTTCTATTAGTTTTAGATGGACAAAAATAAGAATAAATATCGATATCTATGATCAAAGGAATAGGTCTAAACATGATTTCTTTGGTAGGAAACCGTAATAGCGTTACAAACATCTGTAATATATGCACATCGTTTTATGTTGAATCTAGGTAATTTTGTCATAGAAATTTAAAACTCTAAATTCAATATACTATGAGAGCAAGTATCTTAGCTATTTTAATTTTAGGGGGGATTGTCTTAAACATAAAGGCTCAGTTTTCTTATAATGAAAAGGGTCAAGCCATCCCTCCTGCATCACAACCTTTCGGCAAAGAGGCTTTTGAGTCAACCGGGCATACGGTTATACGCTGGTTGGGGAACGCTGGCTTTCTGATTAATAGCCGTGGTACGTGTTTGATGGTCGATCCTATGTTGAAGGGATTTGATATGCCTTTGTTAATAAATATGCCGATTGCCCCTAAAGATGTTCCCCATTTGGATGCGGTATTGATCACTCATTGCGACAATGATCATTACAGTGTTCCTACTTGTACGGAAATGTCTTCTGTATGCCGGGAATATCATTCTACATTCTACATGGATTCTTTGATGGAAACACAGGGTTTGAACTCTTTCGGACATCGTATCGGGGAGACTTTTAATGTTGGTCCGATTTCTATCAAGTTAACTCCGGCTTACCATACGTGGCAAAATGAGTATCCGGGATATACGCGTGAATTTAAGGTTGAAGATTATTGTGGTTTCCTCATGAAAACACCGGATGGCTTAATTTGGGCACCGGGAGATTCCCGCTTTCTTCCTGAGTTCTTGGAATTACCTGCCCCGGACGTGATTTTCTTTGATTTTTCGGATGATTCATGGCATATAGGATTGGAGGGAGCCATAAAGATCGCAAATGCTTATCCTAAAGCGCAGCTTCTCCTGTCTCATTGGGGAACGGTGGATGCTCCCGATATGAAACCATTCAATGCCGACCCTAAAATGCTAGAAGAGCGTATCTTCAATCCGGAACGTGTTCATGTCTTAGCCCCGGGAGAAGCTTTTGACCTTGTAGCTCTCAGATCTAGCGAGGGTGAACAAAGTGCCGAGACATTGATTTTCCCTGCTGACGCAAAGGCTTCGTCGGAGTATAATACGGGGGATGTCTATGTCTCCTTGTTGAAGGAGTCTGGTAATACGATGATCGCACATTTTATATTCAAACCTAACAGCCGTAATTTCTGGCATTACCATCCGGATGCCGAGCAAACCTTGTTAGTACTTGATGGAGAAGGATATTATCAAGAGGAAGGAGGAGAGAAACGTGTGATCCGGAAGGGTGATGTGATCGTGACACCTCCTAATGTACGCCATTGGAATGGGGCGACACCGGGTAGCTCTATCGTATGTATGACCGTTACGGAACATGCGATCGAGAATCATGCCGTACAACTTCGGGCTGTGACGGATAAGGAGTATGACCGATGAAATTGGTATATCTATCTGTGGTTTTGATACATGTTTGGATGTAGGAACGTAGTATTTTTGCCGTGAATGGAATATTAATTAGAAAGGTCATAAGTTATGAGAAAGTACAATGAGATAAGCCGTCGGGGATTTTGAGGTCGGCGGTATTGGCAGGAACAGGGATATGTGCTTCTTCCGTATTCAATGGAATGGTTGCCTGTGAGGGCGTGAACAGGCAAGGACCCTCGGCCTTGGATTGTAAAACTAATGCCGTGGTCGGTGTAAAGCGGACATTGGGAAGTGGTACGGCTTCCATGGTTGTATCGGCTATGGATTTGGTTGTATGGGATTGAATCATCATCGCGCCAGCATCCCGGCAAGAAGCAAGTAATCGCTTTGGTACATGAGGCCATCGATCGTGGTGTTACTTTGTTCGACACGGCAGAGAGCTATGGTTATCAAACGAATGAACGATTAGTTGGCGAAGCGTTGAAAGGTTATTCGGACCGGGTATTTGTAACTACTAAATTTGGGCATAAGTTTGTGGATGGCTTACAAAGACAGAGGAAGATAGTTCTCCCAACAATATACGTAAGGTGTGCGAGAACTCGCTTCGCAATCTTGGAGTAGAAACTCTCGGTATGTTTTACCAGCATCGTGCGGACCCGAACACTCCGATTGAGGTCGTCGCTGAGACCGTGAACGAATTGATCAGAGAAGGCAAGGTATTGCATTTCGGACTTTGCGAGGTGAATGCCGATACCATCCGCCGTGCCCATAGGATCTGCCCTGTTACGGCTATACAGAGTGAATATCATTTGATGCATCGTGCCGTGGAGGAGAGCGTATTGCCGTTGTGTGAGGAATTGGGTATTGGTTTTGTTCCTTATAGTCCGATAAATCGAGGCTTTTGGGAGGCTTGATTAACGAGTATACTCGATTTGATCCGGAAAACGACAATCGTCAAGATTTACCTCGTTTTCAACCGGAAGCTATCCGTGCCAATATGCGGATCGTGGAAGTGCTGAATGCTTTGGGAGGACACGGGGATCACGCCCGCACAAGTTGCCTTGGCATGGTTAATGAATAAGAAACCTTGATCGTAGCTATACCGGGGACTACGAAGCTGTCTCATCTGGAAGAGAATTTACGTGCTGCGGATATCATTTCACCGCCGGTGAGATGAGGGAATTGGAGGATGCGGTTTCCGCTATCCCTGTAGTGGGAAGCCGTTATAATGCGCTACAGGAATCAAAAGTACAGAAATAGATTAAGCTATCGGAAATATGAGACCTGTTTTTATACTTGGTATCATTCTCTTGCTTGTTGGATGTAAACAGCGAGATGAGCGTGTTCTGATGGTGGATGAGCAAGGCAGCTTCGCTGTTGGAGGTACGGTCTTGGTTGATTCATTAGGGCATACTTTCATGGCGACCATGCGTACGTATTTTATCAAAAGCCGGTCGGAGCGAGGAAATACCCATTGGTATTCGCCCATGGTGTAGGGCAGTTTTCTAAGACATGGGAAACCACACCCGACGGGCGGAGGGCTTCCAGAATATTTTCTTACGTCGCCGGTTTAGTGTCTATCTTGTCGATCAGCCTCGTAGAGGGAACGCCGGTAGAGGTACGGAGAGCGTGACAATTTCTCCGGCGTTTGACGAGGAGGTTTGGTTTAACCGTTTCGTGTAGGTATCTGGCCGGATTATTTTGAAGGAGTACAGTTTAAGCGGGATAAGGAAACCTTGGACCAATACTTTCGTCAAATGACGCCGACTATTGGCACGACGGATTTTGAGGTCTATTCGGATGCCTACGCCGCTTTGTTCGACAAGATAGGCCCGGGCGTATTTATTACCCATTCGCAAGGCGGGCCCGTTGGATGGAATACATTGCTTAAGACGAGAAACATTAAGGCTATCGCGTCATACGAACCGGGTGGAGCGGTTCCTTTTCCGGAAGGGCAATTGCCGGAGGAGGCTAAGTTTATTACGCTTTCCAAGAAAATGGAAGGCATTGAAGTACCTATGTCCGTATTCATGGAATATACCAAGGTCCCTATCGTCATTTATTATGGAGATAATTTACCCGAAACCGATGAGCGTCCGAGTTATATGAATGGACACGCCGTTTGCGCTTGATGAAGATATGGGCAAAAATGCTGAATGATCAGGGTGGGGATGTCACCGTTATTCATTTACCGGAGGTAGGATTACATGGCAATACCCATTTCCTATGTCGGATTTAAATAATATAGAGGTTGCGGATTTGCTTTCTGAATGGTTACATACAAAGCTTTGGACTAGGTCTTTGGGTAATGGAAATATATATAGTATCGTTTTCATTAGGAGGTATTGATCTTTCACAGAGGTGAAAGATCGTATCACCCCGTGAAAAGATCGCTTCACAGAGGTGAAAAGATCGCTTCACAAGGGTGATACGATAAGAGTCTTAGGCCACGGCTGTTACTTCCTGCTGAGAAATCAGCCATAAGAACCTTATAATCAGAATAATTTGCTTGGATACTCGCCTGCGTCTACCAAGGCTTGGATCTTATCCACAACGCCTTGACGATCCGCCGCATAAGTTACGCCGAACCATTTGGAGGTTGTATCCAATACTTTCACACGGGCTGTTCCTTCCGTGATCAATTTATTTACCATCAACGGGATGAAATATTCACTCTTTAAATTACCCATATTGGCTTTTAGGAACTCCTTGAAATATTCCTCGGAATACTCGAAGTAATCGGGAGTGAAGCCCCACATATTCATGGATACCGGCGTATTTTCTTCCAATACGACCTTCTTCCGTTCTCGTCTACAAACTGGATATCTCCGTCGATACGTTCGATAGCGGTACGCTCCACGACGCCTGTCAGATAACCTTCCTCGTTCGTGGCGCAAACACCACGTGCTACGGAACCGCTCTCGCTCAACGTATTACCTACACGGTAGCCTACCATGCAATAATCATTCTTCTTGCCATCCATCTCAGACAATTGCTTGCCTAATACGGCGAAGCTGTCACGTCCGTAGAAATCATCGGCGTTGATTACGGCGAAAGGCTCATTGATAACCTTCTTGCCCATCAATACGGCATGGTTGGTTCCCCACGGTTTCTCACGTCCCTCCGGGCAAGTGAAGCCCTCCGGAAGATCGTTCAAATCTTGGAATACGACTTCAACCGGGATATGGTTCTCATATTTGGAGATGATTTTCTCACGGAAGTCTTTCTCGAAAGATTTGCGGATAACGAATACAAGTTTACCGAACCCGCCACGAATAGCATCGAAAATAGAATAGTCCATGATGGTCTCGCCATTGGGACCTAGGCCGTCAATTGTTTTAATCCTCCATAACGACTACCCATTCCGGCTGCCAATACAAATAATGTAGGTTTCATAATGCGTTTCTTTAATGTGTTTTTAATTCTTCGGGCAAAGTTAATAATTATAGAAACATTGCCATGTTATTGTCCGTCTTTTATAAAACTTCTAATACGACGATCGACATGGGAGGCAGGCTGACGCTTAACTTTCCTTTTCCACCTTGGCTCCCTTGAAAACTTCCGGCTTGACCTTCTCCGGCGAATCGAATGTGTTATAGTCGTTTATGGAGGACGCTGTCAGGATACGCCCGTTCACGCTCTTTATCGTTACGTTTTGCTGGTCGATATGGATGTTCTCGCTTTGCCGGGGATCTACGTTCGCCAACGAGATATGGATTTTACCCTGCGAGTCCGGGATGCGGAGGCGCTTACGACCGGCACTTCCGGTTGTCTCTTACTTTCTCCTTGTCGCAGATTAGATCCATCGGCAAAAGGTAGCGTCTTGATGAACCTTGTACATCTCGAACACATGGTAAGTAGGCGTAAGCACCATGTCCTTGCCTTTCGTGAGGATCATGGACTGCAATACATTGACAATCTGTGCGATATTGGCCATTTTCACCCGGTCCGTATATTTGTGGAAGACATGTAGGGTAAGAGCGGCTACGAAAGCGTCGCGCATCGTGTTTTGCTGGAACAGATGGCCGGGGATCGTACCGGGTTCCACATCCCACCAAGTACCCCATTCGTCTACCATGAGGGCTATATTTTCTTCGGGTCGTATTTATCCATGATAGCGATATGCTTTTTAACGACATCCTCTATCTCAAGGCATTTTCCTAAGGTCCAGTAATAATCCTCCGTGTTGAAATCGGTAGCGGAGCCTTTATTGTTCCAATCTCCTACTGTATAATAATGTAAAGAGATACCATCCATGCGTCCGCCGATTTGTTTCATCAGCGTCTCGGTCCAGTTGTAATCATAATCGCTGGCACCGCTGGCGATCTTGAACAAGACATTGCTATCATAGTTACGGCAATACGTAGAGTAACGACGGTAAAGGTCGGAATAATATTCCGGTCGCATACTGCCCCCGCATCCCCAACTCTCGTTCCCAACGCCGAAAACTTGACTTTCCATGCCTTATCCCGGCCATTTTCCGGCGTAGGTTGGCCATAGGGCTGTCTCCTTCCGAGGTCATGTATTCCACCCATTTAGCCATTTCCTCAACCGTACCGCTTCCCACGTTTCCGCTGATGTAAGGCTCACAACCTAATAACTCACATAGATTCAAGAACTCATGGGTTCCAAAACTATTATCCTCAATCGTCCCTCCCCAGTTATTATTCACCATTTTCGGGCGATTTTCCTTGGGGCCGATTCCATCCATCCAATGATATTCGTCGGCGAAGCAACCGCCCGGCCAACGTAAGTTCGGGATCTGTAGTTTCTTCAACGCGTTTAAGACATCCGTACGGTATCCTTGGGTATTAGGGATGTCGGACTCTGGTCCCACCATAAGCCACCGTAGATACAACTCCCTAGATGTTCGGCGAATTGCCCGTAAATATGTTTACTGATCTGTTGGTTACCTTGCTCCGGATAAATACGGATATTCGCGTCTCGCTGAGCGAATAAGGGAAGGACGATAAATGCACAAACGCTGATTATTAGTTTCTTCATGATATAAATGATTTGTTGGCAAAGATACACTTATTCTTGAATACATGAATCCTTTTATCGTCCGAAAACACGTACGTGTTTTCGTAAAAGTCGTACATGTTTTAAAAGAAACACGTACATGTTTTTTTTGCGTATTTATCGTATCTTTGTAAGGTTTTAAGGCAAAAGACTAAACAAAATGAGAAAGAGAAAATGTTTCCGTTTTAGCGGCTGGGATAGTCGCTTTAGCGAGTTGTAACACTCCTCAGAAAGAGGTAGTGAAGATCGCTGCTATTAATCCTGCGAATATGGATACCACGGTTGCCGCAGGTACGGATTTTATGAATACGCTTGTGGTGGATGGATTAAGAATAATCCTTTGAAACCGGAATACGCTCGTTTCGGAACTTTCGACCAATTACTAGAGAATAACCAAGAGCAGCTCCGGTATTGATCGAGGAACTTAGCGCTACGCCCCATGAGGCGGGTAGTGTCGCCGGGAAGATCGGCGCTTTGTATGCGATGGGATTGGATAGCACGAAGTTGAATGCCGATGGAGTGGCTCCTATCAAAGAGGAACTGGCCGCTATCAATGCGCTGGCGACGAAATCGGATGTCTCTAAGATGGTGGCTACGCTTCATAAGGAAGGCATGGCTCCGTTCTTCGCTTTGTTCGTGGACGCTGACGAGAAGAATAGTGCCATGAATATCGTCCAGCTGTATCAGGCTGGTATCGGAATGGGCGATCGGGATTATTATTTGTTGGAAGATGAAGGTTCCGCTAAGATGCGTGACGCTTACAGGGCTTATATAAATAAGTTATTTACGTTGGCCGGCTCAAGCCCGGAACAGGCGGATGCGGCGGTGGATGCCGTGATGAAAATAGAGAAGGCTATCGCTGAGATCTCTTATGGCCGTGAGGATTTGCGTGACTCCCAGAAAACTATAATAAATTGGCTTACGAGGATTTCAAGCAAATAGAATCCCCGTTGGATTGGGATGTATATTTTGAATCCATGGATTAGCTGGGCTGAAAGAGTTGGATGCGAAGCAAATCAACTTCTATAAGGATATGAATAAGGCTTTGCAGAATACGACGGTCGATGAGCAAAAATATTATTTGGCGTTTAATTTATTGAGCGCGGCGGCTCCGTACCTAAGTGATGATTTTGTAGACGCTGATTTTGAGTTCTATGGAAAGGTAATGTCCGGAAAGCAGGAACAACAACCTCGTTGGAAGCGTTCGTTGAATACGGTAAACGGTGCGTTGGGCGAGGCTGTCGGCGAGATGTATGTAGAGAAATACTTCCCGGCTTCTTCTAAGGAAAAGATGTTGACGCTAGTGGGGAATTTGCAGACTGCTTTGAGCGAGCGGATCAATGGCTTGGAATGGATGAGCGATACGACTAAGGCGAAAGCGCAAGAGAAATTGGCCGCTTTACGGTGAAAATAGGTTATCCGGACAAATGGCGTGATTATAGTGGCTTGGAGATCAAGGACGATTCTTATTGGGCGAATGTCCGCCGTTCTAACATCTTCGATATGGCCTATCAATTGGCGGACGTGGATAAGCCGGTCGATAAGTCTCGTTGGCATATGAATCCGCAGACCGTGAACGCTTATTACAATCCGACTACGAATGAGATCTGTTCCCGGCTGCGATCCTTCAGCCTCCATTCTTTAATCCGGATGCCGATGATGCGGTGAACTATGGCGCTATTGGCGTGGTAATCGGCCATGAGATGACGCATGGATTCGATGATCAGGGACGTAACTACGATAAGGATGGTAATTTGATCGATTGGTGGACTGCCGAGGATGCTGTTCGTTTCAAGGAGCGTGCTGATAAATTGGTTGATCAATATGACCAGATTATCGTAATAGATACGCTTCATGCCAACGGACGTTTTACGTTGGTGAGAATATCGCCGACCACGGAGGTTTGTTGGTCGCTCACCGCTTATTTGAATAGCTTGAAGGGCAAAGAGACTCCGGCCCCGATCGATGGCTTCACGAATGAACAACGTTTCTTCTTGGGATATGCGACGTTGTGGGGACAAAATATCCGTCCCGAGGAGATCCGTCGTCGTACCAAGATCGACCCGCATTCATTGGGAAATGGCGTGAACGCTGCCTTGCGTAATATCGCCCCGTTCTATGCCGCTTTTGACATTAAAGAGGGTGATCCGATGTTTATGGTCCGGCTGATCGGTAGTTATCTGGTAACCCAAATACAGAGTTTATATAAATGAGGGAAGTATGTCACGTCAAAAGGCATACTTCCCTTTTCGTTTATCCCGATTTGGCGGTCTGATGCACTTTTCTTATTTTGTTTGATTAAGAACGTTATACATGAAAATTTTATACCATGCGAAACTATATATCAATCGCCTTACTTTTCTTGGCATCTTCTGTTTTGCGTATGATCCTCCCACGATGGGATGGAGCTCATGGATGCCCGATATCGATGGTATGGTTTTACTAAAGAAGTGATTGCTGGCTACGTGCTTGAGGGAATTTTCATTCTTCTATATTCTTGAGGTGTCATTCCCGTATGCTGCCTGAAATATTTGTTGAAAAAGACAGGTTGTTAAAGCCTAAAGAGAAAGCGATCTCTTTACGGTTAAGTCTGTTGATCTTAATTGTGCCTTGGCATCCATCGTGATAATGGAGGAGATGATTTCCAAAGGAGTAAGTCCGATCGCTTTCTTAATAGTCGTGCAGAAATGAGGTAACGACAAATTTAATTGAGCGGCGTAAAAGAAACGCTGTGCTCGGTGGTATAATGCTCTACGACAAGTTGGATAAACTTACGGTAAATCTCATTGGTGCGCACGGATTCCATTTGTCCAATGGCTATGATTTTATATAACTCAGCCGTTCCTTGCATGAATATCGTGAGATAAGCGATGACTAGGTTTTATTTACCATAGAATAAGACGGGGATAAGGATTGCGCACGTATCAATAAACGGTATCCGTCAATATATAATTGAGCTACAGATTCTTCCAGCGGCATGATCGGATGTTCCGTGATAACGGGAAGAAAGCTCATGGTTGATTTAATAAAATTGATGTTTGTCATAAACTCCGAAGAGAATCCGGCGAAATAGAAACGTGCGTCGTCCGATATTTCATGAAACTGGATAAAATTGCTGGGCACTAAGGTCACGAAATCATATTTGTTAATCGTATACTTCGCTAGATTGATAGAAGCCTGCACGGAACCTTCTACACAAAGGAGAAACAAACCTGCCTTTATCTTATGAGGCAGCTTGCTGTATTTGTTTAGCGTCTCTTTGTGATACGATCTCCGACGATAAAATCGTTCGTGATATCGAATGTGAGCATTTCCTTTTCCATATCTAATCGGTAATTCGTCTCAAATATAGGAATTAATAAATACTTATTATTCAAGATAATAAAATAGAACATAGAAACGAAAGAATGGATATTGATTCCCTAAAATTTAAGGGCGAACTTTACAAATGACTACTAATCGTAGGAAAGAGGAAACAAAAGAATATAGTTTGTTTACTAGAAAAATATTTTGATTATGGAAAAGGAAGAATTGGACTAAACGCAGGAAAAGTGTGGCATGCGCTAAACGAGGTAAATGAAATATCTACGCAAGAGTTAAGCCGTAAATTGTCTTTAAGTATTGAGGACCTAGCCTTGGCTATTGGCTGGTTGGCTAGAGAAAACAATATTTATATCACGAGAAAGAATGGTTTGTTGTATGTCAGCAATGGCATCAAATCCAATATGTACTATTAAAAGGAAAAAAAGGCTATCCATCACGGACAGCCAATCTCAATTGTTAACCTTAAATCTAATACCATGAAAACACAGTGCAAATATAGAGATTTTATGTTATGTAGCATAATGAATAGTTTGAAATCTCATTTGCTTAACTTGATTTAACAAAATCATGTTCTAAAACATATCTTTGAGGCATAATTCATAAACACAAGCGTTACTTTTATCTATTACCACCTTTACTTGACTTTTAAATCAAGTAAAGGATGGTAATTTAAGTAATGCCTTATTCGGCTAGTAGAATGATATGTTTCGTTAAGTCATTAAACTTGATAAAATAGGTACCGGCGGAAACCTTTACATTATCACCTCCGTCAAATTTGGCGAATTGTCCTTGTTTATCGTTCCATAAACTATTGCTGCCACCGAAACTTACGGCCCAGTCATGATCCGCACGTAATTTCAAACCGCCATCGGACGGAATCTCTATTTTCTCGCCGATCCAGATGTGCTTGTCGTAACTAGCCTGTTGTAAATCTAGATCACCACCCCAATCATTGAAGTCTCCAATCAGGGAGATTTGTTTGTATTCGGTTGTCGCTCCGGTATAAGGTTCGATGCTGTATTTGTTACCAGCCAAGTCTAACGTGATCGTATAATAGCCATCCTGCGTGAAGCCTTCGATATTACCGCTACCGCCGTCATTGCTTAATGCTCCGTCGCTGTCGTAACCCCATTGAATGCCCCAATCACCCGGGGTTTGAATGATCTTGAATGCGCTACCGGCTTTTACGAAACCTGTGTAAGTGAATAACATATTATTGACATCGTCATCAGCGAATATACGCATCGATGGGTCGTTATTGTTCCATCCGTTGTCGAATATGTCACCCACGAAATAAACTTGGGTACGGGCGCCACTATATGGAGTGATCGCCATGTTTACCGTGTTCGAATAAAGTTCGGGAACACTGTCGTTAATAAATGCTTTAAGACGGAAGTCCACATTATAAGCTACGGTAGGATTAACCATTCCCAAATTGTTCATGGCATCATTCAGCTCGAATGTCTTGATCAAGACTTTTCGCCGGAACCGGTAGTTGGCAGCGACTCGAATTTCTCGAATTCAGTTCCTCCTTCACAGACTTGTACGGTATACGTTACACCTGCCGCAAAACCGTAATCCGGTTGTTCACAGGTAAAAATATCGATGATACTACTGGCATTTTCCGGCATTAAAGTATATGAGCTATTATTCGAGCATTGAGGGTAAAAGATATATTATTACCTTCTGAGTCCTTTAGGTCATTGATAACCGGATCTTTATCGTCCGTGCAGGCAGAAAAGCACAGATGCCCGCAAACACGATGGATAATATATTGACTTTATTCATAATTGTTACTTATTAATAGGTTTTACGATTAATAACCCGGATTTTGTTTCAAGTTACTGTTTGCCACGAGTTGGGTCGAAGGAATCGGTAACAATGAGAAGTGACTGGAGATTGAAGTACCTCCCGCTGTCTCGCCTTTCCAATCCCAAGTATAATTGGAGGTGAACTTATTGTAGCGGATCAAATCCGTACGGCGTTGCGCCTCAAAATAGAACTCACGGGCCTTCTCATCAAGCACAAAATCCAAAGTAAGATCGGTTGCCGTAATTTCCGTGGCTTTCGCTCTTTCCGTAGCTGGTTAATAGCGCTTAAAGCGGCTTGTTTATCGCCTCCTGCCCGTAATGTGGCTTCGGCGAAGGTCAGATTAGCCTCGGCTAAACGGAACAATGGGAAATCCATATCCGGGAACTGCTGATTCGGATCGTGACCGATTTGTCCGGATTTCGTGATATTCTTGAATTTAGTTACAGAATAACCTTCTGTAAACTCGGTCGGCTTATTGATCCGAATGTACGGTCTGTAGTCCAGAAAGAGGCACGTGTATCAGTTGTTTTCGATAAGTCTCCGTCAGAAGCGAACTTTTCACCAATGCCATGCGGGCACGGTTACCACCCATGCTTCTTTAGTCCCGAAATCAACCAGTGCGTTCATGTCACCACTGATAAAGCTGGCGATAAAGAACAATCCGGACCAAGAGCGAGTCTGTACGCCATCATAACAAATCGGCAGGATCATCTCGGGAGAGGTGTTGTTATCTGCAAGGAAATTATCTCCATAATTAGGAGCCAGAGAGAAACCGGCATCCATGACTTTCTTTGAGTATTCAGCGGCGGCAGACCATTGAGGGGTACCTGTATATACTTCTGCGTTCAGATATAAGCGGGAAAGTAGCATCCATATGGCGGCTTGATCGGCACGTCCATATACATTTGCACGGGGAGCCTTCATTTGTGGCTCGATTTCTTTCAACTCTTTCTATATAGGTATAGAGATTCGCCCGGGTAATCCGTTCGGGGACATAGGTACCGATACCCGTGTTCTCATCAACGAACGGGACATTGCCATATAAATCAATCAAATAATAATAATCCAAGGCACGGATAAAACGAACTTCAGCACGCTGTGTAAGACTTTCCTCGTCATCCTTGCCCTCTGTCTGTATTAAGAAGTTATTACACTGAGCGATTTGGATGTACAGACGGTTGAACATATTCAATACCACACCGTTCGAGGCGGTAAACTTAGCGAAGTTCAAGGGATATACATCCACGTCGCCAGACCAAGCGCAAATAGCCTCGTCCGTAGGAAGCTCATTTAGGTTGAATAGCATACGCATCAAACCCGACGCTCCCTCATCCGTGTCGGCGATATCTCCTTGTCCGTCGGGACCTTTATTTCCTGTGATGGCTAATCCCGCATAGATCTTGGCGAAATTGGCGTTCTGATCGAACTCTACGTTTAGGTTCGGATCGATAGGCGTAACATCGAGATCACCTAGGCAAGAGGTGAAGTTTACGCTAAAAACCAGCGATAAAGCCGGTATTATATATTTAAAGAATTTCGTATTCATATAGATATCCTGATTTAAAATTAGAAGTTAAGACTTACACCGAGTATACCTACCAATGGGCGAGGATATACGTTCTTATCGATACCGAAGGTCTTATCAGCTGCGTTCGCTACCTCCGGATCCAATCCTTTATATTTCGTGATAACAAAAGGATTCTGTACGGTTCCGTAGATGCGTCCGCCCAATACGCCGAATAATTTGTTGAAAGAGTAACCCAACGTGATATTATCGCAGCGTAAGAAAGATGCGTTTTGTACATAATAATCGGACAATACGTTCATGTTCTGGAAATTCGTATCGAAAGCGGATAGCGGACGGTTGGATAGATAGCCTTTATTGTTAATACTACCTTCACTTAATGCCGCATTGGATGAGGCTACATTATTATATACATAGTTCCCGAGGTTGGAACGAAGTGAGAAACTGAAATCCCATGCTTTCCATACCAATTTAGAAGTAAAGCCCATCGTTACATCGGCCGCCGGTTTATGGCAGAAATAACGGTCCTCGTCATTGATCACGCCATCTCCGTTGCGGTCCACGTATAATCCTTCGATCGGATTTCCCTGTTGATCATATACCTGCTCGTATACATAGAATGAGTTCGCCGGGTGATTCACGCCTTGTGCCTGTATCATGGTCCCGGTACCACCTTCTACGGTTCCTGTCAATACGATGGATGAGGCGTCATCCTGTGCGGTTAGCTTCGTAATCTCGTTGTTGTTCCAAGCGACATTAAAGCCTAGGTCCCATTTCCAATCAGAGGTTGAGATCGCTTTAGCGTTGATGGAGAACTCAACACCTTGATTTCTCAAAGAACCGATATTGCTGACGATACGGTTCTTGAAGTTTGTTCCGGCAGGTACGTCGATCACATTGATCAAGTCCTTAGTTTCCCTGTAATAATAGTCCAAGGATGAAGTGATACGGTTATCTAAGAATCCGAAGTCGAATCCGGCGTTCCAAGTAGTAGTCTCCTCCCATTTCAAGTTCGGGTTGTAACCGTCGGGACGGGCGATAGGAACAAATTGGTCGCCAAATTGATAGTAGGCTCCGTCTTGTCCCGCGAAATAAGTCGCCATATACGGGTAGTCTCCTTGCGAGATATCCTGTTGACCAGTAATACCATAACCCAAGCGTAGTTTTAAATCCGATACAGCGTCCACGTCTTTCATAAAGCCCTCTTCCTTGATCTTCCATCCTAAAGCCACGGAAGGGAACAATCCCCAACGGTTGTCTTTAGAGAAGCGGGAAGTGCCATCGTTACGTAAGGTAGCGGTGATAAGATAGCGATTCATGAATGAATAATTGACACGTCCGAAGAAAGAGATCAAATAACTTTCTGTCTTGAAAATATAAGAAGTCGGGTTATCTCCGTTCAAGTTATTGTATGCGTTCTCTGTGGAACGATGGAAATGTTGCCAAGAGTAACCAGCCATGATATCAAAATGATGCTTTTCATTGAAATCCTTAGCGTATTGCAAATAAAAATCCAATAGGTGATTGTATTTGTCGATCGTCTCATAACCTGTTTTGCCGTTATCCACGTAACCTAATGGAGATTCTTTCGGATAGTAAATATCTTGTGTACCGGTAGCCATATCCATACCTAAATTCAAGTTCGCACGTAATTCGGGAAGGAAATGGAATTTATAATCAACTTGGATATTACCGACCAAGTTTTTAGAATTAGCCTCTTCTTTTTTCTGTTGAAGCATCGCTACCGGGTTTTTTGTAGCGATTGAGATAAATTCACCGGCATTTTCCCAAGCGAAATAACCTCCGTATTTACTGTTGCCGTTCATGACTGGTTGAGTCGGGTCGAATGCGATTGCCGCTCCGATAGCTCCCGTATCGGCGAAACGATTATTTGAGATCATTCCCTTGGCGTTGAAGTTAATATTTAAATGATCTTCGAAGAAACTGGGAGCTAGGTTTACAGATCCAGTATAACGTTCGAACTTAGAGGTTTTCAATATACCATTTTGGTTTGTATATCCGGCGGATACACGATAAGGCATATTATTCAAGCCTCCGGATACCGTGATATTATGATCGGTTCCCACGGCTGTACGGAAGATCTCTTTCTGCCAATCCGTATTTTCTTTTCCTAATAACTTAACGGCGCTTGATTCCGCCCCAAAACGATCCGTTACGAAATTACGATATTCGTCAGCTCCCATAACATCGATTGATTTGGTCTTCGTGCTGATAGAAACGTTTCCATCGTACGTAACCCGTGGGCGGGAGCCTTTTTCACCTTTCTTAGTGGTAATAAGAATCACACCGTTAGAGGCACGCGAACCATAGATCGCTGTGGCGGATGCGTCTTTTAATACGGTGAATGTTGCGATATCGTTCGGGTTGATCGTACTCAACGGGTTGGATACCCCTTTGATACCGTCATTGTCGATCGGAAGTCCATCGATAACGATCAGCGGGTTGTTGCTGGCCGATAAGGAAGAACCACCACGGATGCGGATACTGGCTCCCGAACCCGGAGCTCCACCGTCAGTCGTGATATTTACGCCGGCGATTTTACCGTTGATCATATCGGTTGCGGTGGTGGTCAAACCCCGGTTCATCTTATCTGGCTTAATGGCCGTCACGGAACCGGTAGCGTCATCTTTCTTCACCGTACCATAACCGATTACGACAATCTCGTCCAATACTTCCGTATCTTCTTGTAATACGACAATTAAATTACTTTGTCCTTGGTTGATAATGTCTTGTGATTTGTAGCCTATGTAAGAAATACCGATCGTACTTCCTTTAGGCGCCGAAAGCATAAAGTTACCGTCGAAATCGGTAACAGTTCCATTCGTAGTTCCTTTTTCAAGGATACTAGCCCCAATGATGGGTTCACCTTTCGCATCTTTCACGTTGCCTTTGATCGTGACGTCTTGTGCGAAAACATTGCAGGAGAGAAACAATCCTATCAAGATAGATAAGATTACTCTTGCGTCGCAAGAATACATTTTTTGTTTCATGCATTAGACAGTTTAAGATTAATACTCTATTATATTTATTGAATTTTAGCCATAGTATGTGAATGCAAATGTATGTTTATCAAACCTCTCATGTTGTTAAAATGTTTGTCGATACCCCTATAAATTTACGCAAACGTTCTCGCAAACGTTTGCATTGTATGACCTAAATACATATCTTTGATTTTATAAAAAAGAGAACCATGAAAAAGCGTCAAATCACGATAAAGGATATAGCGAAAGCCTTGCATATTTCCCCGTCAACAGTCTCTCGTTCCTTGGCTGATCATCCGGATATCAGCCAAGAAACCAAGAATATAGTGAATGCTTACGCTCGTGAACATAAATATAAGCCCAATGCCTTAGCCTTGAGTTTACGGACAAATAATACGAAAACAATCGGTGTTATTTTACCGCAGATCGTACATTATTTCTTTTCTTCTGTTTTATCCGGTATAGAGGATGAGGCGGAAAAGGGAGGGTATCGTGTTATTATTTGTCAAAGTAATGAGAATTATGAGAAAGAAGTAAAAGGTGCGCAAGCTTTATTGGAAGCACGTGTTTGCGGTGTCTTGGCTTCTGTCGCTAAAACAACGACGATCTACAATCATTTCCAAGAACTAATCGATAGCGATATACCTATGGTGTTTTTTGATCGTATATGCACGGGGATCTTGACAGACCGGGTGGTCGTTGATGATTATGCCGGGGTTTGTTCCGCTGTTGAATACTTGATTCGTAGCGGTTGCCGGCGAATCGCCTTTTTCGGATCTCCTTCTCATTTAGCGATCTCTAATAATCGTAGGATGGGATATGAGGATGCTTTGCGTAAAAATGGATTACCGGTAGATAAAGAGTTAATTAAGATTTGTGATAATTATACCGAGGCGCTTCGGTTGACCCCGGAATTATTGTCGTTGCCCAATCGTCCGGATGCGTTCTTCGCCGTAAATGATGAGACTGCTATAGGGGTGCTGAATGTTGTCAAGGCCAAGGGATTGAGGATACCCGATGAGGTTTCGATTTGTGGGTTTACGAATAATAGCTTAGCGGAAGTTAGTGATCCCCTGCTGACCTCCGTGGATCAACATGGTTATGAGTTGGGAGCTATCGCTATGCGTTTACTGATAGAACGTTTGAATGGCGTGCGTGACGGGGATCGTATCGTGAGCAAGATTATCAAGACAAATCTGGTGGTGAGACAGTCTACCCGTTAAAAAAGTAGCTTCCGAAAACGTTTGCTCTACTTCTTTGCATGAATTTGAATAGGGACGACGTCCTGTTTCGGAATAATTCCGTATGTTTGTCACCAAACAAATAAATACCTTAAAAAACATAATTCTCATGAAAACAAAACCATTTTTGAGTTTTTGGCAAATTTGGAATCTAACTTTCGGTTTCTTGGGCATTCAATTCGGTTTCGCCCTTCAGAACGCAAATTCAAGTAGAATACTTCAAACCTATGGAGCGGATGTAGAGCAACTATCCTTATTTTGGTTAGCGGCTCCGCTGACAGGTATGATCATACAACCTATCATTGGTCATTATTCCGACCAAACATGGTGCCGTTTAGGACGTCGGCGTCCGTTTTTTCTGGTAGGAGCTATCTTTACGACGATTGCCTTGATATTGATGCCGAATGCGGGATTGTTCTTGTCACCCGGTACAGAGACGGCTATTTTATCTCCCGTATTGATTGGTGCGGGTATGTTGATGATCATGGATGCTTCCATCAATGTAACGATGGAGCCTTTCCGTGCCTTGGTAGGGGATATGCTACCCGATGAGCAGCATACGACCGGGTTCTCGATCCAGACTTTCTTGATCGGTATCGGTGCTGTCGTTGGTTCCTTGTTGCCGAGTATTATGAATAAGGTGTTTGGTTTATCTAATACGGCGGTTGCTGGTGAAGTTGCCGATAATGTTAAATTCGCCTTTTATGCAGGTGCGGCGATTTTATTAGCGAGCGTATTATGGACGATCTTTAAGACAAAGGAATATTCCCCGGAAGAGATGGCTGAGTTTCGGCTTTCCGGTGGCGAGGTCATCGAAAAAAGGCGGGATAGTAATGGCTTTATGGAGATCATACATGATATCTTTCATATGCCTAAAATAATGTTACAGTTAGGTTTATGTCAGTTTTTCGCTTGGTTTGCCTTGTATTCCATGTGGGTTTATTCTACACCTGCTATCGCTGAACATGTATATGGGACGACCGATCCTGCTTCCGCCGAATATGCGATGGCTGGCGATAAGGTAGGTGAGTTATTCAGTATCTATAATTTTGTGGCGATGTTATTCGCTTTATTGTTGATCCCGATTGCCCGTCATTTCGGTCGGAAAATGACTCATGCCCTCTGTTTATGCCTAGGAGGGGCAGGGTTGGTTTCTCTCTATTTGTTGAATAACACAGGAATGATGGTCTTTTCTATGATTGGCATCGGTATAGCGTGGGCAAGTATATTGGCGATGCCTTATGCTATTCTTTCCGATAGTCTTCCCGCTGATAAGATGGGTACTTATATGGGTATATTTAATTTCTTTATAACGATACCTCAGATCACGAATGGAATCATTCATGGATGGATTGTACGTAATGTTTATCATGGGCATGCCGTGTTCGCTTTGTTAACGGGAGGTGTTTTCTTGTTTTCGCCGCCGCCGCAGTTAGTCTTGTCAAAGAGAAAAGTTCAGTAGAAAAGTGTAAGGTATATAAGTCCGGTTTCCTGTTGTCAAGCGTAAAACGCTATACCCAAGTCAAACAGCAAGTTATTATAATGTAGGTAGAAAACGTATCTCAGATAATCCCGGTCACCCGGACAACAACAGGAAACCAATGGACTAACTACTAAAAGGCTTCTTCCTCTTCCTTTTGGCGTGATCCTATGACGCGAAGAACTAACATCGCTACCGTAATCACACCGAGGGATCCCATGGTTACGTTTTTAGTAACCTCATTGTCAAATGTTGTAGTTCCGACTAATACCAATACGATAAATGAAACCATCATGATTGCATCAGCCAAATCCTTATTTATTCTCATGATCTTCTTATTTTTAGGATTCGATAATTGTTGTATTTTATTATTCTTTTCCAAGACTCTCTTCCGATGACGTCCCGGTACTACTCAGTCCTTTCATTATGCCATATAGACCAACACATAGAGTACCCATAACTACTACTAATTTAATATAGTCGTTAGGGATGATAGAACTGCATGCGAATACACAACCTGCGATTGTTAGAAGAACATAAAGATATATACGTATTTTACCTGATTTATTAGTTGTCATAATTGTAATTTTTAATTGTTTATAATAATGTAAATGGGCAATAACTCCCCGGAAATATTGATTTAATAAATGCAATATTCCTACCGATAAGACATATCAATGACTTACCGAAAGATACAAATATGAAACAATTAAAACTAAATAATGAGTTTTCGTAGGGCAAAGACATGCTCTCCCATACGACACAGAAGTGTGGATAAATTTATGATCTGATAAGTGGATATATGTTGAGATACTCTATGAAGTTGATTTACTCCTCTCAAACGCATGTCTTGAAGGGATTTCTCCATATTTTCCATATCCGTATTTCGATAGTGTTGTTTGCCGTTTTGTGAAATCCTGCGGGGAGTTAAGCAGTTACTGCTTTTCAGCTCGTTACTTAATACTTCGAAACGACGTTGGGCATCTGCCGTGTTTTTCTTTCATAACCTCTTTAGTCGCAGACATAACCTCATCCACTCTTTGTTCCTTCTTCGGGAGCAAACAGCATGAAGCTAATCAACAGACCTAATATGAATAGAAAATTCTTCATGGCGCAAATATACAAGTATTTCTTTAGATAATAACAACAGTATATGTTATTTGTTTTTATTTTTGTAGTTATTTTAAGAATAAAACAATAGAATGGAGAATAACAGATCGAGAATTCAAGCTTGGTTAGAGGCGGCACGTCCGAAAACGTTGCCGGCATCATTTAGTCCGGTATTAGTTGGGTGTGCGCTGGCTTACAGGGATGGAGTATTTAAATTGGCTCCGGCGATCCTTTGTGTTTTGGTGGCTTTACTTGCCCAGATAGCCAGTAATTTTGCCAATGATTATTTTGATTTTAAGAAGGCGGATAAGGAGGACCGGTTAGGCCCGGAGCGAGCGGTGGCTTCCGGTTGGATAACCCTAAGGCAATGCTATGGGGGACTTTATCACGTTGGGGCTTTCTTGTCTATGTGGCTGTTTCTTGTTTTTCTTTGCCGCTGGGAGCTCATCGGTGTAGAATTGCTATTGCGATTTGTGTCTTGGCTTATTCAGCAGGGCCATTTCCTTTGGCTTATAACGGGCTGGGGATGTGTGTGTCGTATTGTTTTATGGGATTATTCCGGTTTGTTTTACGTATTATGTACAAGCATTATCGTTTTCCTTATTGTCATTCTTGCTTTCGTTGTCATTGGGGCTGTTGTCCGCTAATATTTTGATCGTGAATAATTACGGGATTATGAGCAAGATAAGGCGGCTCGTAAACGGACTACGATTGTGCTATTCGGGCGTACGTTCGGGTTGGTAACTTATTTGCTGAACGGTATATTGGCTTTTGATCACGCTGCCTTTATTGATGGATGCCTCACCTTGGCTTGTTTGTTTATTCGCGGCTTTTAGCGTGTTGTTTGCCGCCACATGGCTGGAGATGAAACAGTATCAAGGCCGTGAGCTTAATAGAACTTTAGGGCATACGGCACGGAATGTATTTATCTATGCCGTGTTGCTTTCAGTTGTATTGTTATTTGGTTCTTAAGATGTGCCGTGCTTTGAACAATCGCTTGGCCTCATGGAGATTTTTCTGTATGTATTTGGACAGGATAATCAATGTAACCGCTACGATAATCAGTAAGATTCCTAAAGCGAGGTGAGGGGTGAAAGGCTCTCAAAGACTAAAACACCTACGCAGACGGCTGTCACGGGTTCTGTTGCTCCCAGTACGGAAGTTAGGGTGGAACCGATATGGTGTACGGCTTGTACCAATGTAATGTTAGATACTACGGTTGGCAAGAAGGCTAATAAGACGAGGTTAATAAAGAGGGCAGGTCTGGAATGGGTTGGATTCCTGTTCCTGCCTGTTTATGAAAATAAAGAGGTACTGACGATAAATACATAGAACGTAAGTTTTCGTCCCGGCATATCATGTACCCTCGATTTATTGACGGTGACGATATAGAGGGGCATAAGCGACGGCGGAAAGTAATACGATGATTACGCCTAGCCCGTTTAATCGCATCTCTCCTCCATCAATGGATAGACGGGCTACTCCACAAATAGCGAGCCCGATCGCCAAGAGCGTAATCCATGATGTTTTCTTTGAATACAAACAGCATGAATAGGGTTACGAATATCGGATAGGTGAAATGTAGAGTCGTGGCGATTCCGCCGCCATAAAATTATAGCCCCAAAACAGGAACATTGCCGAGCCTGTATAAAAGCACCAATAAAATCAATATCGGTAGGTTTCGCATCTCTGTTCTGAAAGATTCCTTTTGCTAGAAGCATACCCGATAAGGCGATGGCCGAATAAGAAACGATAGAACAATATCGAATCAAACCGCATACCCTTCTCCATAAGGCAATGTAAACAAAGGATTAAACCGAATGTAACAGAAGTCGCTATTCCATAAGCGAAACCTTTTAGATTATTATTCATATTATACTTTTTGATAAAATGACCGCAAACATACAAAAGTCTTGAAATAACATGGGGTTAAAATGCCCCTGCTACTTTTGTGGCATTATATGCTAAATGTATAAAGAGAAGGAATCGCTCTCTTACTAATAATGTAAAATAAGAACTTTCATCAATGTGAAATATCCTCTATCGTCGGATTATGGCAAGTCATACCTCCATCAGAGATGATAGTCTGTCCGGAAATGTAACGGGTTAAATTGATGACGCCAGCTTTGCTCATACCATAAAGAGTTCCCGGAAATCTCCTGTCAATCCTCCAATGGAGGCTACGTTTACGATGCTTCCTTTTCCTTTTACGGTCATTGAAGGGTCGCTAGCATGTCCAATGCCGCTTGCTCCGCCGGTAATAAGTGCTGTTTGTCTATCTAAAATTTCTTTTCTTGAAAACATCCTTTTCCTGTCGCTTGTTTTATCAAAAATGATACTTATGAGACATTTCTTTATTTTATTTGCGATTGCCGGCTTGCTTATTAATCCTTCCGCTGCAGAGGCTTGCACCGGTATTACCTTAAAAAGCAAGGACGGTACGACTATTGTAGCACGTACGATAGAATGGGGTGGAAGTAATTTGAACAGCCAGTATGTCGTGGTTCCAAGAGGATACACCGAACGATCGTATACTCCGAATGGGGTTGATGGAATGACTTTCACGGCACGTTATGGATATGTGGGCTTGGCAGTGGAGCAAAAGGAATTTATCGCCGAAGGACTCAATGAGGTTGGGTTATCGGCTGGATTGTTTTATTTTCCAAAGTACGGTGAATATGAGAAATATAATGCCGCAGTTCGGGATAAAAGTATCTCTGATCTGCAATTAGTGTCTTGGTTGTTGGGGGAATGTTCAAATGTAGAGGAGGTGAAAGAGGCTGTTAAGAAAGTGCATGTTATCAATATAGATCCCCGTGCGTCTACCGTTCATTGGCGGTTTGCCGAGCCGTCGGGACGTCAACTGGTTCTTGAGATTATTAAGGGTGAGCTACACTTCTATGAGAATACGTTAGGAGTTCTGACTAATTCTCCCAGTTTCGAGTGGCATCTGACGAACCTGAATAATTATGTTAATCTTTTCCCGGGTACGGCCCCCAATCAACAATTAGGAAATATCGAGTTGTCTTCATTTGGTGCGGGAAGCGGTTTCCTTGGGATTCCGGGCGACGTAACTCCACCGTCACGTTTCGTTCGTGCGGCTTTTTACCAAGCTTCGGCCCCACAACAAGAAACCGCATTGGAAACGGTCTTCCAGTGTTTCCAGATATTGAATAATTTTGATATTCCCGTAGGGATCGAATTCCCATTAGGGCAAGTACCTTGCGATATACCGAGCGCTACTCAATGGACTTCGGTTACGGATATGCGAAACCATGTGATTTATTACCGTACGATGTACAATAGCATTATTCGGAATATAGATTTACGTTCCATTGATTTCTCCACGGTTCGTTATCGTGCGGTATCCATGGATGGGACGAAGCGACAAGCGGTTGAAACGATCAAAATAGAATAGGGCAGTGAGCTCTTTGGGGGATATCTCGTAAGTCAATAGGATAGGTGATAAAACTCAATGGAATAGGAAACATAACTCAATGGATTACGTTCCCTATTCTATTGGGTTTCGACTGATGATCTAAATCTTATAATAGTAATCCGGCCGCAACTTCCTCCGCAACCGCGTCACCTTTTAGTACAGATACTAAAGCTAGGCCAAAATTGAATACCAAGCCCGGTCCTCTACCGGTTACCACATTTCCATCTACCTCGACAGCCTCGCCTGTTACGGTGGCACCAATCAATTTCGGTTCGAACCCGGGGTAGCAAGTGGCTTTGCGACCTTTTAACAAACCTAGACCGCCTAATACCATCGGAGCTGCGCAGATAGCCGCTACGATACGTCCTTCACGGTATTGTTGTAATAAGACTTCTTTCACCGGTTCCGAATTGTTCAAGTTGGATGCTCCGGGCATGCCTCCGGGTAAGATCAAGGCATCAGCATCCGAAAGATCGATTTCGGTAAATGTGGCGTCAGCCGTATATTCCATATTGTGAGCGCCAATCACTTTACGGTCGTCTGTGATGGAGACTGTTTTCGTGTCTATACCTCCGCGACGCAAAATGTCTACGGTTCCCGTGGCTTCCATTTCCTCGAAGCCATTCGCTAAGAATACGATCGCTTTCTTCATAAGATTCAATTATTTAAATTTGTACACGTAAGTAATAGTACCACTCTGGTTATTAGCGCCGCTGATACTGTTGAACTTCGCCTTTCGAGCCGCGTCCAAAGCGCTTTTACGCATGGAGGCGTTGTCGATATTAGTTCCCCGGCCTACCTCGGCAAATATAACGTTGCCTTTCGGATCTACGGTTATATTGATAACAATACGCCCCTCCTCTTGGATCGTATAAGCGGGACGGGGGAGACCTCCGGCACCAATGGAACGGCCGTTCAAATTAAATGATCCGTAACCGCCTACGCCTTCATTCGCCCCGTGATCAGAGTTACCGAACGGACTTCCTTGGTTACCGGTTCCGCTTTCAGCGTCGCCTTGGCTGTTACCCTCGGCGTTTCCCATACCAAAAGCTCCGGCCACCTTGTTGCTAATGGCTTGTTCCTTCTTGCGGCGTTCCTCGGCCAGACGTCTCTTCTCGGCTTCTTCCCGGCGGATACGTTCTTTCTCCTCCTCTTCTTTCTGTTTCTTCTCAGCCTCTTGTTTCTTGCGTTTCTCTTCCTCATTCTTCTTTTTAGCCTCCTCAAGGGCTACGCTTTCCTCGATATCTTGAGTGATGAGTTCCTGCTTGGGTGTTTCCACTTGCGGCTCCGGTACGGGAGGAGGGGGAGTGGTCGTTTCCTGAGGCGGTTCTTGCCCGGTATATTTGGGCTCGAACATTCCGGCGGCGGCATCTACATTCCCGAAATTAACGAGTACACCCCCGTCTTCATCCGGTACCTCGGTTTTCAATACGGTAAACCAAAGTATCAGTAGAATGACACCGTGAAAAGCAACGGTACCGATCAAACTGTATATGTCATCCTTATTCAGTCTCATATCTGTTATTTCTGCGGACGGGTGGCAAGCACCATCTTGAATTTATTCTCGTTCGCTATATTCAGTATCTTTACAATCTCTTTGTAAGGCACGGTCTCGTCGGCATATAAGGCGACGAACATCTCCGGTTCCTTTGCGTAACTATCTTGCAAGAAAGGAGTGATCTCATCAAATGAGACCTGTACCTCTTTTTGCTTTCCAAATGCCACGTAGTAATTCAAGTTCGCGTCTATCGTTACCCTCGTAAGAGGTTTCGCCGCTGTTTGCTTTTGCGCTTGCGGCAAGGTAACCTTGATGGCGTTCGGGATTACTACGGTAGAGGTAACCATGAAGAAGATCAGCAAGAGGAATATGACGTCGGTCATAGAGGCCATGCTGAACGCTTCGTTTACCTTTGTTCTTCTTTTTAGAGCCATAATTTTTTATAATTGAAAATTGAAAATGGAGAATTGAAAATTAAATAGAGGAGAGTTGGCTCATCTTCAATTTTCAATTCTCCATTATCAATTAATTAGCCGGTTCATTTAATAAATCCATGAATTCCATCGTACGAGCCTCCATCTTGTTCACGACGTTATCTACTTGAGATACCAGATAGTTGTACGCGAACAATGTAATGATACCAACTACCAGACCGCCAACGGTTGTTACCAAGGCCTCATAGATACCGCCGGATAATAGGGAGACATCAACATTGGTGCCTGCGTTTGCCATATCGAAGAAAGCACGTACCATACCGGTTACCGTCCCAAGGAAACCAAGCATGGGAGCTCCGGCGGCGGTCGTCGCGATCAAGGGGAAACCTTTTTCCAGTTTAGCGATCTCCAAATTTCCGACATTCTCGATCGCTACGAGTACATCGTTCATCGGACGGCCCAAACGGGTAATACCTTTCTCGATCATACGGGCGGAAGGCGTGTTGGTGCTCCTGCATAAATTGAGAGCCGAGTCTACTTTTCCCTCGTGAATATAGTCTTTGATACGATTCATGAACGTCTCGTCTTCTTTTCCCGCACGGCGAATGATGATCAGACGTTGAACAAAAATATAAATAGCCATCAGAGAGAGCAGTAACAATACCACCATAATCCAACCTCCCTTAAAGGCAAGGTCTATCACATTGATTTCCGCTTCCGTAGGAAGGGTTACAGCCGTTAAATCCGGCATTTGATCTGCCGCCTGAGAGCCCACGGCCTGTAGTGAAAGTAAAATACTCATCGTTTCGAATTATGAATTATAATTTATGATTTATAACTATAAACTGTCACTTGTCAACTATTCAAGCATGCCTTGTATAAAGCGATCGTCTCTTGCAAACCATGGTAGAGCGCATCACAAATCAAGGCATGGCCGATAGAAACCTCCTCCAGCCAAGGGATATTCTTGTTGAAGAAAGCCAGATTTTCTAAGTTCAAATCGTGTCCGGCATTTACGCCTAATCCTAAGTTTTTAGCTAATTGCGCGGCCTCGACAAAAGGAGCGATCGCTTTGTCACGATCTTCCGGATAATAGGTCGCATAAGGTTCCGTATATAATTCAATACGGTCCGTACCTGTTTTCGCCGCTAGTTCGATATTCGCCAAGTCTGTTCCGACGAAGATGGATGTACGGATTCCTTGTGAGGTAAAGGTGTCTACCAATTCGCTTAAGTAATCGAAATTGTCCTTTACGTTCCAACCTGAGTTCGACGTGATGGCATCCGGAGCGTCCGGAACCAGTGTGACTTGGGTCGGTTTTACCTTCAATACCAAGTCGATGAATTTATCACAAGGATAGCCTTCTATGTTAAATTCTGTCCGGATAAGAGGTTTTAGTCCATAAACATCGCTATAGCGTATGTGTCGTTCATCCGGACGGGGATGAACCGTAATTCCTTGTGCCCCGAATAATTCACAGTCTTGCGCCACTTTCAGCACGTTTGGCATATTGCCACCTCTCGCATTACGAATAGTAGCAACCTTGTTAATGTTTACACTTAAATTTGTCATTGTATATCGTATATCTTTTTTCTTTCATTACATTTGCACAAAAGTATCGGCAAATTTAGCAGGATTTAGGGAATTAACAGAATAATGTTGGTGAAAGATTTCATAACAAAGGAAATTCCGGTGTTAAAAAGTTTTGACACAGCGGAATATGCGTTGGCATTAATGGAGGATTTTAAACTCAAGCATCTTCCGTTATTGAGTGATAGCGCATACCAGTGTTTAGTGTCGGAAAAAGACTTATTGGCGCTGCCGGATCCTTCGGCTACGATCGGTGAGCCGGTTTTATTCGCTCCGGCGATTTCGGAAAATAGACATTTACATGAAGCGTTGGCAATGATAACCCGATATGGATTGAGCCTGTTGCCTGTGGTTTCCGTGGACGGAACTTATTTGGGGGCGATTACCCGGGATCGTTTGGTGGATGCTTTATCCGAGCTATGTAATGCGGAGGCGGCTGGAAGCGTGATCGTATTGGAAATGATGCCACAGGATTATTCATTAACGGATATCGCCCGTTTGGTAGAGGCGAATAATGCCCATGTCCTTAATTTGCTATCCCATCAAGATAAAGATACGGGCCGTCTGCTTATAACCCTTAAGATCGATTTGGAAGATGCCTCTCCCGTGATCCGTAGTTTCGAGCGTTTCAATTATACGGTGCTTTATCATTTTATGGAGAAGGGGATGGTGGATGATATGTTGCGGCAGCGGATGAATGAGTTATTACATTATATGAATATGTAAAGTAAGGAGCGTAGAATGAAAGTTGGAATATTTGGAAGTGAATATCAGATCGAGAGACAGAATCTGATTAAACGCCTGTTTGAGAAGCTTCGTGAACAAGAGGCTGATATTTATGTGGACAGCCCTTTTTATACATTCCTTACCGATGCTTTTGGTTTTGAGCCAGTGGTGAGCGGGCTATTAGTGGGTGATGAGTTTGATCTGGATATAGCCCTTAGCGTGGGAGGAGATGGTACGTTCCTTCGTACGGCGGCCCGGGTAAATAAACAGGATATCCCTATTTTAGGCATTAATACCGGACGGCTGGGTTTCCTTGCGGATGTCAGCAGTAATGAGGTTGAGGATACGCTGGATGAGATTTTTAAGAATTACTATAAGGTAGAGGAACGAACCCTCTTGCGTTTATATACGGAAGACCGTGCGTTTCGCGGATATAATTATGCCTTGAACGAGATCGCCGTGCTGAAGCGTGATAGTTCCTCGATGATTACGATTCATACATTCTTGAATGGGGAATATCTGACTTCTTATCAGGCGGATGGTTTGGTAGTGGCTACACCTACCGGTTCCACGGCCTATTCGATGAGCGTAAATGGGCCGATTATCGTCCCGCAAAGTAATAGCATTGTCTTGAGTCCGGTCGCTCCGCATTCCTTGAACGTGCGTCCGTTGGTGATTCCGGATTCAGATATAATAACGCTTCGGGTAGAGAGCCGGAATAAATATTTTCTGATCTCTTTGGATGGACGTTCGGAAATATTCCCGGCAGGTATCGAATTAAAGATGAGCAAGGCCGATTATACGACGAAAGTCATCAAGCGCTATAACCATACTTTTTATCAGACGCTTCGGGAAAAATTAATGTGGGGGGCAGATGTGCGAATGAAATAATATTGTGTGCGTCCAGTCTTTGTCCAAATAGTAGCGGATAGTATTGTATTTTGTAAGCTATTGATAAATAGATTATTCTGCATGAATGAACTGAACGTATCTTATGTCTTTTGTCCAGTTTTTCTATTATGGGGTAAAAAATAGGGGGTATTCGATGTCCAGCTATGTCCTCTATTTGTCCAGTGCCCTTTTTTGATACACGCTTTTTAACTCTTTACTTTTGTCGGCAGATTAAATCTAGCTTAATGGAAGTATTTTCAATTATTATTCCTGTCTACAATCGTCCGGAGGAGATAGACGATTTATTAAACAGTCTTACCCGGCAGACATATGTACATTTTGAGGTTATCGTAGTGGACGACGGTTCTTCTATACCTTGTGAGCCCGTAGTCAATGCCTATAATGACCGCTTGAGGATTCGCTATTTCTATATAGAGAATTCAGGCCCGGGCTTGGCTCGCAATCAAGGGGTACGTTATGCGGAAGGAGAGATCGTGATTGTCTTGGATTCGGATTGTATCGTTCCGGCCAGCTATCTGGAACAAGTACACGAGTCCTTGATGCGTTATAAGGTGGATGCCTTTGGTGGTGCCGACAGGGCGCATTCTTCTTTTTCCGCTATACAGAAAGCGGTCAATTACTCGATGACTTCTTTCTTTACGACAGGAGGGATCCGAGGAAGCCGGAGACATTTGGATACATTCTATCCTCGGAGTTTTAATATGGGAATGCGGAAAGAGGTGTATGAAGCCTTGGGTGGTTTCTCTGATATGCGTTATGGAGAGGATATAGATTTTAGTATCCGGATTTTTGCGGCAGGCTATAAATGCCGTTATTTTCCGGGCGCTTGGGTCTATCATAAGCGAAGAACAAATTTCGTCCAGTTTTTCCGGCAAGTATGGCATTCGGGGTACGCTAGGATTATCTTGTACCAGAAGTACCCGGAATCATTGAAATGGGTACATTGCCTGCCGGCCTTATTTGTGGTAGGTCTGCTGGGGGTATGTATTTCCGCTTTTTTCGTTCCAAAGGTATGGGGGCTATTGTTATTTTATATTTCGCTGATCTTTTTTGACGCTTTAGTGAGAAATAAGAACGGAATCGTTGCGTTGTTATCTATCATAGCGGCTTTTGTCCAATTGATCGGATATGGGACAGGCTTTTTGGAAGCGATTTGGAGAGAGGGAATTCTAAGAAAGAAGTATTAAGATAATAAATACTATTTATATGAAGTTTGCGCTGCACACATCTACTGCCATAAGCTCGGTTCTAAAGGAGCCGGAGCATTTCTATGTAGATATTTATTATCTGATCATTTTAATCATCGTCGCTTTTACCCTGCTTCTGTTATCTTTTTTGCGTTATCACCTTTATAAGACAAAAAAGGAGAAAGAACTGAGAGAAATAGCGAGTCTTGTGGATAAAAATGAAATCTTGATACAACGTTATAGTCGTGAGATGTCGCACATCAAGGAGCAATTGGAAGCGAAGGAGAAATGTTTGAAGGAATACCAGCATGCGGCTCAGTGGAAAGCGCATCGTGACGTGGAATCCTTGATCAAGGAAAAGGAGCGTTTGGCGAAGTGTTTGCTGGAACAGTTGGATACGTTCAAGAAGCTGAAGATACTTTCTAAATCGGAAACGATATTGCCGGATTCAGATTGGAGAAACTTGATCGAGATCGTAAATACTCTTTATGATGATTTTATAAGTCGTTTACGTGTCGCTTATCCGGATTTGACAGAGGATGCCATTCGTTTTTGTTGCTTGATCAAATTGCGGCTAACCTCGGCGGAGCTGATGTCAGTCTTGAATGTGACGAAGGACGCTATCTATAAACGCAAATTTCGTTTGAAAAAAGAATTGATGCCAGATGATGATCCTCGTTCCCTCGACGATTTCTTGGGAAGCTATTAGATCTGAACGAATAGTTTTCTTGTTAATAACTATGTTTTAGGGCATGATTTCGTTAAATCGAGTTAAGCGAATGAATTTTGCAAATAATTCAGTATGCTACATAACATAAAACCACCTATATTTGTACTGTGTTTTTCATGGTATTAGATTTAAGGTTAACAATTGAGATTGGCTGTCCGTGACGGATAGCCTTTTTTTGTATAGAGGCATGAATACACGAATTTTTGAGAACACTGCTTAAGCGCCCCTTTCCGAGGGTAACATCCATACTTTCAAAGTAAGCTAATTTCATCGGCAAAGTAAGTTAACTTGCTTTGGTATTTCAGCTAACTTACTTTGTCAATGAAGCTAATTGTATTTTTATGATCTTTTTCGGTTATTCTTTGTCTGTTTCGATTTTGTATACAATTGATGTGTTTTTGTACGCTTTTAGTTTAGTTATGCATTTAATAGTCAATTTTTTATTATATAATTTTGTCTTGTGTTTTTTTATGATTTCCTTGGTTAGCTGTTAGCACCAATTGATATATAAGGTTTGATGGCTAATAGAAGAGGGGGTAAGGAAAGAAAAATATCAAACGAATATACTTGGGACCTTAACGGACAGAACAAAATATAATATTATTCTGTTGATTGTTGTTGGAGGTAAGATTTCGTATTCCCTTAATTTATAAGAGTATATGCAAGAGAATAGGTATAATACATGTGATCGTTTTTAGGCGGATTAGAAAAGACTTTATTATTACGGAACAGATTGAAGATAGTCCATTGACTTCAGAACCTTCTTTTGGATTACGGGATAATAGCAGTATGTAATAGAGGTAGTGCGATCATTCATTTGCTTGATAATAAGCATGTATGGAATAAGAATGAATTGATTTTCTTATTTCCGAGACAGTTATGCTCAATGCGGAACGTGAGTGAGGACTTCTCGGCGAAGTTTATCATCATACCACATGTACTACATGGGGATGTATTAAGTTCCTTACGTCATTTTGATCCGGGATTTCATTTTTCGTGAAGGATCATTTTACTATAATATAGAGGATAATAATGGTATTGAGCGTTTTCAATCATTTTGCAAATTGATAGAGAATGAGCTTGAGCGGTATCGGGGTAATGGGCTCTGAGGAGCGGATTATATGTTACTTGGGGATTTTTACATGGATGTTTACGACTATTATGTGAAAGTGCGTAAGAAAATCCTTTCAGGACTAGTTTGAGAAAAGAGCAATTGATTCTATGATTTCTGTAGTCTCGTGGCAGAGAATTTCAAGAATCACAAGAATGTCGGATTTTATGCGGATAAATTGAATATAACGACAACTTATTTAAGTGCGATCATGAATGAAAGGTGTGGCATTTCAGCCAAGGAGTTTTATCTATCTATATAGTGTTAGAGGTAAAGTCGTTGCTACGTGACTCTCGATTAAATATACAGGAGATCGCTATATTGACTAATTTTCCGTCTCAATCGACATTGAATCGCTTCTTTCGTCAACGGACGGAATGACTCTTTCTCAATATCGAAAACATATATTTTCAACATGATTATGTTTGATTTTCATATTATTTCTATAACTTTAAACTTCTGCTGCAATCGTTATTATCGTTCATTTGTTGTATAAATAACAGAGGAGATTGCTTGATTGATTTAAAGTAGGGAATTAGTGGTTATAATTTAATATGACGATGGGACAATGTAATAAAATGCTAGAGGAAATGAGCTTTAATGCCCTATTCCAGAAATTACCTGTTGGAATTGAAGTTTATGACGAGAGGGGCAGCTAGTGGATCTCAATAGGACGGACGAGAATTTGTTCGCTATAAGCCGGAAGGATATTATGGGAATAAATCTTTCGAGAATCCTAATTTTCCAGAGGACAAGATCGCTCGTCTGAAACAGGGAGAAATGGTTGTGTTCGATTGTAATTATGAATTTGATAATATACAAACGAATGAGTACTATAACATAGACCCAAAAAGGAAGGTATAAATTTACGTCTGTCTATTAAATGTGTGCCGTTGAAAGGAGAGGCTGAAGATATCTGTGGATATGTACTAATGTTTACGGATGAGACGGAAGAATATCAAAAGTCGGAGAAAGTAGAGGAACTGTTCACGAAGTTGAAAACGGTTATGCGTTGCAGTGATTCCTTGCTGTGGGAATATGATGTTAAAACCGATAAGATGCATATCGATCTGGATTTACGTGTTTTAGGTAATAAATCCAGATTGAGAGCAAGTAACTTGACAACGAAAAAGATTTTGTGAGATCGTATATCCGGAAGATCGGGAAAGGGTACTTGTACAAGGCTTTGAAAAGATTGTTATGGGTGAGATCGGTGAATATAGTATTCAATACCGACAGCTTTTGAGGGGCAATATGTTTGGGTGAGAGCGTATGCGTACCCTTATAAATATGATGAGGCGGGAAGACCTGCGAAAATCCTTTATTACTTGATGGACATAACGGATGAGATCGCCATGCAAGATAAATTGCGCTGGGCGGAACGAGAGCGTCAACGGAAAGAATATGAGTTAGTTAAGGCTAAAGAGGCGAATCGGCTTAAGTCTATGTTCTTGGCGAATATGAGTCATGAGATCCGCACGCCTTTAAATGCTATTGTTGGTTTCGCGAATATACTGGCAGAGACCAAGGAGATAGAGGAGGAGGAACGAGAGTTTTATGTGGATATCATTGACAAGAATAGTGAATTGCTTCTGCAATTGATTGAGGATATCCTTGATTTCTCAAAGATTGAGGCGGGAACCTTTGACATTACGAAGAGAAATTTCGATTTTAAGGAGATCTGTGAGGAAACCTATGCGGTACATGCCTTGAAGATTCCGAAAACGTTCGATTTGTTTTCGATCGGGCTCACAACCCGTGACTGTTTTCTCAGATCCGAAACGAGTCGTGCAGGTTATTTCTAATTTCTTGACAAATGCGATTAAGTTTACTTCGGAAGGTGAGATCAAATTAGCCTATAAGGTATCGAAAGATGAAATACGAGTTTCGGTCTCGGATACGGGAATGGGAATCTCGGAGGAAGATTGTAGAACTATATTCGATCGCTTTGTTAAGTTGAACGCTTGCAAACAAGGTACCGGATTAGGATTGGCGATTTGCAAAAATATTATCGAGAAACTAGGGGACGAATCGGGTAGAATCTACATTGGGAGTAGGTTCCACTTTTGGTTTACCTTGCCTTTGAAGGAGATTAAAGAGAATGAACCTAAGTTCTAAGGGGATATATATTGTTTACGGATATGTTTTAAAGCATAGTTTTGTTAAATCTGGTTAAGTAAATGAGATTTGCAAATAAAATATTATGCTACATAACATAAAACCGCTATATTTGCACTGTGTTTTTCATGGTATTAGATTTAAGGTTAACAATTGAGATTGGCTGTCCGTGACGGATGGCCTTTTGTTTCAAAAATCATAACCATGAGATTTTAGGAGTGTAGCTGAAGGTTTTTCGTAAATTTGCGCTCCGTTTGTAATACTAGATCCTGTATTTAAGTGTATGAAAAGAGTATTCTGTCCAAAATGTGATAATCAGTTGTCTTTTGATGAGACCAAATATCCGGAAGGGAAGGTATTAGCCTTCGTCTGTCCCAGTGTGGAGCGCAATTTAAGATTAAATTGGGCCGAAAGGTGGTGAAGACGGCTACCGGTGAGGAAAAAGAGGTGAAGGAACCGGATTTCTCTTGTGGTTATATTACCATTATCGAGAATGGTTTTGCTTTTAAGCAAGATCTACCATTAGTGATAGGAGATAATGTGATTGGTCGCCGTAATAAGGATACGGAAGGTGTAGATGTCCCTATTATCACGAGCGATCCAAGTATGGGGCGTAAGCATTGTGTGATTAATGTAAAGAAAGACGCTAATGGCAAGTTCGTTTATATGGTGCGTGACTTTCCTAGCTTGACCGGGACTTTTGTGAAAATGTGTTGGTTGGTAAAAGAACAAGTACGTATCGGGGAAGGTACGATCGTAACGATTGGCGCTACTACTTTTATCTTACATTCGGCGAACGAGGGAGAAGAAGAGGAATAAATATAAAAACTTCAGAGGCTGTTCCCGTTAATGATCCGATCTTTAACTTCGGGTCGGAATGATGGCAGATAAGGGATTTTGGCGTTTGTTTTGGGAGTGAGTTATAAGATATATGCTCATTCCGGGATACAGCTCTGAAGTATCACTGAGAAAACAAGGCTCATAGGTATTAAGATTAAGGCGATTAACATAAAGAAATGAAAAGAACCGAAAGAATAGTTGTATTAACTATAGTTAAAATAGGCTCTTAGGGTTTGTTTTTCTAGAAATTAGCTAACTTTTGTGCGGTTTTGAAATGTTAATGAGCACGAGGTGAAATAGAAATATAGATAGTTATGGAGCAGGTTTCTAAACAACAGCCGGTAAATAAAACAGCATTCCGGGTATTGGTGGCGTTAAGCGTTACGCATTGTTTGAATGATTCGTTGCAATCCGTTATCTCGGCGGTTTATCCACTTTCAAGGATGATTTAGCGTTGAGCTTCGCCCAAATCGGGTTGATTACGCTTGTTTATCAATTATCCGCTTCTGTTTTCCAGCCTATAACCGGTTTGGTTTTGATAAGCGTCCCGTGGCTTGGTCGTTACCTATTGGTATGAGTTTTACGTTGGTCGGCTTGTTGAATCTCGCTTTTCCTCTACGCTCCATTGGGTCTTGATCTCCGTATTCTTGATAGGTATCGGGTCTTCGGTTTTGCATCCGGAAGCGTCCCGGATCACCTCGCTAGCGTCGGAGGGCGTAGGGGATTGGCGCAATCGCTTTTCAAGTGGGTGGTAATTTGGGCGGATCGTTAGGTCCGCTACTGGTTGCTCTATTGGTGGCGCCTTATGGACGGACTCATATCGCTTTGTTTTCTATACTAGCATTCGTCGCTATTTTGGTGATGATTCCTATCTGCCGTTGGTATAAGGCGTATTTGAGTCGGGTGAAATGGCAGAAGAAGTCGGGTGAGACGCATGTGGAGATGCCTCTTTCTTTGGGAAAAACAGTCTTTTCGATCTCGATATTGCTGACCTTGATTTTCTCTAAATATATCTATATGGCTAGTTTGAATAGCTACTATACCTTTTACTTGATCCATAAATTCGGGGTGAGTGTACAGACTTCGCAGATCTGTTTGTTCGTCTTCTGATCGCTACGGCCATAGGAACCTTGGCGGGTGGTCCCTATCGGTGATAAGATAGGACGGAAATATGTGATTTGGGGATCGATTCTAGGGCAGCCCCATTTAGCTTGTTGATGCCGCATGTGGGATTCGTTTGGACGATCGTGCTTAGTTTTGCGTGGGGTTGGTCTTATCATCGGCGTTCCCGGCTATTTTGTTGTATGCGCAAGAGTTGCTTCCTTATAAATTAGGTCTTATCTCGGGACTTTTCTTTGGATTTGCTTTCGGTGTGGCAGGTATAGCCTCGGCCGTATTAGGAAATATGGCGGATCATTATGGAATAGAGGCTGTCTACAACGTATGTGGCTTCATGCCTCTTTTAGGACTGGTTACTTGGTTCCTTCCCAACTTGAAAAGAAGTAAAACAATCCTCCCTTTTCGCTGTTATTACTCCAACTGAACGTCAATTACTAAATGAGTTTATGGTGAGTAATATAGTATCTTACAGTATTCTTTTGCTGTATCTTCTTCCATGTGCTTCATGGAGCCAAGGGAACGATGTGGATTTAAGCTTGGAACAATCTCTCGACCTGCTTCATAAGGAAAATAAAAGCTTGAAAATAGCAGGGAAAGAAGTGGAATGGGCTCGGAATGAGCATCAAAGCTAAACGCTTTTGGTATCCATCGGTGAACGCCGCGGGTGCTTTCGTACATATGTCGAATCCGATAGAGGTACGGCAGTCGCTGAGTAAATATACGGAACCGGCGAAGGAGTTTGTCCATAATTATATCCCGGATAATGAGCTGATCATGTCGGTATTGGATAAGATCGGGCAAGGTACTTTCTCGCTTCCGCTGATCTCCCAAAACATCACTTCTATAGACGCTACGGTGACGTGGCCTGTTTCACGGGAGGAAAACGTATCTATGCGAACAAGATCGGAAAGACGATGGTCTCTATAGCGGAGGTGAATAGGAATCAAGTGGATGCCAACCAACAAACCTTATTGATCGAGGCTTATTTCGGGCTTCGTCTGGGACAAAGTGTGGTGGACGTAAAACGGAAGTGTATAATTCTTTGAAAACCCATTATGACCAAGCCCTTAAATTAGAACAAAACGGGATGATCAATCGGGCCGAGCGTCTGTTCGCTCAGGTAAGTATGGACGAGGCGAAACGAGAACTGGAATCGGCCCGTAAGGATTTAGCGGTCGCTCAACAGGCGTTTAAAAGCTTGATTAATATGGAGGAGGGAGTGACGTACGTACCACGACTCCTTTATTCATTAATGAGGCGCTTCCTCCGGCTCAATACTTCAAGGATCTGGTTCCGATGAATAATTATATAGTCAATCAATTGAAATTGCAGCAGGTTGTAGCCGATAATCAACTAAAGATCGGCCGGTCCGCTTATGTCCCGAATATCGCTTTATTCGGCAAACAGACTTTGTACGCTGATGGACTGGATAAATATTTGTTGCCTCGTACTATGGTGGGAGTTGGTTTTACGTGGAATATTTTGATGGCTTGAACCGGAGAAAACCATCCGGCAGGCAAAGATCGCTAGTCAGTCGCTTCGTTTGGGTAAGGAGAAGGCGATTACGGATCTGGAGGTCGGTATCGATAAATTCTACAGCCAGCTACAAAATGCCTTGGATAACGTAAAGGCTTTGGATACGACGATCGAGATGAGCCGGGAACTGGTCCGGGTGCGGAAGAAATCTTTCCAAGAGGGAATGGCTACTTCTACGGAGGTAGTCGATGCCGAGGTTATGCTGGCGAAGGTGAAGACCGCTTTTTTTGGCTTATTATCAGTATGATGTAGCCTTGATTAATCTGCTGTCTGTCTGCGGTACGCCGGAGCAGTTCCACCAATACAAGATGGAGGGAAAGACCGAGGAGCTTTGGGGAATTGAAAATTGAGAATTGAAAATTGAAAATTTAGGAGTTATGGATAAAACTAAGAGATATTTGAGTGTGGCCTTCGTCGCAGTCTTGGCGATTGTTATAGTTGTCTCGTTGATCGGGATGATCTTGTTGAAAAGAAGCCGGTGATCTTGCAAGGGCAGATCGAGGCAACGGAAATACGTATCTCCGGCAAGTTACCGGGGCGTATCGATACCTTTCTGGTAAAGAGGGACAGAATGTACGCCAAGGCGATACCTTGGTCGTCATCAATAGTCCGGAGGCGTTGGCTAAATATCAACAGGTGAACGCCATGGAGAACATTGCGAAGTATCAGCACCAGAAAGTGGATGAGGGTACACGAAAGCAAATCATCGCTTCCTTGCAACAATTGTGGAATAAATCCAAATCGGATTTACAATTGGCGAAGATTACCTATGATCGGGTCAATGCCTTGTATAAAGATAGCGTGGTAACCTCACAGCGTAAAGATGAGGTGGAGGCCATGTATAAAGCGGCTGAGGCCGCCGAACGTGCCGCTTATAGCCAATATCAAATGGCGGTAGACGGGGCGCAGATACAAGATAAGGAGAGCGCCCGCTCGTTGGTGACGGCGGCGCAAGGAACCGTGGAGGAGGTGGCGGCTCTCTTACAGGACGCTCGGTTGACGGCTCCGGAATCCGGACAAATCTCCGCTATTTTCCCGAAACGGGGAGAGTTGGTTGGGGCCGGGATGCCAATCATGAACTTAGTCGTATTAGATGACGTGCATGTGGTATTGAACGTACGTGAGGATCGTTTGCCTTTATTTAAGATGGAGGAACGTTTGTCGCCGATGTACCGGCGATCGATCAGAAGGATATTGAGTTCAAGATCAATTATATCAGTCCGTTGGGCAGTTTCGCTACTTGGAAGTCTACCAAGCAGACAGGTAGCTATGACTTGCGTACCTTCGAGATACATGCCTTGCCGGTGGAGAAGGTGGAGGATTGCGTCCCGGTATGTCCGTACTCTATCAACTCCCTTGATACTATCCAGTTGTAGAGACGAAGCACGCTCCGTCTCTACAACTAAATAATTTATTGTCGCTATGCTAAAGAAGAGTCCTTTCTATATGGTTTTACGTCGGGAACTGGATCGCATGGTTTCCCGGAGATTATATTTCGGGTGTGTATCGTGTTGCCTTTGTTCTGTATATTCTTCATGTCTACGATTTTCGGAAGCGGGCAGATGGAGAATATACCGATAGCGGTAGTGGACCAAGACAACACCTCCATGTCTCGGGAGATCATCCGGCAGGTAGAGGCGGTACCGACTTTCCGGGTAACCCGGCATTATACGGACCAAGAGACCGCTCGCCATGCTACCCAAGCAAAAGAAATCTACGGTTATTTAGTGATCCCCAATCAGTTTGAGGCGGATGCCACGGCGGGGCGTGACGCTACTTTATCGTATTATTACCACTATGCCTTGTTGAGCGTGGGCGGTGAGGTACGTGGGGCCTTCGAGACCCTGCTGCGTACGCTTTCGCTCGCCCCGGTGGTTGTGCAAGCTACGGCGATGGGGGGGGGAGAATCAGATAACCACCTTCCTATTACCGGTACGATCCAGTAGCCACCCGCTGTTCAACCCGGATCTGGATTATTCCGTTTATCTGAGCAATCCTTTTTCTTTGTCTTTTCCAAGTGATCATTTTGCTGGTTACGGTGTACGCTATCGGTAGCGAGATCAAGTTCCGGACAGGCGATGAATGGCTGGAGGCGGCACGGATGAATATGTTCGTGGCGGTGGTGGGCAAGCTGCTCCCTTATACGATTATCTTTTGTATCATGAGCGTCTTCGCTAACTATATCATGTTCGGGGTCATGCATATTCCTTTCGCTTGCGGTTTCTGGCCATTGAACTTGACGGCGATCTTGTTCGTGGTCGCTACGCAAGCGTTGGCGGTATTCCTGTTCTCGTTGTTTCCCGCTATAGCGATCGTGATTAGCGTGGTGTCTATGGTCGGTTCGCTGGGGGCTACTTTATGCGGCGTTACTTTCCCGGTCGATTCCATGTACGCTCCCGTACATTACGCCTCGTACCTGTTTCCGGTACGGCATTTCGTGGAGATCAACCAGAACTTATTGTATGGCGATTACGGATTTCCTTATACATGGGTAAACGTAAGTTCGTTGTTTGCGTTTATGTTATTGGCATTGGTGCTGTTGCCACATTTGAAAACCGCTATTTTAAGTCATAAATATGAGAACATCCGATAATATGAAAGGAACCTTGGCGGATATCGCTTCCTTGGTCAAGGACGAGTTTAAGACGATCTCCACGAGCTACGCTATCTTGCTCGTCTTGGTAGGAGGTATATTTCTCTATGGCCTGCTGTATAATTATATGTATGCCCCGGATCTGGTGCGTAACGCCCGGTGGTAGTCGTCGATGACTCAAAGACCGACTTGAGCCGGGAGTACATCCGTTTACTGAACGCCACTCCGCAAGTCTCGGTAATCGCCGATGGTTTAGATTACGCCGAGGCGCAGGAGTGGATGAAGGAGGGGATGCCGTAGGTATCTTGTATCTTCCCTCTGATTTCGAGACCCGGGTGGCACGAGGGAATGAATCCCTGTTTATCATGTACCAGACGACAAGCGCCTTCTATATTATATGGCGATGCAGGAGGCGTCCAGCGGTGCCATGTTGGCGTTGAACGATCGGTATCGTCCGGAGATGTTGGTGTTCTTGCCCCAGCAAGACGCTTCCAAGATCGTTTCGGCGCAACCCATATCAGTGGTCGGGACGGCGTTGTATAATTTTACGGAAGGATATGGAACCTATTTGATCCCGGCGGTATTGATCGTCATTATGTTCCAGACCTTGTTGATGGTGATCGGTATGATAAGCGGGGAAGAGCGGGATTCGGGTACCATCGTTCGTTTCGCTTCCGAGGATTATCCTTTGGCCGGATCGCTAGGGTGATAATCAGCAAGACCTTTGTGTATTGCGTATTGTATACGATTTTCGCTTTGTTCTTGTTGGGCTTGATACCGCTATTGTTTGGCCTGCCGGATATCGGTAATTATCTGAACACCTTGATCCTGCTGATACCCTTCTTGCTGGCTACCAGCTTCTTTGGGCTGGCCGCCTCTTATTTCTTTACGGACTCGGAGGCTCCGTTATTGATGATCGCCTTCTTCTCGGTAGGCTTGATCTTTCCGGAGTCTCTTATCCCTTGGAATTGATGCCTTGGTATTGGCAAATGGCCCATTATATCATTCCGGCGGCTCCCGCTACGCTGGCCTATGTACAGCTCAACTCGATGGGAGCGTCGATTGAGCAAGTCGGTGTGGAGTACGTGACGTTGTGGGTGCAATGCGTCGTTTATTTCCTCTTGGCTTGCTGGGTGTACCGGCGGAATATCTTAAAGGCGAGCCGTGCCTTGTCGTCATTGTAGCTCCCGTATCCTCACGTCGATGCCGCTACCTTTCAAGGCATCTTTCAACTCGCCGATCTTCGTATCCCCGTAATGGTAAGGGTATAGGATTTTAGGCGAGAACATCTTGGCCGCTTTCGCCGCTTGCGGGACGGTCATGGTATAAGGCTGGTTGACGGGAAGGAAAGCGATATCGATGTCTTTCAGGTCTTTCATCTCCGGATGTCTTCTGTATCGCCGGCTATATAGACTCTTAGTCCGTCGAACGTGAGGATATAGCCATTATCCCGGTGGCGGGGTGATATTTATCCCGTCCGGGTGTGGTGTTATAGGCGGGGACGGCCTCTATCTTCATATAGCTGATGGAGGTATCCGTATCGCCGTTTTCAGGACCTTCCCTTTTCCCAGCTTCTTTTGGCTGTTCTCGTTGGCGATGATTTCCGTATCGCTTTTCTCGACAGCTTGTATCGCTTTCGGGTCCAGATGATCGCCATGCTCGTGGGTGATCAAGATGATATCGGCTTTCGGGAAAGTCGTATAATCGGCGTATTCGGAGACAGGATCTACCTGTATCGAATGATTGTCGTACGTAAGCATCAGGCTGCCGTGCTTGATGAACGTGATGGTCAGTTCTTTTCCGCTCTTGGTCTTGAAAGAATCCGAGGCGAAGTTACTAGCGGAGGCTAAGCTCGCCATGAATAAACTACACATAAGCATACATGATTTTAGTCTCATAATCTCGCGGTTTTATAAGTGTTTCCGCAAATATACTCATAATAGATTAATTCCCTAATTTGTTCGCCTATCCGGTATAAATATTTACATTTGCGACGTATATTCTGATAACATGAAACGAAATGAGAAGAATTGTTCTGTTGATTACGATTTGTTGCCAAGTATTTTGGGTGGCGGCGCAAAGAAAGCGCCCAAATGGATGGATAAGCAACGAAAGGCGGTGGTTACTGTCACTACCTATGGAAAGATAACCAGAAGAAAGCGTCCGGTACGGGATTTTTCATAACCGAGACCGGTGAGGCGTTGTCCGGCTATTCCTTGTTTAAGGATGCGGCGAGGGCGACCGTGACCGACGCCGACGGAAAAGAATATCCGGTAAGCCGCATCTTGGGGCTGATGAATTATATGATGTGATCAAGTTCAAGGTAGAGGTTCCGAAGAAAGCTGTGTTCTTGCCGATCGCCCGTGAGCCGATCTCGCAAGGAGTTATCGCTTATCTGATGCCTTACTCGACCGGTAAGATCACGAAGTTCGGGAAGGACCGGTCTCGGAGGTCAGTAAGTTGAAGGAGCCGTTCAGCTATTATAAATTGTCGATGGCGCTGGAGAGCGGGCAGGTAAACGCTCCTGTATTGACGGCGGACGGCGAGGTGTTCGGCTTGGCGCAGAAGATGCGTCGGGGAAGAAAGAAGATTCCTATGTGGTCTCGGCGGGATACGCGAATAGCCTGACGATCCAGTCGGCGGACGCCTTTAATTCCACCTATAGCCGGATTGGTATCCGGAAGGCGTGGCCGTCGGACGCGAGCCAAGCGCAGGTTTCCTTATATCTGATGGCAAGCTCGCAAGACCCAAAGACGTATCTGGCTACCTTGAATGATTTCATCGCCACTTTCCCGGATTCTCCCGACGGGTATTTGAACCGTGCCAATCATTACGCTTACCACCGTGCGGATCTGGCTCCTACGGAGGCCGAGCAGGGGCTTATCTGGATAAGGCGTTGGAAGATATAAACACGGCTTCCCGCTTCAGCGAGCGGAAAGGGGATATCTGGTTCAACCGAGCCAAGCTGATCTACGGCGTGGCCGCCGCGGATACGACCTTGAATAAGGAGCAGTGGACCGTCGATGCCGCTACCGAGGCGATACAAAAGGCGATCGGGGAGGAGGACTTGCCGGTCTATCGCCAATTGGAAGGGGACATCCATTTTATAAAGGAGATTTCGAGCAGGCGTTCGCTGATTATATGAAGGTGAACGATAGCGATATGGCTCTCTACCTCTTGGTATTGGGCGGCGAAGGCGAAGGCGAATATCCGGGGCGCTAACTTCGGGGATATCATCGCCTTGCTGGATAGCGCCATCGCCAAATGCGGGAACCCGCCAACGAACGAGGCCGCCCTATATCTTGGAACGGGTGGATCTCCGCTTGAAACTGATGCAATACAAGGAGGCCGTGGACGATTATGATTTATACTACGATCTCTTGAAAGGACAGGTCGGCGACCGCTTCTTCTATTACCGCGAGCAAGCGAAGTTCCGCATGAACGATTTCCCGGCGCCTTGGCTGATATCCAATCCGCGATCCGCTTGAATCCGGGCGACCCGACTTATCCGGCGGAGGAAGCGTCCGTATATATTCGTATGGAAAACTATGATCAGGCGTTGAGGAGCTTAGAGAATGCCTTGCGGATCGCTCCGGATTTCGCCTCTTGCTATCGTTTGCGAGGCATCTGCTACGTCCGTCAGGGTAAGAAGGCGGAAGCGTGCGAGGCTTTCAACAAGGCGAAGGAGTTGGGTGATCCTGTCGTGGACAAATTAATAAAGGAACATTGTAAGTAAAGATGCACCCGGGCGGGTACGTACGTGTATCTGCCCGGCTACAGGAATGTATCTGCCCGGAGGTAAGGCACCGCTTATCTCCCTATGAACTCTTGAACGCCTCTACCTTGTCGTTCAATATCAATTCCTCCGGAAATCGTGTCTCTTGCAATAACTCGTAGATATGATCGTACCGGGCTATATCGAAAGATATATGCGCATCGCTACCTAAAATCACAGGAACCTCGTATTTCTTGCATAGGCGCAAGATCGTGAGGTTATTATCTCTGGCGGTGAGTTTCTTGCGGACCGGGTTGAGAGAGCTGTTGTTGATCTCCAGCAACGTGTGATGCTCTTTGGACGCTAATACGATAGGCTCGAAATCCACCTCTGCCGTACCGTCTCCCGGGTGACTGATGATGTGGACATGCGGGTTGCGGATCGCCCGATCATCGCCTCCGTATTCTGCTCGACCGTTCCCGGTTTGTAGCAAAGCGAGTGGATGCCTGCTATCCGGATATCCAGCATCGGAAGTACTCCTCGCCCATATCGATCGTACCCTTATAGTCGATGATGTTCAATTCCGCTCCGAGCAATAACTCGACACCGTATATCCGGCGGGAACCACATGTAGGTTGCGGAAGTAAATCGGGGAGCATGTCCCCGGTATGCCGGGGCATGCTCTGTTATACCTAGTAACTTCAATCCTTCTCGGAGGCGGCCACTGCCATTTCTTGCAGGGTGCTAAAGGCATGCCCACTGGCTACCGTATGGGTATGCACGTCAAGTAACGTCTTCATAAATTCGTCTTTAACCTACCCGCGAAGGTAGTTATTATTTGGTGGATACCCAATTCCCGGATAAAATAAGCGTCGTGCGAGATCAGCAAGATCGTGCCCTGTACGCACGGACCATGGAGGTGATAATCTCGATGCTTTGATGTCGAGATTATTGGTCGGCTCATCTAGGATAAATAGGTCCGGAGTCTGGTTACTGATCATCAAGCAACAGAATGCCAACCTCATTTTCGCCTCCGCTCAGCTTCCCGCAGCTCTTCCCACGTGTCGTGCGGGAAGAGGAAACGGTTTAGCAAGGTCTTGATCTCGTGCTCTTGGAAATGACGCTCGTTGAAGGCTTGCGCTTGCTCGTACACCGTCCGGTCGTTCCGGACGATCGAGTACTCTTGGTCGATATAGATAGAGGAGAAATCCGCACGGATCAAGGAACCGCTACGAGGCGGTAACTGGCCGGTAATCAACTTCAGCAAAGTCGTCTTGCCGGAACCGTTATCGCCTTGTATCAGCCATCGTTCCCCACTCTTGATCTGGAAGCTCATCGGGAGGGCCATAGATCGCCGGCCTCGGCGTAACCGAAATTGATCTCCTTGGCGGTAACCAATATCTTGCCTTCGTGTAAGCCGGATGCGCTGAAATCCAGTTTCATGCCTTGAAGGTCGGGTAGGGAGGAGCGCATTTGCTTTAGCTCGTTGGCAAGGTTCTCCATCTTGTCCTCGTGAACCTCTTTTAGTTTGAGGCGCTTTTCTCGGCGTTCTCCTTCAATCCGCCCATCATGATCCGGGGATTCCTTTCCGGACGCTTTGCTTCTCTCCCCGGATTCATGCTTTTGTTTTCGCTCGGCTACCTCACGGGCGGTTTTCCTGACCCTGCGAAGCTCTTTCTCCTTCGCTTCCAGTTTCTCTTGCATGGAAGCCTGTTCCTGTTCTTTTGTTCCTTGTAGAAATCATAATTACCCCGTAAAGGGTGATCCCCGATGGATAATTCCGCTATGGAAGCTAATAGGTTCAATAAGGTACGATCGTGGCTGACGACCAACAAGGTGATACGGCAAGACGTGATGAAATCGTATAACTTCTCCCGGCTACGCTTATCCAGATGGTTAGTCGGCTCATCCAATAGTAGGATCGAGGGTTGGTGGATCCGATTCCGGAGAGGAAAACCTTGGTTTTCTCGCCGCCACTTAATGTGCGCATCGGTTGGAGAGGAGGATATGCTCCAAACCCCAAGCGTGCAGGGCGGCGAGGCTCCGTTCCTCGATCGTCCAGTCATCCGCCAGCGTATTGAAATTAGAGAGGAGGCGTCGCCCTCAGTGATCGCCCGCAAGGCTTCTAGTTTGCCGTCGATACGTAGGGCCTGGGCCACCGTCAGGTTATCATATTGCCCGAAATGCTGGGGTACGTAATAGGGTGGGGTCGGATAGATAATCTCCCTTCCTGCGCTTGCAAGGTTCCAGCCAAGATACGGAGGAAGGTAGATTTTCCGATCCGTTGTTCCCGACTAAGGCTACCTTTTGCCCCTTGTTGATCGTCAAGTCGATCCCTTGAATAAGACTTGATTGTCCGGATGTATATACGTGATTTTGCGCTACGATACTCATAGTGTGAACTGATTTAAAATGTGAGATACTAAAATGGATAAGAAATACCGATGATGATCGGTTTCACTATAGCCATCGAATCTGTCGTCACGAAATCAGCCCTATACGGATAGAGGGCTTTCCGGATGGAAAGAACGACATCTTGAGATAAATTAAGCGGCTATTCTCATTGAGTAATTATATAGTTATATAGGGACGCAAAGTTAGGAATAGTTTGGGTTTAGGCAAATGAGTATATACTTTCATGTACAAAAGGGTATGCTTTTGCCCTTGAAAGTATATACTTATGGGGATAAAGCCTAGAATTTCTTTGTTTGCTTAAGGATATAGAACTTGGCTAAGTCGCCCGTGATGGGTTGCTTCTGCTGGTCCAGCATTTTCAGTTGCCTTCCTCTACCTTATAATACGTGATATCTCCCCTTCTTGTTTCGTTGTCAAGACGTTACCGTCCAGCGTAAGTTCCTTTATCATTAAAAATACCGTCTTTCTCGTCAATATATTCGGAGCGGAGGGTAAAGGTTTTATCCTTGTTCAATGTCAAGGTCGTTTTAATACCCGGCGAGCTGGCGGCCGGTAATGTCCCTTCGTAAACACCCCAGTAATCCAAGGAAGTCTCTGCGTTGTGCATATCCGGTACTTGGGCGGTTTCCTGCTTGTTCTTGTCTGTTTGCGTGGCGTCTGCCTTTGGGTTGCCGCTACAGCTGAATAGGGCTGCAGCTACCGCTACTACTAATACATATTTTTCATGTCATTCAATTGAATTATAAGTTCTCGTTATTTAAAACCAGTTTGTAGGTTGTTTTGTTGCGTACCGATATTCAAATAATAAGGATCGTGTCTGGGTTCCATCTGGCGAAAAGCATTATCTTTGTGTTGTAAAACATAGATAACATTTTTATTCGTAAGATTATGTCATTACCAAACGATCCGATGATGCTATTCAGCTTCATCAATATGAAACTTCGTGACAATTATTCTTCCCTCGACGATTTATGCGAGGATTTGCAAGTGAACAAGAAATCCCTTCTTACAAAGCTTAAAGACGCTGGTTTTGAATACAGCCCGGAGCATAATAAGTTCTGGTGATCGGGAGTGATCCTAGCCCGGTAAACCTATGAGATTCGAACCATAAGTCAATGACTTACGTATCGTAATCCATTGACTTACGATGCGTAATCAATGGATCGATACCCGGTCGACAAGGTTGTCTCCATCAAGTCTCACTCGATATAGTTCTTGACGATCTCTTTCCGGTCCGTGTACTTCGGATACTTAAAAGCCGGTATGCCGAGCGCCATGATCGCTTGTATCTTGCCGTCGATCCCTAGCGTCTTGGCGAGCGTATCTTTTCCTCCTGCCGGATGGCGGTGAGCACAAAGCCCATATAGATCTGGCTTACCCCAAGCGATTGCGCCATCAAGGAGGCGTTTTGATAAGCGAGGTTAGCGTCCTCACTTCCGAATCGGTTGGACTTCGGTGTATGGATCAGTAGCAGGGCGGTGGCTTTCCGGAGAATCGGATCTTTACCCGCCTTGTGTTCCTCTTTCAACCGATTGAATACCGGTACGTATTTATAGACATCCTTCATAAACGGCTTGACCACACATTTCACGACGGGATTCAATAATAGCTTCGCCAAGGAGTCGAACACGCCTATCGTATAATCGCTCACCTGCCGTAGCTTTCGCGGATCGGTGACGACGGTGAACGAGAGACTTTGGGAGTTTGTAGCCGTCGGCGCAGAATGAGCGGCCTCCACGATCTTGTCCAGCATCTCCTTGGGGACGGGCCTCGAGGTCAATGTCCGGTTGGAACGGCGTGACTTGATCAGCAACATCACCTGCTCCGGCGTAGGCATTTGGCTGTAATCGATCGTATGCGTTTTCTCCGGCGGGAATTCGCTGTGCGACACGGAGCCCGTCGGACATACGTCCACGCAATGCCCGCAAACGATGCAGCTTTCCACGTACCAGCCCGATCGTCTCTCCGGCCCTTTCTTGCGTGAATATATCCGAAGGGCATACCCGTACGCATTTCCCGCATTTGATGCAACTCTCTTGGTCTATGTTTAGTGTCATCCTTTTCCTCCTTTGATAAGTAAAATAAAACTCCTGCAACCATCAAGATTACAGGAGTCTATATATAAACAATTATTTTATTGTTTAGTTGATTACTTCTTCATAGCTTCCTCGATAGCAACCGCTACGGCAACCGTAGCACCTACCATCGGGTTGTTACCCATACCCAAGAATCCCATCATTTCTACGTGAGCAGGAACGGAAGAAGAACCAGCGAACTGAGCGTCACCGTGCATACGGCCCATTGTGTCCGTCATACCATAAGAAGCAGGCACCAGCGGCCATGTTGTCCGGGTGCAAAGTACGGCCCGTACCACCACCAGAAGCAACAGAGAAATACGGGTGACCGTTCTCCATACATTCTTTCTTATAAGTACCGGCTACCGGGTGTTGGAAACGAGTCGGGTTTGTAGAGTTACCCGTGATAGATACGTCAACACCTTCCTTACGCATGATAGCTACACCCTCACGAACGTCGTCAGCGCCGTAGCACTTAACTTTCGCACGAAGACCGTTAGAGTAAGCTTTCTCCTCGATAACGTTCACCTCACCTGTCATGTAGTCGAACTGAGTCTGTACATACGTGAAACCGTTGATACGAGAGATGATCTTAGCGGCATCCTTACCTAAACCGTTCAAGATAACACGCAACGGCTCTTTACGAACCTTGTTTGCCATCTCGGCGATCTTGATAGCGCCCTCAGCTGCGGCGAAAGACTCGTGTCCAGCCAAGAAAGCGAAACACTTCGTCTCCTCACGAGCAAACGAGCGGCAAGTTACCGTGGCCGATACCCACCTTACGGTCATCCGCAACAGAACCAGCGATACAGAATGCCTGCAAACCGATACCGATAGCCTCGGCAGCCTCGGCAGCGTTCGTACAACCTTTCTTGATAGCGATAGCGGCACCTACTACGTAAGCCCAGCAAGCGTTCTCGAAACAGATCGGTTGAGTTTCCTTACATTGTATAAGGGTCGATACCCTTAGCATCGCAGATAGCCTTTGCGTCTTCGATACCGTTGATACCATATTCGTTTAATACCGCGTTGATATGATCAATACGACGGTCATAACTTTCAAATAAAGCCATATTATTTTTACTTTTAAAATTCTTATTTACTAGGAATAAAGATATCAGAAAGTTGAAAACCAATACACCGCCACAACAAGCCACGTAAAACGCCAACCACGGTTTCTCCGGTTTCATCACGAAATACGTGATAAGCGTAGCCACAGCCGTGATAACACTCAGCCCGATGAGGACACGTGTAAATGTTTTCTTATTCATTACGAGGATCGATATATTTTACAGCTTCTTTGAAACGACCGTAAGAGCCTTTCGCCTTTCCAGTGCCTCGTTAGCGTCCATACCCTTCTTAACCATATCCATGAATTTACCCAAGTGGATGAATTCATAACCGATTACTTCGTCATCAGCGTCTAATGCCATGCGCGCAATATCCCTCGGCCATCTCCAAGTAGCGGGGACCTTTAGCCAATGTACCGAACATCGTACCCACTTGGCTACGCAAACCTTTACCAAGGTCTTCCAAGCCAGCGCCTACAGGCAGACCTCCCTCTGAGAAAGCGGACTGTGTACGACCGTAAACGATCTGCAAGAACAACTTCGCGCATAGCGGTGTTGATAGCGTCACAAACAAGGTCTGTGTTCAATGCTTCCAAAGAGTTTACCCGGAAGGATCTCAGAAGCCATAGCCGCTGAGTGAGTCATACCGGAACAACCGATTGTCTCTACAAGAGCCTCTTGGATGATTCCTTCTTTAACGTTTAATGTCAGCTTACATCCACCTTGTTTCGGCGCGCACCAACCGATACCGTGAGTCAAACCAGAGATATCAGTGATCTGAGTTGCTCTAACCCACTTTCCTTCTTCAGGAATCGGAGCGCACTGGTGGTTAGCTCCTTCTTTACAACACACATGTGTTGAACTTCATGTGAATAAATCATAATCGCTAATTTATTATATTAAAGTGTAATAAAACCTTATGCTAATTTTATAGTAATATCGCTTTCTAAAGATCGCACAAAGATAGATTTTTAATCCAGCCATGCAAGAGGCGGGAAAGGTTTAAGGCTCGATGATATTAAAATAAGCGTCCGGAGCCTCAAAAGTGGAGAATAGCTCTTTTAGGCTTTCAAGTTTCCGGTTACCGATAACTTATGGTTTTGCAGATTTGCCGCTATACTCTCCGGCTGCATGAGGCTTGCGTAGATGACTTGTTTGTCTCCTTCCAAAGTTACGGTAGGGGCCGGATGGAGCCGGCCGATACGGTTCGATAAGGCGCCGTTCTTTAAGATCAAGGTGGCCTGTTCGTTCGTATCGGTTAAGATAATATTTATTATTAAGTCTTTATCGGCCGCTTTTTCCCGTTTATTTGGATAGCGAGCAAATCGAATAGCATTTCGGGACTTAGGTTCTGGGACATACGTGCCCGGTTTGAGTTGGCCTTGCCTTTACCAGCGATGCCTTCGGTCAGTTCCATAGCTCCGGTCAGGTAGAAATTACGCCACGGGCCGCTTTCCGCTTGGTAGCCCAATTGGCGTACGTGTCCGCAAGTAATTGGCGGGCGGGTTTATGCTTTGGATTAGCGAAAACGAGATGGTTCAGCAAAGTAGCCGTCAACGGTATTCTCCTTGATTGTATGCCTCTCGTGCCTTTTTCATTATCTCTCTCCTCCGATAGCCTCTACGTATTTTTACCTTCTTCTACCGGCGGGAGTGGGTTCAGATGGGCGGGGATGCCGTCGAACCAGCCGAAATACATTTGATATTGGGCTTTACATTATGGCTAACGGTTCCATAATATCCCCGGTTGGCGAACTCGTTGGCGATAGAGCTTGGTAATTTAATCATCTCCGCTATTTCGAGGTGTATATCCTTGGTTGGCGAGGTGAAGTGTCTGGTCGTGTAAGTAGCGATATAGATCTCGCTGCTTTTCCCAGTAAGCGACGATGTTCTTATTGCCCCAAGTCGGCCAATGGTGGGTAGAGAAGGATACCTCTACCTGATCGCCGCACTCCGTGATCGCCCGGTCGATATATTTGCTCCATAATTGGCCGTTCCGGACCTTCGCCCCTCGTAAGGTCAGCAGGTTGTGCAGGGTACGGTTGATTTCCTCGGCTACGCAGAAAGCTTTCATCCCGGAAGTACATCATGATTTCCGAGGGAGCCTCGGCGCCGGGTACGGACATGAATACGATCTCGACACCATCAATTCGTAAAGTCTCGCCCTCCTCGGATATCTCACGGGTAGGAGGGACCAAGCCCGTAGTTCCTGCCGCGTAGTTTGTCCTAAACCAGTACCTATATTTCCTTTCTCATTTTTAGGTAGACTGCGGCCATACATATAGGTCGCTCTTCGCCCCATGGCTACACCCGCCATCAGGTTCTCGCTGACGGCATCTTCAAAGAAACCCTTGGGGCCAATGATCTCGATCGCTTCGGGCTTATTGGGGCGTTCTCCAATATGGCGTCTATTCCGCGAAATGGTCCACATGAGGATGTGTATAGATAACCGCCTTGACCGGAAGATCTTCTACATGTTTCTTCAGAAGATTATAACCTGCTAGGCCGTCTCTTTCGAGAGCAATACATCTATGACGATCCAACCGTTATCACTACGGATAAACGTCATATTTGCGAGGTCGAATCCTCGTATCTGGTATATTTTACCGGGTAATACCTCAAATAAGCCGTGTATGCGGTTGAGTTGCCCTTGTCGCCAAAGACTAGGGTTGGCGGATGCCGGAGCCTCTTGACGCAGGAAATCCCAGACAGTTAATCCATACACCTCTTTTCCTGTCTCGTCGGTAATGGAAGGTTCGTCTATCGTGGCGATAAAGCCACGGGTAGCGTCTTCAAAATCTTGTTTGTTATCAAATGGGAGTGATTTCACCACTTGTTCGTTAGCCTCTTTCGTAAACATTGAAGGTTCCGTGTTTTGCGCATATACGAACAAGTGACTGGTAGAGATAAATAAAAGTAAGAACTGTTTCTAATCTTCATGTTTTTGTGGTTTAAGCGGTTCGCCGTTCAGTAAGATATCGTAGGTAATCGGGCCTATCTTTTCATCATAAGTCCTACGCCACAGTATTTTTCCTGTGAAAGGCGAATCGCTTTCTCTATTTTGGCGGCGTCCCCGATGTTCCCGTCGATATGGTATGTAGCGTGGAATGCGGTATATACCATCGGGATCGTATCCGAAGTCTCTGCGGTTACGTCGATAGAGATTTTGTCGAAACGTACTCTCATTTTAAGGAAAAGGGAGATTACGTCCATTGCGCTGCATCCGGCCAAGGCGACCAGCATTAAAGCCTTGGGACGGGGCCTTCATTATTACCCCGTTCTCGGCTGTTGTGTCGATCGTAACCTTATGGCCGTCCAGCAAGGTCTCGAAAGTCGAGTCCTTCGTCCAGTTTAACGTGATTTGGGCGGACATATCGTGTTATTGTTATTATTATTTCAATATTTCTTGAAGTTTAGCGTCGATCTCCTCGCCATGTAGGTTCTTGGCGATGATCGTTCCGTCCTTATCCACCAATACGGTGTGAGGGATGCTGTTTACCCCGTATAGTTGAGCACCGGAGTTTTCCAGCCTTGCAAGTCGGAGAGTTGGGTCCATGTGATATTCAGGTCCTTTACGCCTTTCGCCCATGCGTCAGCCTTGCTATCCAAGGAGATGCCAACTATCTCGAAACCTTTGTTCTTGTATTTCTTGTAAGCGGCTACCAAATTCGGCATATCCCGGCGGCAAGGAGGACACCAGCTTGCCCAAAAATCGATCAACACGATGTTCTTGCCATTGCCTACGAACTCGGATAACTTGTGCGTCTTACCGTTCGGGTCGGCCATCTCGAAGTCCACGAACTTCTTGCCTACGGCTACGGTTTTCAGTACATCTAGGTGAGCCATGAGCTTATCGATGTTCGGAACGGCCTTGAAAGCGGAGTCCGCCTTGGCGATAATCTCGTTCTGGACCGCCTCGTCAAGCTGTAACGGAAATCGTATAATAACTTGGCGGCGGATTGCTTGGTCGTATTATTCAATATGTAAGTCTTGACGGCATCGGTTACCTTTGGTCGATCTCGTCATATTTCTTCTCGGCGGCGCTTACGACTTCCTTATCCTCTGATTTCATGTCGGCGGAAAGCTTCTCCAGATCCGCACGCAAAGTCTTCATTTGTGCTTGCAGGGCTTTCAGGCCGTCATTCTCCGGTGTTCCGGAAACGGCGGAAGCGGCCTCGTCAAGAACAGCCTGTAATTTACCGTTCTCCAGTACGAATACGCTTGTAAAGGAGCGTTCTCGCCGGAAGCGGCACGTTTGGTTCCACGACATCCTCGGCGAAGGCGAGTTTGCGTAGGGCAGGGGCGTTCTGTGTTCCTTTGAACGTGAACGTGCCGTTCTGCACCAATGCGCTATCCATTGGGGCGGCGTCTTGTACGCCATATTCATACAGGTAAACGTATTTTCCGTTTAGATCGGTGTTCGCTACGGTACCGTTGATCCGTAACCCGGTTTTCGCTGCATGCGGCTAGGAGCAGAGCTGATGCGGCAAGAGTAAGATACTTTTCATTTTGTATTTGTGTTATGTAAGTAATGTATTAAAATATGGAATATTGACTTCGCGAATATACGAAGTCTTTTGGAAAAACGTTGCCCGATGACATTTACATAGGGCTTTGCCGAAAAGAAATATTCTCGCTTATCTTATCTGTAGAAGAGTGAATTTTAAGTATAGTGTTGTTTTCAATTTATTGCAGTTTTGTTGTTTTTATGCTTAGGAAACTTTAGTTTCTTCTAGGAAAACAAAAGTTTTCCTATGAATAAACAAGAGTTTCTCCCGTATAAAACTCTTGTTTCTATCGGAAGAAACAGATGTTTCTTTTAGAAGGTCGGCTATGTCTCCAATGAAAATCTGTCCGAGTTATTGAAATAAGTGGAGTTTTATGTACTTTGAGGACTAAACAACGGACGATTGAGACAATGACATTTAAAGAAGTACTTCAAAGATTCCGTACCGGATCTTTACCGAAAGAGAAAGGGAGCGAAGTTTGAGAAACTGATGAAGAGATGGTTCCAAACGGACCCCGCTATGCGGATAAATTGCAGGAGGTTTGGCTTTGGGAGGAATTTCCGGGAAAAAGGATTTCGGCGGGAAAGATCTTGGTATAGACTTGGTGGCGAAAACTGATTTGGGTGATTATTGGGCCATCCAGTGTAAATGCTATGACGAGAAGGCCGTCATAAGCAAGGCGGTCGTAGACTCCTTTATATCCACCGCTCATCGTGCGTTTATAGATGATTTAACCTTGAAGACCACGTATTTCAGTAACCTGATCTGGTTTCTACCACCTTGCGCTGGGGAGCGAATGCGGAAGAGACGTTGAAAGGTCAAGACATTTCGGTGACTCGTATCAATATGCATGAGTTGGAGGCTTCTCCGGTTGATTGGGATAAACTCTTGAAAGGGGATACGGGAAAAGCGGCTTTACGGGAAGGTAAACAGCCCTCGCAAGCATCAGTTGGAAGCGATGAAAGCGGCTCATGAATATTTTAGGGTACATGACCGGGGAAAACTAATCATGGCTTGTGGAACGGGAAAAACGTACACCTCCTTGGAGATCATAGAGCAAGAGACCGGGGCAAGGGACTGATTTTATTCATGGTCCCCAGTATCGCTCTTTTAGGACAATCGCTGAATGCTTGGATGACAGATACGAAATACAGGATGAAGGCTGTTTGTATTTGCTCGGATTCCAAGGCTTCCAAAAGGAACGATTTCGATAATGACGAGACGAGTATCATCGATAACCCATTGCCCGCCACGACAAATATCAACTCGATAAAACGGCAATTATTAGGCTATAAGGATACGGACGGACTGGTTGTCGTATTCTCGACCTATCAAAGTATAGATGTCTTGGCCGAGGCGCAGCGAGCGCTATTGAGGCTGATCCGTCTTATGGTATATTCTGATTATATCGTTTGCGACGAGGCGCATCGGACAACCGGTTTTAAGCAAAAGGTCGTGATGAGAGTCATTTTACTAAAATACATGACAATGACTTGATCCGGGGAAAAGCGTCTTTACATGACGGCTACCCCACGTTATTATAATGACAATGCCAAGGCGACGGCTAAAGACAAGGATTTAGTGTTGTGGAGCATGAATAACCCGGACTATTATGGCGAGGAGTTTTTCCGATCGGATCGGACGTGCCGTGCGTGAGGGACTGCTGACGGACTATAAGGTATTGGTGCTGACGATTAGCGAGGATGATATCCCGGATTCTATCCTAGAGGATGTCAAGGATAAGCAACAAAAGGAAATAAAGATGGACGACGCCAGTAAGCTCATCGGTTGTATCAATGGCTTGTCCAAACGTATAAAAGGAGATAAGGGGTTACGAAGGAGGCGGACCCGGTATTGATGCGGAGGGCCGTGGCGTTTTGCTCGACCATTAATCCGAGTGAGCGGGGAGCGGTATCTCTTCCAAGGGTTTGCTGCCGTGATGCCTACGATGGTGAGAAAATATAAGGAATCCTTGTCGGAGGAAGTACGGGAAGAGGTCGTGGATATCGAGGTTCAACATATCGACGGGCGATGAATGCCGCTACACGGGAGGAGAAGATCGCTTGGCTGAAGGAGGAGACCGGCAATCCGAACGAGTGCCGTATTCTATCGAACGTGCGTTGCTTGTCCGAAGGGTGGATGTGCCGGCTTTGGACGCTGTTCTTTGTCGCCGCCCGTAATAGCGAGGTGGATGTCGTGCAGAGCGTGGGCGTGTGATGCGTACGTTCCACAAGGGGCTTCGGATGAGAAGAAATATGGTTATATCATTGTCCCGGTAGTCGTTCCGGCGGATGTGGAGCCGGAGAAGGCGATGGAGGATAACGAGCGTTTTTCCGTGGTCTGGAAAATCTTGAATGCCTTGCGTGCCCACGACGATGAGTTTAACGCTACGGTCAATAAGATACATTTGAATAAGGTGAAGCCTCCAAGGTGGTTGTCGCCGGGATACCGCAAGGCTCGGGTCGGATGCACGGGAAGGATTGGATGCCCGATCCGCAGGATCAACAGACGGGGCGACCGAGCTAAGTAATGAGGAAATCGCTCGCCAGTTGGAACTTCGTTTCGGTTCTTTGCAAGATGGGATCTATGCGAAGATGGTCGAGAAGGTCGGAGATCGCCTGTATTGGGAGAACTGGGCGAGGGAGATCGGCTTGATCGCCCAGAAATTTATAGAGCGCATCGCCCGTGTCGTGAAAGAGGGATTGCACAAAGAGGCTTTCGTTGAATTCTTGAATGGCTTGCAAAAGAACTTGAACCCTTCCATTGACGAGGGACAAGCGGTGGAGATGCTGGCGCAGCATATGATTACACGTCCGGTATTCGATGCCTTGTTTAAGGACTATCAGTTTGTCAAGAATAATGCGGTCAGCCGTAGTATGCAACGTATGTTGGAGCTACTGGAGAGCGAGGCCATGGAAAAGGATACGGAGGTATTGAATAAATTCTATGAGAACGTGCGCATGAACGTAGGCGATATTGACAATCTGGAAGGAAAGCAGACGCTTATCAAGAATCTGTATGAGAAGTTCTTCAAGGGTGCTTTCCGAAGACCGTGGATAAGCTGGGTATTGTTTATACACCCGTGGAATGCGTGGATTTTATTATCCATTCCGTTGACGATATCTTGCGCAAGGAATTTGATTGCAGCCTTTCGGATGAGAATGTGCATATCTTAGATCCTTTCACGGGGACAGGTACTTTCATTACCCGTTTGCTACAAAGCGGTTTGATCCGTCCGGAGGATCTGGAACGTAAATATAAGAATGAGATTCATTGCAATGAGTTGGTCTTGCTTGCTTATTATATCGCTGATGTCAATATCGAGAGCGTCTTCATAGTCTCGTAAAGCGAGATACTTATTTGCCGTTCGAGGGCATTTGCTTAACGGACACTTTCCAGACAACCGAGAACGAGGAGAATGTTTTGGATCAGACTTGGTTTCCCGAGAATGCGGCGAATGTGGATAAGCAAAAGAAAGCTCCGGTACGGGTTATAATGGGTAATCCTCCGTACTCGGTCGGACAGAAATCGGCGAATGATAATGCGCAGAATTTGAGTTACGCTCATTTGGATAAACGGATTGCCGAGACGTATGCCAAAGCCGCTCAAGCGACTAATAAGAACTCTCTTTATGATAGTTATATTAAGGCGTTTCGTTGGGCGAGTGATCGTATTGCGGATTGCAAGGATGGGGTGTGGTAGCTTTCATTAGTAATGGGCTTGGATTGATGGAAATGCTCAAGAAGGATTTAGGAAATGTCTTGAGGATGAATATTCGAGTGTATATGTGTTTAATTTGAAACCAACGTACGAGTGGTGAGTTGTCTCGTAAAGAAGGCGGTAAAATATTTGGTTCAGGTTCTCGTACGCCTATATCAATTACTCTTTTAGTAAAGAACCCGGCAAAGAAAGGAAAGCGACGATTTATTATCATGATATCGGTGATTATTTATCACGTGAGCAGAAGCTTAAAAGATTAGTGAGTTTGGTTCCGTTGATTCTAGTGAATTACAGTGGGAGATTGTTGTCCGAATGAGAAAGGGATTGGATTAACCAACGAGGAGGTATATTTGATTCATTGATAATCTTGGGAGACAAAGAGGATAAAATAATAAACAAGTAGTGTTTGTTCCATTTTATAGTAGAGGACTGGCCACTGCGAGAGACGCATGGTGCTATAATTCGTCATCCGAATCATTGAATGCTAATATTAAACGGTCTATGGATTTTATAATGATCAGAGATATCAATTGTCAAAAGGATTTATAAAAGATGTAGAATATGACTTAACACAAATAAGTTGGACTACCAGTGTCTTGAACTTAGCTTTAAAAATCAGGAAATAACCCAAGATAAAATTGGAGAAAAGGTGATAAGTCTTTATAGGCCTTTTTAAACAGATAGGATATTATTCTCGTTTTGGAATGAGCGTGTTTATCAATTGCCTAAACTTTTCCAACATCTAAATATAAAAATTTAGTGATTTGCGTGAAAGGAATCGGAGACAAAGATTTCTCTTGTTTAATTGCTGATTGCATTCCTGATCTTCAAGTTATTTTAATGGTCAATGCTTCCCTCTACTGGTACGAAGAAAACAAGAACAAGCAGCAAACCTTGTCCTTATTCGATACCGAATCAAGCGATGATTACATCCGTCGAGACGGAATCACCGACTGGATACTGAAAGAAGTCCGTACCCGTTTCGGTAATGCCCGGAAGATCACGAAAGAAACCATCTTCTACTATGTGTATGGCTTGCTTCATTCCCCGAAATACCGGAAGCCTTTGCGGCCGATTTGAAGAAATCCTTACCACGTATCCCGATCGTGGAAGATATAGACGCATTCCTCGATTTCTCCTATGCGGGTAAGCAACTGGCTAATCTGCATCTGAATTATGAGGAAATACCTGCGTATGAGGGCGTGACAGTCATTGGCGACAGGCAAAAGGAGGAAGCCCGGATGGTCGTATGATTGCCGGAACTACGGATCTATATGCGGTCAAGGTGGATTATAAATACTATGAGGTAGAAAATGCGATTCCCAAAAGGGGCAAAAGGATACGATTATCTACAACAGCTCGATTCGCATAGAGAACATACCCGATGAGGCGTATGAGTACATCGTGAACGGTAAATCCGCTATCGAATGGATCATGGAGCGCTATCAAGTGAAACCGATCCAAGTAGCTTGATCAAGAACGATCCGAATGACTGGAGCCGTGAGCATGATAACCCCGTTATATCTTGGACTTGCTACTCTCCGTAATCAACGTGAGCGTACAAACCATGGAGATCGTCAAAAGTTACCGGATTTAAAGTTGGAATAAGAAAATAGTAAAAGGGCTTCTTGTGAGGAATTGATATTTATTATTTTATAATCTAGAGATACACCTAGGGATAAAGCTTGCATGCATATAAAGTCTTTATGTAAAGGAGCTAAAAGGTGTGTTTATACGATAAAGTATTATGTATTTGGGGCGGACGATGAAGGAGTTGATCTATATTGTCAGACCTGTTTTAGGAAATCGGCTTGTAAAGTGTTAATCATTCCTTCGGAACCAATTTTAGGGTGATTTTTCAATGAACATATCCCTTGTCTTTTATTAATACGGATTTTTTCCTTATATTCGCGTCACTTTTGAACACGTATCAAATAATTTCTAAATAAATCAATTAAGAAATGACAAAGAGTGCATTACAAATCGCAAGAGCAGCTTACCAACCGAAGGTACCCGCTGCGTTGAAAGGTGCAGTGAAAGCCGTTGACGGCGAGTATACTCAATCAGTAGCCGATCAGGAAGAAATCAAGAAATTGTTCCCGAACACTTACGGAATGCCGATCGTTACATTCGAGAAGAGTAACGAGGAGAAGGCTATGCCTGTCATGAACGTTGGTGTGATCCTTTCCGGTGGTCAAGCTCCCGGTGGTCACAACGTGATCGCTGGTTTGTTCGACGGTATCAAGGCTCACAACGCAGATTCTCGTCTGTATGGTTTCATCTTGGGCCCGGGCGGTTTGATCGATCATAAATATATGGAATTGACGGCTGATATTATCGACGAGTACCGTAACACGGGCGGTTTCGATATGATCGGTTCCGGTCGTACGAAATTAGAGACGAAAGAGCAATTCGATAAAGGTCTTCAGATCTTGAAGGAACTTGATATCAAGGCTTTGGTTATTATCGGCGGTGACGATTCTAACACGAACGCTTGCGTATTGGCCGAGTATTACAAGGCTATCGGCGCCGGCGTACAGGTAATCGGTTGCCCGAAGACGATCGACGGTGACTTGAAGAATGCCCAGATCGAGACCTCTTTCGGTTTCGACACGGCTTGTAAGGTTTACTCCGAGGTAATCGGTAACATCCAACGTGACTGTAACTCCGCCCAGAAATACTGGCACTTCATCAAATTGATGGGTCGCTCCGCTTCTCATATCGCTTTGGAGTGCGCTTTGCAGACTCAACCGAACGTTTGTATCATCTCCGAGGAGGTTGAGGAGAAGAATATGTCTTTGGACGATATCGTTACTTACGTGGCTGGTATCGTGGCTAAGCGTGCCGCTGAGGGTAACAACTTCGGTACGGTATTGATCCCTGAGGGCTTGATCGAGTTCGTTCCGGCTATGAAACGCTTGATTGCCGAGTTGAACGACTTCTTGGCTAAGCACGATGCTGAGTTCAAGATGATCAAGAAGAGCGAGCAACGTGCTTATATCATCAGCAAGTTGACGAAGGAGAACTCTGATCTGTACGCTTCTCTTCCGGAGGGCGTAGCTCGTCAGTTGTCTTTGGACCGTGACCCGCACGGAAACGTACAGGTTTCTTTGATCGAGACTGAGAAGTTATTGTCTGAGATGGTTGGCAAGAAATTGGCTGAGTGGAAGGCCGAGGGCAAGTACGTAGGCAAGTTCGCCGCACAACACCACTTCTTTGGTTACGAGGGTCGTTGCGCCGCTCCGTCTAACTACGATGCGGACTACTGCTACTCTTTGGGTTACACGGCATCTTGCTTGATCGCCGCCGGTAAGACAGGTTATATGTCTTCCGTACGTAACACGACCGCTCCCGCTGATCAATGGATCGCCGGTGGTATCCCTGTTACTATGATGATGAACATGGAGAAACGTCATGGCGAGATGAAGCCGGTTATCCAGAAGGCTTTGGTTAAGCTTGACGGCGCTCCTTTCAAGGCGTTCGCCGCTAACCGTGACGAGTGGGCTTTGACTACTAGCTATGTATATCCGGGTCCGATCCAGTACTTCGGTCCGACGGAGGTTTGCGACCAGCCGACTAAGACTTTGCAGTTGGAGCAAGCTTAATACAGACTTATACATTATATAATATATAAGCTAGAGAGGATGTCATTTATTTGGCATCCTCTTTTTTACATACATTTGCCACGAGATCTTAAACCTAAAATAAATCTTTATAACACATGGATTCCATGAAAAGAAAATCGCCTATCTATTGCTCCTTTTGATGCTGATACCTGTCGGCTCGTTCGCCAAGGAGAAACGTACGTTCGAGATCAAGGACGGTCATTTTATGTAAACGGGAAGGTAACCCCGATCCTCTCGGGTGAGATGCATTACCCTCGTATCCCTCATCAATATTGGCGGCATCGCCTTCGGATGATGCGAGCGATGGGCTTGAATACGGTCGCTACCTATGTCTTCTGGAACCTGCACGAGACGGAGCCGGGTAAATGGGATTTCGAGGGAGACAAGAATCTGGCCGAGTATATCCGGATAGCGGGAGGAGGGATTGATGGTGATCCTCCGTCCCGGCCCGTACGTATGCGCCGAGTGGGAGTTCGGTGGTTATCCGTGGTGGTTGCAGAATATACCGGGCATGGAGATCCGCCGGGATAACCCGGAGTTCTTGAAACGCACGAAGCTTTATATCGATAAGCTTTACGAGCAGGTCGGCGACTTGCAGGTATCGAAAGGCGGCCCTATCATCATGGTGCAGGCCGAGAACGAGTTCGGCTCTTACGTGGCGCAACGTAAGGATATCCCCTTGGAGGAGCATCGCCGCTACAACGCCAAGATCAAGCGGCAATTGGCGGACGCCGGTTTCAACGTGCCTCTGTTCACCTCGGACGGAAGCTGGTTGTTCGAGGGCGGTTCCACCGGGAGCGTTGCCTACGGCGAACGGGGAGAGTAACGTGGAGAACTTGAAAAGGTGGTGAACGAGTATCACGGGGAGTAGGCCCGTATATGGTAGCCGAGTTTTATCCCGGTTGGCTGATGCACTGGGCGGAACCATTCCCCGATATAAGCGATTCCGGCATAGCGAGGCAGACGGAGACGTACCTCCAAAACGATGTCTCTTTCAATTTCTATATGGTTCATGGCGGTACGAATTTCGGTTTCACCAGTGGCGCCAATTACGACAAGAAGCATGATATCCAGCCGGACTTGACCAGCTACGACTACGACGCCCCGATCAGCGAGGCGGGTTGGGTGACCCGAAGTTCGACTCGATCCGCAACGTGATCCGGAAATACGTCACTTATGACGTCCCCGAGGCCCCAGCCCTATACCGCTGATCGAGATCCCGTCGATCTCCTTGACGAAGGTAGCCGATGTGTTGGCCTTGGCGAAAGAAGGGGAACCGGTAGCGTCTCCGACACCTCTCACGTTCGAGCAATTGAACCAAGGATACGGCTACGTCTTGTACTCTACCCATTTCAACCAACCCTGAAAGGCCGTTTGAGATACCGGGCTTGCGTGATTACGCTACGATCTACGTGGATGGCGAGCGTGTCGGCGAGTTAAACCGTTGCTTCAACCAATATGCGATGGAAATCGATATCCCGTTCAACGCTACCTTGGACATCTTGGTGGAGAACATGGGGCGTATCAATTATGGCGAGGAGATCGTACGCAATACGAAGGGGATCATCAGCTCGGTCAAGATTAACGGCAGCGAGATATCGGACTGGAAGATGTACAAGCTCCCGATGGACCGGATGCCGGCTTTGTCTCCGACGAACCTTATGTCTATAAGAATGGCTCGCCCGAGGTAGCGGCGTTGGGGAATAAGCCGGTTCTCTACGAGGGAACCTTCTACCTGTCCGATACCGGCGATACGTTCATCGACATGGAGGATTGGGGAAAGGGCATTATTTTCATCAATGGCGTCAATATCGGCCGCTATTGGTATGCCGGCCCTCAGCAAACGCTTTACATACCGGGCGTATGGCTGAACAAAGGAGAGAATAAGATCGTTATTTATGAGCAGCTGAATAATGACCGGAAGTCGAGCGTACGGACGGTCAAGACTCCTGTCTTGACAAAACTAAAGAAAATTGCAGCCATGGAGAAAAGAATCGTTTGATGGAAAAACAGTAAGCCCGTTTAGCGTGGATGAGACGATGCGGCGGATCGAGGAGATTATCAAGTCTCAAGGAGGTTCCGTGTTCGCCATGTTCGATCATGGGCGAAACGCTAGCGAGGTAGGGATGAAGCTGCCTCCGAATAAGGTGATCGTCTTCGGCTCACCGAAAGTCGGACTTTATTGATGCAGCAAGATCCGTCTATCTCTTTGAGCTGCCGCTACGTATCTCCGTTTGGGAAGATGCGGACGGCAAGGTTTGGTCGGTTCCCGAATCTGGAGACGATCGCCTCCGAATACGGGATGGAAAACAGCGGCGTCATCGAGAAGATGCAAGAGGCCGTAACGAATATCGTGAGTAAATCGATAGCTGGTAGCCGGTAAGGCTCATGGATCTAATGCGATAAGAGCTTAGGAGGATGTCGGTAAAACGGCGTCCTCTTTTCTTATATGGCCCAAGAGACTCATTTACCGTGCTGTAGATTGATAATAAGGTTTAAAAGTCTTCGGAAAAATTAGGAATAGATTGTATTTTTATGCGGTTTTAACATATTGTTGATTCTTGTGAAGGTGTCTTTTGTTAACAAGAATAAGCCTTATTGGGTCTATAATAGCTATTTGTACGAACACATATCCGCAAGTTCAAGGGAATGTGAAAAAAATATGCATACTATTGTTGTTTATTGAGAATAATAATTTATATTTGTACCCGTATCCGAAGAGTGGATATAATTATTAATGTTAACCTATTTTTGTGTTATGATGAACAAACAGTTGGCTTTTGTTAAAAGCGGGCTGGGTTTGGCACTTTGTTTCCTTATGGTCGGTGCGGGTGTAACCCCTCCAATCCATGCGTCTAACGCGAATGTGTCCATCTCCCAACAAGCTAAGAAAGTTACCGGTACGGTAACTGACGCAAAGGGTGAAACCCTTTTGGGTGTGAATGTTGTAGTAAAAGGTACTACAAACGGTACGATTACCGACCTTGACGGTAAGTATTCCTTGGAAGTTGAGCCCAACTCCATTTTAGTCGTTTCCTACATTGGTTATGTATCCCAACAAATTCCGGCTTCGGGAGAAGTGGTAAATGTGACATTGAAAGAAGATACGCAAAACCTTGATGAGGTCGTAGTAGTAGGTTACGGTACGCAGCAGAAGAAAGATATCACAGGCTCCGTGGCAGTAGTCGATACGAAGGACCTTTTGGCATCTTCCGGATCTTCCGCTACCCAGCAGTTGCAAGGTAAGGCGGCCGGTGTATATATCGGTCAGACCGGTTCTCCGGGTTCTCCTTCAATGGTTCGTATTCGTGGTATCAATACGGTTAATGATAATGGCCCATTATACGTAATTGACGGCGTGTCAACACGTAATCAGGATCTAAGTACTTTGAATCCGAACGATATTGAGAGTATGCAGGTATTGAAGGATGCCTCTTCTGCCGCTATCTATGGTGCGCAGGCTGCGAACGGTGTTATCTTGATCACGACGAAGAAAGGTACGAAGAGCGGGCAACCGAGATTAACGTACGACGGTTATATTGGTGTCCAGAAGACGGGTAAGAAATATGACGTGTTGAATTCTATGGATCGCTTGAACCTAGATTGGGAGGCGCAGAAGAATAATATTGCTATGCGTGATATCGGAGGTTATCCAAGTAATCCTCAATTTGGTACGGGGGATAGACCTTCTATCCCGAATTACTTGACACAATCAGGTGCTCAGGGTTCTACTACAATAGATCCGAGCGACTATGATTATCCTACTACAACTTACGCACCATTCTCAGATACGGACTGGTGGGATGAGTTAGATCGTGCCGCCATGATTCAAAATCACCAGATCGGCTTGTCCGGTGGTACGGAAAAGGGACAGTATAACTTAAGCGCAAACTATTTCAAACAAGACGGTACGGTAATTGATTCTTACTATCAGCGTTATCAAGTGCGTGCGAATACCTCTTTCAATGTACGTGACTGGTTACGTGTGGGTGAGAACTTAACGTATGCTTTCACGAAAGATAATGGCTTGAGTGCGAATGGAGCGGAATCTAATCCTTATTCGTGGACATATCGTGCTTCTCCTTGGGTTCCGGTATATGATATCGCAGGTAATTTCGCTGGATCAAAGTTCTCCGGTACGGGTAACTTCCAGAATCCGGTAGCCAATCAAGTCCGTAATAAGGACAACTATTATACTCGCAACCGTATCTTTGGTAACTTATGGGCTGAGGCGGATATTTTCAAGGACTTGACATTCCGTACGAACTTCGGTATCGACTATACGAACCGGTATTATTATCGCATGGAAAAGAAAAATCCGGAGTTCTCAGAGTCTATGGGACAGAATAACTTTGAGGAACAAAGTGAGTTTAATTATCGTTGGGTATGGACGAATACGTTGACCTATAACAAGACTTTTAATGATATCCATAAACTTACCGTTCTGTTAGGTACGGAGGCTATCCGTGACGGTCTGGGACGCAAGTTGACCGGTCGTCGTTACAATTATTTGTTTGAGGATAATACGAATAGTTGGGTGCTGAATATGGGTGAGAATAACAACCAGCGTTTGGCGAATTCCGAATATAAGGGTGAGTTTGCTTTGTTTGGCTTGTTCGGCCGTGTAGATTATTCTTTCAATGATAAATATTTGTTCACAGGTATCATCCGTCGGGATGGTGTATCTCGTTTCTCAAAATCTAATCGTTATGGTGTGTTCCCATCCGCTTCTTTAGGTTGGCGTATTTCCCAAGAGGATTTCATGGAAAGTACGAGAGATTGGTTGGACGATTTGAAGTTGCGTGTCGGTTATGGACAGACAGGAAACTCTGAGGTTCCTCGTATTACGAACTATGCTATGGAACTTGCAACTTACCCGAAACGTTCTGACTACGATTTGAACGGACAGAATAATTCTACTACAACAGGTTTCATCTTAGATAAATATGGAAACGAGGATACCAAGTGGGAGTCTACAGAGATGTGGAACGTCGGAGTGGACGCTACTTTCTTAAATGGTAAATTCAATATTGGTGCTGAGTGGTATTGGAAGAAGACAACGGATATGTTGATCGAGGCTCAATATTCAGCGTTTGCTAACCCGGAGATCAAGAAACCATATATCAATTTCGGTGATATCAAGAATACGGGTGTCGATTTGAACTTGAATTATAGAGATTCAAAAGGTGATTGGTCTTGGGACGTAAGTTTGAACCTTTCCCATTATAAGAATGAGGTACTGCGTATCTCGGAGTCGGATGATGCCTCTTTGTGGGGAGCGGGAACTCGCTTGGATGGAAACGTGACCCGTACGACGAAAGGACATGCTATCTCTGAGTTCTATGGTTACAAGGTGAATGGTTTCTATGAGAACGTTGACGAGGTTTTGGCCTTGCCGCCTCTAGGACAATCCGGATTGAACGCTGAGTCCGCCAAGGCTTGGGTCGGTAAATTTAAGTTTGATGATGTGGATAAGGATGGTAAGTTGACGGAAAGAGACCGTACGTTCATCGGTTCTCCCCATCCTGATTTGATCGCTGGCTTAAACGCTACGGTTACTTGGAAAAACTGGGACTTCACGATGTTCTGGTATTCAACTATCGGCAATGACCTGTTTAACAATACGAAATATTTTACGGACTTCTGGATGTTCAACGGTAACAAGTCTGAGCGTATGCGTGATCAATCTTGGACTCCCGGTGCTGATAATAGCAATGCCATTTTGCCGATCTTGGATTCGAACGATGGTTATTCTGGTAAATTCTCGAACTCTTATTACGTAGAGAATGCTTCGTTCTTGCGTTTGAAGAATGTGGTTTTGGGTTATACGCTTCCGAAGAGCGTGTTATCTAAGGTGGGTATCCAAAACTTACGTTTGTATGTACAAGCCGAGAATTTGCTGACTATTACCGGTTACTCTGGATTGGATCCGGAATATACGAATGCGGATATGGGCAAAGAAAGTGGGGGAGACCTACAGAGAGGTGTTGATATGGGTGGATGGCCTTCAACGATGCGTTTCTTGTTCGGTGTAAATTTCGCTTTCTAATGTTTAGGGATTTGATTAACTTTTAAAATGAATTTTATTATGAAACACAACAAATATATATTAGCGTTGGCTTTTGCCAGTATGCTGACTTTAGGGTCTTGTGGCGATGATTTCTTGGGAAAGGAGCCGCAAGGAGTTTTGACCCCGGAGGCTTTGGCGAATGCTCAAGGTGTGGAGTTGCTGGTTACTAGTGCTTATGCGGGTTTAGCCTCTCCTGTGGAAGGATACGATCCCTATCAAGCTTCTCCGTTTAACTGGGTATGGGGTGGTATTTATGGGGGTGATGCCAACAAGGGATCAGACCCTAACGACCAATCTACGGTGAATGAGATAGAATTGTATAATACATTGTCGACCAATGGCTATATCAAGCAAAAATGGGTTTGGGTGTATCAAATGAGCAAACGTGTTAACTTGGCTCTTCAGGTCTTGGAAAAAGCGGAGGATATGAAGGAGGAAATTCGCCAAATGCGTAAAGGCGAGTTGAAATTCTTACGAGCCTTGGCTTATTTCGAGGGAATGCGTGTGTTTGGTGTTTATCTCCCCTATATTGATGAGACTAATCAAGAGAATGACCCAAAGGTGCATAATGACAAAGATATCTATAGTTTGGTCGTTGCCGACGTGGATGATGCTATAGCGAATTTATCGGATGATCCTAAGGTTGTTGGTGAGGTTGGTCGGGCGAATAAATCCGCAGCGAAGGCTTTGAAGGCTAAGATCTTGATGTGGCATGGTGATTTGGCGGAAGCGCAACCTATCTTAGCGGATGTGTTGACAAATGGTGTTACGTCTAAGGGTATGGCTTATGGACTGGAAGATGATCTGGACAATAACTTCAATGCTTTGACAGAAAATGGTAAGGAATCCGTTTTTGCGGTACAATACTCAAATGCGGCAGAGAATATGGGGGGGGCTCCCTTCTGTTTAGCTTATCCGCATAATACAGGTCCCGGTGGATGTTGTGGTTTCTACCAGCCTTCTTTTGAGTTGGTGAATTCGTTCCAAGTAGATGCGAATGGCCTTCCTTACTTGAACGGTGAATATCGTACGAAGAAGAGTGTATCAGTTCGTAACTCCGATAGTTCCCAAGATGCTGTGCTAGCCGTTAACGATAATAACATTGCGGTCGATCCTCGATTGGATTTTGCTGTAGGTCGTTTTGGTATTCCTTATAAGGATTGGGGATTCCCAGAGAATGGTTGGGTACGAGATGCTACGAATGGCGGTATCTTCATGCCGAAAAAGCATGTATATAGCAAGGCTGAGGATGCGGCTGGTATGAAAGCGTTATATGGTGGTTGGGCACCGGGTTCTGCTATGAACTTGCAATATTTAAGTGTTCGTGACTTAACTTTATTATATGCTGAATGCTTGGCTAACGCTGGGAATCTGAAAGGTGCGATGGAGCAGGTTAACAAGATTCGTCGTCGTGCGGCTTTGGATGTTAATATTGTTAAGTTAGATGATGGGACTCCAGCCGCTAATTATAAGATTGCCGAATATCCTTCTTCACATGCCGCATTCTCAAACAAAGATGTTTGTATCAAGGCGATTCGCATGGAGCGTAAGTTAGAGTTGGCTATGGAAGGTGAGCGCTGGTTCGATTTGTCCCGTTGGGGTGGTGATGTGATGGCTAGTGAGTTGAAAGCCTATGTGGACTATGAGAAACAGTATATCTCTAAGTTTGCGGGTGCCTCTTACCTGCCGGCAAATAAGACAATGTTGCCCGTTCCTGACGATGAGATCTTGACTTTGGGTACAGATCCGGAAACAGGTACTCCGTACTTGGTACAGCCGGAAGCTTGGAGAAACTAAAGGTTTATGGCGATAAGGAAGGCAGGGGACTTCCTTATCGTTTTTATTTTGAATGGTGCTTACAGATTCTTGCTCTTAAAGAGTTTGTCTTGAATAATTGATGGTTATATGTTCTTTTATAACCACAAAAGGAATAGATGGTTTAATAAAAGTTAAAGGGTATGCATCACGGCATACCCTTTTTGCTTGAAGAAAATAGTATTCTTCAAATTCCCATTTCCTCTAATAACCCCAGTACTTCAAGAGGCACCCTGCGCACCCCGCTATGAGGAGGGTGTAGCCGGAGATACCCAGCCAGTCCGCCCCGGGGGGCGGTGGGGAGGAGGGGGATCGTGGTGGCGGAAGAGCGTCAGCGAGGCGCCGATCGCCGCTAGCGTCACCTCCGTCTCCCGCATGAGGAGGGAGAGGAGGGCTAGCAGGAGAAGGAGCAGCGCCGGTAGCGTCTGTCGTTTCGGGAACAGGGGGATGCTGCGGGAAGATGACCCGGAGGAGTGCCGTGAGGCAACGGAGGATGAGTTCAAGGTATTTCATTTTAGTTGACAGTTGATGATAGGGGCGGCATCTGCCCGCCCTTTGGATTAACGATTGATAGTTGCGAGCTGATTTTTCGGCAAAGCTGGACGATCAGCTTACGATAGGCTTCCCGGTTATCGCCGTTCACCTCGCTGATGTAGGGGCTGTAAGCGATCTCCTTGGCGAAGGCCGTAGGGTTGGCGCTCATGTCGGCCGCCCGGGGATAGGCCGAGCGAAGCAGGCGGCAGTAATCCATGAACGAGCACTTATCGTCCGGGTAGATCCGGAAACGTAGCGAGCGGGGCGACAGCTCCGTCCACCGGCCGGTCCACCATACGTTGGGCAGCCCGTAGGCCGTGATGCCGAAAAAGTTATGATACTTCCGGCAGAGCGTACTCTCGCCCCAACCCGTCTCGATGGCCGCCTGTGCCAAGATCACCACCGGATCGATCCGGAACGCCCGCCCGGCCTCCCCAGCCAGCGGAGCGTATTCACGTATAAAAACAGAAATCTCCATACCACTTAATTTTCAATTTTCAATTCTCAATTCTCAATTCCCTAAATCTCGTCCGGGCTCTCGGAATCGCCCCCGCCCGGGGTCACCTCTCCGTTCGAGTACTCGGTGTACTCACGGAGCTTGGCCGTCAGCTTGAGCGAGGCGCTGGAGAGGTTGCCCGTGGCACGGGCACGAAGGCGTACGCCGATGATATTGCCTTGCGTGGAGAAATCCTCCGGCGTGACGGCCCCCTTCGAGCGGATGCCCACGCTGAAGATGCCGAGGTCGTCTATCTTCACGTTCTTGCCGTCCATCAGCAGCTCCTTGATACAATTCACCATGTCCTTCAGCATGCCGTGGATGGCGCCGGTGGAGAAGGGGGTGTTGTGGGTGGACATGTGCTCGGCCAAGGCGGCGATGTCTACCGTCTCCTCGCATACGGCACGGGCGTACCACTTGTTGAAGGTTGTCACGTTCTTCTCGTTCTTGTTTTGATACTTCTTGTAGCGGATCATAATGTGTTGTTTTTTAATGTTGATACAAAGATACGGCAGGGCATGGGGGCTTTGTCGCTTTGGGTGACTTAGGGTGATTTCGGGTGAATTATTTCTCCGGAAAATGATGGATATATGCCGGAGATTCACTATCTTTAGGATATGGAAACGACATTCAAGATACGAGCATACGGGCGGATGGAGCTGGCCGAGGTCTACCTGCCCGACCTGCATCCCCGCTCGGCCCACCGCAAGCTGCAACATTGGATAACGATCTATCCCGGCCTGCCCGGTCGCCTCCTCTCGCTGGGTTATCACGAGGGCGAGCGGGTCTATTCGCCCGCCATGGTGCGGGCCATCATCGAGTCGCTCGGCGAGCCGTGAGAGCCGGATGGTATCCGGGTGGAATAGGGGCGCTAAGTCAATGGAAAGCGAGACGGATTCCATTGACTTAGCGACCGTATCTCATTGGTTTTCCGGTCATGTTTCTTAATCCCGACGAATATCGGTGCCGGGGTTAGGGCGCAAAAGGCGCATCTTTACGTGCCTATATAAAACTTTTCTTGTAAATATATTTTTTCATCACACTGCTATAGTGTGATATATATTTATTTTTTTGTAAAATGTTTTTCCAGACACTGTTTTTTGCGCCTTTTGCGCCCTGCTCATTTTAGAAAGTCAGTTTTTATTCCGGCTTATCTTCTTGACCCTTAAAGATATCATTCTCCTTTTGGGCTCTATCCTCTTCCTCTTGCCTAGGGCGCAAAAAATTGGCTTTTACCTGTTCCGAGGTGATCTCGGCGACCTCAAACAGTAGTTTTCCTCTAGTTTTCGTGAGCTTAAAACCGTGTTTTTTCAGCACCTTGCTCAACGTAACTATATTGGAACGTGTCGGCGTGATACGTGTAAATACACTTAGTTTCGTCATAATATCGCTCGCCGTAAGATACTGTGGCGTGTCGAAACGCTCCGGTTTGCGGAAATAGGTGAAGAACAACTCCTCCTCGGGGCTTCGCTGGCGGAAGGTCTCGTTGTTCTCGTTGATCTTCCGGATGTCTTCGCCGGAGAACCAGTATTTCTCGCCCCGGCGGAAGAGGGCGAGAGCTTGGGCGTAGATGTCGGCGTGTCGCACGGGCGACTGGTAATCGATCCGTGTGGCCTCGAAGCAGAGGAAGCGGCGAGACTCGTTATCGTCCGGCAGCGATTGCAAGTCGTTCACCGTGGCGGCGAAGGAGGCGTGGCGTATCTGCGTCTCGGCATAGTGTCCGTACGGGCGGCGCAGGTAGATGACCCCGGTGGAGGTGAGCGCCTTGAGGCGGTTCAGATCGGCGTAGCTCTGGCCGGACATCTCGTCGATGACGATCAAGAGGCAGTCCACCATCATCTGCGGGAAACCCTTGCTATAGGGATTGACATTGCCCGTGAAAAGATAGTCCCGCAATTCGGGCGGCACGAGGTTCCGCAGCCACGAGGTCTTGCCCAGCCCCTGCCCGCCGGCCAGCAGCAGGATGGTATGGTTTTCCACGCCTAGCTCCATGGATCCGGCCACCCCGGCGATAAGCCAGCGCTTGAGGCAACCCCGCCAGAAGGCGGGCCGGGTGGTGTCCACGGTATCGGCCAGCTGCCCGATCCAGTCCGTCACCCCGTCCCACGGGGCCAGCCCCTCGAAATACGCGCGGAAAGGGTGGAACGTCTCGCTGAAGTCCGACATCAGTATGGCCCGGATGTCGTTATGCGAGCAGTAGTGGCCGTCCTTCAGGAGACTCCGCCAGAGCGAGTTCACCCAGTAGTCGGTCACCGGCTTGAAGACCGGCTTTTGGCCGTTCCGCTTTTTCTTCGAGGCCACCTCTACGTACCCCCTCACGCCGTTCTTGCGGGTGAGGAAACGCTCGGATATATAGGCCTCCACGGCGACCACGTCCAGCGGGCCCCCGCCCTTTTTCCGGGAGGTGGCGGCGCTCGTCTCGGCGGCGTGCTCCTCCACGTGGCTGTAGGCGCTCTCGATGGCGGCGAGGCGTTCCTCCGCCGGCAAGTCGGCGAAGGCGGTAGCGGCGTAAGCCTCCATCTCGGCCCGCTTCACGCCCAGCCGGTTCGCTCGTGCGGCCATGACGAAGATGAAGTTATTACGGTTGCCCTCGGCGTAGGCGCCTTTCCGCTCGGCGGTCCGGCGTGCCTTCTCCAGTGGCGAGGCCACCTTCCTTTCCTTCGCCCCGGGAGCCGTCTCGCTAACCTCCTCCTTCCAAGTAAGGGGTAGCGGGGCGAGGCCCTCCGGTAGCTCGCCGGTACCCTCCAGCCAAGGGCGGTAGGCAGGCGAGAGGTATAGGGCGGGATCGTCCGATACGAAGCAAAGCCGCCCGATGTCGCTGCCCGAGGTATCCAGCTCCACGCCGAGCCGTGCGGCGTACCAACGGCTCACGGCCTCGTAGACCCTCCGGTGATTGCCCGGCGTGGCGGTCTCGTCCGTGGCGGCGTAGGCGATGAGTTTCGCCCCGTCGCCGCTGGGACTGCGGAAATACGCCACGGTGTAGGGCGCTTCCGTGGCGAGCGGGGTGATACGCTCCAGCTCCCGTTCCCCTACGTGGTCGATGTCGAGTACCACCAATTGGTTATAGCGGGTGATGTGAGGGTCGAGGCGTTTCCCGGAGTAGGTGGCCTGTGGGGTGAAAGCGGGCAGTTTTTTCTTTAGCTTGGCGGCCAGTTCCTTATCGCCCGACGCTAGCGCCTCCCGCGTCTCGTCGATGAGCTGCTTGTACGTTCCTCTTTGGATGTTTTCCAGTACGCCCGCTAGCGAGGCGTCTCCTTTGTATCGTCCGAAAAGGGCGAATAATGACGTGTTTATCATACTATATTTTTAAGTGATAAAAAAAGAGCCAGTGTCTCTGGCTTGATGCCGCTAAGGTAGGGAGGCGCTTTGGGACGCCTCCCAAGTTTTAACTTTTGTTGTGAAAAACGGGAAGCTTGTTATTCATGCGCTTTCCCGTATTCCTCCTGCGCCGTCGAGAGGATGCTCCGGAAGCTCCTTGGCTCCGGGCAGCCGTTGGGGTGTATCTCGAACACCTCGTCCAGCGCCCGTATCATGGCTTCCCGGTTCGTCTGCCCGTTCACCCGGAAACGTTGGTCATCGAGGATGGGCAGCGTCAGCCGCACGAAGTCTTTCACAGAGCCCGTGTAGATGATCTTCTCCCGTTTAACCAGATCCTCCTCCGGCTGGTAGTCTTTAAACAACTTATGCGCCCCCTTCGCGTCTTTTTTCAAGTCCACCCATGCCTTTTGGGCATTTTCCAAACTATCCAGCAGCTTTCTCACGCTTGTTTCCGCTTCCCGGAAACTGATTTTTTTTCATATATGATTAATTGTTAAAGTTAAAAACGTCGCAAAGGTATATTATCCACGTGATAATTCCTCGGAAGTTGTTGGTTTGTCGGATATATATGCTTACATTTGGCATGAAACTTTAAATCTGGATCTTATGAGAAAGCTTCTGGGGTTTTTATGCGTATGCGCGTTGGCTATCGTTACGGCTAGGGCACAAGATGCGGTGGATGACTATGTCTCTTCCGCCGCCGGCCAATCCGTGATCTACCATGGGAAGGAGCAATTAAAATATCCCACCTCGATAAGAAATCACCCCTATTTGAAGAGCGAGAAATACGTATCCGGGGATCTTAGCTTCGAAGGCATTCTCTACAAGGGCGTGAAAATGCGCTTAGACCTGTACAAGAATGAGTTATTACTGCTCTCTCCGGACAATCGCTATAATATCGTCTTGCCGAGCGATCGGGTAGACTACGCTGAGTTTCATGGCTATCCTATCTTCTACAGGTATCCGGACGAGCGGTCGGGTAACCTGCCGGAAGGCTATTACCTACGGTTGCATGAAGGGAAGTGTACCGTGCTGGGGAAATGGTCTTGTATATTATCTAAGACGATAAAAGATATGCAGGTCGATGAATCCTTCGATCAGTCCGTAAAATATTATATCCGGAAGGAGGGTGTTTACTATACCGTGAGGAGCAAAGGCTCCGTGTTGAAGGTCCTCAAGTCCAAGAAAAAAGAGCTGGCCCGGTATATCAAGCGGCGAAAGCTGGATTTCAAGCACGCTCCCGAGGAAGCCATCGTAGCCGTGGTGAGACAGTATGAACAGTTAAACGAGATCCCATGAAAAAGAGCCTATATATCGTTATGATGATGTGCCTGCTGTCCGGTTGGACGGCGAGGGCGCAGCGGACGGTCGATCTGGATTTCCGGCAAGTAACCTTGAATGTCGTGTTCGACGCTATCGAGCGGCAGACCGGACAGCCCGTCTACCGGCAACCCTTGGAGACGGACTCCATGGTCGTTAGCGTACACAGTGAGAAGGAAGAGCCCTTGGTGGCGTTGCGGCGTGCGTTGGAGGGGACTCCCTTCCAAGTATCCTCGTATGGCGGCGCCTTCTTTGTATTGAGAGATAACACCTTGATGACCTCCCTGCCCGAGAACTTCTTCCTGCGGGAGAAGCGGAGAGAGGGCGATGGCGACGAGGAAGGCTCCGGTATCTCCCTGATGGCGGGCCGGAAGCAGCAGAAGGCTACCTCGGAGAACAAGGTCTACGAGATCGGCGACGCCTCGGGCAAGGCGGCGGACCGGGTCACGGTGACCGGTAATATCAGCGATTTCAAGACCGGCGAGCCGATGGTGGGCGTGGCCGTGTTCGTGAAGGACCCGATGATCGGGGCTACTACCGACGCTTACGGCTATTATACGCTGCGCCTCCCTCCCGGACGGCACGAGCTGTACATACAAGGCATGGGCATGAAGGACACCCGGCGGCAGATCATGCTCCATTCCGACGGCAAGCTGGATATAGAGCTGGAGGAACAGGTCTACACCTTGAAGGAGGTCACGATCTCCTCCGAGAAGATCGCCAACGTGCGGAATACGACGATGGGCGTGGAACGCCTGAAGGTGAAGGATATAAAGAATATCCCGATGGCGTTCGGCGAGGTGGATATCATGAAGGTAGTCATGTCGCTCCCCGGCGTGAAGGCGGTGGGCGAGGCCTCTAGCGGCTTTAACGTGAGGGGCGGGGCGACGGACCAGAACTTGATCCTCTTCAACGACGGGACGGTCTATAACCCGACCCACCTGTTCGGCTTCTTCTCCGTCTTCAACCCCGACGTGGTGAAGGACATGGAGCTGTACAAGAGCAGCATCCCCGCCAAGTATGGCGGACGTATCTCCTCGGTACTCGACATCAACAGCCGGGAGGGTAACAAGAAGGAGTTCAAGGGATCGGCGAGCATCGGCTTGCTGACCAGCCGCCTTACCTTGGAGGGGCCTCTCTTCTCCGAGAAGACCTCCTTTATCGTGGGTGGACGTACCACTTACTCGGACTGGATCTTGAAGAAACTCCCCGAGAAGAGCGGCTATAAGGATGGCAACGCCGGTTTTTACGACCTGAACGCCACGATCAACCATAAATTCGACGAGCGGAACAACCTCTATCTGAATGGCTACTACAGCCACGACCGTTTCCGCTTTAACGTGGATGAGCGGTATGCCTACGAGAACGCCAACGCCTCGGTGAAATGGAGGCATATCTTCTCGGATCGTTTCACGGGAGTCCTCACCGCTGGCTACGACCATTATGGCTACAATACCCGTAATACGGATAACCCGGTGAACGCTTATTCCCTCGCTTTCCGTATCGACCAGATGTACGGGAAGATGGACTTCACGCATTACCTGAGCGATAAGCATACGCTGGATTTCGGCGCCAGCTCGCTGTTTTACGACTTGGAGCCGGGGAAATACCTTCCCTATGGAGGGGAGTCGTTGGTGAAGGAGGACCGGATGGAGAAGGAGAAAGCGGTGGAGTCCGCTATCTATGTGGGCGATCGTTGGGATATCACCTCCCAACTCTCCTTGAACGTGGGGGTCCGTTATTCCATGTTTAACGTATTGGGGCCCCGTACCTATAATCTCTATGCCGACGACCAACTGCCTTCCTTGGCTACCGTGACGGGTACGGTGGATAAGACCGGGGCGTTCAAGACTTACCACGGGCCGGAGTTCCGGGTATCCGCCCGTTATGCCTTTACCGAGGACTTCTCTGTGAAGGCCGGCTTTAATACGATGCGCCAGAATATCCATAAGCTATCCAATACGACGATCATGTCGCCCACGGATACGTGGAAGTTGAGCGACGCTAACATCAAGCCGCAGACGGGTATGCAAGTGGCCGCCGGGCTATACCGGAATTTCTTGAGCAATACAATCGAGGTCTCCTTGGAGGGATATTACAAGACGATGAAGGATTACCTAGATTACCGGAACGGCGCCGAGCTGCTGATGAACCACCACATCGAGACGGACGTGCTGAGGACCGAGGGGCGTGCCTATGGCGTGGAGCTGATGGTGAAGAAAACGCAAGGGAAGTTGAACGGCTGGGTAAGCTATACCTACTCTCGCACGCAACTGCGGCAGAACGACCCGATGATCGTGAATCCCGTGAACAAGGGGGATTGGTACGCCGCCGACTTCGATAAGCCGCACGACCTGAAGTTCGTGGGCAACTATAAGTTCACGCATCGTTTCAGCTTCTCGCTGAATTGCGACTATAGCACGGGACGGCCGATCACCTTGCCGGTCTCCAAATATCATTACGGGGGCGGTGAGTTTGTCTACTATTCGGACCGTAATCAATACCGCATCCCGGACTTTTTCCGGATGGACGCCTCGTTCAACATCGAGCCGAGCCACCACCTGACGTTGCTCACGCATAGCACGATCTCTTTCGGGGTCTATAACCTGACGGGGCGAAAGAACGCCTACTCGGTGTATTATATATCGGAGAACGGGAAATTAAAGGGATATAAGATGGCGATATTCGGGGTGCCTATCCCGTTTGTCTCTTATAATATTAAATTTTAGGGGGGAGTTGAGATGAGGAAAGAAGCGAAGATAAAAGATTCTATAAAAGGCTTTCATTGGTGGCTGGGGGCTTTGCTGTTGTTATTGTCCGCCTGTGTCACGGATTACGAGCCGAAGGGCTTGGAGCAGGTACGGGATTTGTTGGTCGTGGATGGTATCATCACGAATGGCGAGACTACGATAAAGCTCCGGAGAAGCGTGGGCCTGACCGACGATTTCACGGAGGATGAGTTCGTGAATAACGCCAAGGTGGTGGTGGAGCGTGAGGATGGAGCTGTTTTCACTTGCGCTAATTCTTCCGGGAAGGGAGAGTATAAGGTGGATATGGGAGAGCTGGACCCGGGTAGCCGGTACCGGCTACATATCTCGCTGGATGGGCTGGAGTATGAGTCGGACTATCTGGGACCGGAGATAACGCCTCCGATCGACTCTCTCTCCTTGCTGAAGAAGGGGCCGGGAGAGGAGGTCCGTCTCTGTGTGTCTACGCATAATGCCCCGGATCGATCCTCTTATTTCCGCTGGATGTATAAGGAGAATTGGGAGGTGAAGGCGGAGATCTTCATGGCCGCCGAGAAAATGGGTAATACGGTCGTAATATATGATTTACTTACATCGAATAATTGGTATTATTGCTGGGGGAAGGACAGCTCGAAGGTGATCTCCCTAGGCAGTTCCGATAGGCTGACGCAGAACGTGATCGCTAACAAAAGTATCGCCTCGTATCATCCCAGCGATCGCCGTTTCTCGATGTTGTATCATGCGGAGGTGGAACAATATGCGTTGCACCGGGAGGCTTACGACTACTATTTTAATTTGCAGAAGAACATAGAGGAGTCTGGTAGCTTGTTTGCCCCTATTCCTTCGGAGATGAAAGGGAATATCCGTTGCGTGACGGACCCGGAGGTTCCGGTGATCGGTTTCGTGGAAGTAGCGACAGTGACTCGCCTCAAGCGTTTCTTTCCGGAGATAGAGAAGGTATATGAGGCCGAGGTTACGGGCTGCGCAAGCACGATCGTACAGGGATCGGAATATGATAATAATCCGGATTACGGATATGTTTCCTATAATCCGATGAATGCGGAGAGTAATACGTATGCGCTGAAACGTTGTATGGATTGCGGCCGTTTTGGTTCGAAACAGAAGCCCTCTTGGTGGCCTACCAGTCATTTATAATTTAGTTGCTATGAAGAAGTCTATGATAAAACAATGTATCTTGTCGCTCCTCTGCCTTTTATGGGCGGGGCAAACGCTTCTCGCAGGGGAATTGCGAGAGCGGGTTTACCTGCAAACGGATAAGCAATTTTATCTGTCGGGCGAGCTTGTATGGATGAAATTCATTGCCACGGATTTGGACCAACGGTTATCCGACGTGAGCAAGGTCGGGTATGTGGAGCTTCTGGATAGCGCCTCGGCGGTCGTGCAAGCCCGACTCGTGCTGGAGAAGGGGGTGGGCGATGGTTGCCTGCAGTTGCCTTCTACCTTGCCGACCGGAAACTACCGGCTGGTGGCCTATACCCGTTATATGCGGAACGAGGGGGAGGAGGTCTTCTTTGAGAAGCCGCTGGCGGTGGTGAACACCTTCGTGACGAACGAGACCCTGCTGACAGATACTTTATTGCCCGCTTACTCTTTTACGAGGCGAGAGGGCCCGGTTTCCGTATCACCGGACCGTATGACCTATGATACCCGTTCAGGGGGGGAGATCCGGATAAACGGCCTGCCCCCGGATCTACAGACCCTATCGGTCTCTATCGCCGGGATTGACTTGTATAAACCTTCCGCCCGGAGCGGTATCGTTGATTGGATACAAAGCATGCCTACTACGGGATCATCGCCTGCCGATCGTAAATTCTTGGCGGAATACGAGGGGCCGATCCTGACGGGGAAAGTGATCGATCTGTCTACGGGCGAACCTTCGTCTAAAGAGGCGGTGAGGCCTTTATTGGGCTTTTCCGGGGGTGAGATCCGTCTTTTTGGGGGGCAACTGGGCCCTGCCGGGGAGGTGACTTTCTTTACGAGACACATATCCGGGACGCACGAGATCGTGACGGTGGCTTTATCCCCTTCCTCTTCTCGCTACCGGGTGGACATCGAATCTCCTTACGCTACGCATCCGGAGAAGGAGCTTCCCGCCTTGAGATTGAATCCCGCTTGGCAAGACGAGTTGGTGAAGCGGAGCGTGGGGCTACAGGTGTTGCATGCTTACCGGTCTGATTCCTTGGTTCGGGAAAAAGCGGAGAAGCCTTGGTTCCAGTGGCAACCGGATTGGAGTTATCTTTTGGACGAGTACACCCGTTTCACGACGATGGAGGAAGTCGTTATCGAGTTTATCCCCGGCCTTCGTTTCCGTAAGATGGATGGGGTTCGCCGGCTGGCTGTCTTGACCGAGGAGCGAATCGGGTATACGATCGGTAACTCATTGGTTTTACTGGATGGTATCCCCATCGTCGATCACGAGATCATTTTTAAGTACGATCCCCTAAAAATCCGGAAGATCGATGTGTATAAAGGTAAGTACGTATTCGGTGGGCAGATATTCGACGGTATCGCCTCCTTCTCCTCTTACGAGCATAATTACCCGGGTCTGGTAGTCGATAACTCCACCCAGTTCTTTGATTATGAGGGCACGCAAGCCCAGCGCATCTTCTATATGCCCGCTTACCGGACAGAGGCCGAGAAGCGATCTCCCGTTCCGGATTTCCGCCATACCTTACTTTGGCGACCCGATATCCGGACAAACGGCGAGTCCTCTATATCCATCCCCTTTACCACCTCCGACCTGACCGGTGATTTCACCATCACCATCGAAGGCCTGACCCAAACCGGCGAGGCCCTCTACGCAACGGAACAATTTCAGGTAAAATAACGTGCGGTATGGATTATTCTATTTATCTTTGCCTTGACAAACAAATCTTACTATGGGAAACTGGAACGAAACACAGGAGAAGAAAAAGGAAACGAAGGAGAAAGATAAGGCAAGGAAAGATAAGCTTGCTGTATTCTTTTTTAATTTGGCACAAGTATCTTTTACCATATTGGTATTAGGACTTCTTATAACGTTGACTAAAGAGGAACTTTACAATAACTATTTCTTGATGTTGTTGTCTTTGTTTGGCATAGTACTTACGATTTTGTTTGCTAGGATAGGTAATAATATATTAAAATAATATTCATGGTAGCATTAGTAGGTTTTGGTATTATAACGACTATAGTGGTTGCTTTCTGGATTTATACGGAAACGAGAGCCGGAAAGAAGTGGATAAAAAATTTGTAATAAATCATACTGTTGATTTATCCTCATTCTCATCTTAAATCCGTACTTTTGGCGAAAAATCAGATTTGAAGATGAGAAGTTTCGCTAGTGACAACAATTCCGGCGTGCATCCCCGGGTAATGGATGCGATCATCAAGGCAAATGATAATCATGCGGTTGGATATGGTGATGATCCTTGGACAGAGGCCGCTACGAGTAAGATACAAGAAGTGTTCGGCAAGGATGCTTCTCCTTTTTTCGTGTTTAACGGGACGGGGGCGAACTCCGTGGCCCTGCAAGCCGTGACCCGTCCGTTTAATAGCATCCTGTGCGCCGAGACCGCTCATATCAACGTGGATGAATGTGGAGCTCCCGCACGAATGACCGGCTGCGCCATCGTCACGATCCCTACGACGGACGGTAAGCTGACACCGGAATTGATCCGTCCCCATCTGAAGAACTTCGGGGTTTGCCACCATTCGCAACCCAAGGCCGTTTATATCTCCCAAGTATCGGAATTAGGTACGATCTATACGATAGAGGAAGTGAAAGCGATCGCCGATCTCTTACATTCGTACGATATGTATCTGCATATGGACGGAGCACGCTTGGCGAACGCCTGCGCTTACCTGAATTGCACGATGCGCCAAGTGACCGTAGACGCAGGCGTGGATATCTTGAGCTTCGGAGGCACGAAAAACGGTATGATGATGGGAGAGGCCGTGGTCTCGTTCCGCCCGGAGATCACGGAGAACCTGCGATTTTACCGGAAGCAATCCGCCCAGCTAGCCTCGAAGCTACGTTATCTCTCCGCCCAGTTCATCCCTTATCTGGAAAATAACCTCTGGTTGGAGAACGCTATGAAAGCGAATATCAGCGCCGCCAAGCTAGCGGACGTGCTACGACAATACCCGGAAATTCATTTTACGCAGAAGATCGAGTCCAACCAGCTCTTCTTCACGATCCCTGCCGAGGCGTTGAGGAAGTTGCAAGATAAATATTTCTTCTATATGTGGAACGAGGAGATCAACGAGGCCCGTCTCGTTACCTCTTGGGATACTTCCGGCGAGGATATCGCTGAGTTCGAGCAGTCATTGAAAGAGATATTCGGTTAAGGTATAGATATAAAATGAATATAAACATTAGATCGAATCCTATGAGGAAATGGTTTATTTGGGCGATCGTTATGATCGGATGTTTGCCCATAAATAAGGCATTGGCACAGCAAAGCGGCGATGCCGAGCGGAATACGTTGCGTATCATGAGCTATAATATCCGCAACGGAAGGGGCATGGATGAGGTGACGGACCTCGGGCGTATAGCGGACGCTATATGTAAGGTAGCCCCCGATGTCGTCGCCGTACAGGAGGTAGATAGCGTGACCGTAAGAAGCGGCGGGATCGACGTGCTCCGGACGTTGGGAGAACGCACCCTGATGTTCCCTACCTACGCCCCGGCCATCGACTTCGATGGCGGTAAATACGGAGTAGGTATGCTGAGCAAGGAGAAGCCGGTGAGCTACCGCTATATAGCCCTTCCCGGACGGGAGGAGGAACGGGTCTTGCTATGGGTCGAGTTTGAGAGATATATCTTCTGCTGCACGCACCTTTCCTTGACACCGGAAGACCGGATGCTCTCCTTGCCGATCCTTCGGCGGGAAGCAGCTTTCGCTCATAAGCCCCTGTTTATCGCCGGGGATTGGAACGCTACGGCGCATTCCCCCTTTATCACGGAAATCAGCAAGGATTTCCAGCTATTGAGCAATCCTAAACAGGCTACATTCCCGGCTTCCACGCCGGATAGCTGTTTGGACTATATAGCGGGTTATGTAAAGAATGGACAGCCCTTTACCCGTTTGTCCGCATGGGTTCCCGAAGAGGCGGTGGCATCGGATCATCGCCCGGTCGTAACGGAGGTTCGCCTGAAGGCCAAGCCGGAAGAGATCTTTTATGCGGCGCCCTATCTGCAAAATCCTACGGAGGGCGGCATAACGGTGATGTGGCAGACCCGTGTCCCTACGTATAGTTGGGTAGAATACGGTACGGACACGCTGAATTTGAAGAAGGCTCGCACCATCGTGGACGGTCAAGTGATATGCAACGGCTTGCATAATAAGATTCGGCTGACGGACCTACGACCGGGGCAAACCTATTACTACCGGGTATGCTCGCAGGAAATCATGCTTTACCAAGCCTATAAGAAAGAGTTTGGCGAGACGGCGGTATCCCCGTTCTACACCTTCACGCTCCCTTCCGCATCCCAAAAGGATTTCACGGCCTTGATCTTTAACGACCTGCATAAGCATATCCCGACCCTAGACGCCTTATACGGGCAAGTGCGTGATATCCCTTATGATTTCGTGGTATTTAACGGGGATTGTATAGACGATCCGCCAATGAGAAAGAAGCTTTGTATCATTTGGCTTATTTATGCGGGAAGGTGGGCGCCAGTCATGTACCCGCTTTCTTCCTAAGAGGCAACCACGAGATACGCAACGCTTACTCGATCGGTTTGCGTGCCTTGTTTGACTATGTGGGCGATAAGACATATGGGGCGTTCAGCTGGGGAGATACCCGTTTCGTCATGCTGGATTGCGGCGAGGATAAACCGGATAGCACATGGGTGTATTATGGCCTGAACGATTTCACCGGTCTCCGGAAAGATCAAGTGAGTTTCCTCTCGAAAGAATTGAGCGGCAAGGAGTTTAAGCAAGCCTCGAAGCGGGTTTTATTGAACCATATCCCTATCTACGGAAACGGGGATGCCTATGAGCCTTGTCCGGAGCTTTGGGAAGCCTGTTGGCGAAAGCCCTTTCAACGTGAATATATCCGCCCATACGCATCAATACGCCTTCCACCCGAAAGGCTCGTTGGGAAACAACTTCCCGGTGATCGTAGGCGGGGGTATAAGCTCGATTCGGCTACGGTGATGGTATTGCGGAAGAAAGGAAACGAGATGAGTGTACGGGTGTTGAACGCAAGAGGAGAGACCTTATTAGACTTGAAATTATAAGAGACAGTATGGATACGGATTTGATTTACGGGATCGATGACCGTCCGCCTTTGAAAGAGACGCTTTTGCCGCCATCCAGCATCTACTGGCTATTTTCGTGGCGATCATAACACCTCCCTTGATTATCGCCGGGGCGCTGAAACTGGATCTGGAGACGACCGGTTTCTTGGTTTCCATGGCCCTATTCGCCTCCGGGTATCCACATTCGTTCAATGTCGTAAATTAGGACCGGTCGGGGCGGGCTGCTATGTATCAAGGAACCAGCTTCTCGTTTATCGGCCCGATTATCACGGCTGGTTTGGCGGGAGGGCTTCCCCTTATTTTCGGCGTTTGTATCGCCGCCTCTCCGGTAGAGATGATCGTGAGCCGTACTTTTAAGTATCTGCGCTCGGTGATTACTCCCTTGGTATCGGGTATCGTGGTGTTGCTCATCGGCTTGAGCTTGATCAAGGTAGGAGTGGTCGCTTGCGGCGGGGGTATACGGCTATGGATAACGGTACGTTCGGTAGTTTGCGTAATATCGGAGTAGCTGTGTGCGTCTTGTTGAGTGTCTTGTTCTTCAATCGTTGTAAGAACAAGTACTTGCGGATGAGTTCCATCGTGCTAGGGTTGTGTATCGGTTATGCGATCGCTTTCGCCATGGGGATGGTGGATATGGAGGCTGTCTCCTCGCAAAACCTGAGAGGGTTTAATATCCCGGTTCCTTTCAAATATGGATTGGATTTTAATATCTCTTCATTCGTGGCGATCGCATTGATCTATCTGATCACGGCGATCGAGGCTACGGGGATATTACGGCCAACTCGATGATATCGGGAAAATCGATCGAGGGAGAAGGCTACCTGAGGCGAGTCTCCGGTGGGGTGCTGGCGGATGGGGTGAACTCGTTTATCTCCGGAATTTTCAACTCTTTCCCGAACTCTATCTTCGCCCAGAATAAGGATTATCCAGCTGACGGGAGTCGCCAGCCGGTACGTAGGGTATTATATAGCGGGTATGCTGATCCTGTTGGGTTTATTCCCGGTTGTCGGCGTTATCTTCTCCTTGATGCCCGATCCGGTGCTGGGAGGGGCTACCCTGCTGATGTTCGGTACGGTGGCGGCAGCAGGTATCCGTATTATCGCCGCCAAGATATCAACCGGAAGGCCACGTTGGTGTTGGCGGTTAGTTTGTCCTTGGGGTTGGGGTGGAGCTGATGCCGGATATTCTAGGGGCCGCTCCTCAAGTGATCCGTGGCATTTTCTCCTCCGGTATTACGACGGGGGCTTGACGGCCATTCTGGCGAATTTATTTATACGTGTAAAGAAGATCAAACAGAATAACAAATTATGGAATTATTGAAGCAACGCATCTTGCAAGACGGCCGCTGTTATCCCGGCGGTATCCTTAAAGTGGATAGTTTTATCAACCATCAAATGGACCCAATGTTGATGTATAAGATCGCCGAGGAATTTATCCGTCGTTTTCAAGATCGTAAGATAAACAAGATCGTGACCATCGAGGCGAGCGGTATCGCCCCGGCCATTATGGTGGGTTATATCATGCAACTGCCGGTGGTCTTCGTAAAGAAGAAGAAACCGAAGACGATGGAGAACATGCTCTCTACCGTGGTCCATTCCTTCACGAAGGATCGTGACTATACGGTATGTATCAGCAATAATTTCCTGACTCGGGAGGATCATATCCTGTTTATCGATGATTTCTTGGCTTACGGAAACGCCGCCATGGGAATGGTCGAGTTGGCGGAGCAATCGGGAGCCGTGATCGAGGGTATGGGTTTTATTATAGAGAAGGCGTTTCAAGATGGCGGGAACCTGCTGCGTGAAAAGGGCATACGTGTGGAGAGCCTCGCCATTATCGATAATCTGGATGATTGTAAGATAACGGTTCGTTAAAGGAAAAGATATGGATGAGAGAATAAAAGAAAAGTTGATTAACCGTGCGAAGACGAATCCTTATGTGAATTTTCTGGGGATCGACTTCACGGTTATCGAGGAAGGTCGTGTAGAGGCGCATATGCCCTTGCATGACGAGCAGAGACAATATAGCGGCGTGACGCATGGGGTGTCTTGGCTGCTTTGGCGGATACGATCGCCGGTTTCGCCGCCTATACGATGACCCGCTGGAGAAAGACGTGCTGACGGCAGAGTTGAAAATGTCTTTCTTACGGGCCGCTTGGGGTAATGAGCTGATCGCCAAGGGTACCGTGATCAAGGCGGGACGGAATATACATTTTGTGAGTGCGAGATTTATTGCGACGATAAGTTGGTGAGCAAATCTTCCGGCACCTTTGTGTGGTCCATCCCCAATAGAAAAGATGTTACTTATTTATCAATATCATGAAGACTTCAAATGTAAAGAATCCTTTGCGGCTGCCTGTTGTTCGCCGCTACGTGGCCGGCATTCAGCCAGCCTGCCACGAATCCCCGCCTGATCATCCGTGCGGATGACATGGGTCGTTCCGTTCCGCCAATATAGCGTGTATGGAAGGGTATAAGAATGGGGTGGAGACCTGTATAGAGGTTATGGTTGTCACCTCGTGGTTCCCCGAGGCCGCCCGGCTGTTGAGGAGAACCCGGGGATAGATGTCGGCTTCACCTGACGCTGACCAGCGAATGGGATAACGTGAAATGGCGTCCGCTGACGCATTGTCCCAGCTTGACCGATAGCAATGGCTATTTTTGCCGATGATGTCTCCGAATCCCGCCTACCGGGTCTGGCCATTCTGGAGAATACATGGAGCTTGGCCGAGATCGAGCAAGAGGCCGGGCCCAGATAGAGATGGCCTTGAAGAACATTCCCCAGATCAGCCATATCTCCGGCCATATGGGATCGACCGGTTTCGATCCGGAGGTGGTGAAGCTGATGCGCCGCTTGTCCGAGGAATATCATCTGCCGGTCGTGGATCGGGTAGAGGCGATGCAGGAATACGATTTCACCTATTCCGGGTATGATGGAGCCTCCAAGACCCCGGCCGAGAAGGAGGCCAGTTTCATCCGGATGTTGGATAAGCTGGAACCCGGTAAACGCTATATGTTCTTGGATCACCCGGCCTTGGATAACGAGGAGATGAAAACTGTCGGGCATATCGGCTACGAGAACGTGGCGATGGACCGTCAAGGCGTGACCGATCTTTTACCAGTCCGAAGGTGAAGCAAGCCTTGAAGGATAAGAACATAGACTTGATCAGCTATAACGACCTGACCAAGGAACTCCCTCGTGCGGAAGCCTCGAAAGCCTTGGATAAGGCGTTCGGCAATTACCTACGGGCGGTGAAAAGGCGGATCAAGACTTGCATAGTATCATGATCCTCCAGCATGGAAAGGTCGTAAAGGAGCAATGGCTGGGTGAGGGCGACCGCCATACGCCGCATGTCTTGAACTCCGTTAGCAAGACCTTTACGGCTACGGCTATCGGTTTTGCCGTCGCGGAGGGTAAATTGAAGGTCACGGACAAGGTGATCTCCTTCTTCCCCGACCAATTACCGGCCGAGGTAAGCCCTTACTTGAAAGAGCTGGAGATACGTCACCTATTGACTATGTCCTCCGGCCATGATGTCGATCCCACCGCTTTAGTACGGCAGAAGGGAACGAGAAGGCCGATTGGGCAAAGCTCTTCCTCTCGGCGCCGTTGGTACATAAACCGGGAACCTATTTCGTATACAACAGCCTCGGCACGTATATGCTTTCCGCTATCATCCAGAAGGTGACGGGGAGAAGGTGATCAATTATCTCTATCCCCGTCTGTTTCGTCCGCTGGGTATCGTCGGCGCTACTTGGGAAGAGAGTCCCCAAGGCATCAATTGCGGCGGTTGGGGATTGTATCTCAAGACCGAGGATCTAGCGAAAATGGGTCAGTTTTTCCTGCAAAGGGAAAATGGAACGATAAGCAATTGCTCCCCGAAAGCTGGATAGAGGAAGCCACCACCTCAAAATAGCCTCTTTGCCCGCCGGTATGAGACCGGAGAACTTGAAGATGAAGCCGAAAGATAGCGACTGGTTGCAAGGCTACGGTTACCAGATGTGGCGTTGCCGCCATAACGCCGTTCGTGCCGATGGAGCCAATGGACAATACATTATTATATTGCCCGAGCAAGATGCGGTAATCGCCATGACGGCGAATATCGGCGATATGCAGGCCGAGATCAACTTGATATGGAAATATATCTTGCCTGCCTTGAGATAGGAACTGGGACCTACGTCCGGGAAACCAATAAGAGCCCCCGGACGTAAGCCTATGACTTGTTGGGCGTAAGCGAATGGTTTGCGGTACGTAAGTCAATGGATTACGGGAAAAACTCAATGATTCCCACCCCGTAAACCATTGTTACGAAAGAAAAGCCTTCTGGTCACAGACCGGAAGGCTTTTCTTAGTTGCGGAGGCAAGACTCGAACTTACGACCTTTGGGTTATGAGCCCAACGAGCTACCACTGCTCCACTCCGCGATATAGTTGCTATCATTTCTTGATTGCGAGTGCAAAGGTAGGGATATTTTCTTACAAAACAAATTTATTGCAAGTTTTTTAATATACTTGGTAGATACGATCTTTTAAGTACTTTGCGCACAGTTTTAATCAAAATGTGCAATACAATGCCGATGACAGTTTCTAAAACACGTGACATGTTGGTGGATGTGGCCAGACAATTGTTTGCCCGCATGGGGTTGATAACACGACGATGAACGATATTGCACAGGCATCTCGTAAGGGGAGACGTACGCTTTATACGTACTTTAAAAGCAAGAACGAGATCTATTTGGCGGTAGTGGAGTCGGAGCTGGACCAGCTTCATAAGATGCTGGTGGACGTGGCCAGCAAGGATCTGCCGGCGGACGAGAAGCTGCTGACGTTTATCTATAGCCGCTTGGACGCTGTAAAGGCGTTGGTGTTTCGGAACGGTACGTTGCGGGCTACCTTCTTCCGTGATATATGGCGGGTGGAGAAGGTACGCAAGAGCTTCGACCTTCGGGAAGTGGAGATCATAAAGGGAATATTGGACGATGGCGTGAAGGAAGGTGTATTCAGCATGCCGGACACGGACATTACCGCCCTCGTGCTCCATCATGCCTTGAAAGGGCTGGAGGTGCCCTATATCCGGGGATCATGGGTGATAATATCAGCCAGCGGATTAAACGTAGAGACAATGTGATGAATTTAATATTCAACGGAATAAAGATTAAGTAAATCAAAGACACTAAGGATGTTTATTAATGCGACAGGGTTTTATGTGCCTGAAGAACGGGTAGATAACCAACATTTTCTTGAATTAAACGGGTTGACGAGTGAGTGGATTGAGCAACGGACGGGCATTCATACCCGCTCGAAAGCGAAAGAGAAGAGAATATCAATACCATGAGCCTTGAGGCCGTGAAGGACGCTCTTCCCAAATTGCCTTACGATATCACGGAGGTAGACTTGATCGTCTCCGCTTCGTATTCTCCCTATGATACGGTTGCGACGGCGCGCATACGGTTCAACATGAGTATACTATCGCTGCGCGAAAGCTTTATATCTATCCTCGGCTTGTTCTTCTTTCTTGAACGCCTTGGAGGTTGTGGAGGGATATTTCGCCATGGGGAAGGCTTCCAAGGCTTTGGTGCTTTCCGCTGATAAGAACTCCGCTTATTATAATGAGACAGACCCGAAGGCGGGCCATTTATGGGGTGATGCCGCCGCCGCTTTCTTTATCTCCAAGGAGCGGATCGGTGAGGGCGACGCCGGATCGTAGAGGTTTACACGCAAGGTCTCGGCCATTTGTCGAAAGCGATGGAGGCGGTTCACTTGCGTCCTCGTGACGGCGGTATCTTGATGCCGGAGGGCGTGACGTATTTATCAAGCTTGTACCTATATGCCTAAGAATGTCCTTCATTTGTTGGAGAAGAACGGTTATACGCTGGATAACCTTACTTATTTCATCGGCCATCAGGCGAATATGCGTATCATGGCGAATATCGCCAAGCAATTGAACTTGCCGGACGAGAAATTTTTACACAATATCGAGGAGCTGGGAAATACGGGTTCCGTAAGCTCGGCCTTGGTATATGCCCAGAACGATAAGAATTTCAAGAAAGACGACTTGATCGCTATCACGGTATTCGGCGGTGGCTATTCAACGGGAGCTTGCTTGATTAAACATTGATATTAAAAATTTGAGTAATATGAAACTATTAGAAGGTAAAGTGGCTGTCGTAACGGGTGCCGCTCGTGGTATTGGTAAGGCTATCGCCTTGAAGTTTGCCCAAGAGGGCGCTAACATCGCTTTCACGGATCTAGTGATCGATGAGAATGGCTTGGCTACACAGGCTGAGATCGAGGCCTTGGGCGTGAAGGCGAAAGGATACGCTTCTAACGCCGCTAACTTTGAAGAGACTCATAACGTGGTGGCCGAGATCGTGAAGGATTTCGGACGTATCGATATCTTGGTGAACAATGCCGGTATCACGAAAGACGGCTTGATGATGCGTATGAGCGAGGGACAATGGGACGCTGTGTTGAACGTGAACTTGAAGTCCGCTTTCAACTTTATCCACGCTTGTACCCCGGTCATGATGAAGCAACGTGCGGGTAGCATTATCAATATGTCTTCTGTCGTAGGTGTTCATGGTAACGCCGGACAAGCTAACTACTCCGCTTCCAAGGCCGGTATGATCGGCTTGGCTAAGTCTGTCGCTCAGGAGTTGGGTTCTCGTGGCATTCGTGCGAACGCTATCGCCCCGGATTTATCATCACGGATATGACCGCTCAGTTGTCTGACGAGGTACGTGCCGAGTGGTGCAAGAAGATTCCTTTGCGCCGTGGCGGTACGGTAGAGGATGTGGCTAATATCGCTACCTTCTTGGCTTCGGATATGTCTTCTTATGTATCTGGACAGGTTATTCAGGTTGACGGCGGTATGAACATGTAATATGGAGGTTATTTACGAGGATAATCATATTATAGCGGTAGATAAGACTTGTCGTGAGATCGTGCAAGGCGACAAGACGGGCGATAAGCCTCTTTCGGAGATGCTGAAGGCATGGCTGAAGGAGAAGTATTGCAAGCCCGGTAACGTTTTTGTCGGTGTCACGCACCGTCTGGATCGTCCGGTGAGCGGGTCGTGATTTTCGCCAAGACGAGCAAGGCCCTCTCGCTTGAACGAGATGTTTCGTGTTGGTGAGGTGCGCAAGACGTATTGGGCGATCGTCAAGAACCGTCCCCGCAGGATGAGGGTGAGTTGGTGGATTGGCTGGTGCGGAACGAGAAGCAAAATAAGAGTTACGCTTACGATACCGAGCGGCCGAATGCCAAGAAAGCCATCCTGCGTTATAAATTGATCGCCCATTCGGATAATTATTATCTGTTGGAGATCGATTTGAAGACGGGGCGGCACCATCAGATCCGCTGTCAGTTGGCGAAGATGGGATGTCCGATCAAGGGGATCTGAAATATGGTTTCGATCGTTCCAATAAGGATGGGGCATTAGCTTACACGCTCGTAGCGCGGAGTTTATCCATCCGGTTTCAAAGAGAACGTGCGAATTGTCGCTCCCGTGCCGGATGATAATTTGTGGAAAGCGTTGTCGGTTGACCGATAATAATTGATATTGATAAAGATCTGATATATGTGGAATCCTTTCGGATGGAGAAAACGTTTCATTCGAAAGGATTTTGTTTTAAAGTGTAGACTTACCCAGTAGGTGTGGATTTATTCCCCGGTTGGATACACCCTAATTTTAGTATAAATGTTAACATAAACGCTATACGATTTGTTATTAAGTGAAGTAATGTTAATTATCGGTCTCCTCGAGAAAAATGGAATGATTCTTTCTTTCTTTACATAACAAATGTGACATAAGTAATTTATATAGGTAGAATGAGCAGGAAAAGATTGGCAAAAGTACAGGTTATCTTGATAGCCCTTGTAGTAGCGATGACGGGTTGCCGCCATAAGAAGAGCAGCAATTGCCCATCGTGATCGTAGACAAACCCTCAAAGAAGACGTGCAGATTTATGGCGAGTACGTGGGACGTATCCGTGCCGCCAGCTTTGTCGAGGTACATGCCCGTGTGGAGGGATTCCTAGAGAAAATGTTGTTTGAGGAAGGTAAACGGGTGAAGCAGAATGAGCCCCTGTTTATGATTAATCCCGATAAATATCGTGCTAGAGTAGAAAGCGAAAGCCCAACTGAAGAAAAGCCCAAGCGGCCAAGGCCCGGCGTGATGTGGAACGCCTGAAACCGTTGTACGAGCAACACGCCGCCAGCCAGCTGGATTTGGATAACGCCACGGCCGCTCTGGAAGACGCCGAGGCGAATATCGCCATGAGCAAGGCGGATTTGGATCAAGCGGAGATGGAGTTGAGCTATACGGTAGTGACCTCGCCGCTGTCCGGGTATATCAGTGAGCGTTTCGTGGATGTGGGTGCTTTGGTGGGCCCGGGTGTCAATTCGAAATTGGCGGCTGTTGTGAAAAGTGACACGGTATTGGTCGATTTTAAGATGACCGCCTTGGATTACCTGCGTGCCGAGCGTCGTAACGTGAAGTTTGGCGAGCAGGATACGACCCGTTCTTGGCAGCCTACCGTGACGGTTACCTTGGCGGACGACTCGGAATACCCGGTAAAGGTATCGTGGACTTCGCCGACCCGCTGGTGGACCCGAAGACCGGTACGTTTGGCGTTCGTGCGGAACTATCCAACCCGAACCAGAAATTATTGCCCGGACAGTTCACGAAGGTGAAGCTCCTGCTGGATGTCCGCGAGCGTTCGATCGTCGTTCCCCGGAAAGCCCTCTCGATCGAGAAAGGAGGTGCATTCATCTATATCATCCGTAGGGACGATATCGCCGAGAAGCGTTTCGTGCAGACCGGCCCGGAGATCGGCAACAAGGTCGTGATCGAACGGGGCTTGGGCGAGAACGAGCGAGTAGTGGTAGAAGGTTATCATAAATTGGTGCCGGGCGTGAAGGTACATGCGGTAGAGGCCGGCGACGAGAAGGCTATCAAGCGCTTAGAGGAGGAAGAACAATGAAACCGGATTCTTTATAGACCGTCCTGTCTTTTCGACCGTCTTATCGATACTGATCGTGATTGTCGGAATCATCGGACTGGCATTGTTGCCTGTGGACCAGTATCCGCAGATTACGCCCCTGTAGTGAAGATCAGCGCCACGTATCCGGGAGCGAGCGCCTTGACGGTGTCTCAAGCGGTCGCTACCCCGATCGAGCAGGAGCTGAACGGTACGCCGGTATGATCTATATGCAAAGTAGTAGCTCGAACTCGGGTAGCTTGAATATTACGGTGACCTTCGATGTATCCGCCGATGCGGACTTGGCGGCTGTCGAGATCCAGAACCGTGTGAAACTGGCCGAGAGCCGTTTGCCCGCCGAGGTGATCAAAATGGTATCACGATCGAGAAGCAGGCTCCTAGCCAGCTGATGACCTTGAGCTTGATGTCCGACGATCCGAAGTTCGATGAGATCTATCTGAGTAATTTTGCCACGATCAACGTGTTGGACGTATTGCGCCGTATCCCGGGCGTAGGTCGTGTATCGAATATCGGTAGCCGTTATTACGGTATGCAGATCTGGGTATATCCGGATCGGTTGGCCAACATGGGATTGACGGTAAGTGATTTGCAAGATGCCTTGAAAGACCAGAACCGGGAGTCGGCGGCGGGCGAGCTGGGTAAGCAGCCCGTGCTGGATGTGGATGTCACCTTGCCTATCACGGCCCCGGACGTTTGTCTACCGTGAAGGAGTTCGAGGATATCGTGGTGCGAGCAAACCCGGATGGCTCGATCGTCCGGATGAGCGACGTGGCCCGGGTATCGCTGGAGGCTTCCTCTTATTCTACGGAGAGTGGGATCAATGGGAAGAACGCCGCTATCTTGGTATCTATATGTTGCCGGGGCGAACGCTCTGGAGGTCGCCACGAAGGTGAAAGAGGCGATGAAGGATATCAGCAAGAACTTCCCGGAAGGCTTGAGTATAATTTCCCGTTCGATATGACGGAGTATATCTCACAATCCGTGCACGAGGTGTATAAGACCTTGTTCGAGGCCCTTTCTTGGTCGTTCTCGTGGTGTTCCTCTCGTTACAGAACTGGCGTGCGGCTTTGATCCCGACGATCGCCGTCCCGATCTCCTTGATCGGTACGTTCGGTTTCATGTTGATCTTCGGTTTCTCGTTGAATATGCTAACCTTGCTGGGATTGATCTTGGCGATCGGTATCGTGGTGGACGACGCTATCGTGGTGGTGGAGAACGTGGAGCGTATCATGGCCGAGCGTGTGACTGCCCGTGAGGCTACGCATAAGGCGATGCGGGAATTGTCTGGTGCTTTGATCGCTACCTCCATGGTATTGGCTGCCGTGTTCGTGCCGGTGAGTTTCTTGGGGGTATCACGGGGCAGCTGTACCGTCAGTTCTCTGTTACGATCGTGGTTTCCGTGCTGTTGTCCACGGTAGTGGCCTTGACGTTGAGCCCGGCGATGTGCGCCATCATCTTGCGTCCGTCTCATAAGAAGAAAGCGTTTATTTTCCGTAAGATCAATCTGTGGTTGGCGAAAGGAAATAAGAAATATACGAAGTTGTTGCGTATCTCTATCGCTAATCCCCGCCGTATCTTGGCAGGGTTCGGGATGGTACTGGTGGCCATCTTTGTCTTGAACCGGATGTTGCCTACCAGCTTTATTCCGGAGGAGGATCAAGGGTTCTTCACTGTAGAGCTGGAGATGCCCGAGGGTACTACCTGGAACGTACACGTGCCGTAACCGACCGTGCGATCGAGTTCCTCGACCATCATCCGGCCGTGGCCTACGTACAGAATGTAACGGGTAGCAGTCCCCGTGTCGGTACGAACCAAGGGCGTGCCACGCTGACGGTGATCTTGAAACCGTGGGAAGAGCGTAAATCCTCCGGCATGAAGGTAGGGACGTGATGGCCGATGCCCGCCGGGAATTCTACTATTACCCGAGGCTAAGTCGTATGTGAACCGTCCACCGGTAATCCGGGTTTGGGTGAGAGCGGTGGCTTGGAGATGCAGTTGAGGCTAAAGGGAGACGCTAGCTGGGATAATCTGGTAAGTGCCACGGATACTTTCCTGTATTACGCTTCGCAAGCGCCTGAGCTTCAAGGTGTGTCTTCCGCCATGCAGAGCGAGATCCCGCAGTTGTATTTCGACGTGGACCGTGATCAGGCGAAGTTCCTCGGCATCCCGTTGTCTGATATCTTCTCGACCATGAAGGCTTATCTAGGCTCCGTGTACGTGAACGACTTCAATATGTTCAACCGTATTTACCGTGTATATATCCAAGCGGAGGCGCCTTATCGGGCCACCCGGATAATCTGGATTTGTTCTTCGTCCGCAGTAAGGATGGGGCGATGGTTCCATTGACTGCCTTGGGCACGACCCAATATACGACCGGTCCGGGAACGATCAAGCGTTTCAATATGTTCACCACGGCCTCGATCAACGCCGTAGCCGCTCCGGGATATAGTACGGGTGAGGCGATGGCTGCGATGGAACGGATCGCTAGGGAGCATCTGCCCGAGAATATCGGTCTGGAGTGGAGCGGTCTTTCCTATCAAGAGAAACAGGCCGGTGGGCAGACTGGTTTTGTCTTGGCGTTGGTCTTCTTGTTTGTCTTCTTGTTCTTGGCGGCTCAGTATGAGAGCTGGATCGTGCCGATCGCCGTATTGCTTTCCTTGCCGGTAGCTACGCTGGGCGCCTACTTGGGCATCTGGGCGACAGGGTTGGAGAACGATATTTATTATCAGATCGGTCTGGTAACCTTGATCGGTTTGGCGGCGAAGAACGCTATCTTGATCGTTGAGTTCGCCAAGGTACAGGTGGATAACGGGGTAGATGTGGTGAGAGCCGCTATCCATGCCGCCCAGATGCGTTTCCGCCCGATCTTGATGACCTCGTTGGCCTTCGTGTTGGGTATGCTTCCGATGGTGTTAGCCAGCGGACCGGGTCAGCTTCCCGCCATAGTATCGGTACGGGCGTGTTCTTCGGTATGCTGGTGGCGATTACGGTAGGTATCGTGTTGGTTCCCTTCTTCTTTGTTTTGATCTATAAGATAAAGGGAAAGATGCGTATGGAACGTATCGCTCAAAAGAAAGAAGTGGTAACCTCTATTTTAAAGAGACACAAAACGGAAAATTATGATGACAAAGAATTTCTATATAGCCGCTTTCGTCGTTTCTATGCTGGCGTTCTCTTCCTGCAAGATCGGAAAGCGGTACGTACGTCCGGAGTTGAACCTGCCGGACCGGATCGAGGCTTATACGGATACGACCGATACGGCATCCGTGGAGAATATCCATGGGAGAGCCTTTACGCCGATGAGGCCTTGAAGGATCTGATCAGAAAGGCGCTGGATAATAATAAGGATATGAAGATCGCCGCCGCCAAGGTGAAGGAGATGATCGCCGCCAAGCGGATCTCTTTCGCGAGTATGCTGCCGGAGGTGGGAGCGAATATCTATGCGCAAAGGAACGCTTGAATTATGGAGGGATAACCCAAAGCCCGATCCAGAATTTGGGGCGAAGCTGACTTTGTCTTGGGAATTAGATTTATGGGGCAACCTTCGCTGGGCGAATGAGGCAGCCATCGCTTCCTATATGGAGACCGTGGAAGGACAACGTGCCTTGCGATTGACCATCATCGCCGAGGTTGCCGCCAATTATTATCAACTTTGCGCCTTGGACCAAGAGTTGTCGATCGTACAGCAAACTTTGGACGCACGCCGTGAGGGTGTTCGCTTGGCGAAGCTTCGCTATGAGGGCGGACTTACTTCCGAGACGGCTTACAACCAAGCCCAAGTGGAGTTGGCCCGTACCGAGACCTTGATCCCTCGCTGGAGCGTCAGATCAAGATCAAGGAAAGCGACCTCAGCATGTTGTTGGGCGAGTATACGGATGATATCCCCGTGGTCTTTCCTTGAGCGACCAGCACTTGCCGGATGCCTTACCGATCGGCTTACCGTCTTCTTTGCTGGAGCGCCGACCGGACATGCGTCAAGCGGAGTTTAAGCTTCGGGCGGCGAACGCTCAGGTAGGTGTGGCGCAAACGGACTTATTCCCGAAGATCCGTTTGACAAGTAATTACGGTTTCGAGAGCGATGAGTTAAGCAGCATCTTGAAGAGTCCGGCTGGTTTTATCGCCGGAAGCCTGTTGCAGCCGATCTTCGCCATGGGGAAGAACAAGGCGAAAGTGAAAGCGGCGAAGGCTCGTTACGAGCAAGAGGTCTATAGTTATGAAAAGAGCGTATTAGGCGCTTTCAAGGAGGTGAACAACGCTATCGTGACCGTCCGCAAGGTGAAGGAGATCCGTGCTTCCCGCATGAATCTGGAAGCCTCCGCCAGTAAATATCTGGAACTCGCCCAACTGCAATACATCAACGGTGTCATCAGCTACATGGACGTATTGGATGCCCAGCGTGGTTTGCTGGACGCCCAGATCGGTTTGAACAATGCCGTGCTGGATGAGTTGCTGTCGGTGGTATACCTGTATAAGGCTTTAGGGGAGGGTTTGATAGCGCACCCTCCTCATAGAGGAAACTATCTCAATGGAATATGCCCCGTAAATCAATGGAATCTACTTCGTGTTCCATTGATTTACGGGGCATATTCCATTTACTCTGATTGTGTATCCGAGTATGTCCTATATAACGACGAGATAGCCGCACAGGTATGCATGAGGAGGATAACCCGGTGATCATGGTGGCGAAGTATAAGCGATAATGAGAAAATTCTCATTATCTTTGCGCTCATATAAAATCAGAGATAGAAAATGCCATTAAATTTACAAAAGAACTTACCGGCTATCGAGCTGCTGAAGAAGGAACATATCTTCGTGATGGATTCCTTGCGTGCGTCGGAGCAGGATATCCGCCTTCGGGTAGTCGTATTGAATTTGATGCCTTAAGATAACGACCGAGACGGACTTGGTTCGCCTCCTCAGTAATACACCTGCAAGTGGAACTTGATTTCATGAAGATCAAGGGACATACGCCGAAGAATACGCCCATCGAGCATATGCAAAATTTTATAAGGATTTCGATGAGATGGCGGATGATTTCTACGACGGGATGATCGTGACGGGCGCTCCCGTGGAGCAGATGCCTTTCGAGGAAGTTAGTTATTGGGAGGAGATCACGCAGATATTCGATTGGGCCCGTACGCACGTTACCTCCACGCTCTATATCTGCTGGGCGGCGCAAGCGGCTATACCATTTCTATGGGGTGCCTAAATATGATTTGCCGGCCAAGATGTTCGGTGTCTTCCGTCATTCGCTCCGGGAACCGTTTGTTCCGATCTTCCGGGGTTCGATGACGAGTTCTTCGTGCCTCATAGCCGTCATACCGAGATTCGCCGGGAGGATATCATGAAGGTGCCGAGCTCACCTTATTGTCCGAGAGCGAGGAATCCGGCGTCTATATGGCGATGGCTCGTGGCGGACGGGAATTCTTCATCACCGGCCATTCCGAGTATTCGCCCTATACGCTGAATGATGAGTATATGCGTGATTTGGGAAGGGATTGCCCATCAACAAGCCTCGTAATTATTACCGGAATAACGATCCGGCGCAAGGTCCGGTGGTACGTTGGCGGGGCACGCGAACCTGCTGTTCACCAATTGGCTGAACTACTACGTATACCAAGAGACCCCGTTCCGCCGGGAAGATATTAAAAACTAGGAGCTTGTAAATGAGAAAAGAACCCGTTCGATAGAACTGTTATCTCCCGCTAAGGATCTGATTTGCGGCAGGAGGCGATTAACCATGGTGCCGATGCCGTGTATATCGGTGCCCCGAAGTTCGGAGCCCGTGCCGCTGCCGGTAATACGCTGGACGATATACGGCAGCTTTGCGATTACGCCCATCTCTATTCGGCTCGTATTTACGTGGCCTTGAACACTATCTTGAAGAAGAGGAGCTGGCAGAGGCCGAGCAAATGATCTGGCAGCTTTACGAGGCCGGGGCAGATGCCTTGATCGTTCAAGACATGGGTATCACCCAGTTGAACCTTCCGCCCATCCCTTGCACGCCAGTACGCAAACGGATAACCGTACGCCGGAGAGGTGAGATTCCTGCAAGAGGTAGGTTTCACGCAAGTCGTATTGGCGAGGAGCTATCGCTGAACCAGATACGGGAGATCGCCGAGCAGACGACCGTACCTCTGGAGGTCTTCGTGCACGGGGCGCTGTGCGTAAGCTATAGCGGCCAGTGTTACCTGAGCGCCGCCTTGAGCGGACGAAGCGCCAACCGGGGAATGCGCCCAGTATTGCCGCCTGCCTTATAGCGATCGATGCGGATGGGAAGGAGATCGTATCGGGTAAACATCTCCTATCCTTGAAGATATGAACCGAGGGAATACTTAGAGGAGCTGTTGGATGCCGGTGTCTCTTCCTTGAAGATCGAGGGTCGTTTGAAGGATGTATCTTACGTGAAAAACGTAACGGCTTGGTATCGGAAGAAACTGGACGCTATCTTGGCTCGTCGGCCGGAATACCGTCGTGCCTCGGCCGGGCATAGCACTTACATTCCAGCCTGTGGCGGAGAAAGCTTCAACCGGGTTTCACGCCTTTCTTATGGAAGGAGCGCACGAAGGATATCACCAGCTTTGATACGCCTAAGTCCTTGGGTGAACCGGTGGGTACGGTGAAGGAACTGAAAGGAAACTCTTTCACGATCGCCGGACTGAAACAATTGAATAACGGAGACGGGCTTACCTTCTTCAACGAAGGGGAGTTGGAGGGTTTCCGGGTAAACCGTGTGGAGGCGAACCGGATCTTTACGCTGGATCGCCCGGCGATCCGTCCGAAGATGCCTTTGTACCGGAATTTCGATCAAGAGTTTGATAAACTGCTATCAAGCCATCCGCCGAGCGGAAACTCTCTGTCCGGATGGAATTTCAAGATAACGCCTTTGGCTTCACGTTAAGTATGGCGGACGAGGAGCCCGTATCATGCTCACCAAGCCGTTCGAGAAAGAACCGGCCCGGAGGGAGCAGGCGGAGAATATCCGTACCCAGCTCTCTAAGTTGGGGAACACGCCTTTCGAGGCGGAGAGTTGCCGTGGCGATGTCCGATAACTGGTTTGTCCCTTCTTCTTTATTGGCCGAGATGCGTAGGCTAGGGGTGGAGAGGCTTATCTCTACCCGGCGGATTCGTTACCAGGGAAGAGGCTCGTCCGTTTAAGCCGTGTGTAGGCGAGACTCCGGAAGCCCTTTCCCGAAGTGCCTGACCTATTTAGGGAATGTATCCAATAGCAAGGCTGGTGCCTTTTATAAGGCGCATGGCGTGACTGCCGTGGAAGACGCTTTCGAGTTGTCTCCCGGAAGGATGTCCCTTTGATGTTCACGAAACATTGCCTGCGGTACAGTATGGGATGGTGCCCTACTTACCAGAAGCAGAAGTCTCCTATAAGGAGCCTTACTTCCTGCGCTATAAGGAAACGCTCTTGCGTTTGCGCTTCGACTGCAGAATTGCCAGATGTTGGTCTATGCGGAGGAATAACCGGCTTTGTAACTACTTAATCCGATAAATAAAACAGATATGAAACGACAAATTTTCTCGCTGTTCCTGCTCTTGCTCACGTTGGTAGCTTGTGGGGATAAGCCTTTGGACCCGAATAAACCCGTATATGTGAAAATCAAGACGACGATGGGAGACGTCACCGTCCTGCTATACGACGATACGCCTCTTCACCGGGATAACTTCATCAAGCTTTGCCAGTCGAACGAGTATGAGGGTATGCTTTTCCACCGTGTTATCAAGGAGTTTGTCGTGCAAGGTGGTGATCCGGAGAGTAAAGCGCATGAGCCGGGTGCCTTGTATGGGGATGGCGATGGTGGTTATACCGTTCCCGCTGAGATATTACCTAATCATTTTAATAAGAAAGGCGCTTTGATCGACGCGAAAGATCGATGCCGTGAATCCGGAACGTGCTTCCGCCGGTACGCAGTTCTGTTTTGTGCAAGGGAAAGTCTTGGACGACAAGGAGCTTGCGGAGAAAGAGGCTCGTATCAACGGATCCGCCGCAACTGGTTGTACTATAAATTCCGGATGAGCTGAAAAGCAAGATCCTTCCTTGGCCGCCGATTCCTTGGAGAATGAGTTACATGCCCGTGCGTCCATCTTGGTGGAAGATACGTTGGCGGTATTAGGCCCGGTAGTGATCCCGGCCGAACGGCGTGAGATTTATAAGACAATCGGTGGCGTTCCGCATCTGGATGGCTCGGTAACGATCTTTGGCGAGGTAGTGGAAGGCTTCGATATCGTAGAAGATCTCCGTGGTAAAGACGGATAAGAACGATCGTCCTTACACGACGTGATGATTAAATCGACGAAGGTTTTCCAGAAATAATAACAATGCCTATTATAGGAGGTAACGATGCCCATTGTAAGCTCCTTATAATGGGCATCGTAAGGTCTTTACAATGGGCATTGTTAAAACCATCGGATAGCTCTTGTTATACGAGGCTGATCGCTAGCTTGTTATACTAAAGTATCATCAATCATATTTGGCTCTCGAGCCATTCCAGATACTTCTTTACTCCTCCGTATCTTCCGCCTCGGGGCTCCAAGGCGCTAGGTTCTCCGGTGCTAGCGGTGCGAACGGCCCTTGCTTTATCTCATAAATAACCGATCCGGATTCCAGTACCAGAAGCCCGTGCCATATCCCTGCCTTGATCTCCGCTCCATAAGCGCCTTCCTTTGGATTCAGTATCGTTTTCTCCGTGATATTCCCTTCCTCGTCAAACAAGAATACCGCTACCTTCCACGCAGCAGCAAGAATATCTCGTCTTTCGCCGGATTTAAATGCCGGTGCGGACGCAAATACGTACCGGGCTCCATGGCATTCAGTAACCGATTGATCGGATCATCCAATTTCTCATGGAAATTATAGTTCATTCGCAGGCGGGGAGACTGCAAGGCTTTGGCCTGGTCTCGTCGAGTAATTGTTCGTTGATTATCTTCATCTCTGTATCTTATTGTATTTCTGAGCTACGAATATACGAAATATTTATTGGTCAATGCTTGATATTCCTTATCTTTGCGCCTTGATGATACATATTCTTGAGTCTGAAAATTAAATATTTATGTTATTTAATTCCATAGAGTTCCTTATATTCCTGCCATTGGTTTTCTTTGGTTACTGGTTTGTTTTCAAGTCTTTGCGGTGGCAAAATCTATTTGTGGTAGCTGTTAGTTACCTGTTCTACGGATGGTGGGACTGGCGCTTTTGCTGCTGATCCTGTTTACGTCGTTATGCAGTTACTTGAGTGGAGTCTATTTGAGAAATGCGCTGGCAACCGGTCGGTCAAAAGTGGATAAGTGCCGGTAATATTTTACTGAACCTTTCGATCTTGGGTGTATTTAAGTACTTTGATTTTTACCGAGAATTTGGTAAATGTCCTTCACCTATTGGGCTGGGATGCCGATTACGTGACGTTGAATATCTTGCTCCCTGTCGGGATCAGCTTTATACGTTTCAGGCTTTGAGCTATACGATTGATGTTTACCAAGGTAAAATCAAGGCGACTCATGATATCGTGGCATTCTTCGCTTATATCAGTTTCTTCCCCAATTAGTGGCGGGCCCGATAGAACGGGCTACCCATTTGTTGCCTCAGTTTCTCCGGCCTCGTAATTTCGATTGTGATCTGGCGTTGGATGGTATACGCCAGATGCTTTGGGATTTTTCAAGAAAGTGGTGGTTGCCGATAACTGCGCTTTGTTCGTGAACGGTGTGTTTGAGAATTACCAGACGTTGGATGGGAGTACCTTGTTTCTGGGGGTTCTTCTTTACGATACAGATTTACGGGGATTTTTCCGGATACTCGGATATAGCGATCGGCTGTGCCCGGTTGTTTGGCATAGACCTTATGCAGAACTTTAAGTATCCTTATTTCTCCGGGATATAGCGGAGTTTTGGCGGCGTTGGCATATCTCTTTGACGACTTGGTTCCGGGATTATATCTATATACCTAGGGAAGCCGGGCAGGAAATGGAAGAGCTTCCGGAATACCCTTGTTATTTTCTTGGTAAGTGGGTTCTGGCACGGGGCTAACTGGACGTTTGTGGCATGGGGAGCGTATCATGCATTGTTGTTTCTGCCATTGTTATTGTTGGGTCAAAATAGGAGATATAGAGATTCCGTGGCGGAAAACAGTTCCTCCCTCTGTGAAGGAATTGACACAGATGGGAGCTACGTTTTGCTGGTCTTATTGGGATGGATTCTGTTCCGGTCGGAAGATATATCCCAAGCGGCTGTATCTCGAGCGGATGTTCAATGTCTCGTTATTCTCGGCTCCTCAGCTTGTGGGCTTGGGATTCGGGCAACTCCTGCTGAAGAAATGTTTCTTTTCACGGCTCTTATGTTCGTCGTGGAATGGATCGGCCGAAAACAGGCGCATGGGTTGATGATAGAGGACCTGAGCCTTCCGGTTCGGTATGTTATCTATACGGTATTGCTGATTATCATCTATGGTTTCGACGCCAGTAATCCACAAGGTTTCATTTATTTTCAATTCTGATAAGTATGAGAAGGTTCTTTATTGCTATATTCCGGTATTTAGGGGTGGTAGGATGTTTAGGGTTGCTTAGTTGCCTGCTGATCCGCTCTTATTTTCATATAAGCGTACCCAGCCTCAAAAGTGATCCGGAAGTGGAGGTATTGATTTTGGGCGATTCCCATCCTTTACATTCGATATCCGCCGATATGCTGGGAAATCGAGGAATGACGCTAAATCCAGTGAGAATTATTTCAATACCTATATCGATTTATGCTTGAAAGCGCCTTACCTTCCCCATTTGAAAACCGTGATATTGGGGTTTGGTTACCACACGTTTACCGTGGCCGATGATTCCTATCAAGATGAGTTTCCTGCCTATATGTCTATTTATCCCCATCTAAAGGAGCGGGAGGATTTTGCGACTTTTGGTACAGGAGGCTGTTTCGCCGGTAACCCGTAAGGAGGTCATGTATTCGTATGAGTTTGGCGTTCCGTTCAAGAATTGCGTAGCTGAGATTAAAAGGAATGTGATCGAGCGTATTTTCACGGGGCGACCGGGGAACACTAGACGTTATTATCGATCGTCATTACTATGATGATAAGGGTGCTTATTTATTGCCATCCTCATTTCAACAAGAGATGTTGGGGCGAATCGTAGAGGAAATGTAAGAAGGGATCTCTCTTATTTTGTACAATGCCCTGTTTCCACGGAATATAAGGAACGGGTTCCTTCGAGTTATCGAGAATTGACGGATTCTTTGGCTCGGGAATACGTGGATGATAAAACGGTCTTTATTTGAATTATACGGCTGTACCGTTACCTGATTCTTGCTATAGGGACGCTGATCATTTGAATGAAATCGGTATCCATAGATTTACCCCGTTGTTAAAGATACCTTGACTTGTTTGGGGTAATTTCGGAATAGTTTTCGTATATTTGTAGAATAAACGATCGAATTAAATATACCACATGAAAGGAAACCCGCTTTATATCCTGCTTTGGCTATTCCTTATTCTTTGCTTTGCCTGTTCGCCCGGTAAAAAAAAGAAATATGTCATCGGTGTATCTCAATGCTCGATGACGGATATTTGGCGTCAATCCATGATACGTGATATGGAAGTAGAGGCTTTAAATCATCCGAGATCGAGTTGGTCGTAATGGATGCTAGTCAGGATAATGATACTCAGATCAGCCAGATAAAAGGTTTTATCAAGAAAAGGTGGATTTGCTGATTATATCGTCGAATGAGACCGAGCCTGTTACGCCTGTCGCTGTTGAGGCGTACAGGGCTGGTATTCCCACTATCATATTGGACCGGAAAATTAATAGCGATGAATATACGACGTATATTGGAGCGGATAATTACGAGATCGGTCGCTCGATCGGAATGTACATCAGCTCCTTGATCAAGGGGAGACAACGATTTTAGAGATATGGGGACGGAGGCTCTTCCTCCGCTACAGAAAGACATCAAGGTTTTGTCGATGCGATGTCTATTGATCCGAATGTGAAAATCCGGGAGTTGGATGGGTATTGGTACAGGAAGAATGCCTATGAGGAAGTCTTGAAGCTGGATTCCATAGAGGATGTCGATATCGTTTTCGCTCATAATGATATGATGGCCTTAGGGGCCCGTGAGGCGATTGAGGAGCGAGATTCGTCGCTGGTGGGGCACGTGGAATTTATAGGCGTGGATGGACTCTTGGGAGGAGGCTTAGGCGTGGAGGCGGTTGCGCAGGGTAAGTTGGATGCCTCTTTATTATCCGACAGGTGGTGGGGTGGCTATTAAGGTAGCATGGCAGATCTTAAGCGGACAAGCTTATACGAAAAGTATGCGTTAAGCACCGCTATGATCGATAAGACCAACGCCGGTACCCTTTATTTACAATCAGACCGGTTGGTAGAATATCAACGCCAGATCGAGAAACAGCGTGCGAATTTGTCGCAATTGCTCTCGAAATATAACTCTTTATAGTTCCTTGATTATTATCTTGATATTGGCGCTTTTGTTGGGTGGTTCCGCTATTTACACGGTTTATATTAATCGTAAAGTGCGCCAGAAGAATCATTTGTTGAATGAGAGAAATCGTTTGGTACAACAACAGAAAGAGGAACTCTCGGTAGCGAACCAGCGTATCGAGCAAGTCACGACACAGAAATTGCAGTTCTTTACGAATGTATCTCACGAGATAAAGACTCCTTTAACCTTGATTCTAGGGCCTCTGAACAAGATGGCGCAAGATGCCCCGGCAGGCTTCGCGGATGATATCCGCATCGTTAAGAAGAATGCGGAACGCTTGAAACGTGTGATCGACCAATTGCTGGATTTCCGGAAGATAGAGAATAATAAGATGGGATTGCGGGTTACTAAGATGGATTTGGTCTTTTTAATCCAAGAGGTGAAATCTTATTTTAATACTCTGGCCCAGAGTAAGCGAATTGATTATACCTTCCTGCATGAAATGGATTCTCTTTTGTTTGGGTGGATACGGACAAAATGGAGAAGATATTAACGAACTTGCTTTCGAACGCTTTTAAGTTTACCCCGGAGCAGGGAAGATTACGATTCGTTTGCGGGAGGAGGAGACGGAGGTTGTCTTATCGGTGGAAGATAATGGAGAGGGTATTCCCCGGAAAACCTAGCCTCCGTATTCGAGCGCTTTTACAAGCGGGCAAAGCTATGCTCCGGGAACGGGTATCGGACTGCATCTGACACGGGAATTTGTCCTTATGCATAAAGGCTCGATCCACGTGGAAAGCGAGCAAGGCGAACGGACAGTGTTTACCGTTCAGATCGAAAGGTAAATCTCATTTTGATGAATCTTGTGTCTTTCTGTCGAATGCGACAGAATCGTCCTCTGGTGTAGCGCATTTGGATATATCCCAAGTTCAAGAAACGTTGAATAAGAAATATGATTATATGATCTTGATCGTTGAGGGATGATTGGGATATTCGCGCTTATTACAGCATGAGTTGTCCGGGAATTTTAATGTACTTGTAGCGGAGAATGGTGCCAAGGCCTTGGATATTCTATTGAAGGAAAATGTATCACTGGTCGTCAGTGACGTGATGATGCCGGAGATGAATGGCTTCGAGCTTTGCCGCCGGGTTAAGTCGGATATGGCCCTCAGTCATATCCCGGTAATCTGCTTACGGCTCTTTCGGATGACAGTCAACGCTTGTATGGATTTGAGGGGAGCGGATGAATATATCCAGAAACCGTTCAATATCGAGATCGTGAAATTACGTATCATTAAATTGTTGGAAGAACGTAATCGTTTGCGAGAGGTTTTCTTGAAAGAGTCTCAATCGCCTGCGGGACTTTCCATCGAGACAAAGGGAAGGTAGAGAGTCTGGATGATTTGTTTATGCGTAAGTTTATCGCTTTGATAGAGGAGAATTATAGCGATCCCGATTTCAGTATAGAGAAGGCAGTGAGAAACTGGGCCTGTCTCGTGTGCATTTATATCGAAGGTGAAGGAGTTGTCCGGGATTACCCTACGGACTTTTGCGTAACTATCGTTTGAAAAGGCATCCGCCCTATTGAAGCAGCGATCCGGAACGATTAGCGAGGTTGCTTATGCCACGGATTCGGCTCGCCGGCCTATTTCTCAAATGCTTTAAAGCGGTTTATAATATAACGCCAACCGAGTTTATAGAGTCTTTGTAAGGATGCTGCTTGTACAGATGTTACATACGGGTAACGTCTGTTATTGTCCCTGAAAATAAATCTTTTATGTAACTTGTGTGATTTATCTTGTAGCTATAGTTATCGTTGTATTTATAACGATGATATACTTTGCGGTGTCGATAAGTACGAAAGTTGTTTTAATAGAAAGACCATGGAACAGGTGACTGAATCAAGACGTAAACCAATTGTCGTTGGGATTGGAGAATTATTATGGGATATGCTTCCTTCCGGGAAAAGGCTGGGGGCCCCGATTAATTTTGTCTATCATGCGTCTTGCCTAGGTGCTGAGGGATATGCTATCAGCGCTGTCGGAGATGATGAGTTGGGTAAAGAGATCGTTGATGAGTTGGATAAGAATCATATCCAGCATTTGATCGAAAGTGCCTTACCGACGGGAACCGTTCAGGTAGAGTTACGAGAAGGTATCCCTACTTATACGATTCATGAGCGAGTGGCTTGGGATCATATATCGCCTACATCCGATGCGATTGATTTGGCGGAGAAAGCGGACGCTATTTGTTTCGGTACATTAGCCCAGCGTTCCCGTCAGTCCCGGAGACGATACAAGCGATCTCGTCGTTTGCGCCGAAAGACGCTTATCGTTTGCTGGATATCAATCTTCGCCAGCGATACTATGATAAGGAGTTGATCGAGGAGTCTTTGTACTTAGCGAATGTGTTGAAGGTGAATGATGAGGAGTTTAACGTTCTTCGGGACTTATTCGGCTTGAATGGAACTGAGAGGGAAGTGGCTTTATGGTTTATTGAGAAATACGGCCTTCGGATGTTTGTCTTGACTGCGGGAGCTCCATAGTACGATTTATACGAGAGGAGATCTCTACGTTGCCCACGCCGGAGGTCACGGTGGCGGATACGGTCGGGGCGGGGATGCTTTTTGGGGCTCTAATCATTTCGCTCTTAAAGGGGAAGTCCTTAAAGCGAGGCCCATCATTTCGCTGTAAAGACAGCGGCTTTCGTTTGTACGAAAGAAGGTGCGTGGCCGGTTTATGAAGAGTAATTCGTTTATATCATATGTGTTTAGATGTTTTGAGTTTATACAATTTCGAATAGGTATTACGTTTTTAAGGTAAAAAGGTTGTTAGGATATAAGAAGAGAAGGCAAAAGAAAAAGATGGTTTTGTTTTAGGTTAAGTTAGATTAGATTGGTGAAAAGTGGCTCGGCTGTTGAAGTCGGGCTATTTTATGTCCTTATGTTTCCTTCAAATAGAATGGTCTCGATAACCTGCAAGATTCTTCTTACAGGCTAACGAGACCTTCCGCTTTATCTTTTCTGATAGCTTACAATTAATAAGCTCTCTCAATAACCAAGCATCTTGGAAGTTAGGAGCGTATTTCGCCTTGATGGCGTCACGGCTATCGGCGGCGTCCGCTTTATTGTCGAAGCTAGCGACGATCACACGCAACATCCCTTGCTCGTTCTCGCCCAACACTGCGTTGTAACCATCATTCTGCATACGTTCTTTTAATGCGTAAGCGTTTGTCTTGTTCTTGAAACTACCGACAACGACGCTATAACGTTTCAGACGGCTGGCGTCCTCACCTTGAGCGGCGTTGATTTTTCCGTACGAGTGGTAGCCGTAGAGGTTCTGGGTTTTGAGACAGGAGCGACCTCAACAACTTCTTCCTCTTGTTCTACAACCTCAACAGGAGCTGTCGACTCTTTTCTTTGGCCTGTTCGTAAGCAGCCTTGTACGCGCTCTGTTTAGGTTTACATGAGCCGAGTGCTAATACCATACATACAGCGGCTCCAAATAACAAATCTTATTCATACTGTTCAGTTCTTATAATTAGTAACGCGAAGATATAAATTATATTTAGTACTTTCGCACTCAAATTGTAATATATTATAACGGCATGAATAAATCTATCGGAACAATGATTATGGCAACATCCCTACTGTTAGGTGCTTGCAATCCGGCTACGGATGTGAACGTGAAGGAGACCGGCGATAAGAACCTTATCGGGAAGTCGGACATCGGATCAAAGACGGCCGCATGACCCCGGAGGCTTTGTGGGCCATGGGACGTATCGGCGGTATGAACGTATCTCCGGACGGGAAAAGAGTGGTGTATACGGTGGCGTACTATAGTGTACCGGAAAACAAGAGCAACCGTGAGGTCTTCGTGATGAACGCGGACGGATCGGATAATAAGCAAATCACGAAAACCGGATTCGCTGAGAACGAGGCCGTATGGATCAAAGGAGGAACCAAGATCGCTTTCTTATGTAACGAGAGCGGTAGCAGCCAGCTTTGGGAAATGAATCGGATGGGACGGACCGTAAGCGACTTTCCGATTATGATAAGGATATCGAGGGTTTCGCTTTCTCTCCCGATGAGAAAAGGTCTTGTTTATCTCGCAAGTGAAAACCGTGAACAGTACCGCTGATAAATATCCGGATTTGGATAAGGCGACAGGTGTTATCATTACGGATTTAATGTACAAGCATTGGGATGAGTGGGTGACTACCGTTCCGCATCCTTTTGTCGCCGATTTCGATGGCGAATCGATCAGCAATCCTGTGGATGTGATGGAGGGCGAGTTGTTTGAGAGCCCGATGAAGCCGTTTGGCGGTATCGAGCAATTGGCTTGGAACACTACCTCGGACAAGATTGCCTATACCAGCCGCAAAAGACGGGTAAAGAATATGCGATCTCCACGAATTCGGATATTTATGTATATGATCTGAATACGAAGCAAACGACCAATATAACGGAAGAGAACAAGGGATATGATACGAATCCCACCTATTCTCCGGACGGAAAGAGCATCGCTTGGTTAAGTATGGAACGGATGGTTACGAGGCGGATCAAAATCGCTTGATGGTAATGAATCTGGAGACGGTGAGAAAACATTCGTAAGCAAGGATTTTGACTCCAACGTGGACTCTTATTGCTGGAGCGCTGATTGCGAGCGTATCTATTTCACGGGCGTTTGGCATGGCGAGTCGCAGGTTTATCAGATAGACTTGGCGAATGGCAATAAGATTACCCCGCTGACCGAAGGTATGTACGATTACGCCTCTGTCGCTCTTCTGGGCGATAAGCTGATCGCTCAACGTCATTCCATGAGCATGGGAGACGAGATCTATTCGATCGATTTGACAGGGGATCATACGGTAACTCAACTTACGTTCGAGAACAAGCATATTTACGACCAGCTTACGATGGGTAAGGTGGAGGAGCGTTGGATGAAGACGACAGATGGCAAGCAGATGCTAACGTGGGTTATCTATCCGCCTCAGTTCGATCCGAATAAGAAGTATCCTACCTTGTTGTTCTGTGAGGGTGGCCCGCAAAGCCCTGTTAGCCAGTTCTGGTCTTACCGCTGGAATTTCCAGATCATGGCGGCTAATGATTATATTATCGTGGCACCGAACCGTCGGGGCTTCCGGATTTGGCTTGGAATGGAATGAGGCTGTCAGTGGCGATTATGGCGGACAATGCATGAAAGACTATTTCACCGCTATTGACGAGGTAGCCAAGGAACCGTATGTAAATAAGGATCGCTTGGGGTGTGTAGGCGCCAGCTTCGGTGGATTCTCCGTATATTGGTTGGCAGGTCATCATGATAAACGTTTCAAGGCGTTTATCGCCCACGATGGTATCTTTAATATGGAAATGCAGTATCTGGAAACGGAAGAGATGTGGTTCGCCAATTGGGATATGGGTGGAGCGTACTGGGAAAAGCAAAACGCTACGGCTCAGCGTACATTCGCGAACTCCCGCATAAGTTCGTGGACAAATGGGATACGCCTATCCTTTGTATCCATGGAGAGAAGGATTACCGGATCTTGGCTAATCAAGGAATGGCAGCGTTTAACGCCGCGGTTCTTCGGGGTGTACCGGCCGAGTTGCTGATTTATCCGGATGAGAACCATTGGGTATTGAAGCCCCAGAATGGCGTTCTATGGCAACGCACATTCTTTGAGTGGTTGGATATGTGGTTGAAGAAATAAAATTTGAAGGCCGTCCCCAAAGTATATAGCTTTGATGGACGGCCTTCTTTCTCAACGCAATAACAAACTAAGCGATAGTAATATCCTTATCCAAATAAATATCTTGAATTGAATGAAGTAACTCCACGCCGTCTTTCATCGGACGTTGGAACGCCTTTCTTCCGCTAATCAGCCCCATGCCACCCGCACGTTTGTTTATGACAGCAGTGACGACAGCGTCTTTAAGATCTGAGGCGCCATGAGATTCCCCGCCGGAGTTGATAAGCCCGACACGTCCCATATAATTATTGGCTACTTGGTAACGGCAGAGGTCGATCGGATGTTCTGTCGTTAACTCTGTGTACATCTTTGATCGATCTTCCCGAAATTGATAGCGGTGAAACCTCCGTTGTTCTCCGGTAGCTTCTGCTTGATGATATCGGCCTTGATCGTGACACCAAGGTGATTAGCCTGTCCGGTCAAATCGGCTGCCGCGGAATAGTCGATGCCATCCTTTTAAAAGAGCTGTTTCGTAAATAGCACCATAATACGGTCGCCATACCTAGTTCATGGGCATACTCGAATGCGTCGGCAATCTCGACTAGCTGACGTCGGCTTTGCTCTGATCCGAAATAGATCGTGGCCCTACAGCTACGGCGCCCATATTCCATGCTTCCTTCACCGTACCGAATACGATTTGATTGTAAGAATTCGGATAAGTAAGAAGCTCATTATGATTTAGTTTTACCAAGAATGGAATCTTATGAGCATATTTTCGTGCGACTGACCCTAGTATGCCGAACGTAGAAGCGACTGCGTTGCAACCACCCTCGATCGCTAATTTTACGATATTCTCCGGATCGAAATAAATGGGGTTTGGAGCGAAGGAAGACCCTGCGGTATGCTCGATATCTTGATCTACCGGGAGGATAGAAACATATCCGGTGTTAGCTAATCTTCCGTGCCCCAACAAGGTTTGCAGACTATTGAGAGTCTGTATGTTTCTATCTGAATTGCCCCACACATCGTCCACGCAAGTGGGTGATGGAAGATGAAGCAGCGATTTATCAATAGTCTTACATACGTGATTTAAATAATAATCACTTTTGTCTCCTAATAAACTAATAATCTTTGATGTATCCATATAAATAAATATTTACTTAGTAAACAATCGCTGTCAAAAATAAGTTCCATAGTTTTTATCGATTAACACATAGAATTAATCTATCGATGAATTATGGTAGTATCGGATAGTTTAGTTAATTTTGTGCCATACAACCAATAAAAATTTTGCGATATATGAAAAGAAATGGATTTGCACAGTATGTGGTTATGTACACGAAGGTGATGAGGCTCCTGAGTTCTGCCCTCAATGTAAACAACCGAAAAGCAAATTTAAGGAATTAGTAGAGACAGAAGGTGCGTTGCAGTTCGTTGACGAACATGTACTAGGTGTTGCTAAAGGTGTAGACCCAGTGATTTTGGAAGGTCTGAACGCTCACTTTATGGGAGAATGTACCGAAGTTGGTATGTATTTGGCCATGAGCCGTCAAGCAGACCGTGAGGGTTATCCTGAGGTAGCTGAGGCATTCAAGCGTTACGCTTGGGAAGAGGCTGAGCACGCTGCTAAGTTCGCAGAGCTTCTTGGCGACGTAGTTTGGGATACGAAGACTAACTTGAAAAAGCGTATGGAAGCTGAGGCTGGCGCATGCGAGGACAAGAAACGTATCGCTACATTGGCTAAACAACAGAATTTGGACGCAATCCATGATACCGTACATGATGTGCAAAGACGAGGCACGTCATGGCAAAGGATTTGAAGGTTTATATAATCGTTATTTCAAGTAATTTAGAGGTATTAGTTATATGTTTTAAAGAGGGCGTTCTGTGAAGAATGCCCTTTTGTATTTGATAAAGTAATTTTAGCCTTTCAAGAGAATAACGATACTATATTTTATGTACTTTTGTACACGTCAACCACAAGGAAAGATGCCGGAGTGGTCGAACGGGCCGCACTCGAAATGCGGTGAGCGGGTAACCGCTCCCGGTTCGAATCCCAGTCTTTCCGCTTGATAACTATGACTTATCCACGCAGAATACTAAATGAAGCATATCGATATTGCGATAATGTTTTATGAAATTTGCGATTTCCTCATATCGTTTCTTAGTGCTACTTTGAGAGGGATATTTGTGTCCCGTATGATGGAGTATACTTTGTCGAAGTTAAGGATATTGAAGGCGTATTCCTTACAAGCTATGGCGGCCTCGGTAGCATAACCTTTATGCCAGTATTCCGCCCTAAGCAAATAACCGATCTCTGGAACCTGTTGACCGTTGAATTCTTGATAGGTGAGACCACACTGACCGATAAGCTCTCCGCTGCCTTTCTCTATCATCCCCATAAGCCAAAGCCATCGTTTTGATACCTCCTTAATTGCTTATCAAGCCATTCTTGTACCTCTTTTACTGAACGCTCCTTCGTAAGCGTACATTACAATCGGATCTTGTAAAAGCTTACAGATATCATCAAAATCATCTTGTTTTAATTCCTTAATAGGAGTCGCTTTGTCTTTAGTATCATCTCTTTCATACGATATTTTTCTTGTCTTCTCAAATTGTTGGATGACTAGTTAGAATATATCGCTCAAGGAATACCGGAGTTGATCCATCATCAACGGCACTTCCGCCTCCTCGATTCCGCTACAAGAAGATCGGGGATATCTTGATTGAACTGCTCTTGGAACTTCGAGAAATCACCGGACTCTTTCTCCACGGCTTTTTATAAAAGCAAGCGCTCCCTTTATATTCTGTAATGCCCATTCCGTATGTCCCGCATTCAAGAAATCTTGGGTGTTGGGTTGATTATCCATGATCTTTTGTAATAATTACGGGCCTGATCGTATTTACCGGTCAAGAAAGAACCAAGCGATCGGACGCCAAGCCTTCGTGCTTTTATTGTCCAGATAATCTACCTTGAAATAATATTTCAGCGCCTCATTATAATTCTTGAGTTCAAGATGGCAGTGGCCGATACATATTTGGATCGATAAATCATCCGGATTGAAAGCCTCGTAACGATGATAGTATTTCAACGCTTCTTCCGGTTGCTTTAAGGTACGGTAACAACCGGCGATCCGGCGAATAACCCATTTACTGTCCGGATTGATAAGATCCGCATGTAAATAAGCCTCAAGGCGCCTTGTATATCGCCATTCATTTGTTTGCAGTAACCGATTTTCTGGAATAAGATATCACTTTCTTGATTTGCATCGGATAAGCGATTGTAGATCGTGAGCGCATCGAGGAAGTAATTCTTCCGGAGATAATACTCCGCTATAGTTGTCAAACTTTCCTCATCACTGACGTAAGGCTGCAAAATTGGCAGGTTATGAAAGTCTAGCGCAGATGTAAATATGTCATCAAAATCCAGATGTCCCGGATAAAGTTTGAAGAAACGATACAAGTCCTGTATGTACTGTCCGGATATGATTTCCAGTTTTCCCCGTTTACTGATCAATTCCTCCTTCGTTTGCTGAATCATCTCGGAGGCTTGGCTGCCAAATTGTCCCATCATCATTTGACGGGCTTGATCCGGCAATTGCATCATACTGAAATATAAGGAGTATTTATCGGAATTACACATGAATGCCGCAAGAGTCATGGAATCTAGCATGTCCTTTTCCGTTTGATTCTTGCTCAACTGATTGCCAAAAGCGGAATGCTCGGTCGTGAATGGCATGAACCAGTTACCCAGTTCCCGGAAAAATGCTTTAGGTGCACGAAAGTAGAGTGCATTACGTCCGCGCCTTCTTGTTGCAGTTCGCTGAACTCCTCCATTTTCTTCCCTAAGGAACTGTTCGATAACATATTCTGCCACTCCGGATTCATCTCGTTTCGAGAAGTTCCGGATTGATATCCTTTAAGTTTATCTTTGACTGATTTTAGGGCCTAGCTTGATCATCTCCGGAATGATCTCGTCTTGTAGCTTACGGGTGATCTTCTCTGTCTCACGGGCTAGGATAAAACGAAGGGTAATCGTTCGGATCGCTTTCGTGAAATTAGGAAATCCCTCGGATAAAGCCGCTAGTCGATCCGCTATCTGCGGATATAGCGCCGTACGTTTCCTATAGGTATAGAGCGTCAGGAGAATCCCGATCAACGCGCGGTAACGAATCTCGTCTTCTTGGATATTGGCCGCATCGAATAATAATAGCAGTTTCTCCTTATCGAAAGCGACTTGCAATCCCAACATTAATGCCGATACGATTTGGCTACCGATGATAAAAGGCAACTCTTGGTCATTCAATAGGTTCCTGATGGAGGCTATTTCTTCCTTATTGAGAGGATTCGAGGTCCAGATCTTATTGAATAATAGGATCGTGGCGGATTCGATTTGCTGCTGCTCCGTGATGGTTCCGGTCGGAGTCTCTATCTTCACCAGAGGCGTTTCTCAAGACCTTGTGGAGCTGGTCATAGTTGGTAAGCTCCTTTTGCATCATTCGCCTACGGCTATAATAGGAGAGAGGCGAATCTACCGATAAGGCCTTGTGCTTCACTATATCCGCGAACTCATAGCTGGATGCGATCAAGTTGTTGTATATCTGGTCTTGCATCGGATCTTTAGCCCCTCGATCCGGTATCGCAACATATATTTATAAGTATCTTGTAGCTCGTTCAACCTGTCTTGGAATGAGTACTCACGTATTCCCGCTATTAAACCTTGGAAAATCGAACGCATTCTTTAGCTCCTTTTCGTCTAATGAACCGATAATTCGGTTGTATGCTTTATTTATTTCTTGTATTGTCATATACTATTAACAACAAATGGTATGCCAAAAGTATAGTATTTAGGCTAAATTTCCTATCTTCGCGTAAAATAAATTTAGCAGATGAAGAATATCCGCAATTTCTGTATTATTGCTCATATTGACCATGGGAAAAGTACCTTGGCAGACCGTTTGCTTGAGTATACCAAGACAGTAGAAGGTAAAGACATGCAAGCTCAAGTCCTTGACGACATGGATTTAGAGCGTGAGCGTGGTATTACGATCAAGAGCCATGCGATCCAGATGAAGTATAATTATAAGGGTGAAGAATATATACTGAACCTGATCGATACTCGGGGCACGTGGACTTCTCGTATGAGGTTTCCCGCTCTATCGCCGCCTGCGAGGGTGCGTTGCTGATCGTGGACGCGCCCAAGGTATTCAGGCGCAAACCATCTCTAACCTGTATATGGCGATAGAGAATGACTTAGAGATTATTCCGGTGATGAACAAGATCGACTTGCCTAGCGCCATGCCGGAGGAGGTCGAAGACCAGATCGTGGAACTGTTGGCTGCCCTCGCGAGGATATCTTACGAGCGAGCGGAAGACAGGCGAGGGAGTGACCGAGATCTTGAATACGATCGTGAGAAGGTCCGGCTCCGAAAGGTGATCCGGAGGCCCCGTTGCAGTGTTTGATTTTGACTCCGTCTTTAATCCGTTCCGTGGTATTATCGCTTACTTCAAGGTGGTAAACGGCGTGATCCGTAAAGGTGACCATGTGAAGTTTATCGCTACAGGAAAAGAGTATGACGCCGACGAGGTAGGTATATTGAAATTAGATATGTGCCCCGTGAGGAGATACGGACGGGAGACGTAGGATATATCATTTCCGGTATCAAGACGTCCCGGAGGTGCGTGTCGGTGATACGATCACTCATGTGTCTCGCCCGGCTAAAGACGCGATCGCCGGTTTTGAGGAGGTGAAGCCGATGGTCTTCGCCGGTGTCTATCAATCGATAGCGAGGATTTCGAGAACCTTCGTGCGTCATTGGAGAAATTACAGTTGAACGACGCTTCCTTGACTTTCCAGCCGGAGAGTTCCGCCGCGCTGGGTTTTGGGTTCCGTTGCGGTTTCTTGGGCTTGTTGCATATGGAGATTGTTCAGGAGCGTTTGGATCGTGAGTTCAATATGGATGTGATAACCACTGTACCGAACGTTTCTTATATCGTGCATACAAAGAAAGGGGAGGAGATCGAGGTACATAATCCGGGAGGCTTGCCGGACCCGACCTTGATTGATCATATCGACGAGCCGTTTATCCGTGCTTCCGTGATCACGAACACTACCTATATCGGCCCGATCATGACACTCTGTCTGGGTAAGCGTGGCGTCCTGCTTAAGCAAGAATATATTTCTGGTGATCGTGTCGAGATTCATTATGACTTGCCGTTGGGCGAGATCGTAATCGACTTTATGATAAGTTGAAGAGTATTTCAAAGGGTACGCTTCTTTCGATTACCATTTACATGATTTCCGTCCCAGTAAGTTGGCTAAATTAGATATCCTGTTGAACGGTGAGCCGGTAGACGCTTTGTCTACATTGACGCACGTGGATAATAGCGTTACTTTCGGACGTCGTATGTGCGAGAAACTGAAAGAGTTGATCCTCGCCAGCAATTCGATATCGCTATCCAAGCGGCGATAGGCGCAAAGATCATCGCTCGTGAGACGATCAAGGCTGTCCGTAAAGACGTGACGGCGAAGTGTTATGGAGGCGATATCTCCCGTAAGCGTAAATTGCTGGAAAACAGAAAGAGGGAAAGAAACGAATGAAGCAGATCGGTACGGTAGAAGTTCCGCAAAAGCGTTCCTGGCCGTATTGAAGTTGGATTAGAAAGTCAATGGAATCCGTTCGCTAACTCAATGGATTTATAAAGAAAAGTCAATGGATTCTGTAACGGATTCCATTGACTTTTATATAAATGGGTCACTTCTCGTTTACGAGCCGTATCCCGCCATCTTCCAGCGTGATAAGATGTTGCTTATAGAGTGCCCCGATCGCTTGTTTGAAAGCTTTCTTGCTACAGCGGAATAAGGAATAGATCACGTCCGGATCGCTCTTGTCGTGTACCGGGATGTATCCCCTTGTGTTTTCATCGCTTCCAGAATGACGCCGGCGATCCCTCTACCTTTGGTAGCCTTGCGGCGTTAGGCTCACATCTATCTTATCATCCTCACGTACCTCTTTTATATAGCCTTTCAGATGCTCGCCTTCTCAAGACGCTGGAATACCTCATTATAATAGATCAATCCCCAATGCTGGTTATTGATGATCACCTTATAGCCAAGATCCGTCTCGTCGGCTACCAATAACTGAACCTCTTGATTCTGCTCGTAATCGATAGGGTATTGTTCAAGAACTTCGATACGTGCAGATGCCATGATACGTCCTGTCACATGATCCAGCCGGACATAGACCAAGTACCATTTCCCTCTCATCGGCATTTTCTGCCCTTGAAAGGAACGAGCAAATCTTTCATGATACCCCATTCCAGAAATGCGCCGGCATTATTCACGTCTTTACCTCCATGAACTGGAACTCCCCGACCGTTGCCAGAGGACGTGCGGTAGTAGCGATCAACCTCCCTTCATTATCATGATAATAAACACCTCGACCTCATCCCCGGGCTTCACGTTTTAGGTACGTAACGAGTCGGCAACAAGATCTCCACCCCGTTACCTCCATCCAGATAAACCCCGAAGTCAAGGTCTTTCACTATTTTCAGCGTGTTATATTTTCCTATCTCAACCATATATTTTGTTTTGTCACAAACTTACGCAATAATCATGAAAAGCGGTAAAACAACTATAATTTTGATTTAGCATGCAGCAATATCTAGACAATTGCATCGTTATAGAAGTATCTTTGGACTTACGGGTGCTTTATGCCTTTGAGTTCAACTAAAATTGTATATTTGCATCTTATTTGAAGAAAACAAAGATTATGAGAATTAAATTAATATCAGTAGTGATATTGTTTGTCTTGTTGCTAGGGCTTGTTCCGCACCTAAAGACGTAGTGTATTTGCAAGGAGTAGATACTTTGACTCCAGAACAGATTAGCCAAATGAATCAAACTTATACGTCTCGTATCAGTAAAGATGATTTACTGGCGATATCTGTTACAGCTCGGATCCGTCCGTGACGACGCCATTTAATCCCCTGTTTTGCGTATGCGCAGCAAGGTGACCTACCTATCGCTGCCTCTCAATCAATGTATACTTATCTTGTTGATTCGGATGGTAATATAAATTTCCCAGTATTAGAAGATTCATGTCGCAGGTTTATCAAAACAAGAACTGTGTGATGAGTTACAAAGTAAATTGTCAAAATACATAGAAAACCCATTGGTTAACGTGCAGATTACAAATTATAGAATTACGGTAATGGAGAGGTAAATCGTCCCGGTACTTTACTATAAAGAATGATCGAATCTCTATTTTAGATGCGTTTGGGTATGTTGAGATTTGGCGATTACAGCCAATAGGAAGAATATTTTGCTGATAAGAGATAATGATGGGCAAAAGAATTTGTTCGTATGGATATAACTGATCCTTCGCTATTTACATCTCCCTATTTTTATTTAAGGCAAAATGACGTTATTTATGTTGAGCCTAATTTGCAAAGCAGCGTAATTCTCGATTTAGTCAAAGCAAACAGTATAATATAACTGTATTCTCCTCGATAATTAGTGCGATTTCTGTTATTTCTTCGATGGTGATCACGATTATTAATATTAAGAAGTAATTGTTTAGCTATGGATTCAACAAATATAGGAAATGAGACTATAAGTTTAAAGTCTATTCTAATAGGGTATCTGAGGCACTGGAGATTATTTCTAGGCACTTTTGTTATATCTCTAATACCAGCTGTATTATATTTGATTTATTATCCGACAACTTACGAAGTAATGGCTCGTTTTAAAGTTCAAGATGATACTTCCATGTCCTCAGGAAATATGTCTTTGGGAGATGCGGCAGGTTTGATGAAATCTTTGGTTTGAATGGAGGAGGTAGTGCGGGTATTGTTATTGATGATGAATTAGCGGTGTTAAAATCTCATACTTTATGGTATGAGGTTGTTTCAAAATTGGGTTTAAATGCAGAGTATGTTGAACCGTTAACTTGGAAATATAAACAGTATGTGAATACCCTTTTCTGATGGTTGCAGATTCTAGCACATTGAAATCTCAAGAGGAAACAATAGAGTTTTATGTCCGTGAAGATCGTGAGGGAAAATAAAGATCGAAGGAAGACAAAAGTCAGAAGCGGTCTTATGAGTTTTCTTCATTACCTGCGATCGTTGAATTCGGTAATAATCGGTTTATCCTAAGTTATGGAGCCAACCATAAATTGGGAGAAAGCATGAAACTTTTATATAACCATGAGGCCGGCTGGTTTTGTTGGAGATGATTTTGCGCAGGATATAGAAATTGAGACTTACTCAGATAATTCAAATGTTATAGAATGTACTTTGAGGAATATGAGAAAAAACGAGGCATTGACGTTTTAAACGCATTAATGTTTGAATATAATAATCGTGCCGATTCAATAAATAATAAAGAAGCTCGTGCTACAATACAGTTTTGGATGAGCGAATCAATAAGGTAATATCGGATTTAGCTAATGCTGAACGATCTATAGAGATCTATAAGAAAAATAACCAAATGACTGACTTGACAGCCGATGTGCAATTTTATGTGGATCAAATGAAAGAGATCCAAACGAAAATTGTTGAGATGGAGGCTCAAGGGCATGCTATTAGATTTATGGAAGACTTCGTGCAAAATCCTGCTAATAAGTATAATTTGGTACCCGTATTGATGAATGTCCAAGAAGAGAGAAAGGCGGTTCCATAACTACTTATAATGAGTTGTTGGTAAATCGTCAGCGAATGTTGCAAAACTCGAAAGAGGACAACCCTTTATTTACTGTGATGGATAAGCAATTAGATCAAATGCGTAAGAGTGTTGCCCTTACGATCAAGAATGCGCAAGAAAGCCTGAATTTGACCTTGAAAGATCTCAAGGCAAAGGAGAAGGCTATTTTAGATAAAATGGGTAACGTTCCAACCCAAGAACGAGAATTCATGAATTATAAGCGTGATCAAGAGATTGCTCAAGGTGTTTATTTGATATTATTACAAAACGAGAAGAGGCATTATTGAAATTAAATAAAAGTATGAATAGGGCATTGATTGTTGATGAGGCATTTGTGAAGTACACCCGTGGCCCCTCGTAAACTATATGCTGCTCTCGCCGTGTTTTATTGACAATTGTGGTTCCTGTCGTATATTTATTCTGTAAAGAGCAACTTATAGAACTAAAAAGAGAATACGATAAAACAAGGAAACAAGCTGGCGTGATATAATGGATACTGATATATATATATGTTCTAAGCCATTGCAATATTTAATGTAAGAAATATTGATATGGAAATGCATCTTCAAAAAGGTTCTAATTATTTTAGGACATTTTAGGGATGCGGAATTGTTCTTTCATCAAGTTAAGACATTTGATGATACATGGAATGATATATTATATTTCAAAGATTTGTTTCATTTGATTTATATTTGTTTTTCACCCAGTAAATACGTTGTTCGTAGAGGTAGATGCTTCTTTGTTTATGGAATATTTTTAAGCTATCCCGATTTAAACGAATGTATATGTTTGAAGAAGGATTCGGAAGCTACAGAAGAGATCGTTTTGATAATTCAAAAGGCTTGAAGAATATAATAAATAAGCTTACGGGTGTTGGTGACCATATTGGTTTTTCAAAGTTTCTTACGGGCAGTTTCTTTATTTGCCGGATTTGTATAGGTCTCAGTTCCCAGGATATTCAAAATCTTTGAAATCATTCCAGAAGCCCTTTGTTAAGAGGTTAAGGGAAGAATTACCATTGTTTTGAATTTTCTACGGGATATGAAGAATTTTTATCTGTGAAAATAAATCGGTTGGAATTTATTTAACTAATCATCAAATTAATGTAAACATATTGAAAGCTCTGGATAAAGAGAAAATGATTTTGATTATGTTTATGTGAAATTGCATCCTCATATAAAAAGACAGAGGATTTGTATCAATATGGATTAAAATAGTACAATCAAACATAATGGTTGAGTTTTTAATTCTAATCTTGTTGGATAATGGAAATAAACTTTCTGTTTTTCATGAAAATAGTACATCAGTGATTTGGTTTCAGGATCGTATTATTAATAAAAATATGGGACAACCATTTGAAGAGTATGATATTGTAGCTTCTTATATACAATCGAAGGAGTTATAGAATAGATATAAATAGAAGTAATATGTTAAATGAAAAGTCTGTTTTAATTACTGGAGGAACAGGTTCTTTGGTAAAAATTCGTGGAGACAATCCTTCGTGATTATCCTCAAGTGAAAAGAATTGTTATTTATTCACGTGACGAGTTGAAACAGTTTGAGCTGAAGCAAAAATACCCTGCGTCAAAGTATCCTCAATTACGTTTCTTTATTGAGACGTCCGGGATGGAGAACGTTTGGAACGTGCTTGCGAAGGCATAGATGTAATTATTCATGCTGCGGCTATTAAGCAAGTGGATACGGCCGAATATAATCCGGATGAATGCATAAAGACAAATGTACATGGAGCTCAAAATGTGATTAATGCAGCCTTGCGTACAAAAGTAAAGCATGTTGTGGCTTTATCTACGGATAAGGCTTGATTAATTTATATGGGGCTACAAAGCTGACTTCTGATAAGTTGTTTGTTGCCGCAAATAATATTAGTGGTCCGCGGGATATCAAGTTTTCAGTGGTCCGTTATGGCAATGTTATGGGATCAAGGGGCTCTGTTATTCCTTTTTCATTAACAGGAGATTCAGGTGCGGTAGAGTTACCTATTACGAATATGAAGATGACTCGTTTCAATATTTCGTTAGAAGCGGGAGTTGCTTTGGTCATGTTCGCTATCGGTCATCATTTAGGAGGTGAGATTTTATTCCTAAGATTCCATCTTATCGAATAGTGGATGTTGCGAAGGCTATTGCGCCTAACCTTCCATTGGTGGAGGTCGGTATACGCCCGGGAAAAATTGCATGAGGAAATGATTACGGTCACGGATGCCATGAATATAGATCTAGGTCCTTATTATGCGATCTTGCCCTCTGTTGCGTTTAATCATAAATATGAAGACTATGTAAATCATCATAATGCGGTTAAGGTTCCAGAGGGATTCCATTATAGTTCTGATACGAATACGGAATGGAGACTGTAGAGTCTATGCAAAAATAAAGAAATATGTAGAATCCTAATTTTGAGATAAAAATGATTACTAAACCTATTCCTTATGGACGTCAAGCATATTACGGATGAGGATATTCAATGTGTAATAGATGCCTTAAAGTCGGATTTAATTTAACTCAAGGGCCAAAAAAAAGAATTTGAGGAGGCTTTGCCTCTTATGTCGGCTTGTAAATATGCTATAGCAGTTAATGAAATGCTACGGCGGGTCTTCATTTAGCGGCTACTTGCATGTGAATCTGGGTGATAAAGTGATTGTGACTCCTTTGACTTTTGCGGCTAGCGCTAATTGTATTCGCTTTCGGGGAGGTGGAGGTTGTGTTCTGTGATGTAGAGAAGATACCTATTTGATGGATATAAAGAAATTAAAGCCGTTTATTACAATCTCCCAAAGGCACTTATAAGGGAATTGTTTGGTTGATTTTGGGTTATCCAGCCAATTTGGAGGCCTTTCGTCAATTGGCGGATAGTACGGCTTATGGATATAGAAGATGCTTGTATGCTCCGGGTGGATATTTTATTGATAGTAAAGGTGAAAAGCAGCTATGTTGGTAGAACTTTGCGGATATTAGTGTTTTTTCGTTTCATCCGGTAAAACATATTGCGACTGGGGGGATGGCTACGACAAATAGTAAGAAATTATATGAAAAACTTTGTCTATACCGTACACACGGCATTACCAAGAGATCCGCACTTTTGGAGAACCATGGTGGCTGGTATTATGAGATGCAAGAGCTTGGATATAATTATCGGATTACTGATTTTCAGGCAGCTTTAGGAATATCACAATTGAAAGAGCCGATATGGGATTGGCACGGCGGCAAGATGCCCGCGATATAGGGAAGGTCTTTCCGATCTGAAGGGTTTCACTCCCTTTTGTATCGGATCAGGTCTTTCATGCACCTATCATTTATTTATAATCCAAGTGGAGGACAGATTAGGATTATATGATTATTTGACATAGAATAATATTTATGCGCAAGTTCATTTATGTCCCTTTGCATCTGACCCCTATTATAGGCAGTTAGGAAATAAAGAAGGAGATCAACCTGTATGGAGGAATATTATAAGCATTGTTTGGAGTCTGCCAATGTATCCGACACTGACTGATGAAGAGCAGAGGAATATGTAATAGCAGAGAGATTAAAATTCCTTTCTAAAACAAATAGAGATGGACCAAAATATTCCTGCGGTTAGCATTGTTATCCCAGTATTTAATGTGGAAAATACATTGGGAAATGTTTGGATTCGTTGATTTCCCAGACATTGCATAATATTGAGATTATCTGTGTGAACGATTGCTCTACAGATAAATCATTAGATATACTTCGGGATTATGAGGCAAAGGATAATCGTATTGTTGTTATTGATTTACCTCGCAATATAAAACAAGGGGAGCCCGTAATGTCGGGATAAAAAGCGAGGGCTCCTTTCCTTGGTTTTGTTGATAGCGATGATTGGGTTTCTCTTGACATGTATGAAAATCTCTATACATTAGCGGTTACGCATGATGGAAATGGTATGTGGTGACTATTTTCAGTATTATAGTGAACAAGATATTCGTTTACGGATTAACTGTAAACCTGAATGGTTTTCATTGCCTGAACATGAAAGAAATAAGCGTTTTATTGAAGGTGAATGTCGGATTTGGACTAATATAATCAAAAGAAGTCTTTATCAGAAATAAAATAGAATTTCCTGAGGAGCTATTCTATGAAGATAATGCGATTGTAACTGCTCTATATTTGCGCGAGAAAGATCGAAGGATACCCATCCTTATTATTATTATCGTTGTAATAATATTTCTACGACTCGGAGTATTAATAACTATCGCTTTTTGACCGTTTGAAGACTTCTAAAATGTTTTGGATAATATGCGTAGATTAGGTATCTATGAGATATATCCGGAAGAAGTAGAGTTTCGATTTACTGAGCTTTTTATGTAAACTCAATTCTAGGCGCCATATCACAGTTTGATCCTCCTGAGAAAAAGTAAATCAAATCAAGCGGGAGATGGAGATATTTCCTTGTTTCATGAAGAATAGTTATTACAAGACAAAAGTTCCATTGAAACTTCGTATATTGCTTCGTGCTATTTATTTTCAGACTGATTTGGGCATAAGCTTGTATCAGATTTTGGTTAAATTAAGATCATAAAAATAACGAAAAATGAAATGTTTGGCAATAATACCAGCACGAGGAGGTAGTAAACGGATTCCTCATAAAATATAAAACCTTTTGGGCAGACCGATAATAGCATATTCAATAGAGGCCGCTCTTGGTTCCGGACTGTTTGAGGAGGTGATGGTTTCGACGGATGATGTGGAAATCGCCGAGATAGCCCGTCAGAAGGGGCTTCTGTCCCTTTCTGCGTTCTACGGAAAATGCTAATGACTATGCTACATTGGCGGATGTATTGGTCGAGGTTGTCAATGCCTATAAAGGGAGAGGGTATGAGTTTGACTTGATCTGTTGTTTGCTTCCAACAGCCCATTGATTTCTTCCGAGGATGTTCGTTCTGCTTATGATCAGTTAGTTATGTCTACCTTTGATTCTATCTGTCCGGTGGTCGCTTTCTCATATCCGATACTGCGTTCTTTATCGATAGATGAAAAAGGAAATTTAAACATGAATTGGCCAGAGTATAGATTTAGCCGGAGTCAAGATTTGCGCCCCGCCTATCATGATAGTGGTACGTTTTATTGGATAAAGACCTCTTCTCTATTAAAAGATAAAAAATTGCTAAGTGAGAATGGCACGGCGATTGTTCTGGATGAGTTTCGTGTACAAGATATTGATACGGATACAGATTGGGCTTTAGCGGAGATGAAATATAAACTACTTCATATGAGTTGATATGAGAGTTCTGATTTTAACTGAGGGATATTCGCACACAGGCTATGGGCATATTTCCCGTTGTACGGCTATTGCCCAAGTATTTCGGGAGAGAAACGCAAATGTAACCTTTATTGTGAATGGGGATGAGAGTGTAAAAATTTAGTACAATCTTATCCTCTGTTTGTCTTTAATTGGTTGGAGAACACGGAACGTTTGCTTGAGTATCTATCTCAAGATGACATAATAGTTATTGATTCCTATTTGCAGAAAAGGACTTTATACCGAAATAAGACAGCGGGTAAAGGTTGCTGCTTATTTAGATGATTTTAATCGTTTGGAATATCCGAGGGAATCATCATAAATGGGACAGTCGGTGCGGAATTGATTCCTATAAACGGAATCTTGGACAACGTTATTTGTTAGGAAAAGGATTATGTGATTTTACGTGAGGCATTTAAAACTTATGTGGTCATAGAAATCCGGGAGAAAATAAAGACTGTCCTAATTACTTTCGGAGGTAGTGATCCTTTAAATCTAACGCCAAAAATTTTGGAGAAGTTGACGAATTGCTATGCTAATTTGAGGAAAATCGTTATCTTAGGGCCTGCATTTTCTCATAAGGCAGAAATAGAGAGGATGGCGGATGATAATACGGTTATATACCGTAAATGTAGAGGCTGAAGTGATGAGAGATTTGATGTTAGCTGCGGATCTTGCGATCTCTGCGGCTGGACAGACGATAAACGAATTGGCGATAACAGGTCTGCCATCCGTTATCTTTAAGGTGGCTGAAACCAAGGTAAAATATTGCGGGTGGAAGAATATTGGCTTTGTCGATGAATTTATTGATGCCACAAAAGATTGGCATATAGATGATCTGGATAAGATTATGTTAAAATTTGAGAACTCCGAATATCGGCGGGAGATTTTGTCGGGGATAAGTCAAATCGATGGAAAAGGCTCATCGGATTGAAAGCTGTAACCCGGATGTTTTATGAGATGAATATGGATATGAGATTGGCTAAAGAAGAAGACTTACTACCCTGTTCGAGCTTACGAATGATCGGATGGTACGGCAAAATTCTTTTCGACCCATGCTATATCATTGGATGAACATAGAAATTGGTTTTATGCGACCTTAAAGAATAGAGCAAGAAGACTATTTGTCTTTACGAGAAAGAGAAATTAATTGGACAAGTCCGTTTCGATATTGAGGAAAATAACAGTGCGGTGATTAGTATAAGTATCGGAGCTAACTACAGAGGATTTGGACTTGCTCTTTGCTTATTGAAAAGGCTTTGAGGCATTTCCATGAGCGTGAAAGGCAAATAAGTAAGATTTACGCATATGTGAAAACCGAGAATATGGCTTCAAGATATGCGTTTATTCGTGCTGGTTTTAAGGATTGTGTTAGTGATAATAAACATGCGTTGAAGTATTGTTATGTGTATGGAAACTAATTTATTCGAATATTTTGGTCTTGATCGGGAAGATTCCGATCGGGATTTATTATAGCGGAAATGTCTGCGAATCATAATCATGATTTCAACATCGCCGTAGAGACCGTGAAAGCAGCCAAGGCTGCTGGTGCGGATGCCATCAAATTGCAAACCTATACGGCGGATACTCTTACATTAGATTGTGATAATGCTTATTTTCAAATAAAGCAAGATACTTTATGGGATGGAACCACATTGTATAAATTATATCAGAACGCCTTTACTCCTTGGAAATGGCAACCTGAATTAAAACGTATTGCGGAAGAGGAAGGTCTGATTTGTTTCTCATCTCCATTTGACAAACATCTGTGGATTTCTTGGAGGCTATGGATGTTCCGGCATATAAGATCGCTAGCTTTGAGATTACGGATATTCCTTTGATCGAGTATGTGGCCTCAAAGATGAAACCAGTCATAATATCAACGGGAATAGCTACTTATGAGGATATTGAGGGGGCGATAGCCGCTTGCAAAAAGAGTCGGTAATGATCAGATTGCCTTATTGAAATGTACATCTTCTTTATCCGGCTCCTGTGGCGCTTGCGAACTTGAGGACGATTCCTGATATGAGAAAGCGTTTCAAACTTCTGTAGGGCTTCAGATCATACGATGTCTAGTTCGGTGGCGGTAGCCTCGGTTGCGTTGGGTGCTCGAATTCTCGAGAAGCATTTTATTTTGATCGGGGTATAGGTGGACCGGATGCGGCTTTTTCTATGAATAAGGAGGAGTTCTCCGAAATGGTTCGATGTGTAAGAGAAGTCGAGATGGCATTGGGAAAGCCAACCTATGAGTTAACTGAAAAGGTGAGGAATAACAGGAAATTTGCCCGTTCCTTATTTGTCGCTCAAGATATGTATGGTGATACAGTAACAGAAGAAAATGTTCGTTCTGTTAGACCCTCTGATGGTCTATCGCCTAAGTATTTACCGGATATATTGGGCAAAAAGGTGAAATGTGATATAAAAAAGGAGAACCTTCAAGCGGGAGTATTTATCAGATGATTAACTAAAGTTAAAATATATGCTTTATGAAACACCATCTACTTTTATTTATTATGGTATTTTATTTCCTTTTATGGCTTGTGGTGATGATGAGCTAAAGGAAATATATAACCCAAATTTGCTTCGTAGTACGTCTATTGACGATAGTAGCCTACATTTGGCTTTTCCTGCCATTGCGGGGAATAAGGATCGAAGTAAGATTATCGTGGTTTATAGAGAAGGTTCGAGCCACGTTAGTTTTGATAGTAAGTTAATACAGATGGAGAGTTTCGATAAAGGAAAACATGGGTTAACAGGAAGGTTATATTTGCTCCAGTTAAAGGGCATGACGTGAGGGATCCTCAGCTTTAGTATTACCTAATAACGGTATACTTTGCCGTTTCTTTGAAAGAGAATCGGAGACGGAATCCATTGTGAAAGCATTTGTTCGGAGAATTGGGGTATTTTCTATGGATCGCCTGTTTTATTTCCTTCCAAAAGACGAGACATTTGCGGCAGCCCGTGGGAATATGGTTATAATAGATGATGTAATTTATGCGGTATGTTATAATCGTTGGGCTGTTACATGGTTGGAAAAATCGGAAGACTTTGGGAGGAGTTGGGAGGTTGTATCTTGGTTAGATGAGCGTCTGTGGACAAATCAAATAGAATGTGGACGTATTAATGAGGCCTCGCTGGGGTATTATGATGGGAAAATGTACGTCGGGTCGTCAACAGTCAGAGAATGGAGACAATCGTCTTGAGATTGGAGTTAGTGAGGATTTGGTGACTTGACATGGAGTTTTTACCGATAGAAGGGCATGCTCCTCTTTAACTCCTTATAAGGATGCTTTTATACTAACTTACCGGAATGTTAAGGACTCCAATCGTGGTAAATATAGTTTTGATACGGTACTTTAAAGATGGGAAGTTGGCTAGTAATCCTGCTAGTCTTTGAAAGCGATAATTTTGATGTCGGCTACGGAGATGTTCTTACTTTTACCAAATAGTTTTTGGTTTGCTGTTATCAACCGGGCTCTATCCGTTGTTATGAACTGAAATATGATGTTTTCAATTATAAATAAAATAGTAAAGGGACTTTATTTGTTGTTGTCAAAAAGGTGGTAATTTCTTTTATTACTTTTTTTCTTCAAAATGAAATATTTTAATATAAAGAGTATAAAAATCTATTTAGTTTGAACTAATGATTTTAAGTTGAGTAATATTAACTGTGTTTTGAGGGTTGGTTTTGAATTTAATTCAGTTATGGTGTGTTAGGATGCTGCTTTGATCTTTGTATTAAAATACAAAATTTAAATCTTTTAAGAGTATAAGTCATGTTGCTTGTATATTTGTTCTTTGCGTAGCTGTGTTAATTAATACCCAATTATGCTCTGATGTCTTTTGCAAAGATGCTGTATGATGTGTGTAAAAGGCTGATAACTTGGATATAAAAATGAATTTGTTGAGCAAATTTTCTATATACAATGGCTATAGATTGTATATGTAACTATAGCCATTGTTTGTAAAATGTAAAATTAATCGATAACTTTAATTTTATTGATCTGAATTTTTTTAGAAATATAATTATTCTCTTGCTTTGTGTTGATAAAATATAATCCATGTCTTTTAGGAAAGATAAATTGATGATTATCTCTTTGATCAAAAGATATATTATTTCTCTATCCTTTAGCAATTCTATGCCATTTATATCAACAATATTAATATCTATTTTGATGGTTTTATTGTTTTGATGTAATGATAAGAGTATTGTTTTTATAGAAATATCCAAATTAGATGAAATGTTTAATTCTTTGCTTTGATGCTATTTATAGAGGATTTTATTTTTGATCATCTCTTTAAAAGCTCCTTAGCGTAATTTAATGCGTTAGAATATATGCTGCTAGGATAATAATTGATTTGTTTTTTGCAAATTTGTTAGCTGATTCTTTGACTTTAATTAAAAGAGATTTGTTCTGCTCTTCAGATAAAGTTAAGTCTCTAATAAATTTATAGCAAAGAGGTCACCATTAGATAGTTTTTCTGTAATTAGAAGTATTGATGATTCTCCTATTTGTTTACATAGATCTAATAAGGTTGAGTATTCTTGAGATTCTGCATATTTCCTAGGATCACTGTGTGTAGCAAATGATTGGATTACTCCATGTTAATTCCCAATTATTGTATAAATCGTTAAATTTTGTTGGATTTGTGCTGGCATAGATGCTTTAATAAAGAAATATTATTCTGTTCTATTATGGACAAAGTTGTTTTTCCATTTTATTCTTTATAACCGTGTTTCTACTTTGTTTGGAATTGGTATATAATAATGTTGAATGGCTCCATAATCCTCTCCTCTGATTGAGAGCTTAGATGGAAAGTTCGCATTAATGCTCCCGGTTTACTCTTCCCAATCATAACCATGAGGATAAATTGAATTAGCATTATTTTTAATTGATCCATGAGTAAAATTAGTTGAGCTTGTACCCATAATGCAACTACTCCCTTTCTACAGAGGAGCCTTGGGAGTGTAATTATATTGTGCATATAAAGCATCAAAGGAAGCAAGAGGATCCCCTGCTTTATAGTATGATGAATAGACACTTATGGGCCATATCCAATCATCAGTTCTATCAATGGTCCAAGCAATACAATTATAAACTTGAGTTGCTGGTGCTGTACTGTATAGCATCACCAGTCTTTAAATATGGAAAGACTGAAGTTACATCACTCTGTGGAAGATTTATATATACATCGCATTTTGCATTGCCACTAAAATGAACTATAAGAGGATATCAGATCCTGCGCGGAATGCGCTTCCATTAAGATAACATTTAGAACCTCCAGCCCAGTTGTAATCAGAAGGAGCCGTATAGCCCATGTTATAGCCTGTAATTTTGCCGGGAACAGCTGTACCTTCTTCCACCCAAATACATGCAATAGTACCCGCAGTTACATTACAAGTAAAATCCTAGGGCCGGATATGCTTCCGTTTACGGTTAGAGCATTACCTCCGACAGGGCAATTAGTGTAAGTATACTGATTGTTGACTGCCTTAAGAGTTACAGAACCTGTAGTTAGTTGGTTATATGCACGGATTCTGACATAATATATACCAGATACGGGTGTTTGCACTTGGATCGTAGCATTTCCTTTGCCGTATAGAGACCATGAGTATGCGTTGGGCGTTTGAGCATTAAATACTTCAATAACAAATTCATAATTGATATTGGATGCGGTTGCAGAAAATGTATAATATTGCCCAGCTTGTAAATTAAAAGATTTAAAAGTAGTGTATTGCAGAGGCATATTTAGTCCATAAGTATACTCTTGTCCTCCTGTACCCCTTGTCTGTATATAAGAGCTATCTGCTATGTTGAGCAAATCTTGTGAACTCGCAACTATTGCAGGTTGAGATTTTATTTGTGCGACATAATCTTGGTAATTATTGTCTGATATTTCTGCTTTTATCGGATTTGTTGATAAACGCACAAATTCTACACTTGGTATCTCTGGATTTTTTGCGATTATAGAGATTGTATTGACTCCTTTTTCAAGTGTTAGCGTAGAAGCTTTTCCTTTTTTATCTGTGAGTCCCACTGATTGCCAATTGTTTTTAGATGGTTTTAATGTTGAATTTACAACAATACTATTAACCTCTACTTTATATTCAGGATATCCTTCTGGAGTTAAAGGTACCATAATCCAAGCGTTTAAGTAGTAGTCTCCATTTTTAGAACTATTTATTGTAAATGTCTTGTAGATATTCTCTCCTTTTAATTCTGTTTTTGTTGACTCAATAGTGACATCCCCACCGATAGTTGGATTTATTTGTAGAAAAGCAACTTCAGCATCTTTCATTAGGTTGTCTTCTAGGATGCTAGTTTGGGAAAATACTGCTATTTTTATTGATAGCAATAGAAATATGGATAATGTTTTTTTCATGATATTGTGAATTAAATAATTGATTTTTTTCTTGCTAAATTGATATATAATCAATTTAAATGAGCTTCTTTGTGGTTTTTACACCACTATAAATGAACAAGTGCATGGAAATACATGAATTGTGCATGATTCTTTTTGTGTTAATTCTTTGGGAAATTATGGATTTAATAGGTTAAACATCTTTTTTGCGATATAATCAACTAAGGTTGATATTTGAAAGTCGATAGTCTCTTAACTATTGATAGGGTCTCCAATATTAATATTGTTACAAATATAGAAAAAAGTAGAAAATATGAACTTATATGGTTATTCACATTTTATTCACAATTTCATCATACGGAAAAAATATGGTTTAAATTATAGTAGGTATTTTTATGAAACTTGTTTATTAAACTTCATTTCTCATAAAATCCTTCTCTTACTAGATAAAGCGGTACTAGGCAAAATCAGTGTTTTGGATTTTTCCTGCTTGCTAGATAACTAGTAAGCGGCAGTTTGCCGTGGAATATGTCATTCTGCATAGTTGTTGAAAGTTTGAGCGTGTGGGATGATCATGTCCGGAGAAATATTTTGTGTGAAGTTGACCAATTTGATCATATGAAATAATCCGTATTGAATGTGTGGTTTTAGGGCTTTTTTCTTTTGGATATCCGTAGTTACAAAGTAAGTTGGCTTCATCGGCAAAGTAAGTTAACTTACTTAGGCATTCCAGCTAGTTAACTTTGTTGATGAAACAGGCTTCACCAATTTAGTCTCATCTTCGTCGTATGAAAGGGGGAGGACATTACCTATATTGAGGTAAAATGTGCTTGTTGATCCTGCCAATTTTATATATTGGCTAGGAGTCTGGTGCTGTTCAGATGAGAGCTTTAGCGATTCGTTATCTATTATTCAAACCGTAAGTTATTTACTATACAAGCCGTAAGCGTAGCACTAGGTATAGCCGTAAGCCTACGGTTAGACAAGTCGTAAGTTGTTCACTTTAATGAGGCTTGATAGATTGGGTTTATACGTATCACCATTAAATATCGGATGAGCTCGTATTGATGATTTTTAAATGTATGTTCATTTTTTTCTTTTCTATTATAATCCACGTTTGTAATAATTTGGACATGAACAGATTATTACAAACGTGGAACGCGTGGATAAAAGTAAGTTAGAATAGGCTATCCTTGGGAGCGATAAGCCCCAATTTTTCTAGTAACGAACGGAATCTTGCCTTAATGCGTGCCTTCATGGGGATATGCCTAATAAAGCTTTTGTCCAAACCGGATGTGTCTAAATAGAAAGCGAAATCTTTTTTGAAAGGAGGCTCAAATTCGATAAACCAAGGTTTGCTGCCGCTGTAATGCAAGATAACGGGGTCAGTGATAGCTTGCTCTCTTTCATCCCGGTAAGTTCGGCTAATCAACGGGTCCTTGAAAAAATATCCGTGCTGTACATTGTACTTCATGGGCAGGGTTAGCTTGATCTCTTTTAATACTATATTCAATACATCTTGATCATGGTATCTAAGTCTCTCAGGGTATTTGTTGATTATCTCGAAAAAGCTTTCTGAAAGATTATTTTCTCGCCAATATCTTAGGTTGACCAATAATACCCCAGCGTTGAAATAGCCAAGAGATGGGGAATATTGGAGCCGGTTGTAAATACGTATGTCATCTATTGACATGTCAGGGATTACTCCGGCGGCATAGCTTTTTATATCCGTATCCCATAATGAGCGTAGTGAGTGGCGGACGACAACATCACAGTCGAGATAAAGGACCTTCTCAACGCTTTTGGGAAGTATATCCGTCATGATAAGTCTAAAATAGGTCGCTAACGTGATATGTCTACTTATCGGGCAGTTGGCGAAAACCTTTTTATCTACAGTATAGAACTGGATTTGCTGGCCATATTTGGCTACGACCTTTTTCAATACCTCTTGGTTTTCAGGGGATATTTCCTCTGTCAAGATATGTACCGTAATCTCCTCTTTCGGGTTATTCACACAAATAGAGGTTACTAATACACCACAGGGTATGACATAATTATTGTCTGTGCAACATACAATATCCATAGGATGTGTTTTTTATTCAAGTTATTACTGTGTTTCTACTGTCTATGTTTTTTTAGGATCAACGAGAGAATGAAATCTATCTCTTCCCATTTAAGCAAATAGGATAGAGTTAGATAATAGCAGATACCTATAATTATACCGACAATGAGTTTAAATAATAAGATAGGGATAAAACTTACGCAAATGTATATGATTAGTCCCATCGATATGGATAACAAGAGTATAGGACATAAAGCCTTAAGCTCTTTTCGCAGGTAAACATCGGGTAAAAGTCTTTTAGTGAATCTTGTCAATACATAGATGTCACATAAGGCATAAGCAGCGATACCGGCGCACATGATGGTGATCCCAAATGGAATGGTAATGACTAAGATAGTAACCGCAATGAGCTTTTTTATGATCTCGGATCGCAGGGAATAATCACTTCTCCGTTTTACGTTGAGCAGATCCCAGTTCAGGCGTGAGATCGGGTCCCACATATAAGCGATACTTAATATTTGTAAATATGGTATGGTATGTACCCACTTATCTGTCAAGATAACACGAATTAATGGATCAGCCAGTACACATAAGCCGATCATCAACGGGAATATGATGAAGGCTGTCATACGGATGAACATGAAGAACTTTCGTTGCAGTTCCTCGTTATCATGCTGTATTTGGCATTCTATCGGATAAGTGACCCGTGTGATGATGCTTGTTATATTAACGGAAACGTATTGGGCAAGAGAAGTAGCCCTGTTGAAGTTTCCCAGATCAGCGGATGAAAAATATTTACCAATTACCAATGAGTATAGATTCAGATATATCGTATGAAGCAATCCTCCGGCAAGTAATTTAGATCCGAATCCGAACAATTCCTTGAAAGACTCTTTGGAGAAACATAGGCGAGGAATCCACCGGGTACTTCCCCAAAGTAATATCAAAGCTAATAAATTCGTGAGTAAACTTTGGATGACCAGTGTCCATACAGCATAACCATGATAAGCCAGCCATATACCTATTCCTCCACTTATAGCTACTGTGCTGAATGAGATGATAGCTTGCTTTTTGAAATCGAGGGAAATGGTCAGTTGTGCTCGTTGTACGGCGCAGAATGAGGTCAAGATTAAGTTTAATCCTACGAATTTTATGATGGTTTCTAGTTGAGGCTGGCTGTAGAATGAGGCTATGAATGGAGCGGTGGAGAAAAGGAGAAGGTACATGGCTATCCCGATAAATATATTGAAAAAGAATACCGTCGAATAGTCTACATCTGTTCTTCCCTGTTTCTGGATAAGAGCGTTCGAGAAGCCACTATCAACGAACGTTTGAGCTACCGCCATGAAAATACCAAGCATGGCGACAAGTCCATAGTCGGAAGGCGACAAGATACGAGCGATGAAAAGACTTAACACGAATTGAGCTCCCTGTACCGAAAGCCTTTCCATGCTACTCCAAAAAAGACCGTTTACTGTTTTGCTTGCCATGTATTATTCGGGTTGTTTTTGAGAGGTTGATTTATTAGCCAACAATTGGTGCTTTTGCTCAGACATTACAAGCCCTAACAACATCATTATAAAGAAACCCCGATGTCCGGTAAACGTGGCATCTGCGATATTCTCAATCAATAGATACCCGATGATAAGAAAAGGTATAATAAAATATTTCTCCTTTTGCGTAGAGAGAAATAGTTTGTAGGCTTTCCGTATGATATAGGCGAAAAATAGTATATATAAGAATACGCCTATTATCCCAAATTGAGCTAAACAGGGATAATAGGTGTCCGCTATATAACTATAATTGTTTTTACTGATCCCTTTTACATTCTCGATACCGTATTTTGCGTATAGAGGCGAATAATAAACGCCAGAGGAGTGGGAGGCAAAACTAGCGAAGCCCGACCCAAATGGGAAAAAGTCCTTGAAAATCTCGAAAGATGTGACGTATAGCATGGCACGGGCCATGAATTCCTCGGGAACACTGTCCAAGGATTTACCCACACCAAAGTACATGACCATTTTTTTCCAGCTAGCTAAAACCATTGCGGCAAGACTTAATACGGCTATCGCTATTGTCTTGAAATTGAGCTTCAGACGACTTATGTTCCCGAAGAATATCACGGTGACCAGAGATATGATAAAAAATCCATAGAACTTTGAACGAGCCGAGAATAATCCAATCGCTAAAATAAGGATAAAGATCATCTTATCAATTTTAGCACCTTCGCTACAATAATAATAAAGCAGGGAGGATGCGGTTATGATAGCGGCGAAATAAGCGACATGCCCAACAGTTACTCTGAAGGCGAGTGGATAGACTAGAGACGCACATCCTATAAGAAACATGAAAAAGGATATAATAAGAATGATTTTCTTTATCAAATCTTTCTGTTTCGAACTAAATACAGGACAGAGATAATAAACTGCGAAAAAAGCTAAATAGGGTTTAAATTGGATAATCATGTCTGAGATGATTCCTTTCGCAGAGTTACTATGTATATAAAACGAATAAATCGTATAAAATATGAAAACAGAGCTTACCGCTAGAAATGACTTATTTATAGCCCAATCCGGTGTCTTGAATGTTGCGAAAATAAATAAGATAAGCAAGATGCAAGCACATATCTCATCTATACTATCAAATCCGATCGTTCCATAAAGGACCAATCCAAATATGAACGTGAAAATAAATAAGTTATAAAATTGCTTGTTTATGAATTCTTGTATCATCTTTTTTATTTGCTAGGAACGACCTTTGGTTGTAACTGAAATGTTTCTTTTTCTCTTTGAGGTGCACTTGTGAGGTGCTGAGCCTCAGATTTGATCTTAAATCTGTTTTTCCTAAAGAAATAAAAGAAACTTTTCAAATGAATTAACGTTTTCTTATTAAGACGCTGACTACTTCTTTGGTGAACATGCGTCATTTTGGATAAAGGGTAATAGACTACCTTCTTATTCTTTTTCCAACAACGATAGCAAATATCCATATCTTCTACATACAAGAAGAATTTCTCGTCAAATCCTTTTAGTTCATTGTAGAATGTGTGAGAGATCAAAAACGCTGCTCCCATACACCAATCGACCTCTGTAGGAGTGTCCATAGGAAGGTTCTTCAGTAAATAGGTTTGAACATTTTTATTGCCGGACTTATCATTTCCTTTGGTAAGAGCCCGATTTAGCAAAATCTTAATTGAAGGAAATCTACGTGCAGAATATTGCAATGAGCAGTCCCGGTTTTGTAACTTGGGTGCGACAATTCCACATGAAGGATGTTTTATCGCATAGTTGTATAATTTGTCGATCGCTCCTTGCGTTAATATGATGTCTGGGTTTAATATAAGTATATAATTCCCTATAGCATGTTTTGCTCCAATATTATTATTTCGGGCAAAACCATATTTCTTTTGATTCTCAATGAGTTTTATGGTAGGATAATTGTTCCGGATATAATCGGCGGTTCCGTCAGTAGAACAATTATCAACAAAAATAACCTCGAATGAAACGGATGGACTTCCTACTGAATACAAAGACGCAAGCATCTCTTTCACGTATGAAAGGTGATTCATGCCAACTGTTATAATCGATATTTCTGGTTTCATTATCATTTTGTCCTATTATGTTTTTAATTTTATAGATGCAATTTATGTTCTATTTGTTGATGATAGATTGTATTTTTCACCTATTATAACATTATTAAGTTTGTTGGTCGGGTTATTACCTTAAACCGATTCTTCTTTAAAAAGTAAATCGTACCATCAGATGAGCAATTATCTACGATGATGACTTCGAGCGGGACTGATGGTCTTCCTGTCGTGAACAACGAATTTAGTATCTCCATGATATATTTGAAATGATTCCTTGTTATGGTTATAATAGATACATAAGGTGTCATAAACTAGTATATGCGTTTTGATAAGACAAAGACATTTTCTTCGCTGTATAATGCTTTTGGAATATGTCTTGTACTTCTCGTGCGACTTCTGTACGATCTAACAGGAGCACTTTTTCTATTTTGTCGAATAAACTATTACTGTCTTTATTGTTGAAAATATATCCTGTCGTGACGCTCATCTTCGATAGCACCTCTTGGTGTGAAGGTATATCAGAAAGTAACATAGGTAATCCTACTGTCATACTCTCCAACAGCGTGTTTGCCAATCCTTCGACATCTGAGGCTGAAATATAATAATCGGAAGCGATTAAGTAATCATAAACATTCGTTTTAAAACCGGGTAAAAGAATCCGGTCATCACCTTCTTTTTTTAAATCTTCCCATAAGGGTCCCTCACCGAGCATGATCAATCCCACTTGCTTGGCCCCTATTTGTTTAAAGGCACGTATTAATAGTTCAGGATTCTTCTCTCCTGAGAAGCGCCCGATAAAAATAAAATATCGGATATCGTCTTTTAGTCCTAAATCTTTTCTTAGCTTTTGCCGATAAATCGGATCGCAATTCCAGATGGGTAACGAAGATCCATTGGGTATGCAAGAGATGTCCCAACCTTTATTTTCTTTATAGAGTTTTCCTACACTTTCAGAGCAACCTATGGGGAGATCTACTTTTCGGGTGAAGAAATGGTTTAGTTGATTGACGATATCTCCTTTAAATTTTCCATATAATATCTGCTGCTGTAGTCCCGGATAGATATGAATCGTATAGATTCGTTTATACTTTCGAGGTAAAAAGCACATTAAATATAATGAACGCGGACAATGCGCATGAAGCATATCCGGATTAATCAATTTTACCTCTTGTTTTAGTGCCGTGAATAAAGCGAATGGATTAAGAGGCGTTTCTGGTGCCAATTGATGAATCGAAAGCGGATACTTCTGGAAATCCTTAATTCGGGTAGTTTTTTTCTCTGGTATGAAAGTAATGATAGATACCTTGAACTTGGAGAAGTCCATATATTGGATAATGTTATACATAACATTAACCGGGCCTTCGTTGCATAATGATGATACCAAGAAACAAACTTTAGTCATGCTCTCTTCCTTATTTTTCTTTACTGTCAAACTGTACCTGCAATAATAACGGACGGGTGAATCTATTATTGTTGATTTCTCCGTTTGTTTAACAATGTAAGATTTCCCTCTATTAAAGGGAAATCGAATACAAAGTTAACAGTTATTTCTTTAAAAACAGACGAATATATGATTTTTTTCAATTTGTATATTTATGATAGCGGATTTCTCTGAATTATTGTACATTTGCATACGTTTTTAAGATATTTTGAGAAACAAAGGGAATTATGAAAATAGCAATAGTTGGAACAGGCTATGTAGGCTTGGTAACAGGTACGTGTTTTGCGGAAATGGGTACAGAGGTGTTTTGTGTAGATGTGGATAAAAATAAGATCGATAATCTGAAGAAAGGCATCGTTCCCATTTATGAGCCGGGTTTGGATGAATTGGTGGCTCGTAATATGCAGGCGGGACGTTTGCATTTTACTACCGAGTTAAAAGAATGTCTGGATGAGGTGGAAGTCTTGTTTTCCGCAGTGGGGACGCCTCCAGATGAGGATGGAAGTGCGGACTTGAAATATGTGCTGGAGGTTGCTCGGACCGTGGGAAGATATATGAATAAATATATTTTGGTCGTTACTAAAAGCACGGTTCCTGTTGGTACTGCCCAAAAGGTAAAGCAAGCTATTAAAAATGAGCAAATTAAACGGAATGTAAATATAGAGTTCGATATTGCTTCTAACCCTGAGTTCTTGAAGGAAGGGGCTGCGGTAAAGGATTTTATGAGTCCGGACCGTGTAGTTGTAGGAGTGGAATCCGAGCGTGCCGAGAAATTGATGTCAAAGTTATATCGTCCGTTTTTACTGAATAATTTCCGGGTGATTTTTATGGATGTTCCTTCCGCTGAAATGACTAAATATGCGGCAAACGCAATGTTGGCGACTCGTATCAGTTTTATGAATGATATCGCTAATTTGTGTGAGATTGTCGGTGCTGACGTAAATATGGTGCGTAAAGGGATTGGAACGGATGCTCGTATCGGTAGTCGTTTTCTGTATGCGGGTTGCGGATATGGAGGTTCTTGTTTCCCGAAAGATGTCAAGGCGCTTATGAAGACCGCTGCCGATAGTGGTTATCAGATGCGTATATTGGAAGCGGTAGAGGCTGTAAATGAAGAGCAGAAGTCAATATTGTTTCGTAAGTTGGTGAAGCATTTTAACGGGGATATTAAAGGCAAGCGTATCGCTTTATGGGGGTTGGCGTTTAAGCCGGAGACAGATGATATGCGAGAGGCTCCTTCATTGGTTTTGATCGAAAAGTTAAGAAACGCCGGATGTCTGGTTTCGGCTTATGATCCAGTGGCTATACCTGAGGCTCAAAGACGTTTGCCTGAAGATGTGATTTCTTATGTTAAAGATATATATGAGGCTGTGATAGATGCGGATGCACTATTGTTGGTTACTGAATGGAAAGAATTCCGTATGCCTTCTTGGTCTGTTATTAAGAAATTAATGGCTACGCCTTTAATCTTGGATGGACGTAATATCTATGATAAGGCAGAATTGGAGGAGGCCGGTTTTATTTATCATTGCATAGGTCGGTAAAGACCTTTTGGTTGGAAATAAGTTATGGGGCTGTGTTGCAATTCTTTGCTTGACTCAACCCCATTGTCTATTTCATCAATTCTTTCTTTAACGAACACCCACTACATCCGCAACAAGGGTCTTTGGATTTGGGGGCGGCGAACATTCGATAAACCTTATATGCGATATATCCGATAATCGAGATACCAATAACGTAAACTGCTATATCTTGCCACATACCTATAAATTTACCTCCTATATATAACTAAATAAAACATAGGAAAGTTCTTAGCAAAATAAACCCACAAAGAAATTTCCCGTTTGATAAACAATGAAAGAAACGATCCATGCTAGGACACAAGTATAAATGATAACGAATATACCCCATTTCCATGAGCCAGACTCGTTGACAATAGCCGATATAGTCGCTATGCACGGAAAATAAATCAAGACGAAAAGCATTAAGCTAATCGCTATGAGCGGTGTGAATACCAAATTACCTTCCGCGTTACGGTCTTGCTTCAAACGCTCCGACAGGGCTTGGCTGTCATCATCGGCATTCCCCGTGTATAATACGCTTAACGTGCTGACAACAACTTCTTTCGCCGCCATACCGGTAAGTAGGCTTACACTCATTTTCCAATCGAATCCTAAAGGAGCCAAGATCGGTTGAATCGTCTGGCCGATACGCCCGATATACGAATTTTGTTGGTGGTCGATTGCCTTCAAGCGTTCTAACTCCTCTATCGTATCTGTTTTTTCTTGAGAATCCAACTCCGTATTTTCGATCTCCGCTATCTGGCGATCAAACTGATCTCCGCTCTCCGAATGTCTGGGGAAATACCCAAGGAACCAGATGATGATAGAAGCGACCAAGATGATACCTCCCATCTTGTGCAAGTATTGTTTCGCTTTCTCCCACATATGGATCATGATGGATTTGCCGGTAGGCATCCGGTAGGGGGGGAGTTCCATTACGAAAGGAACATCCTCCTCGTTAAACAGGAAGCGTTTGAAAAGACGGGCCATGATAACTGCCAGCAAGATTCCGGATACATATAAAGCTAATAACACAAAGCTGGCGTTCTTCGGGAAAAACGCCCCGGTCAGCAATACATAAACCGGCAGGCGGGCGCTACAGCTCATCAACGGATTTACCAACATCGTTATCATCCGGCTATTACGGCTCTCTATCGTACGGGAGGCCATGATAGCAGGAACATTACAACCGAATCCCATCACTAAAGGGATGAACGACTTTCCATGCAGTCCCATCTTATGCATGATCTTATCCATGATAAAAGCCGCACGTGCCATATATCCGGAGTCTTCCATGAACGATATGAACATATACAGAATCAAGATATTCGGCAGGAACACGATAACACCTCCCACGCCACCGATGATACCATCCACGAGAAGATCCTTCAAAGGTCCTTCCGACATATGGTTGCGCACGAAATTACCGATCACCTCGACCAATGCCTCTATCCATTCCATCGGATAGCCTCCCAAACGGAAAGTGGCCTCGAACATGATCCACATGAATAGGATAAAGATAGGGAAGCCTAAGACTTTATGCGTGACGAATAGATCGATGATCTGCGTACTCGTTGCCTCTTTGATCATATTTTGTTCGTAAGTCTCACGCAACGCTCCGGAAATAAAGCCATAGCGTGCGTTCGTGAATGCGGTCTCACAATCCTCTTGCAATAACTTTTCTATTAGGGCTGTATTACGGTCTCTTTCTTGGAAGATCGTTTCGGCACCGGGCAGCGTTTTTATAAATGTCTCTATCTCCCGGTCTCCCTCTAATAGCTTGATAGATAGATAGCGCTTTGACAAGCTTTTGGGTATATCCACGCTATTTTTCAAGGTCTTCCTAACGTTGCTGATCCCTTTCTCTAAAGACTCTCCGTAATTAATATGGATATGACGGATGACAGGATCTTCTTCTTCGTATACCTTGATTACACGGTTAAACAAATCCTCTATGCCAAAGCCTGTTTTACTTACGGTCGGGATAATCGGTGCCCCGATCATTTTCGCTAAGGACTCATGATCGAATTTATTACCATGGCGTTCCAGCTCATCATACATGTTTAAGGCGATTACCATGCGAACGTCCATATCGATCAGTTGGGCGGTCAAATATAGGTTTCGCTCCAGATTGGATGCGTCGATAACATTGATCACCACGTCTGGTTGCTCTTCATTCAAATGCTTACGCACGTATAATTCTTCCGGCGTGTAAGCGGATAGGGAGTAAGTACCCGGTAAATCTACGATGCGGAATGTATAGCCATTCTGTTGGAAGGTTCCTTCCTTGGCATCTACGGTCACGCCGCTATAGTTACCCACATGCTCATGTGCTCCGGATGCGAAATTGAAAAGAGAGGTCTTTCCGCAGTTCGGATTACCAACCAAGGCTACGTTAATTGTTTTTCCTTTATGTAATGCGATGGCTTGCAATTCATTGCCGGAAGGCAGGATAAAAGAGTCTGCACTCCTGTTCGTATCTTGTACCGAGGTAGCTTGTTCCTTCTCGAAATCCGCCGCGCTAACGACTTCGATCAATGCGGCGTCCGAGCGTCGCAATGAGACATCATATCCCATTACACGATAGTGAATAGGGTCTTTGAGCGGAGCGTTTTGTATAACGATCACTTCTTTCCCTCTGATAAATCCCATCTCGATAATGCGTTTGCGGAAAGCTCCGCGACCCATTACCTTTACTATAACACCTTTATCGCCTGTGCGAAGTTCTGATAATCTCATGTCCTATTAAATGTTACGCGAAGGTAGCTTGAAAACTTCGTACCACCAATACCAACTAATAGGTATTTTTTTATTTCCATGGGTTGTTTTTCGAGTATTTTATGTATGTTTGTGCCACAAATTTCAACTTTAGACAAATGAAACTACGAATTACTTTGTTCACCACCTTATTGGTTCTTCTGTCTGCTTGTTTTACAGGCTGTAAAAAAGAATTGAAGGATTTCTCTTTTAGTTATAGTATGGAAAGTGTAGATAACTACAAACTAATGGTTCTGTTTGATAGTGACAAGACATTCCGTATCGAGGAGTATAATTATTATATGGATAATTTCGCCAAGAAACGAGATCCTAAAATTATGGAGGGGACATTGACTGACGAGGAGTTTGCTTCTTTAAAACCGATTCTGCAAAAATGTAATTTCTTTAAGATGAAAGACTCTTATGGCTTTGAGGAGGAGACGAACCGGGATTTAGGGGATATCATGTATCAGGTTTCATTTACCACGGAAGGTAAGGAGAAATTTATCTCTATCCGTAATAGCGATACCGGACAATTTTCCGCTTCTTTCGTGAAGTTGATCGGTTTTATCAATACATTCTTGAATAATCATAAGAATGACTAAACGCTTTTAGCCGGAGATGGAGAATAAACGAAACCGGGTTCTATTGTGCTTAGGCTCTAATTGGGATAAAGAGAAAAATATGGAGCGCGCGGCGGAGATGCTGCGTGCTCATTTTGTTTTTATACAGTTTTCTCAGCCAGTTTATACGGAACCGATCGATTGTCCATTATCAACTACATTTTTGAATCGAGTGGCTGTTTTGTATAGCGAGGAGAGTCCGGCGCGAATAAAGGATGTCTTGAAAGATATAGAATGCTGCATCGGCCGTAAGCCGGAAGATAAATCTTGTGGGCGTGTGCCGATAGATATTGATTTATTGCAGTGGAACGACCAAATCTTGAAAGCAGAGGACTTGACCCGTGAATATGTTCTAGATGGCATCTGCTCGCTCCTTGCCGCAGGAGAGAATGATGAATGGTGCCAATAGAAAACCAAAGGAGCCGCTGTTGCGGATCAATGCGTTGATACCTTTGCATATCAAAGAAAGAACTGGGTTGTTTCGGTCTGCGTTATAAAATCCTTTCTCTACTTTAAGCTTGAACTGGTAGGGTGCCAATAAGTCCTCATAAGTCTGTATGGGAAGGATTCGTTCGGCCCAATTACCTGTAGCCGGATCGCAAGTATTGTATGGGTCTTCCGGGCTTGGTAAACTCTTTTTCTCGATCGCTTTTTGGATATCGGGATAGGTCAAGCCTCTAGTCTGCCGGGCCCATGTCTCTACTTCTTTTGGGGAGAAAGCCGGGCAAAGTTTCGTTATGAATTGCTCTCGTAATGTATAATAGTTGGGGGATTCCAAAGATCCACTTTCGCATCCGATCATCATCTTATGTAACCGTTGTTGGACATACGGGTTGAATGGTGTAGAGGCTGTCGTGAATAGTAGATACATGGAATCGTTTATATGGATTAAATCCTTGAAGAACAAAGATAAATCATAGACATGTTCTATCAGGTCCGTAGCGATTAAAAGTTGGGGGGAGACTTTGTTCCTTGCGCACCAGTCCGCAAGAACATCTGAATCTCCATGGAGTATGGTATCGGGGCCTATTCCTATTATTTGTTTCAATAGCTGGATCGTCTCCACGGAAGATGGGTTAAGATCAATATAAATAACTTGTCCTATTCCTATGGATTTCGCCAGAATACTAAGGAAGCCGGTTCCTCCTCCATAATCGATTAGCGTGACATCGGAGATAGGGGTTTGTATCGCTTGAAGTCCTCTTTGTAGGCAATCTGCGTATATATGCATGAAATAGCTTAACGCCGGCTTTAAGTTGCCGATGTATCGCTTATTATAATCGCTGATAGGTAATTTATTATAGTCGATCGCTTTCAAACGTTCGGTTAATGTATGTAATAAATCACTTCTATTCTCTTTCATCATATATCATCTTGTATAAACGTATCCCCTGATCTTCATTAGAAAAAGCAGGGAACAATAATTGTTTTCGTTTATCTATCGCCTCTTTATCTATAGGTAGGGCCATTAATTGTTCGCAAGCCCGTATCATCTCATCCGGCGTATCGGCGATATGGCATAAAGGATCTAATCCGCTACCCGCTAGCATGAGATGATTGACAATCGTATGCCTTCCGGCGAATAAGCTGTTCAAAAGCTTTAGTTTTAGGCCGGTATCTTGAAATGTGATTAGCATATGAATTTGTGCGTTGTGGATCAATGCGTCCATACGTTCCTTACTGGGATTTGCTTCTACTTTTATATGTGGGTAAGGAGCGGCTGCCTCTCGTATCAAACGGGTCGGGTTCATGCCCGCTATTATGCAGGTATGTTTTAATTGGCTGAAAACATGCTTGGTGAGAAATAACACGGCTCGCTCATTCTCGATAACGGATAACTTGCCATGATATAAAATATAATCGGATTTTCCCGGTTTGGCCGTAATCCGGTTATTCTCGTGGAAACAAGGAACGAACTCGATCCTTTGATTGGGAAATTGTTTTCGTAAATAGTCTGCGTCTGTCGTGGATACGGCGATTATCAGATTTGCGTACTGTGCTACTTTCTGATAGGCTTGGAAGCGCATGGCCTCGATCTTGAAAAAGGCATTGCGAACCAATCCTTTGCCAGACTTTGCCAAGTGGCGATAATAATCGTGCTCGATATTGCACTCCCGGAATATCTTCATCCGGTTTCTTAAACGGGGATCGTCCATATAATAGCAGGAGTGGAGGCCCTCAAATAAGATCGGGTAATCATTTTGTAAAAGATTCTCGATCAAGCGATGATCTTTACGGCTATATACATTGTAAGGGAGCCATGTTAAATTAGCGATTACCCCGGTACGGCGTTTATAATAGAAAACCTTGTCGCAAATGCTTTCTAATTCCGGTGCGTGCGGACGTTCATATTCGAAACAATGTAATATGAGTTTCACGCCGCATGCATGCAAGGCCTCCAGTTTATAATACACATCAATGACCCCTCCGTAATTGGCGGGATAAGGTATATTGAACGATACTATGTTGAGGTATTTATCCATCTGCTTAAATCTCCTCAAATATACGCGCAAATTGGCTAGCTTGCTCTTTCCGGGAATAATTCGATAGCTTATCCCGATTGACGGGCGAGGTCGTATATCCTTTTTCCTGCCATTCCTCATAGTAATGTTTCAAGAAATCGTACACCTCGTCTACCCGGGTTGCGGCCAGTCCGGAATGGGTCTCCTTGATGGCTTCGGCGAGGTAAGCCTCGTCACTCTGTACGCATAAGATGGGTTTTTCTACCGCAAGCGATTCAAAGAACTTAGTTGTCATGAAGCCTTTTGGACCAGACGTGTCAAACTTATTCGTCAAGGAAAGCAGCACCGAGCTTTTGTTCAAGATGAGGGGAATATCGGATGCCGGTACATACTCATGGTAATCCATGAAAGATTGCACCCCATGTTGTTCGGCCTCTTGGCGGATGATGGAGCGGGACTCTTGATCGGTATACCATACAACTCGAAAAGTTTCGGGGATAATGACCTTGTCCTCCGTAAGACGGGCGATGGCCGCAAATAATAACTCCGGATTTCGGATCGCTAAACTTAACAACCGTCCGGTATAGGTAATGATAAACCGGGAGGTCTTGATTTGTTGCGGATAGAACAACTCGGGATCGAATCCGTTATAAATCAGTTTTACATTGGGATTATATTGTTTAAGTACCTCCACGTGCCAAGGCGATACGGTCGTGACACAATCCGCTACCTCCAAAGCGTTATTCCGCTTTCTAAGTAACCGTTTGCGAAATCGCTTTGTGATGAATGCGTCTAGCCATGAAAATGTATGGAATTTATGCGATATATATTCGTTGGAGGCGTATTGCTCGATAATATCTCGTAAATCCACGACGAAAGGGAGGTTGGTATGGATCGCTAACGTCTTGGCGGCGGTTAAAGGAAAGGTACGGTATGTGCTACACAATATTCCTTTGTACTGGTTGGTCTTTATTAAGGGAATACATGCGTTGATTATTTTCATGTCTTTATAACCAAACAAGATGTCTAGAAACATGACCCACATCCATTCGATATGCTTTGAGATCTTTCCTGATGCTTTGTAGTAGCGGACGCAATACACGTCCGCATACCCCGTAAGGAATTCGAATGTATTGTCTTCTATGTATTCTGTCACTACGGTAACTTCCCATCCCATGCGTGTCAAATATTTGCATAGATATCCCATTCTGGGGGCGAAAGCGGGTGGGAACATATCACATATGATAAGGAGTTTATTCATGGATTCAATCAGGGTTATAAGAATAGACGAATGACTTCAAACGCTTCCGCATAGGTACATCCTGCTTGGACGCCCCGTGCTCTTGCTAATGAATAGATAAAGTCCTTGGATAGATAATCTCTCGCTCCTTGCGATTTATAGGCTTTCAATGATTCTACCTTTGCGTCGATATGGCGCTCTTCCAGCCTTACAAAACATTGTGTATTGAATGTCAGGTTGTTCCAGATTAACTCATAACCTAATATATTCGTGTTTTTGAACGCTCGTAGACCCTCTTGGGCGATCGTCGTATGATCTTGGTGGATGTCGTGCAAGCTAGGGATGAAGACTAGGTCAAAATCGGATACTTTTTTCAGGCGTATTAACTCCTCTAATATCTCTTGTCTTGCGTATCCCAGTTTTCTTACTTCGTAATTGTATATGATTAGGTTTCCCGGTTCTATACCTAAGGTCTGGGTCGCTTGCTTGACCTCTGTCTTCAAGATATCTTTCGGAAAACCTTCGGGAACCGATTGCTGTGCGGTGGAGAAAGCCACATAGGTCACTTTTTTACCATCTTCTATCAGGCGTGAGATAGTTCCCCCCAACCCAAGTTCCCCATCATCCGTATGAGGGGCGAGGACTAAAATATTTTTACAATTAGTAATCATTCTTTCTGATTTATTTGAATACAGGGATTTTGTTGTTTTCACTGCTTCGCTAATTCTTTTAATAGCTGGGCGTATAATTTACGTAAATAACTTCCGGACCCTTCTTGTACGGAGTCATTATGCCATAGTAAAACCAATTCACCTCCTACATTATTTACTTGTTCCACTAAATTCCGGCAATAGGTTAAAGCCCTGTCAAAATCCAGTCCCATATATTTTTCCTCCTCTAGGGTACAATCCATTATAATAAGCGGATGTAGTCGGAGAGGAGATAGCCGGCGGGTGATCGGATTGATCCAACGAACCGGGTAGCAAGTCCCTAACCGGAATCCGGAGACATCGGCATACCCCATGGTGAAATCGTCCGTAACCCCAGCAGCCTCTATTTGGTCCATATCTTCCGGTTCCCGGATAGCCAAGAAATGATGACGGTTGAACCGAACATTTTTACCGATATGATCTTCCAGACCGGTTTTCTCTTTCCGGATAAGGCTGGGAGTCGTACCCGCTTGGTAGCTACTATGCAAACCAATAGTTACATTATGCTCTAGAGCACTTTTTATCAATTTACGAATATCTTTATTCCTCAAATCGTAATGAGGTTTGTCGTGCTTGGCTTTCCCCCCGTTCCGGATAAATAGGATAGGGTGACATTGTTCCTTCCCGATCAAATCCTGAAGGATACTATTCTGGCGGAAAAACCAAGGGAAGGTATAAAACGGGTCTTTCTCAAGGGTACCGAATTTACCTTGAAAGGATTTATATAAACCTCTTCTATCTCTAATAGACCGTATCAAACCTTTCCACGAACGATATAGAGTCGGAGAATCTACGTCGTGCGTGAGGTAGATCTTCCGGATTTGCTTTTTTACCTCGGGTACACGTAACCGGGATTGGCGTAGCCAACGATGAAGCAGCATGCGATATTCATCCACGATCGGACGATGCAGGAAACCGGCCCGGTAGGGCAAGGACTCTTTACCGGGAAATCTTCCATGCTCATCCCGAAGTCCACGCCGTACCATCTCCTCGTATCTGGAAATGAGAAAATAAGTACTTGCGATGATATCGGCATGAACCACCCATGTATCTCTTACCCATTCCTCTTTCGGCGAGCCGAATAACAAGGGGATACCTTGAACCTCTTGCAAAGGGAGTTCCGGTAAGGAAGCAGGAGTCCCGTATGTTTGTCCATCAAAGAAGCCGGATGGAATGATAACGACGTTATATCGGTCGAATTTATTGGGATCAGCCGTGTACCCGATCGTTTCCACCAGTTCGCTAGGGACATCATCTCCTACAAGAAAACGTATTATATAATGTAAAGTGCGATTTTTCATACCCATTTGCTTAGTTTAATGCGTGCTCTGTCTAATAAACTCAATTTCCCCCTAGATATTGTGAAAAATGGGGTTTGGATAGCTCCGAACTCGCGGAAGAAACGTTCTACTCCGGGTAGCATAGACCCTTCGAAATCAAATACCGTCGTAAATTGAGAAACGAAATGAAGACATTCCCACAGGACGTAGCTTTGCGCTCCGGAACCTCTATAGACCGGATTTCCTCCTCCAGCGAGATAGTAAGCCGATCGATCTTGCCATACGATGAAAGCGGCCGCATGTAAATGGCCTTGCTCGTCATAACCTCCCCATAAATCACCTTGTCCTCTTTGTCGGCAAGTGGCGATCAAGTCTTTCAGTACATTCGTGTCTTCCTTGATTCGTACATGCTGGCGGTCAAATGTTTGGGCTTGTACAGCTAGGAACTCATTCAAAGGAATCCCTTTTTTTACGGATATATGGTATTTATTCTGCGCTTTCGTAATATTTCGCCGGATATTGGGGCTCATATTCTCCCATACCGCTTGATGATCCCGGATATTTTTTAATAAATAGGTATAACGTGTCGTTTGGTTATATCCCGCCCAATAAAACGGAAGCCAATCCGTGATGTCATAATTGAAATTTTGCAGGAAGTGCGGATAGCGTTTTAGTTCTTCCGTGAATTGTTTGCATAGTTCTTGACGTCGTCCTAACTCGGTCGTATATTTCGTGTCGGAGGAACTTGCGGTGAACCAAGGGCCCATTGTTTGGGTGTAAGAAGGCATTGAGACAATATCGGAATGGGGGACGTAAAGGGGGAGGGTTGCCTGTATCTTTCCCTTTTGTTCTATAAGCAAGACATCCCATTTTTTTTCTCCGCAAACCGTATCCAACCACCAGTCATGTGAGAAGATCGGTATATTTTTTTCAGTATTGCAAAGTAAACGATATTTGTCTTTATTACTCATTACAATTTCGTATAGGGGCGGGGGGTGCCCGCCCCCGCAAATTACTTGTTGGCTTTTAATGCCTCAAATATTAATTCGGATAATTCGTCTGCCAATTCGGGATTGTCCTCGACACATTGTTTTGCCGCATCACGACCTTGTCCCAATTTGGTATCATTGTAGCTGTACCACGAACCGCTCTTCTTGATGATATTCAGTTCAGAGCCAAGATCGATGATCTCTCCGGAACGGGAGATACCTTGACCGAACATGATATCGAACTCTGCCTTGCGGAATGGAGGAGCCACCTTGTTTTTTATGACTTTCACACGCACTTGGTTACCCTTGATCTCGTCACCATCTTTCAGCTTTCCAATACTACGGATATCCAAACGGACTGAGGCGTAGAACTTCAACGCATTACCACCAGTCGTCGTTTCCGGGTTCCCGAACATTACGCCGATCTTATCACGCAATTGGTTGATGAAGATACAGGTCGTATTCGTCTTATTGATCGCAGCTGTCAATTTACGAAGGGCTTGCGACATTAAGCGAGCTTGCAGACCCATCTTGCTGTCTCCCATATCGCCCTCAATCTCAGCTTTAGGAGTCAAAGCGGCTACGGAGTCGATAACAATGATATCTACGGCGGATGAACGGATCAACTGCTCGGCTATTTCCAAGGCCTGCTCACCGTTATCCGGCTGGGAGATCCATAGGTTCTCTACATCAACGCCTAACTTTTCAGCATAGAAACGGTCAAAAGCATGCTCCGCATCGATAAATGCGGCGATACCTCCTTTTTTCTGAGCCTCGGCGATCGCATGGATCGCTATGGTTGTCTTACCGGAAGATTCCGGACCATAGATCTCGACGATACGTCCTTTCGGATATCCGCCTACGCCCAGCGCTGCGTTTAAAGCGATAGAGCCTGTCGGTATCACCTCGATATCCTCGATGTTTTCATCGCCTAGTTTCATGATCGAACCTTTTCCGTAGTTCTTCTCGATTTTATCCATTGCCGCACGTAAAGCCTTTAGCTTATCCGTGTTAGCGGCTGGTTTACCACCTTCTTCTTTCGCTTTTTCTTCGAACAAATTTTCTTCTTTTGCCATATGTGTCCCTTATAAATTAAGGATTTGATTTGCATGGTCTTTTGTCTTCACCTCTTTCGGCCCGATGATATTAGTAACAATACCTTCCTCGTTAATGATAAAGGTGGTCCGGAGAGTCCCCATGTATGAACGTCCGTACATTTTTTTCTCAGCCCACACACCAAACTGTTCTTGTAAGGTCGTGTCTGTGTCCGCTATTAAACGGAAAGGTAAGTTTTGCTTTTGTATAAAGCCTTGATGCGATTTGGCGCTATCTTTGCTTACTCCGATGATCTCGAAGCCTTTCGCTTGTAAGGCTTGATAGCCGTCACGTAAGCTGCATGCTTCCGCCGTGCAACCGCTCGTGTTATCTTTCGGATAGAAATAGAGCGCTACTTTTTTCCCTTTATAGTCACTCATCTTTACCTCTTTACCGTCTTGATCGGTTCCCAAAAACTCGGGAACCTTATCGCCTATTTGTACTGCCATATTACAATTCTAAGTCAATGTTAAACAATTCATGCCAAGGCAAACCTTGCTCATTTAGCTCTTTCATGAATGGGTCCGGATTGAATTCCTCTACATTCCATACTCCCGGTTTCTTCCAAATGCCTTGCATAAATAATTTGGCGCCGATCATGGCGGGAACACCGGTGGTATAACTAACACCTTGCGCTCCTGTCTCTAGATAAGCGGCATGGTGGCTACAGTTGTTGTATACGTAATAAGTTAATTCCTTACCGTCCTTGATACCACGGATGCGGCAACCGATGGAAGTCTCGCCAGTATAATTCTCTCCCAGATCACCCGGGTTCGGCAATACGGCTTTTAAGAATTGGATCGGAACGATTTCCTGCCCGTTGTAAAGGATCGGGTCGATACGAGCCATACCGATATTTTGGATGACACGTAGATGAGTCAAGTATTCCTGTCCGAAAGTCATCCAGAAACGAGCCCGTTTGAGGGTCGGGAAGTTTTTGGTCAAACTTTCCAATTCCTCGTGATACATCAAATACGATTCTTTCGGTCCTACATTCGGATAATTCAAGGCTTTATGTACGCTTAACGGATCGGTCTCCTTCCATTCCCCATCCTCGAAATATTTGCCACGTTGAGTAATCTCACGGATATTGATTTCCGGATTGAAATTGGTAGCGAATGCCTTATGGTGATCTCCTGCGTTGCAGTCTACGATATCCAGATAGTGTATCTCGTCGAAATGATGCTTTGCCGCATAGGCTGTATATACGCCGGTAACCCCCGGATCGAAACCACATCCCAAGATAGCGGTAAGACCGGCTTTCTCGAAACGATCTTTATAGGCCCATTGCCAGCTGTATTGATATTTGGCTTCATCAAGCGGTTCGTAGTTGGCCGTATCTAAATAGCTAACGCCGTATTCCAGACAAGCATCCATGATATGCAAGTCTTGATAAGGTAAGGCCAGATTTACCACCAAATCCGGTTTGAAGGCGTTAAACAAGGCAACAAGCTCTTGCACGTTATCTGCGTCTACCTGTGCGGTTTGCACTTTTACGTTCTTGATATCGGCGGCGATCTTGTCGCATTTACTTTTCGTACGGCTAGCTACCATGATATCCGTGAAGACATCCGCATTCATCGCTATTTTCTTAACAGCAACGGTACTTACGCCCCCTGCACCAATAACTAATACTCTTCCCATTTACTAATAGAATTAATCTTGTTAATATACAGTTTACAAGGTTTTCAACCAATGGACAAATATACGGCTTTTCCTTGACAATCCCTATAAAAGATTTATTTATTCATTTTAGAAGGGATGAAAGGAAAGAAAGATACAGCTAATGAATGTGAATACTGAAAATAGTCGTACTTTTGTCACATTTACTGTTTAAAGTTTGGACATGAGATTTTTAAATTATGCCGGGGGTGTTTTTATTCTGCTCTTATTGGCGTTGGGGTGCAAACCCGAGGCGAAGCGGAGCCGTGTGCTTGTGATCCAATCTTTTCGGTGGGATGACAAGAACTATCTGGAATTAAACTCGGATATCCGGAAAGAACTGAGAAAAAACCGGGTGAATGCGGACATCCGCACGTTTTATCTCGATTGTGAGTGCTATATGGCTGAGGAGGAAGAGGAACGGATGTATAACTTTATCGATACGATACGTCTTTGGAAGCCCGACATCATATTGGTGAATGATGATCAGGCTACCTATACGTTGATGAAATGCGGCCATCCTTTTGTAAAGAAAGTTCCGGTTGTTTTCTCTGGCGTCAATTTCCCTAATTGGGATTTGCTGGAAAAATATCCGAACGTAACAGGTAGTTGGGACAAGATTGATTATAAGGAAAACCTTCGTTTGATCGATCAGCAAATGGGAAAGTCTCGCATTTATATCAATTATGATAAGACCTCCTTAGGGCAGTTGGCTTTCCGGGAGTTGATAAAAGCGGTCGATACGAGCCGATATGTATTGAATTATAATCAATTGGCTTTCCAATTAAATGACCCGGACTTTAAGGTAGATTCCATGACGTTTAGAACCGAGATGAGAATGAAGGCGATACGTCCTTCGAAAAATGTAATTCATTTCATGCCTTTTCGTAAAGCCAATGGGGAGTTTTTATTGAGTAATATTAATGGTACCTATCCTTATTGCGTATTTTTCAATATCCGTTATGACTATACATCCGCAGGTTTGTCTAAGATGTTCGTGACTCCTTCATTTACGGCGGTGCGGGAAATCTTTAATATAAACGTGGAAGTTCTGGGAGGCTATTTTTGCTCGAATCGCATACAAGCGGCGGAACAGGCTCGGTTGGCGGCTAAAATTCTTTCCGGTACGCCTGTCTCTTCCGTTCCGATCGTAGAGAGTCCTAAAGAGTATCTGTATGATTGGGGGGAGATGCAACGTTTAGGTATCTCAAAGGAGGAGGTCCCTACTAATGTTCACATCATCAATATGCCTATTTCTGAACGGTATAAGATTGGGGTTTTTATCGCCTCTTCCTTGGGCGTGATCTTATTGCTGGCATTGATCGGTTATTTGTTTTATCTCTATTGGCGGGAAGCAAGACGAAGGAAAGCGGTGCTCGCTAATTTAAAGCAAGAGAAGGAGCATCTTTCTTTAGCGTTGGAAGGGGGGAATATATTCGCTTGGAAATTACAGTCTGGTACCTTCCGGTTTGACAACGAGTTCTTTAGCTATGTGAATATTTCTCCCCGGGAAATTCCTTTGGATGAGCTGTACGAGATGACTCATCCGGACGATAGGCAGAGTTTGCGCTCCTTGATTGATTTCATTTGTACGGGTACGATCTCTCATCATATCCTTCAATATCGTTGCGATTTTAACGGGAAAGGTTACCAATGGTGGGAATTTCGTTACGGAAGCTTAGAGGATGCGAATGATGGGTATGTAATCAATGGCTTATGTTTGAATATCCAAAATATCAAGGATACGGAGGAGGTCTTGATCTCTGCGAGGGAAAAAGCCGAGGAGTCGGATCGGATGAAGTCGGCTTTCTTGGCGAATATGAGCCATGAGATCCGTACGCCGCTGAATGCGATTGTCGGTTTCTCGAATTTAATGAACTCGGAAGAGGTCTTGGAGCCGGAAGAGCGTGAGCAGTTCGTGAAGTTGATTAATACGAACTCCGACTTACTATTGAAACTGATCAATGATATTTTAGATCTTTCCCGTATGGAATCTGGAAAGATGAGTTTTGTTTTCGATCGCCATGATTTGAATGTCTTGATCAATGAAATCTATTGTACTTTCCAGTTGATGATGCCCGAGGGGGTAGAGCTACGCATGCGTGTCCCCGAGATCCCGGTGGTTGTGGCGGTAGATCCTTATCGGCTGAAACAAGTATTGTCTAATTTTATCAATAATGCCATCAAGTTCACGACTTCGGGCTATATAGAAGTGGGATACTATTTCTGTACGAAAGGCGACTGCCTTCATATCTATGTAGAAGACACTGGTATCGGTATCCCTGAGGAGAAACAGAAGCAAGTTTTTGATCGTTTTTGCAAATTGGATGAGTTTGCGCAAGGCACCGGACTCGGACTGGCGATTTGCCAAGTGATAGCGCAGCGTTTCGGCGGTGAGATACAATTGAAGTCGGAATATGGTAAAGGTAGCCGTTTTATGCTAACTTTGCCTAAAGAACGTATAGGTTGACAAAGCATGGAACAAATAGAGGAACTTTCACGATTTATCAAGGAACATGCGTCGGATGATTTGAATCGTCTGTTGCTTTCCGCCTCTCGTTATCCGGGGATCGATATCCCTTTCGTGGTGGATCAATTAAAATCTCGGCGGCAGATCAAGGATAAACTACCTTCATGGTATCAAAACGATCGACTGGTTTTTCCGGCGAAGATAGCGGCGGAGCAATGTTCCTCGGAACAGACTGCCTTGTACAAACAGAGGTTGGTAGATCCACAGGCACATGTATGTGATTTGACTGGTGGATTGGGGATCGATAGCTATTTCTTCTCCCGGAAAGTACGGCAGGTTACTTATATCGAACGCTTTCCCGCTTATTGCGAGGCGGCTATCCATAATTTCAAGGTGCTAGACGTTGGTAACGTAACGGTATTGAATGGCGATTCTACGGAGTTGATAGATAAGATCGATGGAATAGATGTGTTTTATATCGATCCGGCTCGTAGGGGAGAGGGGAATAAGCGGATTTTTGCGCTGCAGGATTGCGAGCCGGATTTGACAAAGTTGGTTCCTGTCTTGTTTGGTCATGCCCCTAAGGTGATCGCTAAATTATCTCCGATGGCGGATATTCATATGACGTTGGATTTGCTTCCGGATGTGACAGCCATACAGGTGCTTTCGGTGAAAAATGAATGTAAGGAGCTTTTGTTTGTGTTGGAGCGAGGCTCGAAAGGCGGGAGTCCTCAAATCTGTTGCGTGAATTTCACTTCGGAGGAAGAGCCGGAATTGTTTGTGTTCTCATTGGTGGAAGAACGGGAAGCTGTCGCTTCCATCCGTGGAGAAGTCAAGCGTTATTTATACGAACCGAACGCTTCCATCTTGAAGGCGGGTGCGTTTAAAGCGGTCGCCACTCGCTTTGGATTGAATAAATTGCATGTCAACAGTCATTTATATACGTCGGATGAGGTTGTCCCTAGTTTTCCGGGACGTTCTTTTGTGGTAGACGAAGTGATCCCCTTTACGAATAAACAATGTAAGACCTTGTCGAGGCAGATTCCCCAAGCGAATATCACAGTCCGTAATTTCCCCCTCTCGGTGGATGAGTTACGTAAGCGAACTAAAATTGCGGATGGAGGAACTATCTATCTTTTCGCTACTACTCTGGAAAATGGGGATAAGGTACTTATCAAAACTCATAAGATATAGGATACTGCATAGGTGCTGCAGCATTACTGCATAAGGGTTGCAGTACTACTGCTAGGCCTGTTGCAGTACTACTGTAAGGCTTGTTGCAGTACTATTGCAAAGCCTGTTGCAGTGATATCCGAAGGGATATAAAAAAGTGTATGATGTTATCACCATACACTTTTTATGATATGAGGTTTATATTACTTCAATAGATTCGCACGCATTTCCTCAATCTTAGCTTTTGACTCACGAGCCGTATTTATGGTTGCTACCATTCCGCTTAACGGAGCGATTGTAGTCCCTAATTGCTCCAAGTCAGGATAATATTTAGCTAAGTCGGCTGTGATCTGCTGGATGATACCGATACGTTTTTCCATATTCTCGCTCAAACCGGCGGAAATAGCGTCGCCTTTAACAACCAAGCCCGGATTTGCGTATACAATGGCATATTCTACAGCCATGCCCCCTAACAACTCAAGCTCAACGTCAGCCTTATCATTTTCCATCATAGCGTCGATCAATTTGTTTTCTTGGTTTTTCATGAATTTGCTTAACTCCTCTTTGCTGGCGTTAGCGGGAGCGGACTCTTTCATGATGTCGATAGCGAATGGAATGTCCAGATCCGTAGTCAATTTAACCAATACGTTCTCGATATCTGTAGTCGGCTTTTTCATAGCCTTCAATACGTTCAAGTCTGCGAAGTAGATACCGCAAGCACGTGCTTTCTGGGCTTGTGTGTTCAATTCGGAAACCTTGCTGACCGGCAACATAAAATCAGTATTAGCGACAGAGATCGTAACCTCGCCGGTAGATACTTTGTAAGGCAACTCCGAATCCGGCATATCTTTCAAGAAACGAGTAACCTCGTCTTTCAACTCGGCAGTAAGCAGACCTTTAGATACTTCTCCTGCGATAGCTGCTTCTTCCTCTACTTTTTGCTCAGCGGCGTCTTGTTTTTTACTGCTGTTGCAAGATACCATTCCAAATGTAATCGCTGCTATGGTTAGCAGGCTAACAAAACTCTTTTTCATGTTATTCTTTATTTTTAGATTATATATTTTGTCATTAATCGCTCCCTTTGTTTAAATACTTGCCGGGAAACTCTGCGAAGATAGATATAATTACCAATAAAGCAAAGATTCCTAACATTAATAAATTAAATGTAAAAGTAGAAAATGTATAACCGGCGAATTTTTTCTCATGACTATAGAAAGGCGCACGTCCCCAATTATTGTCCGGTTCCAGATAAATCTGCCCGATTTTAGGGTAGATCCGGTTGTGGGCCTCCTTATAGAATTGGGTACTGGTTGAGTTGAGTACCAGCTCCTCGATGGCTGAGTTATGATGTTCCTTTTTCAAGGTGTTCAACCATTCGGAGCCGTGTTCTTGAATGACCTCTTTCCGTTTTTTCTCTAATAACGCCGTGAAATTATCGCTACGGGTATGCAGGGCTTTTTCTACTTTATCCATATAGCTCTCGTAACTCTCTTTGGACGTATAGGGGGCGATACGGGCGGCACGGGATAGTACGGCCAGTTCGTTGTGGATCGTCCGGGTGTTCTTTTCCCGTTTCTCCGGGATCAGGTTGAGGCTGTTTATGAGGCTGCGCACCTCGTCAGCATGGACATTCCGGTAATATTGCGCTAGGAACTTTTCTTTCTCGACCGTGAAAAATAGGCGGTTGTAGCTGTTGTTCCGGAATTGTTCCGTAACCAACGCCTCGAATGCCCAACGTGAGGGAATAACCTCACCGATAAGGGGCACTATGTTCCGGCTGGATGCGCTTCTGCTCAAATCGTCGAACTTGACAACTAAGCCGCAAAGTAAGATCTGCGGGATTAAAAGCAGCGGTATCGTTATATAGATCGCTACGATCGAGTTTAGGGATTGCGATAGTACCAAACCTGTCAGGTTGGCGAGGAATGAGGTTGCCCATAGCGTGATCCACCAAGTAAGGAACATCTCGCTTCCAATGCCTATCAATAAATTTCCTACCACTATGAATAGCAAACTTTGGATCGCTGAGATACAAAGCAGGTAGAACATCTTTGACGAGAGATAACTGCCTCGGCTCAATCGCAAGAATCGTTCTCGCTTTAGGAGCGTCCGGTCCTTGATGATCTCTTCGGCGCTGATACTTAATCCCGTGAAAGTAGCGACAATCACCGCCATGAAAATGTAGGATACCAGATTTTTGTTCGCCAGCAAAGAATACCCGTCATCGGGTACGAAGCGGGTGAGCAGGGCCACGATCACCGCCAATAAAGGAGTCTCCAGTAAGGCGATGCACAAGTACTGCTTATTGGTCAGCTTGGTCTTTATGTTTCTTTCCAAGAAGATACAGAATTGCTTCCAGATCGAGGGCTTCTGCTGATGATTCGGGGGCAGGGGGGTAGGCTTAACCTCTTGGAACTTCGGGCGGGAAGCTACATATAACTCATGCCATTCTTTTGAAGTTATCTTCCGGATGTTTGTCTGGTTTCCGCTATCGTCTATCTTTTTTGCGTCGATAATGGTTAGGATTAGTTCCGGATTGATATTTCCGCAGGTGCCGCAAACACTGATGTCTTGATCTGTATAATTGGCGATCCGTTTGAAATAGGTGATCGCCTCGATCGGGTTACCGTCGTAAATCGGGTAACCGCCGGTATCTAATAACCATAGGCGGTCGAACAGTTTATAGATCTCGGACGAAGGTTGGTGGATATTGACAACCACGAGCCGTCCCCGGTGTGTTTGTTCCTTTAACAGCATGATGACCTTTTCGGAATCGGTGGACGAGAGGCCGGAGGTAGGCTCATCCAAATAAAGGATCGCCGGCTCACGGATAAGTTCCAGTGCTATATTTAAACGTTTACGTTGCCCTCCGCTGATCGTTTTCCGGATTGGAGACCCGACGGCCAAATCCCGGATCTTGCTCAGATCCAAATCCTCCAGTATCGTATTGACACGATCCTCGATCTCCTTTTTGGTCAGGTTGGCGAAACAAAGGCGGGCGGTATACCATAGATTTTGGAATACGGTCAGCTCCTCGATCAGCAAGTCATCCTGAGGCACGAAACCGATCAATTGCTTGCATTCCGGATCACTCAGCGGATGTCCGTTCAGGCATACATTTCCCTCTCCGGGGATAATATTCCCATTTAAGATGCTTAACAAGGTCGACTTACCAACGCCGCTTCCTCCCATGATGGCTACCAACTGGCCAGATTCAAGGTTGAAAGAGAAATTGTGCATACCGTTCTCGCTATTCTTGAAGCTGAACTCGATATCCCTCCCGGTTAATAAAATACGTTCCTTATGCTCATTCTGATTGAATACATCGAGGACATCACTATAATAAACCGGCAAGAATAGTGGGCTTTTGATTACGCTGCTGCGTTGCCAGCCATAGAAGATACCGGAAGTAAGCGGGATATCGTTCATGAATACCCGTCCGCTGCCTTGGTAGATAAAGACCATTCGGTCGAACCGGGTCAGTCTCAACACCCGTATCTCGCCCTCCAACCCCCTTCTGTAGATATGGTTGACGTCTTTATCGCTATCATCAGCGTTGATCGTAAGTATGGAGGGGGATTTTTTACCGACTACAAAGGCGTATAGGTTGTCGAAGGTATCCGTATCGATATTGAATATCGTAGCGATCTTATGGAAAATGGCTAAGTTCTCGTTCAATCCTTCATTGTTGCCATGGGCGAACTCCATGAAACGGAGAAGAAGCAATAGTTGGTCTTCCGCGATCAATTTGGGCTTGAGCTGGTTGCATACGTTAATAATAACGCTTTCTCTATCGATGTCGAACTCCGGGTCATCGTAAACACTTTGTATCTCTTCAAATAGCTCCATATATTCTTTATGGGAGCGGATACCAAAGTGACTGGTTAAGTAAGAATTGACAGCTTGACGTGCTTGATCACTTTCTATTTTTGCCAAGGACGCAAATATAGCGAACAAGTTTAGTAGCCCATTGAGTATAGTTTCATTCATTCATCAAAGTATTGTTTCAAATGTCTTGCAAAGATAAGGTAAGTGAAACAAAAAACAGGTCGAATGTTAGACTTTTTAAGCGGTCAAGTGAATAACATGATCAATAATTGGGCAGAAATCACCCGGATGAACATGGATAACGGGTAAACCGTAGCGTAAGATACGGAAGGCTCGTCACCCTCGACGGTCGTATTGGCATAACTCAAGGCCATCGGATTGGCCATGCTTCCGCATAGCATACCTATGTTGTGGGCGTAATCTAACTTGAAGAATTGCGAGGCGATGAACCCGACGATCAAGACCGGTACGATCGTCAATAGGAAACCGAGACCGATCCATAACAATCCCTCGGCACGGAAGACGGTCTCGAAGAAATGAGCTCCGGAGTCGATTCCCAGTCCCGCCAGATAGATCACTATACCGAACTGCCGCATCATCAGGTTTGCGCTCTGGGTGGTATAAGTCGTTAGGTGGAAACGGGGGCCGAACGCACCCATCAAGATTCCAACGATGATCGGTCCTCCGGCGATACCCAGCTTGATGGGGGTACTCATTCCCGGTATGGCGATTGGGATCGCCCCGATTAATACGCCCAGCGTAAGTCCTACGAATATGGCAAGCAGGTTGGGGTTATCCAGCCGTTTCAGCTCGTCTCCCAATATCTTACCCACGTTATTCACGGAATTGGCCTCGCCTACGATCGTTAGTTTATCCCCAATCTGTAGACGGAGGTCACGGGAGGCCACCAGATCGATACCCGCACGGTTTACCCGGGTGATGTTGATCCCGTATAGGTTGCGGAGCCGGAGCGAGCCTAGCTTTACCCCGTTTACCCGGTTGCGGGTTACGACGATACGGCGGGAGATCAATTGGCTGTCGATAGCGTTCCAGTCAATATCTTCCTTATTCCAGTCCGTAGTCTCTTGTTCTCCGAAAAGTACCTTGATGGATTCGACATCCGCCTTTACGGATATGATAAGCAAATGGTCTTTTTCCTTTAAGATGGTTTCAGAGGTAGGGATCGTCACCTTTCCGTTCCTCCAGAGGCGGGAGATCACGAAATGTTTCTCTGTCAATTTCATGACTTGCTGGATGCTCTTATTGTAAATAGAGGGGTTTAATACCTGAAATTCCGCTACGTTTGTTGTCGTGTCTTGCTCCTTATGCGTGCTCTGTGTCTTTTTTGCGAATAAGGACCTCAAGATGATAATAGCGAGAATTACGCCTACGACACCTAATGGATAAGCTACGGCACAGGCCAGAGCCATATCCGTTACGTTCCTCGTATTTTCCGGATCCATTTGTAAGAGCGCTTGCTGGGCGGCACCTAGGGCCGGGGTATTCGTTACGGCACCGGATAGCAACCCTACCATAACGGGGACGGAAATTCCTGTTATCCAATGAAACACCAACGTCAAAATCAGTCCTAAAGCGATCACCCCTAATCCCATCGTATTCATTTCCACCCCGCCTTTTTTTAGGGAAGAGAAGAAACCGGGACCTACCTGCAATCCCAAGGTATATACGAAAACGATAAGCCCGAAGTTCTGAGCGAAGTTCAGCATGTCCTTATTTACGGTAATGCCCAGATGCCCTGCCATAATACCGGCGAAGAATACAAAAGTGATGCCTAATGAAATGCCGAATATCTTTAGCCGCCCTAAATACACACCAACCGCCGCCACGATAGAAATGACGGCCACGGCCTGTATCATCGAGGGTTCTGTAAGCGTCTCAAGTAACCAATTCATAAGAGTTTCTTTTTTGCTTTAGAAGCGCAAAAATATATAAAACAAAGCAATTAAAAAAATTGTAGTATCTTTGCCCACGAAATAACGATGATACAGGGTGAGGGAAACGATGGTTAAATATATAAAGTGGTTGCTGCCGGTACTTTTTATTGCGTATTATAGCAGTGTCTCGCTTTTTACGCACGTCCATGTGGAGCATGGTACGACCATCGTGCATGCGCACCCTTTCAAGAAGACGGCGGACGGTACTTGCCATCATCATACCTCTTTGGCGGAGATACAGTTGTTTCATATGCTCTCATCTATTCACGTGATGGACGGGGCGATTCACCTGTTACGTTTACAATTCTATTCTTTAAAAATATCTAATCTCTCTGAGTCTCCGGTCTATCCGGATCATGTCACTTCCGTTGAGGGACTGCGATACCTGCGGGCTCCCCCAGTTGTTTGATTACATATCCAGAAATCAATATCCGTTTGTAGAGACGGGGCATGCCCGTCTCCTCGGCAATTCGTAATCATTAATATTCAAACAACTATTAATCAAGCAATGAATAAGTTCATTACACTTATACTATGCCTGTGCTGTGTCTTTACATCAGCGTGGGCAGAGGGAGACGATCATACCTCCCTGAATCCTTCCGACGCTAATATCGTAGGCCATATCCTCGATAAGAAAACAGGAGAGCATCTCTCTTTTATCAATGTCTACCTCCACGGTACGACGATCGGTACGACCACCGACGCTACCGGTCATTACTATATGAAGAATCTTCCCGAGGGAAAATACACCTTGGTCATGAAGTCTATCGGATATAAAACCGAGGAGAAGACGGTGACCCTTAAGAAAGGGAAGACATTGGAGATCAATTTCAATGCCGAGGAAGACGCTGTCTCCTTGGACGGTGTCGTCGTATCGGCAAACCGTAACGAGACGACCCGCCGTCTGGCTCCTTCTTTGGTAAATGTACTCGACTCCAAGGTGTTCGAGACTACGCACGCCACTTCCTTGGCCGACGGTCTGAACTTCCAGCCCGGCGTGCGTGTGGAGAATAACTGCCAGAATTGCGGTTTCCAACAAGTACGTATCAATGGTCTGGAAGGCCCTTATACCCAGATCTTGGTGGATAGCCGGCCGATCTTCAGCGCCCTGACCGGCATATATGGCTTGGAGCAGATCCCGGCGAATATGATCGAGCGGGTAGAGGTGATGCGCGGAGGAGGCTCGGCCTTGTTCGGCTCGTCCGCTATCGCCGGTACGATCAATATCATCACGAAGGAACCGATGCGCAACTCTGCCCAGATTGCCCATTCGTTGACGATGATCGGGGGAAGCCGTCCGGATAATAATACGACCGTGAACGCCTCGTTGGTGACGGACGATCATAAGGCGGGTATCTACCTCTTTGGGCAGGGCCGCCACCGTGCCTCTTACGACCATGATGGCGATGGCTACTCGGAGCTGGGTAAGCTGGAGGCGAAGACCCTCGGATTCCGTTCCTACTTGAAGACCAGCAATTATTCCAAGCTGACTTTCGAGTACCATAACATCAGCGAGTTCCGGCGAGGTGGTAATTTATTGGATCTTCCGCCTCACGAGACGGATATCACCGAGCAGACCGACCACCAGATCAACGGGGGAGGCCTGAAATTCGATCTTTTCTCTCGCGACTACCATCATCGGCTGAATGTGTATACCTCCGCCCAGCATACGAAACGCCAGAGTTATTACGGTGCCGGAAAAGATCCGAACGCCTATGGTAACACGACGGACATGACCTTTATCGGTGGCGCCCAATATTCCTACGAATGGGATAAATGCCTTTTTATGCCCGCTACCTTTACGGGAGGCGCCGAATATAGCTACGATGATCTGCAAGACGAGATGCTTGGCTATCACCGTACGATCGCCCAGACCGTGCATATCGGTAGCGCCTTCGCCCAGAACGAGTGGAAGAATGACCGTTGGAGTTTCTTGATCGGTGGCCGTTTGGATAAGCATAACATGATGGATCATGTGATCTTTAGCCCTCGTGCGAACGTGCGCTTCAATCCGACGAAGGATATCAACCTGCGTATGTCGTACTCCAGCGGTTTCCGGGCCCCTCAAGCGTTCGACGAGGATTTGCATATCACCGCCGTGGGGGGCGACGTGGCGATCATCCAGATCTCTCCGGACTTGAAGGAGGAGAATTCGCAGAGCGTGAGCGCTTCCGTGGATTTTTATCATCGCTTCGGCCCGGTTCAAGTGAATTTCTTAGTGGAAGGTTTCTATACGGATTTACGGAACGTGTTTATCTTGGAGGAGATCGGCCGTGACGAGGACAATAACCTGCTGATGGAACGCCGTAATGGAAAGGGTGCCCGTGTGATGGGTATCAATCTGGAGGGTAAGATGGCCTATTCTTGGATGCAGATACAGGCGGGCGCTACTTTGCAACGGAGCCGCTACAAGGAGGCAGAGCAATGGAGCGAGAACCCGAATATCACCCCGCAGAAGAAGATGTTCCGCTCTCCGGACGTATATGGCTATTTCACCTCTACCTTCACGCCCGTGAAACGTTTCTCCGCCTCATTGACGGGAACCTATACGGGCAGCATGTTGGTGCAGCACTTGGCGGGTTACATTCCCGAGGATCGTGAGGAGAAGACTCGTGATTTCTTCGACTTGAACCTGAAGCTGTCTTACGACTTCCCGATCTTCAAGTCCGCAACCTTGCAGGTGAACGCCGGAATACAGAATATCTTCGACTCCTATCAAGATGATTTCGACAAGGGAGCGCATCGGGATGCCGGGTATATCTATGGCCCGGGAATTCCTAGAAGTTATTTCGTGGGGTGCAAGATCAGTTATTAAATACTCGGCGAGCCTTGCCGAGGGAGTTGGAAGGACTTTGAAGCATCCGGCGGCTATCGCCGGGGGATGTGGAAGACTCTTGGGATGCCCGGCGGGGGTCGCCGGAGGATCGGAAGGGAACTCAAGATGCCCGGCGGAGATCGCCGCAGAGTTCCAACCCGTTTCCAATCCTCCGGCGAGCCTCTACGGGGCTATTCCTCCACTATCCTCTCTATATAATTCGGCGGCAGGGTGGTGCGTGGTACTTTCATGCCGCCGAACCATTTATGCAAGGGCAAGTCGAAGCCTGTTCCATTCATGTAATTGTAGAGGGAAACGCGAAGCCCCTCGCTGAAAAGCTCCGGATCGCAGCCGGATAGCGCCTCGAACTGTACGTCATTACGGGCGAATCCGCCAAAGGGAGGCTCCGTGACACGGCAACTGTACTCGGCGGGGTGCAACCCCACAGGGCTATGCGCTGTCATGGCGAAACGATGCCAAAATCCGGATTGAATCAGCCCAAGCTCAAACATTTGCCGGACCGTTTCTAAGGAATCTATGGTTTCTTGAGCGGTTTGGGTCGGGAAACCATACATCAAATAGGCATGGACCATGATGCCTGCCCCGGTAAAGTTGTTGGCGACCCGTGCCACTTGAGCCACTGTCACCCCTTTATTTATCAGCTTGAGGAGTCGGGGAGAGGCTACTTCCAGACCTCCCGACACGGCGATGCAGCCACTTCGTTGAAGAAGGTCGCATAGTTCCTCAGTATAGCTTTTCTCAAAACGAATATTTCCCCACCACACGACGGTTATCCCACGGCGGATAATCTCCTGCGCCATTTCCCGTAGCAAGGCGGGTGGAGCGGCCTCGTCCACGAAATGGAAGCCGATCTCGCCGGTTTGCTCGATCAAGCGCTCCATACGGTCTACCAAAGTCTTGGCTGTATTCGGCTCATATCGTTTGATGTAATCCAATGAGCCGTCACAGAAGGCGCATTTCCCCCAGTAGCAACCGTGCGCCAAGGTCAGTTTATTCCAGCGACCATCGCTCCAAAGCTTGTGCATCGGGTTGGCTTTCCATGACGGAGATGTATTTGTCCAGCGGCAAGCCCTCGTAATCCGGAATCCGGTCTCGCTTTGCCGGCAAGCGGGGTAAGCGGGATTATCTTGATAAACGACCGGCTACCGTTCTCGTCCAAGGAGAAGGTGCGCAGTTCCTCTTTTGGATCGCCCGTCCAGATAGCGTAACACTTGGAAGAGTGGGTCCTCTCCATCATCTAGCAAGAGGTAATCGATGTATTTGAAGAAGCGTGTATCCGTGATGGAGCGAAGTTCCGTATTCACGAAACCACCTCCCATAAGGATCGGGATATCGGGATGTGCCTGCCGTAGCCATTGGGCGAGCCGGAGGGTACTGAATAAATTCCCCGGAAAGGTACGCTGAAAGCGATCGCCTGGCTTGCTCTTGGCGATGTGCTTTCAATAGCGGTTGCGTCAGGCGGTCGATAAAGCCGAAAGTTTTGGAGGGCTTCCTCGATCTCGTCGAAGAGGAGGCGCAGCGGCCCAGATGCTCGGCATATCGACTGAAGCCGAAATCCGGGTCGATCGTTTCCTGATCAAGTCGCAGAGATCCTCCAGATACAAGGTCGCCAGAAACGGGCCTTATCCCGTAATCCCGAAGTGCCGAACGCCCATTCCAGCTCCTCCTCGTTTTGGCTCCGCGGTCGCTTTCGGAAGGTAATCTTGGTTACAGATGCGATAAGCGAGAGGATCGTTCTTTCCCTAAAGCGACGGCGGCGGCTATCGTGTCGATATACCGTTGCTTATTAGCTAGCATCCCCGGACTTTAGCCGGATATTTACCTTTCCGTCGCTCGATCTCGGCGAATAACTCCCCGAGACCCTGCGTGGAAAACAAAGCCAAGATTGTCTCGATACCCAGATCGGTCTGCCCGGCATGTACACCTTTGCCTCCAAATAACCTTTTAGGTAAGCCGTGGAAGGATAAGGCGTATTGATCTGCGTAAACGGAGATAAAACCAGAAGAACCGAAGCTAATCCCATATCAACTCAACTAATTTTCAATTATTCAAGCTATTGTTGATAGACTCGATATAGTCCAGAATCTCATCCCGTCCCTCTTTCTTCTCCGAGGAAGAGAGGAAGATCGGAGGAAGCTCTTCCCAAGTCTCCAGTAATTTATCCGTATAGACTTTTAGGTTCTCTTTCAAGCGTCCCTTGCTGATCTTGTCGATCTTCGTGAAGATGAGAGAAAGGAACCCGCTCTCACCAGCCATTCCATAAACTCCAGATCGATCTTTTGCGCCTCGTGACGGCAGTCCAAAAGGACAAATAGGTTGGTCAGTTGCTCTCGATCGAGGATATAGTTCTCGATGATACGTTTCAATTGCTCCCGGTTCTCCTTGCCTCGTTGGGCGAAGCCATACCCCGGAAGATCTACCAGATACCACTCGTTATTGATAAGAAAATGATTGATAAGTAAAGTCTTACCCGGTGTTTGCGAAGTCATCGCCAAGCCCTTCTTGTTGGTAAGCATATTGATCAAAGAGGATTTGCCTACATTGCTTCGTCCGATGAAGGCATACTCCGGCTTATTACCCTCGGGGCATTTCCTTACGTCTGTGTTGCTGATAACAAATTCTGCGCTTTTAATTTCCATAAAATATAAATTAATGAATAATGAGTATTGAATAATGGCTAGGTTTAATTCTCAATTTTCAAATTTCCATTTTCAATTGCCGAAAGCCACAGCCCGGCGAACGTGATGCCTCCGTTTACCATAAGCATCTCGTAGCCGAACGTATAGCCTACGTATTGTTTCACTAAGAAATCCGTGGCAAGGCAAATCAACGGGGAGGCTATACAGATATAGGGCACGTATTTGTCACGGGGTTTCCGCTTCGTGAAAAGCCCGAAACAAACAGCCCCAATAGGGACCATACGTGTACGACGCTATCATGTAGATTGCGTCGATAACACTTCGGTTATTTACGGCCTTGAACGCCAAGATGATCAAGACGAACAAGACGGATATCATCACGTGTACCTTTAGGCGGGTACGTTTCGCCCTTTTCGCTTCCTCTCTGCACGCCGAGGATATCCACGCAAAAGAGGTGGTGAGCGCTGTCAACGCCGAGTCGGCGCTACTGAAAGCCGCCGCTATGATACCGATCGTAAAGAAGATCAAGATACTCCCGCCCAAGATCCCCGAGGTACAAAACATCGGGAGGATATCGTCGTTGAGGGTTGGCAACTGGATGTTCTGCTGTGCCGCCAATGTCAGTAGCAGTACCCCAGTGCGAGAAACAAGAAGTTGACCGGCGTGAAGGCGAATCCATATGTGTACATATTTTCTGGGCATCTTTCAAGCTCTTGCAGGAGAGGTTCTTTGCATCATGTCCTGATCCAGCCCGGTCATGACGATCGTGATAAAGATACCGCTGAAGAACTGCTTGAAGAAGTTCTGCGTACTATGCCAATCGCCGAACTCGAAGATCCGGAAATGAGGACTTTCCACCAAGGTCTGCGCCATACCCCCGAAATCCAGTCCCATCTTGTCTTTCACCTGCCAGATGATCACGATCAACATTGCCACGAGACAAAGGGCCTGCAACGTATCTGTCCAGATGATCGTCTTGATACCGCTCCGGAACGTATATAGCCATACCAGCAGGATACTGAGGATAGCGGTCACGGCGAATGGGATGTTCAAGCGTTGAACACGTAGGTTTGCAAGATCAAAACCACTAGATATAAGCGTGCGGCCGCCCCTACGATCTTCGAGGCAGGAAGAATGAGGCCCCTGTCTTGTACCCCTTCTCCCGATCCGGTCATCCAGATACGAGTAGATGGAGGTGTTGCAACTTATAGTATAGCGGTAGCAATACCTTGCTATAATGATATATCCACGAAGAAGCCTAATACAGTCTGCATATACGTCATATCGATCGCCCGCACCATGCCGGGTACCGATACGAATGTCACCCCCGATAAGGATGTCCCTACCATGCCGATAGAGACGATATACCAAGGTGATTTCCTGTCCCCGAGGAAGAATGCCTCGTTGCTGTTATTACGCCCCGTGATCCATGCTATCAGCAGCAAGACGGTGAAATAGGCAGCGATAATAAAAAGGATGATATAGCTGTTCATGTATTGCTAACTTCTTCTTTTCTCCACAAAGATACGGCTTTACTTTGAAATAACGGGCATATGCGTGGATTCTACCGTGATGGGTTTCTTGATGCCCTTTAGGTAGTCCATGAAAGCGTCGGTTGATATGATACCTAAATTATCGAATTCCGGGATCTCGTAGCCCTTGAATAAAGAGGCGTCGTACCCGTCTCCGCCATCGGTGATGAAAGCGTCTAGGGTCACCACGCAGGTATTGTCCTCGATCTCGGTCTTTGCCCGTCTCTCGTATAGACTATTTTCTCGATCTTATTTCCGCTTAGGTAAGCGTGAGGTCGGAGGATTGAAGGAAACCGTTCGGATTCTTCCGTCCATCCTCCAATAGCTTCTTCAACCGCTTGCCGTCGAAACGATAGGCAACGATAGCGGAGCCGAAAGGCAAGATGTTGCCGGCACGCAGTCGGGTGATATCTCCTTTCGGGAGGGCCGCACGTATACCTCCGTAATGGTTTACGCCGATCACCGGCTGATCCTTGTAAGCGGGCATCTCTTTTGGAAACGCTGGGCGTAAGCGGCCGTGACCAACGCCCCGATAGGCGTATAGTCGAACTTATTGATGGTACGGTCGTGGATCAAGGCCCTTTTGCCGTGGCAAGTTTCTCGTTCAGCCGATATTTATCCATGATCTTCCACGGCCTCTCGCATCTCGGGTTCTCCTCGCAGGCTACACGCACGGTATCCCCTTGGATGAAAGAGATATCCGGTGTCCGTTGAAATCCTGTATCTGGAACAGCAGTTTCCCGATATGGGTACCGTTTACGCCGGCTTGGATGATGGGAATGTTATTGATCTTATCGAGCACCAGCTCATGCGAGTGGGCGGATATGATGGCGTCTACCTTATCGATGAACGGCAGTCCTTGGGCGTTCTCCTCGGTGATGCGGTAAGGCATTTTCATATCCGTGCCGATGTGCATCAAGAGGATAATCATATCGATCTGGTCCTCTTTCTTTAACTGGTAGACGGTTTGTATGCACACCGCTCCCAGCGGATGCGTGAACTGAAGCCCTTTCAGGTTCTCCGGCTTGGTCTTGACGTAGGTGTCCGTCGTGGTCAGTCCGATGAAGGCTATGCGCAGGAGGAGCCATCTTTCAACTTACGCTCTACGATACGGTAGGGACTCAACCAGTTGGGGTGAGTATCTCTTCTCTTCGGTGATATTGGCGGCCACATGGGGATATTCAAGGCGGCGGTGTCCACTAGATAAGAAAGTCCCCAGTCGAACTCGTGGTTACCGATGGCGGACATTTCCACGTCCATCGCCTCGTACATTTCTTTGATAGGCTCGCCTTTCGTGATCTTGGAGAAATAGCTTCCGCTGAAATTATCTCCGCCTGAGACAACGATGGAATGCGGATAGCGTTGTCTCGTTTTGTGTCATTTGTACCAACCGGGCGGCTCCCGGCGTGATCCCGTCGGAGGCGAAAGCCCCATGAAAATCGTTGAATGAGAAAATGGCTAAAGTGTCTATCGAGCTGGACGGGGTGGCGATATCTTGTGCGAATAGGAGCGGTTAGTGCGCTGCCTAGCAAAATCGCTGATACGAATTGTTTTCAGTCCCATGGTTGTATGTATTAATAGGGACAAAAGTAGGAAAAATAACAGATTCACCGAGGAAAACGCCCGATTCGTCGAATTCTTTTTGATCGTTTTAAACCTTCGGCCTACCTTTGTGTCATAGTAATAGCTCGTGAGAGTGAAAGCGAACCGGTTGTTCATCATAACCGGGAAATAGGTAAACATTAAGTCAAAGGGCCGCCGTCCGGATAAGATGCGGCCCTTTGATTTATTCGGACTTGAGGTTGTTTACGGATTGTCGTGGGTGGTACGGAATACGTTATATCCGGAAACCGCCAGTATGACGGTGAGTACCAATACGCTCCTCCTCCACGAATAGATACCAGGATAGCTGGATCTTTCCGAGAATTGTTCTTGCCATTTTGGGAGATATAGAAAGCGATACCGCAACCAAGTAAGATGGCCGGCAATGCTATGGTGATGATATCTTTCAAGAAAATATGGAGTATGTCTTTTACCGTGGCTCCGTTAATCTTACGGATCGCCATTTCTTTCCGGCGACGGTTCACCTCGTCGTTCGTGTATCCGATCAATCCGATGAAGACGATCAGCAAGGTGACGATGCCACCGATCATGACGGAATCACGGAATTTCCGGGAGGAGGTGTATCCTTCCAGCATCTCGCTCTTGAAGGAGATCACGTTGAGTTCTTTATCCGGGATGAGTTGCCCCATTAGATCCTGTGTCTTGCGTAGGGCCTCGGAAGAAAGGCTATGGTACCGAATGACCATATGTTGGGCCGCCCTTTCGTATAGAACATGATCTTGGCTCGCGGATCTTCTCCCGCTATGGAACCTAGGCGGAAATCCTCGAATACGCCCCGGATCGTGAAGAGAGGCATCGACTCGGACTTGGTATCGTGTCCGGTTATTTGTACCGTCTTGCCCACGGCTCCATCCTTCCAGTCGGCGAAAGGTTTCATGTATTCAATGAAATTGCGGCTCACCAGTATCTCTTTGCGAGGAGGTGGTATTCTCGGTGAAGTACTGTCCTTCTACGATCGGGATTTCCAATACGTTCAGGTAATCGTTTCCTACGTCGTAGAGGTCGGCGATGTTGAATAGTTCCCGGTCGTCTCCCGGAAGATAGACGTTATTGCCCGAGGCTCCCAGAAAGGAAGGTTATAGCAAGTCGTGATGGCGTCTACCTCGGCAATCTCTGGGTTTCTCGATCAGTTTGGCACGCCCGTGGAGTCTACGGCACCGATATACACATAGGCAAGATTCTCGGATTGTATCCCGGATGATCATTCACCATATGGTCGTATTGCTTGCCTACCACTAGCAATAAGGAGGCGAGGAAGCTGATTGCCGTGAACTGGAAGAACAAGAGTCCCAATTTCCAAAGGCGGCGTGCCTCACGGATGCTCCGGAAAACAGCCGCTACAGGAATGCGTCCTAAGAACCAGCCGGTAGCTATGCCCGTAGAGATCAGTACGACTATGACCGTGAGGCATATCGCCCACATACCCGTGGATAGGAATAACGATCGGACTCCGTGCCGATCAGCTCCTTTATAATTCCTTGAAATCCTAGGATCAAAAGTACGACCAGCGCTAGCGCGACGGTGACGTGGGTCCCTACCTCGGACAACGCCATACCTTGGATATCCTTACCGCTCGCCCCGTAACATTTGCGTACGGCCATCTCTTTCGTGCGGTTCACGATGGAGGATCACGATCAATATATAGTTCATTACGGCGGTGAAGATCAATACGAAGGCGATGAACGAGGATCAAGGCCATACGTTTGGCCATATCGTCCTCCATATGTACGTTGAGTAGTTTGTGGAAGGTGAAGGTCAGTTCCACGCCGGCTTTCTTAAGGTCGTTTACGGGAAATGCTTGTCGATCATCTGTCTCATTCCCGCTTCCATTGGGCCTCTGTCGTACCCGGCGATACCTTGACGAAACTTTGGTAACGGTCGTTTCCGGTTAACATATGGGTTCCGTCCCACATGAACTTGCTGATGGAGGAAAGGGATACGATAATGTCATAACTCTGTTCGGTGTTGTCCGGTAGTTTCTTGAATACGCCGCCTATCGTGAGGGCTTGTCCCGGTGCGTCGTCAATCTCGAAGCGTTTTCCCATCACGTTACCGCCGATACGTTCGGCGATCTCGTCGGATACGAGCACGTACATGGGTTGGGAGAGAACTTGCTTAGGGTCTCCGATGAGCATGGGGCGGGGCAATACGTCGAAAGACAACTGTCCGCTAGGATGAAGGTCGCTTTGAGCCGATGCTTGTTGTCGGACATCGTAAAGGAGTTTCCCCGGAAGTACGTATAGCGTGTGGCGGCCTCGATCTCTGGTGTCTCTTGTTTCAAGAGGGGATTACTCCGGCGGGCGTTTGCCCGTGGTCGCCCACTTCCCCGTTCATGAAAAATTCTCATATACTCGATAGATCCGGTCTCCGTTCGGATAGAAGTTATCGTAGGTGTTCTCGAAGTGGACTTTAGCGATCAGCACCAAGCCGATGGTCAGTCCTATACCCAAGGAGATAATCTTCATTACATTGTGTTGCCCTCTCTTAAAAGGGAGCGAATTGCGATCCCGATGTTTTCATATTGTTATTGTATTATTTTCTGGTAAGATAAAATCAAATACCGTGCCATTGTGTTTATGTGGTTGAAAACAGAGGGGTGAGTGGCGTACGATTGTTTATGAGTGTCCATAATTGGACAAGGGTGTCCAAAATCTGGACACCCTTGTTTAATACCTTTTCTCAATAGAGGCTCCGGGGAAATAATGCGTGAGGATTTTCCGGTACGAATATCCTTTGGCTCCCATCACGGCGGCTCCGATCTGGCAAAGCCCTACGCCATGTCCCCATCCGGCTCCTGTCAAGATGAAGCGGGAGGGATATCAAGGCGGATATCCTTCTTATCGACAACAAAGGCCGAGCTGTATAGATGCGTCTCGGATAATGTCCGGCGTATCTCAAGCTCTTTGCCGATGGTGAACGAACGGCGTACCCCTACGATCTTGAGTTTCGTGATACGTCCGGACGAACCTCTTTCCAACGGTATGAGATCGATGATCGGCCCGAAATCCATACCCGTTTTCCGGTGGATCAAACCCGATAGTTCCTCTTGCGTGTATTCTACTTTCCAACGGTAGAAATCCGAGGTCTCTTGATCGTAGTTGTTTAGCACTTGGCTAAGGATCTCCTTGTCCGTTGTATTACAGAAGGCTTCGGGTGAGGTACGTATCCATTGTTCCGCTTCCCGCTCGTCCGTCAAGTCGGGATAGGAGGGAACCTCGTCATCCCTCAAGGCGGTAAGATAGGAGTGGGGAACCGGTTCCCAGCAATTCTCGAATTTCTCGGTCACGCCTCCGCAGCATTTCGAGAAGCGGGCGTCGCAGATCGTATCGTTATCCATCAATACCTCTCCACGTGTCTCTTTGATCACCTCCTGACTATCGGGTTCGATGCCCGGTAATACCTTGGTAACGCTGGCAATGGTCGTCGGCACAGACATCGAACAGATCATGGTCCTCCCGGTCGTACCAGCGGATCAAGGTCTCGTTGTTGCGGTAACAACTTTTATAGGGCGTAACCGATCCGTTCAAGTTGAAATTCTTCTCGACCTGTGCCAAGAGCCAGCTTCGCGAGATCACGGCATGGGCTTTCAGCAACTCTTTGAAGCGTTGGCGCTCATCTCCGAGGAGATTACGCTGGTAAGGTATTCCTCCACGTCCACTTGGTTGATCGTGACGATACCTTTATCGGTCGCCACGAGGTTCAACGCCCCTTGAAGCGTTGATCCTCCTGTCGTTGCCAGTGAAAATCTACGCCGATCGTGACCGCCTTCAAGTCGAAAGAGGATTGCGGGCTGGTCGGCTCGAAGAATAGCTCCTGATAAAGCTTCCCATTGTACACGATCTTGCCGTTTACCCAGAGGGCACGTTGCTCGCCTATGGTGAACGTGCCGGTTTCCGTATGTACATACTCCTCGTTAAAAACAAATGAGATTGCTTTGTGGGTCATGATTCCCACATTGATTACAGGTGCTTCCATATCCTTATTCCTTTATTCTATTCTTTTGCGTTCAGGGAATTAAATGTGAGGTAAGCGATCATGACAAGGTACATGACAACCGCCAGTATCTCGGCGGCATTGCTAGATGCCCATTCCTCGTTCATCAAGTTGATTCCGCCGAAACGTAAGGCTGCGCTGACCACGCCCATCAAGGCGCCGCCGGCGATAAAGCCGGAAGCCAGTAACGTACCTTTCTCCAAGCGGGCTGAGTTCAAGCTTTGGTCTTTGCTACGGCTTCCTACGTACCAACTGATCGCTCCACCGATCAAAAGCGGCGTATTCAGGTCCAAAGGGATAAACATACCCAAGGCGAATGCCAACGCCGGTATCTTGCAGAAGTTCAATACGACGGCGAGGACGGCTCCAATTGCGTATAAAGCCCAAGGTGCCCCGAACCACTCATCAATGGCTCGATAACGGCGGCCATAGCGTTCGCTTGCGGAGCGGCCAATTGTCCGGTCGTGAAACCGTACGTCTGGTTCAATATCAAGATCACGCCTCCTACCGTAGCGGCGGAAACTAGTGTGCCTAAGAATTTCCAAGTCTCTTGCTTGGCGGGTGTGCTCCCCAGCCAATAGCCGATCTTTAAGTCGGTAATGAAACCTCCCGCCATGGAAAGCGCTGTACAAACCACGCCTCCGATAATCAGGGCGGATACCATGCCGGCCGGCCCTTTCAACCCTACGGCGACCAAGATGATGGAGGCGAGGATCAACGTCATGAGCGTCATGCCCGATACCGGGTTCGTCCCTACGATAGCGATAGCGTTTGCCGCTACGGTCGTAAACAGGAAAGCGATCACCCCGACCAGCAATAAGCCGATGGCGGCATGGAACCAATTATGAAGTACGCCGAACTGGAAGAACAGGAAGGTGACGATCAGCGATACGATGATACCGATCGTTATCACCTTCATCGACAAATCCTTTGCGTACGTATGGTATTACTCTCCACAGCGTCTCCTTTTCCTTTCAACTCGTTCGCCGCCAGTTTCCTACGGCTCCCTTGATGATTCCCCAAGAGTTGATGATGCCGATCACCCCGGCGGTAGCGATACCTCCGATACCGATGTGGCGGGCGTAGGTGGTGAAGATTTGCTCGGCGCTCATGCTCCCGACGGTCGCCGTGATAGCGTCATTTCCGAACGTAAGCACGTCGGCGCTGAAAATGGCGGACATGGCGGGATGATTACCAACCATACCAAGAAAGAACCGGCGCAGATGATCAAGGAATATTTTAATCCGATGATGTAACCCAGACCTAGTACGGCAGCGCCCGTATTGACTTTCAATACGATCTTGGCCTTCTCTGCCAGCATCTCACCGGCTCCGACGATACGGGTACTGATCGTCTCGCCCCACCAACCGAAGGTGGCGATGATGAAGTCGTACAAACCTCCGATTAATCCGGCGAAGATCAAGGGCTTCGCTTGGCTTCCGCCTTTCTCGCCGGAGACGAGTACTTGCGTGGTAGCCGTAGCCTGGAAGGGATACTTACCGTGCATATCGGATACGAAATATTTACGGAACGGGATTAATAGCAAGATCCCGATGATACCTCCTAACAAGGAACTCATGAAAACCTCGAAGAAATTGACCGTGATCTCCGGATATTTGTCTTGCAGGATATAAAGGGCGGGCAAGGTGAAAATGGCCCCGCCACGATCACGCCGCTACTGGCCCCGATAGACTGGATGATGACGTTCTCTCCAAGGCGTTCTTCCGCTTGAATCCGCTGGACAACCCTACGGCGATGATAGCGATCGGGATGGCGGCCTCGAATACCTGACCGACCTTCAGGCCCAGATAAGCGGCCGCCGCGCTGAATATCACCGCCATGACCAATCCCCAAAGGACGGACCAAAGCGTAACCTCCGATAGTGTTTGTTGGGAGACATAAGAGGCTTGTAGCTTTCCCTTCTTTAATTCTCGGTAGGCGTTTTCTGGCAGCCCGGTTACCTTTTCTTCATTTTCTGGTTTCACGATATTAAAATGTTAGATTATTAGTTCGTAATAGCTCCACCAAACGGGTGTTGGGTGACAAATTTATGTTTTCTGGCTGAGACATGCAAGGATTCTTTAGAATAGTTAGGGCAACCGTACCCAAATTATCTATATGAATTCTTACCCAGTAGCGTATGAATTCTTGTTCGCATGCTGTATAATTCTATAAACCACGGCGTGATCTGTACAGACCAAGTCGTGGAATATACAAATCACGTCGTGGTCTGTACATCCCACGGCGATCATTTGGAAATAGATCAAGTAGCAAGTATGTTTGTATATGGCAAAAGAATGTTTATTACTTGAGGACATGAACAATTATACCTAGAGCAGTTATAGTTGTACATATCAAGCAAGAGATGTGCGACTTGAATGGGATGGGGAGAAGCCGAGTAAATAATTTGAGGTTTATCGTTAATTCGTAAATTCTTTCTATTTTGTAGTCAAATACAGAAAGTAGATGAATCAAAGATATCCTTCAGCCTTGTTGGAAAATGCCGTGAATGAATTGGCTCTTGCCGGGGGGGAGGAAGACAGCGCCCGGCTAGCGCTTTATATGTTGCGCCGGGACGTCGGCTATACGGAAAACTTCGCCGCGGCCTTGGTTGCCCTCCGTCGAGACGTGAAGTACTGCAAGATCTGCCATAATATATGTGATGATGAGGTTTGCTCTATTTGCGCCAACCCCAGCCGTGACCATTCCTTGGTTTGCGTGGTAGAGAATATCAAGGAGGTGATGGCGATAGAGAATACCGGGCAATTCCGTGGCGTATACCATGTGTTGGGCGGATCATCTCGCCGATGGATGGTATCGGACCGAGCGACTTGCGTATCGACAGTCTGGTGCGACGTGTGGCCGAAGGTGAGGTGAAAGAGATCATCTTGGCGTTGAGCACTACCATGGAAGGCGATACGACTAACTTTTATTTACCGGAAGCTATCCGGTTACGATGTGAGGATCAGTGTCATCGCACGTGGCGTATCTATCGGTGATGAGATCGAGTATGCCGACGAGATCACCTTAGGACGATCCATTATCAATCGTACTGAGTTCAATCTCACCTCTTCTAATTCATAATCATAACTCATAATTAATATCCGGAATGACCTACGAAGAAACCAAGTTGTCCGTTATCATCGTTAACTATAACGTGAAGTATTTTCTGGAGCAATGCCTCTATTCTGTCCGTGCCGCCGTAACGGGATGGACGCCGAGGTGTTCGTGGTGGATAATAACTCGACGGATGGATCTGTCGAATATCTCCGGCCTAAGTTCCCGGAAGTGGTTTTCATCGAGAATAAAGATAATCCCGGTTTCGCCAAGGCCAATAATCAGGCGATTCGCCAGTGCACCGGGGAATACGTGTTATTGCTGAATCCCGATACCGTGGTGGAGAGGAGAGCCTCCGCAGCCTGTGCTCCAAATGGATGAGGATCCGGAGATCGGAGCTATCGGCGTGAAGATGCTGAATGGGCACGGGTATTCTTGCCGGAGAGCAAACGGGCTTTCCTTCGCCTTGGGTGTCGTTCTGCAAGATATTCGGCCTTTCAAAGCTGTTTCCTAACTCTCCGGCATTCGCACGTTATAGCCTGCCGTATCTGGATAAAGAGCAGACGCATAAGGTGGAGGTGCTGGCGGTGCGTTCATGTTGCTTCGCCATGAGGCGTTGGATAAGGTTGGCTTGTTAGATGAGTCGTTCTTCATGTATGGGGGAGGATATCGATTTGTCTTATCGGATCGTGTTGGGAGGCTATAAGAACTTGTACGTGCCGGAACGGATCCTGCATTATAGGGGAGAGTACGAAGCATGGTGACTTGAGGTACATAAGGGCTTTTACGGTGCCATGTTGATTTTCTATAAGAAATATTATCCGGGAGCCGGTTGGTTGATGCGGATACTGATCCGGTTAGCTGTCCTGCTGAAAGCTTGCTGGGCGATGATTTCAGCCCTCTACGCAAGAAGGCTAAAGCGGTTAAGCATCGCCGCCTTTGATCTTGTGCAGGAGGATCATTTTGAGGAGGTAAAGGCCGTTTGCCTGAAAGCTATGCCGGATCTGGAATTCGTGAATCTCTGGATTTGGACGTGGAGCGTGTGATGGATGCTATCTGTCGCAAGAACCAGATGAAAGGCTTTACGGACTACGCTTTCTGCTTCCCCGATGCCCGCTATGAGCAGATGCTCTTGTTCATGGACAAGCTCGTGAACAAGAAAGCGGTTTTCCATATATATACGAAGAAGAGTGGTCGGCTTGTTTAAGTAATCCTTGAGTAAATATGTTGTTGTCGAATGATAGAGTCCGTTTGAGGGCATTGGAACCAGAGGATCTGGAGTTGTTGTATCGTTGGGAGAATGATCCGGAGTTATGGGAAGTAGGGAATACCTTGCTATTCCCGTTATATATTGAAGGAATATATAGGGTAGCGGAGTATCTATGAGTCTCGCCAACTTCGCTTCATGATCGAGGAATGCGATACGGGACTTCCGGGGATCGTGGATTTATTCGATTTTGAGCCGCATCCGAATCGGGCGGCTTGCGGTATTATGCTGGACCGTAGGTATCAAGGACGTGGCTTCGCTACGGAAGCGTTAGGCTATTGATGGAATACGCTTATACGTTTTGAAGCTTCATCAACTTTATGTGCATATTCCCGTGGCGAACGAGCCTAGCAAGAAATTATTTACCCGTCTGGGATTTGTCGAGGCGGGGACGCTTAAGGACTGGATCAGGACACCGGATGGTTATTCCGATGTCTGCATAATGCAGTTAATTTAAATACGGGTCCTTCGGATATTTTGTCCAAGTTTTATAATCATTGCCTAATAATTCTACGGAATCTTTCCAATAGCCCTCCCCGTCGGCAGACAAGATATTATCGGTGGTGATATGGCTTACGGCCCACGAGTTCCGTTTGATTTCATGGTTTAATTGCCCTTCGGTCCATCCGGAGTATCCCAAGAAAACTTCACTTTCCCATTGATTGGGTGCCCGTTGAGGATGTATCGTTTCAATGCGTTGAAATCCCCGTCGAAATATAAATAATCATTGATCTTTAATGCGTCCGGAATGATATTATCCCCTAAGGAATGAATAAAGAACAAACGGTTGGGGCTGACCGGCCCCAGATAAATCGGTATCTCCGGAAATTCGGCAAACTCCTTGAAAAGAGTTTACGATAAGATCCGTTTTTATTCAAGACAAATCCCATCGATCCGTGTTCCGTATGCTCTATTAATAATACGACGGAACGTTGGAAATAGGCATCTTGTAAAAGGCTCGGCAATCAGAATACTTCCTTGAATAGGAAGGACATCGTTATGTGTTATTTTAAATATATTTTTATAAGATGCCATGATCGTGAATGTTAGGTTGTTACTAATTCACCGACAATATAAGGCGTTTTTAATAAGAAGCAAATGAAAGCCCGGATTCAAGTTAATAAACGTGAATCGACCGGGCTTATTGTTAATTTATGCTTGATGATTTTCCTCGAATAATCTCAGTCTTTCGTCCAGCAAATCATATTGGTGATCTTTTATGAAAGAGGTACAAGCCCGTAGTCCTTGTTGGTTACTGCCTGTGGTACTTAAAGATATGGCGCTTACTCCGTAATAAACCAGTTCTTCCATCAATTGTCCGCCGGTCATTCCCGGGTAACCGATCGTGAAATAGAAGCCGTCGGCTATCGGTTGGTCCAGATCGTGATCATAAACGATTGTGAAACCATGATCCGTAAAATCTTCTTTAGTTTCTCCGCACGACGTCCGTATTCTTTCACTTGCGAGACAAAGTCGAACGTACCGTCCGCGGCGGCCTTGAACATAGCGGCTAAGGCGAATTGGGCCGAGTGGCTGGTTCCGGAAGATAGGGCGTATAAGACACGGTGGATATATACCGTACCGAACGTACCACCTCCATAACGCTGAGTCAATCCCGGATAGGAGCGATGGTAAAGTTTATTGGAGATCGCTGTCACGCCGATACGCTGTCCGGCATAGCTGAACGCCTTAGAGCCGGATATCTGCATGATATAATTATCGGTATAACGGGCTACGCTCGCTTGGTAAGGAGGCTCGAAAGGACATCCGAGGTCCTTGCGAAAATCCATGGCAAAATAGGCGAGATCTTCTATGACGATCACGTCGTATTTGTTGGCCATCTCGCCGATGATCTTCAACTCCTCGTCGGTGAGGCAAAACCAAGCCGGATTGTTCGGGTTGGAATAGATCATCGCAGCAATATTGCCTTTGAAAGATGCGCTTCCAAGGCCTCACGCAATCGCTCGCCACGATATTCGTATACGTCGAACGACTCATATTTATAGCCCATAACGGCTATTTGCTGTTTCTGCACGGGAATCCGGGGTCGATAAACAAGATGGTGTCTTTTCCCGGCGTACATTGTCCGGCCGTAAGGAAAGAGGCGTATGTGCCCTGCATGGAACCGGTTACGGGTACGCAACACTCTGGGTCTATATCTATATTTATAAACGCCTTGATAAAGCGGGAAGCTTGCTTTTCACTTCGGGAGTTCCGTTGATGTTCGGGTAGATAGACGCTATACCGTTACGAAGGGCTTCGATCTCAGCGTCTACGCCTACTTGAGCGGCTTTCAAGCCCGGTACGCCCATTTCCATATGGATGAACTCGGTTCCGTTTCTTGTTCCAATTGCGTGGATATGGCAACTACCTCCCGGATAGTCGCTTTCCCAAAATCGGGAAGTCCAAAGCCATCGATAATCCGTCTGGCTGTCTGATAGTCTACAGGAGTATTTTTCATGCTAGTGTTAATTATATATGGGGACAAAAGTATGAAATTTATCGATTTGTTCTAATTTTTCATCCTAAACTATTGCTAATTCAAAAATCCACCTATCTTTGCACCGCAATTCAACGGAATAGCGATAAAGAATAACATTTTGGTCTGGTAGTTCAGCTGGTTAGAATACATGCCTGTCACGCATGGGGTCGCGGGTTCGAGTCCCGTCCAGACCGCTTTTTATTTCTCCTTCCTCTTTTAAATTTTCCTTTAATACATATTTTAATACGATATCATCCGGTTCTATGGATTTTGCCTGATGGCATGAGGTTGTTATATTTGGAATGTTTATCTTTGAGACCAATAAAACAGATAGCCTTATGGAGAATCTAATAAAGATCGATACCGTCGATCAATACAACAAGATGTTTGGCTTGGAGACGTTGCACCCATTGGTGAGCGTGGTAGATTTATCCAAGTCCGAGACATGGCCTACTAATTTCCGGGTTAATTATGGTATATACGGACTTTTCCTGAAAGATACGAAATGCGGGATATTCGGTATGGGAGGCAATATTATGATTATCAAGAAGGAACCGTAGTAGGATTCGCTCCCGGGCAGGTGACGGGTATTGAGCTTAAGGATGGGACCCGGCCTTTGGCGCATGGGTTGCTTTTCCATCCGGACTTGATCCGTGGTACGGCTTTGGGACGGGACATCAAGCGTTATTCTTTCTTCTCCTATGAATCAAACGAGGCGTTACATCTCTGAGGAAGAGAAGGATCTTCGTGGATTGCCTGAGGAAAATCCAGATCGAGTTGGAGCACTCCATCGACAAGCATAGCAAACGGCTGATCGCGATGAATATCGAGTTGCTGCTCGATTATTGCCTGCGTTTTATGACCGTCAGTTTACGACCCGTGCGGAGACGAATAAGGATGTGTTGGTGAGGTTCGAACGATTACTGGATGAATACCTGCAAAGCGATCTGTTAAGACAGGAGGGGCTACCTACTGTACGGTATTTCGCCGAGAAGATTTGTTTGTCCCCGAACTATTTCGGTGATCTGATCAAGAAAGAGACAGGGAAAACTGCCCAAGAAAATATACAAGACCGGATTATTTCCTTAGCGAAAGAATGGATATTAGGGACAAACAAGACCGTCAGCCAAATCGCTTACGACCTAGGATTCCAATACTCCCAGCATTTCAGCCGCATATTCAAGAAGACCGTGGGGTGTACCCCGAATGAATATCGGAAATCCCAGATGTCGTAATCTGTGTTACGGGCTATTGGATGTATTTTATGACCTTGGCGGGAACACCTCCCACGATGGCATTGTCCGGTACATCTTTAGTAACTACCGAGCCGGCTCCGACTATAGCGTTCTCGCCAATGGTTACGCCGGATAGGATCGTTGCGTTCGAGCCTACCCAGACATTCTTCTTCAGAACGATCGGGGCAGGGTAGGTAGTGCTCCGGTCCTCGGGGCGAAGCCGTGGTTGAGGGTGGCAAAGACCACGTTATGCCCGATCTGGCAACCGTCACCCAGTGTCACCCCGCCATGATCTTGAAAATGACAGCAAGCGTTGATGAAAACGTTCTTGCCTACCGTGATATTCTTTCCGAAATCCGTATAGAACGGGGAATACACGAAAAGACGGATCGACCGGCTTATTAAACAAGCGGGATAACAGCTCACGGATTTCCTCGGGAGCGTGATATGAGCCGTTTAACTCGAATGTCATGCGTCTGGCCTCATCGCTCATCTTGTTCATAAACTGATGGATCCGTCCTCCTTTAAGAGGCTTTCTTGTCTCTACATACTTCAAGAATTCGTTTAGTGTCATAATTGCTATTTTAATAAGTTCTACTCTTGGTTTGTTTATTCCTTTCGATTGCAACGGCAAAGATCGATGAAATCCGGAGAAACTTTGTAGATGGATTACAGGAATTATGACCTAAATTACATTCACCGATTCTCCAAGGTCTTATATTCTCGATTAGTTTCTTGACCGTGACAGCGTCTGAGACCTCTTGCTTATAGGTAGTCGGGTTATAATAGGCCTCAAGGAAACTGTCTGCACCGGACCAGACTGTCTCGATAATTCCTTGGAAATGGCGAGACATTTCCGGATTTGAATGCTGGCGGAAATGGATCATATCATCTACCTGTTGAAGCGCTATCTGAGGTTTACGCCAAGGGCAAGTAGCAACGTCGAAGCCTTTCATGGCAAAGTAAACAGCGGTTTGCTCGGCACGCTCATAATGCCAGTCGCAGATAAAACATCTTTGATCAAGTCGATCGCACGGTAGGTATTGTTCATGCTGGCTTCCCGCGCCGATCCCGGTAGTTTTGCCATCGATCAGGCGGTCTCCCCATATCATCAATCGTTTGCCTTGTGAGGCTAAGTGGTTTTGTATTTTAGTGACCTCACCGGCATATAACTCAGCCTTGTCATCGTCCGCCGCAACGGACGCAACTATCATGTCCGATATAAAAGACCTCGTCCATTCCGGCATGGAATAATTGAGTTTCGAAAACATCCGTCAACTCGTCTACTAAAGCGAATACGATTTTATGTACTTCCGGATGAAGCGGGCAGTAACTTTACAATAAAGTCCGTCTGAGTTGGGCCAACCCGTATAGTTCTTGGTATCCACGTGTGGCGTCTCGTCGAACTCCGGATACTCACGTAATAAAGCGTAGGTAGTCTCAGCCCATGATTGATGCCCCAAGAGATTGATCTGGGGAGCGATACGTATTCCGTTATCCCGGCAAACCTTTACGATCTTTCACATCCCTCGTGTGAGTGGGGTCGGATCCCTCAGTTCTGATGGGACTCATAGGCATAATTCCAGTCTACCCGTAGAATCAACAAGTTGAAATGACTGGGAGCCAGTTCCTCTTGGACGAACTTCAAGAATAGATCCAACTTCTGTGCGGATGGAGCGGCGATGGCCAAGCCTCGTACGGGCATGATACTATCTAAACGGTTTGTCTCTGATTGGCGGAAACTTGGGCTGAACCTATAGCCCATATAAGCAAGAATAGTCCGATAATCTTTTCATATAGCGATATGTTTTAATGTTTAAATTTTTAATTTGATGTACGCTTTCGAAGATCATCACGCACATCGTGACGGCCCGGAGGATGTCGATGGCTATGTTACGTTGCGTAAAATCTATTGGTTGATCGCTCATAATATATTTAGACTAAAGGTGAATTTAATACAAGACAAATATAATCAATAAGAGACATATCATTACATTTGTGCCTTATAAATATGAATAATAATTAAAATGATAGACATGATAAGACGATTGATTTATTGGGTTCTCCTACTTTCGTTTGTATGGGCGCCCATGCCCAATTCCGGGTGACAGCCCATCAAGAGGGTTGGGACCGGATTCCTCCGCAAGCGCAAAAGACGGCTTTGGTTTCAACAATCCGTTTTAGCGAATATGGATGATGATGCCGCTATGGAAGAGGTCATGCTTTTCGGGCGGGATAATGGGCATTACCCTACTTTCGACCTGTTTAAGTTTTATTACGTGATCGTGGATAATTATACGAAAGAGATCCAATATATATCGGATGAGATCTATGTGACGGATAAATATGCGCTTACGGTGGAGGATCGCAATAATGACGGATCTCCGAGTTATATATCGATTATTTCAAGGATGGGAAGTTTACGGTTGATGAGCGAGGATATAATTTGCGGACCACCCGTTGCTACGACCGTATCGAATGGAGCCCCGAGAGTAAAACATTAAACCCCAACAACCATGAGAAAGTATATCTATTTTATAGCGCTTATCTGTTGCGCCTTATCAGCCTCAACCTCTTACGCCCAGAAAAGGTGATAAAACGATGATGATCGCCGGGCAAGATGGCAGTCATTATTGGCGAGGTGCTTGCGAGGCCATGAAGCAGATCTTAGAGAACAGTGGAATGTTTAAGGTGGATTTCGTCTTTACCCCGGATTTCGGAGGAGATATAAATACCTTTAAGCCCGATTTCGCTAAATATAACTTGGTTGTTGTTAATTACGGAGGTGAAGTCTGGCCCGAGCCTGTCCAAAAGCTTTCGAGAACTATGTAGCGGATGGTGGTGGGGTCGTGATTATCCATTCCTCCGTGGTACCTATGGCCGGTTGGAAAGCGTACAACGAGATAATCGGCATGGGAGCTTGGGAGGGTCGGAACGAGAAAGACGGCCCTTACCTGTATTGAAAGAGGGCAAATATGTATACGATTATACACCCGGTCATGCGGGTTATCATGGCTTGCAGCATGAGACGATCCTAGAGCATCGTGCGCCGGAGCACCCTATTTTGAAAGGTCTGCCTATAAGATGGAAACATTTCAAGGACGAGATTTATACCCGCTTGCGTGGTCCGGTACGGAATGTGGAGATATTGGTTACCGCTTATGAGCGTGGACGCCATGAACCGTTGATGTGGACGGTGAAGTGGGGGAGGGCGTGTCTTTGTCGATCTGTTGGGGCATTGCGGCAATGACCCGAATATGATTTACTCGATGGAGTGTACGGGTTTTCAGGTAACCTTACTAAGAGGGGCTGAATGGGCAGCCACCGGGAAGTGACGCAAGAGGCCCCTCGGGATTTCCCATTGGAAGATACCTGTACGCTCCGTCCGGAATTCAAGGCTCCTTTCCATGCGACGAATTAAATGCCTTAATAAGATGGTGTCTTTCGACAGAATAATCAAATTGACAAATTGTAAAGTTAAGTCCCGGAGAATCGATTTTCCGGGACAAAGTACGGCTCGCTCCTAAATACGCAAGAAAAATCAGTAATCGTCTGTTAAATAGATAGATGTCAAAAACAGCCTTTCATTCTAGCGAAATTAGTTCATCGTAATTCATATCTTATGGGTTGTTTGGGCTATCTCATAGGGTACGATGGGAAATGATAGGGTTATGATGCCTATTCATGACAGTTCATAACCCTATTCATGACTGCTTTCGATGCCCAACGTGACTATTGGCGTTGCCTAACACGACTAGTTGCGTAGGCTTTCATGACCTATCGTGTATAAAAGCGGCCTTTTGAGTAAAAGCGCCATATATAGCTATCCTCTTTCCTCTACTTGGTAACCTCTCTCAAAAGGTAGTGTTACAAGATACGCTTTATATCTATTAAAAGACAGGATTAGATCGTATCTTTGTCATTCGTTCATTAAAGTCATTGGTTATGTCAAATCAAGAATATATCAAGATCGAGGGAGCTTATGAGAATAACTTGAAACATATCTCTCTGGATATTCCGAAGAAGCAAATCACTATATTCACCGGGGTCTCGGGTTCCGGAAAGTCTTCGTTGGTATTGATACCATCGCCGCCAGTTCACGCCGGGAGTTGAATGAGACGTTCCCCAGTTTCGTGCAGCAATACCTGCCCAAATATGGCCGTCCGCATGTAGACCGGATCGGGAATCTGCCGGTCGCTATCGTGATAGACCAGCGGAAGCCCGCTCCCAACGCCCGTTCTACGGTGGGGACTTATACGGATATCTATTCGTTGCTCCGTCTGTTGTTCTCACGGGTGGGTAAACCCTTTGTCGGATATTCGGATACATTCTCCTTTAATCATCCGCAAGGCCGTTGTACCCGTTGTGACGGATTGGGGAGATTCGTGAGCTGGACGTGCATAAGCTGGTTGATTTTGATAAATGCCTGAACGATGAGGACGTGATCCATTACGTCACCTTCCAGCCCGGCCAATGGCGATGGATACGTTATGCTTGCAGCGGCCTTTTCGATCTGGATAAGAAGATCCGGGATTATACGCCGGAGGAGTTGCGCTTATTCCTTTATTCCCCGCAAATCCGTTTGAAGAATCCTCCTGCCGACTGGCCGAAGACGGCGAGATATGAGGGCTTGGTAACCCGTATGTATCGCAGCATCATCAATTCCGAGGAAGGGAAGATCCATCAAAGGTCTTGGAACCGATGGTTACGATGGGAATCTGCCCGGATTGCGGTGGGACCCGCTTGAACGATAAGGTACTTTCTTGCCGGATCAACGGGAGAAATATAGCCGAAGTAACTCATATGGCGATCCCGAGATAATCGCTTGGCTTCGGGAGATTGATGACCCGTTGGCGAAAGACATGAAGCAGGCGATCGGAGGCCGGTTATCCGCCTTATTGGAGATCGGTTTGGGGTATTTGACGCTGGATCGCTCCATGGAAACCCTTTCCGGCGGGAGGCGCAACGCTGTAAGATCGCTAAATATATCAACTCATCTCTTTCCGATATGCTTTATGTGTTGATGAGCCGAGCGTGGGCTTGCATAGCCACGATATCCATTTATTGAAAGCCTCGGTCCGAAAGTTGCGGGATCATGGGAATACGGTCTTGCTGGTGGAACATCATAAGGAAATGATACAGATCGCCGATCATATCGTGGATATGGGGCCGGGTTCGGGTATGGAGGGCGGCCGTATCTTGTACGAGGGAGATTATGCGGGCTTACTCCGTAGCGATACCTTGACCGGCCGTATGCTAGAGAAAATACCCTCTGAAGGAAAGCCTCCGGATCCCGTCCGGTTGGTTTACGGTAAAGCATGCCCGTCTTCATAACTTGAAGGACGTGACGGTAGATCTTCTATGGGAGTACTGGCGGTGATCGCCGGTGTAGCCGGTTCAGGGAAAAGCTCGTTGATGGAATGCTTCCGCCGGGATTTCCCGAGGAGGTGATTTATATCAGCCAAAGAATATCGGGATCAGCTTGCGTTCCACTCCGGCCACTTATCTGGGAGTTGCGGATGATATTCGTAAACTTTCGCTAAGGAAAGTAAGGCTGGGCTTAGTATGTTCACGTTTAACGGAAAGGCGGTTGCCCGGTTTGTGGGGAAAAGGCGTGATCGTGTCTGATATGGCTTTTATGGATTCGATCGAGACCGTTTGTGAGGCTTGTGGAGGATTGCGTTATTCCCGGAAGCCTTGCGGTATACAGTGGATGGTCTTACGATCGCCGAGGTGATGGACTTGACAGTCCGCAAGGCTTCCCTTCGTTTTGCGGGAACGGTGATAGCGGAGAAACTCCGTCCGCTTATGCTGGTTGGTCTGGGGTATTTGCATTTGAACCAAGCCTTATCCACATTATCGGGAGGTGAGTTGCAACGGGTGAAACTGGCGTCTTATCTAGGAACCCAAAGCAAGGTCTTTGTCTTGGATGAGCCGACGGATGGCGCACGTGAAAGATATCAGGCATATTATCTCCTTATTCGATTCTATGGTAGATCAAGGCAATAGTGTCTTTTGATCGAACATAATCTGGATGTCTTGAAGCGGCGGACTATGTGATCGAGATAGGCCCCGGAGGCGGACTAATGGGGGTGAGATCTTGTTTAGTGGTACTCCCAAGGAGTTACTATCCTGCGAGCGTTCCGTTACGAAAGACTATCTTGTTTGATGATTATGAATATTATAGAAAGAGACGCAGCACGCTGCGTCTCTATGTGAATATACGTCAAAGTGAGGTCGCTTACTCATCATACGAGATATTCCCTAATTCCTTAATCTTCGAATCTCCGACTTGATGCGTGAATAACTCAATCAATTGAGCGGGCGTTAATGTCATCTGAGGCGAGAACTCGGAGGAATCCATATAACTTAATAAGCTACGGTATAATTGGCGGGCTTCCGGGTATTCTTGTTGGGTTTCCAAGTCTGTCATACAGATTAATAACTTGCCCGGGCCGACATTGAATTCTTGGATCATCCCTAATTTATGATTACGCTCCACGTTATCGATCACCTGTACGATTGGCCTGTAATTATCCGGAAGCTGGTCCAGTATCAACGGATGGCTATTCTTTATCATCGTGAACCATTGCCAGTTTGTATGGAAATCCGTCGGGAAATGAGCGAAACCGGATGAGAGGGATTCATTAATAATCCGAGGGTACCCGAGACCGGTTTCTTTACCCATTCGCAGATGGACTTAAACATCCGGTAATTCCAGTAATCTGTCTGGAATAATCCTTCTACCGTCACGTTCTTGTAAGTCTTGGCATCCGGGAACCACAATACTTTCGCCCGTTCGCCAATAAGTTCTCGGCCTGTTTATCCCATTTCTTAATAACATTGATATCCGTAGGGATTTGCACGTTATTATGTTCCGGATAAATCCATAACGGATAATGATTGTGATAATCCGTGCCCTCGATCGCCAGCCGTAAAGTATAGGTCTCAGCCTCTTGAATGGCAGGTAAAGCGATATTTAATGGCCTACCTCGGCCAACGTACCTTGATTGATTTGCAGCGGTATGTTGTTTTGGGCGATTACTTGATCTTGACTATTCGTCAAGGTCCAAGTTAGATGTTTCCCTTTAAAGTGGTAGGTGTATAGTTCGCTACCTTGATGGAGCCTTTGAGCGCCTCATTCCCAGAGTAACAGAATTTAGGTAGGAGAGCCAGTAATACGACATCATCGCAAGACTCTTTCCATTCCTTGGCGGTTATCAAGCCCTTATTATCCATAAAAGCGTCCAAGATACCGACTAACGCCGTGCCCTGTCCCGGATAATCCTGTAAATCCAATAATTGGAAGCCGGCCATTCCGGAGTACGGAACGCCATTTCCATCTCGGCCCGGTAAAGTTGCGCCATCCATTTACCGGAAGCCTTGAAGAAATCATCCGCTTGTCCGGCCATACCGGACTCGCCCAGTCGTTTGCGGAATATCTCCAGATTCCAAGGTTTTAGTGCCCCGGTATATTTCTTGATTTCCTCATAATTCGGATAACATTGGAATTGCCCGGTCTCATGTCCGATGATAGGCAATGAACATTGTTCGATAGCGGATTCGAAATTCATGACCGAGTTTGGATAGGTATGGTTGATATAACCGCCATCCTCCGCATCTGCGAAAGAGAAGGAACCCGGGTATGGTTGCTGAATACGTTAGCGCCGGGGACTCGACAGGTCGTGAAGTAATCGTCACCCGCCGCAGGGCCGTTGAAGCCTAGATAGTCATTCGATCCAGATGCGTATAAATGCCGTCCGTCCTCACTACGGAAACGGGCGATCATGTCTACCATCGCTTCTTGATCCCCGGAAAGCTCGTTGCCGATCGCCATCATGACGAAAGAGGCGTGATTCCCGTAAGCCTCCTGTATTTGTAATCCTTCTTTGGTGAGGAAATGGATCAAAGTGGTATCGCCCTTTCCATCTTCCCCAGAAAGGTAGTTCCGGTTGGAGGTAAAACCTTCGATATCGGCCGCCTCGAAACAAGCTTTAGGAGGACACCATGAATGGAAACGGCAATGATTGATACCGTATTCCTTGGCGATGCGGAAATAGCGTCTCCATGCTGCGGTATCCATCGGTACATGGCCTGTAAGCGGAAATACGCAAGCATCGTGTTTTCCACGAAGGAAGGTGGTCAATCCGTTGATGTTGAATTGTGTTCCTTCTGCTTTGAAATCTCTTAATCCGAAAGTAGTACTTTGGCTATCTTGGATATTCTCTCCTTGGATGTTCGCGTCAAGCGATACAGGGTAGGAGAACTCGCTCCATTCCAAGGCGTCATCACCCATCGGTATTTGGAATATGATCTCGTCTTGTTGAACTACGATATTCTTATTGAATTTGATATGGTGCTCTAAGCCTGTGTTGAAAGCCTCCATCTCTATTTGAACGGCGGCTACGATCATTTGCTCGAATGGATTTGAAAGCTTTATTTTACGTCCACCGTTTTGATCCGCATGTGGATATACTTGTATCCGGCGGATATGGAATTGTGGACGGGCTTCCAATTCAGGTCTCCGATAATACCGTTCCAGTTTGTCTGCGTGGATTCCGTATAAGCGTGTGAATTGTCCAATAATTGGGGCGGAACGCTCAAACCGTTATCGACTAGAATAGTCAAGTGATGCTTCCCAGCCCGGAGATATGTGGACAGATCGTATTCTTGAGGGGTGGAAATATGGTCGGATGAACCGACATATATGCTATCTACCCATATTTGGGTCGGTTTTGTTCGCTCCAAGATTAACCAAATGCTCTTGCCTTCCCAGTTCTCGGAATCGTGATCTCTTTCTGATACCAAGCCTTACCTTGATAGCGGAAGGGCCTAGACAAATGAGTTGTCTCCTCCTTATCATTGTTAGGGTATCCTTTTGGTTGGTGTCCGTGGTACCCGGTAATTGAACTTGCTCGGTGACATCTGTTGAATCCAATCGTAATTCCCAGCAACCGGCAAGCGATAATTCCTCTCTACTCTCTTTGGGAGTTTGGCATGCGAATAGCATGAGCATAAGTGGAATACTCCAAAATCTCTTCATGGTAATGTTTTTACTCTAAATATGGTTTACTTAATTAATAGTGTACAAAGGTAGTATTTTTGGCTTTTATTAAGGAGAAGATATGAAAAGAAGAAGATTTTGTTATGGGCCTGTCCATCTACATGGCTTGTCTGCGTGAGAAAAACGGTATTCCACGGCGAAGAGTTATCAAGATGCCTTGAACTCGTTCAAGTGCTTTTGCGGTATGGAGGCGATTCCTTATGCCTATATTAATAGGAACAGGCTTTGTGCTATCAGTCATGGTTGTTGGACAAGGGCCGTTCGTTGAATACGGTGTCTACCTATATGCGTCGGATTCGTCACATTTATAACTTAGCCGTGGAGGCGAACGAGGCTCCCTTTGTACCCAACCTGTTCAAAGATGTCTTCACGGGCGTTGAAAGCAAGCGGAAGAAGGCGTTGCCGCAAGAGATGCTGGAGCGTATGTTTAACGCTGAATTGGAGGATCAATCCTTGCGGCGTGTACAGTTGACCGTTCGGTTGATGTTCGCGTTCAGCGGGATAGCGTTTGTGGATCTTGCGCATTTGAAATGGGAGAATATCCGGGATGGGATATTGCAGTATCACCGACAAAGAGCGGGTCTCTCATACAGCTGGAGATTCCTCCGGGGCGTTGCGGCTGTTGGATGAGTTGTCCGCTTGTACGGCAAAGGAATCCCTTTATTTATTTCCTTTTTGAGTGGAAGGAGAACCGGTGAGGCAGCCTACAAAGAATATAACAGGACCTTGTCCCGCTTTAACCGTGACTTGAGGTCGTTGGCGGATCGACGGGCGTTACGCTTCCGGTCACCTCATATACGATCCGTCATTCATTCGCCTCGTTCTTGAAAGAACAAGATGTATCGATCGAGGTTATCAGTGAGTTGTTGGGGCATAAGTCTATTAAGACAACACAGATCTATTTGAAGAGCTTCTCGTTGGAACGTTTATCGAAGGTGAACCGGAATTGTTTTGAGAGCGTGTGTAAACCGATACCCAAAGTGGGGTAAGAGGCTTGCTACTCGGAAGTAGCGTATTCTTTCACGGCGCAAAAGTAATAAAAATAACAAATAACAAGCAATCATAAGGCTTAGTTTGTTCATTAGTTTGTGCTCCGACCTTGATTCTCCTTAAATCTTCGTTCTTATTCCTAGTGCATAGACATGGCAATAGAGACGAAATGATCTCGTATTTCCTACATCATCACGTCCCTCCTAAAATCGAACATACATTCTTGTAGAGACGGGCGTGCCCCGTCTCATCCCCTCAAAATGGTATTCTAAATTACTGTCAGACGGTGGGAGACGGAGCACGCCCCGTCTCTACAACTGGGTAATAACCATTTTCCAACCTTTTAAGCTACTTCCCGAGTAGCTTAATATTTCAAGCGGTGGTGATTTTCAGAAAAGCCATTTTAAAGACATAAAGTGTTGTTTATCAGGAGTAAATATGGTGCTCTTGGTAGGGCTTTGAATTGTCGTGAGGCTTGAGTGGAGATCCTGCTATAATCTTAGGAAAAGATAATCATAATGATGAATGTTTTGAGAGACGGTCGCTCGGAGAGGGTACGGCGCGGGTTGGCAAGCGTCATGACCTGAAGACTGTACGCTGGTACGTGCTCACGCTTCCTACTACGGGTGTGGCACGACGTGACAAGATCAGCCCCGCTAAAAGCTTGGATGCCGAGCTTTCCGGCGCAAGCGTCGTGGGAGACGTTGTTCGAGTATTTCGCCCCTCCTATGTGGAGGTGAGGAAGGTGGACGGAAAGATGGTCAACACGAAACGACCCTGCTGTTCAACTACGTGTTTGTCCGGTCCTCGGTTGAGGAGATCTTCCAGATGAAGCGCACGCTTCCCTATACAATTTCCTTCCCGGTCTCTTCCGGAGGCATGACTCATTTCCCTTATCTGTCGGATGACGAGATGGGGAATTTACGTTGGGTGGCGGAATCTTATTCCAACGAGCTTCCGGTGTACGTACCGGACAGCGACCGCTTGCTGAAGGGCGACCGTGTGCGTATCACGTCCGGTTATTTTACCGGTATGGAGGCGGAGGTGGTGATCCAGCCGGGTGGCGGTCATAAAGATGTGATGGCTCGTATCCTCGATTGCATGTGGGTCCCCTTGTTGGAGGTGAAGCCGGGCGAGTACGAGCTGATCGAGCTGAACACCAAGGGCAAGCACGTCTATACCCATCTGGACAACGACCGCTTGCGGGAGGGCTTGCACGATGCCTTGGGACGTTACCATGCCTCCGGCAACGTATCAGAGGAGGATACTCGTTTGGCCCGTGAGGTGTTGAGATCCTACGGTTCGCTCCGTGCGGAGACGGACGTGATGCGTTGCAAGATCTACTCATTGCTTCTTTCTGCCTACAAGTTGTTGGGCGATGAGGAGGAGTTCACACGTTTGCATGACACGATGCGTGGTATGCTCCCGGTGGTGAAAGCTCCGCAATCCCGTGCTTTGTTGCTGGTGACGCTCTACGGTTGCACGGACAGCGCCCTTTACCGGCAGATGGCGCATGAGGTGGTGGATCCTTGGCGGTGTGAGTCCTCGCCCAAGAAAAGCAAACAGACTTTAATCCGTCGCTTGGACGATTACGATCGATGGCTGAGACATGATGAACAATGAATAATGAATAATTCAAAATCATAAATCAAAATCAATGTCTTCCCTTCCTTCCGGCGTTCGTTTGGTGCGGTTGCTGAACGAGCATTTAAATGATATCATGAGCCGCGAGCGTGCGAACCAAAACTCGATTCACCTGTATTGCACGGGGCCTTACTGGGTGGCATTTGAGTGCTCGGCCTATCAGTTGCGCCATGTATTCCCGGACAGCGAGATTACGCCAATGCGTTTGCTCGGCTACCCGTTCCCGGTGGTGATGGTGTCCGTTACGGATCGTTCGCTCCGCTCGTATGCCCGCAAGCACATCTTGCGAAGAGACGACATAGATTACAAATTATTAACAGCATCCCAACTCTCCCATGAGGGACTACCAAGCGTGGCATGCCGGCGAGGTGAAGGGTTGCCTTCATTAAGTGAGATCGTATGAGTGAGGTGCAAATTCTATTATTGTTATTACTGTCCGGATATCTGATCTCCGTGTCTTTGGGCATGGTGATCATCCCGAGGATCTTGGTGATCTCCACAAGAAAGACTGTATGATGTCCCGGATTCTCGAAGGTACACACGACCCCGGTTCCCCGCTTGGGTGGCCTGTCGTTTTTCCCGTGGTCTTGATGTCGTTTGCCTTGGTGATAGGCTTTCGCCTTTATCTGTGGCCCTCGGATCTGTCTAGCTTCTCGATCGAGATGCTCCATGAGTATCTTTTCTTGTTCGTGGGCATGACACTTCTTTATCTGGTGGGTGTCTGCGATGACTTGGTCGGGGTGGGTTACCGCTACAAGTTCATCGTACAAGTCGTGTCGGCCCTCCTGCTGGTGTTGTCCGGCAATTGGCTCGATACGCTGGGAGGCCTATTCGGGATCTATTCGGTCCCGGCCTTGCTGGTGTGCCAGTCACGGTTTTCGCCGTGGTTTATGTGACAAACGCTATCAACCTGATTGACGGGATCGATGGTCTGGCCTCCGGTTTGTGCTGTATCGCCTTATCGGTCTTGAGCGTGTTCTTTTCATTCAAGATCAATGTGTTTATGCCTTGCTCGCTATCTGTACGCTGGGAATCCTCATGCCTTTCTGGTGCTACAATGTCTTTGGCAATGCCAACTGCGGGCATAAGCTCTTCATGGGCGATGCTGGGAGTTTGACGTTGGGCTACGTGATCAGTTTCCTGATCATTCATTTATGCGTATCGAATAGTACCTCTACGGAGCGTTCGAATCCTTATTTGGTGATTGCCTTTTCCACGGTCTTGGTACCGTTGCTGGACGTGGTACGTGTGGTGCTGCGCCGCCTTCGTGAGCACAAGAACCCGTTCTTGCCGGACAAGAACCATTTCCATCATAAGTTGTTGCGCACGGGTATGCGGGTGCGGATGGTGATGGTGACGATCATTTGCGTCCGTTTTCTTTATCGCATTGAATATTGTATTGGCTAATCATTTGAATGTCAATTGTATATTATTTTAAACCTGTCTCTATGGACGGTTCTTCACTTGGTGATCGATTGGCTGATCGCCCGGAATCGGCAGAAGAGGGAATCGGCATTCGACAAGAGGTTCTAGACAAGGAAAGCCGGAAGGGCAATTCCGTCCTTCCTATAAATCAAAATACCATGAAGAAAGTATTGAAAGGCTGGCTCATCGATAATGCGGTGACCACCGACAACAAGACGGACAAGATCTTGTTACTGGCCTCGGCCGGAAGTTTAACTTTGGATGACGTGTTGGAGGAGATGTACAAGCAAGACACCGGTCTACGCCCGGAGACGATGCGTCACTCTGTGACCCTCTACCATCGGATAGTAATGGACTTGATCTTAAACGGCTATAGCGTGAACACGGGTCTGTTCCGTGCCGTCCCCAGTTGAAAGGCGTGGTTGAGGGCGGCGTTTGGAACAAGGAGAATAATTCCATCTACGTCTCTTTCACGCAAGACAAGGCTCTGCGCGGGCGATCGCCAAGACCGTGGTGGAGATCCTCGGCGAGAAGTCTAACATCATGTACATCCTGGAGACCGAGGATCGTAAGACGGGCTTGAAAGACGGCAGCGCCACTGCGGGTCACAACTTCTTCGTCCGTGGGGCGATGTTGAAAGTGGTTGGCGACCACGAGTCGGTAGGTGTTACGCTGACCGACTCAAAGGTGCCACCACGAAACTGACGGACGACCAGATCACCATCAACAACCCTTCTTCGCTCACGTTGCTCCTGCCGGCTGATTTGGCGGAAGGTGAGTACACGCTGACTGTGACGACGCAGTATGGTAGTGCGGGTCACATACTGAAAACGCCTCGTAGCGTAAGTACGCAAATTTGGGTGGGCGGAAAGCCTGCTGATGGCGGTGGCGATAGCGAGAGCCCGGATGAGATCTGACATATTTGGTAAATCGCTATTACCAGTACAGGTAAATCACTATTACCTGTACTGGTAAACCACCTTTACATGATAAGGTAACAGGGATTTCTCGGTTGAGTATGCTTTGGAAATAGCTTGTACATTGGTGAGACCACGGTGTGATCTGATAATGGGTGTAGGAATTATGTGAATAAAGTTCCTAATAACATTACATTGGACACAGATAATGTTAAAATCAAAATTGATTGTTAATATGACTAGGTTTAGGGTACTGCAAAGAGCCTCCCTAGAGTGTACGCCTTGTATTGAGTTTGCATAATATTTAAATGATTTATTAATAGAGATGAGAGAACGTATTGTTGCCTTCGACTATTTAAGGGCTCTTGCTATTACCGGTATATTGCTATGCCATTTTGTCATAATTATAATTCAATTTCATTTTAGGACATTATTTCGGAGGTGTCTTTGTAACATTGTTTATCGCAATGTCTGGTATGCTATTTGGTATTGTATGGAATAATAATAGCCGGATGGAATATGATATGTCTTTTCTGAAACAAAGATTTTTAAACTTTCAGTTACATATTATCCATTTCTGATTTTAATGTTTGCATTCCTTTATTTTGTGGATGATTATCATTTCAATGTAAAAATCTGTTCCTAATAAATATGTTTCATTTTTTTTTATTAGTTTTGAGATATATTTGATGTTTGAGGTTGTTAGTGAAGGACGTTATTCCTTAATGCGTATTATAGATAATCCTTTTTGCTTTTGTAGTGTATGTGATTTCTAGTGTATTATTGGGTTGTATATTGCATTTTATTGTAAAATACATAAAAAATATGTGCTTTAATTGCTCTTAAGTCATGAAATATTATTCTCTGCATTGTCTGGTGTGTCTTAATAAAGTGTGTGCTTTGGATTGTTCGATTACGATTTTATGTCTGCAAATTCCGAAAACAATAAGCGAATAGCTAAGAACACGTTGTTCCTCTACATGCGCATGCTTCTGATTATGGGGTGACGCTGTACACCAGTCGGGTCGTGTTGAGGGTTTTGGGTGTAGAGGATTTCGGCATTTATAATGTGGTGGAGGGGTAGTTTCCATCATGAGCTTTTTATTTCTAGTTTATCTAATGTTACCCAACGATATATGAATATAGGTTTGGGAAAACAAGACTTAATGGAGACAGGATGTGCTTTTAGACAGAGCCTAACCCTCATGTGGCTGTTATCCGTATTATTATTGCTGTTTGGTGAAACATTGGGACTTTGGTTTGTATACAATAAGTTAGTGATACCTCCAGAGAGGTTAGGTGCTGCCGTTTGGGTATATCATTTTCATTGATCCCATACTTTCCGCTATTAATCAAGTCCCATTAATGGGGCTATAGTTGCGCATGAGCGAATGAATATATATGCCTATCTTGGTCTTTTTGAGGCTTGTGCTCGATTATTCATAGTCTATTTGCTTGAAGCTTTGGAACAATCGATTCGTTGATATTGTATGGTTTGCTTATGGCTATAGTTTCTGTCTCGTCTGGCTAATTTATGCGATATATAGTGTAAGGTCATTTACCGAATGTAAATTTAGGTTTTATTGGAATTATAGTTTGGTCGCAGAGATGTCAAAGTTTATAGGTCAAAATTTATTTGGCTGTTTCTGCTTGGTCTGCAGGTGTACAAGGAACAAATATCCTTTTAAATATATTCTTTGGTCCCGCTGTAAATGCGGCACGAGCGGTTTCTGTGCAAGTAAGCGCAGTTGTTACACGTTTTACTGAGAATATGATGACAGCGGTTAAAACCTCAAATAATTAAATCATATGCTTCCGGTGATTGTGAATACATGGTGACACTAATTGAGAAAAGCTCTAAATATGCTTATTTCTTAGCGGCCTTGATAGCTATACCTGTAATGGTTGAAGATAGAGTTTATACTGGAGGTTTGGTTAGGTGAGGTTCCAAGCCATACTATATCATTCACTCGTCTTGTTCTGTGTGAATCCTTGATAGGAGTATTTATACCACCTCTATGGATGGCGGCAAATGCAACTGGACATATAAAAACAGTCAAGTATATGGTAGAATGTTCACGTTGGCGATATTACCTATAAGCTATCTTTTGTTAAGATTGAATGCTAATCCTTGTCCCATTTATTGTTGCGGTTTTAGCAAATGTAGGATATTGTTTTATAGTTTGTGATATTCATAGGCAAATACAGTTGAATATGAGAAATTACTTCGAGATGTTGTTAGGCCTATATTAATTTTTACATTCTCATTGGTGTTAGTCGGTTCTATATTGATGTTAATCGAACCTAATGATTCAGTTTTCGTTTCTTGATAGTTTTTTCTTTCCGTATTTATTGGCTTTAGTGTTATTTATAGTTTGTTGCAATCAAGTGAGCGTATGATATTGCATGGGCTCTAAAACGATTTGTTGTTAAATAGTTGTTTTGTTATTAATAGAGTAAAAATAGTATATAAGCAATGTAGGGTTATTGAATCATGTTGTTAAGTAACTAGAATATATTTGATGTAATTTGAATTTAAATTATTTTATATATGACTTGTGGCAATAAAAGAATTCTGTTCGTGATGCAAAGCCTTTATGATGGTGGAGCGGAAAAATTATTGGTGGATATGCTTAATAATTTTGATTATAGTAAATATGATATAGATCTTTGTTAGAACATGATTTTGGAAATTATGCAAATCTAGTGCCTTTTAGAAGTGAGAAAAATAATATTATTCTATAATATTAATAGACCTTATTAGAAAGAATGATAGGAAAAAATAATGTCCTATTTTGGTTTATATTATTTTTATATATTATTTTTTAGAAGACAGATAATAATTGATAAGATGAAAGGTGAAAAGTATGATACGATAATATCTTTTAGAAGGACGGAGTTTGGTGTATCATAGCTTTATATTGAAGCAAGGAATTAGGCATTTATCTTGGGTGCACGTAGATCTGTTTAATTTCCATTGGACAAAAAGGTATTTCAAAAGTAATAAGCATGAGAAGAAATGTTATGAATTAATGGATGATGTGATCTTTGTGTCTAATGATGCGAAAAATAAATTTCAACAACTTTTAATGTGACTACATCCACAAAAGTAATATATAATTTGATAGATTGTAAGACAATTGTCTTGCTGGGCAAATGAGTTTAAAAGTTGAGAAAAGGAAATTTACGGTTTGTCTAGTAGGAAGATTGGTTAGACAAAACAATTTGATAGTATTATAAGAGTTGCTAGAATTTTGTAGATAATGGATATGATATAGATTTTTGGATTGTTGGTGCAGGTTGTTTGGAGTCAGATCTTAGTAAAATGATCCATGATTTACATTTGGATGATAATGTACACCTTTTAGGTTATAAGCCTAATCCTTATGTCTATATAAAGTGTGGGATTTATTTGTGAGTTGTTCTTTGGCAGAGGGATTTTCTTTAGTTGTGGCGGAAGCATTAATGTCTGGGAAAAGCAATTGTGTCTACAAAACAGTTGGTCCAAGTAGAGCTTTTAGGGTCAAATTCGAGTATGGGGTTTGGCAGACAATGATGATGAATCTCTGTATAATGCAATTAAATTATTTGTCAATGATTATAATAAGGTCTTTGTCTATCAAGATAAAGCAGCAAAACGTTCTTTGATGTTTGATGTTGAAAAACAATGAATGAAATATATAGTATTTTATGACTGGCTCATTTGTTATTAAGAAGAATAGAATTTTAGAGATATTGTTCTTTATTATAATATTTCTTGTTAATCTTAAAATGACACTAAATATATCAGACTTTGCTACAGCTAATTTATCTATACTTATTATTGGTATTTCTTTTATTTCCTGTTGCTTTTACAAAGATAGATGATAATATTTATTGATAGTTCTATTTTTTATACTTTCATTGTTTCGTGTGGAAGCATCTAAAATGTTGTTTGTGTCATTGCTGGTAATATCTAGGAATCTTTATATTGATAAAATGGCTAAATATTCTTTTGTCTAACTGTAATTCTTAATTATAAATTACGGTTTATTGATTTTAGGAGTGTTGCATGAAGAATATTCTGATTTTTCTATAAGTCTGGAGGCGTTGTTAGTGATACATGGGATATGGAAATCTAACCTGTTTTCATTGTATTTGTTTTCTTGGTTATTTTTCTTGTGGTTTTTAAAGAAAGAAATTAATACATTTCTTGTCGCTTTTATAGTCTTTGTTATATATGAATCATTTTATTCTCGTACGGTTCTGTTCTCTGGCTGTATTCTGCTTGTTTTATCTTTTGTTCAAAAACAAATTTAAAAATGTTTCTTTAATAAATATATATTGTTGTCTTATCCATTTGTGATACTATTCTTTTTATTGTTGTTTTGTTTAATGAATCAGAGCTATTCTTTATTCATGAAATTAGTTCTGGTAGATTAAGGTATTCTTTGCTCGTATTTGGCGAATTAACTCCGAATAATTTGTTGATTGGTGCAATCTAATATTGATGAGTCTATTATAATAGATGTTGCGTATATATCATTGCTGCTGATTCTTCTGGAATTTTTCTTTAGATATTTTGTATAATCTATATTGTAAGGCTGTTTCTAAGTTTGATTATAATTTGATTCTCATTCCTGTAATGCTTCAATATTTATTTTGAGTTTGTCCGAAAGTGCTATTATTAATACATATCTTTGGGGAGGTCTGTTTTTGGATAGTAATGTCGGGTAAGTATTCTTGTGAGTAAAACCAATTAATTATTTATATGTTTTTGATTTAAAGAAAAAAATATCTTATAAAGAATGGAATGTGGGTTTTAATGCTATTCCAGAAGATTTAGTCAGTGATAATATTGATTTGTCTAATATCACTTGGTTAAGGAGAGACTCTAAATTTCATTGTTATGCAGATCCATCATTTTAAATGTATCTGACTGCACTATTGATTTGCTTTGTAGAAGATATCTTGTTAGGTAGTAAAAATGTAGCAACAATATGTCATTTGTCTGTCGATAAATGTACAGGTGAAATAATTGAAAATATACGTTGATAGATGATAATATACATAACTCTTATATCCCTTGATTATTAGAGGTGATACCTCTTGATGAGGTTTATATTGTTCCTGAAAATTGTATTCTACAGAACTTTAATGTTTATAAGTATAATACTTTGTTTACATCTCTTGTGAACATTTCAGTAATCTATGCTTCCTGTGCAGAGTTGCGGATGCTACAATCTTGCCTACTATAATGGAGCCTTTATCTTTTGCAACTTCAAGAAATGCATACATAATAAGGATTTGTATATGTGGACTTCAAATAATAGATTATATGGATACGGATTTGTCTCCAATATTAATAAAATCTAATTTGTTTGGGAGCAGAATGGCTGGATTTCATGTACTGTAAATAATACTGTATACAGACCAGCTCAGGATTGTTTACAAGGGTATGGTAAAGGTATTATTCTGTATAAAGTTGAGGATATTTCAGATAAGTCCTATAATGAAACAAAAGTAATATCCCTTTATCCTGATTCCTCGTCATATTACTCGGATGGTTTGCACACGATAAATTTTATAAAAGCATATGTGTTATAGATGGTTATAAGAATCACTATATTCCTTTCTCAGAAAATATATCGTAAATTATTTGATAAGTATAGATCATGAATATCTTGTTTATTAGTTTATTAGATCCTTCTGAATCAGGTAGTGGCAATCAAAAAGTCACTTTGTTGTCTGCCAAATATTTGTCTAGTGTTGGAATTCATTGTTTTATAGCTTATTTTAAAGATTCTAGAATATAGTTCCTCTCATTAGTCTTTGATGCGAAATTTAAAATTGATTATAATGATTTAGATGGTTTCCGTTCTTTTCTTATTGATAATGAGATTTCATTATTCATAATCAGGCATCAAGAGCTGTTAATATGAAATTCCTTGGTCAAGCTGTTGCGGGATTAAAAGTGAAAATTATATCAGTTTTGCATAATCTTCCAGGAACAGAGAATATTAGATATAATAAGCAATCTTTGTTTCCAAGTTCTTAATAGGCGGATTCTTTTAAGTGGCTTATTTATCTTTTATTGTTATTCTTCTACCCTATTACTCGTTTCTAGTTAAATATACTACCAAAAGGAGTATAAATCTATCTATAAATACTCAGATGCTTTAGTTCTCCTATCTGATGCTTATATACCCATTTATAGATCTATTGCTAATTTGAAGGATTCTTCTAAGATGTCTCAATTCCCAATTTTCTCTCATTTGATATGTTGAGCGTAACTATTCTAAAACAAAATGAATTGCTAATTGTGGCTCGATTTGATGAAATATCTAAGCGTATATTACTAGCATTAAAATTTGGAAACATTTTATCTACTTATGACGTGAGAGATTGGTGTTTAACTATAGTTGGTTATGGAGAGTGGGAATCTGTTTATAAAGACTTTATAAATAAAATGATATTGTAAATGTGAAATTGGTTGGGCGTGATGATTCAAAGAAATATTTTGAACGTTCGTCAATACTAATGTTTACCTCTTTATTAGAAGGTGCTCCACTAAGTCTGCTTGAAGCTATGCAGATGAAAGTAGTCCCTATTGCTTTTTGATATTGTATGGCATATTCGAGGTTTCTAATTAATGATGTTAATTCAAAAGTTATTAAGTCTTTGGACATCTGAATATTCTCGCTCGATTTATGACTTAATTACTAATGAAAAATTGCGTTGTAAACTTTCAGAGAATGCTTTTAATTGTCTCCATTATTTTACTGTAAAAATGTTATGCTAAGGTGGGTGGATTTGTATAATAGTTTGTTTGAAATAATATATAATTATGTGTCACGAAAATTTTATTATTGGATACACTTCTGAGTGTTTGATATGTTTCATATTGGTCATTTTAAACATACTAAAACGAGCTAAGGAATTGTGTGATTTTTAATTGTTGGTGTGTACCGATGAATTGGAAGAGAGTATAAGCATAAAAGTCCTATAATCTCTTATGATAATCGTAAGCAATTGTTGAGGCTTGCAAATATGTAGATAAAGTAGTTCCTCAGTTAATCGAGAAATGTCTCTTATCATCGTTTGCATTTCGATGTGATGTTTGTTGGTGATGACTGGAAAGGTAATTCTTTGTTTCAGAAGTAGAAGCTGAGTTGAATAAGAATGGAGCTAAAGTTGTTTATTTTCCTTATACTAAAGGTATTTCTTCTACTATATTGCGTGATAAACTAGTTTAAAATTACTACTATGAATGTTGATATTAAAGATTTTCAATATAAAATATTAGAAATAGCGTTTTATTTTGATGAGTTTTGTAAAATATGATATAGAATATTATTTAATGGGTGGAAGTGCTTTAGGTGCTGTTAGGCATCATGGCTTTATTCCATGGGATGATGATTTTGACGTTTTATGACTTTTAATAATTATCATAAGTTCCTTCATTATGCTTCTATACATCTTGATACAGAAAAAATTTCATCTTCAAAGAGAAAATTCTACTAGAGTGGCCTTTGTTTTTCTAAGTTAAGAATGAATGGAACAACTTGTATTGAAAAAGGATATAATAAAATGCATCAAGGTATTTATATTGATATAATGTGTTTGTATAATGTATCACCTAATAAGTTTGTTCGTTATATTCAATATTTATCCGCTCAAATTTTAAAGCTACATCTCTTTATTTGGTAGATTACGATTCTGATAGCTTTTTCAAGAAAGTATTTATTAATTCTTGTCATTTTGTTGTAGGTACTACAGCAAAAAATTTTATTCAAAATATTGAATCACTTTTCAACTAAAATACGTTACTTGTTGGCCATTTTTGAAAGGCTCCGTTCCCAAAACGAGTTTTCTCAAATGGTTAGGAATTCAGCGCTATGTGAATTTTGAGAATCTCCTTTTACCTATTCCTTTTGAAGCAGAAAAATATCTTTCTCTTAGGTATGGTAGCGATTTTATGAAAACCCTAATTCTGATATTTTACAGAATATCCATTCATGCAGTTTTGTTGATATACATAATGATTATACAATTTATAAAGACAAGTTTAATTCTTAATTATCTTAGCTTTAGCTGATTACTTAACTGAAAATCTTTTCTTTATCATGAAAGTAGTACTTTTGCAGGAGGTTTCGGTTCTCGTATATCTGAGGAATCTCAGTTCAAGCCGAAGCAATGATTGAGATTGGTGGTATGCCAATCTTGTGGCACATTATGAAAGAGTATGCCTATTATGGTTATACCGAGTTTATCATTTGCGCCGGTTATAAACAGGAATATATTAAGGTGGTTCGCCAACTATTTCCTTCATAACTCTGATGTGACTTTCGACTATCGTGGTGGCAACAACGAAATGACCGTTCATCAAACTAATATGGAGCCTTGGAAAGTCACAGTCGTTGATACGGGCTACAACACTATGACTGGAGGTCGTATTAAGCGTATCCAGAGATATATAGAGAATGAGACTTTCTTGATGACATACGGCGATGGTGTTTGTGATGTAGAAATTGATAAATTGGTGGAGTTTCATAAGAGCCATGGCAAGCTTGCGACCCTACGGCCGTCAAGATAGCACAAGATAAAGGAGTCTTAGATATTACTAAAGATCAAGCCGTAAGGGCTTTTCGGGAAAAGAACGCCTCTGATGGCGCTCCTATTAATGCCGGTTACATGGTGTTAGAACCCGAGGTTTTGATATGCTGGAAGGGGTGACTCTTGTGTCTTCGAAAAGACCGCACTAGTCAAGTTGGCGCAAGAGGGTCAGTTGATGTCTTACATCCATACTGGTTTTGGCAGTGCATGGATAATATACGTGAGAAATCTATGCTTGAAAACTGCTTGCCGAGGATAAAGCTCCTTTGGAAGCGTTGGAGCGCTCTGTTCCGGAAATACCAGATTACGCAAAATAATAAGTTATCATACGAATGGGAAATATATTGGATTTTATAAAGGCAAGAGGATTTTCCTTACGGCCATACCGGCTTTAAGGGCTCTTGGATGTGTAGGATACTTCGCTAATGCCGGAGCGGTCGTTACCGGATATTCACTTGAAGCCCAACAGAGCCTTCGTTGTTTCAAATTGCCAATATTGAAGATGACATACATTCCGTGATTGGCGATATACGAGATTATGCCTCTCTAAAGAAGGCTTTGATGAGTCTCAACCAGAAATTGTGCTGCATCTTGCCGCTCAGCCCATTGTTAGAGATTCTTATAAAGATCCTGCCTATACCTACGAGACAAACGTGATGGGTACCGTGAATATTCTTGAGTGTGTTCGCAATAATTGTTGCGTGAAGTCTCTTGAATGTCACTACGGATAAAGTGTATTTGAATAGGGAGTGGAGTTGGGGTTATAGGGAGAATGAGAATTGGATGGGTATGATCCTTATTCAAATTCAAATCCTGTTCGGAGCTGGTGACTCATAGCTACAAGCGTTCTTTCTTTACAGATATTGATGGTCTGCCTATTATTCCTATTTCTACTGCTAGAGCGGGTAATGTGATAGGTGGTGGAGATTTCGCCAATGATAGAATAGTACCTGATTGTATCCGTGCGGCTGTAAAACATGGGATATTGTTGTGCGTAATCCATACTCTACCGTCCTTATCAACATGTTCTAGAACCTTTGTATGCTTACCTCCGCTGATAGCGATGAAGCAATATGAGGATATCGGTTTTGCGGATTATTATAATGTAGGTCCCGATGATGTGGTTGTTTTCAAACAGGCGCTCTTGTTGAGCTATTTGTGAACAAGTGGGGCGAAGGCATGAGGTGGTGAACAAGTATGACGGTGGTCCTCAACGAGGCTAATTTCTTGAAGCTTGATTGCCTAAATTGAAAAAAGACTTTTGGATGGAGCCTCGATGGAATCTGATGAGGCAATGGAAAAGATTGTTGAATGGAGTAAGGTTTGGCTAGCAGGTGGGGATGTTCGTGTTTGTATGGATAAAACAGATAGATGAATTTTAAACGTATAACGATAATATGAAGAACAATCGTCACAGGGCAATGGTTTTATAGGTAGTTCACTTATAAAGAAATTGATAGAAAAAGTACTAGGGTTGTTGCTGTTGATATTACCTTTCATGGATCGTTTGGCCTGATTCAAATCTTATTGACAGGATAGAATCAGGGGGTGATACATCTAGTCGAAAGACTGCCAGTAATGAATATGACTCTTTCTATCATTTTGCGTGGAAAGGTGTAAATGGGGCTGATAAGAAGCAGATCCTGGTTCAATTGTATCAAATATTCAGATGGCTAGATTGCGCTAATATTTGCAAGAGGCTAAATGTGAAAATTTCTTTGTGCGGGTACTGCTTAGCGGAAATTAGTAGCATTTAGTTTGTATCTAGAAAAAAACGACTGGTGGAATGATGTATGGATTGTGGCTAAGCATGCTTGCAGAATAATTTTGGAAGATTATTGCAAGAATATCAGCTCTAACAGTTTGTGTGGATGCAGTTCTCAAATATATACGGTGTAGGTAATAAAACGGGCAATTTGGTTAGTTATACGTTAGGTGAGTTGATGGCTGGTAAATGAAGCCGCATTTGGTCCAGCTTTACAACCATATGATTTTATTTATGTGGATGATCTTATAGAAGCTGTATATCGTCTAGGCTTTAAGAAACTAATAAGCCATTCTATTATATAGGCTCTGGCAAATCCTAAAGTCTTGAAAGATTATCATATTATTCGTTATAGGAGAACTAGTTGGTTGCGCAGATAAAGGTAGGGATAGAGTCCGTGAAGATGATGGTGTAAAGTTATATACAATGGATATGTTTGACAATAGAATAACTTGGTTAGTACTATTGGAGAATATGCGTCTATAGACTTTGATAAAGGCATTAATAAAACTATTAATTGGCTTAAAACTCTTTGATGTTATAGCGGAATTAGTCATGATACAGAAATTTGAATTCAAGGACTTGATATGAAGGGGCATATGGAGATAACTCCCTTCTATGCCACAGACAGAACGTGGCTTTATAAAGGATTACAATATTGATGACATTTAAGCAAAATGGTATAGATCATGAACAAGAGGTGTTCTATACCATTAGTAAAAAGGTGTAATTCGTGCGATGCACTTCCAGCTTGTTAAACAGCAAGCCAAGAACTTGTTCGTTGTATAAGTGGCCATGTGTATGACGTAATCATAGATCTTCGCCCCTGATTCGCCAACATTTGGTAAATGGCAAGGTTTGATCTGACCGGAGAAATCAGAGGCTCTACATACCTCAGTATTTTGGCCACGGCTGATTTGGTGCTGGAGGATTCTGTCGTTAGCTATAAATGTGGTGAGGTGTTTTATGGTGAAGGTGATGCCGGCATAATGTATAATGATCGGATATATGGCTATAGAGTGGCCTTTCGATAAGATTGGCGGTATTGAGAAATTGATCATTTCTGACAAAGGGATAAAACTTGATGAGTTTGAAGGAATATATAGAAAAAGTACAATAGCTGATGGATAAGCGACTTTCTATTTATGTTAGTTCTCCTGATTCGTATTCTGATGTGCTTGCCGTATTTTTAAAAGGGTATCGGAGATATTGGAGTGATTGTCCCTATGAGTTTATTCTAACCACCAATACCAAATCGTATGAAGGTACTTGTATATGCAATAATAAGCAAAATGATACTTGGGTTGAGCGTTACTATAGCTTTGCCAGTTATAAAATTCGAAGTATGTAATGTTGATGTGTGATGACATTATCTTGAGTGACAATGTTGACAATTCATTAATAGAGCGGTTACTTGACTATATGGATAGCCACGAGATAAGGTATTGTAATTTAGGCCCTACTCCTAAAGGATCTAAAATTAAATCTTTTCCTTTATTGCGTAGTGTCAATAAGCAAATCCCTATGCTATCAATCTTCAATTTGGAATATTTCGAAAGGATCTTTTGTTGAGCTGTTAGGCGATGGCTCTTAGTGCATGGGATATTGAAAACTCAATAAATGAACAAGCCGCTGTTGCTCCATCAGAGGATTATAAAGATGTGGTGGCAGTTTCAGAATATATCTTGCCATATATACATGGAGTATATAAAGGTAAAATGGATTAGGCATGCTGTTGAAAATTTGAGTAGATTGAGCTTGTATATAGATTCTGGTAGAGGCATTGTTCTCTCTCTCAACAGATAAAGATTGATATGACTAATTGGCTTCAGTGGAAAATATCACCTAAGCAACGGAGGCGCTAAAAATGTCTTAAGTAGAGTGGGTATGAAATTTGCAACGAAGAGATGAGCTGGTGTAATGTGGTTATGAAGAATGTTTATGTTTTTTAATTCTGTAAATCAGAGAGTTGTTTTTTTTATGAGGCAGATTAGGATCATGAGAATGAGAAAGATAGATTTGAGACGGTTCTTTACGTACAGACTCTGTAAAGAGTCAATCTTCAAGTGTTCCGGATACATCTTATATGTACATATAGAAATTTTTCTTATATAATACTTTTCCTGAAAGTCTATGTTATTTTCCGTATTACTTTCTTTATATCATAAAGAGCCCACTATTTTACGTCAAAGTCTGACCAGTATCTTCACGCAAACGCTATTGCCTATAGAAGTTGTCTTGGTGGAAGATGGTCCTTTGACGGATGAGCTGTATGCGGTCATAAAAGAATTCACAAGCCAGCATCCTGAGTTAAAGTGATTTCTTTGCCCACCAACCGAGGTCTCGGCAAGGCTCTTAACGAGGGCTGAAGCATTGTTCGTATGACCTTGTGGCTCGTATGGACACGGATGATATCGCTAAGCCGGATCGTTTTGAGAAGCAATTGGCGATATTTTTGGAACATCGGAAATTGATGTAGTGGGGGCTTGGATCGATGAGTTTGAAGGAGGTATCAAATGTACTTTCCATGCGGAAAGTGCCGGAGCAGCATGAAAATATCTTGAGGTTTGCCAAGGGAAGGTGTCCGTGAACCATCCGGTGGTGATGTTTCGGAAGTCGGCCGTGCTAAAGGCTGGAGGATATAAGCATTTTCCTTTGTTCGAGGATTATTATCTGTGGGTACGGATGCTGATGAATGGTGCCCGGTTCTATAATATACAAGAGAGCCTGCTCTTTTTCCGCTTCTCGCCGGATATGTTTCGGCGGCGGGGAGGATGGCGGTATGCCGTAACGGAAGTGAGGTTGCAGACGCTGTTTTACAAGATGGGTTTTATCGGCTTTTTCTCCTTGCTAAAGAATGTCTGTATTCGCTTAGTGACCCGTCTTCTCCCTAATGGCTTGCGTTCGTTGCTCTATAAGAGGCTCATCCGGGGTAAATAGCTTTTTGTCCTCATCCACAGTATCGCTCACGGAAGGTGTCTCAAATATCAAATAACATTTTATCAATAGTCATTTTATGGCTGGCAGATTATTTTTCATCACATCAAACACTATAACAGCGTCTATATCGAAATAATGATGTGCTATAATGTCTCGCATTCCCATAACTCCTTCCATGTTCACGGACAATGTCGCTATCGCTATAAACCATTGGCAGTACTTGCTTGTTTAATAGCCATTATTACGTTAATAAAATAGAGAATATGAGAACAAATGATTCAAAACATCCGTAGACTCTAAATTGGAGGAGATGGAGGAAAAGTATCCTGTAGAGCAAATCGCTGTTAAAATGAGAAGAAAATAACGGCCAAGGATGTAAAGGAGGCTGTGAAAGAGATTAATCCCGATACGGACAGCTTGGGTAGCAGAGGGTAAAACGTATTTTAATTTGCTTAAAAGAATAATTATTAAGATTTATAGTATTATCTTTGTGGTTGCGGTTTGTAATAAACCGAGGTATAAAGATTGGTAAATCTAGCAAATTAAATAATAAAGATGTATAGAACAAGAACTTGTGGCGACTTGCGCCTTGCGGATGAAGGTCTGGTGGTTACACTGGCCGGTTGGGTGCAGAAAACCCGCAAAATGGGAGGAATGACATTTGTCGATATCCGCGACCGTTATGGTATTACTCAGTTGGTATTTAATCAGGAGGTTGATGCAGCTCTTTGCGAAAAGGCGAATAAACTGGGCCGTGAATTCGTGATTCAGGTTACGGGTACGGTTCGTGAGCGTTCCAGCAAGAATGCGCATATCCCGACAGGTGATATTGAGTTGATCGTTTCTGAATTAAATGTCCTGAACACTGCGCTTACCCTCCGTTCACGATCGAGGAGGAGACAGATGGCGGTGATGACTTGCGTATGAAATATCGTTATCTGGACTTGCGTCGTGCTTGCGTTCGTAAGAATCTGGAACTTCGTCATAGAATGGCGTTCGAGGTTCGCCGCTATTTGGATGAGCAAGGTTTCTTGGAGGTAGAGACTCCGGTTCTTGTAAATTCTACCCCGGAGGTGCCCGTGACTTCGTGGTTCCTTCCCGTATGAACCGGGACAGTTCTACGCTTTGCCTCAGTCTCCACAGACCTTGAAGCAATTGTTGATGGTTTCCGGTTTCGACCGTTATTTCCAGATCGTAAAATGTTTCCGTGACGAGGATTTGCGTGCGGATCGCCAGCCGGAGTTCACGCAGATCGACTGTGAGATGAGCTTCGTGGAGCAAGAGGATGTCTTGAATATGTTCGAGGGCATGGCGAAACATTTGTTTAAGGTAATCCGTGGTGTCGAGTTCAAGGAGTCGTTTATGCGTATGACTTGGCAAGATGCTATGAAACAATATGGTAGCGATAAACCGGATTTGCGTTTCGGCATGAAGTTCGTCGAGTTGATGGACATCATGAAAGGCCATGGTTTCTCCGTATTCGATAACGCCGCTTACATAGGGGTATCTGTGCGGAAGGTGCTGCAAGCTATACCCGTAAACAACTGGATGCGCTGACTGAATTCGTGAAACGTCCGCAGGTAGGTGCTAAAGGTTTGGTTTACGCCCGTGTGGAAGCGGATGGTAACGTAAAATCAAGCGTAGATAAATTCTATAGCCAAGAGGTTCTTCAAGAAATGAAGAATGCGTTCGGCGCTAAGCCGGGTGATTTGATTTTGATCCTTTCCGGCGACGATGTGATGAAGACTCGTAAGCAACTTTGCGAGTTGCGTTTAGAGATGGGTAATCAATTAGGCCTTCGTGACAAGGATAAGTTCGTTTGCTTGTGGGTAATCGACTTCCCACTGTTCGAATGGAACGAGGACGATCAACGTTTCTACGCTATGCACCATCCGTTTACCTCTCGAATCCGGATGATATACCGTTGTTGGACACGGATCCGGGCGCTGTTCGTGCGAATGCGTATGATATGGTTATCAATGGCGTTGAAGTGGGTGGTGGTTCTATCCGTATCCACGACAGCCAATTACAGGATAAGATGTTCAAGCTGTTAGGATTCACCGAAGAAAGAGCGCAAGAGCAATTCGGTTTCTTGATGAATGCGTTCAAGTACGGAGCGCCTCCTCATGGAGGTTTGGCTTATGGCTTGGATCGTTTCGTGTCTTTGTTCGCCGGTTTGGATTCTATCCGCGACTGTATCGCTTTCCGAAGAACAATTCTGGACGAGATGTTATGCTCGATGCTCCGGGTGTCTTGGATCCGGCCCAGTTGGACGAACTGAATTTGATCGTTGATATCAAGAAATAATCCAATCTGAAATTCCATTCGAATGGGAATCTTATTCCATCTGAATGGAATTTTCTTCTTCGAAAGGAATTACTTTTCTCCCGAACATAAATCAAAAGATATTTAGCATGGTAAAGGTTAAAGATATATTGAGAGAAATCGAGCATTACGCCCCGCTGCCGCTTCAAGAAGGTTTTGACAATGCGGGTGTGCAAGTTGGCGACGTGAACCAGCATGCGACGGGTGTGTTGCTATGCCTAGATGTTACCGAGGAGGTGCTTGATGAAGCGATCGAGATAGGATACAACCTGATCATCTCTCATCATCCTTTGGCCTTTAAGTCGTTTAAGTCGTTGACTGGCTCCAATTATATCGAGCGTTGCATGATGAAGGCGTGTAAGTATGATTTGGTGGTTTATGCCGCCCATACCAATCTTGATAATGCCGTAGGAGGCGTGAATTACCGTTTGGCAGAGTTGATCGGCTTGCAAAATGTACGGATCTTGAGCCCCAAAAGGCGCTTTGCTGAAGTTGGTGACGTTTGTCCCGAGGCTTATGCCGAGATCATGCGGAATACCTTGTTCAATGCCGGTGCGGAAGTATCGGGAACTATGATGCTTGCAGTTATAATTTACATGGCGAGGAACATTCCGTGCCAATGCGGGATGCAATCCGTTTTGTGGTGGATCGGCGAGGTGCATGTAGAAAGAGGTGCGTATGGAGATGATCCTTCCGGCATTCAAGAAGACAGCGGTGACTCGTGCTCTGTTATCCGTTCACCCGTATGAGGAGCCGGCTTTTGATTTTTATTCGTTATCAAACACATGGGAACAGGCAGGTTCCGGTGTAGTGGGAGAGTTGCCTGCCGAGGAGATGAGTTAAGTTTCTTGTTACGGATCAAGGCCCTGTTTAACGTCGGTTGCGTGAAGCATTCCCCATTTACGGGTAAGTCTATCCGAGAGGTCGCTATCTGCGGAGGCAGCGGCGCTCTTGATCAAGGACGCTATCGCGTATGGTGCCGATGTCTTTATAACGGGGAGGCGAAGTACAACGATTTTACGATGTGGAGGACCAGATTCTACTGGCGGTTATCGGTCATTATGAATCGGAAATCTGTACAAAGACATATTTTATAACATAATATCGAAAAATTCCCTACCTTTGCGGTACATTTTTCGAATGTTAATTCAAACCCAGTAAAATATTTATAGAATGGCTACAGATAAACAATCAGCTGAAAAGGAATATACGGTTGAAGAAAAGCTTTCTACGCTGTATCAACTTCAGACGATGATGACTGAAATTGATAAGATCAAGACCCTTCGTGGTGAGCTTCCTCTGGAGGTTCAAGACTTGGAGGACGAGATCGCAGGACTGGAAACACGTCTCCAGAACTATCAAGCGGAGATCAAGGAGTTTGAGACTTCTGTTGTTGAGCAAAAGCATAAGATCACGGAATCTACCACATTGATAGATCGCTATAAGGCACAATTAGATAATGTGCGTAATAACCGGGAGTTTGATAACCTGTCTAAGGAGATCGAGTTCCAAGGTTTGGAAATTGAGTTCTCAGAGAAAAATTCGTGAATTCGAGAGGCGGTAGACGCTAAGAAAAAGATATCGCTGAACTGACTGAGAAGCTGGAAGGCCGTAAGGCTGACTTGGTTCAGAAAAAGAGTGAGTTGGAGCAGATCATTTCCGAGACAAAGCAGGATGAGGAGAAACTTCGTGAGAAAGCGAAGAAGCTGGAAGCTGCTATCGAACCTCGTTTGTTGACCGCTTTCAAGCGTATCCGTAAAGGTGCTCGTAACGGTTTGGCTGTTGTTTATGTGCAACGTGGCGCTTGCGGTGGTTGCTTTAACAAGATCCCGCCTCAGAAGCAATTGGATATCAAGTTGCGTAAGAAAATTATTGTTTGCGAATACTGTGGTCGTATTATGATCGACCCGGAATTAGGTGTAGAAGATTAATTCAAAGATCTATAAGTAATGGCTCTAGCTAAAACCGGCTAGGGCCATTATTGTTTTAATACAAAGATGTTATGATACATACGATACGTTTATATATAGAGAAGTACCGGCTGTTATCCGAGGATCGTCCGGTTTTGGTCGGATTGAGCGGTGGTGCCGATTCTGTGGCTTTGTTGGGCGTATTGGTGCGTTTGGGATATCCGTGTATAGCGCTTCATTGTAACTTTCATTTGCGTGGGGAGGAGTCGGATCGGGATGAGGCATTTGCCTGTGAGTTCGCGGAATCTTTGGAAGTACCCTTTCATAAGATAGATTTCGATACGATCTCTTATGCCGGAGAGAAGCATCTCTCGATAGAGATGGCTGCCCGTGAATTGCGCTATGCTTGGTTTGAGGAGATGCGGGAGCGGCTGGGAGGGCAGGCGACCGCCGTCGCCCATCACCGGGACGATAATGTGGAGACGGTCTTGATGAATTTGATACGGGGCACGGGAATCCGGGGATGAGCGGGATCCGTCCGAGAATGGTTTCATCGTCCGTCCTTTGCTGTGCGTAAGCCGTGAGGATATCTTGGCTGCTGGCGGATCAAGGCTACGCCTATATGGTGGATAGCACGAATTTATCGGATGCTTATACCCGTAATTTCATCCGTTTGAATGTGTTGCCGCTTTTGGAGATAAATCCATCGGCCCGGAATACCATCGCACGTTCCGCCGAGCATCTTTCTGCCGCAGAGACTATATATATATATGTATTGGAACAAGCCCGGAAAGAGGTTGTCGTATCGGATGATCGTCTTTCTATCGGGGCGTTGATGCGGTTTCCGGCTCCGGAGACGATTTTGTATGAGTTATTAAAGAATATGGTTTTACCCGTCTGGTCTCGGACGATATTTTCGCTGCCTTGACCAAGGAGCCTGGTAAAGCTGTTTACTCTTCCACCCATCGTTTGCTGAAGGATCGGGATTATTTATGGATCACTTCTTTAGAAGAAGGAAAAGCGAACCTTCGTTTTAGATCCAGAAAGGGCATTAATCATGAACCTATTGAACTATCTTTCCAAAACTTGTTATAACTATAGATTTCCCTATCGAGAAGAATAAGCGGATCGCTTATTTGGATTATGATAAACTCGATTTCCCTTTAACATTGCGGACTTGGAAAGAAGGCGATTGGTTTATTCCCTTCGGAATGAAAGGACGTAAGAAGTTGAGTGACTATTTCTCCGATCATAAATTTAGCCGGATTGAGAAGGAGCGCACATGGCTTCTTTGTAGTGGCGACGCTATCGTTTGGGTGGTAGGAGAAAGGACTGATAATCGTTTTCGTATAGACGAATCAACAAAGCGTGTGCTAATTGTGAATTTTGGGCTAAATCCTCGTTTATTGTAAAAATATTCTTACATTTGCGAAGATTTACTCCGCAGATATGTTACTAATGGTTCAAATTAGCTGAACAATCCGGTTATTACATGAAAATTATAATTTAATAAAGATACAATGATACCATTGGGCGTACGTCGTGTTTGCATATGTGATCCGTGTGTATGTGCCATTTATATTATTACTTCGCAATATGCAGAAATATAACATTCTAGAACTAAATGAAAACTTCTTCCCGAACTTCAAAGTATCGCGGAAGAGTTGGGAATAAAAAGTTAGCAGCTTAAAGAAAGAAGAGTTGGTTTATCGGATTCTTGATGAGCAAGCGATCTCCTATGCCGGCATTCAGGCTGAAAAGATGAAAGAGAAAGAGGCTAAGAAGCCTGTAGAGGGCCGTAAGAGAGGCCGTCCGGCTAAAGCCGCTTCTCCTAAAGTGGCGAAGGCTGAGACTGCCGAAGCTGCAGAGAGTGCCCAACAGGCTTCGGAAAAGCCAGTGGCTGCTCCGGCTGACAAGAAAGAGCAAAAGAGCAGCCTGAACGTAAGAAAAGAGTCCGTATCGAGAAAAAGAAAGGTAGCGGGCGCTATCGCTCCTTCCGAGGATAACAAGGAAGTGGTGGTTTCGAAAGAGCCGCAAACGATCTCTATGGTAACGGAAATCTCGGCCGTGGAAACTCCGGCGGTAGTAGAGAGCCCGGTGGAGAAACCGTTGTTGCCTCCTGTTGTGGCGGAACTTGAAACGGAAGAAGAAGCCGCTTTGCCGGAAAATACGACTCCGGTAGAGGTAGCGGAAGAAACCACTTCACCACAAGCGACGGAAGAAGAGCCTAAGCGCATCGTATTTCGCCATCCGGACGCTAAATCCGTATTGGATCAGATTTTCCCGTTCTCCGCTCCGAAACCCGAGGCTAACAAACCTCAACCCGAGGCCGCTCCCCAGCAGAATAATCCTCGACAGAACAATCGACAGAATAATCATAATAACAACCGTAATAACAATAACGCTAATAACAACCAGCAGGCTCAAGAGAAAATGTATGAGTTTGACGGCATCCTTACAGGAACCGGCGTGTTGGAGATGATGCAAGATGGTTACGGTTTCCTTCGTTCTTCAGATTATAACTATTTGACTTCACCGGACGATATTTATGTCTCTCAATCCCAGATCAAGTTATTTGGCTTGAAAACGGGTGACGTGGTAGAAGGCTCGATTCGTCCGCCGAAGGAAGGTGAGAAGTATTTCCCGTTGGTGAAAGTGGACAAGATCAATGGCCGTACGCCGGAAGAGGTTCGCGACCGGGTTCCTTTCGATCATTTGACCCCGTTATTCCCGGATGAGAAATTCATGCTTACGGCACGTAAATCACCGAAAGTATACGATAATATCGCCGTACGTGTGGTTGATTTATTCTCCCCGATCGGAAAAGGGCAACGTGGTTTGATCGTCGCTCAACCGAAAACCGGTAAGACGATGTTGCTGAAAGATATCGCGAACGCTATCGCTTACAACCATCCGAGGTTTATATGATTATATTATTGATCGACGAACGTCAGAGGAGGTTACGGATATGGCTCGTAGCGTGGATGCGGAAGTAATCGCTTCTACATTCGACGAACCAGCTGAACGTCACGTGAAAATCGCTGAGATCGTATTGAACAAGGCGAAACGAATGGTAGAATGTGGTCATGATGTCGTGATTCTTCTTGACTCGATCACTCGTTTGGCTCGTGCTTATAATACGGTACAACCGGCTTCCGGTAAGGTGCTTTCCGGTGGTGTGGACGCAAATGCGTTGCAGAAGCCGAAGCGTTTCTTCGGTGCCGCCCGTAATATTGAGAATGGCGGTAGCCTTACGATTCTAGCCACCGCCCTTACGGAGACTGGCTCTAAGATGGACGACGTGATCTTCGAGGAATTCAAGGGTACGGGTAATATGGAGTTACAATTGGATCGTAAATTATCCAATAAACGTATCTATCCGGCTGTGGATATCACGGCTTCCAGCACTCGCCGTGATGATTTATTGCAGGATGAGAGCACGTTGAACCGTATGTGGGTCTTACGCAAATATCTATCAGACATGAACTCTATGGAGGCTATGGAATTTGTTAAGCAACGGATGGAACAAACCGTTGATAATATGGAATTCTTGGCATCCATGAACGGTTGATAATATCCAAAAAAACACTATACTTTGAGTTCAAAGCAATATTGTTTTAGCTCCAAAAGTATAGTGTTTTTTAAAAAGTATAGTGCTTTTATTGCACCTTTTAGGTCTTCCACGATGTCCCATATTTCGTTTTGTGGGCTCGAGGATGATCTTTTATCTTCACTTTTACGAGGCCGTCCTCTGCCTCTTTTATTCATACCGTATTTTCCGGCTCATACAAGGGCACTTCGCCGAATTCCGGGCTGACCGGTATCTTATAAACCTCTTTTCCAAGAAATCCTCTATGCGCTTGAATTGTGCTTGTTCGTCGATCGATACGAAAGTAATCGCCAATCCTTCGCCGTTCGTACCCCGTGCCGTACGTCCGATTCGGTGTACGTAATCCTCCGGATCATGCGGGATATCGAAGTTCACGACCAACTTGATGTCATTGATATCAATTCCACGTGCTACGACATCCGTAGCCACAAGGATATCGATATGTCCGCTCTTGAATTCTTTCATGACCTCCTCCCTTTGGGATTGCTCTAGATCCGAGTGCATGGCGGCTACATTGAACTTTAATCTTTTAAGGTAGACGCTAATTCTTTCACCTTCATTTTAGAAGAGGAGAAGATAATTACCCGTTGAGGGCGGCTTTGAGTGAAGAGATCTTGTAGAATCTTGAGCTTTTGTGGATCGTAGCAGATATATGCGGTTTTGCATGATAGATTCGGGTGGGCGTGAGATAGCGATCTTGACTTCTTCGGATCTTTTAGGATGGTTTTAGCCAACGTCCGGATCTTAGGCGGCATGGTAGCCGAGAACATGATCGTCTGGCAGTAGGGGCAGCTGTTTATGAACCTGCATGATGTCGTCATAAAACCCATATCCAGCATGCGGTCCGCCTCGTCTAAGACGAAGAACGACACTTTAGACAAATCTACAGTACCTAACTTAATATGGGACAATAAACGTCCCGGGTAGCGATCGATATCCGCACCCATCTCTAAACCTCTCTTTTGTTGTTCCCAAGCGATTCCGTCGGTACCTCCATACACGGCTACTGCGGATACGGAAGGTATAAAATAAGTGAATCCTTGAATTTGTTGGTCTATTTGTTGAGCCAATTCCCGGTCGGTGCCATAATGACCGCATTCACGCGTCTGTCGGATGACAACCTTTGCTTAGTTCATTAATAACTGGCAAAACATACGCCGCCGTTTTACCGGTTCCGGTCTGTGCGCAAGCGATGATGTCTTTACCTTCTAAAATGACAGGAATCGTTAACTCTTGGACTGGAGTCGTTTCGTCAAAATTCATGTCATAAAGCCCGTCTAATACGGCATCTTCCAAATCTAATTCATCAAATCTCATCTTTTACATTCAAATTCCGGTAAAGATAAAGATTATTTAGAAATATTATGCAATAGGTAGGTTTCTCTTTGGTGATAAATAAAAATAAATACCTTTATCCCCGAGTTATACCCAAAAACGAAAGAATTAATATGAATAGTCTAGAAAGCGGAAGTAACGTTCAGTCTGGATTAGAGATGATCATGGAGAAGAGTCCCGATACGATCGTATTAGTAGATCGAAATCTTACTCTTGTCAAGGTTATTTCTGCAAAGACGATTATTATCATTATTTAGCGAATAACTGTATCGGAAAGCAACCTCAAGCGTTGTTCCCGGACGGAAGAACTACGATCAATATAGAGATCTATAGAGCTGCGGTTAAACGTGTTTCGAGGAGCAAGTGAAAGTGGATTTCTCTTTTGAGGTCTCTTTGAGGGAAAGAACTATTATTATCTATCGCAAGCAAGCCTTTTAATGAGGAGCTTGTGATCGTTTATACACGCAATGTATCTTCTCTGAAAACAGAAAAATCTACAAGAACTGGTCAATACGATATTAGATCGGTTACCGTTGGGTGTTTTCGTGAAAGATGGGGATAACCATTTTAATTACCTGTATTGGAATCATTTTATGGAGGAAATAACGGGTATTGAAACCCGGGAGATCGAGGGACATGATGATTTCGAGGTGAATTATAATGCCTTGATGACCGCCGAGGAGCGTCTGGAAACCGATATGAATGTGATCAAGACAGGACTGACCGCTAGATTTAAGGGCAAGGTAAAATCGGCCTCCGATTACCGGGATATAGAGGTCGCTAAATATCCTATTTCCCTAAATAATGGCAAGCCGCTTGTCTTGGCTTTATGGAGAGATATAACTTCCGAGTTGGCTACGGAGAATACTTTGAGAAGAACCCGGATCTTGACGAAAATGGCATTGCGGATAAGTGATATACGTACATGCTCGATCTTCATCGATCCGGACAGTACCCATAATTTCAAGGATTCCGTTGTGACCTTGAACGATTGGAATACCATGTCGGAAGATATGATAGAGGTGTCATGGGGCAGTTTATCAGCCGGGCGCATCCGGATGATCAAGAACATTATCATAATATGTTTACCCGTCTTTGCCGAGGGAAATCTCTGAGGCAAGGATCGAGGCACGTATGCTATTTCCCGGCAAGAAGGAATATGTTTGGAGAGGTATTCGCTACCGTGTATGAACGGGACGATAAAGGAAGACCTTCGGTTATCCTTGGATGTTCAACGAATATTCAGGAACGGAAGAATCAAGAATTAAGCCTTGAGGAGGCGAAGGTGAAGGCTGAGGCCGCTGATAAGATGAAATCGAAATATCTGGCGGATATGAGCCATGAGATCCGGACTCCTTTGAATGCGATTACCGGTTTCTCTGAATTGATGGCTTTTGCTGATACGGATGAGGAACGTATGTCGTACTACGATGTGATCAAGATGAATAACCAATTGTTGATGCAATTGATCAATGACATCTTGGATATCTCGAAGATCGAGGCGGATGCGATAAAGATCACATATGAGCAATTAGATGTCAGTGAATTGATGGATACGATTTATGCTTCCGCCAAGTTACGGGTTCCGGAGGAGTCAAGTTGGTTTTGGAGAAAGAGGCTGACCACCATATGTTCGGTACGGATAGCATGCGTCTGTTGCAGTTGATTAATAATTTGGTGAACAACGCTATCAAGAACACGAAAGAAGGTAGCATCACGATGGGATATACCATTCAACCGGATGATCAATTACGTTTTACGTAAGGGATACGGGAATCGGCATCGATAAGGAAAAATTGAAAGATGTCTTCGACCGTTTCGTGAAAATAAACGACTATATGGAAGGAATCGGATTAGGACTGGCTATCTGCAAAGGATTGGTTGTGAAGATGGGAGGTTCGATACATGTTACGTCTGAATTAGGGGTGGTTCGGAGTTCTCCTTTATTTTGCCGTCTCATGAATAGCCCTATTTGTAATAGCGCTTATAAATCTGGTCGTATAATCCACTGTCTTTGATTTGCTGGAGCCAACTATTTAGGCTATCCAGTAGGACAGGAGAGTCTTTACGGACCGCCCACGATTGCAATTGGGTAAAACTGACATCCGTTAGGATATCGACTTCCGGCAGTTTTTCTGGGTCATGCGGGCGATTTGTTGGTCGCATACGGCATAATCGATATCGCCTTTGGCTACCATGATCATAAGCTGCTCGGTAGAATATAACTCATCTTCCACCACGTAGATCGTATCGCCTATCTCGTGTCCCAGATTTTGCAGACGCAATAAGGCCGGGGAATCTTTCGGTATGTATAAAGTCTTTTGGGCTAAATCCAATTGGTTACGGATAGGGCTTGTCCGTTGTTCGCCTCTGCCGTACGTTGTACCAAGACTTGCTTGTTGAGAACGATCGGTTCGGTGAACAGGTAGTTTTCCCGCATCTCGGAGGTGATGGGTATGTTTCTTGCGATTACGTCGCATTTGTTGTCCGATAATTCCTCGAAGCTTTCGCTAAACTCATTTCCAAATGCGTCTGAACCTCCAATCCGGATAATTTAGCGATCGCTTGGCTAAGCTCGTATTGAAAACCTTGCACCGTATCGCCGGATACGAAATATCCGGATTGATTGTACTCGGTTATCATCCGAAGAATTCCTTCTTCCTTGATTTCCGGATAATCACGAGGTCCGATCTCTTGGGGACGTTGGTTAAGTCTCCAAAGCTGTACCATTGTCACTACAGCGACAATCAGTAGAAAAGCGTATAGGATAAGCAACTTCTTAGATCTCATGGCAATCGATTAATTATTGAAAGTCACGGAGATACCCATTTTCAAGACCATCGGGTCCAACGGATAATGCGCAAGAGAGAAGTAATTCGGGTCAACGAACTTAGAGCCTAGATTGTATGCCATGATGAAGAAGCGAGCTTGCTTCAAATGGAAATTCGCATAAGCGTTGATCAACGGATAATTACCGACCTTCACTTTCTTGTCTTCTTCCTGTACTTGAACTGCTGGGTAGCCGGCTCGTAATAAGGAGCGTAATAAGCGGTGTTGTAGTATACGTTCGCGCCAATCTGTACGGTTAATACTTTCGCCAACTTAAACGCTAGATATATATTCGAGTATGCGCTGATATCCGGCAACGGAAGTTGAGACTTCTCGCTAGAAAGCTGATAGGCCACCTCATTCTCCCATCCGAACGCACGATACATGATATCTTGCTTGATACGGGCTGAGACAACTTGGATGTTCTTACTGCTTTGCTCCGGCAAACCTTTGCCGTTGAAGAATACATAATTCTGGATACTTTCCACTCCTCCGGATAACTGGGTACGGGTGGATTCCAAGTTGATTTTCGCTCCGGCGTAAATCCTTTGCACATTTTCAATGATAGATCCCACCAATAGTAACGCCCATGATGGTGACGTTGGTAGAACGCCGGGGTGATGTTCTTGATGTATCCTTCCGCCTTGATCGTAGCGTCTTTCTTAAAAGTTTGAATTTTGTTTGCAGGTCTCCGCTCACTCGGACCTCTCCGGCGTCACTTCCCGCAAGTCCCTAATTCTCCACGGACATTGTAGGTAAGAAGGCTACCACGGCGTTTGGATAATTCGCCGCCGATGTAGGTAGTAAACTCATCATATACTTCGGAAGTAGGGAAATTTAATGTGCTTGGCTCCAGAGCTTCCACGACCATCCGGACCGTAGTCCAGTCCGGGAACTTGGGATGCCAATCTAAACCGGCGTTTCTCGAAAGTAACGAAGGCGGTCAGCCCGAACTTAGCCCAATCTTGAAACCTTCCCGCAAGGCCAACGCAAAGGTATTCTTTAAATTCCAAGAGGAAGTCTGGTCATTCAAAGATGCGTCCATACCATAAAGATGAGTGTAGCAGGTATCGATCCCGGCATCATTAGAGATAAAGCGTCTGCGGTTATCTTCGTAATCGATGGTATGGATGATACTGGAAACCGGAATGAATACCTCTTTTACGTTCCCTCTCATCGGTTTCTTCCAATTCCTTAGTAAAACCGAGATTGTATCTCTGTGTCAGGAAATATTGTTTTCCACGGACACGGTTCCATGTGTCCGTGTAACGGACAGGGTATGATTTACTATCGATATTTCTTTGATTCTCGGCCAAGTCATCGGGATTCGTGATATACTGGTCATTTGTAAGTCCACCGTTCTCGTAGTTTACGAAATTGAAATTACTTAAATAAGCGTTTAACTCGTAACGGTCGGTGATATAACTTCCGAAAACGATAACTTAATAATTTATTACCGTTGGAGTTATAATATCCGCGGCTATAGATATAATCCATCTCGCCCCCGACATTGATCTTTGCCAAAGTTCATGGTCAATACCCTTTCAGTCGGTCCATCTTATTCTGGCTGGCTCCTCCTGTCGTATAAGTCACTTGGGTATAGGGTACTTTGGTATCGTAGAAATAAGCGTTTGTTGGGGTCGTGATATAATAATCATAGGCATCGGCGAAGATGAAATCACGTTCCTCCTTACGTTCGTTAAAAATACGGGTTTGCGCCGGCGATCCACATTCGCCAGATAACCTACGGCCAATGAGTTCGCTTCCACCAACGTACTATTCCCGAAATTTAATCGATTGGTATCCATAGGAGCGATATAACGTTCTCCCAAAGAGGCATGAGCCGATAACCGATGATTCGTTTTGATTTCAGCGCTGCGCTATCTGTTTGCAGCAAGCTATCCGGTATTTCCTTGTTTGAGGATGATAAATTAGATAACGAGAATCCACCTCGTCCTCCCGGCTCCCGGAACGTCCTTGCGCATGCGCGAAGCCGCCGTTCCTATCAGAAAAAGTAATATGTATAGATAATACTTCATGGGTTGCAAAGATATAACAAAAATAATGTGCCAATTATAAAATATGCCAATATGCCAATCAGAAAACTTAATTGGCATATCGGCATATCAATGAATGAGCTTCTTATATTTTCTGTATAATCTCCATTCCTTTCTTAATGGCAGCCTCGTTCATCGGCAACAAATGATGGTGACGCTCGGGCAAGGATTTCTTCAATCCTAGCATGACGTTCTCAATTGAACCATCGGGACGATATTAAGCAACCCGCCTAAGATCAACATATTGAATGCCTTCTCGTTCTTCATCTCGGTAGCGGCGTCCATGGCATCTACCCGATATACGTTAATATCCGTACGTTTCGCTGGCGTATGGATGCCATAACCATCGTAAATCAAGATACCGCCCGGTTTCACCTTGCTCTCGAACTTATCCATGGAAGGTTGGTTCAAGATAATAGCGATATCATATTCATTCAATACGGGTGAGCTGATACGCTCGTCGCTCAAGATAACGGTTACGTTGGCCGTACCGCCACGTTGCTCAGGTCCGTATGAAGGCATCCAGCTAACCTCCTTGCCTTCCATCAAACCGGAATAGGCCAAGATCTTACCCATAGACAATACACCTTGTCCACCGAAGCCTGCTATAATTATTTCTTGTTTCATTGTCGTTTACCGTATTACTTATTCAACATTCTTTAAGTCGCCCAGCGGGTAGAAGGGAACATGTTCGCTTCCATCCATTTATTGGCTTTTCCGGAGTCATCTTCCAGCCGGATGAGCAAGTGGAGACGAACTCTACCACAGAAGTACCCTTACCGGCCATAGCGTTCTCGAAAGCCTTACGAAGCATCTTCTTCGCTTTCCGTACGGCTGCGGCCGTCTGTACGCTTTGGCGTGTTACCAAGCAAGTTCCTTCCAATTGGGCTAATAAATCACCGATCTTCAGCGGGTAACCGTTCAAGGCGATGTTGCGTCCGTAAGGACAGGTAGCCGTGGGCATACCTTCCAGTGTAGTCGGACCATCTGTCCGCCGGTCATACCATAGATTGCGTTATTTACGAATACGATCACGATATTCTCGCCACGGTTGGCTGCATGAATCGTCTCGGCCGTACCGATAGCCGCCAAGTCACCATCTCCTTGATACGTGAATACCATCTTCTCCGGATTCAAGCGTTTAACAGCAGAAGCTATGGCTGGCGCACGTCCGTGGGCTGCCTCGATCAATCGATATCCAAGTAGTTATATGCGAATACGGCACATCCACGGGAGATACCGATTGTCTTATCTTCCAGACCCATATCGGCTATAACCTCGGCGATTAACTTATGTATCACACCGTGGCTGCAACCGGGGCAGTAGTGCATGGGATTTTCATTCATCAATCTGGGCTTTTCATACACCAGATTTTCCGGTTTAATTATATCGTTGAGTTCCATAATCTTTAATTATTAATGTATATATCTTAAGACATATTGCACCAGCCGCAATACGATCGCCGCTCCACCGCAATACAAGAATACGGTCTTATCGCTAACAGCGAAGTAACATACCACGGCAGCTATGGCCAGTAGCATAAAGACCAGCGTCAATATCTCGTCAGCTTTACTTCCTCGTGTCATACGGATCAGAATAATTTTTCCTTCAGCGCGTTCAATACCTCATCCGGGGTGAATACGATTCCACCCAATCGGCCAAAGTGCTCTACCTTCACCTTACCATTTACGGCTAGGCGAACGTCCTCTACCATCTGTCCGGCGTTCAACTCAACCGATAACATACCTTTACCTTATCCGCATAAGCGGCGATCACTTTGTCGGGAACGGCCATAACGTGATCGGGCGTAACAAGCCAAGCTTGATACCTTCCGCACGGGCGATCTCGACTACCTTCTGGCAAATACGGGCGGAAGAACCGAATGCGATCAATAGATAATCAGCGTCCTCACATTGGAACTCCTCGTAACGAACCTCGTTTTCCTCGATCTTGCGATATTTCGCTTGGAAACGAATATTGTTCTCTTCCATCTTCGCCGGGTCTAGCTCCAAGGAGGTGATGACGTTACCTTTGCGTCCGCCCTTCTTTCCTTGTACGGCCCAAGGACATTGAGCGATAATCTCTTCCTCGGTACGGCGGGGTTGATAGGAGGCAATACCACCTTCTCCATCATCTGTCCGATGATACCGTCCGCCAAGATAATAGCGGGGTTATTGTATTTGAAAGCCAGATCAAAACCAAGGCCTACGAAATCGGCCATCTCCTGTACGGAAGAGGGAGCTAAGGTTATCAAGCGGTAATCGCCATGACCACCGCCTTTCACGGTCTGGAAATAATCAGCCTGACTCGGCTGGATCGTTCCTAATCCGGGACCGCCACGCATAACGTTCACGATCAGACAAGGAAGCTCCGCTCCTGCGATATAAGAGATACCTTCTTGTTTCAAGCTCACGCCCGGACTGGAAGAGGTCATCACTCTTTCCAGTGCCGGCTCCGCCGTATACCATATTAATAGCGGCTACCTCGCTCTCCGCTTGTAAGACTACCATGCCGGTCTTTCCCACGGCATCTCTGCCATAAGGGTTTCCAATATCTCCGACTGCGGAGTGATCGGATAGCCGAAGTAACCGTCCACGCCATAGCGGATAGCCGCATGGGCGATGGCCTCGTTACCCTTCATTAATTTTATATCTTCTGCCATATCTTGATATAACTTTATATTTTTACTTTGTAGATCGTTAGACAACCGTCCGGACAAACTAACCCGCAACTAGCGCAACCGATGCATGCGTCCGGGTTCTTCATGTACATAGTGATACCCCTTGTTGTTTACTTCTCGTGGGTGCAACTCCAGTACATCCGACGGGCAGGCTACTACGCAAAGGTTGCATCCCTTGCAGCGCTCTGTGTTTACAACAACAGCTCCTTTTATTTTCGCCATAATACTTGTTTATTTAAAATCTAAATGTAACACATTTCTATTGAGGCATCAAAGTTAGTAAAAATTACTCGTTGCCAAGATTATAACGTTTCATTTTGTTGAATAGCGTCTTTCTACTGATATTTAACACCTCGGCGACTAGGGTACGGTTATAGTTACTTTTGATACTTCTTTATCACTTTATTAGTATAGAGGATTTCGCTTATTGGAAAAGTACGATGTGCGATGATAAAATGTAGGCAAATAAGAATGGGCATTCTAATCACCTTATAATGCCCATTGTAATATTGGTTACGCCTTAGTGCTTTTTGTGAGAGCTTTTCTAGGAAATATACGATCCGAAACCTAAGATCATCAATCCGACGGCCTCCCAAACAAACTGATTCGGAGCGATATTCGCCTCAACCAACGGCTTGGTCATGCCATGGCTATCCACATAGGTCTCGATCGTTTCTTTCCAAGGCCATACCTTGTTAAGCGAACCCAACATGAATCCGGCCAATACGGCGATCGTTATATCATGGAATTTACGAAGGGCGAATGACAACACGCGGGAGAACGTCGTGATACCAATAGCCGCACCCGCTATAAACACCAACATAACGGGAACATTAAACGTCTTGACCGCCTCCATGATATAGAAGTATTTTCCGAGCAACACTAAGATAAAGCTACCCGAGATACCCGGCAAGATCATGGCGCAAATGGCGATCGCCCACAGAGGAAGATAAAGAGTAAATTACTCAGTCTCGGCGGAGTCGCCACGGTGATATAAAAAGCGATCACCGCTCCGACAACAAAACTCAAGATCGTCTTCCAGTTCCATTGCTTGATATCCTTAGAGACGAACCAAGTAGAGGCCAGCACCAAACCAAAGAAAAAGACCATACCAAGATCGGATGATACACCAAGAGATACGTAATGATCTTCGCTAGGAGAATATACTAATACCAATACCACCCACGATAGAAAGCAAGAAATTAGCGTTGATCCTTTCCAGAAGGCCGCTATTTTCCCCGTGAATAATTGTTTCAATGTCGTCCCGTTAATACTTTTGATAGAGTCGATCAGTTCCTCGTAGATACCTACGATAAAGGCGATCGTTCCTCCCGACACGCCGGGAACGACATCCGCCGCTCCATACCCATACCTTTTAATACTAAAAACCGTAGTCCTTGAGATTTCGTTTGTTAGGCATATTACATTATTAATTGTCTAATTACTGTTATCTTTATTCTTTAAAACTCTTTTACCAGATCCTCGGGTTGGATATGTTTCTTCTCTTTATCGGGATCGATGGTAAAGTCAGCGAATACTTCTGGCCCCACTTTACGAAGCAAATAAAGAAGATCATCTCCGGATATTTGGCCGATATGCTCCATGAAATTTTCCATATCACGGTTATCCAGATAAGCCATAGCCAAATGGATATGAATCATTGGAGTCTTCGGGTTGATTTGAAGGACTTTCTTGTAATAAGAGATCGCTTTATCTACATCTCCTTAGAAAGCAAATATTGTCCGGCATGAAGCAGGCTGTTGCATTCTTCTTGAGTTTCCGGATTGATACTTTTCTTATCGATGATCTTGAATATCTTATTCGTAATAGCGATAGCCTCCTCCTTTTCCCGCTATCAAGCAAGCAAAGCGCTAAAGAGAAAGGAGACGGACATTGTTCGGATACAATTGCGCCGCCTTGAATAACATGATGGAAGCCTCGTTGTCACGCTCAGTCTCGGTACAACAACGGATATAATTGATATAATTGGTCGGCCCATCCTCCATATCCGGATCGTTTATGATCGTGGAAAACAGTTGGTAAGCCTTCTCATATTGCTCCAGCTTCATATAACATTCCGCCATGAGTGGAGATACGGCGCATCACCTCCTCATCACCCTCGATTTCTTGATATTCCTCGATCGCCTTCTCATAGCTCTCGTTCATATACAGGCAGTACGCTTTCAATATTTTCAGTTCCGTATCGGAATCATCACATGTCAAGGCGAAGTCGAAAGCCTCGATCGCTTTCTCGTAATCGCCAACCATGGAATGTAGCCTTCCCAGCGTAAACCAATACTCGTATGAGAAAGGATTCTTATCGATTAGCTCATTACATAACTCGATCGCCCGGGGAACGTCTCCTTCCGTCTCGAGGATGTAGCAAAGCTCATTCTTAAGGATCAAGTTATCCGGAAATAAAGCCAAGCCACGGTCCACGAAATCGCGGGCCTCTTTGTTCATGTCTAAATCATTCAAGATGGGAGATGTACTCGAAGACTTCCTCCAAATAGTCACAATCCTAGTGATCAACTCTTCCGTGATCTCCAGAACCTTGGGATATTGGTTGAGCGAGCAATAGCATTCCATTTTAACATATCCAGATCTTGGTTATCAGTCTCCGCTATATTCTCGAGCAGAGCGAGAGCGCTCTCATAATCCTCGTTATATGCGAATTGCCTGCCTTTCTTGATTTGCAAGGCGGAATTACCGGGATGAAGCTTTAGCCCGAGGGCTAAGACTTCATCAAAGTAAGTATAATCGTTCGAATCTTCAAAGCTGTCCAACATTTCATCGATTTGATCAGCGTCGAAATAAGGCTCCTTACCCTCTTCCTTCGCTGAAAGATAATGTTGTAACAAGCGTGAGATATCGTCTTTTCATTTACTATTCTTTATTTATTAATCTTGCTCCACGTGTCCTTTAGCCCTACGGTACGGTTGAATACCAAGTTGTCGGGGTGGATTCGCTATCTATGTTGAAATAGCCGATACGCTGGAATTGAAGGTAGGAAAGCTTGGGCAAGGTAGCCACGAACTTCTCTACGTAACAGTTTTCCGGATCTCCAAGGAGTTCGGGTTGATGATTTCCTTCATCGCCTCTAGCGGGGAGCAATTCTTCTCCTCCCGGATAGCGGCCAATTCGTCCCGGGGTTCTCCACCTTCCAAAGGCGGTCGTATAAGCGTACTTCCGCTTTTTGGCAATGGGCGCAGCTTACCCAGTGCAAGGTACCTTTTACTTTACGGTTAGCGTCCGGCATACCGCTGCGGGTATTCGGATCGTATTCGCAATATACCTCGGTAATCTCACCGTTCTCGTCTTTCTTGCAGCCCGTACATTTTACGATATAAGCGTTCTTCAGACGAACTTCCTGTCCCGGTGTCATCCGGAAATATTTCTTGGGAGCATCTTCCATGAAGTCCTCACGTTCCATCCACAACTCACGGCTGAACTCGATCGTATGGCTGCCGGCCTCCGGATCTTCCGGGTTGTTGATGGCTTCCAGCTCCTCGACCTGTCCTTCCGGATAGTTGGTGATAATCAGTTTCACCGGATTGATCACGGCGGATACACGGATGGCGCGGGCATTCAGATCCTCGCGTACGGCGCTTTCCAGCAAGGCGAACTCGTTCAGGGCGTCGTAAGTCGTATAACCGATCTTGTCGATGAACTTACGGATAGACTCCGGAGAGTAACCCCGGCGGCGGAAACCGCAGATGGTCGGCATACGGGGATCATCCCAACCGTTTACCAAGTTCTCTTTTACCAATGTAAGCAGGTTACGCTTGCTCATCAGCGTGTAGCTTAGGTTCAATTTGTTGAACTCAGTTTGTCGGGGGCGGTTGTCGTTCAAGTCCTCGCCTTCCTTCAGCCAGTCGATAAATAAATCATACAGAGGACGGTGTACGACAAACTCCAAGGTACACAAGGAATGCGTCACGCCCTCGAAGAAATCGCTCTGTCCGTGGGCAAAGTCGTACATCGGATACGCTTTCCACGTCGTGCCCGTACGATGGTGCGGATGGTTAACCACCCGATAGATGATCGGATCGCGGAAGTGCATGTTCGGGTTTGCCATGTCGATCTTCGCGCGAAGTACCATGGCACCTTCCGCTATCTCACCCGTGTTCATCTTCTTGAAGAGAGCTAAGCTTTCCTCGATCGGGCGGTTGCGATACGGGCTCTCGATGCCCGGTTGTGTAGGCGTGCCCTTTTGCTGGGCTATTTGTTCGGATGTCTGCTCGTCAATATATGCTTTACCTTCCTCGATGAGGCGGATCGCGAAATCCCACAATTGCTGGAAGTAGTCGGATGCGTAATAAATATTTCCCCACTGATATCCCAGCCATTGGATATCCTCCTTGATCGCCTCCACGTATTCCTCATCCTCCTTCGTCGGGTTCGTGTCGTCGAAACGGAGGTTGCAGATACCGCCATGGCGTTCAGCGATGCCGAAATCTAGGCAAATGGCCTTCGCGTGGCCGATGTGAAGGTATCCGTTGGGCTCGGGCGGGAAACGGGTTTGTACACGTCCTCCGTTCTTGCCTTCCGCTAAATCTTTCTCTACGGCTGCCTCAATGAAATTCAGGTTCTTCTTGCCTTCTTCTTCGTTTGTATTGATATCGCTCATACTTAAAAATTGATAGTTTTTCTTCGAATGGGGCAAAGGTAGCGATTTCTTTTTAAAATAGGCTGATGAGCAGGGCTATATTTAGGACGGTTACCATCGTTCCCAGCAGCAAGAGGATGATGGTCGTAGAGCGGCTGTTCGCGTAGACACCCATGACCTTCTTGCTGGAAGTGAGGTACACTTGCGTGAAGACCGTGATCGGCAATTGCACGCTCAACAACATCTGCGACAGGATCAATCCCTTGAACGGATCGCCGATCAGGAAGATGATGGCCAAGGCGGGGACGAACGATAGCAGGACTCCCAGCTTGGAGTGGAGGTCGGTATGATTGTATGCCTCGCCATAGAATCCGGCGAAGATGGAAGCCCCGGCGATACCGGATGTGATGGTCGAGGATATGCCCGCCAGTAATAGGGCGGCGGCGAAAATCACCCCGGCGTTATTTCCTACGAGGGGTACCAATAACTGTTGCGCTTGGTCCAGCTCGTCTACGGCGATGTTTTGCTTGAAGAAGGTAGAGGCGGCCAAGATGATCATCGCCGAGTTGATCGCCCAGCCGATCACCATGGACAGGAGCGTGTCGTAGAACTCGTACTTCAGTTGTTTCTTGATGACCGACTCGTCCTCTAGGTTCCATTCCCGGCTCTGTATCACCTCCGAGTGCAGGAACAGGTTGTGAGGCATCACGACGGCTCCCAGTACGCTCATGATGATCAGCATGGAGTTCTCGGGGAAGGTGGGTTTCACCCAGCCTACCACGGCCTGCCCCCAGTCTACGTCGACCAACGCTAGCTCGTATAGGAACGAGAGCCCGATAATGGACACGAACGTGATGATCCAGCGTTCGGTCTTGCTGTATGTATTACTGAATAGCATGGCGAGGCATACGATGGTGACGATCACCGCTCCCGCCTTGATCGGCATACCGAACAGCATCCGGAGGGCGATGGCTCCACCGAGTATCTCGGCGAGGGAGGTGGATATGCTGGCGAGCATGGCCGATCCTAGGATCGGGCGGCTTAGCACGCGGGGCATGTATTTGTTGGTCGCCTCCGAGAGGCAGAGGCCGGTCACGATGCCGAGGTGGGCCACGTTGTGCTGGATAATGATCAGCATGACGGACGAGAAGGTGACGACCCACAGGAGGGCGTAGCCGAACTCGGAGCCCGCGGCGAGATTCGTCGCCCAATTCCCGGGATCGATAAAGCCTACGGTGACAAGTAATCCGGGGCCGATATATTTTAGCAAATCCAATGCCCCGGAGCGGGGGCGGTGGTTGATCTTCAGTTTGTCTAGTAAGTTCATGTTTGTATAGATACTTTTAAATTAAAAAAACAGCGTAAAGATACGAATAGTTTCGTTGTTACCCAACGGTGGCCGGAAATACGTTCGTACGGCCGATGGCGGGTATCCGTACGGCTGTCCTCTTGTAGCTGCCCGGCTGTCCGTCCGTATCCGTACGGCTGCAAAGATGTAGCTACTCGGATACAAAGATGTAGCTGCCCGGATACAAAGATGTAGCTACTCGGATACGGATGGGCAGCTGTACGGATATGCGGTCGTACCCGTACGGTCGCGCCCGTGTATCCGGGCTTGTGTGTCCGCGTATCCGCCCGGCTGCGTGTCCGCGTTTATGCGAATACGGTAAACGAGCTACGGGAATGTCAACACGAAGGTAGTCTGCCGCTGGGACGGGTTGCTTCTCAACGCGATGCTGCCGCCGGACAAGCGCATGATCTGCCGTGAGATGGACAGCCCGATACCGCTTCCGCCTTCTTTCGTGGTGAAGAACGGCACGAATATATGCTCGGCTTCCTCGGGGGGGATGATGGGGCCGTTGTTCGTCACTTCTAGGATAACGGCCTCGTTGGGGTCGCAATACGCCTTGAACAAGATAAGCCCGTTTTCTTGCTCGTGCCCGATCGCTTGCATGGCGTTCTTCAAGAGGTTCAAGACTACTTGCGTGATCAGGTTCTCGTCGGCGTAGACGATCAAGTCCTCCGGTTCCACGTCGATACGAATGGTTATGTTCGGGTAGTTATTGTGATGACGGGCCAACCGCGTGAGCCGTTCGGCGAACTTATTGACGTAGAATAAAGAGGGCTGAGGAGTCGGTATATGCGTAAACTTACGGTACGACTCGACGAACGCGATCAAGCTCTTCCCGGTAGAGCTGATTACCTCCAAACCGCCTCGTATCTCCTCGTCAATATTCTGATGGAGGGAAAGCAAGGTGTCGCTCAAGGAGGTGATAGGGGTGACGGAGTTCATGATCTCATGGGTCAAGACCCGTGTCAGCCGTATCCATGACTCGATCTCCTTATCGTCCAGCTCGCTGTTGATATCATTGATCGCGATGATGCGGACGTGTTTCTCTTGGAGCGTCATCTCGGAGACACGGACCGAGAGATGTACCGTGCCACGCTCGTTGATAAAAGAGATCTGATGTTTCTCGCCGGGACGAACGTCGCTGATGAGGCGCTCTAGATTCTCGTCGATGCGTCCGAGCTGGCGGGCATGGGTAAAGACCGTCAATCCCAGCAGTCGCAAGGCCTCGTTGTTGGTCTGGAAAATATTGCCCTTATCATCTTCTACGATGATACCCGTATTCACTTGGTTCATGATCAACTCGTAATATTTCTCTTTCTGGATCGCCTCGGCTTTCGCTTGAAAAAGTATCTGGGTGATGCGGTTTAAGGACTCGCTAACCAGCTTGTCGTTGGAGGAACGCCCCCGGGTAGCGTATTTGAAGGCGTAATCGCTATTGTCGATCGCGTCGAACATGAAGGCTACCTTTTGTGCGTTCCGCTTGAACAAAAGGCTGATGCCCCGCAAGGCGGCCATCCATCCGATGCCTAAGAACAGGAACCATCCCCATTCTTCCACCAAGGCCAAGTAGGTGAGTGCCGCCGTCAGCCCGATAGCGAGGGCGAGGCGGAAGGTGAGGCTGTAATAAATGCCTTTAAAGTTCATACCGCTTGATCTTATTGTAAAGCGTTTGCCGTGAGATTCCCAACTGGTTCGCCACGAGCGAGAGATTGCCGCCGAATTTATCCATGGCGGCCTTGATCATTGTATACTCCATTTCCTCGAGCGTAGTGATGTCATTCTTGACGGGCGCCTCCCGCTTACGGGGGAAATCGAAATTGCCGCCATCTAAAGTATCACCGTCGGCGATGATAATCGCTTTCTCCACGGTATGTTCCAGTTCGCGGATATTACCCAGCCAAGGTTGGGCTTTCAGCTTTTCTTTGGCGTCGTCGGTGAGAGCCATGGGCTTTTTACCATAGATGTTGGTATATTTCGTGATGAATATTTCGGTAAGCGGTACGATATCCTCCGGCCGCTCCCTCAAGGGCGGGATCTCTACGTGTATCGTATTGATACGATACAGCAAGTCCTCGCGGAATTGCTCTTTCTGTACCATCTCCTGCAAGTCCCGGTTCGTGGCGCAGATCAGGCGGATATTGATGGGGATCGGGGTATTGCTACCTACCCGTACGATGCTCCGGCGTTGCAAGGCGGTCAATAATTTGGCTTGCAAATGATAAGACAGGTTCCCGATCTCGTCGAGGAACAAGCTTCCGTTGTTCGCTACCTCGAACTTACCGGGGCGATCCGTCCGGGCGTCGGTGAAGGCCCCTTTTACGTGTCCGAATAGCTCGCTCTCGAACAGCGTCTCCGTGATAGCGCCCATATCCACCGGTACCATGGCCTCATCCTTGCGGGGGGATAGCAGGTGTATTTCCCGGGCCAGCATTTCCTTACCGGTTCCGTTCTCTCCCGTGATTAATAGATTGGCGTCTGTCTTGGCTACTTTCTCTATCAGCATCCGTAGTTGCTGCATGGCGTTGCTGTCTCCCCAGAACATACCGCTTTCCTTGGATACCAACTGCTTGTTGCCGACACCGCCTTTATGATTGGCCGAGCGGATTTGGTAAGCGGCTTGCAAGGTTTCCAATAATTTAGCGTTGTCCCATGGCTTTACCACGAAATCGGTGGCTCCTTCCTTGATACCTCGTACCGCCAGATCGATGTCGGCGTAGGCGGTAAAGAGAACGACTTGTATCGAGGGATATGCCTTCTTGATCTCGGAGAGCCAGAACAGTCCCTCGTTGCCGCTGTTTATACCGGCGCTGAAATTCATGTCGAGCAATACGACATCCACGTTCTCGTCGTGCAGCGTGTTTTTTATCTTGTTCGGGGTAGAGATGGTGATAACCTTCTCAAAGCAAGTCCCTAACAGCATTTGTACGGCGGTCAGGATACCTTTATTATCATCCACAACTAGTATAGTGCCTTGTTTTGCCATGTCATGTCCATTTATACGGGCAAAGATACTCGATCTGGTCGATACTTCCTAAACCAGATACATCCTATTTCTGTTTCATATACCGTATGGATAAAGAAATAACGAATATAAATAGTCAGACGGGAGGGGATATCCCGGATGGCTTGCCAATCCCTAGCCGTTATTGGGCGATCCTAGCGATTGGGCTTGGTGTTACCGTGTCGGTGTTGGATGGGGCGATCGCAAACGTGGCTTTACCTACGATTGCCGGCGATCTCCATACGAGTCCGTCTGCTTCTATATGGGTGGTGAACGCTTATCAGTTGGCGATCACGATTTCTTTGCTGTCGTTATCGTCGATGGGAGAGATCTGGGGGTATCGGAAGGTGTATACGATCGGGTTGCTGTTATTTAGCTGTACCTCTTTGGCCTGCGCTTTATCCGATTCCTTGTTTACGCTGATTATCGCCCGTACGCTACAAGGTTTTGGCGCCGCTGCCATAGCGAGCGTGAATACGGCCTTGATCCGTATTATTTATCCCAAACGTTTTCTGGGGCGAGGTATGGGGATTAATGCCTTGGTGGTATCCGTATCGGCCGCCGCTGGTCCTACGATAGCCGCTGGTATATTGTCCGTGGGGAACTGGCCTTGGTTGTTCGCTATAAATATCCCGATAGGTATTACCGCTTTGATATTGAGCTTTAAGTTCTTGCCGCAAAATCCGGTGAAGGCTGTCGGACGTAAGTTTGATGTTACGGCGGCACTCATGAACGCATTGACATTCGGTTTGGTGATAGCGATTATCGAGGCGTTCACGCATGATGTACATATCTCATTGATAGTAGCGGCGATTGTTATCGTATTGTTCTGTGGGTATTTCTATGTCCGGAGAGAGAAACGGCAGGCCTATCCATTATTGCCGATAGACTTGCTGCGTATTCCTCTTTTTACCCTTTCTATCATTACGTCTGTGTTTTCTTTCATCGCTCAGATGCTGGCTATGGTCTCTTTCCCGTTTTTCTTGCAGCGGGTACTGGGACGCGATGAGGTGGCGACCGGCTTATTATTGACTCCTTGGCCTTTGGCGACAATGGTGTGCGCCCCTTTGGCCGGGATCTTGTCGGAGAAAATGAATGCCGGGGTCTTGAGTGGTATCGGGTTGATTATCTTCTCGGGAGGGTTGTTCTCGTTGGCGGAATTACCGGCGCATCCTTCCGATCTGGATATTATCTGGCGCATGGCGCTTTGTGGTTGTGGCTTCGGGTTGTTCCAGACTCCTAACAATAGCCTCATGATCGGGGCCGCTCCGGAAAGTAGGAGTGGAGGGGCTAGTGGTATGTTGGGTACGGCCCGTTTGCTGGGACAAACTTGCGGGGCTTCGCTGGTAGCCTTGATGTTTAAGTTATTTCCCGGCCATAGCATGCCCGCGGCGTTATGGCTGGGAAGTGTGTTGGCCTTGATCGGGGCGGTTATTAGTTTCTCCCGGATCAATCGTAAGGCTTGATCGGATTAGGCGAGATGCGATTTTACCTGCATTTTCGCCCGGTATCCCAGCAGGCATACGGAGCATAAGAAGCCTAATGGGTAAGCCATCCAAATCCCGGCGATACCCCAATGGAACGTGAATCCCAATAGATATCCGGCAGGTATGGCTATGATGAAATAAGCGAGAAACGAGATCCACATAATCGCTTTCACGTCGGCTAGCCCTCGTAAGGAGTTCGCTAAAATGATTTGTGCGCTGTCGCCTATTTGATAGAGCATCAATATGGGGAGTAGTGTCTTCACGATTGCGTTGACATGAAGATTATCCGTAAATATCAATCCAAGCCCGGATTGGGTCATGAATAAGGTGGTGCAGACAATACAAACGACAATAAGCCCCAGATGAAGCCCGGCAATGGTGATCTTACGCACCATATACCAGTCGTTCGCCCCTTTATAATAACTGGTACGAATCGCTACGGCGGCTCCAAGACCTAAATAGATGGTAAAACTGATCGTTGATATGGTAATGGCTATTTGATGGGCGGCAAGCTCAAGGCTACCCAGCCAACCCACCATGATGGCGGTGACGCAGAATGTTCCCGCTTCCAAGCCTTGTTGCAGACTGATCGGCCAGCCTATGGAATTCAGCCTTCTCCAACTCTGCTTATTGATACGAATATGAGTGAAACCTTTCCGGTAAGGCTTATAGTCGGTTCGCAGCATGAATACGGCGATGAAAAGCAATAGCATGATGATACGCGAGATAAAGGTGCTTATACCTGCCCCGAGCAGTCCGAGTTCCGGCATTCCGTATTTTCCGTAAATGAGGATATAGTTGCCGATAATATTCAGCAGATTCCCTGTCAATAGGACCCACATGGATATGGATGGGTTGGCTATGCCTTCCACGAATTGACGGAATGAATTATAAAGCATTACGAATATGATCGAGACTAATGAGACTGCGAAATAAGGTCTTATCAATGGCAAGAGTTCTTCGGGTTGGCCTAAAGAGTCTAGGTTTAGGTAAATCCCCAGTAAGACGGCTATCAATAATAAGGTGGTAGTCATATTGGCAACCAGACTGTTTTTGAGCCAGCCTCCGATCACGATCTTTTTATTCATCGCTAAATTTTGTCCGATCAGCGGGGTAAGATTATAGGAGAATCCGGTTCCCATTATAATAAATGCGTTTATTACATTATTGACGAACGATGCCGCCGCTAGTTCCTCCGTACTGTGTTGTCCCACCATGATGGTGTCTGCCAATCCGGTGATGATAGCCCCCAATTGTCCAATGATGATAGGTACCCCTAGCATTACTAAGGATTTATAATATTGTTTGTAACCCGCTATTCTATTGTACATATGTATTGTTCTGTTATTAATGATGGTGTAAAAATCCTTGATCGTATGCCGGATATACGATAGAGTTGTTCTAAATGAAAATGTAAAGATAAATTAGAAGGAATAGGGTGCGGATACGGTAGAACCTCTCGTAGTCCAATGGACGAACAAGATGCTTTTAGTCGTAAAAAAATAATATTCGAATTTACAGCTCATACCTCTTCTTAGATTTAGCGGCGCAAAATTACGTAAAATCACTGGAATCCGCAAACCTTCAAAATTACCTTTGTTTTTGGGATCGCACTTTTTTTATATCTTTACGGATATAAGATAAATGAATGATTATGGATCAGTTCGTAGAACAATTAAGGCAGGTGTCTCCTTTATCAGATGAGATCGTGGGGCAGCTGTTGGAAGAAATGAAAGAGGTTTCTTTTGCTAAGGGAGAATTATCGATTCGGGAGGGAGAAAGAGATCCGTTTGTTTGGTTCGTGAAAACCGGATTGGTCCGGGCTTTCGTGGAGCGTGAGGGGAAAGATATCTCGTTATGGTTCGCCTCAGATAGCGAGGTGATCAATTTTGTTTATCGGAATATCTCCGCCTATAATGTTCAAATGGTGGAGAATACGACATTATTGAGAATACCGAAAACGAAATTGGATTACCTATGCCGGAGCTCCCTTGAGCTGGCCAATTGGGGGTTGAAAATACAAGATTACTATCTTCGGGAATATGAGAACTATTTTATAAACGATAGCTGGATGGAAGCTCGTGAACAATATGAGTCATTGCTGAAAACCCGTCCGGACTTGATCTTGAAACTACCCTTGAAACATATCGCCTCCTATTTACAGATAACCCCACAGTCATTGAGCCGTATCCGTGCTTCCGTAAAAAAATAGGGAAAAGTCATTATTTATCATAGGGTAATTTTTCTTGTTTTCAATAGCCATATCTTCGCGTCGTTAAAAACGTGAAGTGGATAATATGAAAATGAGTGGAGAAAAGGCGATCCATCGCCAAGAGTTGGAGCGTGGTTTACTAACCCAAAAGATTTCAAGACTATTTCTGAAATATACGATACCGGGAGTAGCCGGCCTATTATTCCTCGGGATTCAGTCGGTGATTGATGGTGTGATATTAGGGCGGTTTGTCGGGGCGAACGCTTTGGCCAGCGTGAATCTGATCTTACCTTGCTATAGTTTGATGACGGCTTTGTCTATCGTGATAGGAGTAGGGTGCCAGACCTTGATCGGTATAAACCTCGGACGTTTGGATCGGCAAGAGGCGAATAACGCTATAACTACCTCGTTCTTGTTTCTTGGAGGAATATCCGTTTTGATTAGCGGGTTGATTTATATATTCGCCGGAGATATTGCCCGTATGTTAGGTGCGAATGACGTATTGGTTACGGGAGCCGTGGATTATATTCGTTCCCTTGTCCCGTTTTTCCCTTTATTATCATTGATGTTCTTAGGAGATTATATGATTAAGGCGATGGGGCATCCGCTTTATGCCATGATCGTAATGGGAAGTACGGTGTTGATTAATATCGGTCTGGATCTTTTGTTTATCCCGGTAATGGGTTTAGGGATTAAGGGGGCGGGATTGGCTACAGGTTTGGCCTTTACCTTGGGAGCGCTGTTCAATATTCCCCGGATGTTCCAGCGAGGGCAAGTCGTAGTGGTACAAAGAGGACGTTTCCGTTGGCCTTTGGTCTGGAATGCGTTATACAATGGCTCTTCGGAAGGAATATCCGAGTTATCTGCCGGAATCACGATTTTTTTGTTCAATATAACGATGATGCGATATTTAGGAGAGGATGGAGTCGCCGCCTTTACGGCGATTAACTATATCTTGTTTATCGCCACCACGGTATTCTTAGGGATATCCGATGGAATTATACCGATTATCAGTTATAATTTCGGGGCGGGAAGATTGGACCGGATCGAGAAAGTGCTGAGATTAGCAGGGCGTGTTAATTTTATGATAGGTATAACGTTATTCGCCATCTTATTCTTTTTCGGGCAACAGATCACGTCCTTTTTCTTTAAGGGAGGAGAGGCTTTGGACGCTTTGGCGATCGCTAATTACGGCATAACGATTTATTGCTTCACCTTCTTGATGAGTGGGCTGAATATATTGGCCTCCAGTTATTTCACGGCTATCGGCAACGCTAAGCTGTCGGTTGTTATCTCTATGCTGCGTAGCTTGGTATTCGTAACCTTTGGTATTATCGTTTATCCTTCTTTATTCGGCATCCAAAGTATTTGGTATAATGTACCGGTGGCGGAGTTGTGTACGTTATTTATCTCCTTTATGTTGGTAAGGAGAGAACTTTTAAAAGAGGCCGTGCTGAAAAATTAATCAGCACAACCTTCTTAATTTCTTATTCGATATTCTTCCGTATCTTGGTCAGATACTCTTTCATCTTCTCGGAATCCTTATCCTTGATGATTTCTTGCAAGATATGCAATTCCTCTTGTATCCGCTCGATTTGGCGAGGGGTACGGGGGTTGAAAAGGATCTCGGTCAATAGAAAATCGTCCTCGGACAAAAGGCCGCGGGCGATTTTCATATGGCGTTTGAAAGTGGTACCCGGGGCATCCTGATGCTTCATCGTAGCGGCAAATACCATAGTGGAGGCGAATGGGATACCTAGTGAGTAGGCTACCACTTTATCGTGCTCCTCGAACGTGTATTCGCAGATATGCAAGCGGAGGCTGGAATAAATATCCTTGAAGAAGATCTTGCCCAGATGATCGCCCTCGGAGATAATAATCGTATTCTCTTTCTCCAGTTGTCCCAGATTAGCGAATGTAGGTCCGAACATCGGGTGAGTGGAGACATACGGGAAACCGCATGTCTCATAAAACTCCTTCAAATAAGTCTTCACGGAAGCGATATCGGAAATAATGCAATATGGCTGCAAGTAAGGCATTACGGCCTTGAAAGCCTCTATCGTGTAACTTAACGTCACGCAGTTGATGACCAACTCGGGATTGAAATCCTTAACCTCTTCCGGGCTTTGTAGGCGAAGGGCGTTATAGATAAAACGCATACGTTTCGGATCTTTCTCCAATACGGCTACCTCATGATCAAAACTAAGCAGGTCGGTGAAGAAAGAACCCATCTTTCCTGCGCCTAAAATCAATATTTTCATCTTATAAATTATTGTTCGTTCATGATAATCATTTGCTGGCGCACGGATTCCTCATGGATCTCCTTCAAGATCTCCTTTACAAAGTCCGGGCTCAGGTCCATTTGCTCACCCATGCAGGAGCGTTTCTCTAAGATCTCGCTGTAGCGGGGAGACTGTAAGATCGGCATATTGTGCTCTTTCTTATAAACGCCGATCTCCTTGGAGATACGCATACGTTTAGCCAAAAGCTCCAATAATTGCTCGTCGATACCGTCGATCTGGCGGCGAAGAGCGGTCAGGTTCTCGGTAGTCTGGTTTACGTCACGGATCACCAATAGGTTCAATACGTAATCCAATACATCCGGGGTGATTTGCTGGGAAGCGTCGCTCCATGCGCAATCCGGGTTACAATGAGACTCTACGATCAAGCCGTCGAAACTCAAGTCCATCGCTTGCTGGCAAAGTGGGGCTATCAACTCACGCTTACCACCAATGTGACTAGGATCACAGAAAATAGGCAGGTCCGGCATACGGCGGCGAAGCTCGATAGGAATATGCCACAACGGAAGGTTACGGTAGATTTTCTTGTCGTATGAGCTGAAACCTCTATGGATAGCACCCAAACGATGAATGCCCGCTCCGTACAAACGCTCGAACGCTCCGATCCATAACTCCAAGTCCGGGTTAACCGGGTTCTTGATCAATACAGGTACATCAACCCCTTTTAACGCATCGGCGATCTCTTGGACAGCGAATGGATTTACCGTCGTACGTGCTCCGATCCAAAGGATATCGATACCGGCTTTCAATGCCTCGAATACATGATCTTTAGTAGCGACCTCGGTAGATACCAGCATGCCGGTCTCTTTTTTCACTTTCTTCAACCAAGCCAATCCCTCGGCTCCGATGCCCTCGAATCCACCCGGTTTCGTACGAGGCTTCCAAATACCCGCACGGAATATCTTAACGCCTCTGGAGGCTAATCCTTGGGCTGTTTCTAACACTTGCTCTTCTGTCTCGGCGCTACAAGGGCCTGCGATTACGATAGGACGTTGTGTGTCAACTCCCGGTAATGCTAACGGTTCAATCTTCATTTCCATCTTTGTGATCTATATTTTAATTTTCAATTTTCAGTTATAAATTCTCAATTCTCTTCAAGGCTTCTTCTAAAGTCTCGTTCTTGCAGCAAAGGGAGATACGGATATAACGCTCGCCACGGCTACCGAAGATAAATCCCGGCGTAAGGAATACGTTTGCCTCGTATAGCACCTTGTTGGCGATTGCCTCGCCGCTCTCGGCGGAGTCGGGGATACGTCCCCAAAGGAACATACCTACTTGGTTCTCGTCGTACTCGCATCCCAAGGTACGCATGATTTGTCCGGCAAGGTCCCGGCGGCTACGATAGACACGGTTCATGTTATCGTACCACTCTTTCTTTGCGCTTAGGGCCTCTACCGCCGCATATTGCATCGGCTTGAACTGCCCGGAGTCGATATTGCTTTTTACCTTCAGTATCCATTGGACGAATTGGGCGTTGGAAGCCAGCATCGCCATACGCCAACCCGGCATATTATGAGCCTTACTCATGGAGTTCATCTCGATGCAGATCTCTTTGGCTCCCGGTATGCTTAAGATACTTAGCGGATGCTCATTCAAGATGAAGCTATAGGGGTTATCATTACATATAATAATACCGTGCTTCCGGCCGAAGGCCACCAGTTTCTCGTATAGCTCTACGCTAGCGTTCGCCCCTGTGGGCATATTCGGGTAATTGGTCCACATCAGCTTTACGTTGGAGAGATCCATTTTCTCCAGTTCCTCGAAATCCGGTTGCCATCCCAGTTCCTCTTTCAGCTCGTAAGGGATCAAACGGGCCTCTACCAGTTTGCTGACGGAACTATATGTCGGATATCCCGGGTTCGGAACCAGTACGCCATCCCCCGGATTCAAGAATGCCAGCGAGATATGCAAGATACCTTCTTTGGAGCCGATGAGCGGCTGGATCTCTGTTTTCGGGTCCAAGTCTACGTCGTACCACGTCTTGTACCAGTCGGCGAATCCCTTACGCAGTTCCGGTATGCCCACGTACGGCTGATAACCGTGCTCGTTCGCTTTACGGGCATGTTCACACAACGTCTCGATGGTCTGTTCCGAAGGTGGAAGGTCGGGGCTACCCACGCCAAGGTTGATGACGTTCTTGCCTGCGGCATTCATCTCGGCTACTTCCTTCAATTTCTTGGAGAAGTAGTATTCCTGTACGCTACCTACACGGTTAGCGGGTGTAATATTACACACTTTGTCTTCCTTCTGCATATTCGCCTAATATTTTTAAGTCTTTTGTTAACGGTCTGATAGCGTCCAACGCTTGTTTGTAGCGGGTAAAATCCGTGAAAGTAAGGTCGATGTAGAACAAGTATTCCCATTCACGCCCGATAATAGGCAAGGACTGTATTTTAGAAAGATTCATGTCGTAAAAAGAGAGAACGGAGAGGACTTTGGAAAGGCTGCCGGAAGTGTGGGGAAGAGCGAATACGAGAGAGGATTTGTTTTTATCGGTTCCTCGAAGCATCTCATCCGCCGTCCAGCGGTCCGCTATAGCAAGGAAGCGGGTGAAATTCCGTTTGTTAGTCTCGATCCCCTCGGCAAGGACTTCCATCTTGTAGATCTGGGCAGCCAGTTTCCCGCATATCGCCGCATGTCCTTTCAGTTGGTTCTCCGAGATCCACCGGGCACTCATGGCGGTATCCTCTTTCTCTACCACCTTGGCGTTGGGCAAGGTATCCAAGTAATCGGTACATTGCATCAATGCGATCGGGTGGGAGTTGACCTCCGTTATATCATGTATAGAGGTTCCCGGAAGAGCTACCAAGGAATGGGAGATACGTAGCTTATACTCGCCGGTGACGCTCAGCCCGCTTTCACGGATCAGCTCATGGTTTTGAAGGAGGCTTCCCGCTATCGTATTCTCGATGGCCATCATGCCCAGTACGGAAGGGTCTTTCTTGATCGTCGTGATAACATCCCGAAACGTATTGCAAGGGATGATTTCTATTTCTTCACCTTCATGATAATTACGGGCGGCGATGTCGTGATACGAACCGGCTATTCCCTGTATTGCTACTTTCTTTTTCATCTTGTTTCTCTATTTTTACTCTAAACTGTTACAAACAAAAAAAGTCCCACCGAAACCGGCAGGACTTTATATTTTATTGATATTTATATTCAATCATCAACGCTTTACATACAAACTCCTGCCCTTACTCTGCTAAAGTAAAAGTAATAAAAGTAATATGTAAAGCTAAATCGATTCATTGTCTGTTTGTTTTTAAATACGCAGCAAAAGTAACGCTTTTTTGGAAACTACAAGCAAAAAGTGATATTTTTTTTCTGTTACATTTAAATTTTATCTTAACTGTTTCTGAACTTCTGTGGAGATACACCTACGTACCGTTTAAAGTATTTACCGAAAAAGGATACATTCGGGAAGTTCAAGGAGTAAGATATCTCTTGGATAGTCAAGTCCGTAGCCATCAATTGCGATTTTGCGTCCATGATTATCATATCGGCTATGATATCGGATACGGAACGTCCGGTCTTTTGCTTGATGATCATGCAGAGATGCTGGGGAGAAATACTTAGTTGGCTGGCATAAAAAGCCGTTTGCCGCTTTGAGGTATAATTCTTCATCACCAGTTGGATGAATTTCTTGTGGATCTCGTCGCTACGGGTCGTTATCTTGTTAGGCCATGATTTTCCTTGATACAAATCGCTGATCCCATGGATCATGGTAAGCAGGATATGTTTCACCATCTCCCTGTTTATGGATTTCTCCTTCACTTGTACCCGCTCTAGCAGGTGGAAATAATCGTTAATGAAGTCCGCCCGGTCCTCGTTCAATGCTATGACCGGATTCTCGTAGATAGTAGGTAAGGCGCTCATCGTAGACTTTATCATGTTCACGCAGTCCATGAACTCGGATGAGAATCCTATAAAGGAAAGGCGGAAACTCTCTTTCTGCTCACAGAACTGAATAATGCTTCCCGGCATCAAGGTGATGAAATCATTCGGTTTCAACGTGTACTCCGTCAAGTTGATGGAAGCCCGTAAATTTCCTTCAACGCATAACACGAAAATACCTGCTTTTAACCGGCAAGTCTGCTTGTAAAAGTTTAAGATTGCCTCGGTAATGTCGTTTCCTACGACATAATCCCGGGGCAAATCTAATTGTGGTAAGTTTGCGTTCATCCGTTATTTTATTAATGATCGAACACAAAAGTAGTAAAAGTGCTGTTGATTCACTTCTTAATTTAAAAATAGACCAATTAATCCTTGAATCAGACTTATTCTGCTTGTGCTTCCTTATTCCGTTTATGCAAGCTTTTCAGTTCGAAGGATAGCATGACACGGAATATACCTATTATTAATAAGGCATAAGCGATCATGTAAACCAACGTGAAGGCCCCTAGGGCGGGTTGCCAGATAACACCGATGGAGCAAAGGATAGCCAAGATACCGAAGACCATGTACCAACCCCAGTTCCGTGTGCCGTATCGTTTCAGGTCCATCGAGTAACCGGTAGCCGAGAAGCCTCTGAACATAAGCCAGAATGCCAAGACAAACGGAAGCACCTCCATGCTAAGTCCCGGGCTTGCCATCAAGAATATACCTAAGATCAAGTCGATAATACCTCCGGCCAAATACCATCCCCAACTGCTGATACCCTTTTTGTTCGCCAAGGCGAAAGCGATCTCGAACAAGCCGCTTACGAACATAGAGACGCTGAATAAGATACTAAGCGCTACGTAGCTCGCCAATGGCGCGAACATTAAATAAATAGCGACGATGATGTAAAGCAGTCCGACCAATAGTGACAACCACCAATTCTTGACCGCATAATCCATTTTATCAATAAATGTTTTCATATTGGATAATATTTGTATTGTAATTACCCAATTAACAAAGGGAAGGAAGAAAAAGTTCTGGGTATTTGTGGCTAGGATATCCTTAAAAACTTTGTCCTTTGGAAATTAATTCTTTTCTTTGACGTTTCAAATCAATATAGGTATATAAGTACGAGGATTATGATGAAAAATTTGATAGCGATAACTTGTTTTGTCGTGGCGTTGGTGTCTTGTAATAAGGTGGAACATAAGCTGGAAGGGAAATGGCAATTGAAAACCGTAGAGGCGAATGGGGTGGTCCAGACGGTGGATACGGTTTGGTATAACTTCCAGACCTCTTTGTTCGAGTACCAATTATATGACCCGGCAAAGGACGTATATCGTACGAATTTCGGTTATAAGACGTTGGAGGGAGATACGAAACTGGATCTGGAGTTGGTCAACTATGGAGGTACGCCTTTGGAACAATTCATGCGTTATACGGATTGGACCTCACCTAAACAAACTTTCACGATCGAGCAGTCATCTGTGACGAATCTGGTAATGAGCTGCGAAGGAAGAACGTATACGTTTAAGAAATTCTAAGATATCATGTGCTGTTTGATCTCAGTCCCTCATAAGGAGTACTCCAGTACTCCCTAGGAAGTACTGCGATACTCTTTGCGGAGTACTGGAGTACTTCTTACGAAGTACTCTCAGCGATGTTAGATCATGCGATCAAATCCGCTTCTATAGCTTGCGCCACCTTGATTAAATCGGCGGGGGCTATCTGTATCTGCAAGCCTCGTTGTCCGGCGCTTACATAGATCTTATCGAAGCCGGATGCCGTAGGATGGATATACGTAGGGAAATGCTTTTTCATGCCGATAGGCGAGCATCCTCCCCGGATATAACCGGTAAGCGGTAACAACTCTTTCACGGGGATCATCTCACATTTCTTGTTCCCGGATACCTTGGCCGCCTTTTTCAAGTCCACCTCGTCCGCTCCGGGGATCACGCATACGAAATAACCGCTCTTATCGCCATGTAAGATCAAGGTCTTGAATACTTGGGCGATATCTTCCCCTAGCTGCTCCGCTACATGCGTAGCGCTCAGATCATTCTCGTCTACTTCATAAGGCACGAGCTGGTAGGCGATCTTAGCCTTGTCCAGCAGGCGCGCCACGTTTGTCTTATTAATCTTCTCTTTCATCATTTAGATCCCTTTCATGGATAATTGAACACGTTTTCTGGATAGGTCTACGCTTAGAACCTTCACCTTGACATGCTGATGGATGGAGACCACTTGGGTAGGATCGCTTACGAAACGATCCGCCAGCTCGGAGATATGGACAAGCCCGTTTTCCTTGATTCCTACATCGACGAAACAACCGAAGTTGGTGATGTTGGTCACGATACCGGGCAATACTTGTCCTTCTTTCAAATCCTCGATCGTTTTCACCGTGGGATCGAACGCGAATACTTGGATCGTTTGGCGGGGATCACGGCCCGGTTTATCCAGTTCCTCCATGATATCAAGCAAGGTAGGCATCCCGACCTTATCCGTAAGGTAGTCCGTTAGTTTTAGTTTCTTTTTAAGCGCTTTGTCGGTGATCAGGTCGGCTACCGAGCATTTTAGGTCCTTGGCCATCCGTTCGACGATCGGGTAGCTCTCGGGGTGTACGGCCGAGTTATCCAACGGATTCTTTCCGTCGGGTATCCGTAGGAATCCGGCGCTTTGCTCGAAAGCCTTCTCTCCCATACGGGGGACTTTCATCAGTTCTTTCCGGGAAGTGAAGGGTCCGTGCTCCGCCCGGTAATTCACGATGTTTTGCGCTAACGTAGGGCCTAATCCCGAGATGTAAGTCAGCAAATGCTTGCTCGCCGTATTCACGTTTACACCTACTAAATTCACGCAACTCTCCACGGTTTGATCCAGACTCTTTTTCAAGGCGTTTTGCTCTACGTCATGCTGGTATTGGCCGACACCGATACTCTTCGGGTCGATCTTGACCAACTCGGCCAAAGGGTCCATCAGCCGGCGACCGATGCTGACAGCTCCGCGTACCGTGACGTCGTATTCGGGAAACTCCTCCCTAGCGATCTTGGACGCGGAGTAGATAGAGGCTCCGTTTTCGCTGACTACGAACACTTGTACCTTGCGGTCGTATCGTATATTCGTGATGAACTGCTCAGTCTCACGACTGGCGGTACCATTACCGATGGCAATGGCATCTATGGCGTAAGTGGCTACTAACTGGGCGACCTTAGCGGCGGCTTTGCCCTTCTCGTTCTGGGGCGGATGCGGGAAGATCGCCTCGTTATGCAGTAAATTCCCCTGCGCATCCAGACAGACCAACTTACATCCGGTACGGTATCCGGGGTCTACGCCTAATACCCGTTTTTGTCCCAAGGGAGGAGCGAGCAGCAATTGCCGGAGGTTCTCGGCAAATACCCGGATCGCCTCCTCATCGGCTTTCGCCTTGCTCTGGTTGGAGAACTCCGTCTCGATAGAGGGTTTCAGCAGGCGTTTGAAAGAATCGTCGACAGCTGTAGCCACTTGCTCGGAAACCTCTCCACGACCTTTTACGAAACGCCGGTTCAAGCGATCCAGACAAGATTCCGCGTCGGGAGAGATACTTACACGAAGGATACCTTCCGCCTCTCCCCGTCGGAGAGCCAATAAGCGATGGGAACTGGCCCGGTTCAAAGGCTCGCTGAAATCAAAGTAATCCCGGTATTTGGCGCCTTCCTCTTCTTTCCCCTTGATCACTTTGGATGTGATCATGGCGGTATGAGCGAAAGAGTTACGTACGGTGTTACGTGCCGATTCGTTCTCGTTGATCCATTCGGCGATAATGTCCCGTGCCCCTTGCAAGGCTTCTTCGGCGTTTTTCACTTCCCCCTTGATAAAACTCTTGATGCGTGCGGATAGGTTATTCTCGTTTTGCATCATAACGATCTTAGCCAAGGGCTCCAGTCCTTTTCGGCGTGCGATCTCCGCCTTGGTGACCCGTTTCGGTTTGTAAGGGAGATATAAATCCTCGATCTCGGTGCTATCCCAAGACTCCTCGATGCGTTTCCGGAGCTCGGGAGTAAGTTTCTCTTGCTCTTCTATCGTGGCGAGGATCGTTTCCTTTCGTTTGCTCAGTTCCGTCAGTTTATCCAGTTGATCTTTGATGGCACCGATTTGCACCTCGTCTAATCCTCCGGTCACCTCTTTCCGGTAACGACTTATAAAAGGTATGGTAGCGCCTTCGTTCAAGAGCCCGATTGTCCGTTCCACTTGTCCTTCCGGAATTTGTAGAAAACGGGCTATAAGCGTGTGAAATACGTTTGTCATATCTAGTTTTCTTAGAATTGGAGTACAAATATACGGTTTTGCTTATATTTTCGGTCGGGATGCTCACTTCTTGGGCTTATTATTTGTATCTTTCATTAATTTTCAAGAATTTTACGGCCGGAATATTCAAGCCTTTGATTAAAAAAATCAACATGGAAGTTAATACTACGGAGAACAAAACTTTGGAACAGGATTATAGGGATTTAGCAGGATTGTTATCTAATATCGTGGACTCGTTGCCCATCTACTTTTTCGTGAAGGATACGGGTGATAATTTCAGGTACGTGTACTCCAGCCCTTTGATGAACCAACTTTACGGACGATATCATAATGATGTGGTCGGGAAAACAGATTTTGACCTATTTCTAGATCCGGTCGTCGCCCAATCTTTCAGGGATATGGACGAGGAGGTGGTGAAAACGGGTAAGATGCAGCGTTTCGTGGAGCAAATGATCGATCCGAAAGGTATCTTGCGTACTATGGATACGATGAAACTGCTAGCGCCCCGTGAGGATAAGCCTCCTTATTTAGTAGGGATTTCATGGGATATTACAAAGCAAAGGCAGGTCGAGGAGGAGTTGCATAGCTATAATAAGCGCTTGGCGCTCGCATGTCAAGCGGGTAAGATCTACCCGTGGCTTTGGGATCTGGTAAACGGTACGGCGGAGCTTTCCTTGGAAGAAAACGGCCAGATCAAGCATGTGCAGATCACCCACGCTAGTTTTACGGAGAAGATCCATCCGGATTACCGGAAGGTCTATGAGAATATTACAACCGCTTTCATGCGGGGCGAGATCGATTCCATGCGATTCAGTTTCCCTTGTCGTTATTTCTCGGATGAGTATGTATGGCTGGAGAAGATCGGTGAGGTCTATGAGGCCGATCCGGACGGCAAACCGATCCGCTCGATCGGAATCCTTCGGGATATGACTGTCGATAAACGGCACGAGGCGGATGTACAGGCCAAGCGTTTGGCGGAAGAGAGCGACCGGATGAAGTCCGCTTTTATCGCTAACATGAGCCATGAGATACGTACCCCTTTAAATGCCATCGTCGGCTTTTCTACCTTATTGGCGGAGAGTGACGATGAGGAGGAAAAAAAGGAATATCTGAGGATCATAGAGAGTAGCAATGAGTTTTTGTTGCAGTTGATCGGTGATATCTTGGATATCTCTAAGATCGAGTCCGGAAAGATGGAGTTTATTTATACGACCCTGCGTTTGAGTGAGATATTCGCTCCCCAGCAGCAAGCTTTCGCCTTGAGAGTGGCCCCGGGTGTAAAGGTTATCTTTGAGTCGGACGGTAATGACTATTGTATTGTGTCGGAGAAGACCCGTTTGACTCAGGTTTTGACCAATTTCCTTTCCAACGCCGTGAAGTTCACCAGCTCGGGTTCTATACGGTTTGGTTATCGTTTGACCGATGATGGTATCTATGTCTACGTAACGGATACGGGTATGGGAATCAGTAAGGAGTCTCAAGCGAGCATATTCAATCGTTTCGTGAAATTGAACAGCTTTAAGCAAGGAACAGGATTAGGACTTTCTATCTGCAAGACGATTATTGAGAAGTTGAAAGGTAAAATCGGGGTTGAGTCGGAGGAAGGAAAGGGCTCTACATTCTGGTTTACGATACCTTGCCAACCGATGAAAGTGAAATAAGACATTCAAGTTTGGTTGGAATTTATAGGTAAATCACCTCATCCGCCAACAACCGAATCTCATCCGGATTATGTGACGTGAAAAGAATGATCCGTTCTTCTTTCATTTGCTTTTCTCGTATTCGTTCTATAATACGATGGCTTAAGGCTTCATCCAAGCCTTTGAACGGCTCGTCCATCAAAAGGAGAGGAGAAGGGTATGCCAATGCCCTAGCTATAGCGATACGTTGTTGCTGTCCGTAACTAAGCTCTTTAGGATATCGGTTCCCGAAGGGCTCCATTTCCATTTCCTGTAAGTGTTTTTGGGCAATTCGCCGGGCTTTTTCCTCCGTGAGAAAAGAGGAGAGGGGGAGGATGATATTTTCTTCTGCGGTTAGATAGGGCAGGAGTTGCGGTTGTTGGAATATGGTGGCGATTCCAAAGTGTCTTGTGGGATGTATCTCTCCTTCCGTAGGCAATAAGATACCTCCGATTAGGTTTAATAACGTTGTTTTTCCTTTGCCTGAAGGTGCGCTAATTCCATAAATAATCCCTTTTTGAAAGGAATGGGAAAAGTGCTGTATGCCGTATTGGTAACTTATATCTTTCGTGTCTAAAACTGATAATGTAGGGGTCGGGATGGTCTGATCCTCATTCGCGAAAGATATTTTAGGGGTGATATCAGCGACTTTGCTAATTCCTTTGTCAAAAAAGAAACTGATGAATACCGCCACGATTGTCCAAGCGAGTAGCTCAGGGACAGCGATAAAGTTTTGCGCCCTTTTCATCTCGCTTCCGATTCCGAATGCGCATTGCGACAAGACTTCTCCCATAATGATCGCACGCCAGCCGAATCCGGCGGCGGAGGCAAGTCCGCTATATAAGAATGGCTTTAGCTGCGGGTAGATGATCTGGAATAAGACATTGGAACGTTTGATATGGAACTGACGTGCCATAATGGATAAACCCGGACGTAGATCGAGGATTCCCCGTGTCAGATTCTCTGTTAGTAGCGGGAACATGGTGAGAAAGGCGATCATCAAAGGGATACTTTCCGGATTTAGGAATATAAGCGCCAAAAGTATGAAGGATATGACCGGGATCGAGCGCATGATGGCAAGCAGAGGTCTGAATAATTCATACACCCACTCAAAACGGGCGAATAACCCGGCCATCCCTATCGCACAAACGAATGAGATCGACATGCCTAAGACTCCCCGGAGTATAGTCGCTCCGACCGACTGATAGAAACTACCGGAGACGAGCCATTCGCAAAGTGTCCGTACGAGTCGGGGAAGTGAAGGTATCAGCTCCGGTTGGTTGGCTATAACGGCGAATAGTTGCCATCCCGCCAAGAGGATAGCGGTAGCGACTATTGTAGTGATTGTTTTTCGCAATCTCATTGTTTTTCGGGGATAAATCCGGCATCGGGAAGCCTCCCGCCGACGGCCTTGGGTTCATACTGTTCGATGAGACGCAGGAAATCCATGACGGCGTTTTTCGCCTCGATAGCCGATAAATAATGGATTTTACACCGCTCGATACTCTCAGGAGTTAAGGCCCCTTGGGCGAAGATTCCATGTTCTTCCAAAGAATGGATGGTCTCTTTCGGATATCGTACGGCTTTTTGGCAGGAGGCTCGTAAGGCATCCTCAAAAGCGATACGATATTTCTCCATCGTCGGGGTGTATACGACCGCTGTTTGGGCGAATCCGAGGGTATCGCTGTCTGTTAAGTGATTCAAGTCCGCAGTTATTCGTAAGCTGCTGTCTTTCCGTAAAGCGATGCTTAGAAACGGTTCCCCGAGCACGGCACGATTTACTTTTCCGGCTAAGATGCCTTGGGTGATTTCCCCGGCGGTATTGAAGGCGTAATTCAACGGATAGTCTGATCGCTGGCGGCCGAGATAGTACCGGGTAAGGATATCGGGAGTCGTACCGTTGCCGAATACATACAATGCCGGTTCTTTTAAGGGTGTTTTCTCGACGAGGTAAAGGGTTCCCCAGATCGGGCATCCCGCTAGTTTAATCTTGATCCCTTTATTGTACAAGTTCGCCGCATTGATCATGGGGAGTACGGCTATGTCGGTCTCCTGCTTGATCAGTAAGGCTTGCGCCAGATCAGGCGAGTCTACCACTTTTACTTGTACTTTTTTGTTATCTATAATTGGAGGATTCTCAAGCCAATCGGCGAATGCGATAACGGATGGACCACGAAGTACCGAAACCTTGATTACGGTATCTTCCGTTTGTGCGTGCCGGCAACCGGAGCAACAAAGTATGAATAGTAGAAAAATGTATTTAATCATATCTAGACCTCTATAAAACAATTAAGGATTGCCTCCCGGCAACCCCTAACCAACTTTGTTAACCTTAAATCTAATACTATTATGAAAAAACCACAGTGCAAATGTACTGTTTTCTATATATCTGTCAATAGAATAAATGCTAATTAGTGTTTTGAGGTTCATAAGAAAAGCTAAAAAACCTTCTTTTGAGTCGCTAGGCTAACCAAAACAATCGTTATCGCCGATAATGGCAAAGCAAATAAGATCGGATCTATCGCATGCCACGGATATACATCGATCAAGACGTCTTGTCCGAATAAAGCCTTGCAAAGTCCTACCGGAGCCGCTTCCGCCTTATGAAGGAACAACATGGCGAATAAACTGGCCAAGCCTCCTACCCATAAGCTGGCCAAGGCCCCTTGCCGGGTAGCCCCTTTCCAATATAGCGAGCAGAAATAGGTAGGTAGGAATGTAGCCGCGCAAATACCCATGAACAAGGCGGTGCCTCGTGCGATAATACTTGCGCTTAGCGTATAGCAGATAACGTAGCTGACCAAGATAGAGCATAGCACGCCGATACGTACACCTAATGTAGAGTTCGGATTTTTGCTACGTCCTAGTTTGGGGAATGCGTCTGCCCCGAAAGCCGCTCCCATGGTATGAAATTGCGCGCTAAGGGTAGACATACTGGCAGAGAGAATACAAAGCATGAAAACCGCCCCGAACCACTCCGGCATCGCTTTATTGATAAATAGGGGGATGATCTTGTCCATATCTTTTACCGCCTCGGAGGCGACTACACCTTCCGTCTTGAGGAAAAACAAATTAGACAAGGCTCCCACGTGATAAATCGCCCCTACCGTGACAATCAAGAACACGCAGCCGATCAATACGCCCCTGTTGAGTTGCTTGGTACTTTCCACCATCATGAAGCGTACGACTAGTTGTGGCTGCGCTAAGCAACCGATTCCTACGCCAAGGATCAATGAGGTAACCAATGTATACCATTGTGGAGAGCCTGAGATGGGCATAGCTGTCCATCCTTGATGTCCCAAGGCCTTGAAGCGTTCGGGCACCATGGGGGCGATATCCGTCAACTTCTGGTTCGCCTCGATAAAGCCCATGTCCATGATATGGTAAAACCAAAATAGCAGGAATAGCATACAAGCGAACATGATAACCGCTTGCAACGCATCCGTATAAAGTACTCCCTTGATACCGCCCGTAATCACGTAGGCCGCTACGATCAAGGTGAAGATCAACAAGGCCAGATGAAGGTCGATGTGAAACATCTGTTCGATGAAGACGGCTCCTCCCTTCATCACCACGGCGGCGTAGAGGGGCATGCCGATGAAAATGATCGAGGCGATGAAGATCTGTATAGACCGGGACTTATAGTGTAATCCCAATAATTGCGGGAAAGTCCGTGCGTTATGTGCCTCGCCTAACTTCCGGGTCCTTCGTCCGAAAAAGATAAAGGCTACCACTACGCCCATGAACATGTTCAATAAGCAAAGCCATTGAATACCCATGCCGAACGTAGCGGCTACGCCACCGAAACCAACGATCGCCGATGCCGAGATAAAGGTCGCCCCGTAAGACAGGGCCATGATAATGGGGTTTACTTTTCGTCCGCCTAATAAATAATCACTGGCATTTTTCGTCTGCCTGTATCCGAGATACCCTAACCAAGCGATTACAAACATGTAAATGATGACAATAATGCCTAATGTTAGCGTACTCATTTTCGTGATTCTTTAGTAGGGTTTGTTTTTTCGTCGTCTTCTTTATTCCAAGTGGTTATCCCGAACCAAATAGAAAATAGGAGGCAGGCGAACGCTAGAAGGTAAGCCAGCCAAATACCGGGGTCGCTGATTCCGAACATATATCCGTGCCTATTAAAGTTTTATTAGATCACTTTCACAGATATACTCGAGATTCTGACGGCGGATTACTTCACGGGCGCTTTCCCGGTTGTTCGTACGCAAGATCAAGATCGCTTTTTCCCGGATGGAGAAACAATACATATATTCTATGCTGATGCCCGCTTTCGTGAAATAAGATAATGTATTGGCAAAACTTCCGGCGCATGAGCTGGTTACGATCGCTAATACGTCGGTCAGGTTGGCGCTGACATTATTCTCTTTTAATATCTTGTAAGCCTTCTGGGGATCGCTTACGATGATACGAAGGATTCCATACTCGGAGGTGTCGGCTACGGTGGCCGCGATGATGCGTATGCGCTCTTCCGCCAATAACGCTAATATCTCGCTTAATTTCCCGTACTTGTTTTCAAGGAAAATAGAAATTTGATTGACTGTCATAAGGTGTTATTTTAATTGTTTATTTAACAAAGCTTGCGATGATCTTTCACTCGTACCGCCTTGCCATCTGTGGTTGGCAAAGATCCCTTGGCTACCAGCTTGATACGTGGTGTAAGTAATAATTCGTCCTTCAACTGACGGGTGATACCTTTCGTCAAGCGCTGCAAGGCGGAATAATCATCGGTGAATAGGTCGCTCAACTCTACCTCGATCAACATCTCGTCGCTGTTACCGATCGTTTCGAGGGTGATCAAGTAATTACTGCCTAACTCCTTGAATTGCATCAATATCTTTTCGATTTGGATGGGGAACAGGTTCACGCCCTTCAAGATTATCATATCGTCGCTACGTCCTTTGAAACGGGCAAGGCGTTTATGGGTACGTCCGCAAGGGCAATCGCCCGGTAAGATGCAAGTAAGGTCGCGGGTACGATAACGGAGTAAAGGCATCGCCTCCCGGTTGATGGTGGTTAATACCAATTCCCCGACCTCTCCCTCGGGTACCGGTTGCAAGGTAACCGGGTCTACGATCTCTACGATCACGTTGTCTTCCCAGATATGCAGGCCGTTTTGCTCCGTGCATTCGAACGCCACGCCCGGCCCGTTCATCTCCGACATACCGAAACAGTTGTAAGCCTTGACACCCAGAAGCTGCTCGATGCGTTTACGTTGTTCTTCCGAGTGTGGCTCGGCACCGATACATACGGTGTGTAGTTTGGTATCCTTTCTGGGGTCTATTCCCTCCTCATACATAACCTCAGCCAAACGAGTGGCATAGCTCGGTATGATATGTAAACAGGTGGTGCCGAAATCGGTGATGAACTTAATCTGTCGTTTGGTATTACCGGCCGCCGCAGGCACTGTCAACGCACCTAGTTTTTCTGCTCCATACTGGAAACCGAGACCACCGGTAAACATACCGTAACCGGATGTATTTTGGAATACGTCCGTATCCCTTAGCCCCACCATATACATGCAACGAGCTACTTGGTTAGCCCATTGGTCCAAGTCCTTGGCGGAATGTAAGACAACGGTAGGATTACCTGTCGTTCCACTGGAAGAGTGGATACGTACACATTTCTGTAACGGGATGGCTGCCAATCCGAATGGATAGTTATTTCTAAGGTCATCTTTCGTTGTAAACGGAAGTTTTTGTAAATCCTCCAAGGACTGAAAACTGTCCGGGGTAATTCCTTTCTCTTTGAATATCTTATGGTAAAAAGGGGAGTTACCCGCCAATTCTATGGTTTGTTTCAGTCGTTCCAGTTGAAGTTTTACCAGATCTTTACGATCCATGGTTTCTATTTCTTTCTGCCAATACATCATCGTTTTTTCAATTAGAGTGTGTTTAATTCATGAAATTAGATTGCAAATGTATCTTTTATTTTGGATAACGCCATGCTTTTGTGTCAAAATATTAGTAAAGACCTTTTGAAAATGAGAATTATTAGGCGGTAAGCCGTTGTAAATAAAAAAATAATAGTTATTTTTGCCCATTACGCAATTTAACTTTATCATGGGCCATGGGAAAATATGACCACCTTTCCAAAGAAGAGTTGATTCAAAGGATTGAGAGACTGGAAGCCGATCTGGAAAAAGCCACTTTGACACCATCCGCGAGCGATAACGAACTTGAGATGCGCCAAAGCCAGCATACGATCAACTTCTTAAATATCTTGATGGATACGATCTTGTCGAACGTATTTGTGGAGATCACGGTGAAAGATATTTTCAACGGTTTCCGGTATATCTATTTTAATAAGGCGGCGGAGGAATTCACGGGAGTCAAGGCGGAGGATATCATAGGAAAAACGGATTTCGAGCTTTTCCCTGATTCCCGGCGGGCGCATGAGATCCGAACGGAAGATTACCATACGATCAAGACGGGGCGTATGGTAAAGAAAATGGTAGAGTATGAGAAACCGAATGGAGAGGTGAGAATCGTAAATATCGTACGTCTACTGATCACGAATCCGGATCCGGGAGCCTCACCTCTGTTATTGGTCATGTTGAATGATATCACGGAGCAACGTCAAGACCAGTTGGCGCTGATGAAAGTACAAGAGGCGGATAAGATGAAAAACGCTTTTATCGCTAATATGAGCCATGAGATCCGGACCCCGCTGAATGCTATCGTTGGCTTTGCCCATCTCGTGACGGAAACGACTAATGCCAGCGAACAAAGAGAATACTTCTCGATTATAAATAAGAATTGCGATTTATTGTTGAAACTGATTAACGATATCCTGGATTTGTCGAAGATCGAGTCCGGTCGGTTAAACTATAACGTGTCGGAAGTTGAGTTGAGGGATATTTGCCAAGAGGCCTATGTGGTACAATCCTTGAAGATGACTTCCGATGTGGCATTATTATATAACTCGGTCGCCATGCCTTCTGTTCGTCTGTGGATCGATCCGCACCGGGTAGAACAGGTCTTGTTAAATCTCTTGTCTAATGCCATTAAGTTTACTTCCAAAGGTTTTATCTCGCTTTTTTATGAGGTGGAAGATATGTTCGTACGTGTCTCTGTCATGGATACCGGAATCGGGATATCAGAGGAAAAGCTGGAGTCTGTTTTCGAGCGTTTCGTGAAATTGGATGATTTTTATCAAGGGGCTGGTTTGGGACTACCTATCTGCAAGATGATTGTAGAGCAGTTGGGTGGTGAGATCGGTGTGCGATCTGAGCTTGGCAAAGGTTCCACTTTCTGGTTCACCTTACCATTGGTTGTTACGGATAAGGCTGTTGTGGAGAAGGATGATCCTTCTGTTTTAAGTGAATGTCAACTATATTAAATAAAAAAGAAATGAAAAATGCGGTTGTCTTTTTAGCGACAGGCTTTGAGGAAATAGAGGCCTTGGGTACGATTGATGTCTTGAGGCGTGGTGGTGTACGGGTTATGATGGTATCTATTACGGGTGACCGATTGGTGATAGGAGCTCATGATATTCCGGTAATGGCTGATTACCTGTTCGAGGAGGCGGATTTCAGTTGTGTCGATGCCTTGATTTTGCCGGGTGGAATACCCGGAAGCAACCATTTAAATGCGCATGCCCATTTGAAAGAATTAGTCAAGGAGAAAACGGAGGAAGGCGTATTAATCGGTGCTATCTGTGCCGGACCGATGGTTTTAGGTGGTCTTGGATTGCTAAAAGGGAAAAGGGCTACCTGTTTTCCTTTCTTCGAGCCAACAATGGTAGGCGCTACCCCTACGGATAATGGAGTAGAGCAGGATGGAAATATCATCACAAGCAAGGGGCCGGGTTTTATGTTTGAGTTCGGCTTGACGATCTTGAGGAATCTGAAAGATGAGGAAATCGCTTTGGAAGTGGCGGATGCCTTATTATATGACGCTTTGTTGCATGGGACAAAGCATTAATGTGCTTGAAATTAAAATCCCTTGAGAGAATGTCTCTAAGACATTCTCTCAAGGGATTTTTGTTGTAAAGAGTTTTCCCTTTCCTAAATTATTTCTGGAAAGATTTTTTCATACGTGCGATATCTGTCAAATAGTCTTGCAGATCTTGCTCGTGTTCTTCTTCCTCAGCTAAGATATGCTTAGCGATATCACAAGTCGTGAAGTCGATGCCGTCCGTGAATTTAGCGATTTCTTGATAACGCAAGATGGCGCAACGCTCGGAGGCGACATTCTGGTTCAGAAGGCTTACTACGTCAAAGTCTGTCGGTGAATCATATTTGCATCGGGCTAATTCAAACCATTGTTTCGGATCAAGTACCGGAACTCCTTCCAATTCGATGATCCGGTCTGCCAATAATTGGGCGTGATGCCTTTCTTCCTCGGCATGTTCCTCGAATTCACCTTGTACGTCGGAACGCATGGCTCCTTCAACGACCAAGGCTCCTACCCAATATTGATAGTATGCTAGCCATTCTTCCGCTAACGCGGCGTTTAGTTGAGATAATAAATTGTCGACATCCAATTTCCCTCTTAAAATTTTGACGCTTTCTTTTGCCATAGCTGTATTAATTTAGAATTAAACGTATTGTTCGTTTTTTATAGTTCTAACAAGCTTACTAGGGCATTGTTTATTGTTTGTCAAAATTTTAACGTTATGCTGCGATTGTTACAATTTAGGTAATTCCCAAGGTGCCCGGTAATAGGCTTTCGACAAGGCGGTAGCTTCGTTATCGCCGACAAACAAATTGTTTTTATCATCCCAATGAACTTCCCGTTGAACCCGGCAGGAGATATTCGCCAGATGAGCCATCTTCGCTACACGGGCACCGATAGCGACATCGGCGTTCGGAAGCTCACGGCTTTTAATGCAGCTCAACATGTTTCCCACATGATTATAAAGTCCTTTGCCTTCTCCTTTCTTGAAAGGAACGGCTTCCATGCGAGCTACGTTATTGGATACGACCGGTATGACTTCCCAACCGGCCCTGTCGAGTACCATCGTACCATTCTCCCCATAGAACGCTAATCCTTCCTTACGGTTATAGAGTCCGTGATTGATTCCGCAAGCGTGATCCCAGATGATATTAAAATCATCGTAGGCATAAGTCGCCATTAAAGTATCGGGTGTCTCCATAGCGTCGTCCGGATAGGCGAACTTGCCGCCGCCTGAGAATACACGGGTGGGAAGACCCGCGTTCATTCCCTCAAGGGCATAATCCAGTAAATGTACGCCCCAGTCCGACATCAAGCCTCCGGCATAGTCCCAGAAGAAACGGAAATTATAATGAAAGCGATAAGGATTGAACGGACGTTTAGGAGCCGGGCCTAGCCACATATCGTAATCCACACCGGCGGGAGCGTCGCAATCCGGTTTAACCGGAAGTGTCGGCTTGCCGTCTTGGTAAGCCCAGACCTTGACCGTACGGATCCGTCCGATATTTCCGGCTTTCAAGAAATTAGCCGCCTCGTCCCAATGCGGGTCGCTACGTTGCCATTGGCCTACCTGTACGATCCGGTTATATTTACGGGCGGCTTTTTCCATCAGGTTACATTCCTCGATCGTATTGGAGAGCGGCTTCTCTACATATACGTCTTTTCCCGCTTGGCAAGCCCAGACCGTCGGAAGGCAATGCCAATGGTCCGGCGTACCGATAATGACTACATCTACGTCTTTATTATCGATTACTCGTCGCCAGTCCTTATATAAGTGAGGTACTTTTTTCCCTGTTTTCTTCTCAACGTCGGCAGCCCGTTTGTTTAACCATTCGTCATCGACATCGCAAAGAGCCACGCATTCCGTCTCCGGATAATCAAGAAAAGTATTCAAATCCCCGTATCCCATACTACGGCATCCTATGAGGGCTACCTTTACTTTGTTGCTAGGGGCGGTTTGTCCGTATATGGAGGAATACGATTTACCGATAAGCGGCGATAAAGTAAGTCCGGACATGATAAGTCCGGTTTTTTGCATAAAAGTACGTCTGTTCATGATATTAGTTTTTAATACTGTTATAAATATATTCCATATCCACGTGCTCCCTTACGAGGGCGGCGAGTTTGTCATACTGCTCTTCCTTAAAAGCGGCATAATCGAAAGGACCTGTAGTCGTTTCCGTGTCAAAGCCTTCAGCTAAGTTGTCCAATACGGCCGGATTATCAAGGATACCATGCATATAACTTCCCCAGCATCGGTTGTTGAGGTAATATCCGTCCGTTCGTCCGTCTTCCAGTCGGGCTACGGGCTGTTCGGGGGCGTCACCCAATAGGGTGGTTCGTCCCATATGTATTTCGTATCCTTTACAATCCTTATTCTCCGAGGAGGGGAGGAAAGCAAAGTCGCTTTGTCTCGTGATCTTCTCCTGCTCGATGACTGTGCATTGAGGCAGAAGACCGAGACCGGGAATCGCCGGGATATTTCCCTCGATACTTTCCGGATCTTCCAAGCGGACCCCCATCATTTGATAGCCACCACAAATACCGATCACCTTTTTACCCGCTTTATGCGCCCGGATAATCGCCATCGCTATCCCATTGGCCCGCAGGCTCTGTAAGTCCGATAACGTATTCTTTGAGCCGGGGAGCAGGATGATGTCGGCTTTCTCTATCTCATTGATATTATTGGTGTAATACGGATTGAAGCGAGGATCCATTTCCAATACGTCGAAATCCGTGAAATTAGACATTCGTTTCAGCAGGATGATAGCTACATTGATTTTCCCGTCCTTATAGGTGTTATTTTTCATATCCAACGCTACGGAATCCTCTTCCTCTATCTTGATATCCCGGAACCATGGGATTACGCCAACCACGGGAATTCCGGTCAATTCCTTTAACAGTCTCCGTCCTTCCTCGAATAGAGAGGCATCTCCGCGGAACTTATTGATGATAACCCCTTTCATCAAGGCCCGTTCCTCCGGCCGTAACAGGGTGATCGTCCCATATACGGAGCCGAATACGCCGCCCCGGTCTATATCCGCCACTAAGTAGGTAGAGGCTCCGGCAGCGATCGCCATACGCATATTGGTGATATCCCGGTCTCGCAGGTTTAGTTCGGAGATACTTCCGGCACCTTCCAATACGATCGGGTTATAGCGAGCTTCCAGACGGTTGAAAGCTTCGATAGCTTCCTTGAATAGCTCCTCCTTCTGGTTTTGTATCCCGAAATAATCCTTGGCGGACATATTGCCGAGAGGCTTTCCGTTTAATACGACTTGCGAGCTTTTATCATTAGTAGGCTTCAACAATACCGGGTTCATATCCGTATGCGGGGAAATGCCGCACGCCTCCGCTTGTACGACTTGCGCCCGGCCCATCTCGCCGCCTTCCGGGGTAGAGTAGGAATTGAGGGACATATTTTGTGCCTTGAACGGTGCCGGTTGATAGCCATCTTGCTTGAAAATACGGCAAAACGCCGCGTTGATAACGCTTTTACCCGCATCAGAGCAGGTTCCGACAAACATAATCGGTCGTAGGTGTTGCTTCATCTGTATAGATTTTATTTACACAGTGTACAAAGGTAGTATTTTTGGCCTTTTTATTAAGGAGAAGATATGAAAAAAGAAGAAGATTTTGTTATGGGCCTGTCCATCTACATGGCTTGTCTGCGTGAGAAAAAACGGTATTCCACGGCGAAGAGTTATCAAGATGCATTGAACTCGTTCAAGTGTTTCTGTGGTATGGAGAAGATACCTTATTCCTATATTAATAGGGATACGCTCTTGTGCTATCAGTCATGGTTGTTGGGTGGGGGCCGTTCGTTGAATACGGTGTCTACCTATATGCGTCGGATTCGTCACATTTATAACTTAGCCGTGGAGGCGAACGAGGCTCCCTTTGTACCCAACCTGTTCAAAGATGTCTTCACGGGCGTTGAAAGCAAGCGGAAGAAGGCGTTGCCGCGAGAGATGCTGGAGCGTATGTTTAACGCCCCGTTGGAGGATCCGTCCTTGCGGCGTGTACAGTTGACCGTTCGGTTGATGTTCGCGTTCAGCGGGATAGCGTTTGTGGATCTCACGCATTTGAAATGGGAGAATATCCGGGATGGGATATTGCAGTATTACCGACAAAAGAGCGGGGCTCTCATACAGCTGGAGATTCCCTCCGGGGCGTTGCGGCTGTTGGATGAGTTGTCCGCTTGTACGGCAAAGGAATCTTTTTATTTATTTCCTTTTTTGAGTGGAAGGAGAACCGGTGAGGCGGCCTACAAAGAATATAACAGGACCTTGTCCCGCTTTAACCATGACTTGAAGTTGTTGGCGAGATCGACAGGCGTTACGCTTCCGGTCACCTCATATACGATCCGTCATTCATTCGCCTCGTTCTTGAAGGAACAAGATGTATCGATCGAGGTTATCAGTGAGTTGTTGGGGCATAAGTCTATTAAGACAACACAGATCTATTTGAAGAGCTTCTCGTTGGAACGTTTGTCGACAGTGAACCGGAATTGTTTTGAGAGCGTGTGTAAACCGATACCCAAAGTGGGGTAAGAGGCTTGCTACTTGGGAAGTAGCGTATTCTTTCACGGCGCAAAAGTAATAAAAAATAACAAATAACAAGCAATCATTAGGCTTAGTTTGTTCATTAGTTTGTGCTCCGACCTTGATTCTCCTTAAATCTTCGTTCTTATTCCTAGTGCATAGACATGGCAATAGAGACGAAATGATCTCGTATGTCCTACATCATCACGTCCCTTCCAAAAATCGAACATACATTCTTGTAGAGACGGGGCGTGCCCCGTCTCATCCCCTCAAAATAGTATTCTAAATTACTGTCAGACGGTGGGAGACGGAGCACGCTCCGTCTCTACAACTGGGAAATGATTATTTCCCATCTTTTACGCTACTTCCCAAGTAGCTTAATATTTCAAGCGATGGTGATTTTCAGAAAAGCCATTTTTAAAAACATAAAGTGTTGTTTATCAGGAGTAAATAGGGTGCTCTTGGTAGGGCTTTGAATTGTCGTGAGGCTTGAGTGGAGATCCTGATATAATCTTAGGAAAAGATAATCATAATGATGAATGTTTTGAGAGACGGTCGCTCGGAGAGGGGTACGGCGCGAGTTGGCAAGCGTCATGACCTGAAGACTGTACGCTGGTACGTGCTCACGCTTCCTACTACGGGTGTGGCACGACGCGACAGGATCAGCCCCGCTAAAAGCTTGGATGCCGAGCTTTCCCGGCGCAAGCGTCGTGGGGAGACGTTGTTCGAGTATTTCGCCCCCTCCTATGTGGAGGTGAGGAAAGTGGATGGCAAGATGGTCAACACGAAGCGGCCCCTGCTGTTCAACTACGTGTTTGTCCGGTCCTCGGTTGAGGAGATCTTCCAGATGAAGCGCACGCTTCCCCTATACAATTTCCTTCCCCGGGTCTCTTCCGGAGGCATGACTCATTTCCCTTATCTGTCGGATGACGAGATGGGGAATTTACGTTGGGTGGCGGAATCTTATTCCAACGAGCTTCCGGTGTACGTACCGGACAGCGACCGCTTGAAGGGCGACCGTGTGAACGCGACCGAGGCGATCCAGTGATGGCGTCGATGCATGTGGGCGGTCGAGTCTGATCGAGCTGCAAGCATATACCCATCTGGACAACGACCGCTTGCGGGAGGGTTTGCACGATGCCTTGGGACGTTACCATGCCTCCGGCAGCGTATCAGAGGAGGATACTCGTTTGGCCCGTGAGGTGTTGAGATCCTATGGCTCGCTCCGTGCGGAGACGGACGTGATGCGTTGCAAGATCTACTCATTGCTTCTTTCTGCCTACAAGTTGTTGGGCGATGAGGAGGAGTTCACACGTTTGCATGACACGATGCGTGGTATGCTCCCGGTGGTGAAAGCTCCGCAATCCCGTGCCTTGTTGCTGGTGACGCTCTACGGTTGCACGGACAGCGCCCTTTACCGGCAGATGGCGCATGAGGTGGTGGAGACGTGGCGGGGTGAGTCTTCGCCCAAGAAAAGCAAGTTATCCTTGATCCGCCGGCTGGACGATTACGACCGGTGGCTCAACCATGAAATAAGTTAACAGTAGACAAGTGACAGTTGACAGTTTAAATCATAAATCAAAAATCAAAATGTCTTCCCTTCCTTCCGGCGTTCGTTTGGTGCGGTTGCTGAACGAGCATTTGAGTGAGATCATGAGCCGCGAGCGTACGAATATCGCTTCCATCCACCTGTATTGCACGGGTCCTTACTGGGTGGCGTTCGAGTACTCAGCCTATCAGTTGCGCCGTGCGTTCCCGGACAGCGAAGTTACGCCGATGCGCTTGCTCGGCTACCCGTTTCCTGTGGTGATGGTATCCGTGACGGATCGTTCGCTCCGCTCGTATGCCCGCAAGCACATCTTGCGAAGAGACGATAAGGATTACAAACAGTTGACCGTCCCCGGTTTTTCCCTGTCTGATTACCAAGGCTGGCATAAGAGAGAGGTGGAGGGATTGCCATTGCTAAGCGAGACCGTATGAGTGTGGCATACGTATAAGGGCATCGTTTTACACGTATATCGACGTCGCCCCACACGTATATCGGTGTAGGCTTATACGAACGTAGGCGTGAGTCGATGCCGATATACGTGCGGGATGGAACCGATGCCGGGGAAAACAGGTGCAAGTAATGCAAGTAATGCAGCACCTTTTTCCCACACACGCACGTGTACATTATATATGTCGAATCAAACTTTCATACGGCTATCCAGCGTTTCTCATCCGGATCGTTCCATGCCTTGTTTGTGATCGTTTAGTGTAAAATTCTTGTTTTGTATAATGTACGCACGTGTGTGGGAAAAAGGTGCTGCATTACTTGCGTTATTTGCATTACTTGGGGTCTCCATAAGGACTGTATAAAAATAATAACAAACCAGACATGTATCACAAACAATCATTTCCCCGTTTGGGCGATTACATCGCCACGGTTTTGCAAGTCACCAGACTGACAAAGTCCATTATCCGCATAAGCGGAGGTCTGGGCAGTGACACTTACAATTCTTTTAAAAAGGCAAGGACATGCATTTTAGCGTTTACTATCGATTGGTAGATCTCCTTTGGGACCATCTGTCGGACGAGGAACTTTTCCGCCGTCTGGCACGTGAGGCCTTGGAGCGGTATATCGATTATAAGAAAGAGGAGGAAATGAACGGAGGAAAGAAATAATTTAAGGATGGGCTATGCAAATGAGATTAAGTTTTAACCTCGTGCCTGCCTTCATCGACTAATTAACTAGCCATGATTTTAGAAGAGAGTTTTGGAAAATCTACTGATTTTATCTCAGATGGGATGAACGCCTTCGAGCGTAACGTGAAGCGTATAGGGGATTGCCTTTTGGCCTTTATCGCCTTGGTCGTATTCTCCCCTTTGTTCTTGATCTGTTACATCGCCGTAAGGCGCGAGGATGGCGGTCCTGCCATTTTCAAGCAGGAGCGTATCGGTCGTTTCGGTCGTCCGTTCAACATCTATAAGTTCCGTAGCATGCGTTTGGATGCGGAGAAATTCGGTCCGGCTCTTTACAAGGGAGGTGCTGACCCCCGCATGACCCATGTTGGCAGGTTCCTGCGTGAGCATCATTTGGATGAGTTGCCCCAATTGTGGAATGTTTTCATCGGTGATATGTCTTTTATCGGCCCCCGTCCGGAACGAAAGTTCTACATCGACCAGATCATGGAACGTGATCCTCGCTATCGTTACCTGTACCAGATCCGTCCGGGTGTGACCTCTTACGCCACGCTCTATAACGGCTATACGGACACGTTGGAGAAGATGCTCCGCCGATTACGCTATGACTTGTTCTATCTGGAGCACCGCTCGTGGTGGTTCGATTTCAAGATATTGGTGAAGACGTTCTTGAACATAGCGTTTGGGAAGAAATTCTAAGGTATAAGTAATAATCCGGGGGAGCAATTCCACTCCTCCTTTAAATCAAGAATACCATGAAGAAAGTATTGAAAGGCTGGCTCATCGACAATTCGGTGACCACCGACAACAAGACGGACAAGATCCTGCTGTTACATTCAACGGGAAGTTTGGATCTTGATGATGTTCTTGAAGAGATGCAAAAGCAAGACACCGGTCTGCGTCCCGAGACGATGCGTCACTCGGTGACACTCTACAACCGGGTATTGACGGACTTGATCTTGAACGGTTACAGCGTAAATACGGGTCTCTTCCGAGCCGTTGCGCAACTAACTGGCGTGATCGAGGGCGGCGTATGGAACAAGGAGAAGAATTCCATCTACGTCTCCTTTACGCAGGACAAGGCATTGCGCGAGGCGATCGCCCAGACTGCGGTGGAGATCCTAGGTGAGAAGTCGAATATCATGTATATCCTTGAGACCGAGGATAAGAAGACCGGCTTGAAAGATGGCAGCGCCACGGCGGGCCGCAACTTCTTCGTGCGCGGTGCCATGCTGAAAGTGGTTGGCGATGACGAGTCGGTAGGCGTTACGCTGACCAATGCGGCGAAAGCCGTCACAAAATTAACGGATGACCTGATCACTATCAACAACCCCTCCTCGCTCACGCTGCTTCTGCCGGCTGATTTGGCGGAGGGCGAGTATACGCTGACGGTGACGACGCAGTATTCTGCCGCGAGTCGTTTCTTGAAAACGCCCCGCAGTGTAAGTACACAAGTTTGGATCGGCGGCAAGCCTACTGATGGGGGTGATAGCGAAAGCCCGGACGAGGTCTGATGTAAGGTATAGCGAGCCATGCCAGTAAGTGCGGACAGGCTCGCTGTCTAATCCCTTCAGACAGCTCTGTCTGATGGGATTAGACAAATCAAGGATGAAATTCTGAATACTGAGCATCAAATGTTGCAAAATACATTTAATATATAGGCTTTGTCTGGAGGAGGAATAAAAGGAATCTTTCGGGCTACTTTCTTAAGATGTTTGGAGGAAAAGTATCGTGTTCCTTTATAGGAGGATAAGGCGATAGATGAACTTCCGGGAATAGCGGATACTATTTTTAGGTATAAAATGCCTGAGATTTGAATTAGATAATTTCCATAGACATGTTGAAGAATCCGTTCTCGTTCTATGATTTTTAGGGGTATCTTTTCCCCGGTCTGTTATGCGTCATGCTAATGAAGGTGATATGTTCCTAAATACGATAATTACGTGGCTCTTTATGGATTTCTAAGGAGTCTTAGTCTCTTGCTCAGTAGCATGTTTGTCTACTGTCTTTGGATAGAAGTCTTGACCATTGATATCCATTCGGATGTAGATTGGCTAGCTATATGCGTATTGGTTCTTCTTTTGTTTTTTATCTGGGTTTCGTGAAATTTTACCGACATCATACGCTTGAGAATTTGATGAGTATTACGGTTGATCCTAATTTGAGGGGGAATTTGCAAGTAGGTACTTTAGGCTGTGCTTAAAATAAGAGGATTATTTATAAATAGTTTTGAATATGATAAATATAACCAATAAAATAGATTGTTGTGGATGTAATGCATGTGGTGATGTGTGTACCTACAATGCTATTTCATTTGAGAAAGATATTGAGGGATTTTGGTATCCTATTATTGATAAAACAAAATGTGTAAATTGTGGGTTGTGTGATAGCGTTTGTCCTATAATTAATGTGAAAAAACTAAAGAAAAATGATTTAGAACAATCTATTTGTTATGCTGCGGAACATAAGAATATAGAAGTAGTATTTGATAGTACTTCTGGAGGTGTATTTTCTGCACTGGCAGATGTTATATATATGAATAAAGGTTATGTGGGTGGTGCTGTTTTTGATGAAAATTTTTTAGTTAAACATTATATATCTAATGATAAAAAGGATTTAATAAAACTTAGAAGCTCTAAATACTTACAGAGTAATTTGGAGGGATTTTATAAAGAAGTAAGGGGGTTGCTTAAAATCGGTGAAAAAGTTTTGGTGTGTGGAACTCCGTGTCAAATGGCTGCGCTGAGAGCTTTTTTGCGTAAAGATTATGAAAATTTAATTATTGCTGATTTTATTTGTCTAGGTGTAAATTCTCCCAAAGTATGGAGAAAATATTTGGATTCTTTTGAAGAAAGATATGCTCATAAGGTTATTTATTGTAAAGCCAAATCAAAAGAATATGGTTGGAGAAATCTTACTCAAAAAGTTATTCTTGACAATGGAAAAGAATACTATGAAACAGGTGATCAAAGTGATTTTACAAAAGGATATTTACGAACACATGTTTATGCTCGTCCTTCTTGTTATGAATGTAAGTTTAAGGGGTATCCAAGAATAGCTGATATAACATTGGCGGATTTTTGGAAGATTGAAAAGATAGACAAAACACTGGATAAGGATTTAGGTACGTCGTTGGTAATGATCAATTCAGAGAAAGGAAAAGATTTTTTTGAAAAAATAAAATCTAGAATTAATTATCATAAAGTTCCTTTCTGCTCGATTGAAATGGGGAATATGGCATTAAAAGAATCAATGCCGCCAGCCTTGGTTGATCGAAAGCAATTTTTTGATGATTTGGATAAGATGACTTTTTTACAAATAGCACAAAAGTATATAAGCGAAAGTGATAACAAAGGTGTTAAGACTCGTATAAAGCCTCTTTTGAAAAATATAAGAGGAATGTTTAAACTTTTTTGTGATACTCGCTTCTCTCTGATTAGTCTTTATAAATTGCTATACAATAACAGTCTTTTGGAGATTCTGCATGGGCATTTTATTTTCCCTACTCCCCACTCTGTTATACGGATAAGAAGGGGGGCTATTGTAGAAAAAAAAGGTCGGATGGTTTTAGGATGGAAAAAGTTTCCTAAATCCCATTTAGAGAGCCGTTTGTTAGTAGATAAGGGAGCGAAAATAGTCATAGGAGGCAATGTGAACATCGGGTATGGGGCCGACATAGAAGTGTTCCCAGGTGGCGAACTTATTTTTAAAGGCGGTACAGGAACAAATATTTCTACTACAATTATTTGTTCGGAGAAAATAATTATTGGTCGTGATGTACAGATAGGTCGTAACGTCACCATTAGGGATAATAACGGTGGTCACTACATCAATCGTCAAGGATATAAAAATTCTCGCCCTGTTGTTATTGGCGATAAAGTTTGGTTATGTGAAGGATGTGTTATTATGCCGGGAGTCAAGATCGGTGATGGTGCTATCGTAGGCGCACATGCGTTTGTAACATCGAATGTTCCTGCTCATGCGCTAGTTTCAGGTAACCCTGCGGTTGTAGTAGATGAAGATATATTGTGGAAATATTAAAATTTAGAGATATGGAATTAAATGATTTTGTGGCAAAATTTGCTGAACAGTTTGATGATACGGATGTATCCGACATTTTACCGGATACTTATTTTCAAGAATTGGAAGAGTGGAGTTCTTTAACGGCAATGGGGATCATTGCCTTCGTAAAAACAGAATACGGCAAAAGTATAACAGGTAAAGAAATCCGTTCTTGCGATACAGTGGAGGATCTGTTTAATCTGTTAGCTGTTAAATAATGGATAATTACAATCCTTTTGCTCTTGTAGGCAAACGGATCTTGGTAACAGGAGCTTCGGCGGGTATTGGTCGTGCTATCGCTGTAGCTTGCTCTAGGATGGGAGCTGTGATGGTAGTAACAGGGCGTAACCAAGTTCGTTTAGATGAGACATACCACTTATTGGAAGGAAAGGGGCATCAGAGTCAGAAAGCTGACCTTTCTTCGGAAGAGGATATAGCCACGCTGGTACATGATACGCCTACTTTGGATGGGGTAGTGCATTGTGCAGGCATTGGTTTCCGTAAACCATGTAAGATGTTGGCTTTCTCTGACGTGGATGAGGTTATGAGTGTAAATTTCAAATCTTCCGTTTGTTTGCAAGCTGCTTTGTTGAAAGAGAAAAAAGTCAATAAGAGATCTTCGATCGTGTTTCTTGCTTCGCGAGCTGCTGTTTCTCCTAGTATTGGTAATTCTCTATATAGTGCTTCTAAAGGAGCGCTTATTTCATACGCTAATTGTTTAGCTTTGGAATTAGCTCCACGCTTGGTTCGGGTCAATTGTATTTCTCCCGCAATGGTGTGGACGGATTTAATACTGCAAGGAGGTCTTACTAAGGAGGATTTGGAGCGAGAGCAATTGAAATACCCCCTCAAAAGATATGGTACTCCTGAAGATGTCGCCCATTTGGCTGTTTATCTTCTGTCTGATGCATCATCTTGGATGACAGGTTCTTGTATCGATTTAACAGGGGGGGAGAATAATTTGTAACTTATGAAAGTATATATAAAAGCATTATCTTATTATTTGCCCGAAAGGATTGTAACCAATGCAGAGTTGTTGAAAGACTTTCCTGAATGGAGTGTAGATAAAGTGACTGCAAAGGTTGGGGTCACCTCTCGCCACTTGGCTGCTGATAATGAAACGGCAGGAGACTTGGCGGAAAAGGCAGCAAGGAGACTGTTTGAAGAATATGGAATTTCTCCTTCTGAGATTGATTTTTTATTGCTTTGCACACAAAGTCCGGATTATTTTTTGCCTTCCACGGCTTGCTTGCTGCAACATAGGTTAGGTATCCCGGTGACAAGTGGAGCTTTTGATTATAATTTGGGGTGTTCAGGCTGTATTTATGGTTTGGCGGTAGCTAAGGGATTGGTCTCTGCAGGGATTGCCCGGAATGTCCTGTTGCTTACTGCGGAAACATATAGTAAGTATTTGCATCCGTCTGATAAAAGTAACCGTTCTATATTTGGAGATGGTGCGGCAGCCTGCTTGATCTCCACGGATGGATTTGTGGAAATAGGCGATTTTGTGTGTGGTACGGATGGCAGTGGAGCCGAGAATCTGATTGTTAAAACGGGGGCTTCTAAACAGCGGAAGCCTACCGGGATCTTCAAAGAAGATGAAGAAGGTCATACGTGGTATGATGATTATTTGTATATGAATGGTGGGGCGATATTTAATTTTACTCTTGAAACTGTTCCTGTGCTGGTGAGGCAATTGCTGGATAAAAGCGGTTCCCAAAAAGAAGAGATTGATTATTTCATTTTTCATCAAGCCAATAAGTTTATGTTGAATACGATTCGCAAGGTTTGTGTATTGCCTAAAGAGAAATTTTATGTCAGTCTTGAGAATACGGGAAATACAGTTTCGTCAACAGTATTGATAGGATTGAAAGATTGTTTGCTAAACGGAACGATAAAGGCTGGGATGCAAGTTGTGGTAGCTGGTTTCGGGGTAGGACTGAGTTGGGGCGGTACGATATTGAAATTTTCAAATCAGAATTGAGATATGGATATTTTAATCATAGGAGGAACAGGCGTTCTAAGTAGTGCTGTTGTAAATGTGGCTTTGAAACAAGGTTTAAAAGTGACAATGATAAATCGTGGGCGAAGAAAGAACCTGATTCCGGAAGGAGTTGATGTTATTGTGGCGGATAAGAAGGATACGAAAAGAATTCAATCGATCTTAAAGAATCGAATTTTTGATGCGGTCATGGATTTTCTTTGTTATTCGGATAAAGATACGGCTGATAGTTTTAAGTTTTATTCCCAATATACTAAGCAATATTTCTTTATTTCTTCGTGTGCTGTATATAATACTTCTTTAGGAGGAATTTTTAAAGAAGATTCTCCAAAAGTTTTACCTGTGTGGGATTATAGCATCAATAAGTGGGCTAGTGAAAAAAAGTTAGTGGAACTGGCTACTGGCACAGATGTAAAATATACGATCATACGTCCATGTGTGACATATGGTGATACGAGAATCCCTTATGGCATTGTTCCACAATATGGTTATCATTGGACTTTAATAGCGAGAGTCTTGAATGGAAAGCCTATTGTTAGATGGAATGAAGGTAATAACCGTTGTAATATGATGCGTGTGGAGGATTTTGCGGTCGGGGTAGTAGGGCTAATCGGTAATCCGATGGCTTACAATGAGGCTTTTAACATTTGTGGAGATGAAACCCCATCGTTTAATGAAGTATTGGAATGCCTTTCTGAGTTGATAGGTGCATCTCCAAAACTAGTGGATGTTGACAGTGCTTTTTACGCCAAAGAATTACCTGAAAAATCTGGTGAAATATTGGGAGGACGTTCCATTGATGCTATAAACAGTAATGAGAAAATAAAATGGGCTGTTCCTGCTTTTCGGCATACTATATCCTTAAAAGAAGGAATGAAATTAACGTATGACGCTTATATTAAGAATAATTTCCAGCATGGTATTGATTGGAAATATGAAGGGGAAACAGATTGTGTCATTAATAGCTGGTGTAAACTTAATCATATTGATACATGTGAAATGAATTTGCGTTTTATCGACTATCTAGGTAATGCAGGCTGGGAAGATAAAGTTATTTATTATTTGTTTAGGTATCATAAGTGCTATGCAGTTCGTATTTTTTTATTGATGTGCAAAATAGGACGAAAATTAATTCGTAAAATCGTCTAATTTAAATTTTATGTATTCTGCCAATAGAACGATTACAAAGAACACAGTATTTCTCTATACCCGCATGATGTTTGTCATGCTGGTTTTGTTATATACGTCACGTGTCATATTACAGAAATTAGGTATTGACGATTATGGTATTTATCAGTCGGTTGGTGGAATAGTGGCTTTGTTATCTTTTGTCAATGGAGCGTTAAGTGCTGGTTCTTCTCGTTTTTTGACATTTGAGTTGGGAAATGGGGATTTTGAGAAATTGAAACGTACCTTTTCTACCACATTATCTTTGCATATCTTGATAGCTGCAATGGTGGTGATAACTGGCGAAACACTGGGAATGTGGTTTTTGCAATACAAAATGGTTATACCGTCGGAACGGTTGGTTGCAGCTATATATGTGTTTCATATATCTATCGTGACTGCGGTCTTTTCATTGACACAGATCCCTTATAACGCATGTGTCATAGCCCATGAAAAAATGTCAGTATTTGCCTACGTGGGTATAATAGAGGTGATTGCGAAGTTGTGTATAGTGTATTTGTTGGAGATAGGGAACTTTGACAAGATGAAATATTATGCCACTTTATTGTGCTTTGTGCAAATAGCTTCGATGTGTTTCTATCGCATTTATTGTCGTAAGCGGTTTACTGAGTGTGAATATCATTTTGTACTAGACAAGAAAGTATTAAAGCCTATTGCCGTTTTCTCAGGTTGGGGTCTGTTTGCAAATGGATCTATTGCTTTGAACAATCAAGGAGTTTTGATGCTGCTGAATATGTTTTTCTCTCCGGCAATTGTTACAGCTCGTGCCATTTCCGTTCAGGTGAATATGGCCGCTAATCAATTTGTGACCAATTTCCGTACGGCAGTCAATCCTCAAATCGTAAAAAGATACGCAGTTCATGATTACGACGGCTCAAAAAGATTGTTGCTTACTTCAACAAAATATTCTTACTATTTGAGTCTGCTTATATGTTTACCCATTTTGCTGTTGACAGAATCTTTATTAAGGTTTTGGTTAGGAACTTTTCCTGATTATACAATTGCTTTTGTGCAAATTGTTACTGTACAAAGCTTGTTTCAGGTATTTGACACATCTTTTTATACTGCTTTGTATGCCAAAGGTAGTTTGCGAGAAAATGCTCTCCTTTCTCCTACATTGGGGTTCTTACAATTTCCCCTAATTTATTTGTTGTTTAAATTAGGATATTCGCCGATTGTGCTTTCATGGTCTAATCTGTTGATATGCATGTTTCTTGCTTTGTTTATAAAGCCATTCTTATTGGTGAGGATTGTTGGATATGATTGGTGCGATATAGGCTTGGTTTTTAAATCTTGTCTAAGGGTTACTATAGTAGCTTTACTGCTCCCATTACTATTGAGATGGTGTGTTGATGTGACTTGTTTGGATTTTTGGGGTAGTTTAGGCTATTTAATACTTATAATATTGAGTGTTTTCACATCTGTGTTTTACGTGGGGATTGATAAGGAAATAAGAGAGAAGGTGATATCTTATATTAAGAATAAAATTTTGAAGTGTAAAACAATATGATGGAGAAGGTTCTATTAATAGGTATTGACGGCGTATATAATTATGGTTGTGAGGCTATAGTCAGAGGTACTGTTGAGATTCTGAAAGCTGTCAATCCAAAGATTGAGGTGACGTATGCTTCCTATAATTTTGAAGATGATAGGAAACGTTTGTCTGATTGTGACATAAAGATACTTCCTCGCCCTAAGCGAAGGCGTTGGAGTTGGTATAATATTGTAAGAAAGTGTTTGTCTTACCTCCATATTCCCTATGTCGTACCTTATGACAAGCTTGATTGGGTGGTGGGCTTTGATACGGTTTTCTCCATAGGTGGTGATATATATACGCTGGCATCCAATGGCTCATATAACGCTTCATTACCCTTGTTTTTGGAACAGCTTCAACAACGTGGAATAAAGTATATCCTTTGGGGGGCTTCGGTCGGTAAGTTTGAGGAGAATCATCTGGCATTGCGCTTCTTCTCCCATCACTTATCAAAGATAAACCTCATTGTTTCTAGAGAATCAAATACATGGGAGTATTTACAATCTTTGAATTTGAATGCTAATTTGTGCTTAGCACCAGATCCGGCTTTTTTAGTGAAGAATCCCGTAAATTTGGTCCCGGAGCAGCATGAGGGGATTATCATTGGAATTAACTTGAGTCCTTTGTCGGCACTATATGAATATGGTAGTATTGAGGAAGCGGTAGCAATACAAGCGGAGGCGGTAATACGGCTTATTGAGCGGAGGGGGTGCGAGGTGCTTTTTCTTCCACATGTATTATCGCCTGATAAATCGGATAATGATCTACTGTATATGAAAGCTATTTATGATAAACTACCCAAGAATTTTCAAGATAAGATAATGATTATCGATTCAGATCCGGGCTTTGTGGGATTGAAACGCTTTATTGTGAAATGTGACTATGTTATAGCGGCTCGTATGCATTGTGCGATTAATGCCATTACAGTTTCAGTTCCTACCTTATTTCTCTCTTACAGCGAAAAGGCCAAAGGTATGGCTGAATTTGTATATGGCTCTAAAGATATGGTTGTTGCGTTAGGCGATTTTGAAAATACCCAATTGGTCATTGAAAGACTGGAGAAATGTAAATTCCAATCTCGGATTGAAGAAATACGGGATTTTGACTACAATAAAATATTTAACAGGTAAGAATCTATGCAGAAGAAAATAATGTTGGTCTTCGGTACTCGTCCCGAAGCGATTAAGATGGCTCCTTTGGTGAAGGAGTTTCTGAGATATCCCGAGAAGTTCGAAACCGTGGTTTGTGTCACAGGACAACACCGTGAGATGCTCGATCAAGTGTTACGCATTTTTGATATTCAACCCGACTATGATTTGAACATCATGAAGCAAGGGCAGGATTTATATGACGTGACAGCTCGTGTGTTAGTAGGGATGCGAAATGTGTTGAGAAAAGTTCTACCGGATGTTGTACTGGTACATGGAGACACTACCACTTCCACAGCAGCGGCTTTAGCGGCTTTTTACCAGCAGATCCCAGTGGGGCATATAGAAGCGGGTTTGCGTACTCACGATATTTATAGTCCTTGGCCTGAGGAAATGAATAGGCAGATTACCAGCCGTATCGCAACCTATCACTTCTCTCCTACACCGTTGAGCAAGCAAAATCTGTTGGCTGAAGGTATAAAAGAGGAGCAGATTGTAGTTACCGGAAATACGGTGATTGATGCTTTGTATAGGGTAGTGGATCATATAAAGAAAAATCTTAAGTTGGATGCTGAACTGGAAAGTTTGTTGAAGCAAGCAGGTTATGATGTGACCCGTTTGAAAGAGGGGAAGAAGCTGGTGCTGATTACTGGGCATCGTCGTGAAAATTTTGGTGAAGGTTTTGTCCACATATGTACGGCCATTAAAGATTTAACAAAGAAATACCCGGATGTGGATTTTGTTTATCCAATGCATTTGAATCCCAATGTACGCAAACCCATTCATGAGGTATTTGAAGATAATCTATCCGGTTTAGGTAATATGTTCTTTATTGAACCTTTGGAATATTTGAGTTTTGTTTATCTGATGGAAAAATCCAATATCGTATTGACAGATAGTGGAGGTATTCAGGAAGAGGCTCCGGGACTAGGAAAACCTGTGCTTGTAATGCGTGATACAACGGAAAGGCCGGAGGCATTAGAGGCTGGAACGGTGAAACTGGTAGGAACGAGCTATGATAAAATAGTTAACGAAGTCTCAGCATTATTGGAAAATCAAGATTATTACAATAAGATGAGTAAAGCGATTAATCCTTATGGAGATGGGAAGGCTTGTGGAAGAATTTGTACAGCACTGATCTGATATGTTTGTCTATTATTTTAGTGTACTTAGTTGTTTTTTTGCGACGTTTTTAAAAGATAAAAAAATAAAAACTTTTATCTTGATTGGCTTGGCACTATTTTTGTGTGCAGGTTATATGTGTGGTACAGACTGGCGTAATTATGAATATGCTTATAATCATTCATCTTTAGCAACCGTTGATCAAGAATTATTTGAATTAGGATACAGCTATTTGCAAGCTATTTTTCATACAATAGGTATAGATTTTTGGCTCTTTCATATTGTATTCAAGTTTTTGGTATTTTCCTCACTCTGTTATTTTGTTAGAGTATTTAAACAGGATGTTTTTTTGTTTTGGTTCTTGTTCCTTCCTGATATGGGACTTTATCTTTTTATAGACTGCCCTTTCCGGAATTTATTAGCTGCAGGAGGTTTCTTCTGGGCGATAAAATTCCTTTTGAATAGAAATGCTGTATTTTTCTTTGCGATAACAGTTTTGCTAGCTCAAATACATTCAAGTGCTTATTTCTTAGTGATTGTATATTTGTTTTCTAATATTTTTGTAAAGAGCAAATACTTTATTATACTTTTTGTCCTTTCGAATATTTTAGCATATAGATTGGACTTGATTGTTGATTATATATTATTTCCATTGATAGGTGTTGATGGCTACTTGGGAGAGCGTGTAAGAAATTATTTTATGCGAGATGAATTCTGGAGTTCTACAGTTGCTTTAGGTACAATTTATCGAGTTACATCATTCTTTATTATATTATACAATCGTAAATTTATAGAGAATAGTTTTGCTTATGGTAAATATGTGTTTAATTTGTCTATGTTGTTTTTTATGATTTATCCTTTTGGAATGTCAATGAAGATGATACAACGGTTCTTGTTTTATACTATGCCTTTTTTTATAATTTCAATCGAAATTATTTTTCGGGATATAAAACTGTTATCGATGTCGTTTCAGAAAAGAATGTTATTTATGATATTCTTTTTTTGGGGAATGATTAAAATTTATCAAATTACTTCTTATGATTATCGCTATATTCCTTATACTAATTATTTTGAATATATAGGGAATCATCCTGCCTATTCATACCGTAGTCTTTATAATATACAAAAATCGCCTTATGATGCAAATTAATGTCGCTTTTTGCAACCGTCCTTTATATGATAATCCGTTGGGAGGTGATGCAATACAAATGCTGGAAACAAAAAAGTGGCTGGAGTCTTTGTATGGTTTCCATATTTCTGTAATAACAGATCCAAAAGAGTTAACAGACGATTTTGATATCGTACATATATTTAATTTTTCTACCTACGAAATAACAAATAGATTCATGGAAAAAGCTCATCAATTGGGTATTCCTATCGTATCATCATGTATTTATTGGGACTATTCTTATTCTATTCCTCCATTACACTATTTTTTTGGATATCCTTCGCATATACGAAAATCTTGTGTGCTTTTTTATCGTTTTTTATATGGAAATATTACTGCCTTCCTTAGAAGACCTAGAACCGTTTCATGGGAATTTAGAAAACATGTACGTAAGTTTATAGATTATTCCAGTTTTGTGCTACCTAATTCTCTGGAGGAAGGAATTTTACTTTATGATTTTGCACGAATGAAAAATATGAATAAGCTACGTGTTGTCTATAATGGTGTTGAACTTAAAGAAAACCAAATACTATCGTCAGAAATATTTTTTTCTAAATATAAGCTTCCTAGGAACTATATTTTGCAGGTTGGAAGAATTGAATATTTGAAAAACCAACTTAATTTGATTTATGCTCTTCGGAATCATTCAGATATACCGATTGTGTTTATAGGTCAAATTAGTGATTTTAAATACGGACGAAAATTACATGCGATAGCTCAAGAACGTGGAAATGTGTTTTTCTTGGATAAAGTTCCGCATGATGAAATTGCTTCTTTCTATCATTATGCTAATTTGCATGTGTTACTTTCTTTAAGGGAGTCTCCAGGTTTAGTTAGTATGGAAGCTGCATCACAAGGATGTCCTATAGTTATTTCAACTTCAGAATATCTTCCTAAAGAAACTTATTTTTCTAAAGCTCCTTATGTGGTAGATCCTTTAGATATATCTGCCATTGAACGAACACTTTTACAAGCCTATCAAGAGCGGAAGGTTTTTGATTTGAATATAAAAGACTTTTCATGGTCTAATGTGGCAGTGCAAACATGTAAAGTTTATGAAGAAATAATGAATAATAAAAACGTATTGAATCTATGATTTCAGTTTGCATGGCTACCTATAATGGTGAAAGGTATATAAAAGAGCAAATAGATAGTATCTTATGTCAATTATCAGAAGATGATGAATTGATAGTATCTGATGATCACTCTACAGACTCTACATGCGTAATTATAAAGTCATATAATGATAATCGAATAAAATTGTTCATGAATGAATTGGAAAAAGGTGTCACTCATAATTTTGAAAATGCCCTTTTACACTCTAGTGGTGATATTATATTTCTCGCCGATCAAGATGATGTTTGGCTTCCGAATAAATTATGCGAGTTAACGGATTTCCTTATTCAAGGTAATTATGACTTGGTTACCAGTAATTGCGCTTTGACTGATTCAGAATTGAATATAACTCAAGATATGTTTTATGTAGAGCAATCGCCTTTAGATAAGAGTGCTTTGGAAAATTGGGTGAAAAATCTATGGTTAGGTAGTTGCATGGCTTTTCATCGTAAAGTCCTTGAAGCAACTTTGCCATTTCCAGACAAAGTGGTAGCTCACGATTTATGGATTGCATTATTTAGCCAGATTCACTTCAAATGCGGTTATTACCCCAAAGTCTTGCAATTGTATAGAAGACATGAAAATACTGTATCTTTTGCAGGTGCGAAAAGTACCAATAGTTTTTGGTATAAGATTGCTTATCGTGTCTATCTAGCTTATTTTTTGTTGATAAGAAGCATTACAAAATAATTAATTATGAATATCTATTTCATCAATCCCCCATTCAAGGCTGAGTATGGAAAATTCTCTCGTGAGTCCCGTAGTCCGGCCATTACAAAAAGCGGGGCTTTATATTATCCTCTATGGCTGATTTACGCTGCTTTGTATTCACGGAAGCAGGGACATATTGTCTCTTTTTTGGATGCTCCGGCTAAACAGCTAAATGAGGAACAATCTTTAGATATTATTGAGAAGACGAATAATGAGCATTCTTTGTTTGTCTTGGATACAAGTACGCCTTCCATTAAAAACGATGTGGCTTTCGCAGGGAAATTGAAAGCGATTTATCCACACTCTTTTGTCGTATTGGTGGGTACTCATCCTTCGGCCTGTGCGGAAGAGACGTTGGGTTATTCGAATGCGGTGGATGCGGTCGCTATTGGGGAATATGATTGTATCGTGAATGAGCTAGCGAATGTTCTGGACGCAGGAAAGGATCTGCGGGAGGTTCGAGGGCTTTGTTTTTGGGACGGGAAGGAGTTTGTACGAACCGCGCATATGCCACCGATGAAGAATTTGGATGATCTTCCTTTTGCCTCACAATTTATCAAGGAACATTTAAATGAGAGGGATTACTTTTTCGCTGCTGCCACATATCCCTCTATCCAGATATTTACCGGGCGTGGATGTCCCTTCCGTTGTAATTTCTGTGTCTATCCGCAAACGATGCATGGGCATGCTTTTCGGGCACGATCCGCAGAGAATGTGGTGGCCGAGTTCGAATACATTGCCGCTAATTTCCCAGATGTGAAAGAGGTAGTAATCGAAGATGATACATTTACAGCCAATAAGAAGCGAGTATTGGACATTTGTCGTTTGTTAGTGGAAAAGAAATTGAATAAACGGCTGAAATGGTTATGTAATGCTCGTGTGGACCTTGATTTGGAAACGATGTTGGCTATGAAAAAGGCCGGATGTCGTTTGATTATTCCGGGTATAGAGAGTGGTAGCCAACAGATATTGGATAACATCAAGAAAGGAACGAAGGTGGAATATTTCTATCAGTATGTTGCCAACGCTAAAAAGGCGGGTTTGTTAATACATGCTTGTTATATGGTCGGTAACCAAGGTGAAACCCGGGAAACCATGGAAGAGACTCTTCGGTTGGCGTTGAGGTTGAATACGGATACCGCCCAGTTTTTCCCGTTGATACCTTATCCCGGTACGGAGGCTTATCAGTGGGCGAGGGAAAACAACTATATAGAGACGGATTATGAGAAGTATTGTTTGCCGGATGGTACACATAACACCGTATTGTCTTTACCGGATCTTTCCGCAGGGGAAATGGTTGATTTCTGTAATAGGGCACGGAAGAAATATTATTTACGTGCCAGTTACATTTTACACAGGCTGAGAGTCGGTTTGCGTAATCCTTCAGACTTGAAACGTTCGCTTAAGGCATTCGCTAAGTTGAAACGTTATTTATTTAAATAATTATTTGTATTTTAACGTGTTGCCTCTTGTATCCATTATAACCCCGTGTTATAATGCGGCTCCTTTTATATCCCAAGCGATTGAGTCCGTATTGGCTCAATCGTTTGGGGATTGGGAGATGATTATTGTGGATGATTGTTCTAGTGATGATTCGCTCTTGATCATTCAAGAGTATGCGAGAATAGATTCCCGTATTCGATATTTACGGACGGATAAACCATCCGGTTCGCCTACGTTACCCCGTAATATGGGAATAAAGGAAGCGAAAGGACGGTATATTGCTTTCTTGGATAGCGATGATATATGGTTACCGAATAAGCTAAGCGATCAGTTAAAAGTTTTTGAAAAGTCCGAGGTCGCTATTGTTTTCTCTAATTATGAGAAAGTAAACCTAGATGGTGAGCGAAGCGGACGTGAAATAATAGCTCCTTGTGAGGTTGATTATCCTTTGTTATTGAAAGGGAATTGTATAGGATGCTTGACAGCCATGTATGATTCAGCCTTGACGGGAAAGATATTTTTCAAGGAAATTGGGCATGAGGATTATGTATGTTGGCTTTCTATCTTAAAGCAAGGGTATAAAGCGCGGAACACAAATACGGTGACGGCTCTTTACCGAGTTAGTGACCATTCGGTCTCTTCGAATAAATTAAAAGCCATGCGTTGGCAGTGGAACATTTTGAGAAATGAGATGGATTTGCCGGTGTATAAGGCTGTTTATTATTTTATTCATTATGCGATTAGAGCTTTTGCTAAGGCTATGAGGTGATCTTACTCAGTGAAATATTTGTATGCCTTAGATCTAGTGCTTACTCATAGACAAACTGTCTTGTAAAATAGAGGGCGATATTCTACTTCCAGCTTATGGAAAGTAAAATATCGCCCTCTATTAGTGTAGAAAAAATTGAGTATTTCATAGAATGAAAACTATAATCGGAGACTTGTTCCGGAAAAAAGTTCTATCTTTGTTCAACAACAGGTGTAGTAAGAAAAAAGGTTATGACGACTATGCGTAAATTACCGATAGGAATACAGAGTTTCGAAAATATTCGGAATGAGAACTATTTATATGTGGATAAGACTGCCTTGATTTACCAATTGGTGACGAAAGGTAAGCCTTACTTTCTGAGTCGTCCTCGCCGTTTTGGGAAAAGTTTATTGATATCTACGCTAGAAGCGCTATGGTTTTCTGAACTTTATAACTCCTTTTTATTCATCTATATCTGATGAGGAAAGAAGCGTACGCTGAAAAACTGGAGGCTAAATGCGAGGGGAAAGATTAGGAGCGTCTTTTATGTCAAATCCCATTCGTATGTAAGTGAGTTTACGTATATTTGTGTTGACTTTAAATGTAAATAGATTATATGGAAAAACAAAAACAACAACCCCAGCGGTTGCAATCATTGGATGCCCTTAGGGGTTTTGACATGCTCTTTATTATGGGCGGTGCTTCTTTATTTGTCGCTTTGGCGACATTGTTTCCGAATCCTTTTTTTCAGGCGATAGCCGGGCAGATGGAACATGTGGAATGGAACGGGTTGGCACATCACGACACGATCTTCCCATTGTTCCTCTTTATTGCGGGTATCTCGTTTCCGTTCTCACTAGAGAAGCAACGAGGAAAAGGTATGACGGAAGGGGCGATTTATAAGAAGATCGTCCGTCGGGGGATTACCTTGGTTTTCTTGGGATTGGTATATAACGGGCTATTGTCGTTCGAATTTGACCACCTGCGTTGTGCGAGCGTGCTGGCGCGTATCGGGTTGGGATGGATGTTCGCAGCCTTGTTGTTTGTCCGTTTCGGTTGGAAAGTGCGTGCGGGGATAACGGTTCTTATTTTGGTTGGCTATTGGCTGGCGATGGCTTTTGTGCCTGTGCCGGATGTCGGTGGAGCGGGGCCGTTCACGCTCGAGGGAAACTTGGTAGGGTATATTGACCGCCTGTTTCTTCCCGGACGTTTGCACGAGACTGTTTTTGATCCGGAGGGTTTATTCTCCACCGTCCCTGCGATTGCCACGGCGATGCTGGGCATGTTCACCGGTGAGTGGATTAAGTTACGGAAAGAGGGGCTGACCGACCGAAAGAAAGAGCTTTGTTTAGTAGGAGCGGGAGCTGTATTGTTGATCGTCGGCTTGTTATGGAGTTTGGTCTTCCCGATCAATAAGAAGCTATGGACAAGTTCCTTTGTCTGTGTGGTAGGTGCTTATTCCGTTTGGATGTTTGCTTTGTTCTTCTATATCATAGACGTATTGGGGTGGCGTAAATGGACCTTGTTTTTTACCGTGATCGGCATGAACTCTATTACGATCTATTTGGCGCAGCGTTTTATCCGTTTCTCCTATACTTCCGAGGCTATATTCGGAGGGCTGGCGAAGTTGATGCCCGAGACCGCCCAGCCTTTGGTTAGCGCTATCGCATATATCGCTGTTTGTTGGGGATTCTTGTATTTCTTATATCGCCAACGTATTTTCTTGAAAGTATAATAAACGGATGGAGAAGAAGAAATTAAATCGGTTGGAGTCATTGGACGTACTCCGTGGCTTCGACCTTTTTTGCTTAGTGGTGTTGGAGATGGTGTTGCATCCGCTGGCCCATGCGATCGATATGCCTTGGTTTAATTCTTTTATGTGGGGATTCTCGCATGTGGAATGGGAGGGATTCTCTACGTGGGATCTCGTGATGCCCTTATTCTTATTCATGGCGGGAGTTTCCATGCCTTTCTCTTTGTCTCGTTATAAGGATATGCCCGATAAGATGGCGGTATATCGGCGGATCGGGAAACGGGTGGTACTGCTTTGGGTCTTCGGTATGATGTGCCAAGGTAATTTATTGGCTTTGGACCCGGACCGGGTTTATTTGTATTCAAATACTTTGCAGTCGATCGCTATGGGGTATTTGATTGCTTCCTTGTTATTCTTGCATGTAAGGATACGGGTACAGATCGGTATAGCGGCATCTCTTTTATTAATCTTTTGGGGAACGATGGAGTTTATTACAGTCGGTAACTATGGGGGAGGTTCGTACACACCGGATAGTAATTTGGCCGAATGGATCGATCGCACCGTACTGAGACGTTTCCGGGATGGGGCGACGGTGGAGAACGGGGAGGTGATATTCGCTACTTGGTATCGTTATACATGGATACTGAGCAGCTTGAATTTCGGGGTAACCGTGTTGACCGGGTTGTTCGCCGGATATATCCTAAAGAACAAATTATATTCCGAGCGGCTCAAATTACGGATGTTATTCGGTATTGGTCTGGGTATGGTTATCGCCGGATGGCTTTGGGGTATCGAGCTTCCCGTTATTAAGAAACTGTGGACTAGTTCGATGGTATTGGTGAGCAGTGGGTACTGTTTCTTGCTTATGGGGTTGTTCTATTATTGGATCGACTATAAAGGGCATCGAAAGTATACGACTTGGCTGAAAGTGTATGGCATGAATTCAATACTGGCTTATATGCTCACTAACGTGGTAAGTTTTAGGTGTATCGGCGAATCCTTGTTTTTCGGAACCCAGCAATATTTAGGAAATTATTATCCGGTGCTCATTGCCATGTGCAATGTATCGGTAATTTATGTACTTTTGTATGCGTTTTATAAACATAATATTTTCCTTAAAGTATAGAAACAAGAAAACTTAGATCGAAGAAAGATGGAATCAATCAAACAAATATACCGGATGGGTCATGGCCCTTCAAGCAGTCATACTATGGGGCCGATGCGTGCGGCACAAATGTTCTTGGAACGTAACCGGGGCGCTGTTCGTTTTAACGTAACCTTATATGGTAGCCTAGCGGCTACGGGAAAAGGCCATATGACGGATGCAGCTATTCTTGAGGTATTACAGCCGGTCGCGAAGACAAATATTACTTGGGAACCCAAGACTTTCTTGCCGTTTCACCCGAACGGGATGTTGTTCGAGTCGTATAATGAGAGTGGCGAGGAGCTGGATACGTGGACCGTATATAGTATCGGCGGGGGAACCTTGGCGAACGAGTCTTTCAATGAGTTGAGGACGGAGCAAGTATACGATATGCATACGATCAAGGAGATACAGGCTTGGTGTGAGAAGACTGGCCATTCCTATTGGGAATATGTCGAGCAGCACGAAGGCCCTTCTATCTGGGATTATCTGGCTGAGGTATGGGAAGTGATGCAGGATGCGGTTCGTCGTGGTCTGGAAGCGGAAGGCATCTTGCCGGGAGGTTTGGGCATTCGTCGTAAGGCTTCCGATTATATGATCCGTGCGAAAGGTTATGGCAGCAGTATCAAGAGCCGGGGAATGGTGTATGCCTATGCCTTGGCGGTGTCTGAGGAGAATGCGTGCGGTGGGAAGATCGTGACCGCTCCGACTTGTGGTTCTTGCGGTGTAATGCCTGCGGTCCTTTATCACTTGAAGGAGACGCGTGAGTTCCGTGATTCCCGTATATTGCGTGCGTTGGCTACGGCAGGCTTGTTTGGAAATGTGGTGCGTACGAATGCCTCCGTATCGGGGGCAGAGGTAGGTTGCCAAGGTGAGGTTGGCGTGGCTTGCGCTATGGCTGCCGCTGCCGCCAGTCAGTTGTTTGGTGGTACGCCTGCGCAGATCGAGTATGCCGCCGAGATGGGATTGGAGCATCACTTGGGATTGACTTGCGATCCTGTTTGTGGCTTGGTACAAATCCCTTGTATCGAGCGAAACGCTTTTGCCGCCGCCCGTGCACTTGACGCGAATACGTTCTCGAACTTCTCCGACGGAAAACACCGGGTAAGTTTTGATCAGGTGGTTGAGGTGATGCGCCAGACAGGTAATGATTTGCCCAGTCTTTATAAGGAGACCTCGGAAGGTGGTTTGGCGAAGAACATGGAGAACTCGAATAATTAAAAGATACTATTTGATTTACTAATAAATAATCTACTATTGATGATAAACGGAAAGAAAAGCCTGTTTTACACAGTATTGATGGCCGGTGCCTTGATGTCCTGCGGGGGTCCTAAACAGGCTCCAAGCGAAGAGGTAGCGAAGAGTGGTAATCCTGTATTCGAGGGTTGGTACGCCGATCCGGAGGGAATTATTTACGGGGATACCTATTGGATTTACCCGACTACGAGTGATTTATATGAGAAGCAAACCTTCTTCGATTGCTTCTCTTCCAAGGATTTGGTGAGTTGGACTAAGCATACCGCCATTCTTGATACGGCAGAGGTGAAATGGGCGAAGATCGCTATGTGGGCTCCTTCAGTAATCAACAAGGACGGTAAGTATTATCTTTTCTTTGGGGCGAATGACGTGCACGAGGGAGAGATCGGAGGTATCGGTGTTGCCGTGAGCGATCGTCCGGAAGGGCCTTATAAGGATTTGCTGGGTAAGCCGCTGATCAACGAGATCGTGAATGGGGCGCAGCCGATCGACCAGTTTGTTTTCCACGACGCTGACAATGATGAGTATTATATGTATTACGGTGGTTGGAAACACTGCAACATGGTACGCTTGAATAAAGACTTTACCGGACTTATACCGTTTGAGGACGGAACGATTTATAAAGAGGTAACTCCCAAGGATTACGTGGAAGGCCCGTTTATGTTTAAGAAGAATGGTAAATATTACTTCATGTGGAGTGAGGGTGGCTGGACCGGACCGGATTACAAGGTCGCTTACGCCATCTCCGATTCTCCTTTTGGCCCGTTCAATCGTATCGGGGAGGTCTTGCGGCAAAATTTCGATATCGCCAACGGAGCGGGGCACCACTCGATCATGCATGTGCCGAATTCGGAAGATTACTACATCGTGTACCATCGCCGGCCGGCCGGGGTCAAGACACGTGACCACCGGGAGACTTGTATCGAGAAGATGACGTTCAACGAGGAGGGATTGATCAATCCCGTGGAGATTACGACCGAAGGAGTTGAGGCTCGCACGATCCAATAATTACTTCCGATAGAAATGAAAGGCGGGTTCGAAGGGAATCCGCCTTCCTCTCGAAAGGAATCGTATTTCCTCTCGAATGAAAAAAAGAAGGATTACATAGCAAGAAAACTTAGGTTTTACTTGCTATGTAATTTTTTTATACTATTTTTGACGCATGTGTCAAACAACAATGACAAACAATGGTGACAAAACAAAAAATAACATTTTATTATGGAAGCGAAAGACATGAATGAGATGGAGCCTCGCATCATAGAAGCGGCGAAGCGAGTGTTTGTCCGAAAGGGGTACGAGGCGGCTACCATGAGTGACGTGGCGGCAGAAGTGGGTATTGGCAGGACGGCCTTACATTATTATTATAGGACGAAAGAGATTCTGTTCGACGCTATTTTCGGGCAATTGCTTTCTTCATTGTTGCCGAACATCGATCGGGTTTTGGATGAGAAGAGTACGATGCTGGAGAAAATGCCGGTGATCGTTGATCTGTATATGGGAATTGTTCGTGCGAACCCGATGTTTCCGAGTTTTGTGGTGGGCGAGTTAAACAGAGATCCGGAACGTTTATTCCAGACCGTGCTGAGAGACCCGAAAAAAATACAGCCCATCTTGCGTCTTCGTCGTCAGATAGAGGAGGAGATGGACAAGGGGCTTCTACGGAAGATGCCGGTCATAGATTTAGTTTCGACCTTGGTGAGCCTAGTGGTCTTCCCGTTGTTGATCCGCAAGCCACTAGCGGCGGCTTTTTTGGATAACGATATGGGTCGGTTTGAGGAATATATGGATAGGCGCAGGGATTTGATCGTCGAGGTAATAACCCAGCTGATGGTCCCGGATGCCAGATGATGGATTTGTTCAATTTAATAAACATATCATAGAGTATATGAGAGGTGTATATGTATTATTGTTAATTAGCCTGTTGGGTTATACCGGAAGGGTTAGCGGACAGGAATCGGTCACGATCACCCAATGTTACGAGTGGGCGAGGGCGAATTATCCGCAGATTCATCAAATGGGTTTGATCGATCAGACGGAGCGTTATAGCTTGAGTAATGTGGGCAAGGCTTGGCTTCCCCAGCTTTCGGTAAGCGGTAAGGCAAGCTATCAGAGCGACGTGACGAAGTTGCCTTTCGATGGCGATAAGATTTCCTCGCTTCTTCCCGGCTTTGAGATCCCGAGCTTGAGCAAGGATCAGTATCAAGTCGTGGCGCAGGTGGACCAGACGATTTGGGACGGCGGTAGCACCCGTTCGGCCCGTGCCTTGACTCGTGCTGAGGCGATCGCCAACCGGGAGCAATTGGAAAGTGAGTTGTATGCGCTGAACGACCGGGTGAATCAAATCTACTTCGGTTGCCTGCTGCAAGACGAGTTGATACGTCAGAACGCTTTGCTTCAAAAAGAGTTGCAGGTCAATATCGAGCGTATCAAGGCGATGATGGACAATGGCGTGGCGAATCAATCGGATCTGGAAAGTATGGAAGTGGAACTGCTGAATGCCCGCCAAAATGAGATTGAGCTAAAAGCGTCTCGTACGGCATATCGGCAGATGTTGGCGACCTTTATCAATAAACCGCTGACGGATCAAGTCGTCTTGAGGACTCCGGAGTCACCCGAGCGTTCATTGTCCACGCAAATCAACCGTCCGGAATTACGGGCCTTGGATGCTAAGAGCGAATGGATCGAGACGCAAAACAAGCAGGTAACGGCGGGCTTGATGCCTCGTATCGGAGCTTTCGTACAAGGTGGTTACGGCCGGCCGGGCTTGAACATGCTGGAGGATAGTTTCGAGCCTTATTATGTGGCCGGTGTCCGTCTTTCTTGGAATCTGGGGAAGTTGTACACGCTGAAGAACGACCGGAGGAAGATCGAGGTAAGCCGTCGCCAGATTGATGTGCAACGGGAGACCTTCTTATTCAATACCCGCCTGCAACTTTTGCGGCAAAACACGGAGATAAAGAAAATGACGGACCTGATGCGTGCCGATGACGATATCATCCGTCTGAGAACAAGCATCAAGCAGGCAGCGGAGGTGAAGCTGGAGAATGGCGTGATTTCCGTCACGGACCTGATCCGGGAGATCAACGCCGAGGACATGGCCCGGCAAACCGCCGCGGCGCACCGTGTACAGCGCTTGATGACCATTTATAATTATATGTATACAACGAATTAAATAGAGTATGACAAATACAATTGATTTATGAGACATTTGATTTTTATCAGCTTATGCAGCCTTCTATGGACGGCTTGCGGTAATACAGACAATGATTTTGACGCTTCCGGTACCTTTGAGGCAACCGAGATCTTGGTATCTTCGGAAGCCAACGGAAAGATCATGGAACTGAATATCGAGGAGGGCGATCGCTTGGATGCCGGCGCCATCGTGGGTTACGTGGATAGTACCCAGCTTTTTCTGCGGAAGATGCAACTCTCTGCCAGCCTTCGCTCAGTAGATATTCGCAAGCCGGATATCCGCAAGCAGATCGCCGTTCTGGAACAACAAATCGCCACGGCCAAGACCGAGCAGCAGCGACAAGAGAACTTGGTGCGCGCCAAAGCGGGTAACCAAAAGCAACTGGACGATATCGTGAATAACATCAAATATCTCCAGAAACAACTGGATGCCCAATACTCTTCCTTAAGCAAGACGACGGGAGGTGCCGACGCCGAGGCGGAGGGCCTGCAATATCAGATCATGCAATTGGATGATCAACTGATGAAAAGCCGTATCCTCAATCCCCAGACCGGTACGGTATTGGTGAAATACGCCGAGCCGGGAGAGGTGACGGCGGCAGGCAAACCGCTTTACAAGATCGCCGATACGGACTTGCTTTATCTCCGCGCCTATGTGACGGCGGATCAGTTATCCCACCTGAAACTAGGGCAATCTCTCAAGGTCTTCGCCGACTATGGGAATGATCGCCGGGAATACCCCGGTACGATCACGTGGATCTCCGATAAATCCGAGTTTACCCCGAAAGGTATCCAGACGAAGGACGAACGGGCTAATTTGGTATATGCCATCAAGATCGCCGTCCGCAACGATGGTTATCTGAAGATCGGGCAATATGGGGAGATTAAATATGAATAACGAGATTCATATAAATCATATCACCAAGCGTTATGGCGATGTCGAGGCCCTGCGGGATCTGTCGCTGGAGATCGGCTCTGGTGAGTTGTTCGGGCTGATCGGTCCGGATGGGGCGGGAAAGACCACCCTGTTCCGTATCCTGACCACGTTGTTGCTGGCCGATAGCGGTACCGCCTCTGTCTGCGGCTTGGACGTGGTGAAAGACTTGAAGGAGATCCGTCGGCGGGTAGGATATATGCCCGGCCGCTTCTCGCTCTACCAAGACCTGACAGTAGAGGAGAACTTGAACTTCTTCGCTACGGTCTTCAATACGACGATCGAGGAGAACTACGATCTGGTACGGGATATCTATAGTCAGATAGAGCCGTTCAAGCATCGGCGGGCGGGGAAGCTGTCCGGTGGTATGAAGCAGAAGCTGGCTTTGAGTTGCGCCTTGATCCATCGTCCGGATGTCTTGTTCTTGGATGAGCCTACGACGGGGGTCGATCCTGTCTCCCGCTCTGAGTTCTGGGATATGCTGGATCGTCTGAAACGGCAAGGCATTACGATACTTGTCTCTACGCCTTATATGGATGAGGCCTCCCGTTGCGACCGTATCGCTTTGGTGCGTTCTGGGGAATGCCTATCTATCAATACGCCGGTAGGTATCCGTACCTCATTCGATAGGCGGCTATACGCGGTGCGATGCGCGTCGATGTATAAGTTGTTGGGAGACTTGCGGGAGTTCCCGGATACAAACTCGTGTTTCGCTTTTGGAGATGCTCATCATCTTACGTTGAGGAGGGATGGGGAGGATGTCATGAGGCGATTACAGGAATATCTGAAAGGCAAAGGTTACGCAGATGTAAGCATCGAACGCCTTGAGCCAAGCGTTGAGGATTGTTTCATGGCCTTGTAAGAGAGGGGATGTGTCGCATTTCAAGATTCGACCTCGCGTCGGGTGCGAAGTCGAATCTTGGAAAAATACGGGCTTGCGTCAGGCGCGAGGTCGAATCGCGGAAAATGCGAGGGCTCGCGCGCGCAGGTCGAATCTCGAAAATGCGGGCTCGCGTCGGGCGCAGGTCGAATCTCGGGAATGCGAGGCCTCGCATTGGGCGCGAGGTCGAATCTTGGAGAAATGCGGCATTGTAATTATGAAATAAGGATAAAAATGAAAGCGATAGAAGTAAAACAACTGACCAAACGTTTCGGCACCTTCACCGCCGTCGATCATATCAGTTTCGAGGTGGAGCCGGGCGAGATATTCGGCTTCCTCGGGGCAAACGGGGCAGGAAGACCACCGCCATGCGTATGCTCTGCGGCCTGTCGGTCCCGACATCCGGCGAGGCCGGTAGCCGGTTTCGATGTCTACCGGGAGAGCGAGTCCATCAAACGGAATATCGGATACATGAGCCAGAAATTCTCCTATACGGCGATCTAAAGGTATGGGAGAATATCCGTCTCTTCGGCGGTATCTACGGCTTGTCTAAACGGCAGCTGTCCCAGAAAACGGATGAGTTGCTGGATATCCTCGGGCTGGAAAGGAGCGGAATACCTTGGTCGATTCCCTGCCCTTGGGGTGGAAACAGAAGCTATCCTTCTCCGTGGCGATCATCCATGATCCCAAGATCGTTTTCTTGGATGAGCCTACCGGAGGCGTCGATCCGTCACCCGCCGCCAGTTCTGGGAGTTGATCTATGAAGCGGCTGCCCGGGGATCACGATCTTCGTCACCACCCATTATATGGATGAGGCGGAGTATTGTAACCGTGTCTCCATCATGGTAGACGGAAAGATCGAAGCGTTAGACAGTCCCTCCGCCTTGAAGCGGGATTTTAAGACAACGAATATGAACCAAGTCTTCCACGCCTTGGCTCGAAAAGCAACGAGAGGAGAATAAACGATGAAACAATTCATATCCTTTGTTAGAAAGGAGTTCTATCACATTTTCAGGGACGCACGCACGACAATGATCCTCTTGCTCATGCCCGTCATCCTGATCATCTTATTCGGATATGCCATCACGACCGAGATCAAGCGTGTGCCGATCGCTATTTTCGACCAAAGCCGGGATGAGCTGACACTGAAGATGGCAGACCGCTTGAATGCCAGCGAGTACTTCGAGCTGTATACGACCGTCGATAGCTATGAGGACGCCGAGGCCTTGTTTCGGCAAGGAAAGGTACACGTCATAGTTGTCTTTCCCCTCAATACGCTTCCACGGCCGATGCCCAAGTACAAGTCTTGGCGGACGCTACCGATCCGAACGAGGCGACTCAGCTAATCGCTTATTGTTCGGCGATCATCGCGGAGCAGTTGAAAGGCGAGTCGGCGGTTGAGAGTAAAGCCGTGACCCCGGTTACCACTTTGCTCTACAACCCTCAAATGAAAGGCGCCTACAACTTCGTGCCCGGCGTAATGGGTTTGATTTTGATCCTTATATGCGCCATGATGACCTCGATCGGCATCGAAAGAGAAGGAGATGGGAACGATGGAAGTCCTGCTGGTCTCCCCGTTGAAACCCATCTACATCATTCTGGCCAAGGCGATCCCATACCTATTGCTGAGTATGGTGAATATCGCTACGATCTTGCTGCTATCCTATTTCCTGCTGGACGTTCCGATAAAGGCAGCCTGCTGTTGCTGGTTTCCGTGTCCATCCTGTACGCGATCGTATCCCTCTGTCTGGGCCTGCTGATCTCCACGGTAGCCGATACCCAGCAGGCGGCTATGTTGATCAGCGGTATCGCCTTGATGCTTCCGATCATGTTGTTGAGCGGCATGATGTTCCCGATAGAGAATATGCCGGATATCCTGCGATGGTTCTCCCATATCGTTCCGGCCAAATGGTATATCATCGCCGTGAAGGACGTGATGATCAAGGGGCTTCCCGCCGTGTCGATCTTGAAGGAGATCGGGATACTGTCGTTCATGGCGGTCGTGCTGGTATTCTTGAGTGTGAAACGTTTTAAAATACGATTATAAGCTATGTTACGATATTTGTTAGAGAAGAGTTCAAGCAGATCCGTCGGGACCGGTTCATGCCGAAGATTATCTTCATCATCCCGATCATGCAGTTGATCATCTTGCCTTTCGCCGCTAATTTCGAGATGCGAAATATTAACCTTAGCATCGTGGACAACGATCATTCCGTCACCTCCATGCAATTGGTAGATAAGGTACTATCCTCCGGATATTTCCGCCTGACAGACCGGTCAGATCGTTACGACGAGGCGCTGACCTCGGTGGAGAGCAATGAGTCCGATATCATTCTGGAAATCCCCTCTGATTTCGAGCGGGACTTGGGTAAGGAGGGCAGGGCGGACGTGATGATCGCCGCTAACGCCGTGAACGGAACCAAGGGCGGCTTGGGTAGCTCCTACCTCTCCTCGATTATACAGGATTTCAATAGGGAGAAAGGTTTCGCCTCTATGGGATCGGGCAGGAGTGGCTTCGATTAACCTGTTCAATCCCCACTTGAGCTACAAGATCTATATGGTTCCCGGCATCATGGTATTCTTGCTGACGATTATCGGGGATCGATCTCCGCCTTGAATATCGTGAGCGAGAAGGAGAAAGGGACGATCGAGCAGATAAACGTCTCGCCCGTACCCAAGTCCCTGTTCCTGCTGTCGAAGCTGATCCCTTTCTGGGTGATAGGCTTTGTCCTGCTGACGGTGGCGATCCTCATCGCTTGGCTGATCTACGGCTTGGTGCCGGAGGAGTTTCGGGGTGATCTATTTGTTCGCCGCCGTATATTTGATCGCTTTTACGGGATTTGGCGGCGATCTCCTCCTTCTCGTCCACGCAGCAACAAGCGATGCTTACGGCGTTTTTCTTCTTGATCATTTTCGCCTTGCTAAGCGGATTGTTCACGCCGATCAGCAGTATGCCGGAATGGGCGCAGAAGATCACGCTGGCGAACCCGGTGCGTTATTTCGTGGAGGTGATGCGTATGGTCTATTTAAAGGGAGCGGCTTTGCCGATTTACGGGGACATTTTGTGATTGTCTGTCTATTTGCTGTTTTTAATCTGTTAGCGGTAATTAGTTATCGTAAAGGGGTAGTTCGAAATAAATGTTTTCTTTGTATCCCGTTTACGGATTATAAACTAATACAGCGAAAAACATGTCATTTATCATTGTCGTACTTTGTTTGGCCTTATTGATTGTCTTGATATCCTACTTTAAGGTGGATGCTTTCATCGCGTTTCTGATCTCCTCTATCTTGGCGGGCATCGCTTTGGGCATTCCGTTGGAGAAGCTGCCGGACTCGGTGAATAACGGTATCGGGAGTATCTTGGGTGGGTTGACGTTGATTATCGTATTAGGCGCTATGCTAGGCAAGTTGGTGGCCGAGAGCGGAGCGGCACAGAAGATCGCTTCCGTGATGGTGTCGCTTTTGGTACTAAGCATATACAATGGGGCTGATGGTGACAGGCTTTGTCGTGGGTATTCCGTTATTTTATGGGATCGGATTTGTGTTGTTGGTGCCATTGATCTTCTCGATCGTGTATAAATACAAGCTTCCGGCGGTCTATATCGGGTTGCCGATGTTGGCGGCGTTGTCCGTGACGCATGGATTCCTGCCCCGCATCCGTCTCCGGTAGCCTTGGTGGTACAGTTCAACGCAAATATCGGCCTTACGCTGATCTATGGCTTGTTCTTGGCGATTCCAGCTATCATTATCGCCGGGCCGGTGTTCGGCAGTCGGTTGAAACATATAAAATCCGGTCCGGTCACGTTGTTCGAGCAGAAAGAGGATAGCGGGAGATATAGCATGCCGGGCAAGGCGAATAGTTTTATCAGCGCTACGTTGCCTGTCTTTTACTGATTATCGTGACGGTTATTCCTTATTGCTTTAAGGATATGGGCGAGATGGCGAGCGGGATAGTCTCTTTATTGGTGCTCCTTCCATTGTAATGCTGATCGCCTTGTTGTTCGCTACATATACGCTGGGCATCCGGCAGGGACGTAGTATCAAGTCGGTTATGGCAGTCTATGGGGAGGCCGTGAAAGATATCTCTATGATCCTTTGATCATCGCGGGTTCCGGTATCTTCAAGCAGATCATGGAGGATAGCGGGGTAAGCAATGAGCTGGCGACAAGCCTAGAGCAATTGCCCGTTCATCCGTTGATCTTGGGTTGGTTGATCTCTGCCGTGATCCGTTTGTGCGTGGATCGGCTACGGTGGCGGCGTTGACGGCGGCGGGCGTGGTGATGCCTTTAGTTACGCAAACGGGTGCGAACCCGAACTTGATGGTTTTATCTTTAGGAGCGGGTAGCTTGATGTTCTCGCATGTCAACGATTCCGGTTTCTGGATGTTCAAGGAATATTTTAACCTAAGCATAAAGGATACGATCTGCTCATGGTCTATCATGGAGACGATCGTGTCGGTCGTAGGATTGATCGGGGTAATGATCTTAAATATGATTGTATAATAAAAGAATGATTGAGCAATGAGAAAGAGATGGCTGCTTAGTATCGTTATTATGCTTTTCCCTTTCGTCGCCTCGTTTGCGGCGGACCCGGAGGAAGGTACTTATCCAACGGTCGGGAGGCTTTTCATATAGCACGAAGCGTGAATAAGAACTTGGTTTGTTACGATGTGAATCTGAGGGATGGTAAGCTGGATACATGATCCCTTGAACGTTTATTGGGTCAATCGGGAAAAGCATCCGGGGAAACCAATGGCTTGAGCTATATCCAACGGAAAATGGCTTATGGGTATAAACTGATCTCGGCGAGTGATAATGCTTGTGTATGCTCATTGACCGCTTATCCCTCCCGCCAGTTGACGATTACCAAACGTGATTCCCGCTATGTATGCTACATAACGATCAACAACCAACAGGCGATTCTCCAATCCCTCTACGTTAAAGCCAGCTCCAAGAATCCTTTAAGCGTCGAGTATGTAGAGCTACAAGGAATCTCTGTCGCCACGAATCAACCGGTAACGGAAAGAGTCAGGAAATAGATCAATATATTTTTACTAACATATAAATGAAAGAAATTATGAGCATGATTAACGCAGATGAGAATTTTGAGAAATTAGGGTTGACCTTACCTCCCGCACCGGCTCCGGCCGGAGTTTACAAGCCTTGTGTGATAGATGGCAAATACCTGTATCTTTCCGGTCACGGGCCTGTGCGGAATGATAAGTCCTTGATCATCGGACGTATCGGCAAGGACTTGACGATGGATGAAGGCAAACTCGCCGCCCAGCAAGTAGGACTTACCATGTTGGCGACCATCCAGGCGAACCTTGGTAGCTTCAACAAGATAAAGAGAGTGATCAAGGTATTGGGTATGGTAAATTGTACGCCCGATTTCGGAAAGCATCCTTATGTGATCAATGGCTGTAGCGAGTTGTTCGCCGCCGTATGGGGCCGGATAACGGTGTAGGTACCCGTAGCGCCGTAGGATTCGGTTCTCTTCCCGATAATATTCCTGTAGAGATAGAGGCTTTGTTCGAATTATACGAATAAGCCATGGACGATTGGTACGTCATAAGTAATGTAGACCGGATAGACTCGCCAGCCTTGGCGTTCTATCCGGATCGTATTCCGGCAATATCGAGTTAAGAGGATCATAGGCGATACGAACCGGCTTCGTCCGCACGTGAAGACGAATAAGGCGGCTGAGGTATCCCGCATGCTGCTGGATAAAGGCTATATGCGCCGCCGATGCCCCATATAATGCCCCGCCTTGGTAGATCAGCGGAGAATGCCCGATGCGATCTCGGCTCTTTGCGAGGCCGGGAATATCACCTTGGATGTCTTTATCGATCTGAACGTGGAATGAATCGTACCGAGTCCTCCCGGAGAGAGCGGAGGCGCTGGTGGATGCCATCCTGCCGCTGAGGTCTCTGCGGATTATCGGGTTGCATGGCTACGACGGACATATACATGACGCGGAGCTCTCGGTACGTTGCCAAGGTGCGGATGCTGCGTACGCCTTGACCGAACGTGTGTTCCGGGAGATATCCCGCAAGTTCGCCTATCCATTGGTTAAGGTGATGGGAGGTACTCCTACATTCCCGATGTAAGCGGAAGGATTGCGAATGCAGTCCCGGCACGTTTGTGTTCTGGGATTGGGGTATGGAAACGCTTATCCGGATATGCCGTTCAAGGTAGCCGCCTTATTGATAACCGGGTCATTTCCGTGCTGGATGAGCATCATGTTTGCGTAGATCTTGGTTACAAGGCGGTAGCCTCGGAAAGTCCTTTGCCCCGTGTGTTTTCTTGAACCATCCGGAGGCGAAACCTATCTCCCAGAGCGAGGAGCATCTGGTCTTGGAAGTCCCAGACAGTCGGCTCTATCCATTAGGTTCCGTATTCTATGGCATTCCCGTTCATATTTGTCCTACGGTCGCTTTATACGACAAGGCTTATGTGATCAGGGATCGTGAGGCGATCGGCGAATGGCCTATCATTGCCCGTTCACGCCGCATCACCTATTAACGGAACAACGAGACAGTATAAATTCAATTTTCAACTTTCAATTTTCAATTAACATGCATATGCCATTTATTATCGACGCCCATCTCGACCTTAGCATGAACGCTTTGGAGTGGAACCGGGATCTGCGTCAACCCCTAAAGGAAATAAACCGGAGAGAAATCGGTATGACCGATAAGCCCGACCGTGGAAACGCCACTATATCGTTTGAGGAACTACGTAAGGGTAACGTAGGACTTGTGGTAGCTACCAAATCGGTCGTTACGTCGGACCGGATAACCCCTTACCGGTTGGCATTCCCGGAACAAGCTTGGCGCAGACCCAAGGCCAACTCGCTTGGTATAAGGCGATGGAAGAGGAGGGTCAGATGGCCATGATCCGGGATAAGAAGGCCTTGGAAGCGCATCTGGCTCTTTGGAAAGACGGTGAACCCGCCGACAAGAAGCCGATCGGTTATGTATTAAGTATCGAGGGAGCCGACTCGTTCATCACGGTGAATCATGTGGAAAGGGCGTATGCTTATGGCTTGAGGGCGGTTGGCCCGGCACATTACGGCCCCGGAAGGTATGCCAACGGTACGGATTCTACCGGTCATCTGAATGCCATGGGGAAGAGTTGTTGCGTACCATGGATCGCTTGGGTATGATTCTTGACGTGACCCATTTATGTGATGAGGCTTTCTGGGATGCGTTGGATTTGTATAAGGGACCGATTTGGGCGAGCCATAACAACTGTCGGGCCTTCGTAGATCACAACCGTCAGTTTAGCGACGAGATGATCAAGGCGTTGATAGAGCGTGACGCCGTGATCGGTATCGCCCTAGACGCTTGGATGATGGTACCGAACTGGGTGCGAGGCGAGTCTACTCCAAGAGGCATGAACTGTGGTATGGAGATTATGGCGAACAATATCGATCATGTCTGCCAATTGGCCGGAAATGCGAACCATGTGGCTATCGGCAGTGATCTGGATGGTGCTTTCGGTACGGAGCAATGCCCGTATGACCTAGTAACGATCGCCGATCTCCAAAGATATTCCCGATCCTTCAATACCGTGGCTTTACGGACGATGCTATCAACCGTATCGCCTCTGGTAACTGGATTGAGTTCTTACGGAAGCATTTGCCGGAATAAGCTACCGCAACCCGGGTTGCAGTGATACCGCGATGTGGATGCAGTGTTACTGCAACCCGGATTGCAGCGTCACTGCATCCGCATCGCGGAAAAGACAAACAAGGTGAGTCTATTTTATATCTGCAATACCAAGACGAACCGGCATCCCTTCTTATATTCCTTATCGATAGATAGGGTTCCGTTTAATTTGCTAGCCATCAGTGCGCAGATGGGTAATCCTAAACCATCGCCTTGCGCTAGATCCTTCGCCTCATTGAATGGCTTGAATAAGTTCTCTTTTAGATCATCCGGTATGCCTGTACCATTATCGGTAATGATAAATTGGCAAACATGAGCGCCTTTCCGTTTAAATTCCAGACGGATGTTACCGCTGGAAGTATATAATGCGGCATTCTTTAACAAATGCAATAAGACTTGTTCCAGATGCTCGGCGTTTGTCTTAATCTCCAATTGGGGCACGTCTGTTACGAGATTGACCTCCGGTTGAATATCCCCTTTAACCTTCTCCACGATTTTCTTACTGAAGTTTCCTACATTAAAAGAACTAACCTCATACGGTTCCATCAACGTATTCTCCAAGGAGGAAAGCTCTTGGATATGAACCGTAAACTGTTTCAAAGCCTCTACCCGTGTCCATACATCCTCGGCCTGCTTCGGAGCTACCGCCTGTAATTCCTTGGCGGATGCGCTAAGCTTGTTCAAGGTAGGCTCCATCTGAACCGATATGTTTTGGATGAATTGGGCTTGTTGTTCGCTATGCTCATTTGTCGTCTGGATGATTTTCTTTAATTTCTTGTTCAGCACGATGAAGCGCAGCAAAAGGAATCCTAAGAAAAGTAAGGCGGCTATAAGGATTACCACGAATGTGATAAGTCCGACAATCATATATTGCTTAACAGACAATTTATCGTCTTTCTCCTGTATTGTCTGTAGGCTCTGATCGTATTTTTGTTGTAATGCCCCTAGTTTATCCTCTGCCGTAAGAGCCTTTACGGAATCCGTCCATACGATGTATTTGTCGTAGGTACGTTCCATCAGTGGGGCGTTGTTTGCCTTACGAGCGATAGAGATCAGGTTCCGGTAGCAATCGTTCACCTTGTCGTATTCTTTTTTCTCCTTATACTGGTTGATCAGTTTCTGGAAAGCAGCGTCCCCCTGCTCGTTTTGCCCGAACGTATAATAATAACCCGCTTGGGTATATAATAAATTGTTCGATAACTTCTCATCACCCGCTTGGCTGGCCAGATTATCTAATGTATTGAGTTGAACTTGCGCTTGGGCGGCGTTCTTTAGCTTAATATACATTTCCAACCGCTCTTTCGTTACTTGGAAGCGTTGTTCATAGAGCGATTTTTGCAACTTCAGTTCTTCGGTTAAGATGAATTGGTTCATCTGGCGGCAAAGATCGAATGCCTCTTGGTAATAATTCTCGCAATAATATAGATAAGCCGCCTGCGTACCGGCATCGATTGCCTGTTTGTAATCACCTTGTTGGGATAAGCTCTTGTAAGCTTGTAAAAAAAGATAACGAGCTTTGGTGTAGTCTTTTTTTTCTAGGCTGCTTTGTGCCTGTTTCATAAATTGATTCGTCGTATTTTGCGCCTGCATGACCGGACAGAGACAAAGTACAAGAGAGAGTAAAAGATAAGTGATCCTCATAACTTAAAATTTTAATTTGAAGTAAAAATATGTATTTACTAGGATTAAAGCAAAATATATCTGGGGAAAATAACCGGGATATTACAAATAGATGCGATTCTCTCAAGGAGGCTCGATCAAGTAGAATGAATCTATTTAAAGTTTATCGAGTTATTGCCATTTGATTTTTTATGTCTATGTTTGCAAATATCTTGACGCTAAGGGAGATGGAATAATGGATAAAACTATAGACGATTTGTTTATTCTAAAACTGATAAAAGCTGGTGATAGACTGGCTTTTAAACATCTGTTTGAGTTATATTTCACTCCTTTATGCCGCTTCGTACATTTATATATGAAGAAACCGGGAGCCGCCGAGGATATCGTAGTCGATATCTTTGCCAGCTTTTGGGAAAGACGGGAGACCTTACAAATCCAGATCACGTTGAAAGCCTATCTATTCCAGTCCGCACGGAATAGGGCCTTGAATTACCTAAGAGATAACGAGCGTTTTATCTCAACGGACGATTTTTCCTCTTTGGAACGTTTCGAGAATGACGAGACATTGGAAACTCAAGAGTTGCAACGCCTGATTCATGAGGCTATTTTCTCCCTTCCCCCGAAATGCCGTGATGTATTCAATAAGAGCCGTATGGACAACCTTTCAAATAAGGAGATAGCGGAGCAAATGAATATAAGCGTTAAAGCCGTGGAAGGGCATATTTCCAGAGCGTTAAAACAGATCCGGGCCTATTTGGGGGATGCCTATCACTACTTATGGTGATTTTATTTCCACAAGATTAAAAAAAATAATGAAAACTATGTAGGGTTATCGTCATTTGATGTGTCACACTAGAAAATGGCACTTCATGAATAAACATATACCATGGCAATTAATTATATCTCGTCTGAAGGATGAACAAGATGAGAGAGGTGAGAAGTTGTTCGAGGAATGGCTTCAAGGAGAAGGGAATGCTCATTTATATCAAGAACTAGAGGGATTATGGAGAGAGATCCGGGAGGAGGCTTCATCCTATACGCCGGATACCGCTTTTTATTGGCAACAACTGGAAAGTCGTATGTCCCAAGAGAACAAGGCTCCTAAAGTCGTCTCTATCTGGAAATTCCGTATGGCGGTAGCCGCGGCTTCCATATTATTGATCATTTCGTTGACCTTCTCTTTCTTGTATACTGGAGGAGACCGGGCCGTTTATTCCAATAAGTTGTCTTATTCCGCTTTAAGCGGTAAGTCGAGGATCGTATTGCCGGATAGCAGCGTTGTTTGGTTGAACTCCGGTTCTACCTTGGAGTATGCGGCAGATTTCATGGAGAACCGGGAAGTGGCTTTGAACGGCGAGGCCCTGTTTGACGTGACGAAAGACAACCGGCATCCTTTCGTGGTCTTGGCCTCGGAGGTGAAAGTAAAGGTACATGGTACCTGCTTTAACGTGAACTCTTATCCAAAGGAAGAAAACATTCGGGTGACCCTTTTCCGGGGTTCAGTCTCTTTGGAGGCCGGAGGTAAGGAGGCTTATCTGTATCCGGGGGAGATCGCCGCTTTGAATAAAAGGGATAAGACCTTGAATATAACCTCCGCCGATATGTTTTACGAGTCTTTCTGGGCAAGCGAGAGTGTGCGGTTTGAGGCGAAGTCGTTACGGTACATAACTCGTTATCTGGAGAAATGGTATAATGTTAAGATCGAGGTAGATCCTACCATCCCGGATTCACAAGCCTATACGTTCACAATCAAGGATGAGTCACTGGAAGTGATCTTACGGATCATGTCGCGCATAAACCCGATCGCTTATACGTTCGACGAGGATGATCACGTACAAATAATGCATGTTGAACCTTCTAAAAAGTAATGCCTATGAGATTATCCCAATGACATAAGACAACAAAAAAGGCTTAAGCGGTAACTTAAGCCTTTCGGGGACAAATCCCTAATCCAAATTAAAATCTAATTACAGCTTGTTCAAATTTGGCCGTTTGTCTAAAGCTGTAAGGATGTTAACTTTAAATACTTCGCAAATATATGAATAATAAAAGACAATTTGTGAAAGGAAGAAATTGTTTGTATGCGATATTCTTTCTTCTATTCTTTTCTTTACGTTTGTTAGCTGTTGAAGCCGTCGACAAGAAGATATCAGTTTCATTTTCGAACCTACCGTTGAAAGAGGCGATCCATGAGATTGAGGTCGCTAGCGGTTATACGTTCTTTTATGACGGTAACAAGATAGACTTGACTCAAAAGGTAAGTTTGAACGTCTCGAATCAGCCTATAGAGTCTGCCTTAAATTCAATGCTAAGGACCACGGACCTCTCTTTTGAGATCACCAGTAAGCAGATCGCTTTGTTTCCGAGACAAAATGCAAGTGCGTCAGCCGGTAAACCTTCCCGCAAGATAACCGGTACGATACTAGATCCTTTGGGTGATCCGGTAATCGGGGCGAATGTCGTGGTGAAAGGTACGACGAACGGTACCATAACGGACATGGATGGAAATTTCTCGGTGGAGGCTTCGGACAATGATATCTTGCAAGTCTCTTATATCGGTTTTATGCCTCAGGATATCGCTGTTAAAGGGAAGAGCGAGCTGACCGTGACGATCCGTGAGGATACCCAGAAATTGGATGAAGTAGTCGTGGTTGGTTACGGTACCCAGAAGAAGGTGAATCTGACGGGTGCGGTGGAACAAGTGACGAGTGAGGTGTTCGATAACCGTTCCATCTCAAACGTTACCCAAGCGCTTCAAGGTACGATCCCTAATCTGAATATCTCGATGACAGATGGTAAACCAAATCGTACGGCGGAATATAATATACGTGGTACGACCTCTATCGGACAAAAGGGTAGCGCCTTGATATTGATCGATGGCGTGGAGGGTGATCCCAGTATGTTGAACCCGAATGATATCGCCAGTGTATCTGTCTTGAAGGATGCGGCTTCGGCTGCCATTTACGGCGCGAGAGGCGCATTTGGTGTCGTATTAATCTCGACGAAGAATCCGTCCAAGGACAAGACTTCCGTGACGTACTCGGGTAATTTTACGATGAAATCTCCGACGAAGGTACCGGATGTCGTTACCGATGGATATACATACGCTAAATACTTTAATGAGGCGTGGAGCGCTTATTACGATTATTCCCAAACTCCACAGAACATTAATAAGACCTTGAAATTCTCTCAGGAGTATCTGGAGGAACTGGAGCGTCGTTCCGGCATCTCGGGATTACCGGAGGTAGAGATCGGTCCGAATGGGGATTATGTATATTATGGAAATACGGATTGGTACAAGGAATTGTATAAGAAATCTACGTTCGCTACGGATCATAATATTTCCGTGTCCGGAAGTAGCGGCAAGACCAGTTTCTATGTAACGGGCCGTTATTATGGGCAAGATGGATTGTTCCGATATAATACGGACGACTATAAGTTGTTCAATATGCGTGCGAAAGGAGCGGTGCAGGTATTTGATTGGTTGAAGGTGGAGGACAATTTGGAGTATTCCAGCATGACTTATCATAATCCGTTGAATGTAGGTGAAGGTGGCGGTATCTGGCGTAATATCGCGGATGAGGGGCATATTTTGGCTCCGATGTTTAACCCGGATGGTACCTTGACGCACTCTGCCGCTTATACGGTTGGTGATTTCTGGTACGGAAAGAATGGTATCGATACCGAGCAAAGGATCTTGAAGAATACGGTGAGCACTACGGCTAGTTTCTTGAAGGATAAATTGCGTATCAAAGGTGATTTTACGTTCCAGAACAATGACAACGACCAAACCCAGATCCGGGTACCGGTGCCGTTCAGCCGCCGTCCGGGTGTGATTGAGTACGTAGGTTCTTCCAAGAATGATATCCAGAATACGAATAAGACGACTAGTTATCTGGCTAGCAATATTTACGGAGAATACGAGGATACCTTTAAAGAAGTGCATTATTTCAAGGCGATGGTAGGATATAACTACGAGGAATCCCGTATGAAGAATGTAAAGGTATTGAGAAACGGATTGATCTTTGATGATGCCGAGGATTTGAATATGGCCTTGGGACAAACGATTAATACCGAGGGTGGTTATTCCAAATGGCGTATATCCGGAGGTTTCTTCCGTTTGAATTATGTCTTTAATGATCGTTATCTATTGGAAGTGAATGGTCGGTTAGATGGTTCTTCCAAATTCCCGTCGGATTCTCAATATGCGTTCTTCCCATCGGTCTCTGCGGGTTGGAGGGTTTCGCAAGAGCCGTTCTGGAAGGTTCCCGAGGAAATCTTCTCGAATCTGAAGGTACGTGCCTCTTATGGTTCCTTGGGTAATGGTAATATTGATCCGTACTCATTCCAAGAGTTATTTAAGATCAAGCAATCCAGTTTGGTGTTGAATGGCATACGTCCGCAGTATACGGGCCAGCCGGCGGTTATTCCGTTGGGCTTGACTTGGGAGAAATCTACGACCTTGAACCTTGGTCTGGACTTTGCTTTCCTATCGAACCGTTTGCAATTCTCGGGCGATATCTATCAACGGAAAACAACCGATATGTTTACGGTGGGTATGTCATTGCCGGCGGTGTTCGGTACGGATGTGCCGAAAGGTAACTATGCGGATCTTACGACAAAAGGTTTTGAGTTGAGTGTCTCTTGGCGGGATCAGTTCCAGTTGGCAAGTAAACCGTTCAATTACGAGGTTCGTTTCACGCTCGCCGATTACCAGTCAACGATTGATAAATACAATAACCCGGAAAAGAAACTGGGCGATGATTACTATTACGAGGGTATGAAGGTAGGTGAGATCTGGGGATACGAGACTGAAGGTTTCTTTACCTCGCAAGCTGATATCGATAGCCACGCTAAACAACCCTATTTCTACGCGGGTGCTACGGCTGGACAATGGCTTCCGGGCGATATCAAGTTCAAGGACTTGAACGGCGATGGCGTGATTGATTATGGAAACAATACGGTGGATAATCCGGGTGACCAGAAGATAATCGGTAATAGCGAGCCTCGTTTCATCTATGGTATCAATTTGAGCGGTGATTGGAATAACTTCTTCGTCTCCGCTTTCTTCCAAGGTGTAGGTAAACAAGATTGGTGGCCGGGATCGGAAGCCTCTTATTTCTGGGGTATGTATAATCGTCCGTATAATGATATGCCTAAATCTCATTTGGGGAATATCTGGACGGAGGAGAATCCGAATACCTATTTCCCCCGTTTGAGAGGATACTCCTCTGAGGAGCCTTATGCCGAGTTGAACTTGAAACAAACCCGTTACTTACAGAATATCGCCTATATACGTATGAAGAATATTCAGTTAGGGTATACTTTGCCGAAGAGCTTTATCTCGAAACTAAGGATGCAGAATGCCAAGGTATACGTCTCGGGCGAGAATCTTTGGAGTTGGTCTCCTTTCTATAAATATTCTAAAGACTTAGACGTTGAGGCGGTCAGAGGTTCTGACCGGGATTTAACGGAGGGTACGTCGGGTAATGGATATAGCTATCCGATATTGAAGAGTGTTAGTTTTGGTTTGTCAGTTACATTCTAAAAAGTGCTATAGTATGAAAAAGACATTAATATATATCATCAGTGTGATAGGTTTGTTCTCTTGCGATTTGGATGAGGTTCCTGTTTCAGAGGTTTCCAAGGAACCGGTTTTCAGTACGGAGAATGGATTGGAATTATACGCGAACTCGTTCTATGAGATTTTACCGACTCCATCGGCCGCTCACCAAGCGGATAATATGTGTGATTATGCGGCGAGGGCGTTGGTTCCTAATTTTATATTGGCGGATGCCTATGGTCCTCAACAGAGCGATGGCTGGGATTGGGAAAAGCTTCGGAACATCAATTACTTTATCCAGAATTGTACGGACCCACGGGTATCGGAAAGCGTTAGGATGAATTATATAGGTTTAGCTCGTTTCTTCCGTGCTTGGTTCTACTTTGATAAGGTGAAACGCTTTGGCGACGTGCCTTGGATCAATAAGGCGATGGAGGTGGATGACCCCGATCTGTATGCGGCAAGGGATTCGAGAACCTTGGTGATGGATTCGGTCTTGGCTGATTTGGATTTCGCTTGCGAGCATATTACCTTGACGAGTGATCAGACCAGTTCCTTGATCACGAAGTATGTAGCTCAGGCTTTCAAGTCGAGAGTATGCCTGTTCGAGGGGACGTTCCGTAAGTATCATACGGAATATGGGCTGAAAGAGTCGGCGAATGCTTGGCTGAACGAGGCGGTTAAAGCGGCAGAGGATGTGATCGCTAACTCTGGTTTTAAATTGTATACGGCAAACGGTACGACGAAATCGTACCGGGATTTGTTTATCAGTGTGAAGCCGGTGACTACGGAGGTTATGCTTGCCGCTGTTTGTGATAAGTCCTTGAGCGTATTGAATGACGCTAACTGGTATTGGACAAGCGCTACATATGGTCCCCGTCTGAATTTGATCCGTACGTTCGTGAATACTTATTTGATGGAGGACGGTACTCCTTTTACGGACAAGGAGGGATATAAGACCATGGTCTTTATGGATGAGGTGAAGAATCGTGATAAACGTTTGCAACAAACCATCCGTATGGGGGATTATAAGCGTATTGATGGGGGGGTGCAAACGCCCGCTCCTCCGATCTTCTCTTATACCTATACCGGTTATCAACCTATTAAGTATTGCCTGGATGATGTGTTTTATGATAGCGGTGCGAATAATGATAATTCGATTCCTTTGATTCGTTTCGCCGAGGTATTATTGAACTATGCGGAAGCGAAAGCGGAGCTTGGAGTCTTCACGGATGCGGATTGGGAAAAAACGATCGGTGCTTTACGGGGTAGAGCGGGGATAACAGGAGGTTTGACAGCTAGACCGACAAAGGCTGATCCTTACCTGCAAGCGAATTATTTCCCGGAAATAACAGATCCCAGTTTGCTGGAGATCCGTCGTGAGAGAGGTATCGAATTGGTATTCGAGGGTTTGCGTTTCAGTGATTTGTTACGTTGGAAAAAAGGGAATCTGATGACAATGCCTTGGAATGGTTTCTATGTCCCGGAATTGGATAAGCCGATGGATTTAAATGAAGATGGTATCTTGGATGTATGTTTTACGATGAATGAGAACGTGGAGAACCCGATATCGGGAGTGACCTACGTGGTCGTTTCCGAGATGAAGGCCGGTAAGGTAAATCCGCAGCGTTTATCAGGGAATACGAAAGGAGAATTGACTTGGTTGAATAATATTCCCCGGGTATGGGAGGATAAGCATTATCTATATCCTATTCCGGACTTGGATATTATCATGAATCCGAACTTGACACAAAATCCGGGTTGGTAACTAAAAAAAGAATGAATCATGAAAAAGTTAATTATATTCGTGTCATTGCTGTTCTTGGCGATGGCTTATGGAAAAGCGGAAGATAAGGAGGTCTTAAAGATCGCTACTTTTAATTTGAGGATGGATACTCCATCCGATGGGGAGAACGCTTGGTTTCACCGGAAAGATATGGTGAATGACTTAATCCGTTTTTATGGTTTCGATTTATTCGGGACTCAAGAAGGATTTACGCATCAATTAAACGATATCTTGCGGTTAAGCGACTACCGGTTTATTGGTGTAGGACGGGATGATGGAAAAGATGCCGGAGAGCACTGCGCCATATTTTATCGTTCAGATCGGTTCAAGGTGTTGGATCAAGGTGATTTCTGGTTATCGGAACATCCCGAGAAACCCGGTAGAGGTTGGGATGGTACTTGCTGTAACCGGATTTGTACTTGGGGGAAGTTTGAGGACTTGAAGAACCATAAACAATTTTATTTCTTTAATGTACATTATGAGTACGAGGGAGATGTGGCCCGTAGGGAATCTTCTAACTTAATGATCTCACGGATCAAAAGTATCGCCGGTAATCAGCCTGTATTCCTGACAGGCGATTTCAATGCGTTTCCTACCGAAGAACCGATCCGTATTTTAAATGATAGCGGTTTCTTGAACGACTCTTATAAGATCACCAAGGAAGCCCCGTTCGGTCCGGTCTGTACCTATCACGGATATGATAGTACGATCAAGACAGAGGAGCGTCTGGATTATATCTGGGTAACCGACAGTATCCAAATTGATAAATACGGTGTATTAACGAACACATTATACGGACATACACCTTCGGATCATTTCCCGGTGATGGTCGTGGCTGAGTTCTAATATTATCTCAATGTGTCCGATCCCTGAACTCCGAGGGCGTGACCCCTTCTTTCTTCTTGAAGAATGTGGAGAATTGGCCGGCATTCTCGAAATGCAGGCTATAGGCGATCTCGGAGATCGTCAAAGGGGTGCTAGTCAGAAGCTCTTTCGCACGAAGGAGCTTCTGTTGTAATTGATATTGGGCGGGGGAGACGCCGGTGTATTCCTTAAACATCCGGCGAAACCATGAATAACCTAAACCAAGACGGGCAGCGATCTCTTCCGGACTTAATGGGTCCTCGATGTTCTCCTTCATTAATATACGTGCCTCGTTGATTTTATCTACGACATAGGTGTTCGTGAAGGAGTTGTTCTTTTCCTTATAATATACGGAGCCTAATATATGAAGCACGATACTGGAGATCATCTGTTGGTAACCGGATTTCTCCTCCGAGGCGAACTTCAGTATATCCTCATAAAGTCCGACGATCGTAGCGCTCAGCCCGATCCTGTGTAGCGGCTCTTCCTTGGTAAAGAATTTCTTCTCCACACGTTTATCGATATGAATGCCCCGGAAACCTACCCAATACTCATCCCATCCCGTTTCCCGGTCCGGATAATAACTATGCCATTCCCCGGGGAAAAGGAGGATCATCGTCCCTGCGTTTATCTTTTGCGATTTACAAGACTGGGAGGAAAAGTACCCGCTACCTTTCGTTATATATACCAATTGATACTCATTCAGGATGCGCCCGGTCTGAGGCTTGAAATTATACTTCTCCGGATGCCGGGAAAGCGGATAGGCGCAACCCGGCGGGATGAATTGATATCCGACCGTCGTGACGACGATTCCCCATTCCTCATCCGTAGCGCTGATCGTCAAGTAACGTAGTAAATCATTCCGCAGTTCGTTCATGTCAGATTTGAAAGGTTTAAAATCATTTTCGTAAGCAAATATAGCAATAATGCTTCTACTTTTGCTTTTGTCAAACAAATAACTTTGTTAAGCCATGAAGGAATATAATTTTCTAGCCTTTGATATAGGGGCTACCAGTGGACGGGCCGTGCTCGGAACCTTAAAGGATGCCAAATTTGAAATGAAAGAGATCCATCGGTTCCCGAATCCGATGGTGGAATTACACGGACGGTTTTATTGGGATATCTATCATCTTTATACTTCTCTTATAGAAAGCTTGACGATATGCGCCCGGCAAAGAATCCGGTTGCACTCGATCGGAATAGATACATGGGGAGTGGATTTTGGGTATGTGGCTTTGGATGGCTCTCTATTGGGCTTACCTCGTGCTTACCGAGATCCTTATACGGACGGCGCTCCCGAGGACTTTTTCAAACGGATTCCCAAGGAAGAGGTCTATAAGCGGACAGGTATTCAAGTGATGCCGTTTAATAGCTTGTTCCAGCTTTTTAGGGCGGGGCAAGACTCGTTCATACCGCAGGAAGTGGCGGAAAAAATATTATTCATACCGGACCTTTTGGCTTATATGTTGACGGAGCGTATGGTATGTGAATATACGATCGCTTCCACGTCTCAATTATTGAACCCGGAAACCCATAAATTCGATTACAAGCTCTTGGAGGCCGTAGGTGTATCTCCTACTTTGATGTGTCCGGTGGTGATGCCGGGGACGTTGATCGGGCGGTTGAGCGAGTCGATCGCCCGTAAGACAGGAATCGGGGAAATCCCGGTAATCGCCGTGGCTGGTCACGATACGGCGTCGGCGGTAGCCGCTGTTCCTGCTTCTTCTCCTAATTTCGCTTACTTGAGTAGTGGTACTTGGAGCTTGATGGGTATCGAGGTGGAGAAGCCGATCATCAACGAGGTCTCTTTCAAGAATAATTTCACGAATGAGGGGGGTATCGAGGGTACGACTCGCTTTTTGAAGAATATTACAGGTATGTGGATCTTGGAACGTTGCCGGGAGCAATGGAAGCGGTCCGGATTGGATTATTCGTACGATGATATGGTTCGGATGGCGGAGTTGAGCGAATTTACTTCTTTGATCAATCCGGATGATCCTCGTTTCGCCAATCCTGAGAGTATGCTACGTGAGATCACGGCCTATTGTGAGGAAACCGGACAGGCTGTTCCCGCTTCGGACGCCGATTATGTACATTGTATATTTTATAGCTTGGCGAATCGTTATAAAGAGGTGCTGGAAATACTCAAATCGATGTCGCCACATCCGATTGAACGATTGCATGTGATAGGTGGTGGCTCTCGGAACGATCTGCTGAATCAGTTGACAGCCAACGCTATCGGTATTCCCGTATTGGCAGGCCCGTCTGAGGCGACTGCCATTGGAAATTGCTTGATACAGGCTAAGTCGGCAGGATTACTGACGGATTGTTGGGAGATGCGAAGACTGATAGCCACCGCATTCCCTCCCAAGGAATTTTATCCGGAAAGGTGATACACTTTCAAATCATATAAATTTAAAAACATCATACCATGACAAAAGACAGTTTAATTCAACAGGCATTTGAAGTAGCGGCAGAACGCTATGCGGCCGTAGGTGTAGACGTTCGTAAAGCTTTAGAGGATATGAAGAAAATATCCCTATCCCTGCATTGCTGGCAGGCCGATGACGTAAGCGGTTTCGAGAACCAAGGCGGCTCCTTGACTGGTGGTATACAAGTGACCGGCAATTATCCGGGACGTGCCCGTACTATCGACGAGTTGCGCCGGGATGTATTGAAGGCGAAATCCTATATCCCCGGTAATCATCGGCTTAGTCTGCATGAGATCTACGGGGATTTCCAAGGGGAGAAAGTAGACCGTGACGAGGTAGAACCCCGTCATTTCGAGAGCTGGATACAATGGGCGAAAGAGAATGATTTCAAGCTAGACTTCAACAGTACCTCTTTCTCGCACCCTAAAAGCGGAGATTTGACCTTGGCTAACCCCAGCGATGATATCCGTAACTTCTGGATCGAGCATACGAAGCGTTGTCGCTGGATCAGCGATGAGATGGGTAAAGCCCAGAACGATCCTTGCATGATGAACCTTTGGATACATGACGGGAGCAAGGAAGTACCGGCCAGCCGCTTACGTTATCGCCGTATCTTGGAGGAATCGCTGGATGAGATATTCGCTACCGAATATAAATGGATGAAAGATTGTATCGAGGCGAAACTCTTCGGTATCGGCTTGGAGAGTTATACGGTAGGTTCCTATGATTTTTATTTGGGCTACGGAGCGAAAAAGAATAAGATCGTTACCTTGGACACCGGCCATTTCCATTTGACGGAAAGTATCGCCGACAAGGTTTCCTCGTTATTGCTGTTTACGCCCGAGATCATGTTGCACGTAAGTCGTCCGATCCGTTGGGATAGCGATCATGTCGTGATCTTGAATGACGATGTGCAGGATTTAGCCCGTGAGATCGTGCGTTGCGACGCCTTGGACCGGGTACATATCGGTTTGGATTATTTCGACGCTACCATCAATCGTATCGGTGCTTATGTCATTGGTAGCCGTGCCACGCAAAAAGCCTTTATGCTCGCTTTGCTGGAGCCGATCGCCTTGCTTCGCCAGTACGAGGATGAGGGTAAGTATTTCCAGCGTCTTGCCTTGCAGGAGGAAGCGAAGAGTCTGCCTTGGGGTGCGGTTTGGGATATGTATTGTCTGCAAAGTGGGGTCCCCGTAGGAGAGTCTTATATCGCTGAGATCGAGAAATATGAGTCCGACGTTACCTCAAGACGGCAATGATAGAGATCGGGATCGGGTTGTTGATCATCGCGATCGGCAGTTTCGGGCAGAGTAGCTCGTACGTGCCGATCAATAAGATCCGGGATTGGAGTTGGGAAAGCTTTTGGTTGGTGCAAGGTATCTTCGCTTGGTTGGTTTTCCCTTATCTCGGGGCGATGTTGGCGGTACCGGAAGGGAGTACCTTGCTGGAGCTATGGTGTTCGCCGGGTAGCTTGGGAGCGGTTATTTATGGCATGCTCTGGGGTGTCGGCGGGTTGACTTTCGGGTTGAGTATGCGTTATCTGGGCGTAGCTTTGGGACAGAGCATCGCCTTGGGTACATGCGCCGGCTTTGGTACGCTCTTCCCGGCTTTGTTCGGTGGAACGAATCTGTTTGAGGGAACCGGATTGATCCTGTTGACCGGTGTTTGCATTACCTTAGCGGGTATCGCCGTGATCGGTTACGCCGGAAGCCTGCGGGCCCGGAATATGAGTGAGGAGGAGAAGAAAGCGGCGGTGAAGGATTTTGCCTTGACTAAGGGCTTGGCGGTAGCCTTGCTTGCCGGTGTGATGAGCGCCTGCTTCAATTTGGGTTTGGAATCGGGAAACGAGGTGCTGGCGAAAGCGAAAGAGGCGGGAGCTAGCGATCTGTTCGCCTTGAATCCCGTGATACTGTTGGTTACTTTGGGCGGCTTTTGTACGAACGCTGTGTATTGTATTTTCCAGAACGTGAAAAACGGGACGGGCAAGGATTATTTCTCGGTATCGGGAGGTACATTGCTGAATAATGTCTTATTTTGCGCTTTGGCAGGCGTGCTTTGGTACTCGCAGTTCTTCGGACTGGGGATGGGAAAGAGCTATTTCTCGGATTCCCCGGTTATGCTGGCTTTCTCGTGGAGTATCCTGATGTCGTTGAATGTTATTTTCAGTAATGTCTGGGGCATCTTATTAAAAGAATGGAAGGGCGTGGATCGCCGGACAATCGTGGTATTGATTACCGGCATGTGTATCTTGATCCTTTCCTTATTATATCCGAATATAGTTTAATTAAAATAGACATGATAATACTAAGAAACAATGAACGCCTGATGGCGGAAATAGATCGTATCGCCGAGGTCGCCGGCTATTTGTGGACCAAGGGTTGGGCTGAGCGAAACGGCGGGAATATATCGGTGAACCTGACTACTTTATTGAGCGAGGAGGAGAAGGCGTTGCCGGCTTTGGTTTCCTCGATCCCCTTGCAAGAGGCGATGACGGCCTTATGTGGGCACGTCTTTTATGTGACGGGTACCGGAAAACGGATGCGTTACGTGGCGAAAGATCCTTTCGCCAACGGCTCTTTGATCCGTATCGCCGCCGATGGGAAATCGTATGATATCCTAGCGGAGCAACCGATCCCACCGACTTCCGAATTGCCTTCCCATTTGTTGATGCACAATTTCTTGCGTGCGAAGGGACGGGATAACCGGGTGGTATTGCATACGCATCCGACGGATATTATCGGCATGACGCATTGTAAGCCGTTCTTGGATTCGGAGAAGATTACCCGCACGTTATGGAGTATGATCCCGGAATGTCGGATTATCGTGCCGAAAGGGGTCGGTATCGTTCCTTACGAGATACCGGGCACTTTGGCGTTGGCGCACGCTACGATCCGTCAGTTGGAGGAGCACGACGTGGTGTTCTGGGAGAAGCACGGTATCCTTGCCGTCGGTGAGGACCTGATCGAGTGCTTCGATGCGATCGATACGTTGAGTAAATCCGCCCAGATCTATTTCAGTGCCCGCATGACCGGTTACGAGCCGGAAGGTATGACGGAGCAGCAATTGGATGACTTGGTTCCGGCTTTTGGACTCTAGCGTATGCGAAAGAAATTAATCATTCTATTCATAGGGATCGGTTCGTTCACGTTGTTCGCCCAGCAGCGAGACCATCGGACACGGGAGTATATCGCTCCGGTCCGTATTGTCTGGCAGCAAGATAGTTCGCGAATTACGGGAGCGAACCATTTGCTTGTTCCGGGCAACGGACAGTCGGATTTGGCGAATAATCGGTTGTGTGTGTTGAAAAGTACGCCAACCGAACATCCCGCTTTGCTGCTTGATTTCGGGAAGGAGTTGCAAGGCGGCCTTCAGCTGGTGACCGGTATGCCGCCGTCTCACGATCCGGTTTCCGTACGGGTTCGTTTCGGCGAGTCCGTTAGTGAGGCTATGTGCGAGATAGATGGCGCGAACGGGGCGAGCAACGATCATGCGATGCGGGATTTCGTGGTATCGCTCCCTTGGCTGGGCGTGCAGGAGATCGGTAATTCCGGTTTCCGTTTCGTGCGTATTGATGTATTGGGTGATTCTACGGAGTTGCAATTAAAAGAGGTCCGTGCGATCTCCACGTTTCGGGATATTCCTTATCTGGGCTCTTTCCGTTGTAATGACGAGCGGTTGAACCGGATCTGGAAGACAGGTGCGTACACGGTCCACTTGAATATGCAGGAATATCTATGGGACGGCGTAAAACGGGATCGTCTGGTCTGGGTGGGGGATTTACATCCGGAGGTAATGACGGTCAGTACCGTCTTCGGTTATAATGAGGTGGTTCCTAAGAGCTTGGATTTGATTCGGGATATTACGCCGCTGCCTAGTTGGATGAACGGTATCAGTTCGTACTCGATCTGGTGGTTGTTGATCCAGAGGGATTGGTATTATTACCAAGGGAATCTTGCGTATCTACAAGAGCAACGCTCTTATATGACTGCTTTGTTGCGTCACTTGATCTCGAAGGTTGACCCAAGCGGACAAGAGAGACTGGATGGGAACCGTTTCTTGGATTGGCCTTCCAGTGAGAATACACCCGCTATCGATGCCGGCCTTCAATCGCTGATGATACAAGCCATGCGTGCGGGAGAGGAGTTATGTACCGTTTTAGGCGAGGATGCGTTGGCCTCGGAATGCCGTGCGGTAGCTTCCAAAGCTATTGAGTTTTCCCTTCGGAAGAAATCCCGGTTCCCTTCGGAGAAAGATCGGATTACGCCCGGGGATAAACAAGCCGCCGCCTTGATGGCTCTGGCGGGTATCATGGATGCTAAGGAGGCGAACGAGCGTTGCTTGGCAGTGGACGGGGCGAAAGGCTTCTCTACGTTTTACGGGTATTATATGCTACGGGCGATGGCGTTGGCTGGTAATTACCAAGGTGCGTTAGATGTGATCCGTACGTATTGGGGAGCTATGCTGGATGTAGGCGCTACGACGTTTTGGGAGGATTTCAATATGGAATGGCTTCCTGACGCAGGGCGTATTGATGAGCTGGTCCCCGCGGGAAAGAAAGATATTCATGGAGATTATGGGGCGTATTGCTATCAAGGTTTCCGCCATAGCTTGTGCCATGGATGGGCTTCGGGCCCCACATCGTGGTTAAGCGAGTACGTATTGGGCGTACAAGTGGTGGAACCGGGTTGCCGTACGGTACGTATCATCCCACATCTGGGAGATCTCGAATGGGTGGAAGGTACGTTTCCCACGCCTTATGGGGTGATTGAGATCCGGCATGAGAAAGGTGCGGACGGTAAGGTGATAAGCCATATCAACGCTCCTGAAGAGATACGAGTTACCCCGTAGCTCTTATACTTAGTTGTAGAATGTATATAATTATAGAATATATGAAACAAACTATTTGCATCTATGCTTTCGCCGCCCTCTTATTAGGCGGTTGCAAAAGCAATAATGAATTAACGATACCTACGAATCTCCGTACGGAATACCTTACGGAGCCTATCGGCTTGGATACTTCGTCTCCTCGCTTTACATGGGAATACTCCGGAAATGAGGAGGGCTTTAAGGCTTCCCGCTATGAGGTACGGATCGGTACGAGTCCGGACGACTTGCGGCCCTATGCGGAGGGAATGGCCCTGAAACCTCATACCCGTTATTACTGGAATGTTACGGTATGGGATGGTGAAGGGCGTCCGTGCGTTACCTCGGAGACGGCTTCTTTCGAGACCGCTAAGTTCGATCCCTCGGATTGGTCCGCCTCTTGGATTACCGATCATAAGGATAAGGAGTTCGAGCCTGCACCTCTGTTCCGCAAGTCTTTCCCGGTAGGCAAGGAAGTGAAGGATGCCCGTGTGTACGTAGCATCCGCCGGGTATCATGAGCTATTCATCAATGGCGAGCGGGTCGGAACGAATTATCTGGACCCGGGGTATACACATTTCGACAAACGTATCTTGTACGTGACGCATGATGTTACCTCTTTGCTGAAGCAAGGCGACAACGCCGTGGCCGCTGTTTTGGGAAACGGCTGGTACAACGAGCAGTCCGTGGCGGTCTGGAATTTCCATGAGGCACGCTGGCGGGATCGTCCCCGCCTGCTATGTGAGTTACGTATTACCTATACGGATGGTACGACGGAGGTGATTGGCTCGGACGAGACTTGGAAGACTTCCACCGGGGCCTATACCTATAATAATATATACAGCGGCGATAAATTCGATGCCCGGCTGGAAGAGGCCGGCTGGAAAACCGCTCATTTCGACGATAGTAAATGGGAAGCGGCACTTCCGGCTCCGGCTCCGGCACCTCTGTTGGTAGCCCAGCAAATGCCGGGAATCCGTATCACGGAAGAGGTGAGACCCGTGTCTATGAAACGTTTCTCCGATCAGTTGTACGTATATTCTTTCCCGAAGAACATGTCCGGCCTTTGCCGCTTGAAGGTGAAAGGCGATGCGGGAACCCGTATCACGTTAAAACATGGTGAGTTGTTGAAGAAAGATGGTCGCTTGGAGCAAGGCAATATCAATGTATATTATCATCCGGTCAAACCGGACGAGGTATTCCAGATGGATGTCTTTACCTTGAAAGGTACGGGAGAGGAGGAGATCTTCATGCCTTCCTTCTCTTATCACGGTTTCCAATACGTGGAGGTGGAGAGTAGCCGTCCCGTTACTTTAACGGAAGAGAACTTGACCGGCTTGTTTATGCATACCGATGTCCGTCCGTCCGGTTCCTTCGCTTGTTCGAATCCTCTATTGAATAAGATATGGGAGGCTACGATGCAGGCTTACCGCAGTAACCTGCACAGTATCCCGACCGATTGTCCGCAACGGGAGAAGAATGGCTGGACAGCCGACGCGCATATCGCGATCGACCTCGGTTTGCTGGGCTTCGATGGTATCACGCTTTATGAGAAATGGATGAATGATATTATCGATAACCAGCGTGAGGCGGGTGAGATTTCCGGTATCATTCCTTCCAGCGGTTGGGGATATGGCGAGTGGCCGGGTCCGGTTTGGGACGCTGTCATGTTTATCATCCCGAACGCCTTGTATGATTATTATGGCGAGTCTCGTAGTATAGAGCGCTTATATCCTACGATGCTGCGGTATCTGGATTATTTGAAGACGAAAGAGAAAGACGGTTACTTGCCTTTTGGCTTGGGTGACTGGGTGTATTGGAAAGCTACGACGAATAATGAATATACCTCTACCGCCTACTATTATCTGGATTATAAGTTGATGGCTCGCTTCGCCTCTTTACTGGGCAAGGATGCCGCTCCTTATCAAGAGAAAGCGAATACGCTCAAATCCTTGATCAACCAGAAGTTCTTCAACGCCGAGACCAGTGTGTATGCCGAAGGAACCCAAACGGCGCAAGCCTTGGCCTTGTATCTGGGACTTGTACCGGAAGGAAAGGAACAACTTGTGGCGGATAAGCTGCGTGAGGTGGTAGCGGGAAATAACTATTTCTTGGATTTTGGTCTATTAGGCAGTAAGACCGTTCCGGCCATGCTTACGAAATATGGCTATATCGAGGATGCCATGAAGATGATCACGAAGACCGAGGCACCTTCTTGGGGATATTGGGTAGAGACGATGGGTTACTCCACATTGCCGGAGACGTGGACACTTAGTCCGAAGTTTGCCGACGCTTCCTTGAACCATGTCTTTATGGGAGATGTCTCCGCTTGGATGATGAACCAGCTGGCCGGTATCAATCATGACGACTCGGATCCGGGCTTCCGTCATATCCGTATCACTCCTCATTTCGTGAAAGAACTGGATTGGGCGAAAGGTGAGTACCATTCCGTACGCGGCCGTATCGCAAGCGAATGGAAACGGGAAGGGGATAAGGTTATGCTTACCGTGACGATTCCGGCTGATTGCTCCGCCGATATCGTGGTAGGCGATCAGACCGAGACCGTATCCGCCGGTACGCATACGTTTACATATCCCGCTTAATATACTTAGTTGTAGAGACGGGGCGTGCCCCGTCTCCCACCGGCTAATAGTATCTTTAAGTTACCTTTTGGGGAGATGAGACGGGGCACGCCCCGTCTCTACAACCAGATAATTATAAACTGTTGAACTTTAAAGATTAAATTTATGAATAAGCTACTCATTGCCTTCTTTTTGTTCCTCTTGCCTTTCGGCTGGATAAAGGCGACAGCTTCATCTCATCCCGAATCCTTCCCTTGGAAAGCCCAATGGATCAATACCGAGCGTTGCCAAAGCGCCACGAACACTTGGTTGATCTACCGTAAATCATTCGGCGTGACGGATGTCCCGAATCAACTCATCGCCCGTATCGCCGCCGATTCCAAGTATTGGCTTTGGATCAACGACCAACTGGTTATCTTCGAGGGTGGCTTGAAAAGAGGACCTTCTCCTTCCGGGACTTATTACGATCCGGTAGATATCGCCCCTTACCTGACAAAGGGCACGAATACCATCGCCGTCTTGCTCTGGCATTTCGGAAAAGACGGTTTCAGTCATATCAACAGTGGGAAAGCAGCTTTGTTATTCGAGGCGATCGCTCCGGGACTGGAGATCGTCTCCGACGCGAGCTGGCAGTGCGCCTTGTATGAGGCCTATCAAAATACCGAGGCCCCTTTCCCGAATTACCGTATGCCGGAGAGTAATATCCGCTTCGATGCCCGTCAAGCGATAACAAACTGGAACCGTACGAGTTTCGAAGGTTCCCTTCCGGGGGCGGTCTGCGTCGGTAAGGCGGGGAAAGCTCCTTTCGGGGAGCTGGTGGAACGTCCGATACCCCAGTGGAAAAACAGCGGCCTGTTATCCTATGTATCCGTCCGGGAATCCTTGAGAGGTGATACCCTGTTCTGTCGTTTGCCCTATAATGCCCAGATCACTCCGTATCTAAAAGTAGAGGCGGAAGCCGGGAAGACTATCCACATCCGGATGGATAATTACGAGGGAGGAAGCGAGCGCAACGTACGTGCCGAATATATCACCCGTGAGGGTGAGCAGGAATACGAAAGCTATGGCTGGATGAACGGCCATGAGGTCTATTACATCATCCCCGAGGGCGTGAAGGTGCTGGATGTGAAATACCGTGAGACCGGTTACAACACGGACCTCGCGGGCTCTTTCCATTGTGACGACCCGTTCTACGACGAGCTTTGGCAACGTTCTGCCCGCACCTTATACATAACGATGCGTGATAATTATATGGACTGTCCGGACCGTGAACGTGCCCAATGGTGGGGTGACGAGGTGAATGAGCTAGGCGAGGCTTTCTACGCCCTTTCTCCGTCCGGGCAGAAACTAGCCGTAAAAGGCATCCATGAATTAATGAATTGGCAGCGGGAGGACGGAACGCTCTACTCTCCGGTTCCGGCGGGTAATTGGGATAAGGAGCTTCCTTTACAGATGTTGGCGTCTATCGGTTGGTACGGTTTTTATACACAATATTATTATAGTGCCGACAGTAGTTTCGTTCCGGTGATATACGACCGGATGCGCCGTTACCTGCACGAGGTCTGGCAAGTCGATAAGAGTGGCTTGGTGATCGAGCGTCAAGGCGCTTGGAGTTGGGGCGACTGGGGCGAGCACGTCGATATGGGTGTATTGACCAATTGCTGGTATTATCTGGCCTTGAAAGCGGAGCGAGCCTTCGCCCTGCAACTCGGCAGGGATAAGGATGCCGATGAGATCTCCCGGATGATGCGTAGCATAGAACGTTGTTTCGACACGAAGTTCTGGACAGGTTCCGCCTATCGCTCCCCCGGCTATAAAGGGGAGACGGACGATCGCTCCCAAGCCATGGCGGTTGTTTCCGGGCTGGCCTCGAAAGATAAGTATCCGGCGCTGACGAAGGTACTTAAAAAGGAGTATCACGCCAGCCCTTATATGGAGAAGTATGTCCTAGAGGCCCTTTTCCAGATGGGCGAGCCGGCGTTTGCCTTGGAACGGATGAAGCAACGTTACACCCGTATGCTGGATTATGCCGAATACACGACCTTGTTCGAGGGATGGGGCATCGGAGCCGAGGGCTTCGGTGGCGGCACGATCAATCACGCTTGGAGCGGTGGCCCGCTTACCTTATTGAGCCAGAAGGTCTGCGGTATCGAGCCAACCTCTCCCGGCTTCCGTACCTTTAAGATCTCGCCTCAATTGGGTTCCTTATCGGAAGCCTCTGCCAGCCTAGAGACTCATTATGGAACCATCCAAGTAAGTATCAAGAAGAAAGGCAAGCGAATGAAGTTCGATCTCCAAATCCCGGAAGGCACCTCCGCCGAACTGATAAAGCCAAATGGTACCCGCAAGCATCTCGGCCCGGGGCACCATCAAGTGGATTAGTGATCTGTGTGTTTGTTATATTTCTCAAAAACAGAAGCAAAGAATAAATATTTTGGTAAAGAACGGAATTTATCCTACATTTGTAATATATAAGTATTATATCGAAGGATATGGAAAAAGAGAAAAATAGCAAGATTACCAGAGAAGAGGCTTTGCGTCGGTTGGAGACCGCACGGAAGCTGAAGCGAGAGTATGTAGCTAAACTGGAAAAAGAGATGAAAGAAGAGTTTAAGAAACGTACAGGGCAAGAAGCTACTTATTTTGAAGTATGGTAAGCCTTAACCTTGAACGTATAAATTCTAATTCTCCTTATGCGGTAACAGCTCTTAGGGATTCTATGTGTTTCCGGTTTGTTACGGACTTTGGTGTGATTTATTATGCAAGCAGAGTATGCGCAATCGCCTTTTTGAGTTTTGGTTTCATTCCTCGCCGCGTAAATCTGATTTCGCTTTCATGTCTGCGGACATCCGAGATGCAGATGGGATACAGAATTATGCGGCGATTATTATTCGACTCGATAATCCCAATTTGAAGTCTATAGTCGCGGAGTTTACTGAAACAATACAAATGCTTAGTCAAAAGCCGGAGTAAAATGTATGTGTTTTCTCCGGCCCGGGGCACCATTGGGTGGATTAGCGATCGCCCTCTGTTTTCCTGCGGACATACACCCGGTGGCTTCCATAACCCGATATGGTGAGCCCACTCGCCGGATCGCTGCTGAGTCGTAGTAGCTCCCGGTTCGCACTACTGCGTTTTAGTCCGGTGATAGCCATGTAGTCTTGTATGCGCAAGAATGGGTGTTCGTGAAGGTAATCCAATGCCCGCGTCCGGCGCTCCTCTTCGGTGAAGGGCGATTTCCATACACGGCTGATACCTCCCCGTCTTAAGTCGCAACGCAGGTTAGTTTCCCGTACCAGTTCCTTGTCGGCCCGGTAGTTGATGCCATTCACCTCGATGCTCCGTGCGTTACGCTTCGGTTCGTCACCATCCAGCGAGTCGATCTCCTTGTCCTTCGCTACGCCTAGGCGGGGCGTGAACGTACCGATGCCATCCAACGTGACCGACTGCCCTTCCGCCATGCAATAGGCCAGATGTTCCGCTACTGTCGTCATCACCTGTATTACGCTACCCCTGCTCAAGCCCGATCCGGGGTAGGTGATCCGTTCCACGAAATCCTCCATATCCATGTTCCGTTGTATCTTCATCCGATAATACACCGGCTTTTCCCCCGTCCCGTTCAGGTCGCACATCTCTTGCTTGATATATTCTGCCATAACTGCTACTAGGTATAATTGTTTGTATCTTCAAGTTAAAAACATTCTTCTTACTATATACAAATATACTTACTACTTGATCTATTTCCAAATTATCACCGTGGAATATATAGACCACGTCGTGATTTGTATATTCCACGTCTTGATCTGTACAGACCACGTCGTGGTTTGTAGAATTATACAGTATGCGAACAAGAATTCATCTGCTACCGATAAGGTATTTATGCGGTATCGGAGCATTATTTACTTAGGGAGAAGCGGGCAACCCTCACGTTTCCTCTGCCAAGTACGTCGACCAACCCTGCGGGATTCTCTATCTTCCCTAAACGGGTATAGCTGTAAGACGAGGAAAAGGTCTCGTAGAAAAGGACTACCGTATTCGCTCCCCATAGAAGTAGGTCGCTTGTATGGATTATACCCGAACGTATTGGTCGCGATCAAGAGTATTATACTCGTTTTCCCTGCTCGTATGCTTGCCTCAAGGTCGGGTTCCCTTCGATCTCGCCCACGTGCCACACACCACCGCAGAATAGCGTTCCTTTCACGGTCGGGTTCTCCAGACAGTCGAGGAATCCCATAAAGTTGGCCACAATGCGATCCATGATGCCGTTATCGTCTTCAGCGGCCGTGGCGATGAAGTAAAACTCCTTGTTTTTCATTTCGGTATAAGGACCGCAGCAACGGTCTATCAGCGTCTTCATCTGTGCGCTCATGGCATAGAAATAGACCGGCGTAGCCATCACGATCACATCGGCGGCAAGCATCTTTCCGATAATCTCTGCCGCGTCATCTTTTTGTGGACAAGGCTTCTTGTATTGGCTGCACACGCCGCATCCCGTGCAGGGGTGAATGGTCTTGTCTCGCAGAAAAACCTTTTCCACACGATGACCGCTTTCGATCGCCCCTTGCATAAACTCATCGCATAGCGTATCGGAATTGCCTCCACGACGGGGGCTGGAAGATAAAATCAATACATTTTTCATGTTTACTGTTATTTATTAGGTTCTACATTCATTTTTAGGATACAAAAATAGCGAGATAATCCCTATCTTGCGGTAGACAAATTACGGATGTTATGACCCTAATTACATAATAATACGGAAGAATGATCACAACGGACTCCGGTGAGCAAGTCGAGGCACTTGCTCCCATCATCATTTCGGCCAGCCGGTCAACGGATATTCCGGCCTTTTATGCCAAGTGGTTCTTTAATCGTTTGGCCAAGGGGTATTGTGTTTGGTATAATCCGTTTAATCGGCGGAAGATGTATGTGTCGTTTGAGCGGTGTAAGGCAATCGTGTTTTGGACAAAGAACCCGAAGCTGATATTGCCTTATTTGCATGAGTTGGATAGGAGGGGTATCCATTATTATTTCCAGTTCACGTTGAATGACTATGTGAGCGAAGGCTTTGAGCCGAATGTGCCGAGCGTTACGCAACGGGTGGAGACATTTCGGGAGTTGTCGGAAATGATAGGGAAGGAACGGGTGATCTGGCGATTTGATCCGTTGATTATGACTCCATCTATCACGCCTCGTGTCCTGCTTAGCCGTATTTGGAAGATCGGCAATCTGTTGAAAGGATATACTGATAAGCTCGTGTTCAGTTTCGTAGATGTAAAGGCGTATCGTAAGGTACAGAATAACCTTATAAAAGAGACGAATTGCTTTACGAAAGAGGATGTGGAAACCGCTGAGATGAATGCGACGCAACGTCAAGAAACTGTAGAGGGATTGGTGAAGTTGAGGGAAATTTGGGCTTCTACTGGTTGGAATGTGACACTCGCTACTTGTGCCGAGGATATTGACCTTACGGTTTATGGCATTGAACATAACCGGTGTATCGACGGTGATTTAATGGAGCGTGTGTTTGAGGAGGATTATGAATTGGTTTATTATCTTCGAACAGGCCAATTACCCGAACCGGATCTTTTTGGTACGTTTCCCGCTTTACCCGACAAACGCAAAGACCTAAAAGACAAAGGCCAACGGAAAGCCTGTGGTTGCATGATAAGCAAAGATATCGGTAGGTATAACACTTGCCGCCATTTCTGTGTCTATTGTTATGCCAATACAAGTAGGGAATGCGTACAAAAGAATGCGGTACACTATTCGGACGATAGTGAAAGTTTGATTCGAAGTTAGATTTGAAAGCAAGGTCAAATTAAGCGGCGTATTAAATTAAGCCGTCTTTTATAGTAATCGAGACCAATACTATCCTAGAATAGTGTTGTATAACATGCCGGATTTATCTATTTTTGCGCCCAATACGAAAGGTTAAGAATAGGAAGTTTTAGGTATGGCAAAAAAGAAAGGTAAGCCTCAACCCCGGAAAAGCAAGAAGAAGCGGGCATCATCATTCATGTCTTCTGTAAAGAAGATGCTTCTTGGCGCTTTTGCGGTAGTTGTTTGTTTTATCGGTGTATTATTCATATATAACTGGTTTTATCCGGTATCCAAGACACGGCCTGTAGAGAAGAAACAGGATCGGGCGGAGACAATAGTCCGTCCGAATATCTCGGACAAGGGCGGTTCCGGAACATCGGGTAAGAAAGCCGCGCAAGCGACGAAAAACAAGCAAACGACGAACCCAAAGAAAGAGACCTCCGCTTATACTTTTCAAGAGGGAGCTGAGATACCGAGACTAAAGAATAAACAAAAAGAGCAGGTTATAAAGCATGAGGGCTATACGGTTTCTTATAATTCCGATTATAAGATCGCCAATTGGGTAGCCTATGAACTGACCTCGAAAGAGGCGACAAGTAAGAAGAACGAGCGGTCTAATAAGTTCGTCTCGGACCCCATGGTGAAAGGGGCTACCGCCATGAACGAGGACTATACCCGTTCCGGCTATGACCGAGGGCATATGGCGCCTGCCGGCGATATGAAATGGTCCGCCAAGGCCATGCGGGAATCGTTCTACCTAAGTAATATCTGTCCGCAAAAGCCCGGCTTGAACCGGGGTATCTGGAAAGATCTGGAAGAGCAGGCTCGTTTGTGGGCGAAAGAGAATGGCTCTTTGTTGATCGTGACCGGCCCGGTGATCACGGACGACCTGAAACGGTTAGGCAAGAATCGGGTGGGAATCCCGAAGACCTTTTATAAGGTAATCTGTACGATAACGAACGGTAAACCGGAAGGGGTAGGTTTTCTGTTTGATAATAAAGACTATGGAAAGACTCCGTTGAAATCGATGATGATCCCTATCGATAGCGTTGAGAAGGTTACCGGAATTGACTTTTTCCCTTCTTTGCCTGATTCGATAGAAAATCCGATGGAAGCATACGTGAATGATGGTAGTTGGTCTTTTTAAGGCACGTTATGCTCAACAATCTCTAGGCGAGAATGTTTTATATTTACTGTGAAGAAAAAGAAATCATAATTAAATAACAAAATGCAAGTTATCATGAAAGGAAAATTAATCCCTGTGTTTGTTTTGGCAGCATTGGTTTCCTGTAGTCAACCACCCGTTAAGGAGCAAGGTCCTCGTCCAGTTAAATTGGCGGACGTTACTTCGCTGAACATGGTTGAGAAATCATTCAGTGGAGTGGTATCGCCCGATCAATTCAGTGATTTGGCGTTTAAGATGTCCGGCCCGCTGATCTCATTAAACGTGGACGAAGGCCAGAAGGTCCGTACGGGACAGATCGTGGCCGAGATCGATCCGCTGGACTTTAAATGGGAATATGAGGCGAAGAAAGCGTCTTTCCAGACCGCTGAGGCGCAATTGCAACGTGCGAAGAAGTTATTGTCCAAGCAAGCTATCTCCAAGCAAGAGTATGAGTCTACGGAAGCCTCTTACTCAAATGCCAAGGCGGCTTTCGAGTATGCGCAAAACACATTGAACCAGACAAAGCTTCGTGCGCCGTTCGATGGATTTATCCAGAAGAAATATGTGGAGAATTACCAGAAGGTACAGGCCGGACAAGGAATCGTTTGCTTGATCAACCCGAATAAGTTACAGGTCGTGTTTACGATGCCGGAGAGTAATATCAATTACTTCTCTTCTCCTTATTCTGTTTATGTGGAATTCGATAATTACAAGGGCGTTCGCTTCAAGGCGAAGGTGAAAGAATACGTGGAAGCCTCTCCGGATGGTTCCGGCGTTCCCGTATATCTGTATATCGACGATCCGAACTTTAATTTAGAGAAATATAAGGTAGCCGTAGGTTTCTCTTGCCGTGTGATCTTGAACGTGGATAGCGAGAGTTTCACGCAAGGCGCCGTATTGGTTCCGCTAGCCGCTGTCGTGGCTGACGATGCCAATAGCGATAAGTATGTGTTTGTTTATAATGGGCAGTCTCAAAAGGTTGAGCGTCGCAAGATTACCGAGTCTATGCTGATCGGCAAGGATGGCGTGATCGTAACGGATGGCTTGCGACCCGGCGAACAGGTTGTCTCAGCCGGAGCCACTCGTTTGGTGGATGGACAACAGGTAAAAGTATTAACAGATTAAGAGATAAACAATGAATATTCCAAAATATTCCTTAGAGAATCAGAAGATTATATACTTTTTCCTAGCGGTCATGCTGATAGGAGGTATATATTCTTTCTTTAAATTGCCGAAGAAGGAAGATTCTCCCTTCGTGATCAAGCAAGCGGTTTTGGTTACCCAATATCCGGGAGCGACACCTCAGGAGGTGGAGAAGCTGGTGACTGAGCCGATCGAACGGGAGATTCAGGCTATGTCGGATGTGTTCCAGATCAAATCTGAGTCTTATTTCGGTATGTCCAAGATTTCTATTGAGTTGCAGCCTACCTTGTCTCCGGATTATATGCCGGTCAAGTGGGACGAGTTGCGTCGTAAGGTGGCGAATATACAGCCCCGCCTTCCGTCTGGCGCCTCCTCGATATCCGTTAGTGATGACTTCGGTGACGTATTCGGAATTTATTATGCCTTGACGGCCGATGAGGGATATACTTACGACGACCTGCGTAATTGGGCGCAAAAGATCAAGACGGAGCTATCTCCTGTACCGGGTGTACAGAAGGTCTACCTATTCGGTGAACAGACACAAGTTGTCAACGTAAAGATCTCTATCCCGAAACTGGCTAACCTAGGTATCGACCCGAACGCTATCCAGCAGGTGATGCAAACGCAGAACTTGTTGGTGAATACGGGAGATATCAATACCGGTAATTATCAATTGCGTTTGCGTGCGGAAGGTACGTATAAGGATATACAAGATATCCGGGACCAATTGATCGTGACGAAAAGTGGCGGTGAGGTTCGTTTGGGAGATATCGCTACGGTAGAGCGTGGTTATATGGACCCTCCCTCGAACCTGATGCGTGTGGACGGTAAGCGTGCCATCGGTATCGGTGTCGCTACCGGTTCGAAAGACGATGTGGTTGCCGTGGGTAACGCCGTGGCGGATCATTTAGCGGAGATGGAGCAGCTGTTCCCGGTGGGTATGGACCTGAAAACGATTTATCCGGAGAACAAGATCGCGGATGAGGCGAACAACGGTTTTATCTTGAACTTGATCGAGTCGTTGTTGATCGTTATCGTGATTATCTTTATCGTGATGGGGTCCCGTGCCGGTATGTTGGTCGGTAGTTCGTTGTTGTTCTCGGTAGGTGGTACCTTATTGATCATGTTGATCTGGGGTGTCGGCTTGAACCGAACCTCGTTGGCGGCCTTTATTATCGCTATGGGTATGTTGGTGGATAACGCTATCGTGGTGACGGATAATGCCCAAGTCGGTATCAAGCGGGGACTTTCCCGTTATCAGGCGTTGATCGATGGCGCGACGAAACCGCAGTGGGCGTTGTTGGGCGCTACCTTTATCGCCGTATGTTCTTTCTTGCCGATGTACTTGGCACCGGCATCCGTGGCCGAGATTGTGAAACCGTTGTTTATCGTATTGGCGGTATCCTTGGGATTAAGCTGGGTCTTGGCCTTGACGCAAACGACTACCTTCGGTAATTTTATCTTGAAAGAGGCGAAACCGGGTGAGAACAAAGACCCGTACGATACGAAGCTGTACCATAAATTTGAGTCGGTATTGGGCCGTTTGATCAAGCGTAGATATGTAACGATCTCTACCGTGGTAGCTACGTTATTCCTTTCCTTGTTCGTGATGAGCATCATGCCGCAGAGTTTCTTCCCGATCATGAGCAAGCCTTATTTCCGTGCGGACTTGATCTTCCCGGAAGGATATAGCATCTACGACGTGGAGACGAACGTGAAGAAGATAGAAGAGGAATATCTCAGCAAGAATGAGAATATCAAATCATACTCGTTTACCTTGGGAGGTTCGCCGGTACGTTATTACTTGGCCAGTTCTTCTATCGGCCCGAAGCCAAACTTCGCCAATGTGTTGATCGAGACACAAGATCCGGAGGATGCGCAAGCGGAAGAGGGTAAGTTCTACGATTATATGGTTGCTAACTATCCGAATATATTGACCCGTTCGGCTTTGTTCGCCTTGTCTCCGGTTCCGGATGCGGCGATCGAGATCGGTTTTATCGGCGATAACGTAGACACGTTGGTTGCCTTGACGCAAAGGGCGCAGGAGATCGCCCGGAATTATGATCAGGTGATGGAGGTTCGCAATAGTTGGGGTAACAAGGTTCCGGTATGGAAGCCGCTATATTCCCAAGAGAAAGGTTTGCGTCTGGGTATTACCCGTCAACAGGTGGCTTATTCCTTGCGTTCGGCTACGAATGGCGTACCTTTGGGTGAGTATCGTGAGGGCGACGTGTTTATGCCGATCTTACTGAAAGATGCGGATAAGGATTCTATCAGTCTGAATGATATAAAGACTTTGCCGGTTTATAGCGCTAAAGGCCGTTCAGTAAAAGTGGAGCAGGTGATCGATGATTTCTCGCTGGATTATGAGTTTAACGTAGTGAGACGATTCAACCGTGAGCCGTGTATGCTTATGCAGTGTGAGCCGAAGCGTGGCGCCAATACGATGGCTGCTTTCAGTCATTTGTGGAAAGAGGTACAGGAGAAGATTCAGGTGCCGGAAGGATATAAGATGACGTATTTCGGTGAGCAATCCGAGCAAGATAAAGGTAATAAGGCGATCGCCGCTAATATCCCGTTGATGTTCGGTTTGATTTATGTCACCTTGTTATTCTTATTCCCGAAATATTACCGGAAACCGGTATTGATCATGGCGATGCTGCCGTTGATCTTCATTGGTGTGGTATTGGGATTGTTGGTGTTCGGTAAGTCCCTCGACTTCTTTGCTATGCTGGGTCTGTTGGGCTTGATCGGTATGAATATCAAGAATGCGATCGTGCTGGTGGACGAGATCGGTTTACAATTGAACGCAGGCTTGTCTCCGGTGAATGCCGTGATAGAGGCAACGAAAACCCGTATCGTTCCGGTGACGATGGCTTCCGGTACGACGATCTTAGGTATGTTGCCGTTGTTGGGTGACGCTATGTTCGCCGGTATGGCGGCTACCATCATGGGTGGTCTGTTCGTATCTACGATCTTGACGATCTTCGTGCTTCCGGTTACTTATTGTGTTTTCTTTAAGATTAAATCAGAGTAAAAGGTATGAGAAATAAAATAATCATAGGTTGTTTATTGTTGGGTGCCTTGTCCGCTAAAGCGCAAGACACCCGGCTATCGGCTGTGGAATATAAGGAACGGGTCCTTGAATACAGCCGTCAGATCAAGCAAAGCTCTGAGGAGCGTATCGCTATGCAGCATGCGATCAAGGCCGCTAAGACCGGTTTCTTCCCTTCGGTGGACTTCTCCGGCAGTTATCAGTACCGTATCAATAAATATGATTTGGATTTCGGACCGGGCATGTCCGTAGAGATGGACCATAATACGTATAGCCTAGGCGCTACGGTGAGCCAGCCCATCTATGCCGGTGGACAGATCTATAATAACTATAAGGCAGCTCAGGTACAAGGCAAGATCACCGAGCAAGCGGAAGAATTGACAACGGATAATATCGTTTATTCCGCCGATTTGAACTATTGGACGGCCGCCGCACGTAAAGGTATGTACGATGTGATGTGCCAGTATGTAGACATTGTCGGGGAGTTGGCGAACGTGTTGACGATCCGTTTCAATGACGGCCAGATCAGCAAGACCGATTTATTGCAAGTGGAGTCCCGCTTGAAAGAAGCGGAATTGAATAAAAGCTCGGCTTATAAGGAGTATCAGATTGCGTTACAGAACCTGAACTCATTGATGGGTGTGTCTCCGTTAGACCCGATCGAGGTGGAAGATTCCATTACGACCTATTTGGCCTTGCCGTTGCAAGTAGGAGAGGATGTAGCTCTTCGGAATCGTCCGGACTACGCTATTTCCGAGTTGAACATAGAGTATCAAAAGAGACAGATCAATTTGTCGAAGGCGAAATATAACCCGTCTTTGGCGATCGGTTTTCAAGGTACTTGGGGTACGCCGATGTTGAACGTGAAAGGTTCGGACCAGTTGTGGACTCCGGCCGTCTTCGCTTCCTTGAAGATACCTTTGTTCCGTTGGGGAGCCCGTTTCAAGGAGGTAAATTCCCAGAAGGCCATCCTTCGTAGTAAGGAATACGCCTTGGACAATACGCGTGATAAGATCGCTCAAGAGGTAGCGAACGCATGGACAAGCCTAACCGAGTATACGAAACAAATTACCGTCGCGGAAGAGGCTTGTAAGATTGCCGAGGAGAACCTTGATTTGAATACCTTCAGCTACAACGAGGGTAAACTACCGATCTTGGATGTGCTCTCCGCCCAATTGTCATGGATTCAGTCTTACAGTAGCTTGATCCAGACTTGGTATCAGCAAAAGGCTTCTTTAGCCCAATATAACAAGGCTATAGGTATCCGGCGTTTGCAGTAAAAGAAACATATTTATACTTAGAAGACAAGGTCCCTTATTTTGGAAACGAGATAAGGGACCTTCTTTATGAAATAAAACATCCTTTATTCCGTTAGGTAAACTGAAGATTGCTACATTTGCATACAATCTCGTCTGTTTGGGACACTCCTTGGAACCCGGACTTTTAAGTAGAATGATGAAATAATAAGATGTATACAAAGTTACTAGATAAACAAACGAAACTTGCCCTAATCGGACTAGGATATGTCGGGCTTCCTATCGCGATGGAATTCGCTAAACATGTTTCCGTTATCGGATTTGATATCAACGAGGATCGCTTGGACAAGCTTCGGAACTGTATTGATCCGTGTGGTGAGCTTCCTACTGAGGTATTTGAACATAAAGATATCACATTTACTTCTTCTATAGAAAAGTTGTGGGAGGCTTCTTTTTACGTTATAGCTGTTCCTACCCCGATAGACAGCCATAACGAGCCGGATCTATCCCCTTTGTTGGGTGCGACCCGCACGGTAGGCAAAGTCCTTAAACGAGGCGATTATGTAGTATACGAATCTACCGTATATCCGGGATGTACGGAAGAGGATTGCATCCCGATCTTGGAGGAGGTTTCAGGGTTGAGAGTAGGAGAGGACTTTAAGGTTGGATATTCACCGGAACGAATCAATCCGGGTGATAAGGTACATACCTTGGTAAATACCGTGAAGATCGTTTCCGGCTGCGATGCCGAAGCTTTGGAAACGATATCGGAAGTCTATAAGCTGGTCGTTCAAGCGGGGTTGCACCGTGCGCCTAGTATCAAGGTAGCCGAAGCCGCCAAGATTATCGAGAATACCCAGCGTGACGTGAATATAGCCCTTATGAACGAGCTTTCCATTATTTTCGATCGAATGGGGGTAAATACGTTTGATGTATTGAAAGCCGCCGGAACGAAATGGAATTTCCTGCCTTTCTCTCCCGGATTGGTAGGTGGGCATTGTATAGGGGTAGATCCTTACTATCTGGTGCATAAAGCCAAAGAATTGCAATATCACACGAAGATGATCAACTCCGGTCGCTACGTGAACGATTCCATGGGACGGTATATCGGAAAGAAGGTCGTGAAAAAGATTATCTCGCAGGGGAAAAATATCCTAGGAGCGCATGTGTTGGTGATGGGTATGACTTTTAAGGAAAACGTATCGGATATACGTAACTCGAAAGTAGCCGATATTATCAATGAGTTTAAGGACTTCGGAGCCGAGGTCGATGTGATGGATCCGTTCGCTTCCCCTTTGGAAGTATTGCAAGAGTACGGTATCCGGTTAGTAGAGAGGCCCGGGAAGAAATATGATGCGGTAGTGGTAGCTGTCGCTCATACGACTTATTTGAAGCTGGATGAGTCCTACTTCATGTCGATCACGAATGAACATGCCGTGTTGGCGGACGTGAAAGGAGTCTATCGAGGTAGCATCCATCAGATGATCTATTGGAGTCTGTAATTGTTAAAAAGTAACACAAGCTGCAAAGAAGTTTCGATAAACTTAAAAAAATGTGTTGTACAATATCTTTTTTTATTTGCTCAATTATATTAATTAGCCCATCTTTGCATGCAGATAACCTAAACAATCTTTTTGCCTTAAAGACTAATACCTATTAAAAACCTATAAAGAGAGCCTTTGCGAAAAGGCTCTCTTTATGATTTTCAGGGGATTAGTAGTTCGTTTCCTCTATCTTTGAGGTGATTCTGCTAATAGCCTCATTCAGTTTGTCTTCAGGTAATATTACGTTAAAATCTCCCCAGAAACCCTCGTCGTAGTTGAAGTGAGTATCCGAGAAAACCGTGCGGGTTGGAAGGGATTCAATGCGTGAGAAGCGGTTCACATTGGCTGTATCTATCTTACAGGTAACCATTTCGAACCAAGTATGTAAAATATTTGTGTTAAAAAGTTGTCTTCTTTTTTTAATTTTAAAACGCAGATCTCCCCGGATATGGTTAATGTAGTAGGTGCCATTCCATTGCTTGTAAGATACCGTATAGGCTACTTTCTGGGGCGTGATCCGTAAATTCCGGCTTTTTCTCTCGACGAACATGCCGGCCGCTTGCTCGATATATTGGGGATTGACCTCAAAGTCCACCCTTAATAAGGCATTATTTTCCATGTCGATATATATCTGTCCCCGATAAAGCGGTTCATTGATACTCTTTCGTTGCTCGAAAGAGATGACGTTAGCAAGTCGATCATCCACTACCGTGATGTCGGTATGGGCGTATGTATAGGGTGAATCCGGGCTAGGATCCAGAAACTCCGGTAACTGTTTCATCAAGTCCAAGACAAGGCAGGAGTAGATACCCGACTTCATTTTTGTGATCAATGTGTCCTTTTCCTGCTCGTTACTGATGCGGCGCATCTTTAGTAGTTTCACTTGATCGGCCAAGGCATTGCTGTGGTAAGATGCCTTATATACCTTAAAAACAGCCTCGGTCAGTCCTACGAGTCCTTTTTTACGTTCAACGCCTTCTCTGTAAAATGTGGTAAGGTAAATCGGGTGCTGGGAATAATTGCTTCTTCTCTTGTCCAGCATCTCCTGTAATAAGCGTTTCGGATTGGTTAGACGCACGATAACTTCTTGGATAGAGATTACTTTAGGCTCTAGAGATAAGACGGTATGTTTATCTATTAACTCCCGACTATCTATCTCTTGGGGAAGATAGCCGATATGAGAGAAACGTACCTTGGATAACCGGAGTGAGTCCGGTAATTTCAATCGGAACTCTCCATTCTGGTTGGTGATGGTGCCAATAGCGGCCTCACCGATTCCTACCGATCCGAATGCGATTGGCTCATGGGTATATTGATCCTGTAAAGAACCTTCTATCGAGAAATAGGTTTGTATGGAATCGGGAGTTACGGATACACTTTTGGGAGCGGAGAGACTCTCTGGCATATAAAGTAGGAGATGGTTCTCTATCGCACGGATCGCCAGATTTTTATTACCGGTAATAGCGTATATGGCTTCTTGTATCGTATAATCTCCACCTTTTATTGATGTTGTTTGTTCATTATCGATAATCTTACTGTCGTATATAAAAAGATAGCCGGAACGTTCCGTGACGAGTCCCAGCAATTGGTAGATATTTCCTTTTGATTTAGGCAATCGTATGACCTGTCCCAGTACGTTACCATTCTGGGCATTCATAGGGATGAGAGCTACGAGTAACAGTAACCATCCTACGACCAGCTGTCTCAAGGTTCGGAAATCATCCATATATTATTTTGTTGCGTACATTTTAGTTTTAACGCTGCGCAGATCAGTTCAGCCATCGTCGCGGGTGAGTTATTATAGAAACTAACGGTCAGCCGTCTATTCTCTAAATCAGCCGTTGTCTTCAATGGCATCTTCGGATATTCCAGATTAATTACATGCAAGATATCTCCCAGACGCTCATCCTTAAATTGGATACGGCGGGTGTAATCGGAAAATTGTTCGTTATCTTGAGTCGGAACTACTTGTAAACGGTTGGAGAATAAGGATACGGTTTGGCCGGCCTTTACCAGCGTTTGTTCTCCGTTCTTCTTGAGTGTCACTTTCACTAATCCCCGGCGAACGGCCAATTCAAAGGCGCTTTTATCCGAGCTTTTGATATTGAATGAGGTTCCCAATACCTCGATCCGGGCCTGCTCTGTCTCGATTAGGAAAGGACGTTCCTTATTCCCGCTTACATCAAAAAGAGCGTTTCCTAGTAGAGACACCTCTCTTTTTTCTCTTTGGAAATGTTCCGGATAGCTTAACTGGCTGTTATCGGCCAGATAAACTATAGACCCGTCTTCCAAAGTCGTGACCAAGGTGGTGGAAGCCTCGTTATTATGCAGGGTGAGCAGAGTGGTCTCCGGTGTCCGTTCTTGTCCAAGGAAAATAGCTGTAGCTACCGATACACAAAGTATGATGATAGCGGCGGCCCATTTCATAAGTCCGATCCGGTATGGGATTTGTGTACCGGAAATTGGCTTATCCAGCAGCCCGTCTTGCTCCAAGCGAGTATATAATTGTTCCCATGCTTGGTCTGTCTTCAATTTATTTTTTTCTATTTGATTCATAACTGTTAGGTATAATTCTCGATTTCTTTTCTTAGTGTTTGTAGTGCCTTGGTCATTTCCGCTTCTACTGTCTTTATGGACAATGAGAGGCTGGAGGCTATCTCCGCGTATTTCATTCCTTCGAAACGGTGCATCCGAAAGATCCGGAGGCGTCGTTCGGGCAATTTACCTAATGCCCGGTTGACCAAGGATTGCAATTCTTTGTACTCAAGTTGATCTTGCGGGGTATACGATTCGGATTCCGGATTCTCTCCGGCTAAAACCGTATTCCGGTATCGGTATCGTACTTCCTGATGCTCCAGATATTGTAAGGACCGGTTCCGGGTAGCTCCATAAAGGTAGTTCTTGATGGAACGTAAGATCGGAAGAGATTCTCTTTCTTTCCAGAACACGTAAAACAAGTCCTGGACGATCTCCTCCGCAACTTCCAGCTCTCCTGTTATACTGGTTGCGTACAGGCAAAGAGGGGTATAATAAAGCCTGAAAATACTTTCGAATGCTTTAATATCCCCTTCCTTGATCTTTTTGAGTACGAACAAATCCATAATAATTTGGTTTCAACAGATAATTGATAATGGACAAAGATAATGATTTGTCCATATCATTGTCGATAGTATATTTACACGGTCAATTTTTATGTTGCTTCTTTAATTTATATACCGCATTCTCCAAAGACTCGGTAGGCTCGATAATGTTGTAAGCTCCCCAGAAGTTCTCGTCGGCGAAGTCCGATACCTTGTCGGATAGAGACTGATCCGCTTTAAAAGACATCCGGTAGGGGATGGAGTTATTTTGTTCTTTACCATCGGTAACGACCATCTCGGATACGATCGTGTAGTTGGTAGAGAAGAGTTTTCGTTTCCAGTCGCATTTAAAGCGAACCTCATTGCGGATATAACTCAGATAGCTCATGCCGTCACGTTCTTTGTAAGTTACGAGGAAAGCTACCTCCACGGGTTTAAATCGCAAGCCAAAAGGCTTTTTGCGGAGGATGGCCTCGGTAGCCTTATTCCGGTCATCCATGCTGAGGGCGAATTCCGCACGGCTGAAGGAAAGCCGTTCCTTATCGATATATAATTTGCCGTAATATAAAGCGTAAGGCAAGATCGCTTGAGGTTGGAAACTGATTACGTAATGCGGTCGGTCGTTTAACATCACGCTTTCTTCCATACGGAAGGCGTAATAAGGTAAGATATTCGGGTCGAGCAATAAATCCGGATTCTTCACCACATCCACGTAAACGGATAGGTTAGGGCCTCCCAATAATTTCACGGCTAATGTGTCGCTAGCCTTCTCGCTCAATAATTTACGTCCTTTATAGATCTGTACCCGATCCCGTTCCACGTTCCTGTCCTTATAGGGAGTTTTGTAAACATCGATAACCGCTTCCGATATATTGATATAGCGACGGCCTTTTTGTGCGGTCTCCCGGTAGAACCCAGTAAGCATGCTACCCGTGGTAATGTAATTCTTATTTACTTTCTCAATCGCTTCCTCTACGATATATCGAGGATCTCCGGCCCGGATAATGACTTCGCTGAGCGTATTCATGTTCGGTTCGAGTAATACCGTACATTCTAATATGTCCTTATCGTTTACGGGGATCAAGCCATTCAAATATCCGATATGCGATACTTCTACTTGTCTGGCATGGAGGCCGTTTTTCACTTTGATAGAGAACTCACCGTCATTATTGGTGATCGTTCCCACGTTGGTTCCCGGAATAGAGATATTTACGTATTCCAGTTTTTTTCGTGTTTGCTTGTCTTTTACTACACCGCTGACAGTGATAAACTCATCGTCTGCGCTATCCTGTGCCTTTATAGAGGTTACACCGCAAGCCAACAGTATCATCAGGATAAATCCCATAGTTTGTTTACAGAGCGCTTTCATATTTGTATTGTTTTAATGGTAAATAATCACTTTGTACTTATATGATCGCCCAGGAAAGAAATACCCTATGGGATTTATCAAAAAAATCACACAACCTTTTGTCCGGGCTGCAAAGTCAACATTTCTTTAGGTACCGCTTTCTTGATGCTCTCTATTAAAATACCCGCTACGGTATGCCGGATAAAATCTTTACGGGTGACAAAGACGATCTCCCGTGTCGGCTTGGGAATGGCGAACGGACGTACCAATTCTTTCTGCTCTTTACTTAACTGCAGGGTAGCCAATTCCGGGATGAACGTAATACCGTTACCGCTTTCCACCATACGCATAAATGTCTCTAGGCTACCTAAACGGTAAGCGGCTTGGCGAACCTTTACCTTCTCCATCTGGCAGAAACGCATCAGCTGGTCACGGAAGCAATGTCCCTCGTCCAACAGCCACAACCGCTCGTCGTTGATATCGGCGGTACGGATCAAATCCTTTTTGAATATAGATTCGTTGTGAGCCACGTATCCGAAGAATTGCTCATAATATAATATATCTCCTTGTAAATTGGATTCAGTGGGTTGGTTCGCTATGATAGCGGCGTCGATTTCCCCGTTTTGCAGGGCGGCCATAGTGGGAGCGGTTTTCATTTCCAGCATACGGATGTCAAGATCCGTATGCTTTTCCGATAATTGCTGGAAAAAGCGAGGTAGTAAATAAGGGGCGATAGTCGGTAGCACCGCTAAGCGGAACGTACCTTTCAATGACTGTTCCTCCTCGTTCACGATATCTTTGATAAGAGAAGCCTGATAGAGGACATTTCTCGCTTGCTCAATAACCTTACGTCCGGCAGGTGTGGGGCGAACGGGTTGTAGGTTTCGATCGAACAATTTAATACCTAGTTCGTCTTCCAGCTTTTGGATCATCATACTCAATGTCGGTTGTGTCACCCTACAATGCTCTGCTGCCTTTGCGAAATGACGATAAGTATCCACCGCTAGGATATATTCGAGTTGCTGTATATTCATAGTACTTAATTTTACAAGCGTTAGAAATTAATGAAGACAAACTTACGGAAAAACGCTGGAATAATCGAATAAAAGTGGAAGAATAAAGCAGCTTAATTTGAGTATTAGGCATTTAGGGGGAAATCGGAGAAGTTGGGTGAAAAGCCAAAATACATTTGCTTATCATGGAACAGACGAATGGGCTAACTGGATGATAGATTTACACAGAAAAAATATGTAACTTTGGAGAGTTATTTACAAATGGTTTACAGTCGTATATATAATGAGCTAAAAATTAATTGATTAAAGTATATGTCAGACAGTATCGTCATTATTCCTACATACAACGAGAAGGAGAATATTGAGAATATCATTCGTGCCGTGTTCGGGCTGGAGAAAGTGTTTCATATCTTGGTGATCGATGATGGCTCTCCGGATGGGACGGCGGCTATCGTGAAGGGCTTGCAGAAGGAGTTCCCGGAGCGTCTTTTTATCGTGGAGCGTAAGGGGAAGCTGGGATTGGGTACCGCTTATATCCGGGGTTTTAAATGGGCTATCGAGCATAAATATGATTTTATTTTCGAGATGGACGCCGATTTCAGTCATAATCCCAATGACCTGCCGAAGCTATACGCCGCTTGTACCGGGCAGGGTGCCGACGTAGCCATCGGATCGAGGTATTGCAACGGGGTGAATGTGGTGAACTGGCCGTTGGGCCGTGTGTTGATGTCTTATTTCGCCTCGGTGTATGTCCGTATCGTCACGGGTATGAAGATACAGGATACGACGGCGGGCTTTAAATGTTACCGCCGTGAGGTGCTGGAGACGATCGATCTGGACCGTGTCCATTTCAAGGGATACGCCTTTCAGGTGGAGATGAAGTTTACGGCTTATAAGTGCGGCTTCAAGCTCGTGGAGGTGCCGATCATCTTTATCAACCGTGCCTTGGGTGTCTCCAAGATGAACTCTTCGATATTCGGGGAGGCTTTATTCGGCGTCCTTCAATTGAAATGGTGGAGTTTCTTCAGGAAGTATCCGAGGAAACATGCGAGCCATGCCTAATGAAAACAGAGTTTGACAATTTATAATAGAATAAGAAAGATGAATAAAATATTAATCCAAAATCCGAGAATCATCAACGAGGGCCGTTCTTTTATCGGCTCGGTGTTGGTGGAGGGGGATAAGATCGCGGCGGTGTTCGAGGGGGAGGTTCCCGGGAACGTGCGTGCCGAGGCGAACCAAGTGATCGACGCTACGGGGAAATGGTTGATACCGGGCGTCATCGATGATCAGGTGCATTTCCGGGACCCCGGGCTTACCCATAAGGGGGATATCGGGACCGAGAGCCGTGCGGCCGTGGCCGGTGGCGTGACGACCTTCATGGACATGCCGAACACGAAGCCACAGACCACGACGATCGCCGATCTGGAATGGAAATTCAACCGTGCCGCCGAGGTCTCCCGTGCGAATTACTCCTTCTTCTTCGGTGGGACAAACGATAATATGGACGAGATCCGCAGGCTGGATCGTAGCCGTGTGCCGGGACTGAAACTCTTCCTCGGCTCGTCTACGGGAAATATGCTGGTGGACAAGAAAGACTCGTTGGAGCGTATCTTCGGCGAGGCCGGTATGCTGATCGCCATCCACGCGGAGAAAGAGGAGGTGATCCGGCGTAATATCCAGTATTACACGAACCTGCATGGCGAGGATCTGGATATCTCTTTCCATAGTAAGATCCGTAGCGAGGAGGCCTGCTACCAATGCTCGGCCGAGGCGGTTGAACTGGCTACCCGCTTGGATTCCCGTTTGCATATCCTGCATCTCTCCACGGAGAAGGAATTATCGTTGCTCAGTAACCATCTTCCCTTGAGCGAGAAAAAGATAACCGGCGAGGTCTGCGTGCACCATCTGTGGTTTCATGACGGCGACTACGCCCAATTCGGTAATCGTATCAAGTGGAATCCTTCTATCAAGACGATCGAGGATCGCACGGCGCTGCGTGAGGCGGTCAATAACAATACGATCGATATCGTGGCTACCGACCATGCCCCGCATCTACCGGAGGAGAAGCAAGGCTCTTGCTTGAAGGCGGCTTCCGGAGGACCGCTTATCCAGCACTCCTTGATCACGATGTTGGAGCTGGCGATGGAAGGCCGTTTCACGTACGAGAAGGTGGTCGAGAAGATGGCGCATATGCCGGCGGAGCTGTTCCGTATCGATAGGAGGGGATACATCCGTCCCGGATACTACGCCGATATCGTATTGATCGATCCGGAGAGGACTTGGACGGTATCGAAGGAGAATATCTTGTACAAATGCGGTTGGTCTCCTTTCGAGGGCTATACGTTCCACCATGGCGTATGGAAGACTTTCGTGAATGGCGAGTTGGCCTATGGCGATGGAGTGGTGAATGACGCCGTGAGAGGTAAAGAAGTCCGTTATCTATAGTAGTAGAGACGGGGGAGATACCCCGTCTCACCCTATCTATTGGATATCGATCAGTTTATGGGTTTGCAGGCTTAGCCTCCACCGGGGATGCCGGAGGATGTAATCCACTACCTCTTTCGTATTTTGGCAGGAGCAGGGTTGCAGGAAATGGTACCGTGCGGGGATTTCGGCGTATGCGGACAGGTCTTGCCCGGTATAAACCACCTTTATCTCGTCGATCCTTTCCAATACCACCGGGGCGTTCTCCTTGGGCGAGCAAGTCACCCAGTCGATGCCGTCGGGCAAGGGGCGTGTGCCGTTCGTCTCGATACAGATCTGTTTCCCCGCCTCACGTAAGCGGGATATAAGCGCCTTGTCGATCCACAGACTAGGTTCTCCTCCCGTCAGGATCACTATCCGTGCGGGAAAGGAAGATACCTTCTCCACGATCTCCTCGTCCGTCATCATTACGCCCTCCTCGTGGCGGGTGTCGCAGAAGCTACATCTCAGGTTGCAACCGGAGAAGCGGACGAATACGGCGGGAGTCCCCGTATGGAACCCCTCGCCTTGCAAGCTGTAGAATATTTCGTTAATCTTCCTCATAGATCGCCGTGTTACCCTCAGACTCTTTTACCTCTACCTTGAAACAAGATGGGATCTGCTCGTATACCCAAAAGGCTATGTTCTCCGCCGTCGGGTTGAAAGGCAAGATATCGTTTAAGTTCTGGTGGTCCAACAGGGATTTCACCGATCTCTTGATATGACTGAAATCGACCACCATGCCATCGGCGTTTAATTCCTTGGAGCGGCAATAAACCGTGATCATCCAATTGTGACCATGTAGATTCTCACATTTGCTGGGGTAGGACAATCTCAAGCTATGGGAAGCGGAGATCTCCATACGTTTAATTACGGTATACATACGATAATAATGTTTATACGATAAATAATAATGTACCTAATGTCACCTCGGCACACAAAAAAATCCCGGATATTAATCCGGGATGCAAATATACGAAATATTTAGTTTGTTTGTACGACACTTGTCTACGATCGGTAGAGACAGGCGGTACGTCGATCGGCTATGCCTCTTGGTTCAGCGCCTTCATCGAGAACAGGAAGGTCGTTCCTTTGCCCTCGCCCTCGGACTCGAACCAAAGCTTTCCTCCATGAAGCTCCACGAAGTCCTTGCAAAGCATCAATCCCAGACCGGAGCCTTTCTCGTTCTTCGTCCCGTAGGTCGTGAAATGCGAGTCTTGTTTCAAGAGCTTGTCTTGATCCTCTTTCTTGATGCCCTTGCCGGTATCTTTCACGCTAACGGTTACGAAATCCCCCTCGGAGCGTGAGGATAAGGTGATCGTGCCCCCCTCGAAACTAAACTTCATGGCGTTAGAGATCAGGTTACGGATAATCGTCTTGAGCATATCGATATCGACCAAGCCTACCAGCTCTTTATCCAGATTTTCTAGGATAATCTTCACGCCTTTTTGCGCCGCCATCGGGACATACATCTCGGCGGTACTGTCGATGATACTGTTTATGTCGGTCTGTTGCTTATATACGTGCTGCTTGTTCAAGCGGTTCTTGGCCCATTTCAGCAGGTTGTCCAGCAAGAGGAAGATCTCCTCGGAGGTCTTGTTCATCATCTGGATCATCTCGTACACCTCGTCGCCTACCCGCTCCTTGTCCACCATCATCAAGATGGCGTTATTCATCATTTTCAACGAGCCTAGCGGGGAACGCAGGTCATGGGCGATAACGGAGTATAGCGTATCCCTAGACTCGATCGTGTTCTCCAGCTCGGCCTTGATGCGCTTGATGCTGTAAAGCTCGTAGCGGTGGGCCACCCTCTTCACCAGCTCCTCACGTTGGAAAGGCTTTGTGACGTATTCGGTGGCGCCCAATTGGTAACCTTTCACGATGCTTTGCATATCGCTTAGGGCGGACATGATAATCACGGGTATATCCGTAGTCTCGGGATTGCTTTTCAGATGCTGGAGGACCTCATATCCGTCCATCTCAGGCATCATGATATCGAGTAATATCAGATTTGGGTGTTTCTCGTTAGCTATGCGTAGTGCTTTTGTCCCGCTGTCGCAAGTCAAAAGCGTATATCCCTCTTTCTTCAGTATGGCTTGTACTAGCATGACGTTTGTAGGGACATCATCTACGATAAGAACTTTATACTCTGAGGCCAATTTATCCATTGTATCTAAATTGTGTTCTAGTTTTCTTGATATTCAAATAGTATCAATAGCGCAAAAGTATTAATTAAAGTCGACATATAACGACTATTTATCCATCTATTTTTTTATTTTTTTATCCCGCGCCTCGTTTGGCTTTTTCCCAAGCGCCTGTGCCTTTATGCTTAGCGAGATAGCTATACCCTCGTATGACATTGATATTCATGAATAAAAAGTAATAAGGAATGAATAATAGCTTGTTCCGGATGTTCCGTTTTTCCATTTTATACCCCAAGTATCCCAGCAGGTAAAACGCTAATTGCAGGGCAAGGATGACCGTGTAAAGGGTATGCCCGGTACAGGCTAGGAGAAGGTTGAGGGGCAGGAGGGCGAAGAGCACGACCGGCGTCAGCGTCCAGCGCAGTACCCGGTGGCTGATGTATTGGAAGCTCAGTATCCCGTACCGGAAGATATTCAATAATCCCCGTAGCCGCCATACCGATTGCAATCCTCCGGCCGATATGCGTACTTTACGTTTCTCCTCCTCCCGCATGTTCAGGGAGGCGCTCTCGAGGGCGTACGCCTCTTTGCTGTAAGCGATCTTATAGCCTTTCATCGCTATGCGCAGGGAGAGGATGAAATCGTCCAGTAGGGTATCCGGGGGCATCTGCTCGAAGAGGGAGGTACGGATGGCGAAGAGTTCGCCTGCCGCCCCGACGGCGGAGTATAGGCGGTAGTCCAGTCGCTTGAGGGCGGACTCGTATTTCCAGTATATGCCTTCTCCGGCGGTGGCTCCTTGCTCGGCTTGTATCTCTACCCGTTTCTCTCCGGCCACGCAGCCTACCCGTGGGTCGCTGAACTGGCGTATGATCTCCTTGATGGCGCCCTTGTTCAGCATCGTGTTGGCGTCGGTGAAGATGACGTAGGGAGTATTGACGTAGGGGAGGGCCCGGTTCAAGGCGGCGGTCTTTCCTTGTCGCCGCGGTTGGTACAGTACGGTGACCTCCGGGTACTCTTTCAGTCTCTCATTCGTGTTGTCATTGCTTCCATCGGTGATCCAGACCAGTCTCAGCTTATCCGCCGGATAATCCAGTTGTCTGCAATTCACCATCTTGCTCGCCACGATCGCCTCCTCGTTGTAGGCGGCTATCAGCAACGTGGCCTCCGGCAGCGGCTCTGGAAGGCGGGGGGACCGGGGTTTTACGAACAGCTCCTTGATCTTGACCATAAGGTATAATACGATCCCATACCCCAGATAGGTATAGAAAACGATCCCGATGCCGATCCAGAAGAGGATCTCAATGATGGCTGAATAATTTTTTATCATAATATAATAATGTAACTATAACTATATGTTAATCACGCATAGGCAAAGAAACATCTTTTTAATATGAAAAACAAAATTCTTTATGATAATCTTAGGAAGTTACCTGTCTTCTAGTTTGAATTTACTAATTTTGTCGAAAATTGTAAATTCACGATATGGTTATTCTGCAGGGGTTAGAAATTGCTTTGTTTACCTTGTTTTCTATCAAGGTACTATATCTATTTGTTTTTAGTGTCGCTTCCCGTCTCCGTGTAGCGAAACAGGAAGAGCGTCGTGAACACGGTATGCGCAGGATCGTGATTTTGATACCGGCCTATAAGGAAGATAAAGTAATCATGGAGTGTGTCGAGTCTTGTTTATGCCAAGATTATCCCTCCACCCATTATGATGCGGTGGTGATTTCCGATAAGATGAGTGATGATACGAACCGGACTTTATCATCGTTGCCTATTCAATTAGAGATCGTTCATTTTGAGAATAGCACCAAGGCCAAGGCGTTGAATCTGGCCATGAGTCATTTGGAAGGTTATGATATTGCTTTGATTTTGGATGCGGATAATACGATAGGGCCAGATTTCTTGCGAAAGATAAACCAAGCGGCTTTTACGGATACGACCGTAGCTTACCAAGCGCACCGTACGGCAAAGAATTTGAATACGAATTTAGCTTATCTGGATGCTGTAAGTGAGGAGATTAATAATAGTATTTTCCGGCAAGGGCATGTGAATCTCGGATTTTCCTCGGCCTTGATCGGGTCAGGCATGGCCTTTCAGTATGATTTTATAAAGAACGAGTTGGCCGGCATTCATGCGGTAGGCGGTTTTGATCGTGCTTTAGAGCTTTCCCTGTTTAAAAATAACAAGCGGATCGGTTATTTGCCGGACGCTTATGTATGGGATGAGAAGATCCAGAATCAGAAAGATTTCGCCAATCAACGCAGGCGTTGGCTATCTGCTCAATTTCATTATTTAGGCGAGTCCCTCGGTGATCTTCCTTCTGCCATAAAAGCGGGTAAATGGGATTTTTGTGATAAGATATTCCAGCAAATGAGCCTTCCGAGGATCATTATAATGGGGGTTATATTCATTATGTCGGTCGTGTTGTCATTTATATGCTGGCCTGCCTCGGTGAAATGGTGGATACTGCTTGGCCTTCTGTTGTTATCCTTGGCGTTGGCTATACCCAAGGAATTGTATACGAGAAGGCTTTGCGAGGCGTTGATCTCATTGCCCGGGTCATTTTGGGAGATGTTCTTGAATCTCTTCCGGTTAAGGGGGGCGAACAAAAAATTCATACATACGGAACATGGGGTAAAACAATAAATTAGGTGTGATTATGTTTATCGGTAAATGGGATGTTGAGAGAAAGGAAGATTTCCTTTATGAGGGTTCTTGTCGGATTCATAAGGTCGATGGGATATCTGTTTGGTTCTTTGGGGTACTTTATAATAAAAAGACATTAGGTTATGATCCTGCCGCTAATGAGGCTAAAATAATCATTGAGATTTATCGAGAAAAAGGTTACACAGGCTTCGCCCGGTTAGACGGCTCATTTACTTGCTTGTTGAGAACTCCGGATTCGGCGGTGATATTCAGGGACCATCATGGTACATCTTATCAGGTTTATTATACGAGTCAATATTTTTCCTCCTCGCTTATGCGTTTAAAAGATATGGACGGATTTACGGCAGTCCCTAATTATAAGGCCTTAAGCTCATTTCTTTCCATAGGCTATATAGAGACCCCTATGTGTGCGTTGGAAGGGGTCTGTAAGCTGGGTGCCGGAGAACTCCTGTTATGGCGGGATGGGGATTTGAGAAGTATGTCTTTATTTCCTTCCTACACCATGGCTCCTGCTACTCCTCGAAAAAGTCTGGAAGAATACGCGGAAGAATATGCCGGATTGCATGCCGTGGCTATCCAAAGACGTATCGGCTCTAGTGCCAACGTCGGTATCCTATTGAGCGGAGGATATGATTCCGGCTGTAATTTAGCGGCCTTGCGAAAGATCTATAATGGAGATATCCGTTCCTATTCCATAGGGTTCAAAGGTGATAACTGGACCGAGTTGCCTTTGGCACGTTGTATGTCCGATACGTTTCATACGATTCATGCGGAATATGAGATAGATGGAAGCGAAATCTCTTCTTTGCCGGATATCGTAGAGTTTCTGGGTGATCCGTTCGTCGAAGGAGGCTTAATGGTAAATTACTCGGTCATGCGTCTGATCGGCCAAGCCAAGCCGGATATCCTGTTAGGAGGCGATGGCAGTGATCAATATTTCGGGACTTCCGGCAGGGAGGTAGCGTTGCATTACTTGACGTCCCGTATCGGGATGAAACCATTGATGCGCTTATTGTATGGGTTCTTGAATCAATCCGGTTTTGATACGAATAACTCGCTTTATCGACTTCGTTTCCATTTGGATAAGATATTGCATATATTGCAAGGTGATTTATTCGGTTTTCCCTCTTTTTGGCTAAAGGATTTGATGCTTGATCAAGACTTTTTGCCGGCACCGGATCGGCACCGTCCCGATACGCGAAGCTTCGAGGCTCTTTACACGCAGCATCTTTATAAAAGCGACGTGGAGAGGATCATTAACCAGGTCATTTTATTTAAGGCTTCCAAGATGGCCGATATGTTTGGCAATAACTTGGCTTTCCCGTATATGGATCTTGACTTGTATCGTTTCTTGTCGGAATTGCCGGTTTGCTATAAGTGCAAGGGTGATAGTGTCGCCAAGATCGCCAGAGGCCATGCCACGGCAAAATATCTGTTGAAGTATCATTATAAGCCATTGCTTCCTGAGGCGATCACCTCGAAGAAAAAGCAAGGAGGCTTCGCCCCGATGCCCCTGTTTTTCAAGGATGACAGGCAAAGGACTCGTATAGCGGACTTTATTCTTAGCTCTTCAGTGGTTGGCGACTACTTGAATAGAAAGACCGTGGAGCGCTTCGTGAGAAGATATGACTTGGAGGTTCATAATGAGGATAACTGGTTTTGGTATAGACAAAATAGGGCGATACAATATTTCAATTTGCTGACATTGGCGATCTGGTGGGAGCGATTTATAGGGAATAAGGATTGTTTAAGCTTTTGATACTCGAATAATATGTCGATCAAGCAGCAAGTCACTAAAAGTGTTTTCTGGAGCGCGGTAGAACGATTCTCCGTGCAGGGAGTCCAATTTATATTGAGCCTGATAATCGCCCGCCTGCTTCTGCCTGCCGATTATGGCTTGATCGCCATGTTGAGTATATTCATGTCGATAGCCCAGACCTTTATCGATAGCGGCTTTGCGAATGCCTTAATCCAGAAGAAGGATAGGACGGACGCGGATTATAGTACCGTGTTCTATTTTAATATTGTCATTTCCGTCTTGATCTACTTGTTATTATACATGTCTTCTCCTTGGATCGCCAAGTTCTATGAAGAAGACCAGTTGGCTCCGATCGCCCGGGGCATCGGGCTTACGCTCATTATCAACTCCTTTGGGATCGTCCAGCAGGCCAAGATGACGATATCCTTGGATTTTAAGCGCCAAGCCCAGGCCTCTTTGTCGGCCGTGGTGCTGAGTGGCGGTGTAGGTGTCTGGCTGGCTTATTCCGGTTATGGAGCTTGGGCATTGGTCTACCAGTCCTTGCTGAATAATTTCTTTCGTGTCGTCCTTGTCTGGTTTTTCTCCGGCTGGATGCCCGGCAGGAGTTTCTCCTTGGAGTCGTTCCGCACGTTATTCTCGTTTGGCTCGAAGTTGTTGCTGTCCTCATTGTTACATACTTTATACAAGAATCTATATACATTGATAATAGGAAAGAAATTCTCGGCGGCCGAGCTGGGATACTATAACCGTGCCTTTACGCTGGCCCAATTCCCCTCGACGAATTTGACGGACGTGATCGTGCGAGCCGTGTACCCGATACAATGTAGGTTGCAGGATGACGAGGAAGCTCTGAGCCGCATGTTCTTGAGATATATGCGAATGGCGTGTTTCCTGGTTTTTCCAGTCATGCTTATTTTGTGTGCGTTGGCTGATCCTTTGGTTCGTTTGCTGTTGACAGATAAATGGATTGAGGCGGTGCCGTTATTGCAAATACTTTGTATCGCATACATGTGGGACCCGGTAATGAAGATAAATAATAGCTTGTTGAATGTCAAGGGGCGCTCGGATTATTTCCTGTATGCGGAGATATTGAAGAAGACCATGGCTTTCTTGATTCTTTTCGCTACTATTCCATTGGGCGTGAAAGGAATGTGCGCCGGTCTTATTCTATATTCTTTCGTGGATATGATAATAATAACCTATTATACCCGCAAACTCACGAGACTGGGTATGTTCGTGCAGATATGTGAACTATCGCCGATTTTATTCCTCACGTTTACTATGGGAGGGATCGTTTATGTAATAACGTTACTAAGCATACCTCCGTTCGCGCAATTAGTCATTGGGGGGAGCGTCGGGATCGCTTATTATTTATATCTCTCATATTTGTTTAATTTTCAAGAGTTTGATTTGATAAAACATCTTGTCAAGGAAAAAATTAATCTATAGGGTTTGATTGGTTCGTTTTAGATATTCTTCAAGCGTGATTGGGCTTTGCCGTTGCATCTTTCTTTTTACCAACGTTTTCACCAGATGAAAGAATGCGGATATGGTGATTTGCAGATCGTTTTTCTTATCCCTGTACGGAAAGATCGTTCTGATCATCTCGTCAGACCAATCCTGCTCGAAAAACGCCCTGTAATAAGGATCGTCCGGATTGACTAAGATATCGATGGAATCTTTCCATTCATATCGAACTGTCGTTATTTGGTGATAGGCCAGATAAAATATGCGAAGGGATATACTTTCGTATGGCAGGAAATTCAGGAATGTCTTACCATAATCGGGAAACAGGGAGGGGAGTTTCGCCTTATCGAGATAACACGAGTTTCCCATTGATTTCTAGGCAAACCCATTTATGTGATTTTTGGGAACAAGGATTCTCCGATGAAACTGGGGACTTCAGATAGCCACGAGTGGCGGTTCGTTGTAATTCATTAACGAGAGCGATGGGGTCGTCTACATGTTCTAATACTTGTGCGCAAATGACATAGTCGAAATCTTTATCCTTGAAGGCATGCTGGAACCGTCAGCGTTTATGAATTTCTGGTGTGGGTATATTTTTATATCGCCTCCTCTATGGTAATTGGAGGATATATATTTTTCCACGATGACGTTGGCTCGGTATGTAGGATTATGCCCTCCCGACTTCCAGTACCTTATCGGATTTGTTGATCCGTAAATCATGCCGGTCTATTGGATTTCGTTCTTTCATGATTTGTTGTAATTGTTTGTATTATTTTTACTTGTTTGATGGAGTGAATGGCACCTACGTTCCTGACGTGAGGAACCTCAGTATCTTGTTCCTGTTCGCGATTCGCTGGAGAATGACGGGAATGAATATAGCCATTGCGGTAGCGAACATGAATATAAGGATCTCCGAGCTTACCCCAAGCCGGTTCAATATAATCCGGCCTCCGGAAGTACCGAAACCGTGATATAGGTAAATAATATAAGCGTAGCTTCTACCCACGTGAATAGGCGACTGGAGTAGCTTTGGCTGAGTAGCAAGGCTAGGGTGCCATGACCCATAGAGGCCGTGAGGCCGTAGAGGAGATCTTTCGATACCGCTGGGTAAAACCACTCGAGCTGCAATGAGAGGACACCCACTATGGCGAGCGAAGATAAGGCGACACTTGTCTTATGGGTGATTATTTGCTTGGAGAACCTGCGGATCCCGACTCCGGCTACGAAATAGGGAAACTGGGCCATCGCTCCCATGAAACTGAATAGGTTGGGGATTTGCCCATCGCTCAAGAATATCTTTTGTACTACTAAGCCGGCAAAGGCGCATACTAGGCAGATGGCCCAACCGCCAAACTTATCCATCCATTTGTTGGCATCTATCATACGGATGGCGCGAACATCAAGAACAGGGATGGCAGATACCAGTAGATCGTGTATGGGAATACGTATATTCTCCATATATCCGCTAGGTTTCCTTTCTGGTTGGTGCCCGGCGTTATGTATTGGATCAAGAAATAGAGCGTGGCGGCCACTGCCATCGGTACGAGCAAGCGATATGCCTTTCTCTTCATAAACGTACCGGAGGAACCCGCTTTGACAGGCTTGAGCGCATATACCCATCCGGCTATCGCCGTGAATAGGCATCTGGATGTAGTCGATCCACAGATACAGGTAACGCCAAGGCGAGGGAAAATCTATTCTCATCCCACCCTCGGGGTAGAACCTATCACGTGACCTATCACCACGAGAAGGATGGCGATTCCCGGAGGGTCTCGATATGCGAGTTCTTATTAGTTTGTGTCATTCCTTTATATCTGCGATGATTGATACTCTGATATTTTCTTTGAATGGACAAAATAATAAATAAAACCAAGAGTTGTTCATTTTCATGGATTTTCTCTTGGTTTTAGGGTCGCTAAAAGAGTATGCCATATGTTTTTCCCAGCGAGCTCAGCGCCGCCGAGAGTATCAGCCCCAGCCCAGCAGGTTCAAGGGGCCGGGCGAGGGTGGACGAGAGCGAGAGTATCGCCCGATAGCCGCCAGCGCCGCCTCCCGCATGTCTAGCAGGAGGAGGTGCCGCCAGCAGGAAGAGGCTGGCCAAGGCGAGCAGGCGGAAGTGGAAGGGGCGTGGGTTCCGTGGGAGTGTCGGTCGTGTCATGGGGCGGTTGTTTTGGGGCGTGAGATCCTAGGTTTAGCAAGAAATCCAGCAGGCTGCGGACGAAGGCAAGTATTTGTCGTATCTTATTCATATCAATTGTTGTTTTAGGGATGAGTAAATCGGTTCGATCCGTGGCAGAGCTGTACCAGCGTCTCCCGGTAGCGCTCCCGGTTGTCGCCGTTCAGCTCGCTGATGTAGGGGCTGTAGGCGATGGCCTTGGCGTAGTCGGCGGGGAAACGGCTCATGGCGGCGGCCTGCGGGTAGGAGCAGACGAGGAGGCGGGCGAAGTCGAGGTAGGAGTTGCGTGCCGAGTCGTAGCGGCGGAACAGCAGCTCGCCCCGCTTGTATCGGGCGGTGACGCGGCCCCGTGCCAGAAGGCGTTGCTCGCCCCGTAGCCGGTGATGCCGAAATGGTTGTTGGCCTCACGGGCTAGGGAGGTGCCCCAGCCGCTTTCTAGGGCGGCTTGGGCAAGGAGGATGATGGGGTTCAGGTGGAAGCGGGCGCCGGCGGACTGGGCGTCGGCAAGGTGGGTGGAGATATAGGCTTGTTTCATGATATATACGATGAATTATGGTTTGATTTTTCTTGGAAAATTAATCTTAAATTACTATCTTTGAATAAGTTAATAAATAAATAGCATCAGTATGGAAAAGCGGGAGACCGGTGTCGGCGCCTATTATTTTTGTGATATAGCGATGAGTTATTTTCCCTTATTGTCGAAGAAGAAAGCCTCGGATAAGCTGTCCCGGTGGATACGTGTCAGCGGGAAGTTGATGGAGCGGCTGGAGGAGTGCGGATGGCATCCCCGCCAACGGATCTTATCGCCCCGCCAGCGGGAGTGCATCGTGTCGCACCTAGGGGAGCCCTGATTTAGATTTCGTCGGGGATTCGCTGTCGCCTCCTCCCGGGGCGGGTGCGTCGGGCACGATCTTCTCGAACTTGACGAGGCTGGTGACGCTCTTTAGCGTCACGCTCGGACGGAAGACGATCCGAGGACGTTTGATAAGGGAGGCGTTGAAGTCGGACTCCAGCTTGGTGCCCTTGCTGCCGATCACGGCTTGGAAGTGGCCGAGATCGCCCAGCTGGACGGTCTCCCCTTCTGGAGGCGTTGCTTGAGGATGTAGGAGGCCGTCTACCACGACCTGCACGTCGCCCGGGAGGCGGTGCTGCGGTCGGCGATCTGGTCGCACAGCTCCTCGAAATCGCAGGTGCCGGTGGACTTGTTCACGGCGTAATACAACTTGGAGCCGGCGGCGGCTCCCTTGGTCATGTCTTTCGTAAGACTAATCGGTACTTGATCGGCATAATGTCTGGTGTTTTGATTACGTTGTAAAGGTACGACATGCCGCCGGTGGGATTCCGGTCAACGGGGACGAAGGGGGCGAGGTCGGGTGAATGGGGTAAAGAGGTGGATTTTGAGTGAATAACGCTTGGTTTTCTAACGAAATAAGCGTATGTTTGCCCAATCAAAATTCGATTGACATGAAAAATTTACGGTATGAAAGAGAGACAAGCGGCGAGACGTGAGGTGAGTCCCGTGAACGGGCGAAGTGCCAGCGTGAGACGTTGGGCAAATATTTTTACGATTTGTCAAAACTGACGTTCACGGCATTGGTGCTGGGTGGAATAGCTATGTTATTCCAATCGGAAAAGATAGAGATAAGTATGATTGGAATGTTCATGGTAGGGATCTTGTTCTCTGTCGGGTTAGCTTTCTGTGGTAATAAAATCTTGAAATAATAAAGAGCTATGAATCCATTGACATTTCTTTTCGGGTAATGCTATTGATACTTGTGGTGTTTATCGTTTGATGTACACGCCATCCGGCAAGCGTTGGTTGGATAGCATGAAATAAAAGGACTATCGTGTTTCCGGTCCGAACACTACTGTGTTTGGCTTCGGATACTACTGTGTTGGCTTCCGGCACAATAGTGTTCGGCGCCAAGCACAGTAGTGTTTTGTCTCCCCTATATCCCTCCGGCAGGATACTTTGGCTTTGCAATTCCCGGCGATACGGTCGCTCAGGGCGAAGTGATTCTCGAGCGTGGCTTGTAGGCGCAGGCGCTCGCCGGGTGTCGCCATGCGGACGGACTCCAAAGCCGGGCTAGCTTCCGGCGTGCGAAGGACTCGCCGTAGAGGAGCACGGAAGCGGGTCTCGTCGGGAAGCCGCTCGTCCGGTACCGGTCCGGTATCCGCGGCGCGGAGGCCCGGAGGGAGATGACAAGGGCGGAGAGCCGCTCATCCGCTATCCCGTCCGGATGCTTGCCCTCGGCGAGGTGGAGCAAGCGGGCGTGCTCCGGTCTTCTAGGGAAGCTCGTTGTCCGCCAGTTCGCCGGAGACCCATGCGGGCAGGGAAATCCCGTTTCCGTCGGGGTCGTAGAACATCCGGTCATGGTGCGTGAGGCAAAACGCAGTAATGTCCTTTCTCGTGGCAGGGCGGGCGTGAGGCCTGCGGCTTCCTTCTTCGGCACCGGTACCGGTACGTTTTCGGGCCTGTGGCGACGGAGATTTCCTGCCGTAGTACCTCTATCGGTATTCCCGTCGCTCCGGATAGCTCCCCGATCTTTCGGTACACGGCCAGCGGGGAGGAGGCCGATCTCGCCCAACGCCCCGTTGATGGCGGCGGTGTCCGTGTGAGGGCGGGAAGCCGCTTGGCGGATGCGGTAGGAGAGGTAATCGAGGGTACCCTCCCGTGCTAGGCGTGCCAGCTCGTCGCTCCCTTCCGGCGGTATACCTCGTCCGGGTCCATGCCGTCGGGCAGGGAAGCAGGCTGACGGCGCATCCCTCGGACAGGAGCATATGGGCGCACCGGACCGTGTTCTGCCGTCCCGCCGGATCGGGATCGAGAGAGCGTCACCTGCCCGGCCAGCCTCCGTATCGCCCGGATATGCTCCTCGGTGAGCGCCGTGCCGCATAGCCCCACGGCGTACCGTATGCCGCAGGCGTGGAAGGCGAGCACGTCCTTGTATCCCTCGCAAAGCAGGATGCGCCCCTCGGAGCGAACGGCCTTCACCGCCTTGTGCAGGCCGTAGAGGATATGCCCCTTGTGGTAGGCGGGACTGTCGGGGAGTTGACGTATTTCCGCCCTTCTCCGACGGGGTAAGGCTCCGTCCGGCGAACCCGGCCACCTGTCCCCGGTGGTGTGTATCGGGAAGATGAGCCGGCCTAGGAAGGGCGGAACACTTGGGGACGTCGGGCGGGCAAAGTCCCACGCCGAAGCCGCGGTAGGTCTCTTCCAGCCCATGGCGATCCTCTACCGTACGTGCCGTACCTACGGGTGGCCCGGTAGCAGGCCGCTAGCGAACGAGGCGTTCGCCAGCAACAACGCTTCCCGCTCGTCCCGCCGCCGCTCACGACCAGCGGCAGCGGTCTCTTCCACCTCGATATTGTATTTGCGTGCCAGTAGGCGTACTGCCTCCTCGAAGCCGCATCCCTCCATGTGGCACGAGCCGTATCGGGTCCGCCGCCTCGCCGCAACTGAAGCACTTCCGATGTTCCTCGCCGGGGAGACGCGGAAGGAGGGATGCCGCTCGTCGTGGAACGGGCACAGCGCCACGAAGTCCTTCCCGAGCGATGTAGCGTGAGGTAACCGGAGGCTACCTCGTCGATGCGGGCCGTCTCCCGCACCTTGCGCAGCGTATCGTCCGTCAGCATTCGAAGAGGCCCTTTCCCTTCGGTTTAGGCTCCGCTGCCGGGCCTTGCGGACGCATGCCGGCTGGGTGTCGTCCCAGAAGGAGGTCACGCCCTCGTTGTGCATGAAGCGCACGTGTCCCAGCTCGCCTTGGCGGTTCTTGGCCAGCAGGATCGTGCCCCCCCGGGTAGGCAGGTGCGTATCCGGGTCCTCGTGTATGTTCACCACGGAGAGGCGGCTGATGAAGGCCACCGTATCGGCGTCCTGCTCGATAGAGCCGGAGTCCCGGAGGTCGGATAGCTGGTGCCTGAAGGAGTAGGTCCCCTCGTCTCGCAATTGCGGTTCAGCTGGCAGAGCAGCACGATCGGTATCTCCTCGTCCATCGCCGTAATCTTGGCCTTGCGGGTGATGTTCGAGATGGCCTCGTTCGGGTCTGCCCCTTGTCGTCCCGGTTTACTAGCTGCAAGTAATCGATGATGGCGAGGGAACACTTCCTGCCGCCTCCTGAGGGAGATGTCGCAGCGTATCTCGTCTATTTGGATGTCCGAGCGTTGGTTGATACATATCGGCAATTCTTTCAGCTGCCGGCTCGCCTCCTCCAAGGCTCTCATCTCCTCCTCGGTGGCGGTTCCCTTGGTGATCTTCGAAGGCTCCACGTCGGCTATCTGTCCCAGCATCCTGAAGATCAGCTGTTCCCTCGACATCTCCAGGCTGTAGACGCAAACCGGTACCCTTGCTTGGCGGCGTTCACCGCCATGAAAGGGCGAAGGCCGTCTTTCCATGCCGGGCGGGCGGCGAACACGTGGAGCGAGCCTGTCCGCAACCCTCCCATAAGCCTGTCCAGTCCCCAGCCCGGTATGTATGCCCGCCGTACCGCCCGGGCTACCCGCTCGCGTATCTCCCGTACCCGTGCCATGGCCTCGGCGGTGGCGGTAGGCATGTCCGGTATCTCGTGGGTGAGGAGAGCTGCTCGCCCAGTTCGTCGGCCACCGTTCCCAGTTCCGATATCAGCTTTGCGTATCCCGGTCGTCGGCCGCCGCCTTATGCGCCAGCTCGTGGCACCTCAGGATAAGCCGCCTTGCCACGAAGGCCTCCCTTATGTACTGGCAATGCTGCCGTACGAACTCTCCGCCTACCTCCATGTAGCCGTCTTGCCGGGCCAGCTCGAAGAGGTCGGGCAGTTGCCCGCCCTCTCCGGCGAGAGCCTCCGTATCTCTTTCTCCACCGAGTATATCCGTTCCTTCCCTTCCCGTGAAGGCTGAGGTAGGCCTCTATCGCCAAGGCGATATCCGGGTGGGTGAACATCTCGGGCCTTATCCTGAAGGCGATCTCGGGAAGGCTCTTGCGTGAGGCCAGCAGCCCGAAGAGCAGGGCTTTCTCCGCTTTCCGCTCTTCGGGTAGCGTGAGGCTGGCGGGGATTTGTTTGAATGAAGTGTTATTCATGTCGATCGATAAATAAGTTTGTATAATTGATGATCCCACGGCAAGTCCGCAGGTGAATTTCTTCTTGGTGATCACTTTCTTTTCCGCCAAGTCGTTCAGGTTCTTGCGCAAGGCGTAGACCGAGCAGTTCAAAAGGCTGCCATCTCGGGTATCTTTATGATGCATTGTCCCTCCTTGATGGCATACTGCTCTCCATTCCACATATACGAGTACCCGCTATAGCTGGCCTTGCTGTACAGGTAGAGCATGATACCGGTCTTCACCGAGGATTTCTTGTCCTTGCAATAATCCTTGATAAGGATACTCAGGAACTGTCTGTATCGGGTGTAGCCATTCCGACGCAAATCGTCAGGGCTAAATAGTTTAGACATAGGTCGATAGGATTATACCCAAGGGGCGTTGTCTGGTTCCTTTTCTATTTTCGCACCGCATTTCGCACTACGTTTCGCATGACCAACCGTTTGATTTGTAGCGTATTGGATAAAATGGTTATCTTTTTCGCACTGCGTTTCGCACGACTATATATAAGTATATTAGTAAAGATAAGAAGAGAAGAGGCGACGTTACGCCGCCATTCTTTTAAACAAAATTCCATGATGTTCAGATAGCTTTTTCACAATGGACGTAAATCGTAACGGAATGAATGTTCCACTCTTTTATGTAGATCGTGATGGTTAAATAAATAATAAATTCATTCCACAAAGATCGGTATAATATTTAATAAATACAAAGTATTTTATGCTTTAAATATATGTTTATAAATATGCTTATTTGTTCTTTATAGTGTGAATAAATTACTAAATTCCGGAAGGGATAATATACTATATAATGAATGTTTATATATATTATTTTTATGAATATTCTTTGTATTACCCCGGTGATAATCGCCAATAAGGTTGGGTGGAATTTATTTAGGTAATAGAATAATAGATAGCAAATCCACGATTATGAAGCTGGGGATGAGGAAATATAATAGTATCATGGAAAGCTGCTATCTGGCTTTAGTAGTTTGTATAACCCTCTTTTTAGGAACATTTGTATTTGCATATGTAATAAGAAGCAAAATAACTACCAGCCGATAATCTAATGAGTAATTCTCCTTTCCCTTTTTCGATGATTGTTAGGCATATGTGAGATACGCATAGAATGCCTAGAAGGATATTTATCAAATAATAATAATGATGATATGGGTATCCTTGATATAGAGTGGCTATAATCAAGCTTATTAGAAATAAAGGGTAAAACCATTTAGCCTTTGTCTTTATAAAATTTTCTATATCGTAACTTCCTAATGCGCACCATGCGCCAAGGTGAAAAGAATATAGTGTCGATTATATATATATTAATGTTTAGTGATTTATGGAAAACCAAATTCCACCGATAACGTATAAACTATAGTGTTTTGTATATTTGTATGAATACCAAAGAAGGGAGAAAATACGCACATAATAAAAGATTCCTTAAGAACCAAAATTGTCCTACGAACATGCTCGTGTTGAAAAGACCTGAATATGCGCTGATAAAGTCTTTCCATTTGTAATCTTCGATAAGTAAATTATTACCAGAGAAAGGCTGGCAGTATAAGGTATTTTCTGGGCAATGTAATAAAGCAGTAAATATAGAGTAGTCCATATTATGATAGGTTGTAATAAATGCTTAGCCCGAGTCTTTAGGTGTTTTTATAATCAATAAATGTGTTTTTGTAGTTTATGAAGAAAAGATATCCGGATATAATGAAAACAATGGAACAGCTGTCCTTGTTGTCAAAGTCAAGGCTGTGGACAAATATTTATAAATGGCATAAGATCCATCATACGATGCGCTAAGTTCTTGATTGGTCAAACCTGATCATGGCCGCATGTAAGAACAACGATTTGGAAACAAAGTATGGTTCTTAATGCGGAAATTGTTTTGAAAGAGTGGTTGTCATTATCATAATAATTTAAATATGGTTGTATTTAATATTGAATATTGTCCGTCAGCCCATGGAAACTTCCTTTTATAAACGCTGACAGGGAAACCATTCCCTGCGTAGCAGATGATAAAAGATGTTTTTGGGGATTACTATAGTTAATTGGTACATGATGGAGAGGAGAAAAAGAGGCCTTTTCGGTTACGGCGTACGAACAGTATCCGGCTGCGGGTAAGGTAATAAAGCCGTTGCGGACTGCCTCGCTTGATAGTCATGCTTTCCTTGTGGAATACCGTGGCGGCGGGTTCGTACCATGTCTCATAGCCATGGCGGTGAAGTTGCAGGCTCCAGTCAAGCTCTTCGTAGAAAGAAAATAAGCCTCTGTCATAGGTCCCGCTTCCTTGATCACCTTTCGGGTGGTCATCACGCAAGCTCCATGGATGGCATCCGTGCGTTTGGGCTGGTCAAAGTCGGCACAGTCTAACTGGTAGCCCGCCACTAGTTGATAGCTTGCCCGGATGGGATTGGCGGATTTGTAACCGGCGTATTGTATCGTGTCCCGTTGGTACTCATACTTGATCTTGGGTGAGACAGCGCCAATTCGCGAAGTCCGACCGCAGGCGCTCCACTAATACCTTCAGTACGGGACATGTGATGATTATATCGTTATTGATGTATAAGATGTAATCTCCTTTGCCGCCCGGTACCCCAGATTGTTCGCCCCGGCGAACCGAGGTTCTTGTCGCTTCGGATCACCCGAGTAGTGTCGCCTAGCGCTCTCCAACCTCTCGCCGTCACCGTTGGGCGAGGCATTGTCCACCACGATGAACTCATGAGGATAATCCTCGAACTGGCGGAAACTTTCCACTAGCTCGAGCGTATCTTTGTATCCGTTGTAATTGACGGTTATGATTGATACCATGATGTTATTTTTATTTACCTTGACCCATTCCTTCTTCTCGAAGTCATATTGTTTCAATATACGGGCGGGGTTGCCTCCCACGACAGAGTAAGAAGGGACAGATTTTGTAACGACACTTCCAGAAGCTATGACACAATGTGTCCCAATTGTAATCCCTTGATTTATACAAGAATTACCGCCAATCCAAACATCATCTTCTATTATCGTGCGGTTGGGGCTTACTCCTTGTTTAGCGATTGGTCTATCTACATCCAGATAATTATGAGTCAGTCCGGTTATTTGGGCTCCACTTCCGATCGTAACATAATTTCCTAGGGTGACGGGGCCTACTAATTTCACTCTTGAGGTTACATGAGTGTAATCTCCAATTGTAATATCTCCCATACCATTGTTGATAATGGCATAATCTTCTATTACGCTTTTATTCCTAATGTAATTTTTTGAAGGGATTATATCTAATCTCGCTTTTCTTCTGATAATAGCCCTTCCTTTTTAATTACGAATGGAATAAGAAAAATCCTAGCCCACAAGCGAGGACGGGAGGTATACGGATGTATCAACAGATAATGAAGGTTTTTAATTGAGGATGATTGTTTAACATATTTATAATTGTATTATAGATTGATGAATGAATATAATTTATTTACTGAGTTTTCCCATGTGTGCATATGAGCGAATTGTATCCTTTTTATTAAAGTTTGATTATTCGTCTGTAAAGCCGTATGTATGGCCTCGACATATTCGGTGGTATCATCGCAGTTCCATACATGATCTTCAAATAGGCTCATGGTTTTTGTCCGGGTTGCGATGACTGGTTTTCCTAGTGCCAAATATTCGTCGATTTTGCGTGGATAATTCCCGATCGTTATATGATTTATTTTCTGGGGATTCATGCAGACATCAAAATGCGCTACATATGAGGGTATACTTGCTTGAGGTTTCTCGCCGAGAAATATGACATTCTTTAAAGTATGTAATTTATGCACTTTAAAATACTCATCTTCTCCTCCTACCATGACAAATGAGTAAGAAGGACATTGTTTGGCTACTTCATAAATGAGATTTGCGTCTAATCTACGATCTGTGATCCAACCTACATAACCAATGATAGGACGTGGGATGTTGATCATATCGGGGGGTAAGGCATAGTTGGCTTTATGGTCGTATTTACTAAGGTCGAGTCCTTGTCCGATCGTATCCGTGTTGGGATTATAGGTAGATACGGCTTCGCCAGTTGGGATGAGTTTGTCGCTACCAGATCGCATTTTCCACAATAGGGTTCTAGGCGAGGAGCATGTTTGCGCCAGTATGCGGAAGTCAAATTGTCTCTCCTATAATATATAGAAGACGGGTTGTAATAAATCAATAGCGTAGAAACTGCGATAAATGTCGTTGTCTATAAATAGAATATATTCATTGAAATTTAATTGTCTTAAAATCTTCTTTACGAAGGAATACATTTTGATATTATTTGCCTTATTCGCTAAGTCAAACAACTTCCCGTCTGGCAAGAAATTGATGGGCCAAACAGTGAAAGGATAATCCAGTATCCATAGATTAGGGTTTATTTGCCTTAAATGAAGTGCTTTGCCATCGACAGTGTCTTGCCGATGGACAATATCCGGTGCCTCGCTTTTGCTCTTGTATGTTTTCTTGTCAAGCGGCGTGTTGACATAAAGTACCCTGTTATGCTTGGATACCTCCAAGGCGATATCTCTTGCGTTCGATCCTATCGGGATATCCCAAGGCTGTAATCCGGTGAATACGAAATCCTTTCCTGTTATCATGGCATTATGATTATATGGATTTATATATTGACAGTAGCTCCGTGGCGGTTGTTTCCCAAGAGAACCGCTTTGCTCTTCGCAGCCCGTATTGTATCTGCTGGCGGTATAATGCGGGTCTTTTCTAAGGAGAGTATCTTGTGGGCGATATCCTTGGCGTCAGTGGATCGCATAGCAAGGCACCCGGGCCGCCTACCTCTGGCATGGAGGAGGTGTTGAGGTGACGACCGGCGTGCCGCAGGCCATCGCTTCCAGCAGGATACCAAAACTTTCCCGTAACGATGTATACAGGAAGCAAAGGCGCCGCTATAGAGATAGGGCAAGTCTGTATTCGGGATATAGCCCGGGCAGACGATGTGGGACGGACGTGCTCGATTCCCTGCTCTCGCAAGATGCTGCCGAGGATCTCTTTATATCCGCTATCAGCAAAGGAAGGGTTTGGGAGATTTTTCCCGGTAAAGGCTATATGCCTTTAACGTGCGTGGAACGTTTTTCTTGGGATCCGTATTTCCCAAGAAAAATAAATACCGGACTCCTCTATATATTTCGGGTAATGGGAGAGGGATCTTCCTGAGGGTAGAAATGACGGCTGTATCCGTTGTATACGGTCGTGATCTGCCCGTCTGGTAATCGTAGCGCCTCCCGTATACGGTTTCGCTCGAAATGGGATACCGTTATGATCTTCCGGCATTGGGGCAGTATCCGGGGCACCACGAGACGGCGGTAGTGCCATCCCATATTCTGATAGAGGGACTTATTGCCGCTTTTCCGGGGCTCCATGAATATGATGTCGTGAAGAGTCAACACCAAGGGTACCGGGCAATGGATCGGGGCCGTGTTGCTGGTGCAGTGCAATAGGTCGGGCTTGATCTTCGCTACGGCACGGGCAGGGCCACTTGCTCCCACAGTGGATAGGTGGGGCAATGAAGCTCTATGATACGCAGATTGTCGGATTCCCGCAGGCAATGATCCTCCCCGGACTGACAAATATGAAGTACCTCGTTCTCGTGATCCTTCTTCTGCAGTTCCTTGATGCTTTCAAGGGCTACAAAATCCATCCCGTGCTTGTTGGGCCGGAATATTCGTTGTGCTTCTATCGCTATTCTCATTTCTTGACGGGGAGTTTATCAATGTGACTATGTTTTGTGTGTATGAATTTCTTGTTTGCCCCTTAGACGAAAAATTGAGAAACATCAAGATGAATAGGAGTGGCAAGTGTTTCAAGGCTTTCCTGAAGCGGTGATCCACTAGGTTGTCGGGCACGGCGATACTGAAAGTTATGCCGAGCAACACGAGTAAGAACCACCATTTGATTGATAGTACCCAGTCGAAAAGGTGAAGAATACCGAGAATAATACTATGAACCCTAACAGGATGACGCGGGAGGCATGGCCCATTGGAAGAGCTTGTCGCAATAATCCCAGTTTCCTTTAGCAGGGCTATCGGTAATTGGGTGATCCCGACATCAAACTGGAAAATTGGTTTGCCAACCAGCGTCGGCGTTGGTTGTAGAATCCTCTGCTGCCCTGTATTTTCTCGTCATATACCAATACGTCTTCTAAATATTCTATGTATATGTATTGCGATAGCAGTACTTTCTAATTGTTTATCTACGCCAATAGGACCTACCTTCCATATGTTCTCTTGGAACAAGGGGTATTCGAACGCCATCCCCGAGCCGATCAAGGCGGATGAGAAGCCGAGCCGTACATGCCCTTCCTGAAGATGGAGTTGTTGATCTCCTCGCTTACTGCGTCGAGCACGGCCGTATCGGTATTTAGGTTTTCGCTACCCGGTGCGTCTGTACGACCGAGCAACCAGAGTAGAAAGCGTCGTTGATTTTGTCAAGATAGTTTGTGGGTACTTGATTATCTGCATCGAGAATGACAACGATGTCATATACCTCTTGCTTGTCCTCGATGTACTTTATCGCTTCTGCAAGGCATTTGTCTTGGTGCTTTTTCCTCCGTAATCTTGACTACCTTTGCCGATAAATCTCGGAGCCGCTCATTCGTCTCGTCGCTCATGTGATCTGATATGACGATAATGTCATATTTATCCCTTGGTATTCTTGCCGGAGGAAATCCTCGACGGAATGAAGGATTACCTCGTCTTCGTCGTAAGCCGGAAACAACACGGCGAAACGATATCTCTTCCGGCTTTCGGGTATGTGTCTTTCGTTTTTCAAGGAGAAAAAGGCGAAAATAAAAAGGTAGAGTACCCCAATAAAAGAGGAGGAATAATATGGAATCTCCAATAAATAGAGCTTCTCATGGCTTCTGCCCATTCGGATCCTAAATAGATGAATTTATTCATGGTATTATATCAGGTATTTTGTCGTTATTTGCATTTAATTTATTTGTCTCGCTTATTTCTTTGTCAAAATACTCGCCTTTTAAGGCTAGCGTTATACCGGTTATGACAATTATATACGGGGAATTGACCGAGAAAGGCATTTCCGTAGGCGCTTAATAACATGCCGAATATGCCGCAAAGGAGAGCCGTGAGCCGGCCTTTCAGCCCTTGTCCTTTACCTTGAACATGACAATCCACGCCGCCCGGAACACACTGATGAAGTAGACCCGAAGAAAGGATGGCGCCCACGATCCCCGTCTCCACCCAGATCTTGACATAGAAGGAGTCGTGGGGTATAGAGGTGGTGAACCTGTAGGATATTTTTGGTTCTCTACGCCGGATAACCCTATGCCTTCGCCGAAGGGCCTCGTGTTTATATAAGTGGCAAGCTTTTGTCGATTTTCCTTCCGTACGTTAAAAGACGCATCCTCAGAGGGAGTGAATGCGGTCCGCATCCTTCGTATCATCACGTTGCTTTGACCGATCGTCGAAAGCGAAAATACATAGAGAAAGATTAGCGATAACCCTCCTAGGATGCAAGCCTTGAGGTTCTTGCTCATAAGCGTAAAGCATAAGCCCGCCTATGGGTACGATCATGGCCCCGCACCGGACATGAACATGGCAATAAGGCAAATGATTGCTACCGAGAAGTAATAGATTCTTTGTCCTATCTTGGATACGTATATCGCCATCAGCGCGAATAGCAGGCTGGCGCATCCCATATTGGAACCGAAGTTTCCCGCGTCGGTGAAAACGAGAAATACCGTGTGCCATAACCGATGATATGCGTGAGGGCACCTCCGTTGTTGAGCCACTGGAGCTCACCGTAATCAAAACCGATATATTTTTGTGCGAATGCTTTTAGGGCGGCGCTAAGCGAGAATATGGAAAGGAGCGTGATGATCCATCTCACTTGGCCGTTTTGGTGATTACCAACGAGATGATCAGCGATGAGAAAGCCATTCAAGATAAGCGATCTCGATAAGAGCCAAGCTTCAAGTAACCCGGTAGGGTTCGCTATCTCGGCGAGGCAATAGAGCAACCAGATGAACATACCTATGGTAAACGTGTTGATCGCATGTTTCCATTCGATATCTCTTGACAGGGCGGAATGGATGATGATAAGCACGAAAAGGAGGGCCATCAAGGAATCCATCAAGAAACTGATACCATCTATTTGTATATATCGGGTTGCCGCTAATAAATAATAGTTCACGGTGAAGATGATGAAAAATAGGGCTACCGGATACCTTACGCTTTGTATCGCCATTATGAACAAAACAGGTAAGCCTATGAGGCCCATTGCTATAGGTAGCTGCCCCATGGATAGGGATAAAGCTATTCCTGCCAAGCCTAATATGAATATGGGAGGGAATAACCTTTGGTTTATTATGTCGTTATATCCTAGCCTCATTGCTATTTGACATTGTCTTTTCGTGCGGTGAAACCTAGGTATCGCATCCGGTAAGCGATTGTGCTTACCGACGATTTGGGTGGCAATTGTCCGGTAAAGTCCTCTACCGCAAAGCGACTTGCGTTATTGAGATAGATATAAAACGGTGTTTCACCAGATAGTTCTTTCAAGAATCCCAAAAGCTCGTCGTCACTGTTCTTCCATACTCTCTGAGCGTTGGCGACTAACAAGTTGACATCTGCTTTCCCTATGAGGGCACTGGGGATCATATGGCTTTGGGCATAGGCCTGCTCTATTAACAGGATGTCCGGATGCTGGTGGCACTCTATGAGTTCTTTGAAATCTGTGCTCAAGAGGAAGAGACGGATTTTCCAAGATTTCTCTACTTCAAAGTAAGATACCCGTAACCCTCGTTCTTCCCAGTATTCCTTGAAGTAATTTGCTATAAAGGTTTTCCTTCCCCTTTCTCAATACTTAATAAATTGACGCAGGTGGTTTCTCCTTTCCGCAGGTAAGGAGTAAGCCTGTTGCAGGCATAGGAGGCGGATATACGGTTGCAAGCCTTGATATAGCCACGGTATCTTAATTGTACGTTTCCGTAAACGCTCCCAGTATGTTTGTCCGGGTGAGGCGGTGGGTACGCTCGGCGTCTCGCAGGGTACGATCCAATAATTCTTGTACCATATAATATCCGAGGATAAAGATGAGGCTACCGATAAATGCCGCTATTACCAGCAACGCACGTTTTCTGTTGTCGTTCATCAATGGGAATGTAGAGCGGTGATCGTGTTTAAATTACTGGAAGTCAACTCTAAATCCTTTTGCTTTAGCTTGGCTAGGTTTAAGCCATGCAATACCTCGAGATAAGATTCTTCTGTGAATTTGATCTCTTTCTTTCGGTGGATTTGGGTACCTACCGGGGAGAATACTTTGTATTGTTCCTCGTAATCTTTTTCCTTCTCCAATACCTTTAGTTCTGCCTCCGCTTTTGTACTACGTATGACTGCGTCTAGCCATTGGCTGACCATATCATCTATAGCCACCCCTCGGTGGAGTATTTATATTCATTGATATCGTTGCTGATAGCTCCGATTTTCTTCTCGGTCTCTTTCAGTTTTGTTGGTATTCTTTTAAGTCGGGGTCGTTAGCTTGTGCTTCTTCTGTGCTAAAGTTCTGTATTTCCGTGATCTTGCCGTTGATCGTGGTGATATCACTTAATGCATCTATAAACTCCGTGTTGGCTCGGAACAATTTAGCCCGTGTCTCCATGCGTTGCTCTAGTTGTTTGACTAGGTTCGATGAGCTCTCGTATTCACGGCGTATGGCCTCGCACCGGTCTTCGTAATTGGTTCGAGATAGCGATTGCCTTAGTTTGCTCTAAATAGTTAATGACGTTGTTCTTTACGTTGTAGTTGGTCAGCTCGTCCTCTTGCTTTGTCAATCGTGCTTGGAGTATCCGGAGTTGCTCTTCGTAATACTTGACAATGTCGTTTACTGTCTTGAAACGTAGGTTATTATAAGCATTGCTCAATTCTTCGCTAAGTAATTTAACTGTGCTTAAGGAGATTCCGGGATCACTGGATTTATAGGAAATTTCGATTAGGTCGCTATTGTTTATCCGTCGGACAATGACGGTTTTAAAGCGTTGTAACTATAAAAGCAGCGTCGTAGCTGAATAGTCCGTATAGGAAATTGTCTGGTTCCTCTGTCCTATATTTTCTAAATTCGGACTGTATTCTCAAATGATTTCTTGTCGATGAGCTTATGGACGCTTTCGGGTACTATTTTTAAGAGCGCACGGTAATTTTGCCATGATGTACTTGTTATCAGCATTGGGGTTTCCGTACATCATGTTTAAAGCGAATAATTTCAAGGATACCTTTCCAAAGTTCCTTTGGACTTGGTTAGGTTAATGATATTGTCGAACGTGCTGTTTTGCTCGAAATAGCTAGTCTTATTATCCTCGCTTAATCCGGAGGATGAAACGATACCCGTATATATACTTGTGCTTACCGTATAGGTCTTGGGTAAGAACTGGGTAAAATAGGCCACTAAAGAGTTACCAGCATACTACCAAATAATAGTTGATAGCGTATGCGGTAAAGGAATCTTGATATATACACGGTAATATCCATAATCTCTTATTTGTCTTGTATGATTCTCACGTTTGTCAACATCTCTAGGAGTGTAATGGCATTGTGAAGCGTAGCTTGGCCCTCTTGGTAGTTTACTACAGCGCTAGACCGCCTTCCTCTTTCCAGTGAAAGGGCGATGATATCTATCTTTCCGTTGATAAAATCTTGTTCCGATATTTTCATCTGGGCGTTGTATAACGCCGCCGCATCGGATTTGGCTTTTAACGTTGACAAAGCGAGTAATACCTCATTATATGCTTGTAATATTTTTAATTTCCGTTCTTCGATTGATATCTCATACTCATAATCTAATTGGCGATAATGTGCTTTTTGCCCTGACCTTTTGTTTACGACTAAATAAATCTCCTAGAGGGATCGATAAGGAAACTCCCGCGTTATAAAGGTGCTGATTAGTTCCCATACTGGCCATGGATAATGGATCGTCTATGGTTTCCCTTGATGTTAATTGTATGACTCTGCCATATTGGTATTGGCCAAAAACTCGAAAGTAGCTTAGCCATTCCCGTTTTGTTATCTTCATTTCTGCGTTAGCTTCCTCTCGCTTTGCTTCATAGATTCGTATGGATGGATGATCGTATACGGATTCGAGGAATACGGATAATGGAGGGAGTTGAATACGCTCATAGTCATCCAGCATGGAAAGGATCGAATCTGACCCAGCCGTCGCAGTAATAGTTGTAGCCTTATCGAAATAAGTACTTTTCTTTTCTGTGCGAAACATAGAAAATATCTAATACAATAAAAGCATGATAAGTATCTTTCTCATAAAACTCTTGAATTATACGTCCTCTTTCTGCACGAACGCCGTGAATGTCTTGAATATAATCTTTGCGTCCAGCCAGAAAAAATGTATGAGCATATTTGATGTCTAATTGTTTACGTTCCTCGGCGGACATACTACCAGAATTGCCACGTTTCTCTACTTGCCAGAGGCCTGTACCGGCAGGAGCCATGAAGCGTTGTATGTATTCGTCACTGGTCAGTAGCTCAGCCTCGTATATGGGAAGAGGGCGGTTACCAACTATTGACATGTCTCCTTTAATATATTGAATAGCTGGGGAGTTCGTCAATGCTGTATTTCCGGATAATATGGCCGATCTTTGTTATACGGGGATCATTCTCTAATTTGATGAAAGCGTTGGAACGTTCGTGACGTTTTACTTTTAAATAGTCGTTTTCAGGAGTAGCGTCATTATCAGAATATAAAATGATATTTTGTTTATTCTCTTTAAAAGAGGTCGCATTCTGTGAATTCACAGAAGTTGCTGAAGAGGCTACAGCCTCTTCAGCAATAGATTCCGTATACTGATTAAGCTTTTATACTCTGTTATGCGCTTGTCCGCATCCATATACATAGAGCGGAACTTATAAAATCGAAAACCTTATAGTTGCTGCCTACTCGTTTCGACTTGTAGAAAGCGGGGCCTTTGTCCTCCAGCTTGATCAAATCACCGTGATGATAAAGATAGGGAGAGGCAGAGGAGCGCCATGGATGAGAAAATGATGTCGAAGACCCTTTTCCATAAAGGCAGCTTGAAAATGGCGAGATCAGGCTCTTTTATTTGAGGCTTACGCTTTTCCATTCTCTTGCATTTCTCGGCGATACCCAGTAGCTTCACTAAATCTTCCTTAGAGGTAGACTCGGAGATGACACAGTCCGTTCCGGCTTGCAAATAGGATATTTTCTCCTCCCGGTCATTTCCGGGCGATTAATACGATATATATATTTTGAAACGTCTTATGCAAATGCATGATCGCAGGAATGTTTAACGTAGGATCTGTTTTCTCGATGAATACACAATAATCCATTTCCTCGGCAGGAAGAAGCGTGTTTTCATCTGCAGAAGCGTTATACATTCTATGACCCCGGTGCCTAATGCCTTACGTAAACGTTCGGCCAACGGCACGTTATTACCGAAAAGACATAATTCATTATCTTAATATTCGTTTTACCCTTACCCTTAATTCCTCTGGATTGAAAGGCTTCAAGATAAAGTCTTCCGCCCTTCCTCAAACAAACGTATTCTATTTGAGCTGCTCTCTACGCTCGATAGGATCAAGACCGGTATATGGCTGAACATATCGTTCGCTTTTAAATAAACCAAGAATTCCTCTCCGGACATTTCTGGCATATTCAAGTCAGAGATGATCAAATCCGGTAAATTGCCTTCTTGAAGCCAAGCGATCGCTTTCAAAGGATTTTCTTTATAGGATACCTTGTAAGTACTTGATAAATAAAGCATGATTATCTTTGCGATTTCTTGCTTGTCATCCACTAAAGAACAGATTTCTCCATAGAGTCGTATAATATTGTCGTCTTTTGTTTTATCTATTATGCAAATTTAGGATATTAAATTGAAAAATCTATGTTTTCAATTGTTTTTTAAAAACAGTTCGGACTTTGAAAATAGGGGAAACTGCGATTTTTGATTAAGTTTGTACGCACATAAATGAGATGAGTATTCGAAGATGCGTTGGAGGAAATATATAGATTTTGATGTTATTCATTTATTGGTTGGCGCTATTGTCGGGATGGGCTTGTCCTCTTGCCAGCCGGAGATGCCGGTGATCTCTACGATAACCGTGGAGGCGGATGGCCTGACGGTTCCCGTGAACCCGGATCTGTATGGTTTGACCATTGAGGAGATCAACCACGGATCGATGGGGGCTGTACGCCGAGCTGATCCAGAACCGGAGCTTCGAGGATGGCGTGCCACCCTTGAACTGCCCTTACGACGCCGCCCGGAACGTCTTGATTACCCCGAATGGATGGACGATCCCTTTCATGCGGGGAGATTCCGTACCGGGATGGAGGCGGATCGTCCCTAATACACAGATATACCCGGATATGAAGGAGCTGGTGAATGATAAGAACCGGCGGTCGTTGCTCGTGGCCGTATCGACTTCCGGGGAGTCGGGCGCGGAGGCGTGATAGCCGAGGGATACCGGGGATACCGATCCGGAAAGGGAACGATACGATCTATCGTTTTCGCCAAGGGGCGAATATGGTGCCCCGTACCATCCGGGTGGCCTTGGAGGACTCGATGGCTAATACGGTCTTGAGCGATGTGTTTCAGGTAGCGCCGCTATACGAGTGGAAACGATACAGGCATACGTTTACGGCTACGGAGGACGCGCCGAACGCGGTCTTGACGATCACGGCCGATACCTCCGCCGTGTTTTGGCTGGATGTGGTATCCCTCTTCCCGGAGGATACGTGGAAGGGACGGAAGAACGGGCTGAGACCGGACTTGGCGGCGCTGGTCGATTCCTTGGCCCCTCGTTTTATCCGTTTCCCCGGAGGCAGTTTCGTGGAGGGTATACGGCGGGTACGTACCCTATCTGGAGGAGACGCTGGGCGATATCTCGGAGCGTAAGCATTTCTGGAACGTATGGGCCTATGGTACGACGAACGGCATGGGCTACCACGAGTACTTGCAAATGTGCGAGGATATGGGGCGGAGCCTATCTACGTTATTAATAGCGGGATCACGAGCCAAAGCCGCCGGCCCCGCTACGAGGATATCACGGCGATGGATAAGCTCACGGGAGATGCCTTGGACGCTATCGCCTACGCGAACGCCCCGGCGGATTCCTGCCGGGCGCCCTGCGTGCGAGGAACGGGCATCCGGAACCTTCAACTTGAAGTATGTCGGATCGGCAGCGAGAACTATGGCGGGGAGTATTTCAGGCGCTTTGAGCTTTTCCGCAAGGCGATCAAGGAGGCCTATCCGGAGATTACCGTTATCAGCAGTTCGCCCCTCACGAAGCGAGGCCGTAGCGAGTGGGTGGATTCCCATTATTACGCTGGGGAGAATTTCTTCCTATCGAACTCCGGCCGGTTTAATAGCGACCGGTATTCCCGACGTTCGCCGGCGGTGTTTATCGGGAGTTTGGGACGACGGAGCGGCCCTTGGCCGGTACGCTCCGGGCGGCGGTGGCCGAGGCCTGTTTCTTGGTCGGGGCGGAGGAGAACCCGGATATGGTACGCCGCTTGGCGTATGCCCCGGTATTGGGCAACGCCGGGTTCGAGAACCAGCGCCATCCGTTGATCTCTTTCAACACCCATCAGGCGGTGGTCTCTCCTTCACCATTTATTAAAGATGTTTACCCGCCATCGGGGATGAGGTGCTGAAGACGATCGTGGATACCTACGAGAAGCCACAGGTACGTACGGGCCGGGCGGGCGTGGAGATGTTTGATAATAGCTATGAGTTCAAGGACGTGCGGATCGACGGCGTGCCCGTATCGGATATATCCGTGATGAGCGGGGATGGAAGGTCCGGAGGCTGGTACGTTGGTGCCGGAGGCCAACCGGTGGAACCATGTATTGTTCGGCGACTCTACGAGCTACGCCTATGAATATACGGCTACCGTCCGGCGTACGAAAGGTAGCGGGCAGATACAGCTTCGCCTCCGCGACAACGGGCGGACGGGCGAGCAGGCGGATTATATCGCCCTGACGATCGGGGCGGGAACGAGCGAGCTGTACCATCAAGTAGGTGGCGTGAAGGATAGCTTGGTCTCTCCCGTGCGGTTCCCTTTGAGAGTAACCGGTGGTATACGGTTCGCATGACGTGCGACGAGCGCCCGTTGTTATGTGGACGGCGTATTGCTGCATGAGGTGGATATGCGTCCGATCCCGTCGTTGGTATCCGTGGCTACCCTCGACAAGGAGAACCGGGTGATTTACTTGAAGGTCGTGAATACGACCCGCCACGAGGAGAAGACCTCTTTGCGTATCGAGGGAGTGAATATCCGTAACGAGGCGGAGCTGATCCAATTGAGAGGGGAGCCGGAGGCTCGTAATACGTTTGAGAACCCGGGGGCCGTAACGCCTGTCACCGAGCCTATCGTATTCCCGATGAGCGGCCCGCTTATCTATAATTTCCCGCCTAATTCAGTGACAATATTGAAATTATACATGGAGTAGGTCAGATAGGGCAGGAGGGCCGGTACACTTTATCTGTATTTATCCTAACTTCGCGCGACTTTAACAAAAATGTGTTATGGAACCAATGCATAAGATAAACAAGGTAGAGCTCCGGAGCTTGCAGCTTGAGGACTATACGCAGTTGTCGCAATCTTCAAGAGGGTATACGCCGACAAGGATGTTTTCTGGACCCGCAAGCAGATCGAGACGTTGATACGGATATTTCCCGAGGGACAGGTCGTGACGCTGGTGGATGACCGGATCGTAGGATGCGCCCTCCATCATCGTGGATTATGACATGGTGAAAGGGGATCATACCTACGCCAAGGTAACGGGCAACGAGACGTTCAACACGCATAACCCGAACGGGAATATATTATATGGTATAGAGGTGTTCATCCATCCGGACTACCGGGGCCTCCGGCTGGCCCGCCGTATGTACGAGTACCGGAAGGAGCTGTGCGAGAAGTTGAACCTGAAGGCGATCATGTTCGGCGGACGTATCCCGAACTATTATAAATACGCCGATCATATGCGTCCGAAGGAATACATCGAGAAGGTGCGCTCACGTCAGATCTACGACCCGGTGCTCACCTTCCAGCTCTCCAACGATTTCCACGTGCGGAAAGTGATGATGAACTATTTGCCGAACGACGAGGAGTCGAAGCATTGCGCTACCCTGCTGCAATGGGATAATATCTATTACCAGCCGCCTACGACGGATTACGTGGATAAGAAGACAACCGTGCGTGTCGGTCTGGTACAATGGCAGATGCGGCCTTATAAGACACTGGATGACGTGTTCGAGCAGGTGGAGTTCTTCGTCGACGCCGTGTCCGATTACAAGAGCGACTTCATCCTTTTCCCCGAGTATTTCAACGCTCCGCTGATGGCTAAGTTCAACCATCTGGGGGAGGCGCAGAGTATCCGTGGGCTGGCCCAGTACACCGAGGAGATCCGTGAGCGATTCGTGAACCTCGCCATCAGTTACAATATCAATATCATCACCGGTAGTATGCCTTTGCTGAAAGAGGACGGGGCGCTATATAACGTGGGATACCTGATCCGTCGTGACGGCTCCTACGAGATGTACGAGAAGGTACATGTCACCCCGGACGAGCAGAAGAGCTGGGGACTCTCGGGCGGGAAGATGGTGAAGACGTTTGACACGGATTGCGCCCGGATCGGCGTGCTGATCTGTTATGACGTGGAATTCCCGGAGCTTTCCCGTATCATGGCCGACCAAGGGATGCAGATCCTCTTCGTGCCTTTCCTTACGGATACGCAGAACGGTTACTCTCGGGTTCGTGTGTGTGCTCAAGCCCGGGCGATCGAGAATGAGTGCTTCGTGGTGATAGCGGGCAGCGTGGGCAACCTGCCTCGTGTGCATAATATGGATATACAGTACGCCCAGTCGGGTGTGTTCACGCCTTGCGATTTCGCTTTCCCGACCGATGGCAAGCGTGCGGAGGCAACCCCGAATACGGAGATGATCCTTGTATCGGACGTGGACCTTGATTTGCTCAACGAGTTGCATACGTATGGTAGCGTGCGTAACCTTCGGGACCGTCGCCACGACTTGTATGAGTTGAGGGTAAAAAAACAGTAGTGTTTGCGGTTGAACACAATAGTATTCATGGCTGAACCCAGTAGTGTTCGCTATTAAACACAATTATATTCGCCGGAAGAATGCAGTAGGGGCGGGATCTGTCCGCCCTCCCGTGCCGTGTATGCGTGGGAGGGCGGACGAATCCCGCCCCTGCGGTTTATATATCGGGGGGAGGATCGCTCGCTTCCCCCCTTCGGAAATGATCTTAATGACTTAGCATCTCAGCCGTGATCGGCGTGAATTTCTCGGCATCCGATTTACGGAGTTGTACGCTACCGTCGTTCCAGTTGGAAGGCCAACCTCCGATGATGTGTCCGAGGAATACCAGCTTGATCTCGTGCAAGCCTTTTGCCAAGGCCGCGGAGGTGTCATGACGGGAGAAGCGTTTTACCTCGCCACCGTTATTGACCATCAACTTGCCGTCGATCCATACCTCCTCTAAATCCGAAGAGATGTAATAAACGCCATCCTCCGGGATATTCACGTAGCCGGTAGCGATAGCGGCGTATTGCTTCACGCCTCGCATGGATTCGGGGGCGGGCACTTGGTTGGTCAGCTCACGGGTCGTCTTGATGACCTGTTTCTTACCGGTCTTCTGAGCGGCCTCCAGATTATTTACGCTTAGGTACATGCCATCGAATACCTCCATGTCGAGGCCCGGGGTCGTCTTGGCTACCTCCTTGGCGGGAGCCAGCGTTTGTTTCTCCACGAGGATCGTGCGAGGCTTACCCATCTTGCCGGAAGGCAACACGGAAGCGATCTTCACGGTCGTAGTCTCGGTGATGTCGAAAGGAGCCGTATATACGGTAGATTCCGGGGTAGGCTCGGTGCCATCCAGCGTGTAGACCATCTTCATCGGACGGTTCGTGGTGAATGTCATGGTAGCCTTGTCCGTGAAAGCCACGAAGTTGCAAGAACCGTTCGGTTGCTCGGGCTGCGGGATGTAGTAGTTGATACCATGTCCGTCTAGGCGAACCTGAGCGTTGTCCAGACGGCGTTCGAAGTCCTTGTAATCCTTCCGGTCCAGCGGGCTCCAAGCGATCTCGGAGAGGGCTAGGATACGAGGATAGATACGGTACTCCATGATGTCCGTGTTATAAAGGTACTCACTCCATACGTTGCATTGCACGCCCTTGATGAAATGCCCTTTACCGGCCGCTGCCAGCGTGTCGGGGACGGGGTTGTATTTATAGACTCGCTCCGCCGTGGTGAATCCTCCGATAGATACCGGGTTGATCTTGTAGTCGCCTTGGAACTGGTCGATATACATACCCTCGCTTCCCGGGGTCATGATCACGTCGTGGTTCATGCTAGCGGCGGCGATACCGCCTTCCTCACCTCGCCAAGACATTACCGTGGCCGATGGAGCCAGACCTCCCTCAAGGATCTCGTCCCATCCGATCATCTTCTTGCCGTGCTTGTTTACGACCTTCTCCATGCGTTGTACGAAATAGCTCTGCAATTTCTCCTCGGCCGTATGCTCCTTGTCGCCTTTCAAGCCTTCCTTCCGGATACGGGCCTGACAAAGCGGGCATTTCTCCCAGCTCGTCTTCGGGCACTCATCGCCTCCGATATGGAAATACTCGCCCGGGAATAGGGGGGCTACCTCGGCGATCACGTCCTCGAAGAACTGGAAGGGCTCTTCCTTGCCGGCGCATAATACGATGTCTTCCACGCCCCAGATGATACGGGGAGTACCCTGCTTACCCTCGCAAGACAGCTCCGGATAAGCGGCGATAGCGGCCATCTCGTGTCCCGGAAGCTCTATCTCGGGAACGATCGTGATGAAACGATCCGCCGCGTATTTAACGATATCCTTCACCTCCTCTTGGGTATAGAAGCCTCCGTACTCGGTACCCTCGCCATCGATGCGCTTAGAGCCGATCTCGGTCAGTTTCGGGTACTTCTTGATCTCGATACGCCATCCTTGGTCGTCGGTCAGGTGCCAATGCATGCGGTTGATCTTGAACAAGGCCAATACGTCCAGCTGCTTCTTGATATTCTCTACCGGGATGAAATGGCGGCAGGGGTCTAGCATGATACCACGGTAGCCGAAACGAGGCTCGTCCTTGATAGATACGGCCGGAGCGATCCATGCGATACCTTTCACGGCGGAAGGACTCTCGATCTCGGCGGGTAGCAATTGCAAGAACGATTGCATACCGTAGAAAAGACCTTGAGGGGTCTTGGCCTTGATACGGACGCCGCTGTCGGCTACGTCGAGCGTGTATCCCTCGTCGTTTACGTCCAGAGAGCCGTCGATAACCAACGAGATACCGTCGGAGGTCTCTTTGTCGGCGGTAGCTATCTGGTAGCCTGTCGCCGTGTTCATTTTAGCCGCGAAGAACTCGGCTACGGTTTTCGCCTCCGGGGTGGAAGCGTAGATCCTCGTGTTTTTGTTTAGCTTGAAGTTTCCTTCGTTCTGCGTAAGGCTGACCGGTGTCGGGATGATGTTGATACCTTGGTTGTAAGCTTTCGCTTTACCGGGAGCATCATCACATGAGGCCATCAGGCCCAAGACAGCGCCGGCGCAGATTGTAGCAAGGAGCTTTTTCATAGAATTAAAAATTGAAAGTTGAAAATTGAATATTGTTTAGATGTTTTTGAGAGTTTAAAAAGAGAATTGAGAGTTGAAGATAAGATGCCGTTTGGCATCCTTTTCAATTCTCAATTCTCAATTTCCTATTTACCATGCGAAGATAGGATATTCCTTCATGATACCGTTCACCTTCTCACGAACGGCGCCGATGGTCTTATCGCATTCGGGAGCGGCCAATACGGTGTCGATCAGTTCCACGATCTCGCCCATAAGCGGCTCTTTAGCGCCACGGGTCGTGATAGCGGGCGTACCCACACGGATACCGGAGGTCTGGAAGGCCGAACGGCTGTCGAACGGAACCATGTTCTTGTTCACCGTGATGTCGGCGGCTACCAAGGCTTTCTCGGCCACCTTACCGGTCAGGTCGGGGAACTTCGTGCGCAGGTCGATCAGCATGCTGTGGTTGTCCGTACCGCCGGAGATGATCTTGTACCCTTTGTCCGTGAAGGCCTTGGCCATAGCGGAGGCGTTCGCTTTCACCTGTGCTTGGTACGTCTTGTATTCCGGCTCCAAAGCCTCTCCGAAGGCTACGGCCTTGGCTGCGATCACATGCTCCAGCGGACCGCCTTGGATACCCGGGAATACGGCGGAGTCCAACAACTGAGACATCTTCTTGATCTCGCCTTTCGGTGTCTTCTTGCCCCAAGGATTCTCGAAATCCTTACCCAGCAGGATGATACCGCCACGAGGACCCCGCAGGGTCTTATGCGTCGTAGACGTTACGATGTGAGCGTACTCCAGCGGGTTGTTCAGCAAACCGGCGGCGATCAGGCCTGCCGGGTGGGCCATATCGATCATCAATAAGGCGCCTACCTTGTCGGCTATCTCACGCATACGTTTGTAATCCCAGTCACGGGAATAAGCGGAACCACCGCCAACGATCAATTTCGGTTTCTCACGAAGGGCTACTTCCTCCATCTGGTCGTAGTCCACCCGTCCGGTATCTTCCTTTACATTATATTCGGTAGCGTGATAGAGAACGCCGGAGCTATTTACTGGTGAACCGTGGGACAGGTGTCCGCCATGCGACAGGTTCAACCCGAGGAACGTGTCGCCCGGATTCAATACGGCGAAGAATACGGCTGCGTTGGCCTGCGCCCCGGAGTGAGGCTGCACGTTGGCCCATTCGGCGTTGAATAGCTTTTTCAACCGTTCGATAGCGATCGTCTCACTTTGGTCTACTACCTCGCAACCCCCATAATAACGCTTGCCGGGATATCCCTCGGCGTATTTGTTGGTCAGACAGCTTCCCATGGCCTGCATGACCTGGTCGCTGACAAAGTTCTCGGAAGCGATCAACTCAATGCCTTTCAATTGGCGTTGGTGCTCCTTCTCGATAATGTCAAAAATGATGTTGTCTCTTTTCATTACCTCTTAAATTGGTTATTGCAATGATATGTTCCTCATTGAAAAGGAATCCTCGCGAATGTACTATATTATTTTAATACTATTTAAAAGATTCCGTTTAATTATTACAGATGCGCCGGAAACGGCTCCGCTTACCACTTGGTGAGGGTTACGTTTCTGAACTCAACCTCCTTACCCTCGCTCTGTAGCCCGATATGGCCTTCCTTCACCTTGTTGGTTCCGGTGTTCTGGTATACGCCGTTGATGTAAACGGTGATGACGCCGTCTTTCACGAAGATGTTCGCCTCGTTCCACTCTCCGGCGGGCTTCTCGCTAGACGGGTTCACGTTCTTTACGACAGGGAAGAAGGGACGTTCCTCTCCCGGGCGTTGCTGGTACTCGACAAGGTCGGAGCCTCCCAGCAGTACGAACAATCCGGCCCTCCCGGCTTGCAGATTACACTCGATCCCGTTCGGGAAGGGGTTCTTTAGGTCTGCGATATGCAGGAAGATGCCGCTGTTCGCGTTGGAATCCCCATTCGGCCAACGCCATTCCACGTGCAATTTATAGTCGCTGTATTTCTCCTTGGTGTACATATAGCCGAAAGGCTGGCCGGTGATGAAGATCTTACCGTCGCGTACGGAATAGACCTGATCGGCGGGGACGGAGTTTTTGTCGACTACGAAATTCCAGTTAGACAGGTCTTTCCCGTTGAACAGTTTCTCGGTCTTCTGTGCGTTCGCCCCATTGGAGAAACAGAAGAGGGAGGCGGCTAATACAGCCAAAGATAGCATTCTTTTTTTCATGGCATTAAACTCTATTTATAGTATGATTAATCAACGATTAGTTTGCGATAGCGTACCCGTTTCGGCTCGGCGTCGCCCAAGGTCTTACGTTTGTATTCCTCGTACTCGGAATAGGTCCCTTCGTAGAAGACCACGTTGGAATCGCCCTCGAACGACAGGATATGGGTACAGATACGGTCCAAGAACCAACGGTCGTGAGAGACGACGACGGCGCAACCGGCGAAGTTCTCCAGACCCTCCTCCAAGGCACGTAGCGTGTTCACGTCGATATCGTTGGTAGGCTCGTCGAGCAGCAATACGTTAGCGTCCGCTTTCAGCGTCAGCGCCAGATGCAGACGGTTACGCTCTCCTCCGGAGAGTACGCCGCATAGCTTCTCTTGATCCGCTCCTGCGAAATTGAATTTAGACAGGTAAGCCCGTGCGTTCACCTCCTTGCCGCCCATACGGATAAATTCCTGTCCGCCGGATACGACTTGGTAAACGGTCTTTTTCGGGTCTATATCCTTATGGGTCTGGTCGGCGTAACCTACTTGTACGGTCTCGCCCACCTCGAAGGTCCCCTTGTCGATGCTTTCCATGCCCATGATCATCTTAAATAAGGTAGTCTTACCGGCACCGTTTGGCCCGATGACTCCCACGATACCGTTCGGGGGAAGCATGAAGTTCAAATCATCGAACAGCAATTTATCGCCGAACGCCTTCGCCACGTGCTGTGCCTCGATCACCTTATTGCCCAAGCGAGGGCCGTTCGGGATGAAGATCTCCAGCTTAGCCTCACGCTCCTTCTGGTCCTCGTTCAAGAGGGCCTCGTACGAGTTCAGACGTGCCTTACCCTTGGCGTGACGGGCCTTCGGCGCCATATTGATCCATTCCAGTTCACGCTCCAAGGTCTTACGGTGCTTGCTGACTTGCTTCTCTTCTTGAGCCATACGCTTCGTCTTCTGGTCTAACCAAGAGGAGTAATTACCCTTCCAAGGGATACCCTCGCCACGATCCAGCTCAAGGATCCATCCGGCCACGTGGTCTAGGAAGTAACGGTCGTGCGTGATGCAGATAACGGTACCGGCATATTGTTGCAGATGTTGCTCCAACCAGTCGATCGACTCGGCGTCCAAGTGGTTGGTCGGCTCATCCAACAGCAATACGTCCGGCTGCTGGAGCAGCAATCGGCAAAGGGCCACCCGACGACGCTCGCCTCCGGACAACGTATCCACCACCTGATCCTCCGGCGGACAACGCAAAGCGTCCATGGCACGTTCCAGACGGCTGTCGAGGTTCCATGCGTCCGTAGCGTCGATCTTGTCCTGCAACTCCGCCTGACGGTTGATCAAGGCATCCATCTTATCCGGATCTTCCAGCACCTCCGGATCGCCGAATCGCTCGTTCACCTCCTCATATTCCTTCAAGGTGTCCACGATCTCCTGCACGCCTTCCTGCACGATCTCCTTCACGGTCTTGCCCGGCTCCAACTTAGGGTCCTGCTCCAGATACCCTACGGAATACCCGGGGGAGAAGACCACCTCTCCTTGATAATCCTTATCGATACCGGCGATAATCTTCAGCAACGTAGATTTACCGGAACCATTCAATCCGATGATTCCGATCTTCGCCCCATAGAAAAAGGACAGATATATATTCTTTAAAACCTGTTTTTGAGGCGGAAAGATCTTGTTCACGCCTACCATCGAGAAAATAATCTTCTTATCGTCTGCCATATAATTTTTTGTGTGTTAATTGGTTCCTTAACTTAAAATAATGGTGTACAAATCTACGTAAATATCTTTTATTTTACAAATGAACAAAGATCATAGGTGTCAGATATCTACCGATTGCCAAGTTTGGCGTGTGGAGATTACTCGGTTCAATTCTCTTGTGAAAGAAGCCGGTAGATATGCTATGCCTCGGAAGTTGAGCTTTAGCGTTATCATAAATGAGGGTAGGAGAGGTTGTGCGGCGTTGTGGTTAGGACTGTGCGATCATGTGGCTTTAGGTTGTGTGATCCTAACGATTTAGGATTGTGGTTCGTCTTCGTCTTGTGAAGATATGTAACCGGTTTATGCATGATGTAATACGTGATGTAAAGTGCTTATATCTTGTTTCTTGCATTTGCTCCCCATGAAAAAACTAAAATTTACCCCTCTTGAAATTTGTATAATAAAATAAAACCCCCTATCTTTGCACTCGCATTACAAAAGTAACGCACAGGATGATTCGCTAGCTCAGCTGGTAGAGCACAACACTTTTAATGTTGGGGTCCTGGGTTCGAGCCCCAGGCGGATCACATAAGAACAAAGCCAAACGGCGACAAAAAAGAGACAAGTCCTACAATATCAACGTATTGTAGGACTTTTTTTATTGTTTCAGTCTTGCTTAAAAGACAAAAAAGGGGCACGAAAAGACACGGTTGAGTATCCAAATCGTACCCCCTTCCCCCAAAAACGATTAGGGGGTACGATTGTCGGAAATCACTATCCATGCAGAAGGTTTCAATCTCTGTATTGATTTTAGATATTATCATCTGAAACCTGTTTTACTGTGATTTTTTTATTAATGGTGTTTAAATTCAGTTGTTTACTCGAATACCTTTCTTTTATTTAAGAATAGCAAAGCAATACAAAAGTCATTCTGTAAAAGTAATTCAAAGTCCAAAACAGATACAGACACGATTTTTGTATATTTGCAGGATACAGATAACACCTGACAAGTATGAAAAAAGAAATCCTATATCAAGAAATAGCGAGAACTATTGCCTGTCAAATTAAGAAAGGCGTGTGGAAAGCTGGTGAGAAACTACCTTCTTTACGCACTATTAGCAATGAAAATGGTGTAAGTCTTAATACTGCAATTCAGGCATATTATGAATTGGAAAAAGACGGATTTATAATATCACGCCCAAAATCAGGGTATATTGTCAATTACAAACCCATACGCCTATCTGTTCCAGCGACAACACAACCGTCTGTAAAGCCTGAGAGCAAAGAGGTGATAGATTTGATTGCTGACGTATACAACTCGTTAGAAATAGGAGATAAATCGATCACTCGATTTTCATTAGGAATGCCCGAAGATATTTTATTACCAATTGCAAAACTTAATAAAGAACTTATAAGAGCTATGCAGGCACTTCCGGGTAATGGAACCCGGTATGATGAAACACAGGGAAATATGCGATTACGTAAATCTATAGCTCGTTTTACGTATAGTTGGAAGGGAAACTTGACAGAAGATGATATAGTGACAACTGCTGGAGTTACTAATGCGGTTGCTTTAGCTTTATCTGTAATTACTAAGGTAGGAGATACTATTGCGGTTGAAAGTCCGGTCTATTTTGGAATGTTACAATTAGCCAATAGTATGGGGTTACGTATATTGGAATTACCTACCAATCCAGTAACAGGGATTGATCCAGATGCGCTGAAAAAAGTTTTACCACAAATTAAAGCTTGCCTGCTTATAAGCAACTTTAATAACCCATTGGGAAGTTGTATGCCTGATGAACATAAAAGGGTAGTTGTTGATATGCTGGCCGGATATGATATACCTTTGATCGAGGATGATTTATATGGTGATTTATTTTTTGGAAATTCACGTCCTAAGCCCTGCAAGGCTTTTGACAAGAAGGGGCTTGTTTTATGGTGTGGTGCGGTATCTAAAACATTAGCGCCGGGGTATCGGGTAGGATGGATTGCTCCCGGCAAATTTAAACATGCTATTATTCGCCAAAAGAATATTCACCTTATTTCTACGCCTGCGCTTAATCAAGAAGCGGTTGCCAATTTCATGGAGAATGACAGATACGAAAACCATTTACGTAAACTGCGACAAGAATTATACGCAAACAGTATTCATTTTGCCCATTCCATCATGGATTACTTCCCCGAGAATACAAAAATTGTTACTCCACAAGGAGGATTTATGCTTTGGGTGGAATTAGACAAACAGATTGATACAACAGAACTTTATTATCGGGCTATGCAGCGAAAAATAAGCATAGCCCCCGGACGTATGTTTACATTACAAGAGCAATATACCAATTGTATGCGTTTAAGCTATGGACAACGATGGACTCCACTTCTTGAAGAACGCTTAAAACAATTGGGGGATATAATTAAAAATCACTTTAACTGATGTATGTATTCTTTTAGTACTTCCCCTATTACTTGAAGTCCTTTCATGATTCTATCTTCTGGCATATTAGAGTAATTTATTCTAAAAGTATTTTCTTTGTGCTCAACAGGATAAAATGAACTGCCGGGTACAAAGGCTATTTTCTGTTCAATGCATTTTTGCAGGATGTCATGCGCTGAAATATTTTCGGGTAATTCAATCCAAGTAAATAACCCGCCTTGAGGATGAGTATATTTTATGTCATTAGGAAAATAGCGTTCAATACATTCTAAAGCTATATCTCTGCGTTTTCTGTAGACTTCTACTATTTTGCTAATATGCTCATCAATATCATATCGTTTTAGATATTCGGCAATAGTCATTTGAGCTATTGTGTTACACTGCAAATCAGTGCCCTGCTTAACTAACACATACTTGCGGATAATATCTTTATCACCTGCAATCCACCCAATCCGAAAGCCCGGACAAAAGATTTTAGAAAAACTACCAGTGCATAAGATATTACCTACCTTATCAAAAGACTTTATAGAGGGTAAAGACTCTCCTTCAAACCTTAATTCTCCATAAGGGTTATCTTCAATAACAGGAATATCATATAAAGCAGATAGTTCAGCCAGTTTTTTTCGTCTTTCCAAACTCCATGTTTTTCCAGTGGGATTTTGAAAGGTTGGTATTACATATATTAGTTTTATATTTTGAGTATTATTCAGTACCTCTTCCAAAGTAGCCATATCCATGCCTTCTTCATCTGTTGGAATTTCAATGAAGCCACTCCCATATGATTTGAATGCGCTAATTGCTGCTAAATAGGTGGGGCTTTCACACAATACGATATCACCATCGTCCAGAAATACTTTTCCGGATAAATCTAATCCTTGTTGCGAACCGTGAGTTATAAGAATATTATCCTTATCGAACGATGTCCCTAAGCGTTCATTCATTCGTTTGGCAATCCATTCACGTAAAGGATAATACCCTTCAGTAGTCGTATATTGAAGAGCTTTTGCTCCTGCTTCTTGCAAAACGACCTGATTCATTTTGTTAATTTCATCTATGGGGAATAGCTCAGGGGCAGGTAGTCCACCAGCAAATGAAATAACATCTTCCCGTTCTGTAACTTTGAGTATTTCTCTTATTTCCGAAGCCTTTATATAAGACATTCTTTTGGCAAATTTCAACTTCATAATCATTAAATATATTTGAAAACTAAAATAATGCAAAGTAAAGCATAATAGATAAATGAGAACAGATACAATTTGCACAATATCAGCGGGTACAGATTTTCGGAACCAAGTATTATCCCGATTGTATCGCCTACCGAAAGAATTAAACGGACAGTTATCAATAGAAAGACAGGACTGATACTTGCGTCGACGATTGTTCTAGCCGAACCTCAATTAACCAAGCGTGAGAAAGAAATACTAATATTAATTCGGTAAGGTTTTCTGAGCAAAGAGATCGCTTATAAGCTAAATCTTAGTATTTATACGGTAAATAATCACCGAAAGAATATATTGGCAAAGCTAAATGTAGATAATGCGATCGAAGCTATCAATAAGGCGGAAAATTTCGGTATTCTCTATTGATTACGATATCCAATCCAAACCACTAGCTAATATTGATATGATTACGGTTATATTTCATTCTCTGGGGCTGAACCCATTTGTGCGATGCGCTATAAGTGAATTATACAATCATTTTTCTGCGGAAAAAGTAGTGCGGGTGTCGTATGTAAAGAATACCCGCACTTTCTATTTATTTTGAAAAACGTAATTTTATAGTTCAAGATTCACTTCATTCATATTGATTTCAAGAGAGCGCCGCTATACCTGTTCCTATCAAGTTTGCGTTATTTATATTGTTGATATGGATTTCTATATCCGCTAATGCGGATTCATTAAGGAGTTCTTGTAATTTCTCCAGAACAAGAATGTTATAGTTTTTATCTTTTCTATTCTCGCTCCAAAATAGACTACCTTCGGCTACTAAACTGATTTTTCGTATATCTTTATTATATGATCTCAGTAATTGAATAAGACCCAATAGCGATGTGGCGACTAATTGCGCTGATCTGTTGTATATCCAATGAGCTACATCTACATATACGTCCTTGTGGATATCCGGATAGTTCATGATCGCGGTCAATTTTTGGGCATCGAATTTATTCTCAAACTCATCCAAAGGGAAAGTTGCTTTCAATATATCGCCTAGATACATACCCGAAACCGCTTTCTCAAACCGCTGTTTTCCAAGGCTGCCTGAAATGGTGTCAACCGTGTCATCGACTGTCGTGAGGAATGGAGGATGGAAGTTACCCGACTCTAGGTTGACAGGGACTAAGCCTTGTATATTATAACTCGGATCTAATTTCTTTATTTTATCCGCCGGAATGAAAGTGGCCATGTTGGTACCTGTTCCTACGATCAGACCGATATAGGCGTCATAGCTATTGTCGGTTAGGCCGGCAAACAAGCTGGCGATAGTATCGTTTAATACTTTAATACCTGTAAATTTGATTTTACAATGTTCGTTTAGGTAGTCGAGAAGTGGTTTGCCAACTAATTGCCCTACCATTTCTTTAATGTCGACTCCTTTTGTCCAACGTAACAATTTGGCGTCTCCACTGAGCACGGATTCTGCTGGATAAGAAAAACAATAGCCGATTGGCATTTCCTCATCCCGTTTTATCCCGACAATCATATCGGCTAATTCTTTAAATAGCTCCTCACGAGTATATCCCGGTGATTTCATGATCGACATGTCTTTTTTCCACCCATTGTTGGGATGGATGGTTGGTGATCCTTGTCCAAGATCGACGGTCGCTACTCTATAGTTGGTTCCTCCTAAATCGAGAACCAATGCTTTTCCATTAATATCAGAGGTTTTGGGAGAGATAAAAGTCGGTATACATTGTATCTCCGCATTTTCATGTTTTAATCCCTCTTCAACCTTTTCCCGAAATGAACTGGCTATCTCTTTGAGTTGGTCATTTTCTAACCAGAAAATATTTTTTTCCATAAGATTGATTTTTTGATTTTGAAATATCCTTGTTAGTGAATAACAATTTAGAAAGGGATTTGACTATCCTTATTGGTTGATTAAGTTAAGGAGATAAATTTCGGATACTGTGAAATTTGTCGTGTTAAATTTAAATTTTGTATAAACAAAAGGGTGACGATGTCTGTTTAAAACACCAAACAGATGATTTTATTTATTAATCTAAATTAAGATATATGATACCAAAAGTGGAGATAGAAGCAGGCAAGGCGGATTTAATCCGTGAGATTTTAGGCGTTAATGATTTGCAGGACATTAACTTGCTTGATGAGTACCGTGATATATTTATAAAATCACAAAAGTCTGCGTATAAGAATGAATCTGTTAATGATATTAATTGTACGGATTGAATTTTGCGAGAAGAATGTCTTATATACATGGCATAGGATGAGAATATATTATTCAATATTCTGTTTACTAGTATATTACAGTTTTCTTGTATTTCTTTCTTAGGAAACTACAGTTTCCCGCTAGGATAGAAACTGCAGTTTCTTATAGAGAAAACCGGAGTGTCTTTTAGGCTCGGTTTGTGTAAACGATAAGGAAAATTTACTACTTATCATTTACGGCCTTCCCATATTCCTCATCACTTACCGGCTCAAGCCAAGTATTTTTGTTGGTTTGGGGATTGCATTCTACGGCGATATGCGAAAACCAACTGTCCGGTGAGGCGCCGTGCCAATGCTCTACGTTTGGTGCGATTTCGACAACATCCCCGGGTAGTAAACGACGGGCGCTTTTACCTCGTTCTTGATAATAACCCACACCACCTACGGCGATGAGTATCTGCCCTCCTGTATGCGTGTGCCAGTTGTTTCGGCAGTTAGGTTCAAACGTTACGTTAAACATTGGTACGTTTAAATCCTTATTGCTTGTTAATGGCGCTAGCCAAGACTTCCCCGAGAAATATTGTTCAAACCCGGTGTTTTCATTTCCTGTAGGGAATTCACTAATTTTTGGAATTTCAGTTTTCATTTCTTGTGCGTTTATATTGCCAATGGAGATTAATGTGATCAACATGGCAATGGTTATTTTCTTTATATTCATATTTGTTTTCTTGATTTTATCCATATCACAAAATTATTTAAGATATTCCATTACTTTTGTATACCAATTACTGATAAGTGTAACAGAATTACTGATTTTACAATCTATAGAATCTTGAAGTTGATGGTTTTTAAACAAATATAGGGGAAATCTCAAATTGGCGAGATTGGACAATTGTCCGTCTGTTGGGATTATGTATTTTTGTCATCATAAGAATCTATAGGATGAAGCCTGATACGGAAAACATATATCAACGGAAAATCAATCAAGTAATTGATTATATCAATGCGAATTTGCATCTCCCTTTACGACTGGATATAATAGCCGGGCAAGTAAACGTGTCCGAGCAGCAGCTACTACGTATTATGAAAGGAGCCTTGAATGAGTCATTATATGCTTATGTGGCGAGGCAACGTGTAGAGCGAGCGGTTCTATATATGCATACGGAAGATATGAGTCTGGCAGATCTAGCGAGTCGGGTAGGCTATGATAACCCCCAATCTTTCTCGAAAGCGTTCAAGAAACAATTCAGCGTATCTCCGAAAGCTTATATGGATAAGTTGCGAGCACGTCTGAGAGAAGAGACCGAGAAGTGGAGTAATGCTTCGGTCGGGAAGGAGATTATTCCATCAGGGATGTTCGGTACGATTCGTTTGCAGAAAGGAAAATATGCGGTTTATACCTTAAAAGGTAGTTATGCGGGATTACAAGAACTATATAATACTATAAATATAGATTTCAATTATACCAAACGGCATGGAATGGCGTTTGAGGAATATGTGAGTTATTCGGAAGAGGATGACGATACCCAAGTGACAAAGATTTATATACCAATAAAATAAATTAGTATGGAAACAAAATTTTGCCAAAGCTGCGGTATGCCGCTGCAAAAGAATGAGGAGTTAGGAACGAACCATGACGGAAGCAAGAATGAGGAATATTGTTGCTATTGTTATAAGGACGGGGCCTTCACGATGGCCTGTACGATGGATCAGATGATCGATCATTGTGCCCAGTTTGTCGATGAGTTCAATAAAGATGCGGACTTTCATTATACGAAAGAGGAGGCCGTAGCGAATATGAAATTATTTTTCCCGACATTGAAGCGCTGGGCGGTGCGATAAGCCTCTATAAAAAGCGTCTATCTGCGCTTCGGCCTGCTGGATTAATTTCACTGGAATGCGGGGCTTCTTCTCGAAAAAGTCCATTTCTATTTGAATGGTGTTTTTTTTAATGGAGCGGCTCCAATTACCTATTATCTTTCCGTTATACAAGATAACCGGGTAGAAGGTACCGAATCGGTTGAACGCTTTTGGATGATGTTCTAGCGGCAATACGTCCGTGCGGTTTTTGTAACTGATCAAGTATTCATCGAAGGCGGGGAGGAGACGCAGTACAGGTTTGCTCTCATTTTTTCCTTTCCATGATTGGTGGATGAAATATTCACGGGAATCGAACGTCTCGGTTATTAACTCCGTCTTGATCAGATTGATAGCGAGCCTACACTCGGTAGCGGTTAGCCCGGACCACCAAACAAAATCCTGTAACTGGGCAGGGGAGTGGCTTTGAAAATATCTGGATGCCAATCTCGCCAGAGCCTCTTCCCTGCAAAGTTCACGAGTAGGAGGGACACGTTCGTCCAATAAGGCGTAAGTCGTTTTCTTTCCTTTATCGATCCCGCTACAGACGATGCCTTCCACCTCACCCCATGTAAGGAAAAGGTTTACGTGATCTATGGTGGGCAAAATCCCGGATTTTTGCAATTCCGTCGTTACTTCTTGTTTGGTCAGGCTTTTGTATCCTTCCAGTATCTTTCCGATCTGATCTAGGTATCTTGTGAACAGCGTTTTTTCTATCTTCCCGAAATGTCCCTTGGCGTACGACATAACGGCAGCCTTGATACGCTCGGAAGATAGCATAAGCATCCAACGGATATCCTCGGCGGCCACGAAATGCCAAGTAGGACGCATCACATGGGTACGTAGAATATCACCTTTGTACAAAGCCTCATTTACCGTTTCAAGGGAAGAGGATCTCAAGCGAATACCGATCGCCCATTTGGCCATCTCATACTCCTGCGCCTGGATAGCGCCCATCCAAGAGACCAACTCTTTCGGGGACTCGAATCGGGGTTGTTCCAATTGTTGGCTAGCTACTCGTATATGTGTTATCATAATATATGAATATAAACGCAAATGTACGAAATAAAGCGTTAAACATCCCATAATCTTGAAGATATACTCATTCTTTTTGTACCTTCACGCTAGAAACAATTAGTGAAATTTATGACGATAGCGTATTTAAATGTGGCTACGGACCGGCAACACTTGGATATTCAAAGGGAAGAGATCTCTTCTTTTGCTGCGGCCAAAGATATCCATGTGGATAAATGGGTCATGGAAGTATCCGGAGAGAAAGCGAAACAGCCGGGACCAAAGTTAAAACTTGTTCTCGAACGCTTGAAGAAAGGGGATGCCTTGATCGTATCGGATATTACCCGTTTGTGTCTTACCTTATATGAGTTGATGGGGATACTTACCGTTTGCATGGAGAAGGACGTGACGGTCTATTGTATAAACGACCGTTATATATTCGATGACCGGATGGATCGCCAATTGATGATTAATGTCTTCAAGCAAGTAGACGAGATTGATCACAGTCTGGTTTCCATACGTACAAAAGACGCCTTGGAACAGGTGAAAAGTACGGGAAAGCGGTTGGGACGTCCTAAAGGCTCGGAATCCAAGTTGTTCTTCTTGGATGCCCATAAGGGGGAGATCATGAACATGTTGGAGCGGGGAGAATCGGTAGGATCGATTTGCGAGCATTTCAACGTCTCTAAGAATACTTTTTATAAGTATAGGAAGAAATTCTTCAGATCGTAAGGATTGGTTTTAATACCAATCCTTTCGTTTCATATATAGCCAAGTCAATACTCCGGTAGCTATCATGACGGCCCAAGCGATGAAATAACCGTAACGCCAATCCAATTCCGGCATTATCTTGAAGTTCATACCCCATACGCCCACCAAGAATGTCAAAGGGATGAAAAGGGTGGAGACAATCGTCAGCCGTTTCATGATGGCGTTCATCCTAAGATCGTTATTGGATATATAAAGATCGACAAGGGAAGAGGTGATTTCCCGGCAGCTTTCCGTTGTTTGGATAACGAATTGGAGTTGGTCTTGCAGGTCATTATAGATCGGCAGGATATCCGGGGTGATAATCCCGTTCTCTGTTCGTAATAGTTTTGAGAATTGATCTTTCAGCGGTAGGCTATTCTTACGGATAGTCATGTACTCATGGCGGTGTTGTTGGATTAGGGAACCCATATTACCCTGATCGTTCTTAGGATCGAGCAAAGTCTCTTCTATATCCTCTAGTATCTCTTCTACCTTTGAGGCGGATTCTACTAAATTCGCTATGATGGTGTTTAGAAGGAAAGCGAGCAGCAATCCACTGCCTTTTTTCCGGATGTTCAGCATGTTGGATAGTAGCGCTTTATGAGCGGCCTCGAATACGGGGTTGTTGCTTTCCGTAAAAGTGATAACCGTATTGTTCGCTACCAGTATACTGATGTGCTCAGACCGCATCTCGTTATTGACATCGTAATAGCAGGAGTTTAATACGATAAGCATTCGTCCTTTGTATTCCTCTACCTTGACCACGTGTTGGGGAGTCAAGATATCCTTAGCGTCCAGATTATGCAGTCCGAAATCTTTTACGATACGGGTAATGGCATCCGCATTGGTCAATCCGCTAACCTCGAACCAATTGATCTGATCCGAGTCGGATAGTTTGCTGAAAGAGGTGTCGGTTATCCGCACCTCTTTCGTATGCAAAGATTGTTCGTTGTATTGCGTGAGACGGATGCCGGTTGCTGTCTCATGTTCGCCGGCGTAATAATACTTGTCCGATAAATGCCGGTTGGATATATGTCTTCTCCTGTGTGTATATTCATTCCGTCTCATAATAAGGATCTCTTTTTAATCGAATTCAACAACGGTGATGCCGGCGCCTCCGAACTGCACATGCTCGTCTTGAAAACGACGGACACCGGGAACCGTGCGCAGATAATCCCGGATTAGCTGACGTAAGATACCCGTACCGGTTCCATGTAAGATGCGAACCTTGCCTGCCCCGACTTGAATGGCGTCGTCGATAAAATAAGTCACGCTTTGCAATGCCTCATCGCCCCTCATTCCTCTCACATCGATTTCTTGCTTAAAGTTTATCTTCTTCTCATGCATATTGTCAGTGGTCTGGGAGCTGACGAACGTGCTTTTCTGGATTTCCCGTTTGATCTGGCCTTTGCTTACCTTTTCCAACTGCTCCAGCTTAACCGTGCTTTTGATCATCCCGAATGCTACTACGGCCTGCTTTCCTTGTAGTTCCATAACGGTTCCGGCGGAAACCTGCCCTTTAAGGCGTACATTGTCACCGACTTCTATCACCTCTTTATTAAATATTGGCTGGGCCGTCACTTTTTGTTTCTGTTTCTTCCGTTCGTTCCGTTCCTTGAGCTTCGCCATCTTGCGTGCGATCTTATCGTCTTCTTCTTCGGTCGCCATTACGGAGTTCTTGAACTCTTCCAAGGCTTTGCGGGCCAGTTTGGTCTGTTCTTTTTCCGCTTGGGCCTCCTTGATCTCACGGACGGTATTCTCGATCTTGGCGTTAGCCTCCGCTAGAATACGTTGGGCCTCGGCCTTTGCCTCCCGGATGATCTCTTTCCGTTGCTTGTTTACGGCTTCCAAGTCTTGTTCATAACGAGAAGTGACATCTTCCAGTTTTTTCTCCTGCTGACGGATATTCTGCCGTTTGCTTTCCCAGTACCGTTTATCGCGTACGATATCTTGCAAGTATTTGTCCATATTGATATAATCCGCTCCGACGTTCGCGGAAGCGTCGGCTATCACGTCCTCGGGCAGACCGATCTTGCGTGCGATCTCTACGGCGAACGAGCTACCCGGGTTTCCGATAGAAAGCTTGAACAAGGGCTGCATCAAATGGCGGTCGTACAACATGGCACCGTTTACGATACCCTCCGTATCCTCGGCGAAATGCTTCAAATTCTGGTAGTGGGTCGTGATTACCCCAAAGCTATGATTCCGGTTGAAGCGATCCAATAAAGCCTCGGCGATAGCGCCGCCAATCTGGGGTTCCGTACCGCTACCGAACTCATCGATTAGGATAATGGTCCGCTCGTTACAATTCTTCACGAAATACTTCATGTTGGTAAGGTGGGAACTGTAGGTACTCAAATCGTTCTCGATGCTTTGCTCATCGCCTATATCGATGAATATATGCTCGAAGATCCCGGTTCTTGATCGCTCATGCAAAGGAATCAATAAACCACATTGCAACATGTATTGAAGTAATCCGACCGTTTTCAGGCAAACGGATTTACCACCGGCGTTCGGACCGGATATGATCAAGATCCGTTTTCCCTCGGTCAGCTCGATATCGAGGGGAACTACCTGCTTGCCCTGTTTCTGTAAAGACAGGAATAAGAGCGGATGCACGGCACGTGCCCAATCCATTTGTCGCTTATCCTCCACGATCGGCTTGATCGCCTTGACTTGCTCCGCGAATAACGCTTTCGCACGAATGAAGTCAATGTCGGCAAGAAACTCGTAAGATTGTAGGATATCCGGAGCTAAAGGACGGATCACGTTCGTGAATTCCGTCAGTATCTTAATGATTTCCCGGCGTTCTTCCCCTTCCAGTTCCCGGATGCGGTTATTCGCTTCCACGACCACCTCCGGCTCTATAAAGACCGTCTTGCCACTGGCGGACTCATCATGTACGATACCTTTTATCTTTCGTTTGAAGGCCGGGGCTACCGGGATCATCAAACGACCGTCGCGCATGGTCGGTGTCACGTCCTTATCGACAACCCCGTCCGATTGTGCCGCACGGAGGATGGATTGCAGGCTGCGGGAAATACCGCTCATCGTGATCGTCATTTCCCTGCGGATTTGCGATAGGGTGGAGGAAGCACTGTCCTTGACCTTGCCGAATTTATCGAGGATACTATCGATCTTTCCAATCAATTGGGGGAAGACAAAGATATCTCCCGCCAATTCAGTCAAGGCCGGATACTTGATTTCCTCATCGTCCATAGGCTTGAAGAAGCGTACGATGTCATTGATCGTTTGCAAGGAACGTTTGAGGTCGAACAACTCCCGTTCATCCAGCCAAGTACCTTCCGGCCGAATCCGTTTCAAGGAATAGCGCACGTCGAAGAAATAACTGGCGGGGAATTCCGTGTCTCCGTGTAGGATACGGATAAACTCATCGGTTTGTTCCAATCGCTTGGATACGACCTCGAAATCGGCGGAGAATCCCATCTCCGCTACCCGCTCTTCCCCGAGTGGGCTTAAACATTTTTCTGTGATTAAGTGACGGATCTTATCAAAGCCCGTCTTTTGTTCAAAATTTTGTGGATATATCACGTGTTTGTAAAATCTTTATTTGATCTCTACCGTCACTTCAGAGCGAATGGTAGGACGGATAATTACTTCTAATTTTGTCTTGCCACGCTTTATATTAAATGTACAGGCGTTGTTGCCGGACGGATTAATATAAGGGGCGAAATAGTATAAATAAGAGAACGCCGGCAAGTAATCGGAGCTTTGCGACGCATCCGCTATTTGGGGATATTTGAATACGTCCCAGAACATGCAATACTTGAAACCGTTCGCATCCGTAAACATCGTCTTCGGATCACGATATTGCATCGTGTTCGTGATAAAGCGTTTGTAGGCGGATGAGAACTCCTCTGCCGAATGATCCATCTTATGGCGGCCGATCTTTTCTATAATGTCACGGGGACGGATGCCTGCCGCATAAGCGGGAGAGTTACGATCTACGTCAACCACTTGATCCAATTTATCGATATCGTAGCTGATCCCCGTATAATTATAGGTCTTCTTGCTCACCTTGAACGGTACGTTACGTCCGTATTTCGTGTATGGGTATTGCATACACATCAACGGGACATGCACCCGGGCGTATTCGTCTAAACGATAAGAGTCTTCCAGCAACTCGTTCGCCTCACATTCCCAGAGTACACGTCCGGGGATATCTTTTTGATCGATGATACGGATACCGAATTGCAACAGATATTCGGCTTCCGCTTCGGCGGCGGCGTAATTCAAGAACGGGAATTTCTCCATCTTACTGTGCGAGAAGTTGTACCGGTAAGTCGGTTCTTTTTCTACCAATACTTTATTCGCTCCCAGATAGTTCGGGTTCTTATCGAAGAAATAGAAAGTCTGTATCAATAAATCCGGCTTTGCGATATCAACCGTAAGTCCTTTTTTGGTCAACTCGTTCTCGATGCATTCGTTGATGACCGTTTCCAGTTTACGGTTATTCTCGTCGATGGTCGAGAAGGCGAATGTCTTGAAGTTACCGAAATCTACGCCGTCGGATGTGACGGTAGTCTTGAACGGGCATACGAATTCTTGCTCATTGGTTGTCTCCAAGCTATACATCGCATAGGCGGACGCCAGCTGGTCTTCCGTGATGGCGTTACTTTTCTTGCAGTCCTTCTTTACCAATACTTGTTTAGAAGGAGAGGAAAGGTTGCTGATGGTCAATAGGACATCGTTTCTTCCGGCGGGATTCAGCAGTTGAGGGATCTCATCGACAGATATTTCCGTCACAGGTACACCGTTGATCTCCTCGATCACGTCGTATTTCTTAATACCTGCTTGCTCGGCGGATGAATAAGGGATGACGCTTTTAATGACCGGCTTGTTGTTTCCCCAGTTCTTGCTCTGGCTGATATCGTATGTGAAGCCTAGTCGGCAGATGGATGTATTCCTGTTTTGGGCGGAAACCGTACAGACCGCCAATACTAATAGTAACGTTGATAAAATCACACTTCTCATCATATTCTGGAATTTTATTTACTCTAAAAATACCTGTTTCGTTTAAAACATAGGCAAAGGTAAAGATATTTTTGATGTGGTGGAATAGTTGGCAATATATTTGCTGCTATAATAGTGTATGAACTTGATATGGATGCTGTGTATATACTTTTTAAGGGTATTTATGTGGTACCGTATTTCGCTTACAATTAGTTAGTAATGAAAAAAATCAGATAGATTATGAGCAAGATGAATCCAAACGAGAAAAAAGAAAACGCTTCAAAAAACGAAAACGTGAATAATGAGGAAGCGACAAATTTGCAGGAAGAACAGTCAAATGCGGCAGATGAAACTGCCGGCTCTGACAATGTGTCGGGCGAGGTGGAAGCCTTGCAAAAGAAATATAACGAATTGAACGATTCCCACCTGCGCTTGATGGCGGAGTTTGACAATTACCGTAAACGTACGATGCGTGAGAAGGCCGATTTGATCAAGACTGGCGGCGAGGGTGCGTTAAAGAACCTTCTTCCTATTATCGACGATTTCGAGCGTGCTTTGCAGAACGTCCGCACGGCTGAGGATGTAGAGGCCGTTAAAGAAGGCGTGGACTTGATTTTCGGTAAGTTCATGGGCTATCTGTCTCAGCAGGGCGTAAAGCCGATCGAGGCCATAGGCAAGCCGTTCAACACGGAGGAGTTTGAGGCTATCGCTACGATTCCCGCTCCGGAACCGGACATGAAGGGCAAGGTATTGGATTGCGTACAAACTGGATATACCTTATTTGACAAGGTAATACGTCACGCTAAAGTAGTAGTGGGAGAATAATCGGAAAATCGGCAAATAACAAATACAAGGATGGCTAAAAGGGATTACTATGAAGTGCTGGGCGTTGAGAAGAATGCATCGGCGGATGAGATAAAGAAAGCGTACCGTAAGAAGGCGATACAATTCCACCCGGATAAGAACCCGGGCGATAAGCAAGCGGAGGAGAACTTTAAGGAGGCGGCAGAGGCATACGACGTGTTGAGCGATCCGCAAAAGCGTCAGCGTTATGACCAATTCGGCCATGCGGGTGTCGGCGGGGCTTCACAAGGTGGCGGCTTCGGTGGTGGTATGTCCATGGAGGATATCTTCTCCCAGTTCGGTGACATCTTTGGTGGACATTTTGGCGGTTTTGGTGGCTTCGGTGGTTTCGGCGGTTCTCGTGGAGGACGCCGGGTGAACCGTGGATCGGACTTGCGTGTGAAGGTGAAGCTGAACCTGAAAGAGATCGCTAACGGCGTGGAAAAGAAGATCAAGGTGAAGAAGTATGTGCCTTGTTCGCATTGTCACGGTAGCGGGGCGGAAGGCTCGGAGGGTGTGAAGACGTGTGATACGTGTAAAGGTAGCGGTGTCGTTACCCGTATCGCCAACACGATCCTAGGGCAGATGCAGACGCAGACGACTTGCCCTACTTGTGGTGGCGAGGGCAAGATCGTTGTCAAGAAATGTACGGAGTGTAATGGTGAGGGCGTCGTTCGCGACGATGAGATTATCACGATCAATATCCCTGCCGGTGTAGCCGAGGGCATGCAACTCTCCATGAATGGTAAAGGCAACGCCGCACGACATGGTGGAATCAACGGTGACTTATTGATCCTTATCGAGGAGGAACCGCATCCGGAGTTGATTCGTGATGAGAACGATCTGTTATACAACCTCCTGCTGAGTGTTCCGCAAGCAGCTTTGGGAGCCACGGTAGAGGTTCCGACCATTGACGGGAAGGCGAAATTGAAGATCGAGCCGGGTACGCAGCCGGGTAAGGTGCTTCGTTTGCGTAATAAAGGACTTCCTTCCATCAATAGTTATGGTACGGGCGATTTGTTGGTGAACGTGAGTGTATATATCCCCGAGACTTTGTCGTCTACGGAGAAAGAGACGCTGAACGGATTGGAGAATTCACCGAACTTCCAGCCTAATAAGACGATGAAAGAGAAAATCTTCAGTAAGTTTAAGCACTTCTTTGATTAACGAATAGAAAAGACTACTGTGTTCGTGTGAGAACACTATAGTATTCGTGGATAAACACAGTAGTGTTTGAAGATGAATACTATAGTGTTTATCACCGGAATACGGTAGTCTTTTTTCATAAGTCCTAAAATGAGTATCCTATGAGAATATATACCCGTGGAGGAGATAAAGGAAAAACCGGCATACATGGCGGTGAGCGTGTCGATAAGGATGACATCCGTATCGAGGCGAATGGGACGTTGGATGAGTTGAACGCCGAGATCGGTATTGTCCGTACGTTGCTGCCTCCCGATCATGAATGGCAGGTGTTGCTGGGTAGGATACAGCGTGAGATGATGGCCGTGATGTCTCATGTGGCGACACCATCGGCGATCCGTGATCAGAATCCGAATCCGCTTCCCGATGATTTGACCGTCTTTTGTGAGTCCCATATCGATGATCTATCCGCCCAGATGGAGGATAACGGGTATTTTATCCTTCCGGGAGGCACACCTGTTTCGGCGCACCTCCAATTGGCCCGTACGATCACCCGCAGGGCCGAACGCCGCTTGTGGACATTGAATCGGAAAGACCCGGTTCCTGCCGGGATCATGGCGTTCGTGAATCGTTTATCGGATCTGTTCTTTACGATGGCACGTTATGACATGTTTCGTCAAGGGAACGCCGAGGAGCGTTGGCAATCCTTTCTGTATAAGCGGAAAAATAAATCCTAGAGGGCGATATCTTGCCATTTGCCTTTCACGAGCTCACGGGTGGACTTGAAGCCGGCTTGCTTTAGCAACTCAAAAACCTCCTTGCGACCGTCGTTCACCAAATCCGGATAATGGCAATCGGAGTTCACCATGACAGGGATATTCATTTTCCGCATCCGTGATAGGTATTCCACACGGGGGTAAAGCTCTTTTTTCTTGGTCCAGTTCTTGGTGTTGACCTCTACCATCAATTCTTTCTCCTGAACCAGATCCAGACAAGCCTCAAAAGGCTTCCGATACCAATCCTCTTCAAAATTGAAGATCTCGTATTTCTGTCCGTTCATATAGATCTTGTCGATATGTCCGACGATATCGATGCCTCCGGCCTCTATCATTTTCATCGTGGTATCGAAGAAACGCTTGACAAGCAACCGGACATCTCCCTCGAAATGCCGCTCCACGGAGTGGGCGTATTCCCTGAATGAGCCGTCTATACAGACCATGTTCTCTTCGGCCAGACGCTCTGATACGGGCAGGAAATGGATGGAACCGATCCGGTAGTCCAAGGGCAACTCTTGGAAATAGGGGATCGAGGCGTTATAGGTCTCGTCCAGATAATCAATCTCCAGACCGGCATATATTTCCAGTTGATCGCTGTATTTCTGTTTCAGTCGTTTTATCTCTTGCAGATACTCCGGCATATCGTCTTTAGACATATTCCAGAAAGTCTCGAACGGAAGCGGCGAGTGGGAGGAAAAACCGTACGCACGGAACCCGTGTGTTATGGCGAATCTCACGAAATCCTCCGGAATACTTCTTCCATCACAAAAAGTACAATGACTATGGTAGTTACTGAGTTGCATGATTGTTCTTAGTGATTAAAAAGCCACATCCAGATCATCTTGCCCGGATGTGGCCTTGTATGATGAATGAGAGAGGTGTTATTTGATAACGCCTAGCTCTTTTCCTACCTTGATAAACGCTGCGATAGCCTTGTCCAGATGCTCAGTCTCGTGGCCGGCGGACAATTGTACACGGATACGAGCTTGTCCCTTCGGTACTACCGGGTAATAGAAACCGGTTACGTAAATACCCTCTTCCTGCATCTTGGCGGCGAAATCTTGAGACAACTTAGCGTCGTACAACATAACGGCGCAGATAGCGGATTGAGTCGGCTTGATATCGAAACCGGCTGCCAGCATCTTGTCGCGGAAGTAGCTTACGTTGTTCATTAATTTCGTATGTAAAGCGTCGCTCTCCTTCAACATCTTGAACATCTCCAAGCTTGCGCCTACGATGGCCGGAGCCACGGAGTTGGAGAACAAGTAGGGGCGAGAACGTTGGCGTAACATATCGATAATCTCCTTCTTTCCGGTCGTGAAGCCACCCATGGCACCACCGAACGCCTTACCCAGCGTACCCGTGAAGATATCTACACGTCCGTAAACATCAAACTGCTCGGCTACGCCATGACCCGTCGGGCCTACGACACCGGCAGAGTGAGACTCGTCCACCATAACCAATGCGTCATATTTCTCGGCAAGCTCGCAAATCTTGTCCATCGGAGCGACATTGCCGTCCATGGAGAACACGCCGTCCGTGGCGATGATACGGTGACGTTGGGCCTGCGCCTCTTGTAGGCAACGCTCCAAGTCCGCCATATCGGCGTTAGCGTAGCGATAACGTTTCGCCTTGCATAAACGAACACCGTCGATGATAGAGGCGTGGTTCAAGGCATCCGAGATGATAGCGTCTTCCTCGCCGAACAATGGCTCGAACAAACCACCGTTAGCGTCGAAACATGCGGCGTAAAGGATCGTGTCCTCAGTCTTGAAATAGTCGGAGATGGCTGCTTCCAATTGCTTGTGCAAATCCTGCGTTCCACAGATGAAACGAACGGACGACATGCCATAACCGTGTGTATCCATGGCTTCTTTCGCGGCCTTGATCAGTCGTTGGTTATCGGACAGGCCAAGATAGTTGTTGGCGCAGAAGTTTAAAACATCACTTCCGGCATTTACTTTGATGTCGGCTCTCTGCGGCGTAGTAATGATACGCTCGTTCTTGTATAAACCAGCGGCTTTGATGCCTTCAAGTTCATTTGTCAAGAATTCTTTAAGTTTTCCGTACATAAAAACTTCGTTTTTTATTAGTATTTAGATGTGAGTAGTAGCTTCGTTGTCAAAGCGACAGACAAAGGTCTGTTTTTTTAATTTTAATACTAAAAAAGAGAAGAAATTCATGTCTAAACTGTTTTATTCTCTATACCTTTGCCGACGGAAAAAAACTTAAATCTCATTAAACGCGATGAAGAATGTATTAGTAATTGGTTCTACCGGTCAGATCGGATCAGAGTTAACCATGAAATTAAGAAGTATCTACGGTGGGAACATAGTAGCGGGTTATATCCCGGGTGCGGAACCTAAAGGCGAGTTGTTAGAATCGGGACCTTCCGCTATCGTGGATATCACGAACGAGCAGCAGATCGCTGAGACGGTATCAAAATATAATATTGATACGATCTACAACTTGGCGGCTCTTTTGTCGGCTGTAGCAGAGGCTAAACCTCAGTTGGCGTGGAAGATCGGAATGGGGGGCTTGTTCAATGTGCTTGAGGTGGCCCGTGAGATGCACTGCGCCGTATTTACGCCGAGCTCTATTGGCGTTTTCGGTAACAATACCCCGAAAGACAAGACTCCTCAAGATACGATCCGTAATCCTCGTACGATGTACGGCGTGACGAAGGTATCCGGCGAGTTGTTAAGCGATTATTATAATATCCGTTTCGGCGTGGACACACGTTCGGTTCGTTTCCCCGGATTGATCTCTTACGTAACACCTCCGGGTGGTGGTACGACGGATTACGCTGTCGATATTTACTATTCGGCCGCTAAGGGCGAGAAATTCGTTTGCCCGATCGCAGCCGGTACTTTCATGGATATGATGTACATGCCGGACGGCTTGCGTGCCGCTATCGAGATTATGGAGGCGGATTCTACGAAGTTCGTTCATCGCAACTCTTTCAACATTGCGTCGATGAGTTTCGATCCGGAGATCATCTTTAATAATATCAAGAAATATATGCCTGAATTCCAGATGGAGTATGAGGTAGATCCTTTGCGTCAGGCTATCGCCGAGTCGTGGCCGAACTCCTTGGATGATACTTGCGCCCGCCAAGAGTGGGGCTGGAAGCCGGAGTATGATTTGGATGCCATGACAAAAGACATGTTAGCTAAATTGAAAGAACGTTTCAATAAATAAGAGTGATGTTGTAGCCATGATTGTTTGTGGATAGAGGGGCCGGGGTATCATCGGGGGGGATGATCCCCGGCCTTGTTTTTTAACGCTGCTATTTCAATAAATCCGGCCGGAGGCGTGCCGTACGCTCTTGTGCTTGTTGCAAGCGCCATTCTTCGATCTTGCGCTGGTGCCCGGATAATAGTACCTCGGGTACTTTCCAACCTTTGTAATCGGCGGGACGTGTATAAACAGGCGGGGCCAGTAAGTCATCTTGGAAGGAGTCGGAGAGGGCGCTTTGCTCGTCGCCGATCGCTCCCGGTATCAAGCGTACCACGGCGTCGGTTATGATAGCGGCGGCCAGCTCTCCTCCGGTAAGGACATAGTCTCCTACGGATATCTCTTTCGTTATCAAATGCTCACGGATACGATAGTCGATCCCTTTATAGTGCCCGCAGAGGATAATCATATTATTTAGTAAAGACATGCTGTTGGCCATGGGCTGGTTGAGTGTCTCGCCATCCGGGGAGGTATAGATTACCTCGTCATATTCCCGTTCGCTTTTCAACGCTGAGATCGCCCGGTCTATCGGTTCGATCTGCATCACCATTCCGGCCTCTCCTCCGAACGGATAATCATCCACCCGCCTCCATTTATTAGTGGTGTAATCCCGTAGGTTATGTAAATGAATCTCCGCTAATCCTTTATCTTGCGCCCTCTTGACGATAGAGCAATTAATCATCCCCTCGATCATCTCGGGAAGTACGGTAAGTATATCTATACGCATAAAAAATAGTTGTAACGTTAAAACCTCCCGCAAAGGTACATCTTTATTCTGACTCATCGTAAAGTGAGTCTCTATTATCTATGATTTGCGATAGAAAATTAAGAATGAATGAAACGCATGCGTTGGCGCAGTTAAGAGTTCGTAGAAGTTCATGAGGATATTTTTGTATCGTTTGAATTATTATTCGTACTTTTGTCCGTCAATTCGGCGGCTATCAATAGAGGCCGTGTCTTTAGAGAATAAATTTTATAGCGATGAATATATCTTACAATTGGCTGAAAGAGTATCTTGATTTCGATCTGGAGCCAGAAGAAGTTGCTGCGGCGCTTACCTCTATCGGTTTGGAAACCGGTGGAGTAGAGGAAGTTCAAACCATTAAGGGCGGACTTGAGGGACTGGTTATCGGTGAAGTGTTAACTTGTGAGGAACACCCGAATTCTGACCATTTACATATAACGACCGTAAATGTAGGTGGCGAGGCTCCTTTACAAATCGTATGTGGCGCCCCGAACGTGGCTGCCGGACAGAAAGTGGTCGTAGCCGTGAACGGCACGAAACTGTACGACGGTGATGAATGCTTTACGATCAAGAGATCCAAGATCCGTGGCGTTGAGTCCAACGGTATGATTTGCGCCGAGGACGAGATAGGTATCGGTACCGACCATAACGGTATTATCGTACTTCCCGCCGACGCTGTTGTAGGTACGTTAGCTAAAGATTATTATAATGTAAAGAGCGACTACGTGCTGGAGGTGGATATCACCCCGAACCGTGTAGACGCTACTTCCCATTTCGGTGTCGCCCGTGACTTGGCCGCTTATTTGAAGCAAAACGGCAAGCCCGCCGAATTGAGACGTCCTTCGGTAGACGCTTTCAAGATCGACGACGAGACACCGGGCGTAGAGGTCGTGGTAGAGAATACGGAGGCTTGTCCCCGTTATTCCGGTGTTACGATCAAGGGCGTTACGGTGAAGGAGAGCCCGGAGTGGTTACAAAACCGTTTGCGTGTGATCGGCCTTCGTCCCATCAATAACGTAGTGGATATAACGAACTTTATCCTGCATGAGTTAGGGCAGCCTTTACACTCTTTTGATGCGAGTAAGATCAAAGGAAATAAAGTGATTGTCAAGGCGGCCGAGGCTGGTACGAAATTCGTCACGTTGGATGGCGTGGAGCGTACGTTGACCGATCGTGACTTGATGATTTGTAACGTCGAGGAACCGATGTGTATCGGTGGCGTGTTCGGCGGTTTGGATTCCGGCGTGACGGAGGAGACCACCGACGTATTCTTGGAATCCGCTTGTTTCCATCCGACGTGGATTCGCAAGACCGCCCGTCGTTTTGGCTTGAATACGGACGCTTCTTTCCGCTTCGAGCGTGGTTTGGATCCGAACAATACGATGTATGTATTGAAACGTGCCGCCTTGTTGATACAAGAGTTGGCGGGAGGTAAGATCACGGGTGCTGTACAGGATGTTTATCCTGCCGTGGCGGAACCGTATACGGTTGAGGTGACTTACGAGAAGATCAATACGTTGATCGGTAAGGATATTCCGGTAGAAACCGTGAAAAGTATCTTGGCAAGCCTTGAGATGGAGATCATATCCGAGACTGCCGAGGGCTTGACTTTGCATGTTCCCGTATATCGTATCGATGTGCAGCGTGATGTAGACGTGATCGAGGACATTCTTCGTATCTACGGATATAATAACGTGGAGTTCAGCGATAACGTGAAGTCCAATTTAAGTTACCAGACTCCTACGGATCGTAGCTGGAAATTGCAGAACTTGATCTCGGAGCAACTTTGCGGTTGTGGTTTCAACGAGATCATGAACAATTCCTTGACACGCTCCGCTTATTATACGGATCTGTCTGTTTATCCGGAAGCGCATTGTGTCATGTTGATGAACCCGTTAAGCGCTGATTTGAACTGCATGCGTCAGACCTTGTTGTTCGGAGGCTTGGAGAGCATCGAGCATAACATGAAGCGTAAGAATGGCAATGTCCGTTTCTATGAGTTTGGTAATTGCTATGATTATAATATCGATAACAAGAAGGAAGATGAGACCTTGGCGCAGTTCAGCGAGGATTACCGTCTAGGCATCTGGGTAGCCGGCAACCGGGTGGAGAACAACTGGGCGCATCCGGACGAGAAATCTTCCGTTTATGAGTTGAAGGCTTACGTAGAGAATATCTTAGCCCGCTTGGGCGTGGATATGAAACGGGTTATTTTCGGTAACTTGACGAATGATATCTATTCTTCGGGCCTAAGCATCACGACCGGTTCCGGACGTCAATTGGGTACGATGGGTATCGTAAGCAAGAAACTTCGTAAGATGCTGGATATTGATATGGAGGTTTATTACGCTGAGTTGTCGTGGACCCAATTGATGAAGGAGATCAAGAAGGCGAAAGTAACCTTCTCCGAGATTTCCAAGTTCCCGGCCGTTAAACGTGACTTGGCGTTGTTGCTTGATAAGAGCGTACAGTTTAGCGAGGTCGAGAAAATCGCTAAGGATAGCGATCGCAAGCTATTGAAGGAAGTATCTCTGTTTGACGTTTACGAGGGCAAGAATCTTCCGGCGGGCAAGAAGTCGTATGCCGTAAGCTTCTTCATGCAAGATGAGAGCAAGACTTTGAACGATAAGCAGATCGACGCTATCATGAAGAAGATCCAGACGAATCTGGAACAAAAGCTAGGTGCTCAATTGAGATAAGAATTTAATTACATAAAATAAAGATAAACTGATAAACATATGGGAAGAGCGTTTGAGTTTCGTAAAGCGAGAAAGTTTAAGCGTTGGGGCAATATGGCCCGTGTATTCACGAAGTTAGGTAAGGAAATCACGATTGCGGCAAAACAAGGTGGGCCGGAGCCCGAGAATAATCCTCGTTTACGTGTGTTGATGCAGAACGCCAAAAAGGAGAATATGCCGAAGGAGAACGTGGAGCGTGCCATTAAACGTGCCGTATCCAAGGATTTCACGGATTATAAGGAGATGAACTATGAGGGATATGGTCCTTTCGGTATCGCTATCTTCGTTGAGACCGCTACGGATAATACGACTCGTACGGTAGCCAACGTTCGTAGTTATTTCAATAAGAACGGTGGTTCTCTGGGAACATCCGGTAGCTTGGAGTTCTTGTTCGATCATAAATGCGTATTCCATATCGCTAAAAAAGAGGATCTTTCTTTAGAAGACCTAGAGTTGGAGTTGATCGACTTCGGTGTAGATGAGGTTGAGGAAGACGAGGACGAGGTTGTTCTTTATGGTGAGTTCGCGCAGAATTCGGCGATCCAGAAATATTTGGAGGAGAATGGTTTCGAGATCTTGAGTAGTGAGTTCGTACGTATTCCGAACGATTTGAAGGAGGTTACTCCGGAACAGCGTGAGTCTATCGAGAAGATTATCGAGAAATTAGAGGAAGACGAAGACGTTCAAAACGTATTCCATAATATGAAGGAAGACGATTCTGAGGAGGAATAACGTACGCTTATACGTAAAATAGTATACTTTATCCGTAAAAAAGCGACATCGAGGCAAATTCGATGTCGCTTTTTCTTTTTTACAACGAATGTTTCATGTTTTTTATTTATTTTTGTGAGTCTAGGGTGAATAACAATTTAACTTATATGGTGAAAATGAAAAGACTATTTCTTCTTTGTGCGTTCGTGAGCATGTTTGCGACGTGTAATTTTATCTCAGCTCAAAAGGAGTTAGGGATTTTCAATTCTGTTTCGGCAGGAGTGGGTGTTGGTTTGACGGGTGTAGATGTGGAGGTCGCTACTCCTATTACGCCTTATCTGGCGTTGAGAGGTGGTCTTACCTTTATGCCGGGTTTCAGCATTAATACGGACGTGGATGTAGATGTTAACGATCCGCGAGCGGGTGTGTATAATGATACATACTCCATGGATGTCAAAGGTAGCTTGAAACGTACTTCCGGACAGTTGTTGGTGAATGTTTACCCGTTTCCTCACGCTTCTTCGTTCTTCGTTGCGGCCGGCGCCTATTTCGGTGGTTCTTCCTTGGTGAAGATAGAAGGGCATAGTGATAAGCTGAAAGACCTGATCGCCCAAGGAGAAAGTGCGGGCATAGTTATCGGTGATTATACGATTCCGGTGGATAATAACGGTAATGTATCCGGTGGATTGAAAGTGTCCGGTTTTCGTCCTTATCTAGGTCTTGGATTCGGTCGTGCGGTTCCTAAGAAACGGGTTGGCGTGATGTTTGAGCTGGGTGTGCAATTCCATGGCAAACCGGAGGTGTATACGGATTCAGGGGATGTAAAGGACTTGTTGAATGAGATAGACGAGGATGATACCTTTACGAAGATCATGGACAAGCTAACGGTTTATCCGGTCATGAAGATTCGTATTTGCGGAAGAATATTTTGATTGTCAAAGATAGTATAAGCTAAGAGTGGCGTTAATAATACGATGCCACTCTTTTTTTATGGCTAAACTTTCATTTATTTTGTTTATTTTTGCGCGCTGTTAGGGTCATAATTTTGATAAAAATAACTTTATATGAAAAACAAACATTTAGTGATGCTATTGCTATCATCTTGCTGTTTAGCGGCATGTGTGGATAGTAAGTATGATTTAAGCGATGTCAATACGGACGATGCGGTAATGGGTGAGTCTTGGGTAGCTCCCCTCGGTACGGGTTATGTAACGTCGGATGACGTTGTGAATGTAGAGAAAGTCCCTTCCATTCGGGAAGTCGACGGGGCTTACGTCATGATCTATGATGGAGAGATGAAGATTAAGGGGAAAAGCTTACGGGCCGCCTCTGGTAAAGTGGAGATCGCCTCGGAAGATATAACGACTGGGGATATCGATGGTTTGTTTGATGGCGATTTCGTTTTGGCGTTAACGAATCCCCATATTACATTAAAGTCGAATGTAAAGAATGCCTCTTTGGATTGTAGCTTGTCTATCGAGGCTGAGAACACAAGTAAAAAGGAGGCTACTTCCTCTGATTTTACCTTGTCAACGGTGTCTCCTAATATTTGGATCGGCCCTCTTGATCCGAAGACGGATGCTTTTAAGTTTGTCAAGAACGAGAAGTTACCGGGAATCGTACAGATTGTTCCTCAAAAAATACATTTGTCTTTGTCCGCTGATAGCAAACAATGGGCGAACGCTCCTGCGGATGCCTTGAGTGAGTTACGTTATGCGGTAGAGCTTCCGTTGACTCCGGCACCGGAATTTAGCGCCGTATCCGTCGAGCGGATCGAGGACGCTTTTGATGAGGATTTCGTAGACTATATTTTCTCGGACGGAAGCGCGAGGATCTATGGAGAGGTTACGAACGAGATGCCGTTCGATATGTCTATCGAGATGGTGATCATGGATGAGAACAATGTACCGGTAGATATCCAATTCCCGGCACAAGAGGTAAAAGGACAATCTGGAGAGGTTATCTTCGAGATCACGAAGGAGGATATGCCGAAAATGAAGGATGCACGTCATATAGACCTAAATTTACATTTAACGGGTAGAGATCAAGGCGAGGCTTTGAAGAAAGGCCAGAAAACGACCTTCAACTTGAAACTTAAGAAAGAAGGTGGTATCTCCATTTGATCCCAGTACTAACCATTTAAATTACGAAAAAGAAAGATGAATACTATATATAATATGTATAAGAGAGGTCTGTGTGCTTTATGTTTATTGACCACTGTGGGAATGTCGGTATCCGCCCAGCAAATACGAACTTCTTACTTCATGCAATCTTCTACGGCACGCACGACGATGAATCCGGCGTATCGTCCCGAGAGAGGCTATGTCTCCATTCCGGTATTAGGTGCGGTTGGCGCTTCGTATGGTACGAACGGAATAGCTGTGGATAATTTTATTTATCCGAAGAATGGTGAGACCGTTACGTTCATGGATAACTCCGTGAATACCGAGTCTTTCCTGAATGGCTTGAAGGATGAGAATCAGGTAAATATGGATTTTGGCACGCAGGTTCTATCCGGTGGCTGGTACGCCGGCAAGGGATTCTGGACGGTTGATGTTTCTATCAAGGGCTTGGCGAATATTCGTGCTCCGAAGACATTGTTCGAGTTCATGAAAAAGGGTAATGGATCTCAGAGTACCTATGATATTCGTAATATCAGGGCGTACGCCGAGGCTTATTTGGAGACAGGTGTAGGATATTCTCGTCCTATCACGGATAAGTTGACAGTCGGAGGTAAGGTTAAATTGTTATGGGGCGTAGGTTCTATGGACGCTACGATCGATCAGATGCATGCTGAGATGGGAGAGACTAGCTGGAAAGTTACCTCTACCGGTACCTTGCAGACGAATATGAAAGGCTTGGTCCCGGAAATGGAAGTAGACGAGCAAGGCCGTGATTATTATAATAGCTTTGATTTCGATTCTCCGGGTCTTAGCGGTTTCGGTATGGGAGTGGACTTGGGTGCTACGTACCAATTGACCGAGAATATCATGTTGTCCGCCGCTGTCCTTGATTTAGGTTTTATCAGTTGGAGCAAAGGAGGGAGCACGGTAGGTAAGTTGGATGGAACTTTCGACTTTAACGGCTTTGATCTGGCTATCGGCGAGAATAACGGTGATATACCGAGCATGGGCGATCAGTTTGACGCTATCAAGGAAGATTTCGAGAACTTGCTTCATTTCAAGAAAGAGGGTGAGTCCGGAAGCACTACCCGTCTTCGTTCGACAATCAATATCGGTGGCGAGTACCGTTTGCTGGAAAACAAGTTAGGTATCGGCTTATTGTCAAGCACTCGTCTTTATTCCCCGAAAGCCTATACGGAACTGACATTGTCCGGTAATTACCGTCCGGTGAAATGGTTTGAGGCTACGCTGAGCTACTCATTTATCCATAGTAAGTTCAAGACGTATGGTATCGCCTTGAATTTCTCACCGTCTTGGATCAATTTCTTTATTGGATCGGATTATATGTTGACAAAGGTAACTCCACAATGCTTACCGGTAAGCGGTAACGCCATGAATCTTTACATGGGAGTAAGTGTTCCTTTGAAATCATTCGCTAATTAATAGGGAATACTCAGAATAGAGTCTGTATCATAAAGGAAAAGGCTGTCCGGGTTATATACCCAGACAGTCTTTTCTTTTTTATTAGGCTCGTTTTATTAGGTTTTTTATCTTTGTGGACTGATTGAAAGGAAGAAATTGGATATGAGATTAAAGACTTTAGCCACCCATCCGGTATGGAGAGAGCCCCGGACTGTATTCGGGGTATGGATGCTAACCGGTGTTATTTTTGCTATTGTCAAGTTGTTGATTGGAAAATATAATAATTATAAGATATTTGAAGGAGTCTATTGGCATGCTATCGAGGGGTTAACCTTATATGGGGATCATTATCCGGAATATTATGATTCAAATCATTATGGAATCTTATTTAGTCTTATCATAGCTCCTTTCGCCCTGTTACCGGAATGGTTGGGTATAATCTTATGGATAGCGGGTAATACCGCCCTATTGTTTTATGCGATTAGCCGATTGCCATTGTCGAGTACCCAAAAAATCATTATTTATTGGTATTCGTATTGTGAGTTGATGACGGCTCAAGGAGTACAGCAATTCAATATATCAGTAGCGGCCTTTATCTTATTATCGTTTGTCTTGATACTGGAGAAAAAGGATTTCTGGGCGGCAGGCATTATTATGCTCGGAACATTTATCAAGATCTATCCGATCGTGGGATTGGCGTTCTTTTTCTTCTCAAGGCAGAAAGTGCAGGTTATTAGCCTCTTGTCTTTTCTGGGATTGGTTTGCTTTTGATCCGGTGCTTTATACACCGGGGTTTGAGTATGTGATCTCTCAGTATATAGATTGGTTTGAGCGATTGAAGGTGAAAAATATGTTGAATATGTTCGCTGATCCACAAAATATATCATTATTAGAGTGGTTCGAAAGATATCCGGAATGCGGAGTATAGCGATATGTGGCTTATCATACCGGGCTTGATTTTATTCTGCATTCCATATTTAAGGATCTCTCAATATAAATATCCGGCTTTTCGCTTTATGTTGTTGGCTAATGTTTTATTATTTGTCGTATTATTCAGTACGGGAAGCGAGGCGAGTGGATATATCATAGCGATGATAGGAGTCGCTATCTGGTATATATGCAGTGTATCGCCCCATAAGAAATATACTTATTGGCTTTGGATAGCTACCTTGGTGATTGTTGGCTTATCCACTACAGAGCTGGTTCCATCTATTGTCCGGAATGGACTGATCCGTCCGTATGTGATAAAAGCTTGGCCTTGCATTGTGGTGTGGCTGACCATTTGCTATGAGATGTGTTTCTTGGATTTTAGTCATTCTCCTATAAGCATATCACGACTTAGGCAGAGTGAATATCGCCTGTTTTTAATAGAAGGTTACATAATAAAACGAGACTACTCCCGACAAGCGATGAGAGTAGTCTCGTTTTAAACTACTTTTATCGATCTCTTTCAGTAATTCTTGTACCGCTGTTCTCAATTGCGTATCTTCCCTTTGACAACAGTTTCCGGAGAATTAGCGACTTTAACATCCGGTTCCAGCTGTGTGTTCTCTAAGTAACTACCGTCCGACAGGCGATAACCGGTAATAGGTGTGCCGAATATCAGCGTCGGATCTTGCAGGGTTTCCCAAGAGACGGTAGTCATTGTTCCCGGTACGGGCATACCTACCAGACGTCCGATCTGTTGGTGCTTATAAACCCACGGGTTCCATGTGCGTTACTATAATTAGCCTCGCATTGCAACATGATGGAAGGTTTATTCCAGCGGCGGCTAGGCATATCGCAACCTCTCGGCCACGTGTCACTTGGTGAGGTATTTCTCTCCGCTGAACAAGATCTCGATATCCTCGTGCAAGCGCCCACCACCATTAAAGCGGGTGTCAATGACGATTCCTCCCGGTCGTTATATTTACCTAGGATATCGGAGTAGACAGAGCGGAAACTAGGATCTCCATGGATTGGATATGGACGTATCCCAATCGTCCGTTCGACCATTTATCCACGTCGGCGGCACGTTGTTTCACCCAGCGGGTATAAAGCAAGTTATTTAACTCACCGTTACTGATAGGCAAGACTACCTCTTCCCAGCGTTCCTTGGTTTGTGGATCGTAGAGGAAACAAGGTCTTCTTTTGGCCTTATTGTTTAATAGCTTGGAGTAATCCATATCCGGGGTTATTTCCTGTCCGTCTATTTTCTCCATGATGGTACCGGCTTTCACTTTGGAACGTGCGTGATCGAACGGGCCTTTTCCACTACCTCGGCGATCAATAGACCTTTGCCGCTATGGTTCCAATCGAAAAGTAGGCCTAGGTTGGCGGTAACATTGCCGCTTGTTCGCGGACGGAAGCGTCCTCCGGTGTGAGAGACGTTGAGTTCTCCCAGATATTCGCTTAGCAACTCCGCGAAGTCATAGTTATTATTAATATGTGGCAGGAATTTACGGTAGGCGGCGGTCATAGCGTCCCAATTTACGCCGTGCATATTCACGTTGTAGAACCGTTTTTGCTCTTGTTTATAGACATGGTCGAACATATACTCACGTTCGGCGGCCAAGTCCATTTTCAAGTTTGCTTGGTAATTGATCGGCGTTAGTTTCTCCGATCCCATATCCATCTTTGCATGGAGTTGCTACCCAGCAAGAACAGGTTCTTACCTTCCTTATCCATTTCCATGTTCGCCCATCCGGTATTCATCTTGTGGAGTAACTTGGTCTCTTTCTTGCGCAAGTCCATTTTCCACAGGTCGTATTTATCTTCGAAAGCCGAGAAATAATATAAAGTCTCGCCATTCTTCGAGATGACGGCGCTACCCATTTCGGAGGAATTAGAGTAAGACGTAGGATACGATCTTGGATGCCTTTCAGTTCCACTACGATATCCTTGGGCTTTTCGTCTTTCTTTCCATCGGCTTTATCTTCTTTTTCTTGTCGCCGGTTTTGTCCCCGGTTACCTCTTTCTGCTCCTTTCCAGTTCCTTTTGCAACTCATAATCCTCTTTGCTCAAGCGGAATTTATCATAAGCGTCTTGATTCATGAATACCAGCATGGCATCATTCAAGGAACCCCATGAGGCATGCGCACGCATTCCGTAACGCTCGGTGGTGAATAAGATGGCGTTTCCATCCAGTACCCATTGCGGGAGGTGCTGGTGTAACCGCTATTGGTCAGGTTGGTGATCTCTCCGCCTTGTGCGCTAACCAAGCCGATATCCGAATAAGGATCGTGCTTGTTTCCGATAAACCGGAGCGTGAACCATTTACCGTCCGGCGACCATGAGTAATCGAAACCACCGGCTGTGCTATACCATGTGGAGCCATCCGTGACTTGGCGTACTTTCTTCGTCTCAAGGTTGACTACCATCAACCGCATACGATCTTCTATGAAAGCGAGTTCCTTACCATCCGGTGAGAATTGAGGATAATTACGCTCTACGGTCTTAGAAGGTAAGAGAACTTCCTCTTCGATAATCGTTGCGTTCGGAAATTGGCTTCTTCTTACGTGCGATCTTAGCCAAGTAAAGTTGCCAATTACCACCACGCTCGCTGGCATAAGCCAGGTACGGTTATCCGGCGAGAAGCATATGCCTGTTTCGGCGGCCGGGGTATGGGTGATTTGCTTGGTCGTGTTGTAATCGGCCGAGGTGACGAATACCTCACCTCTTAGGGTGAAGGCGATCTGCTTGCCATCGGGGATACGGTAGCGGAGGTTGCTCCTTTGCTGGAATTCAGATCGGCGATTTGCTCTTGATCGTCACGTATCAAGTCGATCCGTACTTTCTGCGGATTGCTTCCCGGACGTTGTGTATAGATCTCGCCATCGTATGTAGCACAATGTCTGGTCGCTACCTGTAGAGAGGAAACGTACGGGATGTGTCTTGAACTTAGTAACCGCCGTTATAGATTGTGGGGTGTTGAGAGGGAATGAATATACATTGAAAGACCCTCCGTTGCGTTCGCTCAGAAAGTAAACCGTCTGTCCATCCGGGGTAAATACGGCGTTCCGGTCTTCTCCCGCATGGTCAGTCAAATTGGTATGTTTTCCTGTTTGCGTATCGTACATCCATATATCCCGGGTAACGGATGAGGTATGATGTTTACGCCATTCATCCTCGAAGCCCTTACGATCTTGGTATAAGAATGTCTTTCCGGATTTATCGAAGCAAACCATCTCGGCGGGTGTTCCCAATACTTGCTCCGTGCGTCCGCCACCAACCGGCACTTTATAGAGTTCCGTCATGGCCGAGGTCGGGAATAAGGCGCTCTGTGCCGGATCTTGTATGGATGCGGAGAAGAGTACGTATTTGCCGTCGGGAGTAAAGGCCGATGGAATCTCGGAGGCGGAATGAGTGGTGAGGCACTGTGCCGTTCCACCGTTGGAGGGCATTACGAATAAATCGAAATTGCCGTTACGATCGCTGGCGAAAGCGATTTGTTTTCCGTCCGGAGACCAGATTGGCGTGCATTCATACGATGCTTGGGTGGTAAGTTGTGTCGCTGTTCCTCCTTTGGCCGGTACTTTATAGATATCTCCTTTGTAACAAAACGCTATCTCTGTTCCATCAGGAGAAATTTGTACATCACGCATCCACAAAGGGGTACAGCGTAGCTGGTAGTCGCAAAGCCCATGGCAATGCAGGTTAAAAGTTTTTCATGTACTTAATGCTTTTTAGAATGGTACGAAGATACATATTATTTTGTACCCATCAGTCTGCTCTCTATTGAAATATTAACTGGATTTACCCTTTCAATTTCACTATAAATAACACGAGGCTTTCCCTTGGGCCTGTGCGAAGTATTTCGCAGATCCTCTCGGATTTGCTGAAACAATAGGAATGGCAATAGGGATCGATAGGGTCCATTCGTCGCACATTACCGGTTTGATAAAATTATCTTTTAATCCTTCTTTTACCTGCCAGCATTCTTCCTTCTCCGTATCATAACAGAAGGTGTAATTTCTGGACTCATCCTCTGCGTTATAGTATGTAGATACCCAGAAACGGCTGCCATGCGGATCGGTAGCAAAGGAAGTGTATTCTTTCCGGCAAGGTTCTCAAGGTTTGGCTTTGCCGCTTTTGCTTAATATATAAAGTGTCCCGTAATAAGTTCCCGGGTTGATAGGAGGGCGTAGGCATAAACCGTTCCGCTTCCGGGCTCCACGGCTACTTCGGGGCGAGACAACCGATCGGGCATGCGGAACGTTCCAGATCGACCGGACGGATCGTATGAGATTGTAATTTATGGAAAGAGGAATCGTATTCAACAATCTGTTTCTCAATCGTGGCGGTTTGCCCCGCCGTATCCCCATGAACACATTCCTCGGTGGTAAATATCCGGTTATTGTGCATGGATATGGATAGCATATGCCTATTCTCCGGAAGGTCGCATTTCAGTTTCTTGCGGGTAAGGAGATCACCATTGAATGAGTAATAGAAAATATCGTCCGTGTTTCCAAGTACAATCAACTGCTGGTTGGCCGGGTTCACTACATACCCGCTACCCGTATGTCATCCGGATGGGTGATGCGACAGATAAATCTCCCTTGCGATTGAAACGGTAAAGCGTCTCATTGCTGATAAGGAATAGGTTGTCTCCCTCTTGACGGATATACTTGGCCTCCTTGATCGAATGCGTCCCTGAGTCCTGTAATGGAATGGCGATTACCTCATCCGCGATGTCAGACAAGGCTCCGGTAGGGTTGCTCCGGATCGATTCATTCGAGATTAACAGGTTATAGGCTTGCTTTCCGCAAGCCAATAGAACAAGTAGTAATAAATATGTAAAGGTTCTTTTCATATCACCGCTAAATTAAAGAAGGATAAACCTTTTATGATTTTACGAATTGTTCTTATAAAACGTAGATCATCTGATTTTATTGGATAAGCCTAGAATTATTCTTGTAGAAATACCCAATTATCCCCTCGGACATGGATTCTTTATAGGAAAAGCCTTGTGAATGCTTTTAATGCCTCCGGGTCAGAAATCCGGTTCTTTATGAGATAGCGGCTCATTTGTCCCCTGCACATCTTGGCATAGATCACGATCGTCTCCGCTTTGCCGTTCTTCCAGATCTTGAACTCGGGCGTGATGATCCGGACGGATCGCTCCACCTCCTTCCACTGGAAGAGGGTTGGATATCAAGCTGGCTAGATTCAGTAGGATTCCGTCTCCTGTCGGACGTCATGGATTAATATATTTGTTTGCCTGTCCTTCCAGAAGGCGTACATATTCCCGTCGCCTAGTTCCGGATTTTTACGTCGAACTCCATCCGGTAAGGCTTGATAAGGTCTAATGGGCGAAGTAACCCGTAGCATCCCGATACGAAACGCATATGTTCTTGCGAGAAAGAAAATCCTCCTCCGTGAAGTCTTTCGGGCTGATATTCTTGAATACGACACCGGTATAGGCGAGTATCGCTTGCAAGGGCTGGTTGTCTTCCGCATGAAAATCTTGGTATCTGCGGTAACATTCCGCCGCCAGTTTCGGGCTGAGCTTGAGGATACGACTTAATTCGTCAATGGGAAATTGGGTCATATGCAGGGCGATCTCGTTCGCCTCTTGCTGGAAACGTGGAGTCGTGCCTTGCGGCGCTTTTATCTTGGATGTCCCGGTCATTGTCTTAGCCGGAGATAATAATATCAACATATCTATATTGGATTTGGATTGATCGCATAAAGGTAATCCATATTAAGATTCAAATAGGGTATAAGCATCCCAATAAATCTTAAAGTATCTCGACTCGAATGGGGATTTAATGGAGGAATGAGTCTTGGTGATAGAAATGTAATGAGGATTATGAAGATGAGAGACGTGAAGATGCGACCTATATTCCTTTTGATAGTATTCATCCTACCTACGATGGCCCATGCGCAGTGGACGGAACAGGATTCTTTGCGCCTGCAAGAATTTTATCCGGCAAGGAGGAGATACGTTTGAATCCTGAGTTTCAGAAGGCGATAGAAAGCGGGACTTTTCTACGACCCGATCAACCGGGAACCCATATGTTATCCTCACCAAGTGAGTTGCCGATTACGAAAGACTTCTCGGAATATGTACAGTTAGATACTTTACGTAGGTTGACTAATTATGATTCGATTACCCCAGTCCTATTCATGCTGCTGAATTTTAAGTCACCTTCCCGTTCATTGGCCATACAGAAGCAAGCGCACGATTAGGCTCCCTAAGAATCAGGATTGGAAAGAGTTTAAGGTAGGTAAGGTTCCTATGGCTGCCAACGTAAAACTGACTAATATATACTCGGATGTCGTGAAGGATGGCCAGCGAAGGGGGGGTACTTGCTACCATAAGAGTCTATTTCGACGCAGAGGATTTACTAGAGACTATTTTCTGGAAAAGTGCCCGTGATAAGAAGAGAAACAGGAAACGGGAGAATACGTGGAAGTATTATAATGACTATCCGTAAATTGTTGGATTTATAGGATATAACCACTCGAAAAACACGTACGTGAATTTCAAAAACATGTACGTGTTTCCGGAAAAACTCGTACGTGTTTTTGAGAACATTGACTGTTTTACCTAGATACTGTGCGTTTACTATCAAAACCTTTTCTCTCTCTTTTGTTCTTTCTGAAAAGATACGTCCTAATGACATCCGAAATGGACGGTTTGACGGGGAGTTCTCTATTCTGTTTTATAATATTAAGACAAAATGTCATATTTTCGTTTTGGTATTTCTTTTGTAAAGATATAAGTGTAAAATAAATTAGAAAGAATATAAGAAAGGAGCTTAAATATATGAATTTAAACAATTTTACAATCAAGGCGCAGGAGGCTGTTCAACAAGCCGTACAGTTGGTTACCAAAATAATCAACAGGTTATCGAACCGGTTCACTTGTTGAAAGCTGTCATTATGACGGGTGAGAGTGTTACTAATTTTATCTTTCAGAAATTAGGGTAAACGCTCAAAACCTGAATATGGTACTGGATCGCCAAATCGAATCTTATCCTAAGGTTTCGGGAGGCGAACCCTATCTCTCTAGCGAGTCGAACGCTGTCTTACAGAAGGCGATCGATTATTCCTCTAAAATGGGGATCAATATGTATCGTTGGAGCCGATCATCTTGGCGTTGTTCACGGAAAAGAGCACCGCTTCACAGATATTGAAAGACGCCGGCGTGACAGAGAAAGAGTTACGTCAAGCGATTGAGGAGTTGCGTAAAGGAAATAAGGTGACAAGCCAATCCGCCGAGGAGACGTACGATGCCTTAGGAAAATACGCCATCAATTTGAACGAGCGTGCCCGTAGCGGTAAACTGGACCCCGTGATCGGACGTGACGAGGAGATCCGCCGTGTCTTGCAGATCTTGAGCCGCCGTACGAAGAACAATCCGATCTTGATCGGTGAGCCGGGTGTAGGTAAGACTGCTATCGCTGAGGGTTGGCCCATCGTATCGTTCGGGGTGACGTTCCGAGAACTTGAAGTCTAAACAGATCTTCTCGTTGGATATGGGCGTTGATCGCCGGAGCTAAATATAAAGGCGAGTTCGAGGAACGTTTGAAAGCGGTGGTGAACGAGGTTACGAAATCCGAGGGTGAGATCATCCTCTTTATCGATGAGATCCATACCTTGGTAGGAGCCGGTAAAGGCGAAGGCGCCATGGATGCAGCTAACATCTTGAAACCGGCCTTGGCTCGTGGTGAGCTACGTTCGATCGGTGCCACGACGTTGGATGAGTATCAGAAGTATTTTGAGAAGGATAAGGCGCTTGAGCGTCGGTTCCAGACCGTTATCGTAGACGAGCCGAGTGAGTTGGATACGATCTCCATCCTTCGTGGTCTGAAGGAGAAATACGAGAATCACCATAAGGTACGTATCAAGGATGATGCGATTATCTCCGCCGTGCAGTTGTCTACCCGTTATATCACGGATCGTTTCTTGCCGGATAAGGCGATCGATTTGATGGATGAGGCCGCCGCCCGTCTGCGTTTGCAGATCGATTCCGTACCGGAGTCGTTGGATGAGGTTTCCCGGCGTATCAAACAGTTGGAGATCGAGCGTGAGGCGATCAAGCGTGAGAACGACAAGTCGAAATTAGAGCAACTGAACAAGGAGATCGCCGACTTGAAGGAGGAGGAGACCAAGCAAAAGGCTCAGTGGCAGAGCGAGAAGGAGCAGATCAATAAGATCCAGCAAAATAAGATCGATATCGAGAACCTAAAGTTTGAGGCTGACAAGGCGGAGCGTGAGGGTGATTACGGCAAGGTCGCTGGATCCGTTACGGTAAGATCAAAAGGAAGAGGAGATCAGGGAGGTACAGGCTAAGTTGAAGACGATGCAAGGTGCCGCAGCTATGATCAAGGAGGAAGTGGATAGCGACGATATCGCCGATGTGGTATCCCGTTGGACTGGAATTCCAGTCAGCAAGATGATGCAGAGCGAGAAAGATAAGTTATTACGTCTGGAGTCCGAGCTTCATACCCGTGTGATTGGTCAGGAAGAGGCGATCAACGCTATCGCCGATGCGGTTCGTCGTAGTCGTGCCGGCTTACAGGATCCGAAACGACCGATCGGTTCTTTCATCTTCCTCGGTACTACCGGTGTGGGTAAGACGGAGTTGGCCAAGGCGTTGGCCGAGTATCTGTTCGATGACGAGAATATGATGACCCGTATCGATATGAGTGAGTATCAAGAGAAATTCAGCGCGACTCGTTTGATCGGTGCGCCTCCGGGATATGTGGGTTACGATGAGGGTGGACAGTTGACGGAGGCGATTCGCCGGAAACCTTACTCGGTTGTCTTGTTTGATGAGATCGAAAAGGCGCATCCGGATGTATTCAACATCTTGTTGCAAGTCTTGGATGATGGAAGGCTGACGGATAACAAAGGCCGCGTTGTCAACTTCAAGAACACGATCATTATCATGACAAGTAACCTAGGTTCTTCCTTGATCCGTGAGAACTTCGAGAAGATGACACCCGCCACGCATGACAAGGTGGTAGACGAGACGAAGATCCAAGTACTGGAACTGTTGAAGAAGACGATCCGTCCGGAGTTCTTGAACCGTATCGACGATATCATCATGTTTACTCCGCTGAACGAGGAGGAGATTCGCAAGATCGTATCCTTGCAGTTGAACAGCGTGAAGAAGATGTTGGCTACGAACGGTGTCGCCTTGGACTTCACGAACGAGGCCGTGGACTTTATCGCCGACAAGGGCTTCGATCCTCAATTCGGTGCCCGTCCGGTAAAACGTGTCATTCAGAAGTATGTCTTGAACGAGTTGTCAAAGGCTTTGCTGGGTGGAACGGTAGACCGTAACCGTCCGATCGTGATCGATCGGAAAGACGATGGGCTGGAATTTAAGAACTAAAGTAGACTTGAACGCTTGACGTTAAGCGTGGAGTTTCTATAAAATAATGAAGGTGGAATGATCCTATGTGAATCATTCCGCCTTTTTTTTTCACTAATAGGTAGATACGGCTTGGTGCGATTATTTCCGGGTGGGAACCGTGCACCAAAATGTAGATCCTTTTCCAACGCTTGACTCCACGCCGATCTCTCCACCTAAATGTTTAATGATTAATTCACAGATAGACAGCCCGAGCCCTGTACCTTGGGTGAAGGAATCTAATTTAGCGAATCGCTCGAAAACACGGGAGATATTTTCTTCCGCTATCCCTTTCCCGTATCGCTAACAAAGAAATAAATATTGTTTTCCTTATTTCATATCCGATCGTTATCATTCCCTCGAAAGTGTATTTGCAAGCATTATTGATGAAATTAGCCAATACTTGGGATAAACGGTTTCTCTCAGTATGGATAATGTAGCTTTCCGCAGGCAGTTCCGTGCGGAATTCTACTCCTTCCTTGATCTTGAATCGGTAACTCCGCCATAGGGTTTGTATAAGCTCGTTAATCTCCACTTCCGTATAAAGGAAATCCAATATACCGGCTTCTATTTTTGACATATCGAGTATGTCATTGATTAAATTAAGGAGTAGCTCATTGTTTGCGTGAATGATTTTAGCGAATTCTTTGATCTCCTCTTTATCCTCACTTTCGCTGATAAGGGTCGAGAAACCTACGATTGCATTCAGTGGGGTCCGTATCTTATGGCTCATATTGGCGAGGAAAGCACTTGTCAACCGGTTTGATTCCTCTGCCTTCTCACGTAAGCGGATCACTTCTTCGGCCATATTTCGTTCGGTGTCAAGAATGTCTTTCTTATGCCGATGTTCCCTCATCGAAAGGAGGATAAGTAGAAAGGCGATAAGGGCTATCGCCACTATCTCGAATGGGGACTCTATCATGAAACTCGGGACTACTACGAGGCTCATTTGCTTAAAGGTAGAAATAGGGTAAAGTTTGGGGTTGATTGTTGACGTGGAATGGCCGTATGCTTGATCGGTTTTAGACAGGAATGATTTGTAGGCACCTTTCATGGAATGTTTAAGATCGCTTGGCGTGATTGGACTGATTACATATGAGGCCTTGAATAAGTAAGCCTTGATAGGCCCGATTTTGCTCCGGAGAGCTCGGGTACTTGTGGTACTTTGTATTTTAGGTTCCATTGTAATCATAATTTAATACATTTACTGAGTTCTAAAAGAACTTGAGTATCAGATGACTATATGTAAATAAATGATGGAGTGTATTTTGATTTTAACACAAATAAGACTGGCTTTAGTGTTTTTTGTGATCCATAAAGATATTGGAAGTCTCTTTGGGGTACTCGGTTGGAAATATATTCTTTCAAAGAAAATATCATGCGGAACAGTAAATTACCCGGAAGCTATAAAAAATAATAGGTCTATATGATAATCAAGTATTTTTATTACCTTTGCTTCCTATAAAACCTAAGCTCTTTTAGAACTATGTTCAAGTAAGGGCATTTGCTTTTGTTAAGTCACGTCCGTAAATAAGCTTAATTGTTTTTGGGATATAAAATCAAAATATTTCCGTACATTTGCCGCTATTCAAACCAATTAAACAAGATTAATTATGAGCACGAACAATGACGAGCTACTTTACGACGAGGATGATTCCGTAAAATTTATCCAGAATTATCTTCCCCAAGAACTGAAAGGAAAGTTCAGTAATGACGATATCAACTATATCGTAGACTTGATCTACGACTTCTATGAATCTAATGGCATGCTAGATGATGATGGCGACGATGAGATCGAGATCGATGAGGAAGAGGTTGTAAATTATGTAATTAAGAACGCCCAGAAAGACGGCGTAGGCAAATTCGAACCGGAGGAAATCACTTTTATAGTACAAGGAGAACTTGAATATTGCGATTCGATCAACATGTTTGATTGATATTTGTTATATATATAAAGTTGTTTAAGTGAAATTGTAGAAGATGATGAGGAACATTAAATTATTATCTGTTTTACTGCTATGTATGGCAGTGGTGTTTACGAGTTGCGGAACGTGGAATAACACGGCGAAGGGTACGGCGATCGGTGTAGGCGGTGGTGCCGCTGTCGGAGCTGGTGTTGGTGCCTTGGCCGGAAATACCGCATTGGGTGCCGTGATCGGTGCGGCCGTAGGTGGTACAGCCGGTGCGTTAATCGGTAAGAAAATGGATAAGCAGAAGAAGGAGCTGGAAGCTACCCTGCCTGAGGACACGAAGATCGAGAGCGTGAACAATGGTGAGGCCTTGAAGGTTACTTTTGACTCCGGTATCTTGTTTGCCACGAACTCAAGTACGTTGAGCGACGCTTCCAAGAGTGCCTTGCGTAACTTCGCTACCAGTTTGAAGGCCAATCCGGATACGGATATCCGAATCATCGGCTTTACGGATAACACCGGTAAGGTGGATTATAACCAGACCTTGTCCGAGAAACGTGCGAAGAGCGTTTACGATTACCTGATGATGCAGGGGGTAAGCACGGATCGTATGGTTTATGAAGGTAAAGGTATACATGATCCTGTGGCTAGCAATGACACTCCCGAGGGTCGTTCGTTGAACCGTCGTGTTGAGATCGTGATCTTGGCTAATCAGAAAATGATCCAAGAGGCTCAACAAGGAACGCTTCGATAAGTTTTTTTAAGCTATCCCTGCCGGAAGCGGACAGGTTATAGGGTATGAATTGGGGGACTGTCTTTTCGGGATAGTCCCTTTTTTGTTTAAATCGCAGGATAGGAAGGATGAAGAAGTTGATATATATTTTATTTGTGTTGATTACGATCGCTTTTGTCGTGGCGGCCATAGCCGGATTCGCTACCGGACGTATTAATCCGGAAGGGAAGGAGTGGATCTCGTTTCCCGGATTGGTGTTATTACCGGTATTGGCGGCCAATCTATGTCTTTTCTTGATGTGGTGTGTCTTTAGGAGTCATTGGTGCTGGGTACCTTTGGCGGCGTTATTGTTGAACTGGGAGTTTTTGATATCGATGTTCCAGATACGGGTCTTCCCAAAAGAGATTCCGATAGGGAAAGAAGCGGTTAAGGTGATTACCTATAACGTGAATAATTTCAATACGGACGGAAAGAAACAGCTTCCTAATATAGCGGATTGGCTGAGAAAGGAGGACCCGGATATCGTTTGCCTCCAAGAATGCCCCGTTGAATCGGCCCTGCGGATGGATTCTGTCGCCAAGACCTTATCGTTCCTACCGTATTATTGCTCTACCCGTTCGGCTACGAAAGCGGCGGGCAACGCTATTTTCAGTAAATATCCGATCCTTCGTTTTGAGTCTATCCTATACCCGGAGTCTAGCAATAAATCCTTGTTTGCCGTCATGGATATCCAAGGGGATAGTGTTCGTGTATTTAATAACCATTTCCAAACGACTAGCGTGAATGCCGTAAAGCCTCGTCTTTACCAAGCCCATGCAGAGGGTAAACAATTGGAGGAAACCGAGGCCGCCTTCCATATGGCTTTTCAGATGAAGAAGAATTTCGTGAAACGGGCGACTCAGGCGGATTATATCCGTCAGATGTTGGATGCCGGGGAGGGGCCCGTGATTATTTGCGGTGATTTTAATGATACACCGGCCTCTTATACGTACCGTACCGTGAAAGGTGATTTAACGGATGGGTTCCGTGACTGCGGCTCTGGTTTCGGGTACACCTTTCGTCAATTAAAGCGTATATTTCGAATTGATTACATAATTTATTCTCCTGATTTTAAGGGTGTAACTTATGATTCTCCTAATTTAGACTACAGTGACCATAAGCCCGTCGTATGGTTAGGATATGTTAATTAACACACCCAAAAGGATAGTTTTAGAACCTTTTTCAACTCATGCTGTTTTAATAGTGACTTATATATAAGCACAAATAATAGTATAAACTGTTTTAAACGTTAAAATGAGATGAAAAAGATTTTTCCTTTTTTTCTGTTAGTTCTTCTGTTGGCTTCTTGCCAAAAGGACCCGGACATGTCGAAATTGGACAATGATTTTCTGGTGTTCACGAATCACGATAAGGACGCGAAATTCGAATCGTTCACTACGTTCTACATTCCGGATAGTGTATTGGTTATCGGCACAAGCGAGAAACCTCAGTTCTGGACAGCCAATGAAGCAGACGATATTATCACTACATTGGTGAATAATATGGAAAGCCGCGGTTTCAAACGCACGCTAGACAAAGATAACGCCGACTTAGGTCTGCAAGTTTCTTACGTACAAAGTACTCAATATTTCGCTGACTACAACGATGGCTACAACTACCCGTACTGGTGGTGGAACTATCCGGGATATTGGAGTCCGGGTTACTGGGGACCAGGTTGGGGAAATTGGTATTACCCGTATCCTGTAGTGTATAGCTATAGTGTAGGTTCCTTGTTGACAGAGTTAGTGGATTTGGATACTCCTGCCGCTTCTAAGGCAGACGCTAAACTTCCGGTTCTTTGGACTGCTTACATGAGTGGCTTGTTGTCTGGTTCCGATAAATTCGATACTCAGCTGGCTGTTCGTGCTATCGAGCAAGCATTTGTACAATCTCCGTACGTAAAGAAATAATAATTCGAATGATTAAAAGTTTGAGATTCTATGAAAAAGATAAATAAATCAATCAAGTTAATCGCTTTACTCGTAGTTTGTATGGCGATGCCTACTCTGGCTGGCGCCCAGGTTTTGAAAAACGCGTATTTCAATGTAGACTGGCAAATCAACTCTCCGTTCGGTCAAGACTTTTCTAAGAAGACCAGCGGTTGGGGTGCTCACGCTGAGGGTGGTTACTATGTGATTCCTAATTTCGCTATAGGTGCGTTCATCTCTTATCATACAAATAATGAGTATGTGGACCGCCAGACGATTCCGGTAAACTCAACATCCGTAATCACTTCCGATCAACAGCATTCTATCTTCCAGTTGCCTTTTGGTGCGGCTTTCCGTTATAACTTCGCTCCGGAAGGACAATTCCAACCGTATGTTGGCGCTCAGTTAGGTGCTAGCTATAGTGAGATGTCTACCTACATGAACGTGTTGAAGGTTTACGATCGTAACTGGGGATTCTATGTAGCTCCCGAGATCGGTATGACCGTGTACTTCACACCTCAGAAACAGATCGGCGTACATATGGCCGCTTATTATAACTACGCTACCAACAAGGGTGATGTCCTCAGCTATCATATCGATGGTTTGAATAACTGGGGTATCCGCTTAGGTCTAGCGTTCTGATAGACAACGTTTGTTCTTTTAAGTGTTTTATGTAGTTTAGGGAAACGGAGGGCAGTGAATGTCTTCCGTTTCTTGCTTTTATAAGATCTGTAGTTTCACCCCGAATGAAAGGCTTAAATAATCTTTTGGCTTCAAGTAGCTGTTGCCGATAGCGTTTATTATATACAAATCGCAAGTGCTTAACTCATAGAAGAAGCTGATGGATTTATGCCAGCTACTATTTGGATTCAGTTTGAGTGTGATCCGCTCCCCGATAAAGATATGGTTACGGATGCGGGTGGAGAACCAATAATATCCCGGGGGATACTTATTCGGTTGCTTGGCCCAGAAATCCCGGTCAAATAGGAAATTTACGTAGATACCGCAACAAAGAGGCTCGAAAGATACTTTTTCTCCCAGATCGATATTCCAAGGAAAATAGTTTTGTTTCAAGGTGAAAGTCACGTTTGCGTGATCATTTGCGTTGCGGGGGACGATACCCAGCAACATATCCGTTTCCCAATGATTCCGGTAATAATTCCAACCGGTACCCACGGATAGCATCGCCATGGAACCTGCGAATTGTACTTTTGTATAGCGGGGGATGACCCGTTGCCATGCGTTCTCGTACCGTTGCACTCGTTTCGTGTATTTATCCTCTTGCGCATGGAGTGTAAGGGAAAAGACACAAGTTAAGAGGAGAAGCTTAAAAATTGACCACTTCATACATATAATCGTCAGGGGTTAAGGTAAAAAGAAGATAACTTCGTTTGGCGATATTGGCGCAACCGTAGTAGATAATGCCATCCTCAAACAAATCAGCTGCCGATACGCAATGATTATGTGCATGCAAGCAGAACATTAAAGATGGTAATGTCTTGATATAAAGTTGGAACACGTCTTTCACGTTATTGTCGAACTGTTCGTTCCCGGGAGGGGCGTGCATGACTACGATCGTGCGTTTATTACGGGTACTATCCGCTATCTCATTCTTTAGGAAATTAAAATCGGGTACCGGATGGGAATAATCATACTCGATAGCGTTCGTATTGAGGCATACGAATTTCACGTCGCTCACGACAAACGAGAAGTTCTCATTCCCAAAGATTTTACGAAATACTTGGTCGCCATTACCGATCACGTCGTGATTACCGATCAACCCTACGTAAGGCACTTTTAGTTTGGACAAGATATCATCGTTCCACTCGAATTCCTTCTTTAAGCCGAACTCCGTATAATCTCCTCCATGGATAATGAAATCGATGCTATCTAATTGATTAACGTACTTGACGAAATCTTCCGTCTCATTATAACTCCGCTGGGTATCGCCCATAAAAATAAAACGGATCGTGTCCTTCCCTTCGCAGACTTTCTCGATACGCTCGATATTGGTCGGGTTGATCTCCCGGGAAGTATCGGAATCCAGACGACCGTCATACGGATGATAGTCGATTAAGTCGCAAGCCGTGAGGAGTGTAGCGGCAGAAAGCCATATGTATTTCTTTAAAAACATAGCATCCTAACTTTTTTATATGCAAAGTTAGGATGCTATCAGTACCAAAAAAGGTCATTTCTGAGCTTATACTGGTCTAAAATGTATATTCTATAAAGCGAATACTTGCTTTATTTCCGTGAAGTCGGATAATACGATATCGGCAGTCTCATTTCCTTTATAAGCGCTCCAACCAATACTTTTTAGCCAGATTGTCTGGCATCCGATCCGGGTGGCGGGGACGATATCCTTATCATAGGAATCACCTACGACAACAATCTCGTCGGCGGGAAATCCCAGTTTATCCACTCCTAATCGGAAGATCGCCGGGTCCGGCTTACGGATACCTACGACCGCCGATTCCACGATAGCGCCGAATAAATGATCCAAACCGAAATCTTTCAACACGGATTCTATGTTCCCATAGAAGTTCGATACCAATACCAATGGGTAACGTTCCGCTAATTGCTCCAGAATGGGGCGGGCGCTATCGATTGCCTTCCGGGCGTATTCGTAACACCAATCCGCTAATTGTTCCGGTAACTCCGGGGTAACCGCCTCGGCGGATAAATGCCCGTTCTCTTTCAGCCATTGGATTTGTAAATCGCTTTTCAAGCGCAGCATATCCAGAAACGTATGATGAGGCTTCACGATCGGATTCTTTCCAAGCGTTCTTTCTCCATGTACATAAGCATCACGGAAAACCGCTTTGGATACGGGAACCTTCAAGGCCTCATACGCCATCCAGATCACCTCTGCCCAGTGCATGCCGTTACTGTCTATCGTTCCGCCGTAATCAAAGAGGATTCCTTTTACTTTGTCTAAATTGAACATAATCGAATGGGGTAAAAAACGTTATAACTGTTTGCTGAAATCTTCACAAATATGCTCATGCTTTTTGATCATATAGAGCAACATCGAGTTTAATACGGTCAGCTCGAATACGAAATACAGCCAAGGCATGTCGATGAAAAGGCTGACAAACAAAGCGATCACCCGGGTATTGAATGATAGCATATTCGTATATTTCATTAATGGCAGGCTCTGTGTTCGAAAAGCCTTACGGAACCATTCCGGCGCTTGTCCGTTGTATTTCTCACGGATGATGTTCATCATGTGTTGGAATTTAGGTGTCCATGCTTCTTGACCTACCGTATAATTAATGTAGAAGGTCTCGAACAATTTATAGATAAAGTCATGTTTCCAACTCATCTTCTTATAATTCTCCTTCAATTGGGGAGAGTGGGAGAGCTCGCTACCCGATTTACCTTTCAAGAACAACAAGTGAATATTGCGATAATAATCCGCCATGGCCGCTTGCTTGCTATGGAAGAATCCCGTCGTAGCCGCCAATAGCCAGATCCATATTCCCCATTCCGGCGTGAGGCGTAAGCAGATTGCCGCGTAGATAGCGATAAACCAGAAATCGCCGGCGGCACCGTCCAAGATACGTCCCAAGGCACTTTTCTGTCCGGTCATACGGGCCAATTGTCCGTCTGCGCTATCATATGAGTTTGCCCAGATTAACAGTAACATGCCGATCACGTTGATAGCGAGGCTCTGGAAATAGAAACAGATACCTGCCGCTATGCCGATAAAGATGCTGGCGATCGTGATACTATTGGGCGATACCCCCAATTTATTAAAGAACAAAGCCCATTGGTAGCCAATAGGACGATAGAAATGAATATCGATAAACTCCTCGGTGTCCAAAGATTTTAAGGTTGACTCCAGACTGGGAGTAGACTTAGTCTCACTCATGATTGATTTTGTTAAAACGATTTAGATGTGTTCTCGCATAAGATCCCAGATACGACGTGCGATGTTTGGAGCCGCTTCTTCCCGGCAAGGGGCGAAACTAGGCCAATCATTGAAATCGATAATTCGCATGACACCATCCTCGGAGACGATGCAATCTCCCCCGTAAATATGTATGCTCAATACCTCGGCTGCCTTGTGGCAGAGCAGACGAAGCTGCGCTTCGTCGAAGGGGATCCCCTTCGCTGTACCATTGATAACTTCTAAACCAAATTTACTATGATGCATGTTCGATGGATAGAACCAATAAAAGAAATCGGTTCCAGCTACCCCGTAAAATTTCACCAAATCGCCTACCAGATGCTCATTGATTACCGCCGACGGGATACCACGGATGGCGTATTCCTTCAGTATGCTTCTCGCCTCTTCCGGATTTCTTACGTAGGTGACGTCTTCCCTATGAATGGCGTGGAAATCTCCCCGTTTGATCCAGCAATTAAAGAAACCGGCTTTTTCTAGGGCTTCTGTCGGATCCTCATCTGTCCGTAAGATTAAGCTTTCCGGATGGGAGATATGGTTGGATAATAGGAGGCGGGTCATTTTCTCACGGGTACAATTCTCGATCCCGTAACCTGAGTTCACCACGAAATAATTTTTATCCTCTAGTTCTTGCAGCTTATGGATGGACTTCCAGTCTCTTACCATATTAAAGATACCCTTTTCTTTCGGGTCTTGCAGCAGCAGATCCGATTCGATATATTCGTTTACATCGCATCCCAATTTTCGTAAATGCTGGGCTGTCAAGGCGAAGATCGCTGCGTCGTTGCCGATATGATTGGGGGAGAATTGATTTCCTCTGCGGATACCTGCTAAAGTTAATTTACTCATTGTTAGACAGTATTCTTTATGACTTTAAAAATGATTCGGCTTTCAAAATGTCATCGGCGTGATCCACGTCGATGATCTTGCTGAAAGGATAGGCCTTTAGCCTCAACCCCTCGGCGATGAGCTGCCGTTGATAATTGCGCATTCTCGACATTCCCTGCGAGATGGCGTTGTTCAATACACCCAGAGCCGGACGCCTCAAGCAATAGATACCTCCCGATATGTAACGGCAATCACCGTCTGCCTGATCTAGGAAATTCCGGATGTAAAGTTCGTTGTCTGTTTCTACATATAAGGGTTTCTCGTCATCAATAAAATCAGTGACGGCCATCAATCCGTCCAGTTTATCCTCTTGGATGAACTGTTGGATATAGCCGCTGAACTCTTCTTCCTTGAAGATCGTGTCTACAGTAGTTAAACAAATCTTATCACCGTCCAGATAATGACTCAGCTCGTAGAAGCTGTGCATAGAGCTGGGGGTGGATTTTACCAATAGGTAAAAGGGTATAGGTAGTCGCAGGGCCTTCAGGTAATCCTGTACCTCGGTCATCTCCTCGTTTACGATGATACTGATAGAGGTTGCGTTATTTTTCAAAAAAACGTCTATCAACCGGTCTATCAGAGCGACACCGTTGAGTCTAACCAGAGGCTTTGGCCACTTAACACCTTCTTGCGCCAAGCGGGAGCCTTCGCCGGCGGCAATGATCGCGTAATCCATAACTTTTATTAGTTCAAATAATAATTTTGCAAAGTTACGAGATTTCTGAGATAGTTTTAGGCTATATCGTTGATATAATTGGTCAAAATTTCTATAAATTAGGACTATTTGACTAGAACAACAAAGACGTTATAAAGAGCTTGAATGTTTTTTTGAAAATAATTATCGTTTTATAGTTGCTAATTCAAATAGAATGCTTTCCTTTGTGCCATGAACAAAAGATAGTTTGTATAGCTCTTTTATCTTTTAGCATTTATTCATCAGCGATGATAATACTTTCTTTTAGAGATTGACTTCACCAACCATCCTTGTTTTATTATTAATTTTTATTTTTTTTATATCATTTTCGTATGAATATTTACATTGGAAACCTGAATTATCGGGTAAGAGAATCAGACTTACAACAGATTCTGGAAGAGTATGGTGTTGTAGACTCAGTTAAAATCATTGTTGACCGTGACACAAAACGTTCTAAGGGCTTCGCTTTCGCTGAGATGCCTAACGCTGCAGAGGCTCAAAAAGCTATCGAGGAGTTGAACCAAGCTGAGTACGAAGGTCGTCAGATGGTTGTTAAAGAAGCTATCCCTAGACGTTAAATTTTAGAAGAAAGAGATTTTTAAAATAAGACGAAAAAGCGGGGAAACGAGGTGAAAACTTTCGTTTCCCCGCTTTCTTTTTTCAGTGTATTTTGTTTATGTTCGCGAGAAATTTTAAGAGTGATGAAGAATATAGGTGTTAGGAGTTTCATTGTGGGTCTTTGCTTGATGGGATTGGGGAGTTGGTCTCCCTCGCTGAAGGCGCAGATCGCGGATCGTGTCTATAAGACGGATTATCATATCGACCCGGAGAAGGCCCGGGAGTTGTCCGTAGAGTTGGATAATATTAGCTTCTTCAAGGATAACGAGTATACGGGTAAATTTACCAAAGGGTATTCGTTGCCGGGGCTTTGGGTACAAGGCAAAGCGGTTTATTATCCCTTGCGGAATATCAAGTTGGAGGCGGGTGTCCATATGTTGATCTATCATGGGGCGAATAAATATCCGAGCATGGCTTATCAGGATATCGCTTATTGGAAGGGAGACCAATACCAAAAAGGGGTACATGTGTTGCCCTATTTCCGGGCGCAGATGGCTCTCTCGGATCATGTGAACATCGTGCTGGGAAATATTTACGGCGCTTCCAACCATAATTTGATAGAGCCTCTTTATAATCCGGAGTTGAATTTGACCTGCGATCCCGAGGCGGGCTTGCAGTTGTTGTATGACTCGAAGGCTTTCGACTTGGATGTGTGGGTGAACTGGCAGAGCTTTATTTTCCGGGAGGATGTGCATCAAGAGGCGTTTACCGTCGGGATCTCTTCACGGGTAAAGTACAACGACCCGGCTTCCCGTTTCCATTTCTATACGCCGGTGCAAGGATTGGTGCAGCATAGGGGAGGCGAGATCGACACGATCTTCAACAATTCCGTGCAAACCTTGATGAATGGTGCGATCGGTGTCGGAGGTGTATGGAATACCGGACATCGTATTTTCAAGAACTTGAACGTGGAACTGGATGCTACCGGTTATTATCAGCAAGCGGGAGAGATATGGCCTTTTGACAGCGGATATGGCTTGTATGCCCGTGCTTCCGCCGATATCTATGATTTCCGGGTGAAAACGTCGTATTGGACCTGCGAGGATTTCATCTCTATGTTTGGTAGCCCGTTTTTCGGGGCGGCCTCGATGATTGATGAGGGGGTTACGTTCGACCGTCCGCAAATGATCTATCTGGGGGTGGAATATTCCCGGCAACTAGCGAAGGGTTTCTCGATAGGGGTAGATGTGGACGTTTTTCATCATCTCTCCGGAGATATGAATGATGCGGATGGAGTAAAACAACCGATGGGAAGCGCCACGAGTTTTACGGCAGGGGTTTACATGCGTATCAATCCGTCTTTCTTGATTAAAAAATTCTGATCATTACCTTCATACATAAACACAGTAGTATTCGATTGTGAATACTACTGTGTTTTTCTATGAATACTATTGTGTTCAGCCGTGAATACAATAGTGTTTTTATTCAATTACTAAATCAATCTTTTTCAGTGTCTTATCGTCCGAGGAACCTCCATATAGGATTTGGTATTTACCCGGGCGAACCTCCATGGTCTGTGTATTGTCATTGAAGGATTGGAAAGCTTTCGGTTCCAATTGGATGCTAACCGGTTGTTCGCTGCCAGCCTTCACGTTCACACGTTTGAATGCTTTCATCGCTTTTAGCGGTCCGGCGGGATCGTTCGGGTTCTTGATGTAGATCTGAGCGACCTCGTCACCATCCATCTTGCCTGTATTGGCGATATCGAAGGAGAGGGTAACCGATTCGTTGGAAGCGATCTTATCCTTTGACAACTTAGCGTTCTTATAATCGAATGTTGTATAGCTCAAGCCATAACCGAACGGATAAAGCGGAGTCTGCGTCATGTAACGATAGGTACGGCCTTTCATGCTGTAATCTTGGAAGTCCGGAAGCTGGTCTACGGATTTATAGAACGTGATTGGCAAGCGTCCGGCCGGGTTATAGTCTCCGAATAAAACGTCGGCCACGGCTGTTCCACCTTCTTGTCCGCCATACCAAGCGTTCAAGATAGCGTTTACATGATCGTTCTCCCAATTCAACGCCAATGCGCTACCCGTACATACCACGTATACCACAGGCTTTCCGGTGGCTACCAAGGCTTTGACCATCTCCTTCTGTACGGCCGGGATCTCGATATTCGTGCGGTCGCCTTTCCGGAAACCTTCAGCGTCTACCGGCATTTCCTCACCTTCCAGACGTGGAGATATACCACCTACGAATACGATGACATCAGCGTCTTTAACCTTGCTGGCCGTAGCTTGGAAATCTACGGGTGTGCGTACGCCTACCGTAAAGTTCAGGTCAGCGCTACCCGTGCGTTGCATATATTCGATCTTTATGGGATATTTCTCACCTTTCTTAGCGTTTAGCGTATAGAGTTTTTCCGCTCCATATTCGTTTTCCCATACTTCGGCGACTTTAGCCGTATCGATATACAGGCGGAATGCGTCGTTTCCGGATAGTTTGAACTCGACCGGACCATCTATCGGAGACTCGAACTCGCCCGTAAAGCGAGCCGTGAAGTTTGTCAAGTTTACGTTCGGGGCGAATTGGGTGTTACCTCCGGTGGTATAATGAAGCTCTTTCGCTAATCCCTTGTAGGCGGGGGTACCCTCGAACTCGGTATTGTTGAAGAATTCGGAGGCGAAGCCTTGTCCCGCCGTGGAAGATACGTGGCTACCTAGGTCTGTCACGACAAAATCGGCGGTATGGTTGCAACCCAGCTCGTAGATAACCTCTGCGTTCGGGACTTTATTGCGGATACCTTCCACGATCGTGACGGTCTTGGTCGGGAAGCCGTTGTAGTTGGCCCATAGCATGGTCGAGTCCGCTGCGTTCGGTCCGACTACGGCGATCTTCTTGATATTCTTGTCCAGAGGAAGCATATTATTCTTGTTCTTCAACAAAACGATACTTTTACGTGCCATATCCAGTGCCTTGGCGATATGCTCCGGGCTCTCGACTACGCTGTAAGGTATTTTAGAATAAGGAACCCGCTCGTCCGGATCGAACATACCTAGCTCGAAGCGACCTTTCAGCAGGCGGCGTAAGGATACGTCCAGATCTTTCTCCGAGATCTTACCGTCGGCCAAGGCTTTGTTTAGCGCACGGTAGCTACCGCCACATTCTAGGTCGGTACCGTTCAATACGGCGTCGGCGGATGCGCTCTCAGCGTCCGGGTGCGTCTCATGGCGAGGCGTATTTTTGTCTTTTCTCCAGAAATCATCGATAGCACCGCAGTCGGAGAGGATGATATTGTCGTATCCCCAGCTATTACGCAAGATATCGATCAATAATTTGTCGCTGCTACAGCAAGGTTTGCCCTCAAAACGGTTATAGGCGCACATTACCTCTTGTACATCGCCCTCCTTAACCAATGCCTCGAAAGCTGGAAGATACGTCTCGTACAGATCACGAGGAGTAGCCTCTACGTCAAACTCATGACGGTTCCATTCCGGACCGCTGTGTACGGCGTAATGCTTGGCGCAAGCGTGTGTCTTGTAATAATTCGGATCATCACCTTGCAATCCACGGGTTACGGCTACACCCATCTTCTCGGTCAAGTAAGGGTCCTCTCCATAAGTTTCCATACCCCGTCCCCAGCGAGGGTCACGAAAGATATTGATATTCGGGGTCCAGAAAGTAAGACCTTTGTAACGGTCGTACTCCTTGTCCTTTTGGTATTGATGGTATTTGGCACGGGCCTCATCGCTGACCATCGTGAAGGTCTCGTGAACGGCGTTATCATCGAAGGTAGCCGCCATGGCGATCGCTTGCGGGAATACGGTCGCACGTCCGGCACGAGCCACGCCGTGAAGAGCCTCGTTCCACCAGTCGTAAGTCGGGATTCCCAAACGCTCGATGGCGGGGGTTACGTTCATCATTTGGCCGATTTTCTCCTCCGGTGTCAGTCGGGATAGTAAGTCGTCGATACGTTCTTCCAAGGGAAGATCCGGATTCCGGAAAGGGTAATCTTGTTGTTTTTCACTACAAGAGGCGGTGAGTAGGAGGGTGATCATCGCTACTGTCAGTTGTTTCATTTTCATGTTATTAAATTTTAGATATTGTTTATCTTACATTATTACTTATTGTAAACTATTTTAAGATAGATCGTTATCTTTGATATTGATGGAGCAAAACTACGATTTTAGAAGCATTTTTTCAAACAGGAACACTTAAAATAGGTTACTTTAGTGGTTATTCATTTAAAAGCCCTATTTTTGCCGTAACAGATTAAAACACGAAAGAATGATGAAGAAGTATCTATTTTTGTTACTAATAGGGGCCGCTAGCCTGACGGCCTGCGGAGACGATGACGATCCCGTTGTTCCGGAATTGAATAAGCTAACGAAAGTTTCTTGTTATAAAGACGGAGCTTCAAGCCCGCTTTTTACCGCTGATATCAATTATACGAGCGATGGCAAGATCTCAAATATAAATTTGGGAGTGGATAAGTTATTGTTCATTTATTCGGATGGTAAATTCTCTGTCACAGGCATTCATTCCGGTGAGGTTATAGAGGAATATACGTTAAGCGGAAATGTAATTACAAGTAAGAAGATCTCTCAAGAGAATCCATACGCCAGCAACGAGATCTATGTAAGCGATGAATATTCCTATCGTTATTCAGGCTCGAATTGGGTGTTGACTTCTTGGAATGCCCGTTGGCCGAAAGAGTTTGGGACGGGATACGAGGAGAGAAGTTATCCGGAGTACGAGAAATATACATGGGAGAACGGCAACGTGGTTCTATATGCCCAGTCATTGGATAGCCGGGAGATGAGGTACGAGTATAGCGTGGCGGAGGCTCCTAAGAACTTCCCTCTGCGAGTGATCGGTTCTTTCTCGCCGGTTGGCTTTGAGTCTGTAACACCTCTGAACTTGTTATATGGTATCCAAAACCGGAATCTTCCGATCCGTGCCTACACCTATACGATCCCTAACCAGAGCGAGGTGAAAGCTGAGTACAAATACACCTATACCACCGTGGGAGATTATATAACGGGTATGACTATCGATGAGAATGACGGAGGAACCGCAAGCTCTTATAAGTATACTTTCGAGTATAATTTCGCCGTGAAGTAAGGAGACATGCCTTGTTTGGTTTAATTAACATACACATATGCAGCATTTCCGCCCTAAAACGCATTTCTAATTTTATAGAATTAAAAGGTTGATTAGTTTAATTGATAAACTTAGAAAGGAAGTATTATGAACGGATTCTTTAATTTTAGGAAATTAGTTGTAGGTGTAATGGCGGCTACTTGTTTTATGGGGTTTCAATCTTGCTTGGACGATGATGATGATTATCCTTACAGTAAAGTGTTGCCGAATGCGTTGGTGACGGTTAAGCCGGTCGATGATGGTTCATATTTTCTTCAATTGGATGATAGCACGACCTTGTTGCCTGTCAATATGACCTCTTCTCCCTTCGGGCAGAAGGAGGTGAGAGCGTTGGTGAATTTTGACGAGACGAACGAGTCTAGCGGAATTTACAGCAAGGCCGTAAATATTAATTGGATCGACAGTATCCTTACAAAACCAATCGCTCCGGATTTGGGGGTGACTAGCAACGATTCGATCTATGGCTCCGACCCTGTGGAGATCGTGAACGATTGGGTTACCATCGCCGAGGACGGATATCTGACACTCCGTTTCAGGACGATCTGGGGAGACCGCAATAAGGCTCATTTTGTAAACCTACTGACAGGCAAGGACCCGGAGAATCCTTATGAGGTAGAGTTCCGCCATAACGCTTATGGCGATGTATATGGCGCATATGCGGATGGACTGGTCGCTTTTAAATTGGATAGCCTTCCGGATACGAATGGTAAGACGGTTAAGTTGAAATTAAAATGGAAGTCATTCGATGGCGATAAGTCTGTGGAATTCAATTATTGTTCCCGCAAGTCTACTCCGGCAAAAGCATCTATAGCTGCCGAGAGAAGCGCCTTAAATTTGAAATAGGTCGGTTTGATCGTTTAAATAGATGGGGATTTGGCAGGGAGTGAATCTCCCTTGCTTTTTGAAAGTTCTTTCCTAGTGATAGGGAAGGACTTTTTTTATGGATAGAAACAAAAAAGGACTCTAAGAAGAGTCCTTTTTATTCGTGGGCAGTGATGGATTCGAACCACCGAAGGCGAAAGCCAGCTGAGTTACAGTCAGCCCCATTTGGCCACTCTGGTAACTGCCCATTCCAATATGTTTTCTTGAGCCTCTTGTCGGATTCGAACCAACGACCCCGAGATTACAAATCACGTGCTCTGGCCAACTGAGCTAAAGAGGCATCTGTTATTCGTTTGCGGGTGCAAAGGTAGTAATAATATCTTACGATGCAATAGCTGGAGGCATTTTTTTTCAAAAGGGAACGAAAAAAACCGTCCGGGAAAACTCTCGGGCGGCTCTTCTCTACACGTAACTTACATCAAATTAAATCAATATCTCTTACCAACGGTTTCCCAGTCGATAATCCTCCACAATGCGTTCAAATGATCCGCACGGCGGTTCTGGTAATCCAGATAGTAAGAATGCTCCCATACATCGAATCCCATGATCGGAGTCAATCCCTTAACGACCGGGTTACTACCGTTGGGTTCTTTGGTAATTGAAAGTTTGCCGTCTTTATCTTTAGCCAACCATACCCATCCTGAGCCGAACAAGCCTGTACCGGCGGCCACGAACTCTTTCTGGAAGTTCTCGAACGATCCCCACGTAGACTTGATAGCCTCGGCTAGCTTACCCGTAGGTTCGCCACCTCCGTTCGGGGAGAATTGGGTAAAATATAGATTGTGATTCAATACTTGGCCGGCATTGTTGAAAATGGCTCCGTCAGACTCACGAACGATCTGCTCCAGCGGAGCGTTCTCGAATTTCGTGCCCTCAATCAGCTTATTAAGGGTATTTACATAGTTCAATAAATGTTTTCCGTAATGGAAATCAATTGTTTGTTTGCTGATAACTGGTTCTAAACCGTCGTTTGCGTACGGTAACTGGATTAACTCGAATTTCATAACTTCTTCTTTTTTATCTGTTATTTGACTATTTGTGATCATTAATAATAAACTTAAACATAATGTAAGCATTGTCTTCTAGTTTTTTATGTTGATTTACTATATAAACAGAGCCGAGGGGATGAAAGTTCTGGGTTCGGTGATGATTTTTTAGTGAAAATATGTTTGCGGCTAAAGTTTTATAGGGAAAACTATGTGTTATATATCGCAAAAGTTTCTATTTTTGTGCGCTCTTAAGCTTTTATTAATAAGTAAAACATATTTGTAGATGGTAAAGAAAGTTGGGAATTTAATTCCAAACACCTTTTTTATTACAAAAGGAAGTGGCGAATCAGACTTGGAGAAACACGCTGGTTCTTACCACATGGCTCTTTATGACGCCGGTATCTCTGATTTTAATATCATGACGTATTCGTCGGTGATACCCGCTACGGCACATCTGGCAACCATGGATGAACTAGACCTTCCTCCATTTGGTTCGGAAATGAAAACGATCATGGCTGTATCCCATGGATATCAGGATGAGTTCGTGTCTGCTGGTGTGGTTTACGCATGGATGTATAAGGATGAGAACTTTGATGAGAAGGTTGGTGGCCTTGTGTGTGAGGTCAGCGGACGTTACCGCATCGAGGAGCTTGAGTCTCGTCTGATCCGTGTTATTAACGATCTTCATCAGAAGACGTATGGGAAGTATTATCTTGGAGAGCTTAACTTTATCACCGAGGGAATTACGATCGAGAAACGCTATGGAACGGCGTTGGCCGCCCTTTGCTTCGTGGATTTCCTTCAACCGGAGATCGAGGAATAAGTCGTGTTGAGTATTTTTTGTGATATTTATAGAGCCGGTTCCTTTCAAGAGCCGGCTTTTTTGTTAACTTTGAGCAACAAAAAACATATAAATATTGTTTTCGTGATATGAAAAAGATAATTAATCCGTGGGAAGGGCTGGACGGTTATATGTGTTTCGGTTGCGCTCCGAACAATCCGCTGGGGCTGCATATGGAGTTTTTTGAGGATGGTGACGATATCGTGGCGTTCTGGAAGCCGCAAGGTACTTACCAAGGATGGCTACGTACGTTGCACGGAGGTATACAGACTACGCTGATGGATGAGTTGGCCGGCTGGGTGGTCTTGAGGAAGTTGCAGACCTCCGGGGTGACCTCACGCCTCGACGCCAAGTTTATGAAGAGTATCTCTACGGACGAGCCCCAACTGACGATACGGGGACGGATGACAGACCGGAAACGGAACGCCATCTTCATAGAGACCGAGATCTATAACTCGGCGAATGAGTTGTGTACCCGTGCCGAGATGGTTTATTTCATCACCCCGCAAGAACGTGCGATGGAGGAGTTTGGTTTTTGCGGGTGTAAGACTGAGGATGAACATTAGTATAAATAAAAAGAAAAGTTAGGTTATTATGAAGTATGTTGGGGCTCACGTGAGTGCGGTCGGTGGGGTTGAGAATGCCCCCGTTAATGCCCATGAGATCGGTGCGAAGGCTTTTGCCCTTTTCACCCGGAATCAGAGGCAATGGAAGTCGCAGCCGTTGAAGGCGGACAGTATCCATTTATTTAAGGAGCGGTGTGAAGCGTACGGTTACGATCCGGGATGTATCTTGCCGCACGATAGCTATTTGATCAATCTGGGGAACCCAGACGCCGAGGGATTGCAGAAATCCCGTGACGCTTTTCTGGACGAGATGACACGCTGCGAGCAACTGGGACTGAAAATGCTGAATTTCCATCCCGGAAGCCATTTGGGGAAGATGGAGGTGGATACCTGCCTGTCTCGCATCGCCGAGTCGATCAATATCACGTTGGCTCAGACGAGTGGCGTATGTGCCGTGATAGAGAATACGGCGGGGCAAGGCTCGAACTTGGGATATACCTTCGAGCAGATCGCCTATATTATAAATGAGGTAGAGGATAAGAGCCGGGTAGGAGTATGCCTCGATACGGCGCACACGCTTGCCGCCGGTTACGATATAAAGACACCGGAGGGGTTTGCCGAGACATTCCGTCATTTCGACGAGGTGATCGGCTTTTCTTATTTAAGAGGTATGCATCTGAACGATTCCAAAAAAGATTTGGGATCGCGTGTGGACCGGCACGAGAGTATCGGTAAAGGCTTGATGGGCCTTGATACCTTCCGCATGATCATGGCGGACCCCCGTTTCGACAATATGCCCTTAATCCTAGAGACCCCGGACGAGGCGCTTTGGCCGGAGGAGATACAGCTTCTATATAAACAATTAAAATCTTGATTATATGTTCATTTTAATGCCTGTCATTTTTGTCTTAGGAATCCTCGCTATTGCCTTGGAGGATAAGATCAAAATAAATAAAGCGGCCATAGCGTTGTTCATGGCTATCTCTATGTGGATGATATTGATGTTCGATGCCTACAATATTTTCGTCGAACGCTCCAGTACGATCTTTCAAGAGTTCTTGACCCAGAATCCGGAGATGGCCAGCTTGCCCCCGCATGAGCAATTTATTAATTTTATATCGAACCGTGCGATTGTTTATCATTTAGGAAACGTCTCCGAGACGCTTTTCTTCGTGATGTGTTCCATGTTGATCGTGGATATCGTGGATAAGCATGGTGGTTTTAGGGCCGTGACCGGGTATATCCGTACGCCGAATAAACGTAAGCTGTTGTGGTATATAAGTTTCGCTACTTTTTTCTTCTCTGCCTTGTTGGATAACTTGGCGGCCGCTATCGTGATCATGGCGGTGTTGCGTAAGCTGGTACCGGATCGTACGGATCGTTTGAAATATGCCTGTATGGTGATTATAGCGGCGAACGCCGGTGGCTCATGGTCGCCGATTGGTGATGTGACGACCATCTTGCTTTGGGTCGGAAAGAATATCTCGGCGATGCACCAGATCTCTCACGTATTTATCCCCGCTTTGGTTAATATGTTGGTGCCGTTGACGATCGCCCATTTCTGGTTGTTCAAGAAAGGATCTACCTTGCGTGTGTTGAGCGAGGAGGAGCAAGGCGACGAGTACATACCAGAGATACCGAACCGCTCACGTCGGATGATCTTTGTGATCGGCGTGCTTTCCTTGGCGTTGGTGCCTGTCTTCCAGATGGTGACGAACTTGCCGCCGTTCTTGGGCGTCTTGCTGGGATTGGTGATCCTTTGGTTCTATACGGATTTGATGTATAGCAAGCTGCACATGCATGAGTCCCAGAAACTCCGTATTTCCCAATTGTTGCCGAATATCGATTTGGCTACGATTTTCTTTTTCTTGGGTATCTTGATGGCCGTGGGAGCGCTGGAGACCTCCGGGCAGTTGGGTATCATGTCCGCTTTCTTGGATAAGCATGTACATGAGCCGTATCTGATCAGCTTCGTGATCGGTGCCTTGTCCTCCTGCGTGGATAACGTAGCCTTGGTAGCTGCTACGATGGGTATGTACCCGATCGTGGAGCAGGTGGCCGACTTATCGCCTTACGCACAGTTCTTTGTATCGGACGGTGGTTTCTGGACCTTCTTGGCTTATTGTGCCGTGACGGGGGGTAGCATCTTGATCATTGGTTCGGCCACGGGCGTTACGGTAATGGGATTGGAGAAGATCGATTTTATGTATTATACGAAACGGTTCTCTATCTTGGCGTTGATCGGCTATTGTTGCGGCGCCGGTGTATATATGCTTTTATTTGCTTAAAACTTTATTTATATGAAGAAGAGTTGGATTTTATTAACCGCTTGCGCCGCCCTGTTATCTGGGGTGGAGGCTATCGCCTGTACCGGTTTGCTGGTGGGCAAGAAGGCTTCGACAGACGGTTCGGTAATGATTAGTTATGCGGCGGACTCGCATTCCCTGTATGGGGAGATGTATCGTTGGCCCGCCGCTACATGGCCGAAGGGCGCCATGTTGGAAGTGAAGGAATGGGATACGGGAAAACCGCTGGGCAAGATCGCCCAAGTGGAGAATACCTATTCCGTAGTGGGTAACATGAACGAGCATCAGGTGGCTATCACGGAGAGTACGTTCGGCGGACGCCATGAATTGGTGGATACGACGGGTATCATGGATTACGGTAGCTTGATCTACATCGCTTTGCAACGTTCCAAGTCGGCCCGTGAGGCGATCAAGGTCATGACGGACTTAGTAAAGGAATATGGCTATTACAGCAGTGGCGAGACGTTCTCTATCGCCGATAAGAACGAGGCTTGGGTGATGGAGATGATCGGTAAGGGACCGGGTAACAAAGGTGCCGTTTGGGTAGCGATCCGCATCCCGGACGATTGTATCTCGGCGCATGCCAACCAGTCCCGTATCCAGCAGATACCGTTTGACGATAAGGAGAATTGCATATACTCGCCGGATGTGGTTTCTTTCGCCCGTGAGAAAGGATATTTCAAGGGAAAGGACGCTGATTTCAGTTTCGCCAAGGCTTATTGCCCGTATGATTTCAGCGCCTTGCGTGGATGCGAGGCTCGTGTATGGTCTTTCTTCCGTAAATATGATACCACGATGGATCAGTATACGGATTTTATCAAGGGTGATCCTTCCAAGGAGCCGATGCCTCTGTATGTCAAGCCGAATCGTAAGCTTTCCGTTCAAGATGTACAGAATGGCATGCGCGACCATTACGAGGGAACGGATCTGGATATGACGAAAGATGCCGGTGCCGGCTCGTATAAGGTTCCTTACCGTTGGCGGCCGATGACGTTCGAGGTAGACGGGCAGGAATATACGAATGAACGTGCCATAGCGACGCAACAAACGGGCTTCGTGATTGTTCCACAAATGCGTAACTGGTTGCCGGACGCTATCGGTGGTATCTTGTGGTTTGCCGTGGACGACGCTGATATGGCGGTCTTCACTCCTGTATATGCGTCGGTAACGGATGTTCCGGAGTGCTATCGGGTGGGAAACGGCGATTTGCTGAACTTCTCTTGGACTTCCGCTTTCTGGATTCATAACTGGGTGGCTAATATGGCTTACCACAAATATAGCTTCATGATTCAGGATATCCGTAAGGTACAGCAGGAGTTGGAGAATGGTTATCAAGAGACCGTACCGGCTATCGATAAGGCGGCTCAGGAGTTGTATGCCAAGGACCCGGCGGAGGCTGTCAAGTTCTTGACGTGGTATAGCACGACTAATTCAGACTCCGCTACCGCCCGCTGGAAGCAATTGGGTGAGTATTTGCTGGTAAAATACATCGATGGAAACGTGAAGAAAGAGGTGAACGGACAGTTCAAGCGTAATCCGTACGGCCAGCCCGCATCTCCCGATTTTCCCGGATATGACGAGGACTATTACCGTAGCATCGTGAAGAGTGCCGGCGATCGACTGAAAGTAAAATAAATACCAATAATAATCTAATGTTGAACTAAACGAAAGAAAGCGTATGAAAAAGTTTGTAATGATGCTGATGTTAGCAGTCTTTAGTCTGGGAGCTTATGCGCAGACGCAGCAAGGACAATCTGCCGTGGGATTTAACATCGGTTATGGATTCGATTCGAAGAATGCCACGTTAGGAGTTGATTACCGCTATTGTATCACGGATGCGGTACGTTTGAGCCCGTCTCTTACTTATTTCGTAAAGAATGACAATCACAGCACTTGGGCGATCGACTTGAATGCTCATTATGTAGTGAAGTTAAGTGAGATGTTCGGTTTTTATCCATTAGCGGGGCTTAGTCTGTCCTTTTGGAATTGGGATGCGGGCCATGGCCTTTCTCATAACGAGACTCGTCTGGGAGCCAATATCGGTTTAGGCGGTGAGGTTTATGCTACCGACAATCTTTCGATAGGATTGGAGGTGAAGTATAATATCATCAAGGATTTCGATCAGGCCATGCTGGGCGTTCGCGTAGGATATAGTTTCTGATCCCAATATAGTGACAGCCCCACGGCAGTACTGCCGTGGGGTTACACCAGTATTGCTTCCGGCTCTCGCCGATACTGGTGTAGCCCATTGCCAGTACAGGCGTTTCCTTTATTCCTTCATTCCTTCACCGGCTCCTACACACACACGCACGTATACGCATACGCGTATTATTAATGTACGCATACATGTGTGTGGGTGTGTGTAAAGGGGTAGGTGAAGGAATGAAGGAAATAATCATTTCCTTTTTCTCGATTGCTTACCATCTCAAATAATCCTCGAACGTGACTTTCTCGAAATTGGGGATTACCTCATATACTTTATCTCTTAAAGATTCCGCCGGATTCGTCGTACTTAACCCGATGACACGCATCCCTGCGTCCTTCCCGGACTGTATGCCGTTGAAAGAATCCTCGAATACGATACAATCCTCGGGAGATACGTTCAAGTCTTTCGCCGCCAATAGATAACACATCGGATCGGGCTTACCTTGCGTGATGCGGTCGGCGGTCACTAGGGTATCGAATAGATTGTCCAGATGTAGAAGCCCGAAAGCCCGTTTCACCTTCGCGTTATCCGAGCTGGTAACCAAGCCTATCTGTACGCCGTGCTCCTTCAGCATACGGATGAACTCGATGGAGCCGGGCATGGGAGGCAAGGGCATCGTCTTCTCATACTCTGTAGATTCTTTGGTCACCATTTGGCGGAACTCCTCCGTATATCCGGAAAAATACTTCTCCAGAATATACGGTAGGGTCGTACCCTTTATAATATCAGCGAAATTATCGATACCTAAGCCATAACGTTTAGCGGCATCGTTCCAGAATAAATCGTAAATAGGTTCCGTATCTACTACTACGCCGTCAAAATCGAACAAGGCGGTCTTTAGTTGTTTCATATAAATAATCATTTAATATTTATATCGCGAAGATACGTCTATTTTTTATGAAATCAATTATCTTTGTGGACGCACACATAGCTTGATTATATATATATTAAAAATAAATAAGACATGAAGACACTAGTAATTTGTACCGCCATGAGCGTTATGATCCTTTGCGCCTGCGGTGGAAAAAACACGCAAAGCACGGAAGAGACAGCTAAGGTAGTACCGATGGCCGTAATTACACCGGCGATCAATCAATTGACCGACCAAGAGAAAGCCGAGGGTTGGGCGCTCCTTTTTGATGGTAAGACAACGAAAGGCTGGCGTGGAGCGCACAAAGACGCTTTCCCGGATCACGGATGGATGGTGAAAGATGGCGAATTGATCGTGCAGAAATCCGACGGTAGCGAGTCTACGAACGGAGGCGATATCGTTACGGAGGGTGAATATTCCGCTTTTGAGTTCAGCGTGGATTTTAAGATCACCGAAGGGGCCAACAGCGGTATTAAATACTTCGTGACCGAGCAAGAGAAGCAAAAAGGCTCCGCTTACGGCTTGGAGTTCCAGCTATTGGATGACGCTAAGCACCCGGATGCCAAGCTTTACACGACTTTCCCCGGTAGTCGTACCCTTGGAAGCTTGTATGATCTGAAGAAAAGCGAGAACATCCATTTCAACGGCGTAGGAGAGTGGAATACGGCCGTGGTGAAGGTATTCCCGAACAACCACGTAGAGCACTGGCTGAATGGTGTGAAGGTATTGGAGTACGAGCGTGGCAGCAAGGAGTTCCGTGATTTGGTGAAGGGCAGTAAATACGCTGATCCATCTTATAATGCGGGTGGTGCTTTCGGCGAGGCTCCGAAAGGACACATCCTTTTGCAGGATCATGGGGATGAGGTAGCGTTCCGCAATATCAAGGTGAAGGAGTTGAAATGATCGCCTCGTGACTAATTTTTCGTAACAAAAGAGTACCGATTTAAAAAAAGTTGTTACTTTGCGGCGAATTTAGACTACTAACTTTAAAAGATAACAGACAAATACCATGATTTGGAACGAAACTATTGAATGTATGGACCGTGAGGAAATGCGGAAACTACAGAGCCTACGGTTGAAAAGAGTTGTTGAACACGCTTACCATAACTCCCCGTTTTATCGTAAGAAAATGCAGGAGATGGGCATTACTCCCGACGATGTACAGACAATAGATGATATAACGAAATTACCGTTCACGGTAAAACAAGACTTGCGTGACAATTATCCTTTCGGCTTGATGGCCGTGCCGATGTCCGAGATTGTCCGTCTACATGCCTCTTCCGGTACGACAGGTAAGCCTATCGTCGTGGGATATACCCGTAAGGACTTGGGTATTTGGGCCGAGGTGGTGGCTCGTTGTCTGACCGCCTATGGTTTGACAAAGAACGATTCCGTGCAAGTATCCTATGGTTACGGAATGTTTACCGGAGGCTTGGGTGCCCATGCCGGAGTGGAGAATATCGGTGGTACGGTGATCCCGATGAGTAGCGGTAATACCCAGAAACAAATCCAGTTGATGCACGACTTCGGTGCGAAGGGTTTGGCTTGTACGCCCTCGTACGCCTTGTATCTGGCGGAGACCATCCACCAGTCCGGTATTCCCTTGGAGGAATTCCAGCTACGTGTCGGAGCGTTCGGTGCCGAGCCTTGGACGGAGAATATGCGTAAGGAATTAGAGACGAAACTAAATATCAAGGCTTACGATATCTATGGCTTGACGGAAATCTGCGGTCCGGGCGTTGGAGGCGAGTGTGAGTGCCAGAACGGTACCCACCTGTGGGAAGACCATTTCTTCCCGGAGATCGTGGACCCGAATACCTTACAACCGGTGGAACCGGGACAAGTAGGAGAGTTGGTCTTCACCACGCTTACGAAGGAGGGTATGCCGATGCTTCGTTACCGTACACGTGATTTGACCTCGCTGACTTACGAGAAGTGCGCCTGTGGACGTACGGCGGTTCGTATGGGACGTATTTTAGGTAGAAGTGACGATATGTTGATTATTCGTGGCGTAAATGTTTTCCCGTCTCAGGTAGAATCCGTAATTTTGGAGCTGCCGGAGTTCGAGGCGCATTACCTGATCGTGGTGGATCGTATGAACAATACCGATACTTTCCAGATACAGGTGGAGGTTCGCCAAGAATACTACTCGGACGAGATGAACAAGATGATCGCCTTGAAAAAGAAGATCGCCGCCCGCATGCAGAGCGTGATCGGTTTGCAACCGGACATCAAGATCGTGGAGCCGCGTAGTATCGAACGTAGTATGGGTAAGGCAAAACACGTGATCGATAAACGTAAGTTAGTATAACCTCTAAAAGATTAAGTACTATGTTAATAAAACAATTATCAATCTTTCTGGAAAACAAGAAAGGCCGTTTTACGGAAGTCGCCAAGATATTAGGGGAGGCAGGGGTCAATATGTCCGCTTTCACGGTAGCCGAGAATTCCGATTTCGGTATCCTTCGCCTAATCGTATCCGATACGGAGAAAGCGATATCCGTGCTTCGTGAAAAGTTATACGCTGTAAGCGTGGCCGACGTGGTATGCTTGCATTGTCCCAACCAGCCGGGAGCCTTGGCAAAGGCGATGGATATCATTACCTCGGCCGGGATCTTCATTGAATATATGTACGCTTTTTCTCAAGGCGACGCTGCTAACGTGATCATCCGTCCGGACGATGTCAATAAGTGCGCGGAGGTTTTGAAAGCGAATAAATTGGAATTGATCGCTGCTAGCGATTTATATAAGTTGTAAATATTAACGTTTTGGGTTTCATTTATTCGCCTAAAAGCACTAATTTTGCACGCTAAAAGTATGTGAATGAAAAAGGTTGTATTTTTACTGATGATGATGACAGTACTATTATCCTCTTGTGGAGAGTATAATAAGATACTGAAGAGCACGGATTACGAATTGAAATATTCGTACGCGAAGAAATACTTCAACGCGAAGCAATACTCGAAATCCGCTACTCTGCTGGATGAACTGGTTACAATCTTTAAAGGAACAGCTTATGCCGAGGAGTCCTTGTACTTGTTGGCGCAAAGCTATTACGGTCAGAAAGATTATCAGACGGCTTCGCAATACTTCGAGACCTATTATACGACCTATCCGAAAGGGGAGTTTACGGAATTATCCCGTTTCTATTCCGGTTATGGTTTGTATCTGGACTCTCCGGATCCCCGGTTAGACCAGTCGCAGACGTATAAGGCGATCGAGCAGTTGCAACTTTATTTGGAGTATTATCCGCAAAGTGAACGGGCCGAGGAAGCGCAGAACATCATGTTCGAGCTTCAGGAGAAGTTGGCTTACAAGGAATTGATGGCCACCCGCTTGTATTTCAATCTAGGTACCTATATGGGGAATAACTTCCAGTCTTGCGTGATCACGGCGCAGAACGCCTTGAAGAATTACCCGTATTCCAAGTATCGTGAGGAATTCATGTTCCTTATCATCCGTGCGAAGTACGAGTTGGCGCTAGTATCCGTAGAGGAGAAGTTGCAGGGCCGTTACCGGGATGTGGTTGACGAGTATTACAACTACATGAACGAGTATCCGGAAGGTAACTACGTAAAGCAGGTAACGAAGTTCTACGACTATGCCAGCAAGCGAATTACAGATGCATATTAAGCGAATTTAATCAATAAAACGAAAATGGATTACAGAAAATCAAACGCTCCTACCAATACGGTAACCCGTGACATGATGAAGTTAAGTGAAGAAACGGGTAACGTATATGAGACAGTCGCTATCATTTCAAAACGGGCGAATCAGATTAGTGTTGAGATGAAACAAGATCTGGAAAAGAAACTTCAAGAGTTCGCTTCTTACAATGACAACTTGGAGGAAGTCTTTGAAAACCGTGAGCAGATCGAGATTTCACGCTACTATGAGAAACTTCCGAAATCAACGTTGATCGCCGCTCAAGAGTACGAGGATGGCAAGGTTTATTACAAGAATCCTGCTAAAGAGAAGAATAACTTCTAAGAAGAAATATTTTTGAACATCGGAAAGGCTGACCCTCAAATGAGTCGGCCTTTCCATTTAAAACGAACTAATTACCATGTTACAAAGAATACAAACTGTTTACCTGCTAATTATCGTGGCGCTTACGGTCGCTACCTTATTCTTGCCGTTGGCCGTGTTGCAACAAGGAGACGCCCTCTTCTCGTTCGATGCTAGCGGGTTGAGCACGATGATCGGTGAGCCGGAATTACTATACCCGGCGTGGGGCTTATTTGCCTTGACTGCTATCATCGCTATCATTGCCTTGGTAACGATCTTCTTATATAAGAAAAGAATCCTGCAAATCCGTCTTTGCGTGTTCAACGCATTGCTGATATTGGGCTTTTATGGTTTCTTTGCCTTCTTGATCTATTCCTTGAAGGGGGATATGGAAGGTGCCAGCGTAAGTGTTAAGATCGCTCTTTCCTTCCCGTTGGTCAATCTGATCTTGGATTATCTGGCGATCCGTAATATCGGGGCCGATGAGGCGCTGGTACGTTCTTTGGATCGTTTGCGTTAAGGCTTTCCGGATAAATCATTGGGTAAAAGATATTAGGTAAGGGACTCTTTTTGTCAAGGGTCCCTTATTTTATGTCCGGAAAAGTATAATACATAAGACAATATTATTTTGTATATGAAACAATATTGTTTTTCGGTGAAATATATCTACTTTCGTAGAATACAAATATCCGTTGCCTATCATGAAGAAGACTCAGTTTATTCCCATCGCTTTATTGTCGGTATCGGCGGTAGCGAACGCCCAGAGTGCCAGTCGTCCCCCGAATATCATCCTGTTCTTGGTTGATGATATGGGATGGGAGGATACGTCCTTACCTTTTTGGATCCAAAAGACGCATTATAATGAGGTATATGAGACCCCGAACATGGAGCGATTGGCGAAAGGGGGCATGATGTTTACCCAAGCCTACGCTAGCAGTATCAGCTCGCCTACCCGTTGCAGCTTGATCACGGGGACGAATGCCGCCCGTCACCGGGTTACGAACTGGACACTTTTTAAGGATAAGACGACTGACCGGGAGAGTGATGTGCTTACCCTGCCGGATTGGAATTATAACGGCGTGGCTCAAGTGAGCGGGACGAATAATACGTTTGTGGGTACTTCATTCGTGCAGATATTGAAGAATAACGGATATCATACGATCCATTGCGGCAAGGCGCACTTTGGGGCGATCGATACCCCGGGGGAGGACCCGCATCATTGGGGATTCGAGGTCAATATAGCCGGGCATGCCGCCGGAGGTCTCGCCAGTTACCTCGGCGAGAATAATTACGGGCATACCAAGGATGGTAAACCTTACGCTCCGAACGCTATCCCCGGATTGGAAAAGTATTGGGGAAGCGACACCTTCGCTACGGAGGCCTTGACGCAGGAGGCGATCAAGGCGTTGGACAAGGCTAAGAAATATAACCAGCCGTTCTACCTATATATGTCACATTATGCGATCCATATCCCGATTGATAAGGACAAGCGTTTCTACCAGAAATATATCGATAAGGGGTTAACGGCTAAAGAGGCGGCTTACGCTGCCTTGATAGAGGGTATGGATAAGAGTCTGGGCGATTTGATGAACTGGTTGGAGAAGAATGGCGAGGCGGATAACACGGTCGTGATCTTCATGAGCGATAACGGCGGTCTTTCCAGCGAGCCCGGATGGCGTGACGGAGAGATCCATACGCAAAACTATCCCTTGAACAGTGGTAAAGGCTCCGCCTATGAGGGAGGAGTCCGTGAGCCTATGATCGTGCGTTGGCCGGGGGTGGTGAAGCCGGGAAGCAAATGTGATAAATACTTGATTATCGAGGATTTCTATCCAACTATCTTGGAGATGGCAGGCATAAAGGGGTATAAGACTGTACAGCCGATAGATGGCGTCAGTTTCATGCCTTTATTAAAAGGTACGGGAGATCCTTCCGTGGGACGTAGCTTATTCTGGAACTGCCCGAATATATGGGGTAATGACGGGCCGGGAATCGGTCCGACTTGCTCGGTTCGTAATGGAGACTGGAAACTGATCTATTATTACGAGACGGGGAAGAAGGAATTGTTTAATATCCCGGAGGATATAGGGGAACATAATGATGTGGCAAGGCAGCATCCCGATATCGTAAAGCGTCTGTCCGGGGAATTGGGTACGTATTTACGGAAAGTGGACGGGCAACGTCCGTCGTTTAAGGCGACAGGTAAACCGGTTCCTTGGCCGGATGAGATATAATAATTAAAAAAAGAAAGAGCATATGGAGTTTTACAAAGCGGAAGAGAATCGCTATGCGGATATGGTATATCGGCGGTGCGGACGGAGCGGTATCTTATTGCCGGCCGTTTCCTTGGGATTGTGGCACAACTTTGGTAGTGTGGATGTGTTCAGTAATTTTATCCAGATCGCTCACGCCGCATTCGATCATGGCGTGACTCATTTCGACTTGGCGAATAATTATGGCCCGGCCTACGGATCGGCGGAGGAGAATTTTGGCCGGATATTGAAGAAGGGCTTGGGCGCTTATCGGGATGAGATGATTATTTCTACGAAGGCGGGCTACGATATGTGGCCGGGACCGTATGGGAATTGGGGAAGCCGTAAATATTTAATGGCTAGCTTGGATCAGAGCTTGAAACGGATGGGACTGGAATATGTGGATATCTTTTACTCCCATCGTCCGGACCCGGAGACTCCGATCGAGGAGACGATGGGGGCCTTGGCTGATATCGTCCGGCAAGGAAAGGCTTTGTATGTAGGTATCTCCAACTATGACGCAGACCAGACCCGTAAGGCTTTGGCCGTACTGAAAGAGCATAAGGTGCCTTGCTTGATTCACCAAGCCCGCTATTCGATGTTCGATCGTTGGACGGAACCGGATTTATTGCCTGTATTGAAGGAAGAGGGTGTGGGTATGATAGCGTTCTCGCCGTTGGCGCAAGGCTTGCTTACGGATAAGTATTTGCGTGGAATTCCGGAGAATTCCCGTGCGGCGAAATCGACCGGTCATTTGCAGACCTCTCAAGTTACCCCGGAGGCCGTGGAAAAGGCCCGTAAGCTAAACGAGGTAGCCGCCCGCCGTGGACAGACCTTGGCGGAGATGGCGCTCGCTTGGTTATTAAAGGACGAACGGGTAACTAGCGTATTAATTGGCGCTAGCTCTGTCGCCCAATTGATGGATAACCTGAAAGCGTTAGATAATATCTCTTTCTCCGGGGAAGAATTGCAGGAGATAGAGAACATCTTAATATAACGTGAATCGTATCCGATTGTAGAGACGGGGCGTGCCCCGTCTCTACAGCCTGTACAAATTTTTGAATAAATGAAACCGTTCTTATATCAAGTAGCGTCTCTTTTTTACGAGAAATGGGGGGCGGAGGTCAGTCGTCTGGCCTTTGTTTTCCCAAACCGGCGTACGGGGCTTTTCTTCCAGAAATATCTCTCGGAGGTAGCCGATATTCCCCTTTTCTCTCCGACAATCCTTACGATCAACGATCTCTTTATCCAGTTGAGCGGAAAACAATCCGCCGACCGGATCAGTATGCTTTTTACCCTGTACGACATCTACATCCGCCAAAGCGGTTCCACCGAGACTTTCGATGAATTCCTGTATTGGGGCGAGATGTTGCTCAACGACTTCGACGATATCGATAAGTACATGGCAAATGCCCGCATGCTATTCAGTAACGTGACGGACCTACGGGAGATAGAGAATGATTTCGATTTCTTAAGTGATGAGCAGATCGCCGCTATCCGTAGTTTCTGGTCCAGTTTTTATCCCCGGGGCGATACGCCGAACCAGCAACAGTTCTTGGCGGTCTGGCAAGTGCTATACGATCTCTATGAGGAATTCCGTGCGACCTTGGCCGCCGAGGGAAAAGGTTACGAGGGCATGATCTTCCGGGAGGTCGTGGAAAGCATGGAACGGGGCGAGTCTCCGGATTTACCTTACGAGCGAATTGTCTTCGTCGGTTTGAACGCCTTGTCCGTATCGGAAGAACGTTTCTTAGCCCAGTTGCAGAAGCGGGAGATAGCGGATTTCTATTGGGATTATGTATCCGATAAGGTAACCGATCCGGATAATAAGGCTTCTTACTTCGTCTCCCGTAACCTGAAGAGCTTCCCTTCCTCGATGAAATTACCCCCCGAGGAGAAGATAAAGACCGAGATTGAGGTGATCGGCATCCCTTCTGGTATCGGGCAGGCCAAGCACGTCTACACCCTGTTGAGCGATTGGTGCAAGGAAGCGGAGATGAGTTCGGAAGAAGCCCTGCGTACGGCGGTGATCTTGCCCGATGAACATCTGCTGATCCCGGTGCTGAACGCCATACCGGAGCAAATCCGGCGTATCAACGTCACGATGGGTTATCCCTTGGCGGGAACCCCGGTCGCCTCGTTGATCGAGTATATCTTGGCGTTGCAGAAGAACGTACGCTACATAGACCGGAATCCGTTGTTCTATTTCCGTGACGTGCTGCCGGTATTGAACCATCGCTACATCCTCTCCACCTCACCGGAGATTATTTCCTCCTTGGTGAAAGAGATCACGGAGAACAACAAGATCTATATCTCGCATACGGAGTTAGGGAAAACGCCTTTGCTAGAAATCCTGTTCACGCCGGTGACCGGGGTGGAGGCCTTCTCGGATTATCTGATCAAGGTGTTGGAAGAGCTGAACAAGGTTATGTCCGCCCTTTCCGATGAGGAAGAGGAGGACGCACCCCAGCGGACGAACGATTTGGAGCAAGAGTTCATCTTCCATTATTTCACCACGGTAAACCGCATGAAAGAGGTAATGAAAGACGCTCGTATAGAGATGAAAATAGATACCTTCTTCCGCCTATTGAAGCGGGTGACTGATACCATTACGATCCCCTTCCACGGCGAGCCGCTTTCCGGCCTCCAGATTATGGGTGTGCTCGAGACCCGTGCCTTGGATTTCGACCGTCTGATTATCTTATCCATGAACGAGGGTATTTTCCCGCAACGGAAAGCGGCGAACTCCTTTATCCCTTATAACCTACGCAGGGGTTTCGGGTTGCCTACCTACGAGCATCAAGATAGCGTATGGGCCTACCATTTCTATCGTTTGATAGAGCGTGCCAGCCACGTGAGCCTTTTATACGATACCCGCAGCAACGGATTGCAGACGGGAGAGGTAAGTCGCTTTGTCCACCAGCTGCATTATCATTATGAGGTGCCGATGCGAGATAAATTGGTGGTCTATAACGTATCTTCCTCCAAGACCCCGCCATTGGCCGTGCCGAAAAGGGAGGATATCATGCGCCGTTTAGACGCTTACCGGAAAGGGGGGAGCAAGGCGATCTCGGCGAGCGCTATCAATACGTATCTGGATTGCCCGTTGAAATTCTATTTTTCCGTCGTGGAAGGCATTCGAGAGGAAGAGGAGGTGAGCGAGACGATCGAGAGCGATGTATTCGGAAGTATCTTACATAAAGTGATGGAGGAGCTTTACAAGCCGTTCCAAGGGAAGATGGTTACCGTGGATTTGCTGAAAGCGATCCGTAAGGATACGGCCTTGCTTACCGGAGCTATCGCCCGGGCTTTCGCCAGCGAGTTTTTCAAGACAGAGGTGGTTCGCTCCCTTACCGGACAAAACTACCTGATCGGCGAGATGATCCGCAAATACGTGGAGAAAATCTTGGAGCGTGACGGCAAGCTGACCCCTTTCGTTTACATCGAGTCCGAGCGTAAGATAAACGGTCTGATCAGCCTTTCCGACTATTCCGAGATCCGGTTGAAAGGCTTTATCGACCGTGTGGACGAGGTTCGCGACGCTATCCGTATCATCGATTACAAGAGCGGTAGCGGAACTACGACTTTCAGTAGTATCGAGAGCCTATTCAACAAGGAGGAGAAAGATCGTGCGAAAGCCGTGATGCAGGTATTCATGTATTGCTGGATGTACGCCCATCTCACCGAGAACAAAGGAAAGACGATACAACCGGGCATTTATTACGTCCGTTCCCTTTTCGCCGATCCGTTCGACCCATCGGTCTACCACCGTATCGAACGGGGGAAGTCGGAGAAGGTAGAGGATTTCTCCGGTTATGCCCAAGCGTTCGAGGAGGGGCTGCGGGGCTGCTTGGACGAGATCTTCAATCCGGAAATTCCCTTTACGCAAACCCCTACGGGGAAGGCTTGTTCTTATTGTCCATTTAAGGGTATTTGCGGTAAGTAGCATTTGTCCCGGTACTTCAGGGAGAGTACCGGAGTACTCCTTGCGAAGTACTGTGGTATTTCTTCGGAGAGTACTGGAGTATTCCTTACAAAGTACTGCAGTACCTCTTAGGCAGTACTACAGTACTTCTTGGGAAGTACTGAGGCGAGGCTTACTGATGAGGAAGCAATTCCACTATCTTTTCCAAAAAGATCTGATCAGTCTCATCGAAACTATCCGGTTGATCACTGTCTATATCAAGGACAGCGATTACCTTATCCTCCCATATCACGGGAACTACGATCTCAGAGCGTGACGCCGAGCTACAAGCGATATGTCCCGGGAAAGCGTCTACATCCGGTACGATGATCGTACGGGTCTCCTTCCAAGCCGTGCCGCATACCCCTTTTCCGTATTTGATTCGTGTACAGGCGATAGGGCCTTGAAAAGGCGCTAATACCAACTGATTGTCTATGACCCGGTAGAAACCCACCCAAAAGAAACCGAAAGTTTGCTTGAGTGCTGCGGCGACGTTCGCCATGTTAGCGATTAGGTCGGTCTCGTTACCTACCAATGAGGCGATTTGCGGGAGCAACGTCTCATACATTTCCTGTTTATCACCATTTTTAATCCGTAGTTCCTCTGCCATATTTAAACTATTATAAGGTCGCGAATATAAAGAATAAATCGAAATATCCGTATCTTCGCGGCATGACAAAACAAAATTCTCCATTGGTATTAGGGACCGAGCCTATCGGTAAATTACTTACGCAATATGCGATTCCTGCGATTATCGCAATGACAGCTTCTTCTTTATATAATATGGCCGATAGCATTTTTATTGGCCATGGAGTGGGGGCGTTAGCGATTTCCGGCCTAGCCTTGACCTTTCCGTTGATGAACTTGGCGGCCGCCTTCGGTTCGTTGGTGGGAGTCGGTGCCTCTACGTTGGTTGCCGTGAAGCTGGGGCAGAAAGATTATGAGGGGGCGAATAAGGTATTGGGGAATGTGTTGATCTTGAATGTGGTTCTGGGCGTCGCTTTCACGATCGCTTTCTTGTTCTTGCTTGATCCCGTGCTGTACTTTTTCGGTGCTAGTGAGAACACGATCTCATATGCCCGTGATTATATGCGGATTATTCTGTATGGCAATGTGGTTACGCATATGTATCTGGGATTAAACGCGGTCTTGCGCTCCTCGGGGTTCCCGAAGATGGCGATGTATGCTACGTTAGCGTCGGTCGTTATCAATTGCGCCTTGAATCCGTTGTTTATCTTTGGGTTTGGATGGGGTATCAAAGGGTCGGCTTGGGCGACGGTGATCTCGCAGGTGATCTCGCTTACCGGACAGTTGATCCATTTCTCGAGACCGAAACAACTCCTTCATTTCAAGAAAGGTATTTATAGGCTGCGCTCGGAGATCGTGAAAGGCATCTTGTCGATCGGTTTATCTCCGTTCTTGATGAACCTTTGTTCCTGCTTGATCGTGATCCTTATCAACCGGGGATTGAAAGAGCATGGGGGAGATATGGCGATTGGCGCTTATGGTATCGTGAACCGTATCGCTTTTCTTTTCGTGATGATTATCATGGGATTTAATCAGGGTATGCAACCGATAGCCGGTTATAATTATGGTGCCCGACTCTATTCCCGGGTGACGGACGTGACCCGGCTGACGATGCGCTGGGCGGTAGGAGTGGCTACGCTGGGGTTCTTGCTTTGCCAGTTGGTGCCGTCGTGGATCGTCCGTATGTTTACGAGTGACGGGGAGTTGATCAGTGCCGCCTCTTATGGCCTGCACATCGTCTTCGCCGTATTCCCGATCGTGGGCTTCCAGATGGTGGCGACTAACTTCTTCCTTTCCATCGGCATGTCTAAGAAAGCGATCTTTCTCTCCTTGACCCGGCAGATGCTTTTCTTGATACCCTGTTTAATCCTCCTCCCCCCGTTATTCGGAACTCTCGGTGTCTGGATCAGTATGCCTATCGCCGATACGGTGGCGGCGATCGTGACGGCGATCGTGCTTGTGAAACAATTTAAACAATTCAAATATGGAACATAACGTGATATTACCTGCGGAATGGTATCCGCAAAGTGCCGTGCAGCTTACGTGGCCGCATGAGAATACGGATTGGGCCCCGATATTGGACGAGGTGATTCCTTGCTTCGTGGCTATCGCCAAGGAAGTGATCAAGCGAGAGAAGTTATTGATTGTCTGTCCGGACGAGACCGCCGTACGTGAACAATTGGGTGAGGTTGATTACGACCGTGTCATTTTCCGTGAGATGGATACGAACGATACGTGGGCACGGGATCACGGGGGAATTTCCGTCTTCGATGAGGGAACGCCCATGCTTTATGATTTCGTGTTCAATGGCTGGGGAATGAAGTTCGCCGCCAATCATGATAATCTGATTACCCGTAACCTTTGTCATATGAAGACCTTCTCCGGTGAGGTGGTGCCCGCTAATATGCAACCTTTCGTGCTGGAAGGCGGTAGTATCGAATCGGATGGGAAAGGTACGTTGATGACTACCGTTGAGTGTCTGGCATCCGTAAACCGTAATGAGTATTTGCAACAGGAGGAATTGGAACGTTATTTGAAAGACGTATTTGGCTTGGATCGTATCCTTTGGATTACCAGCGGTTATTTAGCCGGAGACGATACGGATAGCCACGTGGATACGCTCGCCCGTTTCTGTAGCGAGGATACGATCGCTTATGTCCGTTGCGAGGATGAGGAAGACGAGCATTATGAGGAATTGAAGGCGATGGAGGAGGAGATCAAGGAGTTTACTAGGGCGAATGGGGAGCCTTATCGTCTGATTCCACTTCCGATGGCCGATAAGGTGGAATGGGAAGGGGAGCGCTTGCCCGCTACCTACGCTAATTTCCTGATCATGAATGGGGCCGTATTGGTTCCGTTCTATGACTCACCGAAAGATGAGATCGCTAAAGCGGCTTTGCGGGAAGCGTTCCCGGACCGTGAGATCGTGGGTATCAATTGCCTTCCGCTTATCAAGCAACACGGTTCCCTGCATTGCGTGACGATGCAATATCCGGAAAGCTTTATCGAATAATAACTACAACCAATTAAATATGAAAGTAGGATTAATACAACAAAAGAATACCGCTGACAGAGCGGCGAATATAGAGAAGCTAAAGGTAAATATCCGTAAGGCTGCCCGGGAGGGAGCGGAATTGGTCGTCTTGCAAGAACTGCATAACGGCCTGTATTTCTGCCAGACGGAAGATACGAGCATGTTTGACTTGGCAGAGACGATCCCCGGCCCATCGACGGAAACCTTCGGTGCCTTGGCGAAAGAATTGGGTATCGTCTTGGTGCTTTCCCTTTTCGAGAAGCGTGCCCCGGGCCTGTACCATAACACGGCCGTCGTCTTGGAGAAAGACGGTACGATCGCCGGGAAATACCGCAAGATGCATATCCCGGATGACCCCGCTTATTACGAGAAATTCTATTTTACCCCCGGTGATTTAGGCTTTGAGCCTATCGATACCTCTGTGGGGCGTCTTGGTGTGTTGGTTTGCTGGGATCAATGGTATCCGGAAGCAGCCCGTTTGATGGCTATGCGTGGCGCCGAGATGTTGATCTATCCGACCGCTATCGGCTGGGAAAGTAGCGATACGCAGGAAGAGAAGGACCGTCAGCTGGGTGCGTGGGTGACCATACAGCGGGGACATGCCGTGGCGAACGGACTCCCGGTCATTTCCGTAAATCGTACCGGGCATGAGCCGGACCCTTCGGGGCAAACGGGCGGTATCCGGTTTTGGGGAAACAGTTTTGCGGCCGGTCCCCAAGGTGAGCTATTAACCGTATTCCCGAATGACGAAGAGGAGGTACGTGTGATAGAGATCGACAAGACCCGTAGTGAGAACGTGCGTCGTTGGTGGCCTTTCTTCCGGGATCGCCGTATCGATGCGTTTGGTGGTTTGACAGAACGATTTTTAGTATAATGACCGAATACACGCAAGAAGAGGCCGTCTTCCGCATGAACGAAATGGGGAAAGCGGGACGGCCTTTTCTTTTTATCATTGATTATAAACGAGAGCGGATCTATGTGGAGAGTCCGGAAGAGATCGCTCCCTCCGAGTTATTGTACGATTTGAACGGCTTTACGAATACAAATCACGAATGTAACTTGCGGGATTCCTCTCATCTTATATCCGGAGAACCTGTTGAATGGCAGCCCTCGTATGTTTCTTTCGAGGAGTATGTCCATTCATTCGAGACCGTTTCCCGGCATATCCATGCGGGTAATTCTTATTTGGTAAACTTGACATGCGCTACTCCGGTATATACGAACCTCTCCTTGAAAGATATCTTTTACCATTCCAAGGCGATGTATAAGCTTTGGATGCGGGATCGTTTCGTGGTATTCTCGCCCGAGATATTCGTGCGGACGCGGGATGGTCTCATCTATTCGTATCCCATGAAAGGTACGATTGACGCTACGCTGCCCGATGCCCGGAGACGTATCCTCGATGATCCCAAGGAAGCAGCGGAGCATGCCACGATCGTGGACTTGATCCGGAATGACTTGAGTATCGTAGCCTCCGAGGTTTGTGTTCCCCGGTATCGTTATATCGATGAACTGCGTACGCATAACGGAAGTTTGTTGCAGGTCAGCTCTGAGATAAGAGGCCGGTTGCCGGAAGGATGGAACGGCCATGTCGGGGAGATTTTGTTCAGCCTCTTGCCTGCCGGCTCCATCACGGGCGCTCCCAAGAAAAAGACCTTGGAGATCATCGCCGAGGCGGAAACCTATGAGCGGGGCTTCTATACGGGGGTGATGGGGTATTTTGACGGCCAAGATTTAGACAGCGCCGTGATGATCCGTTTTATGGAACAAGTCTCTCCCCATTCGTTTGTTTTCAAGAGCGGTGGGGGAATCACCTCTAAAAGTGATGTGAGATCGGAGTATAACGAAATGAAACAAAAAGTATATGTGCCCATCTATTGAGACCTTATCAGGGAGTCCGTTTGTGGAGACGATCCGTATCGAGAAGGGACGGATACATAACCTTCCGTACCATAATGCCCGGATGAACCGTACCCGCAGGGAGCTATTCGGAGCGAGAGAAGAAATTGATCTCGCAGGTTATATTCATCCGGGGCCTCATCAAGAACGTACCAAATGCCGGGTGGAATATACCCGCGAGGTCTTACAGGTAGAATACGTTCCTTACCGTATGCGTCCGGTTCATTCCTTGCGATTGGTTACATGCGATGAGATCGATTATTCCTATAAGAGTACGGATCGCCAATGCTTAAATGATTTATTCGCCCAACGAGGGGGACATGACGATATCCTGATCATCCGTGACGGTTTGCTGACCGATACTTCCATTTGCAATGTCGCCCTTTGGAATGGCACCTCTTGGATCACTCCCGCACGCCCTTTGTTATGTGGTACGATGCGTGCTTACTTATTGGATAAAGGCTTGGTACAGGCCGGGGATATCCCGGTAGAGGATCTGCCTAAGTATACCCGGATCCGTCTGTTTAACGCCTTGATCGGGTTCGGCGAAATCGATGAGATCACACGTATATACGTATGACACTACGCGAGTATCGGCGTGGCCCAGTGCCTATACAGGTAAGGGGTTACGCCGATATCTGTGTGGTCTCTTACCTGTATAGGCATGAATCAAGGTGTTTCCTAGAACAATATATCCACCTCCATATTGCTGATCCATTCTACGGGACGGCCGGCCACCTTATTGCAAGTGACGGCGAATTTCAAGGGGAGGATAATTCCCAACGGGATGCGTAACCATCCCGGCATATTGAAATTATGGACACCGATCAGGGAACCTAGCTGGATACCGACCGAGGGAGCTACCAAGAAACGGGTCTCGTCATTACGGCGGTCTATACCCATCTCGAAATAACTATACAGGCCGAGGAAACGTTTCGGGGAAACGAATATATCCATGTTATAATTGGCGCCCGCCTTCACGTTCCAGTTCTTGATCGTGTAGGAGGAGGAAGGGGCGTGCATATAATAACCGGAGATCGTAGGGGATACCCAATGAGCGATGTCGCCCAGCTCCATGATCATGCCTTTCCCTTTCCCGAACTTATGCCAATTGATCATGCTGACGTTCAAGCGACCGCCATACGTCATGACACCATCCCGGTTGCTATGGATCGGCGTGCCGATCAGGAACATGAAGGAGTTGGCTACCCTCGACCGGATAAAGTTGCGGGTAAAAGGCTCTTGTACGATCAGCTGTAGCTCATCCTTGCGGTCGGCGACGGAAGCTTCCAAGGGGACGTCATCCAAATTCGTCCCGAAGGGGATCGGGAAATCCTTGATTACCGGGAAACGATCGTAGACGAACTGAGGTAGGTCGTCTCGTTCGGAAGGGATCTCGTTCAAGATATTCTCGTCTGATCCTTCCAAGGCATTCTGGTAGGCTTTCCAGACTTCTACGATAGACTCGCAGGTGGCGGTCACGACTTGGTAGAATACCTTCGTCTCCCGCTCGTAGCTATCGCCTTTCTCCAAGGAATAAGGATGTTTCTCCGTTACCCGGATATGCCGGTAATCATCGGCCTCGTTGTACTCCATCATGTTTTGGTTCAGACGTTTATCGCCGTAAGCACTCCATGTCTCGCCTTTTAGGTTAGCGGTCTGTACGGGGATGGTATTGTAGAAATCGTGCAGGCTCTTATTGTTGGATACGGCGGAGGCGGAGAAGCCCCTACGTACCATTTGGTGTCCGGAGGCGAAGGAGTCTTGTAGGAAATGCTCGGCGAAAGCCTCGTACATCGTGGCGTAGAACATAAGGTTGCTCGCCATTCGCGTATCTCCTTTACACATCTCTTTGCCTGCCTCTTGTGCTAGATAGATGGCGAAGATGTGGATGCAGAAATACTTGCTCATGGAGGGCAACTGATTTAATTTATCGAAGACCTTGTTTACTTCCGAGGGGCGTTGAAGGCGGCGGATCAGCTCGGGGTCGATCATCTTCAGATGCTCGTTCAATCCCTTGCCATAGGCGTAGAAGTGGGAGAGGTCCTTGATTGCTAGGATACCGTAAGCCAGATTGATGTCGAGCAACTCCTTGCTGTTGGCTCCGGTGAGGAACTCGTTCATGGCTTGTGTCTCCAAAGCCAGCGTACGGTTCGTCTTGGAGAAATGGGTCTGCAGGCCTGTCTCCAAGAGCATGGGATTTTCCACATGGTCGCCGGCCAATCCGCAAAGCGTACCGTAGGTCACGATATTCGGCAACTGCGTCAGCTCATTCATGGCGTAGGCGTTCGAGCCGGGCATATGCGACATGTTGAGGATCTGCAGCAAGGCGCTATCAGCGACGGCCTCGTTGGGGAAGATCCCATTTTCCACCAGATAACGTGGGAGAAGGCTCATGGCACGGTCGCCGATCTTACGATGCTCGGCGAAATCCCATGCGAAGGCCGAACTTGTTATTGCGCTGATACCCATAAGTAGGCATCCGCGGTGAAGAAGTTGTTTAATAGTGTTTCTCTTGTTCATATCTATACTTGTTTATAATTATCTGAATAACTCAAGCACGAACTTCAATCCGACGCTTTGATACTTGAACTTCTCGAAGCCTAGGAAAAGCGCTATATGAAAAAGGTCGCTACCGATACCATACCCGAGCTCGCTGTAATTCGGCAATACGGGAGTCCATAGCTGGCTGAGGTAGAAACGTTCGGACACGAGGTATTTATGCGCCTTGGGATTGGGCTTGAGGAATCGCAATAGAATGAATGGGCTCTCGTACATGAGGTGCCCTTGAATATATTTGTCGGAGGCATTGCACCAATCCCCACCTAGATTATGAAAGATCCCGCCAAACCGGTCGCCCCAAGGCTCGGGGAAATAACGTTTGGCGAAATAGCTGAAATCGGCGAAGTACATGTTATGCTGGTTAAAAAAGAGTCCACCGCTTAGATTGTAACTCAGTCGTTCGGATAAGCCCAGCCGTACGGTCTGGTTCATGCCGGCCTCCATCCGCCAATAATTTCCCGTACAGCCGAGCAGGTCCGGTATGCTTCGTGCCAGCTCGATCCGGAAGGTCGGGTAATGGGAATGCAGGTACTCTTTCCGGTAGCCGTCCATCCAGTAATATTGCCGGGGCGTGTAGGTAAGGCCGATAACCGGGGTGAACTCATTATGATCCTTAATATCCAATCCGGTATCCTTGCTCTTTTTCACGGGCGTACGATGGTGGTATGCGAGTCCGGCCGAGAGCCGGAAGCCGTTCATCAGTTCTATCTGGTTCATCAGCTTGGCATAGTAGTGCTGGAAATACTTCAAGTTGAGATCGTCGAAACGGATTGGGGTATCTTTTAGGATCTCGTTGATCTGGTGGATCACTTCGGAGGAATAGCTTTGGTTGTCATTGGCTATCGTGAGGTTGAGGATGCCTTGACGCTCGGGGTGATACTCCCAGTCGGTTGTTAGCCGTAGGCGTAGCTCTTTCTCCTTGAATAGGAAACCGATCTCGGGGTGGAAGCGTAGCTGACGGTCATGCTCGAATGTCTTACTGATACGTGCTTCTTGCTTATAGGTGATCCCGTTGCTTCCGAAAGATAGCTGGAACGGGTTGAGAAGGCCGGAATACTTCACACGAGTACTCTTGTAATCCCTGTTGACCGTGCTGGTGAGCCGCTCGCCGAGTTGGAGGTAGCGAGTGAGAGCGCTGCTGTCCGCTTCCGTCCTCACCACGTTCGTTCCGGTGGTGTACAAGGCTTTCTCGTCGGTAGTGAGCGGCTTGTCCCTCCGGCTGTTCCAATAAGTGCTGTCTTGGGTAAAGGAGAGTGTGTCGGAGGTGATCGTATAGTATTGGGTTTGATCGAGCGAGTATAATTTCCTGCTCTCATGGTCTTCCTCTACCCAAGAGATCGATTTATAGCGGAAAGCGGCGTGGATGTCGCTCTCTATCCGGTTGCCTAGGGCATGGTAGCAGACTTGCAGGTCAGCCTCTTCCGGGAGGATGAAATGCTTCTCGTCACGGTTGAAACGTATGCTTAGGTTGAACTCGGAGAAAGAGGAGTGCCCTTGTATCTCGATACGGTCGATGGTCCAGAGTTCGTCGGTTACGTACAGGTTTCCGGATAGTAGTTTCTGGCTCCATTGGCGAGGGGTGAAACGGATGTTATACACAGGGATGCCGGAGATCGTGTCCGTGCCTTCCTGCCGAAACGTGTAATATTTGAAAGCATCGGGCGAGAGTGGCATGATCATTCCCTTATTGTAGATCGTGGGGGAGTAGACGTTCAAGTTGACGAACGAGGCTATCTCCTTGTAATGCCTTCCGGCGGCGAGATGGCTGCTGTTGATGGCTACAATCTCGTTGCGATAATGGTTGGGAGCGTCGTAGCGGGTGAGGCCACTCATCTCGAAGAAGGCATCGCGGGGATGACGCTCTATCGGGAAGACCAGATAGGCGTATCGTAGCAGCTTGTTCTTCCGGGGAACGTGCGTACGGCCTTTCACGTAGGTCTCCGCTTCATAGCTCTCGAGGACGTGCTCGTAGATGGGGGCTTGATGGATTACCTGCCGCATGATGGAGTCGGCTCGTGTGACGGGTGTCTTCTTTTGTGCCCGCAGGTCTGAATGGACTAGCGGGCACAGAAGAAGTATGGATAGTAGAATAAGGTGTCCCGTCTCGATCCTCATCCTGTCAATGTATGGCGAAGGTTGGGCATACTAATGCGCAAAGATGGCAGCCGACACATTTTTGCTCGTCTATCACCGGTTTGCGCATAGAGGTGAAACGGATAGCTTGATGTCCACCGTCGTTACAGGAAACGAAACAGCGTCCGCAGCCGAGGCATAGGCTGTTATCTACTGTCGGGCGGTGTATCTGCGTACGTTCCAGTTTCTCGGGGGGTACGATGTTCGGTAAAGCGATACCTATGAGGTCGGATAGGGTTTTATATCCGTTCTCTTGCATGAACAGTCGTAACCCTTCGCATAGATCGTCGATGATCCGGAAGCCGTATTGCATCACGGCGGTACATATCTGTAGGTTCGTGCAGCCTAGTAGCAGGAAATCGAGGGCATCCCGCCAAGTCTCTATACCGCCTATCCCGCTGATAGGCATCTTGCCGGCAGAAGGATCGCTCGCCAGCTCATGTATGAACCGGAGAGCGATAGGGCGCACGGCTTTCCCCGAATAGCCGGACACGCTGCTCAGTCCGCAGACAACGGGCCGGGCCGTAAGTGCTTTCTCATCGATACGGGTGATACATTTGATGGTGTTGATGGCGGCTATCCCGGTGGCTCCTCCTTCGTGGGCGGCGAGCGCCACGGGTGTCATCTGCCCGATATTCGGTGTCATCTTCGCTAGTATCGGCAGATGGGTACCCCGGCGTGTGGCGGCGGTGAACCGGCGTACCAGTTCCGGGCTTTGTCCTACGTCGCTGCCCATCCCTTCTTGCGTCATTTGTGGACAAGAGAAGTTACACTCAATGATATCGGCCCCAGCCTGCGTGGAATATTGGGCAAGCCGTGTCCACTCATCGTCTGTCCGTCCCATAATGGAGGAGATGATTAATTTGTCAGGATAGCGTTGCTTGAGGCGATAGAGAGTATCGAAATTCTCTTCGACAGAGGCTTCCGACAATTGTTCCATGTTCTTGAATCCGATGAAAGGCACGCCATCCACCTCCATTTGGTCGAAGCGGGGGGATACCTCATGGCTCGGATAGAATGATATTGTCTTGAAGCAGATACCGGCCCAACCGGCTTCGAGGGCCCGGACGCATATCTCGTAATTATGGGCTACGGGTGAGGAGGCCAGTATAAAGGGATTGGCGCAGCGGATGCCGCAAAAGTCGATCGCCAAGTCCGGAGACGAAGTGAGGGGAGAACTATCCGTCGGGTTTGGCATATCTTGCAATTGCCGTACGATTTGAGTGATGGATATCGCCCGGTCGGTTCGTCCGCGGAGGCAGGCCTTCTCGCAAGGATGCCCGTCGCAATCCCTGCAGGCTTCCATCTGGTAGGCCCGGAGGATAGCTCCCGCTAGGTTGTCCATTTTACAGGCCCGCAGCAAGCGGCCCGGATCTAGTCCGGGCTTGCATGCCTTTGTGCAGACAGGGGCATCGCATAGATAACAGCGATTCGATTCTTCCGTTAGGAGGCGTTTTCTCTGGAGGAGGTTTGTCTTCATGGCTTCTAACTGTATTATCTCACTACTTTCTGTACTTTCCGGTAACGTTCGGTCACGACCTCCACGGTGTACAGGTGTCCGGGCAGGCTGAAGATTGCTTTTCCGGATACCGCTTGCTGGTGACCAGCCAACGTGCCGTTCATGCTGTAGACGTTGACGGTGGCTCCCGGCAGGCAGTCTACCGTAAGCATGCCGTTGAGAAAGCGGATAGATAGGGGCTCGTCGGCCGTTACCACCTCATTTCCGGTGATGCTCACGTCACCTCGTACATAGGTGATGTTGTTGATGTCCCACGCCAATACGAAGGGTTTGTCGCTGTTTACCATGAAGGGAAAGGTGTCGGTGCCGAAGCTAATCTTCCGTTCGAGTAGCTTGGGGTAGTACTGGTCACGGAGCGTGTTCGACTTCTCGGCAGTGAGCAGATAGAGGGTGGATGAGAAGGACTCGGCTGTCTCTTCCGGCCTGACGTGCTTGTCCGTGCGTCGTATCTTCGAATAGGATGCGCTGATACCCTGCGAGGTTGTCGCCGTGGTCTGGTCTGTCCATTCCCAAGAACTTTGGTTCTCCAGTTGAAAGAAGGGGAATTTCAAATCCATAAGGCTGATGGCACCTTTGGTCTGACTGTCGGAGATTGTGCCGCTGGTTTCCAGCGTCATGTCGATCCGTTCGGAGTTGAGGCTGAAGTTGACGGACTTGCTGACATTTGGCTCGCTGGCGGTCATGGTGAGGATCTCACGGGCCTCCCAGTCTCCAAGTTTGCTTGGATTGTCTATGCGGAAAGGCTCTAGGTCGAGAGGCACTTCTACTTGTTTGATACTCTGTCGTGTCATGTAAGTATAGCTGAATATGGGCATTCGTACACTCTGTCTCCGGGTGGGGGAGAGGTATTCTAGGTCGCAACGGGTCAGAATGGGTACAGAGTAGAGGGCGATGGCCCGGTAGTCTGCTGTGTCGTTTGCTTCGAAGGTAACGGTGATGGACTCGGACTGGCTTGTTACTTCCTCGTGTTGTTTCTGGAAGGAGTATCCGCCGCCGAATGCTGCCGTGAGTTTATCCGTATGCGGTCCGAAGGAGCATTTTAGATCACTTTTATAGAGTCGGCTCACGGAGTTGCTGGTGCCCGATCCCATGGTGAAGGCAAGGCTTGAGGCTACGCCGAGGTCGCCGAACCACTCGTTATTATCCACTACCGTTGGAGGTGGTCCTTCGATGATGCCGACGAGGCGCACGAGATTGCGTAACTCGCTGTTGCCGAATAAGGCCTTCTCGTCGTTGAAAGAACTACGTCTCTCCACGATCTCGTTAGATCGGATGGAGGCGACGTAGGAGTGCTTGAACCAGTGGTATGGTTGCTGGTTACCCCGCAGTAGATAGATATATTGCTTGTAGTAGAGTCCTCCGCCGGGAGCTGTCTCAGTGGTAGGATCTGCTGCGGTGGCTACGGCCGTGTAGCCGTAGGGCAGGTCAGTGTAGATGGGTGCGTCGGCGGCGAAGCTGTTGCTGCCGGGGTAGAATTTCTTTAGGAAGTGTTCACCCGTCCCTTTGCCATCATAGGAACAGTAGCTGAAGATTAGGGGATTTGAGGACGCTTTGTAGCCATTGGTATTGTCGGCCGCATAGCCTTCGATGTCAGCTTGGATGAGCTTGAGTGAGAAGGTCTTCGAGCGGCCTATGTCGTGGTGTGCGTATTCTTCCCACTTGGAGGGCCATGTGTTATCCTTGCCATATTCGCCGCTGTAGCTGAATGCCTCGAATGCACCGCTCTTGAGTCGGCCTACGATGAGTTTTTCCACGTTCTTTTTCTCGGTGTCGTCGTAGCCGTACCACGAGGTGGCGTCCCAGTGGTCGTCGGGATCGTATTCCATTGATATGCCTGTTGAGCCTTTTAGCTCGATATTATCGTGTCCGGCGTTGCGCACGGTGCCGCACCAGTCCCAGCCGCTGTTCAGCTCGGGGTCGCCGTATTGGTAGACTTGCAGTTTCTTGTTGGTGCGGCGGTGTAGGATGACGCAGATCTTGTCACGGTAGATGGTGGCGGCGAAGTTGGCGTAAGTTTTCCCGTCATCAAGCATACGGGTTTTCTTGTATTCTCCCTTTTTCATATCCACCTCGCCGATCCATATCTGGCCATTGGTATTATTCTTCCAGAGCACATAGAAGCGATTACGGTATACGATGATCTCGGCATCTTGGTATACGCCGAACTCATTGAGACGGATCTCTTTTTTATTGGTTTCACCAATGGTAGATTGCTTCATTGTCTGGGTCTCGCCGTTCACCTCGAAAGCCGTGAGGCATACGGCTGAAGGTCCGTTATTATTTATGTAGACCCCGTAGAGCTTCCCTTGGTAGTATTGTGCGTCGGTGAAGCAGTAATAGGCACCTCCGTCTGATTCGTAATTGTGGAATTCTTTCACCTTATACAGTTCGGGATGTTGGCTGATCTGTGCCTTGACGGTGGTGGTAGAGGCGGTGATAAGCAAAAATACGGCGATCAGCCGTATCGCTTGTGCTTTGAGTGTCGTTCTCATGTATATATCTGTTTAAGAGGTTTAGAAACTGATATTGAATTGTAACTGTACGGACTGCCTCTTGCCGAAGCTCCCGTTTACTCCGAGCGAGATGTTGTCAGCGAGGAAATAGTTCACCCCGGCCAAAGCGTACAGCTTGTGACGGGCGTGGAAAGTCTCGTCGATACGAACGGTATAGTCCTTGCCGGCATATGTCTTGGTGAACTCGTACCGGTCTTTCATCGTGTAGTCCTTGTAGAGGATGCCGGCATAGGGCACGAAATTCCCCAGTGCGTATCCGGCCACCACGGGCACGGTCCACTCTAGGTAACGGCGGTTGAGGCTGAGGTCTCGCAAGGGGATGGTCTTGCCTTGGTAATACACCTCGGTGGTCATGTTATCGCTGTTGGCATAGCGCACGCCGGGTTGGGTAGACATGAAAAAGCGGTCGGTGAAGGCATGGCCGTAACCTAGCCCTCCGCTGTAGATGGGTACCATGTTCTTGCTGAAGATGGTACTGCTTAGGTCGTCATCATCTCGGAAAGTCTCCTCGTGGGTGAAGTTGGTGGTACCGATGCCTGCCCACAGGCTGAGATTGTCCCATACACGATAGGAGAGGCGCAGGGAAATACTGTTCATGATGAGTCGGTGACTTACCGAGTGATTGTCCTCGTCGATTTGTTCGGATGTCCAATTCTCCGGGTTTCCCATCTGCCCATCTTCATCCACGCCAAATGACGTGGTGGAGAGCCAAGGGGTACTGGTATCGTGACTTCCGTTGATCTGTAAGTTGAAACGTTTTTCCCCCGTAGGATATTTGTCTAAGGGGATCAATATATCCGCCTTGGCTTGATAGACAGTAAAAACGGATAAGAGTAGGAGTGTAAAATGTCTCATATCGCTATTTATTTAGTTGAATCATTTACGTTGTTATAATATAGGTTGGCGAAGTACTCGATGGGAGTGTTGCCCGTCACCTCCTTGAATTGGCGGTAGAAAGAGGTACGGGAGGTAAACCCAGCCGTCTTGTATAACTCCTGCGGCTCTTGTGTGAGGCACTTGGAAAATTCCCGTATGAGGTACTCTACCCGATAGATAGCCAGCCAGCGACTGAAGTTCATACCCGTCTGATTGTTCAAGGTAGAGGATAGCCGGGTACGGTTCGTGCAAGCGAGGTTGGCCAACTGGCACAAATTGAACTGTGGATCGAGATAAGGCTTCTTATCCTCCATGATTTGTAAGATGCGGGCATATAGCCTGCGTTCGATTAGGGATGGCTTTTGCTTTTCTTCCATATTGGTACTGTCTTAAGTAACCCGCATAAGAGGGACTTGCGAGGTCAAATATAGACAGTCCCATTTGGTAAATCAAGGGATGAGAAAAGATGCGAACGTATTGAAACTTGATCCGAACGATCTGGTACACCAAAGGCCGTAAAGCCCCTGCATCAAAGGCTAGACACGTACTTTAACAGATTATTTGCCGGTCTCTTTTCGTACGTTTCTGTATTGGTTGGGCGTAAGTCCGGTGACTTGCCGGAACTGCCGGAAGAAGGAGGTTCGGGAGGTGAAGCCTGATTCGGAGGCTAGTGCGGTGATGTCGCTGTCGGGACGTAGGGCGACGAGCGAAAGGAGGTGGTGTACCCTGTATTCAGCCAGCCAACGACTGAAGTTCATTCCCGTCTGCCTATTGAGGGTGGTGGATAGTTGTGTTCGGTTAGTACCCACTAGACGGGAGAGGGTCACAAGGTCGAGATTAGGATTTAAGAAAGGCTTTTGCTCTTTCATAACTGATAGGATTCGTTGATATAGGAGATTATCAGCTTTTGTTGTGACCTCGGTGTTTGCCTCTGAATGATCTGGTAACTTTATTTGTGGCCGGGAGATTAGCGGAAGTGGATCGTGTATTAGCAACCAAGCTGCATGATGGCTTATCAATAAATCGAATAACTGGCGTAGGCGATGGCGATGATTTCTCCACCAAAGATATCCTCCGGTTAGGATAGCCATGAGTAAAATAATGATTCCGGTTAGGATATACTGGATGAGCCGTGCCTGTTCCGCCTCCATCTTCTGACTTTTTAAGCGGGTGGATAATAGTTCGTTTTGTAGGCTTTCGCTGATCATCTTTCTGCGTATGTTCATTTGCTCTTGGGCATAATGGGATTGTAGGGAGTCAGCCCGGTTTGCCTGTTGGATGGCTTCCGATTGATTTCCGGTCGTATAATAGCATTCGGACAACATACGTGCCACACGCACCTTATATTCCTCGATATTGTCTTTGTTCCTCAAGAGAGGCGTGGCGACATTATTGAATGAGACTCTGTCTAATTCCTCCAATACGGATAGTGCCTCTTTGTTTTTTCCATGTTTCCGGAGAGAGACGGCGTATTCCATGAAGAGTTGATATTGCAGATAGCTGATCGTGTGTATTTGGTGTTTCGCCTGAAAGTGGCGGATATCGGTAATGCATCGTTTGGTCCATTCCTCCGCTTCGGCGGTCTTTCCCGTACGGCTTAATGCTATAGCTTTTACTAAGTGAGGAGAGCTTATCACTTTATATTTCAAGTTCACCAATGCTGAATCCGCATAGATGAGTGCTTGGGGATATAATCCACATTCAAGACAAGCGTTAGCCGCCGTGATATACCAGTTTTGAGGATTTATATATGCATATTTTCGTGCCTCGTTTATCCATCGCTCGCATTCTGCGGGTTGGCGTGTCTGTGCGTGAAGAAATGCCATACGCAGGTGATTCATGAGAAGGTGCTTGTCTTTTATGCGGATGGCATAAGGTTTCATGCGGTCGAGTAGCATTCTCGCATGAGCCGTGTCCTGTAATCTGCAATAGCGAGTGTATATGATTTGGCGGGTTGCCAGCAAAAGCGAGTCATTCCCTATTTCTTGGGCATGGGTTTCTATCTCTTCGCATAGCTGGTCGTTCAAGCGACCGCTCAACAAAGAATAATCATTCAGTTGCGCTATTTGCTGATCCAATTGCTGCTTGGGTGGAAGAAGAGAGTGGGAGTCGCAGGCGTAAAGGACTGACAGTAGGAATATGTAAAGTATGCTTGTTTTCATGATGTCATAGTTTTATTTGTAATTCCAGACCGAAAAAAGGCTGGGTATTTTGTTGAAGGTAAGATCTCGTGCTGGCTGAATAGCGAGTGGGGCGTAAATCGGCGAGGTTGTTGGCAAAGAATGCCAGCGTGATGTGCTCTCCGAAAGCTTTGTTTACCCGAATATTCAGCATACCATATGGTTTATAAGAGTTTGGTAGGAATCGTTCCGGTGCGGTGGTGGAGAGTAAAGGCGCAAAGGCTGGATCCTCTTTCTGTGCCTCGGTGAACGGATGTATGATTCCGTCTGTTCCACACCAATATAGGGGCCATACATTCTCGCCAGTGCTACCGTTGTAGAGCGTACGATATTTATAGAGCCATATCATTTGCCACGTAAGGGTAGTGACCAGTCCGATTCTGGGGATGCGGGTGATGAAACGGAAGTTCGTGGAGATGATCTCCGAACGACTTTCATTTCCCGGTCCGCCTTGCCTGTCGTAAAAACCTACGTAGGGGTATTCTGTTTTATCTGTGTACTGGATCGGCCAGATCCCGTTAAGGGCCGTATTCTTTTCTCGTACATATAACCAAATCCCGTCTACGATTAGGGAGGTACGCAAGGGTGAGAAAGTCCCGAGGTCCGCTACCATCTCAATCCCATGTTTCTTCCTATGGAGTGTATTGACTGGTACAGATACCGGCGTGTAACTATATTTCTCTTGATAAGGGACAGCCTTACCGTTCACCCATACCTGTCCATCTTTGTATTCAGGACGAAGTTGGGCGGTTGATAGATAATCATATTCCCGATAGCTGAACGGAATATATTGCGCCGAGGAGGAAAAGCCATCCGTTTGTTTCTCGAAAAAAACGGTCATGTCTAGTCGGATGGCCGGAGTCTTCCCTATAAGGCCAACCTCTATCTTTCGATTTACGGTAGGTTTTAATTTCATATTTCGTTCCATTCCGGGGGCATGTGTCGTGAGAATACCAAGGGTGTTTCCACTTTCATTGCTATCATTATAATAGAAAGAGACCTTATCATTATAAATAGCTTCCGGGTAGAGTTTTTCCAATGTCGGCATGAAACTGATCCATCCGACCCCGGCTTTTAAACTCAATGTATAGCCGGAGGGAGAGGAGCAGAGAGACCATAAGAGATTCAGGCGAGGTTCTGTCTGATAGATTAAGGCATAATCCCGGCTTTTCAATCCTTGATTTCTTAATCCGGCTTCTACATGGAGGTTGGGAGTCCGGTATGTGGCCTCAATGAAGCCACCGAACGTATGCAAGGATGGGATTTCCCGGAATGAGCGGGGACGGATAGATGTAGAAGGAGGCCTTTGCCGATCGAAATCCCTGCCTCGCCCTTCGTTGCCCTCACCACGCCATGAGAATCCGGCGGCTAAGCTGATTTCACGTCTCTGCCGTAGCGGAAATGAGGTAGACGCCAGCATCTCGGTTTCTACATAAAAAGGTCGGCTTTCATTGACTAATGTGTACATGTAGTTTGAGGATAAAACATGGGCTTCCCATTCGCCGCTCTCTTTCTGGTCTGTATAAAGCTGGCTAGAGGCATTGTTGACCTGACTCTTTGTTTGTTTGCTTTTTTGAAGGGAACCGTCTATTCTCAGAGACAGCTTCTTGAGCCAACGTCGGTCGGGTTGCCATTCCCCTTGTATGGAAAATCGCTGATCCAATCGTTGTCTTTGTGTATGATTCTGCTCGTTGACGAATTGCTTTTCCTTTCCTATGCGAGAGGTGTAAGTAAGGCTTAATTCTAGTTTTTTCCCTGTGGGCAACCAATGGCAAAGGTTTGCCAAGCGTATGCCGCCGGTATGGAAATCGCCTTGGCTGGTATAGTCCGCTAACAGGTTGAGCGTATGGCCTTGTGGGGAGATACAGAAGCCTTTTCCAAGCATATATTGTTTCAGTTTCGGATTGTAACGTATGCTGGTGGAGAGAGGCATTCTACCTTGATGAGTCTTGAGTAATAATACGCTATTTGTTAAGTTTCCGTACCGGGCAGAAGGTATTCCCCGGATGATTTCCGCCTCTTTCACTTGGTTGAGAGATAGAAAACGGGCATCATATCCTTCGTAAGGCTCGTTGATGCCGGTGTTGAAATGAAGAGGAGAGCCGTCTACCCATATTTGGGCACCCATAGCTGCGTTCTTATGAAATTGGTTTACCCCGTTCTTTAAAGAAACCTCCCGCACTGAGAAATATTGTGCGTCTGTCACCCCTGAATTATTGGTGAGACCTCCTGGTAATAACTGTGTCAGATCAGCGATTGTGATCGGTTGCGTGTGTTCCAATGTTGATGCAGGAAGCAAGGAAACCGTACCCGGAGTCTTAGACTCGATGGCTGTTACCAAAATATTGGGTAAATAGAAGGACAGAGTATCCGGTTGCTCTTGCCCGTGAAGGTAATTGCCCGGATGAAGTGATGATAATAAGAGAAATATCGTCACGATCCTTATTGGTATTTTGTACAAAGTTGAGTAACGCATAGTATTAGACCTATTTATAGCCAGATGACAATACTGAAGTTTCCACCCCCTCCGAGGGTCGATTGAGGACTTGTCGTTTGTTCGAGACTACCCTTTAAACGAAATCCCGCTGATAAGGCGGAATGAATGGGATGCCGATATTCCATTTCCGTACCGATACCCAGACGGGTTGCCATGCGAGCAATAAAATCCTCGTTCACTTTTTGCATGTTCTGCTCTAGCTTGATTTCTGCTGAGCCATTCTCATCCTTCTGCGTTTCCTTCTCCCATTTGATCTCGGTACCATAGCCCGATACGATATACACGGACGGGCGGATACTTACCTTGTTTTCTTTAGGTAGGCGGATTTGTCGAAAAAACGCGACCTCTCCGTGGAAGAGCCCTGTATATTGTTTGACCGTAAAAGGATATATGTAGAAATCATTTTCCAAACGATTCCATCCGACAGTCATTTGCCATGTGGATACCTTTTCGCTCGAAGTATCATTCTTTGTCGCCTCGTAACTTAGTTGGGTAGATAACATCCGTTGCCTTGCTAGGCGATAGGTGGCGAATGTAGTCCATATGGCAGACGAGCTTGTGGTGGGATTCCGTTGTAATATGCGGTTGGCCGTAGTTTGGTTGAATCGGGCTGTGGGCGACCAGATATGCGTCCACGATTTATTCGTTCGGGTAAAATGACTTTGGTAACTGATTTGATGCAGCCGTTCTTCCCAGCCTCTCAAGTTGCCGGAGTTATTGGGATTGTCCGCTAATTGCTGGGTCTCGTAGGAGAGATCATGGAAAAGACTCCAATGCTCTTTTAGGGTTTCCGCTTGCAAGGAAACACCTAGGCGTTTTCCTTGACTGCGAAACAGGAAACTTCCCGATAATTCTTGCATCGGAAGCCAATAACCCAGAGGAAATGTATAAAGTTTATCTTTACTATCCGTATCATACGTTAATTCCTCTGTACGATGGGTATAATGGATCGAGGCTCCAAAGCGTCTGCGTACTTGTTCGTAAACGATACCTCCTGATATCCGGATTAAGTGTGCCATCCCATGGTAGATATGGTAAGAGGAGCGATCTTCGTTGCTTGTAGCTGTATAGTCTCCATCTATCCCGACCTTGATTTTCGGGGATAAGACGTAAGCCGCTTGTCCGTAGATCCTGTATTTCTCGATGCGTTGTGGCTCTCCCAAGGAATCGCCGGCCGTAATCAGATAGTCCGGTTGCGATAATAAATTCCATTTTCTCCCTTCCAGTAGGCTTTGCGACCAATCGATACCACCCGCCAGCCAAAGCAGACCCAGCTTTCGGTTACCGGATACATAAGCCCTATAGGTCTGTGTTTGATCCGGCTGGTCGCTGGCAGGCAAGGCGGCTTGATGGATCAAATAACTTAAACCAGCTTCCATAGCGCTGTCCTTAGGCACATAGCTGATGCTGACAGGATTGGTGGATAAAGCCCATGCGCTTTCTTGTTGAGCCCATGACCGTGAGGCATAGACAGATATTGATATCATACATAGAATGATAGTGATCTTCATAGAGGCTTACCGTTTTAAGGAAGGTGGACTTTTCTCGAAATCCTCGGCGGTGTTATTGGAATCTTTCCAGCGGAAGCGTTTCCCCTCTTGCTCATATTTCCGACGCATTGCCAGGCCGGAACCGCCGGACGTGGCTATACCCGGACTCACATCCATAGAAGATGGGATACGTGTGTAAGCTACCGTAGAGGTTGAAGAGACGAAATTCGCGATATCCAGCACCCAATCAGCGGGTATATGGAGGTATTTTAGCGTATTGAAACTCTCAGGTTCTTTTTGGATGTGATCCGGATTGGCGATCCATTCTCTTAAGTCCGTTTTGGGACGGAACAAGAGGATCGTCGGGCCGTTCATGGAAAACAGATAGGAGAAACCGGTGCCACGCCATACCAAGTTTAGAGGTTTTACACCGGCGGAGATTTGGCTTCCGGTCAAGATAGGATCCCAAAAAGCCCATTCCACGCTGGATAAATCGAGCGAGGCCGGAACTCCCACTTCGCTATTGGTATGGTTTATGGCGTTAATCGCTATCGTTTGTCGCTCCCCCGGTTGAATGGGATATTCGGTTCCCGTTCCCGGAAACTCCCAGCACATCATGAATAAAGGTATTTCTTTCATATCGGTATGGAGCATCCATCCGGAAGGCTTTGTCACGCTTACGGGCCCTGCTTGTGCGATACATAGGCCATCTAGGAAAATCAAGTCATCGGAGTTATTGACCAACGTGAGGTATTGATCTTTATTATAGACATTTTTCCCGTCAGGCCAGAGACAACCGCTGAAATAAATCTCGCTAATCAGCAGACGGCCTCGTTCGGACACTTCCAAAGGTATTTCCACGGATCGTTCTTCTCCATTGGCCTCGAACTGGATATTGGAGAGGCTACCACTCAATATATAATCCCTGTTGCCAGTCGTGGTTTCCTGATTTGCGGAGATTGCGCATATGCCAGCGGTTAGTTCAAATAGAGCTAGTCCATTTGTGTCGGTGGTCGTGGTGTAGACACAGCCTATACTTTGATTGATTAGTGTGACCGGGATATTCGCCAAGGAGATATCTGCGTATCCGGAAGGTTTCTTCAATTGGATATGGATACTCCCCGTTTTGAAATACTCATTCTCGCATCCTGCCAGAAAACACAGACAGAGCAGGTGGGTGAGGAGAGAAAGATGTTTGTCTATCATGAATATGGGGCATTGTGCTTAATAACTGTAGACAAATATATGTGATTTTTTTATATTTTCCATTTAGGAGCTAAAAACATTAACATGTGTTCTTCTTATTTCGGTAGCTTCAGCACGAACCGGATCAAGGCCACGAACACCTTCCCGTACCGGTCCAGCTTGATTTGCCCCACGCCCCGGATGTCGCTGAACTGATCCAAGGTGACCGGTTTCTTCTCCACCATGTCTTCCAAGGAATCGTCGGAGAAGATGATATAAGCCGGCGTATGCTCTCGCTCGGCAATTTGCTTGCGAAGCTGGCGGAGGGAGTCCAGCAAGGTCTCGTCCGTAGAGGCGGACCGGATCGGCCGGATCGGCTGGGCCTTGAAGGAGGATTTCCGCTCGCCTCTCCGGACGGGGCGTGTCAGCTCATCCGGTTCCCGATAGATGACGAGCTGGGCCTTTTGCTCCCCGTACAGGACACGCCTGCCTAGCGGGGTCATCCGCAAGACACGCTCGGCGGCGTAGTCGATCTCCATGTACCCGAGTTGGATCATCTGGTAAATGTACTCCTTCCATTCTTTATAAGAGAGATCCCGTCCGGCGCCGTACGTCTTTAGCTTATCGTATCCTCTCTCAAGGAGTTCCGCCCGACCGGAGGCACGTAATATGTCGATCAGCATTTGCATGCCTACATGCTCGCCGGTCCGGATGACGGCGCTCAGCGCTTTTTGTATCAAGACACTGCCATCGAAGCGTTGCGGAGGGTTCTTGCACACGTCGCAGTTGCCGCAATCATGGTCCGCCTCCTCGCCGAAGTAACTGAGCAGGACACGGCGGCGGCACATATCGGACTCGCAATACCGTCTCATCCGGTTTAGTTTCTCCAAGTTCACCTCGCTTTGGCCACTCTCCTCGGCGAAACGGCGAAGTACGATCAAGTCGCTCAAGGAATAGAACAGGAGGGCATCGCTTTTCATCCCGTCCCTTCCGGCACGGCCGATCTCTTGGTAGTAGTTCTCGATACTCCCCGGCATGCTGTAATGCACGACCCAGCGGACATTGCTCTTGTCGATACCCATCCCGAAAGCTACCGTGGCACACACCACGTCCACCCGGTCGTTGATGAAGTCGTTCTGGGCCTGTTCCCGTTGGGCGGGCAGGAGGCCGGCGTGGTAGGCGATCGCCTTGATATTATACATCGCCAACTCATCGGCCAGCTCGGTCGTATCGTTGCGGCGCATGCAATAGATGATACCGCTCTGCTCCCGGTGCCCCCGGATGAAATGGACGATGGCGGCGATCTTCTCTTTCTTGTTAAGCCCTCGGCGTACCGTGAGGGAGATGTTCGGGCGGTCGAACGATGATATGAACGTTTGGGGCGTACGAAGCCGTAACTGCTCTAGGATATCCTTCCGGGTGATTTTATCGGCGGTAGCGGTCAGGGCCACGACCGGGACTTTCGGGAAACGTTCCTTCAATATCGCCAGTTGCGTGTATTCCGGACGGAAGTCATGCCCCCAATGCGATACGCAATGCGCCTCGTCGATAGCGATGAGCGAGATGTCCAGCCGGGGCAGGAACCAGTCCGCCTCCATCTTGATCCGTTCCGGGGAGATATACAATAATTTGATCTTGCCCTGCACGCAAAGTTGCTTCACCTGCTGTTGCTCCTCTTCCGGCATCATGCTGTTCAACGCCGCCGCCGGGATGCCGTTGGCGATCAACCCCTCTACTTGATCCTTCATCAAGGCGATCAAGGGGGACACCACCAAAGCCGTACCCGGCAGATAGATAGCCGGTAGCTGGAAACAGATCGACTTGCCTCCACCCGTGGGCATCAGCACCAACGAGTCCTCTTTCTGTAAGATACGCTGTATGATGTCCGCCTGCAAGGGACGGAAGGAGGTATATCCGAAGAACTTCTTCAGTAGTAGTAATAATTCTTTCATATCGCTTTACGGGCATAAAAAGCGCAAAGATAGTTTATATCATAAAGTTTTACTACCTTTGCCCGCATTATTTACATAACGAGCCGTGATGGCTCACCCTATTTTAGAATGACATTTGAAGATTTAGATTTGATAGAGCCGATATGTAAGGCTCTCGTGCAAGAAGGTTATACGACTCCAACACCTATACAATCAGAAGCGATTCCCATCGTTTCGCAAGGTTATGATTTATTGGGTTGCGCCCAGACAGGAACCGGTAAGACGGCGGCGTTCTCCATCCCGATTATCCAGCGGTTATATCTCCAGAAGAAGAAAGGTTACAAACGGGGTATCAAGGCATTGATCCTTACGCCTACCCGTGAGCTTGCCATCCAGATCGGAGAGAGCTTTGCCGCTTACGGCCGTTTCGCCGGATTACGCCATACGGTGATATTCGGCGGGGTGGGACAGAAGCCCCAGACGGAAGCCTTGGAAAGAGGCATCGATATATTAATCGCTACGCCGGGACGTCTGCTGGACTTGATCGGACAAGGATTCATCCACTTGGATACCTTGGAGTATTTCGTCTTAGACGAGGCGGACCGTATGTTGGACATGGGCTTTATCCATGACATCAAGCGTATTTTACCGCTATTGCCCAAGAAACGCCAGTCCTTGTTCTTCTCCGCTACCATGCCCCCTGAGATCGAGCGCTTGGCAGGTACGATCTTGAGCGAGCCGCAAAAGGTGGAAGTAACCCCGGCCTCATCGACCGTGGATGCGATCGACCAATCCGTTTATTTCGTCGAGAAGGCCGAGAAGATCAACTTGCTGAAAAGCTTGTTGGAGAACCCGGAACTGGAATCCGTATTGATCTTTACCCGTACGAAACACGGGGCGGACAAGGTGGCCCGTGTCTTGTCGAAAGCGGAGATAGGGGCGGAGGCGATCCATGGCAACAAGAGCCAGACCGCCCGCCAGCGTGCCTTGACGAATTTCAAGGATCATACGACCCGTGTGCTGATCGCTACGGATATCGCCGCCCGTGGAATCGACGTGGATCATCTGACGCACGTCATTAACTATGAGCTTCCTAACGTACCCGAGACTTATGTACATCGGATCGGGCGTACGGGTCGTGCGGGCCGTGAAGGTGTGGCTTTCTCTTTCTGCGACGCCGAGGAGGTACCTTTGTTGAAAGATATCCAGAAACTGATCGGCAAGGAAGTCCCCATAGCCGGTGGCCATATGTATGAGACCAAGGAGGTGAAAGCCGCCGTAGCCGAGAAGAAAGAAGCGATCAAGCAAGAGTCGAAACGCCGTAATATGTTCGGAAGCAAACGTGACGGTAGTTACTGGCGTAACAAGAAGCGTGCCGCCAATTCTTCTAAGTAATCTAAGTTGTTGTATTGTAACGACGTATAGTGTCAGTCCTTTCCATAGCATTGGCACAGTCGTGCCACGCCGGTGGCATCCGGTTCGTCACCTAAGTATCCAAACAGTCCGCTTTAGCGAGCTGTTTGGCGCTATTACCCTATACTTTCTTTTAAAATGAGGTAATCTCTGGAATATTTCATTATTTTTGTGATTCAATTGTGAGTGAAACTTAAGGGTTGACGTTTGTGCTGATTGTAAAGGAGGACATAATATCTCGGATCAATAATGGCGATGCCAAAGCATTTGAACAATTATATACGACCTTCTACGTGTACTTGTGCGCCGTAGCGACTAAATATGTCTATAATTCGGAGGCGGCACGTGAGATCGTTAATGATGTTTTTATGAATGTATGGAATCACCATTCGGCGTTAATACATCCGGTAAACGCTTATTTAATTCGCTCGGTACGTAATTATTGCCTGAATTATTTAAGAGATAAACGTCAGCAAGAAGTCCCTTTATCAGATGTACAAGAAAACTTATTGTCGATACAAGAGTTGCAGATAGACGCCGATCCCCATCCGTTGGCTTATCTGGAGAATAAGGAATTCGAGGAGAAAATCTATCGTGCCGTGGATTCCTTGCCCGCTAAATGCCGGGATATCTTCGTGCAATATCTTTACCATAACAAGACCTATGAGGAAATAGCGATAACAAATCATATCAGTTCCAGTACGGTACGAGTACAGATCAAGATCGGTTTGGCGAAGTTGCGTGAACTTTTAGGCGATCTTTACCCTCTTTTCTTACTTATATTTAATTTTTTCGAAAAATAATTGGAATCTCCTTAAACGGAATCTCTAAAACAGGTGTATATAATAGAAACCGGGTTGAAAACCGGCTCCTTTGTTAATATCATGGAAATAGAGAATAAACACATAGAAGATTTAATTTATAGCTACCTCATGGGAGATATATCCGAGGAGGGGCGAAATGAATTACTACAATGGTTGGAAACGGATGACGCTCATAAACAGTGCCTTTCCGAGATGGCGGATTGTTGGGCGACGGCGCATGTACCTTTGTTTGCCTCTGATATGAAAGCCGATTTCCAAAAATATTTCGGGGCACTTATCGATCCCGCTATTCCTTCTGAAAAGAATCATTGGCTAAATTTTCGGTTTTTAGGAAAAGTTGCCGCCTCGGTCTTGATCGTGGTATCGGTGGGGACTGCCTCTTATTATATAGGAACGAGACATAATCAGCCGAAATCTGCCGCCTTGGCTTATTTTGAGACGACAACTCCTATGGGAGCCCAAACGAAAGTCGTTTTACCAGATCAATCCGTGGTCTGGGTTAACGCAGGTTCCACGTTGAGATATGGCAGTGATTTCAATACGAGCGGACGTAGCGTACAATTGGATGGTGAGGCTTACTTCGAGATTACCCGGGATTCCCTTAAGCCTTTTATCGTAAAATCAAAGAAGTTGGATATCAAGGTCCTAGGAACTAGCTTTAATGTAAAGGCTTACGGAATGGATGAAATGACCGATGTCACTCTGGTGTCGGGAAAAGTAAACGTGAGCTTGCGGGATGAGGTTGCCCATGCGGGCGATGTGACCTTGACTCCAAACCGGAAACTAAGCTTTAATAAGCAGACCAATAAGGTAAGAGTCAGTGAGGTGGATGCCAAGGATGCTCTCTCTTGGATGGACGGTAGCCTGAAATTCTCCGAGCAACCTTTCATGAGTATCGCCAAGGATTTGGAACGTAAGTTCAACGTGCGTATTCGTGTCGAGAGCGATCTTTTGAGAAAGGAAATCTTCTCCGGTAGCTTTACGAAAGATTATTCGTTGGATAAGATCCTTCGTGAGGTGGACGTGGATCATAAATATGTGTGGACTCGTTCGGGAGATGAGATTATTATAAAAGATAAGTAAAAACAAAAATACAAACCTTAATCCTAAGGTGTAAGTGTGGAAAATAGTATAAACGAGAAAATTATTTATTAAATCTAACTTTAATGGAAATGAACTATTTCAAGAAGACCGGTAAGATGATGGTAGCCGCATGTATGCTTGCGGGACTGCCGTTTATTCCCGGTACGGTTTCAGCGTCCGAACTTCAGACACAAATGATGTCTGTTCAAATGGAAAGTACGACATTAAAAGAACTTTTCGATTTGATCGAGGAAAAATTCAATTACACGTTCCTTATCCGTAACAATGACATCAATCTGAATGAGCGTATCTCAATCGACATGTCGAACCGCTCGGTCGAGGAGATTTTGACGACGGCGCTGAAAAATCAGCATGCTGATTTTGTTGTAAACAACAATAGGATTGTTGTTTACAAGTCATCTTCTAATCCAAATGCATTGAGAAACGCAGAGAGAATGGTGGCGCAGCAGACGATTACGATTTCAGGTACCATTGTTGACGCGGTGACGGGTGAGCCGATAATCGGCGCGAATGTGCTCGTGAAAGGCACTACGAACGGTACCAGTACCGATTTCGATGGAAAGTTTAGTTTGGAAGCTCCGGCCGGAGCTACTTTGGTCGTTTCTTACATCGGTTATGTGAACCATGAGGTTAAAGCGACTAGTGCTCCGATGACTATCCGTATCAAGGAAGACACTCAGAACCTTGAGGAGGTGGTTGTTGTTGGTTACGGCGTGCAAAAAAAGGAAAGCTTGACGGGTGCCATGCAGGTGGTGAGCAACGAGAAATTGTTGGATGCCACTAGCCCTACGGTCGAGAACTTATTGTCTGGTAAGGCTCCGGGCGTGCAGGTTACTTCGGGTGGTGGTCAGCCGGGCGCTGCCGGTAAGGTGGTGATCCGTGGTAAGTCTACGGTAAACGGTAGCACGGACCCTCTTTGGATCGTGGATGGCGTAATCGTCGGTACGGATGCGGGTAGCTTGAACCCGGCTGATATCGAATCCATGTCTATCTTGAAGGATGCCGCTTCAACCGCTATCTATGGTTCTCAAGGAGCGAACGGTGTTATCGTGGTGACTACGAAGAAAGGTAAGATCGGAAAAGCTACGATCAACGCTTCCGTAAAGATGGGTGTGAACCAGTTGCACCGTGGAAACATGAATATGATGAACGGCGAGGAATTATATGATTATTATAAATCTTTCGCTAATCAAGACGCCCTTCCGAGTTATTTTACGGAGGATTTGCGCAACCGTAACTTCGACTGGTGGAAAGAGGGTACGCATCTGGGCTTCGCTCAAGACTATAACGTATCTGTTTCCGGTGGCTCAGAGAAGATCAAGACGTATACATCCGTTGGTTACTATAATGAGGATGGTGCCGTGAAAGGATATGACTACAAGCGTTATAACTTGCGTTTCAATGTGGATTACCAAGCGACGGATTGGTTGACTATCAAACCTAAAGTATGGGCTACCCGTAGCGACGTGATGGACCAGCAGCAAGATCTAGGCGCTATCATGTACGTTAATTTCCCTTGGGACTCCCCGTATGACGAGAATGGCGACTTGATCCAGCAATACAGGCCGACCGATTGGGTGAATAGCGATGCTACAAATTACTTGTATGACCTGCAATGGAATTATGAGAAGAAAACTTCCTATGAGTTTATGGGAAACTTTGACTTCGATATCAAGTTTACCGATTGGTTGACTTTTGCGTCCGTGAATAGCTATAAATATAATAACATTCTTTTCAAAGGCTATAACGATCCTCGCTCTAAGGCAGGAGAGGCCGACAATGGATTGTTGCAAGATAAGACCACAACTTCTTATCGGGTATATAGCAACCAATTGCTTCGTTTTAATAAGGTGTTCGATAAACATTCCATCAATGCGATATTGGCTTATGAGTGGAACTCTTATACCCGGGAAATCAAGGATCAGACAGCGGCTAGTTTCGCTCCGGGTTTCTCCGTGGCAGATGTAGCGACAACTCCTAAGACAATAAAAGGATCGCAAGAGGAATGGGCTGTACAATCCTATTTGTTCAATGCCAATTATGCGTATGACAATCGTTATTTATTGTCTTTCTCTTTCCGCCGAGATGGTGCCTCAAACTTTGGTGAGGATGCTAAATATGGTAATTTCTTCTCTGTTAGTGGTGGTTGGAATATCCATCAGGAGGAATTTTTCAAGGCAAAGGATTGGGTACAGCAATTGAAGTTGCGCGCTAGCTATGGTTCTGTAGGTAATCGTCCTACTGAGCTGTATTCGCAGTATACTTTGTATGCTATGTCTACGGGATACAACGGTGATCCGGGTGCGGTAATTGCTCAAAAAGAAAATAAGAACTTGACATGGGAGAAAACCTATACGGCGGGTGTAGGTATCGACGCTATCTTGTTCGATCGTCTGACTATTAATTTGGATTATTACAATAAGAAAACAACCGATTTGCTTTATAAAGTGCCTCTGCCCGGTGTGACAGGTATCACGGGTATCTATCGTAACGTTGGTTCTGTTAAGAATAATGGTTTCGAGGTTTCATTAGGTGTGGACATCTTGAAAGGTGGTGATTGGAATTGGAGCGTTGCCGCTAACTTGGGCTTGAACCGTAATAAGATCACAGAATTGTATGGTGGTAAGAGCGAGATTATTACTGCCAACGCAGGAACAAGCTATTACATCTATATGGATAAGATCTTGACTCCGGGTCAGGATGTGGATACTTGGTATGGAACTGAATGGGCTGGCGTAGATCCGCAAACAGGAGCTCCGTTGTGGTATACAACAAATGAGAAAGGAGAACGCATAACAACTTCTGATTATAGCGAGGCTTCCAAGCACCAGACTATATTAGGAAAATTAAGCCCTGACTTCTACGGTGGTTTCTCTACAAATCTATCTTGGAAGAATATCGATTTATCCGCAGTCTTCGGTTATTCGGTAGGAGGTGAGATTTACAATTATGACCGTTCTATGTATGATAGTGATGGTGCTTATGTAAACTATAATCAAATGAATTTAAGGGATGATTGGAATCGCTGGGAAAAACCGGGCGATATCGCTACCCATCCAAAAGCTGAATATGGTAATAAGAGCCAATCCAGCAAGGGATCTTCCCGTTACTTGGAGGATGCGAGCTATTTACGTTTGCGTAGCTTGACATTAGGCTATACGTTACCTTGGAAGATCCAATATGTAGACAATGTCCGTCTTTCTTTCTCGGGTGAGAACTTGTTTGTTCTTTCGGGTTTCTCTGGAGTGGATCCGGAACTTCCCGCTGAGGTAGGAAGCCAATACAAGGCTGGTTCGGTTGGTGTGGCCATTTCTCCGTACCCACAAGCCCGTAAATTTATGTTTGGTTTAAATGTTACATTTTAATTAAAGGAATAAGAATGAAAAAAATAGCTATAGTGGCTCTTGCGGCAGCGGCCACATTTATAACAAGCTGTGATATCGAACGTATGCCTTATGATAAGTATACGGAGGACAAGATCATGGAAGATAAGGATGCTGCGGTTGATGTCTTATTAAACGGTTGCTACGCTAAATTGAAAACTGCATCTGAGCATTTACACTATTGTGGAGAGTTCCCCGGGGATAACGTTTGCAAGGATAAGCCGACCACAAATCCATTCGGTACTTACTTTACTTATCAGCATACCGTTAATAATGGTGGGCTTTCTACGGTTTGGAACAGTGCTTATAATATCATCTCGCAGACAAGTTCTTTAATGAAGATGATCAATGAGAATGAATCTCCAGAGTTGAACCAAAAGTTGGGTGAGGCCTATTATATGCGTGGCATGATGTATTTTTATCTGTGTCGTGTGTTTGGCCGTCCTTATTATCAAGAACCGGAGAAGAATCTGGGTGTACCTATTGTGAATGGTATGCCTGAGGATATGGATAACCTGGATCTTCCGGATCGTTCTTCCGTGAAAGATACGTATGAGCAAGTTCTGTCTGACTTGAAAAAGGCAGAAGAGTTGATGTCTGATTTTAAGTCGCCCGCCTATGCCTCAAAGTATGCGGCTCAAGCCTTGTTGGCCAAGGTTTATATGTATATGAGTGGTACTTTTGAGAATCCGAATAAGGAATACGCTCAATTATCTTATAATTATGCGAATGAGGTAATCGAGAGTAATCAATTCTCCTTATTGAGTCGTTCGACGTTTATGACATATAATGAGCTTGCTCCGGATGCGGCTTCTCAAACGGAGACTATTTTTGCCGTGAAATTCATTGCTTCGGATTGGGATGATTGGGGTAGCCCGTTAGGTAGTATGTATGCGGAGATTGATGGTCAAGGCTGGGGTGAGGTATACGCTAGCGCTAAATACATGGATTTGCTGCATGAGACAGGTAAAAATACGGATGCCCGCGAGGCTTTTATCCATCCACAATATAAGAAGAATGATGCGGGAGATCAAATTCCGGCTTTCCGTTTCGTCGCTAACTTGTATACGGACGGAAAGATTTCCGGTTATGTATATCGTCAGGGTGAGACAAAGGAAGTAGGTGGTAAGTTAATCGCTACCGTGGATGATGAAGAGTACACATTAACTCCCGTAGATGTGGATAATAAACGTTATTCTATTAGTTATAAGGGAAAAACTTATGTCGGTGATTATGATTACCTGATGTTAGAAAGCCAAGGTAATCCGAAATTCTATAGTTATAAATGCTCTAAGCAAGAAGGTTATCCCCACCTTTATTCACCGGTTATCTCTCGCTTAGGTGAGTTATACCTGATTCGCGCCGAGGCTAGCGCTAAATTAGGAAACTATACAAAAGCATTAGCCGATTTGAATACCGTTCGTACCCGTTCCTTACCTAACGCCGGATATAAATCTTTGGATGCGACAAACGCTCATGAGCTTATCATGAAAGAACGTCAGTTGGAATTAGCTTATGAGGCTGACCGTGGTTTTGATGTATATCGTGTAGGCGATACGATGAAACGTCATTACCCGGGATTCCATGACGGCGTGCCTGAATATCCTGCTACCAGCCCGTTGGCTATCCAGTATATTCCGCAGTCTGAGATTAACGCTTATCCGGGTACATTAACTCAGAATCCGTAATAAGCGATGAATAAGTATTGTATAATGAGTGTGTTGGCAGGGTTTTCCTTGCCAACAACTTTAATAGCTCAATCAGCTCCCCGGCAACCTAACGTGGTGATCATCGTGGCCGATGATCTCGGGTATGGTGATCTAAGCTGTTACGGGGCTCATCGCATACAGACTCCGGGAATGGATCGTATCGCAAATGAAGGCATACGCTTTACGCAAGGTTATTGTACGGCGGCTACTTCTACCCCCAGCCGGTATTCCTTGCTTACCGGATTATATCCTTGGACAAATAGGGATGCCAAAATACTTCCCGGCAATGCGGCTCTGATTATCAATACTCAACAGGTTACCTTGCCGAAGGTGATGAAGCAAGCGGGCTATGTCACCGGCTCGGTCGGCAAATGGCATCTAGGATTAGGTGACGGGGTGGTAGACTGGAACAAGCTGGTTTATCCCGGAGCGAAAGAGATCGGTTACGACTATTCTTTTATCCAAGCTGCTACTAATGACCGGGTTCCCTGTATCTTTATCGAGAATGGGAGAGGTGTAAACCTCGATCCGAACGATCCTCTCTATGTCAGTTATAAGGAGAATTTCCCCGGGGAACCGACTGGGAAGGATAATCCTGAATTACTGAGAATGCTCCCGAGTGTCGGGCATGCCGGCGCTATCGTAAACGGTGTACCTCGAATTGGTTTCCAGAAAGGAGGCAAGACCGCCCAATGGAAAGATGAGGATATGGCAGAGTTGTTCCTTGAGAAGGCGAAAGGTTTTATGAAAGAGAATAAGGATAAACCTTTCTTCCTGTACTATGGCTTGCATCAACCGCATGTACCTCGTGTTCCGAACGAGAGATTCGCGGGTAAGTCGGGGATGGGACCTCGTGGAGATGTTATCTTGGAAGCGGATTGGTGCGTGACCGAATTCTTGAAGGAAATGGATAAGTTGGGGCTAACGGAAAATACGTTAGTTGTTTTCACTAGCGATAACGGACCGGTTCTGGATGACGGTTATCAAGATCAAGCCGTGGAATTGGTAGGGGATCATAAGATGGCCGGACCGCTTCGTGGAGGAAAGACGAGCTTGTATGATGGTGGGACCTGTATCCCGTTCATGCTTCGTTGGCCTGCGGAAGTTAAGCCGGGCGCTGTGTCGGATGCCTTGGTTTGCCAGATGGATTTGTTAGCCTCGCTGTCGGCGTTGATCGGACAGACCTATTCTGATAAGGTAGATAGCCAAAACACCTTGCCTGTCTTCCTAGGAAAAGGTGGTAATGGGCGAAAGGAACTTGTCTTGGAAGGTTATTTCAATTATGCGCTACGTGATGGTGATTGGGTCATGATCCCGCCGTATCCGGATACCTATGGCGACGCGGAGGAGGCTGCCTTTGCCGGAAATAGTAACTGTTATCAATTATATAATGTAAAGGAAGACATCGGTCAGCAAGTTAATTTGGCGGAAAAAGAACCTAAAAGACTTCGACAGATGATGATGACCTTCGAGAGGCTAAAAAGGGAAACCGGAAAGATAACGAACTTTTAGTCTTGGACTCTTTATTTTTCAAAATACTCAATAACGTTTTGATTGAAAAAATATTTTTTTAATTTTGTATCCTCAAAACACAAACTAATTTATAAAATATATGGAAAACACTCGTCGTTCATTCCTTAAGAAAGTATCTGCCGCTGGTATTGGTGCCGCAGGCTTGGCAATGGCTGGAAACGCCGGAGCTACAACAACTGCCGCTGAACCCCAAAAGAAAAAAACAGCCGGTAAAGATGATGGTAAATTACGTTTCGGTTTCATCGGAACGGGTTCTAGATGCCATGAGCATATTAATAATGTATTGGCGATCCCCGGTAATAAGATCGTAGCGATTTGCGATATCCAACAGGGCCCGATCGATAGTACCTTGAAACATATCGCTAAATTTAATGTCCCTGCTCCGAAAGTTTACAAAGGGGGTGAACGTGAATTTGAGAATATGTTGAACAACGAGGAGTTTGATTGCGTGATCATCGCAAGTCCTTGGGAATGGCACGTACCGATGTCTGTCGCCGCTATGAAGGCTGGTGTTCCTTATGTAGGCGTGGAGGTTTCTGCGGCTAACACGTTAGAGGAGTGCTGGGATTTGGTAAATGTTTCGGAAGCAACCGGAAGCCATTTGAATATCATGGAGAACGTATGTTATCGTCGTGACTGTATGGCTGCGTTGAATATGGTCCGCCAAGGTTTGTTCGGCGAGATCTTGCATGGTGGTTGTGGTTATGAGCATGACTTGCGTGAGGTGAAATTCAACGATGGAACTCATTACAACTATGTACCGGGTAGTGGTGATCTTCGTATGGGTCCGACGGCTTTCGCCGAGGCTCAATGGCGTACGAACCATTCCGTACATCGTAATGGCGATATCTATCCGACTCACGGTATCGGACCGATAGCTCATTGTATGGATATCAATCGTGGTAACCGTTTCCTTTCTTTATCCGCTATGGCTACTCAATCTCGTGGATTGCATAAGTTTATCGTGGATAATGGGGGTGAGAATCATCCGTTGGCGAAGGTCAACTTCAATTTGGGAGATATCGTGACTTCTATGATTAAGTGTTCTAATGGACAAACGATTATCGTAACCCATGATACCAATTCTCCTCGCCCTTATTCATTAGGTTTCCGTGTTCAGGGAACTGAGGGTTTATGGATGAATGATGGCGATCATGTATATGTACAGGGTAAATCCAAACCTCACCGTTGGGATGATTCGGAGGAATGGTTCAAGCAATATGACCATAAATTATGGGCACAACATTCCGCTGAGGCGGCTGAGGCCGGACATGGTGGTATGGACTATATCATGATGTACGACTTGATCGACGCTATCCGTAATAAAAAACCGGCTCCAATGGATTGCTATGACGCTGCCGCTTGGAGCGCTATCTCCGGCTTGTCAGAGATGTCAATCGCTCGTGGCGGTGCTTTAGTAGACTTCCCGGATTTCACCCGTGGACAATGGATTCACCGTCAACCGCAATTCGCTTTGTAATAAATTTTCATAAAATACTAGGGAAGGATGTCTTTGTTAAAGGCATCCTTTTCTTTTTTATATACATTTTTCTTGTCTCTTCGAGTATTATGATTATTTTTGTCACTCAAGTTAATCTATTCTATCTAAATTTTAAATTCGTACTATGAAGACAAACAGAAGAGACTTCCTGAAGACTCTTGGAGGAATCGCGGCATTTACGATTGTACCGCGCCACGTGTTGGGTAATGGATTCATCGCTCCAAGTGATCAATTAACAAAAGGAATTATCGGTACAGGTGGTATGGGCCGTGGACATGTGGACTATGCCGGGACTCGTCTTGTCGCTGTGTGTGACGTCGATAAGAATCATCTGGAGCTAGGTAAACAGTTGGTAAAGGATAAGATTGCCGCATACCATGATTTTCGTGATTTGATTCTAGATCCCAATGTAGATATCGTTCATATAGCTACGCCTCCTCACTGGCATGGTATCATGTCTGTCGAGGCCGCTAAAGCAGGAAAAGATATTTGGTGTGAGAAGCCTATGACCCGTACGATCGGGGAGGGTAAACGGGTAATGGAAGCGATGAAGCAATACGGACGTATGTTCCGCTTGAACACTTGGTTCCGTTTCGCTGACCTGTTCTATGGACTGGGCACTCCAGTGAAACCTTTGAAGAAACTGGTTCAAAGTGGTATGTTGGGCTGGCCGCTAAAGGTAACGATCAGCAAGCATACCGGTTTCGACTGGAAGTTCTATTGGGTTGGTAAAGAATATCTGGAACCACAATCGGTGCCTAGTGAGCTGGATTATGATTTCTGGTTGGGTCCGGCTCCTTACAAACCTTATAACCCGCATCGTGTGCATCAGACATTCCGTGGATACTGGGATTATGACGGCGGTGGTTTAGGGGATATGGGACAGCATTATATTGACCCTGTACAATATTTTCTAGGAAAAGATAATACCAGCCCGGTTAAGGTAGAGGTGGATGCTCCGCAACAACATCCGGACGCCGTGGGTACTTGGCGCTCGATTACGTATACCTATGAGGATGGTTGCCAGATCGTACTTTGGGGAGGTGATTACGGGGATCCGAACACACCTTATATTTCCGGACCGAACGGGAATGTTTATAAGAATTTCGTATGTGATATCCCGGATTGGGAGAAAAAGTTATCCGATTATCCCGAACCTGAGCCACAGGTTACCGACTTTATCGAGTGCGTAAAGACTCGTCAGCCTTTTGCCTTGAATGAGCGTAATGGCTTCCGTTCCGCTACGATCGTGAATATGGGTGCCGTAGCCCTTCGTTTGAATCGTACGCTTCACTTTGATCCCGTAAAACTGGAATTTATTAATGATGAGGCCGCTAATCGTTTGTTGGATCAGCCGATGAGAGCGCCTTGGAATATTTAAACACATACACATATGAAAAAAGTATATATATCAATTGCCAGCTTATTGTTGTGCGGTAGTATGTTAATGGCTCAAAGCCCAGCTAATCGTACATCGAAGACGATCGTTGCCGATGTACTGGCACAGATGCCGGCGGAGCAGCAAGCTGAATATAACAAATTAATTAATGACCTAAGCTCCACTGGCGAGGAAGGGGTCTTGATGTTGATTAACAAGATTAACGCTCCGGGAAAAGGCAGTAATTCGAACGTGGATTATGCGTTGAGCGGATTGACTCACTACGTGATGGCGAAAGGTGAGGAGAACGCACGTCTAGCAACAGCCAACGCATATTTGAAAGCCTTGGATAAGGTGAGCGACCGGGAGACAAAGGCTTTTATTATCCGACAGCTTCAATTACTGGGAAAAGATGAGTGTGTGGATACGCTGGCTAGCTATTTGAACGATGAGAACCTAAGCGGTCCTGCTGCCCGTGCGTTATCCGCAATCCGTACCGATAACGCTAAGAAGGTTTTGGTGGCTTCTTTGATGCGTCGTTCCGGTACTCCGAAGACGCAAAAGGATATTATCCGTGCGATCGCTGACGTGCAAATCGCTGATGCGGAAAATGTATTGAAAGCGATGCTTGGCTCCAGCGATGAGAATATGCAGAAGGAGGTTCTTTATGCGTTGAGCCGTGTAGGTTCTAAAGCTTCTCTGAGTGATTTAGCCGCCGTTGCCGAGAAAGCCGGTTATAAAATGGAAAAGACCGGGGCGAATGAGGCGTATATCGCTTTGATAAAACGTGTCCTTGAGCAAGGCGATACCAAAGATGCGGAGAAAGCAGCGAATGATTTATTGAAGAAGTCTACGAAAGCAGGTATGACACAGACCCGTGAGGCCGCTCTTCAGATTCTATTGGCTGCTAAGCCGGAAGCTGCTACGAAGAATTTATTATCGGCTTTGAAAGATACGGATAAGGGATACCGTAATGCGGCTTTGAACTTTGCTTCGGGTTTCGCTGATCAAAATGTTTATATTGAGGTCATGAAACACATGTTAAAGGCGAAGCCGGAAGTCAAGGTGGATATCTTGAACTGGATAGGCCGTGAAAGCAAATGCCCGTCTAAACATGACATGATCAAGAATCTGGAACTTCGTTTTGATTTACCCGCGAAGCAAGTTCTCTTGGAGCAATTGAAAGATAAGAATTTCGATGTGCAACAGGCCGCTGTTTGGGCCTTGGTTAAAATCGGTGATAAGAGTGTCATTCCTGTGCTGGCTGATTTGTTGAAGAGCAATGACAAGCAAGTGATTTTATTGGGTCAAGATGCTTTGATGGCATTTAACGGCGATATTGATCAAGCAGTCGCTAAAGTGATCCCGTCCGCTTCCGATGCCGGAAAAATCGCTGGTTTGGAACTGTTGGCGATACGTATGGCCGACGCGAATCTAAATACGGTACTGGATCAGATTAAATCCGGCTCCTCAGAGGTGAAGAAAGCCGCTTATACCGCATTGAAAGATGTAGTATCCGAGAAAGATTTCACTTTATTGTGCGGAATGTTGGAGACTGCGGAGGCTTCAGCTGTCGCTCCGCTTCAAGATGCGATCATTGCCGCCATCTCTAAACAACCGGCGGCAACTCAAGTATCTAACGTGAATCGTCGTATGATACAAGCGGGGGACAGCAAGAGATATCTTTATTATAAGGTCTTATCAGCGACTGGCGAGAAAGAGGCTTTGGCTACGATCGTGGAAGGATTGAATAAAGGAAATGGAGCGGCCAAGGATGCGGCTCTTGACGCTTTGTTGGCTTGGAAGGGTATTGAGGCTGCCGACGAACTATTTAAGGTTTGCCAATCAGCCGCTTCCGATCAAGTATTCGACAGGGCGTTAAAGCGTTATGTGCAGTTGGTATCTAATCCGGCATTTACGAGAGAGAATCGTTTGTTGAGCTTGCGGAAAGTCATGGAGATTGCCCGGACGAGTGAGCAAAAGGCTCTTATTTTACGTCAGATCCAACGGGCGGATACCTTCTTGGCATTGATGTATGCGTCGGAATTCTTGGATTCAAGCGATGCGGCTGTTCGTTCTGCGGCTGTTTATGCGGTTTGGAATATCGCTCGTAACCATCCGGAATATAAGGGTGACAATGTGAAGGCTATCTTGAAACGTGTTTTGACCATGTTTGACGGGGAAGACGCTCGTTATGATATCGATGCCTTGAAGCAACATTTGGATGCGATGCCGGACGAGGTCGGATTTGTCTCTATCTTTAATGGTAAGGATTTAACGGGTTGGAAAGGTTTGGTCGAGAATCCGATCGCCCGTGCGAAAATGAAACCGGCTCAATTGGCGAAAGCGCAGGAGAAGGCAGATGAGAATATGCGTCGTGACTGGAAAGTAGAGAACGGCCTGTTAGTATTTGACGGTACTGGGTACGATAACCTATGTACGGAAAAGCAATATGGTGATTTCGAGATGTATGTGGATTGGATGTTGGATCCGAAAGGCCCTGAGGCTGATGCCGGTATTTATCTGCGTGGTACTCCTCAAGTCCAGATCTGGGATACTTCTCGGGTAAATGTTGGTGCGCAAGTAGGTTCCGGTGGCTTGTACAACAATCAGGTAAACGAGAGCAAGCCTTCGAAAGTGGCCGACAATAAATTGGGTGAATGGAATTCCTTCTATATTAAGATGGTTGGTGACCGTGTGACGGTTGTCTTGAACGGAGAAAAAGTGGTAGATAACGTGATTCTGGAAAACTATTGGGATCGCAAGCTTCCGATTTTCCCGGTAGAGCAAATCGAGATGCAAGCTCATGGCAGCAAGGTCTATTACCGTAATATCTACGTAAAGGAATTGGAAAAACAAGAACCGTTCAAATTATCGCCGGAAGAGGAAAAAGAGGGCTTCAAGGTTTTGTTTGACGGAACGAATATGCATGAGTGGACTGGAAACACGGTTGATTATATCTTGGAAGATGGCTGTATCTCTATGGTCCCAAGCAGTAGTTTCGGTGGTAATCTGTACACCAAGAAGGAATACGGAAACTTTATCTATCGTTTTGACTTCCAGTTAACCCCGGGAGCTAATAACGGTGTCGGTATTCGTACGCCGATGGAAGGAGATGCAGCATATGTAGGTATGGAAGTGCAGGTCTTGGATTGTGAACATCCTATTTACCAAGGAAACATCACTCCGCTGCAACATCACGGTTCCGTATACGGTATCATTCCCGCCCGTGAGGATCATCCGAAAGCGTTCAAGCCGGTTGGAGAATGGAATACGGAAGAGATCATGGCGGATGGCGATCATATCCGTGTGACGGTGAATGGAGTAGTAATCTTGGATGGAAATATTCGGGATGCCGTGAAGAATGGTACGCCTGATGGAAAGGAGCATCCGGGTTTGTTTAACAAAAAAGGTCATATAGGTTTCTTAGGGCATGGTTCCCCTGTCAAATTCCGCAATATTCGTATCAAGGAATTGAAATAATTTATATTAGGCTTTGAATATAGAAAGAGATTGTCTTGAGTTATTCGAGACAATCTCTTTTTTATTATAGAGGATTTATACTATTTAAATTATATCTTTGTGAAATCATAGTGTAATTTTATCGGAAGGGATATTTTTATGGAGGATATACAGACTCAATTGGATCAATGTAAATTGTTATTGGATAGGGCGGAAGTTGGCTTGTGGGAAGCCGATTTTGTTCAAAGAAGTTATATCTGTTCCGATTATTTAATGAGTATATTTGGGAAGAAGGGGAATAATCTCTCTTTTTTTGAATTTTACTATATAATCCGGGAAGACTTTAGGGATCTGATTACTACGGATTTTTTATCGATCCAATCTGTCGATACGAATGAGCAAATATTTCCGATAATAACACCGACTGGGGAAAAATGGGTACGCTCCAGATTATGTGAGCGTAAGTTGAATAACGGAGTGTGCGTAAAAGCGTTGGGCATATTACAGATTTTACCTAATTTCAAACTGAAAGAGGAAAAGATTAGTAAGATGATCGATCATAATGAAATGATCTTCCGAAAGCTGTATGTAAATTTACCTGTGGGAGTCGAGCTTTATGACAGGGACGGTTACTTGATTGATCTGAACGCAAAGGATATGGAGATATTCGGTATCCGGTCAAAGAAGGACGTTTTAGGAGTCAATATTTTTAGCAACCCGATTCTGCCTAAAGATGTGATCAAGAAACTCAAGGAGAATAAATCCGTGAATTTCCGGCTGAATTATTCGTTTAAGAAGGTCGATGATTATTATAACACCTCGAAAGTAGGCGAGTTGGATATCGTTACCAAGGCCAGTATTTTATATGACCAAAGAGGTGAACCTTCCAGCTATTTACTTATTAATTTGGATAATACGGAAAAGATGATCGCCTATAACCGTATTTCTGAGTTTGAGAATGTATTTACCTTGGTCAGCGTATACGCTAAAGTCGGTTATGCCCTTTATGACTTATATACCTTTGAGGGCTATGCCATTAAGCAATGGTATGAGAATATGGGAGAGAAGGATGGAACCCCCTTGTCCCAAATTATTGGGATTTATTCTTATATTCATCCGAACGACGCTGGATATATAAACTCATTCTTTGAGGAGGTGAAACAGGGTAAAGCGCATCATTTCCGTAGGGAAGTGCGTGTGAAGTCTGGTGACGGATGGAAATGGATTTGCGCCAATATCACCCGTAACCCTCAAAGCGTAGACCCGAATAAACCGGAGATGATCTGTATTAATTATGATATCACGGAGTTAAAGGACTCTCAATTGAAAAGGGAAAGGGCGGAAGAACTGGATCGTTTGAAGTCTGCCTTCCTAGCGAATATGAGTCATGAGATTCGTACGCCATTAAATGCCATTGTCGGTTTTTCTCAATTATTGGCGGAAACGGATGATCCCGAGGAGAGGCATGAGTTTGTGGAAATCATCGATAGCAATAATCGGATGTTGCTTCAATTGATCAGTGATATTCTAGATTTGGCAAAAATTGAATCTGGTACGATGGATTTCAAGTTCGCCGATATGAGCATAAAAGAGGTGATCAATGAGATCGTGACCTCTTTCCGTATTAAGATGCCCGATAACGTAGCTCTGATTGCTCCCAAAGATTCACCGGAATGCCAAATCTATAGCGATCGTATGCGGCTGACGCAGGTAATTTCCAATTTCCTTAACAATGCGATCAAGTATACGAGCGAAGGTTGTATCATCTTAGCTTACGAGATCATAGGTGATGAGATAAAATTCTCCGTGACTGATACGGGGGATGGCATGAGCCAAGAGATACAAGCCCATATCTTTGATCGTTTCTATAAAGGAAATACGTTTAAACAAGGTACGGGCTTGGGGCTATCTATTTGCGAGACCATCGTAAATAGACTAGGTGGTCGGATCGGTGTAAATTCCGAGTTGGGCAAAGGCAGTACGTTTTGGTTTACACATCTCTATTCCTTCTCGCCGAACGCTAAATCTCCTGCATCGCCTAATCCGGGAACGATATAAGAATGATCGTCGAGGTCATTATCTAATGCGGCGATCCAGATTGTAGTCTTGTCATCCGGCATTTTCTTCTGCAAGTATTCCAAGGCTTGTTTGCTTGAGATGATGGAGGCTACGTGTACATGGCCGGGTACTCCTTTGGTCAACAGGGCCTCATACGCCAATTCCATAGAACTTCCGGTGGCCAACATCGGGTCGGATATGATCAAGGTTTTACCTGTTAAGCGAGGAGAGGCGATATATTCGATATGAATATCAAAATTCAAACGGTCTTTATATTTGCGGTAAGCGGATACGAAAGCGTTCTCCGCATTATCCAGATACCGAAGGAAACCTTGGTGGAATGGAAGCCCGGCACGCAAGATCGTACTAATCACGATTTGATCGTCCGGCGTATTCATCGGGGCTATACCTAGCGGGGACTGGATGTCTTTCGTACTGTAATGAAATTCCTTACTGATCTCGTAAGCCATGATTTCTCCGATACGCTCGACATTGCGACGGAAGCGAAGGCTGTCTTTTTGTATATCTACATCTCTAAGTTCGGCTACGAACTTGTTTAATATGGAATTGGTGTCTCCAAGATTAACGATTCTCATGAGTCTTTTTTGAGCCCAAAAGTAATCATTTCCGGACACTAAAAATCATAAGTATGAAATTTTTCATTCATACTTATAAATGAAAGATTTCATACTTATGATTTTTTATCCCCTTACCGGGGATATTTTTACTACGTTTTCGGTGACTTTATTATTTCAGGTGGGCATTCATCGCCTCAAGGAGGAATTTACCCGGTTTGAATTTTACGGTCGTACGAGCGGGGATCATTACCGGAGTACCTGTTTTAGGATTTCTGGCAAGACGCTGTGTTTGCGGTCTTGGGATCAGTGTTCCAAATCCGACAAGTACGATTTCCTCATTTTCAGACATACGCTCAGTTACGATCTCGATGTAAGCATCCAATACTTTCTTTGCTTCTTGCTTTTGTAACCCGGTCTTGTCTGCTAAAGCCTCTATAAGTTCTGCTTTGTTCATAAATGCAAATTTTTTAAATTGTTAAACACTACAAATGTACACTTTGAAGCTGGTTTTATAGTTACGTTTTGCAAAGATACATTTGCATTTGAGTTTCTTATTAAACAAGGCCTACAGATGTTTGTTACATTTTTAAGAACAAAAAATGTTAATAATGTGTCTGTTTGCGAATTTCGAAACATTTATTGAATCTTGATATACCCGATTCGTGTGTACTTGATAGTACGGGATTCTATATGTTTTAAGACTTTAGCGGAAGTCAAAGTCAATTTTTCCCCTACTTGGAAAGCATGAGCGCCCGGTGGCAACGTTTGCGTGGTAAGACTACGATCTTTCGCTTTTATCCTCAATAAGAAGTAATTTCCGGCGATGTCCACGGCCGTGAGCAATTGATCTACATAGAAATATTCGGTACCACGGATAATCTGTGTCTTGTAAGAATCGTCTTCAATGCGGACTTTTGTGATTGTTAACTTTAAATCGCTCAATTTTTCTCCCGGTGTTCCTACAAAGCGGCTTACAGGCATTTTATATTTTTTACGGGTCTGTAGGTCGAGATAGATTTTACTGTAGGTCACCGCTAACTCTTTAAAACGCATCTCGCTTTTTACGTGAGGTTCATATTTATCGGCTATCCAAACGACGTATCGGGGATCGATCGTATAGATGTCATGCAAATGGTATCCTCTGTATTTACCGAAAGAAATAATATCGTCTCCATTATCGGGAGAGTCTTTGATATCTGTCGTTATAAATAAAGGTAGAAAGGAGTTGCTTACCATCTTAATCGCCTTATTCACCGAGCTGATGGCATTCAAGTCGAGATTCGCCAAATAGACCGTCGGATGATAAGTGGCCGAAGGCGTAAAGAACCAAAGCGTATAATATAAGGTCTTTGAGGTAGGCAAAAGAATGTAGTACCGCCCTTTGTCTGACGTTTTTCCTCGATTGAACGTGTTTAACTTGTCGAGGATCATCTTCTGTATTTCACCGGATATGCCGGACGTGTTCTCATCCATACGATCAACTCTATATACAAATCTACTGAAAAAATCCGGAACTACATAATTTGCGGATGAGTTATTTATGACTACTTTTGCCCTAAAAATAAAATAGACGATGAGAATAGAGCAGAATTATTCGTTGGAGAAACACAATACGTTCCATCTCCCAGTAAAGACACGTTGGTTCATGGAGTATGAGACGGAGGAGGAGTTGCAACGAATCTTACATGATGAATACTTTCAGGAATGTTTATCCTTGCATATAGGAGGCGGGAGCAATCTATTGTTCATCAACGATTATAATGGCATTATCATCCATTCCCGAATCAAGGGGATTTCTATCTCGGCGGAAACGGACGAGTATGTATCGCTTCGTGTCGGGGCTGCGGAGATCTGGGATGATGTCGTGGCATACGCCGTATCGAAAGGTTGGGGAGGTATAGAGAATCTTTCTTTAATACCCGGTGAGGCGGGCGCTGCCGCTATCCAGAACATCGGGGCTTATGGCATGGAGATCAAGGATGTGATCGAGAGCGTGGAGGCTTATAACCAGTTGACATTCGAGAAACGGACTTTTACGAATTCGGATTGTGAATATGGATATCGTAATAGTTATTTCAAGAATGAACATCATGACCCCCACATCATAACTTATATCACGCTTCGACTATCCAAGAACCCTGGTTTTTCAGTTAATTATGGGAACTTAAAGGAGGAGTTGACGAAATATCCGGAAGTTACTTTGGAAACGATCCGTGAGGCTGTCATAACAATTCGCAGGCAGAAGCTTCCCGATCCTGAAGTATTAGGCAACGCAGGCAGTTTCTTTATGAACCCGATAATTACGGCAGAGCATTTTGAGAAATTGAAAAAGCAATTCCCGGAAATCCCGTCTTATCCCGCTTCGGAAGGAAAGATCAAGGTTCCGGCCGGTTGGTTGATCGAGCAATGTGGGTTTAAGGGTAAAAACCATGGGTCGGTAGGTGTTTACGAGAAACAAGCGTTGGTATTAGTGAATTTAGGAGATGCCCGGGGGGATGAGATCGCGTTGGTCGCGGAGAGCATTCGTACCGCCGTAAAAGATCGTTTCGGTATAGAGCTTATGCCTGAGGTTAAATATGTCGGATAATGAAAATCGTTTTTTTAGGAACAGGAACGTCTACGGGCAATCCTGAGATAGGTTGCCAATGTGAGGTATGTACTAGTAAAGACCCCCGTGATTGGCGTCTACGGGCCTCGATCTTGGTAGAGACGGAAGGGAAACGGATATTGATCGATTGTGGTCCGGACTTCCGTTGGCAAATGATAACCAATAAGATTTACCATTTTGACGCCGTTTTAGTAACCCATGAGCACTACGATCATGTAGGTGGCTTAGATGACCTACGTCCTTTTGGTCGGTATAAAGATGTGGATATTTATGCGGAAGACAATGTCGTGGAGGCGATAAAAACTCGCATTCCTTATGTGTTCCGGGAGCATAAATATCCGGGAGTGCCTAATTTGGTATTGCATACGATCGGGACGAAACCGTTTGAGGCCGCCGGTGTCATGATCACTCCCATTCGTGTAATGCACGCTAAGCTGCCGATCTTAGGTTTCCGTATCGGCAATATGGCTTACTTGACCGACCTTAAATATCTTCCGGAAGAGGAGTACGCTAAGTTGGAAAACCTTGATGTATTGGTTATTGATGCTCTTCGGAAAGGAGAGCATCAATCGCATGAGAGTCTGGAGGAAGCCTTAGCGAATATATCCCGTATCCAGCCCAAGGAGGCCTATTTAATCCATATGAGTCATCGCATAGGGTTGCATGCGGTCGTTGAAAAAGAGTTGCCTCCGCATGTACATTACTCATATGATGGATTAACGGTGACTTTTTAAGCCATATATTAAAAAGATTCTTTATCTTTGCCAGCTGAAAATCTAGAGAATAGCTGCTTTTTTTAAGTTAGTCGCTTATAGCAGGGGTGGTATATAATAAAAAACAATAATAGACTGTATGAATTTATCGTTTAAGAACGTACTATGCGTATGTTGCTTATTGCTGTCGGGATCTGTGTATGCGCAGGTTCCGCAAGACTTGATTGACAAGGCGAAAGCCGCTGGAATGTCGGATACGCAGATACAGCAGGAATTAGCCAAGCGTATGAAACAAGAAGGGGGATCTGTCGGATCTCAAGCTACCGCTACCGATGCGAAGGTTAGCGACCGGGTAATGCCGGTAATCGATGAAGGACAATCCTTAGAAGCCCAACGTAGAAATAATCTTCCTGCTTCAGCCATGGAGAATACCGTATTCGGGCATGAAATCTTCTCAAACAAGAACTTATCTTTTGCCCCAGATTTAAACATCCCTACACCTAAGGATTATGTGCTTTCCGCTGGTGATGAGTTATTGATTAATGTATGGGGAGATTCCGAGCTAAACTTGAAATTAAAGATCTCTCCGGACGGTACGATCCTTGTACCAAATTTAGGTCCGGTGTCGGTCAGTGGATTGACGATCGCTGGCGCTGAGACTCGTCTGCGTCAGGAGTTGAGCCAGATTATGTCTACGCTGTCTGGTTCGGGAGAGGGGAATACCTTTGTTTCCGTCAGTTTGAGCCAGATTCGTAGCATGAAGGTGAATATTGTCGGCGAGGTAGTCGCTCCCGGTACGTATACATTACCTTCATTCGCCACATTATTTAATGCGTTGTATGCCGCCGGTGGTGTGAATAAGATTGGTTCTTTGCGTAGCATCAAGGTATATCGTAATAGCAAGGAAATCGCTAATCTCGACGTATATGATTATTTATTGAACGGAAAGTACACAACGAATGTCCGTTTGGAAGAGAACGATATGATTATGGTAGGCCCGTACGACCAGTTAGCGGTGGTTCGAGGTAAGGTGAAACGTAATCGTATTTTCGAGTTGCGCAAGGGCGAGACCTTGAAGCAATTGCTGGATATGGCCGGCGGATTTACCGGCGACGCTTATACGAAGGACGTACAAGTGAAGCGTAAATCAGATAGTCGTTACCAGATCTCTACGGTTTCGGAGGATAAGTTCGCTTCTTTCGTGATGCAGGATGGCGATTCTTTGCAGGTAGATTCCGTTATTCCTTTTTATGAGAATCGTTTGGTCGTGACGGGAGCTGTATGGCGTCCGGGAGAATATGAGTTAAGTCCGTCGGTTCGTACGGTAAAGCAATTGGTAAAACAGGCCGCGGGTCTTAAAGGAGACGAGTTCGCCGGCCGTGCCTTGATTACCCGTTTGAATCCGGATTTCACGACTACGATGATCGCCGTGGATATTCGTGGTATCTTGAACGGTACCGCTCCAGATGTGGAGTTGCAAGCGGAAGACCAATTAAGCATTCCTTCCCTATTCGATTTGCGCGAACCTTATACGATCAAGGTTGGCGGAGCCGTGAATTATCCGGATACGGTGCTTCCGTATCGTCATAATTTGACAATAGAAGACGCTATCATGATGGCAGGTGGTTTAAGAGAGTCCGCTTCTTCTATTAATGTAGAGGTAGCCCGTCGTGTGAAGGATCCTAGTTCCAATCAGAATGTCAACCGGATCGCCGATGTATATAACTTCTCGTTGAGTGAGGACTTCAAGTTGAATGCGGGAGATACGATCTTCACATTGGAGCCGTTCGATGAGGTTTATGTTCGTTTCTCCCCGGGGTATCATGAGCAACAGGTCGTGAAGGTGAACGGCGAGATCACTTTTGCCGGTAGCTATGTATTGGCTACGAAGAACGCTCGCTTGAGTGATATTATCGCGAAAGCGGGAGGAGTTACCCCAGAGTCTTATGTAAAAGGTGCTAGCTTGAAACGTCAGTTGACAGAAGATGAATTGAAACGCATGGAGACCCTTCTGGCTTTAAGTGAGGCGAATAAGCAAAGCCGGGATTCCATCGGTGTAGCGTTGATGAATGTGAAGGACTATTCCGTAGGTATTGATTTAGAGAAAGCGTTGGCAAATCCGGGTAGTATCGATGACGTTGTGCTTCGTGACGGCGATGAGCTTTATATCCCGCAGATGCAAAGTACGGTGAAGATGAGCGGAGCCGTGACTTATCCGAACAGCGTAACTTACACGAAAGGTATGTCGGTTATGGATTGCTTGTCTCAAGCCGGTGGTTATAATGATATCGCACGTAAGTATCCGATCGTAATATATATGAATGGTAAGGTCGCTACGACGAAGCGTACCGCTATCTTTTTCAAGCGTTATCCGAAAGTGGAGCCGGGCTGTGAGATCGTAGTTCCGACGAAAACGCAACGTGAGCGCCGAAGCTTGGCTGAGATCATGAGTATCAGTAGCTCCGCTACCTCTATGGCTGCGATGATTACCTCTATTGTTAACATGATTAAAAACTAATCAGGCATGGATACGATAAACGAGATAAAAAGACAAGAGTTACCTGAGGAGCAGGAGATCGATTTAATCGAACTGGCGCAAAAACTGTGGAAAGAGCGTAAGTTCTTATTGAAAGGCTGTGGTATTGCGGTGGTAGTAGGTTTGATTGTAGCTTTCAGTATTCCCAAGGAATATACAACTACGGTGAAATTGGCACCAGAGACACAGGATGCGGCAAAAAAATCTAGTCTTGGCGGTTTGGCTGCTATGGCTGGGATTAATCTGAATGCCGCTGCCGGTGCGGACGCGATCTCTCCGGATTTGTATCCGGATGTGGTGCAGAGTACCCCGTTTCTGTTGGAATTGTTTCCGGTAGAGGTTACCGATAAGGAAAAGGAGTTAAGCACTACATTGTATGATTATATGAGTGAACATCAACGTAAGGCTTGGTGGGGATATATTGTCTCCGCTCCATTCAAGGCGTTGGGTGCGGTAATGAGTTTAATCTCCGGTGACGAGGAAGAGTCTGAGGGCTTGAATCCTTACCATTTGACAAAGGATCAAGAAGAGGTGGTGAAGGCCTTGCAGGAGCGGGTTTCTGTTTCCGTGGACAAGAAGACCTTGGTTATCACGGCTTCCGTACAGATGCAGGACCCGGTTATTTCCGCTCAGATGACAAAGGTCGTTTTGGAAAACCTCCAGAATTATATTACGAATTATCGTACGCAGAAAGTAAAGCAAGATTTGGAATTTACCCAGAAGGTATTTGGCGAGTCACGTGACGCTTATTATAAAGCGCAACGTGCGTACGCTGCTTTCGAGGATGCCAACCGTAATATTATCTCTTCCAGCTACCGTACGGAGCAGGAACGTTTGAAGAATGAGATGACCCTTACGTTTAATGTTTACAATACGTTGGCGCAGAAGTTGGAGCAAGATAAATTGCGTGTACAGGAAGAAACTCCGGTGTATACCGTAATCGAGCCGGCTACCGTACCTTTGAAAGCATCTTCTCCTAAGAAGGCACTTATCTTGGTCGGTTTTGTCTTCCTCGCTTTATTCGGATGTATCGGATATTTATTCGTAAAAGATATGTTTGTGGCAGCTTTCAAGAAAGAAGAGACTGGAGCTTAATTCCCGCAAACCGTAAAATATGCCACGGCCTCGTCATGACTGACTTGTGTCGTGGTTTTTATTTGCGGGAATAGCCGATTGATCCGGGTGGTTATCGTATCGCATAAATTGGGGTAAAAGTTCTCCAAGGCTTTCTCATAGGGTTGCTCGTTGAAGCAGCAAAGGCTTCCTTCATTATAGAATAAATCCATTGCCAACCATTGATTTTTCATTCTCCACTCCGTCGAGTCATTCATTTGTACCCGTAAATGTAAAGGGGCGCTTTTGATGAAGAGATTCATTGCGCCACGCTTGCCTTTTTTACGAATCAGATCTGTTAGTTCCGGAATGACATGTGCGGGGTATGTCTGTTGCCTTTCCACCGTCTCTACCAATAATCTTCGGTTGTAGGACGCTACGAATATACCCTCGTGGTAGTAACAACCTAGAAAATGCTTATCAACATCAGGATAATATCTAACAGGAACGGAGGTTTCCTCTCGTTGCTGGGCCGGAAAAGTGAAAGAGACGTCCAGTTGCTTGAAAATACGCTCTGCCGTATGACTATCCATAGGGGCGTACAAGACATCCCCTTGTGGATAATAAGCGATTAGGAAAGACGATAATTCCAGATTTTGCCGTATTAAAGAAAGGAAAATAGCGGGGGTATGATCTGAGAACGCCTTGCGTATATTCTCCATGGGTAGTATCATCTTCTCGAATACAGGAGGACGATTGATGGCAAAAATTGCCGTGGGGCTTGGAACGACCAAACTATAGGGATCTACCGTAGCGACAAATTGCTCGTCGTTCATATGCTTGTAAAAGTACCTCACGCATACGATCGTACCCAGAAACAAGACAAAAAATGCCGTTATGTCTTTCTTGCTGATCCTCATGTTTGCTTTAGGAAGTGTTTACACCAAGGCTTTAATCCGCATTCCTCACATTTCGGTTTCCGGGCGAGGCAAACATATCTTCCATGCAATATCAACCAGTGATGGGCGATGGGGATCAATTCTTCCGGAATGTTCTTCACCAACTCCTTTTCCGTTTCCAAAGGTGTCTTGCTATTATTGGTCAAGCCGATCCGGTTGGAGACACGGAATACGTGCGTATCCACCGCCATGGCCGGCTTGTCATATACTACGGATGCGATTACGTTCGCTGTTTTTCTTCCTACGCCCGGCAGTTTTTGTAGCTCATCAATATCGGAGGGAACCACGCCTTTGAAATCCTCTATCAGCATTTTCGCCATACCTACCAGATGTTTAGCCTTATTGTTCGGGTAAGATACGCTTCGTATGTATTCAAAGACAACTTCCGGTGTGCTAGCCGCCATTACCTCAGGAGTCGGGAAAGCCTCGAACAGGGCAGGTGTGATCATATTCACTCGCTTATCCGTGCATTGTGCGGATAGGATTACCGCTATCAATAGTTGATAGGGGTCGTCATAATGTAGTTCAGTCTCGGCTACCGGTACGTTTTCCTTAAACCAGTTTAATACGCCTTTATACCTTTCTTCTTTTCGCATTGCTTTTTCGGTTTCTGTTTTTCGCATCCTAAAGGTATAACTTTTAATAGGAATATACAAGCGGAGATGTGCCAAAAATAAGATACACCCGAATTGTACGAATAAATAAAAAAGTACCGATCTCCTTCTTCCATCTAAGAGAGAAAGAAATCGGTACTTTTTTATTTATTATTCCCTAACGATCTGGTGGATATGTATAGATTCTTTTCCTATTGTGGTGATTTCTAAAGAAGAGAAATCCTCGAACATGGTTTTATTTAATTTGATGTAGCCTACGTTTCCTTGATAGACGATGTTTTTCTCGCCATCTTGGGAGAGGCCGGTGATGGATACCAGATTCTCGTTACTTCCGGAGAGGAAGAAAGATACGGCGTTGATATCATCACATTTTATATGAATCATTTCTCCCGGGTTCAAGTTCTTATACGTATCTAGGTTCATATCGTACATCATAAGAGCCTCATTGATTTGCGGGTCTTGTTTGGTTGTCGCCGTGAATCCTAGTACGTATAGCTCCATTTGCTGATCCGAGTTATTTCGCATACGGATATAACGGGCTTTCGGGTCGATGGTGCGGATCGTATCTTTAGCGTTTTCCGTGGAGACATGAGGGATTAGGCTCCAGCTCTTTCCGTCGGCGGACCACTCGAATACCCGTCCGGGTTGGTTGCTTTTCGGAAGATTGAAACAGAAGGATTCCGCTTCTTTCTGGATTTCCCAGCCGATACCCAGATATTGGTTAGGTTGTACCTTGACTACCTCGAATAGGGGAACGTAACCGACCGTATTGTCACCCTCGGCACAAGGCTGGCTCTTTAATTGGTCGATATTCGTGAATATGGAAGGGATGCTAACCTTCACCTCGTCCGGGGCGATACCGTCCGTAGATAGCAGGTTACGACCTGTCTGGCGGTATAAGTCTACGATGAAAGGGTGTAAGACTTTCGATCCGACTTTCACGCCTTTAGGCTGCGCCTTCTGGTTCAGCGTGCGGTTTATCAGTTTCATGCTATCTAGCAAAGCGGATGTTTCCAGATAGCGTTGCCACGTATAAGACCGGTCTTTCTCATACCAAGCGTGCGCCATATGCAGAGCGCTTGTTCCGGCTTTTCCTAAGAACTCGAATTGGATAAGCCATGGATTGATTTGCTCGATCAAGCGTTTATTGGGACTTTGGCTATAGATCATACTCGGGGAAGCCGTGATTTGAGCGAATAAGGTTCCCAGAAGATTCGCGCTTTGCTCCGGGAACGTGTTTTTCTTATATCCGGCGAGGAATGTCTGGATAGGAGCCACATAGTTAGCGGACTCTTCCCGGCGGTATTGATGTCCGTTCGGACCCGGATCGCAGTTATGCTCGCAGAAAATGCGGAAAGCCATGGAGGCCTCCGGCATGATGAAGTCGCAAGCGTCTTTCCATGCCTGTGTAGGATCGTAATTCTCGATATTCCAAGTGTACATTCCAACGCCGAATATAGCGACCTTGGAAGCCTCGGCGTATTCCATAGGATTGGATACGAATCCGGTCATGGTGCCGGCGGCTTGCGTATCTAGGCCGTAGGCGGGTCCCATCAACAAATGATCTTGGCAATAATCGCTTACGGGGAAGTTCCACCAGATATAGGCGGGACGACGGATACGGTTGTTTACCCACTCGACGCCTTCTTTCGTGATATCGGCTACGACACGGTCTCCGGTCCACATGATTTGGATAGCGGGGTCGAGTTGGGTACCGAGGATATCCAGATAATCGGTCTTAGCCCATGAGCGGTTGTATTCGGTAGGGCACATGATCAGGGGCTGCACGTCATTTTTCTTGGTAATAAACTCCTTATGGATGTAATTCAATAAGCCGGCTTGCTTTTCCGGGCGGGCTCCCTCTCCGGATATATCATCGAAGAAAACGGCGAAAGAGCGTACGCCCAAATCGTACATTTTCTCGAATTTGGAAAGGATGTTCATGCTATCTGTCAGGTTCCATTGAATATCTTGTCCCGGGTGGATGGCCCAAACGAAGTTTACTTTGTTATGGGTGGCCTCTTCCGCTAGTTCCTTGATATGCTCGGCTTCCTCGGCGGGATAAGGTTTGCGCCAGTTGGGGGAGCTGTGATAAGGATCATCTTTCGGACCATAGATATAGGTGTTCAGCTTGATCCTTCCGTAAAAGCGGATTTGCTCGATACGGTCGGCGTGGCTCCAAGGCTGTCCGTAGAATCCTTCCACGGTACCCCGGAATAATACGTCCGGATAGTCCTTGATCGAGCAGAGAGGCAGGATCTTCTTACCCTCGTCATATTTAGCTAATTGCTTGAGGGTTTGGGCGGCGTAAAACAAGGAATTATCGTCTACGATCCCGATCATGATACCTTTTTTAGTGATCGTCAGCGTATAGGCACCTGAGCGTTGCATTTCCGGAGTTTTGTCTTTTAGCTTCTTGATCTCTAAAGGGAGAGATTTGCCGGATTTAGCAAAAGGTAGCGCTTCTTTAAGTAGTTTGACCGCATCTGCGTCCGGATTATTTATACCCCGTAGGGTATATCCATGGGACGGTGCGTATGTTTGGCTGGAAATAGTCACCTCTTGGGGCTCGGGGAAGATTCCTAGGGATAGCTTTTGGCTATGCGTTAGGTTACAAACGCCTAGAAGGAGCATGGTGGCGAGTAAATACTTTAGAGTCTTCATATACGATATGATTTAATGTTAACGTTCGTAAATGTATGAAATAATTAAACACGGAGCACACGGAATACACAGATTTGTTCCGTGCCCTCCGTATTTAGATCTTATAGGGAGAATAGCAATACCCGGTTATCCGGATTTGTCCATTCATGGATCAAGCTACGCACGCCGCTGTATTCGGCGGGAGTGAACTGTTGCTTGTTCAACTCGATCGTACGTACCACCTCAATCGTATTTCCTTTCGGAGTGATCGTGCGGGTTACTTTACCAAAAGGCTTGCTTATCACTTGCTCTTTTGTGGAGGTCTGCAACTTCATGCCCTCGGCGGGAGTAACCGTGTATGTTACCTCTTCCCTGATTAGGGAGGGGAGTTCGAATAAGTTGGAACGCTTGCTGTTCAAGGCACTCATGCCCCAGCTATCGATTCCAGCGGAGATGGCTGGCAATACGCAGATGGCGAAACCGTCTTTTGCTTGATCGGCGGAGATGGCCACGGATCTACTTTCCTTAATCTGAATAGGTGTGGTCTCAATCTCAATGGAAGTTCCGGAGAGGGAGACTACCTTATCTAGTCCGCCACGATTTGTCAGCGGGGAGGCGGATAGGTATTGATCTTTCCCATCGACAGTGGCTTTTACGGCTAGTGTCTGGATGGCAGCCAGCCCGCAAGCGTCCGTATCGAGATGGCCGGGATAGACGGCGAGGACTTCCGACGGGATTCCGGCGGCATTCAACATCACGTTCAAGAGCTGTGCGATCTCTAGCGGCGTACCGTAAGCACTGCGGAGAACGGTATCGATGTCACGGACGGTATAGCCGGTCATCGCCATGGGGATAGGACAGGTACTGAGATTGTTGAGTATATGGTCTCGGATGATGTTCACCTTCTCTTGTTCGTTACCGCTTTTATCGGTGAGGAATTGGGCGAAGGTTTTGCTCTCGTATCCCTGCGATTCCTTTAAGCGCTTATCCAAAGTGGCTAAGGCCGCTTTACCTGAAGGATAGGTAGAGGCTACCAAGTGGGGTGAAGCCTCACGGTTCTTTGGTTGGAAAGCCTCACGGGAGGAAGCGGGAATGTTCCGTAGTGTCCAGTGTACCTCCTTTATACCGTCATGGCTCTCTTCCACGGCTTTTACGGGGGAGCCGTATAGACCGCAAGCCAAGGGGGTCCCTTCCGGTACGGAAATAGAGACCTTGCATTCCTTCACGGGAGAGGTCTCTTGTAGTCGCTCGTTGATATCCAGAGCCGGATAGTAGCCCGGTTTTGTGATAATAGAGTAATCCAAGTAAATCGTGGCCCCAAGTTCTAGGCCAGTGTGTACCACGACCATTTCCTTGAGTTGGTTATAGGCCGGAGCGTCGGCGGCGAAACGGGGCAGGACCTCCACGAAGGCGTTATCGGGTGTCTTTACGATCGTACCGTCTTTCTGCCTCGTATAGGATGAGTGAATCTTCAGTGTTTGGAAATCGGGATTGTAGACGATAAAACTCTCGCCATACGTGCTATTCATCGCGGTATGCGTGAAGAGCGTCAACTCCATGGAGGATCGATATTCTTGGCTGCCGTCGGCATGCAAGGTCCAAGCTTTCGATACTTTCCCGTACTCAGCCTCCGATGCGGCGAATGAAGTAACCGTCATCGCTAACAAGCTTAGGAGAAGAATCAGTTTATAGGTTATCTTAATCATTGTCTTTCTTTTTTTATTTCTTGATAATCAAATAGTCACCATAACTCTTATAGGCGTTCACGGCGGAACGGAAGCCTTTCCAGTCAGCCGCGTCGTAGACACGCTTCTTCAACGCTAGCTTCTGGCGCAAGACGATGTTCCGGTCGCCTTCCTGTGAAAGGGAACCTTCGAAATCGGCCGCATTGCTTCGCAGGGCGTCATTCTTCGGGGCGTTCAGGAGGGTATAGCCTTTGGGGAGACGGATGGTCTCATCTTGTTCTACCAAACGGGAGCAAGCGTCCTTGAATCCATACGCACGGTTTTCCGGTTTCGTATCGATACGCAAGAAACTCTTCACTTGATTGTAGAGGTTATTCATGACTAGCGGCTTGATAAGCATCTGGTCTCCGGCGATGATCGCATAATCGGGGATCTCATAAGAGAACGTGATCTTGATAGGGGCCGCTTGATAGTTCTTCGGGTCCTTACCGTAATCTACACGAAGCAGTTTGGCGTTGGGGGATACGGCCAGCAATTGCTTCTCCATCGTGTTCTGCCAGTCGGATTGCCATCCGGTGGTGAAGATGCGGCGGATATTGCTGTCGGACTGTCCCTCGGCGGTGATCGTGAATTGTCCGCGGAGCGTGCCTTTCTCGTCTAGGCGGTTGTCAGCGTGGATGCGGACGTAGTGGTTTTCTGGGGCGGAGACAGGGGTCAGGCAGAGGTCGGAGCCTTCGGGCACACCCGGGAGGTAGTTCTGCTGTTGCTCGGCGCTACTCCATAATTCCCGGCAGAAAGGAACCCAAGTCGGGTCGAGAGGCATATACGTGCCGCTAGCCAGTTTTACCACCGCCACGCAATGGTTGAAATGGTCGGCGGGGATGCTTTCTACACGGCTTCCCGCCATGGTCATCGCCGGGTAAGCCTCGAATCCGGCCATGCGGAGGAAGGCGATCAACGTACCGGCGATATCCTTGCAGACACCGCAACGATCGGTATAATTCATCTTTAGGTTGTGAAGCGTGAAACCCTCGCCTTTACCCATCGAGATCCCGGAGTAACGGATGTTATCGGCCACCCAGTGGGTCAGCACGGCTATCTTCTCCATTTCCGTCTTCTTGCCTTTGATCAGCTCGTCTACCTTCCTTTGGGCTTCCGGGATCGCGGTAAAGCTTCCGTAATCCTCGTTAACCTTATTGAACCATACGGATTTATCTTCCCAGCGGGGCGTGCTGGACATCATGAGCTTCGGGGCTGCGTCGAATAGGTCTACCATATTCGGTTCCTTGGCGAAAGGAAGGATATCGTCGGAGGCGAAGGTATATACTTTCCGTCCATCCTCATATCGCATGGAAGAGGTACATTCGCCTTGGTAGAACTGGAATTGCAACTCTTTCTCCATCGGCATGGATATCCGGTATACCTTACGCACGGTAGGCTCGGTAGCCCAGAAGGGGACGATATCGTAAAACTGTCCCCGCATAGGAGGGATGAAACGCTCGTCGTCGCCCGCCGTCAGCAAGGCGTAGGTGAAACCTTTCTTGGCGATCTCGTACTCCACGACATCTCCCGGTTGCAGGCGGCCCACTTCCAGCATGATCTGCCGGGCGCCCCAGTAGATGGCACGTGCGGGGGCGGCATAGTCGCAAGCCCCAGTCACGTCGAGATTGATCACGTCGCCATTCGCACGGTAGATCGTGGCGTAACGAAACTCGGCATGCGCCGTCAGCGGGTCGTAATCGTATTTGATGATACGGTTGGCGACGGCTCCCTTGGGAGTCTGTACCTTAAAAGCCTTGCATACGGCGAAAGCCCCCGAGCCGGTAGGTTGTACCGTGACGGCGGTGCTGTCCAGCAAGGTGACGCAGTCGTATCCCGCGTAGGCTTCCTGCCCGTACATAGGCGATAAGGCCAATAGGGAGACCGCGGTGATTGTTAGAATCCTTTTCATGTTTATAGTGTTTTTGTGATGATATTTCTCGCTAGCTCCCGGCAGGCGGCACGATCGATCTTGCCGCTTCCGGTTTTGGGGATGGCCTCTACCTTCAAGACGAATCTCGGGCGTTGGTATTTGGGGAGGCATCCCATCAGCTCTCTTGACAGCAGGCTGTCAGTTCTCTTGACAGCAGGCTTCCGATTGCCTTGACAGCAGGCTTCCGGTTGCGTTGGCAGCAGGCTTCCGGTTGCGTTGGTAACTTCGGTGAGCAACGTTACTGCCTCGCCCAACTTCTCGTCCGGTACGGAGGTGATGGCGAAATCGCCCATTATGTAGGGCCGTAGCCGCTCTTCCACCTCCTCGATCTGTATCTTGATACCTCCGCTATTGATGATATTATCTTTCCTTCCGATAATGGCGAAACTCCCGTCCGGCAGCAGGCGGGCGACATCGTTCGTCACCAGCCGCTCGTCGCAAACCAATGGGGCGTCTATCACCAAGGTATTGTCCGGCGACAAGGATAACGTCACCGAGGAGAAGGGATGGTAATAGGGCGAGGCTTCCGGCCCGTTCAGCCGGCGCAGGGCGACGTGAGACAGCGTCTCCGTCATTCCGTAGGTGGAATAAACCGTGTTTGGCATCTGCCGTATCTCCTGTTCCAAGGCCGCGTCGATCGCCCCGCCGCCGATAATCAGGATATCCGTTTGCTCCAGCCGTTTACGTTCCTCGGGTACTCGCAACGTATTGTAAACCTGCAAGGGGATCATGGCGGCAAAGCGCAGGGGCGTATCCCCCCAATCCGCCAACGGGTGTCCGGAGGGCTCACGCACCTCCAGATCCAGTCCGGCGTATAGGGAGCGGACCACCATCATCTTTCCGGCTATATAGCGCAGGGGCATACATAACAGGGCCTTGTCGCCCTTCTTAAGACCCAGATAATCGCAGGTAAGCCGGGCGCTGTTCAGCATCCGGTCCTTGCGCACTCTCATCCGCTTGGGCGTACCGGTGGAGCCGGAGGTCTGGACTTCCAGAAAAGGGGAGGGATCGTGCCATTCAGCTAAGAATGCTTGTAAATCATCTTGTATCGGCATAGGTCAAAGGTCGTTGGAGAACCAGATGGTGTCTCCTTTTCGTTGGATTAACCGATGTTTATCATCCTTGAAAATCTCGCCGGTTCCCAGACCTTGCGGTAGCGGGTTACCTAACGTGGCGCACCATTGGGCGATAGCGTTCAGTCCGATTTGCGATTCCAGAGCGGAGGTGACCCACCATTTGGGTCGCTCGGGGGTACTCCCTAAGATAGTTTCCGCTAAGTGAACCCATTCCGTACATCCGGCGATGCCTCCGTGGAGGGAAGGCTTTAATATAATGTATTGGGGATGGATCGTTTCCAACAACCGCCGTTTCTCGTCCGGGGCGTTACAGCCGATCAGTTCCTCGTCGAGAGCGATGGGAAGGGGTGACTCTGCCGCAAGGTGTGCCATTTCTTCCAACTGCCCGGCACGGATAGGCTGCTCGATGGAATGCAAGTCCATCTCGGCGAGCCGCTTCAGTTTGTCCATCGCCTCCGAGGGTGTGAAAGCGCCGTTGGCGTCTACCCGAAGCTCTATTTCCTTGGCAGAGAAATGCGCACGGATGTGTTTCAATAAAGAGAGTTCCCGGTCGAAATCGATAGCGCCGATCTTCAGCTTGACGCAGCGGAAGCCCTCCTTCATCTTTTCCTCTACCTGTTCCAGCATGTACTTATAATCGCCCATCCAGATCAGTCCGTTAATGGGGATGCCCGCTTGCCCCCGCGAGAAGGGCGTGTCGTAATGCCGCCAACCACCCTGTTCATAATGACGCATGGCCATTTCCAATCCGAAAAGGATGGATGGGTAATGGCGCAAAGATTCGGTGTCAACATATCCCTTCTGTTCCAGATCGAGGCAAGCCTTGGATAACGTGATCTCGTAATCCACTCCATAATCGCAACTGAGATCCGGCAGGGGGGCACATTCTCCGATACCAATAACCGAGGGTTCGTCTTCCTTGCGGATTCGGACCTCCCACAATTTCCGGGTCGTGTAAACACCCCGTGAGGTTCCTGCCGGTCGCTTGAAAGTCAAGCACCGGGGAACCACCTCTGTTTTATAAAACCTCTCCTTCACCATTCATTCTCAATTTTCAATTCTCAATTCTCAATTCCCTTTACGGGAACTTCGGGTAATCCTCGAAGCGTGGACGGCGTTTCTCCAAGAATGCCTTGCCGCCTTCCTGCGCCTCGTCCGTCATATAGTAAAGCATGGTAGCGTCTCCGGCCAACTCTTGTATACCGGCCTGTCCGTCCAACTCGGCGTTCAAGCCCGCCTTGATCATGCGCAAGGCCAACGGGCTAAGCAACATCATCTCCTCGGCCCATTGAACGTACTCGTCCTCTAATTTATCCAAGGGGACTACCTTATTTACCAGACCCATATCCAAAGCCTCCTGTGCATTGTACTTGCGGCATAGGAACCAGATCTCACGGGCCTTTTTCTGTCCGACCACACGGGCGAGGTAAGAAGAGCCGAACCCGGCGTCGAAGCTACCCACACGAGGGCCTGTCTGTCCGAAGATAGCGTTCTCGGAAGCGATCGTAAGGTCGCAAACCACGTGCAATACGTGTCCGCCGCCGATAGCGAAACCGTTCACGGCCGCGATGACGGGTTTCGGGAGAGAGCGGATCTGCTTTTGTACGTCCAATACGTTCAAGCGAGGTACGCCGTCTTTACCCACGTAGCCGCCACGTCCTTTCACGTTCATATCGCCTCCCGCGCAAAACGCCGTATCTCCGGCTCCTGTCAGAACGACTACGTTAATGTCCGGACGTTCCCGGCAGATGTAAAAGGCGTCGCTCATCTCCGTGGTCGTAGTCGGGGTAAAAGCGTTGCGATACCGTTTCCGGTTTATCGTAATGCGGGCGATGCCGTTGTAGAAATCAAATAAGATCTCCTCGTATTCCTTGATGGTTGTCCATTCTCTTTTCGTTTCCATATATTATATGTTTTGTGCTTGGGATGAATTTTTTAGTTGATGATAATATTCCTTGAGCAATCGTACGTCTTCCGCTTTGTCCGTGAAAACCTCCATGAATAGGGGATGTTCGCTCGGTTGCTCCGTTTGGGTAAAGGCGCTCATCGCAGCTGCCAACTCCTCGGCGTTATGAACGGCGGAGTAGGAGAATCCCCTTTCCGTGGCCCATCCCTCTGCTGAGGTCTGGTGGGAGGCGGTGACGTAACGGTGCGTACGCTCGTTCATCTTGAATCCTGGCAAGGCTTGGAAGATCTCACCACCTCCGTTGTTCAAGAGCAGGATACGAAGGTTATTGTGCAAGTTTCCGTTCCACAACGCATTCATATCATAGAAGAAACTAAGATCGCCTATAACGATAAAGTTTAGTTTTTGCGAGGCCGAGGCGTATCCGATAGCCGTAGACAAGGAGCCTTCGATCCCGCTCGTACCTCGGTTACAACAAACCTCAACCGTCTCGGGTACGGTGTACAATTGTGCGTAACGTACGGTGGAGCTATTCCCCAGATGCAAGGCCGATTCAGCCGGAAGCGAACGTATCAAACCACCGATCGCCGCCATTTCGGAGTAAGCGAACTCCGGCTCCGGCAGATTCCGGGATTTATATTCCCAAGCCTTCGGATATTCAATCTGCCTATTCTCCAGCATATAAGCGATTTTCTCCAGAAACTCGAAAGCGTCCATCTCGATCACCGTGGTCAGGCTACCGAATAAATCCGCTACCTCCCCATCCAATGAGACATGCCAATGCTCCTTAGGCGGGTGTTTCCGCAAAAACTCTTTCAGCCGCTTGGAGACAATATGGCCGCCGTAGGTGATCACGAGCTCGGGAACCAGCTTCTCTTTTTCCTCCTCTGGGGTAGCGTACAGGATGGCGTCGAAATTCTTGATCGGCAATCCCGGTACGATACGGTTGCCGATGTGCTCGGAGAGCCAAGTGAAATGCTTGTATAGTAACTTGCATATTTTCTTCTCGAAGAGATAGATCAAGCTCATTTGTCCCGCTATCATCATTCGCTTGCTATATTTGTTCAAACGCTCGATCAGATCGTCATATTTCCGGTCGTACACGTTTAGGCCTTGATAACGGGTGATTACCCGTACCTTCGGCAATTCGGGTGTCGTGAACTGAAATAAAGGCTCGGAGATCGGGACGTTGATATGAACCGGCCCTTTGCCGTGATGGTTCAGTTCCAACAAAGCCTCGTTGATCAATCGATTACAATACCATTCATCTTGATCCGTATGTATTTCCGGTAGCTGTACCGATTTCTTCACCAGCGAGCCGAACACCCCGGGTTGCGGCAAGGTCTGTCCGTCCATTTGCCCGATCCATGCGGCGGGGCGGTCGGCGGATATCACGACAAGCGGAACTTTCTGATAGAAAGCCTCCGCTACCGCCGGATGTATATTCAGCAAGGCCGTGCCCGAGGTACAGCAAACAGCCGCCGGCTTACCTCCGTGCAACGCTAGCCCTACGGCAAAGAATCCCGCGCTTCGCTCATCCGTCACGGAATGGCAATTGAAGAACGAATGGTTTGCCAATGTGTGCACAATCGGAGAGTTCCGGCTCCCCGGACATAGCACGATATTACTTACGCCGTGCTCTATCAGCAAGGCTACCAATTGAAGGATGTTCTTTTTATCGCTATACATTATATGATATAAAATTATAAATTACCCACTATTCTCCGCATCGTATCTAATTTATCCTCTGTCTCCTGCCACTCATCCTCTAGCTGCGAGGCCGCCAACAGACCGCCTCCGGCATACAGCGTAAAGGTTTGGGGGAGGATATTCATGCAACGGAGGTTTACGTACAGATCTGTTTTGCCTTTGGGATCCAGCCAACCGATGAAACCGGAGTAATAGCTACGATCGTACCCCTCATTCTCGATGATGAAATGATAAGCCTCCTCCTTGGGAAGACCGCAAACGGCTGGAGTAGGGTGTAATAGTTGAAGGACATCACCCAGCTTCTCGGGATTCGGCAAGGAGAAGAAGAAATCGCTTTTCAAATGGGAAACCTCTCCGGCCCGGGCTGAATAAGGCCCCTTCTCCTCGGGAGTAATACCCAAGGTGGACAGCTGGCGGCGTATATAGGAGGCGACTAATTGCTGTTCTCTCCAATTCTTATGGTCCCAGCTTTTCGGTAATTTCCCGTCTCGTAAGGATTGGGTTCCGGCCAAAGCTACCGTTTGCCAGTCGCCTTTCTCGCCGGATAACAAGATTTCCGGTGTCCCACCCATCCAAGTTCCGGTTTCCGGGGTATGGCAAAGGTAGACATAGGAGCGGATATATCGTTCTACTGCGGCGAAGAATGCCTTGCCGGGTGAGAAAGAGGGATCTTTCCGGATCGTTTTGCTACGGGATAGGACTAGTTTATCTTGGCTTCCTTTTAGCAAAGGGCTGGTAAACAGGGAGAAATGGTAAGCGTATCGTTCCTTCTCCTCGGATTCGGATGGGATTTCGATTTCATTCGAAGGGAATTCGTTTTTCTCTCGAGAGAAATCCCAATCGGATTCGGAGGGGATTTCAAAGCAATCCGGTTGGATTAAAACGATAGGTCGTTCCGCTGTCACCTGAAACGGAGCGATTACAAAACCGCTCCGTTCATTTAAGTCTTTTATGTCGTATAATAGGCAAGGAGAGCCGGCGCTTTGCATCCTGAAATGGAGCCTATCCTCACCGGGAATACGCCAAATAGCGAAACTCCGGCCTTGCTTGATCAACGTGTCTATTATTTCGTAAGAATCTCTTGGAATCATTTCTTCTTTAGTATGCTATTGATTACCCGTACCGAGGAAACCAGTTTGTCGGTAGAGGTGAATATGTCTACGTTCCACACATGGGATGAACGGCCTTTGTGGATAATCGTCCCGACGGCACGTACCGTGTCTCCCTCGTGGGCGGACGACATATGGCTGCCGCTAACTTGCATGCCGACTACCATCTCGTCCGGTTTCGCCAGAATCATGGAACCTAGTCCGGCCACGGTCTCCGCCAAAGCCAGCGTAGCGCCTCCGTGCAAGATACCGAAAGGCTGGCGGGTCCGTTCGTCTACAGGCATGGTCGCTTCCACACGATCCTCCGACGCATAGGTATATTGAATGCCTAGATTACCCATTAAGGCATGTTTGGCCCGTGCGTTTAGTTGATCTAACGGAACCTCCGTGGGTTTGATCGTGGCAAGGATCGCTTTCTCGATCGCTACCGCCACACCATCCATATTATTAGATAAGGTCGTGAAATCGGCGCAAGCCTTTACGGAGTCGCGTGCGTTACCCATCGCCACGCCGGTACCGGCTAATTGAAGCATGGATACGTCGGCTACGCCATCACCAATAGCGACAACCTCTTCGGTCGTGATATTCAGCATCTCCATCAATACCGCCAACGTATTTCCCTTATTGATGAAATGAGGAGCTACCTCCAAGAAATAGTCCTCGGAGCGGAAAGCTTCCAATACCCCGTCCAGACGTTTCTTCCAATGATTTTCGAGACCCACTAGATTGTTCTCGTCATCGCTGGTAAGAATACACTTACAGGGTGCGAAATCCACCGCTTCCGGGAAATTCTCCACACCGATGATGCGCATCTTATTGAGTTCGGCCTCCTCTTGGACATGCTTGTTTTCCGGGCTATCGGTCAGGATATAGTCCTTGTGATACGTGAAGATAGCAAAACCGTTTTCCTTCGCCTTCCGGTTCAAATAAGGAATCATGGCCGGATCGATTCGTTTCTCGAACATCAATTCTCCGGTCTGGGCATTGATGATCTGACCTCCGTTATAAGATAATATGAAACCACCGTAATGATTCAATTCAAGAGCCTCCGCCAAGGGTTGAACCCCGTTGGTGGGTCGGCCGGATGCCAATACAACATGAACTCCCATCTGCTGAGCCTTTAACAGGGCGGCATGGGTCCGGGGAGTTATCTCTTTCTTGTCGTTAAGCAACGTCCCATCTACGTCTAAGACTAATAATTTGTACTTCATGGCGTCTTATTTTATGGTTTAGAATACAAATGTACATAAAATAGTTGATAGTTAGAAGACATTTCCATGAAAGGAATTTACGTATATCGGCGCAAGCTCACGCCTATATCGGTGTAGCCTTGCGGCGATATACGTACAGGCTTATGCCGATATAGGCATTGGCCTGTGTCGATACTGGTGTAAATGTCTCTGAAAAAACACGTACGTGTTCTCGCGAAAACATGTACGTGTTTCTCGGAAAATACGTACGTGTTTTTTTCAAAGCAATTCTTGGATGAAACGAGCCACTCCATCCTCATCGTTCGTGTATTGGGTGATGCGGTCGGCATTGGCCTTGACAGGGGGCTGGGCGTTGGCCATAGCGACTCCCAATCCGGCGAAACGGATCATGGATACGTCGTTGAAACCGTCGCCGATAGCGATCACTTCCTCCTGTTTTATCCGGGTTCGCTCTAGTAAGCGGGATAACGAGGCGGCTTTGTCGATGCCTTTGGGGACAAGCTCCAGATAGAATGCCTCGGAACGATATACGTTGATACGTTTCCCTAATTCTTGGCGGAGCTTCTCTTCCAACGGTACCAACATCTCCGGTTCGCCTACCACCAAGCATTTATCGGCTGGCTGATGCAAATCCCGCAGGAAATCGTCGGTAGCCTTGATCTTCATTTTGGTTAAGAAAGATTCGTATTGTACGTATTTATTTTCCGGGTGTTCGCTTAAGATATATTTACCGTTGTAGGAAAGGATAGCCAGTCCCGCTTCTTTGGAGCGGTTGTATAAAACAGGTACGATATCGGGTGGCAAAGCCTGTTCGAACAGTACTTTGTCTGTCATCAAGTCGATCACCTTACCGCCGTTGAAGGAAAGGATAAAACCACCATATTGCTTCATGTTCAGTTCCTCGGCTAAAGGCACGATACCGTAGGTGGGCCGGCCGGAGGCTAAGACCAGATGCAATCCTTTTTCCTGCGCTTGCAGAAGGGTTTCCCTCGTAAATGGGGTGATCTCTTTTTTACTGTTTGTCAGTGTACCGTCTAAATCCAGTACCAATAATTTATAGTTCATGCTCTTGTTTCGTATTGATCGTGATTATTTTACCTCTTTGGGAGATATAATTATAGAGTTCGTTATAAAATGCGTGCCGGGTAAGGGTGGAAGCGTCTCCCAAGATCATCAGTTTCATACGGGCACGGGTGATCGCTACGTTCATGCGCCGTAAGTCGTTCAAGAAGCCGATCTTTCCATCCTCGTTGGCCCTCACCAAACTGATCAAGATGACATCGCGCTCTTGCCCTTGGAAACCGTCTACGGTATGTATGGTAATCAGTCTGCGTAAAGGCTTGAAGAAAGCGTCCTGTTTGATTAATTTACGGATGTATTGTACCTGCGCCTTATAAGGGGAGATCAATCCGAAGTCGATATTCTCCTCCAGCACTCTCTCCTTGGATATTTTCTGTATATAGGAGCGTAATTGTTCCACGAGCAATTCCGCCTCTTGCCTGTTGACACGGCTCATGGTCTCCTCTCTCGTATTTTCCGTGAAATCGCACTCGGACGTATCGAACCATACGATGGGAGTGTCCAGTCGCAAGATTCCTCGCCCACTTACCTCGGGAGCGGATTCGAGTTCGTTATGATAGAACCATTGGGAGGAGAAGCGCATGATATCCTCGTGCATACGATATTGGATCTTCAGGAGAGAGACTGTTTCCGGTTTCGTGTGGGCTATCTTTTGCATCAAGGTACGTCCTAAGCCTTCTCGTTCCGCTTCTATACATTTAATAGTAGGGGGCAATTGGTGATGATCGCCCGCTAGTATGACCCGGTCCGCCTTGCCGATCGCTATCCAGCAAGCAGCTTCCAAGGCTTGGGCGGCCTCATCGATAAACAAGGTCGTGAAGTGCCGGTTCATCATGACCCGGTTTGCGGAGCCAACCAAGGTGCAAGCAACGACACGAGCCTCGTCGAACAGCTCTGTATCGATCTTGACTTCCAGTTCGGTCGCCCGGAATTTCAAACGGGAGAGGCGGTTTCGGATCGTATCCCGTTCCTCCCGGCTTTTCTTTCGCATATTGGATTGTATATCCCGTACCGCTTTCCGGATGCTCCATAACTCGGGATAATCCGGATGCGACTCGAAACGGCGTTCATATGTGAAAGAGAGCATCTTGTCATTGATACGAGTGGGGTTCCCGATGCGCAGGACGTTAATGCCTCTATCTACCAGTTTCTCCGAGATGCAGTCTACGGCGGTATTGCTTTGAGCGCAAACGATCACTTGATTCTCCCGGTGAAGGGTCTCGTAAATGGCTTCCACCAAGGTGGTTGTTTTCCCGGTTCCGGGAGGGCCGTGTACGATAGATACTTGTTTCGCTCCCAATACCTTATTTACGGCTTCTTCCTGCGAGCGGTTCAACCAAGGGAAGCGGATCGGGAATAATTCCCGCTGTCCCGGTTTTTCCTGTCCCAGCAATACGTCCCTTAGATGAGAGAGTTGGTTGTTTTTTGCCCGCATCACGTCCGAGAGAGCGGAAAACATCGTTTTATAGCTGGTCTCGTCGAAGTAGAGTTGCACGCCGAGATCATTGCTTTTTCCTTGTATATCCATCAAGGCGGAAGGAGTGGGGAGAACTACCACCATCCGGTCCTCTTGCACGTAGCTGATCGTGGCGGAGAAATCCAGATACTTAAATTTACCACTGATATCTGCCGTAAAGAAGCAAACCGGGCGCCCGTACTCAAAATTATGCTCGATCTCCCGGTTTTCTGTTCTTTCGATCTCGATCACCAATTGGTTTAAGGAGTTATAATAACTGCGTCCCGGAGTGACCGGATACCAACAGAGGCCCTGCGCCACTCGTTTTCGCAAACCCGTACGCTCGGATTGCTGTCGGTATGTTTCCTTCTCATATTCATATTCTTTCTGCAGGAGATCATATTGATGTTGCAAATCTACAAGCGGCGATGAAATTCCCATTCCTTTATCAATTCAATTAATCGGATAAATACAGCCCGGGCGTTCTAGGTCCCGAAGTAGGCGACAAAAGTACTAAAATTATCGTTCCGTACCCAAGTTGCGGTAAGTAAAGAAAAAGAATACCGCTAACGTTGGTAGTGTCTATAAAATTCCTAATTTTGTACGAAAACTAATATCATAAAAAAATGAATGAGAACGATGCTTTTTATAACGCATTAATAGATGTAGCTGCTTGGGATAAAGAGAATACCTTAGATCGTTTTATGAATAGTGATAGCCTCTTCAAAAAGTTTCTATATAAATTTATTACTACAGACGGTTCGTATGTGAAATTACGGAGCTCTTTAGTAGAGCGGGATTTGGAGAATGCCAAGCTATATTCGCATACCTTGAAAGGGATAGCCGCTAATTTAGGTCTGGTAAATCTATTCGATGTATCGAATAATATACTATCGCTGTTAAGAGAAGGGAATCTGGAAGAAGCGTTGCGTTATGAAGATGCATTGGGAAAACAATACGATGCCTTGCGAGATATCGTTGTTGAGTTTTGTTCTTAATCTATTGTATATTAACTATCTAATTCTAAATAAAGACTATCAGTATGGATACTATCATAAAAACTCAAATTATAGATTTGATTCACAGGGAGGTAATCCCTGCTATCGGATGTACGGAACCTATTGCCGTGGCTTTGGCGGCCGCAAAAGCGGCGGAAGTGCTGGGGCGTAAGCCAGAGAAGATAGAGGTTTATCTGAGCGCCAATATCCTGAAGAATGCCATGGGAGTAGGAATCCCGGGGACTGGCATGGTGGGGTTGCCTATCGCTATCGCCTTGGGATCGATCATCGGTAAGTCCGCTTATGGGCTAGAGGTGCTGAAAGACTTGACTCCGGAGGGATTGAAAGAAGGTAAGGAAATGGTCTGCAAGAAATGTATCGGTATAGACCTGAAAGAGAATGTAGATAAACTTTATATCGAAATTATAAGTTCAGCAGGGAACGATCGTTCAAGGGTGATCATTTGCTATGAGCATACCCATATAATATATGTAGAGAAAAACGGGGAGGTATTGACTGATTTACGTATGGCAAACGCTTCTGGCGAGGAAGTATGTGAGAATAAGGATTTACGTCTTTCCTTCTCTATGGTCTATGAGTTTGCCATGGAAATGCCATTGGATGAGATTCGTTTTATTTTAGAAACAGCTGAGTTGAATAAGAAAGCCGCCCAAGCTTCCATGAAAGGCAATTACGGACATACTGTAAGCAAGACGGTCTCGGGTGCTTTCGGCCGTAAGTTCATGGGAGATTCCGCTTATACGCATATGTTGATCATGACTTCCGCCGCTTGTGACGCTCGCATGGACGGCGCTATGATCCCGGTGATGAGTAATTCGGGAAGCGGTAATCAAGGAATCGCCGCTACGCTTCCGGTTCTTTCTTTCGCCGAGGATATCCAATGCTCGGAAGAGCAACTGATCCGTGCGTTGATGTTAAGCCATTTGATGGTGATCTATATCAAGCAAAGTCTGGGACGTTTGTCCGCCCTTTGCGGTTGTGTGGTTGCCGCTACGGGAGCGAGTTGCGCTATCACCTATTTGATGGGAGGAAATAAGGTGCGGATTTCTTATGCGATCAAGAATATGATCGGTAATATTACCGGAATGATCTGTGACGGTGCCAAGCCGAGTTGCGCGATGAAAGTATCTAGTGGCGTATCTACGGCGATGCTTTCCGCTTTGATGGCCATGGAGGATAAGGTGGTGACTTCCGTGGAAGGTATCATCGATGAGGATGTGGATAAATCGATCGCGAACTTGACCGCTATCGGTTCTAAAGGAATGGAGGCGACGGATCGTCTGGTGCTGGACATCATGACCGGTAAATCTTGTTAATGGGATTCTATGGAGGAGGCACCAAAGGCGAGGAAAAAAGAGATTATGCGAGTGACACTTTTAGGGTCATTCGCTAATTTTGTTTTATTGGTATTCAAGTTCGTGGCGGGTATCAGGGGGCATAGTAGCGCTATGATCGCCGATGCGGTACATTCGTTATCTGATTTCGTAACGGATATAATCGTACTTCTTTTTGTCAATATATCTTCCAAGCCAAAGGACGAGAGCCATGATTACGGGCATGGTAAATACGAGACTTTGGCGACTTCAATTGTCGGTATCGTCTTGCTTTGTGTAGGTTTTGGCCTTTTCTGGGAGGGAGCGAACAAGATTTATGACTTTTATTTCAAGGGGATTCCGTTGGAAAGTCCGGGAATGATCGCTTTAGTTGCCGCTCTTATCTCCATTGTGATCAAGGAATTACTGTATCATATTACGGTTTGGGTAGGAAGGAAGCAGAATAGTCAAGTCGTTATCGCTAACGCTTGGCATCATCGCTCGGATGCCTTTTCCTCGATCGGTACGGCTTTAGGTATCGGAGGGGCGATTTTGTTGGGGGATAATTGGCGTGTGCTGGACCCGTTGGCGGCTGTGATTGTCAGTTTATTTATCGTAAAAGTAGCCTTACAACTAGTGATCCCGGCGATTAATGACTTATTGGAGAAATCTTTGCCGAAGGAGGTGGAGGATGAGATCTTGGCGATCATTAGTGAGATTCCTGAGGTAAAGAGCCCGCATAATCTACGTACCCGCCGCATCGGTAATAATTTTGCTATCGAGGCGCATATACGGGTGGACGGACAGATAACCGTGACTCGTGCCCATGACTTGACGAAAGAGATCGAACAGAATCTGCGTGATAAGTTCGGTCAGGCTACGCACATCGCTTTGCACGTGGAACCAATTAAATAAACGAATTGTTATTTGACCATGATGAAGAACTTATATAGGGGAGAAGTGCTCTATTTGATCGCTTCCCCGCTGGATCATGTGGAGGCTTACCGCTATTTTGAGGATGGGGGACTGGCTGTTGTTGATGGAAAGATTGTAGAGGCGGGGCCGTTCGAGGCGATGCGTTCCCGTTACCCGGATTTCCCGGTGACAGACTATTCCGGTAAATTGATTACACCCGGCTTTATTGATTCCCATATCCATTTCTCCCAGTCGGAGATACAGGGAATGTATGGCAAGCAACTTCTGGATTGGCTGGACGAATATACGTTTCCCGCCGAGGAAGCTTTCTCTTCCATGGAATATGCACAAGATATCGCTCGCTTTTTTGTGAAGGAACTGGTGAAGAACGGAACTACGACTTGTGCCGCTTATGCCACGGTTCATCCTGCTTCCGTAACCGCATTATTTTCCGTGGCTACGGAGTATAATATGTGTATCTTGGCTGGAAAGGTGATGATGAACCGGAACGCTCCGGATTATCTGATGGATACCACGCATCAGGGTGAGTTGGACTGCCGTAGCTTAATCGAGGATTGGGATGGGAAAGGACGGAATCACTATGTGATCACGCCCCGTTTCGCCATAACCAGTACGCCGGATCAATTAAAGTCTGCCGGTCGTTTACATGCCGAATATCCCAGTACCTATATACAGACACATCTTTCGGAGAATCTGGGAGAGATTGAATCTGTCTTATCGCTCTGTCCCGGTCATGCGGATTATCTGGAGGTCTATGAGCGTGCCGGATTGTTGACCGATCGTTCGATATTCGGGCATTGTGTCCATCTAACCGATCGGGAATATAAGCGGTTGGGAGAAACGGGAGGCATTATCGCCCATTGCCCGACCTCGAACCTTTTCCTTGGAAGCGGATTATTCGATATGAGGGAAGCGAACCGTTACGGCGTACGTACTACCTTGGCGACAGATGTCGGTGCGGGTACATCTTTCTCTATGTGGCGTACGATGGGAGAGGCCTATAAGGTACAACAGTTGAACGGTTATCCGATGACAGCTTTGGAGGCTATCTATAAATGTACGCTAGGCTCTGCACGGGCCTTATCGTTGGACGACCGAATCGGAAGTTTCCTCCCTGGCCGTGAAGCGGATTTCATAGTCGTGGATTATGCCGCTACCTCTGTCCAGAAATTGCGTATGGAGTATCTTCGTTCGAGAGATAAATGGACGATTGAGAATAAGCTGTTTGGCCTGCAAACCCTCGGCGATGACCGGAATACGGTATGTACTTATATAATGGGCAAGCAAGTATACGGCTCAGATTCGTGCGATCATCAAGAAGCAAGTATGTAATACGACCGTTACGACGATCCATAGGCGCTCGGCAGTAGTCGGGCGCAATCCCGGGAAATGATATTCTATAGCCCCGTGCTTGCAAGCGGAGAGGCAATCTCCGCAATAGGTACAGGTATAGCCGATCTTTCCCTTCTTGATCTCTTCTTTATGTAGGGCATCGTAACGGCAAGCGTTTGTGCAAGCCATGCAATGGCAACAATCCGTGGTCAGTCGTACCCGGAAAGGAGAGAGGTATTTGAGGAAAGACACTAAAGTCCCGATCGGACAATAACTACTGCAATGCACCATCTTCCGTCTCTTTCTGGAAAACAATAGCATGATAAGTAGGCCGATAACTCCGACCGCTATTCCAAAAGCGGTGGCTATCCTGCCGCTCGCTCCGAATATTCGGAGTAGGATGGCCCCCAACATAACCAGAAATAATATGCTGTATCGCATTTGCTTGTGATAGGGGAACCTTTTTCGTTCCAATTTTCCCCGGGGCACTCCATGCGTCGAATGCCCCGAAGTAACAAAGCTGGCTACACCAAGCGGGACCGGATAGTAATAAGGTGCTGATAAAAAGTATGGGCATGAATAATCCCTCGAAGCGATAAAGCGGTCCGGCCAAGATTACCGCAGGGATCGGTAAATGCAATTTTCCGGTCATAAGGAAAATAGGATCGGCAAAAATCCCTAGAGCAAGTTGCCCGAAAAAAACGATCGAGAATAACAACCACGCTCGTTTTCTCCATTTGGGACGTTCTTGCCGATCTTGCATCTTATAGCAGAGCCAACCACCGTATAGCATGGCAAGTATCACTTGTATCCATCCTCCATACGGAAATAACCTTTCGCCTATCAACAGTGGATTTTTAGGCATGACTTGAACGATCGAGAGAAGTCCCCCGACTAATAATACGGTACTGATAACAATACGTCTCGTTTTCATGCTCAATTATTTTATGCGTAAAAGTATGCCTTTTACGCGAATAATTATAGCACGGGCATTGTATTTCTGATACTAGTTACACCGATTAAACGATCATACCGTGCTCCCATTGGACAATAGTAGACGTAAATGCTATATTCGTTCTCCGTCTGGAAGAAATTACCCTCGATAGGGCCGGTCTGTCCTACGGTCTGTCCGTTAGGGACAAAGAGGTACTGATAGTTGTAACTGCCTTGTTTCAGTAAGACGGATTTCTCGTATTGATGCGTCTCCGGATTATAGCCCATCTTACTTTTCTCGTCCAATACATTATTATATAATTCACCGTTCAAATACACGTTTCCATCGGGAATTAAGTCCATGGCGAGGGTAAAGTGAACGATGTAATAGTCCGCTTCCGTATCCGGGTCGTTACAATTACTGCAACGGATGAAAAAACGGCCGTCTTGGTCTTGATCGTATTGATACGATAATTGGTCACGCCGATAGTCCGTCATCAACTCTACATGGTAATATGGATTATGGAACGAGATACTTTCTACGTGCATGCCATTGTATTTGTTGCTCAAAAATTCCATACGGCGATATTCGTTTCCTGCGGGAAAGATCAAGTTCTGATTGTTCGTATAAGAGATCTGGTTTTCTAAAATAGTCATAGGCTGAAGACCTGTTACGGCATTATCCCTGCGGTTATTCTGATAAACCCAGATTTTCAAGTCGGTCTGAGGATAGGTGATGGGGAAATTCTTGTTATTGATCGCAAAGCTGACTTGTTGGTGTGACTGATTGGTATCGATATCCGTATTTCCGCTTACCGTAGCGGCGACACTAACCATCGGCTCGAAAATAGAAAAGCATGCGGTAAATACGATCTGGGAGGGATCATCCTCGTTATATACTTGCAAGGCATAATTCCCCGAGACCTTCGGTTGAACGTCATCGTTTGGGAAAAGTAATCGGTAGTTGGTGTATTGCACCGTAGTACCCATCGCATTGGCGAAATCCTCGATCGTGCTCCCTTGGAAACCATTCATATACTCAATCGGGGAAAGATTCGATTGCGTCCAATCGGCGTTGCAATGAACCAGATTATAGGCGTATCGCCCGAAGCCCGGATTAAAAGCATCGAAATTAACTTCGATACGGTTTTCACCGCCCAGTTCAATGAATGGATCGGAGAACATCTCGCCGGCAACCTTCACTTGGAGGGTCTTTATTTGCTTATCGCTAACGTTGGTGAAGTAAGTCACTTGAGCGTTCAACGGTACTAAAACCGTGATAAGCAGCAGAAATAGGATTTTAAAAACTTTCATTTTCTTATTACTTTCTTTAACGACGCAAAATTATGGAATTATTTCTCTATTTATTTGCCTTTCCCTGCTCTAAAGCATGAAAAAATGTTTACTTTTGCAGGAAAATTACATATAAACAATTTTAGTTGTATCATGGCAAATGTGATTAAGATTAAAAAGGGTTTAGACATTAATCTGAAGGGCAAAGCTTCGGATGTACTGTTAAACGGCGGCAAGAGCGAGTCTTACGCGATCGTCCCCGATTATTATAACGGTATTCTCCCCAAAGTTGTTGCGAAAGTAGGAGAAAAAGTCAAAGCCGGTTCTGTACTGATGATTGACAAGAACCGCCCCGAGATCAAGTTTGTTTCGCCGGTCAGTGGCGAGGTAACTGCCGTAAACCGAGGAGAGAAGCGTAAGGTGCTAAGCATCGTTGTGAAGCCGGATGCGCAGATCGAGTATGAGGAGTTCGGTAAGAAGAACGTAGCATCCCTACAGGGAGCAGAGGTGAAAGAGGTACTTCTGAACGCTGGTATGTGGCCGTTTATCAAGCAACGCCCATACGATATCGTTGCCGCTCCATTGGATACTCCGCGTGATATCTTCGTTTCGGCTTTTTACTCCGCTCCGTTGGCTCCAAACTTCGATTTTATCGTAAAAGGTCAGGAGGCTGATTTCCAGACTGGATTAAACGCCCTAGCTAAATTAACGAATGGAAAAGTGTATGTGGGTGTAAGAAGTGGTTCTGTTGTGAGCGGAGTGAAAGGTGTGGAGATCGTGGAAGTAGAAGGTCCGCATCCCGCAGCGAACGTTGGCGTGCAGATCAATCATATCAAGCCCGTTAACAAGGGTGAGGTAGTTTGGACGGTTAATCCGGCAGACGTGATCGTTATCGGACGCTTGTTTAACAAGGGTGTCGCCGATTTCAGCCGTATGGTTGCTATTACCGGTTCCGAGACTACCGAGAGAGGCTACGTTAAAACGATTTCAGGTTGTACGATTAAGAGCTTGGTTAACGGTAAAGTGTTAGGACAGGAACATATCCGTATTATTAGCGGTAATGTTTTGACAGGTACCAAGGTGAATATGGATGGTTACCTAGGCGCTTATGATAACCAGATCACCGTGATTCCGGAAGGTGATGAGACGCATGAGTTCTTAGGTTTCGCTATGCCTCGTTTCAACCAGTTCAGCGCTAGCCATAGTTACTTTAGCTGGTTAGGTACTAGCAAGGAATATGTGATCGACGCCCGTATCAAAGGTGGTAAACGTGCCATGATCATGTCTAATGAATACGATAAGGTGTTTCCGATGGATATCTATCCGGAGTATTTGTTGAAAGCGATCATTGCGTTCGATATCGACAAGATGGAGAACTTAGGTATCTATGAGGTGGCTCCCGAGGACTTCGCTCTTTGCGAGTTCGTAGACACTTCCAAGATCGAGTTGCAAAAGATCGTTCGCGACGGATTGAACCTGTTGTATAAGGAAATGAATTAATAACATAAAAAACTTATAATACATTGAAAGCGTTAAGGAATTATCTCGACAAGATTAAGCCTAACTTTGAGGAAGGCGGAAAGCTGGCGATGTTCCGTTCTGTTTTTGACGGTTTCGAAACATTCTTATTTGTTCCGAACGAGACCTCTAAAACGGGCGTACATATTCATGACTGTATTGATTCAAAGCGTGCCATGACCGTGGTTATCATCGCTTTGTTGCCTGCTTTGCTTTTTGGTATGTATAATGTCGGTTATCAGCACAATTTAGCTGTGGGGGCTGATCCGGGATTTTTGATGACTTTTATTTTTGGATTTTTGGCGGTATTGCCTAAGATCATTGTTTCGTATGTGGTAGGTTTGGGTATAGAGTTCGCTGTCGCCCAAGTGAAGAAGGAAGAGATTCAAGAAGGATTCTTGGTTTCCGGTATCTTGATTCCGATGATCGTTCCGGTCGATACTCCGTTATGGATGATCGCCGTAGCTACTGCTTTCGCTGTTATTTTCGCGAAAGAGGTATTTGGTGGTACGGGATATAATATATTTAATGTAGCATTGGTTACACGTGCGTTCTTATTCTTCGCTTACCCGGCAGCAATGTCTGGTGATCAAGTGTTCGTTCGTACGGCTGATACGTTTGGTATTGGGGCTGGCCAAGTGGTTGACGGCTTTTCCGGAGCTACTCCGCTGGGACAAGTCGCTATCGCTGGTAAGGAGATGATCGGTTCTTTCCAAGCTGTTGACGTATTAGGCAACCCGATCTCTACTTGGGACGCGTTTATTGGTTTGATCCCGGGCTCTATCGGTGAGACTTCCGTATTGGCTATTTTGATCGGTGCGGTTATCTTGTTGGTTACGGGTATCGCAAGTTGGAAGACAATGGTTTCCGTGTTCGTGGGTGGTGCTTTCATGTCATTGATCTTTAATATGGTCGGTACAACGGTCGCTATGTGCGTATCTCCGCTGGATCACTTGTTCTTAGGTGGTTTCGCTTTTGGTGCCGTGTTCATGGCTACAGACCCTGTGACTTCCGCTCGTACGGAGACAGGTAAATATATCTATGGTTTCCTTGTAGGTGCTATGGCCATTATTATTCGTGCGTTGAACCCGGGTTATCCAGAGGGTATGATGCTCGCTATCCTGTTGATGAACGTGTTCGCTCCGCTGATCGACTATTATGTTGTGGAAGCTAATATCTCTCGCAGATTGAAACGTGTAATAAAATAAAGTAAGAAGGAATATGGCTAAATATAAATGTAAGGTATGTGGCTATGTCCACGAGGGAAATAAGGCTCCTGACACTTGCCCGGTATGTTCCGCTCCTGCTTCCGAATTTGAGGAAATCAAGGAGGAGGGCGCCGCTAAGAAAGGCATAAACCGGGATAGCAATGTTTATACGGTTGTTTATGCGGCTGTGATGGTTGTGCTAGTGGCTGTCGTATTGGCGTTTACTTCACAATCATTGAGAAGTTTTCAGAAACAGAACGAGGATAACGATAAGAGACAACAAATTCTGCGTTCTATCAACGTAAATGTTTCTTCTTCTGAGGCTGAGACCAAGTACAACGAGTTGATCAAGGAAGCTTTCTTGGTAAACGAGAATGGTGAGAAGGTTGAAGGCGACGCTTTCGCTACGGATGTAGTTAAGGCTGCCACTGAGCATCAATATCCGGTTTTCGTCGCGAATGTAGATGGTCAACCGAAATATATCATGGCTTTGCATGGAGCAGGTCTTTGGGGTCCGTTATGGGGTTATATCTCTGTAGATAGTGATAAGAATACTATTTATGGTGCTGACTTCAGCCACCAAGGTGAAACTCCGGGTCTGGGAGCTGAGATCTCTAAACCGGCGTTCAGCAATGAGTTCAAAGGTAAGAAGATCTTCATGAGTGGAGAATTCAAGTCTGTCGCTGTTGTTAAGCCGGGTAAGAGCGTAGCGGGACAGGATTATGTAGACGGTATCTCAGGTGGTACAATTACCAGTAAAGGTGTGGATGAAATGTTATTCAACAGCTTGAGCGGTTATGTTAAATTTTTGACCTCACAAAATTAAGTAGAAGATGGGATTATTATCTGAAAAGAATAAAGAAGTTCTGTTAGGCCCGTTGAGCGCTAACAACCCGGTTGTCGTTCAGATGTTGGGTATTTGCTCTGCGTTGGCTGTAACATCAAAACTTGAGCCGGCCATCGTGATGGGTATCTCGGTGACGGCTGTCGTGGCTTTCGCTAACGTGATCATTTCATTGATGCGTAATACGATTCCGAACCGTATCCGTATTATCGTGCAATTGGTGGTAGTTGCCGCTTTGGTGACAATCGTTAGTGAGGTGTTGAAAGCTTTTGCTTATGACGTAAACAAACAGCTTTCCGTATTTGTCGGTTTGATCATTACGAACTGTATCTTGATGGGACGTCTGGAAGCGTTCGCCTTGGGTAACGGCCCATGGGAATCGTTCTTGGATGGCATTGGTAACGGTCTGGGATATGCGATTATTCTTATTATCGTAGGTTTCTTCCGTGAATTGCTAGGATCTGGTACCTTATTGGGTTTCCAAGTGATTCCGCAGGCATTCTATGATCTGGGTTACGTGAACAATGGTTTGATGATCTTGCCTCCGATGGCGTTGATCGTGATCGCTGTTATTATTTGGGTTCATCGTGCTAAGAACAAGGAACTTCAAGAAAATTAATGTTAACGATTAAACGAATAATAGAATGGAACAATTATTAAGCACATTCGTCCGCTCGATCTTCGTTGACAACATGATCTTCGCATACTATTTGGGTATGTGCTCTTTCGTGGCTGTCTCAAAGAACGTGAAGACCGCTTTAGGATTAGGTATAGCAGTGACATTCGTACTTTTCTGTACGTTGCCGATTAACTATATGCTTGAGAATTATGTATTGAAAGAAGGTGCGTTAAGTTGGTTAGGCCCGGAATATGCGGAGGTGAACCTTAGCTTCTTGGCGTTTATTATCTTTATCGCCGTTATCGCTTCTTTCGTGCAGTTGGTCGAGATGGTAGTCGAGAAATTCTCTCCGTCTTTGTATGCTTCCCTTGGTATCTTTTTGCCGCTGATCGCTGTAAACTGCGCTATCTTGGGTGGTTCTCTGTTTATGCAACAAAAAGCGTTCCCTAATGTAGGTGTCGCCACTGTTTATGGTTTAGGATCTGGTATCGGTTGGTTGCTGGCTATCGTAGGTATGGCGGCTATCCGTGAGAAATTGTCATATTCAAATGTCCCCAATGCTTTGAAAGGTTTGGGTATTACTTTCATCATCACGGGTTTGATGGGTATGGCATTCATGTGTTTCTCTGGTCTGAAGATTTAAGTATTAACGCATTAAACAAAATATAAAGATGACTTTATTAATGTCGGGCGGACTTACGATTGGTGTCAGCGCAATAGTATTCTTATTGATCACGCTGATCTTGGTCGGTTTGCTTTTGTTCGCCAAAGCAAAATTGGTGCCTTCAGGGAATGTAAGCTTGAAGGTTAACGGAGAGAAAGATATAGAGACCCCGATTGGTGGAACTTTGCTAGGTGCGCTACAGAGCGGTGGCATCTTCTTGTCTTCCGCTTGTGGTGGTGGTGGTAAATGCGGTCAGTGCCGTGCTCAAGTTATTGATGGCGGTGGCGAGATCCTACCTACTGAGAAAGGTTTCTTCTCTCGTAAACAAGTGAAAGATCATTGGCGTTTGGCTTGTCAATGCAAGGTGAAAGAGGATATGGTCGTTCAGGTACCAGACGAGGTATTTGGCGTTAAGGAATGGGAATGCGAGGTTATCAGTAACAAGAACGTCGCTACATTTATCAAGGAGTTTATCGTTGCGTTGCCTAAAGGTGAGCACATGGACTTTATTCCGGGTTCTTACGCTCAGATCAAGATCCCTACATACTCAATGGATTATAACAAGGATATCGATAAGAGCTTGATCGGCCCCGAGTATCTGCCGGCTTGGGAGAAATTCGGTTTATTCGGTTTGAAGTGTAAGAACGACTCACCGTCTATCCGTGCCTATTCTATGGCTAACTATCCTGCTGAGGGTGACCGTATCATGTTGACCGTGCGTATCGCTACGCCGCCGTTCAAACCGAAACCACAAGTTGGTTTCATGGATGTGATGCCGGGTATCGCTTCTTCTTATATCTTTACGTTGAAACCGGGTGATAAGGTGACTATGAGTGGTCCTTATGGTGATTTCCACCCAATTTTCGATTCTAAGAGAGAGATGATGTGGATTGGTGGTGGTGCTGGTATGGCTCCGTTGCGTGCCCAAATCATGCACATGACGAAGACGTTGAAGACTACGGATCGTAAGATGTCTTACTTCTATGGCGCGCGTGCCTTGAACGAAGTGTTCTATTTGGAAGATTTCTTGGAAATAGAGAAAGAATTCCCAAACTTTACGTTCCACTTGGCGCTTGACCGTCCTGATCCTGCCGCTGATGCTGCGGGTGTTAAATATACGGCTGGATTCGTTCATCAAGTAATCCATGATACTTACTTGAAGGATCACGAGGCTCCGGAAGATATCGAATACTACATGTGTGGTCCGGGCCCGATGTCAAAGGCCGTGGAAAATATGCTGGATAACTTGGGTGTACCTCGTGAGATGTTGCACTTCGATGATTTCGGTGGATAAAATAGGATTTCTATATCTACAGATAGAAGGCGGGGGTTAAGATCCTCGCCTTTTTTATTTTGGCCCTGAAACTCCTCTTTACGAAGATATACTTCAAATGCTATAGGATATATACTGCATGTGTCATAGGATATATACTTCATTAACGAAATAAGTCGTACTTCTATGTCGGCACATTAAAAATGTAATTATTTTGAAATAATATGCAGCGTTTATCGTTTTATAAGCATCTAAGCTTATATAGTCATAAAAACAAGTTAGACATGAAGCCATTGATTTTATCTTTTTTTGCGGTTTTATTAGGATACTCATTCTTTTTCGATAAAGATGATGAAATAAAATTGCGTAATGTTGACCAGATATCGTTGGAATCTAATTCTACGATGCCTGAGAGGGGTGATTCTGTCACTTTGTATGCGAAAAGGCTCCCTAATACTCCGGAATATATTTTACGAATCGCAAAACCGGAGGATTATCTCTTTACGAAATAAAATTTTCGTGTTAAAATATTTGTTTATTTGACGAATATTGCTATGTTTGTGCCCATGTAACTTTTAATGCGTGGGATATGGATTTGAAATCTACTCAATATATAGAAAAAACAGGAAGTGTCGCAAAGGCATTCCTGTTTCTTTTTCTTCTCTTTCTATCAAGCATATATAATCTGTTTAAGTTTGCCAGCCTTGAAAATGAGGAGGTAGAAGTATCAGATATGGTGCTACCTTCTAAGACTTCCGGTGATGTCGAGTATATAGAACAAGATGACTTATCTGCAAGCTGTAAATTCCTGATCGATAGAACTACTCACTGGTTGGGCTGAGTAAGCCCTTATCTGATCCGTGCGAGTGCATAGAAGGATAAGGGGGACTTATTTTAGATAATTAAACGATTTTCTCCAATAGATTGTATTCCGGTATATCTTCGAGGAAAGCATACGTCTGTTTCTCATAGTCAATTTTGCAACAAAAATGACGGATGCCGTTGCTTACGGTTAAGTATTTTACGTGTAAGACCATGTTATAACGTACGATTTGATCGAATACAGCGCTTGTTATCTCGATATGTGGAGCTTTATATTCAATAATCATTAGAGGTGCTAGAAACCGATTGTATGCAACGGTATCGCATCGTTTGGATGTTCCGTTTAGTTTCACCGCTACTTCATTCGCTAAAAGTTCTTGAGGATAGTTTTTTTCCGTGACCAAATAGTTCACGAAATGTTGTCGTACCCATTCCTCTGGCGTTAATGCGACAAATTTTCGGCGTACAGGATCCCAAATAGAAGGCTTTCCTGCTTTCTCCGTAACTTTGACTGAGAATTTTGGTAGATTTAATGGGAGCATTTGCTATATTTGCTATTTATATTCTAACTAAAATGCACCTCAAAGGTAGTTATTTATGAGAACAAAACAAGAAATCGTAGAAAATTGGCTGCCTCGTTATACCGAGCGAAAGCTAGAAGACTTCACTAAGCACATATTACTCACTAACTTTACTAAATATGTCGAGATATTTGCGGATCATTTTAATGTCCCGATTTTGGGATTGAAAAGTTCGATGCCCAATGCCTCGGCAGAAGGGATTACCATTATCAATTTTGGGATGGGAAGTGCGAACGCTGCTACAATCATGGATTTATTATCAGCAGTCATGCCCAAAGCGGTGCTTTTCCTCGGTAAATGTGGAGGATTAAAAAGAGCGAATGTATTAGGGGATTATGTATTGCCAATAGCGGCGATCCGAGGTGAGGGAACGTCGAATGAGTATTTACCACCTGAGGTACCTTCATTGCCCGCTTTTTCAATGCTTCGTGCCATTTCTTCCGCCATACGTGATCATGGAAAAGATTATTGGACAGGTACGATTTACACGACAAATCGCAGGGTTTGGGAATACGATAATGATTTCAAGGAATATCTTCGTAGTACGCATGCCACTGGTATCGATATGGAAACCGCAACCTTGCTTACTGCCGGTTTCGCTAACCAAATACCTACGGGTGCATTGTTGATGATATCGGATAAACCGATGGAAGAAGATGGTGTAAAAACAGAAGCGAGTGACCGGAAGGTAACTCAACAATTTGTAGGAGAACAGGTAATGTTGGGAGTTGAAGCTCTTCAACAGATTTTGGATGGTAAGAAAACCATCCGTCATATCCGTTTTAGTTGGTAATAGCGAAACCTCATAATTTATGGCAAAAAAAGAAATTACTTTCGAGGAGATTTGTAGGGATATAACAGCAAGGAAGTTTCAGCCTGTTTATGTGTTAATGGGCGAAGAGCCTTTCTTCATCGATCAAATAACAGATTTGTTATTAAAAAGCGTATTAGAGGAATCTGAGAGAGATTTCAATCAGATTATTCTATACGGCGCAGATACAGATGCCATTTCTATTATCAATGCGGCACGTCGTTTTCCGATGATGTCCGAATATCAATTGATAGTTGTTCGAGAGGCTCAATTAGTGAGAGATATAGAGTTGCTGAGCAGTTATGTGAAGAATCCTTTATCATCAACTATTTTGGTCATAAATTACAAATATAAGACTTTAGATCGTCGTCGTGCGTTAGCGGCCGCAACCGATAAAAACGGTATTTTATATGAGTCAAAAAAGATTCCGGATTATAAAATGCCGAGTTTTATCACCTCTTTGATGCAACAGCGTTCTATCGGTATCGATCCAAAAGCCGCTCAAATGCTCTCAGATTTCCTTGGAAACGATTTAAACCGTCTCAATAAGGAATTAGATAAGCTGGCAATTATCTTGGCTGAAAAGGCCTCAAAACGCATCACACCGGAATTGATCGAGCAAAATATAGGGATTAGTAAAGAATACAATAACTTTGAGCTGATAAAGGCACTTGCCATGAAGGATATATTAAAGGCTAACCGGATCGCTCAGTATTTTGAGAAAAACCCTAAAAGTAATCCGATACAGATGACACTTCCTGTATTATTTAACTATTTCTCAAACTTGCTGATTTGTTATTATTCAAAGGATCGATCGGAATCAGGATTGATGACCGCACTTGGTTTACGGGGAACTTATCAAGTAAAGGACTATCTTTTGGGGATGAAAAATTATCCAGCGATGAAAGTTTTTAATTTGATCAGCGATATCCGAATGACTGACGCAAGATCTAAGGGAGTGGAAAACTCTTCAGCGACAGATGCAGATTTACTAAAAGAATTACTTTACAAAATCTTACATTAAACAGAAATCATAGACTTAGTGCAGGCAAAAGGGCCTTTTTTCCTAGAATGATGAAAAAGTCAAACTGGAAAAAGAGGCCTTTTTGTTTATTTATCAATTAATTACGCATATTTTATCTCTCTGAGATTTTAAAATTTATTCAATCACGTACCTTCTTCCTCAAAAATTCCAAGAAATCCATACTTAAAGCTATAATCGGTATAGCTATAGATTGCCTTCATTATCCGTTAAAGGAAAAATAGACAAGTTGGCAGTAAAATAAATAGAGTAAAATTATATTGTATACAAATATAACCGAGGAATGGATGTTTACAATCATATATACAATAAAAGTATTTGAGTAGATTACAAATGTTGGTGATTTTTGTAATCATTATATAGGCGTTACAAATGTGTTGCGTTTACATTACTAATATAAATCATGGATTATTATATATTTCTTTATCCACGTAAGATTTGCTATAAATTATAAATAACCAGTTTTTTATATAGAAATATTGATTGTTTACATTAACTAAACATATTTTTCCGTCTACAAACGTATAAAAATCCCCTAACTATACATCATATGTATTATTATATTTACATATAGATCAGATATATATGCTATTTTCCTAAAGTTTTTCTAAATACTCTATACCTCCTTCTTGAACACGGTTTACAGTTCTACCCGTCACATATGTATCGGAATGACACATATGTATCAATTTAGTTTTATAAAAATAAATTGCATAAATGGAAATATTGATTTATCTTTGTATCCAGTTTACTTTATGGACATTTATCTTAGTAAACGGTCATAATGGCAGCATTCTAGTAAGAATTTAAGATATATATGAATATGAGAGATCGTATTTTAAAAATAATGGAACGTGAAGGACTTACCCCTTCTAAATTTGCCGAATCAATCGGTATACAGCGTTCGGCAATGTCACATATTATATCTGGTAGAAATAATCCGAGTTTGGATGTTCTGCTAAAAATACTGGAACGGTTCACTTATGTTGATTCTGACTGGCTATTGTTTGGCAAAGGCGAAATGATCCGAGAACATGTGTTAACTGAACCTAATTTGTTTACAAATATGCTTGAAAATCGTCCCAATGTACAAGTTGTTGCCGAAAATCGCAAGGAAATTGGGGTTGAGATACCTGTAAACATCCAAAAACAACCTGTTGTAGAGCAAGTTATATGCCAAGAAAAGCCTTCTAAAAATGTTAGTAAAATAATGATATTTTACTCCGACAATACGTTTGATACTTTCGTCCCTGAAAAAAACAAGAAAGACTAAGGTAAACTGTTCGGTATATACGTTATATTCATGTATCTTTGCGGATAAATTGAGTAATCGTGTATATGAAGAAGTACATCTTAGACATGAAGGTAACTGAAAACTGTCACCTTCATAAAAATTATTGCCTGCTAAAGTTAACCTCGGATGGGAATCTTCCAGAGATGCTTCCCGGACAATTTGTAGAGGTTCATGTAGAAAACTCTCCTACAACATTCTTACGTCGTCCGATTTCTGTCAACTATGTAGATAAGTCTAAAAATGAGTTGTGGTTATTGATTCAACTTGTTGGTGATGGCACGAGAAAAATGGCAGAATTCCGTCCCGGTGATATTGTAAACATAATGCTACCACTGGGTAATAGTTTTACAATTCCTTCCAAGGAACAGGAGAACAAAAGACTTTTGCTGATTGGTGGTGGTGTTGGAACCGCTCCGATGTTATATCTAGGAGCTTGTTTAAAAGAAGCCGGTTTTGAGCCTACTTTTCTACTTGGGGCTCGTTCTAAGGATGATGTATTGCAATTAGATGAATTCCAGAGATTTGGTAAGGTTTATATCACAACCGAAGATGGTTCGCTAGGCGAGAAAGGGTATGTGACTAACCATACGATCCTTAAAGAGGTTCGATTTGACCAGATTTATACTTGTGGTCCTAAACCAATGATGGTGGCGGTAGCGAAATACGCAGGTGCGGAAGCTATTTCTTGCGAGGTTTCTCTTGAGAACACGATGGCTTGTGGCATAGGTGCTTGTTTGTGCTGCGTAGAGAAAAACAAGGAAGGTCATAATGTGTGTGTATGTACAGAAGGTCCCGTATTTAATATTGAGAAATTGTCATGGCTGAATTAAATGTAAACATTGGGAATTTACCGTTGAAAAACCCGGTAATGACAGCATCCGGCACGTTCGGATATGGTATAGAATATGCTGATTTCATGGATATTTCACGTTTGGGGGGTATTTTCGTGAAAGGTACCACTATCCAACCTCGTGAAGGTAATGATTATCCAAGAATGGCGGAGACTCCTTCCGGAATGTTGAATGCCGTGGGGCTTCAGAATAAGGGCGCCGATTATTTCGCTGAGCATATTTATCCGGAGATCAAGGACATCAATACGAATATGATCGTAAACGTGAGTGGGTCTTCGGTTGAAACGTATGTCGAGTGTGCGGAAAAGATCGCAGAGTTAGATAGGATTCCCGCTATCGAACTGAACATTTCTTGTCCGAACGTAAAGCAAGGTGGTATGGCTTTCGGCGTTACTACGTGTGGTGCGGGGGAGGTTGTTAAGGCTGTTCGAAGGGTTTATCCAAAGACACTTATTGTAAAACTTTCTCCTAATGTAACTGATATTACAGAGATCGCTAAAGCTGTTGAAGCGGAGGGTGCGGATTCTGTTTCGTTAATTAATACGATGCTTGGAATGGCCATCGACGCAGAGAAACGTAAACCTATATTATCTACAATAACTGGAGGTCTTTCCGGGCCTTGCGTAAAACCTGTAGCTCTACGTATGGTATGGCAAACGTATCATGCGGTAAAGATTCCAATTATAGGTTTGGGAGGTATCTCAAACTGGAAAGATGCCGTAGAATTTATGTTGGCGGGCGCTACCGCTATCCAGATAGGAACCTATAATTTCGTGGATCCAACGGTCTCTATAAAAGTGATTGACGGGATGAATGATTATTGCGACCGGCATGGTTTTAAATCGGTAAAAGAATTGATTGGAGCGTTGGATATTTCCCGTTAATAAGAAACAGGAATAGAAGTCGTTTTTAGAGAAATATATGATGTAAAAAAAGAGCATTGTTTTAATCATAAAACAATGCTCTTTTTATTTTAAAACAATATACTTTTGTCGCTAAAACAGTATTGCTTTTTTACAAAATAATCCCTAATTGTTTCCACAACCAATTATTCCATTCGTCATATTGTTCCTGGTACCAATAATGTCCTGTCTCCAAATAAGGATGTAATTCTTTTGGGGAAGTTATACTATTATAGGCGGAATACATGGATGTTGGCGGGCAGACCTCATCATTATATCCCCAACTGAACCATCCCGGAATAGAGAGGCGGCGTGCGAAATTAACCACATCATAATAACGTGATACGTGTATTTCCTCTTTATTTGGAGAAGCCTGGTTATAAAAATAATGAGGCCATCCTCCGGCACGATGCTGTAGGAAGGCGGAATGATCGCACATGGCCGGATGAACGGCGGCGAAGAAAGTAACTTGCTTATGTAAGGCGGCTGTTATAACGGATAAAGCTCCCCCTTGGCTGGAACCGGTTACGCCGAGAGACTTGCCATTGTATTCCGGCAAACCGCATAGGAAATCGACCGCACGGATAGAGCCTAGTACGACCCGGTTGTAATAAAAAGCGTCTCGATTGTCATTATTCATTTTCCAATATTCCCATAAAGCGCCGTTGAAGAGCTTATCGTAATAATCCTGCGTCATGGTGACTGGAATGCCATGAATACCGATTTCCAAAGTGATCGCACCTTTCTCGGCGGTTGTCACATCCCCATAATACGGACGGATTCCTGCGCCGGGCACACGTAGCAACGCCGGATATTTTCCCTCTTTTTTCGGCATACAAAGAATGCCATAGGTACGTGATCCGGGACGAACATTCTGGAAACTAACATGATATACGTTGACTGTTTCGGTGCAACGCTCCGGAAGCAGCACCATGGTTGGTCGCAAGGGAGTGCGACGGGCTTTCTCTATTGCGGCTATCCAATAAGCGTCAAAGTCGGAAGGATTCTCGGCCGTAGGAAGGATTTGCTCCGGTCTGTAGGCGGCGTTCGCTAGTCCTTCGTAGGTATTGCCATTTACATGGGCTTTTACTTTACAACGATAGAAGCCGGGGTGTTTCATACGCCCTTTTACGGTTAGCTTTCCTTCTTTCAGCAGGACATTTTCCTTGGTTTCTTCCGGGTACATTTCCGGCCCGAGAGAATAGTCGATCGTTACGTCTTTCAATAGATTCTGGGCCGTATAAACTTGAATCGTGAAAGAACAAGGCTCATTTAGATCATAAGTCCAATCCGCATGATCCGGCGAAACGACGACACGGATCTCATTGCCTCTGACTTGAGAGTTTGCGCAATATACGCATGCGAATAATGCGAAAATACAAATTAGTAGTTGTCTCATATATAAATAATTAAATAATAGAATCTTAGGTATATATGGTTCTTAAGCGAGTGCAATGTTAAAGAAAAAGTTTGATTTTATTGTTATGTCCCGGTTATTTTTTAGCCGTAAAGAGTTGATCTTGAATACACTAATATTTAGCAAATCCCTTTTCTATTAAACTTTTTGCTATTATTTATTTGCGATTAATAATAATATGCTACATTTGCGATTTCAATTTGATGATTTAGGTTAACAAATAAGAGTATCTGATATGAGTACAGCAAAACTACTGTTGCATTGCCCCGATACGCCGGGTATTTTGGCGGATGTAACGAATTTTTTTACCGTAAATAAAGGTAATATCATTTATTTGGATCAGTATGTAGACCATGTGGAGAATATCTTTTTATGCGGATCGAGTGGGAGCTAAAGGATTTGCTGGCACGCTATACGGCGGGAGAATGGAACGTGGAGATTCCTTTGATTATCAGCAACCATAAGGACTTGGCGCATGTAGCCGAGCGATTCAGCATCCCCTTCTATCATTTCCCGATCACGAAAGAGACGAAAGAGGAGCAAGAACAAAAGGAACTGGCTTTGCTGGCGGAGCACAAGGTAAACTTTATCGTGCTGGCACGTTATATGCAAGTGATTTCAGAACAAATGATTAACGAGTATCCGAACCGCATCATAAATATCCATCACTCTTTCCTTCCGGCTTTCGTGGGGGCAAAACCGTATCATGCGGCTTTTGAGCGGGGCGTGAAGATCATCGGTGCTACCAGTCATTACGTTACGACCGAGTTGGATGCCGGCCCGATCATCGAGCAAGATGTCGTACGTATCACGCATAAGGACACAATCAGCGAGTTGGTGAATAAAGGAAAAGACTTGGAGAAGATCGTTTTATCCCGTGCCGTACAAAAACATATCGAGCGGAAGATACTGGCCTATAAGAATAAGACTGTCATTTTTAGCTGATAGACACGAAGCGTAATATATTAATTTACAGCATATTGCTCTGCAAATCCTTTTTCTCCTATTGGCAGAGCTCTGCCATTAGGGTGGCAAAGGGCCCTGTCTGCCGAGTCTGATTATTTTACTTCTAGCACCGCCGGGCAATGATCTGAATGTACGGCATCATTTAATATGTAAGCCGCTTTCACCCTAGACTTCATCGCTTCGCTAACCATGCAATAATCAATACGCCATCCCTTATTTTTCGCCCTGGAATTAAAACGATAACTCCACCACGTATATTCTTGTTTCTCCGGATTCAGCAAACGGAAAGTATCGATAAAGCCTGCCGATAAGAAACGTGTCATCCATTCCCGTTCCTCTGGAAGGAAACCGCTGTTCTTGGCGTTCCGGATCGGATCATGGATATCTATCGGCTCGTGGCAAATATTATAATCGCCGCATAATATCAGGTTCGGACGGGATTTTTGTAACTCAACTACATATTTCTGGAAATCTTCCAGCCATACCATCTTGAAATCCTGTCGTTCGTCCCCGCTAGTTCCGGAAGGATGATAAACGCTGACGACAGACAGATCCCCGAAATCCGCACGGATAAAACGGCCCTCGTTGTCGTACCGCTCGATTCCCATTCCATACTCGACATGATCCGGCTCCTGTTTCGTGAGAATGGCCACGCCACTATATCCTTTCTTCTGTGCGCTGAACAGATAGGACTTGTATCCCAACGCCTCGAAAGTCTCGGCCGGAAACTGATCCGGTTGTAATTTCGTCTCTTGGATACATAACACGTCCGGTTGCTCTTGCGCCAACCATTCGGGCAAGCCTTTACCTACGGCGGCCCTTAAACCATTGGTATTGTATGTTATTATTTTCAACTTCTGAAGATTTAGTTATATTTGAATTTATTGGATTATTCTCTATTCCGTCACGAAGATAAAAAAAGAGAACTGAATTCAATCAATGATGCAAGAAAAAATATGAATCTCATGTCACTTCGGATGATATTAATCACTCCATCAATATTACGACCGGGTTATCTTCTTCCGTCAACTTCTTGAGAGCTTTTATCTCCTCCGGCCAATCCTCTTGCCCGGTATGCTTCTCAAACCATTCCAAGATCTTTCCCGCTGGAACAAGCTGAGCGAATTCGCCCGAAGGTGTGGCGAAAGTAGGCTGTAAAGGTAAGAAACCATTCAGATCATCATGTATTCCCTCCTTGAAAGGGGCGACTTTCACATCTCCGTTTATTTTGTCATAGATAGCGTTATAAACTTTCCATTGTTCCTGATGGTGTAAATTCACTACGAATCGAAGCCAAAGTATGCGATCACTCTCACACACGTCCAAAGGGTAAAAGGCTTGATCTTTCTCCGGATTATACCGATCTTTCCGGTCCCAACGCATCGTCCCAAAGTCAAAACGCTTCACGGGGGTCAATCCTGTTGTTTCCACTTGATAAATCGTGTCATTGAACGTCTCACGGAAAAACAAATCCTTTCCTTTATGCCAAAAGATTTGTTCCGAGGGAACCAGGCAATTTTGACGACCATCTTTAAAAGTTATATAAATTACATCATATCCCGTTTCTGTATGCTGATGTATATTCATCTCCAGAATATCTGTCATAGCTCCCGACAGAGGGCTATGCGGCTCTCCATGCGACGGAAATGAGGCTAACAGCGTGGTATCACGAAAAAGGATGATCCGATCCGGCTTGTCTTCGGTGGCGGGTAAATGCTCTACCAGTATATCCTTGTCCAAATAATCGTATGTATCTACGCCATAAATACCATTGGTCACCTCCAGATCTTGTTGATCACCCACGAAATTCCCATCCTTGTCATAAACGACGGACCGGCCATTCCCTGCCGGGAAATAAACATGTCCGGCTGCGGCATTCATCCAGCCGAAAAGCGACTGGCTACCTTCCGGATCATTCCCGATATGTCCGATCGAGCTAACGAAGCGACCTGTAGCTTTATCAAATGACAAACATTGTTTTTGATTGGAGGATACGATCAACCGATCGCCGGAAATCCAGACTACAGGATCGCTTCCAACCAAGGCATGGTCATTAGTCTCCAAAGGCACGTAACGTATTTTCCGAAAATAATCCGAAGCCTTCAATGTCGTTGGATGTAGATAAGCCGCTTCGATTGGAATCACTTCCAATCCTTCTGTTTTCTTAGTCTGCCCGCATGAAAAGAAAACACTCAAAAACAGGACGGATAAGCCTATGAAAGGTTTTATTTGTAGTATCATAGTATTATATTTTATAAATCATCTTGTACTTTGGATAAAGATGCGAGTCCTCCAATCGCCCCAAGGTTCATCGTTTCTAATGCGGAACTTGGTACTATTACCATTGATCCCTTTTCTTTTAGACCTTCAAAAAGCATATTCATACCCCGTAGGTGAAGAGCGACAGGGTTATTTCTGTATTCTTTACTGGCTTGCGCGAATTTTTCCGCGATTTCTGTTTCCGCGGTTCCCAGGATAACTCTCGCCCTCCTTTCACGCTCAGCTTGCGCCTCCTTGCTCATCGCTTCCGCCAAATCTACAGGAATCGCAATATCTTTAATACCAACAGTCTGGCATGTAATGCCCCAAGGGTTCGTATTTTGATCCAAAAGGATTTGTAAATCTTCCGCTATTTTATCTCGTTCTTGTAAAAGAGTTGACAACTCGTGTTTTCCTATGGTGTCTCGTAAGCCTGTCTGAGCAATATGCTCGATGGCTTCTTGATAATCTTGTACTTCCAATACCGCTTTTTCTACATCCCAAACGGTCCAATATACCACGGCATCTACATTTACGGGAACTGTATCTTTTGTTAAAGTTTGCTCTGCTTTAAAAGAACTCACCCTTACCCGTTGATCCACATAGGCTGATACGCTATCAATAATAGGTAATATGAAGAATACGCCTGGTCCCTTTAATCCCTGAAATTTTCCCATGCGTAAAACTACCGCATGTTCCCATTGATCTGCGATTCGCATAGATACAGACAATAATCCTAATGCAACCATAAAAATGATAGACAACTCTATCCTATGAAGCGCAAACAAAGCGAGTGATAAAATAATGGCTAATAGCATAACAGAAACTGATATCGGATTAGCCCAACCTTTTGTTTTTAAATTACTTTTCATGGTGGTATTTATTTAAGATTTCACATTTAGACAATTCCGCTTTTATCTCTTCAATCGTAAAGCCATAAGTTGATGCCAGTATTGAGAACTGAGTACATATATCTTTTAGCTTTTTATTCCTCTCTTTTTCCAGAAGAATGGAATCAACCTGATTGATGAATGTCCCAGAACCTTGTTGAGTTGTTAGAACATCCCTTATCTCTAATTCTTTATAAGCTTTTGATACAGTATTTAAATTTACCTTCAATTCTACGGCAAGAGCTCTTACTGTAGGCAATTGCTCGCCCAGCTTCAGTTGGCCGGATGCTATCCCAAATAGAATCTGATCTATTATTTGGCGATAAATAGGCACTCCATTAGAGTAATCTAAAACAAACTTAATCATATTGTACTATTTGTATAGCACAAATATACAATTAGGGAGGATGAAAAACAATAGTGATTTGTCTTTTTAACAATATATATAGTTTGCGACTCGGTATTGTTAATTAAATAAAAAGCGAAGGGAGGCTAAGAAGCTGTTTGTTTTTTAACTAAATATGGGCAATAAAGTATTACATTTGCACCAAACCAAATAAAAGGATACCAAAGGCTATGCTAGAACACTTGAATGAGATTTTAGACAGTACTCAGATTACTACTTCCACCGCCGCCGTGCGGTTGGCGATCAGTTTTGTGCTGGGCGCCATTATCGGGGCTGAACGGCAATTTCGCCGCAGGGACGCTGGTATGCGAACCTTTACCTTGATCTGTATGGGATCTGCCGCCGCCATGTTGATATCTATCTGGATACCACAAACCTATCCGAATTTCTTGAATGGAGATCCGGGGCGTATCGCCGCCCAAGTCCTTACAGGTATTGGTTTCTTGGGAGCAGGAGCTATTATTCAAAGTCATGGAAGCGTGCATGGACTCACTACGGCGGCTTGTATTTGGGTAATGGCTGTAGTAGGTTTGGCCGCTGGTGCCGGTATGTTCTTGGCCGCTTCTATCACTACGGCATTTACCTTGTTCGTATTGGTTTCTTTAGAAAGGCTGGAGCGACGTATGTATTTGGATGGTGTTAATAAAATACTTACGATAAATTGCTCAACCTCGACTCCCGATCTTAAAGGTATCCGGAAAATCTTGGAAAATAGGAGCATATTTATCGTAAGTCTTTCTTATGAGCATAATTACGACAAGAATACGTCGACAATTACCTATAAAGTCAATGTGAAATCCAAGTCCTCTTACAGTGAGTTATTCACTGAGATTCGAAAACTTGGTTACATTTCACAAATACGTCTTCTAGCTTGACAATGCCGTTTATTCAAGTTCACCCTTTAGCATATGCCCGGCGATACGAGCCGCTTCCTCAACGTATTTACCGCAAGGACGTTTGGCATAATACTGTTGTGTGCGTGCGGAAGGAGCGGGATTCGTCGATGTCTCTTCCGGAGGAAGAAGGCTACGGCAAATGATCGTCCCATGTTTCTCCTTGAATAAAGCCGCCATTTTTTGTACCATGCCATAGTTGCGGGCACGCGCCTCTTGATCTAGCGGATCAAATACCGGATACTTAAATCCGGCTAACATCGCCATTGCGTTTACGGTACCACAAACCTCACGCATGCGTCCGACACCTCCTCCAAAAGATACAGACATCTTTTTCGCCAGCTCTAAATCCAACTCGAAGACATCCGAATAAGCGAGGAATACTGATTGAGCGCAATTATATCCGGACTCGAAGTTGTGGACCGCTTGGTTCACACGCTCCTCTATATCAAAGGATTTCATAGTCAACACAAGCTCTGTCCGCCTTTACCGGGCCAATAATTCCTTTAGCGACCGCTACATGTTCCGGATGATTAGCGTACGTATTTACATCTTCCAAGGTAGGTAATTCAGTAGTTAAAATAATATCCCAAGTCTCCGCCGGATTACAATTAAAATCTACACGGATCATTTTCAATACGTCTATCTTATTGATTAAGGCTTCCAGCTTATCCTTAATTTCTTGCATTTTGGCTTGCTTCTCAGCCGGAGTTTGAAACTCCTTCAACTTAAACATTACAATATGTCTGATCATAATCGCTATACGTTAATTATATATATTACATCTGTTCATCCAAATACGAATCCTTGTATCCAAGGAAATATAAGATACCATCGAGGCCAATCGTAGAGATAGATTGCTTGGCGGTCGCCTTAACCTTCGGTTTGGCATGGAAGGCGATACCTAGACCGGCGATACTAATCATCGGCAAGTCGTTCGCCCCGTCGCCAACCGCTACGGTCTGGCGAATATCTACGTTCTCCACTTGCGCGATCAGGCGTAATAACTCCGCTTTACGCTTTCCATCTACGATATCACCCACATGATTACCCGTTAGCTTGCCATTCTCGATCTCAAGCTCGTTGGCGTATACATAGTCGATATTATATTTTTGTTTAAGGAAATTACCGAAATAAGTGAAACCTCCGGAAAGGATAGCGATCTTGAAGCCCACCTTTTTCAAGATACGCATCAAGCGGTCTACACCTTCTGTGATCGGTAGATTCTCGGCGATCTCCTGCATCACGGATACGTCCAACCCCTTTAATAAGGCACAACGCTGGCGGAAGCTCTCGCAGAAATCGATCTCTCCACGCATGGCTGCCTCTGTAATCGCTTTTACTTGATCGCCAACTCCGGCACGTATCGCCAACTCGTCGATAACCTCCGTCTCTATCAAGGTAGAGTCCATATCGAAACAAATCAGACGGCGCATACGGCGATACATGCTATCCTCTTGGAAAGAGATATCCATCTCAAGCTCCGTGGAAAGTTTCATGAACTCCGCTTTCATGCACTCCTTGTTTTTCGGGGTACCACGTACGGAAAACTCCACGCTCGCCTTAGGAGTACGGGCATTCTCGTCCAACGGGATACGTCCCGTGAGCCGCTTGATATCATCAATATTCATATCTTGCTCCGCTACGATCCGGGAAACACCCGCGATTTGCTTGGCCGTAAGCTTACGGCTTAATATCGTGATGATATACCGGTTCTTGCCCTGCATACCTACCCATTTACTATATTCTTGCTCTGTAATGGGATTGAAACGGATATTGACATCTAATTCGTAACTCTTGAACAGTAGTTCTTTCAATATATCGCCGGAATTTCCTTCCGTGCTTTGAAACAAGATACCCAATGATAAATGGTTATGGATATCCGCTTGACCGATATCGAGGATAACAGCGTTGTTCTTGGCTAGAATCTCCGTAAGAGCCGCCGTTACACCCGGACGATCCGCTCCATTGATATTTATCAGTATTATTTCGTCGTTTTGTGCCATATTTGTCATTCTATTAGGCAAAAGTACGTAAGAATTATCGAAAAAGAGTATATTATATTAAACATTTTTGCTTATATTTGTTTTATCGTATTAACGACAAAATGTTTAATGAGAACCTGGCAACCTTAAAAAGTCCTGACCGGCAGGCGAAATGTATGAGAATCCAATTTGAAATCAAGGAAAAGTTGCCCGACATTATTTCTGAAATACTTCATTCAGATAAGTGGCTGACTTTAGTGAGAGATGAGAATCATGGATTACGACGTGTGACGATTAAAGATCCCTACTTTGATTCAGAGGCATCCGTCGATATCTGGGAGCATGAGATTCATGTAACGACAGCTTGGTCTAACTACACCTATCGGATCTATCAAAAAGGTAATTCTGTTTGGTGCGAATACATTGGCGCTTATAGAGGATTGCTGGAGCAAAACCTTTTGCCTACAATGACTCCGAAAGAAAACATTCTGGATTCGGAGGTATTGAACAGCTCTTTGTTTGGTGACAGGAAAGAGACCTTGAGAAATTACAGCGTGGAAAACCTTAAGCTGAAGAATTTTAGGCGGGATAATTTCACCGCGGAATATCAACTGGCTTCTCCGCAAGACCATCCTAAGATCGTATATGATGAGTTTATTAAAGAAGGGGTTCCAATTCCCCCTCCTGAAGATAGAAAAGAAAAGTCCGGTAATTAATACCGGACTTTTTTTATTTGAGGATCATCGCATGATACCCGAATCCTCATCACTATTCCAAAGTTTCTTGTTGGCCTCCTTGAACTTGCGGCCGAAGTCAAAATTCCAAGAGAAAGTTAGCATCAACATTCGGCTGAAGTCGTTCGCGTACATGTTCGTACGGCTGGGAGCGTAAGCGTTCCGATTTTCCTCTACCCGTTTGTACTGGCTGGAGAAAGGCATCATCAATCCGGCTCCAACGGCGAATTTACCTTGATTGTACCGGAACATAAACATATGGATATTCTCGCCACCATGCAATAATTCGCCGACAAACGTATTATAGCTACTTTGTATCTGGAACATAGCCATGAATTTCTTGTACATAGCCATGACGGAAGCCCGGTAATACCAATTGTTATAGGTATGCGAATAACTATTTCCTTCGCTGATATAACGATTGACTCCACCTGTCACGGATAGGCTTATGATCCGCTTGATGATAGGGCCGACACGTAATGTCAAGTCACCGCTTAGTTTCTGCCATCCTTTTTGGTTATCGGTAATGCGAATGAACTTATTGTTTTCCCGTATCACTTCCTCCATGATCCGGTCCGGGCTATTACTGTAATAAAAGTTTAAGTCTCCGGTGAATATTCCTTTTTTATATAGATAATTGGCTTGCATGTCATAACTCTTATAGGGTTTCAGATAAGGATTTCCCCGGCGTATCTGTAGCGTATCGATATATTGCTCGATGGCGCTTAGTTCCGATAGGCTAGGTGAGACATTATTTACGCTACCGTTTACCCGGAAATACATATTATCCGTAAAGTTATATTGTAAGGATACCTTTGGGCGGAACGTATAATATTGATAATCTTCCTCGCCTTCTTGCTTGAGCCATGAGCGGGAGACACCTATTCCGGCGGTATAATTCAACTTCTTGACACGTCCGCTGAATTCCGTATAGAGATACGTCTCCGACTGTTTCATCTTGGTTCGTCCTCCAACCGTTCCGCTGTAGGTGTTATCCGTCCACGATTGGGTGTGTTTCAATCCTCCTCCCAATCGACCGGCCTCGAATTGCCGTTCGTAGATTCCCTCGCCGATGATGGAATATTTGTTTCCGTCCACGTTCGACAAGATATCCGATAAGAGGATATCGTTTTTCCATTCTTGATACATTTGGTTTGCGTTCGTATGTATGTACGTACCTACCATATTAAGTATCAATGTCTGCTTATGTGGTAAGGAGCGTTGGTAATAAAGGTCGAGGGAAGGACGTTTGGTAGAGTTGCTATTTGGATTCCAAGCGTATGTCTTATCCTCGGGATTATTGTTGGTATACAGGTTCTTGCCGCCACCTTTATCCTCGTCTGATAAGAAATAGCGTAGCGTAGCATTGAAATAATAATGGTCGTTATCTACCAGATTATAATTAAGAGAGAGGTTATGAGCGGTCTCGGACATTCCTCTTGGCAGACCTTCCGAGGTACGTTCCATCGTCTCGCCACTCTCAAAGCGGAAGGTCTCGATTCCTTCCGTCCAGATATGATACGGATTCCGGTAACGGACGGCGTATTGCAATCCGAACTCCGATTTCTTATGATTGAACTTCGCCGATACCTGATCGTCTCCAAAAGAGGTGGTCGGTGAATTACTAAGGTCTAGATTAACAGAACCACCGCTCGTTTCTCTCCGTACAATGTAATCGAGTACGACAGAGGCATTACCGTAGCGTAAGCCCGGATTATCATGATATTCTACCCGGATTACCTCCTGTGGCGATAAGCCCCGGATATCAGACAGCTCCACCTTGATACCGTTGATGCAGAATTGAATAGTCCCTTCATTCGATAGCGATACGCTATTCCGGATCGGGTCCACTTCCAAACGGGGAAGCATCAAGGCGTTCAATAGATTGATGCCATTGCTGGAAGCCGCTTTTTGCTCAGAGGTAGGGAACGTGATCTTACGGTCCGCCGTATTGCGGATAGCGGAAGCGTTGACCGTGACTTCATCTAAGGATATAGAGGAGGATGCCAATGAGATCGTACCGAGATCTATAGGCTGGGAAAGTCCCAGCACGGAGACTACCGAGGTCTTGTAACCTATGGAGGAAACAGATACTTGATAATCTCCGGCCTTGACTTTCTCGATCCGGAAAAGTCCTTTACTATCCGTCGTCGTCCCTGTGATAAATGCGGAATCGGCTGTTTGAAGCGTGATATTCGCAAACTCAAGAGGAGACTTGTCGGATAGATCAATGACTTTCCCCCTGATCTGTAATTGCTGTGCCCGGATACCCCAAGAAAAAGATATAAGAAGGGCCGCCATAATGATTTGTTTCATTATAGTACGATTTAATGATTAAGAAATAATGTGTGTATGTGATTGTTACCTAGTCCAAATCTCTTCTCCGTTCAGACGGATCTTCTGGATATTGTTGATACGGATATGCAACGTGAGATTTTTATCTTGCCCGGCGCCCCTCGCCCCGCTAACCAATAATAGAGAATCGTGGCGGCTGACTTCCGGCAAATACCGTTTCATTCCCTCGTAATAGAGTAACGACCGGTCCTTTGCTTCCAGTATTTGCCCCCGGGGAAATTCGGAGGCGGTTCTCGTATCGACTTTTATGTTTTCCGCTTTCAACTCCGGATTATCTATCTGGATAATCTGAAACTTTTGCGTGAAACCTGTAAGGCATTTTTCCGACGTAAACTGGGCAACGCCGAAAGTGAGGGCTGGAACGATATATAATGTCGCTATCAAGGCGATAAATATGCGATTACTTTTTTTCATGATTGTCTTTATTTAATGGTAGATATATATAATGTATAGGCTTTCGTAAGCTCGTCGATACCTACATCTAGCAGGTGCATCTCCTTGAAGACGGCGGGAAGTACCTCTTCCACGAACTGGTTATGGCGCATCTCACGGATTTTTTGCTCGGCGTCGGAAGCGACGAAGTAGCCGATCCCACGCTTATTGTAAATAATCTCATTCGCTTGCAGACGTTCGAAGGAACGCATGACCGTGTTCGGATTCACTTCCATCTCTACTGCTAGTTCCCGTACCGAAGGGATACGGCTATCGGCTTTGTAATTACCACTCAATACCCGGTCGCAAATCCGCTCGGCTATTTGGATAAATATGGATTGATTCGTATTGTAGTTCATCTTAGTTCCTTTTCTTTAAGTTTTAGATAAGCGACGTATAAGACCATGAGGGTAGCGATGAGAAATGCGGGTGTAAAGGCAAAACTTAGCCAATACACGGCGGTATAAAGTGGGGAAGACTCATAACAGAACCTATCCATACCCGGCTGGATGTTCAACGTGCTTATGCATAGATAGACAATCCCTATGATAGAGGCGACTATCAATATATATCCGCCACAAGCGATTCCTAAAGCATACTTCTTGAATGTAACGTAAGAGAGGAACATCAAGGAACCGACAAACGCCAGCATGGTGAACTCTTGCAAGGGCATGGTAATGTCCTTGAATGCTACAGGCTGTATATGAATGAGCATTGAGGCTATTCCCGTCCCAGTCCAGAACGTGACTTGGTATGTTAAGAATACCACGATGCCTTCGATCAAGATAGCGGCAAATTTCTCTTGGTTGCTCGCGGGAAGCGTTAAGAACAATCCTCTAGGGCGGTGTATCATCAAGTTTACGTAGCTACAGAAAGCGATAAAAGTCCCCAATGATCCCAATACATATAATGTAAAGGTACGGAATCTCGTATCCCATAAAATGGAGGATAACAGGAAAAAGAAGAGGACTCCGAGGATGACCAATACCCCATAAGCTAATTTTTTCTTATTCTCTATCCAATCTTTGCGAAGTAAAAGATTGATGCGTTGTATACTAAAATCTGTTTTCATGTCTATGTGTATTTAGGAGTTCATGATTCTTTGGATCTCTTTGGGATACGTTATCGCTGCGTTAAAGAGCAACTCTAAGGATACGGCCGTCTCTTCCTTGCCATCCCTTGCGGTGACGCCTATTGTCCCTTGCGAGGTAGGCTCGGAATAAAGAGCTTTCTCTTCCGGCAGGAGTGGTCCGAAATAAAGTTTCTCGCCGATCTCGTTCAATGTCTTATTCAATAGGATTTGCCTTTGGTCTAAGATCAATACCGTGTCGATCAAGCTTTCTAGATCCCTGACCTGATGCGTGGAGATAATAACCGTCTGATTGTCATCTATCAAAGAGGCTACCAGTCTGCGGAATGTCGCTTTCGAGGGAATGTCCAGCCCATTTGTTGGTTCATCCATTAGAAGCAGGGGCGTATGAGCGGCCAGCGCCAAGGTTATCGCCACCTTTTTCCGTTGTCCTTGAGACATTTTCGACAGGCGATCGGATAGATTGATCTCAAACGATTCTACGCAAGCCTTGCAGATATCGTCTCTAAATGTCGGATAAAAAGCCGCGTACATCTTTATATATTCTATGGCGGTGACCTCAGGCATGGAGATTTCCTCCGGCAATAAGAATATCTGCTGCAAGAAACGAGCGTTTCTCTCGGAAGGAATTTCCTCCAATACGAGGCAAGAACCTTGATCCGGAAAGATCTGTCCGCTTAGAAGGTTTAGAAGCGTAGTCTTTCCTTCACCGTTCTTTCCCAATAAGCCACAGATGTGTCCCGATCCAACCTCAAGATTGATACGATCAAGTACCTCTTTTTTGCGGCTATAGCTGAATGAGAGTTCTTTTAATGTAATCATATGTTTTGCTGCTTTAGTGTATTAGTTTAATAGTACACTGCAAATGTAGTGGAAGTTTTTGAATAAACAAGAGGGAAGGGTATTTTTTTCCTTTTATTTTTCAAGATGGCAGTACAAGGTGATTAAAGGGAATCTCTTAATGCTATTAGCCTCTTTTCCAAGAAGGATTAGCGGTTTGCTCTTGAAGCATTGCTAATTTTTCAGTTGGTGCATGATCTTCTAACGGCTGTTGGAAGATCATGCACCAGCTGTTAGATGATTATGCAACAGCCGTTGGATAATCTATACTTAAAGATGAAATCGCTAAGGATTCCCTGTTATCGGTCTAAAGGTAGGGGAGCGGGAAGCTAATGATTCTTGATGATTTTGCGGTTCTCTCGGGGAGAAAAAGGTACTCTACTTCTAAATTTATGTTGCAAAACAGTTAATTTTTTATCGATGTGTGCGCTAAAACATATAAAAAAGCTTGCTAATTTGCAGAAAATCGCTATATAATTTGGTAGAAAGAAGTATTTGGTTTTATATTTGCACCCGTTAAAGGCAAGTTAGTGTCTCTTTAGCGAAAGAAACATGCTTGTTTACGATCCTGAAAATCAGGAGTCGGGAGTTTGTCCCCCGGGAGATTCCCCCGATTAAGTTTAACGTAAAATTGAAAATATGAAGGTAAGAGCTTATGTTCTCATCGCATCGGTAGCGTTATTAGGAATGTCTGCCGGTTCGAAAAAGGCGAAACTTACCGAGGGTGTGAACCCCGGTGATCTAGCTCCGAGAATAGAGTTTTTGGGAAACGACGCTAAAGCCAGTTTCCACAACCAATTAGGACGTTATACATTGCTCAACTTTTGGGCGGCTTACGATGCGGAATCGCGGGCTCGTAACGTGCAATTGGCGAATGAGGTTAACAAGTTTGGTCCGGACAAAATTGCGATGTGTTCGATCTCTATGGATGAGAAAGAATCTATTTTTACCGAGACGGTAAAGATTGACAAGTTGGATCTGTCAACGCAATTTCACGAAGGACTGGGTAAAGAGTCAGAGTTGTACAAGAAGTATGATTTAAGAAAAGGTTTCAAGAACTTCTTGATTAACGACGAAGGAGTGATAATCGCCGCCAACGTCACCCCGGAAAAACTGACCGAGATTCTGAAAGCAATTTAATCAGTATTATTTAGCAAAGAGGGCTGTTCCACTTCAAGATGGGACAGCCTTTTTTTATCGATTCACAAGTTTTCGTTTCGAGATGATGAAATATCATGTATAGTCTGAGAAGGAAATGTACGCTTTCTTTTTAAGTCCGTGTTTATTATTAACTCTTTTTGATTTATTAACCCTAATGGATAGGGTGATTGAGAAGGTCCTCTGTCTTTACTGTAAATGAACAACTAACATCCTATAAATAATGAGATCTATACTTTTCTTTATTTGTTTGATCTTTACCTTTGAGGGACAGGCGCAAGAGGTAGAAAAATCCCATATGTGGAAAGTAGAACTCTCCGGTGCCTTGAATAATAATTCAGCATGGGAGGTAGAGCCATCTGTTACTTATCTACCGATTCCTTATGTGGGAATTACTATGGGGTTGCTTTTCTGTAATACGATTGAGAAAGATAGTTATACGGGGTTTTCAAGAGATAATCAGTGGTTCTGGGATTCAGATGAGAGTAATCCGGGCTGTCATTTCTTTGCGTTACGTCCGGCCATCCAGTTAGTAACTCCCGCTTTTAAATTCGGGAAAGACAAGGATACGGGACTCTCTTTGGTCGTTTCACCCGGATTAACCATTCCTTTGCCTGTCAATCAAGAGTTTAATATAAGCTATGTTCCAAACACTCCCGGGGTATGGATACCTCAAAAATTCGATCATATAAAGAACAAGGGAGGTAAATCGTTATTTTATCATATTAAAAGTATGTTGAGCCTCGATATAGACCAGCGGTATATATTCTCTTTGGGGTATATATTTTCGAATTTTGATTTATATAGTGGAGGGCGAAACTTCATTGTAGAGGGGAAAAGGCTTAGTATGCCTCGGATTCGTTTTATGCATTCATTCTTTCTAAGTATCGGATATCGGTTTTAAATCGTTTCATACATTGTCTTTCTCGTTTAGCCCAAAAAGGGAGAGCTGTTTTTAAGGCTCCCCCTTTTGCATAAGCTTATATATAATAATGTATAGGATTTATCGAATTGCTTCTACTTCTTCCGTACGCAAAGGGATCTTCTTTCCTAATAGACGAGCGCCGTTCTCGGTAATCAGATAGTCTTCCTCGTTACGTATGCCACTGAAATCTTTATATGTAAACAACTTCTCGTAATTGATGAATTCGGTGAACTTGTTCTGGCCTCTCCATAAATCCATTAATTCAGGGATGAAGTATACGCCCGGCTCGATGGTCAAGACAAAACCCGGTTCCAGCTTACGTCCCAAGCGCAATGACTTACGTCCGAATTCCGTACTCTTCGGTTGTCCGTTATAACCAACGTATACCTCTCCCAGATTCTCCATATCATGTACATCCAATCCCATCATGTGGCCTAGGCCACAAGGCATAAACATGGCGTGAGCACCGGCTTTTACGGCTTCCATCGGATCTCCTTTCACGAAACCAAGGTCCTTTAAACCCTCCATGATCACTTTACAAGACAACTCATATACATCCACGAAAGGAATACCCGGGCGCAAAGCCGCTACGGCAGCCTCATGGGCGGCTACTTGAATATCATAGATGTCTTTTTGACGGGTCGTGAACTTAGAGTCGGCTGGGATGGTGGACGACATATCTCCGGCATATCCCATCTCAGTCTCGGCACCGGCGTCCAATAATAGCATATCACCGCTCTTAATCATATGACTATGATCATGGTTGTGCAAGGTCTGCCCATTGATCGTGGCGATGATAGGGAAGGAGAGCTGGTAATTGTTGGCGAAAGCGACTTCCGCAACGGCAGCCGCTACATCCGACTCCCGGATTCCCGGACGTACGGTACGCATGGCAGTCAGGTGCATATCGGCGGTTACGATACAGGCTTTCTCGATCTCGGCAATTTCTTCCTCGCTCTTGTAATTCCGTTGGTTTACGACACCCATGATAAAAGGCACGGAAGGTTTATCCGCGCCGGGTACGATACCCAACCATTGGAATAACTTGATCTGGTGTTCCGCACGATATGTCGGCAGATAATGGATTGGCTGGCCTTTTTGCTGGGCATTCTTCAAATAAGTCTCGATCTCCTTAAAAGGACGGACTTCCTTGATACCTGCGGCCTCGCTCTTCTCTTTTAGGGTGGGCTGCGTACCCATCCATACAATCGCGTCTATAGTCAACTCATCGCCAAAGATGATCTCCTTATCGTTATCGATATCGATGATAGCGGATAACCCGGCGTATGGCAATCCGAAGAAATACAAGAAGGTAGAGTCTTGACGGAAGTGATACGTATTATCGGCGTAGTTCATCCCACTCTCGTCGTTTCCAAGGAATAGCAACAAACCGGAACCTATGGTTTGTTTCAGCTTAGCCCGGCGGGCCATATAAGTTTCTTTACTGAACATAAGGATTATTTTTTGTTAGTGTACCAAAGATAGTAATTAATGTAATATACTAGGCCGACATTCGAAATTATTTCTTACATTAGCCCATGTAAAATGTAACCTCTGGTACCTTATGAAGATTCAAAGAATTCAAGAACTTACCGATGCCTCCATCGTCTGTGGCTCAGAGAAACGGGAGAACGATGTGCAGTGCGCTTTTGCCAGCGATCTGATGAGTGACGTGCTTACGCTGGATTGTGGTGATGTGCTGTTGGTGACAGGACTTTGTAATTTGCAAACGATCCGTACTGCGGAGATGGCGGAAGTTTCTTATATACTTTTCGTGCGGGGGAAGAAAGTAACCCCGGATATGCTGGAGCTGGCTCGTGAGAACAATATGGTTCTTTTGGAGACGGATCATTCTATGTATCATACGGTCGGAGAGCTTTATAGCGCGGGGCTCCTTCCTATATATTGAGAAAGGAGGTCGTGAGATATGCTATTTAAGTTTGAGTTGGAGGGCGGTAATTTCTCGAAGGCGGGTTATGCGTCTAGCCAGATAAAGAAGGTCTTGAAGCAATTGGCTATCGATCCCCGGATCATTAAGCGGGTGGTCGTGGCGCTTTATGAGGCGGAGGTGAATATCGTGGCTCACGCTTGGAGAGGAACGGTTGTCGCTGAATTGGACGCTGATAAAATATCTTTGGAACTGAAGGATGAAGGGCCCGGAATCCCGGATATATCGCTAGCTATGCGTGAAGGGTATTCGACGGCATCCGAGGCCGTGCGTGAGATGGGATTTGGTGCCGGAATGGGACTTCAAATATGAAGAAGAACGTAGATGAATTAACGATCGAGAGCCAAGTAGACGTAGGTACCACGGTACGTATGGTCACATGGTTTAATAAAGAAGGAGCGTAGACCATGGAGGAAGCTAATTTTATCATGCCTTGAAGATTGACAATGACCGCTGTATAGGCTGTACGCATTGCATGAAAGAGTGTCCTACGGGAGCGATCCGTATCCGGGATGGTAAGGCTTTGATCCATAAGGATTGGTGCGTGGATTGCGGCGAGTGCTTGAAATCGTGCCCGACAGAGGCTATCTATGTGGAGCAGGATGACTTCCAGCGTATATTTGATTATAAATGCAGGGTAGCGTTGATGCCCACGGTATTTATCGGGCAGTTCTCAAAGTACACGACTGAGAAGGAAATTATCAGTGCCGTTATGGAACTGGGCTTTACCCATGTTTTCCAAGTAGAGTTTACCGCCGATATGATCCATAAGGAAATGGTACGGCAGATGGAAAACGCCGAGGAAAACCGGTGATCAGTTCTTTTGCCCCGCTATCGTCCGGTTGATACAAGTCCGTTTCCCTGCGCTGGTGGAGAATATCTTATTGGTGAAAGCGCCGGTAAACGCCTCGGCCACTTATTATCATAAGATATTGGAAGGGCAAGGTGTTCCCTCGGAAGAGATCGGTATCTTTATGTTACGCCTTGCGCAGCGAAATCGCCGCCTTGAAGGAGCGGAAGGTTACTCATCTACGATCAAAGGCGTGATAAATATGGATACCCTATATAATAAGGTATACCATATTCTTAAGAATCGCCCGAGAGGATACGAGCCGGAATGTGAGCTTCCTCCGCCATTAACGAAAAAGAGATGCGATGGAGCCAGACAGGAGGGAGGCCAAACATTTCTCTGGTCGTTGCCTCGCGATCGATGGATCCATAATGTGATCGATTTCTTGGAACGAATGGAAACGACCAGCGAGGTACGTAACGTAGACTTTCTGGAACTGAGGGCTTGCGACCGTAGCTGTGCCGGAGGTGTATTAGCCGTAGCGAACCGTTTCCTCACGGCCGAGCGTATCATGAAGCGATCCATGAACCGGGATAAAGTACCGATGATATACGCCGCCGATAATTTCGAGGCTTTATCCTATTTGAGGCAGCATATTACGATCCGTCCGGTGCAACCGAATCCCAAACGGTTGTACGATGGAACGATCGATGAGATGCTGAAGAAAATGGAGCAAGTGCGGAAATTGATGTGCTACCTACCGGGAATCGATTGTGGCGCTTGCGGCAGTCCGAACTGTCAAAGCTTGGCCGAGGATATCGTACGCCACGAGGCTCAATTCAGTGATTGCGTATTTATGCAACGTAATATGGAGAAGCACGGTAAACTAGACCAAGAGCATGCCTTCCGTATCGTTGAGAAGACATGGGGAAAGATCGTTTAAATAAGGATTGTTATAAGAAAGGAGCTAAATATGAAGGTTTGTGATTTAGTGAAGATGTTGAATCTTACTGTATTTTGTGGAGAAGAGGGCCTTGATACAGAGATAACCGGAGGCTATACGAGCGATTTATTAAGTGATGTCATGGGACATATCGAGGAGGGTATGCTATGGATTACCATGCAAACCCATCAGAATATACTGGCCGTGGCTACTTTAAAGACGCCTCCGCTGTATTGATCGTGAACGGAACCTCTCCGGATGATGAGACCTTACAAAAGGTAGGGAAGAGGCTGTCCCTCTTTTAGGAACTACACGCTCCGCGTTCGAGGCTTCCGGTATGATTTACCGCTTATTACAGAATGAGAATGGATGAAACAGTATTTAGCTGATTTACATATCCATACTTGCCTGTCGCCATGTGGCAGTCTGGAAATGAGTCCATCGGAGATCGTGCGTCGTTCCTTAGCGAAAGGTTTGGATGCTATTGCCATTACGGACCATAATACGACCTTACAATGCCCGGAGATTCAATCCCTTGGCGAGATTCGGACTAAGGGTCTTTGCGGGCGTAGAAGTTACGACCCGTGAGGAAGCGCATTGTCTGGTTTATTTCCCGACCGATGAATCCCGTAAGCGATTCCAACGATATTTAGAAGAGCATCTCCCTCCGATTCCAAATGATCCGGAACGTTTTGGCGATCAAGTTTGGGTGAATGCGGAGAATGAGATTCTAGGAGAAGTACCCTATCTTTTGCTCTCCGCCTTGGATCAAAGCGTAAACCAAATAGCCGCTCAAGCACGTAAGGTGGATGCTCTATTTGTAGCCGCCCATGTAGAACGTCCGTCATTCAGCTTGATCAGTCAATTAGGTTTTATAGACCCTGCTTATCTTTAGATGCTATTGAATATAATAATCAGCAAAGATACAGTAAGTTATTGTCTATTCACGGGTATTTGAAAGAGCAGACTCAATACTCAGCCTCGGATGCCCATTACCCCGAACAAATAGGTACTCAGCCCTCCATTTGGCAAACGGAGGAATTAACCTTCGATGGCTTACGAAAGGCTTTTGATCAAAAGACAATCACTTAATTTTCGCCTCTCATGGATAATCTCTCGTTTCATATCACGGATATAACCGCTAATAGTATCAGAGCAAAAGCTTCTGATATAGAGATAGATATACAGATAAAGGACACATCCATATGTATTCGTATCGCGGATAATGGCTGTGGCATGGATCGGAAACAGTCTCTCTGATCCGTAATCCGTTTTATACGACTCGCACGACACGAAAAGTGGGTCTAGGCTTACCTTTCTTGATACAAAACGCGGAGCAAACAGGCGGGAATGTGGAAATATCTTCCATACAGGAAAAGGTACGGTAGTTGTTGCTTGTTTTGTCTCATCTCATATTGATTGTCCGCCTTTGGGAGATTTGGCGGGTACAATGGCTATGCTTATAGGCAGTAATCCAGACATAAACATTCATTTCTCATATCATTCAGATCTGGTTTCATTTGATATCAGTACGCGAGCTTTAAAGAAATCCTAGAGAACATGCCATTAAGTCATCCGAAAGTCATGCTTTATTTGAAGGAGTTAATAGCGAATCAAATAGTTGCGTCAAGCTGAATTAATCTTTTCATATAGGTGATCTGATCTTTTCACAGCTGTGATACGATCTTTTCACATCCATGAAACAAACGTTTCACAGCCGTGAAAAGATCTGTGTCTTTACTCAAAGCAGCTACAAGCTTTGCTTGAATGCACTAATTTATCCTTATCTTGCTATTAATTTTATAATTCCCATTATGTTTAATAGTATTATGAACGATCAAAAATGACTACTCCGATACATGATACACAAATAAAAACCGCCTAGTAACCTTATATTACTAGACGGTTCCATTTATTCTGAAAGAAGAAATTACTTATTCATCTCTGCTTCAATAGCATCGAATTTATCACCCATATTCAAGTTGTAGTAAATACCTCTTAAAGCAGTCATATATTCTCTTTCTTCTGGTTTCATTTGGTGAGCTTTCTCAAAGTAAGGAGAGCTTGCTTAAAATTCCTTAGCTTTGCCTAATTCCTCTTGATATTGTTTTGCGTCGTTGATCATATTAGCCTCACCTTGCTTGTTTACACCTTGGTTGTAATATACACGACCTAAGTTAGAGAGAGATTCGATATAGTCCGGATTGATCGCCAATGCTTTCTTGAAATACTCTTCAGCTTTAGCGTAATCTTTCAAACCAGTCTCATAAACACGGCCCATTACATCGTAAAGCTGTGGATTGTTTGGAATCCTTAGCGATAGCTGTGTTCAAATATTCAATAGCTTTCTCATTTCTATTAGAATAGATGTAATTGTTTATAAGGCTCATTAAGAAATACTGTTCCTCGGGAATTTATTCAAACCTTCTTCCAAAGTCTTCTCTAAATTCACGGTATCCTTAGCTTGCTCATACTCATAGCATAAGTATTGATATACCTCGCTTGCTCTATAATCCGTATTTTTAGCACGCTCTAACGCTGCGATAGCTTTTGAGAATCGCCAAGTTGGGTCGCTGCTACAGCGGCATAGAACTGAACTGTCATGAAGTTTGAATCTCTTTCAGCGACAGCCTCACCTTTAAACATCGGCATATCAGATATTTTCAGGTATTGCTCGAAGAAATCGTAAGCTTTGTTATAATCTTTCTGATCGAAATAGTAAGCACCACCATTGATGTAATATACGTGGTTTGCTCCTAGGATACCTTTGATATCTTTCGTGAACTTAGGTTTAACTTTTCCTTTTTCATTAGAGTTGATCTAACTCATATGCTTTCTCAAAGTATGGCAAAATACTACCCAATGCCTCGTACATAACAGGCTCGTCCGGTTGTTGGCCCAAGACTTGTTTAGTTCTTTCGTTGCTGAACTGTTGATCCTCGATAAAACCGGCAACATACCAAGTTTTAGCGTCATCCTTTGTTTCTGGATTTTCCAAAGCTCCTTTAATAAGAGTTCTAGCTTCCGAGAAATCAGGAGTCGAACCCTTAGCTATACTTTGAGCCTCATTTACAGCTTTTTCTGTGCAAAGAGACCGATGCTGCGACACATAGTGCCACTGTTAATAATACTCGTTTCATTGTGATAGTAATTTTGAGATTAATATTTCTATTTGTTTAAAATTATTCAGTTATTTCTTCGTTATCATTTTGTTCGTTATCCTCCTCTGATTCCGGTAGACTCAACATCAGTTACCTAGACTAGCAGTTCTCACTGAACTCTCTTCCCTCATTCTCTTGTCTGGCTTCTTGTTCCGCTTTTTGCTCGGCTATCTCCTCTTCACTCTCAGACAATACTTTACATACAGAAGCGATTTCGTCGTTGCGCTTTTCTAGATTAATCAAACGAACACCTTGAGTAGCACGTCCTATTACGTTTAAATCGGCCACTTTCATACGGATAGCGATACCCGACTTATTGATAATCATTAAATCGTTCTCGTCCGTAACATTCTTGATGGCAACTAATTTACCGGTCTTCTCCGTGATATTAATGGTTTTACGCCTTTACCGCCACGATTCGTTATACGATAATCCTCGATAGAGGAACGTTTTCCATATCCCTGCTCTGATACGACGAGTACGGTCTCTTTTCCTTGTCCTTGATACAGATCATACCAACGACTTCATCGGTATTATCCTCGTCCAAAGTCATACCTTTCACTCCGGAAGCCGTACGGCCCATTACACGTACCGCGCTTTCATGGAAACGGATCGCCCGGCCGTTACGGTTCGCTATGATCACCTCGTTGTTACCATTCGTCATACATACTTGGATCAAGCCATCGTCTTCACGCAATGTAATAGCGTTCACACCGTTTGACGAGGACGGGAATAGGCCTCAACAAGGTCTTTTTGATCAGCACCTTTTTCGTACAGAATAATAGGTAATGAGAATTAATGAATTCCGTATCGGTGGTTAATTTCTTAACACGTATAAAGGCTTGTACCTTATCATCCGGCTCGATATTCAGAAGATTCTGGATCGCACGCCCTTTAGCGTTCTTAGCTCCTTCCGGAATCTCGAATACCTTCAACCAATAACATTTACCTTTTGCCGTGAAGAATAATAGGTCGCGTGCATGGATGCCGGATAGATATACTCAACGAATCCTCGTCTCTAGTCTCGGAACCCTTCGCTCCTACACCACCACGGCCTTGGGCACGGAACTCGCTTAACGGGGTACGTTTGATATATCCCATATGAGATACGGTAATGATCATCTCATCATCCGCGTAGAAATCCTCCGGATTTAATTCCTCAGAGGCGTAAACGATATCCGTCTTACGTTCGTCGCCAAATTTATCCTTGATTTCTAATAATTCATCTTTGATAACCTTCATGCAAAGGTCCTCATTCTCAGAATCTCATTCAAATAAGCGATCAACTTCTCGATCTCCTCATATTCCGCACGCAATTTATCTTGTTCCAGACCTGTCAACTGACGAAGTCTCATCTCGACAATCGCACGTGCTTGAAGCTCAGATAAAGAGAAACGTTCGATCAAACGCTCGATAGCCTCTTGCGGGCTCTTGGAAGACTTGATAATTGCGATTACCTCGTCTATATTATCGGAAGCGATGATCAAGCCTTCCAATATATGGGCTCTCTCTTCCGCTTTCCTCAATTCATATTTTGTACGCCGGATAACGACCTCATGACGGTGCTCAACAAACGCCTTGATTAAGTCTTTTAAGTTAAGCAACCTCGGACGGCCGTTCACCAAAGCGATATTATTAACGCTGAATGAGGATTGCAGAGCCGTAAGCTTATACAATTTATTTAGTACGACACTCGAGTTCGCGTCACGTTTCACGTCAACTACGATACGCATACCGCTACGGTCGGACTCGTCATTGACATTGAAATGCCATCGATACGCTTCTCGTTTACCAGGTCAGCGATATACTTGATCAACTCAGCCTTATTTACCAAATAAGGAATCTCGGTAATAATAATCTTCTCATGATTATTCTCCACCTCAATCTCGGCTTTACGCGAAGGATGATACGTCCCCTACCCGTCTCGAAAGCGTCTTTCACGCCTGCGTAGCCATAAATTGTAGCGCCTGTAGGGAAGTCCGGAGCCTTGATATATTGCATTAAGCCCTCTACCTCGATATCTCCCTTGGCATCGATATAAGCGATACAACCATCTAATACCTCGCTCAAGTTATGAGTTGGCATATTCGTAGCCATACCAACGGCGATACCGATCCACCATTTACAAGTAAGTTAGGAACACGAGTCGGTAATACGGTCGGCTCCTTCAACGTATCATCGAAGTTAAGCTGGAAATCTACCGTGTCCTTATCGATATCCCGGAGCATTTCTTCGGCGAGTTTACTCAGTCGTGCCTCTGTATAACGCATAGCGGCAGGACTATCACCGTCCACTGAACCGAAGTTACCTTGTCCGTCTACTAACGGATAACGCATAGACCATGTCTGGGCCATACGAACCATGGCGAAATATACAGACGAGTCGCCATGTGGATGATATTTACCTAAAACTTCACCAACTATTCTCGCAGATTTTTTATAAGGTTTGTCGGATGTGTTACCCAGTTCATTCATTCCAAATAAAATACGGCGGTGAACCGGCAAAGCCATCCCTAACATCAGGAAGAGCACGTGAAACAATGACAGACATTGAATAATCAATGTATGCCGATTTCATTTCCTCTTCGATGTTAATCTTAATAATTCTGTCTTGATCAACCATTTAGTTTTATATTAATTACACTCAATATCTCACCTCTGAAAAATTGCACTAAGGTAAGGTTTTCCGTATACTACGAAAGAATTTGTCTTGAAATTTTGAGCCTCCGGGCTTTTCAAGGCTTATTAAGGAATAATGGCACGAAATTTGATGATAGTTGGAATAGATTATGTAACTTTGCGTAATCAGTACATATATAATATAGTATGAAAAATTATTCGAAAAGATTGATTGACGTGATTGAGTATAGCCGTGAAGAAGCGGCTAGGCTCCAGAATAGCTATATCGGGCCGGAACATTTGATGCTAGGCATCATCCGGGAAGGCGAAGGCGAGGCAATGCGTGTCTTGCGAGAGCTACATACCGATCCGATGGATATTAAACGCAAGATTGAGCAAGAAATAAAGAACACATTCGATTCTGAGGATTCTGTCCAGCATGAGATCGCTATAAGTAAGACTACAGAACGTGTCTTGCGTATGAGTATGCTGGAATCTCGTTTATTCAAGGAAGATGAGACCGATACGGAACATCTTCTATTGGCGATATTGAAAGAGGAGTTTAACGTAGCCGCCAAGGTGTTGGACGACGCGGTATTACTTATCGTTCCGCATATAATATATTAGTAAGCGGAACCGGTTTGAATAATATGGAGGAATTCGACGAGATCAGCGACGGATATACGGATGATGACGAAGATGACGAGGACGAAGGTTTCTCCTCTCGTCGTGAGGCATCTCGCCCTCTTCCGGTGCTGGAGCGGAGCCGCTCAACCGAAATCCCCTAATGATACACCTGTTCTGGATAACTTCGGAACGGATATGACACGTGCCGCCGCAGAAAACCGTCTAGATCCGATTGTGGGACGTGAGAAGGAAATCGAGCGTTTGGCCCAGATATTAAGCCGTAGGAAGAAAAATAATCCGGTATTGATTGGTGAGCCGGGTGTGGGTAAGTCAGCTATCGTAGAGGGATTGGCTTTACGCATTATTCAGCGTAAGGTTTCCGGGTGTTATTCGATAAGCGTGTGATTAGCTTGGATATGGCTTCTATTGTCGCCGGTACAAAATACCGCGGACAATTCGAGGAACGTATTAAGGCTATCTTGAATGAGTTATCGAAGAACCCGAATATCATCCTCTTTATCGATGAGATTCATACGATTGTTGGCGCTGGTTCCGCTTCCGGATCTATGGATGCGGCGAATATGCTGAAACCTGCGTTGGCTCGTGGTGAGATTCAATGCATTGGCGCTACTACTTTGGATGAATATCGTAAGAATATCGAGAAAGACGGTGCGTTGGAACGTCGTTTCCAGAAAGTGATCGTTGATCCGACTACGGCGGAAGAAACTTTGCAGATCTTGCGTAATATCAAACCTCGTTATGAGGAGCACCATAACGTGATCTATACTGAAGATGCTTTACAAGCGTGTGTAAAATTGACAGAAAGATATATCAGTGACCGTAATTTCCCAGATAAGGCGATCGATGCTTTAGACGAGGCCGGTTCCCGTGTACATATATCTAATATCATTGTTCCGAAAAGTATCGAAGAGCTTGAGGCAAAGATCGAGGATACGAAGAATGAGAAATTAGCGGCCGTGAAATCTCAGAACTTTGAGTTAGCCGCAAGTTTCCGCGATAAGGAGCGTCAGTATTTATTGCAACTGGAGGCTGCGAAAGCTAAATGGGAACAAGAGCTTCAAGAACATCGGGAGACCGTTGATGAAGAGAAGGTCGCTGAAGTTGTTGCCATGATGTCCGGTGTACCTGTTCAACGTATCGCTAAGGCAGAGAATGTCAAGCTTCTGGAAATGGCGGACGTATTGAAAAGTAAGGTGGTTGGGCAGGATGATGCTGTTCAAAAGATCGTAAAGGCAATTCAACGTAACCGTGTTGGCTTGAAAGATCCGAATAAGCCGATCGGAACTTTATGTTCCTAGGACCGACGGGTGTAGGTAAAACTCACTTGGCCAAGAAGCTTGCTGAATATCTATTTGATTCTGGCGGATTCTTTGGTACGTATCGATATGAGTGAATACTTGAGAAATTCGCTGTTTCCCGTTTGATCGGAGCGCCTCCCGGATACGTTGGTTACGAGGAAGGTGGCCAGTTAACAGAGAAAGTACGTCGCAAGCCTTATTCGGTGGTCTTATTGGACGAGATCGAGAAGGCGCATCCGGATGTATTTAACTTGCTGCTGCAAGTCTTGGATGAAGGCCGTTTGACGGATAGTCTGGGTAGACGTATTGATTTCAAGAATACGATCTTGATCATGACTTCCAATATTGGTACCCGGCAATTGAAAGATTTCGGCCGTGGCGTTGGTTTCAATACCCAGATGGCTGGTGAGCCGGATAAGGATTTCTCCCGTAGCGTGATCCAGAAAGCGTTGAATAAAGCATTTGCTCCAGAGTTCTTGAACCGTGTGGATGATATCATTATGTTCGATCAGCGATAAAGCCGCTATTCATAAGATTATCGATATTGAGTTACAGGGTCTGTATCAGCGTGTATCAAATCTGGGCTATGAGTTGTCGATCACAGACGAGGCAAAGATTTCATTGCGACAAAGGCTACGATATCCAGTTCGGTGCCCGTCCGTTGAAGCGTGCGATCCAGAAGTATCTGGAAGATGAGATGGCGGAGATGATTATCCGTGCCTCAGTAGGTGAAGGCGATACGATTATCGTAGACTTTGATAAGGAAGAGCAGAAAATCACGACTTCGATAAAAGAAAGATGCTGAATAAGTTTGTCTATGAATATAGAAGCCGGGCGTGAGTCCGGCTTTTTATGTTCGTCCATCTTATTCGTCTGTCATTTTGACACGCAAAAAGCATGACCTAATTGAATAGATCATGCTCTTATTTCTTTTTACTTAAGTACGCAGGATGAGACTTGAACTCACACGCCGTAACCGGCACTACCCCTCAAAGTAGCGTGTCTACCAATTCCACCACCTGCGCATTTTAGGAAGGGTGCCCAGAACAGGACTCGAACCTGCACGATCGCAAAACCACTCGCACCTGAAACGAGCGCGTCTACCAATTCCGCCACCGGCAATCAATACGAGAAAGAGCGGAAGACGGGACTCGAACCCGCGACCCTAACCTTGGCAAGGTTATGCTCTACCAACTGAGCTACTTCCGCATATACAACCGCTTTGTTCTCGATTGCGAGTGCAAAGGTAGTGATTTCATTGAAACCACCAAGCCTTTGCGTTACTTTTATTGGATTTTTGACCAATTCCGTAAATAGTTGTGTCATAACAGATGCTGCTTTATTAGCCGCTACGATAACATCGGCACCATCATTTACAAAGTCGTCAGCGAAGTGATAACCTTCGTTCGTGATGACAGACATACCGAATACACGCAAGCCCGCATGACGCCACGATTACTTCCGGTACCGTACTCATGCCGATCGCATCTCCCCGACTTTTCCATAGAAAGCGTACTCGGAAGGAGTCTCGAAGGAAGGGCCTGTCAAACCTACATATACACCTTTCTTTAACGGGATAGATCGGGAGGCGGCTATTTCTTCCACATAGCGGATAAATTCACGATCATAAGCACGTGTCATATCCGGGAAACGAGTGCCGAAATCCTCATTGTTCGACCGATCAATGGGTTCGGCATCATATTGATATGATCCCGGATGATCATCAGATCACCTACCTTGAACGTATTATTGATACCTCCGGCGGCGTTCGAGACCAAAAGGTTCTTGATCCCTAAGAGTTTCATCACACGTACGGGGAAAGTCACCTGTTGCATCGTGTAACCCTCATAGTAATGAAAACGGCCTTGCATAGCCAAGACTTGCTTATCCCCTAGTTTGCCACAAATAAAATTCCCTTATGCCCGGTAGCGGTAGATTTCATAAAATGTGGATCTCCGCATAAGGTATCACTATAGGATCTGTTATTTGATCGGCTAAAGAGCCTAAGCCACTACCAAGGATAATGGCGGTCTCCGGGTTACCTTCGATCCGGCTAGCTAAATAGGCGGCCGCTTCCCGATATTGTTCGGTTTTAATCATTTCCATATTTAATCAATTTAACGTTTCATCAAGTTATAAGCTATCTCTGTCGCTTTCTCCATAATCTCGTCCTCCCGGTACCTTCTTATTCTCCATCAATATTTTACCATCACAGATAACGGTATCCACGCAACTGCCGTTGGCGGCGTATACAAGATTTGAGACGAAATTGAAGTTCGGGGTAAAAGCGGGGTGTTGAGATCTATCAAACATAGATCGGCTAAATACCTTCCTTGATCTGCCCGGCTTTTAAACCGAACATAGCGGCTCCTTCCGCAGTAGCGGCTTGCAGCATCTCATTTGCGGTCAAGGCTTCGATCCTTTCGCCAAGCTTTTCCTAACAGGAAGCCAGCTTCATCGCCTCGATCATATCCAAGTTATTGGAAGAGGAACAACCGTCCGTTCCCAATCCCACGGTAATACCCAATTGGCGCATTTCCTTAAACTTAAAATGAATACCGGAAGCCAGTTTCATGTTTGAGGCCGGGTTATGTACGACTTTCACCTCGTGATCGGCCAACATGCGAAGCTCGTCATCATCGATGTAAATTCCGTGAGCGATAATCAAACGTGGAGAAAGCACACCTAACTTATATAAATAACGTACAGGAGTGAGTCCGAATCTATCGAGAGAGTCTTTCACTTCCCTCTGTCTCTGCTAGATGCAGATGGATCGGGATTTGATGTTCCATAGCGAACCGATGCGCCCATTTCAGAAGCTCACCGGAAACGGTATAGATGGCGTGCGGCCCGATCGAGAAGCGAACCCGTTTGCTGTAGTTATCCACATCTTGATCAGTCGTTCGTTATGGCGTTTGCATTTCTCCGCCTCTTCTTTATCAAAACCATCGAAGCAAACGCCAGCTATGATACCTCGCAATCCCATCTCCTCCGTCACATCGGCCGTGACACGAGGGCGTTGATACATGTCGAAGAAAGTGGTCGTGCCACTTTTTATCATTTCCAAGCACGCTAATTTCGCTCCCCAATATACATCCTCACGGGTCATTTTCGCCTCATTCGGCCAGATCTTTTGCTCAAGCCATGGCATAAGCGGCATATCATCGCCGAAGCCGCGGAACAAAGTCATGGCAGCATGTGTATGAGCGTTCACGAAACCGGGAATGACGGCTTTACGGCTACCATCCAGTATCTTATCGGCAGGAAAAGACAAGCCCTCTCCTATTTGCTTGATCTCTTTTCCTTCGATATAGATATCAATCGTCCTATCGTTAAACAGAACATTCTTTATTAATATACTCATCTTCTTCCTTCTTATTTATATAAACGGTAGAATTCCGCTACCGACTCGATTCCCTTGAAGAAGATATCCAACTCCTGACTCTCGTTGGGCGAATGGATCGCGTTTTGCTCCAAGCCGAATCCCATCAGTACGGTCTTGATACCTAATACCTGCTCGAATGTAGAGATAATAGAATGCTACCTCCGCGACGAACCGCCAACGGTTTCTTCCCGAATGCGATGCCAACAGCCTTTTCTGCCGCTTGATAAGCTGGCAAGTCTATCGGACAAACATATCCTTGCCCGCCATGGCTGGGCGTAACTTTCACTTTAACATAAGGTGGGGTCACACGAGCTATATACTCCTCAAACATTTGGGAGATCTTGGCATGATCTTGGTGTGGAACCAAACGAGTGGAAACCTTGGCATAAGCCTTTGAAGGCAATACAGTTTTGCTTCCTTCCCCGTATATCCGCCCCAAATACCACAGATATCGAAAGAAGGCCGACAACTATTACGTTCTAGCGTAGAATAGCCTTTCTCTCCGAAAAGAGCGTCTACCCCGATCGCTTTCTTATATTTTCCTCGTCGAATGGGATTTGGGCGATCATCTCCGTTCTGCGGGAGATACATCCTCCACGTCGTCATAAAACCGGGATCGTGATGCGTCCATCCACGTCGGTGATATCTGCCATCAATTTGCAAAGTACATTGATCGGATTCGCTACGGCTCCGCCAAAATGACCGGAATGCAAATCGCGGTTCGGTCCGGTTACTTCTATTTCCCAGTAAGCCAAACCACGTAAGCCTGTCGTGAGCGACGGTGTTTCAGCGCTGACCATGCTTGTATCGGAAACGAGGATTACATCCGCTTTCAATAATTCTTTATGTTCCCGGCAAAATCTTCCAAGCTAGGAGAACCTATCTCCTCCTCTCCTTCGAAAATAAACTTCACGTTACACTGTAACAAACCTTCTTTAATCGCTGTCTCAAAACCTTTTACTTGAATCATACCCTGTCCCTTATCATCGTCTGCTCCACGGGCCCAAATGCGTCCGTCCCGGATCACCGGCTCGAAAGGTTCACTCTTCCACAGTTCTAGTGGTTCGGCAGGCATCACGTCGTAATGAGCGTAAACCAATACGGTCGGAGCATTGGGAGATACCATTTTCTCGGCGTATACGACAGGATTGCCTTTCGTAGGCATTACCTCGGCCTTATCCGCACCGGAAGACAACAGCACCTCAGTCCAACGCTGGGCACATGTCAACATGTCCGGCTTATTCTCATGCTTGGCGCTGATTGACGGAATGCGGATTAAAGAGAACAATTCTTCAAGAAAACGATCCTTATTGGATTCGATATAAGATTTTACTGACATAGCGTTTTATTTTATGTTTATAAATTGTAGCAAATATAACGAAACAGATGGGGATTGCAAGGAGTTTTATGGTATTTTAGCCGTGTTACTACAATAGGCGTGCAGTAACACGGCAAGGCGGGTTGCAGTATACGAAAGAGTTTCATCCCATGATCCATTTAGCTCGTTCACCTAATATACGGTACATGAACCAAGTAAACGCCCATGAGATTATGAAAATCAAAAGTGCCATTATGGGTACTTGCAAAGGTATCGGTAAATCAAACTTCCCGATCAAGATAAAGATCGGACCTACGACAAAATAATGTACGATATAGATTCCGAAACCATATTTGGATATTTTCGATAGTTTTTAGCTATGAGAGTATTATGAATACGTACCTTTGAAGAAGAATAAATACAGCTGCCGTCATTAAGACTACATTCGGACTACAGAAGGTGAAAAATAACTCCATATCCAATTCTGTTGCCTCGGGATTCGCTGCGGCCGAACTGAATCCACAATAGGTTATGGCATAACCAACCACAAACATGGCTGCGCAAATAGCGAAGGTTTTCCAAATATTCCAATTATTACCTTGTTTTAAGTAATGTCCTAATAGGAGATATCCGTTGAATCCTGCGAAATAATAAAACATGCCGAATTGATTCCACGTCGCTTCCCGTATAAATATTTGCTGATATAGGCAGACATATAAGGCAAGAAAAGAGATACGAACCATATCCCTAAATAGACCCTCTCTTTGGAACGATCCGCCTTCTCGATCCATGCGGAGAAGAATGGCATATACAGATACAATCCGATGAGTAAATAAATGTACCACATATGGTTTTCCTTAAAACTGAAATTGAACGGGATCATGGCGATGTCTTTCAATGCGTCGGATAAGGATTGTGACTCATTTCCTTGCACATAGCAGAAAAACTCACCGATTATCTCTTTCGGCAAACCTAATAGCCCTGTAACCCAAGGGAATATATTGTATAATACAGACCATATCAAAAGGAAATAATACCCTATATATTCTCTTTTATAGAAAACACCTAAAGATTGTTCCCGTATAGGCAATAGTAAAAGTCCCGTCATCATAACGAAAAGAGGAACAGAGGGCCGTAAAGAGAGCCGTAAACAGCGGCCCAATGTTTATATTCCGGTAAACTTCCGAGTGTAGGTGAGATATAAAAGGATCTATACAATGTACTCCGATAACCATCAGCATAGCTACGGTTCGTATTACATCGAGCCACACGATATGTGACTGTGTTGTTGCGTTGTTCATGGATTTATGTGTTAAATTTAAAGATGGGTGACAAAGATAGAGCTTAGTATGAGAATTTTGTTTATCTTTATTGTTAATTTATTGTATCAAGTATTATGGTCAAACGAATTATCATTATTGGCGCTACCTCCGGTATCGGCTATGAGGTTGCTAAGATTTATTGGAAACGAGGATATCAACTGGGATTGGCTGGCCGTCGGGTTGATCGGTTGGAGGAGTTTCGTAAGCAAGATCCGGAGCATATCGGATAAAGCAGTTGGACGTGACCGCCGAGGATGCCGCTGATCGTTTAGACGAATTAATCCGTGATTTAGGAGGAATGGACATCTTCCTGCTTAGTTCAGGGATCGGCAACCAGAATAAATACTTAGATACTTCCATTGAACAAGCTACGATACAGACGAATGTGACGGGTTTTACGTATGGTACTAGCTGCTTATCGTTATTTTTCCAGTCAAGGTGGTGGGCATATATCTGTAATCAGCTCTATTGCCGGAACCAAAGGATTAGGTGTCGCTCCCTCCTACTCGGCTACCAAACGATACCAAAATATTTATATAGACGCTTTAGCCCAACTTTCCCGTATGGAGAAACAGCCTATTACATTTACGGATATCCGTCCGGGATTTGTCCGTACGGATTTATTGAAAGACGGCAGGAATTATCCTATGCTGATGTCTCCCCAATACGCCGCCTTGCGTATCGCTAACGCTATAGACCGGAAAAGAGAAGGGCGATCATCGATTGGAGATACGCTATCCTTGTCTTTTCTGGAGACTGATCCCTGAATGGCTTTGGGAATGGCTGCCAATACGGAATTAGGATCGGGTATGTTAGAGATTTATCTTTTGCTTCTACATTAGATTTTCTCTTGCGCCGGGAGCATGCTGAAGGACTGCGCCGACTATCTGGCAACTATCTAATTCATCACAATCGCCACATGTATTAAAGCCTTTTCCGGATACACATTTGCGTATTTCACAATAATCACTGCAATACGCAAATTTCACTCCGTCCGCACGACACCCCATACAGTTTATAGTTGCGGCTGTAATTTCGGGCGCATTGTTCATGGCGCTCCACTTTTGGGCGGTTTTTCTCTTAGCTCATCATCATTCTTAACTGTGGCTATGCGGGCATCGCAACTTTCGCAATCTAATCCGCAACAGGCTATCAATTGTTTCATTATTTAGTTGTCAGTTTATTTTCTTGTTTGTTTCTGTCCTTGCTTTTACTTTTCGGCAAACATAATAAAAATTCCTACCTTTGCGCCCAATTACTAATTTTTAATCTATACAGATGGGTTTATTTATTAAGAAGCCTTTAGCGGATTTGATGACCGAGGCAAATGATTCGGGCAGTAAATCGCTGAAGCGTATCCTTGGCCCGTGGAGTTTGATCGCCTTAGGTGTCGGTGTTATTATCGGTGCCGGATTGTTCTCCATTACGGGTGCGGTGGCCGCCGGGTATACGGGGCCTGCCATTACTTTATCTTTCGCTATCGCCGCCTTGGGCTGTTGTTTCGCCGGGTTATGTTACGCCGAGTTCGCATCCATGATCCGGTGGCAGGTAGCGCATATACCTACTCGTATGCCACGATGGGTGAGTTGGTCGCTTGGATTATCGGTTGGGATTTGGTGCTCGAGTACTGCGTGGCCGCTACGACCGTTAGCATAAGTTGGAGTCGGTATTTGGTCGTTTTCTGGAAGGATTCGAGTACATTTACCGCAAGCCTTGACAGCTTGCCCTTGGGATGGCGGTATCGTGAATATCCCGGCTTTCGTGATCGTGGTGTTAATGAGTATCTTGTTGATACGAGGAACGGAAGGCAGTTCTATCTTCAATGGGATCATCGTATTCTTGAAAGTCTCCGTAGTCTTGGTGTTCGTAGTCTTGGGATGGAAATATATCCGTATGGAGAATTATACGCCTTATATCCCCACTAATACAGGGACTCTAGGCGAGTTCGGATTTTCCGGTATCCTACGAGGGGCGGCTATCGTATTCTTTGCTTTCCTCGGTTTCGACGCTGTAAGTACGGCAGCGCAGGAAACCAAGAACCCGAAACGGATATGCCGATCGGGATCTTGATGTCATTGGTGGTTTGTACTATATTATATATGCTGTTTGCCCACGTGATGACCGGAGTCGTACATTACTCCGCTTTTGCTGGCCAGAATGGAATCGCTCCTGTGGCAATAGCTATCGATCATATGGGACAAATGGATGCTTCTGGTGTGATTCGTCCGGATTACCCTTGGATGAATCGGGCGATCGTAATAGCTATTTTACTGGGGTATTGCTCGGTTATCATGGTAACGTTATTAGGACAGAGCCGTGTATTCTTGAGTATGAGCCGGATGGGCTGCTCCCTCCCTATTTTCCCATATCCATGAAATTCCGCACGCCGGCACGAAGTAATTTCCTGTTTATGTTATTGGTCGGTACATTGGCTGCTTTCGTTCCGGCGAGCGTAGCGGGCGAGATGTAGTATCGGGACTTTGTTCGCTTTTACGCTAGTTTGCGCCGGGGTATTGATTGTCCGTAAGACAATGCCGGACGCTCCCGGTCTTTCAAGACCCCGTTGGTTCCGTTCGTGCCTATCGCCGGTATCATAACTTGTCTGGTGATGATGCTTTTCTCCCGGCTGATACATGGATTCGTTTGGTATTATGGATGTTAATCGGTCTGGATATATATGTCTGCTATGGAATCAAACATAGCAAACTGGAACATATGCAGAAACATCGCTCGGGACAGACCACATTGGATATGATCGGTATTACCCTATCCGTGCTTTGCGTGATTACGGGGCTTTGGCACCAGCAAACCGTGGGATGGGGCGAGAGCAAAGTCTTATTGATTATCTCATTCGTATTCGCTTTTACGCATCTAGCTTTCTATCTTTACAGACTCGGGAAGCAGTTTACGAGCCTTACCCGTTAGCGATTCAGCACGATTATGTCTCGATGACTCACGCAACTAGTCCCGATGGTCAACGCCATTAGTGGTGAAGGCTTATGCGAGTAGTCGCATTGACCTTCACCACTAATGGCGTACTCACTTCCTTTGATACGATTTATCGGATTCTAGCTCTTAAAAGTAAGCCTCTTATTCATCATAAAATTAACGGCTCCGTAAACGAAAGTCCAAGGAACTGACCCAAATATTCATTTAGATCGATCACCTCCACCATTAAAAGCAAGAATATGAATTGAGTAGCGTAAGCGCAACCAAAAGCGATTAGGAATAAAGGAATCTCCTTCCAGAAATTACCTTTCCGGAAGAAAATACCCAGTATTTACTCCAAAGAAGTTATTCACCAAGGCAGCCACATATCCAGCCATGTTCGACCACAAGTAATTACAATCCAGAATATCCATTAATATCCAGATTACCAATGCGGTGATCAAAGCGTTAGAAGAACCTACAATGGCGAAACGAAGAATACGAACAGATTCCTTCATGCTGTTAATTATACGTTTCGAATGACAAATATACGGGTTTATTTCTATATTTGTGCTGTACTTTGATCAAGTATGTAACATTCTTAAAACAATTATGAGTATGATTAGACTAAATGTATTTATTCAAGTAAGTGAGGAGAATCGTTCGGCCGCATTGGAGATAGCGGAAGAATTGGTAGAAAAGTCTTTGAAGGACAATGGCTGTATCGCTTATGATATTTTCGAGAGCGCTACTCGTAGTGATGTATTGATGATTTGTGAGACGTGGAAAGACGCAGAATCCTTATCAGCTCACGAGAAAGCGGAGCATTTCGTAACGTTGGTTCCTAAATTGCAAGGACTAGGTACGATGAAGCTTGAGAAATTCTCATTTTAAGGGCTTTATGTAGGATCTTGCTATAAGCTTGAACATGCTAAAAATCATAGTTATGAATCCTTCAACTTATAACTATGAATGAAAGAAAACATAACTATGATTTTTAGTGTTATCGCTCGTTGATGGAGATGTATTCCCGATCGTCCAAAACGTTCTTGTAAGCCGGACGGATGATGCGTTTTCCGTCAAAGTTCAACTCCTCGATGCGGTGGGCAGTCCAACCCACGATTCGGGCCATGGCGAATAAGGGCGTATAGATTTCCTGTGGCAAACCGATCATCTCATAAACGAATCCGGAATAGAAGTCCACGTTCGAGGAAACCCGTTTCTTGGTTCCTTTATGCTTGGCGAAACATTCGATCGCCCTCTCCTCTAATAACTCGAAGGCGAATTCCTCGGAGCGACCTTTCTCTTTGCCAGATCACGAGCCAGTTCCTTTAATACGACCGCACGGGGATCGGAAATCGTATAGACCGCATGGCCGATGCCATAGATCAAGCCCGTCTTGTTATAAGCCTCTTTGTTCAGCATCCGCATGAAATAAGTATCGATCTCGTCCACGTTCTTCCAATCCGCGATATTCTCTTTCAAATGATGGAACATATCTACTACCTGAATATTGGCACCTCCGTGCAACGGGCCTTTCAATGAGCCGATACCAGCTGCGATAGATGAGTACGTATCCGTTCCCGTAGAACTAGTGGCGTACCGTGAACGTAGAGTTATTACCACCACCATGTTCTGCTTGCAATACCAAGAGCAAATCCAACGTACGTGCGTCCAGATCCGTGAAATCACGTTTCAGCATGTGAAGGAAATTTTCTGCGATCGATAAGTTCTCGTGCGGATGACGGATGTGTAAAGAACGCCCTGTGTGCTATGACGATAAATATTGTAGGCATAAGCGATAATCGTCGGGAACTTAGAGATCAATTCAATAGATTGGCGCATTAAGTTATCTCGGGAGGTGTCGTCCGGGTTTGCGTCGAAGGTATACATCTCCAATACGCTACGAGCCAATATATTCATGATGTTCTGTCCTTCCAGATCCAGAATATTCATCTTGGTCTTTGCTCCAAGGGCATATTATCGTTCAACAGTTCTTTAAAGGCTGATAATTCCTCTTTATCGGGGAGTTTACCAGAAAGTAATAAATAAGCCACTTCCTCAAAACCGAACCGTTTTTCCTTGATGAAATCATGCGCTAAATCCTCTACGTCGTAACCTCTATAGAATAACTTACCGGGGATCGCTTTAAGACCGCCCTCTGGCAAGCGTTCGTATCCTACTACATTACCGACTTGGGTCAATCCTACTAACACGCCGCTACCATCCTCGTTACGAAGGCCACGTTTCACATTATACATCGGGAAAAGTTCGTTGTCAATCTTGCAAGCCTCTCTGGCAGCCTCGGACAATTTGTAAATTAAATATTCTTTCTTCAACATGACTATACTAATTTAATTGTTTCGATAATAGAGATGATACGATCACCAAATTCTTTGGTGCCGAGAGATTTGCCGTTCGGCATAAAACGAGCAAGTCATGAGTGGCTCTCCAGCGGAGAAAGCTTGCTCCATAGCAGATGTAATCAGGTTAGCCGCATCACTCCATCCCATATATTCCAGCATCATCACGGATGATAATAATAAGGAAGAGGTTTACGAGATTCTTTCCGCGATATTCGGAGCGGTTCCATGTGTTGCCTCGAAGATCGCATGACCACTGTTATAGTTGATATTAGCGCCGGGAGCAATGCCAATGCCACCTACCATCGCCGCTAATTGATCGGAGATATAATCGCCGTTCAGGTTCAAGGTAGCGATCACGGAATATTCTTCCGGAATTAATAGAGTGTTTTGCAAGAAAGCATCGGCTATGACATCCTTGATAATGATTTTACCGGCCTTTGAAGCTTCCACTAAGGCGGTATTGGCCGCTTCCTCGCCTTGCTCTTTCTTGATCTTCTCATATTGAGGCCATGTGAAAGTGAGATCCGCAAACTCCGTTCCGCTAAAGCGTATCCCCATAGTTTGAAACCACCTTCCGTGAATTTCATGATGTTACCTTTGTGTACCAAAGTCACGCTCGGTAACTGATGCAATATCGCGTATTCGATAGCGGCACGCACCAGACGCTCCGTACCTTCCACAGAAACCGGCTTGATGCCGAAAGAGGAAGTTTCCGGGAAACGTATTTTCTTCACTCCCATTTCCTCGGTGAGGAACTTCAATAACTTTGTGCCTCCGGAGTCCCTTGTTGCCATTCGATTCCGGCATAGATATCTTCCGTATTCTCACGGAAGATATACATATTCACTTTTGCGGCTCCTTTACCGGAGATACGACTCCTTTAAACCAACGTACCGGACGGAGACAAACATATAAATCCAACGTCTGACGGAGGGCCACATTTAATGAACGGATACCTCCACCAATCGGAGTTGTCAACGGTCCCTTAATACCGACGATGTATTCACGGAATGCTTCCATAGTCTCATCGGGAAGCCAACTTCCGGTTTGCTTAAACGCCTTTTCACCGGCTAAGACCTCTTTCCATTCAATGGAACGGGTTCCGTTGTAGCTTGCTTGATGGCAGCGTTTACTATCTTTGGCTAACGGGAGTGATCTCATGCCCCACGCCATCTCCTTCAATATAAGGGATCGTCACGTGATCCGGAACGAAAATATGATTACCTTTCTTTGTTATCTTACTCATGATATCAAGATTTTTGTTTGTCTTAGTGAGCTGTATTTAAAGCGGAACCCGCCTTGAACCATTTAATTTGTAAATCATTATACGTATGGTTAACCGGAATGATTCTTGCGTACCATCCGCATGAAGAAGAACGGCCGTCAACGGTTTGCCCGGCTGAAAATCTTTCAATCCGATGATCGAGATATGGTCATTCTCGAGGATCTTGCTGTAATCCTCCTTATTGGCAAAGTCAGTGCTAACATTCCTTGTTTCTTCAAGTTTGTCTCGTGGATACGGGCGAAACTCTTGGCTAGGATCACTTTTACATTTAGGAAGCGGGGCTCCATGGCTGCATGTTCCCGGAAGAGCCTTCACCGTAGTTTTCTTCCGCTACGACGATCGAGGAAATACTATTTGCCTTGTATTGTTTCGCTACGGCAGAAACTGCTTCATATTCATTGTTCAGTTGATTCAATACAGAGTTTGTCTTCCTGTTGAAAGCGTTTACGGCTCCCATCAACATATTATCCGATATATTTTCCAAATGCCCACGGAAACGTAACCATGGACCGGCCATCGAGATATGATCCGTCGTACATTTACCTTCAGCCTTGATAAGAAGGGGCATATCCGTGAAATCCTCTCCATTCCAAGGAGCGAAAGGCTTTAATGCTTGTAGGCGGTTGGATTCCGGATCGATGTTCACCACTACGTTCTTACCCGTAGGTGCCAGATAGCCGTTATCCTTTACCTCGAAACCTTTCGGCGGAAAATCCGAGCCTTTCGGTTCTTTCAGTTTCACAACCTTACCATCCTCTGTCTTCAAGGTATCGGTCAAAGGATTGAAACATAGATCACCTGCGATGGTCAAGGCCAGTGTCAGTTCCGGAGAAGCGACAAAAGCATGTGTATTCGGATTACCGTCCGCACGTTTAGCGAAGTTACGATTGAATGAAGTAACGATCGAATTCTTACGGGTATTATCATCCGTATGACGTTTCCATTGTCCGATACAAGGACCACAGGCATTCGCCATAATGGTTGCGCCAATCCGTTCAAAATCACCGATAATACCATCTCTTTCTGCCGTATAACGGATTTGCTCGGAACCCGGGTTGATGATCAAGGTGCCGCTACCGGTATTTTATCCTCATAAGCTTGGCGAGCAATAGATGCCGCACGGCTTAGATCTTGATAAGAAGAGTTGGTACAGGAACCGATTAATCCGACCTCCATCTTCGGGGATAGCCATTCGCTTTTACTTTGCGGCAAACTCCGAGATAGGCGTAGCTGCATCCGGCGTGAACGGACCGTTGATATGCGGCTCCAATTCGGAAAGGTTAATAACGATTACACGATCGTAAACTTATCTGGCTCGGCACGAACGTCCATATCCGCTTCCAGATATTCACCGATAGCTTCGGCCCAGCTCGCTACCTCGTCACGTCCCGTGGCACGAAGATATTGAGCCATTGTATTATCGAATGGGAATAAGGAAGTAGTCGCTCCTACCTCGGCACCCATATTACAGATCGTAGCTTTTCCGGTCGCTGAGATTGAGGCGGTGCCCGGACCGAAATATTCGATGATAGCGTTCGTTCCACCTTTACGGTTAAGATGCCCGCTAGCTTAAGAATCACGTCCTTCGGCGAGGCCCAACCATTCAAACTACCAGTTAACTTAACACCAATTAGTTTCGGCATCTTCAGTTCCCATTCCATTCCGGTCATGACATCCACGGCATCGGCTCCTCCTACTCCGATAGCGACCATTCCAAGTCCTCCGGCATTCGGGGTATGTGAATCAGTTCCTACCATCATACCGCCGGGAAACGCATAATTTTCCAATACCACTTGATGGATAATGCCTGCTCCGGGTTTCCAAAACCGATTCCATATTTATCGGAGACCGATTTCAAGAAATCATAGACCTCGCTATTGCTTTTGGTAGCCGTATCGATATCCGTTTTGGCTCCCATATTCGCTTGATCAAATGGTCGCAATGCACGGTAGCCGGTACTGCGGATTTTTTTTCCGGCGTTCATGAATTGTAAAGCGCCATCTGAGCGGTGGCATCTTGCATAGCCACACGGTCGGGACGGAAATTCACATAATCCTCACCTCTTTGAAAAGGCGAGTCGAGCTTCATCGTATAGATGCGCATATAAGATTTTCTCGGCCAAGGTCATCGGGCGACCACCGATACGTTCGCGGGCTGTGTCCACTCTTCTGGGGAAATTCGCATAGAAATTTCTAAGCATGTCAATGTCGTACACCATATTCATATTCGTTTTTATTGTAAGCCTTTTCGCAAATATATTTATCTATAACCAGCTAAAATGTAATAAATAAGACATCTGCCAATGAGTCTTTGTTTTATTATCAACAAATATATAATATAATGAAATACAATTTGTTCGATAATTTCTATGAGGTTATAGAGGTTATTTATAATCTCCGGATAACTTAGAAAAACGGGCTAATCGCACGTTTATTAATAAAACGTACCATTAGCCCGTTTTGTTCAAGCCTTGGAGCTGTTTTTCTACTTATCGAGACTTTCTTTCCATCTTTGGGCATAACTATGCAAAATAGATGCGATACCCTCTCCAATCCGGACATAATCTTCCCGTTTAAGGTTGGCTAAAGATGCGCGGATAGACCACTCGGGAGCATCAAAACCTCCTCCGTTCAGTAAAACCAAGGAAGTTTCCTGTGCCAGACGGAAAACGACATCCAGAGGTTCGTAATTCTTTTTAGATATTCCACGAAATCATCCCCATAGAATTTCTTAGCCCAGACAAGCATATCGATCTCACTATAATATCCCGCACGCAAAGGGTCGTCTAATAAGGTGAATCCGGTGCTTTCCCACAATGTGTGTAAACGCTCGTGGATCATATCCTGCATCCTTTTCTTATAGGTATTTTCCGCATCTAATAGAGCGAAAGACGCAAACAGAGACATTTGTGTTTGTTGTGGCAAGGAAAGACCGGCCGTATGATTCAAGGCTACTTGACGGCTATCGGCTACCATACGATCAATAAAGCGGATATCCTCGGGATGTAAGGATAGACTGCTATATCGTTTTTAGAAGCTCCTGTTTATCTCTTGGCAATTCACGGATCATCCGGTCGTAAATATTATCTTGATGTAAAGCGATTACCGCCAATCTCCATCCGGTTGCTCCGAAATATTTGAGAAAGAATAGACACATAACGTATTCTTTGGTAATTCGGCCATCATCGAGCGAAAATGCGGAATAAATGTCGCATACACATCATCCGTAATAATCATAAGGTTGGGATTGTCGTTCCGTACGATCTCAACGATCCTATTCATCAATGCTTTGTCAATCCGTATGAAGGCGGGTTGCTCGGGTTTGTTATGAAAGCGGCTTTCACGCTAGGATCTTTCAGGACATCTAAATCCTTTTCTTGATATTGCCACGTGTGATAGCCGTCTTTGTCATCTTCAAGGCTTTTATCTCTATGACATTAAAAGATAACGAGCCTGTTCCGGAATCTCTATATAAGGAGTGAATACCGGAGCGAAGAGAATGATCTTGTCTCCCTTATTCAACAAGAAATTCTGCTGCAAGGAATCGAAGATATAACACATGGCGGCAGTTCCGCCCTCGGTAGCGAAAGATCGAATATTCCCTCAGGGGCTGGTTATCACATAATTCTTGGTCTAAATAATCCCGCACGAGCATTTCCGTATATTTCAAGATACGATCGGGAACCGGATATTGATCACCAATGACACCTTCCGCCCATTCATATACAAGTTCATTCTCATCTACACCTTTTCCGTGACCAGATATTCATAGGTACCCTTCAATAAAGTAGCGCCGGGAGATTGCGCATGTTTCTTTAGAAACTGTACGAAGCGAGACGCGATCCTTTTGCGGTTGGGAACCCTGCGGCTCCGGCCATCTCATCTGCCAATTCGGTTTCCGCAGGCATTCCTCCAAGGCGAACTGCCCTAATAGGAAGAATGCCTCCCGTGGAACCGTACTGATCCAGTTTGATTTCCCTTCCTGCGTTCAGCATGATGTGCGTACTTTTACGAGCGCTCTCATCCGCTAACTCTATCAAGATGTTCTTTAGCTCGAAAGGGCTAATCTCCGACATCTTTTCTCATATTCTCTCGTGACATGTATTTTCTTCTTGTCCATACATTATATATATTACATGATTAGCACAATAACGACACCCCAGATGATTAATAAAGTATTACCCACCGCATAGGTAACGGTATAGCCTAAGGCTGGAGTCTCACTTCCTACGGCATCTTCCACCGCTCCTAATGCGGCAGTTGTCGTACGTGAACCCGCCGTACAACCTAAAGTAATAGCCGGGTGGAACTTAAAACGTAACGTCCCATCAGAATACCGATGATAAGCGGGATAGATGTCGCTAAAGCACCGATAATAAATAAACTTATACCGACTTCCTTCAATCCGGTCACGAAACTGGGACCCGCCGTGATACCGACTACGGCGATAAACATATTCAATCCCAAATTATTTAATATCCAGACGGAAGGCTCCGGAATACGCCCGAAGGTCGGATGCTTAGAACGAAGCCATCCAAAGACGAGCCCGGCTATCAAAGCACCTCCACTCGTACTTAGGCTAATCGGGACACCCCGAAATGAATCGCGAGCGAACCTAAAATTCCCCTAAGAAAATACCGATACCCACGAAAATCAAATCGGTCTGATTGGTTGGGCGATCGGGATATCCTAAAGCCGTCGCCGCTTTATTTACCTCTGATTTCATGCCTACCAATTCCAGCATATCACCGGAATCTATCACCGTAGCGGCCAAGACCGGGATATTGATACCCGCACGCCTTACGGACTTGATGCTAACACCATGCATAAACGATTGATTGCGTAAATAGCAGATCTTTTTCCCCACGTATTCCTTATGGATCACTAGTACGGGTAACGTCTCTGCCGGAAAATCGAGCAATTCAATGTCATTGACCTCGTCGCCAATCCAGTTCTCCTCTCCGATCACGAATTCCGGCGACCGCTTAGGACAACCTCATTTCCGGTATGTAAAACCAAATCCGGTTTAACATCAGTTACTACATTATTAATACGGACACGCTCCACGAACAAATGCCGTCCCAATTGGTCTAAATATACCTCCAACTGCTTTACGCTTTTGCCATCCTTGAACCATTCATTACTAATCTTATAGGCCCGGAAAGTTACCGGACGGGCGGCAGGCATAAAGCCCGGTTGCTCGCTCTCGTCGTTATTTCCCATTTTAGCCTCTAGCTCTTTACACGCTTTTCACGTAGTCCTCCTAAAAGACGTGGCCCGATATCACTCACTAACCATGCGGATCCTGCCGTACCGAAAATATAAGTTACCGCATAGGCCACGGGCATTACATTTACCATAGCGCTTTTATCCGTATCGCTAATATTCATCTGTCCGATCGTATCTTCGGCAACTCCTAATACTGCCGACATCGTCTGGGAGCCCGCCAATAATCCTGCGGCCTCGCCTGCGTTATATCCATAAGTTTCGCTAACAAAGGAGCGATCAAACAAAATATACACATGACGGCGGCGAAAGCATTTGAAGACCTTCCTTTTCAATCCCGGAAGAACTGTGGCCCAACGCTATATCCTACAGCGAAGAGGAACATCAAGAAAAGACGGACTTTAACGGTCCGCTTATATCGATTTTAATTGCCGATCAATACACCGACCAATAATACGCTGGTAACCGTTCCCAGCGTGAACTTCTTTATCTTAAACTTGCCAATCCAGAAACCGAGAGCTAAGGTTATGAAAATAGCTAGCTCCGGATAATGTTGAAGTAAATTAGTTATCCATTCCATATCTATTTATTTGATGTTAAACAAAAGATGCTATTGGAACAGGGATTCTTTGAAGATGTTGTTACTTTTCGGGATTATTTATATAAATTTGCGACCGCTTAGGTGATAGAGTTTGTCTACCGACAACTCTATAAAGGGAATCGGTTAGAATCCGGAACAGTGCCCGCTACTGTGAAGCTCTTGAAAGGAAAGCGTTCTGCTATGCCACTGTCTTAAGAAAGATGGGAAGGTTGCTTTCCGAGCCAGTCAGGAAACCTGCCAAGCGAAGTAATGATTAATTCCTCCCGGGTTAGGAGTAATTAAGAGGATAGAAATATCACCTATATCTAAAGATGTTGGAGACGGAATAATACGTTGTCTCCGTGGATTGATATGTAATCTAATTATTAATATATTCATATGATGAGGAAACACTTACTATCTTTCTTCCTGCTGGTCATCAGCCTAGTTTGTCGATGCGCACGATGGCGAAATTTTGTAGCATCCGATTTATTCGCCTCTTTACAACCGGGCGATAAGGCCGCTTTATTGATGGTACATTTTGGAACAACCCATGATGATACCCGTGCCTTGACAATCGACGCGATCAATCAAAAGCGAAAGAAGCTTTCAAAGATGTTGAGTTGCGTGAGGCATGGACTTCTCGCATTGTAATGCGCCGCTTAAAAGCTCGTGGGAGAAACTAAACCCGATCGAGAGCCTTGGAAAGTTAAAGGCTGATGGTTATACGCATTTTGATCCAATCCACGAATATAATCAGAAGGTATCGAGATGGAATCCTTACGTAAGGATGTTGCCACCATGAAATCTTCTTTCAAGGAGATTCGTATCGGTAATCCTTTATTGTATACACCGGAGGATTATGAGGCGGTAATCGCCGCTATCATAAAATGGGGCGAAGAAGGCGCTACTTTATTGGTAGGCCATGGCACTTATACACCGGCGACGGCCCAATATGCTATGTTGGATTATATGTTGAAGGAGAAGGGATTCAAGGTTATTCCGTAGGAACCATCGAGGGCTATCCTACTTTGATACGATGGTAGCCCAAGTAAAGGCCAATGGAACGAAGAAAGTCTTGTTGATGCCATTTATGTTTGTTGCCGGAGACCATGCGAAAACGATATCGCCGGTGATTGGAAAGAGGAATTGAAAAGAAAGGCTACGAGGTAAGCGTATTTATGGAAGGTCTGGGACAGAATCGGATATTCAGAAGATCTTCATCGAACATGCCCGTTTCATGGCTAAACATAAGATGATCGATATCGTTGATAAGAAGAAAGCTTATGCGGTAGAGAAGGACTAAAAAGTTCTCCAAATCTATGTTTTATTCCTTTCGGAAGAAAAGTAATTCCTTCCGAAAGAAACTAAATTTTCATTCGAAGGAAAATGGAATTTCTTTCGAAAGGGTTTCACATGCATACAATAAACAGTTATAATGCTAAATATATGAAAGAGTTTTGACAATCTTACCGTTGACAGCCTTATGTATCAGTACGATGCAGGCGCAACACAAGAATGAGTACACGAATTTCGCCGATACGACATTCAATATTCAAGAAGTCGTAGCGACCGCCGCACGCGCCACGTCCACAAATCACGAAGTTGGACGTACCTATGAAATATCTTCCTATTTCAATTAATAGCATTACGGCGAGTAGTTTGGAGTTGCGAGGTATCCGTAATATCAAGATGCGGTACGCTTTATGCCGGGCGTACGATTCCAGACATCTTATGGCGCATTTCAACAATTGTCGATCCGTGGTTTCGATCATTCTATCATGATGATAGACGGTATCCGCGATGAACGTTCGGCAATAAACAACTCTTATCCCGTACCCGATCTATCCTGTATCGAGTCTATTGAATTATTAAAGGGACCGGCTTCTGTACTTTACGGACATTCAGCCGTAGGTGGAACCTTGAATATCGTTCGTAAATCCCGTCAGAGAAACAGAGCGTTAACGCCCGATTGGCCTATGGTAGTTACGAGAATAAAGAGGCGACGCTTGGCATGGGCGGTAAATTGGTCGGTCCGGTCAATTATTACGCCAATGTCAACTTTTCCGATCAAGAGGGCTGGCGTGATAATGGCAACCGTCGCTTTTCCGGTTATCTGGCATTGCAAGCTAAAATGACGGAACGTGACATATTAGATGTTCGTGGAGGTTTTAACCGCGACTTCTATGGGACGGAGATCGGTCTTCCCGATTTAATGGCAAATGATGTATATAATGTGCAAACAGGACAGTTATATCTCCATAAAATGATATGCTACCGGGACTTGACCGTGAGGCTCGCTACAATAACGAGTCCGACTTTATGAAGAATCACGCTTGGAACATATCAACGCAGTACACATACTTTTGGAACGGTGCGAAACTAACAGATCGCCTTTCTTACAATAACGACGATATCAACTATTTTGGGACGGAAGCCCTCGACTATCTCGAAAGTGATGATCCGATCATGATCATTATTATATGAAAAATGGCCAGAAAAATATATCTGTTTGGACAGTGTATATCTTTCTTTCCCGCTTCGCTTCTCCCATATAGCCAAGACGGTAACCAATACGCTCGAGCTAAGCGGTAAATTCAGGACGGGTGAGATAAAGCATACGTATATGGAGGTTACTCTTTCGTCGCCTTGAATCGTACCAGCTATTCGGGCTATAATTTAGAGATGATGTTCAGGGTCCCGGCCTTTATTCGCATGTATCCGTTTATGATCCGCATAGCATGGGATATATGACCAGTAAATTCTCGAAAGCAACGGTTACGCATCATTATTCCAACAGCCTTTATCTTCAAGATATGGTTGAGTTCAACGAGCAATGGAAGGTATTAGCCGCTCTACGTTACGACTTTTTCCGTTATATGTCCGCCAGCGCTACAACTCCTACCGGACGACGTGAGTATGAGGAGCATTCAAGCTTCAATATGATAAAGAATAAGGCGTTGACCTATCGTTTCGGAGCGGTCTATCTGCCCCATCCGAATACATCCATTTATGCGTCTTTCGCCTCTTTCTTCGCCGATCCGTACGTTCTATCAAGATAACGTCATTTATGTAGGAGGTGATGGAAATCGTTTCGAGCCTGCTCGCAATGAGGAAGTATTTAAGCCGGAGAAAGGATACCAGCCGAGGTGGGTCTTAAATATCAATTGAACAATATATTAAGCGCCAATGCCAGCTTGTTCTATATCCGGAAGATGAACAGTACGGCTACGTTGACCAACAACTATCAAGTGGAGGTAAACGGCGAGACTACCACGAAGAGCGTAATCGGACAGGTGGGTGTACAAGATTCCAAGGGTTTTGATTTTGATGTCACTCTTTCTCCGGTAAGCACCTTAGCGCTGACGATCGGTTATGGATTGAACGACTCCAAGATCCGGGAGATGAAAGAAATAAAGGATCCGGAATTGATCGAGGCTATCTATGGCAATAACCCGGATGAGACAAAGCAACAATTGAATAGCCAAGAAGGAAACTGGCAGAGCAACGTACCGAACCAGACTTTCTACGCATACGGCAGTTATACCATCCCTCGGGTGTCTTGAAGAATCTGGAATTTCACTTGAGTAGCAGTTATACCGGTAAAGTATACCGTAATACATCTAACAACTCTTGGTCGATCCGTATTGGGTAACCGATTTCGGTATGTCTTATTTGTTGAACAACAATATTCACCTTACATTCAACTTGAATAACTTGTTTGACAACAATTATTATAACCAAGCGCTCGGACAACAGATGGTGCCAAGCATGCCTCGTAATTTCCAAGTGGCTATCTCCTATACATTATAATATATAGAACATACGCTCATGAATCTATTGACAAAGATCATGCAATTTATACACAGGATACTGGGCACGGCGCTCAGTATCCTGTTCCTCGTTTGTTCCTATCGGGATTGGTAATGATCTACCATACGTTCCCGCGAGCGGACCGGGCCGATAAACGGGCGAAGATGGATATTCTCTCCGGAGAATCTTCCTTCGTTAGACCAGATAGAGAAACGTTTACCGCAGAACGAGCGGATAAGCCATGTTACCTTAAACAGCTATTTGGGACAAACTGTTTTCATCTCCGGACGGAGAAAGGGAGCTATGATATTCCTGCCGACTCGACGGAAAGATTACCCGTAATCGACTGGAATCATATCCAACGTGTGGCATCACTATGGAATACCTCTTCCATAGCGAAGGTAGATTCCTTGTACACCTTGGACCAATGGATTCCATTCGGTCGTTTAAAGAGGAATTTCCGATCTATAAATTCCATTTCGCCGATCCGGAACGACATGAATTATACATATCCTCTAAATCCGGGGAGGTTTTGCAATATACGGATAAAACAGTCGTTTCTGGGCTTGGCTCGGGGCGATCCCTCATTGGGTCTATTTCACTTCCTTGCGGCAAGACGCTGAATTATGGATAAAGGTAGTTGTCTGGTTATCCGGAATCGGGTGCGTTATGTGTATCGCCGGGATCTATTTAGGAATACGGGATTTCCGGTTAGCGAGGAGACGTCATTTGATTTCCCCTTATAAGAAGTTCTGGTATAAATGGCATCATATTCTTGGGGTGTTATTCGGTTTATTCGTCCTCACCTTCTGCTTTAGTGGTATGATGTCTTTGGCTCGTGTACAGGATTGGGGTTGAAAGCCAAGCTCGATATAAACCCGGTTCAAGAACTGCGGAAGATGGCTCCTTCCCACTCGATTATCCGTTGGATTACAGGGCGGTCATACAAGCCTATCCCGGCCAGATCCGTCAATTGGAATGGAGTAGTTTTGGTGATATACCCTTTACATCGTACAAACAGACACGAAGGATATTGTCGTGAACGCAAATAAGAGTGACGGGATATCTTTATTGAACCTGCGACCGGAAGAAATCCGTTCCGTATTGTCTCAGATACATGGTATCGGGACCACGGCTGATATCAAACTGTTGGATGCTTATGATACGTATTATATCTCACGAAAAGGAATTTAGAACTCCCGGTCTGGAAAGTATCTATTCAAGACGTGGATAATAGTTGTTATTACATTAATCCCCGTAATGGACAATACCGTTATGTAAATACGCCGTCTCGTTGGAACCATTGGATGTATCCGGCATTGCATAGCTTGAATCTGAAATTCTTGGTAGATCATCCGGTCTTATGGAATATCGTGATGTGGGGAACCATGTTGGGAGGCACGTTCGTTTCCTTATCCGGTGTATGGCTTGCGATAAAATATATCAGGCGAAAAGCGAGAAGAAAGAAGTAAAGCCTGTATATTTGTATTATATTTATTGAGAACATTGTATTATAAAATAGATTTGAATGAATAAAGGCAAGATTATAGTCGCCGGAATCGGCCCCGGTAGCGAGGCCGATATAACGCCTGCGGTTTTGGCCGCTATCCAAAGCTCGGATGTCATCATAGGATATAAATATTATTTCCGTTTTATCACCCACTTGCTTCGTGAGGGAACGGAATGTATAGATACAGGTATGAAACGTGAGCAAGCTCGTGCCGAGCAAGCTTTCGCTTATGCGAACGAGGGAAAGACGGTTTGTGTGATCAGTTCCGGTGACGCCGGCATTTATGGTATGACTCCTCTGATTTATGAGATGAAGAAAGAATCCGGAAGCGAGATCGAGATCGAGTCGTATCCGGGCATCAGCGCTTTCAGAAAGCTGCGTCCTTGCTTGGCGCTCCTATCGGACATGATTTCTGTGTGATTTCCCTCTGACTTGATGACTCCTTGGGAACGGATCGAGAAACGGATTCGTGCGGCGGCCATGGCCGATTTTGTTACGGCGATCTATAATCCGAAAAGCGAGGGACGTTATTGGCAACTCTATCGCTTAAAAGAATTGTTTCTGCAAGAACGCAAGCCGGAGACTCCGGTCGGTTATGTACGTCAGGCCGGACGGGAGGAGCAAGAAGTATTCGTCACTACGCTCGCAGATCTGGACCCCGAGCAGATCGATATGTTCACGGTAGTCTTGATCGGAAACTCACAAACATATCTTTCCGGGAATCATATGATCACTCCCGGGGATATTATGGCGAGGTCAAACAGAAGAAAACGGATACGGGCATTGGACAGGACATCATGATCCGTAGTTTCCGTACGATCGAGAAGGAATTGAAAACCAAGAGATCCGTTGGATAAGAAATGGGCGTTACTCCATGCCATTCATACGACGGCCGATTTCGATATGGAAAATATCCTGTATACGGACCCGGACGCTGTCTCTACATTATATAATAAGATCAGCGGCGGGAAGTTCGTACGATCATCACCGATGTCACGATGGCCGCTTCCGGCATTCGTAAGGGAGCTTTGCAGCGTCTGGGTGTCGAAGTAAAATGTTACCTTCAAGATGAGCGGGTCGCGGAGATGGCTTCGAGTAAAGGCATTACCCGTACCCAAGCCGGTATTCGCCGGGCCGTGGAAGAGCATCCGGACGCCCTGTTTGTCTTCGGGAATGCCCCGACCGCCCTTATGGAATTATGCGACTTGATACGTAAGGGAAAGCGACTCCGGCAGGCATCATTGCCGCTCCGGTAGGTTTCGTGCATGTACAGGAATCCAAGCATATGGTGAAACCTTTATCGGTATACAGAAACTAATCGTGGAAGGTCGTAAAGGAGGTAGTAATTTAGCGGCTACGTTGGTGAACGCCATCCTTTGTTTTAACGACGCCGAACAACTAAAACCGGGAAGAGACGTATGAACCGATTTTATGTCATAGGGCTGGATGATAACATGAAACAATACTTTCCGCCGGAGGTATTGGAGATAATCTCGTCCCACCGGGTGTTCTCCGGAGGCGTGCGGCATCATGAGATCGTACGTTCTTTATTGCCAGAAAAAGCGGACTGGATTGATATCAAAGTCCCGTTGGACGAGGTCTTCGATCGATATCGTTCGCATGACGGTCGGGAAAGCATCGTTGTATTCGCTTCCGGAGATCCTTTGTTTTCGGATTCGCCGTTACGATTCAAAACCGATTGCCGGATGCGCAAATCCGCCTGTACCCGTCATTTAATTCCTTGCAACTCTTGGCGCAAAATCTATTGATGCCTTACCACGACATGCGGATCGTCTCCCTTACCGGAAGGCCTTGGCACGAGTTCGATCGTGCCTTGATCGAAAGTGCGTCTAAGATAGGCGTGCTCACGGATCGGGAACATACGCCTACGACTATCGCTCGCCGGATGCTGGAATACGGCTATGATAATTATACCATGTTTGTGGGAGAACGGTTAGGAAATACCGAACGGCAGAGCATCCGCCAATTCAGTATACAAGCCGCGGCAATGAATAATTTCGTTCATCCGAATTGCTTGATTCTCCGGAAAGAGCGTGACGGGCATTCCCGTAAGTTCGGCCTGCCGGATTCCGCTTTCGAGCATTTGAACGGACGGGAGAAGATGATAACCAAAATGCCGATCCGTTTGTTATCTTTAAGCATGCTGGATCTGAGAAACCGGGAACGTTTTGGGATATCGGCTTTGCACGGCTTCTGTCCTCGATCGAGGCTAAATTGCTGTTCCGCATTTGCATATCACGAGTTTTGAGATCCGGGAAGAGGGACGAAAGTTAATGACTGAGAATTGTCGTCGTTTTGGGACTCCGGGTATCGAGGCTATAATCGGAGATTTCTTATCGGTGGACTTATCGGCGTTGGAGGCTCCGGACGCAATCTTTATCGGCGGACATGGCGGGAAATTAGTGGAGATCCTTATGGTAGTTTCAAAAGATGAAAGAGAACGGTGTCATCGTCTTCAACTCCGTATCCGACGAAAGCAAAGCGCTTTTAGAGGAAGCGGTCCGCCAAACCGGTCTTCGGATATCCGCCCAAACCCGTATCACGATTGATGATTTTAATACGATTACCGTGAATGTTATTTATAAATTATGAGTACAATATCAATTATTCCAATATCCGATAGCAGCCGGGTGCTTGCTGAGAGAATTCTTGCTTCTTATCCCGAGGCGAAGATCTTACCATTCGGCTCTTTCTCAAAGAGGTTTTCACGAATCCAGTAGTTTGGTATTTATAGGAGCGATGGGAATTTGCGTACGCAGTATCGCTCCCTGCGGAAGATAAGCATACTGATCCTGCCGTGGTTTGTATAGACAGTACCGGTAAATATGTGATTCCGGTCTTATCCGGACATATCGGTGGTGCGAACGACCTTTCCAAGGAATTGGCAAACCTATTAGGAGCCGAGGCAATTATTACGACACAAAGCGATAATACGAACCTATGGCCGCTCGACACGCTGGGAAGAAATACGATTGGACCTTGATCGCCAAAGATAGCAATGCTGCCATCTCTACCTTTGTCAACGGAAAACCGACAGCGTTACTCCTTGATATACGAGATAAAGGAACGGATTATTTGGAGCGTACGGTCCCGTCTCATGTCTCTATCTTTTATTCCTTCGAGGCGATACCGCAGCAAGACTATGAGTTATTGATGATCGTCAGTCCCAACAATACGATACATCCATCCCTACGATCACCTATATACCGAAAGTCCTCCACCTAGGAATGGGTTGCCGCAAGGATATGCAAGGCGATCCTACGGTCGTTTACGAACATATTAAAGATGTATTGCGTGATAAACGCCTATATCCGGAAGCTTTGGCGGATGTAAATACAATCGATTTGAAGAAATGCGAACCGGTGCTGACATTATTGGCTTATGGAGTTATGGAATGCCCTTTCCACACCTATACATCGGAGGAGCTGAAAGATATCCGGTACCCAATCCCTCGGAGAAGGTACTGGAGGTAACCGAATCCCAAGTGTATCGGAAGCTTCCGCCATTTATGCGGCTCATGGCGGTCCTTTTGGTCGAGAAGCAAAAGCGGATTTAGGGAAATGAATATACCTTTGCCGTAGCGTTAGATCGGGCGGCCTGCCGCAAGGGACATATCGGATCGTAGGAGCCGGTCCCGGCGATCCGGACTTGATCTCTATCCGCGGACGGCAAATGTTGGAGAAAGCGGATTTGATCCTGTATGCAGGAAGCCTCGTCCCGAAAGAACTTACCTTATGCGCGAAGGCAGGCGCTACGGTGCGAAGCTCGGCGGATATGAATCTGGAAGAACAGTTTGCGTTGATGAAAGAGTTTTATGATAAAGGATTGTTTGTCGTTCGTTTGCACACGGGCGATCCTTGCATCTATGGAGCTATTCAAGAGCAAATGAATTACTTTGATCAATACGGGATGGATTATCATATCACTCCGGGTATTTCCTCTTTCCAAGCCGCCGCCGCCGCTCTTTATTCCCAGTTCACGATTCCGGAGAAAGTACAAACGATCATCCTCACTCGTGGCGAAGGACGTACGCCCATGCCTGAGAAAGAGCAACTGCACAAACTGGCTCAAAGCCAAAGTACGATGTGTATCTTCTTAAGCGCCGGTGTCGTAGAAGGTCAAGAGGAATTATCGCGACATTACGCTCCAACCACTCCGGTAGCCGCTTGCTATAAATTGACATGGAAAGACGAGCGGATCTACCGTGGGCAACTGAAAGATCTGCGAAAATCGTAAAGAGAATCATCTTACACTGACAACATTACTTGTCGTCGGGGATGCCATCGATAATCGCAAGGGTCTATCCCGCTTATATGCGGATGAATTCAAACATCTTTTCCGTAAGTAATGATACTGATCCTTGGAGGAACGACAGAAGGTCGTGTGGCTGTGCGGGTAGCGGACGAGGCAGCCGCTACCTATTACTATTCTACGAAAGGAACTTTGCAATCCATTGAATGCGCGCATGGAATCCGTTTGACCGGAGCCATGAATGCGGAGAAATGGAGTGTTTTGTCGTGACCACGCGATTAAGCTATTGATTGATGCGGCACACCCTTTCGCTCAAGTGTTACACCAAACGATCGAAAAAGTATCGAAATGTTTACAGATTCCGGTGATCCGTTACGAACGTCGGTATCCACCTCGTGATGAGGACTTGATTTGGTGCGATAGTTATGCAGACGCAATTCACCAAATGGAAAACAAAGGTATCCAACGGCTACTTGCCCTCAGTGGCGTGAACACCTTGCCCCCTCCGCCCTTATTGGCGATCGCATACCACTTGGTTCCGTATATTGGAGCGGGAGGAATCTTTGTCGTTGGCCGAAAAGCAGGGCTTCCCAAGAACGTCTGGTTTTCTATCGAGAAGGTGAGGATGAGTTAAAGTTGTTGGAGCAACTCCATCCGGATGCGATCTTGACAAAGGAAAGTGGTTTCTCCGGCTATTTTACGGATAAAGTGAACGCTGCCCGCCAATTCGGAATACCAGTATTTGTCGTGAAGCGTCCCGCATTACCGGAAACTTTCTACCGAGTGTATGGTGAAGACGGATTGCGTAAACAAATTGAACGCCTATTACCAGAATTCTTTCCCTTGAAAAGCGGATATACGACCGGAGCTTGTGCTACCGCCGCCGCAAAAGCTGCTTTATTGGCCTTATTATCACGGAAGGAACAAACAGAAAGCCAGATAACATTACCCTCGGGAGAACAGATAACGTTGCCGGTAGCCTATACCGAATGGGCCGGGTGTTCCTCCGCCACCTGTACCGTGATCAAGGAGTCTGGGGATGATCCGGACGTGACGAATCATAGCCGGATCCGGGTTACTGTTCAATTATCTCCCGATGCATCCGGTTGTGCCACGGTAATGGCACAAGAAGAACATTGTCAAGAAACAGAAAGCGACGATACGGGAAGAGTCATCTTCCAAGCAGGTGAAGGAGTCGGAACCGTGACCCTTCCGGGACTCGGCTTGAAAGTCGGTGGCCCGGCTATAAACGCCACGCCCCGTAAGATGATCCGGCAAGAGCTGATTCCACTCCTGCCCTCACCCGATTCCGTCGCTATTGTCACGGTCTCGGTTCCCGGTGGCGAGGAGTTGGCGAAACGTACCTTCAATCCGAAACTTGGAATTATCGGGGGAATCTCTATTATCGGGACATCCGGAATCGTGCGTCCTTTCTCATCGGACGCTTTTATCGCCTCGATACGGAAAGAAGCCAGTGTCGCCAAAGCGATAGGTTGCGAGACGTTGGTTATTAATTCCGGGGCGAAGAGTGAACGCTACCTTCGGAGCTTATACGCTTCTTTGCCTCCACAATCATTCGTCCATTACGGGAATTTTATCGGAGAGACGCTAAAGATCGCTGCCGATTTAGGTTTCAAGCAGGTTATCTTAGGCATCATGATCGGCAAGGCGGTGAAACTTGCGGAAGGTTTCCTGGATACACACAGCAAAAAAGTCGTCATGAACAAAGGCTTCCTTCAAGATGTAGCGAAAGAAGCGAAATGCGAGGAGGCGACCGTAGATGCAATCAATCGGATTACGTTGGCCCGTGAATTATGGGAGCTTCTTACGGAAAAAGATCAAAATCGTTTCTTCCCATTACTTTTACAAAAATGTAAATCGTATTGCGCTCCTATCCTTCCCGACGGCGAACTAACCTTGCTGTTAATATCCGAAGAGGGCAAGGTCTTATACCAATCTTAGCTTTAGAGACGCAGCACGCACGCTACGTCTCTACACCCCCCAGACTGTAATAGCATTTCTTTTTAGCTGTTTATTCTTTTTTATTAGGGATTCTTTAAGAATACATATTAGGAGGATTTCGTACTTTTGCCCTCTAAATATTGATTAAAATAATGTTTAGATATCTTTTAATTTATATGGCCTGCCTTCTATTCGCCTTTTCCGTAAAGGCGCAAGGTATTTCCAATGACACGATTCCGAAAGAAGTGCTGATGCTGGACGGTAAGCCTATGACCGAAAAGCAAATACAACGTTATCATAAACAATTACATAAAGACTCCATACGGGCCAACAAAAGGATCTGGTGGTCTATCCTTGGCGGACCGTCTTACACGCCGGAAGCCTCCTTTGGCGTAGGTGGCGCGGTTTTGGCTAGCTTTCGCTTAAACAAGAATGATACGATATCCCAACGATCGTTTATCCCTGCGGGATTTAACATCACCTTAAACGGGACGTTCGTTTTTGCCGGTGCTGGTACCTTATTCTTCAACGAGAATCGCTTCCGTATTTATATCAGTTACGGTTATCGGAACGAACCTTCGCATTATTTCGGGAAAGGCTATGAGACGATCGAGCAAATCGAGAAGAGCGACTCGACAACGAAATTCCATAAGAGTTCTTTCCAACTATATCCCCGTTTCGTATGGGAAGTTAGGCCTCATTTATATACGGGTCCTCTTTTTGATATTAATTTCAGCAAATCAGATGATATCAACCCGGTGATGGCCGAAGATCCTTATTTCAATAAGTTCAAACGAGATTATGTCAATATCGGTGTCGGCGGCTTGATTCAATACGATACACGAAATGATGTGGCGACCCCAAGTTCCGGTATGTTACTAAGCGCGATCGCCAAGGTGTACGGAAAGTATTTAGGCGGTGCATATAATTATGAGATGTTCGAACTGGAATACCGCCAATTCCAGCAAGTATTTCGTCCTCGTAGCACCTTGGCATGGATCGCCAAGACACAAATCGGTGTGGGGAACGTTCCTTTTACGGAGCTTCCTTCATTTGGTTCCCCTTTCGATCTTCGCGGATATTATTGGGGGAAGTACCGTGACAAGACCATGGCGTATGGGATTCTGGAGTATCGTCATATGTTCGGCAGCGTGGAGAAATATAAGAGCGGTAATTTCTGGGCGAAGTGTGGTTTTGTAGGTTGGGTTGGCACGGGTACGATCGGAAACGCTCCTATCGTAGACTGGAATAAGTGGAAATTCAACTACGGCGTAGGCCTACGTATCCAAATGCAACCCGGCAAGAACTTCCGCCTAGACGTAGGCAAAGACCCGAACCAAAAAGGAATGGCGGTTTATATGAATATGACGGAAGCCTTCTAAAACCAGAAGGCTCCCGTCTACGATCTATGGAAGTATAACCTTGCGTTAAAATTATCGTTTAAAAGCCGGAAATATCTTAATATCGATTTTTTTCACTAAGTTTGCGTCATCGAAGGGGTGCCATACTATATGGGCTGAGATCATACCCTTACTACTTGATGCGGGTAATGCCGCCGTAAGAAAAACGAATGTTAAATGGATAAAAATGAAACGTACCGTTATCCGGTAGCTTTAACGATCGCTGGCTCTGATAGTGGCGGTGGTGCCGGAATACAAGCGGATATTAAGACTTTTTCCTCGCTGGGTGTTTTTGGAGCCTCGGCGATAACGGCTATAACCGCTCAAAACACACAGGGGGTGCGAGGGATCCAAGCGATCTCTCCCGAGATTTTGAGAGGACAAATCGAAGCTATTCTTGAGGACTTCATCGTAGATGCCATAAAAATAGGGATGCTACATAACAAGGATGCCGTAAAGGTTGTATCTGAGACTTTACCTTCCTTCCGACGAACTTCTATCATTTTAGATCCGGTGATGATATCCACGAGCGGAAGTAAATTATTGGAGGATGACGCCATCCGAACCATCATGGATGAGTTGTTCCCTAAAGCGACACTGCTTACTCCGAATATTCCCGAGACGGAATATCTTTCCGGTATAAAAATCAATAACGAGGCGGATATCTTATGTGCCGCCCGGAAATTGCAGGAAAAAGGATGTAACGCTATATTGATCAAAGGGGGGCATATTCCCGGAGTAGAAACGGTGGATCGGTTATTTATCAATGAGAATAATCCGATTTGTCTGGCCTCGCCAACAGTGGAGACCTTCAATACCCATGGAACGGGCTGTACGCTATCGTCCGCCATCGCCGCTTATATGGCACTCGGCCATTCATTGGTGGAAGCCGTACGATTAGCCAAGGAATATATGAATAACGCGCTCGTTCACGGGGCAAATGTATGCATGGGAAAAGGGCACGGACCTGTAAACCACTTCTTCTCACCCTCTGCCCTTCATAAAATCCGATGGAATCATGAATAAGCTGGTCGTAATTACTACACCTTATTTTTTCGCGGATGAAGCTTCTTTGATCGAACTTCTATTCGCGGAAGGAATGTCTCGTTTACATCTACGTAAACCGGATTGTAAACGTGATGAATTGGAGGGCTTATTGGATAAGATCTCTCCGGCTTATTACGACAGGATCGTTCTTCATGATTGGTTTACCTTGGCAGAAGAAAGGGCTTTAGGAGGAATCCATTTGAACAAGAGGAACCCGGAAGCTCCACCTTTATATAAAGGTAGTATAAGTCGTTCTTGCCATAGTCTGGAAGAGATTATCGAGTATAAACCGGTATGCGACTATGTGTTCCTTAGCCCGATCTTTCAGAGTATATCCAAAGAAGGATATGGTAGCGGATTCTCCTTAGATGGATTGCGAAACGCGAAGGGCATCATCGATGATAAGGTGATTGCCTTGGGAGGAATCTGCCCGCGGACAATAACGAAATTAAAAGATATCCCCTTCGGCGGTGTCGCCGTTCTCGGGGCCCTTTGGGGAAACGATCCCTCCCTTCTTGTTGCGGATCAACTCATAAAACAATTCAAACGATTACAAGTATGGCCTTAAATTATTATTTCGGATATGATGAGAATGGAAGAGTCGGTCGGAGAACAACCGGATTACGCCCCCCTTTTGGTGGAAACAATCGCTTGATGTTTATAACGCATCGTACGCCTAAATATACGGAATGCGACGAGGTAAGCATGGCAATCCAAGGAGGGTGCTCATGGATACAGTTGCGCATGAAGGATGGGATTTATGAGGATACCGTACGTACATGTGCCACTATCTGCGCGGAAGAATGTGAGCGAATCGTGGATTTCTGCGTAAACGATGATCTGGAGGCTGCCGTGACATGTGGCGCTACGGCTTGTCATCTGGGTAAGAATGATATGCCCTTGGATATCGCTTGGGAAGTACTGAGAGACAAGTTAGATTCCAATGCCATCTTCTATATCGGGGCTACGGCGAATACTTTTGAGGATATCCGGCTGGCCGTAGAACGAGGCGCCTCGTATATCGGACTAGGGCCGTATCGCTTTACGGGTACCAAGAAGAATTTGAGTCCCATCTTAGGCTTGGATGGTTATCGTAAAATAATCGCTCAATGCAAGGAGGCTGGCATCGATATTCCTATCTTTGCGATAGGTGGTATTACGCTGGAAGACGTAGGCCCTTTGATGGAGACGGGTATAACCGGAATCGCTGTTTCGGGCGCGATTATCAATGCCCCCGATCCCGTGGAGGAAACCCGCCGGTTTATAGAGGAAATCAATAAGTACTAAACTAAATACATATGGCTACTAAAAAGAATATGCGTATTTCCTATCCGTCCTCGGAAAAGATTTATGTCCCGGGCGAGATCAATAAGATCAAGGTTGGTATGCGTAAGATTAAATTGTTGGACACGGTAACCTTGGATGAGCATGGAGAACGAATCTTCAAGAAGAACAATCCGGTAATCGTTTACGATACGAGCGGCCCGTATTCCGACCCCAAGATATCGATTGATATCGCTAAAGGACTTCCTCGTATACGTGAGGAGTGGTACGGTAAGCGTAAGGATGTGGTTCAATTGCCGGAATTGACTTCCGCTTATGGTCGTGAGCGATTGGCGGACGCGACTCTGGATTCCCTGCGTTTCCCCAAGCGATACTTGCCTTTCCGGGCTAAAGAGGGTAAGAATATCACCCAGATGTATTATGCGAAGAAGCGCATTATCACTCCGGAAATGGAGTACGTGGCGATTCGTGAGAACCAGCAAATCGAGGCTTTGGGACTGAAGTCGTATATCACGCCGGAGTTCGTCCGCAAGGAAATCGCCGCCGGTCGCGCGATCATCCCGGCGAATATCAATCACCCGGAAGCCGAGCCGATGATTATCGGTAAGAAGTTCTTGGTAAAGATCAATACCAATATCGGTAACTCCGCTCTTTCCTCCGGTATCGACGAGGAGATCGAGAAGGCGATATGGAGTTGTAAATGGGGCGGCGACACGTTGATGGATCTCTCTACCGGCGATCATATCCATGAGACGCGCGAGTGGATTATCCGTAACTGCCCGGTTCCGATGGGTACGGTTCCTATTTATCAAGCCTTGGAGAAAGTGAATGGTAAGGTAGAGGATCTTTCTTGGGAAATCTATCGGGATACGTTGATCGAGCAGGCGGAACAGGGCGTGGATTATTTCACGATCCACGCGGGTTTGTTGCGCGAGCATGTGGAGCTGACGGCGACTCGCCTGACGGGGATCGTATCCAGAGGCGGATCGATCATGGCCAAATGGATGCAGCTTCATAACGAGGAAAACTTCCTGTACACGCATTTCGCCGAGATCTGCGAGATACTGAAGGCATATGACGTGGCGGTCTCTATCGGAGACGGGCTTCGCCCCGGTTCTATCTATGACGCGAACGACGCGGCACAATTCGCCGAGCTTCACACGATGGGAGAACTGACGAAAATAGCTTGGGAACAGTTCGTGCAAGTGATTATCGAAGGCCCGGGCCATGTTCCCATGAATAAGATTCATGAGAATATGAAGGAACAACAGTATGCCTGTCATGGAGCGCCGTTCTATACGCTGGGTCCGTTGACGACCGATATCGCTCCCGGATACGATCATATCACGTCGGCTATCGGTGGCGCGCAAATCGCTTGGCATGGGACGGCCATGATTTGCTACGTCACGCCGAAGGAGCATTTGGGATTGCCGAATAAGGAAGACGTGCGTAATGGGGTGGTCGCTTATAAGATAGCGGCGCATGCCGCTGACTTGGCGAAAGGGCATCCCGGCGCTCAAGTACGTGATAACGCATTGAGCAAGGCACGTTTTGATTTCCGCTGGAAAGACCAGTTCAATTTGTCCTTGGACCCGGAAAGGGCTTTACAGTATTATAAGGAGAGTGCTGTTACGGATGGAGAGTACTGTACGATGTGCGGTCCTAATTTCTGCGCTATGCGGTTGAGTAAGGATTTGCAAGGTTGTAAATAAAATACTGTTTTGAGGGGATGAGACGGGGCATGCCCCGTCTCTACAATTGAGTGATTTGTTTTCCGCATTCGTAGCCTTCCTCATATAGTTCTTCCAGTTTCTTTGTGTCGCTTCCGGTACGGCCGACTTTAATCGGGCTTTGCGGACGGATGACGAAGGCTTTTCCTTCGGCCTCCAGTTGGTCTATGTAATCCAAGACCTCGTTGTACCGCCGGTATCGTAGTCGCAACTGTTTCCGGATCGCCGGGTATTTGTTATAAATAAAGCCGGGAAGGTAAAAATCTTTCTCTTCTTTCCGATAGCCTTTGTTACGGGTAAGGATGATGACGTTCTTGGAGAAGCCGTCGGCGATAGCCCGTCGGATAGGGATGGCATCGCATACGCCTCCGTCGACCATCGGTATCCCGTCTACATACGTAATTGGACAGAGGATCGGTAATGTGCAAGAGGCTTTACAGATATCCACCAAACGTTTCTTATCTTTCTTCTCCTCGAAATATTCCGCTTTACCCGTCAAGCAATTGCTCGTGACCATAACGAACCGATCCTTGGACTTGAAATAGGTATCGTAATCCAACGGATAATACAAATCCGGATAGACATAAAACAAGAAATTCAGATCGATATATCCCCTTCCCCGTAAGAAATGACGAAGACCTATGTAATTATATTTCTTCAATAGGTCGATATTGCTAAAACGAGAGCGTCCCCGCTGGCGGGAAGCATACGAGATTCCGTTACTTGCGCCCGCCGATACTCCGATCGTATAAGGAAACCAAATATCATGATCCATAAAATAATCCAATACTCCCACCGTAAATATGGCACGCATTCCGCCACCTTCCAACACCAAACCTGTCTGACTATCTATTTCCATATATATACCTCTGAATTAAAAAAGCCATTGCTGGGTTCCCACCAAGCAATGGCCACAAAAATATAATAAATCAGCGATAAATAATAGTTCCTTTTTAGAATTTACTTGGTCACTTCGTTCACTAAGGGACGGCCTTCCTCGAAATCCTTGATGTTCCGCAAGGTAGTCTCAGCGATATTATGCAGAGCCTCTTTCGTGAAAAACGCCTGATGGGAAGTAACGATCACATTGTTGAACGAGAGCAGACGGGCCAAGACATCATCATCGATAATCTTATCCGATTTATCCTCGTAGAAATAGTCTCCCTCCTCCTCGTAGACATCCAATCCAGCGGCAGATACTTTCTTGGTCTTCAATCCCTCGATCAAGGCGTTGGTATGAATCAGTAACCCGCGTCCCGTATTGATAATCATTACGCCGTCTTTCATCTTGGCGATCGAATCGTCGTTGATCAGATAACGGGTCTGGTCGGTCAACGGGCAATGCAAGGAAATGATATCAGACTCTTTGTATAACTCGTCTAAAGAGACATAGGTGATCCCTTCCTCCTTGGCGAATTTCTCATCCGGATACAGGTCATTTGCCAATACACGCATCCCCAATCCTTTTAAGATATGAATCAATATCTTGGCGATCTTTCCGGTACCGATAATACCGGCGGTCTTGCCATGCATATCAAATCCCATCAAGCCATTCAAGGAGAAGTTGCCATCTCTCGTACGCCAGTATGCCCGGTGTATCTTACGGTTTAACGATAACATCAAGGCCAACGTATATTCAGCGACCGCATAAGGTGAGTAGGCCGGTACGCGTACGACCGGTAATTTCCCCCTGGCGGCATTCAAATCCACATTATTAAAACCGGCGCAACGAAGCGCCAACAGTTTCACACCATTGGCAACCAAAGCGTCTATTACGGCGGCATCAGCCGTGTCGTTCACGAAAATACATACAGCGTCTACCCCTTGGGTTAAGACGACATTATTGATATTCAAATGTCCTTTATAGTAACGAATATCGAACTCATACCGCTCATTGATCTTATCGAAAGAAGCGATGTCGTAGGGTTTAGCACCAAAAAACGCAATCTTATACGCCATATAACTTTAGTTTTTTAATATAACTAAATTAAGCCCTTGATTGTTTATCGAAAAAGAAATCCATTCGTTTAATTATAGTACTTTTGTCCGCTGGGTAACAATATAGATGAGCATGAATCAATCCCATAAAAGATCTTTTATAGCAGTTCTTATTTTTATTGGCTTTCTCTTGTTTATGGCATTTTGGGGCATCGACCTGATCTTAGGGGCGTATGCGGGACATAAATTGAGTAAACTTGCCGAAAGGCATCATCTTGACATACGCTATGATAAGATCCGGTTGATAGGGCTGAGTACCGTACGTATGGAGGGATTGACCGTTATCCCGATTGATGCTGATACGTTGATACATGCGGACAGGCTTCAAGCGAAACTGGAGCTTGGCAGATTATTGCTACTTACCCCTGCCATAGAGAGTGTACAAGCGGATAATTTGCATATTCATTTTATTAAGAAGGGAGAGAGAGCTAATTTTGATTTCCTTTATAAACCATCGAATCACCTAGGTGAGCCAGAGGAAACAGCTGTAGATGATAAGGAACAGGATTACGCACGCAAGGCTGAACGCTCCCTTAGTCTCCTTTTCAATTTATTGCCCGGAAATGCCTTGGTACATGATTTATGTGTTTCTTATAGTAATAAAGGAGATGAACTAATACTAGAGATACCCGAACTCAATCTTACTAACAATCAATTCTCTACGCATATAAACAGCACGGAGAACGGAGTTCGCAGCGAATGGATTTGCGAAGGCTCTCTCTCTGATAAGGAGCGACTCGTGAAAGCCCGTCTCTACGCCGACGAGCATACGAAGATTCCTCTTCCTTTTCTGGAATATCGTTGGGGGGCATCGGTACGTTTCGACACCTTGGCCTTCGAGCTTAAGGGACCTAAAATAGAAGAAGACATACAATCCTTACTCGGAAGCGCCTATGTGAGCGGGCTTACCATCCACCAAGAGCGTATATCTCTGGACACGGTCTTACTGGATAAAGGCTCTATACACTTCCGGACAAACATCGGTAAGAACTATATCGAATTAGATAGCGTCAGTGATATCCGGTTTAATCATCTGGATTTCCATCCTTATCTGAAGATCGTTAAAGATACCAGTTGGCAAATCACGGCCTCTGTGAATAAAAGAGATTTCCCTGCGGATCAACTGTTCTCCTCCCTGCCTAAAGGCTTATTCTACAATCTGGAAGGCCTGAGAACAGAAGGTACCCTCTCCTATCATTTCCGATTGGATTTGGATTTCGGACAGGTAGACAGCTTGATCTTGGAGTCTACCTTGAAAGCGAAGGACTTCCAGATCCTTGCCTATGGGAATACGGATTTGCGGAAGATGAATGAGCCATTTGAATATACTGTCTATGAGCAAGGCGAGCCGGTACGCTCTTTCGAGATCGGTCCGGCGAATCCCTCTTTCCGCCCGTTCAACGCCGTATCCCGTTATCTTCCTTTAGCGATCATGCAGAGTGAGGATGCCGGCTTCTTTTATCACAACGGTTTTATTCCAAGCGCTATCCGGGAATCGTTGATACAGGATATCAAGGAACGACGTTTCGCCCGTGGCGGCAGTACGCTTAGCATGCAATTGGTGAAGAATGTATTCTTGAGCCGTAACAAGACGATCGCCCGCAAGCTGGAGGAAATGTTAATCGTATGGCTGATCGAGAGCGATCATCTGACCTCTAAAGAGCGGATGTTTGAGGTTTATCTGAACATCGCCGAATGGGGCCCCATGATTTATGGAGCCGCCGAGGCCTCACGTTATTATTTCGCGAAGGAACCTTCCCAGTTAAACCTTGCCGAGTGCATTTTTATGGCCAGCATTATCCCCAAGCCCAAACAGGTCCGCTATTGCTTCGACGGGTTGCGGTTGAAGCCGTATTATGAGGATTTTTACAGGGTAATACTGGATCGCTTGGTAGATCGTGGACTTATATCTTCGGAAGAGGCGATAGGGGTAACGCCGGAGTCTGTCGAAATAACAGGTCCGGCTAAAGAATACCTGACGGCTACCCAAAGTCGATCTCCACGCTCGTCCCAATTCCTAGATCAGAAGTAATATTCACCTTCGCCCCATAGGTGCTCAATATGCGTAGCGAGAGGCTTAGCCCGACACCATGCCCGGCGTATTCCCGGGTATTGCTCGCCCGGTAAAAGGGCTGGAAGATTCGTTTCAACTCCTCGGGAGGAATGCCGATACCTCGGTCGGATATGGTCAAGACACTGCCTCGAAGCCGCATCTCTACCGGTTTATCGTCCGAATACTTACAGGCGTTGCTCAAGATATTCTTGATCGCTATCTTCAATAAATAGGGATTGGCACTGATCATATAAGAGAAATTATCCGGGGAGAACGAGATCCGGGCCGAGGAGAACTGCATCAAGAAGTCCGCTAGGAAGATCGTCTCCATCGCGCTTTTCTGGATCTCCTTATCCCCGTGCGACAGGAACAGCAGGTGTTTGATCAATTGTATGATACGGCTCGTCTCCGTGGCGATACGTCTTAATGCCGCTTGGTATTCCTCCGGGGAGCGCTCTTTCAGCAGGCTGATCTCGCATTCGCCTTGAATGGCTGTCAGTGGATTGTTCAACTCATGCGAGGCGTTGCTGATAAACGCTTTCTCACTTTGGTAAGCAGCGTCGATCCGGTCTACCATCCGGGTCGCGTATAGTCTGCCGACAAAATAGATCAATACCGAGCTAACCAATATCAATCCCAGCAACAGCCAGCCGATCCGATGCTGGATATCCATCCCATACTGATTCCCGGAAAGGACAATCACGATGAAATTCCCCTCGTTGTCGGGATAATACAAAGCCGCTCCCATTTGCGTATCGTGCTTGAAGTGAACGATATCCTCTTGGTATAGAGATCTCACCTGCGTGGCGTCCAGATAACGGGACAGCACTTGCCGGGTCTCCAAGCTATCGGTGTTCAGCAATATCTCGGTAGCGACGGGAAGGGTTTCCTCGTAACGCTGTTGGATACGGGCATAGCTCTCGTCGTCGGTCTCGTCCTTCTCCCAATGCTTCTGTGCCGTGGCATAGGCTTTTTCCGTCAGGTAAGAATAGTACAGGCGAGAGATATAGCTCGTGGAAACCCAATAGAAGACAAGCGTCACGACGGCTATCACGCCTATGGTAATGGCCGAGTAAAAGAGAGCGATCTTGTTTCCTGTCTTCATGCTTCCATCATATAGCCCACGCCCACCACGGTATGGATTAGCTTAGGTTCGAAGTCCTTGTCTATCTTCGTGCGCAAATAATTCACGTAGACATCAACCACGTTCGTATTGGTATCGAAATCCTTGTCCCAGACATTCTTTAGCAAGTTCATCCGGCTCAGGGCCGTTCCTTGGTTCTGTATGAAATATTCCAAGAGCCTATATTCCTTTACCGTCAAATCGATGACCTGCCCATTCCGTATAGCCCGATGGCTTGGAGGATCTAAGACCAGATCCCCGCACCGAAGAGCCATATGGACGGATTCGTTTCCCGATCGACGTAATAACGCCTTTATGCGGGCCTCGAGCTCTTGGAAGCTGAAAGGTTTTACCAGATAATCATCCGCCCCGGCATCCAGCCCACTAACGATATCCTCGGTGGTTCCCAAGGCGGTCAGCATGATCACGGGAGCATGGTAACCGAACCGTTGCCGGTACTGTTTGCAAAGTTGCAGGCCGTTCATCTTCGGCATTATAATATCCAGAATCAGCAATTGGAAATCGTTCTTCTGTGTCAGTTCCCAACCAGCGGCACCGTCATAAGCGACATATACCTCATGCCCGAACTCCCGCAAGCCTCTTTCTATAAAAGAGGCGATGTTTATCTCGTCTTCTACTAATAATATCTTCGCCATTGTATCGTATGTATTAATAAGAATGTCCATCATTAATAATGCGTACTTAGGGTGATGCTAATCGTATCACAGAGGTGAAACGTTCTTTTCACGGTTGTGACACGATCGTTTCACCTCTGTGATATGATCTTTTCACGGCCGTGAAAAGATCAGTAAGTATAATCCTTTCGCATAATAACTCCAGTCGCCCTCCCTAATAGTTCCGGACTTTCTTGCTACAAATATAGCAATTACAACCTACGTTGCACTAATTTACCGTTCTTATCATAGAGCATTCGTCGATAAAAAGCCTCCACCATCAGCGGGAAGACAAAGAGGGTGAAGAACGTGGCCCCTATTAATCCGCCAATGATCACGATCGCCAAAGGACGCTGGCTTTCCGATCCGATACCGTGGCTCAAGGCGGCCGGAAGCAGGCCGATAGCGGCCATGGAGGCGGTCATTAATACGGAACGTACCCTTGATTTCACGCTCATCTTGATCGAATCTTCCAGAGGATGCCTCTCCCGCAGGTTATTCTTGATGTCCGATATCATGATCACGCCATTCTGTATACAGATACCGAAGAGGGCGATAAAGCCGATACCGGCGGAGATCGAGAAGTTGAAACTCGTGATTAATAGGGCCAAGATACCTCCGACGGCGGCGTAAGGCACGTTTAATAAGACCAGTCCGGCATCCCGGGCGTTGCCGAAAAGGACGAATAGGATCACGAAGATGATCGCTATACTTACGGGGACGACTTGGGCCAAGCGTTTGGTAGCCCGTTGTTGGTTCTCGAAATCTCCGGTCCATTTCAAGGTATAGCCTTCGGGGAGCTTTACCTGCCTCTCCACTTTCCGCTGGGCTTCAGCCACGGCGCTACCCATGTCGCGGCCCCGGACCGAGAATTTCACGGCGCAGAAACGAGCGTGGTTATCCCGGTAGATAATCAACGGGCCGGTAATCGTATGGATATCCGCCAGCTCGCGGATAGGAATCATGGAACCATCCTTCGCCGGAACCAGTATCTTGCCTATCTCATTCTCGCTACGGCGAAAAGCGGATTCGTAGCGGACCATGATATTGAACTTACGCTCGTCCTCATAAAGCAGGGAGGCGCTCTTACCTCCTATCGCCATCTCGATAATGGATTGCACGTCCTCCTTGGCCACGCCGTAGCGGGCTAAACGAGACTCGTTCAACTCGATCCGTAGCTCCGGCTGGCCGATATTCCGGATAACGCCCAGATCCTCGATACCGTCTACGGTCTCCAAGACCTTGAAAACTTCTACCGCCTTTTTCTCCGACTCGTATAGATCCTTACCGAAGACTTTCACGGCGATGGAACCTTTCACGCCGCTGGCCGCTTCCTCTACATTGTCCGAGATAGGCTGCGAGAAGTTAAAATCCACGCCCGGATAGATCGCCAGATCCTCTTGCATCTTCTCGATCAGACCCGCTTTCGAGCGTTCGCTTTCCCACTCTTTCTCGGGATATATATCCACATGGAACTCGATGTTGTAGAAACCTGTCGCATCCGTGCCATCGTTCGGCCGGCCGGTTTGCGACAAGACCTGACGAACCTCCGGATAAGCCGCCAGCTTCCGGCGCATCTGGTTGGCCAACGTAACGGATTCATCCAAAGATATACTTTGCGGTAAGGTCGCACGGATATAAATAGAGCCCTCGTTCAGTTGCGGGAGAAACTCGCTGCCCAACAAGGTGAAGCACCAGATACCTACGGAGGCTACCAGCGTGGCGAACGTGATTGTCCGCTTCTTACGGGCGTGGCACCAGTCGAAAATACCGATCGACTTCCGATTGATCCACGCGAGGAACGGATTATGTTTCTCACGCACCTCTTTCTTTAATAGCATGGAAGATAGGACGGGTACCAATGTCAACGTAAAGATCAACGCTCCCAACAAGGCGAACCCCAAGGTATAAGCGAGCGGGCTGAACATCTTTCCTTCCACCTTCTGGAAAGAGAAGATCGGGACCAAGGCCGTGATGATAATCAGCTTAGAGAAGAAAACCGCTTTCGCACGGTCCTTCGCCGTATGACGGATAATACCCATCTTACTCATCAAATTGAAAGCGGGCATGCCTACTTCACGGGCTTTCCGGTCCAATGCCACGAAAAGCCCCTCCACCATCACGACGGCGCCATCGATAATAATACCGAAGTCGATCGCTCCCATAGATAAGAGGTTGGCGCTCATCCCCATCGCCCGGAGACAAATAAAGGCGAAGAGGAGTGCCAACGGGATAATGATCGACACGATCACCGTCGTACGCCAATCCGCCATGAAGATTAATACGATGAAAGTTACCAGCAGAATACCTTCCGCCAAATTATGTGTTACGGTCTTGACCGCCAGATCTACCAGATTCTCACGATCGTAGAACGATACGATTCGCACGTCTTCCGGCAAGGCGTTTTGTTGGATATCCTTGATCTTATCCTTCAAGGCGGCGATTACCTCGCCGGGGTTCTCCCCTTTTCGCATGACAACGATGCCTTGTACGACATCATCTTCCTCCATGCGACCCACTTGCCCTAGGCGGGGAAGACTGGATTCGTGTACGGTAGCCAAGTGCTTGACAAGGATTGGCGTGCCATTGATATTCTTTACGACGATATTCTCGATCTCTTTTACATCGTTAATCAAGCCGATACCCCGCACGACATAGGCTTGCGAGCTTTTCGTGATCACGTCGCCGCCTACGTTGATATTACTTTTTGCGATAGCGTCATAAAGTTCCAAGGTCGTTACCCCGTAACTGATCAGTTGATTCGGGTTGACGCTAACCTCGAAAGTTTTTACCTCTCCTCCGAAGCTGACGATATCCGCTACACCGGGTACAGCCCGCAACTTCCGCTCGATCACCCAATCCTGCAAGGTCTTCAATTCCCGGACGGAACGCTTATCGCTACGTAATGTATAGCGGAAGATCTCGCCGGTCGGACCATATAAGGGCTGCACTTCCGGCGTGACCCCTTCCGGCAGGTCGGCGTCGTTCAAGAGATTATAAACTTGCTGGCGGGCGAAGAAATCATCCACCTTATCTTCGAACATCACGTTGATGACGGAAAGACCGAAAAGGGTCGTGCTCCGGATATCCGTCTTTTTCTGTACCGGGTTCATGGCGATCTCGATCGGGATCGTGATAAACTTCTCGATCTCCTCGGCGCTCCTGCCCGGCCATTGGGTGATAATCGTCACCTTCGTATTCGTCACATCCGGAAACGCGTCGATCGGCGTATGGATAAAGCTGGTGATACCGGCGATTACGGCGATCGTGGTACAGAAGAAGATAAAGAATTTGTTCCGGAGGGAGAACGTTATGATATTATCTATGAATGTGTGCATATCGTCCGGTTACTTTAATTCGTTATACACCAAGAGAGCGTTCCGATCTACGATCCGATCCCCATCCTTCAAGCCGGATCGCAGGTAACAGAACTTCTCGGTTTGCTTATACACCGAGATCTCACGCATTTGCAAATATCCCTCCTTCGAGACATAGACAACGTATTCTTTGCCATCCTCGAAAATAACGGCATGGGCGTTTACGCAAGGCATACTTTCTCCTTTTACCGCGCTTTGTACATATACGTTCGTAAACATTCCGGGTTTAAGCATATACTTCTCGTTCCTTAATTTGACTCTTACGCTCATGGTCTTACTTTCTCGGTCTAGCATATGATAGACCTTATCGATCGTTCCCGTAAACTCCATATCCTTATAGGCCAAAGTGGTGATACGAACGGTAGCCCCCTCTTTTACCTTGCTGATATCTCCCTCATAGACATCGGCCATCACCCAGACATCGTCGAGACCGGAAATGGTAAACATCTCCTCCCCTTGATCGGAACGGATCTGCATATCCCGGTTTATATTCTTATCGATGATAAAGCCGGAGACCGGCGCTTTCACCACATAGGTAGATGGGTCTGTTATGTTATAAATGGAATACATTTCTTGAATACGTTTGGTCTCGGCATCGGCATCGGCTTGCTCTTGCTGGGCTTGCAGGAAGTCCCGGTCGGAAGCCATACCGCTCCGGGCCATATCTTGGGTAGCCTCCAAGTTACGGTTAGCGATAGCCAGTTGATGCTCGGCCTCCTTTCGCTGCTTGTCGATATCAGCGATCTCGCCGCTCCGGATCACTGCTAGGACATCTCCTTTCCCTACGTAATCGCCAACTTCCGCATGAACGGAGGTGACATTTCCACCAAACATCGGATACACATGGGCCACTCGCTCCGGATTGAAACTGACACGGCCATTGAGCAACAACTCGTTGGTTAATGGTGTGTCACGAACCGTATCCAGTGTTATAATCTCCTGTAAACTGTCATTTAATAGTAAAGGTTCCCGGGTATCGACCGAGGTGGTCGCCTGTTTCCCGCAGGAACATACCAAGGGTACTAAAAGGATGCATGTGATTAGATGCTTATTCATATCGTTTGATTTGCTTTTAATAGTTGAATACATGGCTACCCGTTACGGTATTTACCTCCTCCAAGGCCAGTAACACTTCTTTTTGAGTTTGGTAAAGTCGCAAGCAGGTTGTTTTGTAGGTCTCATAATAATCGATAAACTCAAGGAGACTGATATTCCGTTTTTGGAAATTCAAGTTCACGCCTTCGATAATCAAGGCGAAATCCTTCTCCAATCCATAGTTTGAGGAACGATAAAGCTGAATCGCCTTTTCCAATCGGGCATAGCTGGTGAATAACTCATTCTCGGCCTGGCGGCGTGCGTATTCTTCCTTATGGGCCTTTTGAGCGACAGATATTTTCGCCGCCCGGATATTCCCTTGATTCCGGTTAAATATAGGGAGAGAGACGCTCAAGCCGATCGCCCAATAATCATTGATAAAGTTACCCGCCTTATCATACGTACCCTTTACGCTCACTTCCGGGAAAGCGAGGGAACGTTGTAATCTCACGTCCGCCTCCGAAGCCTTGACGCTTGCTTGCGCCAACTTAAGATCCGGACGTTCGTATAATAAAGAGGTCAATTCAGAGAAAGGAACGGAGTCCATATCGATCTGGTTCAACACAGACTCATCGAATATCGGCTCGAAGGTATCATTGCCGGATATTCCTAGTAAAAGCCGCATGTCTCCTTGAAGGGAGATAACTTGGTTGGCGATATCATTCCGCTCTTGCCGTAAAGAGAGTAATAGGGCCTCGATACGGGACTTCTCTAATAAAGAAACATTCCCTTTCTCATTCTGCTCCTTGAGAACCACCAACAGATGAGCCAATGAATCAATCTCACGATCGTAAATAGATTGGGATTTCTGGGTGAAATAAAGCGCTATGAATTTCTCCTTCAACTCGCTCCGGAGGGTTCTCAATACCTCTTCGAATTGGTAAAGGGCCATTTCCTTATTGATTTTCTCCAAACGGACACGTTTGTTTCGCTGACCGGCAATATAGATCAACTGTTCCACCTCTACGATCGTTTCCCCTTGTTTCCCGAAATCAAAGTAACGTCCGTTCAACCGGTTATAAACATTTTGCTCCAAAGAGACCACGGGATTCTCGAAAAGTTTGGCCTGTACTACTTGGGCCTCGGCTATATCGATATTATACCGTTCGGCTATCACTTCCAGATTGTGTTCAGAGAAACGTTGCTCGGACTCTTTCAAGGAGAGGGAGACAACAGAGGCTTTCGCCCCAGAGAAAAGAAGAGATAAAAAAAGTAAAAGAGTGACTCGTCTGTCCATTTGCGTTAAATTTTACGCAAAGGTAGAAGTCACTCTTTTATCGCTTATGAATATTTAGTTAGAATACTCTTAGGCCAAATTAGAAATTTATTAGAGAGATTTAAAGTATAATATCGTTTTCTTTAATCCTTCCTCCAAACAAACCGTAGGTTCCCACCCATCTAATTTCTCTTTGGCCAACGTAATATCGGGCTTACGTTGCTTGGGATCGTCTCCCGGCAACGGGCGGTATACGATCTTAGAGGAGGAGTTTGTCAAACGGATCACGATCTTGGCCAACTCGTTCATCGAGAACTCTCCCTGATTTCCGATATTTACCGGGCCGGTAAAATCATCCGAGGTATTCATCATGCGAATCATCCCCTCGATCAAATCGTCTACATATTGGAAACTACGAGTTTGGTTTCCATCCCCATAAATCGTAATGTCCTTATTTTGTAATGCCTGTATAATGAAATTAGAGACGACACGGCCATCGTTCGTACTCATATTAGGCCCATACGTATTAAAGATGCGGATGATTTTAACGCGAACCTTGTTTTGGCGATGGTAATCCATAAATAAGGTCTCGGCGCAACGCTTGCCCTCGTCATAACAAGAGCGAGGCCCTATCGGGTTGACATTTCCCCAATAGCTTTCCGGCTGCGGGTGTATCATGGGATCTCCATACACCTCACTGGTAGATGCTTGTAATATCTTAGCGTTCACCCGTTTTGCCAGACCTAACATATTGACCGCTCCTAACACGGATGTCTTGATCGTCTGTATCGGATCTATTTGATAATAAACTGGAGATGCGGGACATGCCAAATTATAAATCTCATCGACCTCGGCTTGGAACGGTATAGAAACATCATGCCTGATCAACTCGAAATGTGGATTTTTCAGCAGAGGAATCACATTCTCCTTACTTCCCGTAAAATAGTTATCCAGACAAATTACTTCATTTCCTTCTTCTAAAAGACGGGCACATAAATGAGAACCGATAAAGCCGGCGCCCCCGGTGATAAGTATTTGCTTCATTATATTAAATTTATTTCGTGAATTTCACCCTATAAGGTGGATCCGGACGTAAATAATCTATATCCAGATAAGGAATCTTAGGATAGATCAAGTCCAGATAGCGGAGGTCTAAGGGGCCGGGAACGACTTCTATCCGTACCTTAGCGACACCTTTATCGATAAAATCCAATATCTCGGCGGCGCTCGCTGATACATCAATGATTCGTTTTCTATAACGAGGTCCGCGATCCGTTACGCATACAATAGTACTTTTCATATTCTCCAAGTTCGTGACTCTTAAAAAAGTACCAAAAGGATACGTACGATGCGCGGCGACTAATTCTTCCTTATCATGAATCCTTCCACTGGATGATTTCCTGCCATGGAAGCGATGATGGTAATATGAAGCAAGTCCTTCCTCTTGTGCCCATATTCCTTCTCCACACTTAACTGCGGCAAATATAAGTAATATGTAGAACAAGCGGAAGGACATGTACCTTTTTTAATCAATTATTGAAGCATTTTTCCATTATATTCTCCGTTCAAAGTTCCTAGAAAAACAACGATTTTTTCAACTTCTACATCATTGATCTCCTTTCCGATCTGGAACTCATGCATGATACGGATCGCATCCTCCACGGAGGCTACGGTTCCGTCGTGCATGTACGGATAAGTCAGCATCACGTTACGAAGTGTCGGGGTTTTGAACTTATGACGATCGGATTCTTTCTTAGTCACGGCATAGCGTCCGTTATCACCGTCCGTCAACCCTGTATTCCGGTAATCGAAATAGCTGTTCTTGATACCCATGAACTCGTAAGATTGACCACCGACATTTACACCAACGTGACAAGTAGCGCATTTATTGTCCTTGAATAGTTGATAACCCTCTAATTCTTCCGCTGTAAGCGCGTTTTTATCTCCCATCAAGTATTTGTCGAAACGACTCGGCGTAAGCAAGGTCTTCTCAAACTCAGCGATAGCGTCCGTGATCGTAGATTGAGAATAACCTTCCGGATACACTTCCGTGAATTTCTTCGTGAAATCCTTATCTTGCGCTAAAGCCTCGCAAATCTGGTCGAATGAGGTACAACCCATTTCCACTGGGTTCAATGGAGGACCAGCCGCTTGCTCTTTTAGGTCTGCCGCACGTCCGTCCCAAAATTGAACGAAATTAAGCGCCGCATTATATACGGTCGGAGCGTTAACACCACCGAACTGTCCATTAATACCTTCCGAATATTGCTTACGGTCTACACCACCTGTGTTCAATCCGTGGCAAGTAGCGCAAGAGATCGTATTGTCCGCAGACAAACGAGTATCATGATACAGGGCAAAACCCAACTCTACCTTCGCCGGATCTGTAGGCAAGCTCTTCATTAGAGGCTGAAGAGGCTCATTCTTAAATTCTTCCGCTACGGTTTCGGTCGTGAAACGATCTTTACGGACATTCTTCGCCCATGAGATGATCACCGCTTTCTCATTGTCGTCAAGGCTGGTTCCCCAGTGCATCGGCATATGGGAATACTTAGCCGGGGGCATAGAGCCGCTTAGGGCCGTATTCTCCACCTTCGCCAAATCAACCTCTGAAACGGGCTGCCCGTTCTCCAAGGCTTCCACCATAGCAGTCAAGTCCACATAGTGAACGGCCTCCTTCATGTCTGCCTGTACTACGGGACCGATCAACGGTAAATTACCGTAAAATGGCAGAGGCGCATTTTCAGAGTGGCAGGCCAAACAGTCGTTTTCCCGCAGGATAGAGGCCACTTGCTTACCTTCATTGTCGGCAAATTTCTTGTATTCGGAAGAACCGCACGAGGTAACCGCAAAGGCTAAAGCGCAGAGTCCTACCGGTAATGCCGTCATTTTAGCATAAATTGTTTTACGCATAACTATATTTATTTAGATTTATTAAGTGCAAATATAGAACAATTCACTTACATGTACCCTAAAAGCCTTGGATTTCATTGATCAGTTTTATCTATGGGAAGATAAATAGAATCTATGCGGTGGGCTTCCATCCGCAGCATCGCGGCAAGCTCCTTCCTATAATGCCCAGTATGAGGTTCTAACAATGGGCAATATAAGGATGTTACAATGCCCATTATAAGCAGCTAACAATCGCAGTTATAAGCAACCGCCAATCGCTATGTGGATAATCCGATTTTTTTATATAGCTTTGTCTCATTATGTATAATCAATAAATTATAAGGCAAAGATGTTTAAGAACAAAGTTGTATGGATTATCATCGCTATCGTAGCGATATTATTCTTTTGGGTGAAAGGCGTGTATAATAATATGGTAACTCAAGACGAAGGCGTGAAAACCGCATGGAGCCAAGTTGAGAACCAATATCAACGCCGTATGGATTTGATCCCGAATCTGGTAAATACGGTAAAAGGATACGCCGCGCATGAGAAAGAGACTTTAGAAGGTGTGGTCAACGCTCGTGCCGAGGCGACGAAGACTACGATTGATCCTTCTAACCTTACTGAGGAATCCTTGAAGAAATTCCAGTCTGCACAAGGAGAGTTAGGAAATGCCCTCTCCCGTTTGATGCTTGTTTTAGAGCGTTATCCAGACTTAAAAGCGAATCAAAACTTTATGGAGCTTCAAGCGCAATTGGAAGGGACCGAAAATCGTATCTCGGTAGAGCGTAAACGTTTTAACGAGGTAGCTCAGTCTTATAATACCTATATTCGCCAATTCCCGAACAATATTTTGTCCGGAATGTTCGGCTTCCAATCGAAAGCTTATTTCGCCGCTGAATCCGGTGCGGAAAAGGCTCCTAAGGTAGAATTCTAATAGCCATTCGCTGAATGAGTGAGATAAAGAATATAGGATCTAGGTGCAAGTGTCCGGTAAGCCTTTTATGGATCAGTTTATTGCTGGTTGGTTTTGCCTCTTCTATTTTCGCGGCAAAGGATTATTCGATCGAGACCATTCCGAACGTACGTCTTTCCAACCGGTTGAACCATGTCAGTAATCCGGATGGTATCATTACCCCGGATGATGCGGCACGTATCAATCAATTATTAAATGTAGTGGAAGATAGTCTCGGTATCGAGGTAGCTGTCGTTGCCGTGAATAGCATCGGGGATCAGGATGCCCGGATGTTCGCTACGGATTTATTCAAACATTGGGGATTGGGACAAAAGAGCAAGGATAATGGTTTATTGATCCAGTTGGTGACGGAACCTTCCCAACGTTCGGTCGTTTTCGAGACGGGATATGGTATCGAGGGTGTCCTCCCCGATGCGATTTGCTACCGGCTCCAGCAGCGGTATATGATGCCCGATCTAAAGGCCGGGAATTATAGCGCCGGCATGTTGAAAGGAGTCATGGCGGTTACCAAGTATTTAATGTCCAGCGACTATGAACGGGCAGGCATGACTGGCAACCGCACTTCTTCCTCGTCCGATGATGATTTTATGTGGATATTCGTGGTGGGGATTATCGGGATGATCGGCTTCTCGGCGTTTATAGCGTACTTAAAGTATCGTCCGAAGGCATGTCCCCGTTGTGGAAAGAAAACCTTTGTATATATGGGGCAGCAAGTGATTCGGGAAGCGACTCGTTTCTCGGAAGGTCTGGCCGAAGATGTATACCGCTGTAAGAGTTGCGGGTATACAGAGAAGAAAAATCGTACCATCGACCGCATACACCGAGGTGGTAGCGGCCCTATTATTATGGGTGGCGGTGGTGGCTTCGGAGGTTTTAGCGGCGGCGGTGGCGGCTCTTGGGGAGGTGGAAGCTCCGGGGGAGGTGGTTCGATCAGTCGTTTCTGAAAATACGATTACTTGCGTTATTTTATACAAGCGGTCACGTAAAACCTACGTGACCGCTTGTGTTTTTATATCCTATTGTTCTTTCAGATAGTAGTCGGAAAGTATATCCCGTACCTTTTCGGGAGTAACCCTTCCATAGACCTTCCCGCCGATCATGACCACCGGAGCTAATCCGCAAGCACCGACACAGCGTAAGCAATCCAAGGAGAACAAACCGTCCGGTGTAGTCTCTCCTACCTTTATTTCCAATTGACGTTGCATTTCTTCCAGAACATTTTCTGCGCCACGCACGTAACAGGCCGTTCCCAGACAAACCGAGATGGGGTATTTCCCCTTGGGGGTCATCGTAAAGAATGAGTAAAAAGTAACTACGCCATATACCCTTGAGACCGGGATATTCAATTCGGCGGCGATAACCTGTTGGACTTCCGGTGGTAAATATCCGAACAAGCCTTGGGCGGCGTGCAAGATATTGATCAACTCCCCGGGATCGTTGTTGCGTTCAGCGCATATCGCATGTAGCTCCGCTACTTTTGTTTTAGGCAAATGTATCTCATTCATGGCTTATTTACTTTTTTCGGTTTCTATATACATACCGATTACTTCCTTACGATCTATGTAATGGGTATGCAGTAATTTATGGGCTTTCGGTCCGCAAGGCTCTCCCAAATACTCGCTGTATAATTGCTGGATATACGGATTCTCATGGCTCTTGCGAAGCGGTTTGTTAGCGTCTTCCCGGTAAAGAGCGGAAGCACGCCGGCGAAGTACCTCCATACGGCCTCGGTGGAACGGTTGTCCACCACCGCCGATACAGCCTCCCGGACAAGCCATCACCTCGATCGCATGATAAGGAGAGGTACCGTTCTTCACCTCCTCGATCAATTTGCGGGCATTCCCCAGACCATGAGCGATACCGATCTTTACCGGAGTCCCATTAAAATCGATCGTAGCGCTACGAATACCTTCCAGCCCGCGTAACTCCTCGAAGTCCACTTTATCCAGATTTTTCTTCGTATATAATTCATAAGCTGTACGGCAAGCGGCCTCGATAACACCGCCGGTAGTACCGAAGATCACGCTCGCTCCGGTAGATTCACCCAACGGGCTATCGAACTCACCATCCGGCAGTTCATTGAAATCTATATTCGCATAACGGATTAAACGGGCTAACTCACGGGTATAGATCGAATAATCTACATCGGGATTACCTTCCACGCTAAACTCCGGGCGGCTAGCCTCATACTTCTTCGCCAAACAAGGCATGATAGATACGACTACCAAATCCTTACGGTCCACTCCCAACTTCTCGGCGAAATAACTCTTGGCGATCGCTCCGAACATTTGCTGCGGGCTCTTGGCTGTAGATAAATTATCCCGTAACTCGGGGAAATGTTGTTCCACAAAGCTAACCCAACCCGGACAACAACTCGTCATTAACGGTATTTTCACCTCTTTGTCTCCATTTAGGTAACTACCTAGGCGATGTAATAATTCCGTACCCTCTTCCATAATGGTCAAGTCGGCGGCAAAGTCCGTATCGAATACATAATCAAAACCCAATTGACGCAAAGCTGAAACCATCTTGCCTGTAACCAATGTACCCGGCTCATACCCGAAATCACGTCCCAACGCTGTGCGAACCGCCGGCGCTGTCTGGGCGATAACAATTTTAGTAGGATCGGCCAAAGCGTCCAAGACCGGCTGTTGCGTATTACGTCCGCTAAGCGCGTTTACAGGACAGACGGATACGCATTGTCCACAATACGAACAGGTACTTCCGGCCATATCCCGTTCAAAAGCAGTCGATACGGCCGCGTTAAATCCACGGTTCACGGCAGTCAAGGCGCCAACTGTCTGTATCGTATTACACATGGTCTCACAGCGGCGGCACATGATACATTTGTTCATGTTCCGCACAATGGAAGGGGAACGGTCTATCGTAAATGTGGACATCTCTCCCTTATACCGGATCTCACGGATTCCTAAGTCATGTGCGATCTTTTGTAACTCGCAATGTCCGTTGCTGCTACATGTCAGACATTCCGCCGGATGATTCGAGAGGATCAGCTCCATCACCGTCCTACGGGCATTCATCACCCGGGGGGTATGTGTCCGTACGACCATGCCTTCCGTACATTCCATCTTACAGGATGGGGCTAGATTTCTACGTCCCTCGATCTCTACGACACAAATACGGCAAGCTCCCGGATTATTCTCGTAGTGCAAGTCCTCCAGTTTCATATAACAGAGTGTCGGGATGTGGATACCTACACTTTTTGCCGCATCTAAAATGGTGGTTCCTCTCGGCACTTCCACCTCTTTATTATCTATGATTAATTGAATTGTTTCCATGCTTATAAATAAATTTAGTGGACATAAATCGCTCCGAACTTACACTTCTCCATACAGGTACCGCAACGGATACAAGCTTGCGGATCGATAATATGAGGAATTTTCCGTCCACCTGTAATCGCATGCACCGGACAAACACGGGCACAGAGCGTACATCCTTTACATTTCTCCGGATTGATGAAATATTGAGTAAGTTCCCGGCATTGATGAGACGGACAACGATGCTCCCGGACATGCGCCAGATATTCATCGTAGAAATTATCCATCGTAGATAAAACCGGATTCGGAGAAGTCTGTCCCAAGCCGCATAAAGCGGTATCCTTAATCACCATCGCCAGATTCCTTAGACGGGTCAAATCCTCTTCGGCTCCGTTTCCACTCGTAATTTTCTGCAATATCTCATGTAAGCGTTTATTACCGATACGGCACGGTGCGCATTTACCGCAAGATTCCTCGACCGTAAAGTCCAGATAGAACTTAGCCATGGCTACCATACAATCATCCTCGTCCATGACGATCATACCTCCGGAACCCATCATGGAACCAGCGGCAAGCAAATTATCATAATCGATAGGAAGATCAAGATGCTTTTCAGTCAAGCAACCTCCTGACGGGCCACCGGTTTGCACAGCCTTAAACTTCTTTCCATCCTTGATACCTCCCCCAATTCCAAAGATAACCTCACGCAAAGTCGTACCCATAGGAACCTCGATCAGCCCCACATTGTTTACCTTTCCAGCCAAGGCGAACACCTTTGTTCCTTTGCTTTTCTCCGTTCCGATACTACTGAACCATTTAGCGCCTCTTAACAAGATCACCGGGATATTTGCGTAAGTCTCTACGTTATTTACATTGGTCGGACAACCTTTATACCCGTGTTCACTAGGGAACGGCGGCTTTACGGTAGCCTCGCCTCGCAAACCTTCCATACTGTGGATCAAAGCAGTCTCCTCTCCACAAACAAAAGCTCCGGCACCGTACCGGATCTCGATATCGAATGAGAAATCAGTCCCAAATATATTCTCGCCCAGCAATCCATATTCTTTCGCTTGCCGTATGGCGATTTTCAAACGTTCCACGGCTAGCGGATATTCGGCACGGATATATACCAAACCTTTGCTAGCTCCCGTACAATATCCATTAATCGCCATAGCCTCCACAATCGAATGCGGGTCGCCCTCCAATATGGAGCGATCCATAAAAGCGCCCGGGTCACCCTCGTCCGCATTGCAAACCACGTATTTTTGAGGTGCTTGTACCTTACGGGTAATCTGCCATTTCAAACCTGTGGGGAAACCACCGCCCCCACGACCCCGTAAACCGCTATCCATGATTTCCTTGATTACTTCCTCGGGAGTCATTTCCACAAGGGCTTTTCCTAACGCTACATAGCCGTCACGAGCGATATACTCATCGATATTCTCAGGGTTGATAAAGCCACAATTTCGAAGGGCGATTCGTAGCTGTTTCTTATAGAATCTGATATGCTTGGAGTCCGGAACCAGCTCACGGGTCTCTGGATTCATATAAAGTAACCGTTCCACTTTACGGCCTTTTACCAAATGCTCCCGTACGATCTCGTCCGCATCCGATGGTTGAACTTGTACGTAAAAAGTGTTATCGGGGATCATCTTAACCACCGGACCCTTCTCGCAGAAACCGAAGCATCCGGTACGGATCACTTGTGTATCCTCTAATCCGTATTGCTCGACGGCGGCTCTCAGATTCTCGATGATCTGCTCGCTTTGTGATGCACGGCAACCTGTGCCACCGCACACCAATATATAATTCGTGTATTGTGCCATTTATGTAAGATATTAAATTTCTTATTCGGGTTTTACGGTGGTGTAAGTTACAGGAATGATGCCGTCTACCAAGATACCCTTACGGATATACTTATCTATGATCTCTTCTACTTTTGCCTTATCAACATAACCGAATACCAACGGCTCCTGACCCGGAAGCTTGATTTCGATAGTCGGTTCCGCATAACAATAGCCCATGCATCCGGTTTGAGTTACCAACGCATCGATTTTCTGCCGGTCTAAAACCTCGATAAAATAACTCATTATCTCCTTGGCTCCGGCAGCTATACCGCAAGTGGCCATAGAAACCTTAATTTGTACGAGCTGATCAGGGGTATTGCTTTTTTCACGCAGATCCAAAGACGCACGAAGAGATTCACGCATTTTCTTGAGATCATCTAATGTCTTTACTTTGTTCATGGTCATATTCTATTATTTAAGGAAAACACCGTAATGTCATTTGCACAAACATACGGAATCTCTTTCAAATAATATCATATTTCCGTGAATTTTTCTTCGACACGTGATTGAGATATCTTGGAATTGGGAGGTACACTATGGGTGAGCCAGATGTTACCCCCGATAATAGATCCTCGGCCAATAGTGATCCGTCCTAATATGGATGCGTTGGAATAAATGGTCACATAATCCTCGATGATCGGATGACGGGGTAAATCTATCGGAAGTCCTTCCTCGTCCAGCGTAAAACTCTTAGCTCCTAACGTCACACCTTGATAAAGGCGGACATGGTTTCCGATAATGGCGGTTTGTCCCACGACAATACCCGTTCCATGATCGATACTGAAATATTCTCCGATCTGCGCCCCGGGATGAATGTCGATCCCGGTTTGCGAGTGTGCCATTTCCGTAATGATACGCGGGAGTACCGGTACGCCTAGCTCGAATAATTCATGAGCGACCCGTTGATGTAAAAGCGCGTAGACCGCCGGATAACAGAATATAATCTCACTCACGCTCTTGGCTGCCGGATCACCATCCAAGATGGCCTTTACATCGGTGGACAGTAAATATTTGATATGAGGAATCCGGTTAATAAAAGCGATCGAGATCTCGGAAGCCCGGTCCTTGGAATCACAACAACGCTCTACCTCAAAACAAAGTCCATTATATATTTGCTCTTGCAAGAGATCATAGATCTTTTCCAAATAGACTCCCGTATAATATTGGATAGAGCCTAATTGAGCCTCTTGTTCCGTACCAAAGAATCCGGGGAAGATAACCGTACGTAATAGGCGCATGATCTCATGCAACGTAGCGACTGAAGGCGATGGCTTCTGATGCAACGGGATATATTTGTATTCCGGTAGATCAGGAGCCGACAGCCGTTCTACGTTCTTCTGTATCTGTTCTAAAATCGCTGTTCTATTCATCTTTAATTATCCCAAGTAGGATCGTAACTGATTAATGAGTTAGAGGCATTGCCCAAACCGATATAGATATAATTATCCAAGACATACATGCAATGTACAGACCTGTTAGCCGCTGGTAACTGGGATTTCTGGCTCCAGTTCTGAGAGTCCGGATCATAGCGCCAAATATAACCGTCCCCGTCTACGCCATATACGTAATTACCATAAGCGATAGCACATAAAAGCATCCTTCCGGGGAACGAAGCCTCCTTTTCCCAAGCTACAGCGTTCTTGTCTGTAGACCAAAACTGTGTCGTATATTCCAAAGAAGGATCCGCTTTATTAATAATCCCCAGTCCGGCATATATACGGTCACCAATTACAACGGATATTCCGCCGTATTGTTTAATCGGGAAATTAGATTTCTTGCTCCAAACGAAAGCGCTCGGTTCATAAGTCCAGACTTCATCGATTAGTTCGTTACCTCTACGTCCACCTATGAGGAACGCCTGATCTTCCATTCTGCAACATGCCGTCCGATACATACCTTTAGGCCGTTGCTGGTCTGTTTGTACGGCGCTCCAAGAATTATCGGACGTGGAGTATACATATAAACTGTCACATATCTTTCCCGTGTTATCTAAACCACCAAAAGTCCATAGGCCAAATCCGATACTGAAACATGCTTGGCCCGATAATTTCTCAGGCTGAGACCTTAAGGGCAACCATTCTTTCTTAGAGGTCATATATCCCCAAAACTCATCGGTGTATTCCCTACCCGTGTCACCGCCTAATAAGAATCCCGTGCTATTAGCCAAGGTACAGAAAGAGGTAGATCCCGGTATCCGGAAAGCTCCCTCAAACCTTGCCCCTACTCCAAATATATCCGGAGTTTGGAAGCGAACTTCCTCTCCGTAAGCGATACCATTCTTATTTTTAGCGTAAGCTCTTAAATAATAGCTCGTGCCTCCTCTCAATTCCTTTATCGTACCCGTAAACGCTTGTGTACCGGAAGAAAGAGCTACCGCTCCTTCACAATTACCAAAGGCCGGACTAGGACTAGTTCCCCAACATACACCAGCCTCTGTAACCGGTGAGGCACCTTCGGCTAAGACCTCTCCTCCTACCCATGCGGTACCGTTTTTAATAGTAGACACCTCCTTTGTATTGACTGTAGGCAACTCACTTTCCAGAATCGTATGGATACCTTCGCCTGCGCTATAGGTAGTACCTAAAGCGTTTGTCGCATAAGCACGTACGTAATACCCTTTCTGCTGTTGCATATCATAGATTTTCCCGGCAAATTCTCCGATACCCGCTCCGCAAATAATCGTATCCCCATTTTCTATTGTCGGTGATTTATCAGTACTAAAGCAGAAACCACATGCCGTGATCGGAGAATCTCCCTCGCTTATTATTTCCATGGAGAACTCCGCATAGGTAAACTCTGTCGCTATTTTCTTGAATTTGTTATCATCTAATACAGGACGACCATTCGTAGTCTTAAAGGTCTCGACTTTCGCCCCGTTATACTCACCATATTTACTTTTTGCGTAAGCTCTAACGTAATAGGTAGTTTCCGGTTTTAAATCGGAGATCGTACAATAGAACGAATCGGCTTCCATGTCTATACGAATCGTGGAGTCAGATGCTGAAGGCTCCGGATTCAGCATTAAGTAAATACCCCTTTCCTCGATTTCGGCTTCTCCTTGTTTGGTTATCATACCTCCGCATTGAACGGAAGTAGACATCACGTTGACTGGAAATAAGGTCTTAACGCTTCCTAATCCATCTTTCGTCTTAAAAGGTAAAATCTCTCCATAAGCGGTATCTACCGCATTGATCGCATAGGCCCGGATATAGTAATCCAGATCATTGGTTAAGCCCTCGATCGTAGCCTCATATTTTACCTTACGCTTGGATACGGCTTTTTTATTTTTCTCTATCACAGTAAAGGTAGATTCCGTGCTCCAACAAAAACCGGCCTCTGTCACGGGAGCGCCGTTTTCTTGCAGGACCTCCCCCGATACTGTCACTGAACTAGCCGTGGACTTCAATATCTCGTCTGTCTTAACAGACGGTTTTTTAGCGTTTCGAATGCCACCATCTATATCCGGATCATTCACGCATCCGGCCATTAATAAAGCCGCAAATAGAATAGAGAAGAGTGAGTATATATGTTTCATAAATAATCAATATTAAAAGAATACACCTAAGCCAGCGTTTAGATCCAAGTACTTAAAATTAACCGTGTTGCATCCAACGCTAATAAATACAGAGTTCGTTATTTTCATCATCAAGTCAACCTCGGCAGCGACCCCTTTGTATGAGGAATCAATATTCCGGCACCATACCTCTCGTGTACTGTCGTAGTTTTCATAGGAATGGGTCGTGAACGAATGTAGTAAAGCTCTTTCACCATATCCCAAACCAACGGAGGCATATAACCACGGAAAGCATTTTACGATTAAACCGGCCGTTCCGGCTATACTATTTGTCTTCGAGGATTTACCTGTATTAAGCTCATAAGATTCCCCTTCCGAATTAGAGAACTTAATAATCTGCCCTTGGTTATTACATTCGTCCGTATAATTCATAAAAGACATATTCGTCTTGAAACGGACATACCAACCGAAGCGTTGCCCCATACCTCCTACCGTGATTCCATAAGGAGATTCGATCGAATACGAGTATCCCGCGAAAAACTCCATTCGTTTCTTAGGGGATACCGCCGCGGAATCTATTGGTTGGGCCGCCGGTTCCGCCGGCTTTAACAATATCTCTTGGTATTCTTTCCAATAGGTTGCTAGCTCCTCACTTTTAGGGGTTCCGATACCTTCCGAATAATAAATGATTAATTTAGAGATGGCATCCGGATCATCTTCCGTAGCTTTGACCGTCAGGCAGTTTAAACATTTATTCATCAAGCTACGCATGGAAGGCCGCATTCGCTCGTTGGAAAGCCAAATCGTAGTCAGCTGATCAATACTGTATGCGTCGCATTGCGATACGCCTTCCTCGTACCACATTTTAGCGTCACTATAATCAAGACGTTTCATCGCTTCATCTCCCTTACGGTTGTATTCCGTACGCTGTTGCGCCAGCAGTCCGAGGGGAAATACCGCACATATCATCAATATCCAAAGTCTTTTCATATAATAGGTAAATACATGTTTAGTTGTTCATAATATTACAATCAATAATAAGTAAGGCCTTCGCTAATCAATGATCCGTCAGAATTATAAATATCAAACAAATTGTCTTCCCGTTCGAATGCCCGGCCGTTATCCGCGATACCGACACTTAGGTATTTGCAAGGAATACGTTCCTCGGCTTTCGAATCGATCGCCCCGTATCTGTTATTTGACTTCTTGCGTACGATCTTATATCGTCCGAAAGCCATTTTCTCCTCATACAGGGCCTTTTTGTCCGCTATACGTTTCTCCTCGGTTTTCTCATCGCAAGCGATGATCAACCGGACTACCTCTTCCGTAAGTTTCGTATCCTTTGCCTCCGACAAATCTTTCTTAGCTCCCGAATAATCAGCTTTGGCCATTTTTTCCTTACCGGAGGCGATTAACGAGTTATATTTCTCATTCATCTCATTTTCCGATGGCTGATCCGGGAGAACATTCTCTTCTATCGTATGCTCTGTTTCCATAGGTCGTTTCTCTTCCACTTTAGGCTCTTGTTTCTCCGCTTTCTTTATCTCAGAGATAGGAGGTTCCGTATGTAGAACTGGGTGATCTGGCATTTCTACTTCTTTTGAGACATTGCTATCCGGCTCCACAGCTGAAGGTAAATCAATACTCTCGACAACCTCTTTTGTGGGCCTATTGCTATGCACTAAAAGAGCCGTAGCGGATCCTACAACGACAAATATAGCGATTCCGATAGGAATTATTTTCTTTCTGGAATTATTCTTTTCTGTTATTGGCTCCACGGCAGGTGGATTAGCCACATTGACAACAGTCTCTTCATCATCCGATCCTACTAATTTAGAATCTACAGGTGATGAATAAACCACCGTTGTTTCCTCATTCACAATCTCGGGAGATGGACTTGGGACAACCTGAACTTCCTTTTCCGCTTGAGAAAAATCCAAAGACGCCAACATCTCGCCCACCGTCTCAAAGCGATCCGCAGGAATGATTTGCATCGCTTTTATGATAACAGCCTCTGTTTTCGGGCTGATCGCCGCATTGATTTCAGAGGGGTTTCGCAAAGGACGTGCGGCACGTAGTATAGATTCTGTAGGGATTGTTCCCGTTAACAGATTATACATCGTGGCTCCCAAGGAATAAATATCCGGACGGGGCGAGAACACTTGTGTTCCTTCGTTATCGTATTGCTCTATGGATGCGAATCCTTTAGAAAGGGTTAACATCGTAGTGCTGGTCTCTTCCTGCTCGATATCGTAACGTTTGCTGACTCCGAAATCGATCAAGCGGGCGTTCCCGTTCTTATCGATCAAGATATTGCTAGGCTTGATATCCAGATGCAAGATACTCTTATCATGAACGAATTGTAACGCCTCGCCAATTTGCCGTACATATTTAAGGACCGTAGCTTCGGGCAATATCCCGTTTTTCTCAAGCATATATTTTAGCGAGAAGCCGGAAATATACTCCATGGCAATATAAGCCGTATTGTTTTCCTCGAAAACCTCCAACACGTTTACGATATAGGGATGGTGAACTTCCGATAGGATCTTTGCCTCTTTGATCAGTTTTTCCTTGAACTTGTTAAATAAGACCTTTCCCGTCTCCGAATGTACTTTTACGGCTTGGGAACCGGGTTCTCTATAACAATAATCCTTGAAGAAATATTCCTTGACACAGATAGGGACCTCCGTCTTTACGGTACCTAAAGATCCTTTAACCTCTGTGTACCAAACTCCTCTGTAGGTTATGCCAAAACCACCTTGACCAACCACATGAGTAAGTCTGTATTTTCCGTTTTGAAGAAGATGTCCGTCTGGCAGATTCATAACCTTGAATAATTCCATTTAATCTGCCAAAAGTACGTTATTTATATAAAAGAATAAAGAAAAGAGAGAATATTTTGCTTAAAACCCATGCTATCTTCCACTTTTTGAATAGTTATGATATAAAAAGAAAAATTATCCCGAGTCTTGCCGTCACAGGCTTCCATGAGAGCGTCCTTTATTTCCGGAACAGATAAACGACCATTAAATATCTCTGCAATCTTTTCATTCTTCAGTCTTTCAAGAACCCCGTCCGTACAAAGAAAGAGGAAATCGTCGGGTTGAATATCGTTCAAGGTAATAATGTCCGCTTCTGTTGGAGTATGAGTGCCTTGTATAGCCCGGATAATCACATTCCGCTGGGGGTGGGTTAACGCTTCTTCCGGAGTGATCTTACCTAATTTAACCAACGAATTTACCAATGAATGATCTTCTGTTTGATATAAAATCTCCCCCTTCCTCAGATGATAGATCCGGCTATCTCCGATATGAGCCAATACGATTCCGGAAGAAGCGATATAGGCCATGGTGAGCGTAGTAGCCATACCCATCGCTTCCGGATGCTCTTGAACATAGGAGTCGAAACAGACTTCCGCATAATGTACGGCTTTATGGATAAACTCTGGCGTGGGATCATCCTTTAGGAACGTAGAAAAGAAAGTTTGTATGGACTCGCAAGCTAATGAGCTGGCTACCTCCCCTTTCTCGGCTCCACCCACACCATCGCAAACCATAAACAATTTTTGGTCAAGGGTCACTTGTTCGGGAAGCGGGTAAATGGAATCCTCGTTATTCGATCTGCCTCCTTTTTCCGTAATAGCACATGGCTTACCGATCGTTATAATCATAACAAATGAGTTTTATTCATTAAAACGTAAGACGGTGCGACCAATAATAATCTCGTCATTATCATTGAGCACGACCACCTCGCCATTCTCTAGGTAACTGTTATTATATAACGTATGGTTTTTACTATTATTGTCAGTAAGGAAATGTTTATATCCACCTTTTGAATCTTTTTTCACCTCAATGCAAATATGCTCGCGACTCATCGTGCGATCAGACGTGATAATTGGCATCGTAGCTTGTGAGGCGTTCGACTTCCGGCCAATGACAACCTTCCCTTCGTGAAGAGGAAACGCTTGTTCAGGTGTATCGGCGTCTGGAAGAACCGTCAGTCTGCCGATTCCAGTCTTGACAGGTGTCACTAAAATCGTATCGGAATCGACTTCCTGATGATTACTTTTCTCGGATAATAAGGACAAAGGAATAGGCTCTTTGCATTTCGGACACTTAAAGGAGGTAATGCCGAGGGGAATCTTCCCCTCGGCTACCTTTGATCCTACATGGCAATGTGGACATTTAACTGCGATCATACGATAAACGAAATATCTGCGCCATCCATATCCGTAGAGTACAGATCCATCATATCTGTATCGGAAAGCATAACCGTATCGTCCGCCAATGTTATAAAGTCTGAATGATCGAAAGACTCGATGCTACTATCGTCTATAACTATGGCGTCGCCTAGGTCGACACCTCCTCCTTCCACGTCTATTATGACAGCATCCGCTGGCATGACGTCATTGCCGTCTAAAGTTACGAATGTATATTCCTCTTCTTGCATAACCTTTGTTCCTAATATATTAATATTCCGAAAACAAAAGTACAAAAAGCAATGGATTAATAAACTTGTTATTCTCTCTTATAATCAAACATTTGGGTTTCATGTACAAAAGAGGCTGTTTTACTATACGAAAAGAAAAGGCTCATTCTCTCACCCATTTGGCCTTACAGGAAGAAACTGGGCATTGCTTTCGGTTTTTCAATGATTCCCAAGGGATCTCACCCAAGAATGTCCCACATTTCGGGCAAACATAGTCTATCTTAAATTGATTGGCGATATCCTGCAATTGCTGGGGAATCTTGGCCGACTGCTTGGCTCCTAGATAGATTCCTACCGTAGGGGCACAAATCGTTATCAGGAGGCTGATGCCGAATAGCTCCGGGCTACCTTTCCCTAAGAAGCCTATCACGACCCCCACTATTCCGGGCAAAGCAAATGGTAAGGATTGAAATAATCTGGTCTTAAACTGATTAGAGGATTGAATCTTAACTTTTGCTTGAATATAATCATCGTAGACTTTTTTCAATGCGGCAAATTCATCGCTATAATCATTATTGTATTTAAGCACCTCGGAAAGATTTAAGACATAGCTATCCCCCAAGCGAATATGATCCGTAGGAGTAACACGTTTCTTTACGATCTGGGCACCATTCACGAACGTACCGTTAGTAGATCCCGTATCCTCCAATAATAAGTTGCCACCATCCTCACGTATCAGACGGGCATGATGGCGGCTTACATGAGGATCGTTTGCAATAAAATCGTTGTCTTTTGCTTTTCCTATCTTTATAATCATCGTCTTATTCCTTTTCCTCTTCCTCTTGAGGCTTTCCCATCTCCTTCTCAAGATTATCTTTCAGCACTTTCAACGGATCCTTGGATATTACCAACTCTTTAGGCTTACCCTCTTCCGTCAATAATAATAAACGCTGCTTAGGGAGATTTATTTGTAAGATATGATTTTTATTTATGATATGACTTTTTCCGACACGCATTAATATCTTGTTACAACCAGCGACCTGCTTCTCTAAGATCTCTTCTATTTTTCCGATATTTATAGCGAAGGTAAATTGGATGCCATTTGACAACAATAGTTTCGTATAGTTCCTGTCTGCTTCAAAATAAAGGATCTGACCAATCTTAATGCGCAACAACTCATCCCTTGTTTTTATAATTAAATACCGCTCCATACGTAGAAATTGTTTTTTCGTTTCTCTTTCAAAAACAAATATACGGTATTTTCTTTATTTAATAGGTATCTTTTGGGGGAAAGATTGGTAAAGTGCACCAAAAACAAGAGCCTTTTCCCTGCTCAGAAGAGACACCGATACGCCCTCCCAGCCTTTCAACTATATTTTGGCAGATAGAAAGTCCAAGCCCTATGCCTTGCTTTTGGTTTCGTCCTTTATAAAAACGATCGAACACATGAAGTTTTATTTCCTCCGACATTCCTCCCCCCGTATCGGTCACGGATAACAGAACTTCGTTCTCCATGGCTTGATATGACAAGATGATGCTACCTATAGAGGTGTACTTAATTGCGTTTGTTATAAAATTGCCAAGAACTTGTTTCAAACGGATACGGTCGGAGCGTAATAAAAAGGAATCCAAAGATGCCGGATAGGTCAAAGCTACTCCTCTCGGTACTTTGATCTGGAAAGAAGCTACCGTTTCTACAATAAGTTGTCTTAGATCAAATTCCATGAAATCAAAGGTCATGGTACCAGACTCGAGCTTAGCCAGATCCAATACATCATTAACGATACCCAATAATAACTCATTATTGGTCTGAATAAGATTAATATACTCTTGTCTTAGCTCACCATCCTCTTCATCCCCTAAAAGAGAAGAGAATCCGACAATAGCGTTTAATGGCATGCGGATCTCATGGCTGATGTTTGCCAAAAAGGAGGATTTCAAACGCTCTGATTTCTCGGCCTTCAGCATTCGTTCTTCCATCGCTTTCAGTTCAGATATGTCATAATTCATCAGTAATAGGATGGGGCTTGATTTCTCCAGACCCGCCTCCATTATATCCAGACGAACCCATTTCCATCCCTCGCCATCCTTGACCCGGACTTCCCCTTGATCATGATCAGTTTCTCCGTGGACAAGTCGGCTCAAGGAAGTTTTCAAGCATTCACGGTCTTCTGGCTTGACATTGGAATATATGCCTACTATCTGGCTCAATGGAGTTCCCGGAACTTCACCCATATTCAGATACCATTGTTCCATCGCCACTCCTTCCCCAGTGGACAAATCATACTTTGCGCAGCCGATCTTGGCACGATGACTTATCTGAGGAAAAAAAGGCTCGAACTCTATGCCTAATGTCGTTTTCATATATATCCGTTCTCATTATATTTATGCAAAAAGAGGGTTTAGCCATAAAAAACGAATGAATTAATCGTTCGTTTTAATTAGTCGTTTATATCGATTATTTTATAGGGAACATATAGGTTTAGTAAAATACCCCAAAAACCGCATCAAAATTATATTCTAAAGTCTTTTTGACTTTCATAAGTAAATATTTTTTGCGATATTTGCAAACGACTAATTAAAACGAACGATTAAACTAGTCGTTTTGTTGCCTTCCCCTCCACTTCAATATCCTGATATATAAGATTATACCATATGACTATAAAAAAATAGAGGGTAGATTGATCACTCAATCCACCCTCCTGTCTACCGTGTGCTTAAACTATTAAAAATCAACCCCTTGATTAGTCTTCTAGAGCCGCTTGCGCCGCTGCGATACGAGCTATGGGCACTCTAAAAGGTGAACATGATACGTAATTCAAGCCAACTTTATGGCAGAACTTAACGGAAGAAGGCTCACCACCATGTTCGCCGCAAATACCACATTTCAAATCCGGACGGATGGCACGACCTTTCTCAGTTGCCATACGAACCAGCTGTCCTACACCATTTTGGTCTAGTACTTGGAACGGATCGACCTTCAAAATCTTCTTCTCTAAGTAAACCGGTAAGAAGGAAGCGATATCGTCACGAGAGTAACCAAATGTCATCTGAGTCAAATCATTCGTTCCGAATGAGAAGAATTCGGCGCTGGAAGCGATACGATCCGCTGTCAATGCCGCACGAGGAATCTCGATCATCGTACCTACCTTGAATTCGATACGATCGCCAACTTCCTTGAATAGCTCTTCGGCCGCGGTACGGATCACCTTCTCTTGTTCCTTGAATTCATATAAGATACCTGTTAATGGTACCATGATTTCCGGTTTAGCCTCAATACCTTCTTTCTTCAAATCCAAAGCGGCACCTAAAATGGCCCGAGTCTGCATTTCCGTAATTTCCGGATATGTATTACCTAGACGGCAACCACGGTGACCCAACATCGGGTTATGCTCGCAAAGAGATTCCACACGTTTTTGGATCTCCTTAACGGACACGCCCATAGTCTCAGCCATTTCCTCTTGACCTTTCAAATCGTGAGGAACGAACTCATGCAAAGGAGGATCGAGCAAACGAACGGTAACAGGACATCCGGCCATAGCCTTGAAGATACCCTTAAAGTCCTCTTTCTGATAAGGAAGGATCTTCGCCAACGCTTTCTTACGGCCTTCAGCGTCCTCGGCCAAGATCATCTCACGCATAGCTTTGATCTTCTCACCCTCGAAGAACATATGCTCCGTACGGCAAAGGCCAATACCAACGGCACCGAAGCTACGAGCGATCGAAGCGTCGTGAGGCGTATCAGCGTTTGTACGAACTTGCAATTTTGTATATTTATCGGCTAAAGCCATTAACTCCTCGAAATCACCCGATAACTCAGCGGCTTTTGTCTCAACCTGCCCGACATAGACTTCTCCGGTCGTACCATTGATAGAGATATAATCACCTTCTTTCAAAGTCACGCCATCAACGTCTACAGTCTTATTCTTATAATCGATGTTCAAGGCACCAGCACCGGATACGCAACACTTCCCCATACCACGAGCTACAACAGCGGCATGAGATGTCATACCTCCACGAGCGGTAAGGATACCTTCGGCGACAGCCATACCGGCCAAGTCTTCCGGAGAAGTCTCAATACGGACCATGACAACCTTTTTGCCATCGGCATGCCATTTAGCGGCATCATCAGCGAAGAATACGATCTGTCCGGTAGCGGCACCCGGTGAAGCCGGCAAACCTTTTACCCATACTTTCGCCTGTTTCTCGGCTTTTTTATCGAATACTGGGTGAAGCAACTCATCCAGTTTATTCGGCTCGATACGGTTCAACGCTGTTTTCTCGTCGATCATGCCTTGATGCAATAAGTCGATAGCGATTTTCACCATAGCGGCACCGGTACGTTTGCCGTTACGGGTTTGCAAGAACCAAAGTTTACCCTCTTGTACGGTAAACTCCATATCTTGCATATCCCGATAATGATCTTCCAATTTCTCTTGGATAGCGTCTAATTGCTTATAGATTTCCGGCATGGCTTCTTCCATAGACGGATATTTAGCGATACGTTCTTCTTCTGAGATTCCGGCACGTTCAGCCCAACGTTGTGAACCGATCTTCGTAATCTGTTGCGGGGTACGGATACCTGCTACAACATCCTCACCTTGAGCGTTAATCAAGTACTCGCCATTGAACAAGTCCTCACCATTACCCGCGTCACGAGAGAAACAAACGCCTGTAGCGGAAGTATCGCCCATATTACCGAATACCATGGCTTGTACGCTAACCGCCGTTCCCCACTCGTCTGGAATACCTTCCATCTTACGATACAGGATAGCACGCTCATTCATCCAGCTATTGAACACGGCACAGATAGCGCCCCACAATTGCTCATAAGCGCAAGTCGGGAAATCCTGTCCGGTCTGGGCCTTAACGGCTGCCTTAAATTTAGAGACCAATGTTTTCAAGTCTTCAACGTCAAACCGTTTCGCTCTTCTTCTTAATCGCCAAACGATGATATCCTTGTCGGTTTCATGCCTAATACGACATCTCCGTACATTTGAACGAAACGACGATAAGAGTCCCAAGCGAAACGAGCGTTGCCCGTCTTACGAGACAATCCTTCCACTACCTCGTCGTTCAAGCCAAGGTTCAATATCGTATCCATCATACCTGGCATGGACGCACGGGCACCGGAGCGAACTGAAACTAACAGAGGATTGGCAACATCACCGAACTTAGAGTTCATTAACGTTTCGATATTAGCGATCGCCTTCTCAACATCCGCTTTCAGCAACTCTACGACTTTATCTTTGCCTAACTCGTAATACTCTATACAAACTTCTGTTGTAATCGTGAATCCCGGAGGAACCGGTACACCAATCAGATTCATCTCGGCAAGGTTAGCGCCTTTACCACCCAGCAGATTTCTCATATCTGCCTTACCTTCGGCTTTTCCATTTCCGAACGTGTAAACTCTTTTTCTTTCCATATTCGACAGTATTGAATTTAGATTCTAGTTTTGTTGATTTCAACTGTTATATTGCTATCTCAACTTTGCAATGCTGCAAATATATGCTATTTCTACTTTGCAAGCACGAATAGCGTTAAAGATTTTTACATGTTTTACAACTATTCTTTACCATTTATATCCAGCAAATGCTTACATTTGCGTGCGGAAGTTTGTTGACGCTTCCATTTCCCATCGGATTTCCCGCCTATCTCTTTGCCCCTTACATATAATTATATGATCTTTTTCTTTTATTTGTGTCTATTTATTTCCAATAGGAAGACTCAGGAGTTTTTTGCTGAAGAAACTTTAGTTTCTACAGCATGAAACTAAAGTTTCTCCCTAGTGGAACTAAAGTTTTTCTATAGCAAAACAAAAGTTTTCCTTATAAGAAATTTTAAGAAACTGCAATATATTGATTTATAAACACATACTATACATCCCTTTCTGTCCATAATCATATCTTCATCAATCTTGATAGAATAACGAGAACTGTTTGCCGGACTCATTTAAGTATATAGAACGAAGCTCTTTGTTCTTAGCGGAATTGTAAGTATTTTCGCGAAGCGAATTTAAAACTTAACGACATTGGCAAGAAAGAAGAAACAGTTGCCTATATTAGAAAAGGTAACCATTACGGACGTAGCCGCCGAGGGCAAGGCTATCGCGAGAGTGAACGATATGGTGGTATTTGTACCCTTCGTCGCTCCGGGAGACGTGGTTGATATTCAACTGACCCGTAAGAAGAATAGTTATGCGGAGGGGAAACCTGTATATTTCCATGAGTACTCGGCCAAACGTGCGGAGCCGTTTTGTGAGCACTTCGGTGTCTGTGGAGGTTGCAAGTGGCAACATCTTCCCTATGAGGAACAACTTTACTATAAGCAAAAACAGGTCTACGATAATCTTACCCGCATCGGGAAAGTCGAAATGGAAGAGAAACTTCCGATCTTAGGTTCCGAGCGCACGACTTTCTACCGGAACAAGCTTGAGTTTACTTTCTCAAACAAGAAATGGCTTACGGAGGAAGAGATCCAGTCCGGTGCTTCTTTCGATTGCATGAATGGTGTCGGGTTTCATATACCGGGGATGTTCGATAAGGTATTGGACATCCATAAATGTTGGTTGCAAGATGATATATCGAACAAGATCCGTCTTTGCGTCAAGGAATATTGCCTATCTCATGAGGGATATCCTTTCTTCGATTTACGGAACCAAGAGGGATTCGTTCGTACGTTGATGATCCGTACGGCATCCACTGGGGATTTGATGGTCGTATTGGTTTTCTTCCATGAGGATGTAGAGCGCAGGGAGGCGCTACTATCTCATCTGGCGGAACGATTCCCGGAAATCACGTCCTTGATGTACGTCATCAACGGCAAATGTAATGACACGATCACCGACCAAGAAGTTCTCGTATTCAAGGGAAAAGACCATATCATCGAGGAGATGGAGGGGCTTCAATTCAAGGTAGGTCCTAAGTCTTTCTATCAGACAAACAGTGAACAGGCTTATAATCTATATAAAGTGGCTAGAGAATTTGCGGGTCTTACCGGAAATGAGATGGTGTACGATTTATATACCGGGACAGGTACGATCGCAAATTTCGTCTCTCGCCAAGCAAAGAAGGTTATCGGCATCGAATACGTACCGGAGGCTATCGAGGACGCAAAAGTGAATTCCGCCTTGAACCATATAGAGAACACGCTTTTTTATGCCGGTGATATGAAAGATATCCTTACGCAGGATTTCATAAACCAACACGGACGTCCGGATGTTATTATTACCGATCCACCACGTGCCGGAATGCATGATGATGTGATCAATACCATTCTCTTCGCCGAGCCGGAACGTATCGTTTACGTTAGCTGCAATCCTGCTACGCAAGCCCGCGACTTGAGTTTGTTGAGCGTGAAATACTCCGTCAAGAAAGTCCGTCCGGTCGATATGTTTCCTCATACACATCATGTGGAGAACGTGGTTTTGCTTGAGAAAAAATAAACATATAATATAATGTATAGGAAATACGTCCCCTTTCTGCTCTTTTTGTTCTTCTTGTATGGTTGCAACGGTAACAAACAAGAGGAGAAAGAGGACGTTTCCGTTTTCGTGGATTTACCGCAACTGAAAGCGGAAGGCGAGATCACGGCGGTGACTTTATACAGTTCTACCTCCTACTTCCAATATAAGATGCAACCCATGGGTTACGAATACGATCTGATAAACGATTTTGCCAAGAGCCAAGGTTTGAAATTAAACATCAAGGTCGCCGAGAATCCTGCCCGTCTGATCGAGATGCTAGAAGCCGGCGAGGTCGATGTTGTAGCCTACCCTATCCCAATCAATAACAAGCTGAAACAAGAGGTCATTTATTGCGGCCGGGAGGATATCTCCAGTCAAGTATTGATACAACGGGCCAATAAAGGCGATAAGCTTCTTACCGATGTCACTCAATTAATCGATAAGAATGTTTACGTAAAGCCTAACACCAAATACTCCGAACGACTGAAGAACTTGGATGAGGAACTCGGCGGAGGAATCCATATCCAAAAAGTGGAAAATGACTCCATTGCTACCGAAGATCTTATCGAGATGGTCTCCTTGGGCGAAATTCCCTATACGATCAGCGATGATAACACCGCCCGCCTAAACAAGACTTATTATTGGAATATCAGTGTCGACCTAAAGGTTAGTTTTCCCCAACGTTCTTCATGGGTGGTAAGGAAAAGTAGTCCGGACTTGGCGAAGGCGATCGATGAATGGGCTTCCGATAAAACGGGTAAACATTCTTTCAAGGCAGTTACTAAGCGGTACTTTGAATTAAGCAAGCAACCTTTTACCGCAGATATTCCGGAGGTAAAGAATGGACATATTTCCCCGTATGACCCTTTATTCAAGAAACATGCGAAAAACATCGGATGGGATTGGCAGCTGTTGGCGTCTATTTCCTATCAAGAGTCTCATTTCAATCCTACGGTTGTATCGTGGGCCGGTGCCGAGGGGCTTATGGGAATCATGCCAAATACGGCGAAGGCATTAGGTGTCACCCCGCATGAATTGAAAGATCCGGATACGGGAATCCGTACGGGAGTAGATTGTTTACGGCGCTTCCGTCAAGGTTTTTCTGAGATTACGGATCCTGAAGAAAAAGTCAAGTTTACCCTAGCGGCTTACAACGCTGGAATCGGACATATTTACGATGCGCAGCGATTGGCCCGAAAATATGGAAAAGATCCCAATAAATGGGATAATAATGTAGCGGAATATATTCGTTTGAAAAATGATCCCGAGTATTATAACGATCCTGTTTGCAAGCATGGATACTTGCGTGGCTCAGAAACATATAATTACGTGCGGGAAGTGTTGGAGCGTTATCATTACTACAAGAAAAAGTCATAGTTATAAAAAAATTCATAGCTATGAGTGAAAGTAGTCATAACTATGAATTTTCTGCAAGTAAATGCCACTTAAAAATTATAGGCGACACCTATGCCTAATATTTCCTTGAACTGGACCTTCGCCCCCCGTTTCTCTCCATTATCCTCAAAAGTTTTCACGTCGTTATCATATTTAAGCGTCGTATTGAGTGTAGCGGACAGGAATTTATTAATCTTCATGCTTATCAATACATCCCAATTGACATCGATATTTCCGAATTGATCGCTATAAGGAGTGAAAAAGTCCGCAGTCGTAATCAAGTTCACGTTTTCCATCACGGTTAATTCCGCACGAGCTTTCAGGTAAGCTCCCCATTCCATTCTGAAGCGATCTCCCGGATCGACCCCGAAAGCTCCTAACTCAGAAAGGTAATCATCCTCCACGAAAGTCATCTTCGTGGAAGCCGGAGAAAGATAAACCGAGTAATTGCTTTTGGGACGATATTCCATACCTACGGAGATATTCGAATACGCCGGCGCAAAGAAGTTCGATATATAATGTGTCTTATCCGGATAATTATATCCTTTGGCAAACTGGGTGTTTAAATCTCCCATCAACGTATAATACCATACATTATTGGTGGAATATCCTAATTGGGTAGACAGGGTTATATTATCGGTACTTTTCCTCATTCCCTGCGATTTAGTCTTTGATAATCCGTAATCGAGAGCGAGATTGGTTACCCATAACCAGTCACCGGTTTTATGTGTTAATGCCCCATTCAGATACGCATTTCCGGCAACAGAGTTCTCACCGCCAGCCGACCAATTCGACATCGCCGTTTGCGACAAGTTCAAACCTGTCACACCTTTCAGTACCCATTTGCCTTCCTCATATCCTTTATCATCCGTTTGACCATATGTGATTGTCGTTAATGCGACAAACAATGTCATGAAGAATATACGTTTCATATTGTGATATATTTTAGTTATTAAAAAATAAGACGTCCTATCATTTAAACAGGTTTGATTAATTTTTGTTTAGAAAAGCCTAAAGTTGAAAGGGTGTCACATTTGTTACACCTTTATACGGATAAACCCCTTATTTTTGTATCCGATAATTAAGTAATTTGATTTATGGAACAGTTACATGCACACGAAGTCCTTCATATGATGGAGGGTAATAGTTATTCAGAAGCTTCTTTAAAAGAAGCGATCGTTAAGACTTTTGGTGAGGATCAGCGTTTCTATACTTGTTCGGCGGAAAATATGGATGCGGATGAGTTAATCGTATTTCTGAAACAAAAGGGGAAATTCATGCCTGTCGAAAATGGTTTCACGGTAGATATTACAAAGGTTTGTAATCATTAAAGATTCTACGACACTATCAATGACTTTAGGCTAAATTCTTTTGATTTAGCCTAAAGTTAAAAAAGACTTTCGATTCTACTCAATGGACAATACTATTCCTATAAATAATCGCAAATGATTTTTACATCAATTCATAATCTTTATCAGAGACATAACTTAGCCTACGGTTACCCGCATGATTTATCATCCAGACAAAAGACTCTATATACTTTAGTATCTTATTTGAATTATCACTTTTTATACGTGACAAATAATCCATTTTTCCTAAAAGATAATTACTCACTTCAAGAACACTCATCTTATTACAAGTTTTGTATTATCAGGTTGTTTTTTATCCATGATTGATCCTATACGGGTAAAAGTGTGAGTCCGAAAACCTACCATACCTGCGGGCCTTCCAACAAACATTCTATAGGCCTTTTATGTTATGGTTATAAAATGGTCTATTTATGCTTACTGGTTTTTTAAATACCTTAGCGACAATAATAAGTGTGACAAGCCTTCTGATTGTCACCTATGGTGCATTAATCGGAGTCATCTCATTTTTCAGAAATGAGCTTAAGCGACTTACTGGTAATTATTCCATTACTAACATAAGAAAACTAAGAGCTGTATTCGGTACATACTTACTTCTCGGACTAGAATTTTTGATAGCGTCAGATATCTTAAAAACAGTATTGGAGCCAACACTTAATGAATTGGCCATTTTAGGTGGAATAGTCGTGCTGAGAACAGTTCTGTCTGTCTTTCTGAATAAAGAGATCAAGGAACTAGACACTGAAAATAAAGATACCGAGTAGATCCCATAAAGTTTTCAAGGGAAAGTACAGAAAAATGGCGCTTAAGTCTTGCATGAACAGGATTTAAACGCCATGAAGTAAAGTTAGAAAACCAAACCGCTCGGCCTTCACAGGTGAAGCGGAAGTGGATATATTGCCTTAAACTAATACCTTATATTATTACAACCAGATTAAAGGTCATAATGTTTATGCTTTTGATGAATTTCAATAGCCAAAATAAAACAGAAAATAAAAATCCGCATCCAGCGTCACTGCTACATGCGGATCAAAAATAACAAACTCTTACAAGAGTTAGGCACTACATAAAGTTGTATTATACTAATAAGCAGACTGAACCGCATCAAAGTGTTGATTCCTTATGTTGTTTTTTTCTCATCATTTACATATTCCAAAATGTCGCTTGGCTGACAGTCTAATGCTCTACAAATTGCCTCTAGGGTACTAAAACGAATTGCTTTCGCCTTTCCCGTTTTTAAGATAGAAAGGTTAGATAATGTCAAACCAACTCTTTCAGAAAGTTCGTTCAAAGAAATCTTCCGCTTTGCCATCATTACATCTAAGTTTACAATAATAGGCATAATTAAACTGTTAAGTCATTCTCTGATTTCATATCTATCGCATTTTGCAATAATTTTTCAAATACAGCCACGGCTGTCGCAACTACGATAGCGACAAAAGTAGTTGCCATACAAATGGCAAGAAAACCTGCGGGGTCATCTTCTGTATTATGGGTCAACCTTATAAATAGTCCTGCCACCACGATTAAAATACTTAGTAAGATCGCACAATGCTTTATGTTCTTTAAAGTCTTTACAGAGTTTGTTGAAAATACTTTATTTTGCCCAATATAACCGAGCAACCTAAAAGCATTGTACAACGCAACAAAAAAAGCCATTGACGCTCCATATCCATATAAGATAAATGGATCAGCGTAAGTACTAAATAAATCTAGGTGTGTGGCTCGTCCCTCAGTTAAGGGAAACCAAATCAAAATAATAAGTGCCACAATACCGATAAGAACAATAACTGTTTGAAGAAATGCTGTTGAAATTCTTTTCATGACGTATGATGTTAATTTTAAACGACGTTGCAAATGTAATAAATATTTATTGATAAACAATAAATGAATACCGAAATTCAAAAAACAGTCTCTTTCTCAAGCTAATTAAAAAATCTGGACTTGAATCGCCAGTGTAGTGTCGAAGTACAATGATCTCCCATTTGGAAGGGAGAATGGGAATAGAAGAAAAAAAGAACGCCTACCTAAAAAGTGGTAGACGCTCATTGCATACGGTTATTGGGACAAATATAGAGTTTATTTCTATCTTGGATTATCCTATTCATTAATAACTACTTCATCTCTTCTCCCTTTTCATTAAAGATAGCGATAGCCTCCTTGCCCTCGATTAGCAAAATCACCTTAAAGAGTTTCCCTTCAGTCTTTTCCGCAACATATACCTCTTGGATCACTGAATCCGGATAAGATTTCTCTATGGATTGCGTAACTACTCCCGGAAGATCCTTTACCTCGACCTTAACAAAGTCATCTTGATTAACCTCACAAGCGATTACCACTGAATCAACACTTATCTCTGCGGCAAATGCGCTGAAACTACCGATACCCATCATCAATACTACTGCAACTAATACCTTTTTCATGACTCTTGATTTTTAATTAAACAATCTATTCATATTAACGTAATCAATAGATATAGAACAACGGATATGCCAAATTTCGCCTATCTACAGATAGTCATGACACACAACATCTTATATTTTAGCATTAACATATGAATTGGGATATTACGGGATTTTATGGGACATTTTTGGGTAATTATGCCCCAAAAGTCCCAATTCATTGCCATAACCCTTGTAAAACATTTGTGAAACAAATTATCTGTTTTTGAGCAAACAGAGTTAGACAAAAACGATATATTTAGCCATCTAAATTCTATTGAAAGCCAGATTCCATGCGGAAACAAATAAAAATCCGCATCCAGCTTCACAGCTACATGCGGACCAAACAAATAACAAACTCTACTTATATGAAAAAACAAATACTACTAACAAATTATTATACGATGACTACTATCAAGGTGACTTCTGAGTCATTTTATAGTATAACAGAAGATTGTTTGAAAAGGTTCACCAGTAATTTCTTTTAGTCTGAGAGCTTTTCTTTTTATCGACTGTTTGAATATAAAACATTTCAAGCTGCAAATTGTTTTACAAACAAAGATAAAAATGATGATTGATCGGTTTGAGGCATGATTAAGAAGTTATTTTCTATATTATTGTTTATGATAATGCTTTTTGCCTTCCGGATGAATGCGGAAGCGGATGAGGAACACTTTTCTAACGGTTCCTATCGTTAGCGCACTAGAATTAACATTAAATGAAAGCGCTTCCGACGCTATGGTTGGTGGAGCGGTTACTCAAAACGACAAATTTCAAGTAAAACACGGCGATTACTCCTAAATCTTTAGGGATAATCGCTTTTTCATGAATAGATTTCAAGTAAAATTAGGACATTTATCCAATTATATCCGTAATTTTAGCCCAATTAAATCAATAGCAATTATGGAAAGAATCGTTAATCATCCTATTTTAACAATTCCACAAGAGGGAGAACACACTTTTTTATTCAATGGCAAACCCGTAACGGGAATGAAGGGTTTTACCATCGCCGCCGCCTTACATCAGGCCGGCTATCCAGTACACAGTCATAGCGTAAATGGCCGCAATCGTTCGCTGAATTGCGGTATCGGTAAATGTGGCGCCTGCGAAATGCTGGTAGACGGAGAAGTAAAGCGTATCTGTATTACGAAAGTAGACAATGTAAAGGAAGTATCGGAAATAACAGTACAGAATTATACGACAGATTCCCAAATAGAACCCAGAGAAGAACCGGTAGAGATCTATCGAACAGATGTGGCCATCATTGGTGCCGGCCCCGCTGGATTAGCTTGTAGGGAAACCTTAAAAGAACTAGGCTTGAACAGCATCGTAATTGATAGCAATGATAAGATCGGTGGTCAATTCTTGATGCAAACCCATGCATTTTTCTTTTTCGAGAAAGAGCGGCGCTTTGGGGGTATGCGTGGTTTCGATATCGCGAAAACTTTAGCCGGAGACGACCACTCTGGTATTTTCTTACATTCTACGGTCTGGGATATCCTACAAAATAAGCGTATCGCCGTAAAAGACATGCTTAACCATAAAAATTTCTATGTAGAAGCTCAAGCCTTGATAGTCGCTACCGGTGCGGTTCCTTTTATGCCGACCTTCGAGAATGATGATGTGCCCGGAGTTTATACAGCGGCAGTCGTACAGAAAATGATGAACGCTGAATTCACGTTACTCGGCAAAAACATATTGACAGTAGGCGCCGGTAATATAGGTTACCTAACGTCCTACCAATTGATGCAAGCCGGAGCGAAAGTCAAGGCTATTTTAGAGGCGATGCCCCATGAAGGTGGATTTCCGGTACAAGCGAATCGAATTCGCCGCCTTGGCATACCTATTTATACCTCTCATATGCTTTTGAAAGCCATTCCAGACCTGGATCGGACAGGTATCACTGGCGCAGTTGTCTGCGAATGCGAGAACTTCAAGCCAATCCCGGGAACAGAGAAAGTGATCGATGGTATTGATGTTATTAATATATGTACAGGATTGATTCCCGACAACCAATTGCTAACCAAAGGCCAATATACATTTGGAAAACGTTGTGCCGGCGTAGGTGATGCCGTACGGATCGGAGAAGGTACTACCGCCGTACTAAGAGGAAAGCAAGCTGCTTATGAGATCGCCCAAGAGCTAGGCGTACGTTTCAACTACAACGATTACTTACAAATATCTAAGGAATACATCGACTCCCAGCAACATCCGATCCGCATCAAGGAAGAGTCCCCAAGGCCCACTCCCGAGCGTCAAGCCCAACGCCCTTTCGTTCGCTTGGATTGCCTATACGGTTTCGCTTGTAACCCTTGCTCTTTCGCTTGTCCTCAAAAGGCGATCACCAAAAGCTCCACCAGCGTAACGCCCGAGATCAATTACGAAAAATGTACCGGCTGTATGCAATGCGTATCCCATTGTCCGGGGCTGGCTATTTTCGGCTACGATACCCGGAAGCAAAACTTATTCTTACCGGTAGAATACGAGGTGGAAGTAGGTGCCGAGGTGTGGCTCGTCGATGATAACGGGAAGAAACAAGGCGAAGGTATCATTGAGAAAGTATTAAAGATGCCGACAAAAACAAACGTGGCCCGTGTGAAAGCGGCAGGAATGGAAAACGATGCCTTATTGAATATCACAGGATTCATCGTAAAAGAAAACTATCCGGAGGAGATCGACTTCAAGCAAGAACCGGAGTGTGAGTCGGAGACCTATGTTTGCCATTGCGAGGACGTATCTTTGGACGAGCTACTTTCCGCCATTGGGGATCGTAAATATATCTCCGTCGACGAGGTAAAACATATCACCCGCCTAGGAATGGGGCCATGCCGTGGAAAACGCTGCATACCCCGCCTACGCATGAAACTAAGGGAAAAAGGTATCGAACTGGTAGGCGACGCTACCCCCCGTGCTCCCCTATCTACCCGCTTCGTCCTAGGGGAAATGTATCCACAGCGTCAGATAGCGGATACCTATAAAGTAGATTCTGGAAAGCAGGTTCGTAAGACGGAAGTCTTAATCGCCGGCGGAGGTATAGGTGGTAGCGCATTGTTCCGTTATTTTGCGGAAGCCGGTAAAAAGACCGTGCTTATTAATGCGGATCGAGGATCATCATGGCGTAATATCGGTGGTGGTCGTCCAGCGTTCTCGATCCCCGAACTAGCGGAGATCGCCTGTAATAACCAAACGATATTCGAGGAGACACAAAAAGAATACGATATCCATTACCGTGAGATACGCTATATCACGTTCGCCCACAACGAGGCTACCTACAATGATCTGGAACGTTCCTGCGGTTGGTCCAACGCTTATTTGATCGACAAGAAAGACTTCCAGAAAGAGGTGTCCCCCTACTTCAACACGAACCAAAACACCTATTTCGCCGCACAAATCTCCCAGCATTGTTGGCAAGCTACCCCGGGGCGTGTGATAGACTTTATACGAAACAAAGGCAAAGAGCGGCAAGGTGAGGTTTGGGAAGACACACACCTAGTGGAAGTACACAAAAACGGTAGAAAATATCACGTCTTATTATATACGCATGATAAGCGATACATCGAATACGAATGCGATCATTTCGTGAACGCCCTCGGTTATAGCGCCGAGCGTTTCGCCCGCATGCTAGGCCTTTACACCGGCCTCTATCCGGTCAAGCACCAAGCGTTGATTACCCATCGCCTACCGAATCTGGGTAAAAACGGGGATATCCTCGATATGTTGATAGACCGCCGGAAACGTAACGACTTCTCCGCTGTCTACGGTCAGCAATTCGCCGAGACCGGACAGATTATCGCTTGCGCCTCCCCCGCTGTCGACGCTAAAGCGGAGATCAGCAACTTTGATGAGTTGAAGTTTAATACCCGTCGTTTCATGGAGATCATCTCCGAGGTGTTCTGCGATTGGATTCCATCGTTAGCCACAGTACCCGTACAAGCCACATGGTCCGGTTATTATGTAGAGCCTCGCTACATTATCGATCCGGATAACGGACTATTCGTAGGTTTGCAAGGTCACGGCTTCATGCTCGCTCAATACTTGGCTAAACTATACGTAGATAAAGCGTTAGGCCGTACCGTTCCGGATTATATGGAGCGATTGAGGCTCGATGGAGACGGAATTAGTGAGAAAGCTTTCAAATAAACTATAAATAAAACAAAGCCTCCTCTACCACAATTGGTAAGGGGAGGTTTTGATAAAACCAATCTTTTCTATTTTCGTTATTCTATATCCATAAATAGTAATCATATGAATATAGAAACAACAGACAACTCTCCTTTGCTACAGGAATGTATAGAAGAATTGATCAATAGTAAAATCGATGAGGGGAAAGGAAGAACCGCTGGGAATTATCGAAGCGCATGGAATAAATTATCCACCTTTTTAGGTCCGAGGGTAACGGAGTTTACATTTGCAGACTTAACGACCGATTTTCTTCATCACTATCTTTTATGGTTGATGCAAGGGGAAGACGGGAAACAGGCTCCCTTGAAACCGGGTAGTTTGGACTTCTACATTCGTAATCTAAAGACAATGTACAACAAGATCGCCCAAGATAAACAAATGGATGTTCCGAGAGAAAGCCCGTTCTCTGGCCTGCAGATAAAGGTCCCACCCACCCGGAAAAGGGCTTTGCCAAGCCTCGACCTACAAAATCTGGCGACTCTTGAGCGGCCCAAAAACCCACACGCCTGTACGGCCCTTCACTTGACTCTTTTCTTATTTTACGCTAGAGGTATGTGCTTCGTGGATGTCTTTAATCTGCGACACAGCAATATAAACGATGATTATATCCACTACGTACGTAGCAAGACTGGCGTAGCGATGCAAGTAAAGATCACCCCCGAGATAAAGAACATCATATTCTCTTATCGGCGTTTCAATAACCCGTGGATATTCCCTTTCTTACACGAGAAAATCAGCGGAGAGGGAGAAGTCACGGCTCAGTCCGCGCTTCGGAGAGTGAACCGCCACTTAAAGAAAATGGGAGAGCAATTACACTTCGAACAGCCATTCACTACCTATGTGATGCGGCATAGCTGGGCTTCCATGATGCTGGAGGCGAATTCGGAAATCGGCATTATCAGCCAATCCTTAGGACATATGTCCCTACGGACTACCGAGATCTATCTTGGCCGGATATCAGTATCTAAAATAGACAGGGCCTCCGATAATATGTTGAACAATTTGGTTCGCAGCTCTTCCACCCGACAAAGAAGTAAAAATAAGGTGATGGCTTTAAGAGACAATCGGCAAGAAATGCAAGAAGCTCATTTCCTCGATTGCCTCTAAGTTATTCTCATTTATTTAAGATAGTTCATGCAGGAATGCCAAAGGGTAGATTCGTCAAGGCATTCCTGCACAGCCCTTAGAATGGATACTATTTCTCTTCACCAAAATTAACGGTATTCTCGACATTGTCCACATCATCAAAGACAGCCACGTTGCCGTTTGTTATCGTTACACGGAGGTCGGCACTATTAGGGCCGGCGATATTCACCGTCAGCTTATAATGATAATCTTGATAGATATTGTAATCGGTCACCAAGTCACCCCAAGATAGAATTTATACTATTTATCCGTCATTCTGAGAGTTGTCTCTTTCTGCGTAAGAAAGAGACATTTTTTTTTCTCCATACTTCTTTATTCTCAATCACTTCTGTTTTTCGATTCATTTTACATTATCGTTTATTTTACCGTTTGTCTCTTTACATCTCACTACTCATTTAACATTTAGGACTTACTGTCCGAAACGGCACGCACGAGGTAGCACGATTCCCGACGGGGGAACCGTGTAAAGATCCATACATGCAAACTTCATATTGTTACATGACGTTGAATTGATAAGGACTAGGAAATACGAAGGCGCAGACATCTTGCCGTTATGTCCGTGCCTTTATGATTGACTAAACCGTGATCGCAATATTACGATCCGTGGTTTAAATGTCTAATTGTTTCGATTTTGTCTATATTCATTAGGTGTAACCCCAACCATTTTCTTGAACCAACGGCTGAAATGTTGCGGATATGGAAATCCCAATTCGTAGGATATCTCGCTGATGGATTTGGTGACATCGAATACACGCTCTTTCGCTATATCGAGCATCTTCTGCTGGATATGTTTCAACGCAGAAACACCGGTTTCCTTTTTCAGAAGGTCGCTTAGATAGTTAGCCGACAGGCAAAGCTTGTCGGCACAATACTGCACGGTGGGCGTACCTTTACTTATGGGAAGATTGGACGCAAGATAATCATCCAGCGTTTGCTCAAATCGGGCTAAGATGTCAAGATTCACATTCTCCCGCGTTTCGAATTGACGGTCATAGAACCGCTCACAATAATCAAGTAGGAGTTTTATATTGTCTGTAATCAGTGATTTCGTATGCTTGTCTATGGGATGGAGCAATTCTTCTCTGATTTTGCACATGCAGTCAATAATGGTTCGCCTTTCCTGTTCAGACAAGTGGAGTGCTTCATTGGCGGAATAGGAGAAGAAACTATAGTTTTTGATGAATTGGGCTAACGGAGTGTTACGTACCAGTTCGGGATGAAAAGCGAGCAGCCATCCACCGGGTTGATGCAACTGACCGTCATCGTCAGACCCCATGACCTGCCCCGGAGCGAGAAAAAGCATCGTGCCTTGCTGATAGTCATAGATGCTACGACCATATTTGAGAGTACCACAGTCCGGGTCTTTCATCAAGATAGCATACAAATTATAGAGTTTCGGACAGAAGTGTACCGGATTAGCCTCTCGCGCATCGATGACCGTAACCAGCGGATGCAACGTTTCCATACCGAAATAATCGTTGTATTGCTGCACAGTGTCTATTCTCTTTATCTCATTCATCTTCAATTGTATTTGGCTTCGATTGCAAAGATAACCTTTTCTTTCATACGTTTCTCACCGTCCGATGAAATTGGTTATTATATCTGTGGAATTGATACAGTCTACACCCCAAATAACCGCTATTTTTGTAACTGAAAACTTTTAAATAATAATTATATGGGAACAAGAAAAATTATCTGTATGGGAAGCTTATTCTTCTTGTCTGTAGCCATTCCCTACGAAAGGCAGACAAGTATTAGGGGTGGCTGTTCCCGGACCATTTGATCAAACTGAAATTGAAAAGCGAGAAGATGTGTTGGTATATACAACACCTGTACTCCACACAGCCGTAGAAGTGACAGGAATGGTGGAATTAAAGTTGTATGTATCTTTCAAGCAATTATAGGAAAGCCGACGAAGCTAGCTTACTTTAAAACAATGGATTTGAATGGAAAAAATTCATAACTATGAATGAAGAAAAACATAGTTATGAATTGAAAATTTCATAGTTATGATTTTTCAGTATCAAAATAGGCAAGTAATTCTTCTATCGTTTGGGTGATATAGGTACCGCCGGAAGTCTCATGGATGATAAAGTGGGTGGTCTTTAAATCGCCAGTCTCAATCCAGATATTCGATTCCACTTCCCGATTCGCCAAAATTCCGTTTCGCTGGAGCGCTTTACGCACCATAGCGTATTTCTGGCCATGTCCAACGAGGCGGATCTGTCGGGAGAATTGATTATCTATACGGAATAATCCGGTATCCTTATCGAAAACAATCCCTTTCCGGGCGAAGAAATTGCTTAAATGACCACTCAATGCCAAATCCTCGGGGGTACCGGTAGAGATACCATTTGCTTTGTCCATTAACCAGATCTTATCCGATATCTGGAGAGCCAGCTCCAAATCGTGAGTGGACATAAATATCGTCTTATTCGTTTTCCGGGTTAGATGATGGAGTAATTGCATAATCTCTACCTTGCTGGGAAAATCAAGGAATGCGGTAGGTTCATCCAAGTAAATAACCGGAGTCTCCTGAGCGAGCGCCTTAGCGATCATCACTTTCTGGCGTTCTCCATCCGATAAGGTATGGACCATGCGGGATGCTAGTTCCTCAATGCGGACAAGGGCGATGGATTCTTCCACGATCCGCTTATCATCCTTGCTCAACTTGCCCCAGAAGCCGGTATACGGGCTACGTCCCATCCCGACCAATTCCCGTACCAACATATTCCTGATCTCACATTTATCGGTCAGCACGACACCGATCGTGGTGCTCAATTCCTTATCGGAATAAGCATCTATATCTTTTCCTAGGACCAATATTTCCCCATCTAATTTAGGTTGGAAAGCCGATAACGTGCGCAATAAAGTAGACTTCCCCACCCCGTTAGCACCCAGCAAACAGGTTAATTCACCACTATAGATCGTAGAGTGTATACCTTTAGCTACCAGCTTTGTACTACTCTTAGAATGGTAACCGATCGAAAGTCCGTTAATATGAATCGTATCTTGTTTCATCTTACTCGTTCAATTCATTCTTACGTTTTCTAAATAATACTGAGGCCACTACTGGAGCACCTACTAAAGCGGTTACCGAGTTGACAGGTAACGCTCCCTCGAACCCCGGCATACGGGCGATCAAATTACAGATCAACGCCAACGCCGCACCGGCGAATAAGACCGCAGGCATTAAAATCCGATGGTCGGAAGTTTGAAATATGGCCCGGCATAAATGCGGAACGGCTAGCCCCAAGAAGATAATAGGTCCGCAATAAGCAGTGACAATCGCCGTAAGGACCCCAGCCGAGGTGATAACCAACAAACGGGCCCGCTTGATATTAAGTCCCAAATTGCGTGCGTAGCTATCCCCAAGAAGCATCAAGTTCATGGTCTTGATAAGCAGGAACGAGAGAGGGATCAAGATTGTCATAAGAATCACGAACAACGTCATCTGATTACCGGAAACACGGGCGAAACTACCCAATCCCCAAATCACGTATGCACGGATATCCTCCTCGACGCTAAAGAATTTAAGTACACCGATCACGGCGTTTGCCACGTAACCGATCATCACACCGATAATCAACAACGTGACATTTCCTTTTACCTTTTGGGAAACATACACGATCAGCGCCATCACGGATAAGGAACCGATCACGGCCGCTATCGATAAGGCGATCTCCCCCATAAAACCAAGTTTACTCAAGGCAACGCCCCCTAAACTACCGCTTAACAACACCACGAAAGCGACACCCATGCTCGCTCCCGAACTGATACCTAAGACCGAAGGTCCGGCCAATGGATTACGGAAAACGGTTTGCATCTGTAAGCCGCTGATGGATAAGCCAGCTCCCGCTACCAACGCTGTCAATGCCTGTGGTAGTCGGGATTTCCAGATAATATTCTGCCATGTAATAGGCTCATTTCCTAAATTCCAGATAATATGCCAAACCGATTGAAGAGGAATAGAGACTGACCCCAACACCAAATTCAAAAAGATTAGAACAAAAATAGCCGTGACAATCGCCAGCATCCATAGGGTATTTGAATGTCTCATCAGTGTTCCTTATTTAAGTCGAGAATAATAGACCGACTCATGATCCGGTAATAAATCCGGATGAAAGATATGAAGCAAATCCGCTAGGACGATCTCCGGTTCTGTCGGCATACTCTCATAAAACGGCGTGTTCTTCATATTACAATAGATAATTCCTTTCTCCCGGAACGCACGGAAATCCTCATAACGAGGATCTTGCTCTTTCAATGCCTCATAGCTGAACGTTCCCGGGAAACTATTCACGATACGCCAATAATCAGCGTCGTCCGCTTGGTTATAGACCGTCTCGAAGTCTAATGTAACACCACCGGATCGCTCATCATCTTTCAAGAAATAATCAGCGCCGGCATCCTTGAAAAGTTGCGCTAAGAAGCTCTTTCCTCCTACGGCATACCAGTTTCCACCCCGTAACTCGCCACTAAAAACGATCGGACGTTTTTTAACCTTACCATCCGCCGTAAGTTCCTTTAATTCATTATACCTCTTCTCGATGGTGGCGAAACGCTCATTGCCATCTTTCTCTATCCCCAACAGCAAGCCTACGAACTTGATCCACTCGGCCTGTCCCAATGGCGTAGTCTCCTTATAACCCAAATGGGGAATCAAGGGAATACCCACGTCTTTCAGCGTCTCATAGCCTCCCCGCTTGAATGGCGATACAAGGATCAAATCAGGATTCATGCTCATGATAACCTCGTTATCGAAATTCCCCTCGATACCGATCTTAGCGGTTTTACCTTCTTTCAGGCGTTCGTTCATCTCTTTATTGAACAAATGCCGTGTACTGGTAATCCCAACGACCCTATCCAAGGCACCCAATTTAATAAAGTTCGATAATTGCAGGGAAGTCATACAGATAACGCTTCGGATAGGAAGCTCTATCACCGTATAATCAGCGGGAATCCCCGTGGGTTTCGCACCTCTTTTCACGAACGCATAATGAAACGTGGTGCTTTCCTCATTTTGAGGATCTTGGATATCAGCCAAGAGATATTGATCCGCATAGGTAAGCTTGAATCCTTGGGCGTATAAAGGCTTAACCTGCTCTTGCGAGAACGCAGATTGCTCTACGGAAGCCGTCTTCCCTATTTCTCCTTTTTCACGGATACCTGAAGTACATGATAAAGTCAATACCGATAAAAGCAAGCATCCACCCGCTATAAACTTATTCATAATCCTTGTTTAATTGACAGTTGATCATTGACAGTTACTCTCGTCCTGCTCCACGGGACAGCAACATTTATTTATGAACCGGCAGGTCTTCTGACTTACTTCCATTCAGGACGCCTTCCCGATTACAAAACCAGTGGCCAAGGTATTGTCCGAATGTTTAAAAGTTCACAGCAGCGTGGTCTGTCCGGGATTCTCACCCGGTTCCCTTTTAATCCGCCTCCCGGAAAAAGAGATAAGCGGAGCCTGTTACAGTGACAAAAGTAGTAAGAATATTTGTATACATCCACAATTTTAAGGACTTTTGCGTTTCAAATAAAAACAGATACACATGAATCATCCTATTCACTTCGTCTCATTAGGTCCCGGTGATCCGGAATTAATTACGCTGAAAGGGCTTAAAACATTACAAAAGGCTGATATTATCTATTGTCCTGCTACACAAGGCAAGCATGGAATCATATCTCGGGCGACGGATATATTGAAAGCTATTGAGGTAGACGAATCCTTGATCCATCCGTTTATTTTGCCAATGAGTAAGGAACGGACAGATGCGTTAAACGCTTATAACAAATTGTTTCTGGATGCCCAAGCTGAATATTTGAAAGGGAAACAAATCGTGATCGTCGCCGAGGGAGACGCTGGTTTTTATTCATCTATACAATATGTATACGATAAATTCGAGGAAACAGGAATCCCGGTAGATCGAATCGCAGGAATTCCGGCATTTATAGCGGCAGGTGCCTTGGCCGGGATACATATCGTAAAACAAGAGGAGCAAATTAACGTAATCCCCGGGACTGCGTCGTTCGATGAACTTTCGGCAAAAATAGAAAATGGAATGATCATCGTCATCATGAAATTACCGGGTTGCCAAGAGGCTATTCATACTTGTATCCGGCAGTATGCGGATAAGGCGGTTTTTCATTATTTCGAGAATGTAGGAACAAGAAAAGAATATTATACTACTGATATCGCCACTATACATTCCAAGGATTTCCCCTATTTCTCCCTACTGATTATCCAACCTCGCTAAAAGAAGAAGGCTGCCCGGAGAGTAACCAAACTCGGACAGCCCATCTTATTACGCTACATGCAATATATGCTTAAGCTGATCGATATGGAAACGAAGTGTATCCATATAAGGTTTCACTGAATTATGGTACATGACCGCTTTTGCGTGCATATCTTCCAACTCGCTTACTTTACGGTTCGCCTCACGCATTTTACAAGCGTTGTAGCGAATACCCGATACATGTCCTTTGATATCCTCGATCGCTTGGTTTCCCCGGTTGAAGATAGACTCTGCTTCTTCCGGAGCGTATACCGTATAGGCTTGGGCAACGTCATCCAGTAACGCCTGTTGATAAGAGCCGGCTATCGGGAGCAATTGATGGATCGCATGATGACATAAAGAATGAACCTCGTTTTGAAGCTTCTTCAATTCTACTTCCCACTTTGATTCACATACTTCATCCAATTGTTTGACTTCCGCTACGACACGACCGCTAAACAATTCCACTACCATCTTTTCCCATGCTTCTGCTACCCACGATTTAGTAGCAAATGTAACCTGACTAAATCTTACTGTTGACATAACCTTAAATTTACATATTATATTGCTAATGTTATTAGTCTCTTATCTGTTTCAATTTATCACACTCTTAGGTTTCTTTTTATCGTTGTGACATCACAAAATTAATCAAATTATTACAGATGAATAATTTTAAAGACTATTTTATAATTCTTTAAAAGTACAACAAGCAAAACGTATGATTTTTGCAAAGCTCACTTTACAAAAAGTTTAATTTCAAGCCTGACAGCTATCACAAAAAGCAAGATCCTCGCCATCTTCGCACAAAAATATCAAAATAACACAATCTTATTATTCCATAAAGGGGGAAAACCTTGTTCCGTATCATTTTGTTATTATAATAAATTAGATTTACTTTGTTCAAACTATATAAACTTACATAAAGCACATGAAATCGGACATTGAGATAGCAAGAGAAACAGACTTGCGTAAAATTAAGGAAGTTGCGACAACGTTAGGTATCCCTCGTGAGGAAGTACAAAATTATGGCAGGTATATTGCCAAGGTTCCTATCCATTTGATCGATAAAAAGCAAATGGACCAGCATAATTTAATTTTAGTGACCGCTATCACTCCCACTAAAGCGGGAATCGGAAAGACTACGGTTTCGATCGGTCTGGCTTTAGGGCTGAATAAAATAGGGAAGAAAGCGGTGGTCGCTTTACGTGAGCCGTCTCTTGGCCCGTGTTTCGGCATGAAAGGTGGTGCTGCCGGAGGTGGATATGCCCAAGTGCTTCCCATGGAAAACATCAACTTGCATTTTACAGGGGATTTTCATGCGGTTACTTCCGCCCACAATATGATTACCGCTTTATTGGATAACTATATTTATCAGACCCGCAACACCTGCGAGGGATTGAAGGAGATCAAATGGAAACGGGTTCTTGACGTAAACGACCGTAGCTTACGTAACATCGTATCGGGTCTAGGCGGCTCGGCGAACGGTGTCCCTACCGAGACCGGATTTGACATCACTCCCGCTTCAGAGATCATGGCGATCCTTTGCTTGGCTACGGATATAGAGGATTTGAAACGACGTGTCGGAAATATTTTATTGGGTTATACAAACGAAGATAAGCCTTTCACGGTAAATGATCTTGGCATAGCCGGAGCTATTACCGTATTGCTAAAAGACGCATTACTGCCGAACCTTGTACAAACAACGGAGAATACTCCCGCATTTGTACATGGAGGTCCTTTCGCTAATATCGCCCATGGATGTAATTCCATATCGGCCACCCAAATGGCTCTTACTTATGGAGATTATGTGATTACGGAGGCTGGTTTCGGCGCTGATCTGGGCGCGGAGAAATTCTTTAATATCAAATGTAGAAAAGCGGGGCTTTCACCGAAACTGACAGTCATCGTAGCGACTGCCCAGAGCTTGAAACTTCATGGTGGCGTTCCGGAGAAAGAAATCAAGGAACCGAATATCGAAGGATTAAAGAACGGATTCGCTAACTTAGATAAACACATTGAGAATATGAAGAGCTTCGGCCAGCAAGTAATCGTTACTTTCAACCGTTTCGCTACCGATACGGACGAGGAGATTGCGTTAGTGGCTGAGCATTGCGAGGAGAAAGGGGTTGGATTCGCCATGAATAACGTTTTCGCCGAAGGCGGTGAAGGGGGTACGGAGCTTGCCCGCTTAGTGGTTGATACGATCGAAAATCATCCTTCCGCTCCTTTACAATATACATATGATCTGAATGATCCGATCCGTACGAAGGTACAAAAAGTGGCCCAGAAGATATACGGAGCTTCTTCGATTGTTTATACGACTTTGGCCGATAAAAAATTGCGTCAGATCGAAAGCTTGGGTATTTCCCATTATCCGATCTGTATCGCCAAGACTCAATATTCATTCTCTTCCGATCCGAAAGCTTATGGGGTCGCCAAAGATTTCGAACTAAAAGTACGAGATGTAATCATCAATAACGGAGCCGAGATGATCGTTGTCGTCATGGGCGAGATCATGCGTATGCCGGGACTCCCGAAAGAGCCGCAAGCCCGAAAGATCGATATCGTGGATGGCATGATTGAGGGATTGAGTTAATAGACAGTAAAACGATTCAAATAAAAAAGGTGCGCCTCACACATTCAGTAAGGCGCACCTTACTTTTGCTTATTTATGAATAAACTTTATAGAACCTCTAGCTGTATTTAGCAAATAGATTCCTGCTGGCAAGCGAGAGATGTCAATACGATTCGACTTACTCTCTGCCATTTTCCCTCCAGTTATCGCATAAATAGAAATCCCGCTTTCCGTTCCTTGTACTTCCAACACATCTCCATAAATATGAAGTTTCAGTTCGTTCTCCTCTACTACAGGAGCGATAGAGGTTGTTCCATTGAAATAGTCATGTGTCTTTCCTGAATATTCCCAGCTTGTCTCAGCGGGGAAATACATTTTCTGATAATTTTTCGAAATCATCGGGTTTCCCGCGTCCACGATCTCCGTCTTGCTTTCTGACATAAGCATCCAACTACCACCGAAATCAATGGAAGACGAGGTTTTCGTGACATTCTTATCGTAAGACCACTCCATTTTCATCTTGAACGTCTCTCCCTCAGCCGTACCTGTCATGAGTATCGAGACCGGATATTTATCTTTGTTGAAAGTGGCTTCTATATCCACTTTCGCCTCGGCTTTCCATGCGCCTCCCTCAAAGCTGGAGGAAGTGACGGAGAACTTCTCATAGCCATTTCCGGTATAAGTGTATTCTGTTTTCTCGCCTGCCACGTCGGCTGCCGAATAAGAGATAGCGACCAAAGTGCGTCCTTGGTTATCATTCTCCATCACGGTCTTGCCATCATATACCCAATCAGACGAACTTGAGTTCCATTTATAACTGTCTATACGAACCACGCTTTTATTACCATCGCATATATAAACATCTTTCTGTTCCTGCGCATCGTTCTTGTCATAGGTAATACTATAGTCCGGACATCTTCCAAACAAATACCCCGGAAGAGAGAATGATTGCGCCATCAATGAAGAAATACCTACTAAACAGGCTACCAATGTAAATAATACTCGTTTCATATTCTTGATTTTTTACGATTAAACTTAAAAACTATAACCTTTCTCCGCAATTCCCGCAAAATGTAGCGGTCGGAGCTAATTGCATTCCGCATTGAGGGCAAAAGCGGCTTTCCGGCGTTGAGACCTGTCCCGGTATCTGCGGTCGCAAAGGATCTTGTGCTGCGGAAGTAGCGGTGGGATTCGGTTGCGGCATCTCGTTACCTTTCTTGAAAAGCTCCTTGAACTTACCGGACAAGCCGCTCAACTTACCATACAGATCGAAAGTAACTTGCGTGGCGGGAGCTACTTGCATATAGCTGCTCATCATTTTCACCAAGATCCAGCTATCAATAAAGGCATACTTTACTGTATAGGCGAACAACAATGAAATAATGAAAGCCATGAAACCGCTCCAGCCGAACAAGCGGAACAATCCACCGAAGAGGATAAACGCAATCAACGTAACCACCACGAACGATAAGATGACCATCCCCGTTGTCTTCGCCGCATCCTTGAGCAACGTCTTCCAGTTCTGAAAATAGATAATGACACCATCTGCCGCCGATTTATAAGGGTTTTGAGCCGGATGGTAAAAGGTGTAACCTAAGCAGCACTCGTCCACATACCCCAACGAGATATCGAGAAACATGTTGGTGAGGCTCTTTATCCCGTCAGCTCCGGGGAGCGCCCCGAGCAAACTGTCCGTAACACGTCCCAATGTACGTTGTAACTGTTTAATGGAACCCGCCACAAGTTTATCCAAGGCAAAATACACGTTGGATGTACCGAAACGTTCCTTTACCATCGTCTTTCCCATCTCGAAGGGTTTGGCAGGTACATAGCCGGTTTGATACGCCATCGCGATCACGGCCACATGCCCGGCTTTTACGAGATAACCGATGTAGTGATTCAAGAAGAAATTCACTACCCCTATAAGTCCCAACCAGATGAAAAACATGATCGCTACCACTCCGTCGCTATTGAACAGGACCGATATGCCCATCAAGATAGCGAAGAGCAGCACGGCTATCAATATATTCAGCAATCCTAATCCTAGTTTTATCCAACCGAATTGCAGGGTCTTGAAGAAAATCTCTTTTGCTGTCATAAAGTATACATTTATGGGTTATTATGCTATTTCAACAGACGGTATTTACCGATGATAGGTAATTCCTTAGCTCGCCCGTTCAGCGCGTTAATGATACCGATGACTGCCAGTACCGTAAACACGATGTAAACGAGGTTCAATACCGTACCGCAAAGAGAGTAGATGCTCCATAAGCCCAATCCCCTCCATAGGATCGCCCGCAAGAGGGCGGTCAGAACGGAGTCCGCTATGATCCAGCCAAACATGGCGATGCATAAAAGCAAGCCTTGGTTGGCATGGAACCGGGCGAATTTCGAGTCCTTGGCCGCAAGGATCGGGATCAATACCAGAATCCCGAAATAAGCAAGGATAGCCATTACCTTATTTTGCTCTACATCGGCTTTATCGAACTGGTCGGTCAGGTCCGCGGTCTTGTTCATACCACTTAATTTGTCGCTCAAGGCATCGGCCGTGGCGGTAGCCTTAGCCATTGATTCCGCATCGGTCGGTTGTACCGGCGGAGGTGTCTGTTGCCTGTTCGGTTCGGCGGCAACTATTTGCATAGGTGATCCGCAGGCCGGGCAAAATCTCACGCCTTCATTCACTTGTTGTCCACATTTTCCACAGAATGCCATAATTTGTTTCCTCCTAATTTTAGTATTGTTATTATTTGAGTAGATCTCCGAAAGCTTCCATCAAGCTGTCTATCTCGCTACCGAACAGCATCCGTACGGCGAAGAACATCAGCAACGACAAGACCGAACCGATTATCATCATGATCAGCATCGCACGGGCGAAGTTCGCCTTGTTCACCTTCTGGCAGCCTCCGCAGGCCCAGATAATGAGTAGGATGAGATTGATCAACGGAAGAAGCATCAACAGGAAGATACCGATATACCCACCCGTCGTGATCGGTTCATACTTGCTTCCCGGGGGAAGCGGAGCGTTCGGATCGCCCGCCGGAGCCACGTATCCCGGTTGAGGTTGTGCGTAAGCCGGTTGCGATGGCGGGGTATAAGCCTGCTGCGGTAGTGGCTGAGGCGCAGGTTGCGGCTGCACATAGGTTTGCTGGGGCGGTGGCGGGGCTTGCGGTTGTGCCTGTACCGACATCGGCGTACCACATGAGGTACAGAATTTTATGCCATCCGGGACATTTGTCCCGCAGTTTGTACAAAAAGCCATGATTTCTCCTTTCTTTAAAGTAACTGTTATACATCATTCCATTTTTGTTCCGCAACCGCTGCAGAAACGATGCCCGGCGATAACTTCCGTGCCGCAGTTCGGGCAGAAACGTTTCGCCGCAGGCGCTTGTTGCACGGGTTGCGTCAAACGGGTTCCACACTCTTGGCAAAAGTTGGTTCCCTCCGGATTATAGGCCCCGCAATTGGGGCAGCTATGCTCCTGCTCCTCGGCTTCCCGGCGGGCACGTTCCTCGGCCTCGGCACGTTCGAGGGCGGCTTTCCGCCGCCTGCTTGTTGGCTGCGAGTAAATCTAGCTCTGCCCTTATCTCCGGATAGTTCTCGCCGCCATCCGTCTCATATACTTGCCGTCCGAGACGGGCATAGATCTTTCCCTCCCTTTCCGAGAACTCTTTCATCTCGGTCTGGGCATTGAATATCTTCACGTCGGGATCATCCTGCAGCATGAATCCGGACAAGCCTTTTACGATTCCTGTTAAAATATCTCCCATACCACCTTACTCTTTCTTAGTTCCTTTCGCCTTATCCGAGAAATCTCCCATATCCAGATTCTTTATCCCGACCTTCGTGGCCAGCGCCGTCAGTTTCGTCACCTTGGCGATTATCTTGATCTTGGTGACACCTCCCACCTCGTTGTCTTCTATCGTTTTGTTCAATACGCTAACGGGTTCCTCCAAGTCTTTCATGATGGCATCCATCTCGTCCTTGGTCATCTTATCTCCTTTTTTCTCCAGCTTTTCAATGGCATCATCCAGTTTTGCCAAGGCTTTATCTACCGGCGAACCTCCGCATGCCGTCATAAGCACGAGGCTTATGATGAACATGAATGTAAATAATGTCTGTTTCATGATACGTATGTTTTTAATGGTTTACAATCCTTCTATTGAAACTAGCTCTTGGCTTGTCATCAGTTTTCCCTTCTTGTTATACATGTTTGTCTTCACAGGGCCAATGCCGTGGCCATACCAGATCTTCTGGATAGCGGTCTGCTTGATACCGATCACTTTCGATACGGTAGTGTTCTCAATCACGACGCAGTCGATACTCGTCCCGTTCACGTCGAGGGTTTCCTCGGCCACGGCCTTCACGCCCGTCACCTCCGTATTGGTCTTGATGCCGGCCAAGTTCAAGGTGATGGTATAGTCGCCGAAGGTATCGCCTACCTTGACATTGGAGGGAAGTTGGAAGGGTGTTCCGGTCACGGTTACTTGCATGCCCTCCATGATCTGTCCTACCAACGACTTGGGATCGTAGGTCACCGTGCCATTCTTCACCTCGAATGTCTGTGTCATCGGTTGCTTGAGCACCGGGTTCTTTTTATTGTCCATCACCATCATCGAGTAGGTAACGGTGCAGTTGTCCGCGTCTCCCGTCACCTTTGTAGCGGTAGTCTCCGTGTAACTGTTGATCTTTCCTTTCTTGTCCTTGTCGGCGTAAGTCAGTTTCACGCCTTCCTTATGTAGGAAGAAAGGTTCTTGCGCGCTCATTCCCAATACCGTCAGCAAGGAAACGGCGATCATAACTAGAAATCTAATGTTCGTTTTCATAATCGTTGTTATTTTAAAGTGAATAATTTTTCTCTATTTCTTCTTCTGTCCGCCCAGCATCTCGAGCAAGGCCTTCATCCGTTCCTCGTCGCTCTTGCTCTTGTCGTTGACCTCTTTCAGTTGCTCCTTGATCTGCTCATTGGATTTTTGGATGGCATCGCGTGTCTCGTCCACTTTTTGGGTGTTCTCCTCGCACGATTTCCCCGTCATCATCTCCAGCAGGCCGCCGGCAGGCATCACAGTCATTTGATACCCTTCGGGCACTTGGAAGAGGTGCGCCGGTTGCGGCCCCATCTTGACGCGGCGAAGCACGATGGTCCTGTCCATCACATACACCGTATTGTCGTGGGCGATGCAGCCGTTGTAGTTCGATACCTTCATGGGCGAGTAAATCCATTCGTGATAGCCGGCGCCATCCTTGCCGCCATCCTTGTAGATCGATTCGCTCTTGACATAGTAGTGGGCACACTCCTTACCGTCTATCTCCTCCATGCCCAAAAACTCTCGGGAGGTAGAGTGAGACACTTCCCAGTCGTAACCCACCAGCTTATTGGTGGATAACTTGTCGATCTCCTCCATCACCATGCAGGTCTTCCGGGCCTCGTTCATCACGTAGGCTTTCTTTTCCTTCATATCGAAGATCATGATGGTCTTTTCGCCACTCCCTTTCCGGCACCACTCACCATAGAAAGAAATTTGCGCCTGCGCCGCCGTCGTTACGTACAGCGCGCATATCAATAATAAGATTAACCTTTTCATGTCCATTCCTTTTAGTGTTGTTAGTAATCATCGTCCCGGGCTAGCTTGGAAAGCGAGCCGCGTTCTCTCCCTTTGTCGGGCAGGATATCCACCCTTGTATCTACGTCCACCAGCCGGGAGAAGGCTTTCAGGTCCTCATTGCTGAGGCGTATGCAGCCCATCGTTATCCGTCCGGGTATCACTTGGGGGTTGGCGGTCCCGTGTATGCCGATGCCCGTGAAGCCGGGTGTTTTCAAGCGGAAGAAGCGGGGGCCGTATATCTCGCCGGGAGTTTCTTGCCTCGTCGAGTCTCGCGGCCAAAGGGAGGTATCTTCCACGGACTCTATCACGAAATGCCCTTCCGGTGTCCGGAAATCCCATTCCTGCTGCTTGTCGCCGTAATTGCGTCCGCAAGCGATGGGAAAAACGGCGAGCGTATCGCCTTGCGGACAAAGAACGGTTATCCGCATATCCTGTTTGGATACTATCACCCGGTTCGTGCCGTCCGCTTTTTCTTCCTGCGCCCGTAGCGTCGCCATCGGCACTCAGAGGAGTGCCAATAGCAACAACACGATCCGGCGTATATGGCAAGAGAAAATGTTCATCCTGTTCCTGTTTTAATGGTTACCTTAAATCTCACCCGGGCTTTCCGAGTCTCCGCCGCCCTCCGGGACACCTTTGGCCAAACGGTAATCGGCTATAGAAGCGTAGCTGATGTCGTCCTCCAGTACGCCGCCGTCCTCGAACGTAAGGCCGCTGAGCACGCTCTCCCGCAATTCTTTCGAGGGAGTGAATACGATCCGGACGTTCTTGATCATGCTGTTCGCCCGGAAACTGTTAATATCTTCCACGCCATCGCTCTTGAAGGTGAGGCGAAAAGTACCCAAGCCCGGTATCTTCACCGTGTGTCCCTGCTGGAGTTGTTGGGGCACGAACTTGGCCAGAAGCTCCAGCGAGGCCTCCATCTCGATGGGAGCAGTAGTGGTGTTGGCGGTGGCGGCGCACGTCATCGCCTTGCCCGAGAGCGGGGTCTCGCTTTTGGGGGTCGCGTACCATTTGCCAGGTTCCTGTCTTTTCTGCGGATTCACTTTCTTAATTAACTTGTACTTTGCCATCTTGTTTTGTTTTAAATTGTTGATAATGTGATAATTGTTATTTCTCTCTATTCTCGTTGCCGGTCTTGCAGGCGTGAGGCTCTAGGTGTCGCACGTGTGAGGCAGCTGATGTCATACGTGTGACACCGTTAACGTCGCACGATGGTCTTGCTCGTCGATGACTCCCCAGCGTTCCCCTCTGGCCACCGTCGCCCGATTCGCCTTGCATTTGTGCGGGTGTTTGCTTCGTCTCGGTGTTTAATTGATTCTCCATAAGCGTATTATACTCTTCCCAGAGGATATTGAACCGCTCTTCTCAACGACGGGCATCCGCACGAGCTTCACCTGCGCCCACGATACCTCCGTCGCCCAAAGAAGGCAGAGGGCGATGGAGGGAAGGAATCCATATTTACCGTAATTGGCCATAGTCATTCTTTTTATCGTTCGTTTCTTTAATTCTTGTCACTTCATAAGGGGAAGCCGGTGTCGGGAATCGGATTCCCCGGAAGCCAGAGGGAAGGAATCCCTGCGCTTCCGGAGTCTCCGACGGGTCTACCAGAATCTATCCCCGTTTGTGTCTTGCTTTCACATAGTGCTGGAACGATTTGAAGGGAGGGAAATAAAAATCATTCCAGCATGTCAGAGAGCTATCTTGTAATAAAAGACCGCTATCTCGGAATAAGCGTAACGCTTCGTTCCGGGAGTCGGTATGAAATCAGTATGGTAGAAGCGGCGGGCGCTTTTGCTACGGATGCACTCGTAGGTGCCGTAAAACGAGGCGTTGTAGGCGGTGGAGCAAAAGCGGACTTGCTCGATATCCTCCTCCTCGGCCAGTTCCGGGAAACGGCGGTATAACAGTTTCAAGAACATGGCCAGATAAATACATTGCCAGTTCCGGTCGTCCAGCCGGAGTACGCATATGCGGTGGGCCTCCAACGTCTCGGAGAGATCGAAATAGATCCCGTACTCGTGTCGCCATTCCGTTCGCATCCACTGTCGTTCCAGATCCTCCACGAAGGAAGGCTTCATCTGGAAGCGGCCAATGGAGAAATCGGCTCCCTTTACCCCCTTTTGCTGGTAAAGCGCCTTGACGGCTGTTGTCTCCATAAAGTCCATCAAGGCCGAGTAACGAACCAATTCGGGGAAGACAACCGCCACGGCCAACTCCGTCCGGATACCGAACTCCGGGAAGATCAAGTTCCAGACCTCCCGTTATCCCGCCACGTACTTATCAGCTTCTATCCATTCCTTTTCAAAGATCTTTTGGTAATCCTGCGCCAAGGCGGTCGATCCGCTGAGAGCTCGCGCCAACAACGCAACGAGGAATACCGCTATAGTTTGTACGTGCATTTTTCAACACCTGCAGACGAGGCGATGATCCACACCAGCCTGTCGCTCTCCTTCTTGAAAGCCAGCGGATAGAAGGAGGTGCCGTCATGCAGGGTAAGCGATCCGTCGCGCGTGTAGGTCACCTTGCGTGTGCCGCTAGCCGAGGTCCAAGCTCCGTAGGTGGGTTCCGTCCGTGCCCCTTTCGCTTGGAAATCGCCGGGATCGTTCGGCCCCAGTTCCCGCTTCTTGCCGTTTTCGTAAAGGTATCTCTTGCCCGCATTGTCGGCGGTGTAGACGCGGCTGTTGTTCAAGAAGCCGTCGACCGACGTGGCGAAACCACTCTCCGCGTAAAACAGGTGCTCACCCTCGGGAATCTCAATGATCGTCTCCATGTAGACCGGCAACACCCGCGGTTGCGGGAAGTCGCGATACGCCTTGTGCAAGATATTGGTGTAATTGGTCACGGCGTTGAACGAGGCACGTTTCTCGGCGCAGGCCGGGATGATTCCCTCCTGCATCATCTCTTTCTGCAACTTCACGATGTCCGGATACATGGCCTTTACCCCATCCAATTGGGTTTGCAGGCTGTTGCGCCAGAGCTTGGCGGCACGGAGGCGATAGTTTTTCATCCGCTCGTCGGCACGGGCATAAAGTTCCTCAACCTTCTGGCTGTCGTCGGTCTCATAGATTTGGGCATAGAGGGTCTTTAATTCCGATTCGTATTCCCCGGCGATCTTCTCGCAACTCGTGATTGCGCCATCGCTCGCCTGTAGTATCTTTTTCATCTTCTCGGTTTGCTGCACGGTCATTTGTTCCAGCTTGACGAACTTGGCGTTGAAGGCTGTCGTTTTCTCGTTCGTCGCCTGCATTTTTTCCATCATGGAACCTAGGTCGCTCAGGTTGCCTTGGTTCTCCGCTAAGAAGGCCATCTTCTCCTCGTTGGTCAACTTGCCTCCTTTGGCTGCCTCACGTTTCTCCAGATTGGCGCCCATGGCCTCAAGCCCCCGGGTATCGCCTACCAAGGCGTTCTTCATCTTCTCGATCAAGCGTTCCTTTTCCGCTTCGGGGAGGTTCGGGTCTTCCAAGCTTTTCATTTCCTCCACCGTAATCCCGTTGATATCGGCCAACTCTACATAGAACTTATCCCGGAGGGCGATCATCTCCTCGTCCGAGCAGGTATGTATCGAATCCAGTTCCGTTATACGCATATCCACGGCTACGATCTTGCGGTAGTAGGTCGCACGGGCGGTTTCCTCCGGGTAGACGATGCTCTCGACGGAAGGCAACGGGGGAAGCTCGTTCAGCAAGGCCTCCGGCGAGTTGGCTCTGCTGGGAGCGATCATCTCGTCCCACGTGGCGGTAGCCGTGCGACGTTTTTGTAGCTTATCCGTGGGGGTGACAGATCGTGTCGGCTGATCGCCATCTCCACCGACGAAAGGCTCCTCTCCTATCTCGGCGGTATCATCCTTGGTACCTACTACGTTGCCCACTTTCTGTTTCAGTTTCTTCAAGAAACTCTGGCCGTGCACCTCCACCGGTATCCTGCAGAATATCGCAAGGGCGATTGCCATGATGTTCAAGATCTTTCTCATCGTTGTATTTGTTTATAAGGTGAATATTCTGTCGTCTATTCGTATCGGATACGCTCCCATTTCTCCACGTCATCCAAGCTTTGATCTATATGTATCTGGATGCTCCCGTCGGGCTTGCCTCCGAATCCCTCCTTGGGGATCGGGTCGTTCACGCTACCCTGGCTGCGGAAAGGGATCGTTCCCAATCCGCTGATGCTAAGCCCGTCGTTTATGTTCCCATCGATGACGATGAAATCTCGCGTGGCGTAATAATTCAGGTAGTGATCGGCTTTGAACGATATTCCCTCATCGCTGACCGTACCGGATACCGCCACGTTATGCTGCAACTGGAAATAGGTCTCGATCTCTGGCTGGGGCTTGTCGCCCGGCATCCATTCCCTGTCTCCCATGAATACTTCCGTGCTGGCGTAAACAGATTTGGTCGGTTTCTTAGGCATATTCACCACCACCTTCACCGGCAGGCGGTATATGTTGTGGGCCTGCGTGGGTTTCGTGCTGTGCTTGAAGCCAAGGCCCCAGCTCTCCGCCCATAGTTTCATATACGACTGGTTTATCCTTATATCGGAGGCGAACATCGGGGCGTCTCCAACGATCGTTGTTTGTCCGAAACGTAGCAGTTCCTTATCCACAAAATAGTGCGCATCCCAATTCTGCATACAACACCTCGGCGTCCAGCCACCCGATGTACTCACCAGCGAAAGTCCTGTAGAACTGCTGCTCCGTCAGTTTCTCGTTGGCCCCGTGATAACTCTTCTCCAGCTCCATCTTGATCTTCCATTGCTGTACGCACATCTCTCCCTCATAAAAGAAAGGAGCGTTGGCCGAACCGTTCACGCGCAGCACCCACGTCTGTCCTTTCGTTTGCGCGATCTGCCACAAGCGGTTGTTGGCGATGCGATAGAAACGGGCGAGCGAGACCAGATTGTCCTCGGCCACGCAGTTGATCCATTTCTGCTTATCCCGTTCTCGCGCGTTCAAGAAGATCTCGACACGCCCTTTCAGGCTGAAGATCTTACCCACCGTGCTGAGTGTCTTATTCACCAAGTATTTGTACGCCTCGCTCTTGAGCCGTCCCTGTATCCTCTCCGCCTCGTAATACTTGTCGCGATCCTTCACGCCGCTGATCAGCGCCAACGCGTCTCCCGCCAGGCCGTTCAACCCGCTCATGCTCACGAGGTCGTCCCAGAATTGCTCGTTCGTTATATCGTTCGGCTTGGCTTGCGCCGCCCTTTCGATCACTTGCCGCAGCGTGGCGAAATTCCAGCCCAGGTCGCTTAGGGCCCGGTTTACCGCCTCCTTCTTTTCTTTCAGGTCGATGGATCTGGTGCAGACCAACTCTCCCCCGAAGATGATGGGGCACTCTATATCGTTAAACGACTTAACCTTAAACGGGTTGACTCCGTAATACATGGTATAGGTCAACGAATGGCTTCCCGGCTCGCAAGGCAGGTTGATCAAGTCGAAGTTTATCAAGCTCCAATCCGATTGCGCTATCACCCGGGAAACAGCGGACAAGCAGAATAGCGTTATCACGGTAAATATGAATCCTATGCGTTTCATTTGTGTCCTCCTTTCCATACGTTCAGTAATGCTTGCAATCCTTTATTCTCCGGATCTATCAGCAGCCCCTCGTTCAGGTAGTAGGCGGCCTTTACGCTATCGCCGTTCTGTACGCTCAGCAACGAGGCACCGGCGAAATTGCGTGCGTTGAAGGGGTTCGCCTGTACGGCCGTCTCATACAGCATGAGCGCCGCTCCCACGGCCGTGGGTAATACGACCAAGGTGTCGGCGGCTTTCGCCGTCAGGTAGTCATCGTCGAAATTAAGGTAATGGTGCGGGCAGCTATAGGTGCTCAGGTGAAAATACTTGCGGTATTCCTCCTCCTTGGGGAGCAGCCTGCGGGCAATGGCCCTGAGCTCGCCGCTCGTAAGGTCCTGCCAATAGGAGAAATCCCATACGGTGGACGGGAAAGCGGGGTTGCACATCGCGTTGGCGTAGCATTCTCTCGCCTTATCTTCCTTTCCCTTGTAATCCCACGAGATGGCCTCGAAGAAGTAAGGGTAAGGCGACGCTATGCTTTGGGTAGCCAACAAGTCCCAAGCCTCGCTCCGCTCGCTGTCCTCATCCAATTCCATATTGACAAGCTCCTGGCTCAGTTTTTCGGTCATCGTATCCAGCTTCCCGGTTAGGTTGGTAAGCGCAGTAAGGAGTCCTCCCTCATCTTCCCATCCCCAATCTTCCATATCTTCCTCGTCCTCCTTGCGCTGTTTCTCTTCGGCGGCTTTCTTGGCGGCGGCCCTCTCGTCGCGCTGTTTTACGTAGATCAGCTCGCTCAACCCGTAGCGAAGGCTGGCCACGGCTACCACGGCTTGCCCGTAATAGTAGTTCGCCTGTAGCATATAGCCTTGCTCGTAAAGCTTGTTCCCTTTTTGGAACATCTCTTCGGCCTCGGCCATAAAAGCCGTTTCCGTAGGATAAGCGCCACTTTGCCCGGTGGGCAAGGAAGGCAAGACGAAAGCGAATGCTCCCATAGCGGCAAGACTGAGTAGTAGAATCGATAGCTTCTTCATGGCTTTCTTATTTGAGCGTGTTATACATTCTATATTATATGAATACCTATTTCACCAGTTTATAGCCCTCCTGAGAGGTCGGTATCAACGACGGATCGGGCGAGAAGGTGAGCAACGTGACGGAGGGTTGCGGTTTCATCCGTTCCGCATAGTTACCCATTCCGGCTCCTCCTTTCACGGAGAACTTGCGGTGTACCACAGCTCCGCTATTCTTTTCAATCCAGACGATGTCGGTCGTCTCGATATGTTTCAAGTCTTTAATCGAGTTGTCCATGCTGGATTTAGTGCCAAAGAGGTCTCCTATGGCTTTCATCCCGGCACTCAGGTCGTTCTCGGTACCAGTGACACGGGTGATCTTCTCACAATCGAAGCCGCCCCAACGCACGTCCTCTACCCCGACAGATTCTTGCGTGCTGGACTGGACAAAGCTATCGTCCTGTTCCACCTTCTTCTCTTTCTGAGCAGTATGGACAATGCCATACACATTCCCTATCTTGTCGCAAAAGAACGCATAATAGTCCGAGTCGGAAGTCGCCTTTAGCTGCGCCACCTTGTTTTTAGACGAAATCTGGTAAATCTTATAATCGCCTTCGTCAAGCAGGATAAGCGTCTCGACATTGCCAGAGTTGTTCCAGAAATGGTAATAAAGGATTTTGCCCGACTTTTGTATTTCCACGTTCACCTTGTTCCCCATTGACTTAGCTGTCAGTTCCATACGGAAGTTGCGAGCGAACCACGGATTCTCCTTGTCGATCGCCTTACGCTGGGCCGGCGTGAGCGACGGATCGACAAAGGCACCGTTATCCGGCCTGTCGCCTTGTTTATCCATTTCCAGATCGCTCCCCTTTTCGGAGGCGGCCGCTTCCTTCCGCTCCTTTACGGCCTCGGTAGCCGCACGGAGCTTCTCCTTGATCTTCTCCTTGCCGCCGCAAGCCGTTACCATCAAGACGAGGCTCGCCAAGCACATCAGTATGTAGAATTTCTTTTTCATATCGCTCACTTATTCGTTACATCTTGACAAACTCCACCCGCCGGTTCTTGGCACGACCCTCGTCCGTTCCGTTATCGGCGATGGGAGATGATTGTCCTTTGCCGGAAGCGGAGAGGCGATCGGCACTGATGCCCAGTTCAACCAGTTTACCTACGATGGCGTTGCTGCGGGCCTCGCTTAACGTCTGGTTGGAAGCCTCGTTGCCGGTGCTATCGGTATGGCCTTCTACGGAGAATCTCAGGTCGGGGTTATCGGTCATTAATTTGACGATACGATTGATCTCACCCATACTCTCTGGTTTGATGGTGGACTTGCCGACATCGAAGGTGATGCCATACGTGATGAACTTACCGTCGCTCATCATGCGGTCGTACAATGGCACTGCGCCTTTGGCGACACGTATGTTGCGGATGGAAGTGTTATTCGTAAAATATCCACCGCCTCTATAAAACTGTATGTCAAAATGTCCGGGTGCTACCGTATTCGGAATATTGGCATAGCGGATACCATTTATGTAAACTTTCATTGCCCGTTGATTGAAGGACAGTGAGAAGTGGTTCCATGAGTTCGGGATAGTCCGAAAAGAGTCATCGCTTCCGCTACGGCTGTTCTCCCCAGAGGAAGGAATAAAGTCCCATCTTAGGCGTGTACGATGGTCTGAAGCACTATAATACCAGTCGTCAAGATTGATAGTTTGAACACGACTTCCCGATTCGGGTTTGTAAAAACGTACGATATAGCAATTTTCCGGCTCATCATCTCCCTTTTTTGTAAAAGGCCCTACCCAAAAGTCAAATTCCAGCGTGAACTTTTCCGGCAAATAACTTTTCATATTATCGAATAGCGGTGCAATGACCGGATCATCCTGACTCACGCAAAGTATCACCTTATCGCCATTGATTTGAGCGATCTCAACAGTACCTTTTAATAAATCCCACTGGCTGAGGAATTCTCCTATCTGTTCCCGGGTCACATCATCCTCAAAAATAATCTCATCCCCCGGCACGAAGTCACTCTTGGCATACGTCATTTCGAGTGATTGCTGTGGTTGTTGCTGTTCCTGCTGTGCCAGATCTTCCCCATCATCCATAGTTTCAAAATTCCCTTGTGAATTTGTACTTGTTGGTGGCTCCTCCTTTTCATTATTATTATTCCCTTTCCCCGTCACCACATCCTCCGCTCCCTCGAAAGCCTTGTCTACGGTCTGTTCCACTTTCCGTTCCACGTTCCTCTCCGTTGCCCGTTTGGCACTCTCACCCGCTTTCTTGAGGAGTTTCTTTCCCCATTGGGCTTGCACGTCCATTGTCCCGATTAGGAGCAACATGGCAGATAAAATAAATACTAGCTTTTTCATTTCCTTTAATTCATTAGATTAATAATTCATTCCTATTTATTTACCGAAACACCTTCTGATGGATCGGTCCAGATTTATCAAGGATCTCCGAAAAAAGCGAGAAACCTTCTTACGGCACGATATCCCTTTTTTACGTTCTTCTTCCATTTGCTCGGCCACTTCCTCGACACGTTTGATCCGCTCGTCGGCAGTGGCAGGCTCGTCACGCGAGATGCGCTCATCGATGACCTCGATCACCTCCTCATAAGAAAGCAAAGGCTTCTTGTGTTTTTCTTCTTCCATACTCGAACCAGATTTGGTGAAACGTCCGATTTCTTTATTCGCAAAATTAGCCCCGAGAGCGATCGCCCGTGAGGAGAAATGACGCATTCTTATAGGATAATCGACGCATTTCACTAGGACAAACCAAGAGAATCTGCGCATTGAAAATAATTAACTAATTAAAGAGCAGTCGATTAGAAATGCTAGCCGGCCGAATCGCCTCCGATAGAATCTATGGAAGAATAACAATGGGCATTATTAGCTCCTTATAATGCCCATTGTAAGCACGTCACGTTGCCCATCGTAACAGACGCTCTATAAACAAGAGTTATTCTTGAGGATGGATTGTACCCGGATTGGTTTATAATATATTTCCATGTACAGCCGACGCCACCCGACCTATCCCGGTGATTTACCAAAGTGGCTATCTGACCATCAAGGATTTCAATCCGGAATTCAATATCTATACCCTCGGATTTCCCAATGATGAGGTTAAATATGGATTTCTCAATTTCATAGCCCCTTTCTACACGGAAGTACCCGCTACACGGAATCATTGAATGAGGCTTTTCCTGTATTGCGAAGGCGTTACATTGAAGATCTGCTTGAAAAGGCGGGCGAAATAATTGGCATCCTCGAAGCCGCATTTAAGGGCGATGTCGCCGATCAGTTCCTCGGTAGAGGCCAAGAGGCGTTTGCTCCTCTCCATGCGCATCTGCAGGATATAGGCGGAAGTGTTGTAGCCCGTGATGGCACGGACCTTGCGATTCAACTGGGATCGGCTCATGCACATCTTATCGTCTACCATGTCCGAGTTCAAGCCATGGTTGGATATCAACGCATATATATAATCATTCAGGCGAGCCAAGAAGTCTTGGTCGGCAGGGTTTAGTTTTACATTCAGTTCTGTCCCCTCACGCATAGCCTTGGAATACTTCTCACGCAGCAAACGACGCTGTTCCAGCAACTTTGTTATCCGGATATTCAGCTCTTCCGCATTGAAAGGCTTCTCCAGATAAGCGTCCGCCCCGACTTCTAAGCCACAGACACGTTCCTTTCCTCCTGATTTTGCGGTAATGATAATGATCGGAATATGGTTCAACACCTCGGATTCACGTACCCGCCTACATAACTCATAGCCATCCATCTCGGGCATCATCAAGTCGGTGAGGATCAAGTCCGGCATTTGCTCCGCCGCTATCTCCAGCCCCTCCGCTCCGTTTTGCGCATATATTATTTGATACGCACCATTAAGCAGCCGGCCGATATAATAAGAAATGTCCGCATTATCTTCCACGATCAATATAGACGGGCGCATAGACGTGCTATCCGGCTCCATCGTCGCATCCGGCAGTATCACGGTCTTGTCCGGTTCCGGATGAGAGGCGTTATCGTTAGATTCCTCGCCGGGTACCCAACGTTCCCAGAAGGAGTCACCATGTCTCAATGGCAACATCACGACAAACTCAGAACCAACCCCGGCCGTACTCTTCACGCTCACCCGGCCCTCCATGCTCCTCACCATCTGCCGTACCAAAGAAAGGCCGATCCCCGTGCCCATCGTGCCTGCCCCTCCGGTCTCACCTAGGTAAAAAGCCTTGAAGATATGCGGCAAGTCCTCCTCGGCTATACCGCAGCCCGTATCCGCCACATGCGTGACAAGCATACTCCCCACACACTCCATCGTCACGACAACCCTCCCACCTCTCGGCGTGAACTTGATAGCGTTACGGAGTAAGTTATCCATGATCCTCCGGAAATACTCGGGCACGAAATCCATGCTGATAATCGTCTCCGAAGGAGTAAAACAAAGGTCTACCTGCCCTTGGCGGGCATACGCCCGGTTATCTTCCACGATCATGCTCGTATAAGCTACGATATCTCCAGTCCTCCATTCCGGATCGCCAATCTCAGATCTCACTTTCGCCACTTCCAATAATTGGTTCACCAATTCCAGCAGGTTCTTTCCCTGCCGTCCAATCATATTCAGCCCGGTCTTGAGTTCCTCCTCGCCTATTCCCCCTTTCCGCAACTCTTCCGACACACCCAAGATAACCGTCAGCGGCGTACGAAACTCATGCGTGACATTCGTGAAGAAATTGGCCCTCACCTCCTCCATGCGCCGCATCACCTGCTGATTGCGGGACTTCATCCGCAAGGCATACCATAAAAAGCCCATCGCTACCACCGTAAGGAAGAGTACGATCAAGCAAGCGATCAGGAAAATATTCTTGGTACGCTGCCCCATCTCATAATTCTTCTGTATCAATGAAAGCTTCCGGTTGCTCCTCTCTTTCTCGTAGTCCACACGGAGGTTCTGTATATGGTTCATATTCTCAGTATTTCGCATGCTATCAGCATAAGCGAGACTTGATGTATAAGCGTTGAGGGCATTCTTATAATCACCCAGCTTCTTATAACGCAAGTAATCCAGATGATACACGCTCGACAAATGCTTCCACGCCCGCGGCACCTTAGCGGCACCCTCCGCATGCTCCAAGAAAGCCTCCGCCATTCGCAGATCTCCCTTGTAGATATTCACCCGTGCCAAGGCCAGGCACGATTCCAGCCAATGATACAGATCGTTGTCCGCCACCATAAGGTCGTATGCGTTACGATATTCGCGTATCGCCTGATCCCATTGTCCCTTTTTCTCGAACAAGCGTCCTATATGGTTATGGCAAAGCGAAATGCCGACAACAGACCCGGCCGCACGATTATGCTCCATAGAATAATTGTAATAAACAAAAGCGGAATCCATCATGCCACGCATCTCGAAGATAGAGCCAAGGTTCGCATAGTTCATGGCCAAGCCGAGATCACTATCCAAGGTACGTTCCTCTTCCAGCGCTATTCGGAAAATACTGTCGGCCATCTCGCAATTTTCCAATGTTAGATACACGTTTCCGATACCACTCAAGGAAATGGTCCGGTTTTTTCTTGCTTTATAGCTTTCCTTATCACCCAGTCTCTCGCACAACGACAATGCCCTATAATGATAATTGGAGGCCTCGTCCATGATACCTAACCGCCGGAAGTTCGTACCGATATTATTCAAGGCCTGTATGACCTCCGAGGTATCTTTCCTTTGCATAGCCAATCGCAAGCCTTCCCGGTGGCATCCTATCGCCTCATTAAAACGGGCCGCTTCCCGGTAACGTACCTCTAATTCCTTATAGGCGAGTATCACTCCCAGCTCATTTGCAGTTCTCTCGAAATACCTTAGACATGATTGTAGAGAATCGATGTCCGGACAGGCCGAGACCACACTATCTATACCCACCTGATCATTTTGGGAAAGACCAACCTCTCCCTCTCGATGACAAGAAGGTATCAGCGAGAGTATCCACATCAATAAAATGCATATAAAACAAAAATGCTTTATATACAAAAATACTTTCAGAAGTAAACAAACAGATTCAATCGATACCGCAAAGAGAGTGTTTATTTCCCGAATCACCTAAAACAAGATGTTTAGAGAAGTCCGAAAGCTGTATATTCAGACTGATTTCATGATGAAATGGAGTAAAATCATTAAAAAGAAAGAGAAACGTGGTAGATATTTTTTCATAATGCCTCGAAGATGTACATCCGGTAAGCCCCGATCCGGATAGTATTAATATGAGGAAAGCGTGGGACTATTAACTTATTTAAGAGATAGGCTCTGGTAAACCCGTACGGTAAATAAGCAACAGCCCACGCCCTTTGTCCATATACGTATAGCATATAACAATGACGTGAAGAGTACAACTTATTCTCCCGTGAAAAATTTACCAGATTTTATCTCTGAGAACGAAGCTAAACACTTTCCTAGTGTCTAAATATGTCCGCTATCTGACGATAGCGACACAAATATAGTAATAAAATCAGACCCGGAAAGAGTTTATGTACTCTTTTTAGCTGTTGCGTTTATTGATCCGTATGTTTTTTTACCGAATTAAGCCACTGGGCGGGAGACAAACCCTCTACCTTCTTAAATGCCAAGAAGAACGTGGAACGAGTCCGAAAACCACATTCCTCATAAAGGCTATCTACCGTATGACCAGCATTCTCCGGCAGGAGCAACCTTCGCTTGGCTTCCCCCACTCGCATCTCGTTGATAAGCTCGAAGAAGTTCTGTTTTAAGTATTCGTTGATCGACCGAGAAAGTAATTTTTGGTAAATACCAGTCTCTCTCGATAAGATGGATAAGGAAAGGTCCTTTCGCAGGAAAGCATTTGTTGTCTCCAGATACTCTTTCACTTGGGAACATATATCTCTCATTTGTTCCTCGTCTGGTATAGACTGAAACCCTACCGTCTCATCCTTAACGAGCATCCGTGACGTTCCTTGGATATAAGGAACAGTTGGATGAGCAATAAAATTATAGACGAGGAAGCTCATCGCCATCACATTCAATATCTGTATCAACCAAGCATCAGTCCGAGGCCAAATCGCATAGCAGGTCATCACGGTGACAAACAAGGCAGCGAACAGGATCATAAGTTTCGGAATCCATTCCTTTTGCATGTATTCGGCATCAGACCAATTATCCTTTATATACTGCTTCTTCCGGTAAAGATAAATAAAGATAGCGACAAAATAACCGATCATCTGCGAGGTAATCACGGCAGCGTTAAAATCACCGATCCAAGTATCATCACCGGTGACCTCATGAAGTATACTCTCCATACGCTTCCGCATAGGAATGGATAACACGATAACGACACAGACAATCGCCGGTAAAAAATGCAACAATTGGACAGGCTTGAAACGAGGATCAAGATCAAAGTTGCGGCGGGTAAATAACCACAGCAACGGCATCAACAGCGTATTGACCGAATAACTGATAGGGAAAAAGAACAACGTTATATCATGCCAACCAAGCATGCGGCTCATGTTGTAAATATAAACAGGGATGTTAGGAAGAACGATAATCGCTGCGGCATAACCACTCTCGCCACGAAACCGAGTGGCAATCAATAACAACATCGCCAATAACACCAAGATAATGATGCTACTAAAGTTAACGACAAGTATAAATTCGTGGTAGCTCATTTTCTTAGAGAGGGATGCCCTTCGGTTAAAGCATCCCTCATTTTATTTCATCTTTTAGCATAACAATCAATAAGCTCTGGCGAACAGTACCCGACAAGCCGACGGTTTACCTGTCACCATACACTTACCCGGAGTCTTATCTCCAGCTAAAGGAATACAGCGGATCGTAGCTTTTGTCTCGTTCTTGATCAATTCCTCTGTCTCTGGGGTTCCATCCCAGTGAGCCATGATGAAGACGCCATCCTCGATCTTCTCCTTAAATTCCTCATACGTATCTACGTTTATGATGTTAGCCTCACGGTGATCGTACGCTTTCTTGAAGATATTCGCTTGGATTTCCTCCAACAGATTCTTCACGTATTCCTCAATGCCATCACAAGTGATCGTTTCCTTCTCCAAAGTATCACGGCGCATCACCTCGATTGTATTATTTTCCAAATCACGACCACCCATAGCCAAACGCACGGGAACACCTTTCAACTCGTACTCAGCGAACTTCCAGCCCGGCTTCTTATTATCAGCGTCGTCATATTTCACGGAGATACCCAACGCCTTCAACTTAGCCACGATACCAGCGACCTTCTCGCTGATCTGCGCTAATTGCTCAGCGCTACGATAAATCGGGACGATCACAACCTGAATCGGAGCCAAATGAGGAGGCAATACCAAACCGTTATCATCGGAATGAGACATAATCAACGCACCGATCAAACGTGTGGAAACTCCCCAAGAAGTAGCCCAAGCATAGTCGCTCTTGCCGTTCTTGTCGATGAAAGTAACGTCGAAAGCCTTACCGAAGTTCTGTCCCAAAAAATGGGAAGTTCCCGCCTGCAAAGCTTTTCCATCCTGCATCATCGCCTCGATCGTATAGGTATCCAAAGCACCAGCGAAACGCTCGCTCTCAGACTTCACGCCCTTTATTACTGGCATTGCCATATAATTCTCAGCGAAGTTCGCGTAAACCTCTTGCATCTTCTTAGCTTCTATCTCCGCTTCTTCACGAGTAGCGTGAGCGGTATGGCCTTCCTGCCACAAGAACTCAGCCGTACGAAGGAACAAGCGAGTACGCATCTCCCAGCGCATCACGTTCGCCCATTGGTTGCACAAGATAGGCAGGTCGCGGTAAGACTGAATCCAGTTACGGTATGTATTCCATATAATGGTCTCCGAAGTCGGGCGAATGATCAATTCCTCTTCCAGTTTAGCTGCCGGATCTACGACAACCCCCGTACCGTCATGATTTGTCTTCAAACGATAGTGAGTAACCACGGCGCACTCCTTGGCGAACCCTTCTACGTGCTCAGCTTCTTTGCTTAAGAAAGACTTCGGGATCAGCAAGGGGAAATAAGCGTTCACATGACCGGTTTCCTTGAACATATCGTCTAGGATACGTTGCATCTTCTCCCAGATAGCGTATCCGTAAGGCTTGATCACCATACAACCACGCACGGCGGAATTCTCCGCCAAATCTGCCTTAATTACCAAATCTTGGTACCACTGCGAATAGTTTACACTTCTCGGTGTAAGTTCTTTCAGCTCTTTTGCCATTTCTTTATATTTCTAAATTATACTGTTTTCCTTAATCTGAATAAGTAATGGGTTGCAAAGGTAAGAAATAATCGTATATCTTTGTAAAAACTATATATAGATAATATCATGAATATACACAAGATCACACGTTACTTACTTATGTTATGTGCATTTACGTTCTTAACTCTCACGGCGAAAGGGCAAGATGGAGAGCCTTTGCGACTGGCCGTGGCAGGAGTATCCCACGGACATCTATGGGAGGTGATAAGCCGTTTGGATAGAGGCGATTTCAAGATTGTAGGAGTCGCCGAGAAAGATGATTACTTACGGGAACATAACGGTCTGCGGGATAAGCTGGATCCTAACCTATTCTATGCGGACCTTGGCGAGATGCTGGATAAGACCCATCCGGAGGCGGTCATCGTATACGAGCCGATCCACGACCATCTTCGTGTGGTAGAGGCTTGCGCACCGAGAGGCATACATGTTATGGTAGAAAAGCCATTAGCCGTCAATAACGAACATGCTACCCGAATGGCATCGCTCGCCCGTGAGAAAAATATCTTGTTGCTTACCAACTACGAGACTACGTGGTATAATACCAACCATGAGGCATTCCGCCTTATCGACAGCGGTGCTATCGGGAAGATCGATCGTATCAACGTATACGACGGGCATCAAGGTCCCTTCGGATCAACTGCGGAAAGAGTTCACGGACTGGTTAACCGACCCCATGCTGAATGGCGGCGGGGCAGTTATCGATTTTGGATGTTACGGAGCCAACTTAGCCACCCGTCTCATGAAAGATGAAAAGCCTCTTAGCGTATACGCCGTACTACGGCAGAATAAACCGAATCTTTATCCCAAGGTAGGCGATGACGCAACTATTATCGTGGAATATCCTTCCGCAACCGTCCAGATCATGGGATCATGGTGTTGGCCGATGGGTAGAAAAGATATGCATATCTATGGCGACAAAGGATATATTTACCAAGATACGCCTAAGGAAATGCGAATTTATACCAACGGAAAGGAGCGCCAAGAAATAGCACCTTCCTTGAACGCTCCTTATAATGATTCCTTTTATTTCTTGAAGCCGCTGTCCGTAAAGAGATTGACGTACCTCCCACGGACCTTTCCTCGTTGGAGAATAACCTAATGGTAGTGCGGATATTGGACGCTGCCATTCAAAGCGCGAAATCTAAAGCGGTTATCCAGCTCTTTTGAGAGTTTAAAACACATCTTTCCAATGTTTTAGATTCGTATCGATGGTATCAAGACCTCCTTGCTTCGCCCCTCCATCATTAACTTATACATGGTCTGGGCAAAACCAAGCATTTGGGAGAACTCAATCTTGGGAGGCATCGCTAATGCGTTCGGATCGGTCATGATGTTAACCAAGGCCGGTCCGTCAGCGTTAAACACTTTCTGCAAAGTGGGAATACATCGTCGGGTTGATCACGTTGTAGCCCGCCATTCCCATTGAAAGGGCGACCCGGGCGAAATCCGGGTTCAGCATCGTGGTCTGCCAATCCGGCAGTCCGGCCACCTCCATCTCAAGTTTTACCATTCCTAGGGAACGGTTATTAAATACGATTAATTTAATCGGCAAATGGTATTGCACGATCGTAGCAAGGTCGCCCAACAACATTGAGATACCTCCATCACCACACAACGCAACGACTTGCCTGCCGGGATAAGCCAATGCCGCCCTATCGCTTGCGGCATGGCGTTCGCCATCGAGCCATGATTGAATGATCCCAACATCTTCCGCATACCCGTAGCTTGCAAATAGCGGGCACCCCATACACAAGTCATACCCGTATCCACGGTAAATATGGCGTCGTCCGAGCTAAGCTCGTCTACGACCGGATCACGTACTCTGGCTGTATCTTCTCTTCTTTCCCCGGACAGCGGCGGCAGAACGGAGATTTTCCCGAACTTTCTCATATTTAGCCAACTGCACCAATTCCGGATGGGCATCTTTCGCCCTATTCCACAATAAAGTGTCACTTTCTTCGCATTATTCAACAAATCCGCTAATTCCCGGATTTCCTGTTCGGCGGGACAAACCCGTTGTCGCGTAGGAAAAGAAAGGTAGAGGACAAACCCGCTGTAGCATTCTCTGCCGCCAAGTCACCGGGAAGTCCGATCACCCCGACCCACATGATGAAATCGCCGCTTGCATAGCGCCTTGAAGCATCCGGGAAATTGTTCCGGCGTAGTGGCTACTTGGTTATAATAGCTACAATCATCGAATAATTTGATCGTATTTGTCTCTTGGAAATATTCCGTACCAAACTCCGGGAAGGATCGTGGAAGCGATCGCCAAGACCCGTGCTCCGGATCGTTGGGCATCATACAGCCCATTAATTAAATGTACATGCCCGGGGCCACTACTACCTGCGCAACAAGCCAACTCGCCTGTCAACTGGGCCTCCGCCGCAGCGGCATAAGCCCCGTTTCCTCATGACGGACATGAATCCACCGCAATCTGCCGTTTTTCCGAACAGCCTCGTTCACCTCATTCAGGCTATCGCCTGTCACGGCGTATATACGTCGTACGCCTGCTTTTCCAGCGTATCCACTAACTGGTCCGCAACTTTCTTCGCCATAGTTTAAACTCTTCTTTTTATTTTATAAGAAAACTATCAAGGGCTGGAGAAAGTTTTGGAAAGACTGATTTTATTTGATGCAATCCGTCAATGTTCGTAAAAGCGACAATCGCAGTCTCCTCTTCCTGAGATAAACCTAAGTTCCCCAGTTCATCCTTATTTACGGTCTCGGGATATTCCGCCGGGGAAATCCTCTACATCCCTTACGTTATAAAATGTACGATCTCCTCCAAGGTCTTGAAATATCCATTATGGCCATATGGAGCTGTCAGAGCGATATTGCGGAGCGTAGGCACACGGAACTTCCCGTATTCTTCCGGATCACGCAGTCGTGAGCCCAAGCCAAGATCCATCGTATCCTTACCACACGTATTATAGGGAGCCGAAACCTTAAAGAATGGATTGCCCGGATTTGAGGGAATCCCCAGATTATCATAGGTATGATCGGTGAATAGCACCTTCCCGGCCCGTTCGTCGGGATCCAAGATATGGCACTCGGCACATAGCCCTTTTCCTTGAAAAGCTCATAGCCTAGTTTCTCCTCTTCTGTTAATTGACATTTGCCGGCTTGCCAAGCATCGAACTTCGAGGAGAATGGATTCATCTCGGCGGAACGCTCGTAGAGGGCGATCACCTCGTTTATATAGTAAACATATCACCAAATGTACGATTTATTTCTCAAGATATATGAGCGATGGCCTCTATTTATGGAGAGACATCCCCATGTAGATACCGATGCAATAAGGAATTAACCAGATGAACCACACAACAATGCTAAATCTGTTGAAATGCTGTTTGGCTTTTAACGAACCTTTAAAGTAAGTCCAAATCGCCCAGATCGCATGGATCAGCATCAAGCAAATAGCGATAATTCCCGTTACGGTATGTACCGTATCATGTAAATGGGTCAGTTGGGCGATATGCTCCATCAAGCCCGTTCCAATAGCGTCCGCATAAAGTCCTAATACAAAACCAAAGATGCCACGCTTTTAACTGTCCTTGGAAACGCTCGCCCCAGACCCCGATCGTATAGCATATCAAGGCGGATGATATGACACAAATGGCCGTAATCAGTAAATGAATATCAAGTTGATTGAATACCATATTTTTCCTTTTTAAAAGAACAGAAGCTTCCTAAAAAGTTCAGGCTATTGGCAAAGAATTCATACATCGCGTGTCTAAATAAAAACGACAGGGCAATCCCGTTGAAAAATATGAAACAAAATATACTCGCTCTCTATCTGATCAAGTTATCCAAATGGTTCTCGCTCGTAATGCCTATCATTGTCCTATTCTACGAGGATCATGGTTTAGGACTACAAGACGTGTTTATTTTGAAGAGTGTCTACTCGGTCGCCGCTGTCACTTTGGAGATTCCCTCGGGCTATCTGGCGGACGTATGGGGGCGTAAGAAATGCTTGATTCTAGGTTGTATACTTTTCTTTGGAGGGTACCTATGTTATTCTTTCACCTCCACTTTCACGGCATTTCTCTTCGCCGAGATTTTGTTGGGAACCGGCAAACCTTGGTAAACGGAGCGGATTCGGCGCTGCTCTACGATACAACCGTACGATATAAAAGAAGAACTTTATTTGCGGTATGAGGGACGTATCACGATGATCGGTAATTTCGCCGAGGCCATCGCCGGGATATTCGGTGGATTGCTGGCCGCCTATTCCTTGCGATTGCCGTTTTACGCCCAAGCGTTTGTCGCCTTTATCGGCATTCCAGCGGCGTTCGCCTTGCAGGAATTCAATACTAAGAGCAAGGTGCAGAACCCGGTTTCGAGATTCTCCGCATCTTGAAATATTCCTTGGTCACGAACCGTAAGCTATGCTATAACATCATGTTCTCCGGTATCATCGGAGCCGCTACATTAACGATGGCATGGTTCGTGCAGCCCGTATTGATGAAGTTGGAAACCCGACCTCCTATTACGGTGTCATTTGGACCGTGCTCAATCTGACTGTGGGATTGTCCGCCCTCTATTCTGATCAGGTAGAGCGGTATTTCGGGATGCGTAAATCAAACACGTTTATACTACTTATAATCGTAGGTGGATATATATCGCTCGCTTATAACCTTACTTATTGGGGATTAGCGATCTTGTTCATTTTCTATATAGTCCGGGGCTTCGCCACACCGATTTTGAAAGGTTACATTAATCAAATGACCTTCTCGGAGATGCGGGCTACGGTCTTGTCGATCCGTAACTTTGTGATCCGCTTGATATTCGCTGCCATCGCCCCATTTATAGGTTGGCTAAATGATTTCTATTCTTTACGTGTCGCCCTGTTAGTTTCCGCCGGAATTATTGCCATACCCGGAATTTTATTCTTAGTTTTGCAATTCCGTAAAGCAGATTAAAAATATAATAGCATGAAAAGACAACTTATGACCGGACTGTTTGCCGCTTTGGCTTTCACAGCGGTAGCCCAGTCGAATGAGTGGCGAGACCCGAGGTCAACGCCGTAAACCGTGCCCCGATGCACGCCAATTTCTTCGCCTACGAGACCGCCGAGGTGGCAGCGAAGGACGCCAAGGAACAATCCCAGAACTTCATGACCTTGAACGGTCCTTGGAAATTCTTTTGGTAAAGAACGCTGACGCTCGTCCTACCGATTTCTGGCGGACCGATTACAACGACAAAGGATGGAACAATATGCCTGTGCCCGGTGTATGGGAACTGAACGGATATGGAGATCCCTCTACGTAAACGTTGGTTACGCTTGGCGTGAGCAATTCAAGAACAACCCGCCCGAGGTCCCTACCGTTAATAACCATGTGGGTTCCTACCGTCGTGAGATCATGGTTCCTGCCAGCTGGAACGGAAAAGAGATCATCGCCCATTTCGGTTCCGTTACCTCCAATATGTATTTGTGGGTAAACGGGAAGTACGTAGGCTATAGCGAAGACAGCAAGCTGGAAGCGGAGTTTAACTTAACTCCTTACTTGAAACCCGGACAAAACCTGATTGCTTTCCAAGTATTCCGCTGGTGTGATGGCACTTATCTGGAAGACCAAGATTTCTTCCGTTACAGCGGTGTCGGACGTGATTGTTATTTATACGCCCGTAACCCAAAGCAACAGATCGCCGATATACGTGTGACTCGGATCTGGACGCTCAATACCAAAATGGCTCGTTGGCAGTCAACCTGACCATGAAGGGTAAAGGTACAGTAGAGCTTGAACTATTGGATGCCCAGAATAAAGCTGTCACTACCCAATCCTTGAACGCTTCCGGAAAGGTCAGCACGACGATAGAAGTCTCCTCTCCCACAAATGGACTGCGGAGACTCCCTATCTATATACTTTACGGGCTACTTTAAAGAGGGAGGCAAAACAATCGAGGTAATCCCCGTAAAAGTAGGTTTCCGTAAGATCGAATTAAAGAACGCCCAGATACTCGTGAACGGGCAACCGGTTCTTTCAAGGGTGCCGACCGTCACGAGATGGATCCCGATGGCGGTTATGTCGTTTCACGCGAACGCATGATACAGGACATACAGATCATGAAGAAATTCAATTTGAACGCCGTTCGTACCTGCCACTATCCCGATGACAACTTCTGGTACGATCTTTGCGATAAATACGGTATCTATGTCGTAGCCGAAGCCAATATAGAGTCTCACGGAATGGGATACGGCGAGGAGACGTTAGCCAAGAACCCATCTTATAAGAAAGCGCATCTGGAACGTAACCAACGTAACGTCCAACGTGGCTTCAACCATCCGAGTATCATCTTCTGGTCCTTGGGTAACGAGGCTGGATACGGTCCTAACTTCGAGGCCGCTTACGACTGGATCAAGAACGAAGACCCCAGCCGTGCCGTACAATACGAACAGGCCGGAAAGAACGGAAAGACCGATATCTTCTGCCCGATGTATTACAACTACGAGGATTGCGCTAAATACAGCGAGGATAACTCCATGCAAAAGCCTTTGATACAATGTGAATACGCTCATGCCATGGGTAACTCTCAAGGAGGTTTCAAGGAATATTGGGATTTGATCCGTAAATACCCGAAATATCAAGGGGCTTCATCTGGGACTTCGTGGATCAATCCGTGCGCTGGACCGGCAAGAACGGGAAAATGATCTATGCTTATGGCGGCGATTTCAATAAGTTCGACGCTAGCGATAATAACTTCTGCGATAACGGCTTGATCAGCCCGGATCGTGTTCCGAACCCGCATATGTACGAGGTGGGGTATTATTACCAAGATATCTGGACAACCCCGGCGATCTGTCGAAAGGTGAGATCAAGGTGTACAACGAGAATTTCTTCCGTGACCTTTCCGCTTATTATCTGGAATGGAAATGCTGAAAGGCGGCAAGGTTGTTCGTAGCGGACGTGTCGATGACCTGAAAGTAGCTCCCCAACAAACATCAACGATCCGATTGGATCTAGGCGAGACTTGCCAATGCACGGAATGGTTGCTGAATGTATCTTATAAACTGAAGAACCGTGAGGGCTTATTACCCGCCGGACATACCGTGGCCAAGGATCAGCTGACGTTGAACCCGTACAAGGCTCCATCTATGGATTTGAAAACGTGGAAACAACCAATATCGAAACCAAGGCTCCAGCCGTACAAGATAACGACGCCAATTACCTGATCGGAAGGTTGTGGTTTCCGTACCGAATTCAACCGTGAGAATGGTTACCTGATCAAATACGAGGTAAACGGCCAAGACATGATCAAGGAAGGAGAGGCTTTGACTCTAACTTCTGGCGTGCGCCGACAGACAATGATTTCGGAGCTGGCCTACAGAAGAAGTACGCCGCATGGAAGAATCCGGAAATGAAGCTGACTTCTCTTAACCAACGGATGGAGAACACAAGTGATCGTAGAGGCCGTTTACGATATGCCGACCGTATCCGCCAAGTTGAACTTGACGTACGTGATCAATAACAAGGGTGCGATCAAGGTTACCCAGAGAAATGACAGCAGACAAGAATGCCAAGGTATCCCCATGTTCCGCTTCGGTATGCAAATGCCGATGCCGAGATATTTCGAGAATATCGAATACTACGGCCGTGGTCCCGTGGAGAATTATATCGACCGCAAGGGTAACGCGGACTTGGCTATTTACCGCCAGACCGTAGACGAGCAATTCTATTCGTATATCCGTCCGCAAGAGAATGGAACGAAATCGGATATCCGCTGGTGGAAAATGCTGAACGAGGCTGGCAACGGTATCGAGGTCGTAGCCTCTGCCCCATTCTCCGCTTCCGCTTTGCATTATACGATAGAGTCTTTGGACGACGGTGCCCGAAAGGATCAAAGACACTCCAGAAGTAGAGAAGTCGACTTGACAAACCTTTGTCTCGATAAGGTACAGATGGGATTAGGCTGTGTAAATAGCTGGGGAACTATCGCACTCCCGGAATACCAGATTCCTTACGGCGACTATGAGTTCACGTTCATTCTTACTCCGGTAAAACATAGCATCGAGATCGAGTAAAACGAATCTTTATCTAGTGAGATATATGAAGAAGGAAAGCAATAGATGTTTTCCCTTCTCACGTTTCTATCATCACTATTCTTTAACAGGCACAGCCTACAAAATCCCTGAACAGCTCCACCCCTTTATCAGCGAGGAACGTGGACAAGCGATATTCCAACGCATGAAGCCTTCGCCTTCTGCTCCATACATCGTTCCGGCATTGAGCCATAGCTTCGCTTTCTCGATCAGCAAGTGCTCCAATTCTTCCGATGATTTACCTAACTTACGGCAATCCATCCATACAAGATAAGTGCCTTCCAACAAGGTTATCGGAAAGTCCGGCAGATATTTCCCGCAAAATCTTTCATGTATAAGTAATTCTGCCATAAATAATCGATCAGTTGCGACAGCCATTCCTCTCCCTCATTATAGGCCGCTATGGTAGCTATTACACCAAAGGATTCACATCGCATACCTCGTTGATATTGATTGCCCGGTCTATCTTCCGACGTAGGTTCTCATCGTAACACACGATATTGGCGATTTGTAATCCAGCGATATTGAAAGCCTTGCTAGGCGACAGGCATGTCACGGAATGCCGTAGGAATTCTTCTGAGATAGATGCGAACGGTGTAAAAGTATATCCCGGAAATACGAGTTCGCAATGTATCTCATCTGATACGACTATTAGGCCATTATGGATACAGATCTTGCCGATACGACTTAGTTCCTCACGTGTCCATACCCTTCCAGCGGGATTATGAGGATTACACAACAGCATGACCTTTACCTTCGGATCAGCGGCTTTTTCCAAATCCTCATAATCAATCGTGAATGTATCATGGGCATAAGACAAAGGGTGCGGATAATCTCACATCCGTTATTGCGGATGGACGAGAAAAACAGTTATAAACCGGGTCTGCACCAGTACTTTATCACCCGGCTCGGTTAGCGCCTTGATAACGGCAGAAATTGCCGGAACAACTCCGGAGGTACAAATCATCCATTCTTTTCGTATTTGCCATCCATGCCGACGTTCAAACCAGCCTGTCACCGCTTCGTAATATGCATCCGGTACTCGAGTATAACCGAAAATACCATGTTCTACACGTTGCCGTAAGGTTTCGATAATAACGGGTGCCGTACGGAAATCCATATCGGCCACCCACATCGGTAGAACATCCGTATCCACAGCGCTATCCCATTTATAGGAGTTCGTACCGGTACGAGGCACTATTTCATCGAAGTTATATCTCATATTCTTTATGCGGAAAAGCAAGTACGTTCATTCCATAGCCTCAGTTGGCAATTACCCGGAGCCTTAATGTTCTCGTCGAGGATTACCTCACCATAGCTTCCGGCGGTGATGCTTCCCGTACGGGGATTCTTCACGCTACGGATCGGGCTATTGATAGTCGCCTGCACGGAACTGTATTCAAAGGCTAGATCGCAATCATCTGCCATCGTACAGTTCTCCATCATAAGATCGTGGGCGTAACAAAGCGGCTGTGTACCCGAGATTTTGCAATTTACCAAACGCAGGTTCTTCGAGTGCCATCCCAAGTACTCGCCGTTAATCTCGGAATCGTATACGGTAACATTCTCCGTATTCCAGAAAGCGTCTTTCGAGTTGATGACCGCATTACGGATTTCCACGTTCTTACAATACTGGAACGAGTAGTTTCCATTTTGAGCGTAGTTCCGGATTTTAATGTTCTCGCCGTGCATAAATAAATAATCAGCATGATCTATTTGCACATTTATCAATTCCACGTTCCGGCAATGCCAAAGGGTTTCTTGAGCATTGGGTAGTTGTACGTTTTCCAGTCTGATACCGTCCATCTCCCGAAACATCTTTGGGGCTTCCACCCGTGTATCCGTCATCACTAGATTTTGGGAGTACCATAACGCAGCACGTCCACCTTCGGTAAACAGGCTATTCTTGATGGTGAAGCCATCCACGTGCCAGAACGGATATTTACCCTCAAAACGACAGCCTATGGCTATGATATTGCTACACTCTTTCAATGCCGACTCCCCGGCATGAATAACGACATTGTCTAATTGTAAATCGTGAGAGGCGAACAAAGGACGCTCACCACTAAATTCCATATCCTTTATCTGTTGCATAATGAATCTTATTTAAAGTTTTCTACAAAGAACCGTTCAATCTTATCGAGGAATGACACTCATCTGATCGTATAAATCGACATGATTCGCTCCGGGTATAATTAGCAATTCCTTATTGTCACCTTTCAGTTTCTTGAAAGCATCCTCGCTGAAGTAACGTGAATGCGCTTCTCCATGAATAATCAATACGGCGCTACGAATCTCGTCACTATACGAGTATAGGCATATTGATGAACGATAAAGCCGAGGTCTTGTTCCATCCGCCATTCGAGTTGAGCGAACGCTTGTGGTAACCACGCTTCGTCTTGTAATAAGCGTAGTAGTCTTTCAAGAATTGGGGCGCATCGTCGGGTAACGTATCGGGCAAACCTCCCGCAAGGGCGTATGAGCCGTTCTTTGTGTCAGCGGTACGCTGTTCATTGAGTTGCTTGCGCAATTCATAACGTGCGTCGGCATCCATCGCATCGAAGTAACCATTAGCGTTCACACGGCTCATATCGTACATCGTAGAGGTTACGGTCGCTTTGATACGAGTATCGATAGCCGCCGCATTAAGAGCCATGCCTCCCCATCCGCAGATACCGAGGATACCGATATGTTCCGCATCCACATCATCACGTGTCGAAAGGAAATCGACGGCCGCACAGAAATCTTCCGTATTGATGTCGGGAGAAGCTACATAACGAGGCTCTCCGCCACTCGCCTGTATATGACGGATCGAAAGCGATCGTCAGAAATCCACGTTCTGCCAATTCCTGCGCATATAAACCCGAGGATTGTTCCTTCACGGCACCGAACGGACCGCTAATAGCGATAGCAGGCAATTTTCCATCCGCATGCTTGGTTTGTACATATCGGCGGCAAGCGTAATGCCATAGCGATTACGAAAGTAACTTTACTATGGCTCACCTTGTCACCTGTGGGAATACTTTATCCCACTCCTTAATTAGATTCAAATTCTTGTCCATTGTATGATCGGTATTAATTTGATTGTCTGTAGCGAACAGATTTCCCGTAGCGCAAAAGCATATGGCTATTGCCGTACATAATTCTCTTAATGACTTCTTCATGTCGTTCCTTGTTTATTTTACGAAGGCAAAGATAGAGGCTCAAATAGCATCCCTTTGTAGACAAATTACGGATGTCATGACCTCAATTACAGGTTTTGTGGAATCAGCCAGAAAGCCTGTAAATACACATAATCCGTAACAATGGTTATATAATCCGTAATTAGGGTTATAACTATATATGAATTATCCTCTATTTTGCGTACAGAATTATTGATTAAATACGTACGGCTTATGGATAAGATACTTAACTTAGATAGTGTAGACCTATATAACAAACTATACGGCCTCGAAACCCTAAATCCGCTTGTCAGTGTCATAGATTTGAATAAAGCGACGAGTAGTGTAGATCTCATCCGCTTCAATTACGGCATCTACGCACTGTATCTAAAACTAGAGAAAGCCTGCGATATCAAATACGGACGCCAGACATACGATTACCAAGAAGGCACGATCGTTTGCTTCGCCCCCGGACAAACTGCGGAAACAAATCCGACAACCGATAAAGTCCAAGTAAACGCACATGGTATTCTTTCCATCCCGATTTACTGCGTGGAACGTCACTCGGAAAGAATATAAAGAAATATACGTTCTTTTCTTACGAGGTAAACGAGGCGTTGCATCTCTCGGAAGAAGAAAGATCTATCGTGATGGATTGCCTGAAGATCATCCGTATGGAACTGGAACATGGCGTGGATAAACATAGTAAAACCTTACTTGTAAACCATATCGAACTGCTGCTTAATTATTGTATGCGTTTTATGAAAGGCAGTTCATCACCCGAGGCAAGACAAACCGGGATGTGCTGACACGTTTCGAAAACCTGTTGGATGAGTATTTCGAAAGTACACTCGCCGAACAGGACGGATTGCCTACGGTGAAATACTTTGCCGACAAGCTTTGCCTCTCATCGAACTATTTCGGTGACATGTTCAAGAAGGAAACCGGCAAATCACCGCAGGAATACATCCAAGAGAAAGTAATCGAGCTAGCCAAAGAACGTATCTCCGGCACGGCGGACACAGTCAGCCAAATCGCATATTCCCTCGGTTTCCAATATCCGCAGCACTTCTGTCGGCTATTCAAGAAACGGGTAGGGTACACGCCAAGTGAATACCGTGCGCAGATCGGTCTATCAACGAATCTATAGAAGGCGTTCAAGAAGATGTTAGATATTAAGACTGTATATGAATGTAACCGGTGCTTGGGATGCAAGACGCTGCACCCACAAGTAAGCCTCATCAATCTAGAGAGCCCGAACCTAGAGCAAGAGGCCGTAAAGTTCGAGTTCTACGCGATCCTCTTGATAGAAGACTGCCCGGACGGTTGCTATTGTTGCGGACGTAAGTATTACGATTATTCCAACGCTACGATGGTGTTTCTTACACCCGGTGAGATTTTCCGCATGAGCGAGAATAATACGCTACCCAACAAAGGGTACCTTTTAGCGTTCCATCCCGACCTATTGTTCCACACGTCATTGGACAACCCTATTAAGAACTATACCTTCTTCGCTTATCACAAAGAAGAGGCTCTGCATCTCTCTCAACGTGAGACAGCCAAAGTTACGTGTTGTCTGGAAAACATCGAGGACGAGCTTCACCATGCCATCGATACGCACAGTGGTACCATTCTATCCCGCCACATTGAATTATTATTGGATTATTGTACACGCTATTATGAGCGACAGTTCATTACCGGGAAAATAAGAACAAGGCTATCTTGGAGAAATTGGAAAGGCTCCTCGACGAGTATATCATTTCCGGTAAATTAGAGAACGGCCAGCTACCCACCGCCGAATATTGTACGGCAGAACTGGACCTTTCTGTCGCTTACTTCAACGACCTGTTAAGATTCGAGACCGGCAAAACACTGGAGGAATATTTTCAGTTCAAACGATTGAGCGTGGCTAAGACAATGCTACTGAAAAACGGTAATACTCCCGCTTTGGTAGCACGACAATTAGGTTATCCGAACGTACAGTATTTCAGCCTTATATTTAAGAAGATCACAGGCATCGCTCCCTGTGAATATCCATATGCGCAAAACTAAGAAACGGAAGGAATGACCTCCTTCCGTTTCTTAGAATGACATTATTTTCCTAGCTTCTTTTCCAGCATCTTCATAAAATATCCCCGACAACCGAACGGGCTTGAAAACCTCGTTGCGTACCATCGGAAGTAAAATGCCAATCGCTTAGAGGAACACGTGAAGTCGTCTCGTTGGCGTAGTTCCAGACCGGAACCATCAGCGCATTGAAATCCTCCATCGATCCGGTCAAACAAGCGGACCATAAAATCCAGTCGGACTTCGTATAATCCTCCCGGTTATCCAACGGCAAACCATATTTATTTTGTTTTGTCTTGTAATAAGCCATTTCCGTAGCGGCAACCTCTTTGGGAAGATATTCAAGCCCAGCAAGCGATCCCAGACCAGATTATATTTTTGGCTCCAAGTGCCCGGCTTATCGAAAGTCAGGCGGTAATGATCACCATCGTTCGCCATCTTCACCCACTTAGCGGCCATCTCACGGGCGACTTCCGTATATTGTCTAGCGATATCGGCCTTACCTAACATCTCCGCCAATTTTCCGTAGCCGGCAACTCCCATAATTGCCTTGATGGACAAGTTCGTGTTATGGGCGAAATGTCCGGCAAAATCATCCGTACAAAGTTGGTTCTTCGGATCAAGGCCTCTTCAACAAGTAATTCGCCCATGTAGTCAAGACCTCCCAATGTTGGGCGGCATAATCAGCATTGCCATCCACTATTGCTATAGCGGTCGCTAGCACAAGCATATTACCACTTTCTTCCACGGGCATATCGCCACCATAGGTTTGACCGTTCGCAACCGGATAGGTACCCACATCGTGAGCCGGAAAGGTTTCTTCCATTGTCCGCTCTCGCTATAATAGAAAATGGGATTCATCATTCCCTTCAATAAATCCGTGTTGTATACTAAGAATAAGGGGCGGAAGGATACGTAATATCCACTGTTCCGATAGAACCGTTACTGAAATTTTCTTTCGAAAGGAATAAGAGAGTCCCTTCCTTATCAGTCACCAACTTATGGGCGGCGATCGCCTGCCGATATGCGATAGCGCATAGCTCGGCGTATTTCTTCCCTCCTACGGCACTCGTCTCGCTCATCAAAGAAGAATCGAAGGAACCGCAACGCCGCATCAGATCCTCGTAAGAAGCCTCCCTTTTCGAACGCCTGATGAATATCCACCTTTCCGTCGTGCTTCCAATAAGGCATCCGGTTGTCTTGGAAATACTGGATCGAATATAAATCATCGTAACCGATCATCAAATGTCCGGAGACGGTTTCCTTGGAGACCTTGCCGATCGGGTCCGTATAAGCGAGGACTGTCATTTGCTCACGCATATCCGAAGAGAGACTTTGCGATCCAGCCGGTAAATTACCAGTAGTCATGAAAGCTTTCTTCGTAGCATAATACTCGTCGATCGTTGCGGAGACTCCGGTTTCTTGGGGATAACCAAATAGAAATATCCCAGTCAATCCGTACATCATCCCCGGTTTCGCCAGAACCTCTTGATCGATTGTTCCTGTCTTCAGGTAAATTAAATCAGGGTTTCCGTTTTCTCGAAAGTCACCTCTTGATCGATCGTATTCACGGCCCATTGCGGCGTGGCTTCCAGGTATAGTTGCGTCGTGATCTTTACCGTCGATGGAACGGACTTGATAGGTTATATAATTAAACGGAGAAGTCATAGCCTCCAGATCATTCAGCAAGAAAGGAGCCGTGAAAATCAAGTCCAGACTCACGCCACCGCACTCAAAGGTATAGAATGTTTGCGTAGGCATCACGTTCATGGATTTCTGGATCGCTTTCTCATCGAACGTATCTCCTCGTTTCACCTTCCGCATGATTCCCATATCCACATAAGCGCCTCCCCATTGTTCCGGCAATGAGCGGCCAACACGTTACCCGTAGGCTTCAAGCTCTCCGCCACCGCTTCCGGTATCTCTTTCAGCAAATCATAGTCCAGACCGTTCCCTGCCACGGCGATTTGCTTTCCATTTAGATACACCTCGATATTATCATCATGCGAATATTGGAGGTAGAGGGCATCCTTTGCTCATCCGAAGGCCAGTCAAACGTACGACGTACCCAGATATCTCCTGTAGACCAAGGCGTGGAACGATTCGGATTATCTTCCGTTCCGAAAGCGGCTTTTCCCGCTTCCAACTTTTCGGATCATAAGCCTCGGCGAACCAATCGCCGGCAGGCTGAGACATCGTATAATCGGCCTCCCATAAGCCATCCGAGGCCATACCGATCACCGAGGTCACCTGTATATCGTCCATTCCCATGAAACGGTATGACTTACCATCTACTCGTATACCGCCTAGAAGCGGATAATCACGGCCGGTCCAATGCCGTACCGACTCATCATTCAATTGATCGGCAAACGACCATGCGCTTGTATAGGGTCGATCGTGACCAAAGGAACGGCCGGAGCACGTAAAGAGTTCTCTGCCGCCGCCGTATATACCTCGGAAACTTTCACTTGCGTACAACAAGATAAAGCCGTACAACAAGATAAAGCCAATAAATAGTTTCTCATCTGCTTACTTCACGGTTTTATGAATGGCCTCCAGCACGATCTTCTCCATGATCTTATAGCCTTCCAAGGTAGGATGCACACCATCTTTCGACAGGTTAGCGGGCAATCCGTTTCGCTCATCTTTCATGGCGGAATGATAATCCACGTATGTCAAACCATTCTTATCCGCATACTCCTTGATCCATTTATTGAGCTGGATAACCTTATCGGCCGGTTGCATACCCGGTCTCCAAGGAAAATCATAAGCCGGCAATACGGAGCAGAAAATCACCTTGATATGATTTGCCTTCGCCAATTCTGCCATAGAGACCAAGTTCCCAAACACGTTTTCCAAGGCGATCAGCACCGTTATTGTGAGCGATATCATTGATTCCCGCCAAGATCACCACGGCTTTCGGTTTCAAGTTAATAACGTCTTGGCGAAAACGAACTAGCATCTCCGAGGTTGTCTGTCCGCTGATCCACGGTCTACGAAGTTATTCCGGATAAAGAAAGTCGAATCCGCCGGCCACCATCCGTCTGTAATGGAGTTCCCCATAAATACCACGTTCGAAGGAACTTTCACGGTCTTGTTAGCCTCCGCATAACGACCAAACTGAGCCCAGTCCCTTTCTCAGTCTGGGCAAATAACGTAGTGGTAGCCAATAAACAACCCGCTACCAGTAAAGCTTGTTTCATGTTTTCATATTACTTGATTATAAAATACAAACCAACGATCTTGTTTTCATCAAACAAAAGTAATCAAAATTGTCCACTCACCCATTCACACAAGAAAATATCTTATATTTGCTGTCATTGAAAAATAAAAACATCCGAATATGCTGAAAAGATTCTTTCCAACACGATCGTACGGTTGATACTGGCCGTCTTGATCGGACTTCTGGTTGGGCTTGCCGTAAACGAGTCTGTGTTAAAAGCGGTCATGATCGTAAAACAAATTACGGGACAGATTATTTTCTTCTTGGTTCCGTTGATCATTCTAGGATTCGTGGCGCCTTCTATCGCCCGCTTGAAAAGCAACGCATCCAAAGTCTTATTATTCGCTTTTAGTATCGCATACCTGTCATCGGTTGGCGCCGCTACCTTTGGCGCCGTTGTGGGTTATGAATTAATACCGCATTTGCATATTCAAACCGCCTCGGAAGGTCTAAAGACATCCCTCCCATGTTGTTTAATCTAGAGATTCCGCCAGTGATGAGCGTTATGTCGGCATTGGTATTGGCCGTGATGCTGGGACTTTCTACCGCATGGGTTAAATCCGAGGAGATGGAGAGGTTGCTGGAAGTATTCCAGAACATGGTACTTAAATTGGTAGAACGGGTCTTGATGCCGGTCCTGCCGCTTTCATCGCCGCAAATTTCTGTGTCCTTAGTTATGAGGGGCGATTACAAAGCAGTTGCCTATCTTTTATCCGTCCTGTTGATTGTCATCATTTGCCATTACATCTGGTTGACCTTACTGTATGTAGTCGCATCGATCTACTCCCGGAAAATAGCTGGGGCGTATTGAAATACTACGGACCCGCTTATTTGACAGCCTTAGGCACCATGTCATCCGCCGCCACCTTGGGCACGGCCTTGACCTGCGCCAAGAAAAGCAAGATCTTGCGAGAGGAGTAATTGACGTGACTGTCCCCTGTTTGCGAACATCCATCTATGCGGCTCTATCTTGACGGAAGTGTTTTCGTATTGACCGTCTCGCAAATATTATATGGCAGCATGCCGGACTTCACGACGATGTTCGTATTTATCATCTTGCTTGGTTTCTTCGCGATCGGCGCTCCCGGCGTACCGGCGGTACGGTGCTCGCCTCATTGGGCCTGATCATCGCTATCCTAGGTTTCGACGAGGCGGGAACGGCATTATTGCTTACGATATTCGCTTTGCAAGATAGCTTCGGTACGGCTTGCAACGTGACGGGAGATGGTGCTCTTACCTTAATCACGGATACGTTCGATCAAGGGCAAACGGGAAAAGCTTCCACAGCTTTATAAGGACAAAACCTCATGGCTATTTTACTGCAACCCGCCTTGCAGTAAGTGGTATCACTTCCTTTCATTCGATACTCTATGGGTGACTCCCCGTATGCTTCTTGAAATACCGTCCCAGATAGGATTGGCTGGGAAAGTTCAAGTGGTTCGTTATCTCCTGCACGGTCATTTCCGTGGTACGCAACAACACCTTTGTCTCCAATATGATATGCCGGTCTATAATGGTCTTCGCCGACTCGCCCGCCACTTGCCGGGTGATAGTGGAGAGATAACGGGAGAGATACAAAGCTCGTTCGCATAGAAAGAGACCTCTTTCTGGTCGAGATAATGGGCATGGATGCAATTGATGAACTTATGGAACAACTCCTCCCCACGGTTGCACCCATTTTGCTGGCGGCTCGAGAAGGAGTACCTTGTCTTATCATACATATTAAGGAAGAAGCATTGCAACTGGTTTTCACGATCATATCACGGTACACGTTATTCCGATCCATGTAAATCAGCCAAAACAGCCGGATGATCACATTTATGGTCTCCTCCTGATCGGCGGGATGCGTATAGCAAGGGCTATCCTTTATGAAGCGGAAAAGGGCGGATCCAGCCGGAATACGGCCTCGTCGAACAAGACCTTCGAAAAGGATATATATTGTACCTTGAAATCCTCGCTACTCGCGTTCAACGTCAGGATCGTATCCGGTATCAATACGATCACCGTGTTGCGCCGGATATCCCATCGGCTCAAATCGACGGATATATTCGCCGTTCCTTTATAGCAAAATAAGATCATGCCATATCCGCTCTTGTAAGGACGATCCAATAACTCCCTCAAATCGGAATCGCCTATTATGAACGACTCTCCTCTCTCTATCTCAAATGGATTCATATGTCTACTATTTTGCCCGCGAATATAAGAGATCATTAGCATATAACGGATCATTCCATCTCAAAATGAACAATCATCGCCTCATTGTGGAAACAATGGTTCGCCGATAAGCGAGTAGCTTTGCATCCGAAAATATAGGTATTAGTTAAGATGAAAAAGCAAAATCGATTGATGAAGACTGCGATCGCCTTATGGTGTATCGTAGCTGTTGGGTGTAAACAAAGCCCTGTAATCCAACAAAGTTCAGGGTATGCGACAATGACCGTATTCACTTCGGAGAAAACTTTATCCAATAATTACTCGGCGAGTATTCGAGGAAAACAGGATATTGATATTTATCCGCAAGTATCTGGTTTTATTACAAAGCTTTGCGTAACGGAAGGCGAGAGCAAAAAGGACAAGTCTTATTTATTATTGATCAAGTTCCTTATCAAGCGGCCTTAAACACCGCCATTGCGAACGTAGAGGCCGCTAAGGCATCCGTAGCGACAGCGCAACTGACCTACGACAGTAAACAAGAATTGTATAAAACAAAGTAGTTTCCGAGTTCGACCTAAAGACCACCTACAACACTCTACTCTCGGCAAAGCCCAATTAGCCCAAGCGGAGGCACAAGAGATAAACGCCCGTAACAACCTTTCTTACACGGAAGTGAAAAGCCCCTCGAACGGCGTCATCGGAACCCTGCCTTATCGTGTAGGCGCATTAGTAAGCGCAAGCCTACCCAAACCACTCACCACAGTATCGGACAATTCCGAGATGTATGTGTATTTCTCCATGACCGAGAACCAGCTGTTGGCCTTGACCCGTCAATACGGCTCGAAAGACAAAGCCTTGGAGAATATGCCGAGATCGAGCTTCAGTTGAACGATAAATCGCTTTATCCCCAAACGGGAAAGATCGAGACGATCAGCGGCGTTATCGATCAAAACACCGGAACGGTCAGCTTTGCGCCGCATTCCCGAACGAGGAGCAATTATTGAATAGCGGGGCTCCGGAATGTGATCATTCCGGTTACATACGATAACTGCGTCGTAATTCCCAAGCCGCCACGTTCGAGATCAAGACCGGGTATTTGTCTTCAAGGTAGTGGACGGCAAGACGCAATCCGCCCCCGTAGAAGTGACCCGTGAACGGAGGACAAGAGTATATCGTAAACGCCGGATTGAATAGCGGCGACGTGATCGTAGCCGAAGGCGTAGGTTTATTGCGTGAAGGAACACCGATTGAAGTAAAACAAAATTAAGAACAATGAAAGTTAGCACATTTATAGAACGCCCGTACTGTCCGCCGTGATTTCCATCACGATTATGGTTGCGGGTATCATCGGGCTTTTCACCTTGCCCGTAGAACAATATCCGGATATCGCCCTCCTACCGTTATGGTCAGTACGACTTACTTCGGGGCGAATGCCGAGACCATGCAGAAGAGTGTCGTAGCCCTTTGGAAGGGCGATCAACGGCGTGGAAGATATGACCTACATGACCTCCACGGCTACCAACTCCGGTACCGCCACGATCACGATCTATTTCCAACAAGGAACCGATCCGGACATGGCCGCCGTAAACGTACAGAACCGTGTATCGAAAGCGACCGGGCAATTGCCGGCCGAGGTTACCCAAGTGGGTGTCACGACTTCCAAGCGCCAGACCAGTATGTTACAGATCTTCTCGCTCTATAGCCCGGACGGTTCTTATGACGAGAACTTCCTCAGTAATTACATCAGCATCAACCTAAAACCAGAGATACTCCGTATCTCCGGAGTCGGCGAGTTGATGGTTATGGGTGGCGATTACAGTATGCGTATCTGGATGAAGCCCGACGTTATGGCCCAATACAAATTGATCCCCTCGGACGTGACCTCCGTGTTGGCCGAGCAAAATATTGAGTCCGCCACGGGTTCTTTAGGCGAGAACTCGGACGAGACGTATCAGTACACCATGAAATATAGCGGACGCCTGCTTACTCCGGAGGAATTCGGCGATATCGTGATCCGCTCCACCGAGGATGGAGAGGTATTGAAGCTAAAAGAGATAGCAGACATTGAGTTAGGAAAGGAGAGTTATGCCTATATCGGACAAACAAACGGTAAGCCGGGTATCTCCTGTATGGTTTTCCAGACAGCCGGATCGAATGCCACGGAGGTGAATAATAAGATCGACGCTTTTCTTGAGGAAGCCTCGAAAGACTTCCCGAAAGGTATCGAGGTCGTAAAATTGATGAGTACGAATGATTTCTTGTACGCCTCGATCCATGAGGTTGTAAAACCTTGATAGAGGCCATTATCCTCGTTATCCTTGTGGTATATGTCTTCTTGCAGGATATCCGTTCTACGCTGATTCCGTTGGTAGCGATCGTAGTTTCCTTGATCGGTACGTTCGCCTTTATGACGGTCGCCGGATTTAGCATCAACTTGATCACTTTATTCGCTTTGGTATTGGTGATCGGTACGGTGGTGGATGATGCGATCGTTGTTGTAGAGGCAGTCAAGCTCGGTTCGACGTTGGATATAAGTCCTCTTATATGGCTAGTATGGACGCGATGAAAGGATTGACATCCGCCATCGTCTCTACTTCATTGGTATTTATGGGCGTGTTTATTCCGGTATCCTTCATGAGCGGTACATCCGGTACGTTCTATACGCAGTTCGGCTTGACGATGGCAGCGGCCGTAGGTATCTCTACCGTTAACGCATTAACGTTAAGTCCGGCACTTTGCGCTATCTTATTGAAGCCTTACATCAACGAGGACGGTACCCAAAAGAATAACTTCGCCGCACGTTTCCGTAAGGCGTTCAACGCCGCATTCGATTCGGTCATCAAGAAATATAAGCACGGGGTATTGTTCTTTATCAAGCGGAAATGGCTGGCTTGGTCTTTATTGGCATGCTCCATCGTATTACTTATCGTCTTGATGAACACGACAAAATCCAGCTTGGTGCCCGATGAGGATCAAGGTACGGTCTTTGTCAACGTAAGTACGGCCTCCGGAAGCTCCTTGGCTACGACTAACAAGATCATGACGAATATCGAGCAACGGATCAACCAGATTCCACAGCTTCAATCTTATTCCAAGGTTTCCGGTTATGGTTTGCTGGCCGGACAAGGTAGCTCTTTCGGTATGTTCATCTTGAAACTAAAACATTGGGATGAGCGCCCGGACAAGGAAGATAACGTACAAGCCGTGATCGGACAGGTATATGGCCGTACGGCAGATATCAAGGACGCTACGATTTTCGCCATCGCCCCGGCCATGATCCCCGGATATGGTATGGGTAACGCATTGAAATGCATACGCAAGACAAGGCCGGTGGAGACTTAACGACCTTCTTTAACACGACCCAGCAATATCTCGCGGCCTTGCGTGAACGGCCCGAGATCGCTACGGCTTACTCTACCTTCGATATCAAGTACCCGCAATGGCGCGTGGATGTGGACGCGGCGAAATGCAAACGGGCCGGAATCACTCCGGATGCTGTTCTATCAACCCTTTCCGGTTATTACGGAGGGCAATATGTGTCGAATATCAACCGTTTCTCGAAGGTGTATAAGGTGATGATACAGTCTGATCCTAAATATCGTCTGGATGAGGCCTCCTTGAATAATACGTTCGTACGCATGTCGAACGGCGAGATGGCACCGCTTAGTCAGTTTATCACATTGACCAAAGTCTATGGGGCTGAGTCTTTAGCTCGTTTCAATATGTATAATTCGATCGCCGTCAATGCCGTACCGGCCAATGGATATAGCTCCGGGATGCTATCAAGGCGGTAAAAGAGACAGCGGCCACCTCACTCCCGAAAGGATACGGGTATGACTTCGGTAGTATCACCCGTGAGGAGAACCAGCAGAGTAATACGACCATTATCATCTTCGGTATCTGTATCTTGATGATTTATTTGATCCTAAGTGCCTTGTACGAGAGTTTCCTTGTTCCTTTCGCCGTGATTCTTTCCGTACCGATGGGTTTGATGGGTAGTTTCTTGTTCGCCAAGTTCATGGGATTGGAGAATAACATTTATCTGCAAACCGGTCTGATCATGTTGATCGGGTTGTTGGCGAAGACCGCCATCTTATTGACGGAGTACGCTACCCAGCGCCGCTTGTCCGGCATGAGCCTGACCTCGGCCGCTCTTAGCGCGGCGAAGGTTCGTCTGCGCCGATCTTGATGACCGCTCTTACGATGATATTCGGTTTGCTGCCATTGATCGTTTCCAACGGCGTAGGCGCTAATGGAAACCGCTCGTTGGGAACCGGTGCCGTTGGCGGTATGTTGATCGGTACATTGGCTTTGTTATTTATCGTGCCTTGCTTATTCATCACGTTCCAATACCTGCAAGAGAAACTACGCCCGATCAATTCGAGCGTTCCCTTGATTGGCAGGTGCAAGAAGAGGTAAAAGAGGCCGCCGAAGAAAGAAAAGAATATTTAGATAGCAAGAAATAATCTATCCAGTTGTATATATATAATGTATATGAAGAATAACATCATACTCTTTGCCGTAGCGACGCTAGCGTTGAATAGCTGCGGCATTTACAGAAATACGAGCCTGTCGCCACCCTCCCGGAGAATCTATATCGGGAGGAGATAGCCCCGGCAGATACCTTCTCCATCGGGAATATCAGTTGGCGGGACCTATTCACCGATCCGGCCTTGCAATCCTTGATCGAACGGGGATTAGCCAATAATACAGATCTGCGGATTGCCCATCTAAAGGTGCAAGAAGCCGAGGTGGCGTTAATGACCTCCCGCCTCTCCTACCTCCCGTCGCTCTCCTAGATCCGCAGGGCACGACAAGTAGTTTCAATAAGGCAAAGCGTCGTGGACATACAACGTCCCGGTATCGGCCAGTTGGGAGATCGATATCTTCGGCCGGCTGACAAACGCCAAACGACAAGCAAAAGCCGCCTTGTCGCAAAGCCAAGCGTATAGCCAAGCCGTACAAACACAACTGATCGCCAACATCGCCAATTTATATTATACCCTATTGATGCTGGATCGGCAATGCGAGATCACGACGGAAACCGCCGTGAGATGGCAAGAGAGCCTTCGTGCCACCAAGCGTTAATGGCAGCCGGCATGACTACCGAGGCGGCCGTATCGCAAACCGAGGCTACTTGCTACTCCATCGAGACCTCTGTTAAGGATCTGGAACAGACCATCCGGGAGACCGAGAATACGCTTGCCGTCTTATTAGGAGAAACACCTCAAGATATCGAGCGAGAAGATTGGAAGAGCAGTCCTTGACCCCGGATCTGGCGATCGGCATCCCGGTGCAGCTGCTATCGAACCGTCCGGATGTACGTAGCGCCGAGTACGCATTGGCGCAAGCGTTCTACGGGACAGCCTCCGCACGCTCCATTTTATCCCTCGCTACGTCTTAGCGGCAGCGCAGGGTGGACAAACAGCGCAGGCAGTTACATCGTAAATCCGGGTAAACTATTACTATCGGCGGTCGGCTCCCTCACGCAACCGCTATTTAACAAAGGAGCGAATATCGCCCAATTGAAAATAGCGAAAGCGCAGCAAGAGGAGGCCAAGCTCACTTTCCAACAAACCGTGCTCAACGCCGGAAAAGAGGTGAACGACGCACTTACCCAAGCCCAGACCGCAAAGGGAAAGATCGACTTGCGTACACACCAAATCGAATCGCTTGAAGATGCCGTGCGTAGCACCCAATTGCTGATGACGCATGGAAACACTACTTATTTGGAAGTGCTCACGGCACAGCAAACCCTGCTCAGCGCCCAGCTCTCCCAAGTAACGGATCGTTTTGACGAGCTTCAAGCCACCGTAAACCTCTACCAAGCCTTAGGAGGAGGCAGACATTAAAGAGAGTCCTTTCAGACTTGTATATAATTATGATTGTAACCTCCTTTTGTGCGTGACGCATAGAAGGAGGTAAAAAAATACCCGGTTTATGGTATATGCCGTAAACAATCCATCCACTATCTTTGTCATATAAATAAAAGAATCCAGAAACAACAAAATTCATTTGTATATGGCAAGAATAGCAAGACAACTGACCGACCTTGTCGGCAACACTCCCCTGTTGGAGTTCTCTAATTTCAACGCGAGCAAGGGCCTTAAAGCCCAAGTAATCGGCAAGCTGGAATATTTCAACCCGGCTGGTAGCGTAAAAGACCGCATCGCCTTGGCGATGATCGAGGACGCCGAGGCTAAAGGCTTGTTGAGACCCGGCGCTACCATTATCGAACCGACCAGCGGTAATACCGGAGTCGGACTCGCTTTTGTCTCCGCCTCGAAAGGCTACAAATTAATCCTGACCATGCCGGATACCATGAGTGCCGAGCGTCGTAACTTATTGAAAGCGTTAGGTGCCCGGCTCGTCCTCACCCCCGGGGCAGAAGGCATGAAAGGAGCCATCGCCAAAGCGGAGGAACTGCGTGATGCGACTCCCGGTTCCATCATCCTACAACAATTCGAGAATCCCGCCAACCCGGCCATGCATATCCGCACGACCGCCGAGGAGATCTGGCGTGATACGGATGGTAAAGTAGACCTGTTTGTAGCCGGCGTAGGAACCGGAGGCACGGTCAGCGGTGTCGGTGCCGGATTGAAAGCTCACAACCCGAACGTACAAATCGTAGCGGTAGAGCCTAGCGATTCACCGGTACTTTCCGGAGGCAAGCCCGGCCCGCACAAGATACAGGGCATCGGAGCCGGCTTTATCCCCAAGACCTACAACGGGGAGGTAGTTGACAATATCCTGCAAGTAACGAACGATGACGCTATCCGTACCAGCCGCGAACTGGCCGGGAAGGAAGGGTTGCTGGTAGGAATATCTTCCGGCGCCGCTGTATACGCCGCCGTGGAACTAGCTAAACTTCCGGAGAATGAGGGAAAAACGATCGTGGCGTTGCTTCCGGACACAGGAGAAAGGTATCTCTCCACGGTTCTATATGCTTTCGAGGAATATCCTCTATAGGCTTTTATCGGTTTATCTGATGTCATAGAATCTGAGTCGAAAACACTATAGTGTTTGTGGATAAACACAATAGTATTCAGACTAAAACACTACTGTATTCGTGCACAAATACAGTAGTGTTTTTTACAGATTACAAGAGCCCTTTCGTACTCGGTAGCTCAAACCGATAAATATCTCGTCGGATCGCCATCTTGATCGAGCGGGCCAAAGCCTTGAAGATACCTTCTATCTTATGATGCTCGTTCATACCCTCGGCACGGATATTCAAATTCATGCGGGCAGCGTCGCCCAAGCTCTTGAAGAAATGGAGGAACATCTCCGTAGGCATATCTCCCACTTTCTCACGGTGGAACTCAGCGTCCCAAACCAACCAAGGACGGCCACCGAAATCCAGCGCCACACTACACAAGCAATCGTCCATCGGAAGGCAATAGCCATAACGCTCGATCCCTCGCTTATCACCCAGCGCTTTCAGCATCGCCTCGCCAAGGGCAATCGCCGTATCCTCTATCGTATGATGCTCGTCGACCTCCAGGTCGCCTTTTACCCGTACCGTCAGATCCGTACCGGAATGCTTACCGATCTGATCCAACATATGATCGAAGAAACCAAGCCCGGTAGAGATCGATGTCTTTCCGGTTCCATCCAGATTCCAGTCCACATAGATGTCCGTCTCCTTCGTGGCACGCCGTACGACCGCACGACGCTCGCCGGCAAACAGATACTCGGTGATCTTATCCCAATCATCCGTGATATAGGCGGGAGACAATGAGGTAGCGTAAGCCGCCAACTCACTCTCCGCTCCCTCCTCCGGGCGCAACCAGATACCTTTAGCGCCCAGATTATGGGCCAACTCCATATCCGTAAGGCGGTCCCCGATCACGAAACTATTCTCCAGATCGTATTCACCGGTCATATATTTCGTGAGCATTCCCGTACGAGGCTTACGATTCGGGGAATTATCCTCGGGAAAGGAAGGATCGATCAAGATATCGTCGAATACGATCCCCTCTCCTTCCAGCGTCTTTAGCATCAAGTTATGGGCAGGCCAGAAAGTCTCCTCCGGGAAAGAGGGCGTTCCCAGCCCGTCTTGGTTGGAGACCATCACGAACTCGAAATCCAACCGCTCGCGAATGAAATAGAGGTTACGCATCACCTTCGGGACAAACTCTAGTTTCTCCAAGCTATCCAATTGATAATCTACGGGCGGCTCTTTTACAAGCGTGCCGTCCCGGTCGATAAACAACGCTCTTTTCCTCGTGCTCATAATTTCATGTTTTTCATCGCGTTCAATAAGCTATCATTCTCTTTCGGCGTACCGATCGTAATACGAAGGCAACCCCGGCATTTCTGCACGTTACTACGGTTACGCACTACGATCCCTTTCTTCACGAGCCCATTATACATGGCATCCGCCTTGGCGACATTCACCAACAAGAAATTAGCGTCCGAAGGATATACTTGATAGGAGAAAGGAGGCTCGGACAGGATCTTCTCCAGCCGGTTACGCTCCGTGAGGATCTCGTTCACTTGGTGCTTCATGGTCGCCTCGTCGTTCAAGAGCTCCAAAGCTTTCTCCTGTGTAAGCTGGTTGACGTTATACGGATATTTGATCTTATTCAAGACACCGATAATCTCCGGAGAGGCGAATGCCATACCCAAACGAATACCCGCCGCTCCCCACGCTTTCGACAAGGTTTGAAGAACGATCAGATTCGGGAACCCGGATAATTCCTTCAAGAAAGAGGGATAAGCGGAGAAGTCGATATAAGCCTCATCGATCACCACGATTCCTTCATAATTCTTCAAGATCTTATAGATCGAGCCACGATCCAGACTGTTGCCACTAGGGTTATTCGGAGAACATAGGAAGATCACTTTTGTCCACTCGTCCGCCGATTCCAATACGGCTTCCGCATCCAAATCAAAGTTTTCGTCCAAAGAAACCTTACGGCATTCCACGTTATTTACATTCGCTGCCACCTCATACATGCCATACGACGGCGAGATCGTCACTACACTATCCAACCCCGGCTCGCAAAAAGCACGGATCACCAGATCGATGGCCTCGTCACTGCCATTGCCCAAGAAGATCGAGCTACGGTCCACACCTTTCAACACGGCCAGACGATCCTTCAATTTCCACTGCAAGGGATCGGGATAACGGTTATACGGCATATTCCACGGATTCTCATTCGCATCCAGAAAAACGGAGGCATCCCCATGAAACTCATCACGTGCGGATGAATACGGTTTCAAATTCCAGACATTCGGTCTTACTAAATCTTTCAGGTCTTTCATATCGTGTTCAATCTAATTGTTACTGCGTTGCGGTGAGCATCCAGCTGCTCGTTGGCCGCCATGGTTTGGATCGTACTACCCAAGGCACGGATACCATCGGAAGTGATCTCTTGGAAAGTGATCTTCTTGATGAAACTATCCAAGTTCACGCCGCTATATGCCTTGGCATAGCCGTTGGTCGGCAAGGTATGATTCGTGCCGGAAGCATAATCGCCTGCGCTTTCCGGAGTATATGGACCCATAAAGACACTGCCGGCGTTCTCGATTCGCTCCGCGATAGCGGTGTAATCCGCCGTCTGGATAATCAAGTGTTCGGGAGCGTATTGGTTCGTGAAGTCTACGACTTCCTGCGAATCTTTCAATACGATGATACGGCTGTGCGCTAATGATTTCTCGGTAATTTCCTTTCGAGGCAAACGATTGAGTTGCTCTTGGATGGCACGGGCCACGGGTTCCACGATCGTTTCCGAAGCGGTTACGAGGATCGCTTGGCTATCCACTCCATGCTCGGCCTGCGAGAGGAAATCGGCGGCGATAAAATCGGGATTCGCCGTCTCGTCCGCGATCACCTCTACCTCGGATGGTCCGGCGGGCATATCAATGGCGACCTCTTTCAGGCTTACTAATTGCTTTGCCGCCGTCACGTATTGATTACCGGGGCCAAAGATCTTATACACCTTGGGGACCGATTCCGTCCCATAGGCCATCGCCGCTATCGCTTGGATTCCTCCAGCCTTGAATATCTTACTTACACCTGCGACCTCTGCGGCGAACAGGATAGCGGGATGTACTTTCCCTTCCCGGTTCGGTGGCGTACATAATACGATCTCCTTGCAGCCGGCGATACGTGCGGGCACTGCCAACATCAATACCGTGGAAAACAAAGGCGCCGTTCCGCCCGGAATATATAAACCGACTTTCTCAATCGCTACCGCTTTCTGCCAACAAGTGACTCCCGGGGTAGTCTCCACTTTCTTTCCCTCGAAACGCTGCGAGGCATGGAACTTCTCGATATTCGCCTTTGCCGTACGGATCGCCTGTTTCAAGTCCTCAGCGACCAAGGCATCCGCTTCCCGCATCTCCTCTTCCGAGACTTGAAGGGAAGAAAGGAGCACCTTATCAAACTTTTCCTCATACGCTTTTACGGCGATGTCACCCTGCTCACGTACCTCGTCCAATACCGTACGGACCGTATCGAACAAGGTGGTTACATCCAATGCGGGACGTTTGATTAGTGAGCTCCATTCCTCACGTCCGGGATATTTTATAATCTCCATATTATACAATCATTTTCTCGATCGGAAGCACTAAGATACCTTCAGCCCCCAATGATTTTAGTTTACCAATAATTTCCCAGAAATGCTTCTCGGCGATCACGGATTGAACAGAGACCCATTCATCGTTTGCCAAAGGCGTTATGGTCGGGCTCTTCATACCGGGAAGCACCTCGATAATCTCATCCAGCTTTTCTTTCGGAGCGTTCAGCAACACGTACTTCTTGCCCTCGGCGACTTGAATCGCTTCAAAGCGGAATAGAAGCTCATCCAAGATCTCCAGTTTCTCTTTGGACAGATTATTGTTGGCGATCAATAAAGCCTCACAAGGAAGGACTACCTCCACTTCTCTCAATTGATTGCTTACCAAAGTACTACCGGAGCTTACGATATCAAAGATAGCGTCCGCCAAACCAATGCCCGGGGCGATTTCCACAGAGCCGCTGATTACATGAATATCCGCCTTCACGCCTCTCTCCTCCAAGAAAGACCGTAGGATCGCAGGATAGGAAGTAGCGATCGTTTTTCCCTCAAACCACTCAGCCCCCTTATATTCCTCATCTTTGGGGATCGCTAAGGATAGACGGCACTTACTAAAGCCCAGACGCTTGATCAATTTCGCCTCTTGCCCTTTCTCTACGTACTCGTTCTCTCCGACAATACCAATATCCGCCACACCGTTAGCTACAGACTGAGGAATATCATCATCACGAAGGAATAATACCTCTACCGGAAAACCTTTTGCCGATAATAACAGGATGCGTTTGCCCCTGTTTAGTTTAATACCTGCTTCTTCAAGCAACATCATGGTCTCGTCGTACAGACGGCCTTTCGATTGTACCGCAATTCTCAACATAACTATATCTTATTTTTATATTATAAATATCAACAAAAAAAGGCTTACCGCAAAACGGCAAGCCTTTATCTTTTTATCATGAGTACATACATACCATTCAGCCCACCGAACTATTGCCCGCTGTAATGATGATGGTGATATAATGTAGTCGTTATTTTCATTTCTTTTGTTATTTACGTCGCAAAGTTACAATAATAATTGAAAGAACAAATATTTCTGACAAAATATTATCACAATATCGATATTACTTCAATCCGTTCTTACGAAGCAACTCTTCTATCTCTTTCAAGCTTATAGATTCACGTTCTGCTTTGTCGTAGATGTTAGAGCAAGTTGATCTCTGTCTCATCGATGCTTAACAATTCTTCGACCAAATCCATCTTTAGGCATTTTAGTTCCATTGCCGTCATACAAATGCTCCTTTCTTATTAATTCGTTCTCAAGGACAAATATAATGATTTACTTTAATACAAATGACTCGCTTGCTGCTTAATCTTATTGGAAAGCATCAAGGGGAAGTCCGGATGCGCGGTAAAAAACGCATCAACTTCTTCCCGAGCTTCCTTCGATGTATGGGCGGAAAGCAAGGAGCGAACCCAAGCGGTGGGGAAAAAGATATCGCCAGTCCGCTGTACTTCCGGCATCGCTTCCAAGGCCGGACGGATATAAGCGACCGACTCTTGTTCTCGCAGGCGATGGTTCAAATGAGCGAGAGCGGAAGAGGCCCATGGCTCCACCCTACGATTCCCGGCGATCAACAAGGAAGCGAAGACACTGTCACGTTCCTCTTTACGGGGCGATACGGATGGGGAGATAAATTGATACTCCTTCTTCCGGTCCGGATTCTGTATGCGGGATAATTGCGTAGCGATAATCTTATCCGCTTTTTCCGGCAAATGTATCGCCAATATATAGGACAAGCCAATATAATCACTCTCGCTCAATGCGCAATCTTTCGGAGCTTTCCGTTCCTGCCATAACGTATACAGACGTTGTACCGCCTCCTCCGAATCCGCTATCGAACGATACAAACGAAACGCCTGCAAGCGATGTTGGGATACGGGATTCGTTGTCACGATCCTCCACAAGGCCTCTTCCAACGGACGAGAATCCGACGGGAATATCCGCTGGCAATCTCCTAAATAGCTTAAAGCCATCGAGAACAATAAAGAATTAGACTCATTCGGTAAATACGCTAACATTTCATCACGGAACCCTTGTGGAGAAATCGTTTTCCAACGAAGATTCTCATAAAGGGTAATCAGCAAAGATCCCTTCAACACCTCATCTTCCGATAAGCGAAGCACAGACCATAGACCGGAAGACTCCCCCTCTGTTATTTTAAAGAAGCCATAGCCACGCCCATTTGTATTCGGAAGAATGACACAATTTCCATTCGGAAGAAAACTTAATTTCATTCGGAAGGAATCAGAGTTTCCTTCGAGAGAAACCGGGATTTCTTCCGAATCCGTTCCACAGATCACCCGATAGGTTAATTCTTGCGGCCATTTTAAACCCCGGCCCAACGGATCACGCTGCTCTACGACCAACTCGCCGTCCTTAACCGAAGCCGTAATCTCCGGCATACCCTTCTGATTCACCCACACCTCACTCCAAGCGGCCAGATCCTCTTCCGTATATTTATTCAAGATACGGATCAAGCCCTCCCACGTAGCGTTCCCATACGCATAAGTAGTCAAGTACTCACGGATTCCCTGCTGGAAAGCCTCTTCTCCCAGAACACGTACCAACATTTCCATAACCACGGGAGATTTATCATAGATGATATTACCATATACCAAACCGGCGTTCCGCAAATTATCCAAATCTTGCTTGATCGGATTCGCACCTGACGTACGGTCTTCCGAATAAGATGCGGGAATATAATCCCGAATAAAATTCAACCGGTGATTCACGTCCGGATATAAAGGTTCTACGATACGGGAAGCAAAATAATTAGCGAAAACCTCTTTTATCCATACATCATCAAACCATTTCATCGTTACATAATCGCCAAACCACATATGAGAGGTTTCATGCGCGATCAAGGAACTCCGACTCAATCGCTCATTTAAGGTAGGATGCTCATCCAGAAACATCCGACGATCCGTATATAAAGTAGCACCCGTATGTTCCATACCCCCATATTGGAAACCGGGTAAGATAATCACGTCATATTTAGCGAAAGGATAAGGAATACCAGTAAAGTCTTCCTGCCATTCCAACGCGTCGAACACCTCATCGGCGATGGCTGGGCATTGAGCGATCTTTTTCGGATCCGTCTCCCGATGATAAATAGAGATATCCCGCCCGTTCCGGAAATAAACCTCCCGAGTCAGTTTACCGGCCACGAATGAGAACAGGTAGGTACTAAGCGGTTCCGTCTCCTTGAAAGAAATACGATTCCGACCGGAGACGCTCGTACTATCCGTTTGTGTGATAGCGCCATTCGCCACGGCCTGCCAAGTGGAAGGAACTTCCAAGGTCAAGGTAAAAAACGACTTCATATCCGGCTGGTCAAAACAAGGGAATACCGTACGTGCCCGGTCCGGAACCAATAACGTATACAGGAACTCATCCCGTCGATTCAAGGATTGATCCGCCGGAGTAAAAGTGATCGCTACCCGGTTCTCTCCCACCGCTACCCAATCTGAGGCAATCACGATATGCTCATCTTTCACTTCATAGGGAATATCTCCTCCGTTCAAGGTTACGGAGGTCACTTGCTCCGGTTCTCCGCAGAAATCAATAATAAGCGGCTGTTTCTCGTCTAATCGCAAGGATAGCTCCACTTTTCCCCGGATCGCCTCGTCACGAGATTCCGGGATCGAGAAGAAAAGATTATAACGGACATTTGAGAAATGCTCCTTCCGGAATTGAGCTAGCTCAAGGCTCACACCGGGCCGGGACAAACCGGCCTCATCTTGTTTAACAGAGCTACAAGCAACCAGACCGGACAGTACGCAAGCTCCGATAAATACCTTTAGATTCATATCTCGTAATTATTCTCTTAAGTATTCTGCTATACCCATAAAATTTCGTTCCAACAAATACATCTGGCTAGCCATAAAAGTGAAAAAATCTCCCCAATGCGCTCTCCGATGCAAATCCAATCCTTCTTTTGCTACATAGATACGGGCCACTTGTCGGCCATTCTCACGGACAAAACAAATATCCCAGATCAAACCTTCGGGAAAATCCTGTTCCAACGTCTCTTTATACCAAGTCAGGCGCTCAAACATTTCCAGACGTAAATCCTCGCTACGGTGGTTTACCTCAAGAATAACGTAAGCCCCTTGGCGGTTCGCGTCGAATTTCAACTCAACGCCCTTTACCTTCGTATCATATAATGTCCAAATTTTCTTACGCCCCCGCAAATAGGGTTGCACCTCACAAAAAGCGGCGAAGCTTTCCCAAAACTCCAATTTGAGATTCTTCAGTTCCTCCTTACTATACATTACCTATAAATGTCTTTCTTTGTTACCTTAACGATCTGTCCGAATTTAGAGAGTTTCTCCATATCCATACTCTTTGAATTACCGACTATCGCATATATCATTAAATGATCTTGTATATTCTCCCTATAAAAACGAAGGATATCCTCCATAGTCATCCGATCGATAACCTCCAGATAATCCTTGTTCGGATCGCTCTCGTACCCTTCACGCCGGAAACCGGCGATCTTCAAGGAAAGGGAGCGACTAGTAGGATATTCATTATTCACCCAATTACGAATCGTCTGCTTCACCGACTCCACCCGTTCCGGACGTTCCGGCATATCATGCACCAAATTCTCCAACACTTCCATCGCATCGATCATCTTATCCGTCTGTGTAGCCAATTTCATCACGAAACTAGCGGGCTTCTCCGATCGATTCAAAGGAGGATGTTTCAAACGGGCATTTACTTGATAAGCGAACGAACGAAACTCACGGATCTCCTGAAACATCAAGGATGACATATCCCCTCCGAAATAAGCACTAAACAACCGGGAAATAGGACGATCTTCCTTAGCCTTCAACGGATCGATATACATATAGGCATAGATTATGCTTTGCGTGACATCCTCCATGTCCATGAAAAAGACAGTCGGCTTATCATACGTCATAAGATCACGGATATAGGGAGAGTTCGATGGAATACTTACCTCCTCCAAGGGTAAATGCTGCTTGATCTGCCGGGCAGCCTCCTCCATAGACAATGTACCACAATAATGCAGGTTACAAGCGACCGAACGTACCTTACTGAAAGTGTCCAGCAACATCTTTCCTTTTAGTTTCTTGATTTCAGCGAACGATAATTTAGTCAAATAACGGGATTGCTCCCCAAATTTGACTTTCTCTAACAGCATATCGGCTACGTTCTCGCTGGAATTGAACAACGATTTCTCCGTTACCTTCGCCTCGTCCACAATCTGCCGTAACTTCTTGTCATCTGGCTTGGCGTGCCGCAAGAAATCGCCGACCAAAGCCATTGTTTGGGTAAAATGCCCATCAAAACCATTCACCACCACCAGAAACTCAGAATCCGTGGAATCAAAAGTCAATGTACTACCAAGTTCCTGCAATTTACCCCGAAAGACCTCAAAAGACATCGACTCCGTCGCTACGAAAGGTAGATAAGCGGACAATTTATCAAGATCACGAAGCTCCAACTGCCCCACTCCATAAGATAGTGTCAGCGAGAATATATCATTTACGGAATTATGAGTCTTATACAACGTGACAAGCGGACGCAAAGATACGACCTCGGCGTCTTTCTCAAAATCGAGAAAATGCGGTTTCAATTCTTGTACGGGTATCTTTTCCAAACGTTCCACATAAGCGGAGGAAGCATCGGAGTTCTTCGGTATAATCGGTGAATAATCCGGCTTGGGCAAGATCGTTTTCGGATAGCGTCCGGTCTTCTTCGTGACGTACATATAATTCTCCGTAAAATATTTCTTGGCGATCTCAATCACGTCTTCTCTCGACAAGGCATCGATACGGGTGACCTCATCCAAATAATCCTGCCAGCTTTTCCCTTGAGAGAAAATACGCATCATCACCTCGGCCCTTGAGTTTATGTCTTCCAATTTGGAGGCATATTCGCGTTTCTGTTCCAATTTCAAGCTTTGAAACATCTCATCGCTAAAATCCCCCTCCTTAATGCGGTTGATTTGTTTCCATACTAATTTCTCGGCTGCCGCATAGGTCTGGAAAAAGAACTTCGGAAATACCAACAAGCCTAATATTCCTGCCTCATTCATACTTTGGTTAACCGCCATCGCACCCATCACCTTATGATCTACCGTCAGCTTATCCAAAAATCCCGTACCATTGGAGTTATTCAATAAAGATACGGCGATATTGAGCGCAACTTGATCCGGATGATTCGCGGGAACTCCCCGGAATCCCAATGCCATAATTTTCACGAAAGGCATAGGAATACGTACGCTCACCTTCTCCCGTCCCTTGAATGGCGGTAATGTAACAATATCCCGGTGAGGCGGCTTCCCTTTTCGTATCCGTGAAAAAGTAGATTCCAAGATTGGCAAGACCTCCTCCGTATCGAAATCCCCGCTTAAGATCAATCCCATATTGGAAGCGACATAGTATTTCTCGAAGAACCGGCGCATCTCCGAAAGACGGGGATTCTTCAAGTTCTCCGCACTTCCGATAATCGGATAAGCATACGGATGCGGATAGAAATAACGCTCTGTCAATTTCTCGATGGCGACACTAGCCATCGTATCTCCATACATGTTCTTTTCCTCATAGACCGTCTCCAGCTCACTCTGGAAAAGACGAAATACGGGATTTACCAAACGCTCACTATTGATCTCGGCCCATTGGGAGATATATTGCGGAGAGAATGTATTGAAATATAATGTATAGTCGTAAGAAGTCCCGGCATTCAACTTCGTACCACCGAAACGAGAGATCAACCGGTCGAACTCATTCGGTATTACATACTCAGCGGCACGTACGCTCAGGTCGTTAATGATTTGCTGCAAATGGGCACGCATCTTGGGATCCTCGGTATCCGCCAAAGCGTCATATTTCTCGGCGATAATGTCCAGCAAGACTTTCTCGGACTCATAGTCGATCGTCCCGATCTTATCCGTTCCTTTAAACATCATATGCTCGAAATAATGCGCGATACCTGTGTTAGGGGAATCTTTAGCTCCGGCTTTTACAACTACGGCTCCGAATATCTTAGGTTGGCTATGGTCCTCATTCAACCATACCGTCAAATCATTACTTAATTTATGCTCTCGTACCTGTAGAAAATCTGAGGTTGACAACAGAGATCTCATGGAATCCATTTAAGTTTATATTATTTCACAAAGATACATTTTTCAATTGGATTAATACGCTTACATTTACAAGCAATCTTAACAAAAGGGCAAATTTAACGTAGGATTGAACCTATTTTTAAGAGTAGTGTTATATCAAAAAACGATTATTATGATAAATTTAGGTAGTTGGATGAACAAAGTCCTCACCGGATGGGGTGTAGACGAGAAAATAGCGAACACATTTGACGAGGCGATCATCGCCATCTTACTAGTGGCGGTCGCTATCGGATTAGATTATTTATGCCAAGCTATTTTTGTCGGAGGGGTACGTAGTATCGTTAAGCATACGCATTATAAATGGGATACGTTATTAATTAAACGTAAGGTCGTACATTATCTCGTACATACGATTCCCGGCATTTTAGTATATGTTTTGCTCCCGATGGCTTTTATCCGAGGAAAGGAATTATTATTCATTTCCCAGAAGATTTGCGCGATCTATATCATATTTTCCCTGCTGTTAGCGCTCAACGGTCTTCTCTTAATGATGCTGGATTTGTTTAACCAACAGGAGAAAATGAAAAACAGGCCGATGAAAGGTTTTATACAAGTATTACAAGTGCTTGTTTTCTTCGTTGGCGGCATTGTCATTATAGCGATTCTCGTCAATAAATCCCCGGCTACCCTTTTCGCCGGATTAGGTGCATCGGCAGCTATTCTTATGTTGGTCTTTAAAGATAGCATATTAGGTTTCGTGGCAGGTATACAGCTTTCGGCGAATGATATGTTGCGCCCCGGCGACTGGATCACGATGCCTTCTGCCAATGCGAACGGTATTGTTCAAGAAATAACCCTAAACACCGTGAAAGTTCAGAACTTCGATAATACGATCTCGACAATCCCGCCTTATAATCTAGTGAATAGTTCTTTCCAAAACTGGCGCGGGATGGTTGAGTCTGGAGGACGCAGGGTTATGAAGTCCATTTATCTCGATTTGAATACGATCAAGTTCTGTACGCCGGAGATGCTAGATACCTTCCGCAAGGAAATTCCTTTATTAGCGGATTACCAACCGGATAAGGATGTAGTACCTACAAACTCCCAAGTATTCCGTGTATATGTAGAGCGTTATCTGACAAGTCTTCCTGTCGTAAATCAAGATTTGGATTTAATTATCAGCCAACTTCAATCCACGGAATATGGTGTTCCCGTCCAGATTTATTTCTTCTCCCGGAATAAAATATGGAAAGAATATGAACGGATCCAGTCGGATATATTCGACCATTTCTTCGCTATGATTCCTAAATTTGAATTGAAAGTATATCAATATTCAGACTAAAGTACGTGTTCGGATTATTTTTCCTATCTTCGTCTCCGGATTGTCTACTTAAAGTTTAAAATCGTATTTATGAGCAAGATACAAGAATGGGTATATAATTTATTAGTTCAAATGGGGTTGATAAGCGAAAATTCCAGTTACCTAGACAATATAGTGATCTTATTACTTATTATAGCCGTCACCGTTGGGATCGATTATAGTTGCCGGTATATTTTCCTAGGTATGTTCAAACGATTAGCGAGGAAGACGAAAAATCAACTGGATGATTTAATCGTGGATCGTAAGATCATCAATAAGATGATGCATATGATCCCGGCCATATTGATTTATATATTGTTACCATTCGCCTTCTCAGCCGAAGAGACACCGAAGATTTTAATAGTACTCCAAAAACTTTGTCAGATTTATATCATAGCGGTTTCTTTAAGGTTTATAAACGCTTCCTTAAATCTGATCCACGAGATCTATAATAAAAAAGATTCCTTTAAGAACAAGCCGTTAAAAGGCTTCATACAGATCTTGCAGGTTACGGTTTTCTTTATTGGGGTGATATTGATTATCAGTATTCTTATCAATAAATCCCCGGTTTCTTTACTGGCCGGATTGGGTGCGTCTGCCGCTATCTTGATGTTGGTCTTTAAGGATACGATCTTAGGTTTCGTTGCCGGCATCCAATTATCCGCCAATGATATGCTCCGGGCCGGAGACTGGATCACGATGAGTAAATATGGTGCGGACGGCACGGTTATCGAGGTGACATTGAACGCCGTGAAAGTAAGAAACTTTGACAATACCATTACGACCATCCCTCCTTACGCCTTAGTAAGCGACGCTTTCCAAAACTGGAGAGGTATGAGCGAATCCCCGGGCCGCCGTATCAAGCGCTCTATCAATATCGATATGAACAGCGTACATTTTTGTACCCCGGAAATGCTAGAGAAATTTCGTAAGATCTCTCTTATCACGGATTACATCGATGGAAAAGAACAGGAATTAGATGAATATAATGAAGAACATCATATCGATAGTTCCATTTGGGTGAACGGACGTAGACAAACAAATCTGGGTGTCTTCCGTGCTTATCTCGTACGTTACCTAAGAAGCCTCCCGGAAGTAAGTAAGGAATTAGTCTGCATGGTAAGGCATCTACAACCGACTGATACAGGTATTCCCATCGAACTTTATTGCTTCTCATCCAATAAGGTATGGGTCGAATATGAAGGAATTCAAGCGGATATATTCGACCATGTACTTGCAGTAATACCGGAGTTTGGGCTAAGCGTATTCCAAAATGTATCCGGGGCGGATTTGAAGAATATCATCATCAAACTTCCCGCCGGCTCACAACCCTCAGAGTGTTTCTAGAAACTCATGTACATGTTTTTCCGGAAATGATAGGAACACTCTAAGATGTCAAAAAAATATCTTAGGTGCATCGGCCGACGATCCTAAGATACTTCGCCAGTGAACCTAAGATACTTCAGTAATGAACCTAAGATACTTTGCCTATGAAATCAGTATCGGCGTAGCCTTACGGCACTAGTGGTGTAGGGTTGTGCCTATACTGGCGTGAGGCTATGCCGATATATGTATTTGTCCCCTTAGAATTGGAAATAAATAAACGGCTGCACTCCCGCACTCTTAAACTGAACAACAATGAAAATCGCTATCGCCAATATAGCGGCCTGTATCAATAAAGGGGAACGAGTCACGATTTCCCTCAAGACATCCTCAGAGCGTTTAGGCATAAAATGCAGCACATAACCGATCACCATCAACGCAAACACCCCTTTATATCCTGAGACGAATTGCATGAACACCTCCGGATGAAAATTCGTGAAGATCTGGCTCAGCATCTCTCCCACGGCTTTCATCGAGGTAGCTCGGAACAAGATCCATCCGAAACAAACCACATGGAAAGTAATCAGGACACCTAATACCCGTCGCCAAGGTTTCATCTCACATCCTAAGGCCTTAAAGCTACTGAAATGCCCCATAATGAACTTATGCGCAGCCAAAGCTATACCATGTAAGGCTCCCCATAAGATGAAACTAATGGAAGCCCCATGCCATAACCCGCCTAGCAACATCGTTATCATCAGATTCATATAGGTACGAATCTTCCCCTTCCGGTTCCCCCCTAAGGATATATACAGATAATCTTTTAACCAAGAGGAAAGGGAGATATGCCAACGACGCCAAAACTCGGTAATCGTAGCCGATTGATAGGGAGAGTCGAAGTTTATATTAAAGCGGAATCCCAACAACAGAGCGATACCGATCGCCATATCCGAATAACCCGAGAAGTCACAATAAATCTGTAGCGCATACCCATAGACACCCAATAAATTCTCCACACCCGTATAAAGCAACGGAGCGTCAAAAATACGATCCACGAAATTCATACTGATATAATCCGAGATAACCGTTTTCTTGAAAAGACCACATAAGATAAGGAACAATCCCTCACCAAACTCAGATCGCGTCACCGTAGGATTCTTATACATTTGAGGGATAAAATCCCGGGCACGAACGATTGGCCCGGCAACCAGTTGAGGAAAGAACGATACATAGAAAACATAATCGATCCAACGGCCGAGAGGTTGGATTCGTCCCCGATAAACATCTATCACATAGCTTATACTCTGGAAGGTAAAGAAAGAGATTCCTACCGGAAGGAAGATGTTCATCTTAAGCCATTCTCCCCCGGCGGCCATAGTAAACAGTTCGCCTAGGAAATTGAAATACTTGAAATACCCCAGCATACCTAGGTTTATGCAGAGACTAAGCGTAACGAATAATTTACGTTTTAATACCGATGTCGTATGCGAGATACATTGCGCTATCAAGAAATCGGAAGTAGCCGTAAATACCAGCAGCCCGAACCAAAGTCCACTACTTTTATAATAGAAATAAAGGGAAAACAATGTCACATAAATAATACGAGCCAACGTATGTTTCCTTAGCGACATATAAATCATCAGGAAACCGATAAACAAGAAGAAGAACAACCCGCTACTAAACAAGATCGGGGCATTATGATGATACGTCAGGATATCTCCCAGTTTCTCCCACGTGAATTGATGATTACTAAGCCAATCTCTAAGTATATTATATTCCATATAAAATTCTTATCGGTTATTATATGATTCCATGAACGCCCTAAACAAAAGCGTTCCTTGTTCTTGATACCCTTCTTTCGTAAAGTGAATCCGATCCCGTCCCATCAAACGAGAACTATGCCATTTGCGGCACGAGTTTTTCCCTCCTGTCGTAGTGAATAAATCCCAGCAAGCGACCTCTTCTTTCTTCGCTACATTCCGGATAGCACGGGCAGCCCGCTCGGTATTATCATTACGCACATACGTTCGCTGTTTACCCGACCGGACTCTCCTATAACATTCCGGAGGAGTTGTCAGTAAGATTGCCGTATTCGGTAACTCCTTCTTGACTAACGCCAAGAAAGCCTCCATCTGACCGGAAAACTCATCGGTATTAAAACGTCTGCCAAACGTCTCGTTGGTTCCCATAGAGATGATTAATAAGGACGGTTTTAATAAAGCCAACTGACGTACATAAGCCTCGTCAGTATAATTCACATACATCGCCCCATTCACTCCGATGGAATGGTATAAGATACCCCTGCCTCCATTCTTCAGTGTCAGGCCATAATATAAATTCGTAAAGGATGAGGCCGGACGCAATGTATTCGTGCCCTCTTTCCGTCTCGTACTCTGCAATTGTAGAGTATCGGTCAAGCAGGAGATCCGGAAAGTGTCGGCTAATACACCGGGAACACATACGGTATCCGCACGGAATGTTTGGACCGAGTCTTTCAAAGCCCCGGCAGGAAGCATGGGCATCGACTTCTCCCCTCTATATAAGATCGCCTCATTAAACTCGTATCCGGCACCATTATTCGGGGTTATCACGACATCCAGATTAATCGAGGGGGAAACAGACTTAATCCCGATCCCACCGATCCCTATCGGGGTTTTCCGGACATGCTGAATACAACGTCCGGCAATCCAATCCTTAGCGACGGATTTGATAAAATAATCATCCGGCTCGTTGGTCTTGCTCAACTTAAAAGGAGCGATCCAGCCTCGTCCGGCATTCCCGAACGCCTGTTGGAAAAGGCGCATGACACGACCGCTTAAATGTCCGGCTTGGATATGCGAATCCCCCAACTGGACGATCGTGATAGCCGTATCTTTCCCTGCACGCAACGAATCCAGTTCATTGAAAAAATTATTCCACGCCTTACTAGAATCCGGTAAGATCAACGTATCTTTTCCCACTTTCATAGAATAAGATAAAGGAGGCAACGCTACAGTATCCCGAACCGCCAAACTATCAAGAGATACATCCCCGTTTATTCCGGCTTTAGGTTTCGGAACAGAGAAGCCCATGATCACTCCTAAAACAACCAGACTAATTAACCACTTTCTCCGCTTCATCATAAAAATCTTTTTCTGATAATAACGCTTTCAGCAAGGCATCGGCAATCTCCCGTCCACCCCTGAAGCTTAAATGCGTATAATCCTTACTAGCCCAGTTTAATTCTACGAAACGGACCATACTATTCTCTCCTCCCATGGCACCGAATACATTCCAGAAAGGAACCCCTGCCTTTTTAGCAGCTTGCCTTTGCGCATGCAGCAAGGCTAACACGGCTGGCATCGTCTCGAATTCGCCATCGTCTTGACGGCTTCTGTCCGACACCCCCAACATCAATATATCAGCTTCCGGAAAACAAAGTTGTATATGGTTAATGACCTTTACCATCCGGCTACTATACCATCCATAATTCATCACGCTATCGCTCACGACATTCAACCCATACTGCAAGACAATCAAGTCATACGGACGGATCTTATTCAATGCTTGGCAACGGGAGACATCCAATCGCTCCAATATCATACCCGAGTTTCCCCGAAGAGAGAAATTATCGACCACGACACCTGAATGATCCTCCATAGCGACCCCTAATGCCCGGAACTCCGGAGTATTCTTAAAAGTGAAATCCGCTTCGGTGAACATCCCTTCCAACTCGTATTGGGTTACGATCGATGTGGCGGGAAGCATCTCTTGTAGGGTATCGGCGGAAGCGTTGCAAACCAAGCGCATCTCCGTATTCTTATTCTGCTCATAAATCAGTTTCAAAGAAGAGAACGTCTGGAGCTCCGGATAACGCTTAGTCGTCTTCACATGGATAGAGGCGTTCTCCTCGTTTGCCTCGAACATCATCCCGGATAAAGTATATCCATGCTCATGATCTGTCAGCATAGACCAAGTAGTCCATCCGGAGGCACGTTGCTCCACGGTTGGACGGAACTGTGCCGCTACGGATGTGACCGGTACAAAACCAACACCCCGCCCCCCAAATTCCTTTTGCATCCCGGAACGGAAATCGGCCACCATAATATCTCCTTCGATAAAAGAATCTCCAAGGAAGGCCACACGTACCGGACGATTCAATTCCCGCCTGTTTTTTAAGGCGGCGAAAAATCGTTGCAAACCGATATGTCCAAGAGAATAGTCCTCGATATGAGCCCCCAGCGAATCCGCCCCTTGAACAGCATAGACCGCTTTGTATAACGAATCACGAAGGGCCAAAGCCGCAGAATCTATTCCGGCGGAACGCATGATAGAATCCCTTAATGCTACCGAATCTACTTGAAGGGTGTCCGCTTGTTCCAATTGTTGTTTCAAAGAATCCAAGGAGAGCTTTTCCTCTTTCACCTTGAAATCCGATAAAAGATCTACCTTTTTGATCTTATACCCGAACAATGTATCCGGAAGGCTATATAAACCAAAGCTCATCAACAACGTCAGCGACAGTAACGCTAACACTCTACCCAAATTATTATCTTTGTTCATCTAACTTTTGCTTATAAGGGGACAAAGATAGACAAGTTTACCTACCCGGAAATAATCTTCGGACAAAAAATAACCTTAAATTATCCGTTCAGGGTGGATCATCCCTTAAACGTAAGTTGAGACAAAAAGAGATGCAATAACGAAGGCTCCAGCAGCATTGGGAAAATCAATCCATAAATAGCCCCGTAGAAATGGGCATTATGATTTATGTTATCTCCTGTTTGTTTCGCCATATACTGGCAATAGGCCAGATATAGCAAGCCGAATACGATTCCGGGGACAGGCAGCACGGCGAAAAACAAGATCTTTCCCCAAGGATCAAGGAATATAGAGGTAAATAGAACCGCCGATACCGCTCCAGACGCACCGATAGAGACATAATACGGATCATTACGTCGTTTTATCAAATCATAAAGCGAAGCCACGATCATTCCCCCGAAATAAAAAGCCAGATAAGCCCCACTGCCGAATCCCATATATCGAAACGTTCGTTCAATATAGAGACCAAATGACCAGAACGTGAACATATTCACTAGCAAATGTGTCATATCCGCATGGATAAATCCATGTGTCACGATACGATAATATTCATGATTCCGGATCGTACGATATGGGATAAACGCTAATTTCATAAATAACTCCCTATTACTAAAACAGATAAAAGAGAGAACCACTGTTATTCCAATAATCAAATAAGTAATCATATATTCTATTATTTTTCTGATGAGCCACAAAGCAAAGCATAAATTCCGGTTTATACAAATATCAGGTATATATTATCTAAGCCAAAGGAAAAACAAGAATCCCCAAAGAAAAACAGATAACAGTAAAACCAAAGGCTTCAAAACTTTATCGCAAAAATAGCTCCTTACTTTCTTTCGATAAGGAATATTTTCCACTGCGATAACACGATTCACCTTATTCGTCCTATCAAAATAGGAAGAATATAGAATCAATATATAAAAACCGAATATTTGCAAAAGAAATAGGATGGAGACTAATGGCTTTTCATATCTTTTCTGTTTCTCTTCTATTTTAAATTGCTTTAAGTCAATCTCTTTTATAACCCGAATCAATGTTTTCTTTTCTTCCAATATTAAAGAATCTAGATTCTCTGAAAAAGAAGAATCTAGACTTTTTAAATTCTCATAGTACCGGACCATACTATCAATTCTATTTCTTTCTGTATTCAAAGAACTCAATTTCATACTTTCAGCAGTCATATCTATATATGATATAGAAAAAGGGAAAAGTAAGAAAGCTAAAGACAACACATTACCACTAATAACAACAAATGTTTTATTCAAGCCTCTGTTTAGTTCCTTCCAAAAAATATTTGTCAAAAAGAACACACTAAGCTGTATAATACAAGCAATACATAAAGTACGTATGGTATACCCCACTAATTGCAGCCAATTCTCCATCGCTTCTACATCTACAGTAATACCAAAGAGGGTCACCGCATAAATCAATGTTATAACTATCATTAATCTATGTTCTTTCTTTAATCCAAGTACCAGATCAAACATTCTTTCCCACATACTATCCTTATATTTTTTCGCCAAAGATACAAAGATTGCTTTAAGCACATGGTATATAATAAAAAAGTGGATAAGCCTTTTCTCATATCCACTTTTTATTTGTTACTTGAATAAGAAGCTATTTCTTGCTATCGATTACCAATAACGGAGTATCGGTGTGGAATAACATCTTTCTCGCGATCGAAGGATTGAACATCCGGGCTAGGATATTACGGCGATATGTGCTTAGGGCTATAACATCAATTTGTTTATCACGAACAAATTTCTCGATGGCTAACAGCAAGTCACCATCGGCTAGAACCGTATGGGAAATATGGGCATGTGGATATTGTTTTTTGAAATATTCACGAACGCCCGTTAAACGAATCTCATTCCATTCATCATTACTGGTAGAGATATTGAATAGATGGATATTAAGATCAAAGCCTTTGATGATTTCCATAAACTCGTCAAACGCAACCAAATCTCTCTGGTTAAACGATGTAGCGAAAGCGATATTCTTAGCGTCTCTCAAATCCGTGAAAGGAACATTCTCCGGTATCGCCAATACAGGAACCCGGTTTACCTCGATTACCTCTCCGGTCACGCTACCGATCAGATCCATATCTTTTTGGCTCTTACCTCTCGTTCCCATCACGATCAATGTCGGATGATACTCCTTGCTATAGGCGATGATCTCCTCTTCCGGCAAGCCTTCACGTAATACATAATCGTATTTTACCTTTGGTAATTCACCAGAGGACATCTTCCGGTTGATATGCGTACAAATATTCTCCATATCGATACGGACACGTTGTAAGATATGCTGTACGGATTCCTCCTCGTTTACTTGGTAAGCCAAAGTATCTCCCATCGGGATAGCGGATGGAAAATAGGGGCTGAAATAGGCGTGCATGATCACCACCTCCGCACCTACCGCATGAGCGTAATTAATTCCCAACTCACAAGCCTTGGCGGAATAATCCGAGAAATCAATCGGGATCAGAACTTTCTTGACCGCATTAACCTTCGCCTCTTCCTCCTTTGGTTCCTCAAACCACTTATTGTCTTCAATAATGCGTAAAGCATGCGGTAAATCACTCTCCTTAATACGCACACGCACTCCTGCCGAAACGACCGGCTGAATCTGGTTTACATTATGTATATAGACCTCTATGCCTTCTGTTTCGAGGATTGTCTTGAGAATCTGGGCTTTCTCGAACGTGTGGATAGCCAATGTCACTAATTTATCTTCCATACTCAATACATTTTTATAGATGAAACAATCGGGATTTATGAATTGTTGAATATAAAAAAATCCCAAAGCGTTCTTTCATTTAGCTATGGGATTTTTTATACGAATGAATTTCTCTTACGCTTTTTGTGCTTCGGCATCCTGACTCTCGGCCAGTATCTGCAAAGCACGCTCGAAAATAGTCGTGTCATCTAAAACAACCAACCCTCCGTCCGGACCGGGCTCGATATGGAAACCACAACTCCGTCCATCTTGAAAATTATGTCCACCGAAATAGTTACGAACTGTCTCTACCTTTAATCCCAGCTCATCGGCGATGCGTTGTGTACTTCCGTCAGGTAACGAATCTTTAATTCTTCTCAGTTCGTTAAATGTAATCGTCTTTGTCATGGCTTTCTTATTTTGAAGGTTAATACTTTTGTTTAATATTATGGCACTAACTTAGTCATTTAATAGCATTGAAACAAATTATTATTGAGAAAATGAGCTGAAAACAAATATGCTTTACGACATACTTAACGAAAATCTCTTATATTAAGCACGATACCAATTGCTCATTAAATAGGGCTATTAAAAGGATGGTCAACCAAATCGCATAGGTGATCCAGCGTTTCCGGATATCCGAGTAAATGGCCTCCGGACATACCCAAGAATCTGCCGGAATCAATTTAGGCCTTATATAGTGGTATAACAGATATACAAGATACCCGAATAGCAGACCGGATAAAGCTCCCGGAATAATATCCGTGATAAAATGCACTCCTAAATAAATACGAGTATAGGAAGTCAAAATCGCCCAAAAGAAAATAGTCCATCCGAATAGTTTATTCCTGAAGATCAGCGCCATCAAGGTCGCAAAGCCGAAAGCATTCGCCGCATGGCTGGAGATAAATCCATACATACCGCCCCGATAACCGAACACCACCCTTACCTGATCCATAAAGTCAGGGTGATGAGTCGGACGGAAACGGGTGAAGATGGGTTTACAAACATGCGAAGCGAACTGGTCGCATAACGTGATCGTCAAGACAATGGCCAATAAGATCAACAACCACTCCTTCCAGTTCTTCTTATAGCACAATACCACCAATATAAAAAAGGCTAACGGTAGCCAAACCGCCTTGCCTGAATAGATCCACATAAAGCGATCTAAAAAAGCGGAGTCGCTACCGTTAAGCATAAAGAACGCATCACGTTCCCAAACCAATAATTGTTCTAGCATGTATCAGATTTTTTCTATGTCTTTACTAGGCATCCATCCTACGTTCCCGTCCTCAAGCTCGATCTCGCTCCATTCGCCGAGCGTGCTCTTCACGGTCACGTTCGTTCCCTCGTGTAATACGAAAAGATCCGTACCGCTAGCGTCAGGCGAGCTTTTCACCGTAACGGTCGGGGCGAATACGATAGCGTGTTTACGGTTTATCATCTCAGCCTTCTGGTCGCTGGCGAATATATTGGCAAAAACAACCATGATAATAAATAGGACACCCAAATAGAAACCGATCTTCTTCAAGCGTACCCAACGAGAGAAAAAGAACAAGATCAAGCAACCGATAAACAACAGGAAGCACACGATACCTGTCTTCGCCCAAGAGTCTGCGGAACCGAGGTTCTCCACGCTCTTAAACCATTTGACCAAGAAGAAATCACCAACCGGCTCAATCTTATCGATGGTCTTCTGACGGGCCATCTGTAAATTGAAGCGAGCATCGCTATCACCCGGATCCAGCAGAAGACAACGTTCGTAGTTCAATATAGCCGGAGCGATCTTACCCGCCTTATAATAGGTATTTCCCAAATTATAATAAACGGCGGCAGACTCGCCATTGCTCTTCAAGATTCCCTCATATAGCTCGATCGCCTTTGCGTAATCTTCTTTCGTGTAAGCGACCTCGGCCTCCTTCAAGGCGGTATCTTGCGCATAAGCAGATCCTATCAGACATAGAGTCAATAAGAAAAACAATACCTTTCTTAAATTTATAGTCATCTTCATCTTCTTACTTTTTAATTGTATTCTCCATTTTACCAATAGCGTCTACCGTCAGCTCATACAACTTATCCATAGCGTCCGACGCTTGGGACGGAGCGTAACGAGCGAACTCACAAGTATTCAAGATATCCATGAACTCATTCGTCAAGGATTCGTCTACACCGTATTTAGCCAATTCTATCTCTACGTTATCCTTGGTCAGATCGGATTGCGGGATACTCAGCTTATCGCTCAAATAGCCCCACAACGCACGCAGCACCTCGTCGTAGAATTCTTCCTTCTTATTCTCTTTCATCAGCTTGCCAGCGTTCTTCAGACGTCTAACCGCCATCTTGTTCGCCTTCTTGGTACGAACCAAGGCGATGTCGGCGTTTTCCTTCACCTGCTTACGATAAATAAAGAAGAATACGATAAACAAGATAGCTGGTACGATATAGCAAAGATAATACATAAAGGAACCGAAGAAAATACCATCACCTCCCTCGATAAAGGAGAAATCTTTCGTCTTCAAGTAACGGATATCCTTGCCTAAGTATTTCACGCTCTCTTTATTACTAAAGTTCGATACGACCGGGGAAGAACCGCTACCGCCCTTACCTTGCTCCACATGCAACTTATAAGGCTCGGACTTGATGGTCTTGTACGAACCGGACTTGATATCGAAATAGGAGAAAGCGATCGCCGGGATCTCGAAATCACCTGCGTAACGGGGTATCGCCATATATTCGATCGTCTTGCTTCCACTGACACCGGCGGTCGTGGTCTTGATGTCCATCTCTACTTTCGGATCGTAGACATCGAAATCGTTCGGGAAAACCACTTCCGGATTCTTCACCAACTTCACGTTTCCGTTACCCGTGATTTTCACCTTTATGGTTACAGCCTCGTCTGTCTTGACGTTGTTCGAGCTGATATCAGCCGTCATGGAGAACGTACCTACGGCACCGGAGAAAGAAGCGGGCTTACCGGAGGGCAAAGGCTTCACGTCGATAGTAACCGGAGAAGTGGTCAACACCTTGCTCACATCCCGATACGAGTCGAAAAAACTATCGAAGATGCTACCGCCGCCCGCTTGTTGCATACGGACACGCACCACGGCATCATACTTTCCACCTTCGATCGTGATCTTACCGGAACGTTGGGGATACAGGATCACTTGACGCATTACGGCCGACTGGTAGTTACGCCCGTTGTAGTTTTCCAAGGTCAGTTGTTTCTCTTGCGGCAACTCAACCTCTTGTACCAAGAAACCCTCGAACTCCGGATATTTCAATCCCGTAATCGAGAAATTTTCCAAGGAATAGACCTTGAAAGTCACCAAGAAACCTTCTTGCTCGAACACGCTTCGTTTGGATACGTCCATCTTCACGAACAGCCGATCGTTAGAGATCGCCCCGCTCGCCGTCGTTGTCTCCGCCTCTTGCTTACCCGCCTTATCAGCAGGAAGCACCTTGATGGCCAAGCCATTCGATGTATAATTAGAGCCGTTCACCTTGATCGTTGCCGGAGCGATATTAAACGTACCTTCCTTCTTCGGCATCAAGACATACGTATACGTAACGGTTGTCTCGCTGGTACTCTTCCCGTTCACCCAGCTACTGCTATAGGAGGTGGATTGGGAGGGACCCATTAATACGTCAAAGTCTGGCATCTCCTGTACTCTCAAATCCCTGCCTTCGGCATTGACGGTGAAAGTCAAGCGAAACTGCTCTCCCATTACCACCGCTTGGGGCGCCGAGGCCTTGAAGGTCACATCCGCGGCCTTTGTCGCCACCCCTACCGTTAACATCAGGATGAATAAGAAAATTAATTTCCTCATTGTGTATCTCATTTTTTCGTTAATTATCCAGTTTACCACTCCTTCTCGGTCTTCCGGCGTTGTTGCTGCTGCATCTGCGCCTTCTTCACCTTCTCTTGGGTGTCTTTCTCGTCTTGCAGGAAGGCGTCCAACATCTGCTGGGCATTGTCCTTGCTCATTTGCTCGTTGGATTGCTGTTGCTCTTGGGTCTTATCCTGCTTCTGGTCGTCTTGCGGCTGTTGTTGTTGCTGTTGCTGCTGATCGTCCTTCTGATCCTTGTTCTCCTGCTTGTCGTCGTTCTGTTGATCTTGGCTCTGATCCTGATTCTGCTGATCCGACAGCAGTTTCTGGGCCAAGGCCAAGTTATAACGGGTCTCGTCATCTTTCGGGTTCAAGCGAAGCGATTGCTTATACACCTCCACGGCCTTGCCGTAATCCTTGTTCTGCATGAAGATATTCCCCATATTATGATACACCTCCGACAAGCGTGCCTTCCCTTCCGGCGTAGCCACCATCTTCTCCCCTTGCCCGGCGATCAATTGATATTGCTCGGCGGCCTCGGGGAACTTGCCTTGCTTGTATAGGGAATTCCCCAGATTATAGGTTCCTTCCGTAGAGCGGGGATTCACCTCCAAGCTCTTGCGATAAGCGATCTCGGACTCGGTGTATTTCTCGCTCTCATAAAGCTTATTCCCCTCACGCACGTTCTTCCGTTCCGCTTTCTGGGCAGAGACCGCCCCAGCGCTGAGCGCCAAGACCGATACCCATATCATAGATTTATATATACGTCTCATCACTTCGTCGAATTAAGAGAATAATTTTACTTTCCTAAATATACGGTTCTTACGATCCAAGGTCATAAAATCGGCGATCAAGAGGAACAAAGCTATCCAAGCGAAAATCTGGAACTGCTCGTCATACTCGGAATAGACCTTGCTATCCAGCTCCGTCTTGTTCATTTTCTCGATTTCTTTCTGAAGGGCTTTCAAGGCGGAGTTCGTATTGTCCGCACGTACGTACATACCGTTTCCGGCGGCGGCGATCTCTTGACCCATCTGCTCATTCAGCTTCGTGATCACCACGTTTCCGTCCTTATCCTTCATATAATTATTGCTTCCTTGGATGGGGATCGGAGAACCTTTCGGATCACCCATTCCCACGATGTTCACGTGGATGCCCTTCTCGGCGGCGGCTTTGGCGGCACCGATAGCGTCGTCCTCATGGTTCTCGCCGTCGGTGATCAAGATGATCGCCTTATCGGTCGTCTCGTCCGGGGTAAAGGAACGGGCGGCCAAGTTGATGGCGGCACCGATCGCCGTACCTTGCGTAGAGACCATCGACGGGTTGATAGAGGACAAGAACATCTTGGCGGAGATATAATCCGAGGTGATCGGCAACTGCGTGAAAGCGTCGCCGGCGAACACGATCAAGCCTACCTTATCATTCGTAAAGCCGTCCGTCAATCGGGATAGCATCTGTTTGGCCTTATCCAAACGGTTGGGCGACACGTCCTCGGCCAACATGGAGTTGGATACGTCCAGACACACCATGATCTCTACTCCCTGACGCTTCACCGTCTCCAGTTTCGAGCCGAATTGAGGCCCCGCTATAATAAAGATAACCATGGTAATGGCTCCGAACAACAGCCAAAACTTCAGATGCTGGCGCTTGGTCGATACCTCGGGCATCAACTCGGCCAACAACGTAGGGTTACCGTATTTCTTTATCGCTTTCTTCTTCACGATCATGGCGTACACGTAGAACGCCACCAACGCGGGAAGGAGAAAAAGCAAATATAAAAAGTCCGGATGCGCAAATCGAAACATAAGCCTTTTATCTTTATGGTATATTTCTCAACAATGTATTTCTCAATAAGATCTCCACCAGCAACAGGGCGAACACCAGCAAGGCCCAGTTCTTATACTCCTCCTGCTTCTTGCTGTACTCTTGTACGCTGATCTTGGTCTTCTCCATCTGGTCGATCTCGGAATAGATCTCCTTCAGGCTGGCGTTGTCCGTAGCACGGAAATATTGCCCTCCCGTGGTAGAGGCGATCTGCTTCAACGTAGCCTCGTCGATCTCTACCGGTATATTCTGGTACTGCACGCCGAAAGCGGTCTGGAACGGATACGGCGCCATGCCTTTCGTTCCGACTCCGATCGTATAGACACGCACGCCGAACGTCTTGGCGATCTCGGCAGCGGTAACCGGAGCGATCTCGCCGGCGTTGTTCGAACCATCGGTCAGAAGGATAATCACCTTCGACTTAGCGTGGCTGTCCTTAATACGGCTCACGGCATTCACCAAGCCCAACCCAATTGCCGTTCCGTCTTGGATCATACCGCTTTGGATATCCTTGAAGAGGTTCAGCAAGACCGTATGATCGGTTGTCAACGGGCATTGCGTAAAGCTCTCAGCAGAAAAGACCACGAGACCGATGTTATCGTTCGGACGGCCGTTGATGAACGACGCGGCCACATCCTTCGCCGCCTCCAAGCGGTTCGGTTTCAAGTCTTGCGCCAGCATACTCCCCGAGATATCCATCGCCAACATGATATCGATACCTTCCGTGGAAGAATTGGACCAACTATTCGTGGATTGCGGACGGGCCAAGATCACGATCAGCAGCGCTACCGCTACCATACGCAACACGAAAGGCACGTGACGCAAGTACACGATCCATGATACCGCTCCCGGCGCCTCGAACGCCTCCGACGAGGAGACCTGCAAGCTGGCCTGACTCTTGCTCAGCTTGTAGACGTACCATCCGATCATCGGGATGAGCAACAACAATAAATATAAATAATTAGGATTCGCAAATACCATCTCTTAATCCTTTAAATTAGTTGTATCGTTCGTAGACTTGGGCTGATAGCGTGTCAAGTCGTCTTGACACGGGGCTACCGGCTCATTTGACAGAGGGCTGTCAACGGCTTTGACAGCAGGCTGTCGCTCCTCTTGACCCGAGGCTGTCAGCTCATCTGACAGGGGACTGTCAACCAGCTCCACCATCTCCTCCTCCTTCGTCTGGTTCACGAACAAATACGCGTTCATCATACTCAAATCATTCTCATCCGGCAGCGGGTTCATCTTGGCGAATTTCACGAAGTCGGCCAATTGCAGAATCTGCCTCAAGTTATCGTACACGCTCTGCGCCTCGGAATTCTTGCGGATCAGGTCCAAGATCTCACCGGAAGTCATCTCCATGGCATTGATACCGAAACGTTCCTCGATATACTTACGCAGCGTATCCGTGATCAAGGTGTAATACTCCTTGCTTCGTCCTTGCTGCCAGAGTTTCTGTTGCTTGATCTCATCCAGTTCCTTGATGGCCTGCTCGTGAGGCGGAAGTTTCGGCTCCTCTTTCTTGAATGGGATCAACGACTTCTTCGCACGGATCCGTTTCACGATATAGGCGATCACGCAAATCAAGAACAGGGCCAGCAAGATCCCGTAAATGATCGGATAATAATCGGCCCATACGAAAGGTGGCTTCCATACGGTCTTGATGTCGTTGAACTCCTCCGGCTTGTCCGCGTTCACGGGAATCGTGGAGACCTTCAAGGCGACTTGGTTGGAATATACGGTATCCACCCCGTCTATCACCTTCAACGGAGGCAACAGATAGAGTGACGAGTCAAACGAGGTAATCAATACATCCTGCTTGATAACGAGCCGGTCGTTCTCGATCTCCGTGGAGTCCGCCTTGGAGAGGTTCAGTACCTCCACCCCCGTCATCAAGGTATCGTTCGGGATCACGATCTGCACGGGGCGATCCTTATCCGCCGTTACCGTAAGGTGCAAGGTAGTCTGCTCTCCGATCAATATGGCGGCCGAGTCGATAGCGACATCGATCAACGGCCTTTGCGCATATGCCCTTCCCCCCACGAGGGAAGCGGCGGCGACCAGAAACAGGATACTTTTCTTTATCAATTTCATCTGCTTGCTTTAATTACGTTTGTCAAAAAGAGCAATCAATGCTTTCACATAATCATCCTCGGTACGGACAGATACGGAGTCTACACGGCATTTCTTGAACGTATCGCTCATCTTCGCCTGCCGTTTCTCCCACCATTCCTTATAGGCCGCACGCACACGGGCGGAGGAACTGTCTATCCATTGCTCCTTCCCGGTCTCGGCGTCCTTGATCTTCATAAGGCCTACGGCGGGAAGCTCGGTCTCACGACGGTCGTACACCTGAATGGCTACCATGTCATGCTTGCGGTTGGCCACCGTCAGGGCGTCCTTGAAACCCTCCTTATCGATAAAATCGGAAATGAGGAAAGCCGTGCAACGCTTCTTGATGGCGTTGGTCAAGTATTTCAACACTTGGCTGATATCCGTTCTCGTCTCCTCGGGATGGAAATCGATCAGCTCCCGGATGATATATAAGATATGTTTCTTTCCTTTCTGGGGCGGGATAAACTTCTCGATCTTGTCCGAGAAGAACACCACGCCGATCTTATCGTTGTTCTGTATCGCCGAGAAAGCCAAGGTAGCGGCGATCTCGGTGATCACCTCCTTCTTCATGACGTTGACGGAGCCAAAGTCACGGCTACCGGACACGTCGATCAGCAGCATCACCGTCAGCTCACGCTCCTCCTCGAACACCTTGACATAAGGGCGGACGTAGCGGGCGGTCACGTTCCAGTCGATATCCCGGATATCATCGCCGTACTGATATTCCCTCACCTCGCTGAACGCCATACCACGGCCCTTGAAAGCCGAATGGTACTGGCCGGCGAAGATGTTACGGGAAAGACCACGGGTCTTTATCTCGATACGGCGTACCTTCTTTAATAATTCGCTTGTCTCCATTTAAGGAACTTCTACTTTATTCAAGATCTCGCTAATTACCTCCTCAGAAGTCAAGTTGTTCGCCTCGGCCTCATAACTCAAGCCGATACGATGGCGCATCACGTCGTGGCATACCGCACGGATATCCTCCGGGATCACATAGCCCCTGCGCTTGATGAAAGCGTACGCACGGGCGGCCAACGCCAAGTTGATAGACGCACGAGGGGAAGCGCCGAAAGAGATCATGCTCGCCAAGTTCGGCAAACCAGCCTCAGCCGGGAAACGGGTAGCGAAGACGATATCCACGATGTAACGCTCGATCTTCTCGTCCAAATAAACCTCACGAACCACGTTACGGGCGTCGAGGATCTCCTCTTTCGTTAAGATCGGCTTGATCTCCGGACGTTCTCCGGATATATTCTGGCGTATGATCAGTTTCTCCTCCTCCTTCTTCGGGTAATTGATGATCACCTTCAACATGAAACGGTCTACCTGCGCCTCAGGCAACGGGTACGTACCCTCCTGCTCGATCGGGTTCTGGGTAGCCATTACCAAGAAAGGCTTCGGCAACTTGTAGGTATGCTCGCTGATCGTGACCTGACGCTCCTGCATGGCCTCCAACAAGGCACTCTGTACTTTCGCCGGGGCACGGTTGATCTCGTCCGCTAACACAAAATTAGCGAAGATCGGGCCTTGCTTTACCTGGAACTCTTCGCTTTTCTGACTGTAAATCATCGTACCGATCACATCGGCCGGAAGTAAGTCCGGGGTGAACTGGATTCGGCTGTATTTAGCGTCGATCAACGACGACAATGTTTTAATGGCAAGTGTCTTAGCCAAACCCGGCACACCTTCCAACAGGATATGTCCGTCCGAAAGCAAACCGATCAACAAGGATTCAACCAAATGCTTTTGTCCGACGATTACTTTGTCCATACCCATCGTAATCATGTTCACAAACGAGCTTTTACTTTCAATTCGCTCATTCAACTCACGAATGTCTACTGTCTGACTCATAAGATTTATTCTATTATATTGTTATTATATTGTCCCAATTTTACGTTGATTTTTTAGGATGCACAAAATTAGAAATGTTAAATTCGTATCCTTCACTTTTGCAGTTAAATAATACTAACCAACACTTCCTCGTTTTGTTTTATTTTACTTAAAAAAGGGGGATTTCTCTTACTCCCCGGCAAGTATCTCTGTTTGTAGGGCGGCGGCTTTCTCCCGCGACTCACGGCTCTTGGCATCGATGCCATACGATTCCGGTGCGGGTATCTCGATCACGGTACCGATCGGGACGTTGTTCGGGTCTTTTATAACAGCCTTATTATGTTGGTAAATATACACCCAGAATAATTTATTGCCATAATATTCCAAGGCGATCACGGTGAGGCGGTCGCCATGCTTGATCTTCACCTGCCCCAATGGTTTTGGCGCCGGTTCCACATAAGGCTCCGGTTCCGTATGCGGGGTCTTCTCCGCTACCGAGTCCGGATGAAGCATCCAAGCTGATTCTTGAACCGTGTCCTTGGCCGTATTCTTGGCTTCCGTTATCACCTCTTCTTGGGCAGGCGCCGGTTTCCAATTATTTCTTCCCAGATAGAAGAATACAGAGATTACGATTATCAAAAAGGCGACGATCATTAATACCCCCTTTTCCTCCGGTTTCCTACGGGCTTGCTCTTCCGGTCTCTCTGGTATGGGAGATGGCTCCGCGGGCAGTTCCGGTTCCAATCCACGTTCCGGTTCAGATACCGATGACGGCTCCGGATCAAACGCTTGCTCTGGCTCAGGCAATGGTTCAGGTTCAGGTTCTAGTATCGGTTCGGGCTTCTCTTTGGGCTGAGTATTTGCCAAAGGGATTTCCTTATCCGGCATTACCTCCTCCACGGACTCGTCTTCCGTTTCCTTCTCCTCTACGGACTCATCCATGTCCGAGAAATCCACGTTCTCGTTGATCTCTGTCGTCTCAAAGATAGAGAAAGGCTTGTTTACCTGTTCCCGCAGGTCTTTATCCGGCAGGAAAGAGAATTTATAATGTTCGGGGATCAAGAAACGTTCACCGGTATTCACGTGGATACTCTCCCGCTTCTCCACAGAGATAATCTTGAAAGTACCCAAGCCCTTTACTTTTACGATCTTATCCGTATAGACCCCTTCGGATACCACCGAGATAAAATCTCTCAAGAAGCGCTCTACCTCTCCTCTGTCCTTGCCGGTACGCTCCGATAATAAACCGGCTAAATCTTGTATATTCAGCCGGTTATTCATGATCACCCAATTCCTTTAAACGATTCTTCACGGTCGTTCCGGGCTTGAACACGGGAACTAATTTAGGGGGAACCAGATATCGCTTCCCGTTCGCCGGATTCACGGAAATACGTTCCGCTTTCTTTTTCACCTCGAACTGGCCGAAGCCTTGCAGATAGATCGTATCGTTATCCACTAATTTCGAACTTACGACGGAACTGAGCGCAGAAAGCATGTCGGATACCTCCTTCGAGGTCCAATCCATGCGATTCGCCAATTCCGTTATAAGTTCCTTGTTTTTCATATCTAATTCCATAACAGTTCGTGCTGCTATATTAGTTATTTTTTCGTTAACCGACAAATATATTGACAGTTTTTACATCAATTCAACACTTTACCATACAGATCAAACGCTTGTGCGTCAATCACCTTTACTTGGTAAAAGCTACCCGGACTCAAGGGAGTATCCTTGGAAATCAATATTTCCGGATCTACCTCGGGCGAGTCGTATTGCGTACGTCCCACGTAGAAATCCTCCTCCTCCCGGTCTACGATCACCCGAAAGGTCTGCCCTACTTTCGAGGCGTTCACGTCGGCGGAGATGCCTTCTTGCACACGCATCAAGTAATCCAGCCGGTCTTGCTTCACCTCCTGTGGGATCTCGTCTTTATAATGCTGATAGGCGTAGGTACCCTCCTCGTGGCTATAGGCGAAAGCGCCCATGCGCTCGAAACGGATATCTTTCACGAAGCGGATCAACTCCTCGAAATCCTGTTCCGTCTCGCCGGGATGACCCACCATCAAGGTGGTGCGTAGATGAATGCCCGGCACTTCCCGGCGCATACGCTCCAACAGCTCATAGGTCTCGGCCTTCGTGATATTGCGGCGCATCATCTTCAACATCGGGTCGCTGATATGCTGGAGGGCGATGTCCATATACTTGCAAACGTTATCACGCTCACGCATCACCGGCAACAGGTCATAGGGGAAATGAGACGGATACCCGTAATGCAAACGAATCCACTCCACGCCCGGGATGTCGGATACCCGCTCCACCAGTTCCGGCAAGGCCATTCGCTTATAGCGATCGAGGCCATAAAACGTAAGATCTTGGGCGATCATTTGGAATTCTTTCACGCCTTGCGCCACCAAGCCACGAACCTCGTCTACAATCTCGTCCATCGGACGGGATTGATAAGCCCCGGTTATGATCGGGATCGAGCAGTAAGAACAAGTACGGTTGCATCCCTCCCCAATCTTCACGTAAGCGTAGTGCCTCGGGGTGGTGAGCACACGCTCGGTAGCCAGCTCTTGATGGTACGACTTGCCCAGATCGGAGATCAACTCCTTCCAATTGAATTTCCCGTAGAAACGATCTACCTCGGGAAGTTCCTTCTCCAGATCTTTCAAGAAACGCTCCGACAAGCACCCCATCACGAAGAGCTTCCCGATCCGTCCTTTCTGCTTTTGCTCGCCCAGCTCGAGGATCATATTGATCGATTCCTCTTGAGCGTCGCCGATGAAACCGCAGGTATTCACCACCACGATCTCGCCATTGATCTTATGGGGATCATGCTCTACCGTATAGCCATTGGCAACGAATTGGCGCATAAGTTGCTCCGAGTCCACTAGGTTTTTCGAACACCCCAGCGTAATAATATCTACTTTATTTTTTCTCATTCTCCAAATAACGAATTGACAAACTCACGTTTGCGGAATACTTGCAAATCCTCCATCCCCTCGCCGAGTCCGATATATTTCACGGGGATACGGAAATGGTCGGAGATACCGATCACGACACCCCCCTTGGCGGTACCGTCCAACTTGGTCACGGCCAAGGCGTTCACCTCGGTGGCGGCGGTAAATTGTTTCGCTTGCTCGAAAGCGTTCTGCCCGGTAGAGCCGTCCAATACCAACAAGATCTCGTGGGGGGCGTCCGGAATCACCTTTTTCATCACGTTCTTGATCTTGGTAAGCTCGTTCATCAAGTTGATCTTGTTATGCAGACGTCCGGCAGTATCGATAATCACCACGTCGGCATCGTTCGCCTTGGCGGAGCTCAGCGTATCGAAAGCCACGGAAGCGGGGTCCGAGCCCATGTTCTGCTTCACGATAGGTACGCCTACCCGCTCGCTCCAGATCACTAGTTGCTCCACGGCGGCGGCACGGAACGTATCGGCGGCGCCCAGATAGACCTTCTTGCCGGCTTTCTTGAACTGGTAAGCCAGCTTACCGATCGTGGTCGTCTTACCCACCCCGTTCACGCCTACAACCATGATCACGTAGGGTTTCTTGCCCTCCGGAAGCGCGAATCCCTCGGCATCCTCCGTATTGTTCTCTGTCAGCAAGCTAGCGATCTCGTCACGCAGCAGGGTGGTCAATTCTTGGGTGGTGACATACTTGTCACGGGCCACACGCTTCTCGATACGGTCGATGATTTTCAACGTGGTATCTACACCGACATCCGAGGTAATCAGTACTTCCTCCAAATTATCCAACACATCGTCGTCCACCTTACTCTTACCGGCGATCGCCTTGGTAATCTTGGAAAAAACACTCTCCTTCGTCTTCGACAGACCTTTATCCAAGGTTTCCTTCTTGTCCTTACTGAAAAAGCTAAAAATACCCATATTTATTTTGTTTCTGTTTTTATTTACTTCAAATCACACTTATCAAGTAGTTTCCGGATCTCCTTAACGGACATAGACTCAATCTCGCTCTTATCATACATCGTCACAAGATAAATTGTTCCTTCATCAACGCTGACAAGTACCGTAAAAGTTATCACCCGAGCTCCCCCTCTCTTGCCCTGTGATTTCGAGAGGATGGACATCCGGACCTTACGGAGGCCACCTCCCAAATCCGTTCCCGACAAAGGGTTCTCCAGCAGTTCGTCCCTCAACCTTAGGATATCTTCTTTCAACGACTTATATCGTTTCGCCAAATATTTCACCTCCTTAGCGAAGGGCGGTAATGCCTCAATCTTATAACTCATTCAATAGATCCTCCAATGGGCGAGAGGTTATTTTTCCCGCCTTCAAGTCTTTTACGCTCTGGAAAGCCTCTTCCAACACCTCCCGCTCGCTTCGCTTGGCAGGCGAGAAGGTCTTCTCTTTTAAGTTCCGCAAGAGCGATAAAGCCTTACGCATAAGCTCCTCATTATCCAAGATACTCATGGCTTCCTCCATGTATGTATATTTCAACTCATTCGCTGTCATGGTCATATTCCTCCCTTTGCTTGTTTTTAATCCATCCTGTTCTTATAATCCTCATAGCCGAACGTACGGTACATCACCAGCTGGTCGTCCTTGCTCCAAAGGGCTAAGGAAGGATGCGGGATGCCGTTGAACATATTCGTTTTCACGATCGTGTAGTGGATCATATCCTCGAAAATCAGCTTGTCGCCGATCTCCAAAGGCTTGTCGAACGACCAATCCCCCATATAATCACCGCTTAAACAGCTATTCCCCCCGATCCGGTACGTAGGTTTCCCCTCCACGGCATCCGTGGCGAAACGGATAGCCGGCTTGTAGGGCATCTCCAGGCAATCCGGCATATGGCAGGTGAACGAGGCGTCGATAATCGCCGTCTTGATACCGTGGTTCTCCACGATGTCCACCACGGTTGTCAGCAAGAACCCGGTCTGCCAAGCGAAGGCGCTACCCGGCTCCATGATCAACTCCAAGTTCGGATATCTTTCCTTAAAGCCTTTCAGCAAAGCGATTAAATGCTCCACGTCGTAGCCCTTACGGGTCATCAGATGGCCGCCTCCCATATTCAGCCACTTGACGTGAGGCAGGAAACGGCCGAAACGCCTCTCCACCTCGGCCAGTGTCCGCTCCAGATCATAGGAGGTAGACTCACACAAGGTATGGAAATGCAGCCCCTCGATACCCTCCGGCAGCTTATCTCCCAGCAAGTCGCCGGTCACCCCCATCCGGGAACCCGGGGCGCAAGGATTATACAGGTCCGTCTCCACATCCGAGTATTCCGGATTGATCCGCAATCCACAAGACACCCGGTTACCATCCGCCCGCACCATCGGATAAAAACGATGGAACTGAGAGAGCGAGTTGAACGTGACATGACTACTGTATCTCAAGATCAACGGGAAATCAGCCTCCGTATAAGCCGGGGAATAGGTATGCGCCGGACTTCCCATCTCCTCGAAGGCCAACTGGGCCTCGAATTTAGAGCTCGCTGTCGAAAAAGGAATGTACTCACGTACGATTGGGAACGCTTTCCATAAAGCGAAAGCCTTAAAAGCCAATATGATATTCACTCCCGCACGTTCTTTTACGCTCTTGATCAAGGACAGGTTGTTTCTCAGTAATTTCTCCTCCATCACATAGCAAGGCGAGGGTATCTTGTTGATGTCTATCATGCTGTATCTCAATATTTCATAATAAATATGCAAATATAGCGAAAACATTCGGAGAAAGCAAGGTTTCCGCTCCGAAAAAGCAATAAAAATACAACTATATTTTTCATTTAAAGACTATTGTGTTTAGCCACGAACACTATTGTGTTTGGCGGCGAACATTATTGTATTCAACCGTGAACACTATTGTGTGTTTTAAAGGGAAAAAACGGCGACGTGACGTCGCCTCTTCTTTTTTTCTTATCTTTCCTAATATACTTATATATAGTAGTGCGAAACGCAGTGCGAAAAAGCGATACCTTTTTCATTCAATCAACTAAAAACCAACACCTTGGTCATTCGAAACGTAGTGCGAAATGCGGTGCGAAATACGATGCGGCTCGTAGCATGCCCAGACATGCCATAAGCTAACCGTCAATCATTCAACATAGTAAGTTTAGCGAACTTCAAAAGTAACTGCTTTTGTCCGAAATGATCGAAGGCCACTGTAGCCTTCGCGTTACCACCCTCTCCTTCTATCGAGACAATCTCACCTTCCCCAAAACGATCATGGCGAACCTTGGAACCCACATGTAACCCCGATAGATCCGTGGCTGGAGCCGCCGAAAAGGACGATTCCATCGTGTTTTTTAGCTTCGTAAGATGCCCTTGACGCTGTGCCGCTTGCTTCACCGGCGACACGAAATCATCCTCAACCGCCCTTGGTTGCCGGAATGGAGAGGCAAAAGCCGGGCGCCCGTAGCGTTCACGGGCCGAGGCGAATGCATCTGAAGCGCCGGCATCCGAAGGCATATCCAGATACTTAGCGTCTATATCCTTCAAGAAACGGCTGGGCGTACACATATCCGTCTTCCCATTACGATAGCGGCTCTTCGCATAGCTCAATACGCAATTTTGCTCCGCACGGGTAATCGCCACGTAGAACAAACGACGCTCCTCCTCTACCGCTCTCGGGTTATCTTTCGACAGGGACGAGGGGAATAGGTCTTCCTCCAAGCCTACCACGAAAACATTCGTGAATTCCAATCCCTTGGCGGCATGTACGGTCATCATCGTGACCTTATCGGAGTTTTCCTCTTTATCGTTATCTTGATCGGTGAGCAAGGATACCTCCGCCAAGAAGTCGGACATGGCGACTTGCTCCATGCCCTCCTCACGCCGGATCTCGCAAAACTCAGCGATACCTTTCAGCAACTCCTGCAAGTTCTCTTGCTTGCTCACGCCCTCTACGGAACGGTCTTGAAACAGGTCGGAAACGATGCCGCTACGCTTCACCACCAAGGTAGCCAATTCCTCTGCGGAGAGTTTTTTATTCTCTTCAATGAAAACTTCAATCAAACTACGGAAATCGCTCAGTTTCTTAGCTGTACCATTATTTATCGGTAGCGAATATTCCAAGGGGGCTTGAAGCACGGTCCATAGACTTACCCCGTATTCAGTAGCGGCGCCAACAAGCTTACCTACCGTCGTATCCCCGATTCCCCGGGTGGGATAATTGATGATTCGCTTCAAGGCCTCCTCGTCGTGCGGGTTCACGATCAGGCGGAAGTAAGAGATCACGTCCTTGATCTCTTTCCGCTGGTAAAAAGACAAACCGCCGTAAATCTTGTAAGGGATGCCCCGCTTTCGCAACGCCTCTTCCAAGATACGGGACTGGGCGTTGGTACGATACAAGATAGCGAAATCAGCATACGAGAATTTCCCTAATATCCCGTGCATCTCATTGATTCGGGCGGCTACGGTGTAGCCCTCCTCATAATCGGAGTACGAGGTGAAAACACTCACCTTGTTGCCCGCCTCCTTCTCGGAATAGACCGTTTTGGGTATCTGACGTGTATTCTTGTCGATCAAGCTATTGGCAGCGTTCACGATATTCTGGGTGGAACGGTAATTCCGTTCCAGCTTGAAGATACGGCAACCGGTATAAAGATTCTTGAATTGCAGGATATTATCTATATTAGCGCCTCGGAAGGAATAGATGCTCTGGGCGTCATCCCCTACCACGCAGATATGGCCGTGTCTCTCGCAAAGCCGTTGCACGATCAAGTGTTGGGCGAAGTTCGTATCTTGATACTCATCCACCAATACATACCGGAAGAAGTTCCGGTATTTCTCCAAGACGGCCGGATGATCCCGGAACAGGATATTGGTTTGCAGCAACAAGTCGTCGAAATCCATCGCTCCCGCTTGCAGGCAACGGCTCTGGTAACGTTTGTAGATTTCCCGAAGCAAGGGGACCTTGGCATTCATATCGCTTTCCACGAGCTCTTTATTTTGCTCGTAGGCCGTATAAGTTATCAAGGAGTTCTTCGCGTTGGAGATCCGGCTCTGCACCATTCCTAGGCGGTACACCTTATCGTCCAATTGCATTTCCTTGATGATGGATTTCAGTAAGCTCTTGGAATCAGTGGCGTCATAAATCGTGAAATTGGAAGGATAACCGATATGCTCCGCCTCGTTCCGTAAAATACGGGAGAAGATGGAATGGAACGTTCCCATCCATAGCCGACGGGCCGTTTGGTCACCGGTGATGGCCGCAATACGCTCTTTCATCTCCCGGGCCGCCTTATTGGTAAAGGTCAGCGCCAAGATACTATAGGGAGGCAATCCCAATTGCAATAAATAAGCGATCTTATAGGTCAGTACCCTTGTCTTACCGGAGCCAGCCCCGGCCACGACCAAGGATGGCCCCTCATTGTAAACCACCGCTTCCCGCTGGCTCTCATTCAGTTGATTCAAATACTCTTCCACATTCATCCGTTTTAGGGATACAAAATTAGGGAAAATAAGCGATTCCACATAAAAAAGTTGGGCAGGTCGCCGATAATATATACATTTGCCTACATATAATCAGTAGTATTAACCAAAACAAGAGACTATGGGGAAATGGGAAATTTTGAGAAAATAATTATTAAGAAAGAGCGGGACAAGATCAGGAGGGAGACTTTAGGGAAGTTCTTTTTTGATTTGGCTAAGTTGGTTTTCGCCGCTATAGTATTGGGAGAAATACTCCTTTTGCAAGAGAATGTTTTTGATAAGAGTTGTTGGGTCATGATAATGACAGGTCTTAGTGTCACCTATTCATTAGCTTGGTTAGGAAATAAAATTTTAAAATAAAAGAATATGATATTAAATCCATTAAGTGCCCTATTCTTAGTAGTAGGAGTTATTACAGGTTTATTTATCGCTTGGCTTTACACGAAGCCCGGCAAGAAATGGCTGGACGAGTTATGATACCGTAGGGAGCGGGCCTGTGCCCGCCCTACTTATCTAGGGCGTCCAACAGATCATCATTCCTTATGCTTCTCCCCGCCTTCTTCACGCTCGCTTTTAAATCACCGATCCGGTAGCTAATGGCGATGCCGAAACCACGACTAAACATACGCTCGGTCTGCCGGATATGAAAGTCCGGATATCGCTCGTTAATCTGTATCGTCTTATGATCTCCCAGAAAATCTTGCGCCCGCAGCGTACAAGTCAATTTATCCTTCAAGAAGCTCTTTACCACACTCAAGCCGTAAAAATAAAAGCCGTACGAGTCCATCCCCACATTCGGCTCGGAACGCACGTACCCACCCGACAGGACAAAACGCCACCCGTACTTAAACTTCTGCGAGAAATCGACAAAAGCAGAGCCACAAAAGCCGGAATTACGCACATCCGTATCGTAAACCTCATTCCCCTCCTGCGCCCGTAAATCCAGATAATGCAACATGCTGTTCAGCGACACGCTTGTCCGGGGCGAAGGATTATAGCTTAGATAAAGGTTTCCTCCCGCTGCTTTCACGTCCACGAGATTATCATACGTACTATTCACCACATTCGCCGAATCAATGAACAGATACTCATCAATCACCCCTTTTCCCAAGGTGCAGAGCACGGAAGCTTGCACATTCAATTTCGTTCCGTAATAACTGTATGACGCCGAAAGACGATGATGTTTCTCCGATACCAATCCCGGATTTCCATACGAGATAGAGGTCCCAGACACGAACACCGTAGGATTCAAATAGCTGATATTCGGGCGACGTAAACGTAAGTTGTAAGCCAAGCGAAACAAACTCCGGTCATCCAAGCGGAAAGCGGAGGTCCAAGAAGGAACCCAATCCGTTACACGATAATTAAAATCCTTGCCTTCGCCTTGTTTATAAGTCACGTCCTGCCAAGTATGTTCCATACGAATGCCGGGGTTCAAGCTCCATTTACCATACTTAAATCCATATCCCGCATAGGCGGAGCATATATTCTGCACATGCCGATATTCCACCAAAGGCTGTAAATCTGCGGGTAACCAGACACCCTCACCCAACTCCTTTACCTCCGAAGTAGCGTGGCTCGTACTGCTACGCCGAATCAGCTTCAAACCTCCCTCGATGGAATGTATACTTGTAAAAGGATTCACGTAATCAAGCTGGGCCGTATGCTCATGGGTGCGGGCATGACTGATTTGCCGGGTATAATCGGCCTCCAGTTGGGGTAACGAGACATTACCCATCTTATCCTTATCGTAAAACACGCTATAGATATCGTTCGGGATATAATCATACTGATAGGAAAGCGTTAGCATCTCTTCCTTATTTCGTTTGAATAAACGCTGATAATCCGCTTTTAAGGAGGCGCTACCCCATTCGTTCTTTTTACTCATATCCTCGTTATAAGCATAGATTTCTTCCCCCTCTTTATCAAGCCTGCTATAATGGCTATTCCAAATAGAGTTGCTATTTCCGATATTCAAGTTTCCGGACAAGGAGATTAAATTCAATGTATCGATCTCGAAACTGCCTTCCAGACTTCCATAATGAGCCGGATATTTCACGTCTACGTCTGAGAGCATCCGGAGCTTCCCACCGTCTCCCGACTGAGTACGGAGATAATCCGACTCGCTCTCGGACGATTGTTGGCTAAACGTATAATTTCCGGAAAGCGATAATCGGCCATATTTCAGCGTAGCGAAACCACCGGCACTCTTAAATAAGTTCATCACCGTAGTGTTTATACTCGCGTTATATCCCTCGAACTCCGCTCCTTTCGTCACGATATTCAAGATTCCGCTGACACCCTCCGCATCGTAACGGGCACCGGGATCTGTTATCACCTCCACTTTCTTGATCATGCTGGCGGGGATACTACGCAAGACCTCCTTGGGATTATTGGAGAACATATTCGAGGGACGCCCATTCATATAAATCTTAAAACTGGATTGTCCGTTTACCTTCACGTTATCCTCGCCATCCACGGTCACTAGAGGGACTTTCCGCAACATCTCCAGCAGGGTATAGGTTCTGGAATCCGGGTCCTCGGCGATACTGTAAGTAGTCTTATCCGCCTCCGCCTTTATCAAGGGTTTCACGGCAACAATGTTTATCTCGGGTAAGTCCTCGTTCAAATACAATGAATCGGGAGAGACGAGTTGGGCGGTCAACGTCGAGTTCCAGTTTCCCACAAGCCCTATCAAGGTCATCATCATCAGAAATCTTTTCATATCTGTATCTTATTTGATTTGTTTTCGGGCAAAAGTAGAGGCAACAGACAACGACAACGTAAATAATCGCCGGATAAGTAGCTGACATTTCCATGACATTTCCATGACATCCGGTCATTTAGCTGGATTTATGTCTATTTCATCCCGAATCCTATCGAAAAGGATACTTTCCTTCTACAATATTTAGTACCTTCGAACGTTCTTTTTATGTTAATTCTAATCTAGCGAATAATGAATACACGACTATCGGCCAATCTATCTGTTTTGGGTACCTCCTTAATGCTGATTCTCTCGTTCAGCTTCGGTTTCCATAGTTATACGGAAGCTAAGAAAACGATCGTGACAGACTTGAACCAAGCGTTGCAACAAACGATCCTGCAAAATTCCCACCAATGGATGAGCCAAGATTCCATACGCACCTATGACAATCTATCCAAGCATTTCGGCAATCCGGTATCCATAGAAAGTTATAACAAGGACTTTTCCGACGCATTGAGTTATACGCCCGACAAGAAGAAAACGGGAATCGTGATCCACGTACTCAATAAAGATCCTCAAACCGAAAACGCTCCCGCTAATGCCAACAAGAAACTCAACGAATATTATATCGCCAGCGATACGATTATCTGGGCATCATCCATAGCGAACAGCCCCAATGCTACCACGGATCATATCGGGATCTCATTCCAAGGGTACGCCAATTGCTCCACCTTTGCGGTTATCGGGCTATCGGACAAATCTTTGCCCGGCCTATTCCTCGGGCTTGCCTTTTTATCCGCTACCCTGCCCTTATTGCTTAAACGTTATAGAAAGGAGCTGATAATGCCCCAATCTATCCATCCGGAAAAGACCATCTCTTTCGGTAATTTGAACCTTTCTTGCGAGACCGCCTCCTTCTATAAGGAGAATGAGGAGAAACTAAAACTCACCCCTCAGCAATATGCCTTGATGGAGATGTTTTTCCTATCGCCTACGCATATCTTGAACCGCTCGGATATCTGCGAAAGTTTATGGCCGGGAAAGATCAACGCCGACGAGACCTTGAACACCTTGATCCGAAGGCTACGGCCTTTAGTGGAGGAAAACAGTAACCTAAAGATCACGACAGACCGTGGACGAGCCTATGTGCTTGAAATAAAAAAGAGCGACCATCTCTGATCGCTCTTCCATTTTTATCTAGATAGAATTAATATCTTCCACCGTCCCGGTTAGAACCATAACCGCCACCTCTGTTAGAGCCATAGCCACCGCCTCTGTTGGAACCGTAGCCGCCACCTCTGTTGTTATTGAAACGACCACCTCTGTCGCCTCTATCCTCTCTAGGTCTGGCTTCTGTTATATTGATGACTTTGCCGTCATAACTTGCTTGGTTTAACTCCTCGATAGCCTTTTTAGCTAGCTCATCATCGCTCAGCTCAACGAAACCGAAGCCTCTTGAACGGCCAGTTTCTCTATCCATAATAACTTTTGCTGAAGTAATCTCACCGTAATCAGCAAATAACAGTCTTAAGTCCTCATCAGAGATGTTGTAACTTAGATTTGAAATGTAAAGATTCATTTTGTAAACTTTAATTAAATGGTTAATTGAGCTGAGTATGTCGACTAAAAAAGTTTACCTAACAAATCAAGTTGTGAGCAAATACTTTCTAATACTAACTTAAATCAATCTCAAATATGCTGCGAATGTAATGGTTTTATTCGAGCATACAACTATAAATCCAATAAATTTCGAAAAAATATAAGGGCGGGGTCTGCCCGCCCCCCACGAAATTAGAATACGGTAACTTCTTGTCCTGCGGTATTCGCACGGATTAAATAATCGTACATCGCCTCGCAATACACCGGAGGCAGGTAGAAACGGCCCGGGTAGACTGCGCAAAGATTGATCTTCACGGTCACTTGACTGCCTGCCGGCAGACGGTCTATATAACTATAAACACGGTCGTCACGAATATCCTGATAATTCACTCCGGCGCTCAAGCTGTCCGTAGCGGACTCATTCAAGAAACGGGTATTCAGTATTTCCCATCCAGCAGGGAAGATCTCCGATAATACCAAATTATTATATCCCCGGGCCGAAGGGTTCTTTACCGTAACCACGGCGGAGAAATTCATACCTTGCTCCAATTGGGCGACATTGACCGGACTTCCGTTCAAGTCCACATAGCTAACCGCCAATGAGACACCGTTCGCATACGCTTTTTCCTCTCCCTGCTCCGGTATTCCCTCGGTTATGATACGGGCGAAGAGCGTAGATTTACCCGTGTTCTTCAACTCGACGCTCGCCGAGGTCCCCGCCTTATCCAATAAGGTCTCAGACCATATATTCTTATCCGTTTTCACCTGTCCATCCTTTCCGCCACAAGCGTACGTGAAATCCATGGCCCCGTCTACCCGATATTTAGCTAGGTAGTCCGACAAGGCAACTAAAGCGAATGCCGTAGATTGTGTGCTCAACCAATCATCCGAAGAAAGTTGTTTGGACAATTCTTCCACCAAGGTAGCGGCCTCCTTGCCTTTATCCAACAAGCAAAGCGTCATTAACTGGATGGATTGATCCCGGACATCACTGCCGAACGTCTCGTCATACTCGGAATAACCGGAAGGAAGAGCCGTCGTCTTGCTGATCAGGTCTTGGGCGACATCCTCACGGCCGACCAAGGCATAGGCGGAAGCTAGCGACCAGCGACTCATGGAGGTCAAATCTTTCATCTCTTTCAAGCGGTTCATGGCACCCATCTCCGGCGACCCGGCCAAAGCCAATACATACAGGCGATAGGCTTGGGTAGCCTCTTCCGAATCTTTATAATAAGAGGTAACCGGCTTCCAATTACGGGCTACCCGGCGTAGATTATTCAATACGCTTTGTTTCATGGCCTCGGGAACCAAGTAACCTTTCTTCGAGGCTTCCAGCAAGAAATGAGTAGCATAAACCGTACCCCAGCCATTGCTGCTCGTTCCACCCGGCCAATAGGCGAAAGCCCCATCTACGGTCTGGTAAGAGCGCAGACGGCGGATCACCTCTTTCACGGCCTCCTCCGTGGATTTCGCCTGTTGCAGGGTCAAATCCGTAAACGAGGAGATATAAAGCTGTGGGAATCCTTTCGAGGTGATCTGTTCCAGACATCCGTGCGGATAACCCAACAAATAAGATAGACGTGAGGATACGTTCACGGGGGCGATATCCGACACTTCTAAGGTCAACTGGTTCGTACCCGTGGCACCCGGCATCGCAACCGTCTCTTTCCAAGACTTGCCGACCTCCAAGGTAGCGGCGGTAACTTTCACTTGCGGGCGGCGTACCGTACGGATCTCCAGCTCCGTCTCATAAACGGATTTATCCCCCTTGCCCGCAGCGGTTATCGTTACCTTCCCGATACCCGGGTTCTTCTTCACCCGGATACGGAACAAGGCTTGCTGATCCCCTTTTCGCTCGAAGCTCAAGCTCCTCGTCGTCTCGCCGACCACTTCCATATTCGAACTGCAAGCGATAGATACATTCACGGCTCCTACGCCATCCTCGGTAGCGAATACCGTAGCGGGTACTACCATCTCCTCGCCCACGCCAATCACCCGGGGCAAGGTTCCTAGCAGCATTACGGGCTTACGTACCATCACGCTCTTATCGGCATGTCCATAAGCCTCCCCGTTTCCGGCTACCACCATGATCTTGACACGCCCGTTATAATTCGGCATCTGATAGGTATGACGGGCGGTCTTCCCCTTCTTCAGCAAGAATGGGCCGTCAAATCGCACCACGGGCTTGAAACGGTTCACGATCGCTTTCGGGCCTTTGTTCAGCGCATCGTCGCCGCCGATACTGAACAATTGCTCGATACGGCCGCCATAAGCGCCAACCACGTAGTTATACAAATCCCATGTATTCACGCCCAACGCTTCCCGGGCGTTAAACGCCTTCCAAGGCTCCGGCGTACGGAAACGGGTCAGGTCCAGCAAGCCCTCATCCACGATCGCCAGCGTGTAAGCCATCTCCTTTCCATTCTTCTCGGAGACGGATATGGTATAAGAGGCATCCGGTTTCAACTCGGCGGGAGATTGGATAACCGGGGTCAGATGGCTCTCCGGAGAAGTTACCGTGAACGGGACCACGCCATACAAGCGGATCGGCAAATCGTTCTTCGTAATGCCATGAGGCTGCAATAAGGTGATATAGACGTAAGCGTTCGGCTGCATATCTTTCGTCACATCCAGCCTCACGGTCGTTTGTTTATCCTCGCACGTATGTTCCGTCAAGGAAAGGACACGCACGCCGTTCTCTATACTGATAATCGCACGGCTTCCTTTCGTAGAGGGGAAGGTGACTACCATCTTCTCGCCGGGCGTATAACTATCCTTATCGGTCTTGAAACTAAGCATCGTGGCGGACTCGCTGCCATCGGTGTTACGTCGGCCCTCGTTATAAGGCCAGTCGAAATAACTCATCACTCCCGTAGAGTGCTTGCTCTCCTTATCTTTCACGGAGATGAAATACGTTCCCCACTCCTTATCCGGAAAAGAGAGCTGGAACGTACCCCGGCCGTCCCCATCCGTACGGACGGTAAATGTCTTTACCGGCTTATTGTAGGAATCCGATACGTAATTGGCCAGACCGCTACTGTTGGAGTCCCACCACCAATACCAGTAGACCTTATATACTTTCACGTCTAATTCCGTATTCGCTTGCGGTTTCCCTAAATAATCAACAGAAGCGACCTCGTAGGTGTAATTGGTTCCGGTATTTAGTTGTTCCTTATCTTTCTGCGGAGACTTGATACCGGCATACCGGCGATAAGGCGAGTAAAGCATCCGATCCGCGTCGATACTGAAATCGCCGGATTCCTCATATACCCGGGTCACTAGGTTTGCCAGCAACATTCCGGGAGCGGTAGAACCCAGCTCGAAGCGGGCTTGTACCGTGGCATCGCCCCGCTCATTGGTAACGCCGGAGATCAGCTTGCTCTCTTCCGTATTAAATACACGGGAAGGATCGTCGAAATAGAACCCCTTATACCCCTCGAAGGTAGTCGGGGTGGCGATAAAGGTACCTTGTATATCATATTTCAAGTTACGGGCAATAGCTCCTTGCAGCCATTCCACATGCAGGCGGGCATCCATAGGTTCACCACGCAACAAGGTCTTCTCCGGCATGGATAAGGCGATCTTCAGGCGGTTCGGCTTGATGGACTCGATGCGTAAGCGCTTCGAGAAAGAGACCCCACCCACTTGTGCCTTCACATTCCACGCACCCGTGGGGGCATCCGCCTCGGTAACGAAATCGAAGGCGTAAAGCCCCAGCTCGCCACGGGTCTGCGTCTTACGAGCATACATTTGCCCTAACGGGTTGTACAGCTCCATCACCACCGGATGCTCTGCCGGCAATTGCTTCGCCCGGTCGTTCAGCATAAAGCCCAGATGCAACGTATCACCCGGACGCCATACGCCTCGCTCACCATAGATAAAGCCCTTGATCCCTTTCTGGACGACCTCGCCCGATACATCGAACGAGCTGAGCGAGAGAGCCGATCCGTTATCCACCCGCAGATAGGAACGTTGGGTTCCCTGTGAGGCGATCAGGTAGAACGGACGTCCCGAGGAGATATCCAGCCGTACCTGTCCCTTGTCATCGGTCGTGCCCGAGGCCAACGCTTGGTGTTGGTAATTATAGGCGGTAACCGTAACTCCTCGCTCCGGCTCCGTACTCTGTATGTTATGCACCAACACGGTCATATCATTATCCTGCCCCATCAAGGCGACCAGTCCTAAATTAGTAGCCAAGACATTCTCTCCACCTTATTAAAATAATAACTGTCCGAGCAAGGATCATCCCGTTTCTCCCAATTATAATCAGACCAATCATACTGGCGATAATAGTAATACCCTCCCTCGTCAAAACGGGCGGACTCTTCCTTGAAACGGATCTCATCCGAGGCCAAGATCTGTTCCTTCGAGAGGACCACCGTATCATTCCCGCAAGGATAAACAGACAAAGAACGGTCAAACGAAAGCTCCAGACGGTAGATAGCGCCCGGTTCCGGCTCGATCAATCGTTTCAAATCGATCGCGAAGGTATTCCACCGGGATAAATCAAGACCCTCTTCATCCAAGAAGATCGTCTTACGGGCGATCAAGCGCCCGACACGCATTAACTCCCCGGACTCATCCAAGTTGTTCGATTGCAGGAACTGACCGATATTCTGCTCCAATATCTTGATAACGCTCACCGTAACCCTCGCAAATAAATCGCTTGGAAAGGAACGGATAATTGCGTGGATTGCGGGATGATCACCTTTCCCGATAAAACGGACGTTAGGTTTCTGCTCGTTGGCTACCACTTGACGCACGACGGCCTCTTTAGGTTCAAGCCGCTCTTACTGCGGATGCCTTGGTTCAGATGGATGTTCATCGCACCTTCTCCCGCAAGTCGGCGTCCGGATATAGGCGTAGCTTGTTGCCATCCACGTTTACGGTCTCCGAGGTATTTCCGGCGATAAAGCCAAGCCTCTCATATCTTGGGCCGAGTCCAATAATTTCGAGAAAGCGACCTCCACGTAGCATTCCGGCTCAGATACATATACCACGTCGTATACAGAGAAATCATTCTGATCCGGAATGTTCACCGTCACTACATCGGCCTTTTCCACGCCTAGTTTATTCGAAGAGACGGAAAGCCTAAGTGTCCGTTCCCTCCATCCCTGCGGGAACATTGGTCAAGGTTACCTCATGTTTCTTCCCATCCGGGCTGTGTTGCCAAGTAGCGTCTACCTCCGAGAAATCCACCAACGACTCCACGGTCCCCGGAGATTCCTTATCCGGCGTGAAAGCACGGCTGTCAGATCGTACCCATTCTCGTTTTTCTTATTGATATCCATCGACTCCAGATTCCCCGAAGAGCTAAAGGGAGCGTGGTAAAACCGAAAGCGAACCGCTTATCCTTACCTTCCGCCTCAAACCATTCGGACAAATCGGCGTTCACCTGATAAGAGGTGTTTCGCTCAAAGCCTTCTCCGGCTTGAATACCAACGTCCGGTTATTCTCGAAAGCCCATCGTCCCGGCACATCGGGCTTGAGGCGCACGAGTTTCCCAATCGGTCCGCCTTTAACCGCTCCGCCGGATCTCTTGATTAAAGATCAAGTAACGGGAGAATACCGGGAAATCTTCCCGGTAGTGAACGCCTCCACGTTCGGATTATAAGGAGGAAGATCTTGATCCGTGGAGCTTGTCGTATGACAACTTGTCAAGATAGACAAGAGACAAAGTACGCAGAATAAACCGATAGACCGTATCATACACATGAATGTTTAAATGGTTAATCCACAAATGTACATAAATAGAAGGATTCTCTCCTATACTTTCAGACAAACTGATATTTTCGTACATTTGTCTTAAATATGGAGCGACCTGTATGCCACCAAAGAAGTACAGGAGTCGCTAAACAAGAGGAAAGAATAGTATATGGCGAAGAAATTCGAAATTCGAAATAGCACGGCGGAATTCCTTATTTTCATGCTAGAAGGCAAGGAAGATGGCATACAGGTAATGTATCATGACGAAACCATCTGGTGCACGCAGAAAGCGATGTCTACCCTGTTTGACTGCTCTACAGACAATATCGGATTACACCTAAAGAACATCTTTACATCCGGTGAATTACGGAAAGATTCAACTACCGAGTTTTTCTCGGTTGTTCAAACCGAGGGCGGACGGCAAGTATCCCGAAAACATTGTTTTATAACCTTGATGCGATCATTTCTGTCGGTTATCGTGTAAACAGCGTTCGTGCTACAATTTCGCCAATGGTGCACATCGGTCATCCGGCAATTCGCTATCCGTGGTTATGTGATAGACAAGAAGCGTATGGAGAACGGCTCTTTCATCGGTGAAGATTATTTTGAACATCTACTAGCCGAGATACGGGAGATACGGTTAAGCGAACGTCGCTTTTACCAAAAGTTGACCGATATCTATGCTACCGCTATTGACTATAATCGTGACGCACCAACTACCCGCCTCTTTTCCAAAAGGTACAAAATAAGATACATTATGCCGTACACGGTCATACCGCCGCCGAGTTAATCGTGAACCGAGCCAACTCGGAAAAAGAACATATGGACTGACCACATGGGAAAATGCGCCTAAAGGGAAGATCGTAAAACAGATGTGGCCATTGCCAAGAACTACCTTAACGAGATGGAGTTGGACGACATGGGACATTTAGTCAACGCAGTTCTGATATGGCAGAGCGGATGGCTAAACGACATATACCCATGACCATGGAAGACTGGGCAAAACGTATCGACCTGATACTCGAAGCCGGAGGTAATGACTTATTGACCAACGCCGGCAAGGTGACAACCGAATTAGCCAAAGCTTTCGCAGAAGCCGAGTTCGAGAAGTATCGGGTCATTCAAGACCGTCTCTTCCAATCGGATTTTGACCGTTTCGATAGCGAGACCTTGTTCCCGACAGATTTCAATCCCGATAATACATAAATAGCAACATCATGCCCAAGAAACTACACAAGGAAATCCCCATCGACTACGCCGTCTGCCAGCAACAAGATTGCCCTCGGGCCGAGAAGTGTCTGCACCAGATCGCCTACCGGCCGCTCATCGAACAACCGGCAACCGTATTACGGCTGCTGAACCCCACCCTCTGTACCCGGATGGGGCTTGCCCTACTTCCGAGACTCCGCTCCCGTCACCTACGCACGGGTTTCACCGGAATGCAGAGCCGGATGTTCCCGGCGCAATACCAGCAATTCATGTCGATACTCATGTCCCATTTCGGACGTAACCCTACTTCGAGCGGCGAAGGGCGAATTTCCACTCTCACCTAAAGAGCAAAGGATCGTGCTAAACGCCTTGCGAAGGTCGGAGTGACGGAAGAGCTAAGGTTCGATCATTATGAGGAGAGTGTCAATTGGTATGATTGAGGCAGTACTCCTTATAAAGTACCGCAATACTCAGCCGGACAGTACCGCAGTACTTCGTAAGGAGTACCGCAGTACTTTGCGCACAGTACTACAGTACTTCTACGGAGTACTGGCAGATGCCTCAGCCATCTATCCAAGTCGCTATTACCGAGGCCGGACGAGTGCCATGGCGCCTCCTCGCATCCCTCTTGGGATCGGCGTGGCGGCGTGGTGTGTCATGTATGGCATCGTGCCCCGGCAATTATTTCCCGCCCTGCTCTACCTTATTATATTCGGCCGAGGGCGAGCTTTTAGGCGCACGTATCGCACCGGACGGGCAATGGCGTTTCCCGGCGGCGGATAGCTTGCCTGATAAATTCGTGGATTGCTTGCTCACGTATGAGGATAAACGGTTCTTTACCATCCCGGTATAGACCCCGCCGCCATCTTCCGGGCGATCCGCTTGAACGGGAAAGCGGGGGTGGTGAGCGGAGGAAGTACCTTGACCATGCAATTGGCACGCATAGCGAGAGGAAACCAAGACCGTACCTTCTACGAGAAAACGATCGAGATGTGCTGGGCGCTCTTTCTGGAAACCACCCATAGCAAACAAGAGATACTGAACCTCTATGCCTCGCACGCTCCCTTCGGGAAACGTAATCGGCTGGAGACCGCCGCATGGCGTTATTTCGGGCGAAGCGCCTCCGAGCTATCGTGGGCCGAGAGCGCCACGCTCGCGGTTCTTCCCAACTCCCCGCCTTGATCCACCCCGGAGAAACCGGAAACAATTGAAGGAGAAGCGGATCGCTTATTGGCTTCCCTTCAAAGAAAGGTGTATTGAGGAAACCGAATACGAGCTGGCCTGCATGGAGCCACTTCCCGAAGCCCTCTCCCTTTACCTAATGATGCCCTCACCTGTTAGAAAGACTGGCGCGGAACAACCGGGGCAACGCATCCAAACCTCCGTCCGCCAAGCCCTGCAACGGCAGACACAGGCCCTCGTAAACCGTTATGCCCGTGAATACAGTTCCAACCATATCCATAATCTGGCGGCGATCGTAGCGGACGTGGAGACCGGGAGGTATTGGCCTACGCCGGAAACGCTACCTATCCGGCCGACGAGCGGCGGGGAACCAAGTGGACATCATCACCTCGCCCGCAGCACGGGAAGTATTCTCAAGCCCTTCCTGTATGCCGGTATGCTGCACGACGGGCTGTTGCTCCCCTCCATGCTGGTATCGGACGTGCCCTTGAATATAAATGGCTTCTCCCCATAATTACAACAAGACATTCTACGGGGCGGTACCGGCCCATGTAGCCATAGAGCGCTCCTTGAACGTTCCCTTGGTACGTATGCTCTCCCAGTATAATACCGGACGCTTTATGTCTTTACTGAAATCGTGGGGAATGACTACCTTACGTTTCTCCGAGGAACATTACGGGGCCTCCTTGATCTTGGGAGGCCGAGGGAACCTTATGGGATCTTTCCGGTATGTATGCCTCCATGTCTCGTGTGCTTAAACATTACCGTACTTACAACGGACGCTATAATCCGGCGGATATCCATCCGCTGACTCCCTTTCCGGCGGAGAGGAAGGAACCTATCCGTTCCCTTACCGATAGCCGGCTCACCGATAAGGCGCTCCTTTCCTCCGCGGCCCTGTGGTACACGTTCGAGGCGATGTCCGCCCTGAACCGTCCCGAGGAAGAGGCCGACTGGCAACAATTCGAGTCGATGAAACGGATAGCGTGGAAGACCGGGACGAGTTACGGGGACGAGACGCTTGGGCGATCGGCACGACTCCCCGCTACGTCGTCGGCGTATGGGCCGGTAACGCTTCCGGCGAGGGCCGTCCGGACTTACGGGTGTCGGCAACGCCGCCCGGTCCTTTCGATCTCTTTTCCCTATTGCCCGGTGGCGAATGGTTCGACCTGCCCTACGATGAGACGCTTCCCATGGCGATCTGCCGGAACAGCGGACATAAAGCCTCGCCCTACTGCGAGCAAACGGACACCTTATACATGCCGCTGTCCGGCAATAACACGGGATTTGCCCCTACCATAAGCTCGTGCATCTATCGGCGGACAGACGGTACAGGGTCAATAGTTCCTGCGAGTCTGTCGACCGGATGATCAGCCGCCCGTGGTTCGTGCTTCCTCCCGCGCAGGAGTATTACTACCGCAACTATCACATCGATTATATCCCGCTCCCTCCGGTAAAACCCGGCTGCGGGCAAGACCTGAACCGCCAGATCGAACTGATCTATCCCGAGCATAACGCCATTCTCTACCTTCCGAAAGGCTTCTCCGGAAGTCCGAGAAATTTATCTTCAAGGCCGCCCACGCCCGCCGTGATGCTACGATTTACTGGCATCTGGACGAAAGCTATCTGGGAGAGACCACCGATAATCACCAGATCAGTTGCTCCGTCGGCCAAGGAAAACATCTCCTTACTCTCATCGACAACGAGGGGAACCAGAAGAAAATACAATTCGAGGTCAAGTAAAGCATCCGTTAAGCCTTGACCTTGACCCAAACAGCCAATTTGCCTCCCTTGACAAGGAAACGGCCCTTCCTTCCTCATCAATCGCCACGGTATCTTTTACCGAGCCTGTGATCTCATGCCATACCTCGCCTTTCCGGTTCTCCCCACAGACATTGTTTTCTCTCCATCTTCCCCGTTCGAGATAACCACCGCCAAGCCCGAATCAGCATGTCCCGGATCTCCCAAGCGTACGAAGCCGATCGTGTTCGGATGATCAAAATAATCCACCTCTTCCCCGTACGCATATTCTTTCCGAGCACGCAATAGCATATCCAATACCTTACGATGGGGAGATTTCTTCCCTTTTACGCCATAATAATCCCCATAAAAGATACACGGATACCCCTTCTTCATCAACAGGATCAAACCGTAGGCGGAAGGTTTGAACCAATCCTTCACCTGCGACTCCAAAGAACTGTTTTTCTGGGAATCATGGTTATCCACGAAGGTGACGGCTTGATCCGGGCATATCTCGACCAAGGTCCCTTTTAATAGATCGCGTAAATCATAGTCACGACCTTTCTCGGAAGCCTCATTCAAGTTATAATGTAAGGCTACGTCAAACAAATCCACGTTATATTCTACTTGCGACAGGTAAGCCTCCAACGATTCGGTATCGTTTTTCCAATATTCCCCGACAGCGTAGAAACCCTCTCCCCGATCCGCTCTCACCGCCTCCAGAAAATGCTTGATAAACTGGTCGTTCATATGCTTGATCGCATCAAGGCGCATACCGTCCAAGTTTAGTTCGTTCGATACCCAGATCCCCCAGTCCTGCATCTCACGCACGACTTCGGGGTTATCGAAATCCAGATCGGCGAACATGAGATAGTCATAATTTCCATTCTCATCATCGACTCCCTCACTCCAATGTTTTCCCTCTCCCAGAATCTGGAATATACCTTCCTTCTTGCGGGACACATCATAGTCCGTCCCGGAGAAATGAAACCAATGCCATTTAAAATTAGAATACATATTGCCACGCCCCGGGAAGTCGAAGCCAGTCCATCCCTCTATCTCATGGGGTTCGCTGGTAGCGTTTTCCCGTTGCCCAGGATCTACCTCTTGCGCCATAAACCACTCGGTATAATCGGCTCCCGCCTTATGGTTCATCACGGCATCCAGATATACGCCAATCTGGTTCCGGTGAAGTTCCTCGATCATTTCTTGAAGTTCCTGTTTAGTTCCATACTTGGTGCGTATGGTCCCTTTTTGGTCAAACTCCCCCAAATCATATAGATCATAGGTTCCATACCCCTCGTCCGCTTGCTCATGGCCTTTGTAAGCGGGTGGAATCCATACGGCGCTGATCCCGATCTCATGTAAATGCGAGGCATCATCCTTCAGCCGTTTCCACAGCATTCCATCGTTCGGCAGATTCCATTCGAAATACTGCATCATTACTCCATTTTCCATATGTTTCTTCTATTTGTTGATAAAACAACACTTCTCAAGCGTCATAAGTTGCTGAAACTAACCACCACCTCCTTTTGTTATAGTAAAAAACTAAAGAATAATAAGATGGATTCAAAGCATGTTACAGAGAGTACGTCCGGTCAAGAGGACATTCAAAAGACTTGGTGGAAAGAAGCGATTATATATCAAATCTATCCCCGTAGCTTTCAAGACAGCGATGGCGACGGAATCGGTGACTTAAACGGTATTACCTCCCGCTTGGATTATATACAAAGCTTGGGTGTGGATATCATCTGGTTAAACCCGATCTTTCTCTCTCCCAACGATGATAATGGCTACGACATCAGCGACTATCGGGAAATCATGCGGGAATTCGGTACGATGGAAGATTTCGACCGCCTCCTGAAAGAGATTCATAAACGGGAGATGCGACTGGTACTGGACTTGGTAGTAAACCATACCAGCGACGAGCATCCTTGGTTCGAGGAAGCCCGTAAATCCAGACATAATCCCTATTATAATTATTACCATTGGTGGCCGGCCGAGAAAGGTGAGCCTCCCTTGCGCCTCAGCTATTTCGACGAGGAAGGCAACGCTTGGATGTATAACAAGTCAACCGACTCGTATTACCTGCATTATTTCTCCCGGAAACAACCCGACTTAAATTGGGAGAACCCGGAGGTACGCCAAGAGATTTTCGATATGATGCGCTTCTGGTTCGATAAAGGGATAGACGGTTTTCGCATGGATTCTATCTCTCTTATCGCCAAAGATCCCTCATTCCCTCTCATAGATTCCAAGAAATATCCGGATATCTTTTCTTTCTATGCCAAAGAGCCTCGCCTACACCTCTATCTTCACGAGATGAATCGGCAGGTATTAAGCAAATACGATTGTATGAGTGTTGGAGAAGGTTCGGCCGTGATGGTAGATGATGTCGCTAAATTTGTCGATCCGGCCCGGGAAGAGTTGAATATGCTTTATCATTTCGACGCCGCCCGTATCCGGAATACAACCCTACCGGACAATCCGGAATCCGGTATAGACTATAGCTTGATCGCCCTAAAGAAGATGTTTACGGAATGGGATAAGGCGGTAGATAAGGGTTGGCCCTCGATCTACTTGGGTAATCATGACCAGCCCCGTATGGTCAGTCGCTTTGGTAGCGATAAGGATGAGTTCAGGGCCTTGTCCGCTAAGATGCTTATTACTTTTCTGCTTACGATGAGAGGAACGCCTTATTGGTTCGCCGGGGACGAGATAGGTATGCGTAACATTCGGTTCGACCGTATCGAGGATTATAACGATATCGATACGATCAACCGCTATAAGAAAGCGAAAGCAGAGGGTAAAGATCCGCAGGCGGTATTGGACGAACAGAAAGAGACCGGACGAGACAACGCCCGCACTCCTTTCCAATGGGATCGCTCGCCGGAAACGGGATTTACGGCAGGAACCCCTTGGTTAAAGGTAAATCCGGATTATACTTGGATAAACGTAGCGGACGAAGAAAAAGATCCGACCTCCATACTTAATTATTTTAAGAAAGTAGTCAGTTTCCGTAAGGAGAATCCGAGTTTGATTTATGGCAGTTATCATTTGCTGGATGCGGAGAATCCCCAATCCTATACCTTTTTACGCAAGACTGGGGCCGACACTTATCTGATTATGCTCAATTTCTCCCCCAAGGCGGCAATCTCCACTCCGGGGATAGATATGAGTAACGCACACGTCCTATTGGACAATTACGGGGACCGAAGTCATATGGCGCCTCAAAAAGATATCACGCTCCGTCCTTTCGAAGCGATTGTCTTTCAATTGAACCATCCCGTCTATGAATCCTTCATAGATTCGCTAGATCTTTTGGAATGATTCGTTAAAAAGAGATACAAAGCGCAACCAAAGACTTTTCGGATGTGTTTAAATACAAAGCATCAGAACTTTTAAATAAAATATAAAACTATTCGTTATGGGATTTATTTGGTCTATTATCATCGGTATCGTTGCCGGCTATCTGGCTGGTAAGATTATGCGTGGAGGAGGTTTCGGGGTCATTGTTAATTTGATCCTAGGTATTATTGGAGGTGTATTGGGTGGCTGGGTATTCAGCTTACTAGGCATATCGGCCGGTGGTATCTTAGGAAGCTTGATAACCTCTACGGTCGGAGCTATTTTGTTATTATGGATCGGCTCGCTATTCAACAAATCCAAAGAGGTTTAAGAAGGCGTGCTCAATTATCAAATCATATATTACATGGCAACAAGATCTCACGAAACTTTAGTTACGGCATAATATAATGTAAAAGGCAGTCCTTGCCGGACTGCCTTTTTATTTAGATCGTTTCCACTTTTTCTTTAGGTAAAACCCATTTCAATACCAGATAACCGCAAAGACCGGATATAAACGATCCCGTGAATACACCCAGCTTCGCCTGATTCAAGAGATCGGCACCCGCCGCCGTACTGCCGTCAAAGGAAAGATTCGCTATAAACAAAGCGACCGTGAAACCGATTCCTCCCAACATGGATACTCCAAATAAATTACGCTTGCTCATGCCTGTAGGCATGGAGGCAAATGGCGTACACGCGAACAAGTAAGAGAAAGAGAATATACCTAATGTCTTTCCTACAAATAGGCCCACGAACACTGCCAACGGAACATTAACTAATGTCTGGGGTTGGATATCCCCGAATGTCACACCGGCATTCACGAAAGCGAATAAAGGAAGTATCACATAGTTTACCAAAGGATGCAACTTATCAGCGATGGTCTGCAACGGACTGATCGTTTTATCCGCCAACGTATGGATGTTATTCAATACCTGAATTTGTGTAGGCGTAAGCACTTCCGCTTTACGGGACTGACGAACCTCGGTATAGTCCAGCATATTCAAATACCCGGTCATATCACACGTGAAATCATCTAGCTTAACAACCGGACGGGCAGGAACCGTAAAGGCGATCAACACGCCGGCGATTGTCGGATGGATTCCTGACTCCAGAAATAGCAACCAAACGATAAAGCCACCGATATAGAAAAACAATCGGTTGTGTACCCGGAACTTTCCTCCCACATACAACAAAGCGAGGACTATCAGGGATATCAACAAAGGCTCGAAAGCGATATGCCCGCTATAAAACAGGGCGATAATTATGATACCTCCAATATCATCCACCACAGCCAAGGCGGTCAAGAAGATACGCATGCTCAACGGCACCCGCTTCCCCAACAAGCCCAATACGGCCAAGGCGAAAGCGATATCCGTAGCCATCGGAATAGCCGCCCCGTTTACCTCGGGAGGCGTATTACATACTAACATATAAAATAAGACCGGCACGATCATTCCACCACAGGCGGCGATAATAGGCAATAGCGCCTTCCGCACGGAACTCAACTCACCGATCAATACCTCTTGCTTGATCTCCAGACCGATCACGAAAAAGAAAACCGCCATAAGGGCGTCGTTCACGAAAGCCAGCATAGACATAGTCTCGCCATGATGCGCAAAGAAGTTAAACTGCCCGGCTTGCAGATCGATTGGAAAAGCTAATAACTGGTGATACCTATCTGCCCAAGGCGAATTGGCCAAGACCATAGCAACGATGGTAGCGGCAAACAATAAAAGACTAGCGTTCGGCTTCTGTATAGCGAAGCGACGCAACGGTTTAAGGATAACATTAATCGTACGGTCCATAAATAATAAGTTAGATGAAGGTCTTCAACAATTGATCGTACTATGACTATTCCCTTTCCCTCCCAAGAGGGAAACGGGATATCATCTTGAAATACCTTCAAGTGTTTTTTCTATTAATTGACAGCTTTGGCTTTTCCTGCTTGCTCCAGGTTATAAGCGCTGCGTGTGAGTTTCTCTACCCAGATGACAAAGATACCAGTTAAAATTAAATTAAACACAATAGTTAACACAGAAATTATCAACATAGGGCCACCTAATCCATATCCCAAGGCTATGAAAATAACGCCGGCTCCTACCTCTCCACGGGTAAACATACCGATAGACAGCGCCAAACGCTCCCGTTTCATCCGGTCACGGTAGAAAAACAAAGGAAATAGTTTACCGATATTGGATAAGAATGAGACGATTACGACGTGTAAAGCGATCATTGACCATGACATCATCGGCTGGGAACCTGTCACCGTAGTTACTTCCGCCGCTTGCTGAGCGAAATCCACGCCCATAAACACCGGCATGCTCACTCCGACAAGGAACATAAAGAGATAAGAGATAAAATCGGACACTTGATGCTCGATCTTGGTATCGATATGCTTATGCCGCATGATCATACCTACGACAAACGCAGGTAAAAGTACCTCGATATGGATGCTAGCCTCCTCCCCGTACATATGTTTCGATACCAGATAAATCACTTGCGTGATACCAAACGTCACAACGGCATAGAACAAGATGGCTTTCCAGTCTTGACGTACATTATAATATCCCATTTTCTTCCAGCCCAGGATCAAGAGCAATACCACAACCAGAATAATGACCCCCAATTGCCAGCGCAAGCCGATCATCATGATTTGCAACGGGATCATCAACAGGATCGTATCCAAGTCGTCGAAGATCGCCAATACCTGTACTTTCTTATATACCCAAGAGGCTTTTAGCCCGGCGGCGGCCAACATCGTAAACAAGATACCCGCCGAGGTAGGCGCGGCGAACCGGCTTAGCAACAGGTTCTCCTTCCAAGCGTCCCAACTTCCCCATAAATCGCCCGGAAGCAAGACAAACATATAATATAAAGCCACGAATATCCACGGAAACGCAGCCGTAGCCATCGCTATGAAATAATCTTCGGTATAAGACTTCCACCGGGTCTTATCAATCTCGAACTCACGCCCCACATTAATCATGATAAACGCAAGGCAAATAAACAAAAATGTATTAGAGATCGTCTTTACCAGCGAATACTGTTCCCCAACCATAGCGGGAAGCATTTGCGACACGACCAAACCCAACACTAGAAAAAAAGAGAATAAAAGAACTTTTTTCATTCAGATAAAACTATATTAATATTTACACAATAAAATGCAGGGGCAGGGTTCCTCATGAGCCTTGTCTCTACAAAAAACAATTGAAAATTGAATTAGTTGATCGCTTGCTACTCTTTTAGATAAGCGGTCTCAACCTTTAACAAACGATTTTTGAGGCGTTCAGCCTCTCCTTTACGGATACGAAGCGTCATCTCGCAATCCATCTCGAACTTCTGTGAGATGATAGCGGGGTTATCCTCTTTTACGATACGCATGATCCCGTTCAGGTATGGATATTCGAAAACGACCGTGATGTCCTCGTCTACCGTACGTTCCTCGATCTCTGCGGCGGAGATAGCCTCGGCGGCGGCCGTGCGATAAGCGACGATCAGCCCGCTGGTTCCTAACTCGATTCCACCAAAGTAACGTACTACGACAATCAATAAATCGGTCAGCTCATTCGAGTTGATCTGTCCGAGGATCGGTTTCCCGGCCGTGGAAGAAGGCTCCCCGTCATCGTTGGCCCGGAACGTCTGCCGCTCTGGACCTAACATATACGCCCAGCATACATGGCGGGCATCATAATATTGTTTACGGTATTTCTCCAGTTGCTCCTTCACCTCTTCTACCGTACGCACGGGGATAGCATACGAGATAAAGCGGCTGCGCTTCTCGGTATAATATCCCTCGGCTACTTGCTTGATGGTCTTGTAACTGTCGTCTGCCATAAATCAATCCGGTATTTTAGTGTTAGACACTTCCTCCCGGTACGCCCGGAAATCTTTCATGATCTCTTCGATCTCCTCGATGAAATAAGGATCTTTCACCTTATTCCTCACCTCCTCATAATAGGTCTCTATGGCAGCCAACGCACATACGTCCTGCCCTCTCAGCACGAAGTAAGGTTCCTCCTTCTCCACGCACTGCTTGATCATTTGTATAGGATTCTTCATTTTTTCTTATTTGCTATATCTAACTCTTCTTTCAAGAACGGAGCCGTAAACCCGACACCACTCTTCGCTAAAGCCTCCGGAGTCCCTGTGAAAAGGACATTACCTCCACGGCGACCGCCCTCGGGGCCCATATCGATCAAGTAATCGGCGCTTTTGATAACATCGAGGTTATGTTCGATAACGATGATCGTGTTGCCTTTATCCACCAACTTGTTCAATACCCCCAGCAAGACCCGGATATCCTCGAAGTGCAGACCGGTGGTAGGTTCATCCAATACATAAAGCGTCTTTCCCGTATCCCGCTTCGCCAGCTCGGTAGCCAGCTTGACACGTTGGCTCTCGCCACCGGATAAGGTAGTAGAGGGTTGCCCCAACTTGATATATCCCAGACCTACATCCTGCAGGACCTTGATCTTGGATAAGATAGTCGGGATATTCTCGAAGAACTCCACTGCCATATTAATCGTCATATCCAAGATATCCGCAATTGATTTCCCACGAAAACGAACCTCTAGGGTTTCCCGGTTATATCGCTTGCCGTGACAATCCTCGCAAGGCACCAGCACATCCGGAAGGAAATTCATCTCGATCGTCTTATAGCCATTTCCCTTACAGGTCTCACACCGTCCGCCCGATACGTTAAAAGAGAAACGTCCCGGTTTATACCCTCTCACCTTCGATTCCGGAAGTTCCACGAACAGATTCCGGATATCCGAGAATACCCCCGTATAGGTAGCTGGGTTGCTCCGGGGGGAACGACCGATCGGAGATTGATCCACATTCACGATCTTATCGACATGCTCGATTCCCTCGATGACGTCGTATGCCAAGGGGTCTTCCAGCGAGTGATAGAAATGCTGGCTCAAGATCGGTTGCAGCGTGCGATTTATCAAGGTAGACTTTCCGCTACCCGACACACCCGTGACGCAAATAAGCGTACCCAAGGGAAAAGACACGTCCACATGCTTCAGGTTATTGCCACTGGCTCCCTTGATCGTAATAAACTGCCCGTTGCCTTTCCGACGCTCGGCAGGAACGGCTATCTCCGTGTTTCCATTCAGATAGGAAGAGGTCAAGGTATCTACACGCAACATCTCCTTGGGCGTTCCCTCAAAGACGACCTCACCACCCAGACGGCCCGCTTTAGGCCCCATATCCACCACGTAATCGGCACTCAGCATCATATCCTTATCATGCTCCACGACGATCACGGAGTTTCCCGTATCACGCAATTGTTTCAGGGAATTAATCAAACGGACGTTGTCCCGTTGGTGTAAACCGATACTCGGCTCATCCAATATATAAAGTACGTTCACCAATTGACTTCCGATCTGGGTAGCCAAACGGATACGCTGGCTCTCACCGCCAGACAAGGTAGCGGAACCCCGGTTCATGGAAAGATAATCCAATCCCACATCCAGCAAGAAGCGCAGGCGGGAGCGTATCTCCTTCAATATCTCCGTAGCGATCCGAAGCTGTTTCGGGTCCAGCTTCTCCTCGATACCCTCCAGCCACTCGTATAATTCCGAGATATCCATGGCCGACAACTCGGCGATATTCTTTCCCGCTATCCGGTAGCTCAACGCCTCCTTATTCAATCGCCAGCCGTTACATTCCGGACAAGTGGCCATCTTGATGAATTGTCCCGCCCATTTCTGCGCCGAGGCGGATGCCTCGCTCTCCTGTTGCATCAAGATATACTTGGCGACTCCCTCATACGACAAAAAATAGTTAGACGATCCTAACGAGTCATTCTTGATCTGCAACCGCTCGTCCGTACCGTTCATGATCTCGTCCATCGCCTCCTCGGGAATATCCCGTATAGGCGTCTTGATCGTCACGCCATGCTTTTGGCAAAGCGCCTCAATCTGCCAGAATATCAACGAATTCTTATATTTACCCAAAGCGACGATGCCACCGCTATATATACTTAAGGATGGATCGGGAACGATCTTGTCCATATCCAACAAATTGACCTGTCCTAAGCCTTTACATTTCGGACACGCTCCTTGAGGGGAGTTGAACGAGAAATTATGCGGAGCCGGCTCACTGTAAGACAATCCGGTCACCGGGTCCATCAAGCGACGACTATAATGGCGAACCTCGTTAGTCTCGGCATCCAGTATCAGTACAAGGCCATCGCCTTGCTTCATGGCGATCTTCAAGCTCTCTTTCAAACGGCGCTCGTCTGCCTCGGAGACAATCATCTTATCGATCACTACCTCGATGCTGTGCATCTTATAACGATCCAGCTTCATCCCATGGAAGATCTCTTTCAACTCGCCATCGACACGGACGTTCAGATATCCTTTTTTACGTATCTGCTCGAAAAGTTCCTTATAGTGCCCCTTACGATTACGGACCAACGGAGCCAAGAGATACGTTTTCTTCCCGTTGTATTCATCCAAGATCAGCCGTAAGACTTGATCCTCGGTATATTTCACCATCTTCTCCCCGCTCAAATAGGAATAGGCCTCTCCCGCCCTAGCGTAAAGCAAACGGAAAAAGTCATAGATCTCGGTAGTCGTACCGACAGTGGAACGAGGATTCTTATTGGTTGTCTTTTGCTCAATGGAGATAACCGGACTCAGGCCCGTTATCTTATCCACATCGGGTCTCTCCATATTCCCTAAGAAATTCCGGGCGTAAGCCGAGAATGTCTCCACATACCGCCTTTGTCCCTCGGCGAAAATCGTATCGAACGCCAATGATGACTTGCCGCTACCACTCATGCCGGTAATCACCGTCAACTTATTCCTCGGAATCTCTACATCTATATTCTTCAGATTATGAACACGTGCGCCAAGTATGGATATGCGCCCGCCTTCCAATGCCTGCTTATCTTTTATCATCTTTTACCTATCTGGTTTTAGGGGCCGTAAAGATACGAAAAAAACAGAAGCCAATCAAACTTTCCGGCAAATCATAGTGTAATCTCCGCCACTTCCTCCAGCCTGTTTGTTCCCTACGGGAAGACCTCGCAGTATCCACCGTAAGGAACCAGGGTTTCTATTTATCCTTCACCTCTGGCTGGGGAGAAGGAGCCTGTATGTTCTCATAAAACCTCTTTTTCTCCTCGTTACTTTTTTGGACAAGGCTTGTCACATATACCGTAAATATTGGAAACATCATCATGCCCAAAGCAGCCAATACGACTGAGAGGACTCGTCCCGTAACCGTAATAGCGGATATGTTAGAGCCAACCGTCGTCACATCCATAAACGCCCACCATAGAGCGTCCCCATAATTAGCCACCAACGGGTTCACCTTATGCTCCAAGACAAAAAATATAAGACTTGAGAAATAAACCGTGGCCAACAACATCGTCAAGTAAGAAACAAACAAGCCCGACGCCTTATTGTACGACAACCATCCCACCACGATCGCCAACGCATACCCACCCCGTACCAAAGGAACGAAACGTAAGAAATAACTAAGCTCGGGTGAGGTGATAATATGATAATATTCTATTATATTTTGGTAAGGGATCGCTACGAGCAAGAAAATAAAGTGCGTTCGCAAATAACGTAATTTATCTTTCGACAGGAAAAATTCCAAAACAAAATCGAAAAGAAAAAACAAACAGATCCATAATTGAATCTTCTTATAAGAAGTTTGCGTGTAAAAGGGAATATTCTTAAATGTATCGATGGAGATACTGATAACCAAGAACAGCGACAACAATAGTATAATGATATGTAACACACCATATACCCCCTTCTTTCTCAATGCGAAATCAAATACGGCCATTTTCATAAGCGTTACTATTTATTTAATTATAATCCTTTTCATTTTGGTTTATGACAACAAACCTCATATACCATTTGTTTAAACAGCGAAATGTGTTAATTAACCAAGTTTTACGTAGCAAAAACAAAACATCTTCTTTGATTCGCTGTTATAAACTCAGACTTAAACGAGAGAAGTAATTCTCATTTTTAAAACATAAATCTATGGCAAATATCAACAAGACAGTAAAGCTAGGTGTGTTTACCCTAGCAATCATGAACGTGACGGCAGTAGTATCTTTACGCGGACTGCCAGCAGAAGCCGTATACGGACTAAGTTCGGCTTTCTATTACTTATTCGCGGCAATCGTATTCTTAATCCCGACCTCTTTGGTGGCAGCGGAATTAGCGGCAATGTTCCAAGACAAACAAGGTGGTGTATTCCGTTGGGTAGGTGAGGCCTATGGAAAACGTCTAGGCTTTCTGGCTATCTGGGTTCAATGGATTGAAAGTACGATCTGGTATCCGACAGTATTAACTTTTGGAGCCGTATCCATCGCCTTCATCGGTATGGATCATCCCGAAGATATGCTACTGGCGAATAACAAATACTACACATTAGCGATCGTGTTAATTATTTATTGGCTGGCTACATTTATCTCACTAAAGGGATTGAGTTGGGTTGGAAAAGTAGCGAAAATCGGAGGTATGGTAGGTACTATCATCCCAGCGGCGTTACTCATCATTTTAGGTATCGTATACCTAGCGACTGGCGGGCATTCCAATATGGATTTCCACAGTAACTTCTTCCCCGACTTCAGTAAATTCGACAACTTAGTCTTAGCCGCAAGTATCTTCCTTTTTTACGCAGGTATGGAAATGGGCGGTATTCACGTGAAAGACGTTGACAATCCTTCTAAAAACTATCCGAAAGCTGTATTTATCGGTGCCTTGATCACCGTTGTAATCTTCGTACTAGGAACTTTTGCGTTGGGTATTATTATCCCAGAGAAAGACATCAATCTTACGCAAAGTTTATTAGTGGGATTCGACAATTACTTCAAGTACATTCATGCCTCATGGTTATCCCCAATTATCGCTATCGCTTTGGCATTTGGCGTATTAGCAGGAGTATTGACATGGGTCGCTGGTCCTTCCAAAGGTATATTCGCAGTTGGTAAAGCAGGTTATCTGCCCCCGTTCTTCCAGAAGACCAATAAGATCGGCGTACAGAAAAACATCCTTTATATCCAAGGAGCGGCTGTTACACTTCTTAGCTTATTATTCGTGGTAATGCCATCCGTACAAAGCTTTTATCAGATCTTATCACAGCTTACGGTGATCTTATATTTAATAATGTATATGTTGATGTTCTCCGGAGCGATCGCATTACGTTATAAGATGAAAAAGGCAGGTCGTCCTTTCCGTATCGGAAAAGGTGGCAATGGCTTGATGTGGTTAATCGGAGGTTTAGGATTCTGTGGTTCCTTATTAGCGTTCGTATTAAGTTTCATTCCTCCTAGCCAGATTTCTACAGGAAATAATACGGTTTGGTTCGCCGTTCTCTTCATCGGTGTAATTGTTGTCGTTGCGGCACCGTTTATTATCTATGCGTCTAAGAAAGCATCTTGGGTAGATCCGAACACTGAATTCGAACCGTTCCATTGGGAAGTAAAAAATGACGTATCCGAGACGAATACGACAAAAGCATAACACACATTCATCTCGATAATTACCTAGTCCGGGCTGCGAAAATATTGCAGCTCGGACTTTTTCGTAAAAATAGCACAGAATATTTACGTTTTATTATGTGTATTATAAAAATGTAATTATCTTTGCGATAGTATTCATAAAATAAAATATCAAAAGAACTATGGCACGTACAGTAGATTATTCAAAAAAGGCAGAGAAAATCAAAGAGCAAGTAGATGAATTAGTACAAGAATTAATGGCTGCTAAATCGGCTCCGGTAGTTTCCAAAAGAAGTTTAAAAGTAGCTGACATCAATTTCGAGAACGAGGATGTTAATACATTAATGCAAATACAAGCTCGCCTCGCTCGCGTTATCTTGGAGAAGAGCAAATAAGAAAAAACTCTGCTAAGGTTTTAATAAAAGTGCCTTTCCCGTCTTTAAGGATGTTTCGGAAAAGGCACTTTATTTTTTAGGTCTCGTGCGAACTTTCAAAGAAAAAGCTTATCTTTGAAAACCTAATCAATAACATGTATGGAACTAACACTCCCAACGAAAGTTAATGTGACACATCCCATCATGCTAGACACGAAGATATTAGTCGTGATCGGAGCGAACGGTGCGGGAAAAAGCTCTTTTGGCAGAGATTTATTGGAGAGATATGCGGGTCAAGCGAAAAGAATATCCGGTATACATGCCTTATTCATCAGCGATGACGAATCTAAATTATCGGCCTCCAATGAATTCGCACGTTTACAGTCTATGATCAAAGAACGACTGTTCATGCCACGTATTTCTGAATACGAGAAACTGATTTTGCAACTCCAGAGCGAGGAGTTCGAGGCGGCAGTCAATTTCAAGGAAGCCTGCAAGACTAATAACGAAGTAGATCCTCCGATCACCAAGATAGATATTATACAAGCGATCTGGGAAAAGATGTTTCCGCATAATCGTCTGATACGAAAGTCGGGATTTATCGAGCTTGTATCCACGGGGCGTGATTCAAATTCCTACACCGCCGGACGCATGAGCGATAGCGAGAAACTGGTGTTCTACTTGATTGGGGCCGCATTATGCGCATGCCCGAACGCCTTGCTCGTGATCGAAGAGCCGGAAACCCTTCTCCACAACTCCATAAAGAACCAGCTTTGGGACGAGATTGAGGCGATACGTCCGGACTGTACGTTTGTTTATCTCACACATGACATTGATTTCGCCACCTCCCGCTCCGACAGCAAACGGATCTGGATTCGTTCTTACGACGCGGATCATTCCGTATGGGATTACGAGTTGATCGAGAGTAATGAAAGTTTCCCGGAAGAAGTATATATGGAAATACTTGGCAGCCGGAAACCGATCTTGTTTATCGAAGGGACCGACACGAACAGTATCGACAGTAAGCTTTACCCCTTCATATTCCCCGATTATTTGGTGAAACCGATGGGTGGTTGCCAAAAAGTAATCGAGACAACCAAAGCGTTCGGCCAACTGAAAGACTTCCATACATTAGATAGCAAAGGTATCGTAGATCGTGATAGGCGTACACAAGGAGAAATAAACTATCTACGGGAACAACATATTTATGTACCGGACGTAGCGGAAGTGGAGAACCTATTGATGATAGAGGATGTGATCAAGACGGTCGCCAAACGGTTGATGAAAGATCCGGACGATGTTTTCAAGCAAGTGAAAGAAAACGTAGTACGTCTTTTCCAAAAAGAACTGGACTCGCAAGTAATCCTTCATGCCAAACATCAAGTCCGTAAAAAACTGGAGACTACCGTTGATCGCAAGATAACGACGGTGGAGCAATTAACCGAACATGTAGAGAGTATCCGTCTGAACATCCATGTGGAAGAAATATACAAAAACATAAAAGAAGAGTTCGAGTCTTATATAGAAACGGAGAACTACAAAAGCATCCTCCGTGTTTATAATCAAAAAGGGATGTTACCACAGAGCCGCCTATGCGCGATCTGCGGTATCAGTAACAAAGAGAGTTATTTAAACCTGATTCTCTCCATATTAAAGGAAAACAAGGAGGATGCGGAAGCGATACGAAAGGCTATCAAACATTCATTGGGCACATAAAAAGTTTCTAAAAATGCGGGGAAAGTCCATAAAAAATTGTTCTTTTGCAAACTGTTTTATAACATTAATGGGCCAAAGCCCTATATATTAATTGTCATATGCGTACACCTACACTTCAATATCTTTACTTGCAAAAGCCGGTAACCATGATGGTAGTAATCTGTATTATATCTGTGTTACCTTGGATCGGCCTCGGCGACTTCTCCACCAAAGGGGAACCCCGGGAAGCGGCCGTAGCGATCTCCATGCTCGAGACGGGCAATTGGGTCTTGCCACAATCCTACGCCAACGAGTTCGCTTTTAAGCCACCGATGGCGCATTGGTTAATGGCTGCTTTCTCCTATCCACAGGGATATGTTTCCGAGTTCACCTCCCGCTTGCCATCGGCTTTAGCCTTTATTACCTTGATCGGGTTCGTATTGGTCTTTTTCGGTAAACGAATCGTAAAGTTTCAGGAGGCATTCATAGCGACCCTCCTATTGGTCACCTGCGTAGAGATACATCGGGCGGCCATGACGACTCGGGTGGATATGTTGCTCACTACTTTCATCGTCATAGGGCTTTTCCAGCTATATCGATGGGAAGATAAATTAGAGCTGAAAGGACTTCCCATATTCATACCTTTATTATTAGGATGCGCCGTTCTGACCAAAGGACCGGTAGGCGTAGTATTGCCCCTATTCGTATTCGGCATTTATCTATTAATGTTAGGTCAATACAGTTATCTCACCATATTCAAGACTTTATTATATGCGGGAATTTCCTCTTTATTCCTACCGATGTTGTGGTATACCGCCGCATGGAAGCAGGGGGGAGATGAGTTCCTTAATGTCGTATTAGCGGAGAATTTCGCTCGTTTCTTACACCTAAACACTCCTGAAATTTCCTATGATCTGGGGCATGAGAATGGTGTTTGGTACAATTTCATGACGTTGGCGGCAGGCTTTATACCTTGGACTATTTTCTTTTTCTTCTCTTTATTCGGGCTGAAACTTAGCAAGCCTGAGCAACCTATTAAAGAGATCTTAAAGAATACGTGGAAACGTATCCGCTCCATGGAAAAAGTTCGTTTATTTAGTTTGGTTGCTTTAATCGGCATCCTTTTCTTCTATTCGATCCCTTCCAGTAAACGAAGCGTATATTTAATGCCGGCTTATCCGTTCATTGCCTTGTTCTTGGCTCAGTATGCCTTATATATTACAGAATACCGTACGAAAGTAACTCGGGTATTCGCTGCCTTTTTAGCTTCCGTAGTAAGTGTCGTCATGATAGCGATCTTGCTTACGGTATTCGGTATTATTGATCCTGTTGGTATCGTCGGTCAATATACACAAAACGCATCGACCTTGGACATGGTACGAATGGTATCAAAAGTATTGGTTCATCCCAGCACGCTTACGATCTGTATTATCTTCATAAATCTATTGATATTAGGAACGGTCTATTACCAGATGTTCAAGAAAATAAATATCAAGATTCTCTACGCTACGATAGCCTTGACATTCTCGGTTAATTTATTAATTGATGGTGTCATTATGAGAGGTATTCGTGAAGGGGATTCTTGCCGTGTTTTCGCTGAACGTATCCTGAAAGAATATCCATTGAATAAAAAGAATGTATATGTCGTAAATAACCTTCGGATTTATCGGAATCTGTACGGGTTAAACTTCTATATGGGAAATATCTTCCATGACTTCGATAAAGAAACACCCGCCAAAGGTTATTTCTTGATCGGAGAAAATGAGATGGAAAAGGTACTTTCCACATACGGGGATAAATATACCTTCCGTACACTGACTAAGTCCGATCAAACGTTCAGCGAACTAAAACAAAAAATTGTACTTAGCGAGTTCGAGTTGAAATAGAAATGTAACATCTAATAATATACCATGAATAGCTCCTATATTTCCCCTTTCGCTAAGCCGGTCTACATCATGTTGAAACCGATTGGTTCTGTTTGTAATTTGGCATGCGAGTATTGTTATTACCTTGAGAAAAGCAAGTTCTATCCGGATGTAAAGAATCACATCATGACAGATCAGATACTCGAGAAGTTCATCAAGGAATACATGGAATGCCAAACCATGCAAGAAGTCTTGTTTACATGGCATGGAGGCGAGACGCTGATGCGGCCGATCAGCTTCTATAAAAAAGCCTTGGAGTTGCAGCGTAAGTATGCGGGAGGACGGCAAATAGATAACTGTATCCAAACCAATGGTACCCTATTGAATGATGAGTGGTGCCAATTTTTCAAGGAAAATAATTTCTTGGTGGGTGTATCTATCGATGGCCCGCAAGAGTTCCACGACGAATACCGTAGGAACCGGCAGGGACTCCCCTCTTTCTATAAGGTGATGAAGGGAATCGAGTTGCTGAAAAAACATGGGGTAGAGTATAACGCCATGGCCGTCGTGAATGATTATAACGTGGATTATCCGCTGGAATTCTATAATTTCTTCAAGGAACTGGATTGCCGTTTCATCCAATTCGCCCCGATCGTGGAGCGTATCGGCCGGCACAAGGAAGGCACCAAGCTATCTTCTCCCGAGGAGCAAGACGCAGCGATCGAGCTAGCTCCGTTCTCGGTAGATAGCGAGAAATGGGGGGATTTCCTTTGCGCCTTGTTCGACGAGTGGCTAAAAGAGGATGTCGGCAAGTTCTACATCCAATTATTCGATTCCACCTTGGCGAACTGGGTAGGCGAACAACCCGGGGTCTGCTCCTTGGCTCGCCATTGCGGTCACGCCGGGGTAATGGAGTTCAATGGCGACGTATATGCTTGCGACCATTTCGTATTCCCGGAATACAAACTCGGGAATATCCAAACAAAGACATTAACGGAGATGATGTACAGTCCGGTACAACAAAAGTTTGGAACGGATAAAGAAGATAAGCTCCCTACGCAATGCAAGGAATGCGAATATCTTTTCGCTTGCCATGGAGAGTGCCCGAAAAACCGGTTTCTCCATACGCCGAATGGAGAGCCGGGACTAAATTATCTATGTAAGGGATACAAGAAATTCTTCAAGCATGTAGCTCCTTACATGGACTTTATGAAAAAAGAATTATTGAATCAACGTCCACCCGCAAACGTGATGGATTGGGCTAAACAACAACAACATGAATATTAACAGACGTGATTTCATTAAAACAGGAGGTATGGTTATGCTTGGAACATTAGCGGCTCCTTCCTTACTAGGAAGTTGCACCGGTAGTGAGGGGGATAAAGCAGCCGGTATTTCATTCGCTATGAATTATTTCAAGGTGAGTGAGGGGGATTTGAGGAAGGTATTGGCGGCAGCCTTGGAGAAAGGCGGGGATTATGCCGATTTGTTTTTCGAGCATTCATACAGGAACAACGTGGGGTTGCAGGATGGTGCCGTAAACCGTGCCTCATCCAACATCGATTTTGGGATGGGCGTACGAGTCTTGGCTGGTGACCAAACGGGATACGCCTACGTAGAGAACGTTACCTTAGACGAGATGCTGAAGGCGGCTCGCACGGCCGCACGGATCGCCACCGGATCGGCGAACACCACCGCAATAAACCTGACGGAAAAAGCGTGTACGAACAATTTCTATAACGTACAAACACCTTGGGACGAGATAGCCATTAATGACAAGATGCCTTTCTTGCAGAAACTGAACGATCAGATATTCGCAAAGGACAAGCGGGTCACCAAGGTGATGGCCTCTTTGGGAGACACGACCTCTCATATCTTATTCTGTAACTCGGAAGGGCAGATTTATTACGATTATCGCCCGATGAGCGCCTTGAGCGCCGTCTGCATCATGGAGGATAACGGGAAGATCGAGAACTCGTACGCCGCACGGGCTTTTCGTATGGGAGCGGAATTCCTGACGGACGACCTGATCAACGAGCTTGCCCAAGAGGCAGTGGATAAGACCTCTATCTTATTTCAGGCGATCAAGCCAAAAGGCGGGGAAATGCCTGTTGTCATGGGTGCCGGTGGCTCTGGCATCTTATTGCACGAGGCGATCGGCCATGCTTTCGAGGCGGATTTCAACCGTAAGAACACCTCTATTTTCTCCGATCAGCTGAACAAGAAAGTTTGCAACGAGCATATCAACGTGGTGGACGACGGCACGATTCCTTTCAACCGGGGCTCGGTCAATATCGATGACGAGGGTGTGGACGGACAAAAAACCTATATCGTACGGGAGGGAGTCTTGACCAGTTATCTGCACGATCGTATCAGCGCAAAACATTACGGCATCCCCTCTACGGGCAATGGCCGCCGGGAGTCTTTCCGTCAGATGCCTATCCCCCGTATGCGTGCCACTTATATGGAAGCGGGCAACGTGACGGAAGAGGAGATCATCTCTACCGTAAAGAAAGGTATCTATGCCGCCAACTTCACGAACGGGCAGGTACAGATTGGCGCAGGCGATTTTACCTTCTTCGTGAAGGATGGTTACTTGATCGAGAACGGCAAGCTCACCCAACCTATCAAGGATATCAATATCATCGGTAACGGCCCGAAAGCGTTGGCGGATATCACGATGGTGGGTAATAATTATAAAATGGATAACGGCACATGGACCTGCGGTAAGGATGGACAGTCTTGCCCGGTAACCTGCGGTATGCCGTCGGCCTTAGTCAGCAAACTTACAGTAGGAGGAGAAAACTAATATGATAACAAACGAAAATAAGAAATTGGCTCAATGGGCCATGGAATATGCCTTGAAGAATGGTTGTCAGTCTTCACGTGTCACGCTTTACAATGGTTCCAGCAGTTCGTTTGAGATACGGGATATGAAAATAGACCGTCTGCAACAGGCGTCCGAGAACAGCATGGTGGTTCATTTGTTCGTGGACGGCCGTTACGGCTCCTACTCTACCAATCGCTTGGATAAGAAAGAGCTGGAGAAGTTCATCAAGGATGGTATCTCCGCCACTCGTTTCCTCGCCGAGGACAAGGCTCGCACGCTGCCGGACGCTTCCTTGTATTATAAAGGTGGGGCGGCGGACTTGCGATTGGTCGACCCGAATTTCGACTCCGTGCAACCGGACGACAAGGTAGCGTTGGCCATGAGCGTCTGTGAGGAAATCATGGGCAAAGACGACCGGATCATCTCCGCCAACGCTTCCTACAGCGACGAGAAGGACTTTAAGTACATGGTAGCCAGCAACGGTTTCGAAGGCGAGGCTTCTGGTTCCTCTTATGGCTTGGTGGGGAGTGTCAGCATCCGTGGGGAGGGTGACGCCCGTCCCGAGTCTTATTGGTACGACTCTTCCTTGTATTATGACGAGCTGGTGAAGACCGGTATCGGTACGAAAGCGCTGGAACGGGTGCTTCGAAAACTGGGACAGCGGAAAGTGGCGTCCGGTAAATATACCATGATCGTGGATAACATGAACTCCAGTCGTCTGCTTTCTCCAGTAATCGGAGCCATTTATGGTTCCTCCATCCAGCAAAAGAACTCTTTCTTGTTGGATAAGATCGACCAAAAGGTAGCGAGCGACAAGATGATCTTGATAGATGAGCCTCATTTGGTAAAGGCTTCCGGCGCACGTTATTTCGATAGCGAGGGTGTTGCCACGAAACGTCTTCCGGTATTCGAGCAGGGTATATTGAAAACGTATTATATCGATACGTATTCCGCCAACAAGATGGGCATGGAACAAACGATCGGCTCTCCCTCGATTCTTACCATGCGGAATGGTGATAAGGATCTGGACGGATTGATCGCCTCTATCGACAAAGGTATATTGGTGACCGGCTTCAACGGTGGAAACTGCAATAGCACGACCGGCGATTTCTCGTATGGTGTGGAAGGTTTCTTGATCGAGAGAGGCAAGCTATCCCAACCGATCTCCGAGATGAACGCCACGGGTAATATGCTCTCCCTATGGAGTAACCTAGCGGAAGTCGGAAACGACCCCCGCCTATCCTCCAGCTGGCGAATCCCTTCCTTGCTTTTCAATGGGGTTGATTTTAGCGGATTATAAATACAAGAAACAACATCCGGAAGAACAAGAATAAAAGAAGCCGGAACCGCTAAACACAGTTCCGGCTTCTTTATTTTTCCTTACACCAAATTATAGATCGCTATAAAATGGCAAACCGTTCCCCCGAGAACGAATAAATGCCATGCGGAATGCATATATTTATATTTATCCAGAAAGAAAAAAATCGTTCCTAAGGAATAGAACAAGCCTCCTCCGATCAACCAATATAAGACATACATCGAATCCGTACGCTGGAAAACATCGATCAATGGTTTGAAAGCGATAATCACCACCCAGCTCATCAGCAGATAACAAACCGTTTTCAGATTATCCTTTTTCTTCATCCGACGGAAGCTAAACCATACGCCGATAACCGCTGCCAGCCAAACCGTAATAAATAATCCCCAGCCCCAGAAACCCTCGTCGCGGAGAGCCACCAAGGTAAATGGCGTATAAGTACCCGCGATATGCAAATAAATAGCGCTATGATCCCAACGGCGCAACTGGCATTTCCGCTTGGGATCGGAAGCGGCGTGGTAAAAGGTAGAGGTCACATACGAGGAAGTCATGCACAACGCATAAACGGCGAAACTACCGATCACCCACGGATCACCTGTACGAATCCCGGCGATCATCAAAACGATAATCGCTGTTAAGCCGAACAACATGCCCGCGCCATGCGTAAGCACATTCGCTACTTCCTCACCATGAGTCTGTCTTTGTTTTCTCATCCATCCGATCGCTACGACTACAAGGCGCTAGCCTTGAAACCGGCCTCCGATACGGCGGAAAGAATGGTCTCCGCCGGAAGATCGGTTGTTATAGTCAATGTTTTATCCGGGGATTTCAAGTCGATCGACCATGCGTCCTCTTTTACTAATTTATTCAACTTAGCGCCGATAGCCGCCACGCATCCGCCACATTTAGCGTTTGTCTTAAATTTTAATGTTGCCATATCTCTACTTATTATTTAAAGTTTACTCCATTTCAACCGTAAGCTATTTAATACCACCGACACGGAACTGAAAGCCATCGCGGCGCTCGCCAACATCGGGTTCAGTAACAGTCCGTTCACCGGGAATAAGACACCCGCCGCCAATGGGATTCCGATCAAGTTATAGATAAATGCCCAGAATAAATTCTGGTGGATCGAGCGAACCGTACGTTTCGACAAGCGGATCGCATCCGGCAATAACATCAAATCCGAAGTAATCAACGTGACCATCGCCACATCCATGGCGATATCCGTTCCCTTACCCATCGCAATGCTCACATCCGCACGGGCTAAAGCTTGCGAGTCGTTGATACCATCCCCAACCATAGCCACTTTCCTTCCGGCGGCTTGCAAGGAACGGATATACTCCTCCTTATCGCTCGGCAAGACATCTGCCTTATAATGACGGATATCCAGCATGGCCGCAACGGTCTCGGCGGTCCGTTTTCCATCGCCGGTCAATAAATGAACCTCGATACCCATTTCTTTCAAGGCCTCTACCGCCTCTCCCGACGTAGGTTTCAACCGATCCGAAATAGCCATGACCGCAAGCAATTCCGATTCCCAACCGTAATAAACGATACTCTTGCCATCCTCTTCCCACCGGATGATTTCCCGCCCAGCCTCGGGCGGAACCATCGCCTTGAAGGTTTCCAAAAAGCCTTTGCTTCCTACCCAATACGTCACGCCATGTACCTGCATTTGGATACCACGCCCCGTTACGCTCTCGAAACTATCAGCGTCGATCTCCGCGGCCTCCGTTCCTTTCAACCATGAGAGGATAGCGGACGCCAAAGGATGCTCAGACTTCATCTCGGCGGTATAAAGGATATCCAGCATATCCCGGCTCGCCTCCGATATCCAGAAAGAGTCTGTCACCTCGGGCACGCCCTCGGTCAAGGTCCCGGTCTTATCCAGCACGACGGTATCCACCTTACAAAGGTTTTCCAAGGCAAAAGCGTCTTTGATCAATATATGATGCTCGGCGCCTTTACCCATCCCGACCATCAAGGCAGTTGGCGTAGCAAGTCCCAACGCGCAAGGGCAAGCGATCACCAATACCGATACCGCCGATAAGAGAGCGTACGAGAAGTACCCGCTTCCTCCTACTACCAGCCAGACGATAAAAGTAAGTATCGCCAATCCGACAACGATCGGTACAAATATACCACTTATTTTATCAACGATACGCTGCACGGGCGCCTTACTTCCTTGAGCGGCTTGTACCATCTGTACGATTTGCGATAATACGGTAGCACTCCCCACCCCGGTCGCCTCCATCAAGAAAGCGCCCTTTTGGTTGATCGTCCCGGCCAAGACTCGGTCGCCTTGTGATTTCACGACAGGAATCGGCTCGCCACTCAACATGCTCTCATCCACGGAAGAGGAACCTTGAGACACCGTGCCGTCCACCGGGATCTTCTCACCGGGACGGACACTGACAAGATCTCCCACCCGCAAGAACGAGATAGAGACCTCTTCCTCCTGACCATCTCGCACACGACGGGCGGTTTTAGGCTGCAATCCCATCAAGCTCTTGATAGCGGAAGAAGTGCTGTTCTTCGCCCGCTCCTCCAGAAGTTTGCCCAACAGGACGAACGCTATGATCACGCCGGATGCCTCATAATAAACATGCGGCTCCAATCCTTTCTCATACCAGAACTGCGGATATACGGTATTGAAGAAACTGAACAGGAAAGCGATCGAGGTACTCAACGCCACCAATGTATCCATATTGGCGCTACCGTGCAACGCATGGCGCACGCCGTTCACGTAGAACGACCGCCCGAACACGATCATAATCACCAAGGCCAGTGCCATCATGATCCAGTTACCGCCGGGCGTATGCATAAACACCATTCCCAGCAGGGCCAGCGGAATGGAAAGTACCCACGCCCCGATCGTATTCCGGCGTAGCTTCCGGTAATGCTCTCGTGCCATCTCTTCCTGTACCGCCGTCGGATCCTCTACCTCCACGACCAAATCGTATCCGGCCTCCTGCACGGCCTCTCTCATTTTCTGAGGAGTAATCAAGGATGGATGGTATTTGACGGAAAGCGTATTCGCCGCGAAATTCACCGATGCCTCTTCCACGCCGGGAAGTCCCTTCACCGTATTCTCTACGTTATTGGCACATACGGCGCAACTCATCTCGAGAACCGGTAATATAATTGTCTCCAAATCTTTCATAGATCGTATCACCTGTTTAGTTATATATAAATGAATAACAAAGATACGATAAATATGATTGCAACCAGATTGCAAACTTTACGAAACAGTATTTACGTACGTTAAGAAACCTAGGAACTTAATAGATTTATTTGAGAAATATGACTATTATTTAACAGGGAAATACCCGACATTTGTAAGGATTTTCAAACCAATTACTAAAACTTAATAACAATATGATTCTAGACTCACTTGAGAACTCTAAGCGGATCGAATGTATCCATCCGCTGTTCAAGCAGGCTTTTGACTATGTTAAGTCTACTGATTTTTCAAAAATGGAAGATGGTAAATACGATATAGCGGACGCTGGTTTCACAGTTAGCATCGCCAGCCTCTTCGGAAAGGAGAAGTCGGAAGCGGCCATCGAGACCCACAAGAAATTTATCGATATCCAATTCCCCTTATTGGGCGTAGAGAAAATCGGATGGAAGCCCGGAGATCAATTGCAAGAGGAATCCGTCTCATACAACGAGGAGCAAGATATCGCCTTTTATATCGACAAACCTACCGCCTATACGAAAATCTATCCCGGACAATTCGCCATTTATTTCCCGGAAGACGGGCACGCCCCGGGTATCGGCCAAGGGAATATCCGGAAGGTGGTTATCAAGATCCCGATCCAATAATATCGAATACCCTATCTGTTCCGCAAGAATAACCAGCTGAATACTTATATATTCTATATCGGATCTACTTCTATTCTACAAACCACGGCGTGGTCTTTGTAAACCACGCCATGATCTGTAAAGACCACGCCGTGGTTTATAGGATTCACGACGAGAATCAAGGAATAGATACAGATATGATTATCTTTATTCATAAGAAGATTTCCCTATTCAACCGTATATTCGCATATATGCGTTTGTAATACTTTATTCACCTCAAATCCACTTAAATCTCGTAAATTCTTGTTACCTTTGATGCCCGGTACAAAATAAAAGTAATACAAAGGAAGATGATTTCAGAAGAATTGAAGAACGACCTAAAGATAAAATGGGATCGGATGAGAGATGGTATGGCAAAGATGGGTATGGATGCCTGTTTGCTTACCGTAGATGTAAATCTTTATTATACGACAGGACAAATCTATAGTGGTTATTTTTATTTGCCGGTAGACGGTGAGCCGTGGTTCCTGATCAAGCGACCGAACGGGCTTTCAGGACATCAAGTGGAATACATCCGTAAGCCGGAAGACATCCCAACCTTATTTGCGGAACGAGGAATTAAGATGCCGAAAAGACTCTTATTAGAGGCAGATGAGTTAACTTATAATGAATATATCCGTTTACAAAAGGTATTCCAACCGGAGGAGGCCGGTAACGCCACCGCTTTCATGCGAAACCTTCGCCGGGTAAAAACCCCTTGGGAGATCGGGCAATTCCGTATCGCCGCCCGCAAGCATGAGGCTACTTATAGCGAGATCCCGGAATGTTTCCGTCCCGGTATGACAGACTTGGAGTTTCAGTACGAGATCGAGAAACGTATGCGCAAGAACGGCTCGATCGGTCTTTTCCGTGCTTTCGGAGCCAATATGGATATCTATATGGGCAGTATTCTCGCCGGGGAAAACGCCGAGACCCCATCCCCTTTTGATTTCGCTTTGGGTGGAGGCGGCATAGACGCTTCTTGTCCGCTGGGCGCTAACGGTACTTTATTAAAAGAAGGTACCGCTATCATGGTGGATATGGCCGGCAATTATACGGCTTATATGACGGACATGACCCGTGTCTTCTCCGTAGGCCGCCTGACGGAGGAAGCTTATCGGGCGCATCAAGTGGCCCTTACGATACAGCAGGAGGTGGAAAACGCTACCCGCCCGGGAACCGCTTGTTCGGATTTATATAATATAGCGGCGAATATCGCTAAGAAAGAAGGTCTTTCGGCTAACTTTATGGGAACCGAGCAACAGGCTAAATTCGTAGGACATGGCATCGGTATACAGATCAATGAGCTACCTGTGCTTACCCCTCGCTCGAAAGAGGAGCTTTTACCGAATATGGTGTTCGCCTTGGAGCCCAAATTCGTGATCCCGGGTGTCGGTGCCGTGGGTATCGAGAACAGTTTCCTTGTAACGGAGACGGGCGTGGAGAAGTTGACACGGTTCAACGAGGAGATCATCCCACTTGGAAATTAGGATTTAATAGAAGAATTTGTTATACATTATTAAATTAAAGCACATGAAAAAAACATTAGCTTTTCTGCTTTTGCTGGCTATTATCATCATGCCGGCCAATGCCGTGGAAAAGGAGAACGTGAAGCCTGTCAAGAACGTGATTCTCTTAATCCCGGACGGAACCTCATTGGCGACTATCTCTATCGCCCGTTGGTTGCAATGGTACCAAGATCCCAGCAAACCGAAATTGAACATCGACCCGTATTTGTGCGGAACGGTGCGTACGCATTCTTCTAACGCCCCTATCGGCGACTCCGCTCCTACTACATCATGCTACATGACCGGACAACCGAGCCGTACGGGTTATGTATCCACTTACCCGGAGAACGACGGTGATAACGATATCTACCCGACCGACCCGGCCCGTGCCTTCCAACCGCTTACCACCGTATTGGAGGCTGGAAAGATGTTGCAGGGCAAAGCCACGGGATTGGTTTTCACTTGCGAATTCCCGCACGCTACCCCGGCGGACTGCTCCGCTCATAGCTACAACCGTGGTAAATACGACTGGATCGCTCCGCAGATGGTTCATAATGATATCGATGTCGTTATCGGTGGTGGAGTTTCTATCCTTACAAAGGATATGGAAGATTATCTATTGGCGAACGGATACGGCGTATATAGAAACGACCTGAAAGGTATGCGTGCCGATAATAATCAGAAGATGTGGGCTTTATATGGCAACAAGGAAATGGCTTACGATATCGACCGCAATCCGGAAGAGCAACCTTCTATCGAGGAAATGACTCGTAAGGCGATCGACAAATTATCCAAGAACCCGAATGGCTTCTTCTTAATGGTAGAAGGCAGTAAGGTAGACTGGGCCGCTCATGGAAATGACCCGGTAGGTATGGCTACCGATTTCTTGGCATTCGATCGTGCCTGCGGTGCCGCATTGGAGTTCGCACGCAATAATGGCGAGACTGCCGTTGTCATCGTACCCGACCACGGAAACAGCGGTATCAGCTTAGGTAGAAAAGATTGTAAAGGTTACGATAAATTGACGAAAGACCAATTGTTCCACCAATTCTCCCTGTATAAATTGACAGCCGAGGGTTTCGCCAACAAGGTAAACAGCGTTCCTAACTCAGAAGTGCAAAACGTATTCCGCACCTACGCCGGCTTCGAGCTGACTCCGGAAGAGATGAACGCGTTGAACAATTGCAAGGACTACAAGAACAGCCCGATACCAGAAGACCAACGCAAACCGGAAGATAATTCCTCCATGTACAGTGGCTCGTTAACCGGATTGATGGCGCATATCATCACTTCCCGCACTTGCTTCGGTTTCACGACCGGCGGTCATACGGGCGAGGAAGTATTCCTAGCCGCTTACCATCCGCAAGGAACCTTACCCCTAGGTATGAATACGAACATCGAGCTGAATGAGTACTTATGCAATTTGTTCGGATTGACACACGGAAACTTGGAAGATCTTACAAGCAAGAACTTCGCACGCCACACGGACGTATTCGAGGATTACACTTGCGAGATCGTCCCTGCCGCCGACGAGAAAGGTTCTCCAACCTTGATCGTTAAGAACAAGAAAGATAAGAAAAAACAGCTAACGATCACCCCGTTCTCCAACATCGTGAAGTCCGGGAAGAAAGGCCAAGATGAGATACGGTTAAACTCTGTCGTCGTTTATGTCGATAAAAATAACACATTCTATCTTCCGGCAAGTCTAGTTGATTTCTTAAAATAAAATATAAAGCGGAGGCCCTTCGGTCTCCGCTTTTTTTATACATTCGCGTACATAAGACAGAATATACACAACCTATGAAAAGTAAAAGTTTAGTTTCTATCGATCAATGTTCCAAAGAGGACATTCTTCGTATTCTGGATAACGCAAGGAAGTTTGAGGAAAATCCGAACCGGAAATTACTGGAAGGCAAAGTCGCCGCCACCCTGTTCTTCGAGCCCTCTACACGTACGAGACTGAGTTTCGAGACAGCCGTAAACCGTTTAGGTGGACGGGTGATCGGTTTCTCGGACGCTTCCACGACTAGTTCCTCCAAGGGCGAGACCTTGAAAGATACGATCTTGATGGTAAGCAATTACGTGGACTTGATCATTATGAGACATCATCTGGAAGGAGCTGCCCGCTATGCTTCTGAGGTGACGGATGTCCCTATCATCAACGCTGGTGACGGGGCGAACCAACATCCCTCGCAAACCATGCTGGACCTGTATTCCATCCGCAAGACACAAGGCAAACTGGATAACCTCACCATCACGATGGTCGGCGATTTGAAGTATGGCCGTACGGTTCACTCCTTGATCGTGGGAATGTCTCACTTCCATCCGACCTTCCACTTCGTCGCGCCGAACGAGCTGCGCATGCCGGACGAGCAAAAGAACTTCTGCGACAAGCACGGGCTCAAATACGAGGAGCATACCGATTTCACGGAAGATATCATCAACCAGACGGATATCCTTTATATGACCCGTGTACAACGTGAGCGTTTCACAGACTTGGAAGAGTACGAGCGGGTAAAGAACGTGTATATCCTGCGTAACGACATGCTGAGAAACAGCCGTGAAAACCTGCGTATCTTACATCCGCTACCCCGTGTGAACGAGATCGCTTACGATGTAGATGACAATCCAAAGGCTTATTACATCCAGCAGGCACGCAACGGGCTGTTCGCACGCCAAGCTATCATTTGCGAAGTTTTAGGTATATCTATCGACGAATAAAAACGAAGTTTTATGTCAGCAGAAAAGAAAAAAGAGTTGCAGGTAGCCGCTTTAGAGAACGGTACCGCCATAGACCATATTCCTCCCAGCCAATTATTCAAGGTAGCCTCTTTACTGGGACTGGAGAAAATGAACAATACGATCACGATCGGCAATAATTTCCATAGCAACAAGATGGGATGCAAGGGTATGATCAAGATCGCCGACAAATTTTTCGAGGAGGACGAGATCAACCGTATCGCCATGATCGCCCCGAATATTATATTGAACATTATCCGTGATTATGAGGTTGTAGAGAAGAAGACGGTTACTTTACCCGACGAGCTGATTGGCTTGGTCAAATGTAACAATCCGAAATGTATCACCAATAATGAGCCGATGCATTCCCGCTTCCACGTGATCGACAAGGAGAAGGGAACCATTAAATGTCATTATTGCGAACGTAAGATTAATAAAGAAGACATTATCATTAAATAATTGAAAGTTGAGAATTGAGAATTGAAAGTCAAAGACCTTTGTGGAGCTAATTCTCAATTCTCAACTCGCAATTGTAAAAACTGCATTTTATATGAAGCACGATTGGAAACCGGGAACCATGATCTATCCATTGCCAGCCGTAATGGTGAGTTGTGGGAATGAGCCTTCCGAGTACAATATAATAACAGTCGCATGGGTCGGTACGATTTGTACGAATCCGGCGATGTGCTATATATCCGTACGTCCGGAACGATTCTCTTATCCGATCTTGAAGAAGAATATGGAATTCGTCATCAACTTGACGAATCGTGAGCTGGCCTACGCCACGGATTGGTGCGGGGTAAACTCAGGGAAAGACCATCATAAATTCGAAGAGATGAAGCTCACTCCCGGAAAAGCGACCGTCGTTAACGCCCCTACGATAGACGAGTCTCCGCTTTGTATCGAATGCCGGGTAAAAGAGGTAATCGCTCTCGGAAGTCATGATATGTTTATCGCTGATGTCGTAAACGTACAGGCCGACGACCGATATCTAGACCCAGAGACAGGGGCTTTTGATATGCAGAAAGCGGATCTTTTGGCTTACTCGCATGGTAAGTATTACGGGTTAGGTGAATTTGTCGGTAAATTCGGCTGGTCCGTGAAAAAGAAAAAATAACGGTATGAAAAAAGTCTACCTTATAGGAGCGTTGCTATCTTTCGGTCTGTTAGCAGAAGCCCAGAGCTTCATGCGTTTCGAGGACAAGGCATTCAACTTTGGAGCCAAAGTGGGATTCAACGCCACTTTCCCAGTCATAAACTCCCTTTCCATCAATGGGAAGGAAGCGGAGAATATAGACATCGAATATAAGGTAGGTTATCTGGCCGCGGTCTTTTGCCGAGTCAATATCGAACGGTTCTTCCTCCAGCCTAGTTTCTCATGGCATCGCTCCGAGGGAAATATCCGTTTTTCCATACCTCAAAGTTTGCCGGAAAATAATATGCTGTCCAATACATCGGCAACTACCGACCTCTTGATGATGAAAACCAGTTCCTTAGAGGTTCCCATAATGGTAGGCTATAACCTAGTGAAGAAAGGGCCTTACGGACTTAGCCTTATGGTCGGCCCCAAATTAAAATACAACTATAAGATCGCCTATACGGTAGAATCTTCCACCACGCATGTAGAATACGTGAATGACAACACCCCGTTCGGAGTCAATGTCGCTACGGGCGTAGGGGTTAGCATCGGACGGCTATTCTTCGACTTTGTCTATGAGTTCGGATTGAATCAAGTGGAATCCGATTTCGAGAAAGTCAACAATCCAGTTCCCGAGATTAATTATGATATCAATATTGACAAGCGAACGAACGTGATGAGTATCTCACTCGGCGTACTCTTCTAAAAAGACATTTTACCCATTTTTCAAGTACTTAACCAAAACCTTATCGATCCGGGCGCCATCCATATCTACGATCTCGAACTCAAAGTCCAGCCACTTTAATTTCTCACCCGTCTTCGGTACACGTTCCAATATCTCTAGGATCAAGCCACTCAAGGTATTATAATCATGCTCGGCATACAAATCCTCCATGTCGAAATATTCCAAGAAATCATAGAAAGAATATTGGCCGTCCACCAACCAAGTACCATCCTCACGTTGTATGATCTCGGACTCCTCTCCGACTTCCGGTACTTGTCCGATTAAGCCTTCCATAATATCCTTCAAGGTTACGATACCTTGGATACCTCCGAACTCATCCGTAACGAGTCCATATTTCACGTGTGTCTGCTTGAAAGATTCCAAGGCGTTATATACGCTCTGGTTCTCGGGAACGAACTGTGCCGGGCGAAGTACTTGATTGATCGAGAAATCCGGTTGATCGATCCTTCCGAACAAATCTTTCAGATAAACGACCCCTACTATATTATCGAACTTCTCCGAGGCCACGGGATATATATTAAATAAGTTCTCCTCCACTTTCTCCCGAATCTTCTCCGTACTATCCGTCACATCCAGCCAAACCAGCTCGCTACGATGCGTCATGATAGAACCCACGTTACGGTCTCCCAGATTAAAGACTCGCTCTACGATGTCCTGCTCTACCTCTTGCACCTCGCCACCGTCGAAGCCCTCTTTCACGATCGCCTTGATTTCTTCCTCTGTTACCCTATTTTCCTCTTTCGTATCCACGCCCGTCATCTTCACAGCCAACGCCGTACTCTTTGAAAGTAGCCAAACAAAAGGAGAGGATATCAAGGAAAGAAAATTCATGGGTTTAGCAACTAACATAGAGACCTTCTCGGCACACCCCATGCCGATCCGCTTCGGTACCAACTCTCCGAATATAAGTGTAAGATACGTCACGATAATAACGATCGTCGTTTTAGCGATCCCCAACGCATACGGTTCTAGGGCCGGTATTTGCGCTATTATAACAGCGAAATTATGAGCTAACGCCTCGCCAGAGTACAAACCGGTCAAGATACCGATCAAGGTAATTCCGATCTGGATGGTTGAGAGAAACTTATCCGGCTCATTTGCCAGCTTCAAAGCAGTGCCCGCAGATTTATTACCACGTTTCGCTTCGGTTTCCAACCTAGCCTTCCGGGCTGAGACCAAGGCGATTTCCGACATCGCAAGAATTCCATTCAGTAAGATAAGGCCAATAATAATGACTATTTCCATTAATTAATTTATAGTTTGATTATGCTGCGAAGATATATAAATACTTTAATATATAAAACAAGACACCTAAGTGTCTGCGCTTACATTTAACTAAAAAACCTTACGAATCCCTTGCGGTTTCAAAAGAAAGGCGTACTTTTGCATGACAAATACAAAGTGTGATTAGAAATGCTCGATAAAATTAAGGCTCTGCTTCAAGAAGTAGAGAATATGAAAGCGGCAAATGCCGAGGAACTAGAAGCTTTACGTATAAAGTATCTCAGCAAAAAAGGCGAGATATCGGCGTTGATGAATGATTTCCGTAATGTAGCGGCTGATCAAAAACGTGAGGTTGGCAAATACTTGAACGAACTAAAGGAAACAACCCAGAGCAAGATCAACGAATTAAAAGAAAGCTTTGAGAATGTACAGACCGCAAACGATGATATCGATTTGACTCGTACGGCTTACCCGATCGAACTAGGCACTCGTCATCCTCTATCACTTGTAAAGAAAGAAATTTGCGATATATTCGGACGGTTAGGATTCAGCATCGCTGAGGGACCGGAAATCGAGGACGACTGGCATGTCTTCTCTTCCTTGAATTTCGCCGAGGACCATCCTGCCCGCGATATGCAAGATACGTTCTTTATCCAGCATAACCCGGATGTATTGCTTCGCACACATACTTCTTCCGTACAGACCCGAGTAATGGAAAAGCAAGAACCGCCTATCCGTATCATCTGTCCGGGACGTGTATATCGTAATGAGGCTATCTCCTATCGTGCTCACTGTTTCTTCCATCAAGTAGAAGCGTTATATGTAGATAAGAACGTCTCATTCGCCGACTTGAAACAAGCCTTGTTGTTCTTCGCCAAGGAAATGTTCAGTCCGGATACAAAAATTCGCTTGCGTCCTTCTTACTTCCCGTTCACGGAGCCATCCGCCGAGATGGACATCTCCTGCAACATTTGTGGAGGTAAGGGTTGCCCCTTCTGTAAAGGAACCGGTTGGGTAGAGATCCTCGGTTGCGGTATGGTAGACCCGAACGTGCTTGAGAACTGCGGTATCGATAGCAAGGTTTATTCAGGCTACGCATTGGGAATGGGTATCGAGCGTATTACCAATTTGAAATACCAAGTAAAAGACTTACGCATGTTCTCGGAAAACGATGTTCGTTTCTTGAGACAGTTTGAGTCGGCCAATTAAATTGAAAACCTAAATCATTTACCATCTCCCCGGGCCTTAACCTAGCCCGGGGGAAACACACTAGGTTGATATGATAAAGGTTTTTCTTTTAATAATAGGAGGAGCTATCGGATCTGCGCTACGGTTCGGAGTTTCCACGTGGGTGCAACGATCGATGCTTTACTCCTTTCCTTTTGGTATCTTGTCGGTCAATGTGATCGGCTCCTTTTTAATCGGCTTCTGCTGGAGTATAGCGGAAGCCTATAATTTTTCTATCAATACAAGAGCTTTCCTATTCACTGGTCTTTTCGGTGGTTTCACGACTTTCTCTTCTTTTGCTCTCGACACGATGGTACTTATGCGTACCGGAGAATACAAGATGGCACTACTCAATGTACTTGCCAGTAATATCCTTGGTTTGATAGCGGTCTTCCTTGGGATCATACTTGGGAAGAATATCATTACAATGATCAAGTAAATAAATAAAAAAACACGGCACAAGTCAGTCATGACAAGGCCGTGTTATATCGAATAAAGCTGTTTCCAAATTATCTATTTACTAACCTCAAGAATACTTTCTTAGAAAAATAAGAAGCTCTATTTTTCCGATATAATTGCCATCCAGATTATAGCTAATCAAATCATGTCCCCATCCATTAAACAGCAAACGCCCGTTCAACTCGTCCACCAAGCAGTCTACGTTTCTATAGCCACCCGGATCCTTCCCTACATGCCCTATCTGACATTTAAACTTTCCTGTAGCCTTATCAAACAAAAGACATTGCCGGTTAGCGGAAGTGATCAGAATATATTTATCCAATAACTTGATATCAGGAGAACTTCCGACTAGACAATCATCCCTCGTCTCTAAAGGGACATACCGGATCTCATCAAAATAATCAGAGGCTTTCAGCTCGGCAGGCGATGAGATAGCTTTACCTACCTCAATCACCCGCTTGCTCGCTTCTTCGTTTTCACGCTCCATACAGGAGGTTAGAAACATTCCCGCACAGAGGGAGCCGAACAAGCCTACCTTGCATATATACGCGAAAATCATTTCTTCAATTTTATCTCGATAACGCCATTACGACCTTTCTCTCCGAATTTAGCGATCGCCTCGTTTCCTTTGTACACATTCATAGACGCAATACGATCGGGATTCAAATTGTCCATCCTCTCTTTAGAAGATTCCATCCCATCGATGTAGACAATACCGGAGAAAGAGGACTTTTCCTTTGATGCCTCCTTAGCAGCCTTCTCATTGATGTCTATGGCTTTCATGGCCTCCTCTATGGCTCGGTTGATCTCCGGTTGAATCTTCTCCATCTCGGCGGCGATAGTCTCATTTATCTTGGCGGCCTCTATCGCCGCTTGCACAGCCTTGTCGATCTCAGCCTGGTGTTTCGCCATTTCCGCAGAAACGATCTCGTCGATATTCGCCGCTTTCACTGCCTCTTCAACCGCCTTGTCAATCTCCGGCTGGTATTTCTCCATCACGGCCGAGACCTTTTCCTGTATCGCTTGCATATCTTTTTCAGAAACGACCGAATCCCTTGCGAGGGTCTCAACTTCTACATTTCTTTTAGGCTCTTTTTTTTCCTGAACCGGAATAATTTCGCTAATTTTGACACTCGAAATCTTCTCCAATTCGTGAGAGATTTCCGGACGGGCAAAGGCTACCACCGTTAAGGCTGCCAACGGGAGTACATACAGATACTTCAACCGTGCCCATGGACTTGATTTTTGTTTTAACATCATAGCTATTCGCTTTTTAAGTGAACTGTGATTAAAGCTGTTGGCCATAGAAGTGAAGCGCTGTGCACCAACAGCTTTTTTGATTAATAATAATTGATATCTTTTTGCGTCGACGCCTTGATTTAATACGCTCTCGTCGGCCTCGTATTCATGGATATTTTGCAATTCCTGTCTCAACAACCAGACAGATGGGTTGAACCAATGGAACAGGATACAAATCTCGGAGATCAGCAGATCAATGGAATGACGGGCTTTTATATGCGCCATCTCATGCGTCATGATCTCTATCCCACTTTCCTCAAAATCCTTCCGGCTTATTACGATCGTTTGCATCCAACTGAACGGGGCGACTGGTTGGTCCATAAGAATCAGATGGATTCCGTCCACCAGCTTCGGTGTACCTTGTCTCATCAACCGGAACAAGGCATAAAATGAATATGCGAATTGACAAAGCGTTAATATCCCTCCGATTATATAGGCTATCACCATAACTCGTAACCATACAGGTTGGCTAGCGGATTCTGCCGACGTTCTCATGGAAACCGCCGCTAGCAAATTCTCCAAATCCATGACCGGACGCTGAATGGCCGTCGCTTCCTCCAAAGTAATCTCACAAAATGGGATGATAACCGAAAGCATGATCAAGCTTAATAAAGCGATCCGGTTGAAACGATGGAAGGTATCACGGCTCAACAATAGCTTATAAAACAGATAAAATATCGTCAAGCACACGGATGATTTAAGGATATATACAAAGAAGATTCCCATATTCGTTCTTATTTACGATTCCCTTGTTCTACATCATCTATTAGTTTTCGCAGATCATCCACAGAGATATCCTCTTCCTTGATCAGCGTAGAGACAACCCCCAGATAAGAATTATTGAAATACTTAGCGATCACATTTTTCAACGTACCGTTGCTATACTCCTTTTCTGTTAAGACCGCATAATATTGATAGCTATTCCCGAAATTCTTATGGGCGAGGAAACCTTTCTCCTCCAAGCCTCGGACAATCGTAGAAAGGGTATTGAAATGAGGTTTAGGCTCCTCGTAATATTCAAGTAACTCTTTCACGAACAGTGGGCCTTTCTGCCAGAACCAGCCCATGATTTCTTCTTCTTTCGCCGTAAGTCGTTTCATAACCTTATCTTGTTTGCGACAAAGTAACTAAAACTTTTAGTTACCAAACTGATTCATATAGTTAATAAACTAAAAGAGATAGTTTATTCATCGATCCAATCAAAAAAGCCGCCCCGGGAATGTCCGGGACGGCCTCTATTATATCCAGATGTTTGAATGATTAGGCGACAGGAATCGTTCCGCCAATCAAGATCACAACCAATAAGGCCAAGATAGCGTACAACTCTGGGAATACGGCCATTACCATCGTAGCACCGAATACGTTGTGTCCGGCACCAACACCAGCAATACCATTCGCGCAAACTTGAGCTTGGCGGATTGAAGAGTAAAAACCAGCGAAACCTAACACTAAACCAGCGCCGAAAACAGCCGTAGCGGCCAACATGGAAATATCAGCGACCAAGAACTTCTGCATCATAAAGTAGCCCACGAATCCATACAAACCCTGTGAAGAAGGCAACGCACTTAAAGCGATGTACGTACCCAGAGCATCCGGATTTTTCTTCATCGCACCTACCACCGCATTACCTGCGATCGTAACACCATAACTACTGCCGATAAAAGTTAAACCTGTCATCAACGCAATACCTACATAAGCTAATAAAATTGGTTCCATAATAAAATGTGTTTTTAAATTATTCTTTTATTGTTTTATTTTCTCGTTTAATTGTTATGCTTTTCTGAATGGCTCATAGGCCTTACCTCCACCTTCGAACTCCGCGTTCTTGTAATATTCCACGAAGATCAAACGAAGCGGGTGTACCAAGGAGCTGATCGTACAAAGAGCGATATTGATGGAGTGACCCACTAACAAGATCAACAACATACAGATCGCACGTGCCACGATATTCATACCGTCTGTCATCGTAACCGCCAACGTATTAAATACGCCACCCAAGATGGAACCGGTCAGACCGATAGCGAACAAACGAATGTATGATAACGTATCCCCCAGCAATCCGGAGGCCATATTGTACGTGTTCCAAAGTCCGGTACCAAAGTTCAAGAATACGTTCTTGCCCGGTGTATTGTACAAATAAGCGACAACCAGACCCAAGATGGCGATTCCGTAACATACCATAACGACAGCGTTCGGCAAGTGAACGTTCAACATCGGAAGTCCGAACGCCAATGCCAAGGATATGATCACGAACACCCAAGCGAACGGAGCGATACTGTGTTTCGTTCCTTTCTGTATCTTGATCTTGTAAGCAGCGACACATTTACCGAATATGATCTGTACCAAACCGATGACAATAGAGAATGTCATCAAGTTGTCACTATTCACAAAGTAGTTCTTGATCTTTGACAAAGCCGGGATATCCGCCAAGGCCACTCCGAAGAAAGATCCCGTACAAGTACCCACCAATAAGGCGGCAAAGCCTAAATACTGGAACAAGGTCAAATAAGGCTTGAAATCCGGGTTCACCTTCTTCTTCAAGATCGTACAAGCGATCATGACCAGCAAACCATATCCGCCATCGCCGAAACAAAGTCCGAAGAACAGCATAAAGAACGGGGCGAACAACGGGGTCGGATCAAGTTCACCGTAATTAGGCAAGGAGAACATCTTCGTGATAGGCTCGTACAGCTTACTGAATTTATTATTCCGTAGCTTGATAGGCACCTTATCCCCATCCTCGATCTCTAATTGCTGGAAGAAATAACCTTGCTTATCCAGCTCGTGCTCCAAGGCCGGAGCGTTTTCCGTCGGCACCCAACCTTCCAACAACATGAGCTTATCACCCGCTTGCCGATCTGTCTGCACTAACGCATTAGAAAGATTAAACTCGTCCTGCAGGTTCTTATCAAATTCCTCCAACGTTTTATAATCCTCCACGGCACGATGTTTCAGCTCATCCTCCACATTCTGGATATCCTTGGTACGTTGATCCAGACGGGCACGCAACTTCGCCAATCCTTGAACCGGCATCTTCGGACGTTCAGCGTCTATATCGATCAAGGTACCTTCCTTGGTAATCGTGATAAAATACGTTACCGATTGGAAGTTATTGATCAGAATGGCGTTATACAGCACGCCCCATTCCGGCTCGTACTTAGCGGTAGGACAGGTAAAGAACGTAACATCGTATCCCGCTCTTTTCAGACGGTTGATATTTTGATAACTGAACTCACCCCATATTTCCATATAAGCCAGATCCTTCTCGATCGATTGCTTGGAAGCGATCAATTGCGCTTTCTTATCTTGCAATTCCTCTATCTTACGCACCAACTTCAAGCCCTCCTCTTTCGTCAACTCACGGGCCGGAGCAAACTTAACGTCTTTCTCCGCCGCATGGAGGTTCTTAAAGTAACGCATCAGCGTATTGATCTGTTTACGCTCAGCCAGAAGCTCTTGCAACCTCTCGTTATCCATCACGGAGTTTGTCTCCTTGATATGGACGACACCTAAGTCACGAAGCGTAGAAAGGAACGTATCATACTCCTTATGGTACACCATAAAGGCATATTTACTCATCTTTACTATCATACCTCGGCCTCCTCTTTTTCTTCTTTTGCCTTACGTTTCTCCTGATTGGCTCTCATGATCTTCTGTGAGGACTTAGAAAGACTCTCCTCGTCTTCCATAAACCGTTTCACCTTACGGATCGCATCCTTATAACCCGGAATCTGTACCTTCTCAAACAGGTTCACCTTCTGAGTAGTCTTTTTCCTAGCATGCTCCAACAACTCCAGCTTCATGCCCGAGAACTCCGCCTCAATACCGGTACGAGCCAGCTTTTTCAGCAACTCGATACCATCCGTATACCATGCGGGGGCATTAAAGAGACTATAGTGTCCGATCTCGAACTTGATCTCGTCCAATAACGGGACGATCACGCCGGCGATCTTCTTCGTGGAAAGCGTCACGTCCTTCACGGAGATCAACTCCGGATTGAACTCGTTCCACAAAGCCACCATATTCTCGTAACTCTGAATCTCTCGTTCTAGCTGAAGTTCCAATTTATTCACTTCGTCCTTGGTCCGCTTCACCTCGATACGCAGGGCGCTCTCCTTGCTCTTGATCGTAGGCAGGGAGCGTTCACGCATCTTCAGTTGCTTTTCCAATTGCTGAAGAGAGGTTTTATTATATTGAAACTTTATTGCCATGTTTATTTAATTTACTTCCAGTACTTATCAACCAATCCTTGTTTGATATTTACCTCCTCCGGGCTGAAATATCTAGCGAACAATCCCCAAGCTACGTCCAGCATCTCCGTCGTATCCAAGTTTACGTCGATAGCCAACAGCTTAGAAGAATAATCCTTGGCGAAAGACAAGGTACGGTTGTCGTAGTCGGTCAAGTCGAAACCGTTCTCCAGCTTGGTCTTAGCGTTGGCGGCATCGGCATACAAACGTACGGCGGCGTTCATTACCTGTGGATGATCCTCACGGGTCTTCTTTCCGGTTACCAGCTGTTTCAAACGAGACAAGCTTCGGAACGGATCGACGATGACCTTACCCACATCGCTATCACGACGCAAATACAACTGACCTTCCGTGATATAACCCGTATTATCAGGTACGGCATGCGTGATATCACCACCGGATAAGGTCGTTACGGCAATAATCGTGATGGAACCTCCCGCCGGGAATTGAACGGCTTTCTCGTAAATCTTCGCCAAATCCGAATATAAGGAACCCGGCATAGAGTCCTTAGACGGGATCTGGTCCATACGGTTTGATACGATCGCCAAGGCATCGGCGTAGTTGGTCATATCGGTAAGCAATACCAAGACCTTCTCGTTCTTCTCCACGGCGAAATACTCAGCGGCGCTCAACGCCATATCCGGGATCAAGATACGCTCTACGGACGGGTCCTCGGTCGTGTTGATAAAACTAACGATACGGTCTAGGGCTCCGGCGTTACTAAATGTATTCTTAAAGAACAGGTAGTCGTCGTTCGTCATACCCATACCTCCCAAGATAATCTTATCGGACTTCGCACGCAAGGCTACCATCGCCATAACTTGGTTGAAAGGCTGGTCGGGGTCGGCGAAGAACGGGATCTTCTGACCGGTTACCAAGGTATTATTCAAGTCGATACCGGCGATACCCGTAGCGATTAATTCAGAGGGTTGTTTACGACGTACCGGGTTCACGGACGGACCACCGATCTCGACCTCACGTCCCTCGGGGATCGGGCCGCCATCGATAGGCTCGCCATAAGCGTTGAAGAAACGTCCGGCTAACTGGTCACCTACTTTCAAGGAAGGGGCCTTCCCCATGAATACCACCTCGGCATTCGTACGGATACCTTCCGTTCCGGAGAATACCTGCAACGTCACCTCGTCACCGATAATCTTTACCACCTGAGCCAGCTTTCCGTCTACAGAGGCCAACTCATCATACCCAACTCCCGTTGCTTTCAGCGAACAGGTAGCTTTTGTAATCTGGGTAATCTTCGTATATATTTTTTGAAATGCTTTTGTTGCCATAACTCTTTTAATTTTCGATTCTCTCCTTCAAAAGTTCATCCAGTTCCGTATTAAACTTCTTGAATTGGTCACTCTCATATTCCGAATAGTTCATCTGCTTAAAGATGTTGATCATCTTCTTAAAGTAGTCCATAACCTCAAGGAAGTTATCAAACTTAAACTCTGAACGGCAAACGTTCACGACTCTATCCAGCATGAATTCCTGACGTTGCAACGGAGTAACCGCATCAATGGCATCGAAAGCATCCTGTTGCAAGATCACGAAGTCGATCAACTCGGACTTCCAGAATGTAACGTGATACTCGACAGGCACACCATCATCACCCAAGATATTGATTTGCTCGGAGATCTCCTTACCACGCAACATACGGGTCTTGATCTCGTTTACTTTCTCGATCCATTCCGGGGAGATATGTTTAGCGATGTATTCCTGAAACTCTGGATACTCGATATACTTGGAATAACTCTCGATCGGGTTTACGGCCGGATAACGTTTACGGTCGGCACGCTCCTGCTCCAAGGCATAGAAACAACGGGCCACCTTCTTCGTATTCTCGGTCACTGGCTCCTTCAAGTTTCCACCGGCCGGCGATACCGTACCGATGAAAGTGACGGAGCCTGTAGCGTTGTTATTCAAATGAACGAATCCCGCACGAGCGTAGAAGTTCGCCACGATAGCGGACAAGTCCATCGGGAAAGCATCCGGTCCCGGCAACTCCTCCAAACGGTTGGACATCTCACGCAAAGCCTGTGCCCAGCGGGAAGTAGAGTCGGCCATCAACAGAACCTTCAAACCCATGCTGCGATAATACTCGGCGATGGTCATCGCCGTATATACGGATGCCTCACGAGCGGCTACCGGCATGTTGGATGTATTGGCGATAATGATCGTACGTTCCATCAATTTACGTCCCGTATGTGGGTCTACCAATTCCGGGAACTCCGTAAATACCTCTACGACCTCATTCGCACGCTCACCGCAGGCGGCGATAATCACGATATCCGCTTCCGCTTGTTTAGAGATAGCGTGCTGAAGCACCGTCTTACCCGTACCGAACGGACCGGGGATAAATCCGGTACCACCCTCAACGATCGGGTTCACGGTATCGATCGTACGAACGCCCGTCTCCAGCAATTTGAATGGACGGGGCTTTTCCTTATAACAAGTGATGGCTTTCTTTACCGGCCATTTCTGGATCATCGTCACGTTTACGTCCGTGCCATTTTCGTCCGTAAGGACAGCCATCGTATCATTGATGGTGTATTGTCCGGCTGGAACCACCGACTTCACAATATAAGATCCCTCGAACTTAAAGGGGACCATAATCTTATGAGGTTGGAAATTCTCGTCCACCTCTCCCAGCCAATCACCGGCGCTCACGGTATCGCCCGCTTTAGCCAGAGGCTTGAAATCCCACTTCTTATCATTGTCCAACGCAAACGTATAATCGCCACGTTTCAAGAATACACCTTCCATCTTGTCCAAGTCATTCTGCAAACCGTCATAGTTGCGGGACAACATACCCGGACCCAGCGTAACTTCCAACATATGCCCTTGGAATTCAGCCTCGTCGCCGACACGCATACCACGTGTGCTCTCAAATACTTGTACAAAGGCATTCTTTCCTATCACCTTGATTACTTCCGACATCAGCTTCACGCCTCCGACAGAAATGTAACAGATCTCATTCTGAGAAACCGGACCACCCACCTCTACGGTTACTAGGTTGGATACGATTCCTTTTACAATTCCTTTCGTAGCCATAATTTATTTTATATTGTTTCTTTTAAATTCTTCCAACGCATTCTCACTACCCATCTTCATGGCGCCTACCAATTCACGGAAAGTCTTCTCGCCTCTCGCCTTATCCAAGGTTACCCAGCGCTCTATCATCTCCAATTTCAATAAATAAGCGAATACACTCTCTATGTCGAACGTCTTGAAGAAGGTATTATCGTCCAGCCATTTCCATTTCAAAAGATCGATTTTCTTCTCACGAACGATCAGATCGGTCTCTTCGGCGATGCGTTGTAACTCGGGCAAATATTCCACGGAATCGCCCAAGCCGAAATCACGGGCGTTCGACGTACGGATATTTTCTGCTATCTCATTATGCCCCACGATATAATTGGCCTTATCAAATCCATATTTACGGCAAGTGATCGCAGTAAGAACATTGTTGATATTCAGGTTAAGCTCGAACCAATCGGCCACGAACTTATTCCCACATTTCATGGCATATTCATAATATAACGCAGCCAAGCGGTCTTCCCATGATATATATTCTTTCTCGCTTTTGGTGTCCTTAGCCTCTTCGGCTAGATACAGTTTAAAGAATTGCACGAAATAAGGCGGGAGATTATCATTTTTGGGAATTTTTTCCTCATCCTTCAACGCTTTATATAAAGTATTGAACTCATCATACGTTATTCTTCCTCTTTGATCCGGATCGGAGTCCGGTCTTTTAGCGTGAGCCAGCAGATTTATATTATCATATTTCAAATAAAATAAATCAATCAGCTTTTTGTCCTTAGAAGATAGCATATCCTCTATTTCTGTCCGGAACTCACAGACCGAATAGGCTAGTTTACTATCATCCAACGCTATGTTAGGAAGTCCGGAGATTAAGTAGTAATACTTACTCATATCAGAACAGCATTTCTACTAATTGCGGACGCAAGAACTCTTTAAAGAACTCGATGAACTCGTCTTCGCCAAACGTCACTTTATAAGACCCATCCGCCGGGATAATAGAGAAAGACGCTTTCTTTCCGCTTACCTTCTCGATCTTATACCCTTTCTCTAGCAAGCCTTTGGCATTGGCCTCAAAATACGCCTTCAAGCCATCGGAATCAGAAGCTTGGATAGTCAAGAACTCATTAGCGGGCCAGCTTTTCACAAGCTCAAGGATCACTTTCTGCATATAGGCGGGATCCATCAACGCCGCTTTCACATTCGAACTAGCGATATCACCAGTGATAAGGTTTGTCACCTCGCTCTTTAACGCCTCGACAGACTGGGTGGCGAACAATTTCAATTCGGCTTCCGTATTCTTCTTCAACTCGGCAGCTTGTTTCTCGGCAGCCGCTACGATACGTTTCGCTTCCGCTTCCGCATCTTTAAGAATCGTATCCTTTTGAGCATTGGCCTCGGCGATTATACGCCCCGCTTCTTCGTTCCCCTTCTCTACACCCTCCTTGTAGATCTTGTCTGTTAGTTCCTGAATCTTTGTATCCATTTCCTATTATGTATTTGAATTGTATTTTTCAATAGTAAACGCCCACAAAGTTATTATTTTTCGCGGATTAACATCAAAATAAGTGTGAAATCAAGCTAAAAAATAACACTAGTCAAGTAAAATTCTATTTACATTCGTCTATATTGTATTTTTGTTCGTCTATTTGTATCTTTGTGAGTCAAAATACAAAATTAACATGTTTACGATTAGAAAAGCGACTATTGATGACCGTTCTCTTATTCATGACCTTGCCTCACGCATTTGGGAGAACACGTATGGAAAGATACTTTCTAAAGAGCAATTGGATTATATGTTCGATATGATGTACGCTCCGGATAACATTCTTAAACAAATGGAAGAGTTACATCATCAATATTTTATTATATTGGCGGACGATATGCCGGCAGGCTATTTATCCATAGAGAAAACAGGTGAAAACACGTACAATTTTCAAAAGATCTATTCCCTACCGGAAATGCATGGCACGGGAATCGGGCGTTTTATCATCGAACAAGGTATTAACTATTTGAAGGAGGTACATACCGGACCTTTCACTATAGAATTATACGTAAACCGCTACAATCCCGCCATAGGCTTCTACAGACATATGGGATTACGGGAAATAGGCACACGGGACCATCATATAGGAAACGGCTATTTCATGAACGATTATATCATGGGCATGGAAGTGGAGAATAAATAGACAGTCATCCCCTATTCATATATTTATATATAGAATAGGGGATGATGATTGTCAACGGGTCTTCCCTCTTTTCGGATTACGAGGTTTCTCTAGGATTCGTACACTACTAACTTTTACAGAGTAAATAACAGCGATCCTATCATTCTTCGGATTCTCAATCGCAAGTTGAGAGTTCCAGATTTTCTTTTCTTGTTTTTTATCCATAACGCTACAATTTAATAGTTCATATTTAATAAGTCAAACCTTGACTGTCTTTTTCTCTTTTCCTTCCGCTATCTCAACCAGATAAACCCCGGCGCAAATACAGATAATGGCGAACGTCTGTGTCCAACTGAAACGGTCTTGCCCGATCAATAGGGATGTAATCGTTGCCACGATCAAGATCAGATAGCCATAAATAGCCACTAACGTAGTTTTCAAATACTTCAATCCGATAGGAATCAACAGATAACTGATTACCGTAGGGAAAATAAGCACAAACATCAATACGGCAAAAGGCCACCAATGAAATGGCTCCGAGAATAAAGGAGCATGAAAGCCTTCTATCGGCAAAATCAATAGACTGGAGAAAGCGGCGCCCGTGAATGTATATCGAAGCATCGTCATCGTCCCTACTTTTTGTAAGATCCGCTGGCTTAATACCAGATACACGGCATAAAACACGGAGCTAGCCAGACATAGCATATTCCCATTAAAAGCGTCCGCCGCTAAATCGTCGCTTTGCTGGGTCAAGATGCAAACCAAGGCTCCGGATAAACCAATCAAGATACCGAGTATTTTCATCCAAGTAGCCTTTTCCTTATAAAAGAATACCATAATCAAAAATACCCAGATCGGTTGCAAGCTCGTGAAAATAGAACTCGAGACCGGCGTTGTCTTGCTAAGCCCCACTAAATAAAGAAACATAAAACCATAGATACCGATAGCGCCTAATAAGAATAGCCACACCTTATCTTTCGTCGTAGAAACCTCCGGTTTCATAAACCAGCCGATCACCCAAAACGCCACGGCCGCAAACACGCATCGGAAAGAAGCGCCCGTCAACGGGCTCATCCATAAGGGAAGCAAGTATTTCAAGGCGTTCATATTCAATCCACTGAAAGTTTTTGAGACCACCATGCTAATATTAGCTTCTGTTTTCTTATTTTTCACTGTCTATCGTTTTTTAGTTTTATATTCGTAAATCATATTTTATCGTTGAAAAGGAACGAGTCTCGTTTTACATAAGCCCAGATCGTAGCGACCAGCGCAATACAGAGATTAAAAATAAACGCGAATTGCTGGCTTTTGACATGGAACATAGACTGGAAGAAATCGATAATAAACGGACAAAGTAATATCGCCAAATAATTCATCGCCATCACGAAAGCTAATGCCAATGTAACTTTCTCAGGAATGGCCGTACGAGTCGTTTTATCATAAGCGATTGGCTGGATAACACCATATCCGAAACCGATAAAAATACATCCCAATCCAATTAGCCATTCCGTACGAGATATCAAAATCAAGGCCATCCCTAAAGCGATCGCCAATAGACTGACAAATTTTGTCTTTTGCTTAAATAAATCAACGATCTGATTCAAGATAAAACCGGGAGCCATAATAGCCAAGAAAAACAATGATATCATTAATCCGGAATTACCGCTTGTAAACTTATATTCCTTCATTAAAAACGGTAAGTTAAAGCTGACTATAATCACTAAATACGTAGCCAATCCATAAAAACACATGATTTGTACCAGATGCTTTATATCCACACCATATTTACCCGGAACCGTGACGGGATCTGCCGTAACAGGGGCTTTCACTTCTGATTTCGATACGATCGCCGACTCATTTTCCATACTCCTTTTCAAGTATACGGAAAGTACGATGGAAATCAAGGGCAATAGATAAACGGCAAACGGTAAATGCCAATTCACCTCCGCCAGATATCCCGTTAAGATCGTGGCTAATACCAACGTTACATTCGTAATAGCAGAACTTAAACCAAATTGCTTCGTCCGGTATTTCCCGATAAAGAAACGAGATATCAAACCGGTCGATAAGGGTACGATCAAGCCAGATCCGATTCCCATTAAGGCGCTCACCGCTATCAACTGCCACATCTTATTAGAGAGTAAGTATAGAATACCACTTAGGGCAAAGATCACCAAGCCTAATTGCAATAGACGTATCTCATTTACTTTCTCCGTTAATTTACCCGACAATATAATAAATGGAATTATCAATAACGATGGCAAAGAGGAAAGCATCTGGATATCCAGTTCCGTAGAATGAGGAAAAATAACGGAAAGTTTCCCTAATATCGGAGAAACCGCTAAACCCGGTAATGCATTTAAAGCGGAGATAGACCATATCCCTACCAGAGTTATAAGGGGAATTGTGCCCCGGCCTGTCTGTATTCTCATAAAGATTTAGTTTTACGTTTTTATCTAATCAAAACAAACATTTTATGTGAAAGTTCATCATTTTCGCTCTTTCCAAGAGGACTGGACTTGTATCGCTAATAAACCCCAAATAATGTAAATCCAAAAAACTTTCCAATCCATAATCTGTTTTGGCATAAACGCTCAGTGGAAGCAGTATTCCATTGATTCAAATCATTTTATTAACAAAAAAACTAAAGAAAAATGAAAGACTCAAATTTCAGAAATGGCGATGCCAAAACAGCGATTTTTGGCTCAGAAGTGATGTTGACACCCTCTCCTGTAGATAAGATTCCAGATGGCCCTACAACCCCGGAGATCGCTTATCAAATGGTTAAAGACGAGACTTTCGCACAAACACAGCCTCGCTTGAACCTAGCTACATTCGTTACTACGTATATGGACGAGTACGCGACAAAATTGATGAACGAGGCTATCAACATCAACTATATTGACGAAACAGAGTATCCGAGAATCGCTGTTATGAACGCCAAATGTATTAATATCATGGCGAGTCTTTGGAATTCTCCCGAGCAAGAAAAATGGAAAACCGGAGCCTTGGCTATCGGTTCTTCAGAGGCTTGTATGCTAGGTGGTGTAGCCGCTTGGTTACGTTGGCGCAAAAAGAGACAAGCACAAGGTAAACCAACTGACAAGCCTAATTTCGTGATCTCTACTGGCTTCCAAGTCGTATGGGAGAAATTCGCCCAGCTATGGCAAATCGAAATGCGTGAAGTTCCCTTGACTTTAGACAAGACGACACTTGATCCGGAAGAAGCACTTAAGATGTGTGACGAGAACACGATTTGTATCGTTCCTATCCAAGGTGTAACATGGACAGGACTGAACGATGACGTAGAAGCCTTGGACAAAGCGCTCGACGCATACAATGCCAAGACCGGTTATGATATACCTATCCACGTAGATGCCGCCAGCGGTGGTTTTATCCTTCCGTTCTTAAGCCCGGAGACAAAATGGGACTTCCGTTTGAAATGGGTTCTTTCTATCAGCACATCCGGACATAAATTCGGATTGGTTTACCCGGGATTGGGTTGGGTTGTTTGGAAAGACAAGAAATATTTGCCGGAAGAAATGGCATTCAGCGTAAACTATCTTGGAGCGAATATCACTCAGGTTGGTTTGAACTTCTCTCGTCCTGCCGCACAAATCCTCGGACAATACTATCAGTTTATCCGTCTCGGATTCGAGGGCTACAAACAAATCCAATATAACAGTATGGAAATCACGAAATACATCCACCAAGAAATCGGTAAGATGGCCCCATTCGTTAATTACAGCAACGAGGTTGTGAATCCATTGTTTATTTGGTACATGAAACCGGATTACGCTAAGAACGCCAAATGGACACTTTACGATTTGCAAGATAAATTGCAACAAAGCGGTTGGATGGTTCCAGCGTATACACTACCGAAGAAGCTGGATAACTACGTGGTTATGCGTGTCGTAGTTCGTCAAGGTTTCAGCCGTGATATGGCCGATATGTTATTAGGTGATATCAAGAACGCTGTAGAGGCATTGGAGAAACTTGAATATCCGACTCCTACTCGCATCGCTCAAGACAAAAACGTTCCGGTTAAGGGTAAGGTATTTACTCACACCGCAATGAGCAACGCTAAGAAATAAAAACAAAATTCATCAAGGCGTGCATGAAAGGACTATCAGTGTTTTCATACACGCCTTCTTTAATCCAATTCATATATGGACAAAAAAATAACGATCGCCCAAATAAAGGAAGTAGCTCAACAGGCTTACGATCTTTACAAGACAAATACGGATGGTAAGAATGCCGATTACATTCCTTATCTGGCGAATATCAATAAAAATCTATTCGGAATCAGTATTTGCCTTTTAAACGGACAAACCATCGAGGTGGGAGATTCCGAATATCGTTTCGGTATCGAATCCGTATCGAAAGTACACACCGCTATCTTGGTACTGCGCCAATACGGAGCGAAAGAATTATTGGAGAAAATTGGTGCCGACGCTACCGGATTGCCATTTAACTCCATCATCGCTATCCTATTGGAAAACGACCATCCTTCTACCCCATTGGTAAATGCCGGCGCTATCACGGCTTGTAGTATGGTGAAGCCTGTCGGTGATTCCAAACAGAAGTGGGATGCTATCGTAGCCAATATCACGGATTTGTGCGGAAGCGCACCGCAGTTGATCGACGAACTCTACAAATCCGAGTCTGCAACGAACTTCAATAACCGCTCCATCGCTTGGTTGCTAAAGAATTACAATCGCATTTATGACGATCCGGATATGTCTTTGGATCTGTATACCCGTCAATGTTCTTTGGGTATCACGGCTAAGCAACTATCTGTCGCTGCCGCTACGGTCGCAAATTTAGGTCTTAATCCTGTGACAAAGAAACAAGTATTCGATGCGGAGTTATCTCCGAAGATCACTTCCATGATCTCTACCGTAGGTTTTTATGAACACACCGGTGATTGGTTGTACACTTCCGGTATTCCCGCAAAAACTGGCGTAGGCGGTGGTGTCATGGGTGTACTTCCCGGACAATTCGGTATTTCCGCATTCGCTCCTCCTATTGACCAAGCTGGTAACTCTGTAAAGGCACAGCTTGCTATTAAGTATGTAATGAATAAACTCGGATTGAACGTGTTCAACGGTCACCGTGTGACGATCGTTGACTAATAGACTGAATCAGTTTAAACGAGAAGTAGTATAGAAAAAGTGTTTCATTACGATGGGCTGTTATACCATCTAAATGAAACACTTTATTTTTTGTATCAATAAAAATCGGATCAATTCTCCGACACGACCCAAGCCGAATCGTATACTTCCGTATTCGGGGTCTTATAATACATATCCTTTTCTTGAGGAATGCTTAATTTATAGGTCTTCCCACCTGTCACCAACTTACGATCACGGAGCCAAGGATTAAAACGTTTCAAGTCCGCATAAGTGATCCCATGCTCTTTAGCGAAAGCCGACAGATTCTGTATATCTTGGCTTACAGCCACATCTACGGTAGGGATCGGCTTATACAGGTCACGGGCACGAAGCACAAAACCGTACTTCGACGGATTCTCGAAAATTTGCTTGATCGCCATGATTCGATAAATATAACGGGTAGTCTCCTCCACCAGCCAGAGATCAAAGGAGGAATCCGCATCTTGTTTGACCAGCTCACCGGATATACGTCCCATGCCGCCATTATAAGAAGCGGCTACCGCCGCCCAATCTCCATATTTCTTATAGGCGGCCTTCAAATAGCGGCAAGCCGCCCCGGTCGCTTTCTCCACATGGCAACGCTCATCGACCGTCGGGGTGATTGTCAAACCATACTCCCTTGCCGTGCCCTCCAGTAATTGCCACATCCCGACAGCACGAGCCGGAGAGGATACACGGGGGTCCAAATGGCTTTCTATCACCGCTAGATATTTGAAATCATCGGGAATGCCGTTCGCCTTCAAGATCGGCTCGATCACCGGGAAATAACGGTTCGCCCGCTTGATCAGAAGCATCGTCGTAGAATGGAAATAAGTAAAGCTACTCAATTCACGGTCATAGGCTTCCCGCATATCATAGCGGGTAATATCGATTAGTTTCCCACAAAAAGGAACCGAGGACGGAACATCCGGCGACAGGGTCATGGATGAGACAACCGGACGGCTCTCTATCACTTTTTCCACGTCATTCGAACCCATCGAGATACATGCGGTCAAGCAAACGACGCCTCCACATAAAAAACTAGCTAAATTATTCTTGGATATTCTCATTTTCATCTTGAATTGTTTTAGGTCTAAGAATGTTTATATCGCCTTTTTCCTTGTACTTAATACCATCGGAACCTTCGGCTTCTATCACATAAAAATACACACCCGGCTGAACGTATTTACCACCTTTCTTACCATCCCATCCTTGGGCCGGATCTGTCCAGTAATACATCTGTAGGCCCCAGCGATTAAATATCCATGCCTTAAATTTCACCAACGACTTATAGGCAACCCGGAACTCATCATTAATTCCGGGCGTGGTACCCGGGGAGAATGCGTTCGGTATCATCAGATAAGACTCCGAGATATCAATCTGAACCTCATCTTCCGTGCTGCAAGTAGTGCTTTGGTCGCTTACTTCCAACTTGATGATAAAAGTCCCGGATTGGTTGAACGTATAATCCACTTCCTCACCCGTAAAACGAACAACCGGATTATCTTCTTCCCCTTGCCGATAGATTTTCCAATTAAACAGGGCGGCTGTCGGCGTATTCGCGATAGCCGAGAATTGAACAGTGGCGGGAGCGCAATAACCGCTCTTCGTCGTATTCATATTCGGGGCCTCTTGCTCAATCAGCAACGTGTCTATATGAGCATCTACTGCAGCGGCCTGATATTCATCGATACAAAGCGTAACCTCCTTTCCAAAATGACGAGCGAAATAATCGCCTTTCACACAGATCTCCGTATCACACCAAGGAGCGGGAATGGATTTACCGAACAAATTACCCTCGATGACCGCCGTCTCTTGTTTAGAGGTATATTCTTTTTTATCCGAATTATATTCCAATGTATTATAAATAACATCAAATTGGCGAGACAGTTCACGTCTTGTTCCCGTATTCGGCCAATAATAATAAATAGGTTGGATCGTACCTGTCCCAGCCAAGACCAATCCGCTACATGGATCGCTATTATCGGAGACATGCAGGTTGGATATGTTTAAGGTGTATTTGCTGTAATCAACGATCCAGACGTAACGAGATACGGCTCCTTCCTCGATAAAATAACCATATCCCTCCTCTACATTCCGAATGGTGGAAGTAGTTCCATTTTGGGTGGAGGCCACCTTCTCGGCCTCCAATCGCTTGGTTTTATAACGATACCATTGATGCGAAGAAGAAGAGGATGAGGTATAACTAATCGTCACGTTATCCATTCCATACACCAAGTAGACCTCAAGTCGCTCGGCGGAATCGCCGGAACTCTGCGTGGCTTTCATCGGGCTACCACTTCCTCCCGTCACCACATACTGGGCACACGAGACAGCCGCTACAAACACAAAACTTAGCGATAACAGTATCTTTCTTAATTCCTTCTTTAGCATATATAGTCTAAAAATTACGGTTCCAAAATTAGGGAAATAAAAGGACATACGTAGCATGATAAGCAAAATTCACTATCTTTGTCACAAAATACTCCGAACAGCAAATGAACAAGATTAGTATATACGCATTGACGTTCTTTTTAAGTTTATCGAGCGTAACCGTTTATTCCCAAAAGAATAATAAGCAAGTTATTTTTACTAACGAACAAGGGAGCGATATATTTTATCATACCATCGAACGCGGACAAACCGTATACGCCATAGCGACCATGTATGGCGTAAGCGTAGAGGATATTTATCGGTTGAATCCGGAAAGTAAAGAAGGGATCAAGGCCGGTTCTACGTTAAGAATCCCGCAGAAGGACTCCGCTATCGCACCTTCCGGCAAAGCAGATAACTATACATACCATACGATCCAGCCGAAAGAGACCTTGTACTCTTTATCCATTAAATATTCAGTGCCCGCCACGGATATTATCGCCGCCAATCCGGGTCTCTCCACATCGACCTTTACGATTGGCAAGAATATCCGGATCCCGCCGACACGACTGGAAACCTTGCCTACTACGGAAAAAAAGACCGTACAGAAGGAAATGGAATATACCATACAGAAAAAAGAGACCATGTACCGTATCTGCCGGAAGTTCGATATTTCCAGCGTGGAGCTTTTAAGACTCAACCCCGAGCTGAAAAACGGAGTGAAAGCGGGCATGGTTATCAAGATACCGGTAGCCAGTGAAGAAGTGATCACCCAAAACATAAGACAGCCGGAAGAGCGTGAGGTGAACGCCCTCCTCTCTACTCCTAAAGATATAAAGAAGGTGAACCGTATCCAAGTCGCCTTATTGTTGCCGTTCATGACGAACGAGACAACGCAATCATCCGCAACCTCCCGTTTCGTGGAATATTACGAGGGATTGCTATTGGCGGTCGACAGCTTACGAAATATGGGAACCTCTATCGAGCTATCGGTATATGATACTGGAAACGGTACGAAGAAAGTCAAGGAGATATTGAAAGAAGATGCGTTATCAAACGCTAATTTGATCATTGGCGCCGTACAGAACGACCAAATCGGATTGATCGCTGATTTTGCCCAAAAGCATAATATCAAATACGTGATCCCTTTCACCTCCAAGAATGATGATGTCTTGTCAAACGCGAATGTTTATCAAGTAAACACACCTCATTCCTATTTATACTCCAAGGCGGCACAAGCCGGATGCGATTTATTCTCGGATTACAATATCATACTTGTCAATATAAAGGATAAAGAAGAAAAGCCGGAATTTATCAAAGCCTTCAAGACGGAGATGCAGCAACGCGATATCCCGTTCAAGGAAGTAACTTATAAAGGGGATACTTTCGCCACGGATATAGAGGCAGCCATGGTAAGGGACAAGCGGAATGTGGTATTGCCAACCTCCGCCTCCTTAGATGCGGTGAATAAGATCAAGGCACCGCTCCGTATGCTTTCCGAGTTGAAAGAGGAGGAGAAAGAGCCTTATATGGTCAACCTATTCGGTTATCCGGAATGGCAGACCTATACAAGAGAGTGTCTGGAGGACTTCTACGCATTGAACACCTATATCTATAGTAATTTCTATGCGGACAACTTATCTCCGGAAGTCCATAGCTTTTATTCCGATTATAAAAACTGGTATAGCAAGAATTTAATCAACACATTCCCGAAATATGGAATCCTAGGCTTTGACACGGGTATGTATTTCCTAGGTGCCATCAATAAATATGGCTCGAACTTCGAGAATAATCTAGACAAGATCCATTATAAGAGCATCCAGACCGGATTCGATTTCCATAGAGTGAATAATTGGGGCGGTTTTATCAATACGAACTTGTTTATTGTACATTACAAGAATGATTATACGGTAACCCGCAGTGAGGTAAGATAATTGATATGATGACGAAAAAAATATTTGTAGCGATATTTCTGTGCATGGCAAGCTTATCGATTTGCCATGCGCAGAAAAGTACTTTTAAGCAAGAGCTTGCGGTTGGAGCGTCCTTCGGATTAAATTTCTCTAGCGTAAGTTTTGCCCCAAAAGTCCCTACGAAGATGAAACTTGGGTTTAACGGGGGAGCGACGATACGTTGGAATACGGAACCCAATTTAGGCATACAGGCGGAATTGAACTTTACCCAACATGGATGGGAAGAGAAGTTTGAGGAGAAACCTCAATATAAATATAGCCGTACGGTAAACTATATGGAACTTCCGTTCTTGACGCACATCCATTTCGGAAGCAAGCGAGTGCGTGTATTCGTCAATCTAGGGCCTAAAATCGGTTATGCGCTGAGCGAAAGCACGGAGTCGAACCTTAATGGCGAGAACCCGAACGCGAACCGTCCGGACGAACAACATACAATGGAAGTCCAAAAGAAGTTCGATTGGGGGCTTTGCGGCGGACCGGGAATCGAGCTCCGCACCGGAATAGGCTCTTTCCTGTTGGAAGGTCGTTATTACTATGCGCTGGGCGATATGTTCAATAGCCGTAAAGGAGACACATTCTCTAAATCTTCCAGCCAAATAATATCCGCGAAACTAACCTATCTGATTCCCATCTTTAGCAAATAAAGGAGATGGGCCCGTGATAATATCGTAACAACCAATCGTAAGATCTGTGCCGCAAGTAATCCCACTCAAGGGATAAGAACGGTGGATAGTATAGCCAATCTCCGGACGATCTGATCTTTTCACACCTGTGAAGAGATCTTTTCACGCTCGTGATACGATCGTTTCACCCTTGTGAAAAGATCATTTCACATCCGTGAAAAGATCTTTGGATACAGGCGTACAAGCTACTTCCGATAATACCTTTATCCAACAGGAAGGTTCTACAGTAATAAATCATGAATACAATGGGGAACGCATCTAACTATCATTATTGTTGAGGTGACCTACTATAAAAGAAAAGGCCATCCGTCACGGACAGCCAATCTCATTGTTAACCTTAAATCTAATACCATGAAAAACACAGTGCAAATATAGAGACTTTATGTTATGCAGCATAATTTTCCAACAAGAAAAGCTTACTCATTAACTTTATTTAAGACAAACATGCTATACAACATAGAATTCAGCTCTTTTTATCTCGTTTTTTCTATTAATAGCGAAATACTACCACTATAAATATTTCTTACCTTTGCATTTATAAACATAAATATGGATTAATATAAGAAATCATGCTAATTATAGGTATAGCGGGCGGGACTGGTTCCGGGAAAACTACAGTGGTAAAAAAGATCATAGAAAGTTTACCTCCCGGTGAGGTCGTATTACTCCCTCAAGATTCTTATTACAAAGATAACAGCCATGTGCCGGTAGAGAAACGTCAATATATTAATTTCGACCATCCCGACGCATTTGATTGGCCGCTCCTCTCAGAGCAAGTCACCTTGCTGAAAGAGGGGAAATGCATCGAGCAGCCCACTTATTCTTATCTTACCTGCTGCCGATTGCCCGAGACCATTCATATCGAGCCTCGTGATGTTGTCATCATCGAAGGGATCCTCGCTTTATGCGACCCTCAATTACGAGACTTGATGGACTTGAAAGTATTTGTCGATACAGATTCCGACGAACGTCTTATCCGTGTGATCCAACGGGATATGATCGAGAGAGGACGCACGGCGGAAGCGGTAATGGAACGCTATACCCGGGTACTAAAGCCTATGCACCTGCAATTTATAGAGCCTAGCAAACGATATGCCGACCTAATTATACCCGAAGGAGGAAGCAACCAGATCGCCATCAATATATTGAAAATGTTTATCGAGAACAATCTGGGGCTTCCCCATACAGATAATCAATAAACCAATCGTTCCGACAGGGATCTCCCCAATATAAATGCGTGTACCCCGCCAATACGTTCTTGTAGCGATATAGCGGGGTATCCGTTTGACCTCCTTTCGCCGTAAAGGCTTTCGCTACCGAAGGCAGCGGACTTTCCATAGGCACGATCCGGGAATAATGGAACTCATGCCCTCGTAAGACATCATTCTTATAGCATAAAGTCCGATACCCTAAACGTAACTTCATGTTCTCCATCGTGGCGGATTGCGGTAATACACCGGCCATTGGATAGGCATTCCCATCCGTACCGATAATCTCTTTACAGAGATACATCATCCCCCCACATTCCGCCAGCAACTTGCCCCCCACTTCCACAAAGGAATGAATCGATTCACGCATCCCGGAATTCATGCTCAACTCCGATAAATATAACTCGGGATATCCACCCGGCAAATAGACAAAATCGGCCTCCGGTAAACAATCATCCCTCAATGGACTGAAATAGGTAATCTTGCCTAGAGTAGATAAGAAATGTATATTTTCCTCATATGAGAAATTAAAAGCGGGATCACGGGCGATGGCTATATTTAAGTTTGCCTTTGAAACAGTCCTCATGACTTCCTTAACCCGAGGAACTGGCTGTCGCTCTGGCAAAGCCGTGATTGCCAACAGGCGGTCTATATCCACATGCTCCTCCACCAAGCAAGCAACCCGGTCCGCAAACTCCTCAAAGCAAAAATCCTCATCCAACGACAACCCCAAATGCCGGCTCGGGATCTCTACATCCGCACACTTCGGTAGATAGCCTAACGCTTCCACACCTGCATCCTCACACGCTTGTCTCAAGAAAGAATAATGACTCTCCGACGCCACGAAATTAAATACCGCCCCCACGACATTCAGATCTTTCCGAAAATTCCGGAAGCCATAAAGCAAGGGAGCTACCGAATAAGCCGTACTTTTAGCGTTCACCACCAATACGATCGGTATCCGCAATAAACCGGAGATCTCCGCACTACTCCCTCGCATGGCATCGTAGCCATCGAACAGCCCCATCACCCCTTCGGTCACGGCTACATCCGCATTCGAGGTATACCGGGCATATAAATCCTTGATATGCCCTTCCGACATCATGAAACCATCCAAATTCACGGAAGCGCAACCAGCCGCCATTTTATGATGACGAGTATCTATATAATCCGGCCCACACTTAAAAGGCTGCACCCGTAAAGAACGATTTCTCAAGGCACGAAGCAATCCTAAGGTAAAAGTAGTCTTCCCGCTTCCCGACGAAGCAGCACCTATTAGCAAATGAGATCTCATGTATTCTGTTTCTAATATATCTGGGAAACAAAGATATGAAACCAACTCGTAAATGTAACATAGAAATAACATAAATTCTTGTTATACTATAAATCGATCCTATTATATTCGCTGCATGAAACAAAAAGAATAAGTAGTTAGTGAAAACAAGATTAACCATATTATATAGTATTTGTTGCATATCAATGTTTCAGGGCACGACTTTTTCCCAAACAAGCACTTTTACCCACCGGAACGACAGTTCCAATCTAGCGCCTTTATCTACTTGGGGAAGAATCCAAAGACAAACCGACAAGATAATTACCAGCAATGTTTTCCAAATGACCTATATCGGGGTACCGTTGATCGTTAGCGGTTTGATTATCAAGAATGAGGACGATCATTTTCAGAGTTTGCGCAATACATATATTCCAAATTTCCGATACCATTACGACGATTACCTGCAATATCTACCTGCCGTAGCGATGCTTGGCTTAAAAATAGGCGGTGTACAAGGAAGAAGCTCTTGGTCCCGAATGCTCGTATCCGAAGCCATCACCGCCAGTATCATGGGAGCGACCATCAATACGGTGAAACATACGGCAAATGTCACCCGTCCGGATGGTTCGAACAATCATTCTTTCCCTTCCGGGCACACGGCCATGGCATTTATGGCCGCCACCATGTTGCATAAAGAATACGGGACGACCCGTAGTCCTTGGTATAGTATAGGAGGCTATACGGTAGCGACCGCCACGGCCGTATCCCGTATGCTCAATAACAAGCACTGGCTATCGGATGTAATGGTTGGTGCCGGAATCGGGATCTTATCGACCGAGGTCGGATATTTTCTAACGGATCTGATCTTCAAGGACAAAGGTATCACCCATAGCTATCTGGGATTCGAGACATTCAATTACCAGCGAAATCCCTCTTTTTTCGGAATCTATATGGGGTTTAGCTTGATGCCGACAAAGTTTAATCTGGCTCCGGATGTGCGATTAAAAGCATCGCCGGGAAGTACGGCCGGATTTGAAGGCGCTTGGTTCATGAATCGTTATATAGGCTTCGGCGGACGCATCTCGGCGACAAGCATGCCTTTATCCCTTACGAAACCCTTAGCGAATCCGACAGTTCCCGGTACGACCTATCAAGTGAACGCCCTAAAATCCGATCCTCTCGACATGATCGGCGGATACATCGGCTCCTACCTATCGTATCCGGTGACCAATCGATTTCTCTTGGGCACGAAACTGCTAATCGGATGTAATTACAGCCCAGCCTCCCGAATATCAGCATTGGGCGTGGAGGAAGGCAAACCGGAAACGATTGAGAAAGAGATCGTAAACACGAATAAAGCGTTTAATATAGGATATAGCACAAACGCCTCTTTCTCATACATATTGCATCCTAATCTAAATGTGCGGGTATTTCTCGATTATACTTTTATCCCCTCACGATTCGTATCATACATAGCCAACCCCAAAAAAGAAACCGATCGCTTCGAGCATCATAAGACCTTACAGGCCTTGACGCTCGGAGCATCGGTAAATATCATGCTTTGGTAGATTTAAAAATCAATATTGCTCCTTCTCGTTCGGGAAGTCTTGAGATTTCACGTCCTCGATGTACGCTTGTACGGCACGGGTAATCTCCTCCCCTAAATTAGCGTAGCGACGTAAGAAACGGGGAGAAAAGCCTTGATTGATACCGAGCATATCATGCATAACCAACACTTGACCATCTACGCCTCCACCGGCGCCAATGCCGATAACCGGGATCGTAAGCTCCGAAGCGACACGAGCTGCCAACTCCGCCGGGATCTTCTCCAGCACCAAGGCGAAACAACCTATCTCCTCTAGCAAATGGGCATCCTCGATCAGTTTATTAGCCTCGGCCTCTTCACGGGCACGTACCGTATACGTACCGAATTTATTGATCGATTGCGGCGTCAATCCTAAATGTCCCATAATTGGAATACCGGCACACAAGATACGTTCGATAGATTCCCGAACCTCAGCCCCGCCTTCCAACTTGATACAATCGGCATGCGTCTCTTTCATCACCCGGATAGCGGAGGCCAAGGCTTCTTTAGAGTTTCCTTGGTACGTACCGAAAGGCAGGTCTACCACCACCAGCGCACGATTCACCGCTTTCATGACCGATTTACCATGGTAAATCATCTGGTCGAGCGTAATCGGCAAAGTGGTCACGTTTCCAGCCATTACGTTAGAAGCGGAGTCTCCCACCAAGATCACATCCATTCCTGCTTGATCGATCAATTTCGCCATCGAATAATCATAGGCGGTAAGCATGGATATTTTCTCGCCACGCTGCTTCATCTCTATCAAGCGATGTGTGGTCACCTTTCTATTATCATCTACTTTTGCGACAGACATATTATATTTTTATTAATTGTTTCGGCCGCAAAGGTAAGTATTATTATTTATTTTCAAGACAAACATTCACGGCACTTAAGCCTCTGTCGCCACGTTCAAGGTCGAACGTCACGATATCGTTCACGGAGATATCATCCACAACATTGTTCACGTGAAAGAAATACTTTTCCGTCCCCGACAAGTCACGGATAAACCCGAACCCTTTTGCCTCATTAAAATAGTCTACCCTGCCCCTTAAGATAACGGGAGCCACATCCTCTTTCTTAGGAGTCGAGATCAAGATATCTTCCTGATTTATCTCTTCTTTTTGACGAAGTTCGGGAGGGACAGAGGTGATCATCCCATTTTCATCCACATAAGCGATCATATCCTCAAAGCTAGTCGCCTTACCGGATGATTTTCTTTCCTCTTTCCTGTTCTGTTTCTCTACTCGGCGGGCTTGTTTCTTTTTCTCGTTTTCACGTTTACCAAATGATGCGTATTTTGCCATACAGTCGATTTTAATTTATACTAGGGCCTCACGTTCCGTGAAGCGTTGTTTATACTAACTTAGCGTGAGAATTGATGATTAAAGGAGAGATCCGCTTAATAATAATATAAAAAGAAGAACTATGTCGATAATGATTCTAGACTCAAACTTTCGCAAAGATAATAAAATAAACGGAGAAAACCTTATAGATCCTCTCATTTAAGAATAAAAAAACTTACTTTTGCATCCTATACCAAAAAGCATTTATGAAACTACTTTTTTTTGATTTAGAGACTACCGGCATAAAATACTGGAGAAATGGCGTCCACCAAATAAGTGGGGAGATCGTAATTGATGGGGTTACGAAGGAATCTTTTAATTTCAATGTCTGCCCACATCCCCAATGTGAGATAGAGGAAGAAGCGCTTCGCATTTGCAACGTGTCCAAGGAATAGATACAAGCTTATCCTCCCATGCGAGAGGTGTACGTTAAATTCGTGAACATGCTGTCCAAATACGTGGACAAGTTTGATAAAAAAGACAAGTTCTTTCTCGTAGGATACAACAACGCCTCTTTCGATAATCACTTCTTGAAAGCCTTCTTCGTACAGAACGGAGATCATTATTTCTACTCATGGTTCTGGGTGAACTCGATCGACGTAATGGTATTGTCTACCCAGCATTTGATGCGCAAACGGCATGAGATGACAGATTTCAAGCAGGAAACAGTGGCAAGGGCTTTAGGCATACAAATAGATTCCGCTAAATTGCATGACGCATCCTATGATATTCAATTAACCAAAGAAATTTATAATAGGATATCCTCCCTCTCATTTATGGGTTGATTGATTCTTTTTATAAATTATCATTTTTGACTATAGGTTGATTTAATTATCTTTACGGCGTAGAATCAATTTTTAAGATGTCTGTGAAACATAGTATCCGTATTTTCTTCATCTTTATTATCGCTCTCGTATATACAGGTTCCTTGACTGCCCAAGAAAAGGCGTATCCGAAAAACGGAGAGGGCATCACTCTTTTTCTCAAACGCTTCAACCGTACCGGCGGGACGTATCAGAAAGAGTTTATCGAGCTTAATAAAGGGAAGTTGGGTAAAAATAACAGTCTGCGCATGGGCGTAAAATATACCTTGCCTCCGCTCGCCTCCGCCCCTCAGAAGAAGAATTATCAGCCCCTATTCGGCAAGTCGCTAGCCAGTTACAAAATAACCTCTTCCGATTTAAAGGGAGCTTGCTTTTATCTGGTCAGCGGTCATGGCGGTCCGGACCCCGGAGCGATCGGTAAAATGGGCTCCCATGAATTGCATGAGGATGAATACGCTTACGACATCATGCTACGTCTGGCACGCAATCTTTTAACGCGAGGCGCAAAGGTACATATTATCATCCAAGACGCAAAGGACGGAATACGTGACCAGCAATTCCTCAATAACAGCAAACGGGAAACTTGTATGGGTAGTCCGATCCCCCTCAGCCAAGTAAGCCGTCTGGATCAGCGTTGCGCCAAGATAAACAGCTTGAGCCGGAAAGATAAAGAAACTTATAAGAGAGCGATATTCATCCATGTGGACAGCCGGAGCCGGCATCAAAGGACCGATGTCTTTTTCTATCATAAGCCCAAGGATCAAGCGAGCAAGCGCTTGGCTAAAACGATGAAATCCACTTTCTCGCGCAAATACAACCGCCACCAGCCGGGCCGGGGATTCTCGGGCACGGTAGACGATCGTAACTTATATGTATTACGTCACACGACCCCGACCTCCGTATTCGTCGAATTGGGCAACATACAAAACCAATACGACCAACAACGGATCATCCTCAGCAACAATCGGCAAGCCTTGGCCAACTGGCTTTGCGAGGGTTTTGTCACGGATTATAATTATTATAGGAAGTAGCATCCCTAATGATCTATTATACTAACACATATCCTGCGGCAGAAATGTTATATGAGCGATCTTAACAGCAATGTAACATATATTTCATTTCTCCGAAATAAGAATATCCGTTCTTTGCCAAAAATAATTATATTTGTATATGGAGAGCCGTAAGGCACTCTTTTAAAAACAGAACAGCTTATGGCAACAACTCGTATTCTTGTAGTGGATGATGAAGAGGATTTGTGTGAGATCCTTAAATTCAACTTAGAAATAGAAGGTTATGAAGTAGATACCGCCTATAGTGCGGAAGAGGCATTAAAAAAGGATCTGACCGTTTACAATTTATTATTGTTGGATGTCATGATGGGAGAAATCTCCGGTTTCAAGATGGCACGTATCCTGCGACAAGATGAGAAGACGGCCAATACCCCTATCATCTTCCTCACGGCCAAAGATACGGAGAACGATATGCTCACAGGGTTCAATCTCGGGGCGGACGACTATATCTCCAAGCCTTTCTCCATCCGCCAAGTGATAGCGCGTGTTAAGGCCGTACTAAGAAGAACTTCCGAGAAATCAAAAGAAAAAGAGATTGAGAAACTTGAGTATGAGACATTAGCTCTTGATACGAAACGCATCAAGGCTACGGTAGACGGGGTGGAAGTTCCATTGACCAAAAAAGAGTTTGAGATACTAAAACTTCTATTGGAAAATAAAGGGAACGTCTTCTCCAGAGAGGAAATACTGTCTCGCATCTGGAAAGACGAGGTATATGTTCTAGACCGTACCATCGATGTCAACATCACCCGGTTACGTAAGAAAATAGGTCCTTATGGAAAGAACATCGTAACTCGCTTAGGTTTCGGTTATTGTTTTGAATGCTAATATTGTCGCTGAATCATGGTAAAGATAGATGGTGAGAAAAGACACCGGATACCGTTTAGCCAACGGCTTTTCTGGTCGGTCTTTTTTATGTTCTTGGGCTTTACGGTCTGTTTCCTGCTATTCCAATATCAGCGGGAAAGGGAGTTCGCGCAAGAAAAGTTGAACAATGTGTTGAGTAACTATAATTACCAATTATTCCGCAAATGCCAACAAAGTACGGACATCAACCAGACCGTAATAAGTTTCATGGACGACATCCCTCAAAAGGATTTGCGGGTAACCATTATAGATCCGTCCGGCGACGTATTGTTTGATAATAGCGGGACGGATGAGTTCAATAATCATAACGATCGAAGCGAGGTACGCAAAGCCCGATTATATAATGAAGGGTTCGCTATCCGTTCCTCAGAATCTACGGGAAAAAGGTATTTCTATTCGGCATCGAATATAGGAGGTTATATTTACCGCTCAGCCCTGCCCTATGATCCATATGTAAGAGGGATATTGACGGTAAACAAGGACTTCATTTATTTCATGGCATTGATGACCTTGATTTTCTTCTTTGTCCTTTCCCGTTTTACTTTCAGCATAGGTAAAACGATATCCAAACTAAGGGATTTCGCCTTAAACGTAGAGAAAGATCGAATGCCTGCGGTCGATTATGTTTTCCCGAATGATGAGCTAGGTGACATCTCACAGAATATCGTAACCTTATACCATCGGCAGCAGAAAGCGAAAAACGAGTTATCCATGGAGCGGGAAAAGCTTATCAAACATTTCCAATATTCCAAGGAAGGCTTCGCCATGTTTACAAGTGAAGGGCGGGAGATTCTTTCTAACATCCTATTCATTCAATTCATAAATGTCATATCCGACACCCAGATCCACCAAGTGGAAGACGTTACTGATATAGCCGAATTAGAACCAATCCGTACCTTCTTGAATAAGAATATCCGGAATCTGAATCGGAAAAAGAAAGTATTAAGAGAGTCCGTGACTATTGACAAGAACGGTAAAATATTCTTGATCGAATGTATTTTATTCCTCGATAATAGTTATGAGATCTCTATTAATGATATATCCCGTCAAGAAGAAGAAAGCCGGATGAAACGACAGCTTACGCAGAACGTCTCTCACGAGCTGAAAACACCGGTCAGCAGCATTCAAGGGTATTTGGAAACAATCCTATCCAACCCAGATTTGAGTCCGGACAAACGTCAATTTTTCTTGGAACGTTGTTATTCCCAAAGTACCCGCCTTACAGGATTATTACGAGATATTTCCGTATTAAACAGACTTGACGAGGCATCCGAGATGTTCGACCTCACGGAAGTAAATATCACGAAGCTTATCGCCGAGATACAAAAAGAATGCTCCCAAGATATGGAAGAAAAACACATCACGTCGGAAATTATCCTCCCGGGAGATCCGACCGTGTTCGGGAATAACTCCCTACTCTATTCCATATTCCGGAATCTATATGACAACGCGATCGCTTATGCGGGAGAAAACATAAAGATTACCGTCAACTGCTATAAAGAAGATCCTAAATATTATTACTTTAGCTTCTCCGATAATGGAGTGGGTATCCCGGAAGAACATATCAATCGCATATTCGAGCGCTTCTACCGGGTAGACAAGGGACGCAGTCGTAAGATCGGAGGAACCGGATTAGGATTATCTATCGTTAAAAACGGGGTTAATTTTCATAAAGGACAAATATCGGCGAAGAGCAGTCCGGGAAAAGGGTTACTTTTTCTTCACTTTGAAAAGAAACTATAAGGCAGACCTCGAAAATTCCATAACATACGCTTGATATTTAATATTAAAATGTATTTTTGTATTGAACATCATACAATATCATGAGAAATACCTATTTAGTATTATTTATCTATTTAATGATCCCAATGTTTTCTTTAGCGGAAAACACCTATACCCAACAAAGGGAAGATAGTCTTTTATCCCTATTAAAGTCCTCGCCAACCGTAGATGAACAGATCGAGTTATATAAAGATTTAGCGACAATGTACAGGCAAACGCCCAAGGAGATTGTTTACCTAAACAAAATGGCGGATGTGGCAAGCTCCACTTTGAAAGGTCATGCTTCTTTATATTACGCATGGGCCAACTTATCCCGCCATTATTACAATATACAAAACAGGGATAGCCTGATTTACTGGTCGCATAAGATAGATTCATTGGCGCGCCAAGAATGAGGTTCCAGACGCATTATTCGATGCACGAGGATTCATTTGCCAAATGGATCTATGGGACGGCAATTATGAGTTAGCAATGAACGGGGCGATCAGCCTATACAACTATGCCCGTGATACAAAAAGTGAATATGGATTGATTTGTTGCAATGAGAACCTAGGTTTAATCTATCAAGAGATACATCGGGATAGTGATGCGATAGTAGCTTATCGGGAAGGTCTCGATTTATTACAGAAACGAGGTGACAATCCGAAATTCGAGATGCAATACATGGAAACCTCATCGAATCTTATCTTCGAACCGATCATTTCACCGAGGCCGAGGAATTATTAACCCGTTACGATGAAATGATCCAAGATAGGAAAGAGAGAATGAAGAACAAGGCACCGCATTCCCGTGGATCGTTGCCGTGCGCTAATGTATGTTTTTATGCGGATATGTATGTCCTTCAAGACAAGCCCAAGGAGACATTGGACGCCTTGTTGAAAGCGACACCGATCGTAGAGAAAACCGGAGATGATTATACGGAATTCTGCTACAACTTCGTTTTCGCCAAGTATTACTATTTAATAGGTATGTATGAAAGGGCGCTGAATATCATAGATAAAAATAAATTAACAGAAGAAGATATACGAACCTCGGAGCTGAAAGTCGAGATACTCGAAGCATTGGGACGTTATAAAGAAGCGCTCGCATTTAGTAGAGAAGTTGTAGAACATACCAAGATGTTGCATGACGAGGCCTTCAACCGGCAGATCAATCAGCTCCGGACATTACATGATCTAAACAATCAAGAGATGCAGGCATATGAACTACAGCTACGTGAACAACAACTGCATACCCAAAGGTTGTTAATGATTATTCTACTCGTAGTATCGATCGTGCTTTTAGTGATGCTATACATCGTATACAAGTCCTATCGCTCCGCACGCCGCTACCAACGAGAACTTATGAAAGGAAGCCTTAGTAGAGTCCGAGCGTCAACTTCGTACAGCCAAAGAGATAGCGGAACACGCCAACCAGATGAAAAGCACGTTTATCGCCAATATCAGCCATGAGATCCGTACGCCACTTAACGCGATTGTCGGCTTTTCGGAATTAATATCCGATGAATCTATTTCCGCTGGCGAAAGAAAGAGTTTTCTCCATTATCAACAATAACTCTTATTTATTACTTAATCTGATAAATGACATTCTTGACCTTTCTCGCCTAGAATCCGGGAATATGAAGTTCATTATAGAAGACAAGCTTATCGGATTGTTGCCGGAACGCTTTGGCAAGTGTAGAGCACCGGGTCTTTCCGGGTGTTCAATTGACCTATACACCTTCTGAAGACCCCTTACATATCCAGACAGATTCGATACGTCTCCAACAATTATTGATAAACTTATTGACCAATGCCTGCAAGTTCACGAAAGAAGGAGAGATCAACCTATCTTATCAAATAGATGAGGACAAGCAGCATGTACGTATCACCGTAACCGATACCGGATGTGGAATACCGGAGGATAAGCAGAAAGTCATATTTGAGCGTTTCGAAAAGGTAGATGAATATGCGCAGGGTACAGGCTTAGGGTTATCCATCAGCCAAACAATTATCGAGCATTTAGGTGGCTCCATTCAATTAGACCCGACGTATAAGCATGGAGCCCGGTTCATCGTACTCCATCCCTACAACCCTCTTGATAATCCATCATGACGTAAACCACGTCTTGAAATCCGGCACTCGCCTTGCTAACCAATATACGGTCCAAGGTCGGTACGATCAAATTGATCGCAAGGCGTCCGTTAAACCAGAGATCGATATCTTGCACCGCCTTTCTGGATATCAAGTACTGACGATTGATCCGGAAGAACAAGGCGGGATCAAGGCTATCGGCGAGCTCATCCAAGGTCTGCGTGAAAGGTATTCTTTCCCGTCCGTCATCACCGCCTTTACATTTCCGTCCGCTATATAGAAAAATAAGATCATATCCACGGAAACAGGTAGCAGCTTATCCCTTCATAGGGATCAAGAAATGCGTTTTATATCCTTCCACCCGCTTCAAGGCTTGCATGACAGCGGAATAATCGATCGCTTCTTTCTCCACAGCCGTCGATTGTAACCGTGACAACTTATCCAAAGCTTTCCGTATATCATCCGCGTCGATCGGTTTCAACAGATAATCTACGCTATTCACTTTAAACGCTTTCAGCGCATATTCATCATAGGCTGTCGTGAAAATGATCGGGCAAGAGATATCTACATGACCGAAGATCCGAAAGCCGAACCATCCGCCAAATGGATATCCAGAAAGATAAGTTCCGGCATTGGATGCGATTGAAACCATTCAACACTATCCGTAATACTATCTAGGACATCGATCACCTCGATATCCGGATCAACCTCTCCAGCAATGCCATCAAATTACGGACAGCCGCTTTCTCGTCTTCTATTATCAAAGCTTTCATACCAAAGGGATTGTTACGCTGAATATACTAGCATCTTCTTTTATGGAAATATCTTTCTTATACAAGAGGTTATAACGTTTACTCAGGTTCACCAAGCCAATACCGGTGCCTCCGCTATGTGTCAATTTCGGTTGGATGGGATTGCTAACCGTCAAGGAATCATGGTCCGAACGAACGGATATGGTCAATGAATGGCGGTTGCTAATCTCGTTATGCTTCACGGCGTTCTCGATCAAAGCTGCACCGACATAGGAGGCAGTTGCTTAGACTCGTGCTCCTTCCTAAGTCTATATCGAAAACTAGATTATCCATCATAGCGCATTTTCAAAAGGAAGATATAAGCGTTCACGAAATCCATCTCCTCCCGTAAAGTAACACTACGGCACTCATTCTCTTGCAAGGTATAACGTAAGACACGGGATAACTCCTGCAAATATTCTTGTGCCTTCCCGGAGTCTCCGGATCAAGGAACGGAGCGTATTCAAGGAATTAAATAACATATGAGGATTGCTGGCTCTTCAAGGCCTCATATTGGTTCAATAAATTCTCCGCCCGCAATTGCTGGTTCTCGACCTGTACTTGCTGGCTTTGACGAATCAGGTAAATCATATAGCAACTACCCGTAACGACGCACGACATGATAAAATCCCTCAACGGATGCAGATAATGATGCACCAAGGCGTCGATCGCCGGGATATCAAACTGATGGTGCAAGAACACGAAACCCTTTCCTAATAAATTATTCACGCACCAAGTCATTACGAACGAGAGCAGAACCTTCTGCCAAGAGATACGCTTTCTGCCGATTGAAACCAAAGACATACGTGTTCATCGCAAATAACAGTAAGAGGGACACGAAGGTGAAAAGACCTCATTCGCTACATCCAATACCGACATATCCGGAAAAGAGCGTTCTGCCCGGTAACGTCAAACAACGACACCAATTCCGAAATGGATCAAGAAGGCCACCATGATCGATATGATGACCAACGAGAACACATATTTATTCTTTATATTCATTTTCTTCATGAAGACAAAGATAGTCATTTCTCTACCCGTGCGGAAACATACATACCGGGACGAAAACGGGATTCGTCTCTTTCACCCGAGCGTACATTTCCAAGGAACGGCTCGTCTCGTCCACCTCCTGTCCGATCGAGACCAAGACCGCATGGAAGGTCTCCTTCCCATTCCATTCACCGGAACTGTACTTGGTTCCCAAATGGATAAGTCCGCTAAATCCTTCCTCATAAGCGGTCAGGCAAAGGAGAGTCTCGCCTTTATCGATCACATCACAGATCGGTTCGCCCGCGTTCACGTATTTACCGAGATTAATGGACAGCCCGGCGACATAACCGCTTAATGGCGCTTTTACCTCCAAATAAGGTTGATACCGTCTTCCAGAAGATCGCCGGCGGAGACACCTAGGATAGCGAGTTGCGCGGCGGCGGCATCTTGACGGCTCTTCATGGAAAGATAATCCGCCTTGCTTTGCTGGAAACGTTTTGCGAGGCCGCTTCTTGCTCGCTCAAACGCTGTTGCCTTTATACTCAGCCTCTAAGTATTCCGTTTGGGCATGGGCATCCAAATAGGTCTGTTGCAACGTGATAAAATCCGGATTCTCCAAGCTGACGACCACGGAGCCCTTCTTCACATAATCGCCCGGAAGCAGCGTAGTAGCATGAACCGTGCCTCCCATCGTCAATGTAACCGTAGCCTGCCGCTGCGGGGAACTACCATGATCCCGTTGAAAGAGGAGTGATTCGGAAGGGCCGTAGCCGAGGAAATCCCATCCACCTCTACGCTATCCACGGATGGTTCGACGGTACGTTTTCTGCTACTTGAGTAATAGCGGGCCGGGCAGTTATGTCTCTGCGAATCGCCCTGTCCTTTCTCCGCATTGTTTGTCATACTGCATGCGGCCAATGCCATAAGAGCCGCAGGAATCCATATCTTTTCATCTTATACTATTTTTCTGGTTATCTACTATACAACTCCAACTCAAGCGCCGATATATTATAGGCATATACGGCCTCGATATATCCCCGCCGGATCTCCGGGCGGCGTTCAGGCTTTGGACAAACTGCGTGATATCTGTCTCTGCTCTCTTTGAACTGTACCGTCGCGCTTCAACAAAGCATCCGCTTCCGGTAAAGCGCCGGTCGTATAATAGCGGATATGCTCTCCTTCTTACGAAGCGACGCTCAACTCCTCCACCTTATTGTTCAATTGACGGATGTTACTCCGCTTCCGTACGGGCGATATAGGAATCGATCTTCGCTTGCCTTTACCCGGCTATGCTGCGGGAAGAACAATACCGGGAACGAGATCCCGACCATCCAAGAGTCCAGACCGCCTCAACGGGGCTATTTTCTGACGCACATATCCTACCGATAGTTCCGGGAAGAAACGGCTTCGTTCGATACGAAGCATGGCTTTCCTCATCGGCCACGCCCGGAAGTAATTCAGATGGATATCGGACGGAGCGATCCGGCTACGCGAAGCGGGGAATAAAACCAATGTCGTATCCATAGGCAGCAATGGGGAATCCGGAATAACAAGTCCATGAGAAACGACGGCAGCCAATTGCAACTCCTCCTCCGCCTGCGACAAACGGGTTTGCAGATCGGCGACCAAGGTAGATGACATATTCCGCTCCAATAGCGTGATATCCCCTTGCTCATAACGCAACTGACTTGCCTTTCGCAAACGTCCGGCCCACTCGATCTGCTCTTTATACAAGGCACATAGATGAAAGGCATATTGATAATAAGCCCATGCCCGTTTTACCTCGGCCGTAATCTCCTTCACCAAGTCCCGGTAATATTCTCCCGTGGCGACTTGACGGTTCACCAAGGCGTTCTTATAAAATGGGGTCAATAGAGAGCCTAAGGATTGCGTGATCCCATCTGATTGTCGTTTCGTGTCTCACCGTTGATCTGTCCCCATGAATAATTAAAGGTGGTCGGTGACACCTCCCAGCTCTCCCGTGAAGCACGACTACGTTCAATGGATGCCGTGGCAGTCTTCAGGCGAGGATGATTCTCCAAGGCGATCGTCACGGCTTCTTCCAACGACACCGTCTGTTGGGCATGCGTGGGGAATAAGATACCAAAAGAAGAAACGGCAATAGGCGCTTCAACCAGCGTTGGCGCTTCCAAGCGGCCGAGCTATTTACCAACCGATAAAATACCGGGATAATAATCAACGTCAAGATCGTGGAGACAATCAAGCCTCCGATCACGACCGTCGCTAACGGACGTTGCACCTCCGCGCCGCGGACTTCGCTATCGCCATCGGCACGAATCCTAGAGAAGCTACCGCCGGTCAAGAATACGGGGCGAAGTAGATGCGGACATCCTTCGCGAGGATACGATTCGTTGTCATTTGATATTTAGTTTGTTTCCGTAAGTTATTAAAATGATTAATCATTAATATACCATTCAAGACCGCTACGCCAAACAAGGCGATAAAGCCGACCCCGCTGATATACTGAAAGGCAACCCTCGTAACCAAAGGGCCAGAATACCCCTATCAAGGATAACGGGACGGTAGAAAATACCACCAGCGAGTAGGTAACACTCTTAAAGGCAAAGAACAACAGCAATAAGATCAATGACAAGGCGACCGGTATCACGATCGTAAGCGTATCGATCGCATTCCGCAAGTTCTCGAACTGGCCGCCATACTCAAAGTAGTATCCCGGTTCCAGCTTGATATGCTTGTCAAGGGTTTCTTGGATAGTACGCACGACTTTCTGGATATCAGCGTCACGGACATTCACCCCGATCACGATACGGCGTTTCGTGGCATCCGGTTAATCTGTAGAGGCCCGTTGACCAGCTCGATCGTAGCGACCTCGCTAACGGGATCTGATTCCCTCGGCAGTCCGTACAAAGAGCTTATCCAAATTCAGATCCGCCACTTTATCATTATCCAGACGAAGCACCAAGTCGAAACGTCGCTCATTCTCGAAAACGACACCCGCCGCCTCTCCCGCATAAGCCGTACGGATGATCGTGTTCAACTCCTCTATATTCATCCCGTAACGGGCGATCTTGGCACGGTCGTAGTGTACGACCAATTGCGGCAGCCCCATCGCCTGCTCCACGATCACATCGGCGGCTCCGGTACTTGCTCCACGAAAAGAAGCTTCCTTCGCCTTCTTATAAAGCTCCGCCATATCCTCTCCATATAGCTTGATCGCGATATCCGCCTTGGCTCCGTCATCAATTCATTGAAGCGAAGCTGGATCGGCTGGCTGAAATTAAACTCCGCCCCCGTAATCGGTTCCAAGGAAGCCTTCATCTTCTCCACCATCTCCGCACGGCTGGAGGCCGAGGTCCATTCCTTGAAAGGTTTCATCACGATCATGATATCCGCGTCTTCCACCGCCATCGGGTCGGTCGGAACCTCGGCCGTTCCGATCTTGGCTACCACGTGTTTGATCTCCGGGAAACTCTTCATCAAGGTCTCTTCCGCTTGCTTCGATAGCTCGATACTATGCGTCAGGGAACTACCGGCGGAAGCGTCATCTGCATGGCGAAATCCCTCATCCAGCGTAGGGATAAACTCCGCCCCTAACCTCGTGAATAAGAAAGGGACACAGCCAGAGCCGCGAAAGAACAAGCGATCGTTCCCCAGATATGACGCAGACAGAAATGAAGCGTACGCCTGTAAACCCCGTTTAATTTCCCGAAGAAACGATCGGCGAATGTAGGCTTCGAAGAGATCGTACGCTTTAGGAACAGGGAGGCCATCATCGGCACGTAGGTGAGCGAAAGGATCAAAGCCCCGATAATACAAAATACCAAGGTCTTCGCCATGGGGTAAAATACTTGCCCTCTATCCCGGTCAGCGTAAGTAGCGGGAAGAAGACGATCAAAATGATCAATACGGCAAAGGTAGCGCTCCGGGCGACATGACCGGCTCCGGCCTCAACCTCCCGGTCCATCTCCTCGGCAGAGAGCGTACGCCCCATCAACCGCCTCGAATAGATATGCGCCAACATCCCTCCAATATAACGATCGATCCATCGACCACGATACCGAAATCGATGGCCCCAAACTCATCAGGTTGGCGGAGACCCCGAAAACACGCATCAAGATAAAAGCGAAAAGCATCGCCAACGGATCACGGAAGCCACGATCAAACCGGCCCGCACATTCCCCAAGAAGATGATCAATACGATAAAGACGATCAACGCTCCCTCTATCAAGTTACGGATCACGGTGGATATATTTCGGTCTACCAATTCGGAACGATTCAAATAAGGTTCTACACGAACACCTTCCGGCAACATTTTCTGTACCCTTTCGACCCGTGCCTCCAGTTCCTTGGTCACGACATTGGCGTTCGCACCCTTCAACATCATGGCGATACCGCCCACGCACTCTCCCTCGCCATCCTTTGTCATGGCTCCAAAACGCTTGGCGGAACCAAAGCGAACCGAGCCGACATCGCTTATATGAATCGGTATCCCTCCACGGTTCGTGATCACGATGCGCTCGATGTCCTTTATCTTGCCGATCATTCCCTCGCTACGGATGTAGTAAGCCTTATTGATTTTCTCGATATAACTGCCGCCCGTATTCTGGTTATTCCGGTTGAGCGCCTCGAACACCTCGCCGATCGTAATATTCAAGGAATAAAGGGCATCCGGATCTACCGCCACCTCATACTGTTTCAGATAGCCGCCAAAGCTATTGATCTCCACGATACCCGGTATACCGCTCAGTTGCCGTTTCACGATCCAGTCCTGAATGGTACGGAGTTCCATGGCGTCGTATTTCTCCTCATAACCGGGCTCCACGCTCAATACATATTGATAAATCTCGCCCAAGCCGGTCGTGATAGGCATCAGCTCCGGCGTACCCAGTTCCGTGGGGATTTCTCCGCCACGGTCTGTATCTGCTCGTTTATAAGTTGGCGGGCATCCAAGGTAGGCACGCTTTCCTTAAACACGACCGTTACCAATGACAGGCCAAAGCGGGAAACGGAGCGGATCTCTTCCACGTTCATGATATTACTCATCGCTATCTCGATAGGCATGGTGATCAATTGCTCTACCTCTTGCGGGGCCAAGGTTGGCGATACCGTCACGATTTGCACTTGATTGTTCGTTATATCCGGTACGGCATCTATCGGTAAAGTCATCATGGCATAGATTCCTCCCAGAAGCAGAAACAAGGTTGTCAACCCAACGAATAGTTTCTTCTGAATAGAAAATGGACAATCGCTTTAAACATCACTTCATTTATTTAATAGAATAGTTACAAAAATAAAAGGTAAGCGTTTGCCTGCCCGACATAAAATAATGAAGTGACCGAAATCAAGGTTGAAGTATCGGTATGAGGAGTTGGAGCATATCAATAGAAAAGGCTTCACATGCCCTCTATGACACATGAAGCCCCTTTGTTATCCTATATAAATAATAAGAATCGTTGCCGTTAAAAGCGGATCAGCACTTAATGCTCAACTGTCGCAACACCTCACGGATCTTCTCATACGTGACGATACGTGTAGGAACCAAAGGCAAACGAAGCTTATTCTCGATAAAGCCCATCATATTTAACATACTCTTCGCTCCGGCAGGATTTCCATCCACGAACAACAGGCTGAACAGCTCCGTGAAGCTGTGATGGATCGTACGTGCGCTATCATAATCACCCGCCAAGGCCAGACGTACCATACGGCTAAACTCACGAGGGAAGGCGTTACCGATCACGGAGATCACTCCCACCGCACCTAATGTCATTAAAGGAAAGTAATACCATCGTCACCGGAGATCACGTTGAAACGGGCCGGCTTGTTCTTGATGATATCATCCATCTGGGTGATATTGCCGGAAGCCTCTTTCACGGCGATCACGTTATCGAACTCACGGGCGATGCGAAGCGTAGTCTCAGCCGTCATGTTCACGCCCGTACGCCCCGGTACGTTATAGAGTACGATCGGTAAATGGGTAGCGTTGGCGATCGCCTTGTAATGCTGGTAAATCCCTTCTTGGGAAGGCTTATTATAATAAGGTACGACCGAGAGGATAGCGTCGATACCCTCAAAATTATCTGTCTTCAACTTCTCGACAACCGACCGTGTACAATTACCTCCCACGCCTAATACGATAGGGATACGGCCCCGTACACGAGTCACTACCAAGCTTATAATGTTTTCTTTTCTTCTTCCGTAAGTGTAGGGTTTCCGCTGTAGTACCCAGCACTACCAAATAATCCGTACCGTTCTGCACCTGATAATCCACCAGCTTGCCTAACGCCTCGTAATCTACACTCTCATCTTCCTTGAATGGCGTGATCAACGCCACACCCATTCCTTTTAAATTTATGTCTGCCATGGGAAAATATTCCTTTTGTTATTTAGCACTGCAAAATAAGGAAATTATATCATTTAGCACGGATGGAACGCAAATAAAATAATATCTGTCCGAATAAATACTGAATATCGTCCTTATCTGTTACAGTCAAGCCTAAGTCGTACCATTCTTGGCCCGGATACTTAATCCCGACCTTGAAGGCGGATGGATGCCGGAGAGCGATGTATTGCAAGGCATAACAACCCGGCCGGGTGATATCGATCAAGATATCCGCCTTGAGAGCGCCCACCTTTCCAAGACACTATCTGAAGGGAATCCCCACGCATTGAGATCGCTCTTTGAATGTACAGGAATATTGGAATCGTCGAAAGGAATATCCGCTCCTCCGGACGGCACATACACACACGTCTTGATATCCTTCTTCGCCTTGCGCAAAGGCTCCAAGGCCCTCATGACGTCCTCGTGATCCTCTATATTATACAAGACCAAAAGCGAACGTGCCTCATCCAAGGGAACGATGCGGACGCCCCCAGCGTCCGACACTAAAGCCTGTATCTTCTTCTTGATAAAATAATTCGTAAACATTTATTCCAGCATATTTAAGAACGCATCCTCGTTGATAATCTTCACACCCAGCTTCGCCGCTTTCTCCAGCTTGGCCGGTCCCATATTCTCGCCGGCAAGGATATAATCGGTCTTCCCGAGACGGAGCCGCTATTCTTGCCGCCATGTTGCTCAATCATCGCCTTATACTCGTCACGTGAATGCTTGGAAAATGTCCCGCTGATCACGATCGTCAATCCTTTCAACTTCTCGGAACGGTTCGCCAATTGCTCCTCGGAAACCGCCATCCGCAAGCCCTGTTCCTTTAATCGGTTCACCAACGTACGGTTCTTCTCGTCCGAGAAATAACTCAATACACTCTGGGCGATCCGCTCGCCGATCTCGTCCACGGCTACCAATCCTCTAAGGACGCCTGCTCCAATGCCTCGATCGAATGGAAAGCCGAGACCAAGCGTTTAGCGACCGTCTCTCCACGAAACGAATCCCCAGACCGAACAAGACCCTCTCAAAGGAACTTGCTTGGATTCCTCCAGACTCGACATCAGATTCCGGGCGCTCTTCTCCGCCCACCGTTCCAGACGCAATAAATCGGCAACCGTCAACGTATATAAGTCCGCCGAGTCTTTTACATAACCGGCGTTGTACAAATCCTCCACCGTTTCCGGGCCTATATTGATATTCATCGCCTTCCGGGTCACGAAATGCTCTATACGCCCCTTGATCTGAGGGAGGACAGCCCGACTCGTTCGGACAGTAATGCGCCGCCTCTCCTCCGGACGCACCAAAGGAGTCCCGCACTCCGGACACACACGGATAAAGCGGACCTTATCCCCATCAGCATCGAACGAGCCTCCACGTTCACTCCACGATCTTCGGGATGATCTCCCCGCCTTTCTCCACATACACTTGGTCGCCGATATGCAAGTCAAGCCCCTCGATAATATCGGCGTTATGCAGGAAGCCCGCTTCACCACCGTCCCCGCCAACAATACGGGCTCGAGGTTCGCCACCGGAGTGACCGTCCCCGTCCGTCCCACTTGGAAAGAGACCGAGTTCAAGCGAGTCTCGGCACGCTCTGCCTGAAACTTATAAGCGATCGCCCAGCGAGGGCTTTCGACGTAAAACCTAAGTTCCTCTGCTGACGAAGCGAGTTTACCTTCAACACGATTCCATCCGTCGCCACGGGCAGGTTCTTACGTTCCACATCCCAATAAGCGATATAATCGAATATATCCTGTAGGCTCTGGCATTTACGGATCACGTCCGGAATCTTAAAACCCATGCGCGAGCCGCCTGCAAATTCTCATAATGCCCTTCGGCCGGCAGGTTCTCACCCAATAAATAATAGAAATAAGCATCCAGCTTACGGGAGGCCACGATAGCCGAATTCTGCTGTTTCAACGTACCGGAAGCGGCATTGCGAGGATTGGCGAACAAGGGTTCCTCCTGCTCCTCCCGTTCCTTATTCAAGCGATCAAACTCCGCCCAAGGCAGCAATACCTCGCCACGGATCTCGAACTCCTCCGGAAAATCAGAACCCCGGAGTCTTAATGGAACCGAACGGATGGTCTTGATATTCGCCGTCACGTCATCACCACGAGTACCGTCGCCACGGGTCACGGCACGCGTCAAGCGTCCTTTCTCATAGGTCAAAGAGATAGAAGTGCCATCATATTTAAGCTCCGCCACAATCTCGAAAGGCTCATTCAAGGAGCGGACCGTACGATCATAAAAATCTCGGATCTCATCCTCGGAGTACGTATTACCCAACGAAAGCATCGGATATTTATGTACTACTTGCTCAAACTCTTTCGAGAGGTCGCTCCCCACTCGCCGAGTCGGGGAATCTGGATCGGCGAACTCGGGATGCGCCGCCTCCAGTTCCTGCAACTCTTTCATCATCTTATCAAACTCAAAGTCTGATATTGTCGGTGCCGAAAGCACATAATAATTATAATTATGCCGCTCCAGCTCATCACGCAGGGCTTTTATCTTTGCTTCGACCATATTAGTATATTAATTCTACGTTGTCTATCCAAAACGTATTTCCCGGAGAGCCGATATAGGCCCCTCCGTGGCTGGAGGTGAACTGCAACACCATATGCGTAGGTGCCTCGCCCGGCTCCGCCCAGCCTACTTCTTGGATAGGAACGCTTTTTCCTTTACTATTTAACGTATAACGTTCCTCTACTTGTATACGCATATACGGTTTATATTCGGGCTTGGATGTTATATTTCCATAAAGGATCGGGTAAGTAGCGTCATTTACCCAATCAGGGGTAGATTCCGTATAGCGTTGCACCATCGTACCGACCCGCTTGGAATAAACATTCCCTTCCGCGTCTTCCCATCGTTTCTGCAACAACAAGATCACCGCCAAGGAATCCTGCCCGGCCACCGTACTCTTACGGCTGAACCCCGTACTACGTACCCGATTCTTCTCGGGAGCGGCTTTCACCTTATAATCAAACCGCAACGCTTTCGGCTTCTTGGAGAAAGGCACTCCTGATTGTAACATCGCTTGGGGGTTCTTTGTTCCCTTGATCGGCTCATGCACCGTACCCAAGAAAACGGAGCCGGCGGCGATCACCTCGATATCCACCAAACCGAAAACCTTCACGCTCTCATAACGGGTCTCCATGCGGGCGCACATCCCATCCCCCCGTTTCTCCGGGAAAACAGACGTATTGGTTTTCACCACTCCCGCCACTTTCGCCATCACGTTGGAAGTAGCCCACGGAGAACCGCCCATATTACGAAACGCCGTATTACCGACAATCGTATCCGAGGGCCCCAGCTCATAAAGCCATTTCGTATTTCCCCCGATAATGCCAGACTCATGAATCTCACGGACAATCCAATTATCCATGTCTCCATAAGCGAAGGGCACCACATTCTCCGATGTCACCCCATCCCCGTCCGCGAGAACCACGGACAAAGGCATACAAGCGATTGCCAAAAATAACGCTTTCTTTCTTAAACTCAAACCCATCCCTCTATCAATTTAATACCTATCTAACCCTTTATTTATAAGCTATAGCCCCATTCCTTCAAGGCCATGCCCCAATTTTCCTCTACGAGCCGGACCGTACGATCCTCGTACTTGTATTGGTTCTTCTTGTAGCCCTTCTTCTTGCCCAGATACTTCTCTATATCCGCCTTAGACTCCTTAAAGCCGGGTAAGTTTAATGACCCGTAAATATTTTCCGTCATGGCGAAAGCGTCTTTCTCGAAATCCTCGAACTTCACTTCCACCAGATTGCCTTCCGGTATCAGGTGCTTCTCTTCCTCGTACTTATAGAAAAGACGGCGATATACCTCGATGAAGTTCGCCTCGATCTGCTCGTTCGTGATATCCTGCAAACGCAATGGCTGGATCGTATTCGTAAAGAAACTGCGGGTACTCTCGAATACCGTATACGGATTTCGCTTCAAGTAGATGAACTTAGCGTTCGGGAACATCTCCAGCAATGTCTTCACACGCCCCGTATGCGGTGGGTTCTTGCTCAAATACTGCGTACCGTTCGTATTCCAGAGGGAAACCTTAACCAGACGCATGAAAGTATCCATGAAGATCCGCCGCTCCTCCTCCGTGATATCGTTAAACAATAAGTAACGATCGCAATACTCCATCCAGCGTTTCGGGAAGAACCAGAAATTATAATACGTATAAGGCATCATGTTCGACAAGGCGAACTCCTCCTCTTGCGGAAGATCCACCTTCAACTCCATATTATCGGTCGGACGCTTATCCGGCATCAAGAAAGCCATGTTCTTCTTGAAGAAAGGCTGCCCCCAGAGCATCAGGTGCGGGAATACCGTCTGGTACGTCGTGGTATAACCGAAATGCTTATCGCAGGCGAAGATGTTATGTACAAAGGTCGTACCACTCCGCCAATGCCCCAAGATAAACAAGGGGTCCATCTCCAGCGGCTTATCGGCCAATTTCTTGAACCGGCTATCCTCGATCGGCTTCAAGGCGCTCAACAGGCGGCAAACACCGGTCGTAAGGCGATACTTACCCTTAAAGCCCTTGTCTATCTGCTGCCGGGCCGTCACCTTCCTGAACGTATCCCAATCCGCCCCGACCAACGTATTGATCGGTAGCTTATCAAACTCCAACAATCCCATATCCTATCGTTTTTCCGTTATACATTTCACAGATACGCCCTGCCGGCCCAACTCCTCACAAACCTTACGGATCGCCTCATAATGCTCCTCTCCGATTCCCATCTCCGGGAGGTTCAAGGTAGCCAAAGCGTCTTCCGTCACCATATCTTTAGCGTCCACACGGTCGATGATCATACCCACGGCGGACGTATTATTCGTAATCGGATCGATCAAGATAAACGAGCCGGTCTGCTTATTCCTCCTATACGGATCGAAGAACAACTCCTTGCCGGTAGTAAATACCACACGGCCGATCTCGTTCAGCTCCAGATGATCCACGGAAGACTGCTCCATCGTGTTCACGTTCACCTTATAGCGGATACTATCCACACGGGCACGTGTCGTATGAGTGGTCTGCTTGATGTAGAACTGCTTGTTCACGTCCATGGCTTCCTCATCCATCCACACCAGCATGGCCTCGAAATTACGGTCGCAGATCGGCAAGTTATCCGGGTGCACCAGCATCTCCCCACGGGAGATATCGATCTCGTCCTCCAAGGTGATCGTAATACATTGAGGAGGGAAAGCCTGCTCCAACTCACCCTCGTAGGTGACGATGCTCTTTACCTTCGAGGTCTTCCCGGAAGGCAACGCCATCACCGTATCTCCCTTACGCACGATACCGCTGGCCACCTTGCCGCTAAACCCACGGAAATCCAGATTCGGGCGCAACACGTATTGCACCGGATAACGGAAGTCCTCGTAGTTACGATCCAAGTCGATAGGCACGTTCTCCAGATAATCCAATAAAGACGTACCCTCGTACCAAGGCGTGCGATCACTCTTCTCCACCACGTTATCGCCATCCAAGGCCGACAAGGGGATATACGTGATATCCGGGATATCCAGCGGCTCCACGAAACGTTTATAATCCGCCACGATCCGGTCGAACGTATCCTTGTCGAAGTCCACCAAGTCCATCTTATTCACGGCCAGCACCACATGCTTGATCCCCAGCAAAGATACCAGATAGGTGTGACGGCAGGTTTGCGTGATCACGCCCGTACGGGCATCCACCAAGATGATCGCCAGATTCGCCGTGGAACCACCCGTGATCATATTCCGGGTGTACTGCTCGTGCCCCGGGGTGTCGGCGATGATGAACTTACGGTTGTTCGTGCTGAAATAACGGTAAGCCACATCGATCGTGATACCTTGCTCACGCTCGGCCTTCAAGCCATCCAGCAACAAAGCGTAGTCGATATGCTCGCCGGCGTTGCCCATACGCTTGCTGTCACGCTCCAAGGCATCCAACTGATCCTCGTATATTTTCTTACTATCAAACAGCAATCGGCCTATCAAGGTCGATTTGCCATCATCCACCGAGCCGGCGGTCAAGAATCTCAGCAGGTCCTTCTGCTCGTCCTTATCTAGGAATTCCTTTATATTTAATTTTGTATCTGCCATGTCTCTTCTGTGTTAAAAATACCCTTCCCGTTTCTTCTGCTCCATACTAGCGTCTTGATCGAAGTCGATCACACGGGTCGTACGCTCGCTCTTCGTCGTGGTCATCATCTCCTCCACGATTTTCTCGATCGTATCCGCCTCGCTCTCCACGGCGCCGGTCAGCGGCCAGCAGCCCAACGTACGGAAACGGACCATACGCATACGGATCTGGTCCCGGTATTGCTCCGGCAAGCGGTCGTCGTCCGCCATGATCAAATTACCGTCGATCTCCACGCACGGACGCTCCTTGGCGAAATACAAGGGAACGATCGGGATATTCTCCAGACGGATATATTGCCAGATATCCAGCTCCGTCCAGTTCGATAGCGGAAATACACGGATGCTCTCGCCCTTATGCACACGGGCGTTATAGATATCCCACAACTCCGGGCGCTGGTTCTTCGGGTCCCATTGATGGAACTTATCGCGGAACGAGAAGATACGTTCCTTCGCACGGCTCTTCTCCTCGTCACGGCGAGCGCCGCCGAAAGCGGCGTCGAACTTATATTTATCCAAGGCATGAAGCAAAGCCTGCGTCTTCATCAAGTCCGTATGCACCTTGCTTCCATGCGTGAACGGGCCCACGCCCGCATGGAAAGCCTCCATATTAGACTCCACGATCAAGTTCCAGCCGAATTTCTTCGCGTAAGAATCACGGAACTCTATCATCTCCTTAAACTTCCATTTCGAATCGATGTGCATCAACGGGAAAGGAACCTTACCCGGAGCGAAAGCCTTCTCGGCCAAACGGACCATCACGGAAGAATCCTTCCCGATGGAATAAAGCATAACAGGATTCTCGAACTCGGCGGCTACCTCACGGATGATGTGGATAGACTCGGCCTCCAGCTCCTGTAAATGACTTAACTTGTAATCAGACATATCTTTTTTCAGTGTTTAATTTCTACTTTCGGTACGATCAACTCCAACAACCGGTTCACGGATTGCTCCACGCTCAATACGGAGGTATCCAAGGACAGGTCCGGACGCTCCGGTGCCTCGAACGGGGCGGAAACCCCGGTAAACTCCTTGATCTCGCCTTTCCGGGCCTTGGCATACAGGCCTTTCACGTCACGGCGTTCGCACTCGGCGAGCGGCGTACTTACGTAAACCTCCAAGAAATCCGCTTTACCGATGATAGCGGACGCCATCTCTCTCAACTCGTTGTTCGGGCTGATAAAAGCCGCTATGGTTATAACACCCGTATCGACAAACAGTTTACCCACCTCGGCGATCCGGCGTATATTCTCCACCCGGTCCTCCGGCGAGAACCCGAGATTATTGTTGATACCACTACGGATATTATCCCCGTCGAGGATGCGGCAAAGCAATCCCCGTTTATGCAACTCACGCTCCAAAGCGATAGCGATCGTGCTTTTCCCCGAGCCACTCAAACCCGTGAACCACACCATCACGCCCCTTTGCCCCAAAAGCGCCTCTTTATCCTCACGACCCAGCATACGGTCGAAAATCGGATAGATATTATTTTCTAAAACTTCCATATCATAGGTATTACAAACACGGAGATCAAGAACGTGATCAAGTTCAAGGGTAAGCCCACCTTCACGAAATCCGTGAACTTATAGCCTCCCACGCCTTGTACGATCAGGTTGGTCTGGTAGCCGATCGGCGTACTGAAACTAGCCGACGCCGCCATACAGATCACGACAAAGAATGGGGTCGGATCAACGCCTAATTGCGTAGCTACCGACAAAGCGATCGGGAAGCTCAATGCCGCCGCAGCGTTATTCGTGATCAACTCCGTAAATATATTGGTAATAATAAATAGAATCGCCAGCAACGCATACGGCCCCAAATTGTCGGCCATACCGATTATATGGCGGGCTATCATGGAGGCAAAGCCGGAATTCTCCATGGCCTTGCTGATAGCGAAAGCGCAAGCGATCGTTATCAAGATATCCCAAGAAATGTATTTCGTGTATTTTTTAGGCGGGAAAAGCTTCGTCCACGCCATGATGATTGTCGTAATACAGACAAAGAAGAACATATCCAAGCGCATACTTGGAACGGCCTCTTTCACGACTGGCAACTCTCCTACCGTCGCCCCCATAATCATAAAGATCAACAGTCCTAAAGCCAGCCAACGTTTCTTCTTCGATACCGGCTCCGTTGCCTCATTACCATTCGCCAACATCAAGAAGACACTAGACTCACCCCATGTAGGGATAAAAGAATCGTCCGCCCACAACACCAAGGTATCGCCCTCATGCAATACCACCGTATCCAGATTACGGGTAAAACGCTGTCCGCCGCTTTTCACCTCTTTCACGATCGCCCCGTAATGGCGGGTAAAGTTAAACTCTCCCAAGGTCTTGTTGATACCCGGGAAGCGTGCGCCCAGCACGGCCTCCACCCGGTGGAAATTCCCGGGATTCTCATCCTCCCCGTCTTCGGATACCGTATCCGTCCTCGAGTCCGGAAGCAGTTTATTCGAGAAAGCGAACAAATATAAAATACCGGCGATAGCGATAAAAATACCGACTTTCCCCAGCTCAAACATCGTAAAGCCCTCATATCCCGCCTCCAGAATCATGCCGTGCACCACCAGATTCGTAGAAGTACCGATCAAGGTACATATACCGCCCAATATCGTGACATACGAGAGAGGGATCAAGAATTTCGTGGCCGGAAGCCTCACCGCCTCCGCCCATCGCTTGATGATCGGGGCGAAAATAACCACCACCGGCGTATTATTCAGGAACGCCGACACGAAAGCTACGGGCGGGAGCATCCTCGCCTGCGCCTTGAAGACGGTGGTCTTCCCCTCGGGAAGCAGTTTCTTGATCAATTGGCCTAAAGCCCCGCTCTGCCGCACTCCCTCACTGACAAGGAAGAGCATGGCTACGGTTATCATCCCTTTATTGCTAAAGCCCTCCAGCATCTCCTTGGGAGTAAGAATGCCTACGCAGAGAAAAAACACGACCACTGTCAGAAGAACCATTCCCGGCCGCATCTTATCCCATACCAAGGCGGCGATCATGCCGATCAGGGCCAGCAACACAAACACTATATCAAAATTCATCTATTTACTTTTAAGAGCGCAAAAATAATAAGAATACTCAAGTGCGCACTCCTTTCGCTAACCTATTTTTAGGATTATATGGGATATAGACCAATAATGATTGATTCTGGGCCAACTTATATTCTTACAAGGTAGTCTTCTAAATTTCGTTCATAACCAAATAAACAAGAATGCATTGTACGGCTTGTAGAGACGGAGCATGCTCCGTCTCCCACCGCTGACAGTAACTTAAAATACACATCTCCCTCACTTCACGATAAACCACGGATTATGCAAATCTTCCTTGTTATAGCGAAGCGGGGTCTTACCGTCGATATGATATATGTCGCAACCGGCAGACTTGGCGATGGCGTGGCCGGCGGCGGTATCCCATTCCATCGTCGGGGCGAAACGGGGATAGATATCGGCCGAGCCTTCCGCTACCAGACAAATCTTCAAGCTGCTACCGCTACTGATCAACGTAACAGGCTTTCCCTGCTTGCGGAGATTATCGATGAAAGCGGTGGTCTCCTCCGTTTGGTGAGACCGGGATGCCACTACCACGATTCCCTGATGCGCCAGCGCCATCGGCAAATGTATCGCCCCCTGCTTCATCTCGTCCATCGAGGGCTGGCTACTGCTATCGATTCCCGTAAACTTATAAGCACCCACAGAGGAGGAGGCGAAATACAACTCCTTCCGGACGGGCACATAAATGACGCCCAACACGGGCACACCTTTCTCCACCAAGGCGATATTCACGGTAAACTCGCCGTTTTTCTTGATAAACTCTTTGGTACCGTCCAGCGGGTCCACGATCCACAGCGTCTCCCATTTGGAGCGCTCCTTGAACGGGATCTCCTTTCCTTCCTCGCTTAAGACCGGAAACGGGGTAACGGACAAAGCGTTTGTTATCAATCGATGGGCCGCCTTATCCGCCTTTGTCAACGGCGAGTTGTCTGCTTTTCTCTCTATCCCGAAGTCTGATTCGGGGTCGTTATAAATATCCATGATCGACTTGCCTGCGTCTACCGCGGCACGGATCGCTATGTAAAGATAATTGGCGTAGCTCATCATCACTTCTCGTTTTATTATTTGTTAATAAGCAAATATATGGAAAAAAAAATAAATTAACGCCCTGTCGCCTGTAAATATTCCGTACGTTTGATCAAATAAGCCGTATAATCACCCGTATACTGGTCACGGCTTTGCTGGAGGAGCGATTGGGCGTCCAGAAGATCGCTCAGCGTTACCGTGCCCGCCTTATAATAGTCCGTATTAAGGCGGACATTCTCCTCGGCCGTCGCTATGGACTCCTCCGAGAGCTTGACTTGCTTATAAGACTCCTCCAGCTCGTTCCAAAGCTTCCGCATTTGCACCAACAGAAGCTCATTGGCGTTTTGGCGGGAATACTCGGCCGCCTTCACCTGAAGCTTTTGCTTCCGGATGGCGTGCGAGCCGCCCCACCAATCACTGATCGGAATCGCTACGGTAGCGAAAACCATGCCGAACGGACGGTCCTTATCCAGTAAGTTGTGATACATATACCCGGCTCCGATCCCCACGGTGGGCAAGTATTGCCCAACCTTCAGCTTTTGTTGAAGACGGGCGGCCTCCACGTTCTTCTCCAGCAATTTATAAGAGAGTGTCGTAGGGAGCGCCTCCTCATGGCTCACCCGGTAAAGCTCCGGGGAGGGCACCTCGGCGGGCAGCGTGAAATCGATCTCGAAATCATCTTCCCCGATACCGATATATTGAGCCAGCACCATCTTGGAAAGGCGCAAGCCGTTCTCCACCCGCAGGCGGTCGCTCGCCACGCCGTTCTTTTTCAACTGGACTTGCAGTAGGTCATTACGAGTCGTCACGCCGGCGCCGACCGCTACCTCCACATCCTTATAAAGACTCCCCACCAAGGATTCCACGATCTCGATCGTCCTTAATTTCTCGTGAAGGGAGATCCATTGCCAGTAATACCGCTCCACCGTCAGGGCTACCTCATCCTCGGATTGGCGCATCTGGTAACGGCTCACCTCGAGCGCCAAGTCGGCCAGCTTATTGCCGTTCACGATCTGTCCGCCGGCGAACACGGGCTGGATAGCGGTCACCCCACCCAGCAAGCCGTCATCCATCATCGACAACTCGAGAAGGCCCGGTATCACGCTCATATCCATCATCCCGTGGTTCGCCTTGAATGCCGTTCCCACGGCGCTGACATTCGGGAAGTATTTCGTAAAGGCCTCCTTTTTTCCTTCCCTCGCCCCTTCTACGTCTAAGCGGGCGTTCTTCATCTTCGCGTTATTCTCCAAAGCCATTTCCCGGCATTCTTCCAGCGATAATGTCCGCTGGGCGCTCACGGTCCCCACGCATAAGACGAGGGAACCGACGATGCCATATATCCATCTTTTTATCATCTCTTTTTTCCGCATATATTCATTCCTATATTATATCCTAATCCACATCCGTATCATTCATTTATCCCCGAATATCTTCCAATAGAAAACAGGCAGGATGATGACCGCCAAGATCATCGAGAAGACCGTTCCCGAGCAGATCACCACACCCATCGGCATCCAAAGGGAACTGCCGCTGATGATCATGGGCACCACGCCCACGGCCGTTGTAGCCGAGGTCAGGAAGATCGGGAGCATGCGTCGCCGGCCGGCGTCGAAGGCGGCATCCCTCGGGCTATAATGCTTATGGAGCCGCAGGTCTTGCGCATGCTCGAATATCAAGATAGCGTTTCGCACCACGATACCGATCAAGCTAATAACGCCCAAGACGCACGTCAAGCTGAAATCGATATGGAACGCCCACAAGCCCAGCGCCGCCCCGAACAAGGTGAGCAGCAACGAGGACAGGGCCGCCAACGCCAAGCCGATCTTCTTGAAATTGACCAACAGGAAGAAGAAAACAATGATCACGGCGATCGCCAAGCCCTGCATCAGCGGGTTCATCGTCTCGAAATCCAGCTCCTTGGCTCCACCGTACTCGTACGTCACGCCCTCGGGCAAGGTCGGGATAATACGGCTTTCCATGACTCGCTCGATCCGTTTCTGCATAGCGTTCTGGTTGGTCCCCCGGGTTACCTCGGCGAAGACGCTCAAGGTACGCACGCCGTTGCGACGGACGATCTGCCCATCATTCCAGCCTCCCTCGATCGTGGAGACTTGCCGGAGCGGGACGCTCACGCCGGGGACGATGGTGGGAAGATACTGGTCGCCGACCTTATCGAACGCGTCACCCTCCCCTTTCTTATCGGATCTCAGCTGGATCGGCAAAGCGTAATCGCCTTCCCAGAGGGAGCCAACCGAGAGGCCGTCGTAACGGATCGCCAGATCGGCCGAGGCCATCGCCTTCGTGATCCCGAGGCGGGAGGCTTCCACTGGGTCCAATCGAACCCGTACGTCGGGTAAGGCCTCCTCATAATTGGTGTGTACCCAGACCAAGCCGTCCATCTCACGCAACACGGCCATCAAGGAATCCCCGGCCTGCTTCAACCGGGCGATATCGTCTCCCATGAAACGGACCTCTAAAGGAGAGGATACGTTTTGGTAATCCAGTTGCTTGAACTTCACGTAAGCGTCGGGGAAATAATCGGCGTAGCGGTCCGTATAATCATCCAACACGCTACGGGTGGCCTCTACCGAGGCGGTGTTGACAATGAACTGGGCGTAATTCTTCCCGGCCAAGTTCGGGGCGTAGGTAGCTTGGAAACGGGGCGAGGAAGTTCCGATAAAGGAGGTGACGGACAGGATGCGCTCATCTTCCGACAACAGCTTATAGAGACTATCGCTCACGGCGGCGGTACGGTCCAGCGAGGTTCCCTGCGGGAGATAGATCTCGACGGCGAACTGATCCCGGTCGGCTATCGGCATCATACGCTGGCTCAGTTGAGTGATCATCAGGATCGCCAAGGCAACCGTCAGGATGCCTAGACCGATCGTGGCTTTCGGGAAACGGAAAGTCCACGTCAGCGCCCTCGTATAGACGGCCTGTACGGTATCCAGCAGATTGAACCTCTTCTTGCCTGTATTCTCCCGCCCGGACTTCAATCCCTTCTTGATCAAGACCCGCTCCAGCAGCGGGATAAAGACCATCGCCACCGCCAGCGACACCATGAGGGAGATGGAAAGCGTCCAAGGGAAGAAGGTCACGAAATCCAACATCTGCCCCGTCATCGTGAAAAGCAACGGGAAAAAGATCACGCAAATACACAGCGTAGCCAACAAGATCGAGCTGAAATAGTTCTTGGCGCTATAGACGGCGGCGTACCAACGGGAATAGCCCTTGTCCAGATATTCCAGATAGGCGTCTATCACGATGATGGAGTTATCCACGATCATGCCCAATACCACGATCAAGGCGGCCAGCGTCACCGTATTCAGCGGGATGCCGCAAGCGTACATGACACCGATCGAGATAAAGACACTGATCGGGATGGAAGTAGCCGCCACCAATGCCGAGCGGAACGGGAACAATACCATCATCACCAAGATCACGACCACGATGGACACGAACAAATCCCGCACGAAGGAACTTACCGAGTCTCCCACCACCTTCGGCTGGTCGGCGATCCGGCGGATCGAGACACTCTCGGGAAGATCCCGCTCGAAAGCACGTAGCACCTCGTCTACCTCCTTTCCGTATCGTACGATATTATGGCCCTCACGCATCTCCATGGAAAGGATGATCGCTTTCTTGCCGTTGTTCGTTATATAGCTATCCGGCTCGGGATATTCCCGTACGATACGGGCCACGTCTTTCAAGCGGATCATATGCCCGTCGGCATCGGCCAGCAGGATCTGCTCGCCTACCTCCCGCTCCGAGGGATAGGTCACGGAAAGGTGGATGGGAATGTCCAAGCCGCCATTCTCCAAGGAGCCGGAGGCGGTGGTAAAGCCTTGGGTGAACAAGGTTGTCATCAGCATACGGGTATCTAGGCCGTAAGCGGCTAGCTTGTCTGGATCCAAGTAGACCGAGATCTGCTCGTTTTGTACCCCGTAACGGCGCAGGTTGGATACGGACTCGATCCGGCGCAGGCGGTCTTCCAGCGTCTCCATGTATCGCTGCAATTCCCGGTAGGTCTTGTCTTCCGATTCCAAGGTGATCAATAAGGCGGAAGTATCGCCGAAATCATCATTCGCGATGACGGCGAGTACGCCCGAGGGCAGTTGCGACTTGAAGTTCTGCAAGCCGAGCTTGATCTTCGACCAGACCTCGTCTTTATTGTTCACGTCGTCGTTCAGCTCCACCATTACGTACACCATTCCATCCCTTGACATGGAGTACGTCTTTTTCTTCTTTACCTCCTTGAAGGTAAACAGGTATCTCTCCAAAGGCTTGGCCAACTGCTCCTCCACCTCTCCGGAAGTCGCCCCGGGGTAAACACCCACTACCACGCCTTGGCGGATGGTGAACTCCGGAAACTCCTGTTTCGGCATGTCCACCAAACCCAAAATACCCAACCCGACCAGCACGGTAATCACCAGCAACGTGATCTGGTAATGACGCATGGTCCATTCGATCACTCCGTTTTTACGTTCTCTCATAACGCACGCACTCTCATGCCCTCACTGATTTTCTGGTAACCGCCTATCACGACGATATCCCCCTCGTTCAACCCTTCCAGAATAAACAAGCCTTGCTCCGTCAAGTCGCCCGTCCGTACGGGCGTAGCTTTCGCCTCTCCGTCTACGATCTTCCAGACGAAACGCCCCCCGTCGTTCGCTATCAGCACGGCGTTGTTCGGCAAGGCGATAGCCGGCACGGATTCCTCTCCCGACAGGCGTACATCGCAAACCATGCCGGGCAATAGAGCGCCGGACGGGTTCTCCAGCCGGATCTTCGCCTCGTACGTGTGGGAGATGGGGTTGGCCACGATACCTTTCTCCGTCACTTTCCCCTCAAAACATTGTCCGCCCAGAGCGGCTACCTTTATCATGGCGGCTTGATCGCCTAGCGTGGCGACCTCGTTCTCCGGGACGGCGATCTTCACGTTTACCGTCTCTATCCTTAACAAGGAGAAAACCGGTTGCCCGGGCTGCACGTTCTCTCCCGCCTCAACCATGCGCTTGCCGATAACGCCGCCGAACGGGGCATACAGGTTCCGGTCCTCAAGGTTTTTCCTCGAGATTCGCTCCATGGAACGGGCCTGTTCCAATTTGCTCTCCACCTCTACCCATTTCATATCCGGCAGGCTCTTATTCTCGTGCAAGGTTCTCATGCGGGCATAGGCGTCCTCCGCTTGTCGCAAGGAAGCGGCCGAGGCATTATAGGCGTTTTCCAGCGTCGCCTTGTCTAACACCGCTAGTAGTTGGCCCTCACGGACCTTCTGCCCCTCGCCCACCAATACTCGCTCTACATTACCCATCACCTGAAAACTAATCGAGGAAGATACGACCTCCTCTACCGTTCCCACATAATTCCTTGTATCAGCCGGAACGGTCTTCGCTACCTTCACGATCTCCACCGGGATCTCTTTACTATCCCGTCCCTCTTTTTGACTGCCCGAACATCCGGACAGCACGAATACGACGGATAATAATCCTCCATAAACAATGCCTTTCATCCTTTTCATATCCTATGATTTATTATACCGCGAAGATGATGAGTTTATCCACTCCAAAGAAGTTCCGTTTTGCAACCAAATTGTCCCATTTGACACATTTCAATTGGATTATTCTATTATTTCACTAATTTTATCGCCCAAACAAGAATAAATTATGAACGTAACAGATCTACCTCAAGCTTGTATCTCTCTTATCGAGAACGTACCCGGCATAGACTTCATCGACGAGGATTTCGCCATATTCGATAACATCGACGATATTCCCTCGCTCGACCATCCGATGCGAATAGACGCCGTCGTATTCGCGCTTTGCACGAAAGGCTTCATGCGTATACGGATCAATATGGAGGAATATGTCGTAGGGGAAAACCATCTCGTATTGTCCTTGCCCGATCAGATCATCCAACACGTGGAACGTAGCGAGGACGTGGCCGGGATCTTCATCGTCATCTCCAAGAATTTCATGGAGGAGATCATTCCTCATATACAGAATACCTTGCCGGCGTTCTTCTACATCAAGGAGCATCCGGTCACTGAGTTGAATGCCGAGGAGATAGGTTGTATCAAGGAATATCATTCTTTTCTCTGGAAGAAAGTGAAAGCGAAAGGGCATCCTTACCGGAAAGAGATTGCCCAGAGCTTATTGTTGGCGGTATTCCACGAGGTTTACGGCATGTTTAAGAATCATATGCCGATCGAGGTGAAGAAGAGCCGGCAAGAGGAGTTGTTCGCGGCGTTCATACAAACGCTCGCCTTACATCATAAGCAGGAACGGTCGGTAGCTTTCTACGCCGGGAAATTATGTGTCACTCCCAAATATTTATCCCTTTTGGTAAAGAACGTCAGCAACCGTACAGCCGGGGAATGGATCGATAATTACGTTGTCTTGGAGGCGAAGGCGTTATTATCCTCCTCCACCCTTTCCATCCAAGAGATATCAGACCGGCTAAACTTCACCAACCAATCCTTCTTCGGTAAATACTTCAAGCAACACGTCGGGATATCGCCTACGGAGTATCGGAAGAAATGGTAAAATGAGGGCGAGCAGTTCCCACCCCTATTCTAATTATCCTCCGATCAATGCGGTTATCCCACAGGAGGCGAATTGATCGATACACCTTTGCAGGACTGCTTCGGAAGGGGTGGATAGCGGAAGGTGCCCGGGGTTGTAGAGGGTTCCTCGCTTATCGTGCTTACCTTTTCCGATGTCGTGGTACGGGAGGAGATTAACGACTTTCCGCTCCCACGGCAAGGAGGCCAAGAAGATGGCGGAACGGGATATATTTTCCTCGTCCGCATTGACTCCCTCGATCAACGGGATACGGATGAGGAAGTCTATGCCGGCCTCGGCGATCATCCGAAGATTGGAGAGGATACGCTCGTTCGGGACACCCGTGAAACGACGATGGCTACCGGAATCCATATGCTTTAAATCCACCAGAAAAAGATCCGTGCGCTCCATTACGCTCCGGACGGTATCCGGCGAGGCGAACAAGGTCGTATCCACCGCACGATGGATTCCCAACGCTCCGCAACGATCCAGCAGGGCAACCAAGTCCGATGGATGCGACAACGGCTCTCCCCCGCAGAAGGTAACGCCTCCCTCGGAGCGATCCATAAAGACCGTCTCTTTCTCGATCTCACGCATGACCTCGTCGATAGAATACTCACGGCCGGACATCTCCATCGCCAAGGTGGGACAAACCTCGGCGCATCTACCGCATGTCCGGCACAGAGACCGATCCGTGACGATACCCGCCTCCGTCAAGGTCAACGCCCCGGTGGGGCATACATCCACGCAGGCCCCGCAACCTATGCACTTCTTTCTCGTATACAGCTTCTCCGCCCGGGGCGAGATGCCTTCCGGGTTATGGCACCATACGCAGGCAAGCGGGCATCCTTTCATGAAGATCGTGACACGAATGCCCGGCCCGTCGTTTATGGCGTATCGTTTGATATCGAATAACAGCATGGCTCAGAAAGTCTCTTGCTCCGTACGTGCGATCACGTCCGCTTGCAAATCGGCGTTCATATCGTTGAAATAGTCGCTATAGCCCGCTACACGGACCAGCAGATCCCGGTAGTCCTCCGGACACTTCTGGGCGGCGTAAAGCGTTTCCGTATCCACGATATTGAATTGGATATGATGGCCACCCAAGGCGAAGTAGCTACGGATCAAGGAGGCCAGCTTCGAGATATCCTCCTCCCTCCAGAGCAGGCTGGGCAGGAAGCGTTGGTTCAGCAGTGTGCCGCCGCTCTTCACCTGATCCAGTTTGCCAAGCGACTTGATCACGGCGGACGGCCCGTGGATATCCGCCCCATGCGAGGGCGAGGTACCATCGGAGATGGCACGCCCGGCCAAGCGACCGTTCGGGGTGGCTCCCATCACCTTGCCGAAGTAGACATGGCAAGTGGTGGATAACATATTCAAATGGAAACACTCCCCTTTCGTATTCGGCTTGCCCTCGATCGCGTCATATAAATCGTCGAAGACACGGACGGCGATCTGGTCGGCGTACGGATCATCGTTGCCAAAGAAAGGCGTACGGTTCAGGATCATTTGGCGCATCGGCTCATGTCCCTCGAAATTATCCGCCATCGCATCCAACAAGGCTTCCATTGTGAAGGTCTTATCCTCGAAGACGTGTTTCCGCAAAGAGGAAAGGCTATCGGTTATCGTGCCTAATCCGGTACACTGGATATAAGTGGTGTTGTAACGAGGCCCGCAATTGTAGTAATCCTTACCCTTCGCTATACAATCATCGATAAACAGGGAGAGGAACGTGGCGGGGGCGTACTTGGCGAACATGCGGTCGATATAGTTGCTGACCCGCACCTTCATGTCCACGAAATAATGGATCTGGCGCATGAATGCCGCGTAAAGCTCCTCATACGTCCGGAAACCACGGGGATCGCCGGTCTCCAGACCGACCTTGCGACCGCTTACCGGATCTACGCCGTTATGCAGCGTCACCTCCAATATCTTCGGCACGTTCAGATAACCGGTCAACACGTACGCCTCCTTCCCGAAAGCGCCTACCTCGATGCAACCGCTGCAACCTCCCTCGCGGGCGTCACGCAGCGACTTGCCTTGCCGCATCAACTCCTGCACGTACACATCCGGGTTGAATACCGACGGGTAGCCATGGCCTTGGCGGATCACCTTGCACCCAGCACGAAGGAAACGCTCCGGCGTACGGGCACTGACGTGGATGGCGCTGCCGGGCTGGAGGATATGCAGCTCCTCGATCGTCTCCAACATGATATAGGAGACCTCGCTTACGCCATCGCTACCGTCCGCCCGGATGCCGCCGATGTTCAGGTTCGTGAAATCGTTATAGGTTCCGCTCTCCTTCGCCGTGATACCCACTTTCGGCGGGGCGGTATGATTGTTTACCTTGATGAAGAAGCAAGACATCAACTCTTTCGCCTCGTCACGGGTCAAGGTTCCGGCGGCGATTTCTTTCTCGTAGAAAGGCGCCAGATGCTGGTCGAAATGACCGGGGTTCATGGCATCCCAACCATTCAGCTCCGTGATCGTACCGAGGTGGACAAACCAGTACATCTGGATCGCTTCCCAATAGGTATGGGGAGCGTGGGCGGGAACCCAGCGGCATACCTCGGCGATCTTCCTCAGCTCAGCGGCACGGCGGGGATCTTTCTCGGTGAGAGACATCTCGTCAGCCAAGTCCGCGTGTCGCTCGGCCAGCAGGATAGCGGCGTCGCAGGAGATAGACATGGCCGTCAGCTCCTCCTGCTTGTCCGTGGCCTCGGGGTCGTTCATGAAATCCAAGGCGCTTAGTTCCCCCTCGATACGTTTCTTCAAGTCCAGCAGGCCATATTGGTAGACCTTGCCGTCCAAAGCGGTATGCCCGGGGGCACGTTGCTCCATGAACTCGGTGAACATACCCACCTCGTACGCCTCTTTCCATTCCTTGGGGACGTGGCTGAAGATGCGCTCCCGCTGGGTACGGCCTTTCCAGTACGGGATCACCTCCCGCTCGTAAGTATCGATATCTTCTTGGGAGATTGTGTAACGTTGCAGCTCCCGGGTATTCAATATATGCAGGTCCTCCACGCTATGGCAGGTAAGTTCCGGGAAGGTAGGCACGGCCTTGGGGCGGGGCCCCCGCTCGCCAACGATCAACTCGTCCTCGCCGATATAGATCGTCTTCTGCTTGCAGATCTCAAGGAAGTTCAAGGCACGCAGGATAGGGATCGGATACTTTCCGTAATTCTCCCGATAAAAACGGGTCTCGATCAAGGCCCGCTCGATCGATAGGGAAGGTTGGGCCTCAAAGGTCTGCCGGCGCAAACGTTTGATACGGTCGTTCATCCCGAAATTGTTCGCTCCTACGGAAGAGACGGTATCATGTACGCATGAATGTGTGTGATGGGTCGTATTCATAAAATTATATGTTTTATCGTAGAGGTAGGATCTATCCGCCCTCATCAAGGTTATTTTTTATTGTTACACAGGACGGGCATCCCCGCCCCCATGAGTTTATATAGGGAGAGTATCTGCTAGAGATAAAACATCAGGCAGTTGAAAAGCATCCGATAGCCTTTGTGTAACATAGCGCTTGTTTCTTTTTGAAGTATGATGGCAAAAATAAGGAAATTATTGATAATATCACAATTCATCAACAGAAAGTAACCGTTTGTCAAAAAAATAACACAGGAACGTAAATAAAGGAATAGCTTTGCTTTGTATTTCCAGATCAAAGGGTTTAAAATTAAAAGAACTTATACCATGCAAAGTACATTCAAGAACCTGCTTTATGTCTTGAGACATTATAAATTAGCGACGGTCACTAATCTTTTAGGACTTAGCTTCGCTTTCCTGTTATTCATGCTGATAAGCATACATGTCGGTCATGAATATAGCTTCGACGCTTCCCTCTTGAACAGGGAAAGGATCTTTCAGTTAGAAAACAAGCGGGATGACGGGATATGGGAGGCTAATTTCGCACGTCCACAACTCGAGCGTTTCATCGCCGCCTCCCCTTATATAGAAGCGGCCGCTATCACAAACAACCTTGTTTACTCCTCCGTACGTTTTGGGATATCAGCCAGTGAAGGGCCCGACGCACGGAGCTATATGGAGCAGGTGGAACGGATCACCCCGGGATATACTAAGGTCTTTGGCTTCGAACTGGTGGCCGGCGATACGGATTGCCTGAAACGTCCGGAAGGGACGCTGATCCCAGAGAGCATGGCCCGGAAACTCTTCGGCGAGGAAAATCCTATCGGGAAGCCGGTTTATCTGTCGGAGTTCGCCGGGGCCGAAGGCTCGATTATATATGGGCTTAGTTTTGAGCCGGCATATATCGTGGGAGGCGTCTTTCGCGATTTCCCGGAAAACACCCGGGTGAAGAATGCCTTGTATATCCCGATCATGGAGAAAGAGATGATGGAAAACTGGCATACCGGCCTTTACTATTGTTATCTGCTGATGTCGACGCCGGAATCCGCCTCTGTCACTACCGAGACCTATATGGCCGATAGCCGGGCTTTCCTGAAAAGTTTCACGATCGAGGATATGCGCCTCCGGCCCTTGTCAGATCTCTATTTCGGCCAGCCGGTCCGAGCGGACGCCGCTCCCATCGGTAATAAGCTACGGACGAATATGTTATTCTTTATCGCCATCCTGATCATAGGTATCGCCTTGGTCAATTATATCAACCTGTCGATAGCCTTGGCGCCGATACGCACCAAGTCGATCACCATCCAGAAAGTGCTGGGAAGCTCGGACGCCACGCTACGGAAGTATCTGGTCTTGGAGTCCTTGGGAATCTCGGTTGTCGCCTTCTTCCTCGCCTTGCTTTTCCTGTTATTTTTGAATAACGTGCAATGGGTCACGAATATGGTGGGGCATCCGTTGAACCTGTATGCCAACTGGAAGATTCCGGCGTACACATTCTTCCTTGTCGCAGGCGGCGGTATACTAGCCGGTTTGTATCCTGCTTTCTATATCACCTCGTTTCCTCCTGTCATGGCGCTGAACAAGTCTTTTACCCTTAGCGACCGGGCCAAGAACACTCGCAAGTTACTTATGGGGTTCCAGTTCGTTATCTCGATCACGCTGATTGTCGGAGCGTTGTTCGTCTCCTTGCAAAACAGATATATAGGGAACGTGGACTTGGGGTTTAACAAAGAAAACGTACTGGAGGTAAGACTAAGCATGGGGGCGGCCTTGAAAAAGGGCGAATTGTTCAAGGCACGTCTCTTGGAAAGCCCCGCTATCCGTGATGTTTCCTTTAGTGAGTTCAAATTTGTCTCGGACGAATCACGTTCTTTCATCGGGTATAATTACAAAGGCCAACATTATTATATGAGCTGGCTGGGAGTATCCGCCAATTTCCCGGAGCTAATGGATGTAAAGATGATCGCCGGAAGGAAGTTCCGGCCGACGGATGAGGCGGCGGATAACACACAGGCCGTTTGCCTCCTTAGCGAGACGGCAGCGAGGGAGATCGTCTCGGGCCTTTCCCCCGAGAAACCGGACGACCTATCGGACTTGGTAGGAACAAGCATCACGGATAATGATATACCGGTACGGATTGTCGGTATCTTTGAGGATGTCCATTATGAATCCCTATATAAAGAGTTACGCCCGATGGGACTTTGGACCTCGGCTAAGAATCATTACCGCCGTTCGGTGCCGGAAAGATACGCTTATGTCAAGATCCCCGGCGGAAATCCCCGGACGGCTATCGAGCATATCCGGAAGGTAACGGATGAATTGATCCCGGGTTATCCGGCCGATATCCATTTCTTTGATACGGCACTGGAGGAGCTTTACAGTAAAAGTGGGCGGCAGGGAGCGCTGATTACCGCCCTTTGCCTGATGGCCGTCTTCTTATCCCTCGTGGGAGTATTCGGACTGGTTATCTTTGAGCTACAGGGACGGGAAAAGGAGATAGCCGTGCGGAAAGTACATGGGTCCACGGTCCGGCAGATCCTTTGGATGCTGAACTCGTCTTTCCTCCGGATCACGCTCGTCTGTTTTATTATCTCGATCCCGCTTGCTTACTATGGGGTGCATATTTGGTTACGAAGCTTCGCTTATAAAACGCCGATCTACGTATGGGTATTTTTAGTGGCTTTGGTAATCATAATGACACTGACCGTATCTACGGTTACTTTCCAGAGTTATCGGGCGGCGATGGCAAATCCGGCGTCTAAATTGGGGCATTAAGGTTCATTACGAAAAAAGGACAGGTAGATTGATCCGTCCTTTTTTACTCATATATTATCTTGTCTCAGGTTTGGTTACCGTTTCCAATAACCTTCCATCTCCTCCAGCGTCTTTCCTTTCGTCTCGGGGACAAATTTCCAGATGAACAACGCCGCCAATATACCCATCACGCCATAGATCCAATAGGCCATACCGTGATTGAACGTATCGGTCAAGTATTGATTCTTATCCAGCATCGGGAAAGTCCATGATACCAAGAAGTTGGCGATCCACTGCCCCGCCACGGCGATACTCATTACTGTGGAGCGGATCGAGTTCGGGAAGATCTCGGCCAGTAACACCCAGCAGACCGGTCCCCACGACATAGCGAATCCCGCCGTATAAACCAGCATGCAGACCAATGATCCCATACCCACCGAACGCGTATAGAAAGTAGTTCCCAAGATCAACATAGATACCGCCATGACGAGCGCCCCGATAATCATCAACGGACGGCGTCCGAACTTATCCACCGTGAAAATAGCCAATACGGTAAACGACAGGTTCACCGCCCCTACCACGATCTGTTGCAAAAGGGCGGCGTCCGTGGCCGCTCCCATCGTCTTGAAGATCTCCGGGGCATAGTAAAGCACCACGTTGATCCCCACGAATTGCTGGAAACCGGAGAGCAACACGCCCACCAAGATGATCAGCACGCCAAACGACCGGATCGGGAACAGCAAGGCGATACAGAAACTAGCCAACAAGGCGATCTCCAACGCATTCGTATTACCTGCCCACGACAACAACCCGTAGCCGGCCAAGAACAGCGCCAGCCAAGTCCCCATAAACCGGAAGTAAGGCTTCATCGACGGAGCTTTCTCCTTGAAACTATTCCGTATATCCTCCAGCTCACGGCCAGCGTCCGCCTGATCCATCAAATGGCTCAAGACGCCCAACGCCTTCTCCGTACGCCCACGCATCACGAGATAACGAGGCGTCTCCGGCACGAACATCAAGAACGAGAGGAACAATACCGCCGGAATAATCTCGGAAGCGAACATCCAACGCCAGCCGATCGTATTCAGCCAAGCGGCATCTCCTTGAAGGGCGATCGTATAATTCACGAAATATACCACCAGCATACCAAAGATAATGGCAAACTGGTTCCATGCCACCAGATTCCCCCGGCGATCGGCCGGAGCCACCTCGGCGATATACATCGGCGATACCATGGAGGCCAGCCCCACGCCGATACCTCCCAGAATACGATAAGCCACGAACGCATACATAAACGTATGATCACCACTTCCGGGCATGCCGATAAACAGCTCCGGCCAAGCCGAGCCGATAGCAGAAAGCAAGAAAAGGATAGCGGCCAGTATCAACGTAGGCTTCCTGCCGTAACGCTGGCTGATCCACCCGGCGAACGAGGCGCCGAGGATACATCCGATCAACGCACTACTCACCACGAACCCCTCCAAGGCGTTGGCTTGATCCAACGGAAGCCCTTGCGGCTCGATGAAGAACTTACGCAAAGACTCCACCGTACCGGAGATCACCGCCGTGTCATACCCAAACAGCAGACCTCCCAAGGTAGCGACCAAGGTAAGAGCGAAAATATAAGTGTTGTTATTTTTCATGGAATAGATTTATTAATTAAAAACTGAGAATTGAGAGCTGAAAACTAGGGCTTACGCACGATAATTTTCAATTCCCAATTCTCGATTTTCAATTATTTAAATATGCAGATTTACAATCATCTCGTATAATTCCTGCTTACCGCTGATCTGTTTCGGCTCGCCGTCACGCAAAGCGATCGTACGAAGATCTTCCAGCGTAAGCTTGCCATCCTCGAATGCCTTGCCCTCACCGGCATCGAAACTAGCGTAACGCTCGGCACGCATCTTGCGGTAATCTGAGTGCTCAAGGATATCGGCGGCGATCATCAAGGCACGGGCGAAAGCGTCCATACCACCGATATGAGCGATGAAGATATCCTCCAAGTCCGTAGAATTACGGCGGGTCTTGGCGTCGAAGTTCGTACCTCCGGTAGTCAAGCCACCTCCCTCAAGGATAACCAGCCAAGCCTGTGCCAGCTCATAGATATCCATCGGGAATTGATCCGTATCCCAACCATTCTGGTAATCGCCACGGTTCGCGTCGATACTGCACAACATGCCGGCGTCGGCGGCGGCTTGCAACTCATGCTCGAATGTATGTCCGGCCAAGGTAGCGTGGTTCACCTCGATATTCAAGGCGAAATCCTTGTCCAATCCATAATGGCGAAGGAAGCCGATCACGGTCTCCGAATCCACGTCATATTGATGTTTCGTCGGTTCCATCGGTTTCGGCTCGATCAGGAACGTACCCTTGAAACCGTTCTTGCGGCCATAATCACGGGCCATCGTCAACATCATGGCTAAATGATCCTTCTCACGTTTCATGTTCGTGTTCAATAGGCTCATATACCCCTCACGGCCGCCCCAGAACACGTAGTTCTCGCCCCCTAAGGCGATACAAGCGTCAATAGCGTTCTTGATCTGCGTGCCGGCGCATGCCACGGTCGGGAAATAAGGGTTCGTAGCGGCACCGTTCATATAACGCTTATTGCTGAAGACGTTCGCGGTAGACCATAGAAGCTTCTTTCCGGTAGCGGCTTGATGCTCCTTGGCATGTTCCACCATCGTCTGCAAACGTTTCTCGAACTCACCCAGCGTAGGAGCCTCGTCCACCACGTCCACGTCGTGGAAGCAATAGTAAGGAATATTACATTTGGTCATAAACTCGAAAGCGGCGTCCATCTTGTACTTCGCACGGGTGATAGCGTCCGTGCTGTCATTCCAAGGGAATGATTTTGTTCCACCACCAAACTGATCACCTCCCTCAGCACATAAGGTATGCCAATAAGCCATAGCGAAGCGTAAATGATCCTTTAGTGTCTTACCCATTACTACCTTATCCGCGTCATAATAATGAAATGCCAACGGATTTTTTGACTCACGTCCCTCAAACTGAATCTGTCCGATTCCCGGGAAAAATTCTTTCTCTCCTTTAAAGTAACTCATAATAATATGTATTAAAAATGTAAATAATTCAGCCGTTAAATAGATTGTTCCAATCGTTCCTTCCAAATCTCGAACGCCCCGCAATAAGCATTCGCCTTGAAACCGTCCGGCTCGATCACGTTGATCTTCTTCAAGGAAGCGAACGCTTCTTCCGCGTTCTTGTAGATACCGGCACCCATACCGGCACCCTTGGCCGCCCCTACCGCACCGTTCGTATCATACAGTTCGATCACCGTACCCGTCACGCCCGCCAAAGCATCCCGGAAGATCGGGCTTAAGAACAAGTTCGCGTTCCCCGCACGGATTACCTGAATATCGATCCCCATCTCATTCATAATATCCATACCGTATTTAAAGGCGAACACGATACCTTCTTGCGCCGCCCTAGCCATATGCGCCTTGGTATGTATGTTGAAGTTCAATCCATGAACCGAGCAATCGATCTGCTTATTCTGCAACATACGCTCCGCCCCGTTTCCGAACGGCAAGATCGAAAGACCATCGCAGCCGATGGGAACCGTAGCCGCCAAATCATTCAACTCATTATAGTTGATGCCTTCCAGCGCTATATTCCGTTTGATCCAAGAATTAAGGATACCGACCCCGTTGATGCACAACAAGACACCCAAGCGGGTCTGCTCCATCGTATGATTCACGTGGGCGAACGTATTCACACGGGAAAGCGTATCGTAATTCACCTTGCCGTTCACGCCATACACCACTCCGGATGTCCCGCCGGTAGCCGCTATCTCGCCCGGATTCAATACATTCAATGATAAAGCGTTATTCGGTTGGTCGCCCGCGCGATAAGTAACCGGCGTGCCTTTCTTCAAGCCCAGCTCGGCGGCGACCGAGGCGGTAACCTCGCCCTGCAAACCGAACGTCGGACGGATATCGGCGATCAGATCCTTACTGAATCCATAATAATTCATCAACTCCTCCGATAAGGCATTATTCTTGAAGTCCCAGAAAATCCCCTCCGACAAACCGGAAACCGTAGTCACGATATCCCCCGTCAGGCGCATAGCGATGAAATCTCCCGGCAACATGATCTTATGGATACGGTCGTAGATATCCGGCTCGTACTCCTTGATCCAAGCCAGCTTGGAAGCGGTAAAATTACCCGGCGAGTTCAATAGGTGGGAAAGGCATCGCTTCTCGCCTATATTCTTAAACGCACGCTCGCCATAAGGAACGGCACGGCTATCGCACCAGATAATAGATGGACGAAGCACCTCCATCTTCTTGTCCACCACCACCAAGCCATGCATCTGGTACGAGATACCGATCGCCTTGATATCCTCGCCTTTCACCTTCGCCTTGCTCATGGCACCTTTCATAGCGATCTTCACGTACGACCACCAATCCTCCGGATTTTGCTCCGCCCACCCCGGGCGCAACGCCTTGATCGGGGCCTCTTCTTTGGGATAAAAATCCGCACCTATTGTTAACCCGGTCTCCTCATCGACAATAGAGACCTTGATGGAAGAACTTCCAATGTCACATCCTAACAGACACATAATCGTATGGTTTTATATCTTATTAAACTTCGAACGTTGTTGATTATATTTCACCTTATCAAACCGATAATACCGTGCGGCACGATGGGCGACCCCGTCTTGCATATCCTCCGTGGGCACCACGTAATCCAAGGAATTCATCTTCTTATGAAAATTGCGCACGTCCATCTCACGGTTATAGATCACCTCGTACGTGCGCCTAAGCTGGAACGCCGTGAACTTCATCGGCATATAGTCGAAAATGATAGCGGGCTCCTTCTCCACCCAATTACGGATCTCCTGTATGGCAGCCTCAATAATCTCTTTATGATCGAATGGCAAGCGAGGAAGATCGTCGATAGGACACCAACGGATCGAGTCGGATTTATCGGCCGGACACGTCTTCCTGCTGTTCTTGCACAAGGCGAGATAAGCGACCGTGATCAACCGTCCGATCTTCACCTTGGAAGTCGCCTCCAGCCACATCACGTCCAACCGGTTCGAGGTACGGGCGGGGGAACCGAAACAACGGAATTGTTTCAATTGGACACGCTTCAAGCCGGTCGAATCATTCAGTATCCGATAGGCGGCGTCATCTAAATCCTCGTTCTCATAGATCAGGCTGCCGGGTAATTTATAGCCGATCAACTCGCCTTCCTCACTTTTCCGCTCCGCCAACAGCACGGTGAGCTTGTCATCATTGATGCCGAGAAGAACGCAGTCTACGGAAACATAGGGGGAAAGCATCTCTCTATTCTCGTTTTGTGTATCCATGATATCAGTAATTAGATTTGCGCAAATATAAGTATTTTTCTAAACAAAGCAATTACAAAAGGTCTTTTTTGCATCTCCTAATTGATTATTTTTCTGATATTTCAGTATCGTACATCATACAATATGCTATACAACACATAATGTAAGTAAAACAATTAGTATGAGAACAAATAATGAAGGCGCTTTCACGTACCTCTAACTTTTATTTCCTACATTTGTTATATTTATAAAACATCGGACATGAATCTAAAAAACATATACTTCTCTTGGCTGATTTATTGGGGTAAAATGAAGGGATTATTGAACGGGATAGCGGAAGCGATTATCCTACTCGCCTCCTTAGCCTCTTTCTTCGTATTGATCTACCAATTCGGCTTTGTACAGACACCCGATTCCGTCCATATCCTAGAGCGCTCCCGCCCATTCATCCTGCTAGCTTTTTTCACGGGCATAACACTCCGGTACGTGGTGAGGTTCCAAGAAATCATACAGGAGAAAATGTTGTATCTCGATATCAGCATCTATTTCCTTTTATTCGCCGTATTATCCAGCAAGATATTTTTCAAGGATGCCATAGCGTACTCTTTGCCTTATTTGTCTTTCCTTACGAAACCTCTCTTCGTATATGTCTTATTATTGCTGCTTAGCACGATTCACTTATCCCGGCAGACGTTCACGCTGATGCAGACACGGATCAAGCCCTCGTTGCTTTTCTTGCTCAGTTTCGTGTTCGTGATATTGGTCGGGGCCGGGTTGCTATCGTTGCCGAACGCCACTACGCACCGGATTCCGTTTATCGACGCTTTGTTTATCTCCACGACCTCGGTATGCGTAACCGGACTAACCACCGTCGACGTAGCCACCAGTTTCACGCATATCGGACATATTATCATCCTGATTTTGATACAGATCGGCGGTATCGGGGTCATGACATTTACCTCTTTCTTCGCCCTCTCCTTTATGGGGAAATCCTCTTTTACGAGCAAGATGATGCTGAAAGATATGCTGAACGAGGATCGGACGGGAGGATTGTTCCGGGTCATCTTAAATATTCTTTTCGTGACCTTGTTTATCGAGGGGATCGGTGCCTATTTTATTTATATGGACGTGCGAGGAAGCCTGCCGGGAGGCACGCAGCAGGAATTATTCTACGCAATGTTTCATGCCGTGTCCGCTTTTTGTAACGCAGGGATCTCTACCTTGAGCGGCAATATGTACGATCCGTTAGTGGCGGATAAGTACAACCTCCATTTCTGGATAGCCATGCTGATTATATTCGGAGGCTTGGGCTTCCCGATCGTCTTCAATTACCTGAAACTCTTGCATCACTTGCTGATGAATGGTATCAAGATATTGATCGGTAAGCAAAAGCATTATATCCATACGCCCCGTATTATTAATGTACATACGTACATTGTTGTTATATCTACCTTGATCCTGTTAATTACCGGAACGGCTTTCTACCTCTTTTTCGAGTATGACAATACCTTGGGCGACCTTCCCCTGCGGGGGAAACTGGCAAATGCGTTCCTAGGCGCCGTCACGCCTAGAACGGCAGGATTCAACGTTGCGGATATGGCTACATTGGCCCCTCCGACCTTAATGCTGACGTTGATTCTTATGGTAATCGGAGCCGCCCCTATGTCCACCGGCGGCGGATTGAAAGTGACCACCGTTTTCGTAGCTTTGGTTACGACCCTGAACGCCGCACGCGAGAAAGATAAAGTGGAAGTGAGAAAACGGGAGATCGCCCCATTCGCCATCCGCCGGGCATTCGCTATCATCATGATGTATTTCATGTGGGTGGCGATCGCTACGTGGGTATTATCCTATACGGAAAAAGGGGCGCCGCTGTTCTCCCTATTGTTCGAGGTTGTTTCCGCCTTGAGTACCGTAGGCTTGAGCATCGATTATACCCCTCACCTCACCCCTATCGGGAAAATCATCATTATCAGCACGATGCTGGTCGGGCGTATCGGGGTATTGGCCTTCCTCGTAAGTTTCTGCAAGGAATACACGAAAAAGGACTATACATATCCACAAGAAAATATATTAATGTAAAAATAAGATAGCATGAAATATTTAGTAATCGGATTAGGGAATTTAGGACGTGCGATAGCGAAAGACTTGACACGTGTCGGCAATGAGGTGATCGGCGTAGACATGGATCTGCATCGTGTCGATATGCTGAAGAACGACATAGCGGGGGCGGTCGCCTTGGACTCTACGGACAAAGAGGCATTGAGCACCCTGCCATTGAGTGAAATGGATGCCATTATCGTAACATTCGGTAAGGATTTCGGGACTTCCGTTCAGACCGTCGCTTTATTGAAAAGTCTGGATGCGGGCAAACTGATCGTGCGGGCGATCTCCTCGATCCATGAGACGGTGATCCGTGCGATCGGGGTAAGCGAGATTATTACCCCGGAAAAGGATTTCTCTACGATGTACACCTCCCAAGCGTCTTTAGGCGGCCTGTTCCGGCATTGGTATAAAGTAACCGACACTGAACATCTCTATAAGATCAAGACACCGGCCACTCTTGTCGGGCAAACCATCAAGAACATCGATTTCGAGGAGAATTTCGGCATCCATCTGGTAGCGATCGAACGTCCTTACGAGAAAAAGAACCTGATCGGGCTCACACAGACAGAATACAAGGTTATCAGCCGTATCACCGAGGAATTGATGATCGAGGCGGATGATCTGCTGATCTTATTCGGGAAGATGGAGCTATTGAATAAAATAGCCAACATCTAAAACAAAACATAGGCAGACGATCACGATATAATCAGCGTCGTCTGCCTACGGCAAATATCAACGAAGCGATCAAGCCCCCGCTATCTCTATCGTATAGGAGGCATCGAAGAGCTCTCCCGGTTCCAAATGCCATACCCAATCCCGGTCTTTATACTCACCCGTATAATCCACCCGGTCGCAACGTCCATACCAAGGTTCGATACAGACAAACGGAGCGTTTCTCGTAGGCGGAGACCATAAACCGACCACCGGAGCCGTAAAGGTGAGCGAAAGGTACGGGCGTTTCTCCACATCCAATAAGTCCACCCGCTTAATCTGGCTGTCCTCCAAGATAAACGTATCGATATCGAACGTATGGATATTCAACGGCAGCAAGCCGTCCGCATCCAAAGGTACCGGACGAACCACATCCCCTACGCACCCTTTCTCCACCAGCGCACGGTATACGAGATCTTTTTTCACATCGAAAGCGAAATACCCTCGATCCGGTTGATCCACCTCATAATTCGGGTACAGGAAAGCCGGATGAGCGCCGATCTGGAAATGCATCGTCTTATCTCCCGTATTCTTCACACGCCAAAGCACCTCCACCTTATTGCCCTCCAAACGATACCCGATCTCCAGAAGGAAAGGGAACGGATAGGCTCTCAGCGTGTCCGGGGTACTTTCCAGCGCGAAACGCAACTCGTTCTCCGCCTCATCAATCAACGTAAAATCCATATCCCGCGCAAAGCCGTGCTGCGACAGCGGATACACGGTTCCCTCGTTCCGATACTCGGCCTTCCATACGCTCCCGACGATCGGGAACAATACCGGGGAATGACGTTTCCAGAAAGCGGGGTCCGCTTGCCAGAGATACTCCTTTCCCGTAGCGTTCGCTACGATACTACTCAACTCCGCTCCATGTTCGGAGACACGGATCGTTAGTTCTTGATTTGATACTGTCTTCATTCCTTATGATAAGTTTAGTAATTGTTCGGCGGGAAGTCCCTTGCTTTTCAAGAAACCGTTCAAAGTCCCGAATAATAAGGGCTGTCGCCGGAAATCTTCCAGATAAACCCGTTTCAGGCAGTCTACCGGCATCGATATCGGAACGTATGGGATCAAGTTTCCATGCTCATAACGATAGAGCACCTCATCCGTAGCTTGCAGCGAGGCCAACCGCCATTCCTTATCCCCCACCGAGGAAGGCTGTTTCACCTCCAGACAGGCGTTACACAGCATCGAGAAAAAGCGGGAATCAGGCGTAAAGCCCGTGTGCTCCTCATCAAAAAAGAAGGTATCGTATTCCTTTTCCAATTGTGCCGTAAAATGGTTCAAGATAGGCTCCTTCTCATACTTGCAGGACAACAGGGAATAATTCTCGAACAGGCAAAGCTCGCCCAACGACTGATAGTCCAGCTCAAGGACCAGAGAAGGCTCGGCAGACTGGGCCGGCTCACCGGGTTCCTCATACAAAGGGATCACGTACATGCCTATCTCCGGCCCCACCAGCATCCGGCTGTCCTGTCTGAAAAAGGGCATCGCCTTCTTGCTCTTTTCCACAGGTATCCCTTTGCGTTCCTCATACAAGCCGATAGACTCCCTAAGCAAGGAAAGCCCATACTCGATCTCCTCCTGCGGCACGATATGCATCAACCCCTTCGCCGGAAGCGTGAAAAAGGAATCAGGCCCCGAGGTATTCCGAAAGCTTTCGACAAAAGCGTTCAATGATACTCTACAATATAAAACCATACAATCTGTTTTTTGCCTCGCAAGGTAGAAAAATATTATCAGAACCGATATGCCTTCCGACAAGAATTTATCTTATTACGCAAGATCACTGCAACCCGGGTTGCAGTAAAAAGCAGTTCTACTTTGTAAAAGGAGTTGACTCGCATATCAAAATAATCATTATCTTTGTTCGGAATAACAAGCGAATAAAAAAGACCGTACCGTAAATCAAATATAAACCAATATAGTATACAATTATGAAACGTCGTGATTTTTTAAAGACCAGTGTCATCGCTAGTGCGGCTCTATCCTTAAATTTTGAAGGTCTGCAAGCGGCCCTTTCCACGAACACCGTAGCCGTAGAGAAGGCTCCCGATATGGTAGCAGTTATGGGTGGAGAGCCGGAGGTGATGCTAGATAAAGCCTTGGAAGCCCTTGGCGGTATCGGAAACTTCGTGAAGAAAGGACAAAAGATCGTGATCAAGCCGAATATCGGCTGGGACCGCTCTCCTGAATTGGCAGGTAATACGAACCCCAAATTAGTGAAAGCCTTGGTCAAAAAATGCTTGGAGGCCGGCGCCTCTAAAGTGACCGTATTCGACCACACCTGCGATAACTGGCAGAAATGCTACGAGACAAGCGGGATCGCCGAGGCCGTAAAAGAGGCCGGAGGTATCATCATGCCTGCCAACGATGAGAAATATTTTAAGGAAGTATCCATTCCGGGTGGCGTGAACCTGAAAAGCGCCAAGATCCATGAGGCCCTGATCGAGGCGGACGCATGGATCAACGTCCCCGTATTGAAGAACCATGGTGGGGCGAAGATGACTTGCGCCATGAAGAACTATATGGGAATCGTATGGGATCGCCGTTTCTTCCATCAAAATGATTTGCAACAATGCATCGCCGATATTTGCACTTGGCAAAAGAAACCGGTATTGAACATCGTGGACGCTTATCGTATCATGCACCAAAACGGCCCACAAGGAAAGAGCGCTGCCGATGTGGCTACCTTGAAATCCTTGATCGCTTCCCCGAATATCGTCGCTATCGACACCGCTGCCCTTCGCCTGTTCAACCAAGTGAAGAAGCTGGATATGGCCGCCGTAGGTCATATCGGTAAAGGCGAGGCTTTAAAGCTAGGTACGACGAATCTGGATAATGTCACGATCAAACGTATTAAGATATAATCGAGGATGAAGAAGCCTAATTACTTAAAAGGATTGCGGGTCGTACTCGCGATCCTCATTTTCGTACCCATACTTTTATTCTTCGTTGATTTCGCCGATGTATTGCCGGACAACCTGCACACGTTGTTGCATCTCCAGATCATACCCGCTATTTTAGGGGGGATGGCGGGGTTGGTAGTCTTCCAATTCGTATTGGCTTTATTGTTCGGCCGGATCTATTGCTCGGTTATTTGCCCGGCGGGCGTATTGCAAGATATTATCAACCGGGTTTTCTGTATCGGGAAGAAGAAAAAGAAAGGAGTACGCAGGTTCAGCTATCATAAGCCCATGAATATCTTACGGTACTCAATTCTCGGGCTTACATTCGTATTGGCTGTTTTCGGGATGATCGAATTATGTACGTTGCTAGATCCGTACAGTAACTTCGGCCGTATAGCGAACAACCTGTTCCGTCCGGTCGTCATGTGGGTCAATAACCTGCTGGCCGACGGATTGGCACGGATGGATAACTATACGCTTTATCACGTCACGATTAGCAACGTGACGGTATTCGGCGTGATATCCGCTTTGGTCGCGTTGCTCGTATTCATCCTCATGGTCGTATTCCGGGGAAGGTTGTTCTGCAATACGCTTTGCCCGGTAGGAACGCTGTTGAGCCTGATCTCCCGGTATTCGTTTTTCCGGATCTCCTTTGACAAAGAAGCTTGTACGCATTGTGGTAATTGCGAGCATACTTGTAAGGCGGAGGCGATCGACAGCAAGAACCTCACCGTAGATACCTCCCGTTGCGTAGATTGCTTCAACTGCGTGTCCTCGTGCGCTAAAGGAGGATTGCAATACCGTTTCAAGCCTTCCTTCAAGAAAGAAGCCGAAACAGCTCGCGCACAAACGGACGTGATCCAACAGGCTACCGCTCCGAACAGCCGCCGTACATTTCTCTCGGCAGGGGCTACCGTCGCGGTCTCCCTCCCGATCGTATCCACCATTGCCCAAGGAATGGAAAAAGGGCATGGCAAAGGGCAGCACGGGCAAGGTAAGCACGGCAATAAATGGCCCCCTATCGTACCGCCGGGAGCGATCAGCTTAGAACGTTTCAAGGATGTATGTACCGGATGCCAGATTTGCGTGACTCAATGCCCGAGTCATGTACTACGTCCCACGGGATTGGAGTATGGCATTGATTATATGTTGAAACCCCGTATCGCTTACATCGACAGTTATTGCAATTACGAATGCACGGTCTGCTCGGAGGTTTGCCCCACGCACGCTATAAAGCCGCTTACCAAGGAAGAGAAAGCGACTACACAAGTGGGCATCGCCACCTTCTTCATCAACCGTTGTATCGTAAAGACGGAGGGGACGGATTGCGGGGCTTGTTCGGAGCACTGCCCTACCCAAGCCGTGCATATGGTTCCTTACGAGGGCACGCTGACCATCCCGCAAGTAAACCCCGATCTTTGCATCGGTTGTGGCGGCTGCGAATCGATCTGTCCCGTACGCCCGATGAGAGCGATCATCATCAAGGCGAACGAAGTACACAAGTTCGTGGAGAAGCCTAAAGAGGAAGAGGTGAAAAAGGTAGAAATAGATGACTTCGGATTCTAAGAGAAAAATGCTACCTTTGTCACAAATTTTTGATACATGACATTTGAATTACAGTATAACGATACGAAATCGAACGCTAGGGCGGGCTTGATTACCACCGATCACGGGGTAATCGAGACGCCTATTTTTATGCCCGTGGGTACGCAAGGTACGGTAAAGGGTGTACATATGACCGAGCTAAAGGAAGATACCAAGGCACAAATCATTTTGGGGAATACGTACCATCTGTATCTTCGTCCCGGTATCCAGATCTTGGAGCAGGCCGGAGGCTTGCATAAGTTTAATACATGGGATCGCCCGATATTGACCGATAGCGGGGGGTTTCAGGTATTCTCTCTTTCCGACAATCGTAAGCTGCATGAAGAGGGAGCCGAGTTCCGCTCGCATCTCGACGGCTCCAAGCATATGTTCACGCCGGAGAAGGTGATGGATATCGAACGCTCTATCGGTGCGGATATCATCATGGCCTTCGATGAGTGTTGCCCGGGAGATGCCGACTACAATTACGCCAAGCAATCACTGGGCCTGACCGAGCGTTGGCTGGATCGTTGTTTCGCCCGCTTCAACAGCACGGAGCCGAAATACGGCTACCGGCAAAGTCTCTTCCCGATCGTACAGGGATGCGTCTATACGGACTTGCGGCAGAGGGCGGCGGAGAACGTGGCCCGAAAAGGCGCCGATGGAAACGCTATCGGGGGACTGGCCGTTGGCGAGCCTACCGATAAGATGTATGAGATGATCGAGGTCGTAAACGATATCTTACCGAAAGATAAACCTCGTTACTTGATGGGCGTAGGTACCCCGATCAATTTACTGGAAGGGATCGAACGAGGCATCGATATGTTCGACTGTATCATGCCAACCCGCAACGGGCGCAACGGCCAACTTTTCACGCGTTTCGGTACTATCAATATGCGTAACAAGAAATGGGAGAACGATTTCTCGCCGGTCGATCCGGACGGACATTCCTACGTGGATACCTTATATAGCAAGGCTTATCTGCACCACTTGATCAAGGCGAAAGAAATGCTTGGCTTACAGATCGCTTCTATCCATAACCTCGCCTTCTACCTATGGTTGGTGAAAGAAGCGAGGGCACATATCATCGCTGGCGATTTTACTACATGGAAAAGTGGTATGGTCCGTCAATTAGCGAACCGGTTATAAAAAACGAGACAGATGAAATTTAAACTAAAACGGATCGATTGGTATATCATCAAGCAGTTTCTGGGCACGTACGTGTTCGCTATCGCCTTGATTATCTCTATCTCCGTCGTTTTCGATATAAACGAGAAGATCGATAAGTTCTTGAATCCGGATGTCCCCTTAAAAGCGATCATCGTGGATTATTACTTGAACTTTATCCCCTATTTCGCCAATTTGTTCAGTCCGTTGTTCACATTTATCGCCGTGATCTTTTTCACGTCGAAGCTAGCGGATCGTTCGGAGATCATAGCGATGCTTGCCAGCGGTATGAGTTTCCGTAGGTTAATGCTTCCTTATGCGGTCTCGGCTACGATTATCGCTATCGTGACGTTTATCCTGAACGCTTACATCATTCCCCCGGCGAATGAGACTCGTATCGATTTCCAGAACAAATATATCCGTAACAAGAAGGTGGATTACGTGAAGAACGCCCAATTGGAGATCGAGCCGGGTGTTATCGCTTATTTCGATAGCTATGACGCTCGCTCGAACATGGGATACCGTTTCTCTCTGGAGCATTTCGAGGATAAAAAATTGATCTCCCGTCTGACCGCCAAGTCGATCAAATACGACTCGCTTTATCAATGGACCGTTATCGATTATATGATCCGTGATTTTGATGGCATGCGGGAACATATCACCGAAGGCTCCCGTAAGGATACGACCTTGACCATCGTGCCCTCGGACTTCCTGATTTCCGTAAATGATTGCGAGACGATGACAACGCCCGAGCTGAATACGTATATCAACCGGCAGAAAAAAAGAGGTATCGGGAATATACAGACCTTCCAGATCGAGTATCATAAGCGCTTCGCCACGATCATGGCGGCGTTTATCTTGACTTCTATCGGAGCGTCGTTGTCTTCCCGGAAAATAAAGGGAGGTATGGGTATGAATATTGGTATCGGATTGGCGTTGAGTTTTTCTTACATCCTGTTTATGACGGTCACTTCCACCTTCGCTATTAATGGTTATGTGAGTCCTGCCGTAGCAGCTTGGATACCGAATATAGTTTATACATTTATAGCGATATTCTTATATCAGAAAGCACCAAGGTAATTGATTAACTCCTATATTGGTATAACTCTGCCAAATTTCATCCAGTTGTAGAGACGGGGTGTACTCCGTCTCTACAACCTAGGATTTTCAATTATTTCGTGAAATTAAGTCCAAACTCTAACGTTTTTGCGTTCGGAAGTAGTTGCAATACCATATCTACCATTTGCTGAGAATTCTCCGGAACCATCGGTTTCAAGATAGGAGCTATCATGGTCAAAACCGGTACGATTAAATCCTTATCCGCATAAAAAGTAGCCTCACTTCCATCCACCTTCATGTTAAGAGGTAGACCATAATAACCTCCTAAATCAACCAAAAGCTTCATGATCTCGTCAATAGAGATACCAGCGGCCTCCAATTTGTCACCAGCAGCCTGTTGTAATAAAGTAGTCAAGACTGTCACATAATTTTTATCCACAGTCACCATAAATTTCCCGTCTACCACACAATATTGGATACTTGCCATTTTTGTGATCTCACCGATTCCTTTATCCTCAGAAGCCCCTATAGGTCTCCAAGAAACATCGAAGATTCCATCTTCCGGTAAGTTAACATTTACAGCGCTTACTTTGCCCCAAATCAAGTTACCGATAGCAGGTTTTATCATAGGCACGAGATTATCGATAGTAGAATTCCCGGTAACTATATTCGCATAAATAGCTCCCGCACCCGCTTTCAAGCTCCAATTACCTATGATAGAAGAAGTTAATTTACGAGTATAAACAACAGAAGCTACGCCCCCTTTCACCGTACCATTTACTGATACCACGCAATCGCCAACCGTACTCTCGCCGGTAAACGTATAAGTGCCGTCCGCTTCCTTCAATGCGGCATCGATAACGACCGACTTATTTTCGGGGATGATATTGTTCAAGGTTACGGATACCTTCTCCGCAGAAGAAGCGGCAATCACGACCGATTTACCGTCAACAGGGATTGTCACTTCTCCCATTACCAGATTTACGCTCTTACCCTCGTACGTTTTCGACAGATCTTGCCAGTTACCGGAAGAACTTGAATCGTCATCATCACCACATGCCGTAAAAAAACCCATCGTGCAAATCACGGCAAATACATACAACAAACTCTTTCTCATGACTCTTGTTTTAAATTTAACATAAATAGCTATTAATATTATCACAAATATATCCATTCCAACTTCCACTAACAACAATAATTTAATATCAGATGTTCGATTCCTGTGTTTAGATCAAAAATTCACTACTTTTGTCGTACCAAATACTTAAAAACAATCTATCATGAAGAAAGTGTTTATCTCAATGACCTGCGTATTAATCGCTCTATCCGGTTGCACGAATGGAGGAAGCAATAAAGAATCCATGGAAGTCGTACTGAATATCAAACGGAAAGTAAAACCCGAATGTGTCTCCGCCTTAAAGGAATCATTCTTGAAATGCAAGGAAAGCACGTTGCTAGAACCGGGATGTATCGACTACGGCATGTACCAATCCCTCACCGATAGCACCGAATTCTTTATCGCCGAGACTTGGAAAAACGACGGGGAATTACAAAAGCACGGCGAAACCGCCCATCTTAAACAACATCTGAATGAGATCAAAGATATGGGAGACCCTTCCTATAAAGGTAGTTTCCGGAAGATTTATGTCTGCCCGAGCGTAAACGATTAATCGTTAAGAATTGAAGATTAAAAATCAAGCTTCACATAAGCGTTTATTTTCAATCTTCAATTCCCTATATTAATTACAAAAGATCTGACGCTAACTCAGATAACTCGCTTCGCTCGCCTTTTATCAAGTTGATATGGGCGAACAAGTCCTGTCCTTTCATCTTGTCGATCATATAGGCCAAGCCATTACTTTGGGCGTCTAGATACGGGGAGTCAATCTGTTGGATATCTCCCGTGAAGACCATCTTCGTTCCCTCTCCCGCACGGGTGATAATCGTCTTGATCTCATGCGGCGTGAGGTTCTGGGCCTCATCGATGATACAATAAGTCTCGGACAGGCTACGCCCCCGGATAAAAGCCAACGCCTCGATCACCAACTGGTTGTTCTTCTGCATATCGTCGATCTTACGGACATCGGGATTACCCGGGGCAAACTGAGTCTTGATCACGTTCAGGTTATCGAATAGAGGTTGCATATAAGGAGCGACCTTTTGCTTCTCGTCACCCGGAAGGAAACCGAGATCCTTATTCGCCAAAGCGACGATCGGACGGGCCAAAAGTATCTGTTTATACGTGCCGGCTTGTTTCAAGGCAGAGGCCAACGCCAACAACGTCTTTCCGGTACCGGCCTTTCCGGTCAGCCCCACTAGCTTGATATTCGGATCGTTCAACACCTCGAAAGCGAAACTCTGCTCGGCATTACGGGGCTGGATACCAAAGTTCGTGCCTTTATCCACCTTCTTGATCTTATCCGTAAACGGATTGTAGCGAGCCAATACACTATTACGTACGCTTTTCAAGATAAAGCATTCGTTCGGGTCGAGCTTAGACTTGATATCCAACGAATCTGCGTCTACGCCTTCCGGAGAGCTGTATATCTTATCGATCAAATCGGGGTCTATATTCTCATAGGTCTCTTGCGCACGCTCGAAAATATCTACATTCACGACCTTATCCGTAATATAATCCTCTACGGGAATACCTAAAGAACGAGCTTTCATACGAAGATTCACGTCCTTACTGACCAAGGTTGTCTTGATCTTCGGATTCTTCTCGGCAATCGTCAACGTACAAGACAAGATACGATGATCCGGTGTTTTCTCCGGAAAAGAAAGAGCTATTTTCTCTTGGTATTTATCACCGGTCACGATATAGAGGGTTCCCTTGCCCGGTCCTAGTGAGGCGCCTTTCAAGAACAGGTCATTGCTGGTCAATAAGTCTAGTTCCCGAACAAACTCACGGGCATTATAATTGATCTGCTCACTCCCCTTCTTGAACTTGTCCAACTCTTCTAATACCACGATGGGTAGATAGATATCATTTTCCTGAAAGTTCTCGATGCACTTATAGTCATGTAATATGACATTCGTGTCCAACACAAAATTCTTCTTTGCTCCCATGGCCTTTCGATTTAATGATTATTGCTTCTAATATAAGAACAATTCTGACACGTTGATAGTTCAGGCCAGCTAAAATTAGTTACACACACCAATAATTTCGTCATATTGACCAATTCAAGGAAAAATATGTATCTTTACGAGGATTAAAAAATAGAGGAGGGTAACGTCATGTTCACAAATTTCAATTTCCAACAAATACTTAGCGCATTCATCGTATTATTCGCTGTTATCGATATAATCGGAGCTATTCCCATCATCATAGACCTAAAGGATAAAGGCAAGGATGTCAATGCGTTGAAGGCAACCTTAATCTCCTTTCTATTGTTATTAGGGTTCTTCTACGCCGGGGATATATTACTCAGGCTTTTCCATGTGGACATCGAGTCGTTTGCCGTGGCCGGCGCTTTTGTGATCTTCCTCCTATCTTTAGAGATGATTCTCGACATAGAGATTTTCAAGAATCAAGGGCCAATCAAGGAGGCTACGTTGGTGCCGCTGGTATTCCCGTTGCTAGCCGGAGCAGGATCGTTCACCACTTTGTTGTCGCTCCGTGCGGAATATGCCAGCATGAATATTATCGTAGCCTTGGTACTGAATATGCTATGGGTCTACTTTGTTGTCCGCATGACACGCAAGGTAGAGAAAGTCTTGGGGAAAGGCGGCATATACCTGATCCGTAAATTCTTCGGTATCATCCTGCTGGCGATCTCCGTCAAGCTATTCATGAGCAATATCACCCTGCTAATGGAACAGATAGAAGCGAGTACGAAAGCAATATAGGATTTCCTTTAGAAGAGCATCCAGTTTCATCCTATTGAAACAAAGAGTTCATTAGGATGAAACTACAAGGCATCTATTATTTTCCGAAACGGGATGTGTCTATCGAATCATGTTTCCTCTCCTTGTAACCACCAAACTTCCAGACAAAAGATAATTTCAGACATCTCTCATCATTCAATTTCCTCATCCGGCTCCATTGATTGCCTTGGTTTATCTTGATGGTACGTGGAATGCTGCTGGCGAAAATATCGTCTCCTTTAAGTGTCAAGCTGGCACGGTCATTCAAGAAAGTCCATTTTAATCCAGCGGATATCTCATACATGGAACCCAAGTCGTATATACCTTGGATGGCACCGGGAGTCACGTATTGGCCGTCTATCGTCATTTTTAAATTCGGTTTATCACATAGGTTAAATGTGTTACTCATATGCGCTAACCCTAGATAAGCCTCACGGTTATATGAGACGCCGTGGAAGTTATCATTCTTCTCTTGCATCCTCCAACCTCGCAGTGTGATGCGGCTATTCCAAAAACGACCCACATTAAAAGGAATGATCACCGCCAATCCCGCTTCCAAACTATAATCCATATTCTCGAAACGAAAAACGGTCTTCAGTTCCGTATCGCTTTGATAAGGAAGTTGGGCGAAATAATCCGGCGTGTATTCACAGAACGCTACCAGCATATACTTTTGGCGGAAGATATAGACCATCTGCCCCTCATACGTGCGATAAGGTTTCAACAAGGGATTTCCCGCCACCTCCGAGTAAGAGTTTAGAGGCGTTACTTGTGGGGAGACTTGCCAATAACCGGGATAGGTCTTATCGCTACTTATATCGAACTGTAAAATATGTCGGGGAGAAAACGTATAGCTCAGGGATACGGTAGGAAACAACGCCCCCTCATTCCATAGGTTCATATTTTCCCGGCTAGAGGCGTAGTCAGACTTAAAATACTCCCCTTTCAGCCCAACCGTAGCAGAGAAACGCTCTCCGAAGCTTTTCGATACCTCGGCGAAAATATCAGCGATGTATTCCTTTTGTGTATTATCCTCCAACGCTTCCTCGTCCATCTCATAGCCAGCACCTTGCTCATATAAATACTCCGAATAGTTTTTCGACGAGGCGTAACCTCCATGCACGCCGTAATTCAATCCCCACCCGGAAGCGAAACTATGTGTCTTATTTAGGAATACGGACCAGCGGGATACATCCTGTCTCGTATTATTTATCATATCAGTCCGGGAACCATTCGTATTCGTATCATGGTAATCAAGTACCGAGGGCGAATGATAACGAGTAAAATCCGCTCCTGCCGATATCCCGGCATGTCCGTCATACTGTAAACGTATATTATGGATAGCGGAGTGCCCGTCGTCACGGACCAAGCTCGTACTCTCACTTTTATTTTCCGGCTTCGACAGATCCAGATATGAGGTAAAGGCATCACGGTCCGATAAGACTTTATCTCCCTTCAGATAATATGCCAAAGAGAGTTTATCCTCATTCGCGAACGTATAATCCATTCCCAGACGAACCGTTCCTCTATTTACATGGACAAGGGCCCGATTATGTTGGCTTATTTCCGTCATACCACTATTTAATGTATGGCGGGCCAACATATCCTCCCCCATCACATCCCGTCTCTTATTACCATTCAACAGGAAATCTAAGCTAAAGCCCTTATTCGTATAAAGTAAATTCACATGCGCATCTCCCCCCGCATGGCGATATTGGGTGTAATCCACACCCGTTTCACCTTGCCAAGAATGAGTCTCGGACTCATTCTTACTTAATACGACATTGAGTAACGCCCCCTTGACATTATATTTAGCTGGAGCGTTATACATCACCTCGACCTTTTCGACCCTTGAGGCCGGCATAGTTTTCAGTAACTGGATTAATTGATCTGCCGACATTGTCGTCAACTGCCCATTCAAGATTATATTCAAACGACTAGCCCCTACCAGTTCCAGATTATCATTTCGTTCGATAAGCCCCGGTAAGTCCTTGATGATCTCAAAAGCGTTCGTGGCAGTCTTATCCTTCATCAGTTGAGGGACATCATACGTCAGCTTGCCTCCCTCCAGTTTCACTTGCGAGCGTTCTCCCTTTACGGTAATCTCGGCCAACTGATAATCTTTCTCCTCCAGCACCACCGTACCTACGTTGGCGGTAGTTATCTCTTTCTCTACCATATTATATAAGATGTGTTGGAAAATAAGTCGATACGACTGGTCTAGCAGATGATTCAATCGAAAATTCCCAAGCGTATCGGTAACCACGGTATCCACATATACAGAGTCGAGGGTCTGTAATATCACCGCCACTCCATCTACCGGCTGTTCCTTGCCATCCATCACCTTCCCGGAAATACCTTGTGCCATAATCTCACCGAGACTCATCAGCAAGCATAAAATCATGTAGTAAATAGTACGTTTCATATCGGTTTGTTTTTATCATTTTTCGTTCATACAAAAGAAACGTATTCTTAAAAGAAACTATGTTACCACTCACTTACGAAGTCTTACCTTGTCTTATCAGGAATGTTATTTAGTCTTATCGCCATTTATCAAACCCAACAAAGAGGAACAAGGTAATCTAGAAAACACCTTCGGAAAAGTAGTATGAATGGTATCCTTTGTGCTAAATCTCACCTAAGGGAATTGCAGGAAAAAGGTTTCAAGGCCGCCGTACTCTTTGACGCGAAAACGTAAACTGAACATTAAGAGGTTCTAACTGTTGATATATCAATCAAATATTTGAAGATAACCTATTAAAAGTTGAAAATCATGTGTACAAGAGTAGTTTATTCGGGAACAAACGGGATGGTAGCGACTGGTCGCACAAGACTTTAAGCCGGCGCAACCGTTCAAGTTTATGGGTGTAAAGGATCTTATTTAGTCTTGGCTAACTATTTTTTGGGATAATATGTTCCATATTTCCTTTTACAACATTTGAGTTTCAATTAATATTTATATTTGACGTCAAAAATCTTACAATATGGATAAACAGTTCCTCTGCCTTGATTCACCTACAGACTTTATGGTTGGTAAATACATATCCGCCGATGAACTCAAGGAGTTTATAAATATTCCTTGTAAGATAAAAGCCGGGGTCTTTATCCTTTGCATGGAAGGGCAAATACGCTCAACTATCAATATGTCAGAATTGACCACCTCGAAACTCAATGTTGTAACGCTATTGCCCAATAGTCGCATACAAATACATGAGATATCCCCCGACATCTTGATCTATTTCATAGCGTTCTCTTTCGATTTTATGTGTTACGCAAATTTTATCAAGAGCACGATGGGTTATCTACTTATGATTTACAGGTATCCGATTATAAAAATATCCCAAAACAGGGCCAACCTGATCACGAACTTCTACGAGCTTCTCTATCAATATGCCGTATATCCCGATATCTTGAACAATAAAGAGATGATAAAGGCCATTTTCATGATGTGTAGTCAAGGTATCGCAGAAATATACAGTAAAAATTACCCATTAGAGAAACAGGAACTTACACGTCCGTTACAAATCTATCAAGAGTTCCTAAATATGGTATTAAGATACTATACAAAAGAGCATAACGTATCGTTTTATGCCGAGAAGTTGGGCCTCACGTTCTCCTATTTCTCGACATCCATCAAAAAAGCGATCGGCGAGACTCCCCAAGAGATCCTCACGCAAACAATAATCATAGACGCTAAGACACAGTTAAAAGGGACTAACCAAGAAATCAAAAACATAGCGATGGACCTCGGCTTTAATAATCTATCGTTCTTTAATAAGTTCTTCCGTCGAAATGTAGGCATGACTCCACAAGAATACAGGGGTAAATCGTATACCTATTCTTGTTACCAGAAAACATCCGACTAGCCGAAAGCAAAAACGGAACATATTATCAAAAAGAAGAATTTCAAGGGTACCTTTTATAATTTTTACTTTTGTAGAATAATATAAAAAGACATACGATGGAAGGGCGAGAGACGGATCTAGAATACAACTTATTGATGGGGCTTACGGGAGCTAGCGTCAGCAAACATTTATTGGATGAGCATTTCACACTTTTATGGGCAAATGACTTCTATTACGATATGATAGGTTACCCCAAAGAAGAATATGAAGCTCTTTTCCACAATAAACCCGATTTGTATTTTAAAGGTTATGATGAAGCTTGGAATATATTATCCAAGAATGTTTACGAGACGATAGCTAATAAAGCCAGCGGTTACGAAACCGTTATCCAGATGCCAACGAGAAAAGGGAAAAGATGGACTAAAATCACCTCAACGTTTACCGACCAACTACAAGACGGCATCCCTATCTCCTATACGGTAATGACCGATGTAGAGGACGTAATGCGAAGGCGGATCGAGCAAACGATCACTTATGATAATATCCCCGGCTTCATATCCAAGCATAAGGTACATAAAGACGGCAGTTTTACATTGCTGGAGGCAAATGATAAATATATGGACTTCTCTGGTATCGATAAAAATTCTTTTTTATCTTTCAGTCCTTTCTCCCGTTTAGATGAAACAAGCCGTAATACGATGAACGCACATATCCCCTGTATGCTAAAAGGGGAACCTGTACATTTCGTTATCCAGTCGAAAGACAAAAACGGCAACGGCGCTTGGCTACAGTTGAACGGGGAATGTATCGGCTGGGAAGGTGACGAGCCTATCTATCTTATCGTTTACATCAATATCACCGACATTACCGAACAGAGGGAGTTGCAAAAGAAACTGGAGAAACAGTCAAAGCAACTTAAAGAAGCACTAAAGTCGGCGGAACAAGCCAACCAAGCCAAATCTGATTTTCTCGCCCGCATGAGCCACGATATCCGTACACCCATGAACGCCATCATGGGAATGGCGACTATAGCCAAAGCCCATGTAGATGAACGTGAAAGAATATTAGATTGTATGGAAAAAATCAATGGAGCCTCTAAATTATTATTGAGTCTGATTAATGAGGTTCTCGATATGTCCAAGATCGAAAGTGGCAGGTTAATTCTTTCGGAGGATGAGTTCAATGTGGGTGAGCTCTTGCAAGACTTGGTCGTTATGATGCAACCGGAGATCAAAAACAAACAACAAACTTTAAATATACACGTCAAGAACCTTAGGCATGAGAATGTAAAAGGCGATACGCAGCGTATCAAACAGGTATTGATGAATATCCTCTCGAACGCAATTAAGTATACGCCAGAGAATGGGCGAATCACGATAGAAATCTACGAGAAGGACCCTCATAACGGCATCGGAAATTATCAATTCGTGTTTGAGGATAACGGAAGAGGTATGAAACCGGAGTTTCTGGATAAGATTTTCGAGCCTTTCGAGCGTGCGAGCGATGATGAGATCAAGAGGATACAAGGCACTGGCCTCGGGATGTCGATCAGCCATAAGATCATTCAGATGATGGGAGGAGATATCAAGGTGGAGAGTGAATATGGCAAAGGTTCCCGCTTCACCATCGACATGCCATTGGTTTGTCGGGATCAGAAGCCCGATGATAAGATAGAGGTAGAAGGTTTAGAGGTTCTTGTGGTAGATGATGATAAGATCGCTTGTCTAAACACGTCTAGCTGTTTGCGAGAGATCGGGATAAACAGTGAATGCGTATATTCAGGTAGCGAAGCTATAGAAAAAGTACGACAGCATCATTTAGCGGAGAAAGAGTATTTCGCCGTGATCATTGACTTGAAGATGCCTCAAATGAACGGCATTGAAACAACCCGGCAAATCAGACGTTTCGTGGGAGCGGACGTACCGATCATCATTCTCTCCGCATACGATCTTGAGGAATATGAGGCAGAGGCTAAGGAGGTTAAGGCCAATGGATTCATCACCAAGCCTCTCTATAAGTCCAAGCTACTCCAAGTATTGAGATCTTTCCTTGACGAAGGAGACCAGCCGGAACCGATCCGCCCATTCAAGTTATCAAACGTCGATTATTCCGGCAAGCGCATCTTGCTGGTGGAGGATAACGAGTTAAATCGTGAGATCGCCGTAGAGATCATCGGCAGCACCGGTATCACTATCGATACGGCGATAAATGGGCTCGACGCCGTACATAAAGTCGCCCAATCGGAAGAAGGATTTTACCAGATAATACTGATGGATATCCAGATGCCTATCATGGACGGTTATGAGGCGACCCGGCAGATTCGTTCCCTCCAACGAAGGGATATCGCACATATGCCAATTATAGCCATGACCGCCAACGCTTTTTCCGAAGACGTGACAAACGCTATCAAAGCGGGCATGAATTATCATTTGGCTAAACCGATTGATATTGGGGCGTTGATGGGCATCCTTAGTAAATATTTACAAGCGCCCGCATAAAGTTTATCTTGCGTATTAAAAGTTCATGTAATAAAATTGTCTATTTTTAGCGATCAATTCGATTATAAGCATAAAGAGACTTCATGAACATCAGACTTCGTTTTAAGTTAATCGCTTTGTTGATCGTCCTATCGCTGGCCGGGCTTTTGGTTTTCCAAGGATACTGGCTGAAAGGTTTATATGATACATTATATAAACAGATGGAGATCAATATAGAGGAAGCGATGAAGATCGCCGACTATAAGGAGTTGTTCCTGCGCATCCGATCTATCAAAAAAGAACAGGGAGCGCTGGGACCTCAAACCCAAGATGTGTACTTCAGCTCAGAGCTAGATCCGTCTAATAAGCAGAAGATGGACGCAAAAGCTTCGATCCATCCGCAGAAAGAAGATCCTGACCTTAACCGGGAAGATATCTTCAAGACGGCAAATCCCGACTCACACATGAAACTACATATCGATTACGGGGATGAGGAGGACTTTAGCTCGATAGACTCTACCCTAACGGATTACCTATATGTAATCGGCGAGGTGGAGGACATGGTGCAGCAAGCGATGCACGCAAATATAGATTCTATAAAACCAATTGATTTCAAGACCTACAACAAATTATTAACCTCGGAGCTGGAGGCAAGAAACATCGTAACGGAACATGAGCTGGTAACGATTTATAAACCAAACAACGGGGACGAGAAGGGTTGGATGCATCTGGACAAGCCGGAACGATTCACTACGTGGAAAAACCCCGTGCATTTCGATTACCCGCTCCATAACGAGAGCACGTTACAATATCGCCTGTTCCTCAAATCGCCGGCCAGCGTGATACTCACCCAGATGAAAGGCATCCTGATCTCCTCCTTCCTATTACTTTTGCTGATCATTTGCGCTTTCATATACTTACTCCGCACCATCTTAAAGCAAAAGACCGTGGAAGAATTGAAGACCGATTTCACCAACAATATGACGCATGAGCTGAAAACCCCGATCAGCGTCAGCTATGCCGCCGTAGACGCATTATTGAACTTTAGCGATCCCGTCAACGAGAAACAGAAGAAATACCTGACGATCGTTAAAGACCAACTTATCCATCTTACCGGATTGGTGGAACAAATCTTGACACTCGCCGTAGAGAACCGCAGTACCTTCCGCTTGCGCCCCGAAACCATCTCATTAAACGAGTTGGTGAACTCCCTCATCGAGCAATACAAACTGAAAGCGAGCAAACCCGTGGAGTTTACTTGCTCCATCCCCGAGGATATAGAATTGGTGGCCGATCGTACCCACCTATATAATATGTTGAGCAACCTTATCGATAACGCGATCAAATACGCCGACAAGGAACCTTGCCGCATCGAAGCGACAGCCCGGCAAGACAATCACGAAACGACAATCTCCATAACCGATAACGGCCCGGGTATCAGCGAAGCCAACCAGCGGCAGATATTCGACAAGTTCTTCCGGGTTCCCAGCGGGAATATCCACAACGTGAAAGGTTATGGCCTAGGATTATATTACGTAAAAGACATGATGGGTAAACATGGAGGAACAGCCCGTGTGGAAAGCGTCCCCGGCAAAGGCTCCACCTTTACCCTGCATTTTAAATAATAATCCGAAAATAAAGTATCAAATATGGAAAAGATAAAAGTACTACTAGTAGAAGACGAGCCTACATTGGCCATGATCATCAAGGATACGCTGGATGGGAACGAGTTCGATATCACCCTAGCTGCGAATGGCGAGGAGGGCCTCTCCCGTTACGCGGAGATCAAGCCGGATATTATCGTAGCGGATATCATGATGCCTAAGATGGATGGTTTCACGATGGTCAAGTTGATCCGTAAGACGGATACGCATACCCCTGTCCTATTCCTATCGGCCCGTTCCGCGGCCAACGACGTGGTAGAGGGCTTCGAGCTGGGCGGCAACGATTACTTGAAAAAGCCTTTCGGCATGGCGGAATTGATCGTGCGCATCAAGGCGTTACTGCATAAGGTGTCCGTCCAAAGACCGGAAGCCACCTCTTTCCGTATCGGGCTTTATACGTTCGATTCCATCACGCAGACATTGGTCTACCGGGGAGAGAAACAACTCCTCAGCAACCGGGAATCCGAGATATTGAAGCGCCTTTGCGACAATAAGGACCAAGTATTACCGATGAAAGGGATCTTGATAGACCTTTGGGGGGATGATTCTTTCTTCAACGCACGCAGCCTGCATGTCTTTATCACCAAGCTACGTCATAAGTTATCGAAAGACGAGTCTATCAAGATTTTGAATATCCGGGGAATCGGATATAAACTGATCATTGATTGAATTGCTTCAATGCCTGTGCCATCTGGTCCGGGCATGAAGTTCCCCTTCCATGACAATCGATGCCAGACAAACGACCGATAGCGTCTTCGATGCGCATACCTTTCAATAAGGCGCACATGCCTTGCCCGTTACCGTGGCAACCTCCTACAATCTGCACATTCTCGATCACGCCATCCTTCGCGTCGATCACCATCAACTTAGAACAAACACCTCCTTGAGGCGTATAGGTTATACGTCGTGTTTCCATTTTCTTTTTCTCTCCTTTTTATAAACGAGTCGCAAAGGTATAAATAAAATTAACTACATTTGTAGCATCTAATTTACAAAAACATGACATACGAGGAAACGCTACACTATCTATATACCAGCATCCCGGTCTTCCAACACAGCGGAGCTTCCGCTTACAAACCCGGTCTTGGTACAAGTATCGCCCTAGATGATTATCTGGGAAATCCGCATAAAGCCTATAAGACCATCCATGTAGCCGGGACAAACGGCAAAGGCTCGGTCAGCCATCTATTGGCGGCCATTCTCCGGCAATCCGGTTTCAAGGTCGGGCTTTATACCTCTCCCCACTTAGTGGACTTCCGGGAACGCATCCGGGTGAACGGGAAAAAGATCTCCCAAGATTACGTGGTTGATTTCGTCGAGCGTCATCGTTCTTTCTTCGAGCCTCTCCATCCTTCTTTCTTCGAGTTAACGTCCAGCATGGCTTTTGAGTATTTCCGCGACCAGCAGGTAGATTACGCGGTTATCGAGGTCGGGCTTGGCGGTCGTTTGGACAGTACGAACATTATCACTCCGATCTTGAGTATTATCACGAATATCAGTCTGGATCATACGCAATTCTTGGGAGATACGGAGGAGAAGATAGCGGCGGAGAAAGCCGGCATTATCAAGAAAGGCGTACCGGCACTTCTTGGGGAAGCCGAGAAACAATCGGTTTACGACGTTTTCAAAAACAAGGCGGAAGAAGTTGGCGCACCTTTCTACTACGCCCAACGAATGGACATGGTAAAAGACGAGTGCAGGCTGACGGTCGGTGGCAAATGGTTCTTCCCTTCCGTTGAATATGGAGAAATCCAAGGAGAACTTGGCGGTGAGGTACAGGTAAGAAATGCTGTCACCGTATTATCCGCCATCCATATATTACGAACGGAATTGGGTGTAGATATCATCCCGGAAGCGGTACACGAGGGTTTCGCCCACGTAACGAAACTGACGGGATTGATGGGACGTTGGCAAACCTTGCGATCCAAACCGACCGTCATTTGCGACACGGGGCATAATGTAGGAGGCTGGGAGCACCTAGCGGAGCATCTGAAAGTCTTGCGTCAATATTGCGGGCAAATCTATATGATCATCGGCATGGTAAACGACAAGGATATCGATGGCGTATTATCCTTGATGCCGCAAGACGCTTTTTATTTCTTCACGCAAGCCTCCGTGGAGAGAGCGATGCCCGTAGAGGATTTCGCCGTGAAAGCCATGCGTCACGGACTGTCCGGTACCCTTTGCGATACGGTGCAAGACGCTGTCGAGAAAGCGTTAAGAAGGGCTCGTGAGAACGACCTGATCTTTATCGGAGGCAGTACGTTTATCGTAGCGGACGCTCTCCCCTTGTTCATGAAAGAAGACGAATACAAATAATATAACTCTATAAAACAAATATCATGATAGAAAAAATTCATCAGAAACTAAGCGACTCGAAAGTCGCACGCTGGAGTGTACTCGCTTTGGCGGCATTCACGATGCTTTGCGGATACTTCCTTACGGATGTAATGGCTCCGCTTAAACCGATGTTGGAAGAACAGCTAAGCTGGACGAGTACGGAATATGGTTGGTTCACCAGCGCTTACGGCTGGTTCAACGTATTTCTCTTCATGTTGATCATTGGTGGTATCGTTCTGGATAAGATGGGTGTCCGTTTCACGGGTGTCGCTTCCTGTATCTTGATGATTATCGGTTGTTCCATTAAATATTACGCCATCTCGGATGCGTTTACGATGGAAGGAGAGCTTTTCGGATGGAAAGCGCAAGTGATGGTGGCCGCCCTCGGATACGCGATCTTCGGTGTCGGCGTGGAGACCGCCGGTATCACGGTATCTAAGATTATCGTACGGTGGTTCAAGGGAAAAGAGATGGCGTTGGCTATGGGCTTGGAGATGGCTACGGCTCGTTTGGGTACGGCCTTGGCTTTATCTATCACGGTTCCCGCCGCCAAGTACTTCGGTAGCATCTCCGCTCCTATCTTGCTTTGTCTTTGTATGTTGTGTATCGGTTTGATCGCCTTCCTCGTATTTTGCGTGATGGATCGCAAGCTGGACGCTTCGATGGACGCTATCGAGCAAGCCGAGGAGGAAGAGCCTTTCCGTTTGAAAGATATCTTATTGATCGTTACCAATAAGGGTTTCTGGTTGATCGCTCTGCTTTGCGTATTATTCTATTCGGCCGTATTCCCCTTCTTGAAATACGCTACGGACTTGATGGTCAATAAATATAACGTAGATCCGGAGTTGGCGGGAAATATCCCGGCTATCTTACCTTTCGGCACGATTCTTCTGACTCCGTTCTTCGGTAATTTATACGACCGCAAGGGTAAAGGGGCGACGATCATGATCTTTGGCGCCTTGATGTTGATCGGCGTGCATTTATTATTCACGCTTCCGATCTTGAATCAGTGGTGGTTCGCCACGATCGTGATGATCGTATTGGGTATCGCTTTCTCCTTGGTCCCATCGGCGATGTGGCCATCTGTTCCGAAGATTATCCCGGAGAAGCAATTAGGCACGGCTTATGCCTTGATTTTCTGGGTACAGAATATCGGTCTGAGTATGGTTCCCTTATTAATCGGCTGGATATTGGATACGTATTGCAAGATCGACAATGGTACGGGCAAACCGGCTTACGACTATACGATACCGATGGCAGTCTTCACCTGCTTCGGCGTGCTCGCCCTCTTCATCGCCTTGATGTTGAAACGTGAGGACCGGATCAAAGGCTACGGCCTTGAATTGCCGAACATCCAAAAGGACGCCGATAAAGCCGAGGCCGAGATAATCGCTAAAGAGATGATCGCGGAGCCTTAATAAAGCTCATAACCCTAAATAAATGGAAGGCGCTGTAAACTTGATTTACAGCGCCTTTCTTTTTGATAACTGAAAACCATCGTCATTGGAACACACAAAAAGTTCGTTTGAAAAAGAGGAGTAGCGAAACAACTACAATATGCCTTATTCATAAAATCTTTTTTAGCGGTAATATTAATAAAAAACACCCTTGATTTTCGGAACGGCATATTGAAATGTGGCATTTATCCGTGGTCCAGCCATCCAAAAGGAAATCATATGTATAGGTCTTAACGCAGTGGCTTATATATTTCATTAGATCCTTATTATCAGTTAAGAATAGATATACAGCTTCACAAATATCGTTTTGATTAAAAAGGCAAGTGAGCGTGGAGGTTTTGAACACGACTTCCAATGTAATCTGGCTTACGTCATTCCACGTATAAGTGATCATACATAAATCCAGATTCTTCAATAACATCTGCGCCTTCCTTACCGGCAGATCAATTACTTGATGGGCTAAGCTAATTATCTCGGAATAATCCCTTTGAGGATATTGATTTTGAGTTTCCATTGATTTCTGTGTTTATCATTCGCAGACAAAATAAGCTTACCGCCTGCTGATATACCATCAATCCCCCTGATAAAATATCAATGTCACGACTAATATTATTAGATGACAGGGATAAATGATATATCTGACTACGTATTTACGGCCGGTAACAATGCCCATCGTAATTTGTAGCTATAAATAAAATTAGGTGCGGTTGCTCTGGATATCTGATACAATAGTAAGATAACTCAGATTTAATACTTATTTTTGTGACAGGATCAATAAGAACAGACATGGAAACAACATTTACCAGAAGAAATAGTCATGGAGCCAACTTAAAACGTTGGAGAGAATGGAGAGGCATCAAACAAGAAGTGCTAGCCGACAAAATAGGGGTATCACAAGCCACCTTATCTGGCTACGAGAAAAAAGACGAATTGGAACCTGAAGTATTGGAAAAGATAACTAAAGCTTTGGACATTCCGATAGAGGCGATCACGGAGCTTAATGAAGGAGCGCTTATCAATATTTATTCTGGCACATGGCAAGATAACGCAACTGCAGCCGGAAGCATTCAAAATCAAACATTCAATCCCATCGATAAAATAGTCGAGCTTTACGAACGATTACTAAAGGCCGAGCAAGAAAAGGTTGCCATGCTCCATGAAATCATAAAGGATAAATAAGTATCGATTATAGAGACCGTAAGCGAAAATGAGATAATCTTGACATTATGATCGAAATAACAGAATAACGATGTCAAGACCTTTTTACAAATAGAGAAAAAGAGGGAGAGACCTATGATGAAATCATACGTTTTCCCTCTTTTTCTTGCCTAAATACCCCTGTTTGGACTCAAAAGTAATAGAGTTAGGTAACACAAAAGGCTGTATTAGGCAACACGACCGTATGTATTAGGTAACGCAACCGTATGTATTAGGCGATACATACGGAAGAAACAGCCCTCGCATCCTATAGAATTGATCGATACACCCGTATAAAATGGCTATTTTCACCTAAAAATATGAGATACGATGAATTAATCTCGCTAGAATAAAAAGGCCTATTTCCATAAAACACTACAAGACAACCAGATGCTATTATTCTATGCCATTTTCGGAAGCAAGGCATACCTTAGCCCGGAAAAAACGCTTCTCCGGGAGTTTAGATTACAGAATGTCAAAACGTCAAACCTACTCTTTTACGCGTGATGCCCATCGTGGGCCCCTTATTAAAGCCATATATAGTTCACCCGATAAAACAGAACGTTTATAAGGATATCTTCTTATCTTCGCGTATCACATAAAACAAACATTAAATACTATGATCTGTTTCCCGAATGCCAAGATAAACCTAGGTCTGAACGTGGTAAGCAAACGTCCGGACGGTTATCATAATATAGAGACCATCTTCTATCCGATCCCCGTGAGGGATGCCCTCGAGATCGTCGCCTCGGATCGGACCTGTTTCACGCAAACCGGAATCCCGGTAGACGCTCCCCAAGAGAAGAACCTCGTCATAAAAGCACTGAACGCCCTAAAGACGAGATACGAGATTCCCCCGCTAGAGATCCATTTGTTGAAAGCGATACCTTTTGGCGCCGGGCTTGGAGGAGGTTCCGCCGATGCCGCTTTTATGTTGAAGCTGGTCAATGATTTCTGCGGTTTGGATATTCACCCGGATGAGTTGGAGGCGATAGCGTCCACCATCGGAGCCGATTGCCCGTTTTTTATCCGTAACACGCCGGTATTCGCGACCGGCACGGGAAACCAATTCGAGCCCGTGGACTTGTCCTTGAAGGATTATTATCTATGCTTGGTAAAACCGGATGTAGCCGTCTCCACCCCCGAAGCCTATTCAATGGTAACACCCGCCGCGCCCGAGACCTCCTTGAAAGAGATCATCCGGCTACCGGTATCCGAATGGAAAGAGCGGATGGTGAACGATTTCGAGCGAAGCGTATTCCCGAGACATCCCGTGATCGAGCGGATCAAGGATACCTTATACGAGGGAGGCGCCTTATATGCCGCCATGTCCGGCTCCGGATCGTCCGTGTTCGGTTTGTTCGAAAAACCAACCCATTTCAAGGAACAATCCCTGTTCAGCGATTGTTTTCTATGGGAAGGACAATTATCATGAATCAAATAGAGACTTTTTTTGATACGATGGCGGAACGCTGGGACGCTGTCTGCGTACATGATCCGGGAAAGATCCGGACGATATTGGATCGTACCAACCTGCGGCAGAACGCCCGCATCCTCGATGTCGGTTGCGGCACGGGGATATTGGAAAGTTACCTGCTGCCGTACGAACCCCGCCAAATCGTAGCTATCGATATAGCGGGCCAAATGATCGAGAAAGCACGCATGAAATATCCGGATCATCCGCTCATCGAGTTCCTCCAAGAGGACGCTATGAGCTACGAGGGGAAAGGATTCGACTATATTATCCTATATAGCGCTTACCCGCATTTCATGCGGCCGGAACGGTTGATCGAGCATATGAGCGGCTTGCTCGCGCCCGGCGGTAAATTGGTTATCTGCCACAGCGAGAGCAAGGAAAAGATCAATACGCACCACCATCGGCACGCCGATCGATTATCGCTGCCCTTGCCCCCGGCCCGAGAGGTGGCGGCATTGATGGAGCCTTATCTTCTTCCGCTCGTCGTAGAGGATACCGAACAGCTTTACATCGTTTGCGGAAAACGTTTATCCTAAACTAATTATATATGGACAGAAAAACTAACTTAATTCCGGCATTGCTTCTTTCCGCCCTTTCGCTTTACGCCATGGAAGACGTGAAAGTAACGCAATTCCAGCACGCAGGCCCGTTCACGGTCAACAAGCCGATCCTAGCGGACAGCCTCAACGTAAACGGCAAGCCTTTCGAGGCGAAGAATCTATTAAAAGCGACCTTACCGTTCGAGCAAACGCTTGCGAACGCCACGGTACTCGACGCTGACACGGCAGGCGCAATCACCTTCGCTGCCCCGCGAAAAGGATATGCCCTGCATCTATTCTCTTTCTTCTTGAACAGCGACCGATACGTAAAAGGCACGCTCGATATATCGGGTCCCGGGGCGTTCGAAGTATTCGTCAATGATAAACCGGTCGGAGCCTCCTCCGAGTTGGTGATGGAACCCCGCCGCTATCAAGTAGTCGTTAAATACCTGACAGCGGAAACAGACACTTGTCCTCCCAGCCTAAAGGCTACCTTCAAGAGCGAGGCGGAAGCGAAAGTCGTAGCTTCCTTGAACCCGGAGAAACGCTACACCCTTCTGAATATCCTAGAAGGAAAGGATTTCCAAGGCGTAAGTGTCTCCCCGAACGGAAAGTATGCCTTGGTAAAATACGTCAACCGGTTCCCGGAGAGCAAGAGCGAATCGTACGGGCAATTGATGGATGCCGCTACGGGACGGGTCTTATTGCAAGACGGAAGTTTCTTGACAACCGCCAAATGGATGCCTAAAAGCAATCGATTGTATTACACCCGCACCGGTCTGGACGGTACGGAGTTGGTAACCGTAGATCCGGCGACCTACCAACAAACGGTATTAGTCCCGAACCTTCCGAAAGGGCGGTTCGTATTCACCCCCGATGAGTCCACGCTTCTCTATACCGTAGAAGAGGAAGGTCCCAAGGAAGGGACGGACTTGATCCGTGTATTAGAGCCGGCAGACCGTATCCCGGGTTTCCGTGACCGCTCCTTTATCTGGCGGTATGACTTAAAAACAGGTTTGTACGAGCAACTTACTTTCGGGCATACGGACACTTATATCAATGATATCAGCGCTGATAGCCGCTATCTATTGTTCAGCACCAGCGACCGGGTGTACACCTCCTTACCGCACTCCCGCAACTCCCTTTATAAATTGGATTTGCAGACCATGGCGATCGATACGATCTGGGAGAAAGCCCCGTACGTAAACCAAGCCGCCTTCTCGCCCGACGGTAAACAGTTATTGGTAGCCGGGGCAGGCGACGCTTTCGACGGGATCGGACGAAATATCAAGCAAGGACAGATCTCCAACTCATACGACGGGCAGTTATTCCTATACGATCTGGCAAGCCGTAAAGCCTCCCCTCTCACCAAGGATTTCAATCCGAACGTGATCGATGCCGTATGGAACCGCTTCAACGGGCAAATCTATATCCTCTGTGAGGATGAGGATTACCAACGGATCTATACGTGCGATCCGGCAAACGGGAAGATCAAGCAAGTAGCCGCCTCCGAGGATATTATCATGTCGTATGCGTTGGCCGACAACGCTCCGGTTCTCTTCTATTACGGACAGAGCGCGTCCAACGCCAACCGCCTTTACGCTTACGACCTGAAAGGTGGAAAGAACCGCTTGGTGTATGATCTCTCGCAAGATAAATTAAAAGATATCGCCTTGGGCGAGGTACACGACTGGAACTTCAAGTCGGATGACGGTACGACTATCCAAGGCCGTTATTACCTGCCGCCTCATTTCGATCCGAATAAGAAATATCCGATGATCGTTTATTACTATGGCGGTACTTCCCCGACGAACCGTGCGCTGGAGATGCGTTATTCCATGCATATGTACGCCGCTCTCGGATACGTGGTCTACACCTTGAACCCTAGCGGAACGACGGGCTTCGGACAGGAATTCGCCGCCCGCCATGTGAACGCATGGGGCCTGAAGACCGCCGATGAGATCATCCAAGGTACCAAGCTGTTCTGCAAGGAGCATTCTTTCGTGAACGAGAAGAAGATCGGTTGCATCGGTGCCAGCTACGGCGGATTCATGACACAATACCTACAAACCCGTACGGACATTTTCGCCGCCGCTATCAGCCATGCCGGTATTAGCGCGTTGAGTAGCTATTGGGGAGAAGGTTATTGGGGATATGGCTATTGCTCCGTAGCGAATGCCGGCACTTATCCTTGGAACGCCCCGGAGTTCTTTACCAAGCAAAGCCCGTTGTTCAACGCCGATAAGATCAAGACCCCGCTCCTGTTGCTTCACGGCAACGCCGATACGAACGTACCCATCGGGGAAAGTATCCAGATGTTCGCCGCCTTGAAGATCCTAGGGAAAACCGTGGAGTTCGTGCAGGTGGATGGCGAGAATCATGGTATCGTAGGCTATCAGAAACGTATAGGCTGGCAAAATACCATCTACGCATGGTTCGCCAAATGGCTGAAAGACGAGCCGGAATGGTGGAAAGCCTTATATCCGGATCGTACTTTATAAGAATATTTATTTGAACGAAAGCGTCTGTGTCTCCCGCAAGGGAATCGCAGGCGCTTTATTCGTTTGCTCAACCCCGGCTGTCATCCGGATCAGCTCCGTTTACGAACGGTAATTTTGATACAAAGATCCGTAATATATATACATATACTTGAGATAAATCCGAATATCTTTGTGATGTCAAACAATAACGATATCCTCATGAAAACAAAAGCAATCGCACTCTTCCTGCTAGGCTTCATACCAGCCTTCGCACAAGATATCCCAACTTCTAAAACAGAACAAAATATGGACAGAATCGAACGCTGTAAAAAGAATTACACCGAGCTATTCGGAGGCGAGGCATTGACCGGACAAGGAACAGATCCGGAAATGATGGACATTCTCCAGAAATTCATCTTCGGGGAGGTATTCCGCACAGGAGATCTTGATAAAAAGACCCGGGAGCTTATCACTTGCACCATATTAGCCACGATGCAAACCTTGCCCCAACTGAACGCCCACGCCAAAGCGGCGCTAAACGTAGGCGTCACTCCCATCGAGCTACGGGAGGCGATATACCTATGCGCTCCGTTTATCGGTTTCCCGAAGACATTGAATGCCTTAAATACCATCAACGAAGTCTTTAAGCAACAAGGCATCGCTTTGCCTCTGGAGAGACAAGCTACCGTTACGGAAGAAGATCGCCACGAGAAAGGACAAGCCATACAAAGCCGGCTTTACGGCGAGGGAATCAAAGAGGCCATGAGGAACGTCCCGGGAAATATGGGTCCGGAAGTAGAGCGATTCCTCACCGAATTCTGCTTCGGAGATATCTATACTCGCAACGGGCTAGACCTGAAAACCCGGGAGTTACTGGCTTATTGCATACTAACGACCCTTGAAGCCGAAAGCCAACTACACTCGCATCTCGAAGGGAACTTACTGGCCGGCAATAGCAAGGAGACCTTAACGGCGGCGGTTATACAATGTCTTCCTTATATCGGCTTCCCTTCCGCTATCAAAGCGTTGAAAATCATTAAGGAATCCTCTCAGCCCGCCCCAAAGAAGAACTTAGTCCGCCTATCCAAGATCACGGTCGATCCCGCCCAGTTGGAGCGTTATAACGCCTTTCTGGAAGAAGAGATCGAGGCTTCCATGCGTCTAGAGCCGGGTGTTCTTACACTGTATGCCGTATCGGAGAAAGAACATCCAAATAAAGTAACCATCCTAGAGATTTACGCAGATCAAGACGCTTATAAAAGCCATATCCAAACGCCCCATTTCCAGAAATACAAACAAGGAACATTACAGATGGTGCAAGAGTTGGAGCTGGTAGATAGCACGCCCCTGATCCCCGGACTAAAGATAAAATAAAACAAGAATCCCCGCTTTCCGGCACGAAGCCATCTAAGCGGGGATTTCATATATCCGTGAAAATCTAAATGACTTGTTATTCGATCATTTGATATTCGGATTCAATTTATGCCATTCGGAAATAGCGGGAAGCACGCCCATAGCGATCACCTCGTCACGTAAAGCGCAAAGGTGCTTGTAGCTCTTCTCCAAGGCAGCCTCTTCTTCCGGTGTACCGTGCACCTCTTTCAACGCTACGCCGTCTTTCGTAATTGAGGTCTCCCAAGCCATCATGATATGATCGAACTTACCGTTTGATACATAAGCGCCAGCCGGCCAACGGAACGGTTTACCACCCATCGCAGCTGCGATCATCTCGATAGATACATATGACGGGCTTTGGAAGGAAGAACGGCCCCGCAAAGCGATAATGTTAGCGCCACCCTTCGTAACCTTGGTTTGTATCTCCGCCCATTGATCTTTCGTCAAGGCATCCGTACCGATAAGTTCCGTCAAAGGCTTGCCATCCACCTTAGCGGTAGAGGCGAAAACAGCCATTTGCTCGCCATGACCGCCATACGTACGACAATTCTCAACCTGATCCATAGAGATACCGAAATGTTTTGCCAACTCACTGCGTAAACGAGTTGAATCCAATGCGGCCAACGTCGTAACCTGAGAAGGTTTCAAGCCGGAATACAATAAGGTAATCAAACCGGTAATATCCGCCGGGTTAAAAATAACCACGATATGCTTTACGTCCGGGCAATAAGCCTTTACGTTCTTGCCGAACTCCTCGGCGATAGCGGCGTTTCCTTTTAGGAGATCCTCACGGGTCATACCTGCCTTTCTTGCGGCACCACCGGAGTTAACGATATATTTAGCGCCCGTCAAAGCCTCCTTGATGTCTGAGGTAAAAGTGATGTTTACACCCTCGAAACCACAATGGAATAATTCCTCGGCGACTCCCTCCAAACCCGGTGCGTAAGGGTCGTACAAACAAATGTTAGAAGTTAGTCCCATCATAATAGCGGTCTGTGCCATATTAGAACCGATCATACCTGCTGCGCCGACAATCGTCAGCTTCTCGTCTGTGAGTGTTTTCATAAGAAACCTTGTTTTTAAATGTTTATTTTTCTTTTCGACACAAAGATACGAGATTGAGAACTCTTGTCCTAATCATAAAAACGAATCCCCCATAAATAAAAGTTATGAATAGCGTCTCTATGATTATTCCAAGATTATCACGTACCTTTGTATTATGAAAACATTTAAACTAGACAATTGGTTGCCCACGACGAAGAAAGAAGTCGAGGCACGGGGATGGGGTTACCTCGACGTGATCCTTTTCTCGGGAGACGCCTATGTGGATCACCCCTCTTTCGGGGCGGCCGTGATCGGTCGTGTATTGGAAGCGGAAGGATTACGGGTAGCGATCGTACCGCAACCGGATTGGCGGGGAGATTACCGGGATTTCAAGAAGCTCGGCGTTCCCCGGCTTTTCTTCGGTGTATCCGCCGGTGCCATGGATTCAATGATCAACCATTATACTGCCAATAAGCGATTACGCAGCGACGACGCCTATACGCCGGACCAACGTCCGGGAATGCGTCCGGACTATCCGAGCATCGTCTATACTAAAATACTGAAAGAATTGTATCCGGATGTCCCCGTCGTATTGGGTAGCATCGAGGCCTCATTACGCCGGCTTACGCATTACGATTATTGGCAAGATAAGCTATTACCGGGAATCCTTGCCAGTAGCCCGGCCGATTTATTGATTTACGGCATGGGCGAGAAGCCGATCAAGGAATTGGTGCGCCGCCTAAAGTCCGGCATTCCTTTCAACGAGATCAAGAACATCCGCCAAACGGTTTATCTGGCAGACAAAGAGGATGCGAAAGACGACGATATCGTGCTCTTCTCACATGAGGAATGCCTAAAAGATAAATTGAAACAAGCGAAGAATTTCCGGTATATAGAAGAGGAATCCAACAAATACAATGCCTCACGTATCTTGCAAAAGGTAGGAAAACAGGTGATCGTAGTGAATCCTCCCTTCCCTCCAATGACGGAAGCGGAGATAGATGCTTCCTACGACCTTCCCTATACCCGCTTGCCGCATCCCAAATACAAAGGGAAAGTGATACCGGCTTTCGAGATGATCAAGTTCTCGGTGAATATCCACCGGGGTTGTTTCGGAGGATGCGCGTTCTGTACCATATCGGCGCATCAAGGGAAGTTCATCGCCTCCCGAAGCAAGGAATCGATCTTGAAGGAAGTGAAAGCGATTACCGAAATGCCCGATTTCAAAGGATATCTAAGCGATTTGGGAGGCCCTTCCGCCAATATGTACCGTATGAAGGGGAAAGATGAGCGAATTTGCGCCAAATGCAAGAAACCGTCTTGTATCTCCCCCGTCGTTTGCAAGAACTTGAACGCGGACCATACGCCGCTACTGGATATCTACAAAGCGGTAGATAGACTTCCCGAGATCAAGAAGTCGTTTATCGGAAGCGGTGTACGCTATGACCTGTTATTGCACCGTTATGCGGATGAGTCTTTAAACAAGGCAGCTCAAACCTATACCGAGGAATTAATCGCCCGCCACGTATCCGGCCGTTTGAAAGTGGCCCCGGAGCATACGCAAGACGAGGTGTTGAAACAAATGCGTAAACCGTCTTTCTCGCAATTCGGACAGTTCAAGAAGATATTCGATAAGGTAAACCGGCAATACGGGTTGAACCAGCAACTCATCCCCTATTTCATTTCCAGCCATCCGGGATGTACCGAGGCGGATATGGCGGAGCTGGCGGTGATCACCAAGAGCTTGCATTTCCAGTTGGAGCAAGTACAAGACTTCACGCCTACGCCGATGACATTGGCTACGGAGATGTATTATACCGGATATCATCCTTATACGTTGGAGAAAGTATATACGGCCCGCTCAAAAGAACAAAAGTTGGCACAACGCCAGTTCTTCTTCTGGTATAAACCCGAGTCACGCCGTCAGATCATGCAAGTATTGCAAAAGATGGGACGAAAGGATTTGATTGAGAAATTATTCGGACAGAGGGGTGACATGAATCCCGCTCCCAGAAAAAGAAGATAATAGGCTTTTGAGATTAGCTGTATCGATGAATTACGAGAGTAGTCGCATCGTATCACGGGAGTAGTCTTGATGGATAACGAGAGTAGTCTCGACAAGCGATGAGACTACTCTCGTTATTCCTTATGATTATTCTTTCACGGCGATCACCTCGATCTCTACCAAACCATTCTTCGGCAGTGTCTTAACGGCTACCGCCGAACGTGCGGGAAACGCACCTTCGAACTGAGAGGCGTATACCTCGTTCATAACGGCGAAGTCGCCCATATCCGCTAAAAATACGGTTGTTTTTACGACATCATTGATGCTATAACCTGCCTCTGCCAAGATAGCGTGAACATTCTTGAACGCTTGGGCGGTTTGTTCCTTTACGGATCCCTCAACGAAAAGTCCCGTAGCAGGATCGATACCCAGTTGTCCGGAAGCGAACAGCATATTACCTACTTGCACCGCTTGGCTATACGGACCGATAGCGGCGGGAGCGTTTTTTGTAGCGATAACTTTCTTCATTTTCTTCTTTAGTTTATATACATATTATTATTGTTGCTCGTTCATACGTTGGCGAACCACCTCGTACACCAGAATGGAAGTGGCTACAGATACATTCAAGGAGCCGATCGTTCCGAATTGCGGAATCTTTACCATATTATCGCAGATGCGCAAGTTCTCCGGAGACACACCCGTATCCTCCGCTCCCATCACGATCGCTACCGGTCCTTCATACTTCACCGCCGTATAATTCTCCGCCGCTTTCTCGCTGGCGGCAAATACCTTCACCCCGCTTTGCTGCAAGAAACGGATCGCTTGGTTGATACTCTTCTCCTTACAAACCGGCAATACATGCAAGGCACCGGCAGAGGTCTTGATCGCGTCGGCGTTTACCGAAACGCTTCCTTTTGCCGGAATCACGATCGTATCGACTCCCGCACACTCGCAGGTACGGGCAATAGCGCCGAAATTACGCACGTCCGTAACCCCATCCAGCAATACGATGAAAGGATCTTTTCCTTGCTCATACACAAAAGGAATGATATCTTCCAAGCTCTGGTAGGTAACCGCCGACATAAAAGCGATCACCCCCTGATGATTCTTTCGAGTCAAACGATCCAAGCGTTCAGCCGGAACACGTTGTACCGGTATCTCACGGCCTCTCAGTACCTCAAATAACTCTTTGGATAGATCCCCTTGTAAATCCCTTTTCACAAGGATCTTATCTACCTCCTTATCAGCCTGTATAGCCTCAATCACGGCACGAATGCCGAACACCATTTCGTTTTCTTTCATACTTTATATAACGCAAAACTATTAATTTCACAAATGTAGGGATAAATAATCAATTCTTCAAACCTTCAGCCTTCGCATAACATTCCCGGCATAAAGGCTCGTATTCGGATTGTTCCCCTAAGAAGACCCGTTTATCATTTCCCACGATACGATGGGATACGTAAGCCAAACGTCCGCATTTCACGCAGATGGCATGCACTTTCGTCACCTCATCGGCGATAGCGCATAACTCCGGCATAGGACCGAAAGGAACTCCCTTATAGTCCATGTCCAACCCGGCCACGATCACCCGGATACCGTTAGCGGCCAATTGATTGCATACGTTTACCAATCCCTCGTCGAAAAACTGGGCCTCGTCTATCCCCACCACATCGATCTCGGAAGTGAACAATAGGATACTGGAGGAAGAATCCACCGGAGTAGAAGGAATCGAATTACTATCGTGCGAGACCACGTTATCCTGCGAATAGCGGGTATCGATCGCAGGCTTGAAAATCTCCACCCGCTGCTTGGCGAATTCAGCCCGCTTCAAACGGCGGATAAGCTCCTCCGTCTTACCGGAAAACATGGAACCGCAAATCACCTCGATCCGCCCTTGTCCCGGATACTGGAATATATGCTCTTCTGAAGGCAATGTCATCACTTTCTCTTTTTGTCCGCAAAAGTACATAAAAAAAGCGGAACCATGGAAGCTTATTCACCCCATCCCCGGTTTGTCTTTCACTGCAACCCGGGTTGCAGTACTACTGCACAAGGCTTGCAGTGTCACTGCACGTGGGTTGCAGTAAAACTGCAAGACGTGTTGCAGTAATGCCGCGAGGCAGGTTGCAGTAAATATTACGACTACAATCCATCGGTGTAAGGCATCGATCGCACGCCTCGTTATAAATTAAAGTTGGGCCGGTCTATTTTCCAGTTGAGCGACGGTATCTTCCGGTTCAGTAAAAATCCGCCTTATTCCCTCACCTATTGCCTCTATTTTTGCCCGGTAACAAATAACTAGGTATATCTTATGAGAAGAATTTCATACATCCTGCTTCTGGGCATCCTTTTATCGGCATGCCAAAAGAACACAAAGTCCGAAGGCACGAACTTACCTGTCGAGGTTATCTCTCCAATAAAAAAGACAGAGACCGACAGAAGTCGTGAATACACCTTTTTATCAAGGCCCTATAATGAGACAGTCCTATCTTTCCGCATCAATGGCCCCGTCTTAAATTTCGACTTACGGCCCGGACAAGCGTTCTCCAAAGGCAGCACGATCCTCTCGATCGATAACCGTGACTTCTTGATTCGCAAGCAGCAAACAGAGGCGCTCTACTCGCAAACCAACCAAGAGTATAAACGGATCGAGGCCCTTTACAAAAAGAATAACATCTCCGGAAGTAATTATGAGAAGGCGAAAGCGGATTTCCTTGTCGCCAAATCCAATTACGAGACCGCCGTCAACGCCCTAAGCGATACCCATCTGAGCGCCCCTTACGACGGGTATATCCAAAATATCCATATCGAACCTTTCCAAGACGTGAAAGCGACCGAGCCAATCCTTACCTTCATAGAACTGGACAGGCTGAAGATCGAGACCTATATACCAGAGGAAGTCGCCTTACACTTATATGATAAAGAAAAACAGAAGCTATGTCAAATAGGAATCCATTTCGATACGGCTCCCGAACGGACAATCACCCCTTCCAATTTATATGTGTCTAAAAGTACGACAAACAATAACCTCTCTTATCTACTGACCGCCATTATCCCCAACCCCGATATGGAATGGCTGGGCGGAATGAGTGGAATCCTCTCGATCGACCTACCCAAAGAAGAGCGGTCTCAAAATCTATGGCTTCCCTTAACGGCTATCTGTCATCGCCCCCAAAAAGGAGATTATGTATGGGTGGTTAAAGGAGACAAGGTTAACTCCGTTCCCGTCAAACTCGGTGAGCAAAGAAATAACCAGATAGAGATCGTGGAAGGAATCACGGAAAATGACCTTGTCGTATTGACAAGGCAACGTTTCCTTTCCGAAAATAGTACCGTAACCATCCAAAAATAAGTAAGATGCAAAAATTCATCAAATATTTCCTGAAAAACAAAGCGGTTACATGGCTCCTGCTAGTCCTGATCTTGGCAGGGGGGCTGTTCTCTTACGCAAAGATGGGAAAACTGGAAGATGCCCCGTTTACGATCAAGCAAGCCTTGGTACTTACCCCTTATCCCGGCGCCTCCCCCTCGGAAGTTCAGTCCCAAGTGACGGATGTGCTGGAAGAAGCCATTCAATCCTTAGGCGAGTTATACTATCTGAAGACAGAGAACCGGGCTGGACTTTCCAAAATCACGGTCTACGTGAAAAAGGAAATCCGGGCTGATGAGATGCAGCAGTTATGGGATAAACTACGCCGAAAGGTAAACGACGTACAAGGCAAATTACCTTCCGGAGCGGGAACCTCCATCGTCAATGATGATTTTGGCGATGTATTGGGTGTTTTCTACGGATTGACCGGAGAATCTTATACCTACCGGGAACTGGAAGATCAAGCCAAACTGATCAAAGACGATTTACTGAAAGTAAAAGACGTGGCAAAGGTAGAGATCTACGGCATACAAACTCCCGTAATCGATATCCGGATAAACCCCACGATCTTATCCAATCGGGGTATTACGACAGCTGATATCAAACGGGCGTTCGACGGACAGAATAAAGTGGTAGACGCCGGGAGTATTCGCAACGGGGAGACTCGCATACGTATCGAATCCACCGGTAATTTTTACTCCTTGGATGATATCCGTAACCTTACGATCGTATCTCATTCCGGCGAGCATTTCCGGCTAGGCGATATCGCCCGTATCGAAGAGGGTTACCAGACTCCGCCCCAAAACTTCATGCGCATCAATAACAAGCAAGCGGTCGGTATCGCTATCTCTACCATACCGACCGGGAACGTGGTCGATATGGCCAAGGCCGTGAAAAAGCGTATTCAATCATTTTCGGAGACCATGCCCAAGGGTTTTGAGCTCACCTCCATATACGACCAAGGATATGAGTCCGCCGTGGCCAACCAAGGATTTATCTTGAACTTGATCATCTCCGTCGTGACCGTAGTAGCGATCTTATTGTTCTTTATCGGTTTCAAAAACGGCCTTTTGATCGGTAGCGGATTGGTTTTCTCTATCTTCGCCACTTTAATTGTCATGTTCGCCAACGGGATCGCCTTGCAACGAATGTCTCTTGCCGCTATCATCATCGCGATGGGTATGTTGGTAGATAACGCCATCGTAGTATCGGACTCTGCCTTGGTAAATATGCAACGAGGCATGCGCAAACGTATCGCGATCATGAGGGCTTGCTCATCCACCGCCCTGCCTCTACTGGCGGCTACGGCTATCGCGATCCTCACGTTCTTGCCCATTTACTATTCACCGCATATCACGGGCGAATTACTTTCATCCTTAGTGATCGTGATCGGAGTATCCTTGATGTTCAGCTGGGTGTTCGCACTTACGCAAACCCCATTCTTCATCCAAGAGTTTGTACGGCGCCCCAGACCGGACGAGTTAACAGGGGAATTATTCTCTGGAAAATACTATGATTATTTTCGGTCTTCCCTACGCCTTGTCATCAAATACCGATACGCTACAGTAGGTAGCTTATCCGTTCTATTGGTTATCTCCGCATGGAGTTTCCAGTTTATCCCGAAAGTGTTCGTGCCTTCGCTCGATAAGCAGTATTTCACTTTAGATATGTGGCTACCGGAAGGTACAGCCATCGAGGAAACCGATCGATACGCTACCGATATGGCCGAATCCATCCAAGAATATTCGCAGACGGAAATGGTTTCCTCTTATATCGGACGGACACCGCCCCGTTATTATCTATCGAACGTTAGCTTCGGTCCCCAACCAAACTATGCCCAATTATTGGTAAAATGCAAGACATCCGGAGAGGCCCGGGAATTGCATGCCTTGCTACAAGACTCAATTCGCTTAAAATATCCGGAACCGCTCATCAAGGTGAACAAGTTTGAGTTAAGCCCGCTTACGGAAGCCTTGATAGAAGCCCGTTTCCTCGGACCGGACCCGGCGGTATTGGACTCTTTGACCGGAGTAGCTATCGACATTATGCGAAGGAACCCGAAAGTAACCGATGCCCGGAATGAATGGGGTAATATGACCTATATGATACGCCCGGTATATGATCCGGTAAAAGCCGGTTTCTTAGGTATCACCAAGGCTAATTTGATGGAATCCGTCAAATCCATCGAGGAAGGTACGGTTATCGGGATTTACCGGGATGAGGAAAAGAAAGTCCCGGTCTTATTGAAATCGGAGAAGAGCGGAATCGACGATCCCCGTTCATTAGGTGATTTCTCGGTGTGGAACGGAGAGAAATCCGCACCCTTGTCACAAGTAACCCGACAGGTAACCTCCGCATGGGAATATCCGCAGATCAAGACCTACAACCGGCAATTGTCTATGGCAGCGATGTGTGGCGTGAAAAACGGTTACACCATGTCTGAGGTACACGGTGAGATTCGGGAAGAGATCGAGAAAATGAACCTGCCCCAAGGATATAGCTTCTTCTGGGATTCACAATATAAAGACCAGACAGAGGGATTGCAAGCCCTTGTCAAATTCTTCCCGCTGGCTTTCTTGATGTTGGTTGTTATATTGGTCGCTTTATTCTCCAATTTCCGTCAACCGATAATCATCCTTTGCGTGCTCCCTCTCTCCTTAATCGGGGTAGCGATCGGTATGTTACTTACCGGGTTCGATTTCGGCTTTTTCCCGATCGCCGGATGGTTGGGGCTCTTGGGTATGATTATCAAAAACGTAATCGTATTATTAGACGAGATTAACACGCAACGTCGTAACGGTATCTCTCCATACGACTCGATCATAGAGGCAACCATCTCAAGGACTCGCCCGGTCTTGATGGCGGCTACCACGACTATTTTAGGAATGGTGCCTTTACTTTTCGACGTAGCGTTCGGTGGAATGGCGGCGACTATTATCTTCGGACTCACCTTCGCCACCTTACTTACGTTATTCGTAACCCCGACGTTATACGCATTGTTTTACCGGATTCATTCACCTCACAAATAAACGATAAAAATGGACAAAGTATATATTATCAGCGGTCTCTTATCCTTCCTATCCTTCCCGTTAATCGCACAAAACAGCGATTATCAAGCGCAATATAGGGAAAAAGTCTTGGAATACAACCAAGACTTGAAAGCAGCGGGATACAACGAGGCCATGAAACAGGAAATGATCAAATCGGCCCGTGCGGATTTCAAACCGAAACTCTCGGCGGAAGGTAATTTCAATTATACCGGTAATCCGCTAGAATTATCGATTGATTTGCCATCTATGAATTCCCCCCTTTATTTTCAAGGTAAAGATCTGAAATATGGGGCGACTCTCTCCCTCTCGCAACCGATTTATACCGGAGGCGGCATTCGTGCCAACTACCAAAAAGCACGACAAGAAAAAGAGTTGGCATCCAATGAATCCGATCGTATAAAAAGCAATACCCTACACGACGCCGATATCTACTATTGGAATGCGGTAGCCCAGCACGAGCTGGTTTTCGTGGCACAGGCATTTCGTACATCCATACAGCAACTGGTGGACGTCGTACGCCACCGGGTAGAAGTCGAATACATCGATCGAAACGATCTTCTTATGGCGGAGGTAAAGCTAAACGATGCAGATTTCCAGTTATTGCAAACTCGTGATAACGCCGAGATCGCACGTTTGGCCCTTAATTCTTTCGCTGGTGTAAACCCGAGCGATACCTTGCCGATCGATCATTCCGTAATCGCCCTCAAACAATTTATCCCTTTATCGGATGAGATAGATAATGCGATAACCAGCAGGCCGGAATACCGGATCGCCAAAAACAAGATCGAGTTACAGGAATCATCCCGGAAAATAGCGGATGCCCATTTCTTACCCCAATTCCATATTGGAGTAGATGGAAGTTATTCCTCACCGGGCTATAACTTCAAATCCGACCTAGATCCGAACTATGCGATCTACGCCAAGCTCAGTATCCCGCTCTTCGAATGGGGAAAACGTAAGAGTACCCGCAACGCTTCCTCGTACGCCATCAATATGGCTCAACAGAATCTCAGCAAGACGCAAGATAAGATCCGGCTGGAAATACAAACCGCCCATTACAACTATAAACAAGCTATCGATAAAGTCGAACTAACCGAGAGCTCATTATCAAAAGCATCCGAAAGTGAGCAAATGGCCATGGAGCGTTATAAGGAGGGGAATGTTTCCATCGTCGAGGTTATCAACGCTCAATTATATCATCAGCAAGCTCAGGTTAATTATATACAATCCAAACTAAACGCACAGATGGCGAAGACGGATTTCGAACGGGCAATTTATTATCTTCGCGAAAAAGAATAGGTCATGAAAGAAATATCATACGGGAAATCGGCATGTATCCTTTTGTTTTCGGCATTAGGGGTCTTTTCCTATTTCTTGCTGTTATATCATACGGAGCTACAAGAGCGCATCCCCGATATAAAGATCTCATTGATCGCTTTGTCCATCACGATAGCGGTATTCAACTTGTTCGGTTTCAGTTTACTGGTCAGCAGCCATTGGATGGCTACCAACTATCCATTATATTATATCGATAAAAGCCGGATGTTATGGCATTATCTGCTGGTAGCGATCCTATTGCTACTTATGAATTGTACCCTGTTTATCTCGTTGAAATGGATCACAAGCATTGGCGATCCTTTCGTGATCCGGGCAAAAGGGGCCGGTTTGGTAATAGCCGTCTGGTTCGTGGAGATGATCATTTTCAGCCTTCTCTTGATTAATTATTCGATGCGTTATACATTGAATTTATATAAGGAGAAACAAAGATTGGAAGCAGAATCTATACAAGCTAAATATACCGCTCTCCAAAGCCAGCTAAATCCTCATTTCCTATTCAATAGCTTGAATACATTGATAGCAGAGATAGAGTATGATCCGGCTACGGCGGTCAAGTTTACGCAGCATCTATCCGAGGTATACCGTTACGTGCTCCGCCAGCAACAGTGCCAGATCGTCTCTTTAAAAGAGGAGCTTGATTTTCTGGATTCCTATATATTCCTCCATCAAGTCCGGCTGGGAGATTGTTTGTCGTTGGAACGCGATCTTCCCGACAACGTCATTGACCATCAATTGCCCCCTCTGACACTGCAACTACTAGCCGAGAATGTCGTGAAACATAATTATATCGACGATTTTAACCCGATGACCATACGGGTATATACTGAAAGGAACAGTCGATATCTATGCGTCAGCAATACATTACGGCCTAAAAAAGTCTCAAACGCATCCGGTAAAGGATTAAAGAATTTGTCGGAGCGTTATCAATTACTATGTAAGCAGGATATCCAGATCCGAAAAAATGATCACCAATTCACCGTATCAATCCCACTTATTTATGAATAATATCCAAGTAGCCATTATCGAAGATGAGAAACCGGCCGCCCGGTTACTGGAAGGTATGATAAAGAAATTACGCCCGCAATGGGATATCATCAAGATACCCGGAAGCATCGAATCATCCGTGGCTTGGTTCGCTTCCCATCCGCATCCGGATATCGTTTTTCTGGATATCCAGTTGTCGGATGGAAATTCTTTTTTATTTATAGAACAGGCTTGTCCTACAAGTCTCATTATCTTTACGACCGCTTACGATGAATATGCAGTCCGGGCCTTTACGGTAAACAGTATTGATTATCTACTCAAACCGATACGACAAGAGAGATTGGAGGAAGCCATCCAAAAATTCGAGCATGTCACGTCTAAGTACAACCAGAAGCTCTTAGAGCAAAATGATTTATTGGAAGTACTCCATTCCCTCACGTATCCCGGCAAGAAATACAGGACCCGTTTCCTTATTTCCGGCAACGAGAAACTGATCACTTTACAGGTGGAGGATATCGCCCACTTTTATTCATTAAACAAGATCACCTTCGCTGTCACACGCCAAAACAAGGAGTACATAATCGATTTCCCGCTGGATAAACTCATGGAACAATTAGATCCCGATAAATTTTTCCGGACGAACCGGCAGACGATCATAAATATCGAATCCATCGTGAAAATAGAGCCCTATTTTCAGAATAAGGTCATTGTCCACATAAAGCCGGAACATAAAGAGAAAATATTGGTCAGCAAAGAAAAATGGGCCTCTTTCAAGCTATGGTTGAATTATTAGACCTTTCGCCCATTGCTATAATACCGTTCTTTTCTATCGTCCCGATCCTTCTTATTCTTTTTAGGTTTGGGCTTATCCGGTTTCGCTGGTTTCCGATAGTCATGACGATGGTTGTCACGATCCCAATGTCTATCTGAGTCATGCCGGTCGTCTCTCCAATGATTGTCATGGTGAATGGTACCCCAGCGGTAATTCCAATAGTTATCCTCATATCGACGGCAGTCATGGGACGGGCGGCGATCCGGATATCTCGGATTCGCATACCATCCCCGATAATCATGGATACGTTGCGGATGCTCCCTTACAAAACGGACATATAGATTGAACTGGGCCGGAGTCAATAGACGTTGGATCTTACGATCCCTTTCCATACGCAAATCGTAAATACGGCGAGCCGCACGGTCCCAATACCGATAGTCACGGCGGGCCTCCTTCTCTATTTTCTGTCCGTACTTATGGATAATCTTATGGTATTCCGCTGCTTGGCGAGCGGGCAAATGCATCGCTTGCTCCATCCAAAGACAATTTTGACAATGCGGTTCATTCCACCCAAAACTGATCCAAAACTGGCTGTAAGCGGGTAAACTGCACAATATAGCCAACACACATAGTAAGCTGAATCGTTTCATGTCTTTTCAATTTTAAGTTAATAATAAAGCGAATCGTTTGTTCTTTTATCTAAGACTGCCCTACTTCAGAAAGGTTTAATCCTTGATACCCAACAAATCTTTCGCATTGGCAAGAGAAGCCTCTGTCAACGAGGCTCCGCTCAACATACGGGCCACCTCGTTCACACGTTCCTCCCCCTCTAATTGCTTGATACGGGTCAGCGTACGGTCTTTGGTATCCTTCTTATAAACAAAATAATGAGCTTGCCCCTTCGCCGCTATCTGAGGTAAGTGAGTGATAGCGAAAACTTGCATCTTTGTTCCGAGTTCTTGCATGATATCCCCCATTTTATCGGCGATATCACCCGATACCCCCGTATCTACCTCATCAAAGATAATAGTAGGTAAAGCGGTGAACCCGGCAATCATAGCCTTAATGCAGAGCATCAACCGGGAGATCTCACCTCCGGAAGCGGTTTGGGCTACCGGCTGCAATTCCGCGCTCTTATTGGCGGAGAACATAAATCGGATATCGTCCATTCCATCGCTCTCCGGCTCTTTGCGAGGAAGGATGTCCACACGGAAACGGGTATTCGGCATCCCCAACGGAATAATCATCTTGACCAATTGCGAGGCCATCGCCGTGGAAGCGACTTTACGCTGCTCGCTAAGCACGGAGGCTTGTTGAAGCAACTCTTTATACGAGGCATCCAATTGACTCTCTAACAAACCGATTTGCTCATCGAAAGAATCGATCGCACGCAATTGCTCTTGGTATTGATCCCGTATAGCAATCAATTCATCCACGGTGGAGACACGGTGTTTTTGCAGAAGTGTATAAAGGATATTCAAGCGTTCATTCACCCATTCCAATCGTTCCGGGTTGAACTCTACATCTTCCTTTAAAACGTCTGTCTCGGAAGCCAGATCATTCAAGTCGATATAAGCCGAGCGGATTCGCTCGGAGATCTCCTTGGCTTTCGGGAAATATCTTTCTAAGGAATCCACGGTGGAAAGGGCTTCCTTGAGTATTTGGATGGCTCCTTGCTCCTCGCCGTCCAAGAGTTCGGTTACCTTATATAAAGAGCTTTTGATCTCCTCCGCATGCGAGAGAGTTTCTTGCTCTTGCTCCAACTCATCCTGCTCATCCGGTTGAAGGTTGGCTTCGTCCAATTGTTCCAATTGAAAACGGATATAGTCCTCCTCCTGCTTGCTTTGAGCCGCTTTGTCCCTCAAATCTTTCAGTTCCCTTCGCAACGCCTGATAACGAGTAAATTCCTTCTTATAAAGAATGAGCAAGATCTCATTTTCGGCCATTACATCGATCACTTTCAGCTGGAAACGGTTGTCGCCCAACAATAGGTTCTGATGCTGCGAATGGATATCGATCAAGCGGCTTCCCAACTCTTTTAAGATCGTAAGGGAAACCGGAGAATCATTGACGAAGGCACGGGATTTGCCGGAGGCATAAAGTTCCCGACGCAAGATACAGCTATCCGCGTCGTACTCAAGGTCGTTACTTAGGAAGAAAGGCTCCAACTGATATTTTGAGACATCAAATACGGCCTCGATCACACATTTATCCGAACCTTTCTTTATACTCTTGCCATCCGCACGCTGTCCCAGCACCAAAGACAAGGCTCCTAATATAATTGATTTTCCCGCTCCGGTCTCACCCGTTATCACCGAGAAGCCTTTATCAAAGCGGATATCCAAATTGTCTATCAAGACAAAGTTCTGTATAAATAAGGATTTCAACATAACTATTTTACCTTACTGGTTTTTGAAGCTCTTCCAAGCGAGTGGATTGTGCCGGATAGATCTCGAACAGCATCTTATAGCCCTCTTGCCGCTCTTGTGTGGTCGCTTTCGAATAAATTGCGATAATCTCATCTAATTTAGCGTCGGCGAACATTTGTAGAAGCACAGAGGTAGGCCGGGCTTTCTTTACTTCCTGCAAGGCGGGAAGCGCACTAATGATCGTCGTACGTCCACGATCCGGATTTGCTGCCATTTCATCGAGTCCTTTCCGGTGATACGTGTACCACATTTCCCGGAAAGCGTCGGATGCGTTATCTTGCAAAGCCGTCGCTACGGCATGGCGGTTCTGGTTGCTATCAAAAGCTTTCCAGCCCGTCCACGACATCTCAGACTGGGCCATGTTCACGATTTGCTGGGCTTGTTGTATATAGGTAGTTCCACCTTTCGGAGCGAAACTATCGAAATCAAGCCCCAAGATCACATAGACGTAAAACACGATAGTGGCCGTAAGATTGCTGGTCAGCGTATTTGAGTTATAGTCCAACGGCTCGCCCTCCGTATACTCAAAATCCAACTGTTGATCCCTGAAATTCAGAAGAGTAGTTGTATAACTGGAATTATAGACCGGACGGCGGGCTTGTATCTGGATCTCGCTCTTGAAGTTCGTCTCATCCAATTCATTCACGATAATCGTCATCGTACAATCGATCTTCTCATTGACGGCAAACGTGGCATCCGTCCATTTCCGGTTATTCACGAACTCAGTCAAGGAGTTCTGTAAGGTCGTGAAGATTTGCTTGTTAGCGGTCGCAATTTTGTCTCCGTTCACCGTGATACGGGCGTTCAACTCTTGCGCCTTCCCACAAAAAGGAGCGGCGCAAAGCATGAATAGATAAAACAGTCTTCTTACTTTTCTCATTTCAATAATGTTACCAACTTATTTACGATATCACAGGCTACCTCCCGCTTCGTTTTGAGCGGATAGCTCGTTACTCCTCCGGCATTGTCGATAATCGTGATCTTATTGGTATCGCAACGGAAACCGGCACCTTGGTCTCGTAAAGAATTCAAGACGATGAAATCGAGATTCTTCCGCTTCAGTTTACCTTCGGCATGAGTAGCCTCGTCGTTCGTCTCCAAGGCGAACCCCACCATGACCTGTCCTTCCCGCTTGATCGCACCCAAAGAGGCGGCGATATCCGGGTTCGGAACCAAATGAAGCGTCATCTCTCTCTCCGTTTCCCGTTTGATCTTCTGCTCGGAAGCATTCTCCGGACGGTAATCGGCGACAGCGGCACATAATATGGCAGCATCGCTACTCGGGAATGCGGTCATCGCCGCTTGGTACATTTCCCCGGCAGACTCAACATCGATTCGTTTAATAGCTGGATGATGTGTTTTTAAAGAGACTGGACCAGCGACCAAAGTCACCTCCGCCCCTCTCTCCGCACAAGCTTCCGCTAAAGCGAACCCCATCTTACCGGAAGAGTAATTACCTATAAAACGTACGGGATCTATCTTTTCATATGTCGGACCTGCTGTTATTAAGATCTTTTTTTTTTCAAGATCTTTTTGAGCGAAAAAGAAGTCTTCCAAAACCTCGATAATCTTATCGGGTTCTTCCATCCGGCCTTTACCAACCAAATGGCTCGCCAATTCCCCCTCGGCAGGTTCGATAATCCGGTTACCGAATGAACGCAAGCGCTCCAGATTCTGTTGGGTACTCGGATGAGCGAACATATCCAAATCCATGGCCGGAGCCACGAATACAGGGGATTTGCAAGAAAGATAAGTAGTTATCAGCATATTATCGGCGATTCCGTTCGCCATCTTACCGATCGTGGAAGCGGTAGCCGGAGCAATCAACATGGCATCCGCCCAAAGCCCCAGATCCACATGGCTATTCCATGTACCATCCCTATTGGAAAAAAACTCGCTGATTACAGGGTGGCTACTCAACGTCGATAACGTAAGCGGAGTGATAAACTCTTTTCCCGCCGGCGTGATAACCACTTGTACCTCGGCTCCTTTTTTCACCAATCCCCGGATGATATAAGCGGCTTTGTATGCGGCTATACTCCCCGTAATCCCTAATATAATATGTTTATCTTTCAATGTCATATATCGAATCAATTTATCTTTGCCAGTAGAGACGTAGCACGTTGCGTCTCTACAACCTCAACAAAAGAATCTCTTTGGCTACTTTTGAGTTTATATTGCCATATTCGCCAAGTTTCCATCCCATTCGATCGATAGGTTCCACCAAAGCATCCAAGTCGGACTCCTTGATCCCATAGTCGGAAAGACGGGTCTTTAATCCCATGAAATGGAAAAAATCTTCCGTAGCCTCTATTGACTTTTGCGCCTTTTCATCGGCAGATCCTTCGGTAATACCAAATACGACCTCTCCCATCCGGATCAGTTTCGCCGCTTTCTCCTTACGCATATAGGTCATGACACCCGGCAAGATAACCGCCAAAGTCTGGGCATGATCCAAGCCAAACTGCGCCGTCAATGCATATCCCATACGGTGTGAGGACCAGTCTTGGGGTACTCCTTGGCCGATCCAACAGTTCAAGGCATTCGTAGCCGCCCACATCAAATTAGCACGAATATCATAATCATTCGGGTTTTGCAAGACCTTGCGGCCTTCTTCCACGATTGTCTTCATCAATCCCTCGGCAAAATAATCTTGAACCTTAGCGTTCACCGGATAAGTCAGGTATTGCTCGACCACATGGATAAACGAATCAACGACACCGTTAGCCACCTGTCGCTCTGGTAAAGAATAAGTTACCTGCGGATCTAAGATAGCGAACTTAGGGAACACCAACGGAGACATGAAATTCAATTTCTCATGAACAGATTCCCGGGAAATTACCGCCCGTTCATTCATTTCCGAACCGGTAGCGGCCAAAGTCAGCACTACTCCTAAAGGAAGCGCTTTCTTTATCACGCCACCTTTCGACAAGATATCCCAAGGATCTCCCTCGAAAAACGTAGCCGAAGCGATAAATTTCGTAGCGTCGATCACTGATCCGCCGCCTACCGCCAGCAAGAAATCGATATTCTCCCTCTTCACCAACTCAACAGCCTTCATACAAGTCTCATAACGGGGATTCGCCTCGATACCACCAAACTCATAGGTATGGAAGTCTTTCAAAGCTGCCGTCACCTGCTCATAAATGCCATTTTTCTTAATGCTACCGCCACCGTATACCACCAGAACCTTACTTCCTTCTGGAAGTAACGCAGACAAACGGGCAATACTTCCTTTGCCGAACACAACCTTTACAGGATTGCAAAACTCAAAATTATTCATCGCCTTATTTTGAATTAAAGTCTCTCAAACGGATCTCTGTCAACATTTTCTTCGTATTCAACGGGAAATCGCCATTCATGATCCAAGAATAATAACCCGGATCCGACTTCAAGATCTCCGTTACCAAACGGCCTTTATACTTACCGAAGTTAATAACCTCCTCGCCTTTATCGTTGTAAACCATACGTCCGGCGAAATCCACATTATTCGAGTAGCAGGAATATTGGGAAAGGAAAGCTACGTCATTCTTCAAATCCGGATAGCGATCCAGCTGCGCTTTCAACACCTCATACGTAGCCAACGTATCAGCCTCAGCCGTATGAGCGTTCTCCAAGCTTTTATTGCAATAGAATTTATAAGCGGCAGATAACGTACGTTGCTCCATCTTATGGAAAATCGTCTGTACATCGATAAATTTGCGCCGGTTCAAATCGATATCCACACCCGCACGCAGAAACTCCTCGGCAAGCATGGGTATATCAAAACGGTTGGAATTATATCCGGCCAAATCACAACCCTCGATCTGGGTTGCCAAAGATTTAGCGATCTCCTTAAAGGTCGGACAATCTTTTACATCTTCATCGGTTATGCCATGAATAGCGGTAGATTCGGGGGGAATAGGCATACCGGGATTTATCCGGCGTGTCTTCGTTTCTTCTTTCCCATTTGGGAAGACCTTCACGTAGGAAATCTCTACGATACGGTCCTTTACGATATTTATACCCGTGGTCTCTAAATCAAAAAAGACCAGCGGGTTCCTTAAGTTTAACTGCATTATTTATTTATTAGTCATTCAACATCATCGGCATCAGCAACATGAGCAAGTCCTCGTCCTCATCATTCTCAGAAGGAACGATCAAGCCGGCACGTGAAGGGTCCGCTAATTCTAATACAACCTCTTCCGAGCTGATATTTCCAAGGATCTCGATCAGATATGTAGCCTTAAAACCGATGCTTAACTCCGTCCCGTCAAACTGACAAACAATACGCTCTTCCGCAGAAGTGGAGAAATCGATATCTTGGGCGGAAACCGTAATCAAGCTATCCTTCAAGTGCAACTTCACCAAGCTGCTCGCCGGATTAGAAAAGACAGAAACACGCTTTAAAGCATTCAAGAAAGAGATACGATCGATCGTTACCTTAAACGGGTTTTCTTGAGGAATCACACTATTATAGTTCGGGTAACGCCCCTCGATCAAACGACAAACCATCTCGAAGTTCGTGCAAGTAATATACGCATTGTTATCATCAAACTTAATCAATACTTGCTCCGACTCCTTCGCCAACAAATTCTTCAATAAATTAGCCGGCTTCTTCGGCAAAATGAAAGAAGCCCGTTCCGGGGATTTCACCGCCAAGTTACGCAAGCGAACCAATTTATGTCCGTCTGATGCCACGAACGTCAAATCATCCGTATGGATATCGAAATAGACACCATTCATTACAGGGCGAAGCTCATCATCGGCTGTGGCGAACAAGGAACGACTGATGCCGTTTAACAGCATCTGGGCATCCATCGAGATAGAGATAGCGTTATCATTCAACGGCTTCTGCTGCGGATATGTGTCCCCTTTCTGACCGATAAAATTATACTTTCCATTCTGGAAATGAATGAAAATCTCCAAATTCTCATCATTGATATCAAAAGTAAGCGGTTGTTCGGGAAGCTCTTTCAGCGGATCGAGCAATATCTTGGCGGAAACCGCAAAGAGTCCGGCACCTTGGGCATTCATGACGTCTACGGAAGTCACCAACCGGGTCTCGGCATCGGAAGCTGTCACCGTAAGCGTATTTCCTTCTAGGTTAAAAAGGAAGCTGTCCAGAATCGGTAAAGAGTTCTTGGAAGCGATAACCTTGCTTATAGACTGTAAACGTGATAATAGCGCAGTGCTGGATACATCGAATCTCATAGCTTTAATTATTTTATCTTGTTATATTATTATTTCATACAAACTACCATTTGGATGGGAAGAGACGGGGCATGCCCTGTCTCTACAAATTAACCCAACAAAATTAAGAAAATATTTTGTTTGTAACCAACTATACTTTCAAAAGTTTAGGGCATAAAAAAAGCTCCCCTCCGCTTTATCGGAGAGAAGCCTCTTATATTCTTTTAATTCGCTAATTTATTATTTAGCGAAATAATCTTTTACTGCTTCGTTAGGGATCATTTCTTCTTGGAAGATGTATGCACCTGTTTTCGGAGACTTAACCATTTTAATCACTTTGGAATAAGTACGACCGTCACCTTTCTTAAATGTTGCAACTGCTTTTTTTGCCATCGTTTAAAATCTCCTATTACTTAATTTCTTTGTGTAACGTCATCTTCTTCAAAACCGGATTGTATTTCATCAATTCCAATCTCTGAGTAGTATTCTTTCTATTCTTCGTAGTGATATAGCGAGACATACCCGGCATTCCACTTTCCTTGTGCTCTGTACACTCAAGGATTACCTGTACTCTATTTCCTTTTGCTTTTTTTGCCATTTTCTATATCCTCCACAAATTATGCGTTCAAATAACCTTTTTCAGCCGCCATCTTGATAGCCGCATCCAAACCTAACTTATTGATTGTACGTAAGCCAGCCGCAGATATATTCAAGCTAACCCAGCAATCCTGCTCTACCCAGTAGAACTTCTTCGTAAACAGGTTGACATTGAACTTACGTTTCGTTCTTCTCTTTGAGTGAGAAACGTTGTTTCCAACCATTGCTCTCTTTCCAGTAATTTGACAAATTTTAGACATTTCTAATCTGTTCTTTTAAATTATACGAAATTTAAGTCAACTCCTGCTATGTGTCTTCCCTTTCTGAACTAGCATCATGAACAAAAACGAAGATTCTAATAGAGTCTTATCTTTACAGGGTGCAAAGGTAAGAATTATTTTGATTTATCCGCAAGAATTCTCAAATATTTTTTCCTCAACAAATCATGTCTTAAATTAGTTATAGGTATATAACAACATAACATGATATTCATTATGGCAAGAAGTTTTAAAGAAGCGATCCAGCATCGCCGGACACATTATGGAATAGGTAACAACTCTCCCATTTCCGACAACGAGATTCATGAGATTATTAAGACAGCGGTCACTCACGTTCCCTCCGCATTCAATTCGCAGTCTACGAGAATCGTACTGCTACTGGGTGAAAGCCACAAGAAGCTTTGGGAAATCGTAAAAGACACGCTTCGTAAAATCGTCCCCGCCGAAGCCTATAAGGCTACCGAGGCAAAGATAGATAATTCTTTCGAGGCTGGCTATGGCACGGTCCTCTTTTTCGAGGATACGGCGGTAGTAGAAGGCTTGCAGAAGCAATTCCCTTCTTATAAAGATAATTTCCCGGTATGGTCCCAACAGACATCGGCTATGCATCAACTCGCGATATGGACTATGCTGGAAGACGCCGGTTTCGGCGCTTCTCTGCAACATTACAACCCGTTGATCGACGAGGCGGTCGCTAAACAATGGCATATCAATCCGAACTGGAAACTGATCGCCGAGATGCCGTTCGGTACCTCTACGCAAGAACCGGGAGAAAAACAATTCGCCCCATTAGAGGAACGAATTTTAGTATTCAAATAATTATAATTAATGTATATGGAATATGACATAGCAATCATAGGCGGTGGACCTGCGGGTTACACCGCCGCCGAAAGGGCTTCGGAGAATGGATTAAAACGATCCTTTTCGAGAAGAACGCTATCGGTGGCGTCTGCCTAAACGAGGATGTATCCCGACAAAACTCTTTATACTCCGCCAAGATACTAGACAGTATCAAAAGTGCCTCAAATATGGTATAGTGGCGATGAAAGACCCAAGTTTCGACTTGGCAAAGATTATCGACCGGAAGAACAAGACCGTCCGTAAACTTACGCTCGGGGTAAAAGCCCGGCTTACGGGTAACGGCGTCACCATCGTAGAAGGAGAGGCACGAATCACCGGAGAGGAGTTTGGAAATATACGGATTCACTGTGATGGAAAAGAGTATTTAGTGAAGAATGTGTTAGTATGTACAGGCTCTGAAACCGTGATCCCTCCTATCAAAGGATTATCTGAGGTCAAGTATTGGACTTCCCGGAAGCCCTTGATCTCAACGATTTGCCAAAATCGTTAGCGATTATCGGTGGTGGCGTGATCGGAATGGAGTTCGCCTCATTCTTTAACAGTATGGGCGTAAAGGTGAAGGTAATCGAGATGCTACCCGAGATATTAGGGAATATGGATAAAGAAACCTCAGCGATGCTTCGATCCGAGTATAAGAAAAAGGCGTAGAGTTTTCTTGAATACCAAAGTTACAGAGGTATCCGCAGAGAAAGTCTTTGTTGAGAAAAACGGCAAGGCAGACACGATTGAAGCCGATAAAATATTGGTGAGCGTGGGCCGCCGTCCGATTACAAAGAGTCTGGGACTAGAAAATCTAGCGATCGAAATACAAGGGGCCGGTGTAAAGGTAAACGAACATATGCTGACTTCCCATCCACATGTATATGCGGCTGGAGATATTACCGGTTTTTCCCTGCTGGCACATACGGCTTACCGGGAAGCGGAAGTTGCCATACACCATATCCTAGGCATACCGGACGAGATGAGCTATAAAGCCATTCCGGCGGTAGTTTATACGAATCCGGAATTGGCGAGCGTGGGTAAGACAGAAGAGGAATTGGTAGCGAATGGGGAAAGTTTCCGTGTTCAAAAGATCCCGATGACCTATTCCGGACGTTTCGTCGCAGAGAACGAGAATGGTAATGGTTTATGTAAACTGATCACGGACGACGAGGATCGTATCATCGGTTGCCATCTACTAGGGAATCCGGCATCCGAGATTATCGTCACCGCCGGAATCGCTGTCGAGAATGGTTATACAGTCGATGAATTTAAGAAAAATATTTTCCCGCATCCGACAGTCAGTGAGATCCTCCACGAAAGTTTATATATCTAATAAAACGCCTAACTAAAACAGTTTCCTGATGCTTTGCATTCACAATACACAAACGGATCCATACTTCAATTTGGCCGCCGAAGAGTATCTGCTCAAGAATTTCAAAGAGAATATTTTCATGCTTTGGCAGAATGAACCATCAATCGTGATCGGTAAGCATCAGGATGTATGGGCCGAGGTAAATCTCAAATTCGTACAAGACCAACAAATCAAGATAGCACGCAGGTTTTCCGGTGGTGGTGCCGTTTACCATGATCCGGGAAACCTGAATCTTACATTTATAGAGACCGGCCAGATTATGCAGACCGATAAATATACCATCCAGATCATGAATTTTCTCAAGACATTGGGAGTACATGTCGAGGTGGATGAACGGAAAGGATTAACTATCGGAGGATTTAAAATATCGGGTAGCGCACAGAGTATCCATAAGAATCGGTATATGCACCATGCTACCTTATTGTTTTCCACCGATCTGGATAGGCTCGTCACCTCCTTGAAAAGTACATCCCGTCAAGCACCAGAGAAAACAGGAGGTAAACGATCGACATTCGTTAAATCTGTACGGAGTCCGGTCACGAATATCAGCGCCCATCTTCCGGCTTCTATCTCCATCCAGCATTTTAAGAAAGCGCTTCTTTACTATTTCACGATCAATAATCCCGGCATTCAAGATTATTATTTCACGCAAGCAGACTTGGAAGCCATCTATCGGCTTAAAGAGCAGAAATATGCTACAGCCAGCTGGAACTTTAACACTTATACACTATAATACAGAAACTTACCTTCTTGATCTTTGTTCTTATTATATACCGTTTGTAGAGACGGGCACGCCCCGTCTCCCACTATATAACAGTAATTAAAAATCAAAATATGGCTACATTTGAGATAAAGATGCCTAAGTTGGGCGAAAGTATTACAGAAGGAACCATCATCTCATGGTCGGTAAAGGTAGGTGATACCGTAGAGGAAGATGATGTCCTTTTCGAAGTAAGCACAGCGAAAGTAAGCGCTGAGATTCCATCCCCGTTGAGGGAAAAGTAAAACAACTTCTTTTAATGAGGGAGACACCGTAGCGGTCGGTACAGTCGTAGCGATCCTTGAGATCGAAGGTGAAGGAGAGGATAACGGAGCTCAGCCGGAAACCTCGGAGGCTACTCAACCGAAAGAAAAGTCCCGCTCCCGCCTCAGAGGAATTATCAAAGAATTCCCAAGAGGAAGATCGTTGGTATTCTCCCGTCGTATTGCAATTAGCGAAAGCTGCCGGTGTGTCGCAAGATGAACTGGATCATATTCCGGGTACCGGATATCTGGGACGTCTCAGTAAGAAAGATATTCAAACGTATATCGATCACAAAAATAAAGGTACGGAAATGCCGAAGCCGAAACAGGCTCCTGTTTCTTCCATGCAGCAAACGGCTACGAGCACGCCAACAATTACGGTAGCGCCGCCGACCGCTCCTTCCATGCCTATGACAGCGGCCACTCCATCCGCTCCACTCGCCCAAGGAGACGAGGTGAGAGAAATGGATCGTGTACGTAAGATCATTGCGGACCATATGGTATTATCGAAAAGTATCTCCGCATGTGACGTCGGTTATCGAGGTAGACGTGACCCGACTGGTTAACTGGCGTAAAAAGTGAAGGATCAATTCTTCAAGCAAGAAGGCATCAACCTAACTTATATGCCGGCTATTACCGAAGCGACCGCCAAAGCGTTGAAAGCCTATCCATTAGTAAATTCATCCGTGGACGGTTACAATATCATCCTAAAGAAGCCTATTAATATAGGTATAGCGGTTTCCTTAAACGACGGAAATTTAATTGTCCCGGTTATACACGATGCCGATAAGCTGAACCTAAGTGGCCTCGCCTCACAAATAGATACCTTGGCGGCTAAAGCCCGTGAGAATAAGCTCGCCCCAGATAGCATCCAAGGCGGAACGTTCACGATTACGAATTTCGGAACCTTCAAGAGTCTGTTCGGCACCCCGATCATCAATCAGCCTCAAGTAGCGATCCTAGCCGTCGGTTATATCGAGAAGAAGCCTGCGGTAGTAGAGACGCCCGAGGGAGATACGATCGCTATCCGTCACAAGATGTACCTCTCACCTCCTACGATCATCGTATCGTGGACGGAGCTTTGGCGGAGCCTTTTACGTTCCATCGCCGACGAACTAGAGAATTGGAACGCTTAATACATTATATATAATAGAACAACATGAAAAAGTATGATATAAAACAACAGATAAGGAGACTCTCAGGAAATGGTTTTACCTTATGACGCTCGGAAGGGCGATCGATGAGAAGGCTCCCTCCATTTATTGCAATCTCTCGGCTGGTCTTATCATGCCCCGTATGCCGGGCACGACGGGATACAACTCGCCATGGGACAAGTATTCGATAAGGACACGGACTCTTCCCTATTACCGGGATATGTTGACGGTTCTCTCGGCGGGAATGACCGCCGAGGAGATCATCCTGAACGGTATCTCCAAGGCGACCGATCTGACCAGTGGCGGCCGCCACGTCTAACCACTTCTCTAAGATGGAATGGCATATCGAGAACGTTTCTTCCGCTACGGCGACTCACGATCTCCATGCCGCCGGCGTGGCACGGGCGATGGTTTACTATGGACAGAAAGGCGTAGCGATTACCTCGCACGGTGAATCGGCCGCTTCCGAAGGCTATGTGTATGAGGCAATCAATGGCGCCAGCAATGAGCGACTGCCGGTTATCTTTGTCTTCCAAGACAATGGATATGGTATCTCTGTCCCCAAAAGGACCAGACGGCCAATCGTAAAGTTGCCGATAACTTCTCTGGCTTCAAGAATTTACGTATTATCCATTGCAATGGAAAAGACGTGTTCGATTCCATGAATGCCATGACCGAGGCCAAAGAGTATGCGATCGCCAACCGGACTCCCGTAATCGTTCAGGCCAATTGCGTACGGATAGGCTCCCACTCAAACTCCGATAAACATACCTTGTATCGTGATGAGAACGAGCTTACCTATGTAAAATCCGCCGATCCTTTATACAAATTCCATCGCATGCTGATTCGTTACGGACGTTTCACCGAGGAAGAATTGAAAGAGATCGCGGATCTAGCGGCTAAAGACCTGAAAGCCGCCAATCGGAAAGCGATGGCCGCCCCCGATCCCGATCCGTCTACCGTCAAGGATTACGTCCTCCCGGAACCTTATCAACCTCAAAAATACAAAGAAGGTGTTCAAAACGAGGAAGGAGAGAAAGAAACGCTAGTTACGGCGATCAACAAGACGTTGAAAGCGGAGTTCCGGCACAACCCGGATACGTTTATCTGGGGACAGGATGTAGCCAATAAAGAAAAGGGTGGCGTATTCAACATCACGAAAGGCATGCAGCAAGAATTCGGTATCGAGCGAGTCTTCAACGCCCCTATCGCCGAGGATTATATCGTAGGGACAGCGAACGGTATGTGCCGCTTTGACCCGAAGATCCATGTAGTGATCGAGGGCGCGGAATTCGCCGATTACTCTGGCCGGCCGTCGAGCAATACGTGGAATGTACGCATGAGTATTGGCGCAGCAACGGGCAATTTACCCCAAACATCACTTTGCGCCTAGCCTCCGGAGGCTATATCGGAGGAGGACTTTATCATTCCCAGACCATCGAGGGCGCATTGACCTCACTGCCCGGTGCCCGGATTGTTTATCCCTTTCGCGGATGATGCCGCCGGGCTGTTGCGGACGAGCATGCGTTCTAAAGGCTTTACGCTCTATCTGGAACCGAAAGCGCTCTACAACGCGGTAGAAGCCTCCACCTTTGTCCCCGAGGATTTCGAGGTTCCGTTCGGGAAAGCCCGCATACGCCGTCCGGGAAAAGATCTGACAATCATCACTTATGGCAATACGACCCATCTTTGCCTCAACGTAGCCGAGCTTCTTTACAAAGAAAAAGGCTGGGAACTGGAGGTTATCGATCTTCGTACCTTGATACCATTGGATAAAGAGGCGATCTTCAACTCGGTGAAGAAAACCAGTAAAGTATTGATCGTACATGAGGACAAGGTCTTCTCTGGCTTCGGAGCGGAAATTGCCGGCATCATCGGCTCGGAACTATTCCAGTACTTGGATGCTCCGATCCAACGGGTAGGTTCCCTATTCACTCCGGTTGGTTTCCATCCGGTCTTGAACGGGCCATCCTCCCCAACGAGGAGACCATCTATCATGCGGCAAAAGAACTGCTGCTTTATTAGATCCACATTCGTTAAATCTTTAAAAGTATCACAATGAAAACAGGATTATTTTACGGAACGGGCACAGAGAAAACAACCTTTGTCGCCAATAAAATAAGAAAAGCTTTCGGGGAGGATCAGATCGATATCATCCCTATTGAAAGCGCATGGAAAGAGATTTCGAGGCTTACGACCATATAATCGCAGGAACCTCTACTTGGTTCGATGGCGAACTTCCCACCTATTGGGACGAGATCATCCCGGAACTGGTCACTTTAGACCTTAAAAATAAGAAGGTCGCTATTTTCGGTCTTGGAGATCAAACGAATTATCCGGATAATTTCGCCGATGGAGTCGGCATATTGGCGGACGCTTTCACCTCCTGTGGAGCGACTTTAGTAGGCGAGACCTCTTCGGATGATTATTTCTTTAATGCCTCCAAAGCCTTGAAAAATGGCAAACTACTAGGCTTAGTCCTCGATTTGGAAAACCAACCGGATCAAACCGACAAACGAATCGAGCGATGGGTGAAGCAATTGAAGGAGGCGTTTGGATAAAGAAGAATGCATCTTAAACTCGTAAACGAGAACTAAACAGAAAGCGTAACGAATCACTCCACGGGTTTGTTACGCCTTCATTCTATACACCTGTCTTTCATACACATACTGTGCCAACATCTGCCATCGCCTTGGCACAGCTGTGCCACGCTGATGGCATACCCGTGCCATAGTGATGGCAAGCCCGTGCCACGCCGATGGCAAAGCTGTGCCACCTAGATGGCAAACATACTTTATTAGCAAGACGCTAATTAGTTAAACATTTGACTAATCCGAGAAAAACGCTATCTTCGCGCCCAGCAAGTTTAAAAGAATTATAAGTAATGGTAGAAGGTAAAGAATTCCGGGAACTTATGTTACAAGTTGTCCGCACACGCATGGCATTTCGTCGGTCTATGCAACGAACGCTGAAAAGAACAACGCCGGTATAACATTTGAGATGCTTCAAATCTTGAGTTGCCTATGGCACGAACAAGGTATCACCCAACAGGTCTTGGCAGAGAGAACGGCAAAGGATAAGGCTTGTCTGACAAACCTAATGAACAATTTAGAGAAGAAAGGCTACGTCCATCGGAAAGAAGATCCGAGGACCGGAGGAACAAACTGGTTTTCCTAACCCGGAAGGAGAAGAATTCAAAAGCAAATTCGCCCGATCCTTGATCAGGTTTATGTACATGCGGAGCATATTATCGGAATAGAGAACGTAGAAACCATGTTATCCGAATTAAAGCAGTACATAATGTCCTTGAGAATATATAAAAGCACGTATTGAGCCTCTTTGTATGACGGTCGCTACATTTCCGGCAATCGCCCAAACCGATTCGCTCTTCTTGACCATCGACCAGCTTTTCGAGAGAGGCGTACGGCATAGTCTGCAGATCCAAGCAGACGTCTTAAAAGAATCGATAGCGCAAGAGAGAACCCATACGGCACGTTCCGCACAATTGCCAGACCTGCAAATCGGCTTGAAAGGTGGATATGTAGGGCAACCGATCCTCTTTGAGCAAGGACTCGCCCATCCGACTCGCCCGGAAGCGCCCGATTGGTCCCAGAACTATGCCATCGACCTTACCCAACCGATATACCAAGGCGGTAAAATCCGGTATTCCATCCGGAAAGCGGATCTGGAGAAAGAAGTCGCCTCTTTACAAACGCTCACAGACCAAAGTGAGATCAAGCTCGGTCTATTAAATCAATACATCGGTCTTTTCAGCCTGTTTAAACAACGTGAGGTGCTTTCCCGTAATATCGAGGAATCGGAACGCCGCCTGCAAGATATCCGGCGTATGAAAAAGAGGGACTGATAACCAATAACGACGTATTAAGAAGCGAGATGCAATTAACCAACGACCGCCTATCCTTGCAAGAAACGGATAATAGCCTCATACTGGTATCACAGCAATTGGATATCCTGATCGGTCTCGATGAGAATCTGTTGCTCAAGCCAGACACCACGTTACTGGACCAAACCGTATCTTTAGAAACTTACGAAGATTATGTAGCCCAAGCCTATTCCAATGATCCGGCGATACGTCTACTCCGGAAACAAACAGAGTTAGCCCAAAACGATATACGTTTGACTAAAGCCTCATCGCTACCCAGCCTATCGCTATATGCGTCGAACACATTGGCACGTCCAGTCTCCCGAACATTAGCGGATATGTACAATAACAACTGGAACATAGGTCTGTCGCTCTCCTACCCTTTATCCTCTTTATATAAAACAACCATAAGATAAAGGAAAGCAATGGATGGTCTCGTTACATAAAACGAGGAGGAACAGAAAAACAGAAAATCCGTATAGAAGTGCGCACCGCGTTCTTACGTCATAAGGAAGCTCTACAAGAAGTGGAAGCCTTGAAGTTATCCGTACGGCAAGCTCAAGAGAACTACAGGATCATGCAAAACCGGTATTTAAACCAATTGGCGATCCTAACCGACTTACTCGACGCGAACTCGGTTCTCCTCAACGCGGAGCTACAGCTCACGAATACCCGTACCCACGTGATTTACACTTACTATCAACTACAGAAGGCTTGCGGCCGTCTCTAAAAGAAACAACGACTATGGCAAACGAATTAAAGAGAAACATCAAAGACTAAAGAAAGTAAGGACACGGAATATAGTATTAAACTCCATATGTATCCTTTTAGCCGGTTCCGGCATTTGGTGGACAGCCAATTATTTCTGGCGTTACATCAATTATGAGGTGACAAACGATGCCTTTGTGGACCAATATATCGCCCCACTAAATATACGTGCCTCCGGCTACATAAAAGAGGTCCGTTTCAAGGAACACCAGTACGTTCACCAAGGGGACACACTTCTCATATTGGACGATCGGGAATATCGGATCAAGGTAAAGAGGCAGAGGCCGCGTTGATCGACGCCCAAGGATCACAAGACGTACTTCGTTCCGGTATCGAGACCTCCCATACGAACATCGCCGTACAAGACGCCAACATCGCCGAGGCTAAAGCCAAGCTTTGGCAACTGGAACAGGATTATCACCGATTTGAGCGGCTGCTGAAAGAAGAATCGATCCCCGAGCAACAATACGAGCAATCCAAGGCCGCTTTCGAGGCGGCGCAAGCCCGATATCAGGCGTTGGTGGAACAAAAGAAAGCCGCTTTCTCCCAATTCACCGAAACCAGCAAGAAGACAATAGGAGCCGAGGCGGCGATCTTACGAAAAGAAGCGGATCTGGATTTAGCGAGGTTAAACCTTTCCTATACCGTTATAACCGCCCCTTACGACGGTCATGTAGGCAGACGGACCTTAGAGCCCGGACAATACGTGCAAGCCGGACAAACGATATCCTACCTCGTACGAGATAAAGACAAATGGATCACGGCCAATTACAAGGAGACCCAGATCCCCCACATCTATATCGGGCAGAAAGTACGTATCAAGGTAGACGCATTGCCGGGAAAGATATTCAACGGGGAGGTAACCGCAATCTCCGACGCCACAGGCTCCAAATACTCATTGGTCCCGACCGACAATTCCGCCGGAAACTTCGTCAAGGTACAACAACGTATCCCGGTACGGATAGATTTGGAAAATCTATCGCAAGAAGATACGCAATATTTAAGAGCAGGCATGATGGTTGAAACAGAAGCCTTACGCAAATGATCACGATGAAAGAGCTTGGGGCACCGATCCGCCAATGGGTGCCGGACTGGTTAGGATTGATTTGCATCTTCATCGTTATTCTTCCGGTTACGATGCTAAACGGTTCGTACACCGGCAGTATGCTGGAGGTATCAAACACGCTAGGCACGAACACCGAGGATATAACCATGGGATATTACGCGGCAGCGGCGGGAATGGCGGTATCCTATCCGATTATTCCGAAGATATTAGAAGCCTTCTCCATCAAATTCTTATTGTTGGCGGATTTAGTCGCCCAGTTCTTCCTAAGCTGGATCTGTGCCCGCTCCCAGAACGCCGACATATTGATCGTCTGTAGTTTCGCGATCGGTTTCCTGAAAGGGTTTCTCATGCTGTGGTTTATCCGGTACGCACAAAAGATATTCAGCCCTAAAAATATACGTAGCCAATTCTATTCCTACTTCTATCCTTTTGTTTTCGGAGGGGGACAAGCATCCATGCTTGTTACCGCACAGTTAGCCTACCATTACGACTGGAAATATATGTATTACTTCATGATGCTAATGATTTTATTGGCCATAGTAATGGTAATCATCTGCTTCCGCCATAACCGGCCGATCAAGTCCATCCCCTTGGCCGATCTACACATCCGGGAAATGTTCATCATATCCACCGGATTGTTAATGCTTATGTATGTCATTAATTACGGGAAAGTACTCGACTGGATGGCATCCCCCAAGATTTGCCTTTATATCATGATCGCCCCGATATTGATCGCTTTATTTATTTGGTATCAATATCATTCGGAACGTCCGTACGTGAATCTGGCGCCTTTATACCAGCCGAAAGCTATTATCGGTTATTTCTATATGATGCTTGTCATGTTTTTCAGTACTTCTACTACCTTGTTGACTAGTTACCTGACTAGTATCTTAAAGGTAGACAGTACCCATACCTATTCCCTTTATACTTATTTGCTTCCGGGATATGTCTTGGGGGCGTTCATCTGTTTTTGGTGGTTCCGGTGGCAACGTTGGCGGTTTCGTTTCTTGATAGCGGGAGGAATGAGTTGTTTCGTCCTGTTCTTCGGGAGCCTTTATTTCGGGATCTCACCGGATAGCAGATACGAGATGCTCTACTTTCCTATATTCCTCAGGGGATTGGGCATGATGATTCTAATCATAGCTTTCGCCTTATTTGCCGTGGAAGATTTAAATCCTAAATATTTATTGTCAAACGCTTTCTTTCTCATCATTTTCCGTTCAGTATTATCCCCCATCATGGCGACTTCTTTTTACAGTAATATACTATATCGCTTGGAACAAAAATATATGTATTCCTTATCAGAAACCGTTACGCTGGCCGATCCTCTAGCCGCCTCACGCTATAACCAAGCGCTTGGCAATGCCTTGACCCAAGGGCATCCCTACGACGAGGCAGCGCAAATGGCTACCAGTACACTCTATAATACGTTACAGCAACAAAGCTTATTATTGGCGTTAAAAGAGATACTGGGGTATTTATTAGTCATCTCCTTATTCATAGCGATCGTATCCCGCTTTATCCCATTCCATAAAACCATCCGTGTTACATTCGCCAAGACAGGAGATGATATGGTTTGATCAAACTATGCCCGGCTGCAAATCTATCAGCCGGCATCTGCCTTTTTGTCATTTATAGTTTATCCGAAACACTTTGGCATTCGTTTTGTATAGGAATAGGCGGATCTTGAGAATGATCAAGATAGGAATACGCACAAAATAACAATAAAATAATAAGATATTCAGACTATGAGCAGTAAACAAGGTAACATCGGAGTAACATCGGAAAACATCTTTCCGATTATCAAGAAGTTCTTATACAGTGATCACGAAATCTTCCTTCGTGAACTTGTTTCCAATGCGGTAGACGCTACCCAAAAGTTAAAAACGCTTTCTTCCGTAGGCGAGTTTAAAGGCGAACTCGGCGATTTGACCGTACAGGTTAAGTTCGATGACAAAACGATCACGATCTCTGACCGGGGTATCGGTATGACAGCCGAGGAGATCGATAAGTACATCAACCAGATCGCTTTCTCCGGCGCCGAGGAGTTCGTTGAGAAATACAAGAACGACGCCGCTTCTATCATCGGTCACTTCGGTCTTGGTTTCTACTCCTCTTTCATGGTTTCCAAGAAAGTAGAGATCGTGACGAAATCATACAAAGAAGGCGCTGTTCCCATGAAATGGAGCTGCGACGGTACGCCGGAATACTCTTTGGAGGAAACGACGAAAGAGGATCGCGGTACCGATATCATCCTGTATATCGACGACGAGAACAAGGATTTCTTGAACAAGGATAAGATCAATGGCTTATTGACAAAATACTGCCGTTTCTTACCGGTTCCTATCGCGTTCGGCAAGAAGCAAGAGTGGAAGGATGGCAAATATGTAGATACGGACGAAGATAACGTAATCAACGACACCAAACCGGCGTGGGTTCGCAAACCGGCCGATATGACCGACGAGGATTACAAGAAGTTCTATCGAGACTTATATCCTATGACGGATGAGCCGTTGTTCTGGATTCACTTGAACGTAGACTATCCGTTCAACTTGACCGGTATCTTATATTTCCCTCGCATCAAGAGCAATATCGACTTGCATCGTAACAAGATCCAGTTATATTGCAACCAAGTATTCGTTACGGATTCCGTAGAGGGTATCGTTCCTGAGTTCTTGACATTATTGCATGGTGTGTTGGATTCGCCGGATATCCCGTTGAACGTATCCCGTTCCTATTTGCAAAGCGATCAGAACGTGAAGAAGATCTCCAACCACATCACCAAAAAGGTGGCAGACCGCTTGGAAGAGATCTTCAAGAACGACCGTCCGCAGTTCGAGGAGAAATGGGATAGCTTGAAACTATTCATCCAATATGGTATGTTGACTGATGAGAAGTTCTACGACCGCGCGGTTAAGTTCGCCTTATTCAAGGACGTCGAGGGCAAATACTTCACTTTCGAGGAATACAAGAACTTAATCAAGGACAACCAGACAGACAAAGAGGGTAACTTAATCTATCTGTATACCACCAATAAAGACGAGCAATACAGCTATATACAAGCCGCAAAGGACAAAGGTTACAGCGTCTTGGATATGGACGGACAATTGGATGTACACTTGATCGGACAATTGGAGCAGAAATTCGAGAAGAGCCGCTTCGTTCGTGTGGATAGCGATACGATCGATAACTTGATCCGCAAGGAAGATGCGAACAAGGTTACTTTGAGCGAGGAGCAGAAAACGGCCATGCAGGAAGTATTCAAGAGCCAGATGCCGAAATTGAACAAGACCGAGTTCTACGTAACATTCGAGGCATTGGGCGAAAACGCGAACCCTGTCATGTTGACACAAAGCGAGTATATGCGAAGAATGCGTGAGATGTCCGCTATGCAACCGGGTATGTCTTTCTATGGCGAGATGCCGGATAGCTTCAACTTCGTATTGAATACGGATCATCCGTTGATCAAGAAAGTATTAACTGAAGAGGAGCAAGCTTGCGACGAGAAGTTAAAACCGATCCTTGGCGATATCAAAGGATGGGAGGCTCGTCAAGCCGACTTACGTGAGGCTCAAAGCAAAAAGAAAGAAGATGAGATCACGGCGCAAGAGAAAGAGGATATGACCAACACCGACCATAAGCTGGATGAGCTTCGTGAGCAACGCAACCAAGTTCTCGCCGAGTACGCCGGCACGAACAAGACAGTTAGTCAGTTGATCGACCTTGCCCTGCTAGGAAACGGTATGTTGAAAGGAGAGGCCCTAAGCCAATTCATCAAACGTAGCGTAGAACTGATCGGATAAACCAATCCTCACATATATAAAAACCGTTCCTTCTCGGGGGAACGGTTTTTTTAGTTTCAGCTCACGACATCCTCGACCACTTTCCGTAACCTATCCAAGCTCATCTCGCCGGATTGTCTCCACAAAGCCTCCCCTTTCCGTAGCAGGATAAAAGTAGGAACCGATTCCACCGTATACAAATCGGCAAGAGCGCTCTCCTCCTCGATATTGATTTGTACTACTTCTAATTTTCCTTTCTCCAATTCCTTGAACTCCTTCACGATCGGCATCATTCTCTGGCAATGAGGACACCAATCCGCATAAAACTCAGCCATGACCAAAGCACCGGTCTCCATAACGGTTTTATTCCGTTCTTCCCTGTTTAAATCTTTTTCTTTCATAACATCATCTGTTTTAATTGTATTGATAACTCAACAATACGAAAAAACAAAATGTTTATGTTTCTAAAGAAATACTTCTTACATTTGGAGAAGAAAAACAGATTGGGTTCATATGAGAAAAATAACCGTTATCATAGCCTTATTCCTTGCAGCCATTCAAATTGTTTCCGCCCAGAAAGTAGGGTTGGTACTCAGTGGCGGCGGTGCCAAAGGAGCGGCACATATCGGAGTGATCAAGGCGCTGGAAGAAAATAATATACCGATCGATTACATTACCGGTACCTCCATCGGGGCGATTATCGGTAGTTTATACGCCATGGGGTATTCCCCCGAGGAGATGCTGGAGCTAATGCTTTCCAAGGAGTTCTCCTATTGGCAAACAGGTACGGTGGAGGAGCAATATACCTATTATTTCAAGGAGCCTTACCCGACCCCGGAATTCGCGCATTTCTCCATCGATATGTCCGATTCCCTACAGATCAAGGCTAGCTTCTTACCGCAAAGCTTGATCAATCCCATACAGATGAATCAGGCGTTCATGGCCTTGTTCTCGCAGGCGACGGCAAAGGCGGGATGGAATTTCGACAACCTGTTTGTCCCTTTCCGTTGCGTGGCCTCGGATATATATACCAAAAAGCCGATCATCTTTAAGAATGGGGATCTGGGAGACGCCGTACGTGCCTCCATGACTTTCCCGTTTTTCTTCCAGCCCATATGGAAAGACAGTATTCCTTTATTTGATGGAGGTATCTACGATAATTTCCCGGTAGGCCCGATGAAAGATGCGTTCCACCCGGATTTCATTTTCGGATCGACGGTATCGGGAGGGAATAAAAAGCCTTCGGAGAATCCTTATAACCAGATCGAGACCATGATCATGCAAAAGACCGACTATGAGGTACCGGAAGAAGATGGCATGATGATTAAATTCAGTTTCCCCACCGTCTCCTTATTGGATTTCCAGAAAGGTAAGGAGCTTATGGACATCGGGTATAAACGTACCCTTTCCATGATCGACTCCATCAAGCAACGGGTTCCCCGGGAAGTGCCTTTAAATGAGGTTACCGAAAGAAGGAAAGCCTATAAAGAGAACCTTCCCCCGCTGATCTTCCGCAATATTTACGTGACGGGCGTATCCGAGGCCCAGCGTAAATACATAGAGGCCCAATTACACAGGGATATCAATAACGAGTTCTCCATGGAAGAGTTCAAGCGGGCTTATTTCAAGATGCTGACCTATTCCAAGATTAGGGAAATCATGCCGCATGCCGTTTATAACCGGAAAGAGAAGAAATTCGATCTTTACCTGGACGTGAAGATGAAAGAAGAGATCACGGTTGGCTTCGGTGGAAACGTATCGTCTCATCAAGCGAATCAATTATACCTAGGATTGGGGTATCAATATCTGGGACGGTTCGCCGCCGACGTAAACTCGAACTTTCAAGTGGGTAACTCCTTTAGTGGTGTCATGTTGAGTGGCCGGATGTACCTGCAAACGCAAATCCCCACTTATTTAAATTGGCAAGGAGTCTTCTCGGACAAGAAATACACGGAAAGCCAATCCCTCTTTTATGAGGATATAGTGCCCGCCATGATTAAGCAGAAAGAACTGTACATGAAACTAAAATTAGGCTTCCCCTTCCTCAACCACGCGAAAGCGGAGATCGGGTTCGCCTACGGACGGTTGAACGATTTCTATTTGCAGAGCACCACGATACCTTTCCCGAACGCCTCTTTCGACCATAGCTGGTACGATTTATTCAGCGGTTCGTTAAGTATCGAGCAAAACTCACTCAACGCCAAACAATACCCGATAAGCGGAAAACAGCAATTCCTAATCGCCCAATACGTAACCGGTACGGAGAAGTACACTCCATCCCCCACTTCCGCCACGACGGAAGCCCCGATTGGTCGCAAAGTGCATAGCTGGCTGCAACTGAAAGGGCGCTGGAACCAATACCAGACGCTGAGCAACCGTTTCAACTTAGGTTATTTGGCGGAAATGGTCATATCCAGCAAGAACCTCATGAATAACTATACGGCTAGCGTATTACAGGCCCCGGCGTTTACCCCGACACCCCATAGCGAGATTGTATTCAACGAGGCGTTCCGGGCGAACCAATATGTGGCTTTCGGGCTTTCCCCGATCTTGAAGTTAAGCAAGCTTCTGCACTTCCGGTTGGATATGTATGGCTTCGCTCCGCTCTATGAAATACAAAAGACGGTGCCGGAAAACAACCCGTATGTCGGAATCCCGCATTATGGTAAGTTTTTGCACTCGTTTAATTATATGGGTGAAGCGGCGGTCGTATTGCAATTGCCATTCTTATGTATTAGTCTGTACGCCAACGGATACAGTTATCCGAAGGAGAATTTCAACTTTGGCTTAAACATTGGTTATCTGATCTTCAATCCAAAAATGTTAGATTAAATTCGCAAAAAAGTAGTCGAAACGTTTGCATATTTAAAACAAAAACGTACCTTTGCACTCGCAATCACGAAACAATGGCCGCGTAGCTCAACTGAATAGAGTAGCTGACTACGGATCAGCCGGTTACAGGTTTGAATCCTGTCGCGGTCACCATTCGAAGATAGCAATAGAATATATCTAGGCTCCTTAGCTCAACTGAATAGAGCATCTGACTACGGATCAGAAGGTTAAAGGTTTGAATCCTTTAGGAGTCACTTGAATATTCAAATTCATTTACAGATTGGCTCGCTAGCTCAACTGAATAGAGCATCTGACTACGGATCAGAAGGTTATAGGTTTGAATCCTATGCGAGTCACTTGAGAATCCTTCTCCCGTCGATCTTCTTATCAAAGGTTACGAGAGAAGGATTTTTCATTTTCCCTTACCGCTCTCCTGCTTTCCTCAATATATATACCCGATGGTTTCCCCTGCCCGATATCGTTATTCCACTTTCCGGGTCAGCGCCAAGGCGGCGCAATTCCAAGGAAGCGGTCGTACGCTTCAAGCCCGTGATAAACATATAATCTTGCAAGCACATGCAAGGATGCTCCGCCAAAAAGCCCAAAGCCCTCTCCCGCCGCTCCTCCTCGCTGAAAGGGGATTTCCGTACTCGGACGATACCGCCCCGACTCAAATCGCAACGCAGCTTGGTTTCCTGCACCAGTTCCTTATCCGCCCGGAAGCCGACACCGTTCACCTCCAGACTACGAGCGTTCCGCTTCGGATCATCCCCATCCAAGGTATCGCTCTCCTTATCTTTCACCACTCCCAACTTAGGCGTGAACGTACCGATCCCTTCAAGCGTAACAGAATGCCCATCTGCCATGCAATAAGCCAGACGCTCCGCCACCATCGTCATCACCTGCAACACGTTGCCCTTGCTCAGTCCCGAGCCGGGATAGGTGATCTGCTCCACGAAATGCTCCATATCCACGTTTTGCTCTATCTTCATCCGATAGTACACTCGTTTCTCGCCCGTCCCGTCAAGATCGTTCATCTCTTGCTTGATGTATCTCGCCATAATCGCTATATATAATGTTGTTTTACTAGTAAGAAAACCATTTTCCCCTATACACAAAGATAATCACATATGTGCAGAGAAAACGCATGAATTAAAACGCATAAATCCACCGTGTTATTAAATCATATAGGCAATCTTCATTCCATGCGGCCATCATCCTCTTTGAATGTGATATCCAGTTGCCAATGCAAACCGTTCTCTATCCCCCAGTGCTTTCTTTTGACCCGCATGATTTTCTCGGGATCGTTCTCCAATGAGGATATGAAGTAATGCGTCTCCACGGCACTTTCCCCTGTCGCCTCGTCTACACGTTCCGTGCGGATGAGGCCGTAGGATCTCAAGTTCTCCCAATCCTTGTATATTTTTCCTAAGGAATGTAGTGAGGAGCATACACGGCATTCACGAAGGAAGACAAACCCATGCCCGTTCTCCCCCTCCTTGTGGACTTTATACACCTCATTGGGAAGTGGGATACGTTCGAAGTCTCTCATGTTACCGGCGATGGTTTCCCACAATGTGGCTTGGTTCTTTTTAACCTCCAGCAGATAACCGGCTCTCTTCTTGGCTATTCTCGAGACGATATCTTTTTGGGTTCCCATGGCGTCGATGGTCACCACGTCTCCCTCCGAGATATCCAAATCGTCCAAGAGCCTTGGGATGGCAACTATCTCGTTCTCCTTCTTATCCACCCGCTCTTGTCCCAACGAGAGGCAGTCGTCAACAGAAAACGCGCTGACGATGTGAAGCTTATCATTGGAGCGCTCTTCCTGTGTCATGAAGAAACCATCCTCATCCCGTCTCCGTCTTTCATTCATGGCCTTTTTTATGGTCTTCCCGTCTATGGCTATCTGGCGGAACGGCTTCTTTTCCCTCTCCTCGGCGATTCCCTCCTCCACTAATCCCTCTTCCTTTGAGGTGGCAAGATTTTCTCGCATGTTCAAGGCCCACGCACGGTAACGCCGCTCAAGGGCGTTGGGACAGACCAGGCAAAAGAAACGCCTGAGCGTGTCATGCGACGGGGCCTTTTGGATGTCAGGAAAGAACTTTCGAATGAAATCGATACGTTCCGCCGAGAAGTCCGCAACCTCATTCCAACTCTGGCAGTTGGCAAACACCCCGATTAATGCCGACATCATGATCACTCCTGCCCGGTGTACCACCTTGGATTCCTGCCGTGAGTCTATCTCTCCCAGAGCATTGTACATGCTTTCAAGATGTCTTTCCAACTCGTCGTTTATCAAAAAGTCTTTCCCCGCTTTATCCATGTATGTCTTTTTGAAAGCAAAGATAATGGAGGTAAACGAGATATGCTTTCAAAAAGAGCTTAAACAACTATTTATTTATCCATCGTATATTTTAATTGGCATTCATGCGTTTTCTCTGCAGTATGCGAACAAGAATCCATAGGCTATCGAGCAAGAATTCATATAGATAATACCGGATTTATTATAAGGAAAAAGATATTCCGCGTACATTTGTGATATAATATCCACAGTTTGTATCGAACACAAAATTACCACCCAATGAGATTTCGGGAGCAAGCAGTTTTGGTATGTCTCCAAAGTTTATCCCTTGCGAACGTCCAAACATAAACCACCTGTCATTATCAAACCTCCCTTATTATGGAACAGCATTTAGATACAAATAAAGTGTGTTTCGGCTGATTCCTAATTTTTTTGCGATTTGGCTCTTGCTTAATCCCTCGCCCAACATCTCTGTAATAGTTCTTTCCCTGTCAACTTGTTCCGTTTATTCTTGCTCCCCTTTATTCTCCCGATATGTTTTCCTTCTGCTTTCAATCGGGCCAAAGCCTCTTTTGTCCGTTGCGAAATCAAGTTACGCTCAATCTCTGCCGACAAACCGAAGGCAAAAGCAAGCACCTTGCTTTGAATGTCATCACCAAGGCGGTAATTATCTTTTATAGTCCATACACGGCATTCTTTGGTCATACAGATGTTCAGGATTTCCATTATCATGAAAAGGTTACGCCCCAAGCGGGATAGTTCGGCGCAGATGATTAAGTCATCTTTCTTCACTTGGTTTAAAAGCTTACCCAACTCACGTTTGTTGTACGATTTTGTTTCACTAATGGTCTCCTCTATCCAACCATCAATTTTCAGATTTTCCCGCTCACAAAACTTATTGATCTCGAAACGTTGATTTTCTACCGTTTGCTTGTCACTGCTTACTCTAATGTACCCGTATATCATGCTCATAAGTCGTTTTTCACGCATGATACTATTTTATTTCGTACATTTGGCCTGATTTCAAGAAATATAATCAAAACATATAAAATAATGGAACAAGAAATCCAACTGAACAAGCACAACAAGCAAAAGTATCCGCCCATGCATACGGCAGATTTTAACCCAGCCTTAAACGATATCATCATTTACCAAACGGAAGATGGGGAAATCAAGCTGGATGTAAAGATGGAGAAGGAAACCGTTTGGTTGACACAAGCGCAGATGGGTGAGTTGTTCCAAAAAGACAGGACTGTCATTGGCCGACATATTAATAATATATATAAAGAAGGAGAATTAGAAAAACATATCACATGTGCAAAATTTGCACACATGGGTTCTGAGGGTGACCAAAAGTATGAAACAACACTTTACAATCTTGATGTCATCATATCTGTTGGTTATCGTGTAAAATCCAAACGTGGTATCCAATTCCGTATCTGGGCCAACAAAATATTGAAAGACTATCTTATCAAGGGGTATGCCATCAACCAGAAGATAAAACTAGAACATTATCAAGAGCTAAAAGATATCGTTCGTATACTCGGTAATATGCTCAAGAACCAAGAACAGTTGACCTCCGATCAGTCCAAAGGCTTATTAGCCGTCGTGACCGATTATGTCTATGCCCTTGATACTTTGGATAAGTATGATTATCAGCAACTGACGATAGAGGAGACAATCAAAGGAGACCGTTTCCAAGCGACCTACGAGAATGCGATGGAAGCCATTCGAAGCCTAAAAGATAAATTCGGAGAAAGCGAACTTTTCGCACATGAGAAAGACATCATGGTAAAAGTAGTAGTAAATTTAATCAATCAAAATAATTAATATGGAACAAGAAATCCAATTAAACGAGCACAACAAGCAAGAGTATCCTCCTATGCACACGGCGGAACATATCTTAAACCAGACAATGGTACGGATGTTCGGGTGTCCCAGATCCAAGAACGCGCACATAGAGAGGAAGAAGTCTAAATGCGATTATCTATTGGCGGAAGAGCCCAGTGCGGAGGTCATGGCCGAGGTTGAGAAGAAGATAAACGAGGTGATCGACCGGCACCTGCCCGTAACCATCGAGTTCATGCCGAAAGAAGAGGCCGGCGGTATCGTGGATTTAAGTAAATTGCCCGATGATGCCAGCGATACATTACGTATCGTACGCATAGGCGATTACGATGCCTGCGCATGTATCGGATCGCACGTGGCGAATACATCCGAGATCGGACATTTCAAGCTATTGAATTACGACTATGCCGACGGGAGATTACGGCTACGTTTCAAATTGGTATAAAATTTAAAGCAAGCGCAAACAGCCAAATGAAATATTTTGTGTAAGTTTGCAAGCGATTAAAAGAACATTTTAATACAGACATTAAATACAATAGTTATGCAAACAATTGACAATTTCAATTTTGCCGGCAAAAAGGCATTTGTAAGAGTTGACTTTAACGTTCCATTGGACGAAAACTTCAACATCACCGACGACACTCGTATGCGTGCCGCTCTTCCTACATTAAAGAAGATCTTAGCGGATGGTGGTAGCGTAATTATCGGTTCTCACCTAGGCCGTCCGAAAGGCGTTACTGAGAAGTTCTCCTTGAAACACATATTGAAACACCTTTCTGAGTTGTTAGGCGTAGATGTTCAGTTTGCAAACGACTGTATTGGCGAAGAAGCCGGCGCTAAGGCTGCCGCTTTGCAACCGGGCGAAGCTTTGTTGCTTGAGAACCTTCGTTTCTACGCTGAGGAAGAAGGCAAACCAAGAGGTTTGGCTGAAGACGCTTCCGACGAGGAGAAGAAGGCTGCCAAGAAAGCCGTTAAAGAAAGCCAGAAAGAGTTCACGAAGAGATTGGCTTCTTACGCTGACTGCTATGTAAACGACGCATTCGGTACCGCTCACCGCGCTCACGCTTCTACGGCTTTGATCGCTGACTACTTCGATACGGACAACAAGATGTTCGGTTATTTGATGGAGAAAGAAGTGAAGGCTGTCGATAAGGTTATGAACGACATCCAACGTCCGTTCACCGCTATCATGGGTGGTTCTAAGGTTTCCTCTAAGATCGAGATCATCGAGAACTTGTTGAACAAGGTAGACAACTTGATCATCACGGGTGGTATGACTTATACTTTCACGAAAGCGCAAGGCGGTAAGATCGGTAAGTCTATTTGCGAGGACGATAAGTTGGATCTTGCTCTTGATTTGATCAAGAAAGCGAAAGAAAAAGGCGTAAACTTGGTATTGGCTGTTGACGCTAAGATCGCTGACGATTTCAGCAACGACGCTAAGACTGATTTCGCTCCGGTAGATCAGATTCCTGATGGTTGGGAAGGTCTTGACATAGGTCCGAAGACCGAGGCTATCTACGCTGACGTTATCAAGAACTCTAAGACGATCCTTTGGAACGGTCCTACGGGTGTATTTGAGTTCGAGAACTTTACGCACGGATCTCGTACGGTTGGCGAGGCTATCGTTGAGGCTACGAAAAACGGCGCTTTCTCTTTAGTAGGTGGTGGCGACTCTGTTGCTTGCGTTAACAAATTCGGTTTGGCTAACGGCGTATCTTACGTTTCTACAGGTGGTGGCGCTCTTCTTGAGGCTATCGAAGGTAAGGTTCTTCCGGGTATCGCTGCTGTAAAAGGCGAGGCTTACAAATAATCAGATAAGTAAGTGATTTAATAAAAAATCCCCCGGGACGCTCGGTATTCATCGAGATGTCCCGGGGGATTTTCTTTGATTTAGTTCCGTATTAATCTTGTTTCAAGATCAAGGCGGAAGAGGCACTTACGGTAGTTTTACCCTGTACGGAACCTTTACCGTCCAGATAAATCCGACCGTCCTTACAAACCGGAACCCATGTTCCTTCCGGCAGAGAAACCGTTACCGCCTTCCGGTTCCCGTTAAAGATAACCATAATCTTCTTCCAACTATCCCCGTTCGCATGCTCCCCTAAGGTATACGCTACAACACCGGGCTGGTTCACTTCTTGGAATTGAAGGGCCTCCCTCACTCCCTCGGCCGTGGCGATACGGAAAGCCGGGTGCGACTTACGAAGGGCGATCAAATCCTTGTAATAGTTGAAAACATCCTTGTTTTTTGCCTTCAAAGACCAGTCGATCTCATTGATTGAATCGGGCGATTGATAGCTGTTATGTACGCCCTTCTTATCGTGCAGCAACTCCTCTCCTGCCCGCATGAAGGGTACTCCTTGCGAGGTGAAGATGATGGTCTGGGCCAACTTGCCGAATCGTATCAACTCATCCGGGGTAGCGTCTTTCGGAGCCGAGAGCTTCAACTTATCCATCAAACAAAGATCATCGTGGCAAGAGACATAGTTGATCACTTGCGTAGGCTTGTTCGCATAAGGCGCTTTGCAATATAATATTTGGTTATAGTCGATTTGCGGATGGCGGATAGCGCCTACGATACCAAACTTAATAGACTCCTCATTACCTTCCGGCTTTCCGGAGGCGAAACCGGCCTGTGTAGTCTCGAACACGCTTCCTTTTAAAGCATCCCGCAGGTCATCGCTAAATACGGCCACGTCATTCAGTTTCGGGGCGTTTACCTTGATCGCCCGTTGATCTTCTGGTAGCGGGGAATCGCTAGCGGTCCAGCCCTCGCCGTATACGAAGATGGAAGGATCTAGTTTAGCTAACTCGGCTTTTACCTCGTTCATGGTCTCTACGTCATGGATGCCCATCAAGTCGAAACGGAAACCATCCACGTGGTATTCCTCGGCCCAATATTTCACGGACTCCACAATATAGCGGCGTACCATCGCCCGCTCCGAAGCGGTCTCATTACCACAGCCGGAGGCATCCGAATAGCTTCCGTCCGGTTTATGACGGTAGAAGTAACCGGGGACGGTCAAGCTGAAATTCGACCCGTCACCCACAAAGGTATGATTGTAAACCACGTCCATGATCACACGGATACCATTCCGGTGCAATCCCCGCACCATCTCCTTGAACTCACGGATACGAGCCTCGGGATTGTAAGGATCGGTGGAATAGCTCCCCTCGGGGGCGTTATAGTTCTTGGGATCATACCCCCAATTGTACACATTATCTTGCAAGCGAGTCTCGTCCACCGAGCCATAATCATAGGAAGGAAGGATATGGACATGGGTAACGCCCAACTCCTTCAGATGATCCACGCCGGTAGCCACGCCGCCCGGCCCTTTCGTGCCCTCCTCCGCCAAGGCGAGAAACTTACCTTTATGCGTCACGCCGGAGTTCGCGGCGATCGAGAAATCCCGATGATGCATCTCGTAGATGATAATATCGGAGAAGCTTTTCAACTCGGGAGATTTATCCGCCTCCCAGCCCTCCGGATCGGTAGCCGCCCAATCGATCACGGCCGCACGGTTTCCATTCACCCCGACGGCTTTCGCCCAGATACCGGGAGTCTCATCCAGCCATTTATCGCCGATACGGATCTGGAAGGTATAGAAGGAGCCTTTCAGATCCTCGCTCACGGAGATACGCCACGTACCCTTGTCCGAGGATTTCATCGGCAACCGGCGGACAGGCTCCCCTCCTTCACCGGAGGCGTAAAGATTCAAGCGGACTTCTTCCGCCGTCGGGGCCCAAAGGGTGAACACGGATTTCGTGGGAGAATAGAACAACTCCAGATCGTCTCCCTCATAGGAAGGGTATTCATCAAAGGATTTGTATTCTTTCGGCGAGTTGCAGCTAAGCAACAGCGACAGGTATATAGATACCGGAACTAAGTGTCTCGTCATGGCTGATTCAGTAATTTGTTTTCAATCACAAAGATAGAAGATTCGAACCGGATTCGCCAACGAAACAGAAAAGAAGAGGCGAAAAATCTACCGCAAACGTTTTCGCCTCTTTCGCTCATTCATGCTATATTAGAACGGAACCTCGTTACTGCTACCTTGACTCAAGAAGTCAGCTCCCGCCGATGGGATCGGGGGCATCGGGTCTCCACCGTTCATGGTTGAGGAGAATTCCCTTACCGCTATATCTTCCTCTACGTTCATAAACTTGGCGAACTCGCTCTTAAAGCGCAGCCGGACATCCCCCACGGCACCGTTACGATGCTTGGCGATAATGATCTCGGCGAGACCGATCAGGGAATTTCCCCGCTCGTCTTCCGTAATCTTATAATATTCGGGACGGTGGATGAAACATACCATATCGGCATCCTGCTCGATAGCTCCGGACTCACGCAAGTCGGCTAGCTGCGGACGCTTACCTTCCACGCCTTGACGGGCTTCCACACCACGGTTCAACTGCGACAAGGCGATAATCGGGATATTCAACTCCTTCGCCAATCCCTTCAACGAGCGGGAGATCGTACTCACCTCCTGCTCACGGCTACCGAAGTTCATACCGCTGGCGTTCATCAACTGAAGGTAGTCGATAATGATACATTTAATGCCATGCTCACGCACCAGACGACGGGCTTTCGTCCGCAGCTCGAAGACGGACAAGCTCGGGGTATCGTCCACGAAGATCGGGGCGTCGTAAAGCTCCTTGATCTTAAAATCCAGCTGTTCCCACTCGTAGCTCTCCAAGCGTCCGCTCTTGATCTTCTCGCCCGGTATCTCGCAGACATTCACGATCAGACGGTTTACCAACTGCACGTTACTCATCTCGAGCGAGAACAGGGCGACAGGCGTATTGAAATTCACCGCCATATTCTTCGCCATGGAAAGGACGAAGGCCGTCTTACCCATGGCCGGACGGGCGGCGATAATGATAAGGTCTGAATTCTGCCAACCGGAAGTCATCTTATCCAACCCCTCGAAGCCCGTACGCAATCCGCTCAGACCTTCCTTCTGGAGAGCCGCCTTTTGCAACATCTCCATAGCGTCCTTGATGACGGGGTTGATCTGGGTGACATCCTTCTTTACGTTACGTTGCGAGATCTCGAACAACTTGCCCTCCGCCTCTTGCATCAGGTCCTCTACATCGAGCGTCTCATCAAATGCCTTTCCTTGGATCATCGCCGTGAAAGAGATCAACTCCCTCGCCAGATATTTCTGGGCGATGATACGGGCGTGATACTCGATATGGGCGCTGCTGGCCACCTTGCTGGTAAGTTGAGAGATATAGAACGGTCCGCCTACATCCTCCAATTCTCCCCGTTTCTTCAATTGCTCCGTTACGGTAAGCATATCCACGGGACGCTGGCTCAACGCCAAGTCTACGATAGCGGCATAAATCTTCTCATGCGCTTTCTCATAGAAACACTCCGGCTTCAAGATCTCGCTGACGATCGAGTACGCGTCTTTCTCCAGCATCAACGCACCCAACACAGCCTCCTCTAACTCACGGGCCTGTGGCTGAAGACGCCCCATATCGGGGAGCATCTCCACAGGCTTTTTCCTTCCTCTTCCTGTATTTCTTGTTCCTTCTGCCATCATTCTTTCTATTTGGGGAGTCAAAGGTAATATCTTTTACCCATTTCTGAAAAAGATTCTTTATATTTAGGAATTAAAACCTGTCGAATCATGAAAGCGTATTTTATCGGATTAGTTATCATGGGAGGTTGCCTATTATACGGCTGCCATACCAAACAAAAGAAAGAGGAAAACAGTAGCGACTACTCAGCCGACTCCCAATCCATAGCACGGCAAGATACCCTACCGTTACCAACTGATACCCATGCCGCATCTTCAGTTTCCACGGAAGGATGGACCGCCAAGCAGATACGGGACAGCATAGAATCGTTCTTCGGCAAGGAATACGATACCCTTCCCCCGCATCTACGGAAGATCCGTAGAAACATGACCTCCCTCTGGAACACGGACGACTCCGTCTTCCTACAGCTTATCATAGCGGAGAAGGAGTATGTGGAGGCTTTCAAGACTTACGTATTCAATTCACCCCTCATCCGGATCGGCGGAGGCCCTTACGACCGGCCACCCGAGGAAGCTATCAGCATGGACACCACCCACTTCTCCATGCGAGTAAGACCGAACGTCTACCCAACCAACATCGAGCGGATCGAGATCGCTATCACCAACCATACCGACCTGGAAGGGATGGGAGGCGAAGAGTATTTCATCGAGCGTTTCGACGGGAGGGCATGGAAAGGAATCCCGCAACCCACCGCCTTCGTCGCTCTCGGCTATCCGATCTTTCCTAACGAGACAAGAGACGATTTCTCGGCCACCTTGCTGCCTGAGCTCAAGGAAAACCCTCCGGGATTGTACCGGGTGCGCAAGACCGTCATCACCGGACAGGGCGCCGGCATCGTCCATTATCCTTTGGCCGCCACGTTCTACCTATCCGATAACCCGGAAGATTATGAGGAATACACACGTTTCGCCAGCCGGCTCCACGAGCCTCGCCCCATGGCCGAGTTCAAGGGAGGAAGAGAAGCCATGGTCCGGTCAGCATAGATACCGGGCTCTTCTTCTACTTCAACGAAGAGGGGAAATGCGGGATTGAATAGATGGCCAGTACTGCCTAAGAAGTATTGGAGTACTTCTTAGGCAGTACTCGGGTACTTCCATGAAAGTACTCCAGTACTATTACCAGAAGTATCGCAATACTCTCAGAGAAGTAAGCCTATGCTAACGTAAACTGGCAACAATATTGCTGTCAGCATACAGCGACATAACTTTACTTACGTAAAAAAGTATTATCTTTGCACCCGTAAAAAGTAATTTTCAAATTATGGACGACAGTATCCCGCTAGAAACAGAACAGAGTATGAACTAACGAGGCGGAGGGTTTCATTGATCCTCTGCTCGGATTAAACACGAAAGGAGGCAATAATGAGACAATTTCTTTATTGTGAGGCCGGTTATGTGGAGAAGAACCAATGGCTTCCTAACAGTTGGGTAAACGTAGAGTGCCCAACTCCCGAAGATCTTCAATTCTTGATGGATCGATTTAACGTACCCGAATCATTCTTGAGCGATATAGCCGATACGGACGAGCGTCCCCGTATCGAGTACGAGGGGAATTGGTTGCTTACCATCTTACGTATCCCGTTGCAGAACCAAGATCATGACATCCCGTTCAATACGGTGCCGATCGGTATCATCACGAACAATGAGATCATCGTAAGCGTATGTTACCATAAGACGGACTTGATCCCCGATTTCATCCGCTATACCCAACGGAAGGAACTCCAGATTAAAAACAAGTATGAGTTGATCCTCCGGCTGATCCACTCATCGGCCGTATGGTTCCTTAAATACCTGAAACAAATCAATTACGCCGTCACCGAGGCGGAAAAGGCGTTAGAGAAAAGCATCCGCAACGAGGATCTGCTAGCGTTGATGAAGCTGGAGAAAAGCATGGTATTCTTCAACACCTCCATCCGCGGGAATGAGGTGATGCTGGCCAAGCTCCAGAATATTTTCCAAGAGCCGCAATATATCGACAAGGATTTAGTGGAGGACGTGGAGATCGAGTTGAAACAGGCCCATAACACGGTAAATATCTATAGCGATATTCTTACGGGTACGATGGACGCTTTCGCCTCTATCATCTCCAACAACGTGAACACGATCATGAAACGTATGACATCACTTTCCATTATCTTAATGGTTCCGACATTAATCGCTAGCTTCTACGGGATGAACGTCCCGATCTACATGGAGGATATGCCGCATGGTTTCGTGGTTATCATCTTGCTCTCGATCTTGCTATCCGCTACGGCCTTTTTCATATTCAGGAAGATCAAATGGTTTTAGGATATCAAATAAATAAACCGGACGCAGATCACCCGTGCTTGTCGGTGTCATCTGCGTCCGGTAAATATCAAATTCGGTATATCTTTATCTTGGCTTACTTATGCGTATCCTCGAGGATATAACGCAAGGTTCCGGCATTCACCAATTCCTCTTGCGAGATGGTGTAGCCCTTTAGCTTTTTATCGCCGGCGAAAACGTCCTTGATGTAGATCGCTTCCGGATTACTATGCTTAGACTCGATTACCAATTCGCCTTTAGGATAGAATTTCTTGTCGAGCTGGATCGTAACCTTATCGAAAGTCGGGGAAGTCAATACATAGTTCACGTCGCCCGGACAAGCTGGGTAGAAGCCCATCATGGAGAAAATAGCCCAAGCGGACATCGTGCCTGTATCCTCGTTACCCGGGACACCGTTCGGGGCGTTATGATAGCAATCCTTCAACAACTGACGGACCAACTTCTGGGTACGCCAAGCCTCTCCCTTGAAATAGCTAAACAAATAAGGATAAGCGATATCTGGCTCATTGGCGGGATCATAATTGCCGTCATCGAATACCTTCTGCAAATGATCGACAAATTTCTTATCGCCTCCCATCAATTTGGCCAGTCCCTTGATATCGTGAGGAACATAAAACGTATAATTCCATGCGTTGCCTTCATGGAAACCGGGACTAGGCTCGAAGTTCTCGCCTTGTTTCGGATCGAACGGAGAGTAGAAGGTGCCGTCCGGCAAGATCGGACGCAGCGTTCCGAACTCCTTGCTATAATAATGTTTGTAACCTAAAGAACGGTCACGGAATAACTTGGCATCCTCTTTCTTACCCAAGGCTTGAGCGAAATTAGCCAAGTTCCAGTCGGCGATATAATATTCCAGCGCATGAGATACGGAGTTATCGTATTGCTCACGCAAAGGAACATAGCCCTTGCTGAAATAATCGTTCGCGTCCGGACGAAGCAGGTTGAACTCTCCCGGGGTAGTAGCGCCTTTACGCATCGCCTCATAAGCGGTTTGCTCATCAAAGTCACGCAAGCCGCGCATCCATGCGTCTACGATATACGGGATCGAGGGATCGCCCTCCATCGTAAAGGTCTCACGTCCGTAAAGCTCCCATTTCGGTAACCAACCGTTTTCCCGATACATATCCAGCATCGTACGGATAATATCCAATTGACGCTCCGGATAGAGCAAGGTCATCAAGGTACTTACGTTGCGGTACGTATCCCACAAGGAGAAGACCGTATAACGGTTTCCGGTGGTATGGCCTACTTTCAGGCTCTCCATCATCGGGTACTCGCCGTTCACGTCTTGCAGGATATTCGGATGGATCAGCAAATGATACATACCGGTATAGAATATCGTTTTCTCGTCTTTCGTACCCCCTTCCACTTGTACCTTGGAAAGATCCTTGTTCCACATCGTACTAGCCGCCGTACGGACCTTGTCGAAATCGAAGCCGGGCTGCTCCGTATTCATGTTCAGGCGGGCGTTCTCGATGCTCACGTACGAGATACCCATCTTCACCTCGATAGCCTCGCCCTCGTCCGTATCGTAATCGAACCATACGCCGACATCGTCTCCGCTCATCTCACGGGTATAACTGGTATATAACTTATACTTGCCGGAGTAGATATCCCATTCGGCCTCTACCCCCTTCATCTCACGTTGTTTCTTCCAATAACCCATCTTCTTCGGAGCCTTGTTTACCTTCATCACGAAGTAAACCGGGAATACGGCCTGTGGATTATAGCAGAACGTACCTAAAAGCTTACTCCCCTCGATCTCCGTATCATTCACGATACGTACCGTGGCGCCGGTCTCGTTCGTCAAGCCCTCGCCTAGGTTCAAGAGGATATGGCTCTCCCCTTTCGGGAAGGTAAAACGGCTCAAGCCCGTACGCATGCTGGCAGTAGCCTCCGCCTTGATATTATACTTGGTCAAGGTATTGCTATAATAACCGGGGTGAGCCACCTCGTCCTTGTACTCACTGCCGTAAACCTTATAGTCCACGTTCAACTCGCCCGTCGTCGGCATCAATAGCAAACCTCCCAGCTCCGGGCATCCCACACCGCTCAAGCTGCCGTGGGCGAATCCCGTAAAGAATTTATTGTCTGCCGAGTAAGGAGTAGACCACCATTGACTATCCTTGTCAAAACGGTTCTTCTCCGACCCCATGACGTTGAAAGGAACCACGCTCATCATACCCTGCGGACAAACCGCACCGGGATTCGTCGTACCGTAATTGCTCGTACCGATGAAGGGGTTCACATAATCTACCGGTTGCTGCGCCGTAGCGAACAGACTGCCACACAACAGGAAGGTCATTAACTGTTTCTTCATTTGATAAATGTATTTTAGTTGATAATTAATTGATTCATACTTACCAGATCACGATCTCATCCGTGAAGATGAAACCCTTATTTGCCTCTTTTGCCTTGATACGGATATAACGGGCTTTCCAATCGCCGTTAAACGTATATTCCTGAAAAGACAGGTCTTTATCCGTATTGGATATCGTAGTAGGGATAACTCCCTGCGAGATATAGCTCTCCCCGTCTTCCGATGTCAGCAACTCCACCTCTCCCGGTTGGTACACGCCCGGGCCGATCAATTGCATAAAGCGGGACGATACCTTATGGATATCCGTCACCTCGCCCATGTCCACCACGCAATCCAAGTCATTCAAATAACCCTGCCAACGACCGTCCAGATAAGTCAAGCCTCCCCTGTAGCCGTCCAGCAAGGCGTTCATGCCACCCGCCATATAACCGCTATACAGCTTACTATTATAATGTATAGGCTTATTGATACCCCGGTGATAATCCACCTTCTTCTCGGTAGGCGTTCCTTGAAGCTGCCCGTCACGGAAGATAGCGGCTTTGATATCGGCGGAATCTTTCACCACGATCGGACCGTCATAGACCCGGGAAGAGGCGGTGGGAATAGAACCGTCTGTCGTGTAACGTATCTCCGCCGGATATTTCTCCGCATCCAACATGACCTTGATCTCTCGCCGCAAGGTATCTACCTTCATCGTGGTCTCGATCTCGTCCGAGAGCGTGAACGTATGGATACCCATCCGTTGCAGAACCGGGATATTCGCATTCATACGAGGCTTAAAATCCTCCCAACTACGATCCTCTTGCGGAGTCCATCCAATCTCGGCGACCGCCAAGGCACGAGGGAACATCATATACTCCAGATGCTTCTCATCCTTGATATACTCCGTCCATGTATTCGCCTGTACCCCTAGGATATGCTTACTTTCCTCGGCAGTCAACGAATCCACAGGCACCGGATTATAACTGTACGCCCGCTTGATCGGCGTATAACCGCCGATGGCATACGGCTGTGTCTTCGGATCGGCTTGATAGAAATCGAAATACATATAACCACCCGGTGTCATGACCACGTCGTGTCCCATGCGAGCGGACTTGATTCCCCCTTCCTCGCCCCGCCAAGACATGACGGTAGCCTCCGGAGCCAAGCCCCCTTCCAGAATCTCATCCCAACCGATCAATTTGCGGCCTTTGGAAATCAGGAATTCCTCGGCACGATGAATCATATAGCTCTGCAACTCATCCACGTCCTTCATCCCATTCCGGCGCATCAAGCCTTGACATTTCGGGCAGGTCTTCCAAGCTCCCTTCCCGGCCTCGTCTCCCCCGATATGGATATATTCGGAAGGGAACAACTCGATCACCTCGGACAATACATCCTCCATGAACGTAAACGATTTCTCGTTGCCGATGCAGAAATCACCCGTCGTATAAGGTTTGCCGGCACAACTCAACTCCGGGTACGCCACGAACACCTCGTCCGAATGCCCCGGGAATTCGATTTCCGGTATTATATTAATATGCCGGGCCGTAGCGTAATCCACGATCTCACGGATATCTTCTTTCGTAAAATAACCGCCATATGCCCCCGGAGTTCCTTCCGGCAGATACTTGCGATCCTTTCCATCCCACCATTTCTGCCAATCGGATTCCGTACGGAAAGCCACGTCCGTAGTCAGTTTCGGGTATTTATCCATCTGGATACGCCAACCACCGGCATCCGTCAAATGCATATGAAGCGTATTCAATTTATAATAAGACATGACGTTCAATAACTTCATCACCTCCTCTTTCGGGAAGAAATGACGGGAGACATCCAGATGCAAGCCACGATACGGGAAACGGGGATTATCTTGGATCGATACGCAAGGAATCCCTTTCGACGTATACAGCTGGCGCAACGTTTGTTCCCCGTAAAACAATCCGGATTTAGAGGCGGCTCTCAACTCGATCCCCTTCTCGGTCACGTCCAACGCATATCCCTCCGGATTCCCGCCATTAAAAGACTCATCGACCACGTAACGGATCGTACCCGATTGATCATTCCCGAATATGAGATTACTATCTACTTTGAAATAACCGCCAGTCACCTCGATATGGGCCGGCTTAGGGATTAAATTCACCTGCGAAACCTCCTTGGGAACACAGGAAAAAAGTAGCGAGGAGCAAGCGAGAGCAAGTCCGGTTACTTTCATGCAAGACCGTTTTGGCAACGTCATAATACTTATTTTTTAGTTGTGTTATTCTTGGTGCGTAAATATACGACAATAATGGACAATATCAAAAAAGCGGAAAGACTATCGTCTCCCCGCTTCAGAGTTATTTTAAGATGTATATCTTCTAAAATTAACGTCTAGGAATTGCTTCTTTTACAACCATCTGACGACCTTCGTACTCAGCTTGGTTTAATTCCTCGATAGCTTTTTGAGCCTCGTCTACGTTAGGCATTTCAGCGAAAGCAAAACCCTTAGAACGTCTAGTATCACGATCAACAATTAACTTTACTGAATCAACAACACCATACTCTTCTAATACTTGTTGCAAATCAGACTCTCTTACTCGATAACTCAAGTTTCCAATGTAAATATTCATACGAAAAAAATTAAAAATAAATTAATAATAAAACAAGTGATGTTAGTGAAGATCGATTTCTAGAAGAATATATTATCATTACTGAGAATAGAAACTCGAAGATAAAGAGCAAGACAAACTATCTTTTGTTTGTTGCTACAAAGGAAAGCATTCTTTTTGGATTACCAACTATAAAACCTAATTTATTTTCAAAATAATTCACTTTATCTTCAGAAGACTACTTATATGAGCTAACGAGACTATCTGCGTGAACCGCATAAAAAAGAAGAGAATCTAATTAAAGATCCTCTTCCCTATTTGAAAAAGCCGCACTGTAGATGTGAACAAACTCCGTATGACAGGATTTGAGTACTTTGCCACCTTTGTAATCCGCCGTGCTAAGCATACCCCGAAGGGCGCGGCCCGCCATTGGCGACAAGAGCTATGTCTCGGAATTAAAATAAACTGATGAGTTTCCCAATCGAACAAGTGCGGCTTAACTCATTCCCTGTTTATCTTTTTCTTGTTACAAAGATATGTAATCGTATCGACATAACCAAACAAAAACAACAAAAAAAGAGCCTCCTTTTCGGGGAGGCTCTTTATTAACTATATAGCAAAAATCTTATTTTACTTTAGCTACGATAGCCTTGAATGCTTCCGGATGGTTAACGGCCAAGTCTGCCAAAACCTTACGGTTGATCTCGATACCGGCAGCGTGCAAAGCACCCATTAGGCGAGAGTAAGACAAACCTTCCATACGAGCGGCAGCGTTGATACGCTGAATCCACAAAGCACGGAAATTACGTTTCTTGTTACGACGGTCGCGGAAAGCATAAGTCAAACCTTTTTCCCATGTATTCTTCGCTACGGTCCAAACGTTCTTACGTGCACCATAATAACCGCGGGTTAGTTTTAAAATCCGTTTTCTTTTTGCTCTTGAAGCAACATGATTTACTGATCTAGGCATAATTCTAATCTGTTTTGAATGTTAGCGTCATCTCGTAGGATGAACTTGATTGCTAATGCATTCGGTTAATAAAAATCGTTATAAAACTCGCTTAATGAATAAAGATTACTTCATGCAAAGCATCTGCTTTACGTTGCTTACGTCAACACTAGCTACCAAACCCGTGTGAGTAAGATTTCTCTTTTGCTTCTTAGTCTTCTTTGTTAAGATATGACTCTTAAAAGCGTGTTTTCTTTTGATCTTTCCTGATCCGGTAAGGGCGAACCTCTTTTTGGCACCGGAATTAGTCTTCATCTTAGGCATTTTCCAATTATATTTTAATTATTAAACTTAACCTCCCTTCTATCAGGGACGGATTTTATTCTTCTGTTTTCTTATCACCCTCACTTTTAGGCTTAGGTGTCGTAATCACTTTCTTTACAACTTTCGGAGCTGCGGCCGCAGCCGGGGCTGAACCAGTGCCCGCTTTCTTCGGAGTAAGCATGATAATCATACGTTTTCCCTCCAGAACCGGCAACTGCTCTACTTTTCCATAGTCCTCCAAATCGTTGGCAAAACGAAGCAGCAAGACTTCTCCCTGTTCCTTGAAAAGGATAGAACGGCCTTTAAAGAACACGTAGGCTTTGACCTTCGAACCTTCCTCCAAAAATCCCTTAGCGTGCTTCAATTTAAAATTGTAATCATGATCATCTGTCTGAGGCCCGAAACGAATCTCCTTCACGACCACTTTCACAGATTTCGCTTTTTGCTCTTTCTGACGCTTTTTTTGCTGATAGAGGAATTTTTGGTAGTCGATTACTCTACAAACGGGGGGCGCAGCATTTGGTGAAATCTCGACTAGATCCATCCCCTGCTCTTCCGCTATTTTCAGCGCTTGAGCGATCGGATAAACACCCGTCTCAATATTGTCACCTACTAAACGAACTTCACGAACACGAATACGTTCGTTGATTCTATACTGTTCTTTCAGATTGTCATTCTTCATTCAAAAAGATTTATTCTCCTCGTTATTAGTTATTTAATCATTACTTTTTTGCCAGCGATTCATCATTTCCTCTACCTCGCCATTCAAAAGCGCTGCAAAGGTAGCAATTTTCATCGAACCTTTATCACCTTCGCCCTGTTTTCTTACAGAAACTTCACTATTTTCTGCTTCTTTTTCTCCAACGATGAGCATATAAGGGATTCTTTTCAATTCATTGTCACGAATTTTACGACCGATCTTCTCATTTCGGTCATCTACGATAGCACGGATTTCCTGATTACCCAACTCACGCGCGATTTGCCAAGCGTAATCATTAAACTTCTCGCTGATCGGCATGATACATACCTGCTCCGGAGTCAACCACAACGGGAACTTTCCGGCGGTGTGCTCGATCAATACGGCAACGAATCGTTCCATGGAACCGAACGGCGCGCGGTGGATCATAACCGGACGGTGCTTCTGGTTGTCGGCACCCGTATATTCCAATTGGAAACGTTCCGGTAAGTTATAGTCTACCTGAATCGTACCTAACTGCCAACGGCGGCCGATAGCGTCTTTCACCATGAAGTCGAGTTTCGGACCGTAGAAAGCGGCCTCTCCATATTCGATCTTAGCTTTCAAGCCTTTTTCCTCACAAGCCTCTACAATCGCTTGCTCAGCCTTCTCCCAATTCTCGTCGCTACCGATATATTTCTCACGGTTCACCTTGTCACGCAAGGAGATCTGAGCCTCGAAGTTCTCGAAATTCATCGTCTTGAATACGATCGAGATGATGTCCATTACGTTCAAGAATTCCTGCTTTACCTGATCGGGGCGGCAGAAGATATGAGCATCATCCTGCGTAAAGCTACGTACACGGGTCAATCCGTGCAACTCTCCGCTCTGTTCATACCGGCAAACCGTACCGAACTCAGCGAGACGCAACGGCAGGTCCTTATACGAACGAGGAGAGTTTTTATAGATCATACAGTGATGAGGACAGTTCATCGGTTTCAAGAAGTATTCCTCACCCTCCTCAGGTGTATGGATCGGTTGGAAAGAATCCTTTCCGTATTTAGCGTAGTGGCCGGAGGTAATATACAATAATTTATTACCGATCGGCGGACACATTACCTCTTGATAATTATAACGAGCTTGGATACGACGCAAGAACTCTTGCAGACGCAAACGCAAGGCGGTACCTTTCGGCAACCACATCGGTAAGCCCTTACCTACCGTATCGGAGAACATGAACAAGTCCATCTCCTTACCGATCTTACGGTGGTCACGTTTCTTGGCCTCCTCCAACAATGTCAGATACTCATCCAACATCTTCTTTTTCGGGAAAGTGATACCATACAAACGAACCAATTGCTTGCGTTTCTCATCGCCACGCCAATAAGCGCCGGCTACGCTCAATATCTTGACAGCTTTCAGATAAGAGGTATTCGGTAAGTGCGGCCCTCTACACAAGTCCGTAAAAGAACCCTGTGTATAGGTAGTGATCGTACCGTCTTCCAACTCACTGATAAGCTCTGTTTTATACTCTTCACCTCTATCGCCGAACATCTTCATGGCATCCGCCTTGGTAATGTCCTGACGTTTGATCTCTTCTTTCTTGGCTACCAGCTCAAGCATCTTAGCCTCGATAGCAGCGAAATCACCCTCTTTGATCACGGCCTCACCCGGATCCACGTCATAATAGAAACCGTTCTCGATCGCCGGACCGATACCGAATTTAATACCCGGATATAATTCCTGCAAAGCCTCTGCCATAAGGTGAGCGCTGGAATGCCAGAACGCATGTTTACCTTCCTCGTCTTCCCACTTCAAAAGTTTCACCGTAGCGTCGTCGTTGATAGGACGGCTTAAGTCCCAAACCTCCCCATTCACGCTTGCGGCTAGGACTTCCTGTGCCAAACGAGAACTAATGCTTTCCGCTATCTGCATAGCAGTCGTTCCCTTTGCATATTCTCTTACGGAATTGTCCGGAAATGTAATCTTTATCATATTCTATTCTCTAAAATTCTTTATATTCAGCCCACAAAGTTAATATTTCTTTTCTATCAGCGAAACATTTAACTCGAATAATTTGCGTTATCACCGGCTTGTCATTCGCTTGATGATACTATAGGCGTTGTAGATACCCAATTCCCCTGCCTTGCTCAAGTCGGCGATGCCCCGGTTCACGTCACCTTGCGACAGACGGGCTAACCCACGGTTGTAGTAAGCCTCGGCAAATTCAGGGTCCCGCTCGATCGCCTCGTTGTAATCAACGATAGCGGCACGGAAATCACGCTGGGCGCAACGCAGATTCGCACGGTTAAAGTAAGCGTACACAAAACCCGGGTTCAGCTTGATCACCATATCGTAATCCCTCATGATCTGCTCATGCTCATAGGCTCGCTTATTATCCTTCAGCATAGCGCTCCGGAGGTCCACCGAGGTGTTGGCGTTTACCTGCGACTGTGCGGACTTACCAATATTCAAGTTCATTCCCGAGCCACTCAAGTCGTACGTATCCTTGCTAGCCTGCTGGGATTGGGTGTACATCAATTGCTTATAACGTTCCACGGCACGATTGAAATAAGCCATCGTGAACGACGGGTCTCGCTCGATCGCTTCCGAGAAATTCTTGATCGCCTCCGAGAAATCCTGCACCAACATGAAGTCCATCGCACGACCGAAATAAGCGTTAGCGTTGTTCGGATCACGCTCGATCTCCGCCGAATACTCGTCGATGGAGGCGAAATGCACGGCGATCTGGTCCTCGGTCAAAGCGGCCTCCTCGTTCGTGATACGCAATTTACGCTTCAAGACCATCTGGCCATTGTAATCCACCACCATCTTGTCGTAATAAACAAGTTTCTTTACGGGATCCGCCTTCTCGTAATAGGTCAAGACAAACTGGGGTTCCAGATCCACATGGACATTCCGGTCTTGTACACGCCCACGGACCTCACTTTGGTATTTACTTTTACGCTCCTGCTCCTTATCGTATACCACCAAGCGGTTGAACTTATTGATATTCTTATCGGATTGCTCACGAGTATTCTCCTCCGAATCGTCCGTCTTGGCATCTCCGTTCACCGCTGTATTGGAGCTAGAAGACGATGTCTTCGGGAGCTGTCCGTCCTTGGCCTGCTCCTCCATCTTTATGGCTGCCCAATAATCACGGTCTGCCCCCACGTTATCCCCTAGCTTACGCTTTGCTTCCGAACGGCTCACAAAGCCTGGCAGGAAAGTAGGATATTGCTTCAAGACCACGTCGTAATCCTGCACGGCCCCCCGGTAGTCGCCCGTCTCGAAACGGAGCAACGCACGGTTGTAATAAGCCATATAGTTATCTGGCTCTTGCTGGATAACGACATCGAAGTCTTCGATAGCACGGTTATTATCCCCGACTTGGAACCGAAGCAAACCTCGGTTGAATCGTGCGATCAAGTTCCGGCTATCCATGCTGATCACCTGATCGTAATCGGCCATCGCACCTCTCAAGTCATTCATCTGATAACGAACTAGCCCCCGGTTAATATAATATCCGCTCTCACGGGTATCCAGACGTAGAGCCTCGTTCAAATCGGCCAAAGCGTCCTTGTAATCATCCATTTGATAATGAAGGATCGCACGATTGCCATACGCCGGCGCATAATAAGGATCCATCTCGATCGCCTTATTATAATCGGCCAAGGCTTTCAACGTATCCCCTTTCTCCAGATACATAGCGCCCCGTGTCATATAATTCATGGAATATTTCGGATGGGCGGTCATTAAATCATCGAATGTCTTCTCCGCCCCGTTATAGTCTTTTTTCTGGATAAAAGCCACCGCCATATTCACCAGCATCTGGCGGTCCTCGGGTTTGAACTCAAGTCCTTTCTGGTAATCGTCGATCGCCTCGTCGTATTTCTCCTGGCTTTGACGGGCGATGCCGCGAGCGTAATACGCTTGCGTTAAAAAAGGGTTCCGCTGAAGACATAAAGTACAGTCTTCCTCGGCCCCCTTAAAATCGTCCAGATTTATCTTCGCCACCGCACGGTAAAAATAGGGTTCCGCCAACCAAGGTTTGGATTTGATAACCTGATTGAAGTACTGAATGGAAAGAACATAATCCTCAAAATAAAGGGCGTTCCTGCCAATGGCCAATACACGGTCCGTATTAATCTGCGCAAAAAGCGAAATCGTAAATATCTGTAATATCAAAAAGAGTGTTGCCTTCTTCATCCTATTAAAAATGATTGAGAGGCAAAAATAAGTAAATTATCTTACTTAGACTCTATTTTTACCATTAAATGATTCTTCGTTATCTTATCGCCCTCTTTTACATTGAGCTCGACAACGACTCCCGATATGGGAGCGATCACCCGGTTCTGCATTTTCATCGCCTCATGGATTAGCAGAAGTTGCCCGGCCTCCACAGCCTGTCCTTCCTCTACCATAATCTTGATAATCGTTCCGGGAAGATGAGAAACCACGTCACCAGCCGACGGCTTATGCCACATCGGTCGGCTCTTATACTTCGCTGTCAGCAACGTCTTATATTTACGTGCCGTCACCACAAAGTCTACATATTCTTCTTGCTGGTGTTTCTTTTCCATACTCTCATCAATTTAGAACGGAGGCAAACCGTGCTTCTTGGCCGGTCTGTATTCCTCTTTTAGAATGGAAAGCTTCAGTGCGTGTAGCAATAATGAACGGGTTTCTTTCGGTTCGATCACAGAGTCGATAAATCCCTTGGAAGCCGCCACGTATGGGTTCGCGAATTTCTCGATATATTCTTTCACCTTCTCCTGACGCATAGCGTTCTGATCTTCCGCCTCCATGATCTCCTTGCGGAATATGATGTTAGCTGCGCCTTCCGGACCCATAACAGCGATCTCCGCGCTCGGCCAAGCGAACATGAAGTCAGCGCCCAAGTGACGGGAGTTCATAGCTATATAACCTCCACCGTACGCCTTGCGCAAGATAACCGTGATCTTAGGAACAGTAGCTTCCGAATACGCATACAGAACCTTAGCCCCATGACGAATCACACCCGCATGCTCTTGATCTACGCCCGGCAGATAACCCGGCATATCCTCCAACGTGATGATAGGAATATTGAATGAGTCGCAGAAACGGATGAAACGAGCGGCCTTGTCAGCGCTATCACAATCAAGCACGCCGGCCAAAACCATCGGTTGATTGGCAACGAAACCTACCGTTTCTCCTGCCATACGACCAAAACCGATCACAATATTAGCGGCCCACAACTCTTGAATCTCCAAGAAGTCCGAGTCATCGACGATACATCTGATAACGTCTCGCACATCATACGGTTGTTTCGGGTCCGCCGGAACTACTTGCTCGATATTCAGCATAGCGGACGGCTCTTTCGGCTCAACCACTTTCGCACGCTCCTGATTATTCCAAGGGATGAAGCTAACCAAACGTTTCACCTGATCGAAACATTCTTGCTCGCTCAAGGCATAAAAATGAGCGTTACCTGTAGTCTCCGCATGAACACGTGCGCCACCAAGGTCTTCCATAGAGATATCCTCACCCAGCACGGTCTTGATAACGTTCGGTCCCGTGATAAACATCTTAGAGATGTTCTCAACCACAAACACGAAGTCCGTCAACGCCGGAGAATAAACGGCACCACCGGCACAAGGACCGAGGATCAAGGAAATCTGAGGGATCACGCCCGAGGCGATCGTATTGCGATAGAATATTTCACCATAACCAGCCAAAGCACCAACACCTTCTTGGATACGTGCGCCACCCGAGTCATTGATTCCGATGATCGGACATTTCATCTTCAACGCATGATCCATGATCTTGGTGATCTTACGAGCATGCTGCAAACCTAACGAACCACCGGCAACCGTAAAGTCCTGCGCATAGATGCAAACCGGGGCACCAAAGATCGTACCCGTACCAGTAACCACACCATCACCCGGCAGAACCTTCTTCTCCATACCGAAATCACGGCCATCGTGTTTCACGAACATGTCATACTCATGGAAAGAGTTCTTATCCAACAAAGCCAAGATACGCTCCCGGGCAGTAAGCTTACCCATCGCCACTTGCTTTTCGATAGCAGCCTCACCACCGCCCATCTCGATAACGGCTTTCTTTTCCCTGAGGGCCTCAATGTTTTTACTTAAATCTGTCATATTGATTATTTATAGATTTATTATTTACCAACGGCTTTTGCCCGGTAAGAGCAACGAACCGTCCCTTTAATAATACTATTTAATTTGCCTTTGTTCAATTGGCGGCGAATAGCGGAGACATTGTCTATAAAGACATGCCCCGTCAGATGCTCGCACTCATGCTGCACGATACGGGCGGCGAAACCTTCCACCACTTCCTCGTGCTCCTCCCAATTCTCATCCCAATATCTCACACGAACCGTTTTCGAGCGAGACACTTTCTCGTGTATACCCGGCAGGCTCAAGCAGCCTTCCTCCATAGCTATTTCCTCCTCGCTACGTTCCAAAAACTCGGGATTAATCAACGCACGCTTGAAACCCTTGCATTCAGGGAAGTCATCTCCCATCACATCACCGTCTATAACCACCAAACGGATAGACAAGCCCACCTGAGGAGCGGCAAGCCCTACCCCATCAGCATTATACATCGTTTCAAACATATTGGCAACCAACTGTTTCAAGTCGGGATAATCTTTAGGTACATCCTCAGCCTCTTTTCTTAGTACGGGCTGACCATATAAAAATACGGGTAAAATCATAAGTTATAACTGATATTTTTTACTTTCTAAATAAGCTTGCAAAATAATAACGGCGCTAATCTCATCAACCAATCCTTTATCTTGCCGTTTCTTTTTCTTTAAACCGCCTTCCAACATGGCCTTATGAGCTAAGACCGACGTGAACCGCTCGTCGTAATAAGTTACCGGGATACTTGGTATCGTCCTTTTCAGATGGGTCACGAACGCCTCCACATACTTCATGTTCTCAGAAGGCTCATTGTTCATTTGCTTCGGAAGCCCGACCACAAATAAATCCACCGGTTCCCGTGATATGTAATCCGACAGGTATTTCACAACCTCTCCACTTGGGACTGTCGCCACGCCGTTAGCGATCATTTGTAAAATATCCGTAGCGGCTATCCCCGTACGTTTCCGGCCGTAATCTATTGCAATTATTCTTCCCATCGAGCGCGAATATAGCATAAATATAAATACAGATTACACAAATCCGCAAAAAGTGTGCAACAAATCGGATCAATATGCATTCTTCTCTCCCTTGAACATATTCAGTACCGTAACCACAATAATCTTTAAATCAAGGAAGAACGTCCAATTCTCTATATACCACACATCTCTCTTCACACGTCCTTCCATCTGCTCCAGCGTCTTGGTCTCACCTCGGTAACCGGTGACTTGCGCCCACCCCGTTACTCCCGGTTTCACCAAATGCCGCACCATATACTTATCGATCAACGCCGAGTACTGCTCGGTATGCTTCAGCATATGCGGACGAGGGCCTACCACGGACATATCGCCCAGCAAGACGTTCACGAACTGAGGGAACTCATCCAAATTCGTCCGGCGCAAGAAATCGCCGATCCGGGTCTTCCGGGGATCATCCTTGACGGCCTGCAAGGTATCGGCCTGCGCGTTCACCTTCATCGTACGAAATTTAAAACATTCGAAGTCATGCCCATACAATCCCGTACGTTTCTGCTTAAACAAAATCGGGCCGGGTGAGCTTAACTTGATCATTATACCGACCACGATGTACAGGATCGGATAAATCGTGAGCAAAATCACCAAAGAGAAAAATATATCGAACGTTCGTTTCAAGAACCGGTTATAGGCGGATTGCAAAGGCTCTCGGCGGACCGTCAGCAATGGGATCGATTCCATCACCTCCATCACCATACTCTTCTTTACATCCCGGTAAAACTCGGGCACGATATAGAAGCGCACCATCTTCTTCTCGGCGAAATTCAGAAGCCGTACGATCTTTCCGTTGTTCGTACCCGGCAAGGTACAATAAATCTCATCGATATCATGCTCCAGCACATACGCTTCCACCTCGCTCGTCTTGCCCAAGTAATTAGGTAAAACGTCTTTCAACGAGTCATTGTCATCAAAAAATCCCTTTACGCTAAACCCATAGCTCAAATCATCTTTCATGACTTGGTAAAGCTCCATACCATTCTTTCCGGCCCCCACAATCACCACCTTCTTAAAGTTATAGCCTTTTCGCCTGTACAACTTTAAAGATAGGCGCACCAAAACCCGCCAAAGCGAAAACAAGATGATAGAAACCCCGTAATAGACCAAGAGGAAGGTTGCCAGAACATCTCCCACATTCAAGAAGATCAAGCAAGTAGCGAACAAGAAGATAAGTACGGTAACCAATCCGAACGCCCGTTGCACGATCTTGTCGATAAACACGACCGCCTGATGCAATTGAATCGGGATAAAATATAAAGAGAAGAAATAACAGAAGTTCAATAACAGAATAACCTCTCTCAAATTATAGGATATCGCTTCCGTGTATTTCGGGCCAAGCAGATGAAAAACGGCCATAAACAAAAGATTCAATACGATCAAATCTCCTACACCAATCAGCCATTGGATTAAATAACCATGTTTTTTGTTCAATATCATAGCAATTCGATAAATTCTCACAAAAGTAAGTATTTTTCGGCGCAAAAAAAAGGCCGCACTTAGAAGTACGGCCTTTTTAAAGTATTAATTCGTAAATTAATTATTAGCGCTCATAATTACTACACGGTTCCAGCTATTTTCGCCATAAGGTTGTTCGTCCGAACCTCTCCACTCGATAGTGATCTGGCTAGAAGAGATACCGTATTTATCGATAAGTTCCTTAGCGACCGCTCTAGCACGTTTCTCAGAAAGACCCATGTTATAATCAGAAGTACCCGTCTTCTTGTCAGCGTAACCAACTACCTTGATCGGAGCGTTGTTGTTCTTCATGAACTCAGCTGTGTTATAGATATTGATCTGCTGGTTCTTGTCGATCTTAGCGCTGTTGATGCGGAAGTAAACCACATTGTCAACGTAGTTATTTACAACTTCAGTAACTGTCTCTTGGCACTCAGGGCAAGAAACCGGACGTTTGCTCAACTCATCGTTAGCAGCACGCAAAGAGTTGATCTGGCCGTTCAAGTCGTTCAACAAAGCGTAATCCATCGGCTCCAATACCTCGAAGTCTGTCTTACCCAATTTGAATGTCAAACCAGCGCTCAACTGAACGATACCATCTGTCAGGTGATTCATCTCGACGCGGTTAAACTGCTCGTTCAACAAAGAACCTTGGATCTCAACGTTCAAATCAACACGTTTGCTCAAACGGAAAGCGGTTAAGATACCAGCGTTCAACGTAGGAGACTCCGTTCTTGGACGATCATAAGACTCTGTAGTCTTGAAACGCTGCGCATAACCAAAACCGACCCAAGGAATCAAGCGGAACACTTTAGATTCTCTGTAAGGAGCCCAAAAGTTAGTAACATCCCACAACAAGTCTACGTGAGCGGCTACATATTTATTATGTTGCATAAACTGTGCGCCATCACCTTCAAAACCGTGGATAATACCACCATTTAACTGGGTACGGAATCCTAAATACGGATTAAACCACTTACCAAAAGATACTTGTGGAGCGAAGTTTAAACGATTCTTGAAATCAGCCTCTCCATTTTGGTCTCCTAACAATACGCTGGCTCCACCCGCAATTGAAATAAACCAATTGTCGCGAGCTTTATTCTTCTTGAAATTAGTCTTATAACCAGCCTCATTGCTGAACCCCACCTGCGGTTGATATTCCTGTGCTGTCACAGAGAATACAAAACCTGATAACAAAGCTAAAAGTAAAACCTTAGTCTTCATATTTTCAACATTTTAATTAAACAATCAATTACCTAATATCTTAAAATTGGCACAAATTTAACTCTTTTTGTAATTACAACAAATAAAATCTTCAAATTGTTTCGAACTCACTCGAAATAGTTCAAAATTTTATAGCCCCCCTCTTTCAGATAAGACTCCTTCTTCATTAGTTTTATATCGTTCTTCATCATATCCTCAATTAAAGCCGCTAATGAATACTCCGGTTCCCACCCTAAACGAGTACGTGCCTTCGTAGCGTCACCGATCAGCAACTCTACTTCCGTAGGGCGGAAATACTGCGGATCTACTCCCACAACTTCCTCACCCACACGTTTCTTAAAGTTTTCCAGATAGGCATCACCAACCTTCTTGACGAACAATCCCTCGTCTATCGACTCTATGATAGCGACCTCGTCTATCCCTTCTCCTTTAAAGCGGATTCCCACGCCAATTTCCTCAAAAGCCATACGGATAAAGTCCCGAATCGTGGTAGTAATCCCGGTAGCTATGACATAATCCGAGGGTTCATCTTGTTGCAAAATAGCGTACATGGCACGCACGTAATCTTTTGCGTGTCCCCAATCCCGTTTGGAGGAAAGATTACCCATATAAACCTTTTTTTGCATACCCAAAACGATACGTGAAACCGCCCGGGTTACCTTACGGGTCACGAATGTCTCTCCCCTTAATGGAGACTCGTGATTAAACAAGATGCCATTGGAAGCGTGCATATGATAGGCCTCCCTGTAATTCACCGTAATCCAGTAACCGTATAGTTTCGCTACCGCATAAGGGCTTCTCGGATAGAAAGGAGTAGTCTCCCTCTGCGGCACCTCTTGCACCAAGCCATACAACTCGGATGTAGATGCCTGGTAAATACGCGTCTTCGGGATCAAGTTCAGCAAACGGACCGCCTCTAGGATACGCAATACGCCCAAACCATCCGCATTCGCAGTATATTCGGGAGTGTCGAAACTTACTTTTACATGGCTCATGGCGGCCAGATTATAGATCTCGTCCGGTTGAACCTCGCCAATGATACGTGTAAGATTCAAACTATCCGTTAAATCGCCATAATGCAAAATCAAATTACGGTTTTCCACATGCGGGTCTTGATACAAATGATCGATACGGTCCGTATTGAACATGGAAGAACGACGCTTGATACCGTGTACCGTATATCCTTTCTTGATCAAGAACTCGGTAAGATAAGCCCCATCCTGTCCCGTAATACCCGTTATTAACGCTACTTTGCCCATTTCTCTAATTTTCAATTTTCAATTCTCATTTTTCAATTCCCAAGTACCATTCATAGAGTCGCTTCACGCCCTCCTCGATCTCGATCGTATGGCGCCAACCCAAGGCATGCAACTTGCTTACATCCGTCAGCTTACGAAGCGTACCGTCCGGCTTGGACGAGTTAAACCTCAACTCGCCCTCGAACCCGATCTCTCGCCGGATCAGTTCGGCGACCTCACGGATCGAAAGCTCGATACCCGTACCTATATTAATATGTGTATTCCGGACCTCGCCCTCCTTCTGGCGGACATCCTCGAAATCCACGTGTTCCATGATATAAACAGAAGCGTCGGCCATCTCCTCGCTCCATAAAAACTCACGAAGCGGCTTGCCGGTTCCCCACAGCTCCACCTCGCCCGGACGGATACCCTGTTTATCCAATACGGAGAGTATCTCCGGCTCGGAGGCCTTCCCAGACACGCCCTCTACCGGACGAATGTCCATATCCTTACGCAAGGCCTCCCAATCTCCTGTATGCAGGCATTTCGCCATATGTATCTTACGGATCATGGCTGGCAACACATGCGAGGTCTCCAGATTGAAATTATCATTCGGCCCGTAGAGGTTAGTAGGCATCACGGCGATATAGTTCGTACCGTATTGCAGGTTGTAACTCTCGCACATCTTGATACCCGCTATCTTGGCGATCGCATAAGGCTCGTTGGAATATTCCAAGGGAGATGTCAGCAAGCAATCCTCCGGCATCGGCTGCGGAGCCTCACGAGGATAGATGCAGGTGCTTCCCAAGAATAATAATTTCTTTACATTGTTTTTCCAAGAGGCATGAATGACATTATTCTGGATCATCAAATTATTGTAGATAAAATCGGCACGGTACAGACTGTTCGCCATGATACCGCCGACGTGCGCCGCCGACAAGAACACATAGTCCGGCCGCTCGGCTGCAAAGAACTCGTTCACAGCGGCTTGATCCGTCAGATCCAGTTCCGCATGCGTACGAAGCAGGAAGTTCGTATACCCTTTGCTACGCAAATTATTCAGGATGGCGGAGCCTACCAAGCCCCGGTGACCGGCAACAAATATTTTACTGTCTTTTTCCATCGATATCTCGTATTCTGAACTACTTCTACTTATTAATCAACCTCATCAAATACTGGCCGTACTGATTCTTAATCATCGGCAAAGCCACTTGCTCAAGTCGCTTCTCATCAATCCATCCTTGCTTGAAAGCGATCTCCTCCAGACAAGCCACCTTCAGTCCCTGTCTCTTCTCGATCACCTCCACGAAAGTAGATGCCTCAGACAACGAGTCGTGAGTCCCGGTATCCAACCAAGCGAATCCACGTCCCAATAGCTGCACTTTCAACTCCCCATCCTTCAAGAACCACTGGTTCACGGTAGTGATCTCCAGCTCTCCACGGGCGGATGGCTTGATATTCTTGGCCACGCCCACCACCTTGTTCGGATAGAAATACAACCCTACCACGGCGTAATTCGACTTCGGTTCCTTCGGTTTCTCCTCGATACTGAGGACGTTCCCATCCGCATCGAACTCGGCCACGCCATAGCGTTCCGGATCGTTTACGTAGTAACCGAACACGGTCGCTTTTTGTTCGTTCTCCACCTTGTCAACGGCCTCTTTTAACATACGGGTAAAGCTCTGTCCGTAAAAGATATTATCGCCAAGCACCAGACAAACGGAGTCATCGCCGATAAAGCGCTCTCCTATGATGAAAGCTTGCGCCAATCCGTCCGGCGAAGGCTGCTCGGCATATTCAAAACGAACGCCATAATCGGAGCCATCGCCCAGTAAACGACGGAAGCCCGGCAAATCCTGCGGGGTCGATATGATAAGAATCTCCCGTATCCCCGCCAGCATGAGCACGGATACCGGATAAAAAATCATCGGCTTATCATAAATAGGTAGAAGTTGCTTGGAAACTCCTTTAGTGATCGGATACAAGCGGGTGCCCGATCCACCGGCTAAAACTATACCTTTCATATTCTTTCCATTTTGTTCGACAATACTCGCTTAGGATCGATTCCACACCGTCCCTAAAACTATACAAAGTTAAACAAATAATAATAGATTAGCGTATCGTTTTCAAAAAATCGTCCATATTCTGATACAATGGGACGCCATAGCGCGCGCAAGTCAAGCGCACATTATCATACCGGTAAAAGCCGGGCTCGCAAATCACCCGCAACTTTCCGGAGCGCATAAACAGCCCCATCTCCAATAAGGTTATCGGGGATTTGCTGCTCGCCAGAATGTTCATGATAATCAGGTCGGCTTTCTCCAGATGCTCCAGTTCCCAATTCACTTGATGCTCAAAATCGGACATCTCCCCGCTCAGCCCTTTATCCCTGCGAGGATTGAACAAGAGATACCGTCCCTCCGGAAGCGCCCGGAACCAGTCGCAGGTAGCCTTCTGCCAATCCACGCTTTTCCCCATATCGATCGTGCCGGCGAGAAAGATCTTCTGGTAGACCGTCTCATCCAAGTCTGCCCCTTTATCATCCGGGCGCAAGACGATAACCTCGGATTGGGCGAATAATCCCACGGGTAATAAAAGAGATAAGAATAAAATCAGAAATCCCCGCTTTCCGGCGGTAAGGGATTTATCGTTCGTAAGTTTCATATAATGGTAGAGTTATTTTATGCAAAAATAGGGAAAATCCATGGATATACAAAACCCTCTTGCTTCCGTATGAATACTATCCCACAAGCTTATCCATACTTGTTCGCAAGCCGTCTAATTCTATAATCACCGCCACTGATTATAGAACCGCCGTCAGCGATCGTACAATCAGTGGCAGTGATCATAGAATCAGCATCGGCGATTATAGAATTTATTAAGATGCGACAGGCTTTGTTGATAGAGAGAAGATTGTTTGCTTCATGGAGAAACAAGCTTTAGAGCGAGCGAAAGCAGACTCTTCATGGATTCAGCCCATAAATCGTAGCCTGTACGGCATGCGATAAGATATAGGCCGCAGGCGTGTCGTTCGAGGGGGAATAGCCTTTGGAGAGCCTCTGGATTACGGGCTCCTTGTTCGTGCCCAGTATCGGGACCAATAAGGGGGCGCCGTTCAAGATAAGCGGTCCCGTCATGGTGATCCGGTATTGGCCGGTAGAAGGTTGCTGGGATACCGCATAGTTACGGCTATCCGACAATAGCTCCATGGTGGTAGGGAAAATGGATGCCGTATGTGAATCCTCGCCTACGCCGAGGATGATGCAATCGAACGTAGGCATTTGGTTGAACAACGGCAAGAATTCCTTTACGACCCATGAATAACGCATCGCCTCGGTACCCGGCTCGTTCTCGCCCTTGATCCGGTGGATATGATCTGCCGGGATACACAAAGGCTTAAAAAGCAAATGATTCGCATGACCGTAATTACTATCCGGGCATGTCGGTAGAACGCAACGCTCGTCCACCCAGAAGAAACGGATGTTATTCCAGTCAATCTTATCCTTATACTCATCTACCCAGAGGGAAAACATATGCTTCGCCGTCTCCCCTCCCGAGAGCGCTAGGTTAAACGGAGCGAAGTCTTTCCGGCGAATCATCGCCATCATGTCCTCCGTCATCGACCGAAGCGCCTCTTTCCTCTCATTATATCTCTTTATTTCCATAAAATTATCTTCTTTGGCAGGCGCAGACTTTCTTTTCCGCACCTAAAATAACAGTTTCCTCCGGTCCGTCCTCGCCCGGCTCATAGAAGAATAAGTTCTTCGAACCCTCCTCTTTCCAATGGAGCAAGATCGGATCGATAAATTTCCAGCTAGCCTCCAAAGCGTCGCTACGAGCATACAGGGTGGAATCGCCCAGCATGGCATCCAGCAACAGACGCTCGTAAGCGTCAGGAAGATAGCTCTTCGAGAGGGAATCGTAGCGGAAGTCCATGCTGACTTGCTTCACCTCGAAACCGGCTCCCGGCATTTTCAGCCCGAACTTCAAGGATATACTCTCGTTCGGTTGGATACGGATGGTCAATTTATTGCAGGAACCTCCCGAACATTGACCGACAAACAGTTGATGGGGCGTAGACTTGAAGTGGATCACTACCTCCGATGACTTCTCCGGCAACTTCTTTCCCGTATAGAAATAGAAGGGCACACCGCTCCAGCGCCAGTTATCGATGAAGAATTTCATCGCCACATACGTCTCGGTATTCGAGTCGGAAGCTACGTTCTTCTCTTCCCGATAACCGATATATTGTCCGCGGACAACCATCTTATCCATATCCAACACCGTATACGGGCGTATGGAGCGGAATACTTTCACGATCTCGTCACGAATCGGTTCCGGCTCGAATATAGAGGGAGATTCCATGGCGATAAACGACATCAATTGCATTAAGTGATTCTGGATCATATCCCGCATCGCCCCGGCTCCATCATAATATTTCCCTCTATTCTCCACCCCCAAAGTCTCAGTAGCGCTGATCTCGATGGAATCGATATAATTATGATTCCACAATGGCTCGAAAATACCGTTTGAGAAACGCAATACCAAGATATTCTGCACGGTCTCTTTCCCCAGATAATGGTCGATACGATAAATCTCCTCCTCATGGAAGATATGTCGTAAATGATCGTTCAACTGGCGGGCAGACTCCAAGCTGGTACCGAACGGCTTCTCTACGATGATCCGCCTGAAACCATCTGGAGACTCGGTCTTGTTCAAACCGCTCTCCAGCAAACATTGCGGGACGATCTCGTACATCACCGGCGGGGTAGCCAAGTAATAGATGATCTTATCCGGCAAGTCATGTTTCTCTTGCAAGAACTCGATGCGCTCACGCAATTTGTAGTATTCATCGGCGTTCGTGGAATCGAAGGCGAGGTAATAGACATTCTCCAAGAAGTCATCGATCAAGCCCTCGTCGTAGGTCTTTCCCTTCTGTGCCTCCAAGATATGCGTATGTTGCTCCGCACGGAACTCCTCATCGCCATAAGCGGTACGGGCGGCTCCCAAGATGCAGAAGCGGTCGGGTAGCAAGCCACGAACATATAACTCGAACAAAGAGGGAAGCAACTTGCGACTGGTAAGATCGCCCGACGCCCCGAATATAACTAATAATTGATTATCTGCTTTCTTCATGTCTTTATACGTTATAAGTTCCAGAAACCGTCTTTCCTCCCTCACCCGTCCAGTTGGTATGGAAAAACTTACCACGCTCCCAATCGACCCGCTCATAGGTATGAGCCCCGAAATAATCCCGCTGAGCTTGAATCAGGTTAGCGGCAGAATGTGGGGTAGACAATCCATCGAAATAGCTCAACCCCGAGCTCATTGCCGGCAAAGCCACTCCATGCAAGGCACCCTCGGCTACCACTTGCCGCCAAGCCAACAAGGAAGACTCGATCTTTTGAATAAAGAACTCATCGAATAAGAGGTTCTCCAGATTCCGGTTCTTCTCATAAGCCTGCGTAATTTTCTCCAAAAAGACAGAGCGTATGATACATCCCTTCCGCCAGATCTTGGCGATCGTACCGTAATCCAACTGCCAATCATATCGCTTGGAGGCTTGGCACAACAAAGAGAATCCCTGTGCGTAGGAAACCAACTTAGCAGCATACAAAGCCTGCTTGATCTCTTTCTCCGAGATCAAGGTCTGCCCCAACACGCCACTCTTCGGATAAAGTGAGGACGCTTTTTTCCGTTCTTCCTGCATGGAAGAAAGCATACGGGCATAAACAGCCTCGGTAATCAACGTCAGCGGATCATTCTCGTCCATAGCGGCGATAGCGCTCCATTTACCGGTGCCCTTCTGGCCGGCGGCATCCAATATCTTATCTAGCAGATAGCCCTCTCCCGCCTCGTCCTTGAAGCGGAGAATATCGGCCGTAATACCGATCAGGTAGCTATCCAGCTCTCCCGTGTTCCAATCCTCAAAAATACGAGCCAAGGCCTCATTGTCCAGATCCAGACGATTCTTCAATAAAGAATACGCCTCGGAAATCAACTGCATATCTCCATACTCGATACCATTGTGTACCATTTTCACGAAATGGCCGGCTCCACCCGGACCAATCCATTGGCAACAAGGCGTCCCGTCGTCCAGCTTGGCGGCGATGCTTTGCAAGACATCCTTCACCAAAGGCCAAGCGGCAGGCGAACCACCCGGCATCACGGAAGGTCCGTACAAGGCACCGATCTCGCCTCCGGAGATTCCGGTACCTACGAAGTACATCCCATGCGCCTCCATCTCCTTCACCCGTCGTTCCGTATCATGGAAATCCGAGTTGCCACCATCGATAATCACGTCACCGGGTGATAAGTAAGGAATCAATTGAGCCATCAGCTCATCCACCGGGGCACCCGCTTTTACCATCAGCATGATCTTGCGAGGACGCTCGATAGACTCGACAAATTCCTGTATCGTATGGGTTCCTATAAAATTCTTTCCTTTTCCACGACCGCTCATGAAGCGGTCTACCACGCCTTCCTCTCCCGGCGCTGTACGATTATAAACGGATACGGTGAACCCCTTGCTTTCCATGTTCAACGCAAGGTTCTCGCCCATCACGGCCAAGCCGATTAATCCAATATTTGATGTTTTCATATTTATGTTTTTATTTTATTAATCCAAATAGATCATTTAAAGCCTCACTCATCGACGGATGGGTGAATATCGAATCCCGGAGGAATGTGTAATCTTGCCCGAGACGCATCGCCAAGCTAACCGTATTTATGACTTCGCTGGACTCGGCGCAAAATAAGGTACATCCTAGGATCTTCCCGGTATCCGCATCTACCACGGCTTTCAGTAAGCCATCCGTCTGCTCGATGGTACGGGTACGAGGCATAGCGGCGGCAGGCAGGCTAGCCACCTTTATATTTTTCTCCATCTTACGGGCTTGCGTCTCGTTCAACCCGACATGGGCCAACGGAGGATCGATGAATACGGAATAAGCCACTGCTTCCCGATCGTCCAAGCTCCGGAAACCATTACCAAACAGCTCTTCCCGGATAATACGGTAATCATCCAAAGACAGATAGGTGAATTGTAATCCGCCATGTACATCCCCGATCGCCCAGATATTAGGGATATTGGTACGCAACTTACTATCCACCTCGATAGCGCCACGATTAGTCGTCCGTATTCCGGCGGCCTGCAGATTTAGGCTTTCCGTATTCGGTTTACGGCCGGTAGCCAAAAGCACCGCCTCGGCATCCAGCCGCAAGGTATCTCCCGAGATAGCGTTACGGCAGATCACCGTAGCCCGCTCGGCATCCTGCTCGATCGTCTGCACGACCGTATTCAAATGAATGGTGATCCCTTTTTTCTCTAGCGTAGACTTCACCGAATCGGCGATGTCCCGGTCCTCACGAGGGATAAACACCTCCCCTGCCTCCAAGATCGTTACCTTCGATCCAAAACCGGCGAACATGGAAGCGAATTCCAGCCCGATATATCCGCCTCCGCCAGATGCCGTGCAAGATAATGGAAGTACCGTATATCCGCCTCCGACAATAACATAAGGGGAACGAAAAGAAGCCTCTCCGGTATAGACCGTTACGGTCTCCCGATCATCCAGATTCTTGAAATTCTTCTCACGAAGCAAAGAGGTCAGTTTCTCCTTGGCGAGGATCGCCTGCTTAAACTCCTCCGCATATTGCTCGAAGGTAGAAGGTCTGCGATACCCTGTCACTTGAGCGTAATGTACAAGCGCTTTCGTCGGTATACAGCCGATATTGATACAAGTGCCTCCGTACATACCCGTCGAACGCTCCACCACAGCTACATTCCATCCATGGTTGGCCAAATCCGCCGCCAAGGTTTTTCCACCTTTCCCAAAACCAATAATAATCGCGTCGTACTTTTTCATCTCTGATTTATCTTCTTTTCGTTAGACATTAAAATAACATTCGTTTTAACCTAATTGTTGCGAATTTCATATCGCAAAAATAGCTCCAGCCCCTATTTTACAAAATGGCTGTTCAACCTATAAGTTTAGCCATTTTTCCCGAAACAACAAAATAACGGACAATATGCTTCGCCTCATCCTTCTCTACGCCACCTAACGCACTCGTTAAGTCCACCGGAAAATATACATTTATGGACTATGTAAAGGTGGGGTTACCTTTACAAATCGTGATGGGAATCGTGATGGTATTTATATCACCTTTATTATTCCCAATCTAAACATTCGCACATGCATTTTAGTTTTATATTTGCAGTTGTAAAACAGTACAAGAAAATTTATGGATATACCGTTTAAACCGATTAGATTAGAAGACAAAGAGATCATAACCTCATTTACATTTCCCAGCGATTATCGCAATTGTGATTTCTCATTCGCGAACATGTGCAGTTGGCGTTTCTTATATGACAGCGAATTCGCTATCGTGGATGGCTATTTATTAATCCGTTTCATGATCGAGGACAAGAGCCGTTTCGCCTATATGATGCCTGTCGGGGATGGAGATTTAGCGGGTGCCGTTCGTTTGCTAGAAGAGGATTCCTTAAAATATGGACATCCGCTCTGTATGCTGGGTATCACCCCCGACGCCAAGGAGCAACTGGAAGGCGCACTTCCCGGAAGCTTTTTCTATATCCCGGAGCGGGATTATTTCGACTATATTTATTTACGGGAGGATTTAGCGACCTTACGGGGTAAGAAATACCAATCCAAACGTAATCATATCAATAATTTCAAGAAACAATATTCGTACGAGTATGTCCCTATCACGCCGGATATCGTCCCCCAATGCCTGAAACTGGAATGTAAATGGTATAAGGCGAACAATGGAGATAATGACGAGGAAGAACTTAATGACGAACGCCGCTCCCTTACCTATGCCTTGCATCATTTTAACAGCCTAGGCCTGATCGGTGGCGCTCTCCGGGTTGATAACGAAATTATCGCTTTCTCTTTCGGGGCACCCATCAATCATAATACATTCGGAGTACACGTGGAAAAAGCGGACGTGAATTTTGACGGAGCATATACGGTGATCAACCAAGAGTTCGCCTCTCACCTTCCGGAACAGTATACTTACGTGAACCGGGAGGAGGATCTCGGCATACCGGGGTTGCGCCAAGCGAAGCTTTCTTATCAGCCTACCATACTATTAGAGAAGAGTGCCGCAATAAAAAAGCAACTTACGCAAACTAAATAAATTATGGACAAGAAACAACAAATCGTAAACTTATGGCGTACCTGCTTCGGGGATTCCGAGGCATTTATCAGCCTTTATTTTGATCGTGTTTACAAGGACGAGAACGCAATGACCATCGAGAAGGACGGTAAAATAGTATCTGCCTTGCAGATAGTTCCTTATACGATGACTTATTTGGGTACCGAGATCTCGGTAGGCTATATCTCTGGGGCGTGCACGACTCCGGAAGAAAGAGGGCAAGGGCTTATGCGACAACTCTTGCAAGAGACATTCGAGGAAATGGAACGGCGTGAGATCGCTATCTCCGCCTTAATCCCTGCCGATCCTTGGCTATTCGACTATTACCGGGAACAGGGTTATACCGAGACATTCGATTATTCCGTAGAGACATATATCCGCCCGAATACGCCGGTTCAACTCCCGAAGATAACGGTTATCCAACCGGAGGTACCGACAACCGACGAATTGTTCGCTTATTTCAACCGCAAATTACGTGAACGCCCTTCCTGTATCTTGCACTCGCAGGATGATTTCATCACGATACTTCGTGATCTGCAATTAGATAACGGGGGGATGTACACGGCCTTGGACGAGAACGAGAAGGTAGTTGGCATGGCTTTCGCACTGCCTCTTGAGGCGGGTACAGCGCCGTCCGACAAAAAGCTTTTTATCAAGGAACTTCTTTACGACTCGGAAGAGATCAAGGAATTACTATTGCAAGAGCTTACCCTGCAAAATAACATATCGCAAGCGACGGTCAATACCCCTCCCACCCCTCCGGGTACCTTACCTATGGGTATGGCCCGCATCATCGACACGAAACGCATGATCCACCTCTGGCTATCCAAACAACACGAAAGCCCTGTCTCCAAAAAAGATTTGGAACAAATGGATAACCAAACGCTAACACGACAGTTGATGGGTTATCAGGGGAGGATGGCTTATATGAGTTTGATGCTGGATTAATAGAAATGAAAAACGGATTGCTAAGGATAAAGTTCCCGCAATCCGTTTTTATTCTTAAATCTATTTACTGTTTACGACAAATAAAATTATCATTTAGATGCTATGATCACTTATCTTTAGCAGAATCTCCTTGGTAAAGAAGATCATTGACACCTAAAGTATACCAATCCAAAACATCTTTTCCTCCAGACTTGGCCCAATTCATAAATTGAGGATATGCATCCATAATAGAAATACCTTCTCTAGGATATGAATCAAAAGATGATTTAGGGATCATCAATCCCCACATCATATTATTAAATTCCTCTGTTGAATTATCAATATTCTCATTATACTTATATCGATAATATTCATCACTTGTTAAGGCCGTGGCTGCTTGTTCCGTCCCTAAAAAACCAGCTATATGGACCTCGTTCTTTTTATTCTTATTAGGATCACCCCAAACAATAAAAACGTTTAAGTTGTTAGCATTCACAACTCCGCTCATGCCATTCACATCTACTTCTATCAAGCTTTCACGTGCTTCACAAGTCTTATTATATGTATTTATTATTTGACCTGGCTCGCTATTCATGAACTCATGCGCCTCTTTTCCTTCCAATAAATTAATAACCTTGTCTGTTCCTTGGATCTTCGCAAAAGCATATAAAGATTTCGTTGCACCTACAGCCCTAACACTTGTTGATAAATATACAGTTTTTGCATTAATACCTTCACTGCTAGCCTCTGTCGTATTCATGATGCTGACAATCATAACCAAGTCATTCATATCATAGTCACCAAAATTAGGCCAATTGTCTTCAAATAAATAGACATAAGCTTCTGTCTTATCATATTCAGGTTTATACTCAGGCGTCTCGGATTCGTCTGTAAAAGGCTCATCTTTACTGTAATTGATATCGCCAAAACAATCACCGGATATATTTACAGGGCATTTATTGCCAACCACTCTTAACGCACCATTCTTATTAGCTGAATAATTTACTTCACTTTGCGCATAAGTATATAAATCACTCCAGAAAAAGCCTGTTATCTGAACAGATGTATAATCCAATACACCATTCACCTTAAACAATTTGGCACTATTTCCATCTCCATATTGATTGGCATCCGCATCCTCTACAACTAAGGATACAGGACCTGTTTGAGCAGGATTCAACGCATCTGTCTCAAACAAGGAATGTTCCGCCATCGATATTTTCGTATCATAACCATATATAAAATTCCCGGAAATTACAGAAGAACCCCGATTTAAATATAATCCGGAAGCAGATCCATCAAAAGAGAAAGTACCAACCTTTACCAAACAATGATTATGAAGTTCACCTCCATTCAAATGCATTGAGTTTACAGTAATTTCCGAATTCGTATGATTATAAATTGAACTATGTGGCGAAGGTAGAGTTTCTATTCTATTAATATCTACTTTACCCATATTAACCAATTGAGAATTTCCATCAATTTTCAGAACAGCCTTAGAGCCAATTATCTGACCTCCATGAAAAACTACAATTTGACTGTTTTTTGTCAATGGTGAGGCTGAAGAAGCTAAATCCAAGGTAGCGCCGCTAAAAATATAAAGAGTGTAGTTCTCGTTATCAGGGAAAACGACATTGTTGACCTTTCCGCTCGTAATTTTATAACTCTTATTTTTATCAAGAGTCATACCACTCCGTAGCTCTATTACATCTTTCATCTCAGCTTTTTTATCCAACTTCTCAATTTCCTTCTCCGAAAGCGGGGTGAGCCAACGTGTTATTTCTTGATCACTAATCCCGCTGTCACTACGCAAAAAAGATTTTGTAATAACTGGATCCGTATAATCCAATAATAAATCGCCATCTTTCACCTCTAAGCTTACAACAGTACTATACCCTTGTGCATCCGTTTTCTTAATATAAATATATTCTTGAGTCTTAGGTAAAGCCAAATCAACAATAAATGGATTCCTTGAGTTTGTTTTACCTCCAACATAGAAAACAGAATTAGGATCAGTGATAGGGTCCGAACCAAATACTTCTATCGTATAATAACGTTTCCCCTCATATTCATCCAAGACTTTAACAGTCAATTTATGGCTAGCCTTTGTTGAATAATCAAAATCATTCGGAATACCATTTGTACTCTCGTCCGGTCTCGGCTTTGGATCGGGATCCGGCTTAGGCTCGTACACGTCCGCTGTACATGCGGTCATCAGCACCGCAAACAGGAACAGTGCCATGAACTTTACTTTCGTAAAAATACATCTCTTCATATGCTTAATCATTAAATATTTCCCCTATAACATCATTAAAAAAAGAAGTTGTATATTTTAATCAACTTATTGAGTATTATCAACAGCAAAGGTAGATTTTATTATAATGCGAAGTTCTTAAACGCACAAATATTATCACATCAATTAACTATAATTAATAATACTCCAAAGAAAAAACCTTTGATAAATAGACAATATTTATTCCATGTCATGTTAAAAAAGAATAATAAAAGACTATTCACCCTACTCCAACCATTCAATCAGCTTATCAGCCAAAGTTACTGTTCCCGGCAAAGGAGGTTGGTGCCGATGTGGAGAAAGCCCCTAGCGATTTTCTCTTGGCAATAACATACCATCTGGCAATTTGACAAAATGAAAACTAAAGTCTCGGAGAATCGATTTTTTCGGGCAAAGGTACGGCTCGTTTCTAAATACGAGAAGAAAAAGCAGCATTTGTCTCGTTGACAGATGAATACAGAAAAACAGCCTCTCGCTCCAGCGAAATTAATTCATCGTATCTCATATTTTGAGGCAAGAAAAGGGTAAAAGCAGTGTTACGATAGGGTTATAGCACGGTAAGAATGCCCATTCATGAGTACTCATAACCCTATGCGTGACCGCTCATAATGCCTAACGCGAGTATCGGCATTGGGCAATACGACCTATCGCAACAGGTTTCGCCACCTATCGTGTACAAAATTGGCCCCTTTTTCAAGAAAAAGCGTGTTTATTGCCACACCTATCTCATTATCTTGTCACTTTCGCACGAAGGGTATGTCAACATATTCGTATAATATGAAGCAAATAGTCAGAATAAGCTTCTATTTCGCAACAGACCCATCATACAAGCCAGAGGCTCCCAATAGGCCTTAAGCACTCACATAAAACACGGAATTTTCAATCCAACTGATAAATCTTCAGCTTATTGTAAAGCGTCTTCCGGTCGATGCCCAATAACTGGGCCGCACGGGTCTTATTGTTGCCGCACTCTTGGAGGGCCTTACGGATAAGGTCTCGTTCGTGCTCCACGTTCTTTAGCTGGATGTTAGTGTGCGACGGGAGGTTCTCCGTCAGTTCCTCCGGGAGTTCCTTGCGGGTGATGTAGCGGCCGGTCGCCAATAAGGTGGCGTACTTGATGACGTTCTTCATCTGCCGCAGGTTGCCCGGCCAAGAATAGGATTGGAACAATTGCATGGTATCGTTGTCGAAACCGATGATATCTTTCTGGAGCTCGCTATTCGCCAGATCGAGAAAATGATTGGCGAACAAGAGCAAATCCTCTTTTCGCTCTTTCAAGTCCGGGATACGGATCGTGAACTCATTGATACGATGGTACAGGTCCTCACGGAAATCTCCTTTCTCGATCGCCTGCCGCAAGTTCTCGTTCGTAGCGGATATCAGACGTACGTTGATGGCGATCTCCTGATTGCTCCCGATCGGCTTCACCTTGCGCTCCTGCAGGGCACGCAATAGCTGGACCTGCACCTCATACGTCAGGTTCCCGATCTCATCCAAAAATATCGTACCGCCTTGGGCCGCCACGAACGCCCCGGTCTTGTTCTCGATCGCCCCCGTAAAAGAACCTTTCACGTGGCCGAAGAACTCGGAAGCCGCCAATTCCTTGGGAATAGCGCCGCAATCCACGGCGACAAACGGAGCCTTGCTACGATTACTTTGCTCGTGAATCCGACGGGCGATATACTCCTTACCGGTACCACTAGCGCCGGTCACCAATACCGACATATCCGTCGGAGCCACCAAACGCACATGCTCATAAAGCTGGCGGGCCGCTTGGCTCTGCCCCTCGATATAAAGATCCGGGGCCGAAGAAACCGGGACTCTCGCCGGAGCCTTCTCCTCCACGCGCACAAGTTCCTTGATCTTTCCCAGCAACTCATCCGGGTTCAGCGGCTTGGCAATATAATCCGCCGCTCCCAGCTTCATCGCCTGAACCGCCGTTTGTATCTCCGCATAACTGGTCATCATGATAAGGGGTAAGGAAGGATGAGTGCTTTTCAGCCATTTCAATAAGTCGATCCCGTCACTATCCGGCAGGCGTAAATCCGATATAACCAAATCGAACGCTTCCTCCCCCAGCCTCCGTTTAGCATCGGAAACAGAGGACGAGGATCTTACGACAAACCCTTTCTTACCCAGCCATGTGGTAAGCATCAAGGAAAAAGTTATATCATCTTCAACGATTAGAATCGACAACATACCCACTCAGATTATTTATAGTAACCACAAAGGTAAATAAATAAAACGAATCAAGAAAACATCCACGTAGCTTTACGCCATACTCCCTCGAAAGGACCTTGTTTATGATGGGCTAACCACCAGTGGCAAAAACCTAGCTGGAGAATGAAAAGAAGGATTCCTACGGCGAAGCTGGCGGTCGTTCCCAGATCGTCATACAGGGATAAACCGTATCCAAAATAGATAAAAGAGCCTACCATCGATTGCGTGAGGTAATTCGTCAAGCTCATTTTCCCGTAAGGCACAAGCCCGTGAAGCACCTTATGCGGCGCCTTCCACTGCCACAAAAAGATAAAGGAGGATACCAATACGCACATGAACGAGAAATTACGCAAGGAAGACACGATCGTACTCATCGGGCGAAGCTCTTCGGTACGCTCCAGCAAACCGGGTAGGGAAAGGGACAGATAATAGAGGGGAATGAAACAAACTACCCCGATAACAAAGGTCCTTGTCCAAAACGTCCGATGCTTCTCCGGATCGACAAACAATCCCTTGCGCCCCAACAACATGCCCAGCATAAAGAGAGCCGATGTCTGGAAGAAACGTCCATAGCTCCAAGCCCAGAGAAGGCTATACAGCTGCCCGTCCCACAGATTAGACTTGACCATTTCCCAAAAGCTAGCACCTTCCATATACGGATAGATCCGCATACAGTGCACCAGCCATTGTTCCTTGGATGCCACATATTCCGGATGCATCAAGGCATACATGAATTTACCCCATTCCATGGGCTGTAGCATCAAAAACACGGCGATCGCCAATACCATCTTATTACTCAACTTGCAAACCGGTATCAACACAATACCCAAGATCGAATAAAGCACCAATATCTCCCCCGGGAAGAACGAGGCGTTGAAGCAACCGATAAAGAATAGGAGCATCAACCGCCAGAAGAAACGAAGCCGGAAGTCCTTCCCTTTCCTCGCTTGGTTATCAAACTGGATGAAAAAACTAAAACCGAACAGCAGGGCGAAAATAGCGTATGCCTTCCCGGAAAAGAGGAAGAACAAGGTATCCCATACCCCTTTATCCAAGGCTTTCATAAAATCGGTAGTAGCCTCCGGAAAATTATACAAGTTAAAATGCTCGATATTATGCAATAGGATAATAGCCATAACAGCAAATCCTCGTAATGCGTCGACCACCTCGATACGAGGTCGGGATTGTAGCGCGTGTTCCATGATATGATTCAGTAGATTTTATTATTTCGTGGCAAAAGTAACGAAACTAAATAGAAAAAGCATCCTCGAAAGGATGCCTTTTTCTTTTGCAGACTTAAATTGAATACTCAGGACTTAATCTTTCGCCATGAATAAATTCATGACTTTTGTTTTTAACGGTTTAAATGTAGAAACGCCCACTTGCGATTTCATTAAATAGATAGCGAATATCGTGCCAAAGCCAGCGAAACGCACGACAATGAATATCTAACTACTTATCCTTTAACAAGTAATAGATAAATTTTGTTTCTATAAAGTAGAATTTTATTTCAAAAGCATGGGGAAAGGCATTCCACGGATGGGTATTTATTCCACACCGGATTCCACAAGATTACCCGATGGCGGACTCCGCATCCTTCACGATAGCAAGTGCTTGCTCGATTACCTCGCCCAGCAGGTGGTACCAGCCGGAATCGGTCAGTTCCTCATCGTTCTTCTCCAAGATCCGCAGGTGTTGTACCAATGAATTGGCCCCCAGCATCGTGAACAGGGGAATCAACTTATGAGATATCCGGGAGGCTTCCTCCCGGTCTTTTCCCTCTAACGCATCCCGAAGTAAGTCGATGCTCTTGCGGGTTTCCTCCGAGAAGGTTTTCAGTATAGAGGCTGAGGCCTCCGGATCCTCTCCGGCAAAAGCGGTCAACGAAGAGAAATTCAACTCGCTCCTTGCCTCCAGATGGAGTGTCAGCAACTCATTCAGCAAGGAGATTAATTGGGCGGCGGTAAACGGCTTGTTCAAGAAACCCGTGAAACCAGCCTCCAGATAATGCTCGTGCTCCTTGGCGATACTGGCAGATAGGGCGATCACCGGGATCTCATCCGTTCCGGGGATACCGGACGTACGTATCCGCTCCAGTAAATGATAGCCATCCAGCGTCGGCATCTGTATATCGGTGATAATGGCGTTGAATACGGTGTTCCGCAATAGCTCGAGGACGTTATGCGGATTCGTACAACCTACCACCTGCACGTGACTCTGCTTCAAGAGTTCCTCCGTCAAGGCCAGTTGTAGAGGATCGTCATCTACCAGAAGACAATAGACATCTTGCCCCTCAAACAAGGGTAAAGCCTCGGCCTCACCAGCATCCGGAGCCTCCGCCGTTACGTCCGGCAAAGATTGATTATCGGCCAAGGGAAGAGGTAGCAAGATCGTGAAATCACTGCCTTTCCCCGGGGTACTATCCAAAGCAAGCGTACCGTTCATCAAGGACAGAAGCTTACGGGTGATGGAGAGGCCCAGACCGAAACCTTCCACCTCTTCCGTATCGGCAAGGCGAGTAAACTCCCCGAATATCCGCTCTTGTTCCTCTTTCGGGATGCCCGGACCGGAATCGCTGACGGTAATGGACAGTTGATAATGGACAGCGGACAGTTTCTGTAAGGAGACAAGTAAAACGACTCGCCCCGCTTCCGTGAACTTGATAGCGTTAGATAAGAGGTTTCCTACGACCTGCCGGATACGGATCGGGTCGCCCATATAAACTTGCCCAGTCTCCTCCGGTTTCAGGTTCAAGACAAACCGTAAGCCTTTCGCCTCCGCTATCGGCTGGAAGCTGGTATAGATCTCATCGAACAAGGCCGGGACACGGAAGGGAACGCTATGCACCTCCATCTCGCCGGACTCCAACCGCTGGAAATCCAACAGGTCGTTCACCAAGGAAAGGATATGATCCGAGGAACCTTTCATGTTCTCCAGATAATATTGCTGACGCTCGTCTGGATGGCGGCGTAGCAAAAGCTCGATATATCCGATGATGGAAGAGAGCGGAGCCCGTATATCGTGGCTGATCGTCAACATCAGCTTCTCACGGCTTCGCAATAAGCTCTCGGCGACCTGTTTCGCCTTTTCCAGTTGCATACGGTAATATTTACTTCGTGAGATATCCCGTGAGATAAAGAAGAGGAACAGAAAGGCGATTACCACGGAGACGATCGCGATTCCGGCGATCAAATGGGAGGTCTCCCTTAATAGTACCTGCTTCTTATAGACCCTTTCCAGCGACGCCTCCATCTCCTCCTCCTCGATATTACGGAGCATCTGGTTGATCTCCCGGGTAATCACGCTATTGTTATACCGTAAGTTAGAGGCCCTTTCCAACAACTGATCCATCAGTTGTTGCCGTTGCCAAGCCACACTGTCTTGGATGCTTTTCAGAACGCTGACAATCGTATCGGTCGGATTATAAGCGTTCACCAACGTATCGGTGACGATCTCCCGGGTCGTGTTCACCACGATGCTGGTATCTTCCTTGCCGGGAGAGAACACGTCGGCCAAACGCTTGAAGAATCCTCGCTTCTTACGGGGAACTACCACCGTATCTTGCTTGACCTCTACCCGCTCTTGTACCTGCACCTCATTTACGATCGTATCCCGGACGGCAATTATTTTCTCGATATTCTCCGTATAAAGACGCTCCGTGTTCGCTTCCTGCCAAGTCTCAAGCAAGCGGCGGGTATTCCATCGCTTACGCTCCAGCAGTATGTCGATCGTATCTATTTTCAGGAGTTGCATGGAGTCCGTCACCAAGGTCCTCAACGAATCCATGTTATTATGGGCCTTATTCAACGTACGATTGAAGTGGCGGAACTCGTTCTGGGGCATGCCTACCAACTGCCCCAACGCCTCGCTCTCATAGAGCAGGGAGAGCGTATTGGTGACCAAGTACACCTTCCGGCGTGCCTGATGATCCGGCTCGTCCTCCTCGGCCACTTTCTCTACTATATTATAAATGTAAGCGACCGAGCAGACCGCAATGGTAATCAGCAAAATATAGCCTAATATCACCTTGCTAGTAATATGTCCGCTTTGCTCTTTCATATACGATTGAGATCAGTCTAATTCCTATCATAAGCGATATCCCATTTATCCATCATCTCAAAATCCTGCTTTTTTAAGCCGACTTTCCAAAATGGGATCGGGTCGTCATGGTCTCCCAGATACATACGGTCACGTACCTTGAAGGCACGATTCGTTAAAGCAAACGTGGAATCGGCCACCGGAGTCCGCACACCGGCTATATCAAGCATCGTATGGAATACGCTGTTCGTGCTAACCGGATAAGTCTCGTGTGCCTGCGCTTCCAGATATTTCTGGGGATATGACTCCCGGTAAGCCTTCGAGAACCAGATCACATACGGGATATGCAACTGGTAATAGGTCGGTATCGGAGAAGCATGCAGATAACGGGCTCTGGAATCATCGAAGATATCCTCTCCATGATCGCTTAAGTAAAGCATGGATGCCGGAGCATTTGTCTTCGCCAACATATCCACGATTTCCCCCAGCACGTAATCTGTATAGTGGATGGAATTATCATAAGCGTTCCGTAACTCCTTTTTATACGAGGCACGAATTCCCTCCGCCTTATCCGGCCTATAGAAACGGAACTCCTTCGGATAACGTTCATGGTAATTAAAATGCGAGCCATAAGTATGCAGTACTACGAAAAGATTACCGTCCTCTTTATCCAGTTCCTTCTTTAGATAAGGCAGGATCGCCGCATCGTGCAAGGAGGTTAGCGTAGAACCCGTATTAAATGCGCTCATATCGATAAAGGTATCTGCCTCCCGGTAAAAAGCGCCGATCATCGAGGTCGTTAGTTTCTGGTTGGCGATCACGAGCGTACGGAAACCAGCCTCTTTGAAAGCGGTCACGATACTTTTCTCGTCGTAAAGGACTCCATAATTCTCGGCGCTGGCAGCGGACAGGATAATGGGGACACTTTTATGCGTATTATTCGATTGCGTCACCACATCCGTGAAATGCACCAATCCGTCTAAAGCCTCCATACGGGGAGTCGTCTTGCGCTCGTATCCGTAAAGGCTCCATTCCATAGCACGGGAGGTCTCTCCCACTACCAAGACGTAGATCTCCCGTTTTCCCTCAGCTTGTTCCAGCTTAGTGGCGTCGAACTTAAAGTCGGCGGAAGTAATATGATACTTACGGTTCCTCTCCGCCTTATTTATGGCGAAATATAAATTGTATAGGGCGTTAGCCGGATACACATCGTCCTTCCATGAGAACCGGTGATCTTGCAAAGGAGACAGGAAGCAAAGGATCAAGCCCATGACAAACATGCCTAGGCTGATCTTGGCCCATTTCTTCCGGAAAGAATTTCGCAATTTCTCTTTCTGCCGTATCGAACGATAAGCGAGCACCAGCGTAGGCAATGTATAGAAAAAGAATACGCAACCGATCACCAGAATGATATTCCCCAATAATTCGCTAGCCTCGGAAGCGTTCGAGCTGGTAAGGTTCAAATACATATCAACCGCTATCACGGACTGCCCGAAAAGATACAGAAGCACCAACTGCCCCCCGTCTAATATAACCTTCGGCAACAGGCACCAAACCACGATCCCCGGTTTACGGGCCACTAACAAAACACCCATCCAAAAGGCCAAAGGTATCAGCAACGAGGCGATACCGACCGTAACGGGAAGCGGTTCCGTAAAAAAGAACACACAGTTTGGGATGATAAATAACAGGGCAAATAAGAAATATAAATGCTCCTGTGAGGATATCCAGCGTATTAACTTTGTAAAATACTTCATTCAATAAAACTTTGCCAACTCTCAATCATTACTCTTCTCAAAGAATACCCAGAACCTAAAATTCCGGTAATTGGCAAAGATAGGCGTTATTAAACACATACAAAGCGTATTATACACAAAAAATGTTATTCACAGTCATTACTTCTCCTTCATCCGTCGCCAATACTCCTTGACAGAGTTTTTCACTTCCCTATGTAACAGCAAGATACCAATTAAGTTCGGGAGAGTCATCAAAGCCACGGTGATACCGGATAATGTCAATACTACCACACAATAAAATTATATTTATCTCCTATATTTTCTGGAGGATAGCGATAAACTCATCATTCGTAATGTCTAGCTCCGGCTCTTTGTAATTGACATAATCCTCAAAATAGTCGCTGGCGATATCGGCTACGATCTCCCCTCCGTCCAAGCCATACGAGGAAACTAGTTTCTCCACCCGGTTACGTATCTGGCGAATCACCTGTAAACGATCCTCATAACGATCTGGCTTCTCCTGATCAGTGACGTGCTCATTCCGGGCGATCAAGTAAACTACCGTATAAAATTTCTCCATGCTCCCGAAAACAGGGACAAACAAGGATTTCTTCTCCTCGGGCAGATCTGCCAAAAACTGTTGTATCTTTGTCATAGCTCTTACTCTTTTACCTAATAAAAAAAACAATATACTTTTTGTTCTAAAACAATATACTTTCGTGTGTAAAAGTATATTGTTTCGACAACAAAAGTATATTGTTCTTCTCGAGTCTGTTAAATGATTGAATTCTTCTTCGTAAAATCCAAAATCTCATCAATATAGCCAAAAGCCAATCCTGTTACCGTATCTGCGCAGCCGTAATAGATAGCGATACGTTTCGTCTCCGGATCATGCAAGGCGGCACAGGGAAAGACTACGTTCGGAACGTCTCCCATGCACTCGTAATCCTTTTGCGGGGATAACAAATAAGGTCCGGAGCGGAATTTCACTTTCCAAGGTTGCTCCAAATCCAAGATAGCGGAACCGAAGCTATACACATACCCGTTGCAAGAACGAAGCACGCCGTGGTAAATCAATAACCAGCCTTCGGAAGTCTCGATAGGGATAGGGCCCGCACCGATCTTCGTACACTGCCAAGCGCTATCCTCGAACGCAGCCGGAGACATCACGTGGCGATGTTTACCCCAGAAACACATATCCGGAGACTCGCTATAGAAAATATCGCCGAACGGAGTATGACCGTTGTCGCTCGGACGGCTCAACATGGCGAAGTTTCCGTTAATCTTACGAGGGAACATCACGCCATTACGGTTGAAAGGCAGATAAGCGTTCTCCAGCTGATGGAAGGTCTCGAAATCGAACGTGTAAGCCACGCCGATCGTCGGGCCATGATAACCGTTACACCAAGTCACATAGTAACGATCCTCGATAAAACATACACGGGGGTCGTAGGCATAAACAAACTCGCCGATCTCCTTGTCGTCGCACTCAAACTCGAGTTTTGTCTCAGAGATACTCCAATGAATGGCATCTGCGCTAAAACCTACGTGCAAACGCATCCGGCGATTCGTATCGTCGCATCGGAACACACCGGCATAACCACCTTTGAAAGGGACAACAGCACTGTTGAACACACTGTTCGATGTCGGGAGGATATCACGAGGAATCACCGGGTTCTTCGAATATCTCCACAATACTTCTTTGCTACCCTCGGGACGATCTTCCCAAGGCATATCTGGCAGCGGAGCGCCTACGATTTTCAAATTATCCATAACTAATCCTATTAAAATATTACTATACTAACTTATTACCTTTATCGTCATACGTGAACGGTACGAAATAGGCTACCAAGAATGAAGGGATCATCGCCAGCAAGGTCACGATAAAGAAATACTTATAACCTAGCCAGTCACTCACAAAACCGCTCATCATTCCCGGAAGCATTACGCCAAGGTTCATGATACCTGAGGCGAACGCATAATGCGCCATCTGATGCTTGCCCGGAGCTACCTGTTGCATCATAAACAGCATCAAGCCCACGAAACCGAATCCATAGCCAAAATACTCGAATACGATGGCGGAAGCGATAATGAGACCATTATCAGGCTGGAAACACGCCAAGAACGTGTATACCAAAAACGGTATGTTGAAGCAACAACAAAGCGTAAACAATACCTTTCGCAATCCCTTAGCCGAGATATAATATCCACCGAGCAAAGAACCCAGCACAAACGCCGCCGCTCCAAACGTACCATAATACAAACCGATCTCTTGCTCCGTTAGTCCTAATCCTTGATCAGCTATCGGAGCTTTCAAGAACAAAGGTACGATCTTTATCACGAAACCCTCGGCAAAACGATACAATATAATGAAACAGATATACCACACGATATACTTCTTCGTGAAGAACTCCTTGAAGACCAGCCATAGCTCAGCCATACTTTCCTTCAACGAATGTTCTCCGGTAGCGGCTTTTCCACCCGAAGGCAACATCTTCATATGATAAAAACCAAGCAGGATCATGATCGTACCGCAAAGCAGCATAACGATCATCCAAGCGTATATCATGGCCTCTTTCTCCAATCCTATCCCGGTAAAATATTGCATCATATAACCCGCCAGATAAACCAGACCACCCGTGGCTACGATCTTCGCTAAATTGTAAAACGCACCTTGCCAACCGATATATTTGGCTTGATTCTCCGGTGAGAGCTCTTTCATATAAACGCCATCCGTTGCCACGTCATGCGTAGCCCCGCTAAGCGCTATAATACCTAATAATGCGATAGATAGAGCAAAGAAACTCGGCAAGTTTAACGCCAAGGCCACTAAACCGAATAAGCAACCGGATAACAACTGGGTCAATACGACAAAGAATTTCTTGGTACGATACATTTCCAAAAACGGGCTCCATAAAGGCTTTAAGGTCCAAGGTAACATGATAACCGAGGTCCATAACGCAATCTGGGCATCCGAGATATCCAATCCCTTAAACATGAGTACGGTAACCATGTTCAGCACTACAAAAGGCAATCCCATAGCAAAATAGACACTAGGGACCCAAGTTACAGGGTTTCGACGTTTAGTAGCATTCGTGTTTTTCTCTTCCATGCTTTATTTAGAATTTAGGTGTACAAATATAATTAATAATCCGGATATATCTTTAATCGATCGGACAAATAGAGGAGATCATCCCGAAGGTAGCGTTATCATTCAAATCCCAGACCATCTTTCCGGCTCCGTTTATCTCGATCAACTGCGGGTAATGTCCTTTCGCAGCCTCTCCGTCATGGCCTTGCCAGTTACAGATATACAAACCACCGTCCCGTTTAGGGAGCAACTGGGCAACAAAGAAAAGCTGGGCTCCCTCGATATCGTTCTCATTCACCTTGCGAACGATATCTCCAGTCTCGAAATTCAGCTCTATGAAGCAATGGGCATCACCGCAAGCGACCAGATAATTACCGTTATCCAACGCAGCCACGCTAAACGGGTTACCGTCTACTTTCACGCTTTTCAGCAATTGACCAGACGGGGATATTTCCCGGATCTCAGAGGTAGCGAACAAGGGCACTAAATAATTGCCCTGCTTATTCTTGTTTACTTGACGGAATTGGGCATGGGGTTGCTCGATATGGGTGTCGAAATCCGTTTTCGACAGGATCTCTCCTTTTGCATTCACCTCCATGATCGTCGCCGGGTATCCACACCACGCTAATAAATAATTACCGTTGGGAAGTACACGGGCCGTCTGCATCTCACAGCCTTCCGGAGCGGAGATATTCCAGACCTCCTCATGATCCCGGGTGATTAGCTTCGCCCCTTTCGAATAGGAAAAAAGGATATTCCGGTCGGGAGTAACAGCTACGGAATTACATTCCCATCCTTTTTCCAAGGGATGCTCCCATTCAATTTCTTTCGTGTTCTTGTTTACGATGGCGATTTTGTCCCAGCCGGAACCGCCTAATAAAAGATAATGCGACGCCTCATGACATGCGGAACATACGAGTAGCAGGCATGCGGATAATATAAAAGTATAGATTTTCATGGTATATAATAATGTACTAATTAGATAATATGCCAATGTGCTAATTATAGCAGGATGGACACATGGAGTCCACCCTGCAAAAAAAGATCATGTGTGTTGTATTCGCATTGGCATATTGGCACATTTAGCGAAACGACACATTGGTTCATTCTTCTTTATTTCGCTAAGTCACGGAACAACTCATATCCCTGATCGGGCGTGATATCTTGATGCACGACCGCATGAACCGCCTGGATCATGGCGACAGGAGAAGTACTCTGGAATACATTACGTCCCATATCCACGCCAGCCGCACCGTCGTTGATCGCATTATAACATAATTCCAACGCCTCCTTCTCCGGTAATTTCTTACCACCGGCAATTACCACGGGAACCGGACAAGCAGCGGCTACCTTCTCGAAGCCCTCACAATAGTAGGTCTTCACGATATTAGCGCCATTCTCCGCACAGATACGGGAAGCCAGACCGAAATAACGAGCGTCTCGAGCCATTTGCTTACCAACGGCGGTAACACCCATTACCGGGATATTGTAACGGCTGGCCTTATCGACCGCCTTATATAAGTTAGCCACAGTCTTAGCCTCATGCGCCTCATCACCGATAGCCAACATAACCGCCATGGCGGAGACGTTCATACGGATAGCGTCCTCTATATCGATCAATACATTATCGTTCAAATCCGTAAGGATAGACGTTCCAGCGTCCGAACGAAGACAAATCGGTTTCGTCGTATTCGCAGGGATCGTAGATTGCAGGATACCACGGGTACACATCAAGCAATCCGCATATTCAATCAAAGGAACGATATTCAAATCGATACGCTCCAGACCGGAGGTCGGCCCCATGATGAAACCATGGTCAAAAGCAAGCATAACCGCCTTGCCTGTCTTCGGGTTGAAGATACGGGACAGACGGTCTTTCATACCCCAAGGTAAGTTCTCGGCTCCCTTTACATGGAAACTCTGGTTCTCACAATTGATGCCTAAACCGAAGTCCGCACCTTCTCTTAAATCATCTAAATCTGCCATATTTATTATTCGTTATATTATTATATTTTGTAGAGACGGGGCATGCCCCGTCTCACGCTGTGTATTATTTTATAGCACCTCTGCAAAAGAAGCGAACATACAGCTCCACGAAGTAGCCCCGCTATCAGCGAAACCAATCGAACGCTCGCCATAGTTGCGGGCACGTCCAAAGTTAGCTTTCATCGGTACCGTAGCCTCCGCTCCATCAAGCGCCGCTTTAGCGCCGGCATTCAAGACCTCCTTGATATCATCCGACGTACAAGCCTGCATAGCCTCCACCGCCGGGATCAAGGCATCCATCATCGTCTTGTCGCCTCGTTTCGCTTGGGTTTGTTGTTGCACATTCGCCAAGCCACCGGCGAACATAACTTTCACGCCTGCGGCATCCAACTCGGTTCCCTCTGCATGATCGCTCATACCCAAGAAGAAAGCACCGAGCAAGGTACTTGTCGATCCACTCACTTCCATCATCACATCCATACCCATATCACCAAGCATTTGCTTGAACTCCGTTCCAGACTGAGCGCTTTTATTCACAGCAGTCATAGCGGCAACGATAGCGGTACCATGATCACCATCCCCGATTACGGCATCCAATTTAGAGAATTCCTCCTCACGTGCCTTGATCTGTTTCAGCGCATTGTCTAACATGGCCTTGAAGGCCTCGATAGTAAGTTGTTTCATGTATATTATTTATTTACCTAGGGTTGTCCAATAAGGTGCGTCCGCACGTTTGTTATTCAAATAATCGATATGATCCTCATCCAAGATCGCCATAATCATCTGGAATCCGGCTTGCTCCTGTACGGTCAAGATCTCTTGGATACGGCTTGCCACCACCTGCAAGCCGCGAGCCTCTAACTCCTTATAAGCCTTGCGGAAGATGATATTCAATTCCATATGGGTAGTAGCGCCTACGCCGTTAATGATCAGCAACATCTTATCGCCGGCTTTTGGCTGTAACTGCTGGCAAAGCAGGTCTACCATCTCCGCAGCCGTATCATCGGCGGATACCAACGGTTTCTGTCCACCGCCACCTTCGCCATGTTGGCCCATACCGATCTCCATGATACCATCGGGAAGGTTCGTGATCGTACCTCCGTTCTGGGGATGCGTACAAGACCGCATAGCGACAGCCAAGGTAGCCACGTTCTTATTATAGCGTTCACCAATCTCAATCAGCTCGTCTAAAGACTTCCCTTCCTCAGCGGCGGCACCTAATATCTTATACAAAGGAACACAACCAGCCAAGCCACGACGATCGTCTATATTCGCCCCGATACCTGCGCTGATATCATCATGCGTAAGTAATTTCTTCACCTTGATCCCTTTACGAGCAGCCAACTGGCAAGCCATGTTAGCGCTCATCACGTCGCCGGAATGGTTCAATACGACCAGCAAGATCCCGGCCTCACGATCCATCAATTGCAGTGCCTGAAACAAACGTTGGGCACCCGGAGCGGCGAATACGTCACCCACGACGGAGCAATCCAACATGCCCTCTCCTACGAAACCGCTCAAGGCAGGCTCATGACCGGAACCGCCTAAGGTAACGATCGCAACCTTATCATTGCCTTTCGGGTTAGCACGTACGACGATATTCTCAGCCGCCAACTTTACCTGATTCGGATACGCTAATACATAGCCTTCCAATAACTCAGCCGTAATATTCTCAGGATCATTTATGAATTTTGTCTTGATGTCTGACATGGTATTATCCTCCTTTAGATTTATGAATTTTGATTTACGAATTACTTTAGTTCCATGATCTCGATAGCGATACCTTCTTCCTCGATGAAAGCGATCGTCAAGTGCTCGTCGCAAACAGCCGGGCCGAAGATTACCTTCTTACCTTCCAACTCTTTTTCCAAACAAGGAACCGTATAAGCGATGTGGCCATTGGTCTGTACCAACTCCGGTAGGCAGCTGCCTTTCTCGAATTTCAAGAACTCGATCCGGTTCGGACTCTTGCTGTAATCCGTCAACCATACACTCAGGCCTTCGTTATAAACCGCCCCTTCTTTACTTTCCGTAGTGACAATTCCTACGTGATTAAATGTTCTCATGATCTATTCAATTTATAGTTAGACAATTATATTATTAAAATTCGTTCTCTTCCGATAGGATATAAAGCCAGCCCCCAATACTAGGATGATCGACAGATAAAGATAAATAAATATCCCGTTCACGTTGTCATTCTGGCCATAAGAGTGCATGCCACTCAAGAAATAATTCACGCCGAAGAAGGTCATCAACACCGAATAGAAGGCCAAGATAGACGTGAAATTAAACAGCCACAGGTTATTGCATTTCGGTATCAAGCGAAGATGCGTCACGATCGCATATATCACCATCGTAATCAATGCCCACGTCTCCTTCGGGTCCCAGCCCCAATAACGTCCCCATGACTCATTCGCCCAGACCGCTCCCAAGAAGGTACCGATCGTCATCAAGGCCAACCCGATCCAAAGCGACATCTCGTTCACGATACTCAATTCCCGTACCCGCTCTTTGAGCATCACGCTGTTCTTCTCCCCGCTTACGCTCATCATCACCAGATTCGTCAAGCCGATCAGACAGCTAATGCCGAAGAAACCGTAAGCTCCCACGATAACCGCCACATGGAACATCAACCATGGGGATTTCAAGACCGGAACCAGCGGATTGATCTGCGGGTCCATCCAACTCAAGCCGGACACGAACAAGATGATCCCCCCGAATAAAGTAGCCAACGCAAACGTAAGCGTACTCTTGCGTACGAACAACAACCCGGCGAACACCGTAGCCCAAGCCACATAAATCATCGTCTCGTACGAATTGCTCCAAGGGGCGTAACCTGCGATATACCACCGCATTCCCATCCCATACATATGGAAAACGAATACGGCCAAAATGCCCAGACTCAATAACCAAGTCATATAGGTAACCCATTTTTCCTTCTTGAATAAGGCCACGAAAGCGAAGACCAGCAACAAGCCTCCCAAAATCAAGTACCCTTTCTTACATTGCCGGAATACATCCATTTGATTATATTTAATCTCGGCCTGTATTTTCTCAGGGCGAATGTCTACCGTCTTATTCTTGGCTTGCTGATACGTATGGATCATTCCGATTACCTCGTCCGCTTTCTCCCAATCACCACTCTTCAATCCTTCCTGTACCTCCGATAAATACCAGCCCATAATGTGGGTAACGAACATGGAGTCCTTTCCGGAAAACGCCGATAAATCATCGCCCGGCGCATACCATTTGTGATCCGGGTCGTCCTCTTTCGGGAAAAGGTTTAACATCTGGTAATTGATCAATTGATGGAAGATATTTACCTGCTCATCCAGCTTGATCAAGTCTTTATCGAAGCGGGTACGCTCCGCTGGCATTTTATTGTAGGCCTCTTCCAGCTTCTCTTGCAATTTATAGCGTCCGTTACTATCGAATACCTCTATATAGGCGCAATCCTTATCCGTAAGGTCGTAATAATTAGCCAGCTCACTATTAGACAAGGCGATAAACGGCACCCGGACCCACATATCCGGCATAGCCAAGACACTCAACAAGAACTGATCAGAGTTCAAGGAACCGAACTGATCCGATTTATGCAACTTTCGCAGTACCTCGGAAGAAAATGTATTGATCGGCAACATACGTCCGCTTACCGATTGGATCGGCAACGCACCGAACTTAGCGGCGTGTTCCGGACTTATCGCATATTTCTGTATGGCCTCCTTCATCTCGGGAGCGGCTGCACCTTGCGCCCGCAAGCCCCCTACGGAAAGAAGAATCGCTACTAACAGGGTCGTTTTACGAGCGCCCGATCTTAAATCTTTCAACTGTCGGCTTAATTTCATGAAACGGGAGTTTTTACCTACCAAGCAAAGTATAAAGCCGATCACTAAAATCACGTAGCCGGTATACGTAATATTCCTTCCGGCCACATCTCGGTTCACGGAAAGTACCGTTCCTTGCTCATCCGGGTCATAGGAGGCTTGGAAGAAGCGATAGCCTTTCACGTCTAATACATTATTCATATATACCCGGGCATGGCGAGTCTGTCCATCTACATGTACCAGCAACTCACTCTCATAAGCAGAGGGACTGGCAGAGCCGGGATAGCGGGTTAAGGTAAATTTCACGAGTTCTACGCTAAAAGGAAGCGTATGATAGAGAGTCTGGTCCGAGGTACGGATCATGATACGATCGCTAGCCTCTCCCTCACGCAGGTGAAGGATTCCTTCCTCGCCGAAAAGGTGGGAAATAAGGGCACCCAGAAGGATGACAATAAAGGCGGCATGGGTGACCATCAATCCCCATCTACGCCGCTTAAGTAACTGGTGCTTGATAACGATAGCCACGAAATTGGCTACCAATAAGAATTGGAGTAAGAAAAATACAGGAGAATAGTAAATCATCGCTTTAGCGGCGGCAGTACCATGATACTTCTCAATAAAAGTAGCGATAGCCAAGCCAAAGGCGTAGATCAATAGAAGGACGATAGTCGTCACAGAAGAAGAGATAAATCTTTCTAGAGTTTTCATTTGCTCATTTATTAATAACACTGATGCGACAAATGTACGCAGATTAATCATTTTTGAAAGAATCGGCGATTAATTTGCCGCATCCATGTTATCTATCTATAAATAGACCTTGTCTATTAGTCCTCAATAATTACCCGGAAGCCTACGTTGAATACACGTTGGTACGGATAATATCCTTTACGGGTATAAGCCGTCGAGAATTTCGGTCGCTCGATATAAGAACCGCCACGAACCACCTTATACTCGGAAACCTCTTTCGATTTCTCGTTGTAAGGATAAGGCAAGTAATCTGAACGAGTCCATTCCGCCACGTTACCGTGCATGCAATACAAACCGAACGGATTCGCTTCATATTGCTTACCACCCACCTGAACCAAATTGCCATCATCCACGCCTTCCTCTTTCGGTAAGTAAGTATAGTACTTGTACCAATAAGAAGTCTTAGGCATCGGTTGCGGGTCGATACCGCTTACGGCAAGCAGGAGCGTGGTTACGTCGGCTAGGTTATCCTTTTTACCGAAGTCCGCATTCATATCGCCATACCAGAAATCTTGATCGCTACCGGCACGACAAGCCCATTCCCATTGCGCCTCGGTCGGAAGCGTGATGTTCAAGCCTGTTTTCTCACTCAGCTTCTTACAATAATCCATCGCATCATTGTAACTTACACGGATTACCGGTTGCTCTGGCTTATTAGCGGGATATCCTTGAACCACGTGATCCTTCCATTGCTGATCCACGAAACGGCTGTCGTGATCCGGGAAAATCACGTTGAATTGCTGGTTCGTAACCTCCAACTCACCCATCCAGAAAGCTTTGTCAATCTTCACTTTCGCCGTCGGACGAGTATCGGATTGCCCACGATAGCTACCCATCACGAATTGTCCGGCCGGAACGCGAACAAATGTCATCTTGATACCCGGAGCCAACTCGATCTCCTTACGGGTTTCCTTCTCGTCGGCCAACATAGCCTTGATCCGGTCCGCATCGAATGGCCAACCTTTCACCTTCAACTCTTTTTCCTTGACAGGAGCCAATTTCTCCGGCATCTCCGGTTTGATCTCACCTTTACCCTTCAAGTAAGCGGCATAATCGGAGATCTCTTTCTTCCAATCCACGCCTGCGCCATTCGCATACTTATCCGTCAACTCTTTACGGCGCTTGATCTGGTCGAAGCCTTGATACGGGATGATATCCTTCGAAAGCACATTTGCGTTGAAATAACCCTTATCCGGAGCGTTGTAATCAATCCAGTTATAAAGGGTTTTCCACTCTTTATCCGTCAGTTGCACGTTAAAGTGCCCTTTCTTCAACATACGAACCAGTTCACTCGTGTTCGGATGATATTCATACGGTTGAAGAACCACCATATCACCCTCGCCACCTTGACGGTGTACATACGGATGCAGATTCAAGTAAGAAGTGCCATAACCTAATTTATCCTTCTTGCCCCCACGCAAGTCGAAAGCCTTACCCTCACCATTATGGCAAGCGATACAGGCACGATCCAAGATCGGTTGGATCTCCAGATCGAACGTGAACGAACGGGTCCCCCCTTCCGGCGGAGTCAACGCATGCGGGGCTTTCTGCGAAGCCATCACACGTTTCGGGATAGGAATCTGGTTCTGGTCCTCATGGCAACCGATACAAGATACCACCTCGCCCGGCTGACCGGTCAACCAGCTACGCATCCACTGGATAGCCACTCCGTCTTTGTCTAACGGCTGGATAGAGATCGGCGTATTCGCCGGGATCTTGAAGATAGCGGAGCCATCCTCTTCTACCGGTACCGTACCCAACATACGCTTGATGTCCCAACCGGACTGGATTCCATGCCAGTTATGATCGGAGGTAGTCTTCACGTAAGCATACTCATAAGCGTGCAGACGAAGAGACTTAACCGTACCCCGGGGAATGCCTCTCAAACCCTCTCCCTCGTAAATATCCTGAATAAAGACCGTAGCCTCTTTGTCATTCAATTTCACACGGTCCGGAATAGCCGGAGGAGTCTGTGTCTTACGTACGGCAACCGGACTGATATAGCCCTCACCCTCTACCTTACGCAAACAAGTCACGTTATCGAATACGTCCACCAAATAGATACCCCATAAATCCTGTGGATCTAATTTAGCGGCCACCAAGAAATATTTATCATTCAGCGGAGTCGGTTTGATAAACTGCGGCCATACGCCATTTACCAACTCATCCTTAATCTCCTCCACGATCGGCCGGTTACGATACGGGATCTCCTGTACCATACCAGCGGCGCCTTTACGGGCTTTCGCCGGATCGAACACGATCAAACGACCGGAACGGGCAATACCATGGTGACCGGAGATAATTCCCACGAAAGCGGAACCGTGGCCCGGCAACGGCTGAATATCGAACGTACTGTTCGGGAACATCGATCCGCTACCATACAGCGCTTTCTGCTCCGTACCATCCGGATTCATGTTCATCACGATACGGGAATAATAGTGCGTCAAGTCCGTGTACTCCCAACGGGTATACATCACACGACCGTTATTCATCACTACCGGGTTCCAGTTCGCGTCTTGATCGAAAGTCAGACGGCGCAAGTTCTTCGTATCCGGCGTATAAAGTACCATATTACCGACAGGGTCATCACCGCTTACACAAGGCACGCCTTGATAACCGATATTCGAGTTGGCGATGATACGTCCGTCAGGTAAGTAGGTTCCATCATAAAACTCCAGATCCGGCTCCTCGTTATGTATTAATTGCTTAAAGCCCGAGCCATCCAATTTCACCTCGAATACGTTCCAACGCTTATCGGGCATCGTCTGGGTAAACATAGCACGATCGCCATCCCAATGCATCCGCAAGTCGGCGACAGAGGAACCGTTTTCCGGTTTATAGATCGACCGTACCTGTACATCCTCCCCGCGTAAATTACTCAACTCCACGATATCGGCGTCGAAGCCCATACGGCGGGCGGACTCTTGGTTACTCCAGTTATTACCCTGCGTACCCAAATCCGGAGCCATTGCCTTATGAGCGTTTACACCTAATTTAAAGCGGGCAGCCAAGACTTTATCACCGTCCAAGAACGGGTTCGCCAGCAAGATCGTACGTTTATTCGCGATCGCTTTCTCGGCATTAACCAAAGCGGCCTCATCACCACTATAAATGCCATCGAAACCTTTCTTTACCTGCTGTTCCAACTCATCCAAAACTGGTTGATACTTAGTGGCATCGAAACCTTTCAACTTTTTCATATCGTTGAAAGCCAAACGAATCGCCTCCATATTCAACCAACTCAAGTCGCTCTGTAAATTACAGATACGTTGAGTTTTCTCATAAAGTTTCAAATACTCACGGATCTGAGTATCAATATCTTTTTCCGTCTCGATCTGCTTAACAGCGTTCTTTACATACGCAGCGTCTTTCAGACGAGAAGCCAGATTCAAGACAATATCACGCTCGGCGGAAGCGTCACTGGCAGTCAACCAGTTCTCCAACCCATCGATATTAGCGTTTAAGGCCCCCAATTCCTTCGGATAAGCGGCTAGCAAACGTGCGGCCTCCTCCTTCGGGAAAACATTCATGATACGGAAGAATACACTACCTACCGTCGACTGATCGGCCAAACCCACCTCAGCCTCGAAGCGTACATATTCCTTATTGATATTGTACACCATCACGCCATTGGCATGGCATAATACACTATGATCGTATTTCTTACCGCCGATCAACAAAGGATTCCCGTATAAATCCGTATTCTTGCGGATACTGCCCGAGCCAGAAACCCAATAATCAGGATCTAACTCATCCAACCAAACCGAACTACCGTCCGCCTTGATTAAACGGGCATTCGCCCATGTACCCCAATCCCAATCCGTACCATCCGGTCCGGCGGCCGTAACAAGCACCAACTGATCCAGCCCCGTCAAATCGGCGGACATCGGGACAGCCTTCTGCTTCGCCTTGATCCAAGCCGACATGATCGGCATGTTCGCCTTCACCAAAGAGGCACGAAGCTCAGACTTTTGTTTTACTGAGGCGTCAATCCAGTTATCCACCTTCTTTTGCTTCGGACCTGCCGAAACAAGAAGAGAGGTCGACAACAAGAGTGATACCATTATATAGTATTTATTCATGTATTAAATTTAAATTTAGAAGGTTGTTTATTGAAACCCTAAGGATCACGATCGGCAACCCTTAGGATTACGAAGCATAACCCTATAGGTTTTTATAAAGCGGCCTTCTGGTTCGTGAAACGTAAGCCAGCGTTGTCGTGATAGCATGCCCACTCATCTACGATAGCGCCTTCCGGACCTGCCATCATAAAGTGGAATGTCTCCAATTTCTTCAGACGTAATACGTCGCCGACCTTCTGAACCACGAAATTCTTGCTCTTGATCGGTCCGTGTCCAGCAGGGATAGCCGGTGCGTTCGGAGTCTCGTCACCTACCTCAGAGAAGTTGTATACCCAACCCTTCTCTACCATCCAAGACTCATGTTTAGCCGGGAAGTCAGTCTTTACGTGAGCATGTTCCGGAATCATCTGGCCCGGCAACAAATAGATAGCGTGAGCGAAATACTTATACTCCGGATCGTTGATCCAGAAAATACCACCCATACCTACATTTTCGAAATCGCCCAAGCCAAAGTCTGTCACCCACATATCTTTCGCCATCAACTCCGTGAAAGGAACATCGTAGAAAGCAAACATATCTTTCATCGCTTCCATAGCGACATCTTGTTGAAACTTGCCGTCTTTATAAAAATCGGCGTTCGTGTACTTCTTTGAATAAGCCATTGTTTTATTTTTTTGATTGTTAGTATTACATGCGTTCGTGCATTCTTTGCGGCAAGTTCCTTCCGGACAATTGCCCTCCCCGTTAGCGGCGCAACAAGTAGCGTCTGTTGTTGTCTTTCCCGTACATGCGACCATAGATGCCAACGCCAATCCCATAGCCGCCATTTTCATGTTCAAACCTTTTCTCATTTGTTTTTGTGTATATTTGTTAGTACTATTTGTTTCAACGTATCGCTATTCCCTCGATCTCGATCAATAACTCATCCCGGCAAACGTCGGCCCACATATAAGAGATCGGGATATTTAATCCGTAGGTATTCATCAAACGCTCAGCCTCCTTATAGTCGGATTTATTCTTCAAGTAGACTCGTAACTTAACCAATTTAGCGTCAGCGATCAGTTCCGCTATATTTTCCATCGTGATCCGTAGCTGACGTTCCAGACCTACTCCCGTCAAGCTCTCCTCACCACGGATAGCGGCTGTACCGGAAATATAAATCAATTTACGATCCTGAAAAGTCATGCTCTTGGCACGCTCGAACTTAGGGGTCGTCTTCTTTTGTCGGGCAACTTCCAGTACTTGTTCCGAATACGCATGGGCAGCCACCTGCAATTTATTATCGATCGGCGTAGCGAAAGCGTCCGGCGTAGTAAATACGGCGGCATCCACATCGATCAAGATACCTCCCAGATTCGCCCCGATACCCGTAGCGGCAGGATAACCATTCGTCCATTCCGTTTTACTATAAAAATCAGACCGGGCGTTATTAAACGCTTGGTAATGCTGATCCTGACCGTCGAAAGCGGTTATACGCTCGATATAATTCCACTGGCGGATAATGCTATTCAACGGAAAACCCTCCCGACGAAGCACATCCCCCAATAACTGGAAAGCTTCCACCGACTGAGGCTCGATACCAAAATGGAGTACATCCCCTTGAAAACCGCCGGCGAAAAGGAAACGCCCCGAGGCATTCTCCAACAAGACATAAGGAACACCTTGATAATGACGGAAAGTAATCCGATCCTGCGCATCGGGCACATAGCTATGTACCTCCATCAGCAAAGGAGCGTTCAATGGCGGTTGGGAGACATAGCTCAAGGCCGGCTCGCAATCCCCATAATACCGACGGATCTTCTCCCGCAGCAAAACCCGGCGTGCCACGTATTCCTCATTCGTACCCGGAGTACCGAAAAAGGCCAGTCTCATGATCACCTCGTTTTGAGGCAATTGAGACAATAGATCGTCCACCATAACGGCGAACTCGGCCCGCTTGGTGCTTAATATCGTATAATGTATCTTCTCACAATAATTCATATCCTTTTATTTTACAGGGAGTTTACATATTCCGTTAACGCCTCGATATCTTTCTTGGAAACCTTTTTATCGATGCCATGCTTATGGACCTCGAACACCTCTTCCATGGTAGCCGCACGCCCATCAAACAGATAAGGAGCCGTACGCCAGACCTCGATCAAAGTAGGTGTATCCCACCCTTTCTCAAATTCTATATCCTCGCCGATACGGTGCATCTTCATATCCGTATAATAAGGACCGCTATGACACTCGCCACATTTCAGTTTCTCAAACACCTTTCTTCCCTCTTTCGCCTTATCCGATAATTCCCCATTTACTAAATACGGGCTAGGCACCGGACGCAAGGATTTCATATAAGCGTCCACACATTTCGCCATTTCCTCTTCTGGCTCAAAAAACTGAATGAACTTAAAACCGGCACGTACCGCATATTCTGCGCTCTCACGAACACCCGAGATCATGCTTGGGGGAGTCACATGCGAATACAACATGCTCTTACAATTCTTCGAGTTACCAACTCCATCATTCATCAAGTCCCAGTTCATCCCGTCCGTACGGGCATCCCCCGGATGGCAACCGTTACAACTCTGCCAGCCTTGATAGCAATGATTTGCGTCGTTAAAGTATTTCTCGCCCTTGTTCTCCGGCGTTTCCGTACGCCCCGGATTCATGTCGGTAGCCGTCACCTCCAATGTATTTATATCGACGGTATTCAAGATATCGGCGAAATAAGTAGGGATTATCAACTTATCTCCCGAAAATATAAAATTTCGGGGACCGTTTCCTTGTAAGGTAACTCGCTCACGAAGTCCATACAAGAAATTCAAGTCGTAATCCAGACGGCTCTTATCCTTATAAGACTCAAACTTCGCCAACATCGCCGGATGATCGATCACGCTCACCTCATGCGTTCCGCTATGCGTGATAAAGATATGCTTGTCATCGCAAGCGATACTCCAGATACCGGCAGCGCCACGATCCGGCTCGTCCACCAATACCGCCCCAACGAATTCCCGCTTCGCCACATCGATCACGCTGAAAGCGCTCGTGTTCATCCAACCTTGTTGAAGTTGGGAAGTAGGCACCGTGAATCGTCCCAAGTTATGAGACACGTATATATATTTCCCGTCCGGCGTGATACACATCCCCCGTAAGGCATTGCTACCATTCGCCAATTGGATATCTTTCACTTTCGTAAACCCCTCCATCTCGATTACTGATACGCAAGCGGCCACCACATCCACGTCCGCCCGTTGTGCGGGCAGGAAATTCGTAACAAACATATACTTGCCATCCTTGCTGAATACCGCCGATTTAGGCTCACGCAACACTTTCACGCTCCGGACTACCTTACGCATCACCGGATCTATCTCGACCACCGAATTATCGAACTGATTACATACATATATATGTTTCTTATCCGGCCCGAACATCGGATGACAGGCTCCCGATCCCGTCGGTATAGCCGCTTCCACCCTACCCGATTCCAAGGAAAGCACTTGTAAACGGCCGGTCTTCTCGAAGGTCGTCACATACACCTTATCCCCATCCGGAAGCAATCCGGTCGGGATCTCATCAAACGGAAACGAATGAAGCAAGCTCTTACCGTCCGCTGAAAAGATATCCAGATGTCTCGTTCCTTTCTGTGTCATTAATAGCTCCCCCTTCGCATTCAATACGGCATCCGTAGTAAAGAAAGGTGGGTTGCCGGCTGAAGCGAGAGAAACGCAACAGCCGACAAGACAAGCCACCAATGAGTTTTTTATCAAGTATTTTCGTGTGTTCATGGTATATTTTGTATTCCTTATTTTCTAAATCCTAGTTCGTTCGAGATCACCCCGGCAATCTCCTTGATCACCTTCACCGTATTTTTCACCACCTCTTTCGATAAGCGGTCTTTCGGGCCGGAGATCCAAATCGCTCCACAAGGATATCCCGTATAATTAAAGATCGGGGCGCCTACGCAGATCACGCCGCTCAGCTCCTCCTCATTATCCATGGCATATCCCAGCTTACCAACCTTCTCCAATTCCTCCAGATAGGCCTCACGAGAAGTGATCGTCCGGGAATTATACCGTGTAAACGTCATGTAGGACAGGTAACGATCTCGCACCGTCTTCGGCAAATAAGCCATAATCGCCTTTCCGGGAGCCGAACAATGCAACTCAAACGGCTTTCCCGGCGACAGGACGAAGCGGAACGTATGATGTCCTTGCGCTTGTTCGATAAAAATCCCTTTCTCATCTCCCAAGACACCAAAGCAAGCGGTCTCTTTCACTTGATCACGTAAATCACGCAAATGTGGCAAGACGGTCTCTAAGAGATTGTGTTCATTCAAGGATCTGAAACCAAGGGTCAATAATTTTCGGGAAAGTTTATAGCGTTTCGTGTCTTCACTAAAATTAAGATATTCCAGCCGCACCAATGTATTCAAAATACGGTAAGCCGTAGTCTGAGATATATCGAGCGCCGACTTAATATCTTGCAATGTTTCTCCCGCCGACCGCAAGGAAAGGTACTCAAGAACCGCTATGCCCTTCTCTAAATTAGGCACTTTGTAGCTCTCATCCACTTTTTCCATATTTGGTAGCGTGTTTTCCATATTTGAAATTGCGTTTCAGATTTGAATCAAATATAGCAGTGATGAATTTAAACAAGATACGAAATATGTAAAAAGGTGTTAAGTATGTTGCAGAGCATAAATATCATAGAACAAAAAAGCCGGAATCTCTTCCGGCCTTCTTTAAACGCAATGAATCTACTATTTTTATTTCTTGCAATCGCAAGTTGAGTAGGCTACTAACATCCAAACCAACTTCTCCTGTTCTTTCAGATAATCGCTCATCAAAGCGACCGTAGCCTCATCGCCTGCCTCAGATGCCAAGGAAAGAAGTTTACGCTCCTCACCGATCAGATGACCGTATGTATCAAGAATATTCTTTAACGCCTCATCACCGCAAGATACGCCTGATACCTCTTTTACACAGGCTACTTTCAAATACTCGCTGAACTTGTTCTCCGGCTCGCCTCCCAACATCAGGATACGTTCCGCCAACTCGTCAACCTTCTCGGCAGCGTTGTTGTACATATCCTCGAATTTACCATGAAGAACGAAGAAACCGTGTCCCTTAATATTCCAGTGGAAACCACGAAGGTTCGTATAGAATACTTGGTAATCCGCCAATAATTGTTTCAAGCTTGCTACTACGTTACTTACCGCTGACGCGTCTAAATGAAGATAATCTAATGTTTTCATACTGCTATTTTTTAATTGTTATACTTTTCGTTTTTCTTATATCGCAAAGATATGGCAAATATAAACAACTGTCAAACAGATAATTCCTATACATATATAGATAAAATCTATATTTAAACGATCAGCAGGAAGACTTGCGATAGAACTTGGGGTTCTATTTACCCAATTTAAACTTATATCCTGCGGTAAGAGCCAAAGTATGGTAATTCGCCTCGATCGATCCTCCCTTATACTCTTTACCTAACGATACATCATAGCCAAAATTGATAAAGCATTGTTTTATTTCCACACCTACAGTGGCACTTATACCCCAATCAAAAGCACGAAGCCCTTCACAGGGATCATGGGTATAAAACTTAGCGGATTCTTCCGAAGCGACAGACCATCCCCCGAACATTCCTTTATCCAATACGCTTACGGCTATATAAGGGCCTACTCCGACATTCAAACGAATATCCTCAGCTAATTTGAACGATAAATTAGCCATAATCGGTAATTGCAAGAAATTTCGTGTCACCTTATTTGAGTAATCATACGCATATCCATACGGATCATAAGTAGGTCCCGGCACAGTCCACCAATAATGCCCATATCCATATCCGGGGAATTGGTCATTACTATATCCCCTTTGCGTATAATACAGACCGGACTTCAGAGAAAGAAATTCCGGCTTCAACTGATATTCCACTCCTACCCCAATCTTCCAACTCGGTTTCCAATCAACCATTGGACCCGCCTTCATCACTGTCATACCCGCTTCCGGAACTACCGACCACTGGGCTTGTACCGATACTACACCCAGCATTAACACCATCGCAAATACTACAACTCTTTTCATATACTTTTTATTTTGATAAAATAATCGAACGATATATATGAATAAGACATGAAACAATAAAAAACCCCTATTGGCACCAACAGAAAAAGGCCGGAATCACTTCCGACCTTCTCCAAACGCAATGAATCACCTTTTTTACTTCTTGCAATCGCAAGTTAAATATGCTACTAACATCCAAACCAACTTCTCTTGTTCTTTCAGATAATCACTCATCAAAGCGACCGTAGCCTCATCTCCCGCCCCGGATGCCAAGGAAAGAAGTTTACGCTCCTCACCGATCAAATGACCATACGTATCAAGAATATTCTTTAACGCCTCGTCACCGCAGGATACGCCTGATACCTCTTTTACACGGGCTACTTTCAAATACTCGCTGAACTTGTTCTCCGGCTCGCCTCCCAACATCAGGATACGTTCCGCCAACTCGTCAACCTTCTCGGCAGCGTTGTTGTACATATCCTCGAATTTACCATGAAGAACGAAGAAACCGTGTCCCTTGATATTCCAGTGGAAACCACGAAGGTTCGTATAAAATACTTGGTAGTCCGCCAATAATTGTTTCAGGCTTGCTACTACGTTACTTACCGCTGATGCGTCTAAATGGATATAATCTAATGTTTTCATAATTACTACTTTTTAATTTGTTATACTTTTTGTTTTTCTTATACCGCAAAGATACGGCAAGTATAAGTAGCTGTCAAACAGATAATTTTTATATCAAGATAGAGGAAATTTATTAAACTATTCCATACAATAAGTATGCAAATGACATGAATACATAAACAATTGGATACTAACATTTAAAAAAGACGATTATCATTTTCGAAAAGCACGTACGTGTTTTTTTGAAAAGTCGTACATGTTTTTCGGCAAACACGTACGACTTTTTACAGATACTCCGGCGACATTTACTAACATTGAGATTTCTCCATGCTTCTGCGCTTCGTCTATCAAGCTCAGAATAGACGAGCGTGAGGACAAGTCCATTTCCATCGGCAGTACGTCAAATCCGGCATTGTTCATTGTCTGGGCAATAATCGCTGCATTATTCATACTGTTTTTTTCCCTAAAAAGGTTACCTTCGCGGAAACAAGATATCGCTTTGGAAGTACAAGAATTATTGAAACTATATGCCGCTCACCCGCAAGTGACGGCGCTGGACACCCTACTGAAAAACGATACGTCCCGCAATATATTCCTAAAGGGACTGAATGGCTCGGGTCCGGCGATGACGATCGCCTCTCTTTTTACGAAAGGAAGGGGAAGCTATGTGTGTGTGTTGAACGACCAAGAGGAAGCCGGCTATTTCTATCACGACTTGATGCAGCTTACCGCCAGCAATGAGGTATACTTCTTCCCATCCGCTTACCGGAGGGCCATCAAGTACGGGCATGTCGATCCGGCGAACGAGATCCTGCGCACCGAGGTACTCAGCCGGTTGCAAGACCCGGACGCCTCTTTCGTGATCGTCACGTATCCGGACGCCTTGGCGGAACGAGTCGTGGCCCGGGAGGTATTGAAGGAGAATACCTTAAAAATCAGCGTGGGCGAGAAGCTGGATAATATGTTTGTCTCTGACGTGCTGGACGAGTATGGCTTCGAGCAGGTCGATTATGTATATGAGCCGGGGCAGTACGCCCTCCGGGGCAGTATCCTCGACGTTTTCTCTTTCTCCTACGAGTTCCCCTACCGTATCGACTTTTTCGGCGACGAGGTGGAGACCATCCGTACGTTCGACGTGGAGACGCAACTCAGCAAGGAGAAACTGGACAGCATCTATATCGTCCCGGAGATGAGCAAGAACGCCAAGGATAGTACTTCCTTGCTAGGCTCCCTTCCCCGGAACACCTGCATAGCGGCGAGAGATCTCGCATGGTGCAAGGAGCGCATCGGAAGCGTATGGAACGACGATCCGGTGGTAGCCGACGAGGAATCCTTCGCCGATATCGACCAGATGCGGAAGAAATTAGTCCGGGGCGAGGACTTCCTACGGGAGGTCTTGGATTTCCGTCGCATCCATTTCGGGGCACGGCCGATGGGAACGGCGGACGCTACCATCCATTTCTCTACGCAAACGCAGCCGATCTATCATAAGAATTTCGACCGGGTGAGCGAGTCGTTCCATAAATACCTCGACGAGGGCTATACATTATATATATTGAGCGATCAAGAGAAACAAGCCAACCGTATCCGGATGATTTTCGAGGATAGGGGCGACAATATCCCTTTCACCGCCGTAAACCGCACGATACACGAGGGATTCGCCGACGATACGCTACGCATCTGCTTTTTCACCGACCATCAATTGTTCGACCGCTTCCACAAGTTCAACTTGAAGAGCGATAAGGCACGAAGCGGAAAGATCACCCTTTCGCTCAAGGAGCTGAACCAGTTCTCGCAGGGGGATTATATCGTACATATCGACCATGGCGTAGGACAGTTCGGGGGATTGGTACGCACCGAGGTGAACGGTAAGATGCAAGAGGCCATCAAATTGATTTATCAGAATAACGATATTATATTCGTCAGCATCCATTCCCTGCATAAATTATCGAAATACAAGGGGAAAGAGAGCGGCGAGCCTCCTAAGTTGAGCAAGCTCGGCACAGGCGCTTGGGAAAAGATGAAGGAACGTACCAAGGCGAAGGTGAAGGATATCGCCCGGGACTTGATCCTCCTCTATTCCAAACGCAAGCAAGAGACGGGTTTCGCCTACACGCCGGACAGCTTCATGCAGCATGAGCTGGAAGCCAGCTTCATCTACGAGGACACGCCGGACCAGATGAAGGCGACCGCCGAGGTCAAGGCGGATATGGAAAGTACCCGTCCGATGGACCGGCTGATTTGTGGAGACGTTGGTTTCGGAAAGACCGAGGTAGCTATCCGCGCGGCATTCAAGGCGGTATCGGACAATAAGCAGGTGGCCGTGTTGGTACCCACCACCGTACTGGCTTTCCAGCATTACCAGACGTTTTGTGAGCGCTTGAAGGATTTCCCTTGCAAGATCGATTATATCAGCCGGGCCCGTACGGCCGCGCAAATCAAGGCTACCTTGAAAGAGCTGAAAGAGGGCGAGGTGAATATCTTGATCGGCACCCACCGGATCGTCGGCAAGGATGTACGTTTCAAGGATCTGGGCTTGCTTATCATCGACGAGGAGCAGAAGTTCGGGGTATCCGTCAAGGAGAAGCTTCGGCAGCTGAAGGTGAACGTGGACACCTTGACCATGACGGCCACCCCGATCCCCCGTACCCTACAGTTCTCCTTGATGGGGGCCCGGGATCTTTCCAGCATCACCACGCCACCGCCCAACCGTTATCCCGTGCAGACGGAGGTGGAGCGTTTCAACCCCGATATTATCCGGGAAGCGATCAATTTCGAGATGAGCCGGAACGGGCAGGTGTTCTTCATCAACAACCGTATCCAGAACATCTACGAGATGGAAACCTTGGTACGGCGAGAAGTCCCCGACGCACGGGTAGCCGTGGGGCACGGGCAGATGGAACCGGAGAAGCTAGAAAAGATCATCCTCGATTTCGTGAATTATGAGTATGACGTATTGATAGCCACCAGTATCGTGGAGAGCGGCATCGACGTGCCCAACGCCAATACGATCATCATCAACAACGCCCAGCAATTCGGGCTTAGCGACCTCCATCAGCTACGCGGACGTGTAGGACGAAGCAACCGGAAAGCCTTCTGCTACCTCCTTTCCCCGCCCCTCACCTCGCTGACGCAGGAGGCACGGCGCAGGTTGCAAGCGATCGAGAACTTCTCCGAGCTGGGTAGCGGTATCCATATCGCCATGCAAGACCTCGACATCCGGGGAGCCGGGAATATGCTAGGCGCCGAGCAAAGCGGTTTCATCGCCGACCTAGGCTATGAGACGTACCAGAAGATTTTGGAAGAGGCGGTAGACGAATTGAAAAGCGAGGAATTCGCCGATCTTTACGCCGATAATGCCGAAGGGCACCGGGATACGGGCAGCGAATACGTCCGGGAGACCTATATCGAGAGCGACCTTGAATTGATGTTCCCTCCCACCTACATTCCCAACGACTCGGAGCGTATCTCCCTATACCGGGAGTTGGATAATATGGAGGAGGAACGTGACATCCTCGCCTTTACGGAGCGCTTGAAAGACCGCTTCGGCAAGATACCGAAGGAGGGCAAGGAGTTGATCCGGATCGTGCGCCTCCGCCGCATGGCCAAGAAACTGGGCATGGAGAAAGTGGTCCTGAAGAAAGGGCAGATGAGCCTCTTCTTGGTGAATAACCCGGATAGCCCGTATTACCAAAGCGAGGCGTTCGGCAAGCTGCTGGGCTTCATCCAAAAGCATCCCCGTGAGTGTAACCTCCGGGAGCAGAACGGCAAGCGAAGTATCGTGATCAAGAACGTCCCTACGGTGGAAGCGGCATGCGGCTACCTGCAAGAGATGGAAAAAATAAACTCAACCGACTTTTGACACATCCTCTTACAAACACGAAAAGATATGGAAAAGAAAACGATTATAGACCTTTTTGAGAGTTCAGTGAAGCGCTTCCCCGGTAATCCTTTTTTATGGGAGAAGACGGGCAAGCGATTCGAGCCAACCACTTACTCCAAGGTTCGCGACCTCGTCTATGAGGAAGGCGCAGGCCTCGTATCGCTGGGCGTGCGGAAAGGGGATAACATGGCTTTGCTGAGCGAGGGCCGCAACGCATGGATCATCGGAGAGCTGGCCATGTTTTACGCCGGGGCCACCAATGTCCCCCTATCCATCAAGCTGGAGGAGGCGAATGACCTCTTATTCCGCCTCGTCCACGCCGACGTGAAATATATCATGGTATCGGGCCAGCAACTGGGGAAGATCCGGGCGATCAAGGATCAGCTCCCCGCCGTACGGAAGATCATCGTACTCGACGAGCTGGCGGAATACCAAGACCGTGAGATGTCGCTGTCCGAGATACGCCGGATGGGGAAGGTCTATCTGGGTATTCATCCGCTAGAGGAGTTCTTGGCGATCGGGCAATCGCTGGGCAACGATGATTACGCCACCATCACCTATACCTCCGGCACGACCGCCGATCCGAAAGGCGTGATCCTCACCCACCGTAACTATACGGCGAACGTGGAGCAAGCGCTCACCTGCGTGGATATAGACGATACGTGGCGTACGCTGGTGATCCTCCCGCTGGACCATTGCTTCGCCCACGTGGTAGGATTCTACATCTTCATGTCGAAGGGGGCCTCGGTAGCTACCGTGCAGGTAGGGCGCACCGGTATGGAGACCTTGAAGAATATCCCTATCAATATAAAGGAGTTCAAGCCGTACCTGATACTGAGCGTCCCGGCCTTGGCGAAGAACTTCAAGAAGAATATCGAGCAGGGTATCCGAGCTCGAGGCAAGAACGCCGTCCGCCTTTTCAACCTAGCCCTACGGATCGGTTATATCTATAACGGGGATAGCGACGAGGAGGAAGGAAAAGGCTTCCGCGTCCTCTTGAAGCCACTGGTCCGTTTGTTCGACAAGCTATTGTTCACGAAAGTCCGTGAGAACTTCGGGGGCGAGCTGAAGTTCTTTATCGGAGGGGGCGCCTTGCTGGATAAGGACTTGCAGAAGTTCTATTACGCCTTGGGAATCCCGATGTACCAAGGATACGGGCTGAGCGAGGCGACACCGATCATCTCGACCAACGGCCCTCGCCGCCATACCTTCGGCAGTAGCGGCGTATTGGTGCGGCCCCTCGACCTAAAGATCTGCGACATGGACGGCAACGTACTTCCTCCGGGGGAGAAAGGCGAGATCGTCATCCGGGGAGAGAACGTGATGGCCGGCTACTGGAAGAACCCGGCATCGACGGCCGATACCGTAAAGGAGGGTTGGCTGTACACCGGGGATATGGGATATATGCGTGACGGGCTTCTTTATGTGTTGGGGCGTTTCAAGAGCCTGCTGATCGGAAGCGACGGGGAGAAATACAGTCCGGAGGGTATAGAGGAAGCCTTGGTAGAGCATTCCTCTTGCATCGACCAGCTGATCCTGTACAATAACCAGAGCCCGTACACGACCGCCCTGCTGGTCCCTAACAAAGAACGGTTGCGGAAGCATCTGGCCCACCAGAATCTAGACCTCTCGAGCGACCAAGGCCGGGAAGAGGCCATCCGTATCATCCAGCGCCAGATCGACCGTTTCCGCAAGGGAGGCGACCTGTCCACCCTATTCCCGGATCGTTGGTTGCCGACCACCTTCGCCATCCTCCCCGAGCCTTTTACCGAGCAAAACGGCATGGTAAACAGCACCATGAAGATCGTCCGGGGCAAGGTAGAGAAAGCCTACGCCGCCCGTATCGCCCAGCTCTATACTCCCGAGGGGAAGAATCCGCTGAACAAGTGGAACAAGGAGGCGTTGTAGAGACGCGGCGAGCCGCATCTCATCCCTCGCGATGGGCCTTGCTACCCCGGCAAGGCCTTTGTTGTTTCAAGAGGGCCGCGACAAATGAATAATAACGAGATTTCATACAAGATTCTGATTACAGAATTTGTTTTTGTCCGATTTAATCCAGACCTTTATGACTCAACATTTACCTATTCTATTCAAAGAATAAATGGTCCCGTCTCTTCGGAGTTCCTTCTCAAGATCAACAAAGGTTGATAATCACTCTTTTCTCATGCTAATCTCTAAATCCAATCTCATATGAAAGCAACGAATACTTTACTGAGTACGATTATTATCGGCGTTACTTTAATAATCATGACGGGATGTTCACAAGGTGAAGATCTTATAGATGCTGGCACCCAAGCGTTAAACGCGGCGACAAACAATCCGAGCAAATCGCCCTTTCCGTAAAACAGAAAGGTTCATACGATATCTCGGAAAAAGAAGCGAAAAAGAACTTCGAGAGCTACGCTAAGACCATCCACAAGGAGAAAGCCGTAAAAGTAAAAGCCCTCTCATTGAAGAAGAACAAGAAAAACGGGAGAAACCTATACTACGAAGTTATATTCGAAAACGACAAAGGAACGGGATTCTCCCTATTATCGGCAGATGAACGTGTAGACAAGCTACTTTGTTACTCAGAAAACGGGTCTATATCGGACACCTCGTTTAACAAGAGCTTGAAATACTGCCTAGAGCTAGTCGATTTGTATGTGGAGGGGCAAACCCAAAAAGAATTAGACATAGAAAGTCTTGCCTCTTCGGCGAACCAAAAGATTAAAGCGGCAAATAAAGGCAAGGTAATCACCAAAGCACTCCCACCTTTTGACCCCGACGACCCGAATAGCCCTTGGAGTTATGACCGGACAGACGTGAAAAACGAAGTCACCGAAAGGATCAAGCAAGTTCACGCAGGATGGCATCAAGGAAGTCCGTTCAACGATTTATTGCCATTGCTTCCTCCCGATTATACGCAAAGAGCCTATACGGGTTGTGCTATGGTAGCCGTCTCGCAAATCATGGCATATCACCAAAAGCCCTACAGCAATTATATCACGGCGGCGATGTGGCCTACGATGATCGCGAATTTAGACACCTCCGTAGAGCTAAAGCGCCTTATGCTTGATTTGTTTAATACGATGAACACAGGATATGATGCGACCGGGACAAGTAGCAATATATCCAAAGCCAGAGACTTCCTAAACAATAACGGCTATACCGCCGGATCCGCTCAAGATTATACATTTGACAGGGCTTGGAGAGCGTTAAGCTATGGCCCTACATATATAAGAGGAACAAGAGCTAGCGGTGACGGTCATGCTTGGATTATTGACGGAGTACGGAACACGAGAACCACCAGTACCGATATTTATACCATTACATATAACGGGAGAGTGTTTGAAGCCTCCGGTAGTTCTTCCATCACCTCCTTTCAGACCGTACGGTATGATTGGGGAGGGGGTAATGAAAACGATAACACTTGGTTTAACAGCGGTATTTTTACGCCATCATCTAACACAAGCCCATACGATCGAAATGTACGGATGATTAGCTATGTTTATTAATCAATTTAAAACTTCAAATCCTATGAGAAATATATTCCTTTTATACTGCGTAGCGCTAGCCGGCCTCTGCGCTTGCGAATCGGAAGAAAAAGTATATCCAGACGGGCCCGGTCTTAACGAGGTAGGCATGCAGATCGTGCTGACAGACCCGGAGCTGAACGATCTCTTGAACCCGGAATCCCCCAGCTTCCTTGGAGAAGAATATACGAAAGGCATCCTCGTCATGTACCTTAACGCGGGCAAAAAGACCCTCTGCCAATTCGTGCCTCAATACACGAACGAGGGAGGTACACAGAAAGAGTGGAACATGATCTATCCACCCTACGAGGACTATGAAAGAGACGGAAGGGTAAAAAAGAACACGAAAGGATACTATTACCTCCCGTTCCCTTTTAACAAAACAGAAGAGAATCAGGATGTCTCCTATATATACGTTCAGTACCCAAACGGAAGCGAGGATGAGATAAAATCACAAATGTACATCGCCGACGGCATATTCCTTATAGACCAGATATGGGTCAACGGCGAGCTCGCCTATTCCATGTCTCCCCGAGAAGGCTCCCTAAGCACAAAGCAGTATTACAACCCGGAATATTATCCGTTCTTGGTTCCTACGTTAGATGACAATGGCAAGCAGATCGGGGATCTGGTACAGCCCGAGGGCGGCACGCGTATCATCGTGATCAAGAAGAAATGATTTATCGCGAGGCCCGGCCACCAAGGTTGGGCCTCGCATTTTCTAAAGATTCCACCGCGCACCTGCCGCGGGATACCGCATTTCTCCAAGATTCGGCCTCGCGCCCGATGTACCCCCCGCATTTTTCGCGAATTCCACCACGCGCCTGCCGCAAGATGCCGCATTTCTCCAAGATTCGACCTCGCACCCGATGCACCCCCCGCATTTTTCGCGAATTCCACCACGCACCTGCCGCAAGGTGGAATATTTCCCTAAGATTCCGTTTCGCACCCGATGTAAGCCCCGTATTTTCGCAAGATTCGACTTTTCACCTGCCGCGAGGTCGAATCCGCGAAAAACACGGCGGTTCCCAGAGCTATATCAATCGATTTGTCGTACCTTTAGCCAGTGTTAAACAGATCATGGATCTAAATCAATAAGAAAATGGGAAAGATTACAAAAGTAAAAGACATTAACATCGCAAAATTAAACAACGCCGAGTACCGGACCTTCATGGCCCGCTACGGGAGCCTGATCGCAGGTGACGGCGGCGATTCCGAATCTCCCGACGAGATCAGCTTCGACCCGAACGACCCGCTGGGCATCCCCGCCGAGCTGCGCACGGCCTTCGACAGCGACTTCAAGCTGCTGACCGACGCCGTCAACCAATCCTCCGCCAGCGAGGAAACCGCGCAGATGTCCGCCATCGACAAGGAGCGAGACGACCTGCTCACCTTCATCACCTCCACCGTATCGCAAATGATGAAAAGCCCGCTGGCGGCGCAACGCACGGCCGCCGAGAAGCTATACCTCGCCGTGAAACCCTACATCGGCGCCGCACGCCTCGCCAACTTGCAGGAGACGGCCGCCATCGAGGGCTTGCTGACCGACCTAGCCAAGGAGGGCATGCCCGAGGCACTGGCGGCGATCACCCTCACCGAGGTAGTGGCCGCGCTGAAGGAGAAGAACCAGCAATACGCAGCCTTGACCGAGCAGCGCACCAACGCACGGGCCGACCTCCCGGTGGAGAGCGCCAAGAAAATCCGCCTCCGCATGGACGAGGAATACGACGAGATGACCACCTACGCCTTCGCCCAAAGCGTGGTGAAGCCCACTCAGGTGACGGCCACCTTCATCAGCCGCCTCAACGCGCTGATCGACGAGACCAACGCCCTCTACAACCAACGCATAGCGCTCGTGAAAGCCGCCGCCGCCAAGAAGCAAGCGGATAGCGAATCGCCGTCAGAGATATAAAGCCGTGAGGCCCTCATGTTTTTTAGATTTAAGAATGATGGGGCTCCCCTCCCTCCAAGGAGGGGATGCCCCATTGATTAATGATTATTAATAGCCTCTCCCCCCTCCCTCCCACGAAAAAAACATACCTTTGCCAACTGTATTATCCGTGAAGGAATAACGAGACATTTACATGATAAGATCTATTCGCTATATCACTTTGCTAGTCCTGTTACAATTCGTGACCGGCATTTCCGTCCTATACGCCCAGAGCATAACTTCCGCGTCCGGAATCGTGAGAGACTCCGTAAGCGGGGAACCCCTATCCTACGTATCCGTCATGTTCGAAAACTCGACGATCGGGGCGATGACCGACGATGATGGGGCTTTCAGCCTCCAGAATGACAAAGGGCTTACCCGGCTGGTCGTATCCTCGCTTGGATATGACAATAAGGTCGTAAACCTAAAGGCGGGGCAAAAGAACAACGCCCTCAACGTGCTCCTCCGGCCTACCTCGTTCGAGATTGCCGAGGTAGTCGTCAAGCCTAAGCGCGAGAAATATTCCCGCAAGGACAACCCCGCCGTGGAACTGATCAAGAAAGTCATAGAGCATAAGAACGACAACCGCATCGAGGCGAAGGACGAGTACCAAAGCGAGGTGTACGAGAAGCTCAGCATGTCGCTGGACGACTTCAACCCCAATCTCGAGAAGAATAAGTTCCTGAAGAAATTCAAGTTCATCAAGAACTATCTGGATACCTCGGAGTTCAACGGGAAACCGATCCTGACGATCTCCGTCCGCGAGACGATCTCCGACCAATACTACCGTAAACATCCCAAGGCGGAAAAGACGATCACCAAGGCCAAGCGCCAGCAGGGTATCGACAAGACCTTGGACGATGGAGGCGCCATCACCGCCAACCTTGAGGAGATATTCAAGGGCGTCAATATCTTTGACAACAATATCAATATCTTGTTGAACCGTTTCGTGAGCCCGTTATCTTCCACGCTGGCCGTCTCCTATTACAAATATTATATCATGGATACGGTGGACGTAGCCGGAGATAAATGTGTGGATCTCGCCTTCGTGCCCGTAAACAGCCAGAGCTACGGCTTCACGGGCCGCTTGTACATCACGCTGGACGGGAATTACGCCGTCAAGAAATTCCTCTTGAACACCCCGGCGAACATCAACCTCAACTGGGTGGACAAGCTCCGGATCGAGCAAGAGTTCAAGCGGATGCCGGATAGCACTTGGGTGCTCGCCAACGAGAATACCTACGTTAATTTCTATATCGTAAAAGGGGCGCAACAGCTCTATGCCCACCAGCTAAGGAATTTCGATAAGTATCAGTTCGACGTGCAGAACGCCGACTCGATCTTCGGCCTTCTCGGTCCGATCCATGAGCTGCCCGAAGCCACCGCCCAGACCGACACCTTCTGGATACACAACCGCCATGTCCCCTTGAAAGAGAAAGAGAGCGCCTTGGACGACTTGCTGGCGCAACTCCGCAAGGTACCGGCTTTCAACGTGATCATCAAGACCGCCGAGATATTGATCACCGGTTATATCCCGACCACGGCGGACAAGGATAAGAGCAAGTTCGATTTCGGACCGATGAATACCACTTTCAGCGCCAACCATCTGGAGGGCTTCCGCATGCGTGTGGGAGGTATGACGACGGCAAACCTCAACCCGCACTGGTTCGGTAGCGGTTATCTGGCCTATGGCGTAAACGACCGTAAGCTAAAGTATAACGCCAAGCTGACGTATAGCGTGAACAAGAAGAAATATCACGAGGGAGAAAGCCCGGTGAACAACATCTCTGCGATCCAAGAGTACGACGTATATACGCCCGGTCAGGACTTCCTCTTCACCAGCAAGGATAATATGTTCGTGGCATGGAAAGTGGGCGAGCCCGTCACCATGATGCAATACATCCGCAAGACCATGCTCCAGTACCAGAAGGAATGGCTGAATGGCCTGACCCTTACCACTTGGGCACGTAACGAGAACAACGAGGCGGCCGGAACGCTCCGCTACGACCGTTACAACGCCGACGGGACATTGACGAACCTAAAGAGTTTCACCAACACGGAGCTAGGGGCCCAGCTTCGTTTTGCCCCGGGCGAGCGTGCCTATAACGGACGAGAGGGTAAGAACTCGCTTTTCAACCTCTCGAAAGACGCTCCCGTATTCAAGCTATCCCATCAGATGGGATTGAAGAACGTGTTGGGGGGCGACTTCAATTACAACCATACGGAGATCAGCGCCGAGAAACGGATCTGGCTCTCTTCCTTCGGACATATCGACGCCTTGGTGACGGCGGGCAAGGTATGGGACAAGGTTCCTTTCCCCTTGCTCATCATGCCGAATACCAACCAGTCCATCACGATCCAGCCGCAAGCCTTCAACATGATGCGTGCGCTGGAGTTCGTAAGCGACCAGTATGTTTCGTTCTACTTCACGTATTATATGAAGGGATGGATCTTAAACCGTATTCCCGGCGTGAAGTGGCTACGTTTGCGTGAGGTGATATCGTTCAGCGGTTTCTACGGAGGACTGACCGATAAGAACAACCCTGCCTTGGACCCGACGGGACTATACCGTTTCCCCGAGGGAACCTCGCCGATGGGCCGTACGCCTTACCTAGAGGCCAGCGTAGGTCTGGAGAACATCTTCAAGATATTACGGATCGATTATTACCGCCGCTTGACGTATCTGGACCAACCGAATATCAAGAAGGGGGGCGTGCGTATAGCGCTGCGGTTCTCCTTCTAAGAGTTGACAGTTGAGAATTGACAGTTGACAGTTAAATGTAGGAGAGATAAGAAAATGGGGGAGTTGGAACGCAGACCGAACGCATGGGCATTGACGCCGCTGGTGGTATTCTTATTGACTTATTTGGTGGTATCTATCGTGGCGGGAGATTTCTATAAGATGCCGATAACGGTAGCCTTCGTCATCTCCTCGATCGTAGCGATAGCGATCTCCAAGGGAGGCAAATTAAGCAACCGTATCGAGCAGTTCTGCCGGGGGGCGGCCAATAGCAATATCATGCTGATGGTATTGATCTTCATCCTCGCCGGGGCGTTCGCGCAGACCGCCAAGGCGATGGGTGCCGTAGACGCTACCGTGAATCTGGCGATGTCCATCCTGCCCGGTAACCTGTTGGCGGCCGGAATCTTCTTGGCCGCTTGTTTCATATCCATCTCGGTAGGTACGTCGGTGGGCACGATCGTGGCCTTGGCCCCGGTAGCCGTCGGTATAGCGGACAAGACGGGGATGCCGGACGCCCTTATGCTAGGTGTCGTGGTGAGCGGCGCCATGTTCGGCGATAACCTGTCGTTCATATCCGATACGACCATCGTAGCTACCCGCACGCAGGGTTGCCAGATGTCCGATAAGTTCAAGGTGAATATCCGTATCGCCCTCCCGATAGCGATCCTGACCGGATTGATATACGTGCTGGTGGGAAGCGGCGTGGAGAACGCTTACGCCCCGGCCCCGATCGAATGGGTCAAGGTGATCCCTTATCTGGTGGTGTTGGTAACCGCCGTTTGCGGGATCAATGTCATGCTGGTGCTATTCATCGGGATCGTCCTGTCCGGTATAGTAGGTTTGTGGACCGGTAGCTTCGATATCTGGGGCTGGAACGCCTCCATGGGATTAGGTATCACCAATATGGGCGAGCTGATTATCGTGACGCTTCTGGCAGGAGGCATGTTGGAGATGATCCGCTATAACGGGGGTATCGACTGGATCATCCGCAAGCTTACCTCCCGCATCCATTCCTCCAAGGGGGCCGAGATGAGCATAGCGGCCTTGGTGAGCTTCGCCAACCTTTGCACGGCCAACAATACGATCGCCCTCATCATGGCCGGCCCGATCGCCAAGGATATAGCGGACCGGTTCAAGATAGATCCCCGCCGCAGCGCCAGCCTATTGGATATCTTCTCTTGCTTCATACAGGGAATCATCCCCTACGGCGCCCAGATGTTGATGGCCGCCGGACTCGGGCATGTCTCCCCTATCGAGATCATGCAATATCTTTACTACCCATATCTATTGGGAGCAGGCGCCTTATTGGCGATCGCATTCAATTATCCGAGGAAATATACGGTAAATTAAATGGATAAACATTATCTTTGCTCACAGTACTCATTTAAAGAATAAGGAGGATCCGTATGACAACGATGGAATTAAGGGCAGACATCTTCGAGAATCTTAATTTCCTGCTAGATAACGAAGAGGCGATGACACAGCTGAAAAAATATCTGTGCCAGCTGCGAAATAAAGTCGAACGGGACAGCCCTTGTAAATATGACGTTGGCGAATTGACACAACGTGTACGCCAAGGTGTACAAGATGCCCGCCAAGGCCTAGGACAAAGTCACGACGACCTAGTAAAAGAAGCCGAAACATGGTAAAAATAAAATTAATTTACTTCCACGAGAAAGATACCTGTCATATCGTTGCGGTTTGGGATTGCCGTAATAATCCCAAACTATTACAAGATAAGCTTGGAGAAGAATAAATAAGACGTACAGATCCTCTATGTGAAAACACAATAGTATTCAAAGCAAAAAGACTATTGTGTCCGGGATTGAATACTATTGTGTTCGCTGATGAATATTACTGTGTTCAAGTAGAAACACTGTAGTGCTTGGGAGCGATGGGAATACGGCAATCGGATTAGCCGAACAAATCCAGCGTAAGCTGCTTCTTTGCGGCTTCCAGTTTACGAAGATGCCGCTTGCCTTGAGGGGTGACGATCTCCATCTTATCGAAACGGGTACGTATCACCGTAGTCACGGTATAGCTCACGTTGACCACCTCTCCTAGCTCCGACAGACGGCGGACGATCTCCAAGACGCAATCGATGCACATGCCGCTCGTGAACGAGATCTTATCCTCGAACATCTGTTTCTTAAAATCCTCATCTTGCATATAGAAATCGATCGTCTCGCCTCCCTTGTTGTAAATACCTTTCCAGCGATATTTACTGTCTTTCAGTACCGGCGAGATGATCTCTATCGTGGCCTTATTATCCTTGACAGTAGGCAGATCGTCGCTACGCAAGATAAAATAATCGAACTGGTCCCGCTTCACCTCCAGCGAACCGGAACGGCTACGATCCTTCTCGTTCAACTCACGTACCGAGATTTTCGTCACCTTCGGATACCCTTTCAAAGCCTCGTAGAAATTAGACTTACACTTACAGAAACGGGGCGAGGCGTTCAACAGGTCGATCAAGCGGTGTGAAGGCGTAGCCCCCGGAGTCTTCAGTCGTAGTTCACGGCGTAACTTGGACAGCTCACGCTGCATCTCCTCCTCGTCCGCCGGCGTACGGTCCATCAGCGGTTGTCCACCCACCGACAAGGAGGGACGGGTCAATATCTGCATCACCAAGTTCAACACGATAGAGATAGAGCGGCTACTCTCCCCGGCCACGCCCAGCTTCTCACGGAAACCACCCTCCTTATCGTAAGGCTCGTTGTAAACCGTCAGCTTCACGTCCAGCATATCCGCCAAGGAACGTATCAGCGTAAGAATCTCCTTCTCACACCGGTGCTTGGTCATGGCATCCATATAATTGGATTTATTATTAAAGGAATAACGTATCTCCAGCTTATTCGCGAATTTTAGAATAGAGTCACTCATTTGTTTCTAGTTTTTCGGTTCTTCTTTCGGTTTACGATCAAAAAACGGGTTCTTCGACGAGGCGCTGACCGGTATCGCCATCACGCATTTACAGTCTTCCAACAGCCCCAATCGCTGGGCCGCCAAGCCGGCGCTGAACATGACACGGGTATCCACACGCAAGTCCGCCGCCGTAGCGCAAGCCGAGCCGATTGCGATACCCAGATCGACGGAATTAATAGCGCACGGAACCAAATCCGGCTTCTCCACGCAGGTATCGAAACCGCAATGGGCGCAGTTCAAGCCTTGTACTTTCTGGGAGGTACCGATAATCACCACGGCGTCGGCACTCTTTATATTCTCGGCGTCACGAAGCAGGAACTTGAATCCGGTCTCGGCCGCTATCCGGATCATCTCATCGGACAGGCGCAAGATATCCCCATCCGTCACCATCGCTATCTCTATGATATCAATACCCTTGCCTTTAGGAGCCGTGCGAGCGGCTGTCATCATGCGGCGTGCGGCCTGTAACACAAGCTCATGCCTGATTTCTCTTTCGTTCTGTATCATATCCTTCTAAATTCAATGAAACAAAATTAAGCAAAATATACGAAACCAAGGCAAACACATGAGGATAGAATTCATAATTCAAGATTAGTCATTCGGTCCGTGGCCTTAAAGGGATAAGCCGGGTATTCATAAATACTGAAACGAGGCTCGGTCTCTCCCTCGCAATAATTCCAGATCGTACGGTACTCATTGACATCCTCGCCTATCTCCTTCAATTGCCTAAGGTAAGCGGCCACGGATTTATTCTCCACGATATAGACCTCACCCATTTGATCGATAATCGGGCTATGCCGACGGCTCCCGTCGTGATCGAACTTAAGAATCCGCTTTCCCTCGGAAGTCAGTCCAATGGTATGGAAAGTCATGCTCTTACCAATAGCGGGCAAGTTCAACACGTTACGATCCGTCCCGGCGAACAGCAACCCGTTCTCCTTCAGGAAACGAACCAAGCACTTGCCTAAAGGACGCTGGTTACGGATCATATCATACAACTCCGCCTGTTTCTCCTCCGGCACCTGCCCGAAGATCTTCTCCTCACGAGCCTCTTGCAACGAGCGGCTATTCGGGGTATAAACCGCATAATTCTCCCGGAATCCCTTCACGGAGAACGTATAATAGCAAACCACCCCAAGGGCGTTTAAGGTCTGCCGTAATTTCGCCGTATGCCCCCTACGGGAAGCCGAGACCGTATAAACCAACTGATTCGTGATCGTCCAGCCCGCCGCCAAGATCGCCTCGATAGCGTGCCTCGCCTCCGGTGTCACCTCCAGTGGAGACTGGAAATGCGTTTGTATATAGAACTGGCTCACACCGATAGCGGAAGCCTTCTCCTTGAACTCCCTCAATATACCGACCAACTCGTCGGTCACACGCAGCGGAAGATAAGCCAGCAACCGGGAACCTAGCCGTACCCGTTGCAGCTCGGCGTACTTCTCGCCCTCCGAACGGCTCTCGTTCGCCTTCCGTTTCCGCACCGCCATCTTATATACCGCCTCCAATATCTTACGCAAGGTAGCGTTCTGGCTCATCAAGGCATCCCCGCCCGTTATCAGGATATCCCGTAGCTGGGCGTCTTCCTCGAAATAACGCATCAGACGACGTAACTTCCGGTCCCAACTCTCCTTAGGCTTCAGGGCCTCGAAATCGAAATTCAACCGCTCGCTCTGGAAATCATACATGCGCTGGCAAGAAGCGCACAATCCACCGCAGGCACGCCCCATCGAATCGGGGATCAAGATCGCCACCTCCGGATACCTCCGGTGTATATTATGTCCCTCCGGCAATAGCCAACCCGCCGCATTCGGCTCATCGGCAACGACCATGTCTTCCTTTTCCCACGCCTTAATGCTTCCATACGTATCTACCAGCTCGTTCGAGTACATGATGTACGATCGCACCGTAGCGTCGTCATACCCCTCATGTTCTATATTTAATAGGGAAAGATAATAAGGAGTCACAAAAAAGGGCATCCCCTTCTTTTTGGCACGGGCCAATAAGCTCATCGTCTCGTCCGACAGGGAATATCCCAAAAAGAAGTTCAATTCCGTAGGACTCTTGATCGCCATCGACAAATGGAAACGAGCGGTATTCCACCATTCACGTACCCGGGCCTCTTTCTCCTCATAGGAGATGCCCTCGGCGAACTGAAAACGTGACGAAGGGCTATGGCGTCTTTCTATCTTCTTGATCAAGCAAGAGATGATACGCTCCTTGTTCCTCTCACGGATAGCGATTACCTCCGGGTCAAGCCCGGTCGGCCAACGGCTCATCTGCCTTTTCACCAATGCCCGGTCCGGTAGGATCTCAACCGGATATTCCAATAAATCAAACTGATGGTATAGGTCAATGAATAAATCAGGAGAGACCTCATTTTCCAAATGGCCGATCAGGAACTGCCAAAGATAAGTGACCGTCCGCACCGGAAGACGCTCGCCCGTAGACAGCTCGTCCACGAAAGTATCATCATGCTCAATCAAAAGAAGGATACGTCTCGCCACCGCCATTCCTACGTTTTCTTGGGTACTTTCCTTTTCCGTGAGCCGGGATAAAATAAGAGAACGCAAAGCATCCTTAAAATACTTTGCGTTCTCACTTTCTTCCGCTAAGGTCACCAACCAAGGGAAGCTCTGATTATATACTTTTTTTCATTGTTGTCCCATTAAAATCTAAAAGAGTTCTTTGAAATATTTGAAATTTAGTTAGTTACAGCGATTTTCCGAGCGAACGGACTTGAATTTGTAGCTTTGCATCAGATTAATCCGATGGCATATGTTCCAAGACAAATACGTTTTCGCTCAATTGGCTTCATTTCTGAATCGAAGTAAGTTTAACCGCATAGTCACCAAGTATGATGGTGATAAATATGTGAAGCACTTCACCTGCTGGAATCAACTACTTGCTTTGATGTTTGGTCAACTTTCTAATCGTGAAAGTCTGCGAGATTTGATAGTTGCTCTTGAAGCTCATCATTCCAAATGTTATCATTTAGGAATGGGTAAAAATGTATCAAAGTCATCGCTGGCAAGAGCAAATCAAGATAGAGACTATCACATCTTTGAAGAATATGCTTACTACCTGGTTAGCGAAGCACGACAAAAGTGTGCTAATCATATTTTCAAACTTGGCGGTAACGTTTATGCTTTCGATTCGACTACTATTGACCTGTGCCTTTCAGTCTTTTGGTGGGCAAAATTCCGCAAAAAGAAAGGTGGTATCAAAGTGCATACATTATATGATGTGGAAACACAGATTCCTGCATTCTTTCATATCACGGAAGCATCCGTACACGATTCTAAAGTTATGATTGAAATTCCTTATGAACCAAGCTCTTATTACATCTTTGACCGCGGTTATAACAACTTCAAAATACTGTATAAAATTCATCAAATTGAAGCCTACTTTGTTGTCAGAGCAAAAAAGAATCTCGGGTACAAATCCATCCAATGGAAACGTAGGCTGCCTAAGAATGTGCTTTCAGACGCAAGTGTATTTCTGACAGGATTCTATCCTAAACAATATTATCCAGAGCCACTTAGATTGGTTAAATATTGGGATGAAGAACAAGAACGAGAATTTACATTCATAACCAATGCGATGCATATATCTGCGCTTCAAGTTGCTGAACTTTATAAAAATCGCTGGCAGGTAGAGCTGTTTTTCAAATGGCTCAAGCAGCACCTTAAAATCAAAAGATTTTGGGGAACTACAGAGAATGCTGTTCGAATACAGATATATGCTGCTATATGCGCTTACTGTTTGGTGGCAATCATTCAACACGATATGCAACTGAACAGAAGTACATATGAAGTGTTACAAATACTGAGCATCTCATTGACTGATAAGACTCATCTGAGAGACCTCTTTGATAAAACTAAATTTCAAAATGACAAAGAACGATTCGGACCAAATGGGCCAAGTTTATTTAATTTTTAATTCGTCCCAATTTTAATGGGACACTAATGACTTTTTTTAGTTTAGAAATGTCGGATACAAGATGTTCTTTTTTTATCATAAGCATGTCATTTTTGTAGATTAGAATACATTTGTAAAGCGCCCTCTTGACGATTTTCTACAAAAATAACAAAAAATACGGCAAAATGCCGTTTATACAAATCTAAAACATCTTAATAAATCCTTACCATACGATCGACGGACAATACTGCGATATCGTATTTTTCAATACCTTTAGATTGATCGGCTTCGTGATAAAACCGGAAGCCCCGGCTTCTTTAGCGGCTTCCATATCAGAGTCGAATACATAAGCCGACTGCATGATTACGGGGATATCTTTCGATAGCTTACGGATTTCTTTCAAAGACTCGATACCCGTCATCTCAGGCATCTTTATATCCATCAAGATCAAGTCCACCTCGTTTTCCTTAAAGAGAGCCAAAGCTTCCAAACCAGTTTTAGCACGGATCAAATTACAATATTTATGTAAAATGGTCTTCAGAAGTAAATAATTACTTTCCTCATCCTCCGCGATTAGCAACGTGGGCTTTCCTCCACTCAAATCATTTTTCACATCCATATATATAACGTTTTATTCTTTTAATCAAAATCAAATAAACTCTGATGAAGCAAAGATAAAACAAATATTAGAAAGTAGACATAAAATTCAAGGAGATATGAGTATTCGGGGAAGTTCTTTTTCCACCCATGCTAGAAAGTTACGTCTATACCTCCCATAAATATCGCCTTCGGCATCGGGAATCCTTCGTTGATGGAATAACGGGTAGCCGTTAAATTCTCTCCTTTGACAAATAGATTCAAGCCTTTATCACGTGTACCGAAACGGTAGGCTGCCTTCGCATTCAGAACCGTGTAATCCTCTTTCACCTTGTCCGCCGTATTGATATAAAGGTCGAAAATGGATTGTACGTTCACGTTGAAAGTGAAACGTCCCGGGGCATACATCACGCCAGCGAAAAACTTATGCGCCGGAGCCGCCAGCAGGGCCTTGCTCGTATGCAAATAGCTATAGTTCATATCGAGGCTTAAATTCTTGAGAATCTGGTAGCGGGAATCGAACTCGATACCTTTATTGGTAAAAGTACCCGTATTGACATTCTTAGGGCGTCCGTCTATACGTGTCGTCTCGATCATATCTTGCCCGTCGATAAAAAAGGCGGTCAACTCCGTAAACAAGTTGCCATCCAAGAATGTCTGTCCGATGGATACCTCGTAGTTCATCATGCGCTCCGGTTTCAAATCTGGGTTCTGAGGCGGGAACATGTACATCTCCCGTATATTCGGACTCCGGAAGCCTTTCGACAAAGAAGCCTTTATCACGTTTCCCTCGAACGGACGTACCGTGAAGCCGGCCTGCGGAATCCACTCGCCGCCGAAGATACTGTTATGCTCATAACGAACCCCGGCGTTCAAACTTACCTTGTCAAATAGATCCTGCTGCATGATAACGTATCCGGCTACCTCGTTTACGGTCTTATTCACCAACTCATTCTGGTTGCCATTGATACTATCCTGCCATGCGTTACCACCCCAGTTCTTGTAATCGATACCGACCGTAAAACTATTCCCTTTCACCAAGCGGAAAGACTGATAAAGCAAGAAACCGGCGTTATGATCGTCCGAATAAAACAGATAAGGATTAGGCGTCCCGCCCGGATTATACCCATCATCAATCCTATGATGGCCCCAGTTGTAGAAAGCACGAAGGGCACCACTTGTCTTCCCGTAATTATTTTCTAAAGCGAAGGAGGTAGTACCTCGCAGGATATTCATTATATTATCGATAAGCGGATTTGTTATCTCTCCCGGGTTCTGGTTCTTGAACTTAGCTAAGCTTACGTCTCCCGTCACCTTATAATGATCATCAATCTTATATCCTAACTTAGCGAAACCATTCGTGATATGAAACTTCGAATCCGGACGATGTCCATCCGTGCGGTCATGATTCAATGAGATATAACTACTAAAGTTACCGATATTGTACCCATTATTAATCATATACTTCTGGGTGTTATACGAGCCGTACATGATACGGGCTTGTGTACGTCGTCCCGGCTGATTATGCTGGCGGGTAATGATATTCACGACACCTCCCATAGCGTTCGAACCGTATAATAAGGCACCCGGACCACGGATCACCTCCACCCTTTCCACGTCCGAAGCCACATAGGTATCCGGAAGCGAATGGCCGAATATACCGGCCCATTGAGGCTGTCCGTCGAACAACATCAAGACCTTATTACCCTGTCCGACACCCCGGATATTAACCGTCCCGGCCGCTCCCTCGGAAACGCCGAAACCTGTAATCCCTTTTTCCGTGACAAACAGCCCGGGTACTCGCTCCGACAATACGGGAAGCAACGCCGATTCACTGCTAGCCTCAATCTCCTCCCGTTCGATGACCGAGATAGATAATGGCACACTGTTCCGGTTCACATGGATCTTGTTGGCGGAAACCACCACCCCTTTCAAATTGATCAGACTGTCAATCTCTGCCGGATCTATCGCAAACGCCATGGAGCCTATCAACAGTCCGGAAACTAGTAAAAGTTCTTTTCTCATATACTACTTACATCTATAATATTTATCATTTTAAACATCCCGTAGTGGCACGTTTACCAAAAAACGTGTTACCAAGCCCGCAAAAAAAAGCATTAATCCGCCCGGCTCATCACCAACTTACCATGCTTAATGCCTTTGATTGTCGTCAACTTATCCGACAATTCTGTCAAGCGGTGAGCCGTTCCCATCACCGTCACTATATGCAAGCAAAAATTCTGATTGATATAATACTGGGAAGACGACAAAATCACATCCTTATAATTTTGTTGGATACCCGTGATTTTCAATGAGATCTCTTTCTTGACTTGGTCATACATGATCACGATCGTCCCGGCTACGATATGGTTGCATTGCCATTTACGTTCGGCTACATTCTTCTCTATCAGAAAACGAATCGCCTGCGAACGATTGGCGAAACCATTCTCATTCACATATTGATCCAATGATTCCAACAGATTGTCTTCCAAAGAGACACCAAAACGTTTTAAAGACATAAAACCCTTTTTTTATAATTTTCGATGTCAAAGGTAGTATTTTTTAGGGGAATCTCGGTATTATATTGGCAGGAAGAGGAAAAATTAGTCGTTAATCACGAAAATTCACTCCGGTATCCCACCATAAACGAGTACCTCCGGTATCCGGACCTCCCAGATACTCACACAAGGCGGAATACTGAGCCGGGTTACCGGAAATAATGCTAACCGGGAAATTCAAGCGACGAATCATCGTTCGCGTATCGATCTTTCCATTGCTTTTATTCACCAAAACCGGGAACAAACGAGGATAACCGGTACGCCTCTGCTCCGCCCAAGCCTCACAGCCCTCGGGGTAACAAGCGATCCATTTTTGGGTAATAATCTTCTCCAGCTTGGTCTCCCTAGAGGCTTCTTCATCCCATGCCGGAGACACCAAGCAAAGCGCCTTCGCCGAATACTCGGGAGTAAACGTATCCACGAAATCGGCGGCTACATGATCACTCCGCAAATAAGCATTGGCCTCTCCTACCCTCCATTGGCTGAACGATGATCGTACGCCTTGCTCATAGCAAGTCCCGGCGTCCTCCCCGGACCAGCCCCGCAAGGCTGCCTCCGCACGTAAGAACCAAACTTCCGCGGGCGTCATTAAGATAGCGTCCGTTTTCTGGGTAATCGTGCTTCTCGAATGCTCACTATAGCGGGAATGATTAAATCCTGTCCCTTGCCGGATTCCCCGGTACTCCCCGGAATATCCCTGTCCGGTAGCAGGCTCAAAATAACGAGATAACCGAGGGTCTTTATATCCCTTAAGGATCGATTCCATATTAGCGTTCATAAAAACCTCTCCCCACGCCTTATTGATCTCCCCTAGCGGATTCGAGTAGCCGGTTCCGGCGGTAGAAACTGCGACGACCTCATAAGCCTCCTCCAACAAACCGGCTGGATGTGTCAGCGACTTATGCGCCTCATCCCTCGCCTTATCAGGGTCGGCCATAGCGATACGAATCGCCAAGCGCAAACGTAATGAGTTGGCGAAACGCATCCATTCCCCAAACGTCCTGTAATTCGCCGGCATAATCATATCGAAACGAGAAAAGGTTTCCTCTCCATCATATTCAGACAGCAGGTGAATAGCCTCCCCCAAATCCCGGAAAAAAGCATAATAAGCGTCTTTCTGGGAATCCGGCATTACCCCGGCATCCGACTCCCCGAACTTCGTATACACGATCGGGCCATAATAATCCGAGATCCGATGCATGACCTCTACTTTCAGTATTTTAGCGATCGCATAGAAAGCCGGATATTTATCACGGGAATGATCTTCCGTCTGCTTTATCTCCGTCATGATATATCCATACGTATTATCCCACATCGTGCCATTCCAGCCATCCTGCAAATTATAGACCGTATTTCCCAATCCGGCGTTGAAGGGTTTAAAATCATGCATATAACCGGAAAACATATCCGCGTTCAGATTTTGCATCGTCTGGAAATGCCAGTTCTTGCCACTCCCCCAATCATAATTAAAATAAATCCCCATCTGGACTACCTTTAGCCAGACACCGAACGTATTATAATCATACGTTTTCTGCTCATCGGTAAAACCCGTATTATCGGTATTATACTCCTCGAATTTACCCGTACAGGAAAAAAGGAGTAATACGGCCAACAGACCTGCCATCTTATTCAGAAATCTCGTCTTCATACGCTTAGAATGAAAGTTTCACATTAAAGCCGACACTTCTCGTAGTCGGTATCCCGAATATATCGATCCCTTGATTGCTATTGCTCGCCGAAAGGACGGCATCCGGATCAAATGGAGCCTTTTTATAAATAAAGAACAGATTCCGGGCGACAAAAGACAGTTCCGCCTTTTTAACAAATTGTTTCCTTCCCAACAATCTCTTCGGTAGCGTATATCCCAAAGATAACTCCCGCAAACGGATATTGGTAGCATCGTACATATAATATTCAGTCACACCGTTTCGTCCTCCCACCTGCTCATAAAATCCTTTTATGTTATAAATATGATGCCCTTCCAAATCCACATACCCCATCGTACGGGTCTCTCCGGAAACCTTACTCACTCCCGTTTGGTCAAGCACAGCCTGAGTCTGGGCCAGTACATCTCCCCCAAAATGCCCGTCAATCAAGAAATAGAACGAGAAATCCTTATACGTGAAACTATTTCCCCAACCCAATAAGAACGCCGGATTGCAATTCCCCACCTTAGCCGTATTCCCGCTGCCGATCTCTTGGGGCAAGCCGTCCCGACCATACACGATCGCGCCATATTTATCCCGCTCAAAAGCTTTCCCATAGATATCACCAAACGAGCCACCTTCCACCAAACGCATCGTATAGCTAGAGGAGAATCCTTCATCTCCTTGAATAAAGCTAGCCAAATCATCATGTAGTTTCTTTACTTCATTTTTATTCCGGGAAAAGTTGAGTGTCGTATTCCATTTAAACTGATTCGTTAAGATAGGAACCGCACCAAGCGTCAATTCCACTCCCATATTCTGTATATTTCCCGCATTCACAAAATAATACTTGTATGCGGCTCCAGCGGAAGAAGGCAAAGAGAAGAGTTGATTTTTCGTATTGGTCTTATAGAACGTAAGATCCACGTCCATACGATAATCAAAGAATTTCCATTCGGTACCTATCTCAAAAGAGCTGCTCATCTCCGGCTTCAAGGTACCGAACGGAGCCGTATCATTCGGCTGGGGAATCCCGCCCGCGGCGATATGGCCTACCGTATTGCTAACGAATAAGGGTATATCATTACCCACCTTACTCCAAGAAGCCCGTACTTTCCCAAAAGATATCAAGGATGGCATCGAGAAGGATTTAGGGATAATCCAAGAAAGACCGACTGAAGGATAGAAAAAACCTCTTGATTTACGTTCCGTAAACGCAAGGGTAGATGACCAGTCATTACGTGCGGTCACATCTAAGTAAAGGCTTTCCTTATATCCCAACTGCGCCATAGCAAAAAAGGATTGCATTTGCCGGCGCGCGTCATCCGACTCCTCAATGTAGGCACTGGACGACATGTTAATATTAGCGATCGTAAAGACATTCGGATAATACAAGGAAGCCGTTTTCGAATCCAGCCTCAACGCACTGGTGCGTGTGTCCGTTATGCTCGTACCGATAGCGGCGTTCAAGGAGAAATCATCCCAGCTTTTATTCAATTTGGCCATCAAGTCCCCATAGAGCAACGTAGTCTGGTAGGTGTAATAAATGTAACGCCCGTTCTCACCGGCGATACCCGGAGAGGTAGAAGCGTATATTTCCTGCTGATACTTATCATTCACATAATCGATATTTCCACGGCCCTGTAACGTAAGCCAATCTGTTACCTTGAAACTAGCGGAAGCCAACGCCAACACACGGGCACGTTTGTCCTCGTTTTCCGTACGGTTGACCAACCAATAAGGATTTTGCTCAAAATCAGTAATCGTAGTATACCAGTTCTGGACGTTCATATTCCGTTTCTCGTTATATACCTCAAAGTTCTCCTTATAAGGCGCCATATCCATCCCTCTAGGAAACGTGTATAAACCTTGTAACGGGTTCATATAAAATCCCCCGGCCGTAGGTTTTCCTTTGATTGTTTGGAGTATCAAGTTTACCTGCCCCTCCAAGATCAAACGATCATCAAAGAAAGAAGAACTTTCACGGAGATTAAAATTATGCTTGCTTAAATTATTCTTAGGAACGATACCCCGTGCGGTCGTATTGGCATACGAGAAATAATTTTGCACATGGCTATTCCCTGCCGTAAATATCAATGAGTTAATAGCGGTAATACCCGTCTGGAAGAAATCGCCGACAGGGTCATAGACCGGAAGAGAAGCCCAGTCTCCCCAACAAGTTTCCGCCCCTTCCATCCGTCCAAACTCATTCTGAAACTTGGGGAGACTGATCGCTTGATCGACAGTCAGCGACGAGGAGAAATGAATATTCCGTACCCCGGCCTTACCTTTTTTCGTTTTGATCAAGATCACACCGTTCGCCGCTTGTCCCCCATACAACGCAGAGGCCGAAGCCCCTTTCAAGACACTCAAACTCTCTATATCATCGGGATTTAGATTAGAGATACCATCTCCCGCATCCCGGTTGCCGGCATCGGCCGTACCTCCGATCGTTGTCAAGGCTTGCTCACTGCTAATGCTCAAGATCGGGACACCGTCTATCACATACAAAGGCTGGTTATTTCCGGACGCGGAACGACTACCTCGAATAATCACCCGGGACGAGCTACCCAGACCGGCGGAAGTCCGGTTAATCTGGAGTCCGGCCATCTTTCCGGAAAGCGTACTCATAAAATTAAAATCCTTGGCCCTTACCAATTCCCCACCTGTGATTAACTGGGTGGCATAAGGCAAGGAAGATTCTTTCTTCTCGATACCAAGAGCCGTAACGACTACCTCGTCCAAAATCTGGGCGTCATCCTCCAACTGCACATTCAATGACAATTGCCCCTCATACTCAATTTCCCGTGAACGATAACCGATATAAGAAAAAACCAAAGTAGCCTCCTCGGGAAGCTCCAAGACAAAGCTGCCATCCATATCCGTAATCGTACCGTTTCTCGTTCCTTTCTCCACCACATTCACGCAAGCAATAGGCTCTCCTTTGTGGTCGGTCACGATACCTTTTACCTTACCATCCAGCTTTTGTTGCATTTGGATTATCGCCTCTTTCTTATTCAAGATGATCTGGTCATTCATGACCGTATAGACGATCTCCGTGTTCTTAAACAATAAATTTAAGATCTCGAAAACCGAACGCCCGGATAAAGGTTTACGCACTTTCTCCGATAAATTGATCACCTGAGCGTCATAAATAAAAGAATAATTGGTTTGGCTCTCGATCTCATCCAAAGCGCCTGCCAAGCTAACCGGAGCGGAGATACGAATATAGGATTCCGAACGTTCCTGTTGGGCGTCCAGCGGGAATATACATAATAATAGTAGAATGAAGATATAAATATATAATTTCATAATTTACACACACAATTTATCATGGGTAAATGTAAGAATTATTATCTAATACTATTCAATTATTACAAAAAATTCTCGTTTGGAGTACTGTTCTTCGCAGATAAGTATCTCCAAACGAGAATAACCATCAACTTCTGTTAAAGCCCAATATAATCAATCTGTCTGTCTGTTTATTTAGAAGATGTGCAATAGTTGGAATTCTTATCCCACCAAATCGGGGTCGAAACCACATCACCTTTCCCACCTAACATGGATTTGCCTTTCTCATATTCAGCAGCATTTACCAATTGCTCTTTCATCGGGTATTTCATACGTTTGATGAAATTTTGAGGATTCAAGATATTTGTATCACTATTATTGTATACAGCTTGATCTCGATAAACAGCCACATCCAAACGAGGCAAGTTCAAACGACGCTTGTCATTCCAAGCTTCCTGCGCCAAATCTGGAAGTCCGGCGATATATTTCTGCGTGATGATCTTTTCTAAAGCCGTATTGCCCGCGCCTTGTTGATCGTCATATTTCGCACTGGTACCAGCCTCATTCTTTTCCGTGGAAGCCAAATACTCCTCAACATCACCCGATACACCCCAAGTCTCGAAGGAAGCACGTACACCTGCCTCGTAAGCAGCTTTAGCATCACCGGCGACCAAATTACGGGCGAACAACTCAGCTTTCAAGAAATCAACTTCCTCAGAAAGGAACATGTCATAAGGACGAGATTTATACGGAGCACCATCCTTAATAATAAAGCCCATCTCTGCACATTGCTTAGACTGATAAATACCAGTATTCGCCTCCTCGGCTTTCGCACCGTATACCAAACCCTTCCAATCACCATTCTCAATACCCGGCTGGAACATCTTCGGGGCACGAGGGTCTACCTTAGCGGGATGTACATTCGATACCGCAACTCCGGATGTCTGGTTTACCACGCCGGCAGGCCAATCGATATTACCGATATTAGTCACTAATTTCTCAAATGACTTGGACATACAGATCGGACCGCTCCAAGTAATCTGGAACATCGTATAGTTATAGTCTTGTCCCCAAGAACCATCCGCTTTTGGAGGCATATAAGCGTTATCGGCCTTACTTGAGATCAAGCCACAAGGGGATGTCAAAGCGGCATTTGCCTCAGCGACACATTTCTCTCGATCCACCTCAGATAGACGAACAGCGAAACGAAGACGCAAGGAGTTTCCAAATTTTTTCCAAAGAGAAACGTCATTCTTATAGACCAAGTCGATACCTGCATCCGAGAATATAGGCTCAGCGCTATCGCTGAAGCTATTCAACGCCTCATCCAATTCCGTGAAATATTCATAATAGATATCCTTCACCGATTTATAAGGAGGATTATCTTCTACGGTAGCATAGGCCGGGAAAGGCATCGGACCAAACTTATCCGCAGCCTGGCTATGGATATACACACGCCAGATACGAGCGAAAGCGATCGTATTAGCATATAAGTCCTTATCTTTTTCCATCAAACTACGGATCACGATATTGATAGAGGAAATCTGTGTCAGATACGCTTGCCATGTTAAATTGTTCCACTCGTCATTTTGGATATAATTCTTAGTTGCCCAGCCACCGCCATCGATCAACATTTGAGAGTAGAAATCAATTTGCAAAGGCTTCAAGCGTTGTTCCACATCACCATCGATAATCATCCCACCACGTAGCGTAGAGGCCAATCGAGGTTCGTTCATATTGTAATTTACATCATCTGTCGGCTTATCCGGGTTCTCATTTATACCTGTCAGGTCGCAACTAGTCACACCCAGCATCATAAACGAACAAGCTGCTAATATCTTTATACTACTTTTCATAATAATTCCATTTTTAGATTTATGTTTCATTAAAATGCCAGATTAATATTGAAACCTAAGCTTCTCATAGTAGGCATAGAACCGTACTCGATACCTTGAGCGTTACCAGATGTATAAGCAGCCTCCGGGTCGAATCCCTTTGTCTTACTATAAATCATGAACAAGTTACGAGCCACGAAACTCAAGCGAGCGGAAGTAAATGGAGTTTTCGCCAACATCGTTCTCGGGAAATTATAACCCAAACTCAACTCACGTAAACGGATGTTTGTCGCATCGTACATATAAGCCTCTGTCACGTTATTGCTAGAAAGACCATTCCAATAAGCTTGAGCCGTAATGCTTTTCGTATTGGGAGTACCATCGGCCAATACCCCCGGAACAACCATACCATCACGACCATCCAACGTCATCTCTAAATTACCGGATGAAGCACCCGCACGGATAGATCCCATATACACATCACCGCCATAACGCATATCGAACATGAAGTTCAACACGAAATTCTTATATGACAAGGTATTGCTCCAACCCATCATCCATTTCGGCTGGTTGTTACCCAACAATACCATATCGTCCGTTCTCAAAGGAACACCATCGGCACCGATAATAATGTTGCCGTTATCATCCCGTTGATAAGCGTAACCGTAAATATCTCCATAGGCTCCACCCTCGTGAGCGACGATCTTCAAGAAACTTACTGATGCGTCACTAAGGATCTGCTCTTTCGTATCATCTGTCAATGAAATTACCTTGTTGATATTCTTTGACCAGTTCAACTGAGTATCCCATTGGAAACCACTCTCGGAGATATAAGGAGTAGCGTTAAACGCAACCTCTACACCCTTATTCTCAATATTACCGGCGTTGATCATCTTTTTCTTGAACCCTGTAGCGGAAGGAACATCGATCTTTAAGATCTGGTCTTTGGCGTTCTTTTTATAATACGCTACGTCGACACCAACCCTATTCTCAAACGCCTTCAACTCAAGGCCTAACTCCCAAGAGTTGATCGTCTCATTCTTTAAATTTGGATTTGCCATCCAATCCTCGTTGCTGGCATTAAAAATACCCCCTTTAATATCATAACTGATATTATAATAGTCACGCAGCATATAAGCGTCCGTATCATTACCTACCTGAGCCCAAGACGCACGGATCTTACCGAAAGAAAGAATACCCGTGTTATGCCCCATCTTATTCAACATTTGGGTGAAAATCCAGCTAACACCTACCGACGGGTAGAAATAAGAGTCATTGTCTTTCGGAAGTGTTGAAGACCAGTCGTTACGAGCGGTTAAGTCCAAATACAAATAGTCGTCCCAAGACAATGATGCCGTAGCATATAGCGAGTTGATTTGTTTACGGTTGCGAGTATACTCACCACCATGTGTCTTACCGTTGGCGATCGCATGGAAATCGGGAATCACAAACTCACCGGATGATTCCTTGTACCATGTAGAATTACGGTACATCATATTACCACCTACCGTACCTACGATACCGAATCGATCCCAGTTGCCTTTAGCAGTCAATAAGAAATCAGAGTTGATCTCGGTGAATTTCTCCATATTGGCAGTCATGCTACCGTTGTTCTCCCAATACGGGTTACCTGTCGCACGAATCGTCTCATACTGGATGGTGTAATTATCCATACCAGAGCGAAGCTTCAAGCTCAACCAATCCGTAAACGTGAAATCCAAGGCCGCGAATCCGATAAAGCGGTCTTTCTTATCCTTGTTCGTATTGCGGTAAGCGGACCAATACGGGTTATTGGCGTTGGCTCCCGTGTCGATCAGATAACCAGCGGGCTTTCCGTCCGCACGTTTCCAATCATTATCTTTATAGGCGTCATAGTCAGAGAAGCCCACACTTCGAGGCATACTTAAATAGTTAAGGAAGATATTATCCGGGTCGCCCGCTAATTTCACACGGTTGTTCGTATGCTGGCTTACATAATTGACCTTCACGTCAGCCGATAACCATTTAGACAGCTTAGCCGTAGAACGCAAGTTAATAGACGTACGATCCATTCCGCTATTCGGGACAACCCCCTTATTATCCAAGCGTGTCACACCGGCACGGAAAGTGATATCCTCGGAGCTCTTACTCAAATCCACGCTATTCGTCCAAGTGGTACCAGTGCGCAAAAAGTCCTTGTACAGATTATTATCTCTAGCCGCATAGGGATGAGATCCCATCGCCATATCCTTAGGAGAACCATCCATAACGGCACCCCAACTCGTCGCTTTATTATTATCGAAAGCGCCGTCGATACCTTGTCCGTATACATCTTGGAACTTCGGAGTTTGCATCGGGTTCTCAGCCGTGAAATTCGAATTGATACTTACGCCCCAACCTTTATTCTGGCTACCTTTCTTAGTCGTGATCATCACGACACCGTTACCTGCACGGCTACCATACAACGCCGCGGCTGCCGGGCCTTTCAATACGGACATACTCTCGATATCATCTGGGGAGATATCAGAGATACCGGAACCTTTATCCACGTTACCGTTACCCCAATAGTCATCCGTACCACCGCTAAAGTTATCGATAGGTACACCGTCCACAACAATCAACGGCTGGTTATTACCAGTAATAGAGTTATTACCACGAATCACGATACGAGAGGAACCACCGACACCGGTACCATTTTGCTTGATCTGCAAACCAGCTACCTTTCCAGCCAAAGCGTTGGCCACGTTAGCATCACGGGTTTGCGTCAGGGACTCACCTTTCAATTCAGACATAGAATATCCCAAAGCCTTTTTCTCACGCTTGATACCCAAAGCGGTTACCACGACTTCATCCAAGGCTTGCGTATCATCGACCAATTGAACCTCTATAGAAGGTTGTCCGGTAAAGACGATCTCTTGCGTATTAAAGCCGATATAGGAAACTTGTAAAGTCGCATTGTTAGGAACATCCAACTCGAAACGGCCATCCATATCCGTGATGGTACCGTTGGTAGTTCCTTTGACAATTACGTTAGCACCGATAATAGCCTCGCCCGTTTTGTCCGTAACGACACCGACTGCTTTTCGTGTCTGTTGTTGAGCGTTTAAGACTGTGACTTCATGCGTGTTCTCTGCGAAAACCATGGCCGGTACCAAACAGAATGCGCATACCCCCATGTTAATCATTAACGGAATTTTTCGAAAAAGAGAATAACTATTCCCCCTTAAAGCATTTAAGGTTACAATTTTATTCATATTTTTGTAGTGTTACTATTTATAATAAAGTTATTTGTAGCTGCGCCAACAGCTCTTCTTGACTTTTCGTACGGGAGAATACGCCAATATTCTTCCGTATGTTTTTAATCCTTATTTATTCTTTCTTCATGGGCAGACGTATTTTAGAAGGTTACACATTATTTCTCATTTTGATATTTCCACGACTGAGGTTCCCGATCCACTGTCCTTAACGGTAGGTTTATGTATCGCATACTGGATTCCCGACGCCAATTTCAGGTATTCCAATACTTGAGGCAATTGCTCGTCCTTGAAACGGGCTGTTATTATGGACTTGAGTATCTCGTTATCTTTCACCTCGAATACTACGTGATAATGACGTTCCAGCGTTTTCAATACTTTATCCATCGGATGGTTCCTGAAGATAATCTCCCCGTTCTTCCAAGCCGTGTCATATTCGGTATTCACGTCGAACACCTTGATCTTGTCAGCACCCTTTTGATACTCAGCTTTCTCGTTTGGCTTCAACATCTGTGTCATTCGCTTTCCTCCGGACACGACGTTCAACTTTACCGATCCCTCTACCAAGGTGGTCTCTATCATACTCTCGTCTTTGTAAGCGGATACATTGAAAGAAGTACCCAACACCTCTACCGAGTAATCTTTATCCGCTTTCACAATAAAAGGCTTATGGGCATTCTTCGTCACCTCGAAATATCCTTGTCCGGTTAATTCCACCGTACGGGTATCCGCATTGAAGTCCGAAGGATATCTCAATTCGCTATTGGCATTCAGCCAAACCTTAGAACCGTCAGGTAAATCGAATGCCGAAACTACATTCTTAGATTCGTGTACGGTATTAGCGTATCGTTCCCTTGACTTCTGCTAAAGGAACAAATAAGCGGATAAAAGAAAGACTGGAATGAATAACACGGCCGCAGCCCGTTGAATAACACCTAACACTTTGTCTTGTGTTTAATCTTCTTTATGGATTCTTGATTTAAAACGAGACAACGCCTCGTCCGGGTTCACGGTCCGCATGACTTTTAGGCGACTTGCCACTTGAGCTGTAAAATAGACCTGCTCCAACAGTTTCTCGTTTTCTAGAGAGGCGGCCCGCCAGTTTTTCACCTCCGCAGCTTCCTCCTCGGTCAACATCCCATTGATGTATCGGATCAATATGTCTTCGTTTATTTCCATTTTTTCTTGTTTCTATAATTAATACAGTTAAGACAAAAGATGTACTAAACAAAAAAACGATTTTTTTCAAGAAAATTGAATAATGGCAAAAATACCGTTCCTAAAGAAAGGCTCAACAATATCCCTCTTTCTACTGTTTTACCACAAAATGAGACTTCTAATGGTAAAGATTCTTTTAAAACGGATTTATGAGGAGCCAAGTGAGGCGGATGGTTATCGCATTCTTCTCGACAGGCTATGGCCCAGAGGACTGAAGAAAGAGGATGCGAAGTTTGACGAATGGAGAAAAGACATCACTCCATCCAAGGAGTTACGCCAATGGTTCCACGAGGATAAAGACAGGCATTGGGAAGTATTCCAAGGTCGCTACGGGATGGAGATCAAGCAGAACCCGGATTTCATTCCTTTCTTACGAGAGATCGAGAAGCATCCGGTTTCATCGATGATAATATAAATTGATCTATTAAAAAAGTAATCGTATTGCCGCCAATGTAAGAAAGTATAGCGGAATAAAGAGAACCGGTTCACCGGTTGGACCGATGTGGATTTGACAGAAAAAGGCGTGGCCGAAGCTTATAGGGCCGGCAACCTATTGAAAGAAAAAGGATATGTGTTCAATAAAGCCTATACCTCTTATTTAAAACGGGCCGTCAAAACCTTGAATTGTGTATTGGATCGCATGGACCAAGACTGGATCCCGGTGGAGAAGAGCTGGACGCTGAACGAGAAACATTACGGATCGCTACAAGGGTTGAACAAGAGCGAGACCGCCCAAAAGTATGGAGACGAGCAGGTCTTGATCTGGCGTCGCAGTTACGATATAGCCCCGCTTCCCCTATCGGAAGACGACCCTCGTAACCCTCGCTTCGATATCCGCTACAAAGACGTGCCGGATAAAGAGTTGCCCCGTACGGAATCCTTGAAAGATACGGTTGAGCGGATTCTCCCTTATTGGAAAGAGGTTATCTTCCCGACGCTCCGGACCGCCGACCAGATCCTTGTCGCCGCTCACGGAAACAGCTTGCGGGGAATCATCAAATATTTAAAAAACATCTCCGATGAAGAGATCGTTCATCTGAATCTCCCAACAGCCGTTCCATACGTGTTCGAGTTCGATGATGACTTAAAACTCGTGAATGATTATTTCCTTGGCGACCCGGAGGAAATCAAGAAACTCATGGAAGCCGTAGCCAACCAAGGAAAGAAAAAGTAGCGGGATTCATGCCTCTTATCCGGAATTATTCATTAAGTTTGCAACCAAACAAACTTAAACACTATTGTGGACGAGAACGCAGAACGAATTTCACTAGAACTTATCGCAGGAGACGAACAAGCGTTCGACACCGTGTACAAACAATATTACCGGGGATTGTGCGCCTTCGCCTCCCAATATGTAACAGTACCAGAATCGGAGGAGATCGTACAAGACGTGATGATGTGGCTGTGGGAAAACCGAAAATCCCTAGTAGCGGACATGTCCCTGAAATCACTCCTCTTCACGATTGTCCGCAATAAATGCCTCAATACGATCAGCCACATACAGGTTAAGCAACAAGTGCACGAGAGACTGTACGCCAAGTTCCAAGAACAATTCGAGAATCCTGATTTTTATATAGGAGAACTGATGGCCTTGGCCTCCAAGGCCATCCGGGAGCTCCCGGATGAATACCGTAAGGCATTCGAGATGAACCGTTTCGAGGAAATGACCTACAACGAGATCGCCGAGCGGACAGGCGTATCCCCCAAAACAATCGCATACCGCATCTCTCAAGCGCTCAAGATATTACGGACGAAATTAAAGGACTATATCCCTTTATTGGTATGGCTGCTTTACGAACAAACACGCTCATAACGGAGGAAGCATCCTACCGCCATGAGCGTTTTTTTAATGAGTCAAAAGACTTATTTCACGAACGGTGCTTTCAATAAATAATCCACGCAGCCTTTCACGCCCTCAAACTGGGAACGTCCGTCAGGCATACCCTCCAACTCCACGAAATAATCCTTGATTCCATTCGCGTAAGCTTGCCGGAATATATTCTCGAAATTCATCATCCCGGACTCGCCTAGAATAGCACGGTCCTTGATGTGCAATACCTTAATACGGTTCGGATATTTCTTCAACCACTCTATCGGATCTTGTTGTCCCATCACGGCCCAATAAACATCCATCTCGAAAAATACAAGCGAAGGATCAGTATTCTTCAAGAACAACTCATAGATGCAATCTCCTTTCACACGCCTTCCCAGCTTGGCCTCCGTACTACCCGGATTTACCTTGGCGAACTCCATCTCATGGTTGTGATAGCCGAAAGGAATACCGGCCGCTTTCACGATCTTACCCGCCTCGTTAAAAATCTCGCAGACGAAAGCGGTTTCCTCGGTGCTACGGGTACTCGGTTGCCCGGGCTGGATCAAGTACTTCACGCCTAGTTTGGCATGGTCATCAGCCGTCTTCTTCCAATACTCGGAGATCTGGGAGCGATTGGCCTTCGTGTACTCACGTACCGGAGGATTCACGTGGGAACTGGTGATCTTCAATCCGGCATCATCCACCATCTTCTTGAATTCCATCATGTCTACACCGCCGATCTTGCCTTCCTTGTAACCGGCCAATTCCAGATTCGTGTACCCCATTTGCTTGATCTTTTTCAATCCACCGGGTACATCCGCATAAAGTTCCTTGCCTAAAGAATAGATTTGTAAACCAACTGTCTTAGCGGCCATCGTTTCAGAAGTGACAGGTTTAGCCGCATCTGCGCTCCCGACCTTTCCGGCCATCAGGCCACCCAAGGTGAAAAGGGACGCATTCTTTAAAAAATCTCGTCTATTTATCATGATTATTAGAATTAAGTCAGTCCAAAGATAGAGATTATAATCTAAAAAAAGACCGCATAGGATGGAAAAATCCACCTATACGGTCCACAAATGGTATACATTATATAATAGGACTCGATTAACGGCGAGGCTTGATATCCAACTTCACCGGCTTGATCATATTCTCCGGGCTTAAGATCGTATCCAATTCCTCCTTGGTCAAGATACCATGATCCAGTACCAATTGATAAACGCTAACGCCGGTCTCCAACGCCTCCTTCGCGATCTTGGTCGAGTTCTTATAGCCGATTACCGGATTCAAGGCCGTCACCACGCCGATGCTATGATGTACCTCCTCACGGCAACGATCCTCGTTAGCGATAATACCGTCCACGCAACGGGTACGCAAGGTATCGAAACCATTGATCAGCAAATCCACGGACTCGAAGCAGCATTGTGCCATCACCGGCTCCATGGCGTTCAGCTCCATCTGGGCGGCTTCCCCGGCCATGGTCACACATAATTCATTACCCATTACCTTATAAGCGATCTGGTTCATCACCTCCGGGATCACAGGATTCACCTTACCCGGCATGATAGAAGAACCCGGCTGCATAGCAGGCAAGTTAAACTCACCCAAACCGCAACGAGGACCGCTTGCCAACAAGCGAAGGTCATTACATATCTTATTCATCTTCACGCAAACCCGCTTCATGGCGGAAGCATAGCCTACCAAGCAAGAAGTATCCGAGGTAGCTCCTACCAAATCGGAGGAGAGACGGATATCCCATCCGGTTATCTCACGTAAAGCCGCGATACATTTCTCCGCATATCCCGGCTCGGCACAAATACCCGTACCGATAGCGGTAGCTCCCATATTAACCACCAAGAAATCGGCGGCGGCCTCATTCAAGTGAGCGATCTCATCCTGCAAGATGCTGGCGAAGCCATTAAAGGTCTGCCCCAACGTCATAGGTACGGCATCCTCCAACTGCGTACGTCCCATCTTGATAATCTGCGAGAACTCCTCTCCTTTCTTACGGAAAGAGGCAATCAATTCCTCCAAATGGGGAAGCAATTGAAGATGCTTAAAATACATACCGATATGGATAGCGGTCGGATATGCGTCGTTCGTGGATTGCGAGCAGTTCACATGGTCGTTCGGTGAGCAGTATTGGTATTCACCCCGCTCATGCCCCATCAGCTCCAAGGCACGGTTGGCGATCACCTCATTCGCGTTCATATTCGTAGTGGTACCCGCTCCGCCTTGGATCATATCCACCGGGAACTGGTCGTGATGTTTACCATCGAGAATCTCCCCACAAGCGGCGATGATAGCGTCTTTTTGCTCTACGGTAAGCAAGCCTAATTCAAAGTTAGCCATGGCAGCCGCCATTTTTGTTATAGCTAATCCTTTAATGAATAAAGGATATTCGCTCAAACGGAATTTACTGATTGAGAAATTCTCGATTCCTCTCAAGGTTTGAACTCCGTATAATGCTTCGGCGGGGATTTCACGAGCGCCGATCAAATCGCTCTCTATGCGAGTTTTTCCAGTTAATTTAGTATCCATATTAGAAATATTAATCGTTTTTTATTGTTTCCGCAAAGGTAGAAACTATTATTTTGAAAGCAAATTATTCTTCGAAATAATAAAAACAAATACCAAAAACGCCAATACACGTCTATACAAGGCTCAATAAATTACAATTTGTCAATAGAGCAGTTTTAATAGACCTTCTGATCTTTTTTATCTCATTCATAAAAAAAACACGATTTTATTTGCTGTTTGTCAAAGATTCCATATATTTGCTGCCGTAATAACAAAACAGAGTCATGAGAACATTCGTAGTAAATACATATTGGTGGTGGCGCTCCGTACAACTCAAAAGGTCGTAAGGAACGAAGACTCGTATGTATATATAAACACTACATAAAGATATAAAGAGGTCTGTCGCACTTGCGGCAGGCCTCTTTTCTTTTTATGGCAAATTCAAAAGGAAAATAACTAAAATAGATAAAAGATGAAAACGTATCAAGTTGACAAGAATGGTTACTATGGTGAGTTCGGCGGGGCCTATGTTCCCGAGATCCTTCATCAATGCGTGGAAAATTTACAGAATACCTATCTGCAAGTGTTGGAGAGCGATAGCTTCAAGGAAGAGTTCGATCAGTTATTGCGTGATTATGTAGGCCGCCCCTCCCCTCTTTACTTGGCCAAACGGTTGAGCGAGAAATACGGATGCAATATCTATTTGAAACGGGAAGACTTGAACCATACCGGAGCACATAAGATCAACAATACGATCGGCCAGATCCTCCTAGCCCGCCGCATGGGGAAGACCCGTATCATCGCCGAGACGGGTGCCGGACAGCATGGAGTGGCTACGGCTACGGTATGTGCCTTGATGAATATGGAATGTATCGTTTATATGGGGAAGACAGACGTGGAACGCCAACATGCCAACGTACAGAAGATGGAGATGCTGGGAGCTACCGTCGTGCCCGTGACCTCGGGAAACATGACCTTGAAAGACGCCACGAACGAGGCGATCCGTGACTGGTGCTGTCATCCTTCGGATACGTATTATATTATCGGTTCTACGGTAGGCCCCCATCCTTATCCGGATATGGTAGCCCGGCTGCAATCCGTTATCAGCGAGGAGATCAAGAAGCAACTGCTGGAGAAGGAAGGAAGGGATCACCCGGATTACCTGATCGCCTGCGTAGGCGGGGGAAGTAACGCCGCCGGTACGATCTATCATTTCGTGGACGACGAGCGGGTGAAGATCGTCTTGGCCGAGGCCGGCGGCAAGGGCATCCACTCCGGCATGAGCGCCGCCACGATCCAATTGGGTAAAGAGGGCATCATCCACGGGGCACGTACCTTGGTCATGCAGAACGAGGACGGACAGATCGAGGAACCTTATTCTGTTTCCGCCGGCTTGGATTACCCGGGCATCGGCCCGATCCACGCGAACCTCTCCGTAGAGCACCGTGCGCAAATCCTAGCGGTCGATGATGACGAGGCGTTGGAGGCTGCTTTCGAGTTGACCCGTTTGGAAGGAATCATCCCGGCCTTGGAAAGCGCCCATGCCTTGGGAGCCTTGGCCAAGGTAAACTTCAAGCCGGAAGACGTGGTGGTACTGACTGTCTCGGGCCGTGGCGATAAAGATATGGACACTTACATTAATTATAAATTATCATGAATTATTCTTTCAAAACGATAAGCAAGAAGGTGATGGGCGACCTTCACACTCCCGTAAGCATCTATCTGAAAGTGCGGGATATCTACCCGGAATCGGCCCTGTTGGAAAGCTCGGACTTCCACGGAAACGAGAATAGCCTTTCCTTTATAGCGCTCCGCCCCTTGGCGAGCATCGGTATCAACAACGGGGAATGCACGGCTACCTTCCCGGACGAGACCCGTGAGGTTACCCCGCTCACCGAAGACTATAACGTACCCGAGGCGATGAACGCTTTTCTCGGCCGCTTCAAGGTGGAGGGAGCGGACAAGAAGGTCTGCGGATTATTCGGCTACACGGCTTTCGATGCCGTCCGTTATTTCGAGAACATCCCGGTCATGGAAGTTCATCACGAGGAGAACGACGCCCCCGATATGCTATACATATTATATAAGTATATCCTTGTCTTCAATCATTTCAAGAATGAGCTTACTCTGGTGGAGATGGTTCAAGACGGCGAGGATAGCGGGTTGGAAGAGATCCTTACGCTGATCGAGAACCGTAACTTCGCCTCCTACAACTTCCAGACAGCGGGTCCCGAGACCTCCCCGATCACCGGCGAGGAATACAAGGCGATGGTCCGCCAAGGCATCAAGCACTGCCTCAGGGGGGATGTCTTCCAGATCGTATTGAGCCGTCGCTTCGAGCAACCGTTCAAGGGAGACGACTTCAAGGTGTACCGGGCTCTTCGCAGCATCAACCCCTCTCCTTATTTGTTCTATTTCGATTTCGGAGGTTTCCGTATCTTCGGCTCTTCCCCCGAAACGCATTGCAAGGTAACGGGCGGACACGCCAGCATCGACCCGATCGCCGGGACCGCTTTCCGTACCGGTAATATCGAGGTAGACAAACAACGTACCGAGGCCCTGCTAGCCGACCCCAAGGAGAACGCCGAGCACGTGATGCTGGTAGACCTCGCCCGCAACGACCTAAGCCGGAACGCCCACGACGTGCAAGTGGATTTCTATAAGGAGGTACAATACTACAGCCACGTCATCCACCTCGTATCCCGTGTGAGCGGCGAGATCAACACCGATAGCGACCCGGTAAAGACCTACGTCGATACCTTCCCCGCCGGCACGTTGAGCGGAGCCCCCAAAGTACGGGCCATGCAACTGATCACCGACATCGAGCATCATAACCGGGGTGCTTACGGCGGCTGTATCGGCTTTATCGGTCTGGATGGTGATTTGAACCAAGCGATCACGATCCGTACCTTCGTCAGCCGTGGCAACGTACTTTACTATCAGGCGGGAGCCGGGATCGTGGCTAAGAGCAACGATGAGCGTGAATTGCAAGAGGTAAACAATAAGCTGGGAGCCTTGAAGAAGGCGATAGATCTAGCGGAGAAATTAATCAATTGATTATCCGGTTGTAGAGACGGGGCGTGCCCCGTCTCCCACAGTCTGATAGTATTTTAAGTTACCATTTTGAAAGGATGAGACGGGGCACGCCCCGTCTCTACAACAACAACAATATATATAAAATGAAGATATTATTATTTGATAATTACGATTCCTTCACCTACAATTTGCTACATATATTGAAGGAACTGGGTGCGGATGTAGAGGTACACCGCAACGACAAGATCTCCTTGGAAGAGATAGAGCGTTTCGATAAGATCTTACTATCCCCGGGACCGGGCATCCCCGAGGAAGCCGGCATCCTCCTCCCCTTGATCCGCCGGTACGCCCCGACAAAGAGCATCCTAGGTGTCTGCCTAGGCGAGCAGGCCATCGGCGAGGCATTCGGCGCCACATTGATAAACCTTACCGACGTGCATCACGGCGTTTGCTCCGATATACGGATTGTCGCTAAAGATCCTATCTTCGAGGGACTGGAACCGGGTATACGTGTTGGGCGTTATCATTCTTGGGCGGTCTCCAAGGAAAACTTCCCGGATTGTCTGGAAATTACGGCGGTCGATACGGAAGAAGGACAGATCATGGGCTTGCGCCATCGTGAGTACAATGTACGAGGTATCCAATTCCATCCGGAATCCGTGTTGACACCCAAAGGGAAGACAATTATAGAGAACTGGCTGAAACGCTAATTACCTCCTAAGGCACTTATAGTTTCTTCCTAACGAAACATCAGTTTCTCTATGGTGAAACTAATGTTTCTCAAGCAAGAAACAAGAGTTTTCCCCTAGAGAAACAAAAGTTTTTCGATAAAGAAATATCGCAAAACTGCAATATTTTATCATTCAACACATTACAGACATGAAGCAAATATTATACAGATTATTCGAGCACCAATATCTAGGCCGGGAAGAAGCCCGGAATATCCTCCAGAATATAGCGGAGGGACGCTACAACGATTCCCAGATCGCCAGCCTGATCACCGTATTCCTGATGCGCAGTATCTCTGTAGAGGAATTGACCGGATTCCGGGAAGCTTTGCTGGAGATGCGTGTACCGGTAGATTTAAGCGAATACAAACCGATCGATATCGTAGGTACCGGAGGCGACGGAAAAAACACGTTCAACATCAGTACCTGTTCCTGTTTCGTAGTGGCCGGTGCCGGTTACAATGTCGTAAAGCACGGTAACTACGGGGTTACCTCGGTGAGCGGCGCCAGCAACGTGATGGAGCAACACGGCGTAAAATTCACGAACGATATCGATAAGCTACGTACCTCCATGGATACCTGCCATATCGCCTACCTCCACGCCCCCTTGTTCAACCCGGCGCTGAAAGCGGTAGCTCCGGTACGGAAGAGCCTCGGCGTACGCAGTTTCTTCAATATGCTCGGCCCGCTGGTCAACCCAGTCATGCCTACTTACCAATTGTTAGGCGTATATAACCTCCCGCTACTCCGCCTATATAATTATACGTATCAAGAGAGCTGTACCCGTTTCGCCGTGGTACATAGCTTGGACGGTTACGACGAGATCTCCCTCACGGCCGATTTCAAGGTAGCCATGCCGGAGAAAGAGAAGCTTTATACCCCGGAGATGCTCGGATTCAAACGTTGCACGGAAGCGGACCTCGACGGCGGCGAGACCCCGGAGGAAGCGGCCCGTATCTTCGACGCCGTATTAGGGAACAGGGCTACCGAGGCCCAAAAGAGCTGCGTGATCGCCAACTCCGCCTTCGCCATCCAAGTGATCTGTCCTGAGAAAAAGATCGAGACGTGTATCGCCGAGGCACGTGAATCACTGGAAAGCGGAAAAGCATTGGCTACATTCCGTAAATTTATATCTTTGAACCATTGATAAAGAAACATATCCTATGAAAAAGGACATCTTACAAGATATTATCGCCAATAAGCGCATCGAGGTAGCCCGGCAAAAACAGGCCGTAAGCTTACAGACCTTATTGGCTCTAGGTAGCGACCGTATGGAGCGTGACACACGTTCCATGCGTGCGGCGCTGGAATCATCCCCCTCCGGTATTATCGCCGAGTTCAAGCGTAAAAGCCCCTCCAAAGGCTGGCTGCATCCGGGTGCGAATATCGCCGACGTGGTGCCCGCTTACGAGGCCGGAGGCGCCTCCGCCTGCTCGATCCTTACGGACGGGGATTTCTTCGGAGGTTCCTTGGGCGACTTGCAAAAGGCCCGCAAGCTGGTGGATCTCCCGTTACTTCGCAAGGACTTCATCATCGATACCTACCAACTCTTCCAAGCCCGGGTGATAGGCGCCGACGCTGTCTTGTTGATCGCCGCCGCCCTTACAGAAGAAGAATGCCGGGTACTCGCCGAGACCGCCCATAGCCTGCAATTGGAAGTCTTGCTGGAAGTCCATAGCGAGGACGAGCTCAAATACCTGAATGCGGATATCGATATGCTCGGCGTGAACAACCGCAATCTCGGCACCTTCCATACGGACGTAAACAACTCATTCAAGTTGGTCGATAAGATGCGAGGCTTCTCCCCTCTTTTAGTGTCCGAGAGCGGAATCTCCGAGACCGATACCGTACGCCGATTGCGTGAGGCCGGTTTCCGCGGATTCCTGATCGGAGAGACCTTCATGAAAACCGAGAGGCCGGGCGATACCCTAGCCGATTTTATAGGAGGACTGGCATGATCATCAAAGTATGCGGAATGCGAGACTCCCGGAACATCCAAGAAGTCTCCGCCCTAGCCGTCAACTGGATCGGCCTCATCTTCTACGAACGCTCCCCGCGCTTCATCGGGCAAAGCCCGACGAAGCAGTGGACAGTGGACAGTGGACAATTGACAGTTAAATACCGCTTGTCGCAACTGTCAACTGTCAACTGTCAACTATCAACTAAAAAAGTGGGCGTTTTCGTCAACGCTACCATCGAGTCCATGATGGAGAAAGCCTCCACCTACAAGCTAGACTATCTCCAACTTCATGGTAACGAATCGCCGGAAGATTGCCACACCTTGCAAAAAAGGGGCTATTCATTGATCAAGGCTTTCCCCATCGCTACGAAAGAGGACTTCGAAAAAACAAGGGAATATGAGGGCCGAGTGGATTATTTCCTTTTCGATACGAGATGCGAGGGCTATGGAGGCTCAGGCAAACGTTTCGATTGGTCTATCCTAACCGGATATAAAGGAGAGACTCCCTTCTTGCTCAGCGGAGGCATCCGTCCGGAAAACGCAGAGGCGATCCGGAACTTCCGGCATCCCCGTTTCGCAGGTATCGACCTCAACAGTGGCTTCGAGATTGAGCCGGGATTGAAAGACGTCGACAAACTAAAGAATTTCATCCAACAAATTTTACATCCAGCTGTAGAGACAGGGCGTGCCCCGTCTCCCACCGTCTGATAGTATTTTTAAAATAGAATTCAAAATGAATCGCATCACAAACTTATTCCAGACCCAGAAAGACGGAATACTCTCCGTCTATTTCACCGCCGGTTATCCGAACTTAAACGATACGGCAAGCATCTTAAAAGCCTTACAGGCTAAAGGTATCCACATGGTAGAAGTAGGAATCCCTTTCTCCGACCCGATGGCAGACGGCCCCGTCATCCAAGAGGCCGCCACGCAAGCGTTGCGTAACGGGATGTCACTCCACCTCCTATTCGAGCAATTGAAAGAGATCCGGAGCGAAATACAGATCCCGATCATCCTAATGGGCTACCTGAATCCTATCATGCAATACGGTTTCGAGAAATTCTGCGCCAGTTGCGTAGAGGCCAGCGTAGACGGAATGATCATCCCCGACCTGCCTTATGCCGATTATATCTCCGATTACAAGGAAATTGCCGATCGCCATGACCTAAAAATGATCATGCTGATCACCCCAGAGACCTCCGAGGAACGAATCCGGCTGATCGATGCCCATACCAGCGGGTTTATCTATATGGTATCCAGCGCAGCCACGACCGGAGCCCAACAAGACTTCAACGAGCAGAAGCAGGCCTATTTCCGTCGTATCAACGCCATGAACCTACAGAATCCCCGCTTGGTAGGTTTCGGCATCAGCAATAAAGCCACTTTCGAGGCGGCGATAGCCCATTCTTCCGGTGCCATCATCGGCAGTAAGTTCGTACAGTTACTAAAGAGCGAAGCTACTCCCGCCGAGGCGGTCGATAAGTTACTGGAAGCCCTAAAACAATAGGAACCCTATTCATGTTTACATATAAAAACAGTAAATAGTCCTATGAATAACTTCACTTTTCACAACCCAACCCGTTTATTATTCGGTAAGGGCATGATTGAGAAACTGAGTACGGCCATCCCGATGGTGCATCGCATCATGATCACCTTCGGAGGAGGTAGCGTAAAGCAAAACGGTGTGTACGACCAAGTGATCAAGGCGCTAAAGGATCGTGACTATATTGAGTTCTGGGGCATCGAGCCTAACCCCACCATCGAGACCTTGCGAGAAGCTATCCAGATAGCGAAAGGCAAGCAGGTGGATTTTCTATTGGCGGTAGGCGGTGGCTCCGTCATAGACGGGACGAAGCTAATCTCCGCCGGCATCCAGTATGACGGCGATCCTTGGGAATTGGTACAGAAAGGGTATTACTATCATACCGTGCCCATGGGTACCGTACTGACCCTGCCCGCCACGGGTTCCGAGATGAATAGCGGGGCGGTGATCTCCCGGAAAGAGACGCAAGAGAAATTCCCGTTCTACAGCAATTTCCCCGTGTTCTCGATCTTGGACCCGGAGACGACCTTCAGCCTCCCCCCGTATCAAGTGTCTTGCGGTATCGCCGATACCTTCGTCCACGTGATGGAGCAATATATGACTACGACCGACCAATCCCGCTTGATGGATCATTGGGCGGAAAGTATTTTAAGTACCTTGGTTGAGATCGCCCCGAAGATCAAGGAAGATCCGAGGAATTACGACCTGATGGCAGATTTCATGCTATCCGCCACGATGGGCTTGAACGGCTTTATCGCTATGGGCGTAACGCAGGACTGGGCTACCCATATGATCGGACACGAGCTAACCGCCCTTCACGGATTGACGCATGGAGCGACTCTAGCGATCGTCTTCCCCGGAACCTTACGCACCCTACGCAAGCAGAAAGAGGGCAAGATCCTGCAATACGGCGAACGGGTATGGGGTATCAATAGTGGAACAACAGAGGAACGGGTAAGCCAAGCCATCGAGAAGACTGAGCAATTTTTCCAAAGCCTCGGTTTATCTACCCGCCTCAGCCAAGAGAAGATCGGCGATACGACAATCACCGAGATCGAGAATCGCTTCAATGAACGAAACGCCGCCTTCGGGGAGGCGAAGAATGTAACGGGTAGCGTGGCACGGGAAATATTGGAGAGCTGTAAATAACGTACAACTTGTAGAGACGGGGCGTGCCCCGTCTCTACAAATAGGTATAGGTTTTATCTTAACAGGACTACTACTTGGATCGGACCATGCGCCCCGAATACCAAGGCTTGTTCAATATCAGCAGTCTTTGAGGGACCGGACATGAAGACTCCGTAATCATAATCCATAGTGGCAGTACGGCGGTAAGCCTCATTCATCGTATGAACCAATTGAGTCTTGTCCAACAAGATCACCAAAGCGTTCGAGATAAAGTACAGACCTTTATAACGTACCTGACGGGGTAACCAGACAGCGGCATTCTCCGCCACGCCGAAACTACCCTCCACCACAGATACGTCCGTCCCGTTCAACTCCCGGGGATCGGTCAGCTCATCCGGGTTAAAGGTAGCGCAAGTAATCTCCTTCAAATTCGAGGCGATACGTTTCGCCTCCGGAAACTCACGGCGGATCACCTCATTCACATCCTCGCCGGGCTTTAACTCGATGGCCTTGCCACCCGCCCCGGCTAGCACTTCCGAGAACGTAGCCAACTTATCCGCATAGGTAATCGCCTCCAACGTAAGCTCAGGCATCTCGTGGCGTGTACCCGTATGATGACGGATACTCGCCAATATAGAATCTTTACTACTCATTATCTCACCTTATTATTCTTCCACATATCATTAAACGACTCCTTGGCGAAAGCCGGAAGCTCACGTCCCTTGCCCCAAGCGTTCAAGCCATTGTAGACCATGAAACGAGGCAAATGATTCACTACCGGAGCAAACTTCAACGCCGTATTGAACAATCCCGAACGTTCCATCAGGAACTTCATGCCGAAAGACATCACTTTCTTCTCCTTGCTCGCCTTACCGATCTTATCCAAATCTTGCCGCCAACGGTAAATCTGCTCGCCCAAGTCGATCTTTACCGGACAAACGTTCGAGCAAGAAAGACATAAGGAGCAAGCCGATACGTTATCCGAATATTCCTCCGGATTCCTCAGCATACCCAAGTTGATCCCGATCGGTCCCGGAATGAAATACGTATACGAATAGCCACCACTCCTGCGATATACCGGACAGGTATTCATGCACTCGCCACAACGGATACAATTCAACGTACGGATATGATCCGGTTTCGCCAAGATATCACTGCGCCCGTTATCCACGATAATGATATGGAACTCTTGTCCCTCGGGCGGACGGCGGTAATGAGAAGTATAAGACGTGATGGGTTGCCCCGTACCCGAACGAGCCAGCAAACGAGTGAATACGCCCAATGCCTCCAGATTCGGTACGATCTTCTCCATCCCCATCGTAGCGATATGCACCTTCGGGAAGGAGGTTCCCATATCGGCGTTTCCCTCATTGGTACAAACCACGATCTCACCCGTAGAGGCGACGGCGAAGTTAACGCCCGTCATCGCCACGTCGGCATGCAGGAATTTCTCACGCAGATTCTTACGGGCGGCATGCGTCAGGTAGGTAGGGTCGATATTCCCTTTCTCCGTTCCCATCTCACGCTCCATCATCTCGCTGATCTGCTCCCGTTTGATATGGATCGCCGGCATCACGATATGGCTCGGGGCCAAATGCATCAATTGCAAGATACGCTCACCCAAATCGCTCTCCACCACATCGATTCCTTTCGACATCAAGAACTCATTCATATGGCATTCCTCCGTCAGCATCGATTTGCTCTTGATCAGGTTCCGGGCATCATGCTGCCGCAAGATCCGCAAGACGATCTCGTTATGCTCCTCGGCATCTTTCGCCCAGTGCACGATAGCCCCGTTGGCGATCGCGTTTTTCTCGAACTCCTCCAGAAGCGTGTCCAGATGGCTGTTGGAGTAAAGCTTGATCTCCGAGGCCAACTCCCTCAACCGTTCCCACTCGGGAAGCGAATGGCTCATCTTATCCCGTTTGGTACGTACCATCCAAAGCGTATGGTCGTGCCAAGCCTCATTCTCCTTATTCTCTAGGAAACGGGCCGCAGCTATAGCATGTTTCGTACTCATAATCCGGACGCTAATATTTGAACGATGTGAATAGTCTTGATCGGAAGTTTCTCTCGCTTGATAACCCCTTCCATATGCATCAGGCAAGAGCTATCCGCCCCGGTGATATACTCGGCGCCGGTACTCATATGATCCTTTACCTTGTCTTGTCCCATGCAAGTAGAGACCTCAGGCTCCTCGATGGCGAACATACCGCCGAAACCGCAACATTCGTCCACCCGCTTCGGTTCGAACACCTCGATACCCTTCACCAAGGAAAGGAGATCACGCAACTTGGAATAGTACGGGATATTACGCTCGCTGGGCGACGAGAGATGCAACTCACGCACCCCGTGGCAACTATTATGGATACTCACCTTATGCGGGAAAACGGCCGGCAGGGATTCCGGTCTCACCACGTCGTGCAAGAACTCGCAGATATCATAAATCTTCTTACTGTTCATACAAACGTGATCCCGCTTCTCCAAGATATGGGGATGGTTCTCTTTTACGAAGGCTACGCAACTGGCCGAGGGGCCTACCACGTAGTCATAGTTCTTAAACTGTTCCTCCATCCGGAGGGCCAAGCGAGCCGCCTCATCCTCGAAGCCGGCGTTCGCCATGGGTTGTCCGCAACAGGTCTGGTCTATCGGATAATCGACATCCACACCCACATGCCTCAACAATTTATACGAGGCGATACCCACTTCGGGGTACACCGCGTTAATGTAACATGGGATAAATAATCCTACCTTCATACTAATTTTATCTTATATATCATATACGACACCGTATATAATTAACACCTACAAGCCCCTCATAGCTGCATATTGGCCCTTACCCTGCTTAATGTCTCGGGAGTCATCAGCAAATAAGAGGCGATATGGGACAAGGGGGCACGCTGCACGATCTCAGGGTGTTCTTTCAATAAGCGGGCATAACGTTCATTAGCGGTCTCGAAACGAAGGAAATCCGCCTTCCGTTGAGACAGGATCAGCGAATTCTCCAACAGGCGGCGATACATGACCTCGATCTCGTAATCCTCGGCGCACAATGCCAATAAAGGATCATGAGGAATGCCATACAGCACCGTATTCTCCAAGGCCTCCACCAACAGATTAGCGGGACGCTGGCGCAAGAAGCTCTCGATGCAAATGAAGATGTTGTCCTCACTGGCGAAATGCTCGGTCAGCTCTTTCTTATTCTTGAAGTAAAACTGGCGAACCATTCCCTTATAGACATAACCGAGTTGCGTACAAACCTCTCCTTCGCTCAAAAACAGGGCGCCTTTTTTCAATTCTGTCCGGATTAAGATAGAGGCCAGTTTCTGGGCGGCTTCCTCACTGAGTAGAATCGATTGCGCCGCGATCCTGCGAGCTATAAATATCGCTGTATCCATATTCATGGTTGTTTTTGTTTGTTTCCGCAAACTTACGAAATAAATACCACTTGATTTACATCAAGCCCCCATTTATTTATATTCCTGCCAACTCTTGATGCAGATATCATCTACGCTCAAGGTACAGAAGGCTTGAATGAAAGCGCTCGCCAGACGGGCATTCGTAATCAACGGGATATTCAGGTCGATGGCGGCACGGCGGATCTTATAGCCGTTGTCAAGCTCGCCGGCGGAAAGGTCACGAGGGATATTCACGACCATATCGATCTGCTTCTCATGAAGCATCTTAAGCGCCTGCGGTTCTCCCTTCTCGCTCGGCCAGTACACCTTCGTACTCGGAATGCCATTCTCCGCCAAGAAACGGTGCGTACCTCCCGTAGCGAATAGGTTGTAGCCTTTCGTCGCCAACATCTTAGCGGCATCCAGCATGGCTACCTTCTGCTTCGGCGTACCGGTGGACAGGAGGATATTCTTCTCCGGAACCCGTTGCCCGACAGCGAGCATACTCGTCAACACCGCCTCGGATACATCGTCGCCCAGACAACCCACCTCGCCCGTGGAAGCCATATCGACCCCTAATACCGGATCGGCTTTCTGCAAGCGGTTGAACGAGAATTGAGAGGCCTTGATACCCACATAATCCAAATCGAACTCATTCTTATTCGGTTTCTCTACCGGCAAGCCCAGCATGACACGGGTAGCCAACTCGATGAAGTTTATCTTCAGCACCTTGCTCACGAACGGGAAGGAACGGCTGGCACGAAGGTTACACTCGATCACCTTGATCTCATTGCCCTTCGCCAGATATTGGATATTGAACGGGCCGGAGATATTCAGCTCCTTAGCGATCTGCTTACTGATACGCTTGATACGACGAACCGTCTCCACATATAATTTCTGGGCCGGGAACTGAATCGTAGCGTCGCCGGAATGAACCCCGGCAAACTCGATATGCTCGCTAATGGCATACATCACGATCTCGCCATGATCGGCCACGGCATCCATCTCCACCTCTTTCGCATGCTCGATGAACTGACTTACCACCACCGGATGCTTTTGGCTGACGTTGGCGGCCAATTTCAAGAAACGCTCCAACTCCTCTTGATTCGAGCAGACATTCATGGCGGCGCCACTCAGCACGTAACTCGGGCGAACCAATACGGGGAAGCCTACCTCCGCCACGAAGCCATTGATATCCTCCATGGAAGAAAGCTCTTTCCAGCGGGGTTGATCCACGCCAATACGATCCAACATGGCGGAGAACTTCTCACGGTCCTCGGCATTATCGATGCTCTTGGCGGAAGTCCCCAAGATATTCACATGCTGCTCGTCCAGACGCATCGCCAAGTTATTCGGGATCTGGCCGCCGGTGGAGACGATCACGCCGTGCGGGTTCTCCAGCTCGAGGATATCCATCACACGCTCGAAGGTAAGCTCGTCGAAATAAAGGCGGTCGCACATATCATAGTCGGTAGACACCGTCTCGGGATTGTAGTTGATCATCACGGAACGGTAGCCCTCCTTACGGATCGTATTCAAGGCCTGCACGCCACACCAGTCGAACTCCACCGAGCTACCGATGCGGTAAGCGCCGGAACCCAGCACGACAATCGAGCGATGATCGCCCAAGTACGTCACGTCGTTTTCCGTACCGCTATACGTCAGGTACAGGTAATTCGTCTGCGCCGGATACTCGGCGGCCAAGGTATCGATCTGTTTCACCACCGGAAGAATGCCATGCTCCTTACGGAACTGGCGAACCAACATCATACCCTTCTCCACATCCCCGTCGAGACCGATCGCCCGTGCGATCTGGAAATCAGAGAAACCTTGTATCTTCGCCCGGCGGATCAACTCCGGATTGATGCGCCAACGTTGGATCCCCTTCATATCGAAAGCGTGAAGCTCCTTGGAGGTCTGCATGATTCCATATAGTTTCTGTAGGAACCATCGGTCTATCTTGGTAAGCTCATGAATCTGGTCTACCGTATAACCGGCTCGGAATGCCTTCGAGATAACGAAGATACGGCGATCGGTAGGCTCGTGCAACGCCTTATCGATATCCTCGATCACCAACTCCTTGTTCTCCACGAAACCGTGCATACCCTGCCCGATCATACGCAAGCCCTTCTGGATAGCCTCCTCGAAGGTACGTCCGATCGCCATCACCTCGCCAACCGACTTCATGCTGGAACCCAACTCACGAGCCACGCCGTGGAACTTACCCAAGTCCCAGCGAGGGATCTTACATACCACGTAATCGAGAGCCGGCTCAAAGAAAGCGCTAGTCGTTTTCGTCACGGAGTTTTTCAAGTCGAACAAACCGTAGCCCAAGCCTAATTTAGCAGCCACGAAAGCCAACGGATAACCGGTCGCCTTAGAAGCCAAGGCCGAAGAACGGCTCAAGCGGGCGTTCACCTCGATCACCCGGTAATCCTCACTCTCCGGATCGTAAGCGTATTGCACGTTACACTCGCCCACGATACCGATATGGCGGATGATACGGATCGCCAACTCACGTAATTTATGATAATCCGTATTGCTCAAGGTCTGCGAGGGGGCAATCACGATAGACTCTCCCGTATGGATTCCCAGCGGGTCGAAATTCTCCATGTTACATACCGTGATGCAGTTATCGAAGCGGTCGCGCACCACCTCGTACTCTACCTCTTTCCAGCCCTTCAAGCTTTTCTCCACCAATACTTGCGGAGAGAAAGAGAAAGCCTTCTCTACCAACACGTCCAATTCTTCCTCATTGTCGCAGAAACCGGAACCCAAGCCCCCCAGCGCATAAGCGGCACGGACGATGACCGGATACCCCAGCTCAGCGGCCGCACGACGAGCGTCAGCGGCGTTCTCCACGGCCTCGCTCTTGATCGTCTTCACGTCGATCTCATCCAGCTTGCGTACGAACAACTCCCGATCCTCGGTATCCATGATAGCCTGCACCGGGGTACCCAATACCTTCACGCCATACTTCTCCAGCACGCCGCTTTGGTAAAGAGCCACGCCACAATTCAACGCCGTCTGCCCGCCGAAAGCGAGCAAGATACCTTCCGGACGTTCCTTCTCGATCACCTTTTCCACAAAAAAAGGAGTAACGGGCAGGAAATAAACCGTGTCCGCGACTCCTTCCGAGGTCTGTACCGTAGCGATATTCGGATTGATCAATACCGTTTGAATCCCCTCTTCCTTAATCGCCTTCAGGGCTTGGCTGCCTGAATAATCGAACTCGCCCGCCTCACCAATCTTCAAGGCTCCGGAACCGAGTATCAGGACTTTCTTTATATCTTCTTTCATTGCTTTACTTTTTTTAATGTTCTCTTTTAGGGTAAGCCTAAACACCCGTTTAGGGTAGACCTAAACACTCATTTAGGGTTGCCCTAATCCCTCGTTTAGGGTGGGCGTAAATCCCCGGCTACAACAATTCCGTGAATTTATCAAACATGAACTCCGTATCCAGCGGCCCGCTGCAAGCCTCGGGATGGAACTGAGAGGAGAAGAAAGGCTTCGTCTTATGCTTGATACCCTCGTTCGTCCCGTCATTCATATTGATGAACAGCGGTTCCCACTCCTCACCCAGCGTATCGTTATCCACGGCGTAACCATGGTTCTGCGAGGTGATGAAGCATTTCTCCGTGCCTACCATACGTACCGGCTGGTTATGGCTACGATGACCGTACTTCAATTTATAGATAGAAGCACCGCCGGCTTTCGCCAACAACTGGTTACCCATGCAAATACCGCAAATCGGCTTATCCCCGGAAAGCGCCTTACGGATATTCCGCACGGCGGCATCGCAAGTATCCGGATCGCCCGGACCGTTGCTGATAAACAAGCCATCGTATTCCAGCTGATTGAAGTCGTAGTCCCAAGGCACACGGATCACCGCCACGTTACGCCTCAACAGGCAACGGATGATGTTATGTTTCACGCCGCAGTCCAAAAGCACGACGCGCTTTAGGAATTGAGAATTGAGAATCGAGAATCGGGAATCGGAGGCTTCCGATAAAGAACAGGTCTGGCTCGTACCATCGGGCAGGTAACAAATAATCTCCTTGCACGATACCCGATCCACATAGTTCACATGCTCATAATCCTCGATCTTCAATTCCCCATTTCCAATTTCGTTATCGGCATCGCCGATAACGATACGTCCCATCATCACGCCATGCTCACGCAATTTCTTAGTCAACGCACGCGTATCGATACCGTATATGCCCGGGATCTTCTCCTCCTTCAACCAGTCGCCCAAGCTGCGCTCAGCGTTCCAGTGGCTATACTCATGGCTGTAATCGCTAACGATAATCGCCTCGGCATGGATCTTCTCGCTCTCCATAAACGTAGCGATCCCGTTCGGCTCGAATGTACGAGGCGGGACACCGTAGTTACCAACGAGCGGATAAGTCAACACCATCAACTGGCCTGCGTACGAAGGGTCCGTCAAGCTCTCCGGATATCCGGTCATAGCGGTATTGAACACGACCTCGCCAGCCACCGGTCTCTCATAGCCGAAAGAGTAGCCACGGAAGACGGTACCGTCGTCTAACATCAAAGTTGCTGTTCTGTTTGTCTGCATAGAATCTGTATGTTGTGTCATTTCACTAAATATTCTTCTTCCATATAGTGAATAAAAGCCTCGTTCACTAACCGAGTCCCGCCCGGTGTCGGGTAATCGCCGGAGAAATACCAGTCACCCGGATGCTCCGGACAAGAGGCATGCAAGCCCTCCAAAGTCTGGTAGACGATCTCTACTTTCGCCTGCGTCCCGACCGGTGTAAGCAACTCCACCATCTTAACGGATATCTCCTCGTCCGTAAACGGGGCGTATATCTCCTTTACGTAATTCACCAACGGACCATCCGCCGCTGTTTGTTGTCGCTTCGCCTTTTGATAAGCGTCCAAGATCACGTATTCCATCCCCCGGTCACGTAACAGGGCCACCGCAGCCTTAAAAGCGATAAACTCGTTCATCCGGGACATATCGATACCGTAATAATCCGGGTAACGTACCTGCGGAGAAGAACTTACGATCACGATTTTCTTCGGATGCAGGCGATCCAAGATACCGATAATACTCTGGCGTAAGGTAGTACCCCGCACGATGCTATCATCTATCACAACCAGATTATCGATAAAAGGTTCAATACTTCCGTAAGTAATATCATATACGTGCGCCGCCAGATCATTGCGGCTATTGCCCTCAGCGATAAATGTACGTAATTTTATATCTTTTATAGCTACTTTCTCCGAGCGGATTCGCATGGAAAGGATTTGCTCCAGTTCCTCTTCCCTGAGCAAGTGATTACGATCGGCGATCCATTCTTTTTTCAGCTTATTCAAATAGTTGTTCAACCCCTCCTGCATCCCGAAATAAGCGACCTCGGCCGTATTCGGGATAAAAGAGAAGACGGTATGATTCAAATCATAATCCACCGCTTTCAAGATCGGATGCACGAGATTATCTCCCAAACGCTTCCTTTCCCTGTAAATATCCACGTCGCTACCCCGTGAGAAGTAGATACGCTCGAAGGAACAAGCCTTATTCTCTTTCGGCTCCACGATCTGGGAGATATGCCACTCGCCTTTCTTGTTGACGAGTATCGCCTCTCCCCGATTCAACTCCCGGATATCCTCTACCTGCACGTTCATCACGGTTTGTATAACCGGACGCTCGGACGCCAACACGATAATCTCATCATCCGCATAATAGAAGGCCGGACGGATTCCCCACGGGTCCCGCACGCTGAACGACTCGCCACTACCGGTGATACCGCAAATCACGAAACCACCATCCCAGCCCGGGGTACAGCGTTTCAGCACGTTCGACAAATCGATTTGATCCTCGATGGCATGCGTGATATCCATCCCTCTCAATCCTTCCGCCTCACACTTTTGGTACAGGCGCTCCACTTCCCGGTCCAGCCGGTGTCCCAGCTGCTCCAGCATGATATACGTATCGGAATATTTCCGGGGATGCTGACCGATCGCCGTGATCTCCTCGAATACTTCATGAACATTTGTCAGGTTGAAATTTCCGCAAACGGCAAGGTTCTTTGCACGCCAGTTATTGCGTCGTAAAAAAGGATGGATATAAGAGATTCCGGATTTTCCGGTGGTACTGTAACGGAGGTGGCCCATATAAAGCTCTCCGGCGAAAGGTAGGTTGGCTTTGGCGAATAGCGGATCGTTGAGTTGCTCGGGGGTTAAATCCTTGTAGTGTTCGTGAACTGCGGCAAATATCTCGGTAATAGCTCCGGTCCCGACGGCCCGTTCACGGAACATATATTCCTCTCCGGCATTTGCCTCTAACTTCACGCAGGCTAAGCCCGCTCCTTCCTGCCCCCTGTTATGCTGCTTTTCCATCAGCAAATAGAGCTTGTTCAGTCCATACATCCAACTACCGTACTTCTCGTGATAATACTCCAAGGGTTTCAGTAACCGGACCATGGCAACACCACACTCGTGCTTCAATACTTCCATTGTCGAATCAACTTTTTGATTTTGCCGCAAAGATACAGACAATACCTAACATATTGTTTAAACAAACATAAAATAATTGACACTTTCACGGAAAAAATGTTTTTATCGGACGTTTGGTTAACAAAGCTTACATTTTATAAGCAAAAGGGAGGGTTTGTTTTCAATCCATAATAAGATATAACAAAGAAGGGAGGCATAATGTTTCAGGCAATACATTCCATTCTTAGCCGACTGGAAATTTACAATATGCATGAAGTAAACTCTCCATACATTTTTATAATGTAACCTTACAAAGTTACAGACAAATCATTACGATATTAAAATAGAAAGATTACCTTTGCCATGAACTCTTAGTAAAATGATTTATGGAATATATTAACGAATTTCACAAACAATGGATAGAGCGTACTCGCCAATCAATAACCTCTTGGAGCAAGCAGCCTGCATCGCCAGAAGAAGTAAAGAAACAGCAGGAGAGATTGAACCAACAGAGGGCTATAAGAGAAGGCAAATCAATGAGCTAATAAAATTTACTAATAATAGAAATCTATGGGTTAACTTATCCCGCCTCACTCTCACCTATATGGACAAAGGTGGTGAGAATGAAGTATTTCATGATGGTAAGGTCTCTGTAATCAAGCTAAATAACTTTGAGTACGCTGGTGATGACTTGGAGAACTTTTTCATTCGCATTACTGTACATAACAAGTTTTTCAGTAATGTACCTTATCAGATGATTGGCTTCGCATATAACAGCGAGCAAAAATTCTGTGCAGTCCTCATACAACCTTATATATTAGCGGAACGAGAAGCTACAGAAGATGAAATAGCCGCCTATATGCAAGCTCTTGGCTTTAAAATGGACTATTACGACGAATACCACAATGAAGATTATGAAGTGTTTGACGCAGCCCCTAACAATGTGCTTTATGGTATAGATGGGAATTTGTATTTTATTGATACACAGATAAGATTAAAATCATAGATGACAACAAAGCCGGAAGTCATAATGCGATGTTTCCGGAAACAAAAAAGCCTCCTTTTAGGGGAGGCCTTACCATGGGATCTCTAACACAAAAAAGCTTTGGGAAATCACCGTACGGATATACGAAATAAAGCGAAAGAATAATTTAATTTCGTATAAATCTCTTATAAAGTAAAGAGCGAAAGTCATTGGGGAGAAGACGAGTCACCAAACGAATACAGATATTTCTTATTAAGGAGAAAAAATCGATAAAACCTATCCTATAAAACAGAATCTGTAATTTCACCTCCGTTACAGCATACCTCCATCCCCCCCTCCGCTTAAACATATCCGGAGAGAAACGGAAAAAAAGTAAACTCTCTTGAATATTATAGAATCGAGCACCATCCATCAACATCCGTACCCATAAATAATAATCCTCGAACAATGGAAAATGCTTATATCCCCCAGCTTTCAATACAGCCGACTTTCGGAACATCACCACAGGATGATTCACCGGACATCTCCCTTTTGCAAATCTCAAGATATCTTTCTGATTCTTTGGCACTTTACGCACAGAAAGAACATTGGATACCGCTCTCTCGAACTCATCGATCCAAGCCCCCACTACATCCACTTCCGGATGTTCCTGAAATATCGCCAACTGCTTTTCAAAACGGTCTGGCTTCGCCACATCATCCGTATCCATGCGAGCCACGATATCATACGAGCAATGTTTCAAACCCTCGTTCAAAGCTCTCCCCAAACCCTGATTTTCCACCAAAGGAATCACCTTTAATTCAAGATACCGATCCATGAACTCTTTTACGACCGCATGCAACTCTTCGGACAAAGGCCCATCCTCCACCAAGATTACCTCGGTAGGCAATAGCGTTTGTGCAAAGACACTCTCCAGACTTTGGTGCAGGAATAATGCACTCTCCTTGTGGTATAAGGAAAGCAATACAGAAAATGATTGCATAAAATATCAGGAAAATTGATTAACCATTAGTGTTCCAATTAGAACACATCTTGAATTAAAATAAAAAAGATTTTAATCACTCGTTAAAAACAAGGAAACAGGCTACAATACAAACTATTGTATGTCTCATCATTTAGAAAAATGAACGCTTAAACAAACAATAACAAATTTGCAGTCTATACAATATTTTATAGTAAAGCCTATTCCTTGTACCTACTGATACATTTTTTCCATGAACTCTATAATCTATCAGTTCATCATTTATTGAGACATAACTACCCGACAAATAACCCCAACAGCCAATCCAAGCATCATGGACAATCACTGGCTTTGGAATAGGCAATACTTTCTGTAACAATTCTCGTCGAAAAGCCATGCAACATCCTTTGAACGGTAAATCAAACAAATTCAAAAAAAATAATTTATGGATGCTTTTCACATGCAAAGGATAGCCATACGAATTTCCTATAAGTGTTTGGTCATGTTGAATCAACATATATTTATCTAAATAAGAAGAACAAACACTCACCTTATTTTTATGCCATACATCATCTTGATCTGCTAAAAAAATATAATCACCATGCGCATGCAATAAGGCGTTCTCAAAATTTCTCGTAGCTTTCACAAATGAAGAACCAGGGGAAGAAATATGATGTAATACTTTTACCCTATTATCATGATAAGACATAATAATATCTATTGTCCCATCAGTAGAACCATCATCTGATACAATAACCTCATCATCTTCCGACAACTGACACAAGATTGACTCCAATTGTTCCTTAATATACTTCGCCCCATTATAGGTAGCCATACAAACCGAAATCTTACCCATCACGCATACAATGGATAAGATGAGACAATTAAGTTCTTACTATTTTGTATCCTGCTTATTATCAGGCATTTACCCCCCCCCGGGATATTTTTAACAAACTACTCAGCATCAGTAAGATAGGCCAATTAGACTTGACTGGATTCAACCCGCTTATCACCCCATGTACGATACGCCGCAAATACATCGCTCTTGGAGCAACACAAATCGGGAAATAAAACAATTTCACAAAATACTTCATACCATTTTTCTTTTTCCAATACCTTGGCACATAATCCCTTCGACAAAGCCACAAATAATTTCGAAACTGATAATACACCCTAAACGGAGAGGCAATAGCTACCTTTTTAAGAAAAAAAAATCTATCTCCTTCACCTAGCATATGGCCAATCTCAGCATCTTCCACTATAAAAGATCTCAAACCACACTTATGCCAAGCTCTCCAACACCACTCATTATCTACACCATCAATAAAAAGAGATTCATCAAAACCTCCTACAATATTAAATACTTTACAAGGAATCAATGAGATTGATGACATAATAGAATAACACTCTGTAATATTTGAAGTATTACTCAATACTCTTTTATCTATAACTCTAATCTCATTAGACTTTTCAACATATGGTAGTCCTGTTTGACGATTAATTGCCCGGGTTCCTACTGCACCGACTTTTATACTGGCCTCTTTAAGCGCTTGATAATTCTCTAATAGTTTGTCCACTACTTTCTCTGACGCAATCGAATCCTGATCCGAAAAAAGTACGAAGTCATAACCTAAATCAATGAAATAACGAATGCCTATATTCTGTGCCGCAGCTATACCTATATTCTTCAGCAATGGTTTATACTCTACCGACTCATAACCGCTCAGCACCTCCGAGTGGTCAGATGGAGAATTATCCACCACGCATATTTGATCTACCTGACTAGCCAATGATGACAATGTTTTCTTTGTCACGTCAAAATCCGGGTTATACAATACCACTACCGCTCCTACTTTTACCATACCTTATTTAATAATCCATCCTTTAAACCTCTAAACATTTGCACATAAATCGCTCTCCAACACCTAACCTTGAAAGGGAAAGAAATCGGATATGTCATTAATTTAATTCCATGATTGATTTTCCATTGCTTTGGCACATAGCTATGCCGAAGTAGCCATAAATAATTCCGTACCTGATAATATTATAGAAGATGAAATGATAACAAGCTGGTTGAATATCCGGTACTCCTGTTGCCCTACATAATGAGCAAGTTTAATCTTTGGGGTGATACCATTGACAAACCCTTTACTCTCCGCTCTCCAACACCATCCATGATCCACATAGTCAATAAACAAAGAATCATCATTAATCCCACCTCCTCTATTTTCCGCAGGGCGACACAACTTCCCGAACTGATAATCTCCCGTCTTCGTATGAAATCTTCCGCAATCCATACATCCTTATGAATAGTTGATTTATACTCCTCTTCTATACGGCCATTTATCATGGTTGGCCCCAACAAAAACAGATTAGGAATCAATTGTTCGATCCGCTTATATTCTTCTATTATACTTTTCGAATACCTTTCGGGGATCTTACTATCCTAATCGAAGAAAATAACATAGTCACATCCTAAACACTCAGCTTGCCGGATTCCCTCATTCTGTGCGGTAGCTATGCCCATATTTCTCTGTAAAGGAACATATACCAACCGATCCCTCTTTAATGTCAAATCCCGATCAGGCGTATTATCTACTACGACCAATGTAACCTTTTCATTCCCCAACAAACGTTCATGATAAACGCTCATCTCCGCTTTATACAACACGATAACTATCGCCACTGATTCTCTCATAAGCCCTCACACACAACAAACGGCGTAGGCGCTTGATGAGAAAATAGAGGAAGCCCTATACCCCTCCCCTTAATAATTTTAACACATAAAAGAGATTGGATTCAAAGCCGTTATATTTAATCTTTCCATCGAACAATAAGAGTAATCTGGTAAGCCAATTCTTTCGATAGAAAACAAAACGAGAAATAAGCCACACATCCTCTTCGGAAAGCAAATCCTTATAAGCTGCCAAGAAACGTCGGTTTTGAAGTTCCAATACATGCTCTTTATAATGTCCCTCCATACGCTTACGCATCCTGCCCATGAAATCCTTCTTGCCTATCTGGTTATTGCCATGTTGGCGATAGAGGATATATGACTTCTCATCCCAAACCACCTTGCCTAAAAACATGCACAATTGGTACATCAAGAAGTCATGCACCTTGATCACTTCTGGCAAATGGGTCACGTATGTTTCTGCCGCCACCCTATTGAATACCATCGTGCACCCAGTAGCGAAACTTTGTATCAACGCCCGCTCCTTAGTCAACGCAACCCTCCTTGGATCCCATGCCTCCCTAATAACACGCAAATTCACATCTACCAATGTGGTATTAGAGCAGTAAACCAACGGAATAGAATGATCCTCACCTTTTAGCCGATCAACTGCCGCCTTCAACTTATCCGGCATCCAAACATCATCTTGATCGCAAAAGGCAAAATAATCAGCATCATTGTATCGCTCAACTGCCCTCTGTAACAACCGGGTAAAGCTCATGGCAAAACCTACGTTTTCACCCTCAAGAGCATCAAATACCATAGGATATCGCTCCTTATAAGCGATCAATAAATCCCATGTACTATCCGAGGAACCATCATCCCTCACCAACACCTTCAGCTCCACACCCTCTTGGACCAACAAGCTATCCAGCTGGGCACACAAAAAACGCTCTCCATTATAGGTGGAGAGAAGCACAACTATTTTTTTCATTGAAAGAATATAAACAATCGAATCAATTAATTGATATACAGAACTACTAGCGAAATCGTTCAAATCTAGCCAATGCGTTATTCGCAAATCGCTCATAATTGTCAAGCCCCAACACTTCCTTGATCTTTTCCGCAACGGCCTTAGCATCAGTCACATTCACACAGAAGCCATTATACCCATCCTCTATCAATTCTATTGGCCCTCCGATGCTAGGCACAATGGATGGAACACCATAAGCCATCGCCTCTAAAATGGTCATACCAAAGGTCTCTACGCACAAAAACGGGTTTGATAAATTGAGCATCAAGTCCGCCTCTCGCAAATAAGGATGGATATTCGATTGTGCTGGGATTAATTCCACGTTTTCAGGTATTGACTGTTCTAGATAAGCCTGTATAGATTTCATATCCGCACTAAGCATCAAGCGGAAATGGAAACCGGGTAGAAGTTCGGCCACCGCCATGAAAGTAGATAAACCCTTTACTTTCGAGAGAGAGGCGATCATCAAGACCGTATTCCGTTTTCGCTCACCAATAGGCTTTATATCGACCCTGTCCAAAAATTGTTTGCCCAGATGATTGTAGCACACCGCACTCGTGCACGATGGGTTATCTGGATAGCTATCCCTCGTATACCTCGACACGAAAATACGGTGTGCCTTCGTATGGGCAAATATCCACTCCATTATCCGAACAGATAGCGTTTGCCGGACAAACTTCTCATGAATATGATAAATTACTTTCTTTCCATACAACCGTCCTAACAGAGCCGCCAAGTAAGGAGTGATCGTATTGATATAAAACGTATTGTAACGCCAACCTAAACATAACGTAAGCAACACAAAATGTATGCGCCACACCAATGGCGCAACAACAGGGATACGCTTTCCATGCCAAGTAGGTACACAATACCCTATCAATTGCACATTTGACAATTCACTCAAGAATCCTTTGCCATGATTCCGGTTAACAATAATATCAACTGATTGCCCCGCATAATCACGAGCAATCACATCAGCCAACACACGAGTACTCCCGGTGTAGTCGTTCTTGGGATGAAAGAAGAGGATGGATTTCATCTAGATACTTGAAATTGATTAGTTTGACTTAAATGGTATATGGCAAGTATGGAGGCAAAAACGTCCAATGAAACGATTTTAAGTACCCTTCATCGACAATTGTCAATATTGGCCAACAAAGAATTAGGATAACACCTATTAAACGCAACAAACGATTAGGATCCAAATAGCACTTAATAGCTAATCTAGCGACACCATAAATAAGAGCAATCGTAAATACTAACCCATATTCTACCAATGCTTGAATCCACAAATTATGAGCATAGGTTATCCAAATATCCGCTTTCCCATATTCATAAATTTGGCTTCCAGGCCCACTTCCCATATATAACCAATCCTCAGCGATTTTCAATCCACCAGCCCATAAAATCCAACGAGGATCTTGAGCTGTTCCAGTTCTCGCATCTGTCTTTCGTTCTATTAAAAGAATAGTGTCCGAATACTCATACCACAGATAGACACATAATATAGATAATATAAAGATCAATATATATTTATCTCTCTTATTACTATTCATAGCCATAAAAATGGGATAAAAGAAAGAAACAGAGCTATCAAACAACCACGAGATGTATTAATAAATTCTATCGCAACAATAAATAATAAAAGAAGAAGCAATAATAGTTTTCACGAATCACATTTGTATATACCCAATAAAGTATCAACATAAACAAGCATAAAATCAGCACAATAGACAAAGAGTTGTAATTACCATAAGTTACAGCGGCATAAGTTCTCAATCCCACCGTACCATCTAAAGATGTCGCATACTCTGTTGCTTGAAATTGTCCTTCTGCCGTATGTTGACCGGTAAAGACTTCCCAAATAGCTACCACCAAATTAGCTATTGTAAAAACAACCATCCTTTTAATATTGAATCAATAGGTTTACTAGCCCTAAACGAAGAATAATAAATAAGAAAGAAAGCACCTATATAACATAATAAACTCAAAAAGAGGTTGTATACATATACCAATCCGATATCCAAAATACAGCTAAAACGAATAAAAGATAACTCCATATAAGCAATAGGTTAATTTCTTGATCCGATAATTAACCTTAATTTTAATAATATAATAGAGCAAAAAAAAAACCTATTATTCGTGTCGGAATAAATGCACCAAACAATGGACCCGCAAATATAACCGACACAATCGTCATCATTATCAAATAATCATAACGATTATTTTTAAATCATATTTAATCGTTATGTTCATCAAATTTTAAATAATCGACAGATTCCATCCTATAATTCTCTAACAAAACTCCACCCTCTCATAGTCAATCTTTCCATCAAGGAAATCCGTCACTTCTCCAATATCCGATCAGACAAATTCAACTTAGCCAATAAAGAAGCGGAACGCCCTCCAAGACTACCCATCCCAACCACATAAAGGGCTTTTGAAAACAACAGAGAACACTGTACCATGAAAGATGATGTTACAACAAATGCAGCCTCTTTGAAATAAGAGATAAACGAAATAGGGTCAAGTGTCTGTAAATAACGCCGCCCCGATTTGAACGGAAGTAAACAAGCGGTAATATTTATCAGCTCATACCCTAACTCTCGACTAACTTTACGAGCTTGTTCCGCACACTTCTCTGATTGCAACAAATTATAACAAAGCACATAAGGGCGTTTCGTTGAAATTGACACACCTTTTCTCCCACTTTTTCCTCAATAGCAATACTGGATCGCACACCACATGCACCTCCTTGCCTGTAAAGGGATGGAGTGTCTTTGCCAATTCAGCTTCACGCACAGATATAGCATTAAAATCTCTCAATAAGGAGGGCAATACCTCTTCTCTGCCGCATCCAAACATATAGGAGACATACTCGCCGCATAGGTAGCTTTACGGCAATTAACACCTTGTCCAAAATACCGGATCGAACCGACCTCCCGTGAGACGAGAACTCCAAATCTGATCACTACCAAACAACAGCCAATCAAAATTGGAATAATCCGAACTCATATCGTAGGGTACAGGTTAAGCTTCATCCGCATGAAGTTATCGAATCCATCCCAACGTTTGCCTTTTTTTCAATAAGAATGGCTCGGACAGCAAACGCTTGAGTGTACGCAACGGATCCTTGGAAAGCCAATGAGACAATTTATGTTTTATATGGATGTGTCAAATAGTCCGGCCGATAATCGATCACATACACCTCATCTCCCCGACCTTTCAAATATTCCTGCAAGGCATAACATTGTAACATCGCCCCATAGTTATGGGCACAATGAAAGGTTAGTATTCCTATTCTCATTTGCTGAACTTACGAATTGTATTTATAAGATTTTTCCCAATACTGATTTGGCTGTTTCTTTCAGTTTATGGGTTGCTAAAGTTTTAGCATCATAATCAAGAGTAGTCATAATTTCAAGTGCCTCTCTTCTAGTTCGGCATCAGTGAACACCTCAAATATAATAGGTTTATCAGACAAGCTAGGATTTGTAAACTTATCCAACGCTTGCATGAATTCGTTTTTGTACTAGCGGTCAAGTATTCAAATCCCAAATCTTCAGCAAAATGTTTAACCAAGCAAGGAGATTTTCTTCCAAAGTGACCTTCTGCCGCCATATACTCATTCACATCTTCCTTAAAAGCCATATAAGAATTATGCGAATTCATTTTAAACTCAGTTCCTACCCATTGTTAATCAAAAGGATTCTAACATTGTTACCCACATGCCGATTACCAAGCACATTGATATCGTAAAAGAAAGCCAAATCACCGGTCACTAAATAACACAAGCGTTTGGGATTCACCAGCGATGCCCCTATCAATGTACTGGTACAACCATCAATGCCACAACAACCCACATTGCAAGAAGACTCTACCGTTTCCGGCAATGGAAAGATATTCCAACATCGACGAGTATTTGAGGCACTGATATGTAACAATGATTTTCAGGCAAACGTGAAGATAGCTGCATGGCTGTCCAAATATTACTGAATGGCAATTCCGGTATTTGTTCATAGATAGCATAACATTTCTCACGACAAGCATCTATAAAATCATGTTTATCGGCTCCCCTTTACTGTATGCCGTGAAGAACATCTCTTCAGACATTTGGAAGATTTTTGACAATTTCTTGAATGGATTACGGACTTCTCCATCCTCGCTTACACGCCAAATATTTTTGTTTGAATAGTGCCGGCAAAGTAGCTGCAGAAGTTTCGCCTATATGTATCATCAAATCCAAAACATCCAAGGGTGATTCAGCATTCTTTTGTAATTGAACCAAGGTTGGTTGTAATCGATACTCGCCATAATAACCGCTTGTATGGTCGCAAATAACAACGGCATCATGAGTCGCACAGAAACGTTCGATTGCAGATACTTGACTCTCCGTAAACTTGCGATGAACACCAACAAAAACACCGACCTTCCCTTGAGGGATCTCAGGCAACTGATCCATGCTTGGTAACGACGAATAGTTTGAACCAAGGGCAATTCTTTGATGGTAAAGTCCCGACTATAACTAGATATTAAATTAATATGAACAGGACCACCTCCATTTTTCTTTAACTCCAAAAGAACTTTATTTACCTCCATCGTAACAAACGCCTCTTCTCTAGCATCTTTAATTATTGGAAGTTCGACAGACATTTTGCAGCATCTTTAGGCAAAACTCTACGATCAATAACTTGTGGATTTAAATGCCCAATTTTATCTAAGCCTGAAAAGGAAGTAACAGCGACTATTGGAAGTTTCCTATAGTAAGCTTCTGTCATTCCTGGAATGTAATTCCTTGAAGCTGTTGACATAGTACATGACAATGCAACAGGTTCCCCACCTCCGCAGCTAATCCACATGCCATATAAGCAGCAGATCGCTCATCTACAGAAGAATATACTTCAAAATATGGATCATTCTGGATACTTCCTACAAAACCAATATTTTGTAGTACCGGAGACGCGACAACTTTTCTGATACCATTTGCCTTCATTATTGCCAACAATATTTGTACATTTCTTTCCGAAGAATAATACTTGTTATTCATTTTAATAGCTATAATTAATTGTTATCTTTCTATCATTAAGTACACTAGTGAATATTTCTTTTATCGCAGAATTTCCTCATATCTGGATGTGGGCATTCTTTCAGATAGTATTTGTTGTTTGTGGAAACAAAATATAACAAGCTCCGCAAAGGCTCAAAGAATAAAGGATAATGCGATCTGCGTAGCAGAGTCTCTCTTTAATTCCTTCCGTGTCGTCAAACTTAAATAAGGTACATCAAACAAGCTGATCCCTTATCATATTTAGATCCTATGATAATACATGTTCCATTCTCATGCAAGGCAGAGACTGAGTGAAGCAAGATTTGATAATCCGCCTCCAGACTTCTTCTTGGGGCTGTCAGCATTAAAGTTTTACCATTGTCGCTCAAATACTCCTTATAAACACTCTCGGCACATAAATCACCGATTAATAGAGTTGAATAAAGAGGGATCGTCCGCTTAGGCGACAAGGCTTTATGAGCTTCGTAAAGCTTTAGGACCAAGCGATTGTTTACCGCCAAAATCAAGAAGAAGAGTGCTATCAATATGGAGAACAACCACAAAGGTGTAAAAGCAAACAGAACCAACATGCTCCATAGCAACGTCATGATTATTTTCCTTTTATTTCTTAAAATCCAGGACATACCAATGATTCAAATAGAGTTTATAATTATCGTTTAGTGAGGATATGACAAACAATTCAGATTCCTCCAAATCAAAATCATCCAAATGAGCATAAAGGGAAATTCGCTGCGGTTTGGTTGATGTGAAGATAGGAATCGCACCTGTATTGATATGCCATTTCAAAATAATTTGACCTATATCTTTCTGGTATTTATCAGCCAGCGCACGGAGCAGTGTCGACTCCTTCAATTCAGGATGCATCTTACATAAAGGTGAATAATCCTGAAGAACGATATCATTTTCTTTACAGAATAACACCTCTTTATCGAAGATATTCAAGGGTGTCTTTCTATTTGAAGAATCTCCGGTATGATATGCGCAACTTTCAACTCTTGCAAATGATTGATCCGCAAATTACATATACCAATCTTTCGAGTCAATCCCTGTTCTTTCAGCATGACCAGCTCTTCCCATGTAGGGTTCAAATACTTCAATACCGGCCAATGAATCAACAAAGAATCGATATAATCCAATCGCATAGTCTCCAGTTTTCTCTTGAAATACTCCACTACTTTCCCATTATACATCTGAATAGGATCTATTTTGTTTGAATTTGATAGTCGGATCTTTTCAGCCCCAACTCGTTTGCCGACCGTTGGACTGCTTGACTCAAAACTTCTTCTGTAGCATAACTGGGAGCAGTATCAAAATGGGTAATTCCATTAGTCAACGCCGCATGACAGTTGATATACAAACTTTTAAAATCCTTGCTTGATGAAGCGCCAGATCCAAATATGACAGGTTTACTCTCTTTCATTTTTTAATCGATTAACCACACTATTGACTTTCTCCAGAATCACTTCCCTTTGGGTCATGCCTATATAAAGAGCGGATAAACCGACAGAAATAATGGCAACAATCACCGAAATACATAAACGAACAAATGATGACGGAAAAAGCTTATTATTAGTAAAGAAGGAATTATCGCTATGAGTGTAGTGAGCAGAATAGGAATTAACACTTCTATTATATACATTTGGGGTGGCAAACCGACCATATCACGCAACAGTATCACTCTAGCTATAAGCACTAAGATCTTTACAAATATGTATAAGTAATAGGTAGAGACAACTGGAGCACCATAAGTAAAAATATCCATGTTAAAGGGAATTCCAATGCTCCAATAATGGCTAAGGTTATGGAATATAAGCGTATTCTACCAGTCGCCATACAAGCCGTGTAAGAAGAAAACCTATACAATCGAAAATACCCAATATTAAAGATAACTGCACAAATATCACGGTATGTGGAGGTACGATAGTCAGCCATACACTTAGCATATATGGTGTCTCACATACCAAAGGTAACACCATGATGAACATGGCAAAATAAGCGAATTTAGCCCCGGCATATCAATGTATATAATCCTTGAATATCGCCAGCCGCATAGCTTTTGATAATTTGAGGATTCACAGCCATTGTAAAGTTGTTAACAAACTGCAATACTGCACTTTCTACCTGAGAAGATATACCTCTCGATGCATTCACTGTCACACCAAAGAACACATTGATAAGCATATTCACACCTTGCGTATTTAAAATACCATTTGCGTTTGTCAAGAAACTCCAACCAGAGAATCCTAACATCTCCTTGAATATGCACCAGTCAAACGCAACAGATCCCTAGTTTCAAAATGCTTTTACAATAAAGCCAATAGAGTATTCTTATGGAAATGGAGATGACTGCTAAAAATATGGAGTAAGAGATTAATTTATCTATTGGAATGCACATCACTCCCAAACACGCAATCAATTTCAAAACAACATCAACAACGCTCATATAAGCAAAGCTTTCATGTGCTCATGAGCAATGATACACGCATTATAAGGAATGCTTATCAGATTCACGCAAAAGTGAACAGTGAGCAATGCAATACACACTTAGCGGCAAACTCTCTACCTTTAGGAAGCTGCATCTCTGTCTCCATAAACCATATCGCAACAACCTCTGCGATGATAAAGACTATGCCCGCCAATACATATTGTACAACCACGCTGGTAGAGAATAACCTCTTTAATCTTTCTGCTTTACCACTTCTAACTCAAAAGTTATAAACCGACTGATAGCGGCAGACAATGCATTGGACAAAATACCAAACATAGTCACCATACCTCCGACTACTTGATAAATACCATAGTCATCCACACCAAGCACCTTCAACACGAGACGACTTGTGTACAATGATACCGCCAATACAAAGATGGTACGCAGATATAATAAAAGTATTTTTGCTATTCGTTGGTTGTTAATTACATTCTCAGTAGACATAAACGTAGGCAGGTATTTATAAGCGGGCAATTTATCCCTAGTCAAAACCAAGTAAGGATAAACTGTGATTTTAAAGATTATTAAACCTCTGATACTCCCCACTCGTGATATTATCCATCCACTCCTGATTATCCAAATACCAGCGCACAGTCTTCGATCCTCCTCGAATTGCAAACTCGGTTCCCAACCGAGTTCTTTTGCAACTTGGTGGAATCAATAGCATAGCGTGCGTCATGGCCGAGGCGATCGGTCACGTAGGTAATCAAATCCAAGTCCTCCCCTTCTTTCTACCTAACAGGCGATCCACCGTGTTGATCAGCACTTTGATGATGTCGATATTCTTCCACTCGTTGAAACCGCCGATATTGTAGGTCTCAGCGATTTTTCCGTGATGGAAGATCGTATCGATCGCATCGGGCATGATCCTCCACAAACAGCCAGTCACGCACGTTCTCGCCCTTGCCATAGACTGGCAACGGCTTACGATGACAGATGTTGTTGATGAAAAGCGGGATCAGTTTCTCCGGGAATTGATAGGGGCCATAGTTATTTGAGCAGTTTGTCACGATGGTCGGCATACCATAAGTATCGTGATAGGCACGTACAAAATGGTCTGAACTTGCCTTACTCGCTGAATAGGGCGAATGTGGATTATACTTTGTCGTCTCATAGAAGAAATCATCCCCGTATGCCAAATGATGTTCACTGGACGACGCTGTTGTCGTGAACGGTGGCTCAATGCCCTCCGGATAATTCATGGTCAACGCTCCATACACCTCATCCGTAGAGATATGATAAAGCGTTTGCCCTCGTACCTCTCCGGTAGACTCTCCAATACAGCTTAGCTGCCTGCAATAGCGCCAGCGTACCCATCACATTAGTTTGGGCGAAGGTGAACGGATCTTTAATGGAACGATCAACATGGCTCGGCCGCCAAATGAATGATGCCATCGATCTGCTTATCCTGCATCAATTGATAGAATGCCTTGAAGTCGCAGATGTCCATCCTTATGAACCTATAGTTAGGCTTATCCTCGACATCCTTCAAGTTAGCCAAGTTGCCAGCATAGGTCAACTTATCCAAATTGAAGATGTTATACTCCGGATATTTATTCACGAGCAAGCGTACAACATGACTGCCAATGAAGCCTGCTCCACCAGTGATTACTATATTTCGTTTTGACATGATTCTGTTTATTTGTTTTTATGTTAGCAATACATTGTCTCAGCGATTCTGTCCAATAAGGGATCCGAATACCGAATGTCTCCTTGATTTTAGATTTATCCAATACCGAATAAAATGGACGTTTTACAGGGCTGGGAAACTCGTCGCTATGACAGGGCTGCACATCGCAAGCGGTCGTGCCATTGTATTCAGCGATCGATTTCGTGAAGTCAAACCATGAGCATACCCCTCGTTGGAGTAATGATAGATACCGGTCTTGTCATAATCATGTTCGTTTTTTATCCGCATAATCTTTCAACACCGTCTCAATGGCTTTCGCCAAATCCAAGGCGTATGTGGGTGTTCCCACCTGGTCGAACACGACCTTAAGATGTGGGTTGGTAGCCGTAAGGTTCATCATCGTCTTACAGAAGTTCTTGCCAAACTCACTGTACAACCAAGCCGTACGGATAATCACATGCTTGCAACCGATAGCTTGAATCTTCTGCTCACCATGCAATTTGCTCATACCATAAACTCCGGTGGGGTTCCTTGTTGATCCTCTTGACAAGGCACATTGCACGGTTCTTTACCAAACACATAGTCTGTCGAGATTTGCACTAAAACCATTGGTCTCTTTCATTACCTTGGCTAAGTTTTCCGGAGCCTCAGCGTTCAACTTCTCCACCAATTCCTCATTACTTTCAGCCATATCCACATTGGTATAGGCGGCGCAATTCACGATAACATCTACACGCTGCGCCGCGACCATCTTCTCACCGCCTCCAAATCCGTAATATCCAAAAGCCGGTCTCTACGCCTTCCACTTGATTCACATCCGTGAATACATAGTGGTCGTCACTTTCCCGAGCGATGATACGCATCTCGTTTCCCAACTGCCCGTTGGCACCAGTCACCAATATATTCATCTTATTCAAATTCAGGGTATAAATTTACATGATAATCAAACGGTGAATCAAAATCCTCCAAACAAGGATGTTTTATGTCCTTCTCCGAAAGAAGGACCTTGTCCATCGGTATCCGCCAATCTATGCCTAGGCTCTCATCCTTTATACGGATGCCCCCATCCGCTTGCGGAGCATAGAAATTATCGCATTTGTATTGGAAAACAGCTATCTCACTCAATACCGCAAATCCATGAGCGAACCCTCTAGGCACGAAAACTGGCGATGATTCTCTTCGCTCAACTCAACACATGCTTACCATACGTTGGGCTTCCTTTGCGAATATCCACGGCTACATCAAGGACGCATCCTTTCACGCAACGCACTAACTTGCTTTGAGTAAAGGGAGGTCTCTGGAAATGCAAGCCACGCATCACTCCGTATGAGGACATACTCTCATTATCTTGTACAAAATTTATCTTACGAACCTTCTCCTCAAACTCACGTTGCGAGAAACTCTCGAAAAGTATCCCCGAGCGTCATCGAACACCTTCGGCTCAATGATCACTACACCCTCTATATCTGTCTTTATTACCTCCATCTTAACCTAAATTCGGATCTCCTGTCTCCTTTAATTCCTCAATTACTTTCAGTAAGTATTGACCATACTGATTCTTTAACATCGGCTGCGCCAATTCTCTCATACGCTCCTCCGTGATCCATCCTGACGATAAGCGATGCCCTCCAAGCAGGCCACTTTCAATCCCTGACGCTTCTCCAACACCTCGATATAAGCAGAAGCCTCGCTCAGAGAGTCGTGCGTACCGGTATCCAGCCAAGCGAAACCCCGGCCTAAAGTTTGGACTCTCAGCTCTCCATCCTCCAAGAATCGTTGGTTGACCGTAGTAATCTCATACTCGCCGCGAGCGGACGGTTGAATGCTGCTAGCTACATCAACAACCTTGTTCGGGTAGAAATACAATCCGACCACGGCATAGTTGCTCTTAGGGCATTCCGGCTTCTCCTCAATACTCAAGCAATTGCCGGTCTGATCGAACTCGGCTACGCCATAACGCTCCGGATCACTCACCCAATAGCCAAAACAGTAGCCCTATTCTCCTTCTCAGCAGTACGAACCGCCTCCTTTAGCATCGATGTAAATCCATTACCATGGAAGATATTATCACCTAGCACCAAGCAAACGCTGTCATCACCGATGAACTCAGCACCAATAGTAAATGCCTGCGCCAATCCATTCGGCGATGGCTGCTCCGCATACTCGAAACACACACCATAATCAGAGCCATCCCCAAGCAGACGCTTGAATCCGGGCAAATCGTATGGCGTTGATATGATCAAGATTTCCGGATACCCGCCAGCATTAACACACTGATAGGATAATACACCATCGGCTTATCAAAATAGGAAGCAACTGCTTGCTCACTCCCTTAGTGATCGGGTATAATCGGGTACCCGAGCCACCAGCTAAAACGATTCCTTTCATACGAATATTCTCTATATCATTCACACACTTTTTATCTCACCCTTCCCCAGCACATACTTCCTGATCCCATATCGAATGCTCGGTACATTCGCCCCGTTCACGAACGTGAGGTGAGGCAAGAGGGCGCTGATGAAGGCACGGCTCTTGACCAGCTTGAGGGGAGACGAGTAGTCGGCTAGGATCTCGTTGTAAAGGTCTGTCAATACCGTCTGGCAAAGGGTGACCGTGTCCGGCAGGCGCATAGGCGGGCCTCGTAGACAAGACGGGTCGCCTCGTCCGGGATGAACAACGCCAACGAGGAGGGTTCAGCCGTCACCGGAGGGCAGGAGAGTTTATCGGAGGAGACGGAGACTCATGAAGTCCCGATTCCGCGGGCGTAATCCAGCGTTCCGTCCGTGTCACCGTCCCGTCACCCCAATGGATGTTCTGGATAGCGATGGTGGCATTGGGCAGGATCTGCACGTTACCTCCATTGACCGTAAAGGCAGAACGTGCCTGTTCCGCCCGCTCTTGATTTTCTGTCATATCCGTTTTAATTTAAGTGTTAACAATAATCACCCTTTTCACGGGGATATTTATTTCTATCCTCATTTCATCCACCATACGTCTGTTTCCGTACCCCCGTCCATCGCTATTCCGGGAACGGGCAGGAACGCGTTCCTTTACCGGCAGTAACCGAATAATCAATTTATTTTATCCGATCATGAAAGAGTCTATCTTTTCCTTTTCAACGCCCCCATCACCAATCAAGTACCGAACGGGGTCGTCTGTGTCAGTCAATTGTACGCCTATATCACCACCAGCGAGTGGCTGCGTGAGCGTACCGATCAGGTACGTGCCGCATCGAGCGACGAGAAACGGTTCAGGCGGCTGAAACAGAGTTTGCTACCCTATGTCACGCCCGCCGGTATCTTCTCCTACCGCAAGGAAGATCACTTGCTCGTGCCCTCGGGCGAGTTCGTCATCGACATCGATCACCTCTCCTCACCCGAAGAGGCGATCTGTTGGAGGGACACGCTGTTCGCCGATGAGCGGCTACGCCCCGATCTCTCCTTCGTGAGTCCCAGTACCACGGGAATCAAGCTCCTCGTACCCTATCGCCTGTCGATCAAGAAAACCGTGGAGGAGTCTTTCGACGAGGCGGTACGATTCGCTTGGGAATATCTTGAGTGGAAATACGGGCTGAAAGCTGATACCACGAACGCAGACCTCTCACGGGCTTGCTTCCTTTGCCACGATCCCTCAGCGAGGCTAGGAGACCGGAATTGTTGACAGAGGACAAGTGACAGTTGGCAGTTATAAATCGTTATTCATTCATTATTCACCATTCATTATTCATTCATCATGAACCCATTATCAGATCTGGAGCGGCTCGTTGTCGCCATCGAGAAACAGGGGGCGAACATCGCTCCCACCTATCAAGAGTATATGCCGATCGCCTTCGCCATCGCCAACGATTGCGGAGAGGCTGGTCGGTCATCATTCCATCGTATCTGCCGATTGTCGGAGAGATATGTCTCCACCGAGGCGGATAAGCTATACGACCATGCCCTCAAAGGAGGCAACGGACGGAATGGCTTGGGATCCGTATTCCACTTAGCGGATCTGGCCGGCGTGAGGCTGGACAAACCCTTGGCTGAGGCCGGGAAACTTTCAAACTTTCAAACATTCACGCCTCCCTCACACACGCACACGTGTACGCACGAGGAACAGTCCGTGAAAAATGTCCCGCCCGCCTTTCCGGAGTATCCTTGGCCCGCTTTCCTCAAACGGATGATCGACCGGGGCGATACCCCCGCCCAAAAGGATATCCTCCTGCTGGGAGGTATCACCGTGTTGGGAGCGACACTCAACAAATCGATCCGGATATCGTACGGGCGAAAATTCTACTACCCTTGCCTGCAAACGTTCATCGTCGCCCCTCCCGCCTCGGGAAAGGGAGCCCTCGCTTGGACACGCCGGCTTGCCGAGCCGATACATGAGGCGATGATGGCGAACTACCGGCAGAGGCATAAAGCTTACCGGGAGGAGAAGAGCCGTTGGGACTCGCTGGGCAAGAAAAAATCCGATACGCCGGAGCCCGAGATGCCTCCCCTCAAGATGTTCCTTATCGCCGGTAACAATTCCGGCACCGGCGTGCTGGAGAACCTCATCGAGGCCGACGGCATAGGGCTGATCTGCGAGACCGAGGCCGATACCGTGAGCACGGCCATCGGCACCGAGCACGGGCACTGGAGCGATACCTTGCGTAAATGCCACGACCACGAGCGACTGGCTTTCAACCGACGCACGAACCGGGAATACCGGGAGTGCCCGGCCTCTTACCTCAGTGTCTTGTTAAGCGGGACCCCGGCGCAGGTACGGCCACTCATTCCCTCGGCCGAGAACGGGTTGTTCTCACGCCAATTGTTCTACCGGATGCCACCCATCGACGAGTGGGCGGATCAGTTCGAGCAGGGCGACGAGGACATGGATAGCCTCTTCTCCGATTGGGGGAAGCAGTGGAAAATGCTCGTGGACTACCTGCGTGAGAGGGTCAATATCATACAATTCCATCTCTCCGACACGCAAAAGGAGCGATTCAACAGCTGCTTCGCACGCATATTCGGGCACGCCGGTCTTTCCTACGGTTATCCGATGCGAAGCTCCGTGGCCCGTATCGCTATCAATATCTGCCGGATCGCTTCCGTGGTGGCCTTCCTACGATCGGTGGAGAGTCTCCTCATCCCACAAGCCATTCTCGATTCTCAGTTTTCAATCCTCAATTGTCCCGGTCTCTCGCCTGCCCCCGAGATCCCGGAGGAGAACGTACGGGACGGTATCGTTCCTTCCCTAGAGTTACGCATCAACGATGACGATTTTCAAGCCGTCCTCTCGCTCGTGGAGCCGCTCTACCGTCATTCGGCGGGCATACTCTCCCTGCTTCCGTCTGACGAGGTGCCACGCTCTCGCACACCCACGCCCCAAGAGGCCCTCTTCGCGGCCCTTCCACTCTCTTTCAACCGACAACAGGCCTTAGAGGAAGCAGAGAGGAACAACATCCCCACCGCCACCCTAGATACCTGTCTCAAGCGAATGCAGGAACGAGGCACGCTGGAGAAGAACGGCCGGGGCGAGTACAGCTTCGGCGACCGTGTCACCCATAAGTAATCCCGGCCTCCCTCACACCCCTATATAACGTACCCCACGGGCGTGTGTGTGTGAGGGGGGGACGAATGTTTGAAAGTTTGAAAGTTTCATTCTCCCAAATCTATAAATCATAAATCAAATGTCCTTACCATTAAGAAAGTCTGCACTGGCGGCATCCTATTTCCCTGAGCTGGCCTCCCATCAAGCTTGTAACCGTCTACGCCGTTGGATCATCCGATGCACGGAGTTGTACGATAAGCTGCGGGAGACGGGCTACCGCCCCGAGCAACGTATATTTACGCCACGACAGGTGGGGTTGATCATACTCTATCTTGGTGAACCGTAAATTAGTTGACAGTTACGCACAGCGGTAAATTAAAACGGCCTATTGTCACTTGTCAACTAGAACAGGCATTCTAAGGTCTTTACAATGCCCATCCAAGGCTTCTTATAATGCCTATTCAAAGGGGCTTACGATGGGCAGCGTAAGAAACCGGCGGTTATCACCGTGTCCCATGTTAATTAATCGTTATTCCCTGCCCCGGGCATCAACCGGCATCACCGCCTCTTACGGCGGAACCTATCTTTGTAACGTTGATCAGCAAATAATTAATTTTCTATTATCAACTTTTAATTTTCAATTACCATGCCACAAGCATTTCAAGCACGAAAGTTTTTTATCCCCAAGACGGATCCCAAGCAGGAGGTGTACAAGCCGGTTCCCTATTATTTCGGTACCCTGTCCACGCAAGACGCGGCCGACCAGATCGCCGAGGAGTCGTCGCTCACGAAGGGTGACGTATTGAACGTGTTGGACCGCTACCAGCGGTATGTCATCAAGAACCTCCAGAAAGGCTACAAGGTGGAGCTGCTGGGGTTCGGAACCGTCTATAACCGCTTCGTCACGGAGAAGGGGGTAGCGACCGCCCCCGAGGTCAAGGCTACGCATATACGGACTATCGTACCGGGATTCTCGCCTTCCTATACCATACTGAACGGGGCACGACGGTACTCGCTGCTGGGTGAGAAGACTTCGTTGCTCAAGGTGACGATACTCGGGACGCCGGTGGAGGAAGGGGGCGGTTCCGATTCTGAGTCGCCTGATGAGATCTAGTGTCACTTTTGGCTTGACCCAAAAGTAACCAAAAGGTCAAGGCTGACGCTGACGGGCTACTTCGAGACCTACGCTCGCTGTCGCATCCCAACTCGCTTCGCTCAGACAGGGATGCTCCGGGCGCTCGCTACGGTCTCTTCGCTTGACGCCCGTCCGCTGAGGCCGCCCAAAGGAAAGCCAAGCTTTCCTCTTATATCAGCCGGGATTCATAATTCATAATTTAAAATTTAAAATTCATAATTCATGAAAAAGTCCGTATGGAGTACCATTATCAAAGTGATCATCGCCGTAGCTACCGCCATCGCGGGAGCACTTGGCATCCAATCCTGTATTCTCTAATTTTCAATTTCAATTATCATGGGTAAGGTTTATTGTTTCTACCAGAATTACAGGGAGGTCAGCCTCCTTGTAATTCATTGCTCGGCCACACGATATGACAGGGATTTTCCTGTGGAGGCGCTCCGTTCATCGCACAAGGCACGGGGATTCGCCGATATCGGCTATCATTTCTATATCACACGGGACGGGGAATTACACCGCTGCCGGCCGGTCAATCAGATCGGGGCGCACGCAGCCGGATGGAACGACAAAAGTATCGGTATATGTTACGAGGGAGGACTCGACGAACAAGGCCGTCCAGCTGATACCCGGACCTACGCCCAGCGGTGTACCTTGATGGATCTGCTACGGCAATTACGAAGGGACTATCCGGAGGCACGCATCCTAGGACATTACCAATTAAGCCCTTACATACACAAGGCTTGCCCTTGCTTTGACGCAAGGGAGGAGTATCTCGTCTTATAAAATAGATACCGGCTCGTCATTCACTCGCTAGATTGTCTGGTTTCACGACTTACTTTGTAAAAATACCCCCTATCTCTTTCAGCTCTTGCTCTTTATGATGCCTCGTTATGAAGCGGTTGATCGTCAAGTGAAGGATAGACCATAAAACCAAGTTCAAGAGCAAGAGGTAGGTGGCGTTTACCTTCATGGCCAATAAAACATTCAATACGATGAAAAAAACAGATACGCACAGAATCGTCACCATCACCATCCGTACACGCATACCCGTACGAAGCAGCTTGTGATGGAAATGATTCTTATCGGGCAAGAACGGGTTACGATGATTACGAAGGCGATGAAGCACCACACGGATCACATCGAGTAAAGGGACCAAGACCGTGGAGAAAGCGATCACCATATAGGGATTTGGCAACTCCGGTGAGACTTGGTTCGACACGCACAGATGGATGATCAGAAAACTGATCACGTAGCCCAGCGTAAGACTACCCGCATCGCCCATGAAAAGCTTATGGCCACGGTTTGCGTTGCCAAAGACGTTGTAACACCAAAAAGGCATGAGGACTCCCAGCGTACAGATGGCCAACAAGGCGTAAACATATTGCATGCGGATAAAGAAGATCACGCTCAAGACCGACAGGGCGATGCTACACAAACCGGAGGCCAAGCCATCGATACCGTCTATCAAGTTAATGGCGTTCGTGATATACACCACGATAAAGACCGTGACGGGGATCCCCACCCAAGCGGGAACCGAGTACACACCGAACAAGCCTCCCAAGGAACCGAACCAATTACCGGACAGTACCAATAATAACGCCGACACGATCTGGACGGCGAACTTGTAACGGTAGCCAACACTCACTAGATCGTCGCAGACACCCACTAGATAGAGTAACGTCATGCCCACGAACAGAAAGAGATACTCATAGAGCATGTTGAACGACAGGCTCGATGAGCCCATATCCCAAAAGTACAGGCGGAAGCCTATCACAAGGAACATGGACATCAGGATCACCGGAAAAAACGACAGGCCGCCCAAACGGGGGACCGGCGTCGTATGTACCTTACGGGAATCCGGGACATCATATAACCGTTTCTTGTGGGAGATCACCAAGATCCTCGGGATGATCACCATCCCGAACAGCACGGAGAAAAGGAAGCCCGACAGTAGTAGTAATGTTATTTGCATGATTTGCGTATTAGTTATTTCTTCTTGTCACCGGCCTCGAAACCGTAACCATAGCCGTAGCCATAACCGTATCCCTTGCCGTAGCCGTATTTCTTGCCGTAACCGTAGCCGTAGCTGTTCTTGCGCTTCGTCATGTCCAAGCCGTTGATCACCGTCGCGAGCTTCGGGAACTTACGCTCACGCCGCAACACGTTGATGTAGCTGAAACCGGCCTTCGGTGTCACGTCCGCACGGCAGACGTACACGCACATGTCGGCCACACGGCCGATGATCGCCGTGTCCGTAACCATGCCGATAGGGGCTGTATCCAAGATGACATAGTCGTAGCGTTCCTTCAACCGGGCGATAGCCTTCTCCAGCACGTCACGGGCGACCAGCTCAGTCGGGTTCGGGGGGATAGGACCGCCCGGGAGGATATCGAGGTTAGGGCTGATATCGGATCGCTGGACCATGTCGAACAACTCCACGTGATCAGGGTCGCTAAGGTAGTTCGTGATGCCCTCCATCTTACGGGAGATATTGAACACCTTGTTCAGGCCCGGCTTGCGGATGTCCATGCCGACCACCACCACCCTCTTGCCCAAGTAAGCCAAGCTCACCGCCAAGTTGCCAGCGACGAAAGACTTGCCCTCGCCCGGTTGCGTGGAGCTGAAAAGGATCACACGCTCGTCCTTGCCTAGCATGAACAAGAGGTTCGTGCGCAACCCCCGGAACATCTCCTCCATCAGGTCGTTCTTGTTCTCACGCACCACGATCGAGCCCTCACCCGTCTTCTTGACCAACGGGAGCTCCGCCAAGATAGCCACGCCCGTGATCGCCTCGACGTCCTCACGGTTCTCGATCTTGTATTTCAACAGGTCATGAAGGTAGACAATGCCCACCGGGATCGCCAGGCCCAAGATCAACGCCGCAAGCATGAAGACCATCCTCTTCGGGGCGACAGGACGCTCATCGGCGAGCGGCTCCTCGATGATGCGGCCGTTGTTTGCCGTGGCTGCCAGCGTGATGGCGTTCTCCTCACGCTTCTGCAACAGCATGACGTACAACGTGGCCTTGATCTCCTGCTGGCGGGAGATCGTCATGAACTCCTTCTCCTGCCTCGGGGCGTCGCTGATGCGGCTCTCGAACTTGCTCGCCTGACGGTCGATGTCCGCCTTGGCGATCTGGAGACCCCTCAAGACACTGTTCACCGTCGTCCTCACGTTGCGGCGCATAGCCTCGATGCCGGCGTTCATGTTGATGATGGCCGGGTTGCTGTCCGAAGAGGTGCGCAACAGGCGCTTGCGCTCGATGATCATCGTGTTGTACTGGTCGATGACAGAGGTGAGGTTTTGATCCCGCAGGCCCACGTTGGCAGGGATCACCTCGTCCATGTTCGCAGGATCGTCGATATAATTGCGGAGATACTGCACCAAGTTGATCTGCGTGGCGTTCTCCGTACGTTGTTGCTCATACCTCGAGCTTTCCTGCAAAGCCATCTGGGCGTCGCTCGTCAAATTCGTCAGGCCGGAGCGTTGCTTGAAGGCAGCGAGCTCGCTCTCCGTAGTGCCCAGCTCGCCGTTGATGATGCCGATGCGCTCCTCGATGAACTCAGCCGTCTTCTGCGCCACCTCGTTCTTCTCGTCGTTGGCGTCCTGGTTGTAGAACGACACCAAGCGATTGATGAAATCAACGCCTCGTCGCCTCACCGTGTTCCTCAAGGATACCTTGGCGATCGTCGTCGTCTTGGACGAGGGCGTCACGCTCAACTCCTTGCCGTAAGCCTCGGCAGTGGACGTGGGCGTATGGACGTGGGCCACCAGCTCGATCTCCCCGCCCTCCAACTCCGGTATGGAATCCATGCCCGTGAAACTGAAAACCCCTACGGGGGTGGGCAATATGGCGGGGAGCCTGTCGAAGCCCTGCTCCATCGTCTCCTCGTCACCCTCCTTGTCAATCTTGTACTCCGCTCTCACCGTTAGCTGACCCTCCTTCGTGTAGCGCATGCGTAGCTCGACGGGGGCCACCAGACGGTCCGCCTCCTCGGGGGTGATGAACACGTTAACGGGGGAGTTCTTGTATAAAGGGGGGTTAAAGCCCAAGGCGTTCGACTCCTCCATGTCGATATACAGGCCCATGTCACTCACCACCTTCTTGATCAACGTGCGGGACCTCAGGATCTCGACCTCGTTGTCGAAGTTGCTCGTCATCGAGAGCATGCCAAGGTCCTGTATCGCAGCCAAGCCGCTGGCGGCGTTTGCCCCCTTCTTCTCGTCCTCCTTGATCAGCACCGACGACGTGACGTTATACACCGGCGTCTGGTAACGCAGGAAGACGTACATCCCGATGCAGCAGGCCAGCACGCTCGCCACGAACCAAGGCCAATAAACCATATACTTGAAAAACACGGCGTAAAGATTGATCTCACGATCCTCCCCCTCCGGATTGTTATTGTTATTATTATTATTGCTTGTATTTATACCATCGTCCACCATCTCTCTAAATTTTCAATTCTCAATTCTCTATTTTCAATTATTTAAGTATGTTCACCAACAGGCCGGCGATCGAGACCAAGATCGAGATCGAGCTCACCCACAACGTCGTGCTGTTACCGATATCGGAGTTCTTCGCCTTCGTCTCGTTCGGCGTGACATAAAGGATGTCGTTCTGTTTCAAATAATAATACGGGGAGGTCACGATTCCGGCGTTGTTCAGGTCAAGGTTGATGATCTTGCGCTTCCCGCTCTCGTCCTCGCGGATCAGCTTCACGTTGTCACGTACGCCGTAGATCGTCATGTCGCCGGCCATCGCCAACGCCTCCAGAACGTTCACCTTCTCGTTGCCGATCGTGAAGCTGCCCGGACGGGCCACCTCGCCCAAGACCGAGATCTTGTAGTTCGCCATGCGCACCGTCACGATGGGCGCCTCCTTCAAGTAAGGCCTCAATCTCTCACGGATCAGGCTCTCCGCCTCGTTCTTCGTCAAGCCGCCGACCCTCAGCGTACCGATCACAGGGAAGTCGATCTCGCCGGAGTTGTTCACGAGGTATTGCTGCAACGTGGGTTGCGTCGTCGTGTTGATGTTCGTCAGGGCCGCGTTCAACGGGGTCTGCACCGTCAGGTTGAACGGGGCCGCCGCCTGAGGGTCCGTCGTGTTGACCGTGATGCTCAACAGGTCCTTCGGCATGATCTTGGCATCGTACAACGGGAGAATCTCCCCGAAATCGTTCACCACCTCCGGGTTCTGGAGGTAGGGCACGTTCTTGTAGGACGTGCACGCCGCCAGCAAAAGGGGCAGCGAGAATAGGAACAGTAGTCTTTTGATCTTCATGTTATCTTGTTATCATTTTTATTTCCTTGAACACGGATGACACGGACTTAACGGAAAAGGCGGGACAGGAAACCTTTGGGTTTCTCCGGCTCGTATTCCGACTCGTATTTATGTGTCAAGTCCTCATAGCTCAGTCCCTTGGTCACCATCTCGTAGATCGTGCCCCAGTCCGGGAGGCCGCCGAGGTTGCGGTCGTCGATGAAAACGTCCGCCTTCAGCTTGCGGGAGAAGTGGTTGTTCCGGTCTCTCTCCTCCTCCGGGTAGTCACGGTTCACCGCGTAGAACTCCAAGCCACGCTCACGGCAGAAGGACAGCGCCTCCTCCAAGAGCCCGCCCTCACGGACCGTCCAAAGGATCAGCTTATGCCGATCCGATTGCAATTTCCTCAACGTCTCGATGGCGAAAGGAAGCTCACGCCCGATCGCCGGATACTTGTGCTCGACGATCGTACCGTCGAAATCTACCGCTATTATCATCTCTTTAATTCTCAATTTTCAATTCTCAATTATAAAAGGGCCGGACCACCGGACGGCCGGAGTGGTATATGTTAAAGCGGGGTCAGCCTATCGGCCAAAGCCAAGGGGTCTCCTAGCCGCTAGAGACGGCCATTGCCATCCGGGGGATCCGACCGTTTCTTTTCTGCCCTTATCTAATTCTCGCTTAACCGGGGCAATCCCTCCACCTCGCCGGCGTGCCATTCACGGTAGTCCGCCAAGGGAAACCCGGGGACGGTCAATAGCTTGTAATCCGACCCGTCTCTTCTCAAGATATGCTTGCGAGTATATGAGCGGAGCGAGCGATCCGTAACGGACACCATCACGATCGGGAACGGGTAGGCGAACAGGCGCAACGGAGTGGTCTCGCTATCCGGGAACGCACGATGCAGCTGGTAGGCCGAACGCTCGAACGCTACCCAGTAGGGACCCGTGCAGTACAGGTGTATTGAGTTTCGGTTCGCACGCTCACGATCCATGATCTCTGTCAAACGCTCACGCAACAGGTTCATCAGCCGGATGCCCGAAGGGACGCCGCATGTCTCTCTCTCTTCTCTCATATCTTTTATTCATCGCCGTTCCCGTGCCCGAACCAGCGGTCGTAATCCCGTAAACGACGTATCAACACGGACTTGCTCCTCTTGGGCGAGGCCTCCTCCATCCAAGGGCCAACCAGCTCGTGCGCCATGCGCTGGTAGAGGCTGCTGTCCGTACAGCCGTACAGCGTGACCAGCAACAAGGCACGGGATTGCGGCGCTTTTATCACCGGGAGCATGCTGCGCATCGTGGAGAGCAAACGATCGAACTCATCCGACTCGCCCAAAAGCAGATAGGCAGGAAGGAGCAAAGAGTAAAGCTTGCAACGGATCACGTCGGTCTCACCACGGAGAGAGGCGTAGCCACGCAGGACCTCACGGGCCAGACGGGCATCCTCATCCACTACCACGCCAGAGGCGTGGTAACGGCCCAAGGCCCCGTGCAAGCCCTCCGACAGACGGTCGTTGTCCAAATGGGTATACACGTGCTTGCCCCCCGTGTTCAGCTCGATCAACTCGTACTCCCCCGCTCTCACCTCGAACAAGGGGACCCACAGACAGTCGAGGATACGCACCATCACGTCCTTATGCCCACCGCCCGGCTGCACCACCACCTCCGCCTCCATATTGGAAAAAGGGCCGGAGGTGATACGCACACGGTCGCCTTTCAACAAGCGGCCGCTATCTGGCACGTACACCGGAAGCTCGTTGGAGTAAGAAGCCGCGACCCAACGCAAGGTATCCATCTCACGATCCGAGAGGTACGGGAAATAAGACCGCCCGCCGGAGGAAACCCGGGGGAGGAAATTATACAGGGGAAGCGTACGCTTCAGGCGGAAGATCTCGTCCTCCGAGGCGTGGACAAACACGTAGTTGTACAGCAGGGGCCGTTTCGTGTTGACCATCTTGCCGCCCACCTTCCTCGCCTCGACATACGAGGGGGAGAAATACTCGAACAAGGCCTCCCCACGACGCTCACGGCGGGAAAGCTCAGCGTCCAGCCCCTTCGAGGGGCTGATCCTGTCACGCCCGCCACCGGCGGTAGGGAGCGTGAGCACGTACCAGCGGACGGCCTCCTGGTCACGTCGCTTCAGAACATGCGCCATGAACCTATCCGAGCACTTGCCTGTCAATATATCCATCTCTATGATTATCTTTTCCAGTGGTTATCCCGTGGCCCGAAAACAGACCCCACGGCAATTCAGAGCCCTACCAAGAATCTTTTATATCATCTTGATAAACAGTACTTTATATTTTTAAATGTGGCATTACTGAAAATTACCATCTCTTGAAATCTTAGGCTACTTGGGGAGTAGCCTAAAAGGTGCGAGAACGGTTATCACCCGGTTGTAGAGACGGGGCACGCCCCGTCTCCCACTGTCTGATAGTAGCTTTAAGTTACCATTTGGAGGGGATGAGACGGGGCATGCCCCGTCTCTACAGGAATACACACGGGTTATAAGGCATGGTGGAATGATACCGGGAACAAGAGGTCATTTCACCCGCATCACCATGTCTATACGTCTAGGATAAAACAGGAAAATCAAAAAATAGAGAGGATCAAACGCCTACAATGAGTAAACAAGCGCATTTGTTTGCTTGTTTTTAGTTATTTTTTACTACATTTGCGCCGTGAAAGAATACGCTACTCCCCAAGTAGCCTACTCCCTTTACCCTACTTTCGGTACATGATTGTACACACTCTCAAAACAAATTTTATTCACCGCAGACATCTTTTCCAACGAGAAACTTTTCAAATAGATTTGCGTAGTCTTGATCGATTTATGGCCCAATAGTTCGCTGATCATCTCAATCGGGACATCCTGTTCCTTCAAAATCATCGCAAAAGAATGACGGATCGAATATGAGGTGATCGGGATAGACACACCGCAGGCTCTCGCCAACCTCTTCAAATTCCGGTTAAAATGGGCCAAAGCGGAAGTGTACTCCTTGTAGGCTTCTTTTCCCACTTTTATCCCTTTCAAGAAAGGAAACAAATAGGGTGAGTCCTTACCTACATCACTTGACAGTTCCCTCAGCGACTCCCATGCGGTAGATTGTACCTCTATAAGCATCGGAGTACCCGTTTTCTGGCGTTTATATTCCAAAACCCCACCCCGGACATTCTCCTTTTTCAGATGAGCGAAATCCACGAATGCCATACCGCAAAACTGGAACATCAGGCACAATGCCTGCCGTGTTTTTCTCAGTTCCGGATCATCTAATGAGGCCGTCATCAGAGAACGTAATAAATCCTGTGGTAACGCCTTTTTGCGTTTGCTCTCTATACCCGTGAAAACTCCCTTAAATAAATAAGGGATATAGGGGGCCAACCCTTCCTCCACCGCCATGTTGTACACACAACGGATCCGACGCATATAGGTCGACACCGTGTTCCATGTACATCCTTTATTCAACAAAAAGGCCTGATAACGCCGAAGGTTCTCCTTATTGACATAGATATAGGGAATTACCTCCAACCCACAAAACCGCATGAATGAGTTCAATGCATCCTGATAGCTCTTCGCCGTGGAATAACGCCCATCCACACGCAATTTATAGATATACAACCTCATCCCTTCTACTAAATCCTTTTTCTCCATACTATCGCTATTTTTTCGTGATAAAACTTAGCAAATGTAATACAGATCCGGGAGGTTGAGCATATACAAAAAAAGGCGAACCAACCGGTCCGCCTTTATAAAATCTCCATTTCTAGATTATTTCAGTCCTCTATTCTTCAGCAACGGATCCGTACCCGGTTCCTTGCCACGGAAATTCTTGTACATATCCATAGCGTCGTCGATACCGCCCGGGGTCAAGACATATTTACGGAATTTATCGGCACATTCTTGATTAAAGATGTCGCCGGTTTCCTTGAATGCCTCGAAAGCGTCGCAATCCAATACCTCAGCCCAGATGTAGCTATAATAGCCGGCGGTGTAGCCGCCACCCATCGTATGGTTGAAGTAAGTCGTACGGTAACGGGAAGGGATTTGTTTCAGCAAACCACGACGGCCTAACGTCTGTTGCTCGAAATCCATCACGTTCAAGTTGGCCGGAACATTATTCGTCTGGTCAACGAACTTGATCACTTTCTTATCCGCCGCATCACCACTGACCGCATGGAAATCCATATCCAGATAAGAAGCCGCCAGATACTCCGTCGTAGCGAAACCTTGTCCGTACTTACCGCTCTTATCCAACTTCTCGATCAACTCGGCCGGGATCACCTCGCCGGTCTGATAATGCTTAGCGTACACCTTCAATACTTCCGGCTCGAATACCCAATGCTCCATAACCTGTGAAGGCAACTCCACGAAATCACGAGGAACACCAGAAACACCGGAGTAATGCACGTCACGGAACAAGCCGTGCAAACCATGACCGAACTCATGGAACAATGTATTCGCCTCATCAGCGCTCAACAACGCAGGTTGTCCCGGAGCCGGCTGGCTAAAGTTACAAACGATCGTTACGACCGGAGCCACACGCTTGCCATCCTTATAAGCCTGCGGACGATAAGAACCACACCATGCGCCACCACGCTTGCTGGCACGAGGGAAGAAATCGAAATAAATAACGCCCAAATGAGAGCCATCCTTATCTTTGCACTCAAAAGCCTGCGCTTCCGGATAAGGCAACGGGATATTACGGATCGGGGTGAACGTGATACCATATAACTTATTAGCTACATAGAAAGCACCCTCACGAACATTATCCAACTTCAAGTAAGGACGAACCTCATTCTCATCCAAATTGAATTTAGCCTTCTTGGCCTTCTCGAAATAATAACGCCAATCCCAGCCCTCGGCCTCGAAATTGCCGCCTTCTTTCTTGATCTCGGCGTTTATATCGGCCAACTCATCTTTCGCTTTCGCCAAAGCAGGCTTCCAAACCTCATCTAACAATTGATAAACCTTATCCGAGCTTTTCGCCATACGATCCTCCAACACGAAAGAAGCGTAATCATCATAGCCCATCAACTTCGCTTTCGCCAAACGAGCGGCAACCAAATCACGAACCACTTCCTTGTTATCGTTCTCATTATTATTATTACCACGGTTGATATAAGCGTTGAACATCTTCTCACGCAACTCACGTTTATCGGAATATTGCAAGAACGGCATCACGCTCGGGTTCTGCAAGGTAAATACCCATTTGCCTTCCATCCCGGCATCCTTAGCCGCTTGAGCGGCGTTAGCGATCAAGGTCTCGGGCAGACCGGAAAGATCCTCCTGCTTGTCGATCACCAATTTGAAAGCGTTCGTCTCTTTCAGCATATTCTGTCCGAAAGTAAGCTGTAACATGGAGATCTTGCTATTCAACTCACGCAATTTAGCCTGATCCTCAGCGGAAAGATTAGCGCCGCCCCGAACGAAGTCCTTATAAGTCTCCTCCAATAACTTCATTTGCTCCTTATCGAGACCCAACTCATCCTTCTTATCGTATACCGCCTTCACACGAGCGAATAATTTCGGATTCAAGTTGATATCATCACTATATTTTGACAATAGCGGCGACATCTCACGGCTTAACGCCTGCATCTCATCATTCGTATTCACGCTATTCTGTCCACCGAAAACGATCTGGACCTTCCGAAGCAACGCACCCTGCTCATCCAAAGCGACAATCGTATTCTCGAACGTCGGCTCCTCCGGGTTATTCACGATCGCCTCGATCTCCTTGCGTCCCTCTTCCATGCCTTGCAATAGGGCCGGTTTGTAGTGCTCGAACTTGATTTGATCAAAAGGTGGAACTCCAAACGGGGTGGTATATTCCGCAAAGAACGGGTTCTCACCCTCCACGGTCTTCTTTTCGGAAGTACCGCAGGCAGTAAGCATAACGGCTAATCCTGCTGCCATAATTAATTGTTTCATCTTTACTGATTTTTTGATTTATGAGTTATGAATTGTTCTGCTCATTTTAGCCCTCTGTTCTCCAACAGCGGATCGATGCTAGGTTGTTTGCCACGGAAATTCACGTACATGTCCATAGCGTCGTCGATGCCGCCCGGGGTCAGTACGTATTTACGGAATTTAGAGGCAACCTCCGGGTTGAAGATATCACCCGTCTCCTTATAAGCTTGGAAAGCGTCGCAATCCAACACTTCCGCCCAGATATAGCTATAATAACCGGCGGTATATCCACCTTCCATCGTATGTCCGAAATAAGTGGAGCGATAGCGAGACGGAATCTGACGGATCAGACCACGATCGCCCAAGACCTTCGCCTCAAATTTCTCAATATCCAAATCGGCAGGGATCTCTTTCAATACATGATAATCCATATCCAGATAAGAGGCGGCCAGATACTCCGTCGTAGCGAAGCCTTGTCCATACTTGCCACTCTTGATCATCTTGTCTACAAGGGCTTGCGGTATTACCTCGCCGGTCTGGTAATGTTTAGCGTACACTTTCAATACCTCCGGCTCAACGGCCCAATGCTCATCGACTTGCGAAGGTAGCTCCACAAAGTCACGAGGCACATCGGACACGCCATAATAATGAACGTCGCAGAATAAACTATGTAGGGCATGACCGAACTCATGGAATACGGTCTCGGTCTCGTCGGCCGTCAAAAGCGCCGGTTGTCCCTCCGCCGGTTTACTGAAATTAAACACGGTAGTAACCACCGGGGCTACCCGTTTCCCATCTTTATACGTTTGTGAGCGGTAACCGCCGCACCATGCGCCACCTCCTTTGCCCGGGCGGGTAAAGAAATCCATATACAGCACGCCCAGATGCGTACCATCTTTATCCTTGCACTCGAAAGCGAGAGCGTCGGGGTCCGGTTTCGGGATGTCCTTGATCTCGGTAAACGTGATACCGTATAATTTATTGGCTACATAGAAGATGCCCTCACGTACATGTCCCAACTCAAAATAAGGACGCATCTCGTTCTCGTCCAAGTTATATTTCGCTTTCTTGGCTTTCTCGAAATAATAACGCCAGTCCCAGCCCTCGGCCTCGTAATTACCGCCTTCCTTCTTGATCTCGGCGTTGATATCGGCCAATTCCTCTTTCGCTTTCGCCAAGGCAGATGGCCAGATTTTATCAAGCAAGTCGTACACGTTCTTCTCGTTCTTCGCCATATTCTCTTCCAATACGAAAGCGGCATAATCCTCATATCCCATCAATCGGGCTTTCTCCAGACGAGCGGCAACCAGCTGCTTAACGACCTCCTTATTATCATTCTCATTATTATTGTTGCCACGATTCGTATACGCCTTGAAGATCTTCTCACGCAAATCACGCTTATCGGCGTATTGAAGGAAAGGCATCACGCTCGGATTATGGAGGGTAAACACCCACTTACCATCCAGACCATTCTCTTGGGCCGTTTGCGCCGCCTTGACGATCACGTCTTCCGGCAGACCGGATAAGTCCTCTTTATTATCGATCACTAATTGGAAATCGTTGGTCTCTTTCAGGGTATTCTGTCCGAAAGTAAGTTGGAGCATGGATATCTTCTCGTTCAGCTCACGCAACTTCGCCTGCTTATCCTCCGGCAGATTGGCTCCTCCCCGGACAAAGCTTTTATAGGTTTCCTCCAACAGCTTCTTCTGTTCCTTATCCAGATGGAAGCTCGCCTGATTCTCATATACGGATTTCACCCGGGCGAAAAGCTGGGGATTTAGGCTGATATCATCCGAATGTTTGGATAAAAGGGGATAAAGCTCACGTTCGAGCTCTTGGATCTCGTCCGTGGTATTCACACTGGATTGGCCACCGAAAGCATACATTACTTTAGTAAGCAACTCGCCACTTTGGTCTAAGGCCACGATCGTATTCTCGAATGTCGGCGCATCCGGATTTGCCACGATCGCCTCGATCTCCTTCGACTGCTCTTCCATGCCTTTCAAAAGAGCCGGCTTGTAATGAGCCACCTCTATTTGGTCAAACGGAGGCACCCCGAACGGTGTCGTATACTCCGCAAAAAACGGATTGGGTGTAGCGCCTTCCGCTACATCGCTTTTCTTTGAGGAGGAACAAGCTCCCAAAATAACCGCTAAACCTGCGGCCATAAGCGTTTTATTCATGCCATTGTTATATTAGAATTACAATGGACAAAGATAACGAAGTTTTGCGTTACAATTCTATTTCAAATTGTTATTATTTAGAATCCGGAAAAAGATTTTCACAATTCACACAAAAAAGATCCCCAAAGGGAGATCTTCCCTTCGGGGACCCAATATGCATTCATTCAATGTTCAATCGAATCGCTCTCTATACCGTCCTCGATATTTTCATTTTCGATCGTTTCTTGTAAATCTTGAATGTCATTAGACGTGTAATCATCCGACAATACCGAATTGGTAGACATGGTCTCATCGTGAAGATCATCGCTCTCATCCCATAACGTTTTCATTATATTCTCTGGCATATCTCTTATATTTTAAAGTTATATGCCTATTCAACAACCTCGACAAAGAAATTGTTGTTCCAATAAAAATAGTTCACTAATTTTAGCGAGATTAACGCAAGAAATAATATGAATCGAATTTGTAGTCTTTTTGGTATTCAGTATCCCATCATACAGGCGGGAATGGTTTGGTGTAGTGGTTGGCGGCTAGCTTCAGCGGTTAGTAACGCCGGTGGATTAGGATTGATCGGGGCAGGCTCCATGCACCCGGAAGTGCTCCGGGAACATATCCGTAAATGCGAGGCGGCGACCGACAAGCCTTTTGGCGTGAATGTCCCGCTAATGTACCCGGAAATCGATACCTTGATGCGGATATTGGTGGAGGAAAAAGTGAAGATCGTATTTACTTCCGCCGGTAACCCGAAAACATGGACAAAGTATTTGAGGGATCATGGCATGACGGTCGTTCACGTGGTAAGCAGCTCTAAATTCGCCACGAAATGCGAGGAGGCCGGAGTGGATGCCATCGTTGCCGAAGGCTTCGAGGCCGGCGGGCACAACGGACGGGAGGAAACAACTACGATGTGCCTGATCCCCGCTGTCCGGAAAGCGACCTCTCTCCCCCTTTTGGCGGCAGGAGGTATCGGAAACGGTCAAGCGATGCTAGCGGCACTCGCACTAGGGGCCGACGGCGTACAGATAGGCACTCGTTTCGCCTTGACCAAAGAAAGCTCGGCACACGAGAATTTCAAGAAACTATGCTTGAATCTTAAGGAAGGCGATACGAAGTTATTATTAAAGAAACTGTCTCCTACCCGTCTGGTAAAAGGAGATTTCGCTACGGCAGTGGAAGAAGCGGAAGCCCGGGGAGCGTCCGTGGAAGAATTACGTGAGTTATTGGGCAAAGGACGTGCCAAGAAAGGAATCTTTGAGGGCGACCTAAAGGAAGGCGAGTTAGAGATCGGACAGGTAGCGTCTTTATTCTGGGAGGAATTATCCGTGGAAGAGGTGATGAAAGAATTGATCCGTGACTTTAAGCGATCCTTAGAGAACGTAAAAACACAGTTGTGTTCGTGAGAAAACACAACTGTATCTGTGGATAAACACAACTGTGTTCAAGAGAAAACACAGTTGTGTTCCTTATCATAATCGATACTTATACAATTGCGCCATGACCTTTTGGTATTGGTTTTGCAATTGCAGGTAGTTTTGCACGCTTTGGTAATAGGTCGTCACATCCACGAAATACTCGATCATAGAGATTTGCCCGGCCTGTATAGCCTTGTTCAACAAGACCAAGCTATTCTGCCTTTTCAGCACATCCTTATATTCATCGATAGATTTCTTTAAGGAGACAGACTGGTCATATAGCTGCCTCAACCCATTCTCTACCGTGAAAGAAGCGCTCTCCAACTGCATCTCCGTATAACGGACCTGAGCCTTCGCCTGTTTCACGTTATTACGGTTCGAGAACAACGGGATGGTAATTCCTACCAAGAAACCATTGAAACGCTCTCCACCCGAGGCGGGATTCATACGATACCCTAACTCAAAGCCGGGCAGACCTTTCGCCTTATTCACGCTCACCTGCCGAAGAGCTGTCGTCTGGTCGCTACGCAAGGTCTGTAATTGCGGATCGGATTGCATCGCCTCCGTCCGCAGCTCATCAAAGGAAAGCACATCCTTATCCGGCAAGGCGTAAACCGTATCCGTAAACTCGATAGCGATACCGCCATTCAAGGTAGCCAGCTCCTGCAGCTTGGCAATACGGGAAGTCTCGTTCATCCGGGCCTCTGTCCGAGCGTTCAATAATTCCAGATCGATCTTGTTTGTCTCAAGGATATTCGCATTTCCTTTCTCCAAACGAGTCGCATAAAAAGCGGAAAGTTGCTCGGCGTTCCTAAGACGGGTATCCAATAGGTTCTTCTGCTGGTTCAACAGCACCAAATCTAGGCAAACCTCTTTCACCTGCAACAAGATTTGCTGACGAAAAGCCATCCCTTGACGATCCAAACCCGCGGATTTCGCCTTCGTCAGCTTATGCTTCCGGACATATACGGACGGGAAATCAAAGCTTTGGGAAGCCACGAACTCGCCCGTGAATCCCATCCCTTCTTTATTCCCCCAGAAATGCGAATAAGAGACCGAAGGGTCTGGCAAATTATTATCCAACTTCGCCTCCAGCTTCTGCGACTGGACCAACTGGCTGTTCGCCTGTAAATCCTTATTGTTCGCCTCCACGCTCCGGAGCACGTCCTCTATAGAAGTCTGGGCGGAAAGGCCGCCTGTCAATACAGACAAGGCGGCGACTATAATATATGATTTCATAAAACTTATTCTTTATTCTTGTTCATTATCAGATAAACAATCGGGATGATGAATCCGTTTAAGAACGTAGAGGTTAATAAACCACCCAAGATCACCGTCGCCATCGGGCTTTGGATCTCATTCCCGGGAAGATCGCCATTCAACGCCAACGGGATCAACGCCAAGGCGGAACTCAACGCCGTCATCAAGATCGGGTTCAAACGGTCTAGGGAACCTTGTATCACGGACTCACGCAATCCCATTCCCTCTCCACGCAAATGCGTATAGTGGCTGATCAGCAGCATACCGTTTCGGGTAGCGATACCAAACAAGGAAATGAAACCGATAATCGCCGGGATACTGATCTCGCCGGAAGTAAGCCATAGGATAATCACGCCACCGATCAACGCCAACGGCAGGTTCAACAAGATCACGCCGCTCTCCTTCACGTCCTTGAACTCATTGTACAGTAACATGAAGATCACCAATAACGACATCAATGACGTCAGCAATAAGGTACGGCTGGCCGCCGCCTCGCTCTCGAACTGGCCGCCATATTCGATATGGTATCCCTCCGGCAAACGGATATTAGCCTCTACCCGATCCTGTATCTCATTAACCACACTTCGCAAGTCACGTTCCGATACATTGGCACTAATCACGATCTTACGTTGCACATTCTCACGATTGATCGTATTCGGACCGGTCACGGAACGGATATCGGCCACGTAACTTAGCGGCACTTTCTGTCCGGCGGCATCGATCATCAGATTGCTAATATCATCCATCGTGGCACGGCTAGCGTCGGAGGTCTTCACGGTCAGGTCGAAACTCTTGCCATCATCGTACACCTGACTGACGGCCTCTCCTCCCAACATCACATTGATATATTCCTCGAACTCCGGCAGGGGAATGCCATATTTAGCCAACAACTCACGTTTCGGGGTGATTGTCAACTGCGGACGCTCGATCTGCTGCTCTACCTTCAAGTCCACCAGACCCGGGATCGTTTGGATAGCGGCCTTGATCTGGTTACCGACCGTAAACATCAGGTTCAAGTCCGTACCAAACAGCTTGATAGCGATATTCGCCTCCGTACCGGAAAGCATAGCGTCGATACGATGGGAAATAGGTTGCCCGATCTCTATATTAGCGCCACTGATCGTAGATAACTTCTTGCGGACATCATTCATCACCTCATCCCGACTACGGTCTTGCAATTCGAAAGGAGCCTCGATCTCGGAAACATTCACGCCCAAGGCATGCTCATCCAATTCCGCACGACCGGTCTTCCGAGCCACAGTCTTTATCTCGGGCACTTGCAACAGCAACGCTTCCGCACGGCGTCCGATCTGATCCGACTCGTCCAAGGAAATTCCCGGAAGCGAGCTTACGTTGATCGTAAAAGAACCCTCATTGAACGGGGGCAAGAAACTACGTCCCAAATGAAAGAAGATCACCAAGGCGACCACAAACAAAGCGATCGTGGTACCTAGCACCCATTTCTGGTAAGCCAACGCTAACTCCAAAGCCCGTTTATACACCACCTTCAACTTCCGGGCTATCCAAGCCTCACGCAGTTCCTTCATTCCCGTCGCTTTACGGTTCAGCAAATAGCTACAAAGCACCGGGGTCAAGGTAAGCGCCACCACCGTAGAAGCAAACAACGCCACGATAAAAGCGATACCCAGCGGAACCAACATACGGCCTTCCATACCACTCAAGAAGAACAAGGGCACGAAGCTCACCACGATAATCAAGGTAGAGTTCAAGATCGGCATACGTACCTCACGGGAAGCGTCGTAAACCACCTCCAAGGTAGAGCGTTGCTGATCCGGAGGCAAGAGCCGGTTTTCCCGGATTCGTTTATACACGTTCTCCACGTCCACGATAGCGTCATCCACCAAGGAACCGATAGCGATCGCCATACCTCCCAAGCTCATCGTGTTAATCGTCAATCCCATGTAGTGCAATACGATGATAGAGACCAGCAAAGATAACGGCAAGGCTACCAACGAGATCACCGTCGTACGTATATTCATCAAGAACAGGAACAAGACGATCACCACGAAGAAACTACCCTCAAACAAGCTCTTCTTTACATTATTAATAGAGTTATCGATAAAATGACTCTGGCGGAATATATCCGTAGAGACATGTACATCCGCCGGCAAGTTCTTCCGCAAATCGACAACAATCTCGTCCAGCTTCTCCGTCAACTTCTCCGTACTCGTATCCGGCTGTTTGGTCACGGTAATCAGCACGGCTGGCTTTGTCCGCTCGGAAGCGGTTCCCAGCTTCGGGCTTTTACCGCCGATCTTAACCGTAGCGATATCACCCAGCGTAACCGGATACTCATTCACGGTCTTCACCACACCCTGAGCGATCTCTTCCGCCTTCGACGTAGACAAGACTCCCCGGATGATATACTCATTATCAAACTCATACAATACACCACCATTGGCATTCCGGTTCATATTCCGACAAACATCCAACACCTCGTTCAACCCTACACCGTAGTGCTTCATACGAGCCGGGTCCAACAAGATCTGGTACTCCTTAATATCGCCACCGATCACGGCAACCTGCGCCACACCGCCCGTAGACAACAAACGGGGACGGATCGTCCAGTCGGCGATCGTACGTAAGTCCAACAAAGACGTGGAATCGGCGGTCAAACCGAGAATCATCATCTCACCCAAGATGGATGACTGCGGGCCTAAGGTCGGTTTACCTACGTTCTCGGGAAGGCTCTCACCCAAGACAGCCAGTTTTTCGGACACGATCTGACGAGCCCGGTAAATATCCGTACCCCAATCGAACTCTACCCAAACCACGGAGAATCCGGTGGTAGACGAGGAACGCACACGCCGTACGTCCATCGCACCGTTCACGGCAGTCTCCACAGGGAATGTCACCAAGCGTTCCACCTCCTCGGGAGCCATACCGTTCGCCTCGGTCATGATCACGACCGTTGGGGCGTTCAAGTCCGGGAACACATCCACGTCCGTATTAAACGCCGTGTACGTACCCCAGATCATCAGCAATAGCGCACAAACCAAGATTACCAACCGGTTGTGCAATGAATAATAAATTATCTTATTTAACATGCAACATCCCTCCTATTAATGGCTATGGCTATGAGCCGGTATCGCGTTAGAAGCGGAAGACAACTTGATCTGGTAAGCGCCACGGGTCACGACCTCATCGCCCGGTTTCAATCCGGAAAGGATCTGTACCTCCGAGCCGTTATTCGCTCCCAGCGTCACCCATTGCTTCTTATAGCCTTCCTCATCCAGACGGATAAATACCGAATAAACGCCCTGCTCCTCGATAAGGGCGGAGACAGGCACGCTCAAGACATTCTCCATCGGCTTTGTCAACAAAAAGATCTCCACGAAAGAACCGGGGATAACCGCTCCTTTATTATCGAACTCGAAAGTCACCGGTACATAGAAAGAGTTCATATCGGAAGCCTTTCCATACGATAACAACCGTCCACGCAAATCAGACAATTTATAGAGAGCGTTATCATACGGAGTCATGAAATTAGCGGTTTGGATCATGGGAAGATCGTTGTAATACCTCTCAGACACGTCCGCACGCAATACCAAACGATTGTTTTGCGAGATCGTAGCCAAAGGCTGACCTACGGATACATAATCACCCTCTTTCACTTGGATGTTCTTCAAGTAACCGTTCAAGGGAGAGACTACAGACACGCCTTTCGCCGTCTGTTTTCCCGCTATCGCCTCATAAGCGACCTTGGCGTTCTCGTAATTCAAGCGGGCCTGCTCGAAATCCTTGGCGGATACGATCTTATCGCCTACCAAGGCTTGCATACGCTCGTATTCCTTTTTCGCTGTCTCATAAGCGAATTTAGCCTTTGCCGCCACGTCTCCATCAGAGAGGGCGTTGGAAGCGATACTCAACACGGCCTGTCCCTTGCGTACCGCCGTACCATCCACGAACGGCAAGCTACCAAACGAGATCACGCCGGGAACGGTAGCGACGATCACGGACTCCTCCCCTTGCGCCGCCATCACTCGTCCGCTCGTCTTAATCACATCCGTGAAAGGAGCGGGATTAACCATTACGGTCTGCAAACCAACGGCCTCGGCTAAGGCTTTCTTAAAGACAATCTCGCCGGGATGGGTACCACCGGCCTCATGCTCATGGTCATGGCCTTCGTGTTCATGTCCCTCATGATCATGATCGTGAGCCTCTAATTCATGATTATGCTCATCGTGTCCGGCTTGCGACGCATTTCCCGCACAACCGGCAAACAGGTAAGCGCACATCGCACCTACCAAATATATTTTCTTCATTGTGTAAAAAATCTTGATATCGTTAATAATAAATAGATAGGGGCAAGTCTGTCCTCACCCGCTCTCACAAACGAGGTATCAAGACATAGGAGGGGCACGAAGTCCCGAGGCACTCACTATCCAAGTATCGTGCAGCGACTCAATGTAGGGGGCGTTCTCGTGATCAAGGAGCTGTCCGCAAAACGCCAGTTCAGGTGGATAAATGTAATCAAATAAAACGAGTAACGGCATCAGATGTATATCCACATCTCCATCCATAAAATGAGAAATATGCGTACTGAAATAGGCCAAGTTATGCCCGTCGCAACCGCAATCATGCGTATCAGTGCTTTTATCGCCATGCGCTTGCTCCGCGGTCAAGGATTGATAACAAGGCATCCCGTCCCGGTGATGATGGTGAGGGATAACCACAGAAAGCAATGCCAAGATGCCGGCCATCAGCACCACGTATTGTACAACCCTCTGTTTCATTTTCTCACGCATGGCACAAAGATAAGGATATTTTTCCGTTTTTTACATGAATGTTGTAAGTTTGCGGTAAATAAAAAGATAGATGAAGTTTGGAGTAAATAAAAAGGTATTATTATATACCGCCGGTTGCGTATGGATTTTCGCCGGTATCAATATCTTACGCATCGGTATCGTCACATGGTTAAACGATACCCATTATTGGTTATTCAAGATCGGAGAAGCGACCATCGTTTTCTTACTTTTCTTCAATTTGGTCTTTAAACGGCTTTTCTATAAACATTCCGAACGGATCTCCCGGAAAAACGGGAAACATTGCCCGTTCTCTTTCTTCGACGTGAAAGGTTGGATTATCATGATCTTCATGATCGCTTTCGGGATCACGATCCGCACGTTCCATTTACTGCCGAATTCTTTCATTTCCGTATTCTATACGGGATTATCCACGGCGTTGATCATAACGGGATTCTTATTCTTGAGACAAGGAAAAACCGTTGGGAATTGAGAATTGAAAATTAAAGATACAACAATCAATAATTTTCAATTCTCAATTCTCAATTTTCAATTCCCAAGCTTTTCGCAGATCAACTCAGCCGCCTTCTTGCCGCTCATCAGCATGCCGCCAAAGATCGGTCCCATACGGAAGCTACCGCTTACGCCGTTAGCGGCCATACCGGAAACGAATAATCCCGGGTAGATCTCCTTCGTGTTCTCCACCGTCGTCTGCTCACCCAGCTCCACATTCAAGGAACGCTCGCCGATCACGCCTCCGGTCGGTGTATTCAATTGGATATCATTCTTACGGGCTACCACACGGGCGATCTCGCAATCATGCCCCGTACCTTCCAAGACAGCCTTTGCCATGATCGTCAACGGATCCACGTGCATCCCCTCACGGATTACCGGAGCCCAGTTCACTACCACACCAGCTACGGCATCGTTATGAAACACCACGTCCTCTACCGAATAGCAGTTAAAGATCGTAGCGCCCGCCTTCGTCGCCTGATAAATCAAAGCGGAAGTGGTATGTACCGAATCCATGATATACGTGCCGTTAGCACCCTCCTTATAACTTACGCCCAATTCCTTGATAATCGGCATAGCCTCTTCCTGCACCACGATATCGTTGAACATCATAGCGCCGCCCCACATACCTCCACCGGGAGCCAGCTTACGATCAAACAACGCCACCTTCTTACCGGCTTTCGCCAAGAAATAAGCGGCCACGATACCGGAAGGTCCCCCTCCCACGATCGCTACATCCACAGACAAGTTGCTCTTCAACTTCTCGAAGTAAGAGTCAATGATTCCACTTGAAACAATCTGTTCCATCTTAATAACTAATTAAAGTTTAAACATCAGGGAGCACATAGAGGTAACGCCCCCTTTATTTCCTAGTTCTACCTTATTTTCCCTTCGCCGGCATTACCCGGATCAGGTTCGATGGGTATAATCTCAGCCCGTATGACTCGGGCACCCCTATGTGAAAAGTCGGGGGCAAATGTACAAAAAATTAGTATATATGTACTCAACAGAGCCATAAAAGGCAAAAAACGCTCAGCCAAACAAAATGTAAAAAGTTTAGTCTTCTTCCGACCAGTCATCAGACCAACCGAATTCTTTATCCCGGAATAATTCAGCTAATCCCGAAATCTGCTTGAACCGAAGTAACTCATTTTTATCCATTCCAATATTACGCATGATCCACTTATCAGACATCCCAGATTTGACCAACTCCGTAACAATCTCCGTCATAAGTTCCAAGTTGTGCATCCCTCGAGCCCTGTTATGGCGAATGGTTGAAGCCATTCGGTTTGAAATATCTTTCTCAATCACCGTTACTGGCAACATTCCTTTCTCACGATCATAAATCCTTTGAGATTGCTTCATAACCAGATAACGATGATAACCATCTACTATCTCATATAAATCATCCTCTTCAAGATAATAACAGACGCAAGGCATCGTATAGCCATCCTCCCAAATGGAAAGTTCCAATAATCGCATTTCCGGTGGTGCCATGATATTAGGGTTATAGCTGTTGGCTACAATTTTTTCTATAGGGACAGCCCTAACACCATATGCCGGACTAACAAAGTTTCCCATGCTTATAAAAATTATATTTGTCCATTACTTCTTTTCTCATATCCCTTTCTCGTTTTGTCTGGGAAAAACCCATATACTTACATGTATGATCGTTTTTCAAAATACAAACACACATACGTTTGTAAGTAGGGATTTCTTTAAACTCAGGTATATTGATATCATCGATATACTCCATCCGTACCGGTTTCTTATCCGTATGGTAAGCGGTACATTCTTCCACAATGATAGGAATATTAGCCGCCCGTAACTTAGCGATAGTCTCCTCACTGAGGCATCCTCCTTTTTCTCTCCAGAATTTACGGCTGACTCTTAACTTATTCAAATAGTTCTCACGAGTTTCTTCGGGTAAAGTATTTAGGAGAAAATACATATATTTCTCCCAAGAGAACCCGGCTGGGCACTTGATAGCCCTCCATCCCATAGCGGAGGTATTCCCATATATACCGGCAAAGCCAACACCGTTTACACGTCCAACCATCCTCCCCCACATGTCGGGATCGACAACTTTGTAAATGAACAGTGTGGATATCGCTTGGGATATGAATGGGCTCGCCACACGTTGCCGGGACAAAGGCACCCCTGCTTGATAATACAAATCATACAAATGATTATATGTCCAACCGAACTTTCCGTTCGCTATCCAGATATCCTGAGTTTTCCAATCATAAATAGGATATGCGTTATATATAGAATAATTCATTCTGCGAGTCCATTTATAATTAGCTAGTTTTCTGTAATTCTTATCACTATGTATGGCCCGCCACCTATTAAAACTCTCTTGGGTACGGATACCAACAAGGCAACATATACGCCGGCCCATTTTCCGTTGATACAACCAAAAAGGGAACATATTCTGAAAATCATAATCCCACATGTCCTCCTTGAAAAAGTCAAAGTCTTTCGCCCGGAGACATGAATGGGGCATCTCTCGAACCCAGATATCCCGGTACTCCTCGCTCCAAGGTCTCCAATATTGTTGAAACATAGATGTACATGTCTGGACTTTAAAAGGAACACAACAATGATAAATATCAAGGATATCGGAATTAGCGGCATAAACCTTTTCCACATATTCGGTCGTCTGGCTGTATTGAACCTCATAATCCATATGAAATACACCTAATTTTCGTCCCGGAGCGTATCTACGAATATAATCTACACACAAATTCAACAGTACACCACTATCCTTTCCGCCGGAAAAAGAGACGTATACGTAATCGAAATAATCAAAAATGATCTTCAATCTTTTCTCTGTCGCCTCGTACACATCCATTCTTCGCATCATGACTCTACCTCCGGTAAATAATGCATTTTATCATAATTTTTCCACTCAACACATGTCTGGAACTTTTTTTGTGAGAACACTTTTACATGACGTTTATGCACAACAGCCATAAGTGAAGCTTGAGATGAAAAATCCTTTATGACTTCTTCAAGAAGTTCACTCAATACCGAAGGATCATCACCACTCACGAAATAATTGTCTATAGAGTAATAGAGATGTCCTTTTTTTACAGGCATAAAACCAACAACAGCTGTTTCATGAAAGGCTATATACCAAACGTGGCTACGAGATGTTTTAAAAGGGTAATTGTTATTTTGTCGCAAAATGGCTGGATTCATGACCAAAGGTGCGACAAGTTCATATAACAATTTGTCCGTTCCCTGCAATGTCATAATTTTCATGGTCTGCACTTAATAATATTACCATGCAAATTTAGGCATTATATATAGATACCGTAGCCACAAAAACACAAAAATGTAATTTACTCTATTTATATTTAGTCACTCGCTCATAATCGATAACGCCTTTCCAATTCATACAAAAAGCGAAATCATACAGATGGCCCTCGCTATCCGTATAGCATTTCATATCCCGGGGAACATCTTCGAATTGCTCCTCCACGATACGCATATCTGCCGGCATCTGCAAAGGCAACAAAGCGGAAGGCTCGGCTTTTCCACTGATGATATCCAAGACCGCTTGGTTTTGTACACCGAAGTTCACCAGAATGGCATCCGCCGAACCCTCGAACTCGGACATAATCGTAGGCTTATCCATCTCCAAAGATACGATTACAGGCTTACCTTTCATTTTAGCCTTTGTCTCCAAAACAGAAAGCATATCCTGCTTATTAGCTGTTTTCACGGACTTACCTTTATAAGAACGGTTCGTGAAATTCTCAAACGGATCTCCCCCCGCCAAACTTGGGTTACGGGCATAGGTAGCGGTATAATCATTATACTGTAAACTGATAGGCATATAACCGTTTCCACCTTTCTCACAATCGGATTTATCATACCCCGTACCACTGTTCGGGCTCGTCATAAAGACGATGGCGAAATCCGCCTCATCGGGATTATCAACGACCGTAAGATACCATGACCGATACCCTCTACTAAAGCTTGCGCATTATTATTCCAGCGAGCCGCCACTTTCGGGCTTTGCACTCTCGTAACCAATACATGACGAACATTATCCTCGGTGAGGAATTTACGCTGCGCATCGGAAAGATCGGATGGCTGGGCTCCACTCTCATCAAAAGATTTGCCATTGTAGGTAGAAGTTCCAAACCCTTTCGAGGCACCGGGGATAGATTGATGGGCGCTATAAAGCATCAATCCGGCGATTTCCTCTGTAGATACTGTCCGGCCAAATCAACGGCACGTTCCTCAGGCGTAAGACGCCAATCCTCATACGGATCAAGCCGCCCGTTCCGATTCAGATCTTTGAAGGCATATCCGTCAACAGTAAGAAGTCTCACCCCCGAATTGGCGGAATATCCTAATACAGCTCCTTCTTGCTGGGTAACGATACGGATAGAATCTTTCTCCACCTCCGTCCACTTCGTGCCCGAACAAGCACAGGTGGAAACTAACAAGGCGCCCAACATACCATGGGTCAGCCGAACAGTAATAAAAGGTTTTCGCATACTTTCTTAGTTTTAATAGGTTAATCTCTATTCAATAATGGTTTCTCAAGAATACGATTTATCCGAAATGAGACGGACGCTTATTCAATCTGCGCTCGATAAAGCTTTTCATAAATTCCACGGTCTCGTCGATCCCTAATACGGATACATCGATCGAGAAATTATAAGAAGAGGCCATTCCCCATGTCTTATTCGTATAATAATTATAGTAAGCCGCACGGGATTTATCAGTCTTCTCCATCATGTTCTTCGCCTCTTCCACCGTCACACCATGCCTTTCCACGGTCTTTTGGACCCGGCTCTCCACTGAACTATGGATAAAGAAGCTCAAACAAGCCGGATTATCCCGGAGGATATAATCAGCGCAACGCCCTACCAAAACACACGACTCAGTCTCCGCCAATTTACGGATAGCGTCACTCTGTATCTTAAAAAGACCGTCATTAGACAAAATATCATTATAAGGCGTAAACATCCCTCCCATAAAAGAAGAATACCCCATCGTAAAAGCGTACGATAAACCACTGGAGGCACGTTCGTCTGCCTTCTCGAAAACATCCTCGCATAATCCACTCTCACGGGCCGCCACGGTAATCAGTTCCTTATCATAGTAACCGATACCCAACTCCTTCGCCAAACGTTGTCCGATCTCGCGGCCACCGCTTCCGAACTGGCGGCCTATCGTCAATATGATTTTATTATCCATAGATTTCAAGTTTAATTCAACCATCTACAAACGTACAAAATTATTTTTAAAGCCACGATAATAATATAATAAACACTAAAACAAAAAATAATCAAAGTTTATACTTACATTTGTTTTCGAATAAATTTAGTACACTCAATTTATCATGAATAACATTCATTCCAATACAACATTTCTTAATGAGGCTATAGACAAGAAGACCGATGTAGAAGATGAAAAGACCGACTTGATTTTGGCCAATATGATTGATTTGCGAAAAACGATGTCGGATGTATTGTCACTTCTTCTTGGAGCCAAAAAAAACTCGGTTATTGACCAAGCGCTATTCCGCATCTTACAATTTTTCGATGTGGATCGGGTGTATATCGGAACATTTGACGAACAAACTCATACTGTTGATTTTACGAATGAAGTTACTTGTGATGGCATTATCTCTATGCGAGAGGATTTACTGCGTCAACTCCCGCAAGACGAGATTCCTTGGTGGTACGACAGTATCAAAAAGGGCATGGATATCGTTATTCATGATGTCTCTAAAATGCCGGAAGAGGCGAAGAGTGAGCAGCATCTTCTGATTTTGCAAGAGGTTTCATCCTTATTAGTCATCCCTATTTTCAAGCAAGGCAAACCATCCGGATTTATCGGCTTTGATTCTGTAAAAAAGAAACGGAACTGGAGTGCCTTAGATATAGAGAACTTACATATGTTGGCTGATATCCTTTCCATAGCCATTGAAAGAGGGGAAGTTCAAGGATTAGTAGAACATACGGCTATGCAAGTCATGAAAAGCGAGACGAAGTTTAAGATCATTTTCGACAAGATGCCTTGGGGCGCCGAACTTTATGATGAGAATGGAGTGTTGGTAGATATCAACCAAGCGGATCTCGATATTTTTGGTGTTACCCGTGAGCAGGCCGTGGGACTGAATATGTTCGAGAATCCTAATATCCCGAAATATGTAAACCAAAGCCTCAAAAACGGAAAAGATATATTCTTTCCTCTTAATTATGATTTCAAGGTTGCTTCTCAAAACGGCTATTACGATAGTCATCATGATTCTAAAACAAAGCATCTGTTGGTAAAAGGAGTCACATTAAAAGACTCTCTTGATAATATATTCGGCTATATTTATATTGTATTCGACGATACCGAGAATCACATCAAGCGGGAACAAATCGAAAATAGCCTAGCCCGGCTAAAAGTATCGGTAGATACCGGGGATTCCATTCTTTGGGAATACGATGTAGAGAATGATAAATTGACCGTAGATTTTGGCCTCAATGAAGACATTAATAATAATGAGGGGCTAAAAGCGATTCATGATTACAACTTCAAGAATCAAGAAGACTATAAATCCTCAATCCATCCGGATGATTTTGACCGGGTATATAATAAACAGTTCAAACCTCTCCTGCAAGGGAAGATCAATAACTTCGTAGCGGCCTACAGGCGTATCCTCAATGGCAAAACATTCTGGTTCAACTCCAATGTACGCTCCTATAAATTCAACGATGACGGAACGCCTAACAGGATCGTAAGCTATACCTCCAACATAACCCAGCAACGGGAAAAGGAGATCGAGCTAATCAAGGTAAAGGAAGCTGATAAATTGAAGTCCGCATTCTTGGCGAATATGAGTCATGAGATACGCACGCCGCTGAACGCTATCGTCGGGTTCTCAAATATAATCGCCGAGATTGATGATGAGGTAGAGCGTCAATCTTATTTAGATATCATTCATAAAAACAATGATTTGCTACTGCAACTGATCGATGATATCCTTGATTTCTCTAAAATCGAGGCGGGAACCATGGATTATCATTTCGAGGAAGTGGACATCAAGGATATATGTGGCGAAATCGCATTGGCAGACTCTATAAAGATGCCTTCAGACGTGGTTCTTATCTTTGATCTCGGCTCCCCATCCGTAATCGTTAAAACCGATGAGCGGAGGGTTATGCAAGTGATATCTAATTTCGTGAATAACGCTATCAAATTTACCACAAAAGGAAGTATCACGATTTATTATGAGATAGAAGGGGATTTTATCCGAGTCTGCGTGAAAGATACAGGTATCGGTATCTCCGCGGAAAACCAAAGACGTATATTCGAGCGATTCATCAAGGTAGATACTTTCCAGCAAGGTACGGGATTGGGATTAACCATCAGCCGAACCATTATCGAGGCATTAGGAGGTAAAATCGGCGTAGACTCTGAAGAAGGGGTGGGTTCCACTTTTTGGTTCACTCTGCCTTTGGACACAAAACGGACTGATATTGAGCTTTCACCGGATATCCCCGTCCAATCCGAAGAAACGCCCCGTTCAGATAGGCATCATTCCATCTTAATCGCCGAGGACGTTTATGAGAATTATTTCCTTTTGGAAACCTTGTTTGGCAAGCAATACCAACTTTATCATGCGCTAAACGGGCAAGAGGCTATCGATATGTTCGAGACATATCATCCGGACCTAATCCTGATGGACATAAAAATGCCGGTTATGGACGGATTCGAAGCGACTCGCAGAATCCGCACCTTATCCAAGACCATTCCGATCATAGCGCTCACGGCATTCGCTTTCGAAAGGGAAAAGGAGATCGCCAAACAATGTGAATTCACGGATTATGTAGTGAAGCCCATTGATATAAAAGAACTAAAGAAATTAATCGTTAAGGTATTGGCATAAAAAAGCGTGTTGCGACAATCGCAACATGCTTTTTTTTACTTAGGCATCGGAGCGGCAGAAGGAGGAGGCGTTCCCAATCCCCATTCCTTATTCGCTTTCGGCCCCATCTCTAACTCTAACAAACCACCAGCGGCGATATCGCTATGATTGAACCAAGGCTGGTTCAAGGTTACGCCGTTCAACTTAGCGGATTGTACGTATTTATTCTCATCGGATGCGTTATTCGCACGGATCTCGAACGTATTGCCGTTACCCATATCCACTTTCACGTCGGTAAACATCGGGCTACCGATATTATAGGTAGGAGAACCCGGAGTCACCGGATAGAATCCCATCTGGCTGAAAACAACGAAAGCGGACATACCACCACCGTCCTCATCGCCCGGCACACCCATCAAATCATTGCGGAACCATTGATTCAATAAGGTACGAATACGTTTCTGGGTCATCCAAGGCTTACCCGCATAATTATACAAGTACGGGATATGCAAGCTCGGCTCATTCGCCATAGAGAACATACCTACGTTACCCGTATGATCCGGAAGCGTGGAATAGAATTGCCATTTAGACATACCCAGCGGCGTATTGAACATGGAATCCAAGGCAGAGGTAAACGCCTCATTGCCTCCGATCAAAGAGATCAAGTCACCGATATTATGCTGTACGTCCCAACGATAAATATATCCGTTATTCTCATCGTAATAATCACGGGCACCTAGACCGCCATCATAACGGTAATCCAATGGATAGATAAACTTGCCATCCTTATCTTTCGGATGGAAGAAACCTGTCTCCGGATTAAATACGTTCCGGTAATTGTAAGAGCGACGCAAATAATAATCCGCCTCGTCTTTCTTTCCCAATTCTTGAGCGATCTGGGACAAGCACCATTCATCATACGAAGTACCTAAAGTCACGGCGATCGGCTGACGTTTTTCCCAAATGGATACGTTAGGCACCGTCTCTTTCTCTCCCGGTCTCAATGCGGGAATATAGCCATGTTCCTTGTAGAAATCATCCAACCAACCGGCGGGAGCGGCAGACCACGGGATCAAGGTCTTTTCCTCGATACCTTTCTTACAAGCGATATAGGCTTTTTCCAGCTCAAACCCACGCAAGCCCTTGCGGTAAGCGTCGATCACGGTAGCGACAGCATGGTTTGAGTTCATACGGCGTGTATCTCCTGTCACCTCCGGGAAGGTAGGCATCCAATCGGTACCCATCTGCTCCGCCATCAGGAGATAAGAGTTGATGATATCGTTCTCACGCTCATTATCGATCAAGACACGCAGGGGATGTGTAGCACGGTAGGTATCCCAAATCCAGTCGTCCGTATAGAAAGGCCGTCCGCCATCCTCATGGATCTTTCCGTCGAAAGCACTGTAATAATGTCCGTCCTCGCTCAAGTTTATCGGGCGTTCGTAGCAACGATATAAAGAGGTATAGAATACGGTCTTCTCATCCTTGGTACCACCTTGCACTTGTATTTTACCTAAAGCATCGTTCCAATCGTTGCGGGCGATCTTCGCTACCACATCCACGTCGTAAGCGGCGATCTCACGCTCCAGATTCTTCTTCGCCTGTTCCTCGCTGATAAAAGAGATACCGTAGCGAACGCCAAGTTTCTTCACGTCCTCCCCGAAGGAAAGGGCGATAGCGGCATTGGTACCTTCCACGGAGGTCTCGTCATATTTGACACTGCCGTTTGACAATACACCCGCTTTCACAGGCTTCTGGTTTGTCTCGGCATATAAAAAGACTTTCGTTTTCTTATCTATATATTGATAACCGCTTACGGCGTTACCATTTACTTGTAGCTGTCCGTTACGGCTGTTAAATACCAGATAAGCCGGTCCCTCTTTCTCGAAAGTGAGCGAATATACGGCACTTTGATGGGACGGGGCGAAGTCCACGTCGATTTCCCCATTATCCAGATATACCTGATAACGGTATGGCAAGATCTTCTCCCGGTCATAGCTATAAGCGATCACGGGTCGCAAGCCGGATTCGTCACCTTGATAAGGGCATAAATTGAACGCAGAACGCTCACGATGGTTTGTCACGATAATAGGCAAACCGCCCAGACGGTCGCCCGTGAAGTCCGCACGCTCCGGATATACACGTAGCATACTGTTCGGCAAATGCACGGTCGGGAAAGTAGGCACCAATAAATGGCTGATGTTTCCCATATAAGGATTCACGTAATCCACCGGGTCCATCGCCGAAGGAGGAGTCCCTCCGCCACCGGCGCATGACACCCATAGGAAAGCGGAAGCCAAAAGGGCCATCGAAGTTTTAAGCTTTGTCTTCATTTTGTCGATTATTAATTCGTTAATTATTCTTTGCTTCTCAGCCGGGTACTTTCCCGGCAATCCGTGAGACGTTGTCTCACGGGTAACAGAGCAAACCGCTCACTGGTAAGGGAGCTATTTACTCAGCCGTCTTCGGACGATTTTCTGGGGCAGCTCCGAACTCCTTATTCGGCGTGTTGCCCATCACAAAGGTAAGATTCCCTCCCTTCACGATATCATCATACAGGATATAAGAATTGTTATAAGGTTTACCATTTAGCAACACGGATTGGATATATACATTCTCCTTGCTGTTGTTCTGGGCTACGACCTCGAAAGTTTTACCCTCCGGCAAATGAACGGAAGCCTTATCGAATAACGGGCTACCGAACACGAATACGCCATTGGAAGGATTCACTTGGTAAAATCCCAAGGCAGACATGATATGCCAAGCGGACATCTGGCCACAATCCTCGTTTCCGATGATGCCTTCCGGCTGGTCGGTATAGAACACATCTTGAATGTAACGAACTTTCTCGGCTGTCTTCCATTGCTCGCCGGCGTAAGGATACAAGTAAGTAACATGATGGCTCGGCTCATTTCCATGGGCGTACATGCCGATCAAGCCACTGATATCCGGAGAGGCGTTCTCTCCTAACTCACCTTCCACCAAGAACAAAGAATCCAGTTTCGAGATAAACGGAGCGTCGCCACCCATCAACTCGATCAAGCCTTCCGGATGCTGGGGCACGAAGAATGTATAATGCCAGCCATTTCCCTCACAGAAATCGCCTACGCTATGTATGGACTGGATCGGATCGTACGGCGTACGCCAGCTGCCATCATTCATTTTCGGACGGATAAAGTTGATATCCTTATCGAAATACTGCGTATAATATTTACCACGTTTCAAGTAATTCTGGTAATCCTCCGTCTTGCCCATTTTTTTCGCCATCAAGGCGATACCCCAATCATCAGCGGCATATTCCATCGCGATAGAAGTAGCCTCACGTACCTTATCACAAGGGATATAGCCTTTTTCCAACACGTACGGCACCCCGTTTTGCTTCTCATAGACAGATGAAGCAACCATATAACGATACGCACGGTCGGCGTCAAAGCCGGTAAAACCTTTCAGATAGGCATCTGCGATAATAGGCACAGCGCTATATCCCGGCATTTGGTCCGTCTCACCACCAATCAACGGCCAGATCGGTAATTTCTCTTGCTGGTCGTAAATGCTTAACATCGAGTTCACCAAATCCGACACATATTGAGGCTTGATAATCGTGAACAACGGATGCAAGGTACGATACGTATCCCATAGAGAGAAAGTGGAATAGTTCTTCCAAGTATTGTTCGTATACACCTTATCGTCATGGCCACGGAAATCGCCATTCGCGTCGCAATACAACGTCGGAGCGATAAACGCATGGTACATGGCGGTATAGAAAATCTTCTTGGCACGCTCATCTTTCGTATCGATGGAGATACAAGACAATTGGTCATTCCATTTATCGATAGCCTCGTTACGAACCTCGTCGAAATCCCAATGAGAAAGCTCCGTACGTAAGTTAGCCAAGGCATTCTCACAACTTACGGAAGAGATAGCGACCTTTACCAAGGCGGTCGGGGCATCTCCCTTAAAGGTAATCACTCCCTTAACGGACTCGCCCGTCAACTCATCATTACCTGCGGCCTCATCATCGTTGAATACAGCCAAAGACTCGATCGGCTGATCACATTTCAACGTAAAGAATACTTTGTGACGTGGGCTCCAACCTTTGGAAAAGCGGTACCCCTCGATCGTGTACTCATCAATCTTCTTCAAATAAGTGTCATACGCTTTATCACCGATACCCTCCTTCAAGTTGATCAAGAGGCGATGCTCACTTCCCGACGGATACGTATAACGATGTAAGGCTACACGCTCGGTCGCTGTCAACTCCGCCTTTACGCCATTATCCATCAGCAAAGAGTAATATCCCGGAGCTACGGCTTCGTTGGCATGTTTATAATAGGAAGAAGCGGCTCCCTCTATATTATCTTGCTCGCCACGGGCGGTACGTACCTCGCCCGTATAAGGCATCAGAAGGATATCCCCCAGATCAGAACATCCGGTTCCGCTCAAATGCGTATGACTAAATCCGATAATGATACTATCGGAGTAATGATAACCGGAACACCAGTCCCATCCCTTAAAAATATTCTGAGGACCTACTTGAACAGCTCCAAACGGAACGTTCGCCCCGACAAATACGTGTCCGTGTTCTCCCGATCCGATATAAGGATCTACATATGCGGTAAAGTCTGTCTTGTTTTCCATCTTCTCCGGTGTAGCACAGGAGTATGCGAAAAATGTCAGGCATATCGCTATGCCTGACATTAATGGTTTATGAATGAAATTCATCTTAATTGCTTATTTCTTCTTTTTACTAGGTTTTACAGAAATAGGGGAAAGTTTATTGATCCCTTCCTCGTTTACGGAGAATGAGTAAGGCATATCCTCCGGATTAATACCACGATTCATATTCGGCTTGTCACCCATCTTGAAGTCGATCACGCCACCCTTAAACAAATCGTTATGATCCAAATAATTCTTGGTGTAGTTCTTGCCGTTGAACGTCATAGATTCGATATAGATATTCTTATCGCTGTTGTTCGGGGCGTTGATCACCAAGTTGTTTCCATTCTCAAAATGGATCGTAGCCTTCTTGAACAGCGGAGCGCCCAACACATATTGGGTCGTACCCGGAGCTACCGGATAGAATCCTAACGCTGAGAATACATACCAAGCGGAAGTCTGGCCATTATCCTCATCACCGCAATAACCATCCGGACCCGGAGTATACATCTTATTCATTACTTGACGCAACCAATATTGAGCCTTCCAAGGTTGACCCGCATAGTTGTATAAATAAATCATATGCTGGATCGGCTGGTTACCGTGAGCGTAGTTACCCATATTCATCACGGTCATCTCGCGGATCTCGTGGATCACACCACCGTAGTAGCTATCATCGAACAAAGGCGGTACAGCAAATACGGAGTCAAGCATCATCACAAATGAATCCTTACCGCCCATCAAGTCGATCAATCCCTGAGGATCGTGGAATACAGACCATGAATAGTGCCAGCTATTACCTTCCGTGAAAGCGTCACCCCATTTCAGCGGAGAGAACGGAGCCATGAACTCGCCATTCTCATTCTTGCCACGCATCAACTTGGTTTCCTTGTCGTACAGGTTCTTATAGTTCAACGCACGACGGGCATATAAATCCAATTCCTTTTTCGGACGGCCTAGTTGTTTAGCGATCTGCCAGATACACCAGTCATTGTAAGCATATTCCAATGTACGAGCGGCATTCTCGTTAATCTTCACATCGTAAGGAACATATCCCAACTTATTATAATATTCATGCCCCAGACGTCCTGTAGAAGAAACCGTCGGATGAACGTTTTCCGTACCATGGATCAAACCTTTATATAGAGTCTCCAAATCGTCAACCTTCACGCCTTTCATATAAGCGTCTACCAAGATAGATGCCGAGTTATTACCGACCATGCAACCACGGTGGCCCGGACTTGCCCATTCCGGGAAGAAGCCGCTTTCCTTATACGTATTGATCAAACCCTCTTGCATTTCCTTGTTTACAGACGGGAACATCAAGTTCAAGAATGGGAACAAACTACGGAACGTATCCCAGAATCCGGTATCGGTAAACATATAACCGGGTAATACCTCACCATTATACGGGCTGTAATGAACCACCTCGCCTTGAGCGTTGATCTCATAGAACTTACGAGGGAACAACAATGAACGATAGAAGCAAGAATAGAAAGTACGGTATTGATCCAAATCTCCACCTTCAACCTCGATCTTGCTCAGATGCTCATTCCAAACATCCTTACCTTTCTGAACCAAAGTATCAAAGTTATCGTTACCTAATTCCTTCATATTGATAGCGGCCTGATCGAAGCTAATAAATGAGGAAGCCACCTTAGCGTGGACGATCTCACCTTTCTTCGTCTTGAAACCGATAACGGCTCCTACATGGTCACTCGTTTGTTCCTTCGTTCCCTCTTTCAAGGAAGCGTCAGCAAATGTAGCCTCGTATGTGAAAGGTTTATCAAACTCGATCACAAAGTAATTCTTGAAATTATCGGGAACCCCACCGCTATTCTTCGTTGAATAACCGATGATCTTATTCTCCTCCGGAATTACCTTGATATAAGAGCCCTTATCCAAGGCATCCACCACGATATAAGAATGCTCGTTTTCCGGGAAAGTGAAACGGAACATAGCCGCACGATCTGTCGGCGTTAATTCCGTCACCACATCATGCTCCGCCAAATATACCTTATAATAATAAGCCTTGGCGATCTCCCCTTTGTGAGAGAACCAGCTCGCACGTTTATCTTGGTCGAACTCCGGTTTACCAACCACCGGCATGATCGCAAATTGTCCGTAATCATTGATCCACGGACTTGGCTGATGGGTCTGTTTAAAACCACGGATCTTGTTAGCCGTATATACATACTGCCATCCATCTCCCATCTTACCAGTCTGAGGAGTCCAGAAATTCATACCCCACGGACGAGCGATAGCCGGATAGGTATTTCCTGTAGACAACTCATAGGAAGATTGCGTCCCCATTAGCGGGTTTACATACTCTACTGGGTCAAAAGACTCATTCACAGCCGCTGCCGCAGGTTTCCCCACCCACATCAGCATCGCCGCTAAAGCTAAAGCCCAAACGCTTTTTTTCTTCATGATATAGCTATTTAATTAATAATATAATTTATCCGTTTTTGTGTTTTATATTCATAGTTAGACTACAAATATCCATTTAATTAACATGAATAGAAAGTGATCCTCGTGTCATTTATTTAGAAATATCCCTTTCTTTCTTATGAATTTCTGGCATTATACGAATATAGGTGCAAATCTAACAAAAAGAATTAGAAAAAAGAAATCCAATGAGCCAGATCATACTCTGTTCATCGCACTTTTATCACTATCGAAAAAGATTAAATATCACATGCTAGTTCCGTACGAACTATGTCCATCTATAACGATAAAAATTACATAGACAATGTAATCAATCTAAACTTAATTAAAAAACAAAGCAAAATGACAAAGAATGAATCTAAGCTATTATCCATTCAGGGGATAGCTAAAGCCTCAGCGTTCTGTTTGCTGCTTTCTGCCTTCTCTGTAAACGCCGCTATGGCCGCTCCCGCTCCCGCAGGCACGGTTGATGAAGTAATGGCAGTGCAGCAAGGCAAGAAAGTAACAGGTGTGGTTGTTGACGGTACAGGTGAGCCTGTTATTGGCGCTAACGTGGTGGTGAAAGGCACTACAAACGGTACGATCACTGATTTCGATGGAAATTATACGATCGAGGGTGTGCCCGCCGACGGAGTTTTGGTGATTTCCTATATTGGTTATTTATCTCAAGAGATCCCTGTAGGCAACCAATCTGCAATCAATGTTACATTGAAAGAAGATACACAGACTTTGGATGAGGTAGTAGTAGTAGGTTACGGTACGATGCGTAAATCGGATGTAACAGGTTCTATTTCTACAGCTAAAGGAGAAGAGATGTTAAAAGCTCAAAACTTTAGTGCATTGGATAACTTGCGTGGTAAGGCTGCCGGTGTAAATATCTTCTCTAACTCTAGCCAGCCGGGTGCTTATGGTAGCCGTGTTGTTATCCGTGGTCAAGCGACAATTAATGCTTCTTCTGATCCATTGTATGTTGTGGACGGCGTAGTAATGGAGAACTTCTATTTGATGAACCCGAATGACATCGAGTCTATGGAGGTATTGAAAGATGCTTCCGCTACTGCTATCTATGGTGCTCGTGGTGCCAATGGTGTTATCATGGTTACTACGAAACGTGGTAACAAAGAAGGTGGAACGAAGGTTAGCTACTCTGGTTCTGTAAGCTTGGCTCATCGCGCTCGTAAGATGGATACGATGAATGCGCAGGAGTGGTGCGATGCTTTTATGCAAGGTATTGAGAATGAGAATAGATGGGGATCTGATAAGGATGGCAATCCATTTAACTGGTCTACTAATCGTGCGGATTGGTTTACAGATCGTCGTTTCTTCGATTCTAACGGTAATCCTCTTTATGATACAGATTGGCAAGATGAGGCAACTCGTACAGCGATCTCTCATAACCATCAATTGAATGTTCAGCAAGGTGGCGAGAAATCATCTATGGGTGCATTCTTGAACTATACTGATAACCAAGGCATCATGCTGAATACCTATTCAAAACGTTTGAATGCGAAGATCGCTTATGACGCCAATCCTACGACATGGTTGTCTACAGCGGTCAATTTAGCTGTAAATCATACTTGGGGCAACTCTACTCCTGAGGATGGCGGTGGACAGGACGCTCGTCGTACTATGATCGAGATGGTTCCTTGGATGCCGGTTCAATACGATGGAAAGTATACTTCTACTAATACTCCAGAAGGTATGCCGATGGACTTTGAGGCAATGTCTAACCCTGTTCATATCTTGAAGACTTATAAGAATATGAACTATAATACAAAAGTATTCGGTAATGCAGCCTTGACATTCCATATCATCGAAGGTTTGGATTTGAAGACTCAATTCGGTGTTGACGCTAACTTTAAGACTTTGCACAAATATATGCCAAGTGACTTGGTGAATTTGGCATATGACCAACATGGACGTGCTGAAAGATATCACGCAAATACTCTTTATTGGCAGGAAGAGACTTACTTGACTTATAACAAGACGATTGGTGAGCACCGTATCAATGCTATGGCCGGTTTGTCTTGGCAGGAGCGTAAATATGACTATTCTAGAATGTATACAGAGAACTTCACTAGCGATTTCTTTGAGGACTTCAATATGGACGCAGGTACGAAGCCTGATGCTCCGAAGACTTATTGGGAACGTTGGGCTATGAACTCATATTTCTTACGTTTCGCTTATACATTCAAGGATCGTTACTCCGCTACAATTACTGGTCGTTATGACGGTTCTTCTAAGTTTGGTAAGAATAATAAATACGCATTCTTCCCATCAGCAGGTTTGGCTTGGAACATCACGCAAGAAGACTTTATGTCTGATCAAAATACGATCAGCAACTTGAAGTTGCATACTAGCTATGGTTTGACCGGTAACTCTGAGATTGGTGTTTACAAATCTTTGGCAACAGTTACAAGCGAAACCTTATTATTGAATGGAACACGTAATTCCTATTCTTATTTGAATAGATTACCAAACTCTGATCTGAGATGGGAGAAAACCGCTCAATTCGATATAGGTTTTGATTTAGGTTTGTTCAATAATAGAATCACGTTAGATGCTTCTTATTACAACAAGAAGACTTCTGATCTGTTATTGGATGCCCCGGTTCCTCATACAACAGGTTTCGAGACAGTTTATAAGAATATCGGTTCTATCCGTAACCAAGGTTTGGATTTGATGTTGTCTACTCGCAATATTGATACGAAAGACTTCACTTGGACAACCTCTATCAATGCCAACTTTAATAAGAATAAGATCTTATCATTAGGTGATAATGACGAGGATATCTTGAAGAACGAATGGGTAAGTGGTGCTTCCATCTTACGTGTTGGTGAGAGTGTAGGTAGTTTCTATGGTTATAAGCGTTTAGGCGTTTATACGATCGAGGATTATGAGGCTGGTAACTGTGAGAAGAAACAGATCGGTCGTGCGAAACGTTCTTCTGAGCGTGAGATCATAGGTAAAGGTGTACCTGATTGGACTGGATCTATGATCAATACATTACGTTACAAGAATTGGGATTTCACATTGGATCTACAATTTGTCGCTGGTGTTCAGACCTTGCAACAGTTCTATCACTCTACGTATGACCGTTTCGGACAAACTAACGGTTTGACAAATATCTTGTATGACGCATATAATGGAACGAATCCTAATTCTATGCAGCAAGCTATCTGGTTGTTCAACGGTGGTCACGCAGGACAGGATACATTGACAGACTCTCAATGGGTGGCTAATGGTTCTTATTTACGTGCGAACTTAATCCAGTTAGGTTATACTTTCGACTCAAATCAATTGGCAAAGACTCCGTTTAGTAGCTTACGCCTATATTTGAATGTGAACAACGCATTCTTGATCACGGCGAAAGACTTTAATGGATACGATCCTGAAAGTACATCCCAGATCTCTACATCTAATGGTGCGGTATCTCCAGAGCAATTTGGTCAGAATATGGCCTTCTTCTCTTATCCGAGAGCTAGAACGTTTACGTTGGGTGTAAATGTAACATTTTAATTAATTAATTATTCAGAAAATTGCGATGAAAAAAATATTAACAACGGCTATTTTATGTGCGGGATTGGTAGGATTTACCGCATGTGACAGTTTTTTGGATGAGGAACCAAAGTCATCCTTGACGCTGGATACCTATTATAAGACAAGTGCTGATATTATTGGCAATGTCAATTATCTATATCGTGACGGTGCTCCCGATAAGATGGGTAATATGACTGGTGCTTATAGAGGTTCTAGCTTGTCTGTAATGAACATGGTAACTGGTTATTTCGTGAATGAATATGAAGGTCAGGAAGTAGACTGTTCCTATGCTCGCCAGTTGACTCGTCAGGACTTTACGCAATCTTGTTGTAATTATTTGACTAATGACACTTGGAAAAGTTGTTATAAGTCGATCAATGTAGCGAACGCAGTTATCAAGTATGTTGATGGTGTGGAAATGGATAATCAAGCTCAGTATAAAGCAGAGGCTCGTTTCTTCCGTGCATTGAACTATTTCTATCTTGTAAAAATGTTTGGTGATGTTCCAATGGTTACAGAACCTACAGAAGATGCTACTTTGGTTGAATATCCGACTCGTACGGCTGCATCGGAAGTTTTCAATACAGTTATCATTCCTGATTTACAGTTTGCTGTAGAGAATTTACCTAATGCTACTTTTGCAGGAAATAGTCACCGTGTGACAAAATATGCGGCTGATATGTTGCTGGCCGATGTTTACATGAGACTAGGAGAGTACGCTAATGCGGTTACTCCATTGAAAGATGTAATCAATAGCGGAAAATTCGCTTTGGCTACTAACGATAACCTTGCGGAAGGTAGTGCGTTCAATAAGTTACGTACAACAGATGATCTGCCAGAGGTTATTTATGCCCGTGAATATGACGCAGCTATTTCTCCTAACGGTAATATCCCGGTTCACGCATTCAATTTGATTTCTCCGACATTCTTCGCTAATTCTTCTACTGGAAACAAATACTCTTTGTGGGTAAATGTGTATGGTGTTAGCGAGCGTTATTTGAATGTGTATGGTGAGAAAGACTTGCGTGCCCAGATGAATCAGTTCTTCCATCGTACATATACGCATCCTGTTGATGGAACAACTCTGGATATGAAGATGCTTTGTAACTGGTACTGGTATGATGAGACTGCTATCTTAGAGACTGGTAAGGGTACGAAAGACTGGAACTTCTATCGTTATGCTGAAACATTATTATCTGCCGCTGAAGCTATCGCTCAGTCTAGTGGGGTAAACGCTGAGGCTGCCGGCTATTTGGCACAAGTTAAGGCACGTGCTAACATGGAAGGTAAGGATGTTTCTACAATCGCTTCCGAGCTTCAAAGATTAGGCAAGCAAGCTTTTATTGAAGAGTGCTGGAAAGAGCGTTTACGTGAGTTCCCATTGGAAATGAAGATTTGGGATGACTGTGTTCGTACAGGTAAATTCCCTCAAATCTCCGCTACAAACAAGGGTGAGGTTCAATTCGTTGATTTAATTGGCGCTAAGAATGGTAGCGGTGCTACATTCAAGGCAACAGACTTATACTGGCCGATCCCTGTAAACGAGATCCAACGTAATCCGAATTTAACTCAGAATGAGGGATATTCAGCGAAGTAATTACTTTTTATTTCAATAACTGATGGCTGAAAGGGAAGGATGAGTGATTATTCTTCCCTTTCTTCCTTAATACAAGAACCCCATCATCCATAACGGGATCTTATTTTTATATCATCCGCAACGATAAAACCGTCCGGTATCCCTTCTATTGGTGAGTACCTTTTTCGTTTGCCACCGATCTCGAACGTATAAATTCCATCCACCAAAAAATCGTTGGCTTCGCTCATACTTTACAAATTTATCCTTTCTATTTTATCTGTAATACTCGGATGTAAATCTAAGGTTGTTACTTGGTGAGACTTTTTCAATTGGTTCGCAAAGAACGTCTCCCGCATGTTGCCGATATTCGCTTTCAAAGGCGAGAGGATATACATCAGATTTCTATTTTTCAAGTAGATATTGTCCGGCTTTTGCAGGCGAGAGATACCAAAAGTAGAAACAGTTGTAGGTCAGCTTACTTTCTGCCAATACGTTTAGATAAGTCAATAAAACGTTTCTCGTGATACTAATCCATTCGCAGAGCTTACTGATATTCGGGATAAAAGGGGCCGGTAAATATAATTTGCAGTTCTGGCATATCATCGTATATATTCTTCAACTCTTGGCTTTACTGGGGGGATTTATGTACCTCATCCAAGTGTAAGCGTGTTCCTCCTCGTTTCACGAAACGATCCGCAAAGTCATATAATGTATTGTCAGAGAAATAGATACTATCTAAGCTGACATATATGGTTCGTTCGTCTTGCGGAAAATTTCGCTTGATATGCTGTTGCGGTACACTCCCCGAGCACCTCTTATACCGATCAACCGGGCATCCCGATTAATCTCGTACACCGTGCTTCTAATAAAGGCGGTAGAGGTAAATCGCAACTTCTTTCGATACATCTCTATCAATCGCTCCATAATCGTACTTATATATATGCAAATATAACAAATTGTTTATAGCAGAGAGCAATTTTGGGCGTTTTTTGTTTACAGAAGGAAGCAATTGCTTATCCTCTAGCCTGTGTCAAAGTAAAGGATGTTTATGAAGTATTAGTGACTTGGCAAAGTAATATATACTGCGTGGGCAAAATAAGTATATATCCTTTGAGCAAGTCAGTAGTACTGCTCAGAAAATCATTCTTTTTTCTTCACCTTCCAACCGTCCTTCTAACTTAGCAGAATCCAGTATGTCATTTCTTGCTCTTTTGTTTTCATAGTTGAAAGTGAATAATAAGACAACCAAACCAAAATTCTGTATATTATACATTGTTTCATGCAACTCGCTGACTAATCGAGCTACCAAAAAGAGAGGGAAGGATGATCGCTCATTCCCTCCCTCTCTAGCCATCAGTTATTGAAATTTATTATTGAACGGCATAGCCCTCATTCTGAGTCAAACTCGGGTTACGTTGCATCTCGTTCAAAGAGATCGGCCATAGCAAGTCGGAAGACTTGAAGGTTGCGCCGGAAGCGTTCTTTGCGCCAACTAAGTCAACGTATGTAACCTTACCCTTCTCTGTAGAAGAGATTACAGGGAACTTGCCTGTACGCAAACAGTCATCCCAAATCTTGAATTCCAACGGGAACTCACGCAAACGCTCTGTCCAGCATTCCTCGATAAAGGCCTGCTTACCTAATTTCTGAAGATCGGCAGTAATTGCGGCTACCGTCTTGCCTTCCATGTTTGCACGAGCCTTGACTTGTGCCAAATAGCCGGCAGCCTCAGCTGTTACACCTTGAGACTGAGCGATAGATTCAGCAGCGTCAAGTAAAGCCTCCGCATAACGATAGATATCGCGGTCTTTCGTAGAACGTCCTGAGTTCAACAAAGCGTCCTCATCATACCAGAACCAACAGCCACAAGCATCCTTAGGAGCCGTCCAAGTCTTGCCATTGTCCGGATTTGTATAATCCCAATGGAAGAATTGATTTGGCTGAATACGTAAGTCGTTTGCTGCATACACGTTCAAGAATTGATTCGTTGGCCCGTATGTACGCTCAAAGATAGAATACGTACCAAATATAGCTGTAGCCGCTGAGTTGAACGCATAAGTAGGCCACCAACCACCGTTACTGATCGTAGCGTTGTATTCATAAGAGTAAATAGACTCATCTAGTCCGTCTGTCGTGCGGATCTTATTATAGGCAGAACCTAGCGCTAAGTCATTATTGGTTGCCAAAGCGTGCGGAGAATCGATCACAGTCTTTACCGCAGAAGCCGCATCCGCATACTTACCTTGTTGCATATAAACGGAAGTCAAGACCATCGCTGCCGCATACTTCGTGATACGGTTACCATTGTTGTAGAAAGTAGCAGCCGGCAATGCATTAACGGCATCCCTCAGGTCGGATTCGATCTGAGCATATACTTGCTCTACGGAAGCACGCTCCAAATACATGTTCTCCATAGATTCGTAAGGTTCTACTGTCAATGGAACACCACCAAAGATCTTTACCAAGTTGAAATAGTTGAATGCTCTGAAGAACTTAGCCTCTCCAACCAGACGATTGGCCAAAGATTGATCCATCGAGATTTCCGGAATATGCTTGATCGCACCATTCGCTACGTTGATAGCCTTGTAGCAATCATCCCATATACCGTCAATAGTTACGGAAACAGTCATCGTATTCTGCTGACGAGTCAACTCGCGAGAATATTTACAAGTCAACTCCTGACCTTCATAACTGTTTGTAAAGTAACCAGTCAATTGTCCTGTGATAGAGGCAAACGGACCAACATAAGCACTACCCGCACCTGTGAGCTTATTTGAAGCTCCTGTACGATACAAATAGTTCACGTTAGCTTGAGCTTGAGCCTCTGTCTGGTAATAATCCGGGGCTGTCAACGATGACTGCGGTTTCTCTTCCAAGAAATCATTACATGAGCTGAACCCGGTTAAACAAGCACATGCAATCGCTACTGTCAATATTTTTTTCATTTTTTTACTCTACTGATTAAATGAATTAGAATGTTACATTAACACCGAACGTGAATGTTCTCGCTCTCGGATAAGAGAAGAATACCATGTTCTGACCGAACTTATTACTATCACCTTGTGATGTACCCTCTGGATCGTAACCAGTGAAATCGCTAGCTGTAATCAAGAATAAGTTATTCGCACTTGCGTACAAACGCAAAGCGGACAAACCGATCTTGCCAATCACGTTTGAGTCAAAAGTATAACCCAATTGCAACATGTTACAACGCAAGTAAGAACCATTAGCGATCCATTGAGAATCTACTGTCGTATCCTGACCTGCATGGCCTGCGTTACATAAGTAAACAGCCTGTTGCATCGTGTTCGGGTTCGATCCGTTATATGCGTCATATAAAATATTGCTCAAACCATTCGTGATACCGAAACGGTCGTAAGTAGAGTGGTAGAACTGTTGCATTGTCTCAACACCCCATACGAACTGCAAGTCCATCGTCAAATCGAAGTTTTTGTAAGAGAAGTTGTTGATCCAGCTTCCAGTCCAGTCCGGCATACCTTTGCCGATGATCTCTTTCTTATCCGTACGTTTCGCACGACCGATCTGGTTCTTCTCGCACAATCCGTTGTTGAAATCTTCCTCCGTATAAACACCCAAACGTCTGTAGCCATAGAAAGAACTCATGTTCTCACCTACACGCAAGATACTTTCAGAACCACCTACCCAGCTGTTCATCTCGATATCCTCGTTATTGTCACCCAACTGAAGGATCTTGTTCTTGTTGAAATTTAAGTTGATCGTAGAACTCCAGTTGAAGTCTTGAGTCTGAACCGGACGTGCGCTGATCATCAAGTCCATACCTTGGTTTCTTACAGAACCGATGTTCTTATATACCGTAGTGAAACCTGTCGTGTGAGGAATCGGGCAATCCAACAACAAGTCGGTTGTCTTCTTGTTATAGTAAGCTAGATCGAAAGACAAACGGTTCTGCCAAAATCCAATTTCGAAACCAACATCAAACTGACCGGTCTTCTCCCACTTCAAATCAGGGTTAGCCATAGAACTGATGTAAGAATACGGAGCACGTACATCGTTGATAAGAAGCGTACCGGAAGAAACACTTGCCAATGACTTATAAGTGTCAATCTCGGAGTTACCGGTCAAACCATAACTTGTGTGCAACTTCAAGTTGCTGATTGTGTTCTGATCTTGCATGAAATCCTCTTGTATGACATTCCATGCCAAACCAGCGGATGGGAAGAACGCATATTTGTTGTTCTCACCAAACTTAGAGGAACCATCGACACGCCCTGTTACGGTTGCGGAGTAACGATCTTTATATGTATAAGCGAAACGCAAGAAATAAGAGTTCATCGCCCAACGATCGTAAGATGATTCGGGAGCATCAGGTGTTGTGCCTGCTGACATATTATTGTCCTCAAAGAAATCATCTGAGAAACCTGTCGTACGAGCCTTATTCCATTTCTGTACACGCTCTTGCCAAGACAAACCAGCCATTGCGTTGATACGATGATCGCCAAATGCCTTATTGTAAGTCAAGTAAGTCTCCTCTTGCCAATAAAGCGTATTCCAGTTTTGGTACTCAGCCCAACCGTTCGGCATGGAGATGTTGTTCAAATCGATAGAAGAATAACCTCTATACGTTCTATTATGGTGATCAAGACCTAATTGAGTTTTCAAATCTAAACCTTCAGCCAAATGAAATGTCAAAGCGGCGTTACCAAACACCTGCGTGTTGTAGCGCATACGTTTTTGCATATCCAAGATCATGACAGGGTTAGACATACCCTCAAAGCCTAATACATCACCAATGGAAGAAGAGGTAGAAGTGGTATATTTACCATCCTTATCGCGAATCGGCATCCAAGGAACCATTTCGATCATGGTACGACGAGCCTCTTGGCCACCACCATCCTCAGGCGTATAGCGACCCCATGTATGGTTAACCAATACATTGACCGCCGTAGACAACCACTTCGTAGGATTAGCGTCGTATGCCAATTTCGCATTAATACGCTTATTATACGTATTGTTTACGATACCCTGCTGATCTGTATAGTTCAAAAAAGCGCCCATTGAAGAGTTCTTACCTGCCTGTTGTATATTCAACTGATGGTTGTGAGAAACTGCGGTACGAGTTGCCTCATCTTGCCAATTCGTATCATACAGAGGATTACCGCTTGCATCAAAGAAATTTGAATCATTAAACCAATCAGCACGGTTCAAAGACCAATTTTTACCTTGCCACTTATTCTCGTTTTCCAAACCAATCATGAATGCATCACACCATTCTTGGGCGTTCATCGTATCCATCTTACGAGCGATATGGCTTGCACTGACAGAACCTTGATAGCTAACCTGTACGCCTTTACCATCTTTCTTACCACGCTTTGTAGTTACCATGATAACACCATTGGCACCACGGGCACCGTAGATAGCGGCTGCGGAAGCGTCTTTCAATACCTCCATAGACTCGATGTCATTCGGGTTCACCAAATCGAAGTTCTCCATAACGACACCGTCTACTACATATAGAGGATTTGAAGAAGCGTTGATAGTAGCCATACCACGGATAACGACACGGTTTGAATAAGCACCCGGCTGGCTGGAGTTTGAGAAGATGTTAACACCAGATACTTTACCGCGCAAATTGTCTAGTGCACTAAAGTTTTGGTTCTTTGTCAAGTCATCACCTTTAGCCACACCAATGGAGCCAGTCACGTCTGATTTACGCATCGTACCATAACCTACGACCACAACCTCGTCCAAAGTTTGAGTATCTTCCTTCAAAGTAACGTTAATCGCTGATTGGCTTCCCACAGGGATCTCCTGAGACAGATAACCGATATAAGAAACGACCAACACATCGTTTGCGGACACACCCTCGATCGTGTAATTACCGTCAAAATCGGTGATCGTACCGTTTGTAGTGCCTTTCACCACCACGTTAGCGCCAATAACAGGCTCACCTGTACCGTCAACAACCACACCTGTTACTTTCTTGCCTTGCTGCACTGCCATTACTTCATCAACCGTGCCTGCGGGAGCGGGAGCGGCCATTGCGGCGTTTACAGAAAAAGCGGAAAGCAACAAACAGAACGCTGAGGCTTTAGCTATCCCTTGAAGGGATAATAGCTTAGATTCATTCTTTGTCATTTTGCTCTTGTTTTAAATTAAGTTTAGATTGATTACATTTATATGTAATATTATATTCTAGAATAGACATAGTTCGTACGGAACAATATATTTTTAGTACATTTAGGGGCTGATATTCTTGGTTTCAAGGGGTGATTTGTGATAAATGTGTCATTTTTATTAAAAAAATACTATAGATTTAAGTCTAGTTTGCAAAAAAAGTTATACATTTGCCCAGTTTTTAATGATATAGACCATGAATGGCGCACTAGTTCCGTACGGACTTACAATAGTATCATCGTCTTTCTATCACATAAATAATTAACTATCAAATATTAACAGTAAAAACACTTTAAATTGGTTACAATAAACAAATGTTAAATTTATTGAGATTCAAGGCTAGGCGAAAATGGCACTAGTATGGCTTCTATGAAAAAAACAGATAATATATTCAGAGACTGGATAATATGAAAAAATTTAGCCTTCCTTTATAAATAAAAGAAGAACCACATTATCTACAATCTTTCTACCAAGAAAGCGCCATAGACTTATTCCCACAAGGCTTGAAATCCAATAAGGCATTACCCGAAACAGAGTCTCTCATGACACTCTTCACCCATCACTCTAACACAAGCAAGTCTTCTGCTTAGAATAATACTGATTTATTTGGGATTAGATCCTATCAAAACATTCAATATACAAACATAAGACAAACTGGATAAGGGCGGGCAAACCCCGCCCCTTACCATGCTACCAAGATAATTTTATAAACTTATTCTCCCACGGAGCGAAACTCAACGGATTCCCCGAAACTGGGTCTCCTACGACATCACAAACCGTAGTTTTCACAAAATTAATTTTATCTGAAGCTACGGAGAAAGTAGCTGGCTTCCCGCCTATCTCACGCAATTGAAGCATAACAGCATTCTCGCCTTCCACAGGCCTCATGTTTACCAACAACAAATTCTCCGGTACGATCTTGAAAATGGAAGCCGATTGGAGAGGCTCCACCTTTTTATCTCCGGCAGGCAAAACACGGGTCAAGAACGGAATCCGGTTTTCCCAAGCGAACTTAGTCGCATACTCAATAGAGTTGTCTTTCGAAGAGTTGATGAAGTAACTCCATTGCATCTCTCCCATTTGGTCCGCATTGAAATTGGTTACCCAGTAGTTGTTCATCGGCCATGAATACATATTCGTGGACTGAGGTACGGCTCCGGCTTTATACCGCCCCGTATTGATCGCCCCAAATTGCATTAATGGTATTTCTTGGCTACCCATCACGACCTGTGACTCTCCATTACGAGCCGTAGCGAAGTTTTGCACCGTGTACCAATCGTTAGAGGAGCCCGGGATTTGGTCTACACCCGCCTCAATCGATCCGCCGGGTACATCTAAATGGATCTTTCCTCCTTCAACCTCAAACGGGAAAGCGATATAAACCGCTTCCGGATCTGTTACCGCTCTTTTGCGCAGGCGATAAACTACCTCGATTTTCTTTGTTACGTTAAATACACGGAATTCCACCATCAAATTATTCGGCTCACGTCCCGCTACTGTCTCTCCCCGGAAACGATATGTATCCCAGACATCGCCTTTCTCATATTTCTCGAAACGCATCTTCTCTGGGCGACGGCGGAGGAATTGGGGAGCACGATATTGTTCCATCGGATGACGGCTATCGATAATCTCATAAATAAACTCTCCCATCTCCCATTCCGCATCCGGCGTAACCAATTGTTTGTTCAAATCCTTATCACATAATTTACGAATCGTACCTTTACGGGTATTGAAGTCGATGGCATACCAAGGATTCTCCACATGTGTCTCTTTTAATTCCGTAGTGCCCTGTATTTCCGGACGTGGCGCATCCTTCACCTTTATATAATACTGTGCGTATCCCAAAGCCGGGACTTCTTTCACGTAAAAGTTCCAATAAGTACCATCGGAACGGCTTTCGCCGGCTTGTGCGGGAATTACGTTGCCAGCCGCATCCACGATCTCGAAAGCCTTGTCTTTCGGAAGAATCTGATGATCGACATAAGCTTTAGCGATACCGCTATAACTCCAGTTGAGCGTATTGAATACAGCGATAGACGGAACGTCGCTTTTAGGCACGAACGACTGTAATATACCCATAGTGGCCTCTCCCAGCAAACCGGAATGGCGATAGGCTTCCCACGCATACGATTGCTTCAAGGAGCGTTGTTCCCAAGTTTCCAGTCCATAAGCGTTACGCACGCTCTCACTATGCCCGAAAGTATGCTCATCATAGAACAAAAGAGCTTTGTTGATATCATAAATCCGATCATTGATGTCTGTCGGCAATTGAGCGCCTAGCATTTTGGCGAATGACAATCCGGCTTGGTTCGCGATAATATCCGAGTGAGTCACACGAGATATGGCGGCCTCGCGGGCACCGGAAGCGAAACCATCCGTCCACCAATCCGGCCAAGCTCCACGAACGGTCTCGATACGATCCGCATATTGGCTCTCTACCGTTTTAAAGAACTCACTGGCTACCGCCGTGCGTAATTTCGGCCATTCATATTTCTCGTTCCATTTCTGTAACATCTCGCAACTTTTAGTCGAAGGGGGCGCATTATCCGTAAGATATCCCGAATGCTGTACCGCTAATATATCATACGGATAATTTTTCGCTTCCATTTCACCTAAATAAGTTAAAACACGTTCCTCGAACTGGTCAAAGTTATCCGTATGAATCCCGAAAAAATTACCATAGTGATAATGCTCCGCACGATAAGTCAAGACCTTCTTCCCTGAAGGTGATTCCCACCAAAACACCGTAGGTTTATCAAAGCAGATCAACGCCCGATGGCCATGGGTTCCCATATTCACATATTTCACGCCGGCATCCGCGAAATACTCGCTGAAACACCAACCGATACCATTCACGTCGTCTTGCATAGCTACCTCGGCACGCATCCCATTTTCCCTGAATTGCTTGATCGGATAAAGAGAAGCGGCAAGTGTCTGCTCATCCGGTAATTCGTCAAAATTCAAGAACATCGTTGCTAATTCAATACGGCCTTCCTTTACCCGTTGCTTCAAGCGAGCGATCTGTTCCGCAGGACGACATTTCAAATATTCGCTAACCGCCCAAGCGATCTCGCAAGTCCAACGGAACTTAGCGAAATCCGGATAATTATCCGTAGCATCGCAATAGTCCAACGCATAATCAATGTATCGAAGCTGTTCCGCCAAGATTTCCATTTGGGAACGGGTATAACCGATATCCGTATGCGTGTGCTGCACCATATTCATCTGCCAATGGCGAACCGGTTTTACGGTAACCGTACTTTCCTCTTTCTCTTTCCCACTTGTCAGCGTCAACGGTAATTGGCGAGTAGCGCTAACCTCGGGTATCTCGATTCGGAATACATTATCCCCGGACGCCAGTTTCTCTTTACGGCTTTGCTCGCCTAAACGGATCGTCACTGTAGAAGGCTCTCCTTCATGTTTCACGGAGATCTCGACCTTTTGGGTCAGTCCGTTTTTCGATTTATAAACCGCCGGCAATACACGGCTCTTGATATCTGATAATCCCGGAGACGCATGAACCGACAATGTCCCGATCAACAAAGCCAATCCTGCTGATAAATAAGTCCTTTTTTTCATCTTATCGTGTTTTTATTGATATAAGTCCTATATACAACATACATATTAATAATAGCATCAAACCGGCTACCTGTCCGAACCTATCGGCTAAGCCTCCCATACAAGGCGTAATCAAGGCGCCTCCTGACACCCCCATAATCATCAAGGCTGAGACCTCGTTGGATTGCTCCGGCCGATGTTCCAAGGCGAAAGAGAACAGGATCGAAAACACATTCGAACAAGCCAAGCCAACCAGTACGATCATAACGCCCATGCTCCACAAGCTATCCGAGATAAGCAATCCTATGAAAGCAAGGATAGCGATAAGCATGCTTCCCCTTAAGAAGGGTCGTGACGAGATCCTCGCCAACAATATAGCCCCAAGGAAAGAGCCTCCCGTACGAGCGGCAAAATAAAGGCTACTCCCTAATCCGGCCTCTTGCAACGGCATGGATAACTTTTCCATCAATAGCTTGGGGATCGTCGTATTCAGACCGACATCGATCCCGACAATACACAGAATCCCCAAGAAAAGCATCCGTATCCTAGCATCTTTACATAAAGCTAATGTAGAGGCGAATGAGGCTTCTTGCTCCTCTCCTTCCTCTTTACCCGGAATAGTCGCTATCAACCAGATGATAGATAACAAGGTAGTCACCGAATAGACAATGAATATCAACTTCCAATCCCCCCAAAAAGAGGAAGCGACCCCCGCAATAATCGGACCTAAGAAGGAAGATACCGCCTTAATAAACTGCCCTAACGTAAGCACGCTCGTTACCTTATCCGGATTTACCACCCGGGCTACCATCGGATTCAAAGACACTTGCAAGATCGTATTTCCAATTCCCAGCAAAGCGAACGCAAACAAGATACAAGCAAAGTCATAGAAGAAAAGAGGTATCAGCATCGCCAAGGTCGTGATGGCCAAGGCAGCGACTACCGTATTCCTACGCCCGTGCCGTCCCATCCAGATACCGGTGGGGACAGAGAACAGGGCGAACCAAAGAAAGACCATCATGGGTAATAGGTTCGCCAAGGTGTCGGACAAACCAAAATCCATCTTCACATAATTCGTGGCAATTCCCACGACATCCACGAATCCCATCACAAAAAAGCCGAAAAGGATCGGGAATATAGCGGAGTTCGTACTTTTAGTTCTCATATCGATCTTTTGGTTGGCTACCCATTTCTAAAACCAAATGTCCACCTTGAATAATCTCCGAGAAAGGAATACGAGTATCCGTCAATGGTTTCCCGTTTAAGTTCATCGATTGCACGTAATCATTTTGCTTACTATTATTACGAGTCTCGATCACAAATTCCTTCCCTTTATAATAGCGGTCATTCAGCCGGATCGTAATCTTATCGAACAAAGGACTACCCAAAGCGAAAGAAGGCGCTTGATCCGTCAAGCCTTTCATATCGAATAAGCCTAAGGAAGAGATTACGTACCAAGCCCCGAGCTGGCCTTGATCCTCATCTTGTCCGTAGCCATAACCGTGGATGCCATCCGTACCATAGAACTCATTCAAGATCGCCCGCACCCATTTTTGCGTAAGCGAGGGACGACCGGCCTCGTTGAACATCCAAGGGATGTGCAAGCACGGTTGGTTTCCTTGGTTATACAAGGTTTGCAAACCGGCGAAAGCCCCTACTTCCGTGCCTCCGCTAAAGATTAATTTACGAGACACCGTGAAGATGCTATCCAGCCGATGGTTAAACACGTCTGCGCCTACTTTCGCGACCAAGCCTTTCGCGTCGTGCGGTACATAGAATGTATATTGCCAAGCGTTACCTTCTTGGAATCCACGCCATACTTGCATCGGATTGAAGTCCTCGATAAACGTACCATCCTTCTTTTTAGGACGGACAAAATTACAGGAAGGGTCATAGATACGCTCCCAGCCTTTCGATAAGTCCATCAAACGGTTATAATCGTCCGTCTTACCCAGTTGCTTCGCCCATTGGGCCACGGCCCACGCACTATAAGCATATTCCAAGGTATGGGAAGCGGAGAACATGAAAGCCTCGTCCGGCCCGTCCCCCTTATCCAAATGAGGCACATAACCATATTCCACGAAATAACGGGTATCGATCTTTCCTGCGCCCAATGGACGATTCTCCCCATCCAACTCATTCTTCAAGCAAGCCTCATAGGCCGTATTCACATCGAAATCCCGAATGCTACATTGATAAGCGCCGGCGATAATCGTACTTAATAAATTCGTACCAACCCCGGAGACATAACGGCTATTAGCGATTCCATCCGCCAGCCAGCCGGCGTCCTTGTACACCAACAAATGGCTACTTATATAATCCGAATAATATTCCGGATAGGCCAAAGCCCAAACCTGCGTCAGATTCCATTGCGCTCCCCAAGCGGCATCGGTATTGTATAAGTTATGTACCGGTTTTCCGTCTTTCAAAGGGATTTGTCTTACCGAGCCATCATTTCTCGGATAAGCGCCATTCACATCGCTAGCCAATCCACGCCCCAATAAAGCGTGATACAAACCGGTATAGAATTTCACCTTATCCTCTCGCGCTGGAGTCTCTACCCGGATACGTCCCAAATATTCTTCCCATGTTTGGCGAGAGATTTCCCTTGCCTCGTCAAACGTAAGGGTAGCGGCCTCAGTCTCCCTATTTAACCGGGCATTCTCCACGGATGTATAGGAAAGACCTACTTTAGCGGTTACCGACTCTTGATCTTGGGTACGGAATGTCAGATAAAGTCCGGCCCCCACGCCCGTCGCTTTCCGTTCATCCGGACGGATATCCGCCCCGTTGAAAGCGCCATATCCAACGGGAGCCTTATCCAGCACCGCCGAGAAATACAAAGGAACCGATGCCCCGGGCTGGTATTTCCTCACATATTCAGGCTCGGTAATCACCCAGCCCTCGATACGCCCGTCTTCCGTAAAAGTAATTTCCGCGTCCCGCACGGCTCCGCTTTCTCCTTGGCGGTTTCCTATATCGAACAAGATACGGCTATCCTCCCCGGCCGGAAACGTATAACGCTGGATAGCGACACGAGGGGTAGCGGTAAGCTCCGCCCGGATCGAGTAATCTTTTAGGAGAACGGAATAATAACCGGCGGTAGCGATCTCGTCCGCACGATCAAAACGGGAACGGTATCCTATACCTGTCGAGTCGTCTACCGCCCCGGGAATTGTTTTCAATGAACCCGTCGTAGGCATCAAGACGATTCCACCGATCTGAAACTCATGCAAGCAGGGGAAACCCTCGATCGATTGATCCCGATAATCGTAACCGGTAGCCTCCCAACCGGATTTATTCCCGATATGCCCGTTCGTAGAAGGGGCCGGCTTGGCCATACCGAAAGGCATCGCTCCCGGGGTAAAATGAAACCAACGGCAATGCGCCGTGCCGATCCGAGGCTCTACATATTGGCTAAGCTCCTCTTGCTGGACCTTCTTGCCTTGTGTCACGCAGGATGTGAAAACCCCGCACAGGAACAAGAGGAAACAGACCGGCTTCATACTATACTTTCTCATAATTTATTTAGATAGATGGTTTAACGCAAAAACATAAGCACCCATAGCGATCGAGCGGTTGGCTCCTTGCTTGCTGAAGGTCACCCCTATCCGTTTACAAGGATCGTATCCTACCTTGCGATTCGTACCCGGGACTAGCACCTCGACAGCCTCTCCCCGGGCAAAACCGGCGAAGCTCTTCTCGTCGTCCAAGTCATACACCTCCTTTTGCAAGCGCCCGAAACGAGCACCGTCCATCATTCCCGTCTGCGCGTTCATCTCTTTCAACAAGGCCGGCAGGATGTACTTGGAAGCACCGGACAAACCACCGCCTATCACGATAAGCCCATCGATCAAGGTAATAGCGGAAGCCAACGCGTCCCCAGCCATCTCACCCAACTCCTCAAACGCGGCGATAGCCGCTTCCCGGTTACCCGGACGAATACCCTCGGCGATCTCGAAGATCTCTTTCGGGGTACGCGCCCCCGCATCACCGCTCCGCTCCGCATAGACACGCATGACCGCCCGTATGCTGACGCTCTCCTCCACGATATACTCCGGGTACTTCTTGTTCCGCAGGCACCATACATATCCTCCCGCCGCGTTATCACCCCGCAAAAGCTCTCCATCGATGACAACCCCGGCACCAAAGCCTGTCCCTAGCGTGACACCTAGCAAATTCTTATATCGTTTCGTACTTCCCGCCTCCCGCAAACGGCGGTTGATCTCCGGGAGCACTCCCGTCAACGCCTCTCCGTACGCGAACAAGCTTCCGTCGTTATTGATAAATACCGGTATCCCGAATATATCTTCCAGAAACGGGCCTAACGCTACGCCACCCCGGAAAGAGGGGAAGTTGGGTAAATCGCCTATAATACCGGCTTGATAGTCTGCCGGACCGGGAAAAGCGAAACTGATAGCGACCGGAGTTTCCGGCAAGCCTGCTTGAATTGCCTTAAAACCCTCTACCAAATTGCCTAAACACTTATCTAAACAATCTGCGCATGCCGGAAGAACTACCGGATCGGCTATCTCTTTTCCACCTTGGATGGCAGAGAAGACAAAATTCGTTCCTCCCGCATCCAATGTCATTACTATTCTATTGTCATTTGTGTACATCATATATTCCTTTTCTTTACTTAAAGAGGTCCCGCCAGTGCCACAGCAGTGGCACTACTTTGCCATTAGAGGTGACACAACCTTGCCTTCGAAGTGGCACAATCGTGCCATCAGTAGTGGCAAAGCAGTGCAATGCCTATGGCAAACGGTGATTATTGCCTAAAACGTACGTAAGCCTTTATAGTACCACAATATTTACCTACAGACGATCCATACGGACGGATCGTATATTCACCCACGCAAGCCGGGATGATAAAAGTCTCCGCGTAATGAACGATGAAAGGTTCGAATGCGCCTGTCGGGCTCTCCACGATCAACTCATCTCCCTTGATCACGTTCAGCACTTGCACCCCTCCATTCGTATTGTGAGGCACGATATCCGTGAACCAATGGCGGCGGGTCTCGATGAACTCGTTCTCGTGCAAGCCGGTCCGTTCCTCTCGCCATCCGTCTCCCTCGGCGACCATCTCCACTTGGTTGATCAAGTGGTTACGGACAAACTCCGTTTGCCGCTCCCATTGGATCACTTTCGAACCGTGGCCGATATTAATAGGTCGAGGCAGTCCGTCCAATCCCAAGCGGCCCCAGTCCCAAAGCTTAAACGTAAAGATACTTGGCGTAGCGCTAATCTCAAGCACCATGGCACCGGCTCCCGAACAATGGACCGTTCCGGCGGGAATCAGATAATGATCATGGCGTTTAGCAGGCCATTTATTGACATATTTCTCCGTATCGAAAGGCTTTCCGGTCTGTTGGGACTCGTTTAGGGCAGCGATCATCTCGTCCGGATTTACACCGGTTTTCAATCCCAGATAAACGGTAGCGTCCTCCTCAGCATCCAGCAGGTAGTAGCTCTCGTCCTGCGTATAATAAATCCCGAACGTATCCCGGATATATTGGGTGACCGGATGCACTTGTAAACTTAGGTTTCCTCCTCCCATCGTATCCAAGAAGTCGAAACGGATCGGGAAATCTTGCCCGAAACGAGCCTCGACCGGCCCGCCCAGCAAGTCTCTCGTCTTATAGAATACCAAGTCATTGGAAGGGATCTCAAACAGCTCTCCGGCAACTTTCAGGTATAAACTATTTTCCTCGGGCACGCAATCAAAACACCAGCCGAAGTTATCTTGCTTTTTATCCAGATCACAGACCTCTTTCATCCATTGGCCGCCCCAAGGAGCCGGATCGAAGAAAGGTACTACCCGGAACGGAGTATGCGCCGTTTTCTCCAACCCTTCTTTCAAGGTCTCCCCGGAAATCATCTTAGGTGTTCCGACGATATGGGTATCCAACCAATAATCGACCTTGGGAAGGACTTTCTTCTTCAGATTATCGCAAACAATCCAATCAATAAAATATCCTCGCTTATAATGGTACGACGGGGCTTCCTCCCGGTTTTCCACACCTAGCCCGTTCACCTCTTTTCTACGGGAACGCATCTGAATCTCCCAACGAGCCATGTCTGCGTAGATCAATTTGTCCGGAGCGGGAACGATCTCGGCGGCGGCGTGGCCATAAACGATTGTCCAGCCTTTTCCATCACGCAAGGACTCCCGGCAGGCGTTCACCTTCTCCGCATCCAAGAAATCCGTATAAGAGAAATGAGCCCGGCGGCCAAACAACCGGTCATCCGTCAGATAAGGATAGGTCATCGCCTCTATATCTTCTGCCGATTTAAATAAATCTCGCGTATTGATAAAACGATCGGGCGCGAGTGCTTGCAGTTCACGCATCAACTCCTCGTGATGAACCCCTTGGTAGCATTCCACCACCCAAACTTGTGATCCATTTGTTTCCGCATGTATCTCCGCCAATCGCTTCCGTATCGATTCCCAGCCTTTCCACAAGGTACCGTCTACAACGGTGGCCGGCATTTTATCATAATTACTTTTTCTCATCTCTTTTGATATTTAATATTGCACGCTTGTATTTAACTCTTATTTTTCTCTGCCCAATCCCTTAATAATTCAATCGCCTTAGATAACACTCCGGCCGACCCCTTGAAATTACCAGAGCCACTGGGGACACCGCCTTTGCCATACCATTCGTAGAATCCGTCATTTTGGATCACACGCTCGATCATCGGATGAATCTCCGCATAAGCCTCCTCAACCATTCCATTAACGACAAGCTGCTGGATCATCCGACCGCCAAACCAAGTCCAATCCCCGCCATTCTGATACAGATAAGCCTTTGACATTCCTCCATGGAAAAAACCATCCGGATACACGGGATATAAGGTAAGACCAATGCTTGGCATACCCGACAGGCGAACATTCTCAAGCATCTGGGCATTTACGGTACGTATCTCGTCTTTCGATAATAAGCCGGCCTCTATAGCGATAGCCGTCCCACCATGATAATGAATGGCAAGTTCATCAAAACCTTCCGGAATCGGAGATTTCTCCGGATAAATATGAGGAATGAACTTCTGGCGCTTTACATCCCATAGATGAGCCCGCACATTTCTCTCGATTCCCTCACGCAGACTTTTCCAACGGGAGGCTTGCGGAGAATCAGGAGCCATTTCCAACAAATAATCCAAAGCGATTATGAACATAGCGTTATCATATACATCGATAGCCAGATCCGACAAATCATTCATATCACATCCGAAATCGTCATTCGGCTGTACATCGCCCCAATCAGCGGTCATTGCTCCATAAAGCAATCCATATTTCTCATTATATCGTTCCCGCATCAGATAATCTACCATCGCGTTCATTCGCTCGAGAACGGTCTTCCCGGCAACTTTCTCATTCAATATCTCCCGATCACCCGTCTTACGAATGTATTTACCTACGATCTGAATCAAGGAAGACTCTTGGTCCGTCTCTACCGTATTCTTAAAAGCGACATGTTTCGGAGCGGCATTCGAATAATAAGGCGTATCATCATACCATGTAAAATCTTCTTTCAGCACATAACCATCGATCATCTCATCATTCGGCTGTTGAAGAGCGAAAAACAATAAAATAGCTTCCCGCAGTTCGTGTGGATCACTCTCCTCGCAAGCGATCTCTATAAACGTATTCATATCACGAGCCCATATCTGGGAATAACCGCTCCCTGCGTTAAAGCCACTACGAATGGTCGCACGAGCCATACTATCCACCTTATGTAAAGCCGTGTCGGACAATATTTGATCGGCCAATCGCTGTTTCTCGGTCAATCCCGTACAGGATAAAAAAGATACAAATACAAAAGAAGTTACAACTAGAATTTTATTCATGGCATTAAATTATGATTTATGGCGGCAAAATTATTTCAATAATTCAGAAAGGAATACTACATTTGTTCCGATTTACTTGTACAATCTTATGATTTATAGATTATGGTCAAGATAAAAGAAGGATTTAAGGGGGAACGGCTCGTCTCTTTGCCCGAGGAACTATTGACAAGCTATCAAAGGGAACCGCTCATCAATAATTTATATGTACGTAAGATAGGTTTCTTCCCACGTGTTAAATATCATTTTCTCCAAAAAGAACATGGCTGTGACTACGCCATGCTTATTTATTGTACGGAGGGAAAAGGATGGTATCGTATCCTCGGTAAACAATATACCGTGGAGAAATACCAATATATCATCATCCCTCCCGGTATCCCCTACTCATTCGGGGCAGACGAGGGAGATCCATGGACTATTTACTGGTTACACTTCCAAGGGAAGCTTTGCGATCAATTCCTGCCGTCGCATCCGGTTCCGGTCACTATTTCGCCGAATGAATATTCCCGTTTACAAGATCGGTTACGGCTGTTTGAGGAGATATATAGCAGTTTCTCCATGGGATATATTAAAGAATATATGATTTATTCCTCCATGTGCCTTTACAATTTTCTGGCCTCTTTCATCTATCTGGAGCAATTCCGCCATATCATGATTCCCTCGCAAAAAGAATATCCGTTCACGGCACGGGTTATTCATTATATGCGTGAGAACATCCAGCAGAATCTTACCTTGAAGGAATTAGCGTCTTATTTCAAATATTCCCCTTCTCACTTCTCGGCTCTCTTCTTTGGCGAGACCGGGGTCTCGCCCATGAATTACTTCATACGCTTGAAAATACAGAAGGCTTGTGAATATATCGAGCTAACGAATATGAAGTTGAATGAGATCGCCACGCATCTGGGATTCGAGGATGCCGCCTACTTCTCGCGTACGTTTACGAAAGTTATGGGTTGCTCTCCTTCCGTTTATCGTAAAAAGGAGATGGAGATATAGAATTCGTTTGGATTTCTAGTATTTCTCATGAGAATAAAATATATTTGTACAATAGATATTTAAACGAACATAAAGTAAGTAGTTACTATGATAGACCTAACACAGTTCACCCCTTGGACTCTCTTTACGGATCTTGGATTCATTTCGATACTTCTATTGGTTGGCAAATTCATACGAGTCAAGGTAAAACTGGTACAACAATTATTCATCCCGCCCAGCTTGATCGCGGGCTTGCTAGGACTGGCGTTCGGACCTAATGGACTGGGGTGGATTCCGCTTTCCAATGATTTAGGTACTTACGCGGCGATCCTTATCGCCTTGGTGTTCGGCGCGTTGCCTTTATCTTCCCCGAACGTATCCATGAAAGAAGTGGCAAAACGAGTCGGACCAATGTGGGCGTACGCTCAGGTGGGTATGTTATTGCAATGGGCATTAGTAGGCTTGTTCGGATTGTACGTGATCAAGCTGATCTGGCCGGACCTGAATGACGCTTTCGGCATTATGCTGCCGACAGGTTTTTATGGCGGACACGGCACGGCCGCCGCTATCGGGTCCGCATTCGAGGGATTGGGCTGGGACGAGGCTCGCAGTTTAGGCATGACTACTGCTACCGTAGGGGTTATTTGCTCGATCATCGGAGGTTTACTGATGGTCAAATGGGCGGCCAAGCATAAACAAACCGCTTTTATCTCGGATTTCGACGATCTCCCGGACGAGCTGAGAAGTGGGTTGCTGCCAGAGGATAAGCGGGATTCCATCGGAGAAGCTACGACTTCCTCCATATCCATCGATACGCTGACTTTCCATGTGGCTTTGGTATTTGTCGTGGCTTTTTTGGGATATATGGTTAGCCAAACCGTAAAGGTGTATTATCCGGTATTGGAGTTACCTGTTTTCAGTTGTGCCTTTATCATTGGATTAGTATTAAAGAAATTCTTCGACGCGACAACCATATCCAGATATATCTGTCCACAGACGACCCAGAGGCTGAGCAGTTCCTTCACGGATATGCTGGTAGCTTGCGGTGTAGCGTCTATCAAGCTAGGGGTGATCGTAAAATATGCCTTGCCGCTTATCGTACTCATCATAGCGGGCGTGGCGATCGTCTGGTGCATAACATTCTTCTTAGGAAGAAGATTAGCCAAGACCTTTTGGTTCGAGCGCATGATTTTCGCTTGGGGATGGTGGACCGGCACGATGGCTATGGGCATCGCCTTGCTGCGGATCGTCGATCCGAAACTTTCCAGCAAAGCGATGGATGATTACGCAATGGCTTACCTGCCTATCGCTCCCATAGAGATCTTATTGATCACCTTCGTCCCCATCCTTTTCGTAAACGGATTGGGAGTTTGGTTGCTATTAGCCTGCTTGGTCCTTTCCCTACTGATCTTGCTACTGGCGTGGAAGATGGGATGGTGGATTACTCGCTCTTGATACTATTTACCGGGTTCTCGTTCGCCGCTTTCCAGTTCTGGAAACTCACGGTCAATAACGTGATTACGGTTACGATCAATAAAGCGATTAAGAATACCCACCCATGGATCGGAGTCTTGTAGGCGAAACCCTCGAGCCACATCCTCACGCCCTGCCAAGCGATCGGCGCCGCTATCACGAAGCAAATACCTACAATCCTCAGATAGGCCTTATTAAACATCAGCAGGATCTCCCCTACCGTAGCTCCATGTACCTTGCGGATACCTATTTCCTTACGGCGATATTGAGTCTCGAACACCACTAAGCCAAATACCCCGACCAAAGAGATAATAATCGCCAGCAGACTGAAGACCGTCACCAAGCTGCGTAAGTTCTCTTCCTTCCGGTAGAGATGATTGAAGATCTCATCATAGAACTCGATATTGAACGGATAGGAAGGGTCTAATTCTCTCATCGTCTCCTGAATGTGACCTACTACGGCATGAATGTCCGATCCGGCTTTCAAGCGGATATAAGAGATTGGCAAAGAATAACCAAAGTTTCCGACCAAGAAAGCGATATTATCCTCTCCACCACGAAGCGAGGTGAATTTCACATCGTCGGAGAAACCGACAAGATGACCGGAAGAATAGCTATCGAACGCGTCACCCACTTGCATATCCAACCCCTCCATCGCCGTACGATTGAATATATAAGACACATGATCCGAAAGCTCGTCCGCCTTTGAGAAATCTCTCCCTTCTATAACCGGAATCCCCATCACCCGCAAGAAATTGGAAGATGCTATAATTATGAAATACTGAAAGTCCTTACCCTTATAATTACCGCCATTCGTGTTATACCCGTCCTTAGAGCCCACTTTCTCCATAGCGAAAGCCACATCCTCGATCCCCGGATTCTCTTTCAAGCGATTCACATATGTATCGTGATGCTTATTGTACATTGTCTCATTCAGCTCCACGATAGCTACCTGATCCTTATCGAATCCTAAAGAGAAATTCCTCATATAACTATTCTGGATTTGCACAAAGCAAGCCCCAATAATCAACACGATCGAAACAACGAACTGGACACAAATCAATGTCGTACGTAACTTACGCCCGGAAGGAGATAACCCGAAGCTGCCCTTCAGCACCAAGGCCGGAGGAAAAGAAGTTATATAATAAGCAGGATAAATACCCGCCAGCCAACCGATAACCAACGCTACGATGCCACACAAGAAAACGATCGGAAGATTTGAGACCAAACTCAAATCGGCCTCGATAAAAGGTAGCGCTTCCGCCCAATCCAATCCCCAAACGATAACGAGACTTACCAGCCACGCCATAAAACTAATAAGGGCTGCCTCTATCAATAAAGATCTGCGCAACAAAGTATCCGAGCTACCCAATACCTTCTGCGTATTGATGCTTTTGATTCGCAACGGAGTCAAAGAAGTGCTAAAGTTCGTGAAGTTAATAGCCGCGACAATGACGATCAGAAGGGCTATACCGAACAATAAGGCCGTGACTTCCTTGTTTCCGCTCCGGAATGTACCACCGTCTTGCGTCTCATTCATATAATAAATATCAGTCAGCGGAACGAGCCGGATCTGTTCTCCTTCATGGTAAATCTTCTTGAAATCAAAATGACGGTTGAAATTATCGGCAACCTCATCTGCCATGGCAGGATTATCAAGCAATAAATAACAAACCCAGTTACTTGAGCTAAAATTATTGATATTATAATCCGGATCGATCGCCGTATAGACCACGTTCCGAAGCTGCGTGTTCTCCGGGAAATCCTTATAAACCGCGCCAATCGTAAAGAGCTTAGCCGATTTAGTCCAGATATTTTCTTCCGCTCGCAACGTCTTACCAACCGCAGAGATATCTTCCCCAAACAACTTGTCAGCCAAGCTTCGGGGTACCATTACTTTCTCGGGATCTTTCAAGCAATCGATATCGCCTTCCACGATCGGGAACGCGAATATCTTCGGTAAACTAGCGTGGCAGGTTGTCACGATTTCCTTAAACCCAAACGGTTGCCCGTTTCTATCCACCGAGAGATAAACACCATTCTGGCCAAAAGAAGGAGTCAACAATGTACCCGCCTCTATATGCGGGGAAGATTGGATGACAGCCTCCACAAAGGCACGGGGTAATATTGTCCCGAAAGTACCCGGAATGGTCAAGTCCACCCTAAAAATCCGCCCGGACGTAGGATGGCAACGGTCAAAAGTCCGCTCAAAATTAATCTGTATCAAAATCACGATAAAAGCGGCGAAAGCAACCGCAAGACCGGCTACGTTCAATGCGGTCGCCATTTTAAACCGCCTCAACACACTTAGAAAGTTTCGAATAATCGTTTTCATTTTATTATAGTTTCATTTATTATTCCGTTTTAATACTATCCACCGGATTCGCATTCGCCGCACGCCAGTTTTGGAAAGTTACCGTAAACATCGTTATTAAGGAGACAATTAATAGAGCGAATGCAAATATCCACCAATAAATAGGAGTTTTATAAGCAAAACCCTCTAACCATTTCCGTACGCCATAATAAGCCAAAGGAGCCGCTATGATAAAGCAAACGCAGACAATACGGAAATAAATCTTATTGAACATAACCAAGATCTCATGAACCGTGGCCCCGAATACCTTACGAATACCGATCTCTTTCCGGCGATACTGGGTCTCGAATATAACGAGGCCGAATATACCGACAATAGAGATAATCACAGCCAACAAGCTAAACAATAAAATCATCGTACTTAAATTCCGTTCTTGATGATATAAATGATCGAAAATCTCATCATAAAATTCCACCTCACAAGGATATGTGGGATCTAAGTGGGCTACTGTCTTACGGATATGATCCACCACGCCCATGATATCGCTTCCCGCTTTCACACGAATAAAAGAATAAAGCATCAAACGAGGTTCATTAATAACAAAACCTAATTCGGAGACGCTTTGTCGCAAGGAAGTAAATTTAACATCATCTATAAATCCGATGACGGAACCATCGGCCGATTCCTCCTCAAGCCATGGAATCCGCATGATATCATTCGGTTCCATGTTCCATTTATCCCGCATTTGTCTATTGAATACATAACTATAGTTGTTACCTCTCTCATCAGACTCGGTAGGCATCCGCCCCCCAATCAATGGAATACCCATTACTTTGAAGAAATTCCAAGAAACAGAAAGAGAAGTGAAATTAACACTCTGCTCTTTATATACACCTCCCCACGTACGATAGCTATCCTCCGATCCAAACTTCTGGGAACAGAACGCCACATCCTCTATTCCCGGATATTCTTTCAATCCACCCACGTAGCTATCCTTATGGTCATGCATAATATTCCGGTTCAGCTCGACAACTACTACCTGATCTTTGTCGAAACCCAAAGAATATTTTTGCATAAACCTATTTTGTTGACGAACGAACATGGCTGATATAATCAATACGATAGAAACGATAAACTGAAAACCGATCAATGCCGTACGCAACTTCTTCCCAGAGGAAGAAAGCCCGAAAGAGCCTTTCAATACTAATGCCGGAGGGAAAGAAGTCATATATAAAGATGGATAGATCCCCGCAATAAGACCTATTATAACAGATAATACAGCTAAGCCACCTACTAAACCGGGGTAAGCAGTCAATGTCGTATCCGCTTGCACAAAATACAGCCATCCCATATGTCCTAATCCCCAAACGATAAACAAAGAACAAAGGAAAGCAAGCAAACTAATACCCACGGCTTCAAATAACAGGGAAGCACGTAATATGCCAGCAGAACTCCCCAGAACTTTTTGCGTGTTGATACTCTTGATGCGCAAAGGCGCCAAAGAGGTACTAAAATTCGTGAAGTTGATACCCGCCACAATAATCACCAGAAAAGCGATCAGCATCAGTAACCGGGCTTTCTCCGCGCTACCGCTTTTCACTAAACTTCCGCTGGAATCCTCGTTCATATAATAAATATCGGTTAGGGGGACCAGCTCGGCATGTATATCTTTCGCCATATCCCCATATTGCTTCGAATAGTCAAAATGGGCATCAAAATTCTCAGCTACTTCTTTCGGGGAGGCAGAAGGATCTAGCATCACGTAACAGAAATAGTTACTACTTATCCAATTCGTCAGTGCGTAATCCGGAGACATCTCTGTATAAATCACGTTTTTCAACTGTGTATTTTCCGGGAAATCCTTATAAACACCTCCTACGACCAAATATTTCACGCCCGGTTTCGTCCAGATCCCACCATCGGGAACGATCTGCTTTCCAATTGCCGATTCCTTTCCAAATAATCGGTGAGCCATACTTTCGGGCATCAAGGCTTTTTCCGGTTCCGACAAGCAAGAAGATTCTCCTTCACACATCGTAAACTGAAACATCCGGGTAATCTCCGGATGGCAAGTTATGATCGTCTCCTTAAAACCTTGCTTTCCTTCTTTTCTTGTAACAGTCACATACATCTCTCCTATATACGGATTGATTAACGTACCAGCCTCAATATGCGGGGAAGAGTGGATAAACGCCTCTATCAACGGTCGGCAATGGATCATGCTTGCTCCATCCGGGAAAGAAAGTCCCATCCGATAAATCCGGGTCGAGTTCGGATGACAACGATCGAAGTTATGCTCAAAGCTTACTTGCACCATGATAATTAAAAACGCAGCGAAAGCGACCGCTAATCCCGCTACATTCAAAAAGGTAGCTACCTTGAAACGTATTAATACATTGATGAAATTGTGTATGATTGTTTTCATAACTTGCTCTATTTTATTGATACTAAAATCGACCCAAAAAGAGTATTCCTTAAATAAGATGGCTGATATTCATTCGTTTCAAGATATTCAAAGAAACCTTGTTCAACGCAATTGTCTCAACCTCTTCCGTACGGAAAAACTTACTTAAACCTTCGATCTTAATCATGGCTGTATTTGTTTTAATTTATTATACTCAAATCCATCTAATAATATTCAAATAACGTGCCAAACTACATATCAAACTAATATTCAATAAATTAATTCTCAATTCATAAAACAGAAGTGTCCAATAATTGGACACCATTGTACAATTATTGGACACATACTTTTCTATGAAAACAGCAATATGATTCTACAAAAATCTTCTACTCATTCTTAATACTATGTACTGGATTCTCATTCGCCGCACGCCAGTTCTGGAAAGTGACAGTCAATATCGTGATAACCGCTATGATAGCAAAAGCGATCAAATACACCCACCAATACATAGGAGTCTTATAAGCGAAATTCTCAAGCCATCGATGTACCACATAACCGGCGATAGGCGCCCCCAAAACAAAACAAACACATAAGATTCGTATGTATGTCTTGTTAAACATCACGATAATCTCCTCGGTAGTAGAGCCTAATACCTTACGGATACCGATCTCTTTCTTCCGGTACTCACTATCGAATACGACCAAACCGAATACCCCTACCACCGAGATAAAGATCGCGATTAAACTAAATAAGGTAATCAATGAACTGAGGCTTCTCTCTTTCTCATAAAGTCCGTTCAATACCTCATCGAAGAAACGGACATTAAACGGGTATTCCGGATCAAATGATTGAAGCGTAGTCTTGACATGTTGCATAGCCCCCCGTAAGTCAGAGCCGGCTTTTACCTTTATATAAGCGTAATTAGGTTGGTTTCCCCAATTATTAGTACCCCATACAAAAAAGGCCATAGGCGTTACCTCCGTACGGAAAGAGGCGAATTTAACATCCGGCATAAAACCGACAATCTCCATACTATCTATTAAAGATCCTATCTCCAGCCCATATTCTGTCCGGGCACGTTCGTTAAAGACAAACGTGCCATAACGTTTCGCCTTATCTTCCTCCCGGAAATCACGACCTTCCGATATTTTCACATTCATCACCTTCAAAAAAGAAGGTTCAACCGGTAGACATTGGAATTGTATATCCTTATCCCGGTATTTACGTCCCCATCCCATGTATTGGTCCTGACTAGAAAGGAGCATCTCCGCATATGTAACCTCTTCGATACCGGAGAAAGATTTCACTTGGCTGGCGAAGGCATCCCGACTTTTCCGGATATTGTTATTCATATTCGTAATAATTATCTCATCCTTATCATAACCGAGAGGGGTATTTTGCATATAATAATTCTGCAAATACATGAATGTAGCACCAATAATTAATCCGAAAGAAGCTACATACTGCACTCCTATCAATGCATTTCGTAATTGACGTCCCTTCGGAGACAAGCCAAAACTACCTTTCAACACTAAAGCCGGTGGGAAAGAAGTCATATAATATGCTGGATATATACCGGCAAGAAGCCCGGTAGCTATTGAGATAAAAGCTGTAGCCAAAACCAATCCGATATGCATTGATAACGAAATATCGGCATTTATCAATGAGGCTATTTCCGTCTTCCCCGCGATATAAACTAATAGCAGTCCTAACAAATAAGAGATTATACTTATTAACACCGCTTCTAAAATCAAAGCAAAACGGATCACAGATTCTTTTCCCCCTAATACTTTTTGTGTATTAATACTCTTAATACGCATCGGGGTAAGTGCCGTACTGAAATTCGTGAAATTAATTCCGGCGATTATCACGATCACGATAGCTATGGCAAATAATATCATCAAAGTTTGCCTGCTGGCTTTCGGGGTCTGGTCATATTTTACATCAGTCGTATAATGAACATCAGGCAACGGATTAATACGGAAAGTCATTCCAGATCCCCCCCATGAGAAACTATTATCCTTTATTAGAGCAGGATCAAAATGTGCCTTGAAATTTTCAAATAACCCCTCGACATTCTTCGGATTGTCCAAACGGATATAGAAAATATAATTCCAGTTTCCCCAGCTTTGGGCGTTTTCCTTCGGGTCCATCTTTTGATAAATACAATTCCGTACAGATGAATTCCGTGGATAATCCTTATACACTCCACCTACCGTTAGATGATCTCCATTCTCAAACTTCAATTGCTTGCCTACAGCCGATTGATTCCAAAAACTTCTGAGCCATGCTCTGCGGCAACAAAACAACGTTTGGCTCCTGTAACGCCTCCGGATTTCCTTCCTGAAATTTAAAGTCAAATACCTTCGTGAATTCAGGATAAACATTTATACATTGTTCCTTAAAAGTATTCCGTACACCATTCTCTTCTACAGAGAAAAACAAGTCCCCTCCCAAGGATTCGCCAAGGTCCCAGCTACGATATGAGGCGAGGATTGGATAAAGCATCGGCCAGCGGACGGCAAATAACTGCCTGCCCACCATCCTCAAACATAGCTTCTACCCGAAATATAGATTCCGTATCCGTATATCCTCGGTCAAAATTCTGATCATACTCGACTTGCATCATAATCAAGATGAAAGCAGAAAAGCCACAGATAGTCCTAATACATTTAAAAGTGTCGCCATCTTGAAACGGCGCAATACACTCAAGAGATTCCTCAAAATAGTTTTCATACGTAATTTTATATTACCTGTTATATTATTCGTTCTTAATGCTACGGACCGGATTCTCATTGGCGATATTCCAAGATTTCAGGATCACGCATCCCCAAATGATCGCTAGAACCAGTAGAGCCGTAGATATGAAAATAAAACAGTCAGCGGTATCTTATCCGCGAATTGCCTCAACCAGCTCTCCCACGACTCGTGAGGCTATCACTCCCAAAAGGATAGCCGGAAAGCCGTGATCAAAACATCCTTAGATAAAAGACGTAAAATATTCGGGGCCGTCGCTCCATTCACCTTGCGAATCGCTATCTCCTTGCTCCTACGGTGCATCTCGTCCGTAATATACCCTAATAATCCCATTAAGGTGATCAGCAAGATAGCGATCGAGGCAACAAAGACGCCGTCACGGAAATGACGGGTTCCCTCATACTGAGACTCTATGATCGTTTTCAGCACCGTAAAACCGACATCCTCATTCGGAAATAGTTCCGCTATCTTATCATTCATTTCCGTAAATATTCCGGAGTTAGCTCGGAGACACGAACCGTAAAGTTACAATAACTCATCCGGTCACTACCAAACATGATGACCGGTAACTGGGGAGTGAAGAAGGAATTCACCATGAAATCACGGGTTACACCCACTATTTTTCCTTTAAATTACCCTCATCATCATAAATATATTTACCGATCGCAGCATCCGTCCACCCACGTTTACTCACGAATGACTCATTCACTCAAAATATCCCCGTCACCTTTTAGTGGTTGCCCCTCAAGCAAGGGATTTTCATCAGAGAGAGATAATCGGCATCATAGTTTACCTGTCGGGCCGTGAACAGCCAGTTTTCTCATTATCCAGAATAGGAAACCACCATAACCACTTAGAATGTCCATTGACGAAAGCCCCGTAGCCGTGACATAAGGTAACTTCTTGAACTCGGCGGTAAGTTTGCCGCTTCTGATCATCCATATTATTCAAGGGGCATACACTATATTTTCCGGATCATATCCTAAATCATTATTCATTAGCCGATCATATTGCAATAACACGATCACCAATAATGTAATGACAAACGCAATTCCCCAAACTGGATAAAGAGCAAACTCCGCTTCCATCCCTGCTTACCCGAAGTAGATACCGGAATACTTGGTAACCGGGATAACGCTGAACAAACGGGCCGGTAGCAAGGCGGACAAAATGAATATAGCCAAGATCATGATCGCAGGAAGCCATATAGTCTGCGCATTCAATAAAGTGCCCAAAGTAGGAACAGCCACCATATCCGCAACATATTCCCGGAAAGCGAATAAAAGCAATGCCATACATACAAGAGCCACTACAAATAAAGCCGCCGTCTCAAACAAGAACATATTGAAAATGTCCTTGCTGGAAGCTCCATTACATTTGTGTACTCCTACGGATCTCGCCCGGATCGGCAGAGAAGATACCGAGTTCAAGATATAATTCATCGCCGCCACGAATAACAAAGCGAAAGCCAGTACGCTCATGATCACCACCATCCGCTTCACCTCGGTACTTTGCGTATATATCTCCGAGACCGGCTTGATATAAAGCTCCATATCAAAACCTTGTTTCCTCTCTCTTTCTACATCTATATATTTAGGCAATAAAGCCGGTATTTTCTGATTGATTTGTTCCGGGAACACACCCGGTTTCAGGCGGATATAGCCCAGATAACTATCGTCGGCACCCCAACCGGCATAGGCACCGAACTGGGTTTTCATATTAATGAAAGAAGCGACAGCGTCAAACGTAAATGACTATTTTCCGGTATGTCACGGAATATCCCGGCCACCGTATAAGGATAGTTTTTCCGTACAGCAGTTGTTTCCCGATCGGATCTTCCTTGCCAAATATACGTTCAGCCATTTTTCCGATAAGAAAACTTGATCTTCGATTCCCAACAAACGGTCATCCCCTCTTAGCACCTTTGATTCCCATCGTACGGAAAAGAGGGAATCCGCCATCATCAAACGGGGCTTGAACCGATCCTCACCATGATACAATACGGCTCCGTATCTTCTCCGGCAAACCGTCGCATACTGTATCTCGGGAACTCTTGCCGCAAAGCCTCCGGATCGGGGCAAATAGGATACGAGACCCATCTTCTCTCCCGTTTTATCATCATTGTATCGCACATGCACGCTATACAAATCTTCCACTTGGTCAAAGAATGTATCGAAGCTCAATTCAAAAGCGACCCTAGCGAACAGGATCAATCCCACTCCAAGTCCTAGTGTCAAGGACAGAACCTTGATCACATTTCCCCTCGGCCTCGAAGTAAATAACGGATTGTATAATATAGCTGTCTCATCGATTTGTATTTAAGTTAAATTGAAAGCTAACCGACCTTCACAGGCCAATTAGCTTATAAAAACTCTTGTGTGTATGTGTTTATGTCATGTTGACTAAATAAATTCACTAACGGAAGAAACAACGCTACCGTCGAATAAATTGATCACACGGTGGGCGAAACCCGCGTCGTGCTTGGAGTGCGTCACCATTACGATTGTCGTTCCTCCTTATTCAGCTCGGTGAGCAGCTGCATAACCTCGGCACCGTTCTTGGAATCCAAGTTACCCGTTGGCTCATCGGCCAAGATTATCTTCGGGTTGGAAACTACCGCACGAGCGATCGCCACACGCTGCTGCTGACCTCCGGAGAGTTGCTGAGGGAAGTGAGCCGCACGGTGGCTGATATTCATCCGCTTCAAGATATCCGTTACCATCTGCTTACGCTCCGACGCCTTGATCTTTAGATAAGTCAACGGCAGCTCCATCGTTCTCAAAACGTTCAACTCGTCTATCAAGTTGAAGCTCTGGAACACGAAACCGATGTTTCCTTACGGACCTGCGTACGCTCTTCTCTTCAAGTGTCCTACCTCTTGGTCGCCCAAGTAATAATTTCCCTCGGAAGGATTATCCAGCAAACCCAGAATATTCAACAACGTAGACTTACCGCAACCGGAAGGTCCCATGACAGCGACGAACTCGCCATCTTTTACCTCCAAAGAAACCTTATTCAACGCAATTGTCTCAACCTCTTCCGTACGGAAAAACTTACTTAAACCTTCGATCTTAATCATGACTGTATTTGTTTTAATTGTTATCTAACTATTTAATTTACCATATCTAATTCAAATAGTGTGCCAAACCAACTAAATATTTAATTCTCAAACAAGTAGTATTTTACTTTCCAAAACAGACTGTCCAATTATTTGACAGTGGTGTACAAAATTTAGACACTACTATCCAATATCTCGACATAAAGAAACACCTCCCAGCTTCACAGATGAGAGGTGCTATTGTTGACTTATCTACATAGTAAAACCTACATGTCACTACTTGATCTTATCTCTATATCTTTTTCCTCCGGCATGTCGAAGTTCTCAATGACTGTCAAGAAAAGCTCTTCCTTATCAACATTTATAGAATAAGAAACTGTATTTTTACCCTTCGAGAAACGGATAAACCAACTAACCACCCCATCGTTCTCATTCTCGATCACTTGATAAGCCTCTTCCTTGTCCCGCTCAAAAGCGGATTTAATTTCTTGTTGTAATGCGGCGTGGCCCTCCACGACGAAAGAAGAGACTATCTTATATACCTTTTTAGTTTTCGGATCTTTATTCGTTACTACGCTTTTATCGATCGTCTTATCCGCTTTACATTTCTGCACGACAGCCTCCAAATTCTTTTGTGCCCATAACTCTGTACTGAAACTTCCCACCAAAAGGCATAATGCCACCCAAAAACATTTACTTGCTTTCATAACTTCTTTTGTTTATTAGTTAATTTACTATTTATCCAATTCCAATATCTTATAAACCTCCTTACGTACCTGAGTATCCGGAATATTCCTCAGTAGAGTCTCCCGTTTCTTCTCGAACCGCTTATTCATCCTTTCCGGCAAATAAGCTATTTCATCCGCATTTCTTAAGAGCCGATCCGCATTCTTCTCCATCGCTTCCGCCGCTCGGGATATGACCTCCAATTCGGGTTGTATCTTCTTTATATCTGTCATTACGACACCATTGCGCACGATGTAGCTTCCCTCATAAGGGTTAAAAGAAGCATTTTGATTCATAAAGACCGTATTCACCAAAAACAACAAAAGAGAAGCCGCCACGCAAACTGCGATTGCCCATCCTATTTTTCGTTTATAAGAAATTTCCTTAGCGGGTAGCCTCAATTCCGGAGTCTCGCTAAAATCCAAGGCAATGCCACTCTCGAAATATCCGAATACCTCCCGATAACGTTCCAGATGGGCGGGAATATCCGGACGGGCGAAGAACTCATACAACACTCGCTCCTCCTCGTTCGAGGTCTGACCCTCGAAGAAGCGGTCTAATAAATCCTCTATAGACTTGTATTCCTCTGTTTTCATAACGTCTGCATTTTAAAGAATTGATCTCTCACCCGTTTACGGGCACGGGAAAGATTCATACGTACCGCCTCGGGGGTACTTCCGGTCAACCCGGCGATTTCCTCTACCTCGAAACCATCCACGTGTTTCATGCGAAGAATGGTCTGTTGAAGTCCCGGTAGTTTATTGATAAGCCGCATTACATGCTCCAAACTATCTTTTTGTTCCAGCTGGGTATAAGGCGTGGAGGCATCGCAGATAAAGAATTGTTCGCCCGCCTCACCTTCCGTGCGTTCACGAACTTTCATCCGATTCAGGCAAAGGTGCTTTGTGATTTGTACGGACAAGGCCATTACATTATTATAATAGTCTAACTCGCCACGCATATACCATAGTTTCAAAAAGACTTCCTGCATGATATCCTCGGCATCCTCCGGGTTATCAAGCAGCCTTCTCGCATAAAGGAATAGTTTCTCCCGCAAAGGCAATATCTCTTTTTTAAACTGTTCTTGTTCCATTCTATCTTAATGACAATCGAGAAAAGAAAACGTAACATGGCTGGAGAAAATAAATTCAAGGTCTTTGTCATTCTAGTATTATAGTCGTGCCACCCTTATGGCACGATAATGCCACGGCGATGGCACGATGATGCCATAGCGATGGCACAACGATGCCACGCTGGTGGCACAGCCGTGCCACTATAACGGCACGGGCTTGGCACTGTAAGTTATTACTAAATAGCCCTATACATCACAGATACGGATACACTTCTCCAAGGAAGCGATCTTGTCTTCTTGGGCGGGGACGAACTCCTGCCCAACGAAGCCTTTATAGCCTGTCTCCATAAGAGCCTTGATGATAGCCGGATAATAAAGTTCCTGCGTCTCGTCGATTTCCGCACGTCCCGGACTACCTCCGGTATGGACATGGGAGAAGTATTGATTATATTTCCGGATATTCTCGATGATATTCCCCTCCATGATCTGCATATGATAAATATCATATAGTAACTTAAAATTAGGGGAACCGATACGGCGACAAAGCTCCGCCCCCCAAACCGTATGATCGCACAGATAATCCTTATGGCCGACACTGTTCAAAAGCTCCATGGTCAAGACGACCTTGTGTTTCTCCGCTAACGGGATAAGGCGCTTCAACCCCTTCTCGCAGTTCTCCCAGCCTTGCAAGTCCGTTACGCCATTACGTCTGCCGGAGAAGCAAATCAAGTTTGTCAATCCAGCGTCCGCCACCATCGGGATCACCTTCTCATAACTGGCGACCAACTCGTCATGCAAGGCCGGATCATTGAAACCTCGATCTATTCCAAGCCCGGCCCCTTGCGCCATCGCCACCGTCAGGCCATGTTTTTGTACGATCGGCCAATCTACCGGGTCCAGCAACTCGACGGATTCAATCCCTATATGCTTGCAGATCTCACAGAACTCGTCCAGCTTATAATCGCCGAAACACCATTTACTTACGGAGTGGCGGACATTTCCTTTCAAGGGTCCCCTCGCGTCTGCTTCCTTTTTAGCGGCGGCTACCGCCTCGATACCTGTAGTCGCCAAAGCCACGCCTCCGGCCAGAAATGTCTTGATAGCCGTTCTTCTTGATATGTTTTCCATGTATTCGAATTTGATCGTTAATAGGAGACAAATATACGGAAAATCGGATATAATATCCCAAGACGTTGGTATTACATCCAAAAACACTACTTTTGCATACGGAAGTCACTCTAGATGAAAAACACATCATATACAAAACGATCTATTTATCTGATCCTATTCTTTATAATAGGATGCACTTCATCCCTATACGGAATGGAAGGCGCAGGTGTGTATTTCAAGGCGAGCCTATGCGGAAAAATCTATAAGCATTTATCCTTTCTTGTAGAAGAGGACATCCGTCCGAGAGATGACTTCAAGGAAGCGGAATGGTTCCTCACCACCGTTGAGGTAAACTACAAGTTTAATAAATATCTTCTGGCAGGAAGCGGATATATGTCTCTAGCGCGATACAAGGCATCCGATGAGTTGCGAAACCGATATTATCTCTACGCTACGGGGACTTATTCGGCCGGACGTTTTACCCTCTCTGTCCGGGAACGTTTTCAAAGTACCTATAAGGTTCACGCCGAACATCCCAAGAATTATCTGCGTTCGATGCTGACCCTCTCCTATAAGATCGGCAAGAGTGGTTTCTGTCCTTTTGCCTACACCGAGGTCTTCAATGATACGCGAAATAAGATGCGGTCCGATAAGATCCGTTTCTCCACAGGAAGTAATTACCAACTAAACCCGAACAATAACCTCCAACTCTATTATCGCTACCATATATTTAATGTAGACGATCCCGTGAATTACCGCCATGCGATCGGTATCTGCTATACCCATCGTTTTTAATAAGAATTTTCGTACCTTTGCGTCCCGAGTGCTTGATAAACCTCGTTAAAAACAAGAAGACATGCAAAAAACAGTTACAGTACCTTTCATGCTGCTAGGTATACTTTTTAATATATGCCTTGTAGCGTCCAATCTTTTAGAGACAAAAGTAGTGCAAGTAGGCGGTATAACGGCTACCGCAGGTTTGATCGTATTCCCGATCTCGTATATCATCAATGATTGTATAGCGGAAGTGTGGGGATTCAAGAAGGCACGGCTAATTATCTGGAGTGGCTTCGCCTCTAATTTTCTGGTGATCGCATTCGCGCAATTGGCGGTATTATTACCGGCCGCCCCTTTTTGGGAGGGTGAGGAAGGTTTCAATTTCGTCTTCGGGATGGCCCCACGTATAGCGGTCGCCAGCTTGATAGCGTTTTTGGCCGGTTCTTTCCTGAACGCCTATGTGATGAGCAAAATGAAAATCGCCTCCAACGGAAAGAATTTCTCGTTACGAGCGATCGTATCTACCCTTATCGGTGAGAGCGCCGATTCCCTGATCTTTTTCCCGATCGCCTTCGCCGGATTGATCCCGGCCGGAGAATTGCTTATCATGATCGGGACGCAGGCGGTACTTAAATCCTTGTACGAGGTTATCATCCTTCCCGTCACCATCCGTGTCGTAAAGTACATCAAGAAAGTAGATGGGAATGATGTGTATGATCTTGGTACCTCGTATAATATCCTAAAGGTTAAAGACATTTAGGCCGGGACCAAACAATGACCGGCCTTCATTTGAATAGATGCGACCAATCCTCCCTTTGCTGCGGCATATAGGACTTCATTCCCAATAATTCAGCCGCCCGGCAATTCACGGAAGCGTCATCAATCAGCATAGTCTCCTCGGCTAAAAGATTCGAGTCCTTCAGTACGTACTCAAAAATATCTGCGTTCGGCTTCAGCATATGCAATTCGTAAGAGAGGTAAATCTTATGGAAGAAATCTTGGGCACAAAGACCTTGATAAGAGAAATAGGTATCTTCGGACCATTTCCAATGAAGCTCGTTCGTATTGCTCAGAAGCATCGTATTATAGCGTTCACGAAGCTCCAATAGCAGACGCAACTTATTTTCCGGGACGTCTCCCAACATGGCGATCCATGCCGTGTCGATTTGTTCGTCCGTCAGGGGCTTTCCCGATAAGGCACGAATATCATCGCGAAACTGTTCCACCGAAATCGTTCCCAACTCTAATCGCTCAAACAAGTCCTTATGTTGATAGTTATTCGTGATCTGTTCCCGGATATTCTCCACGCCCAGATTCTCGAAAGCCTCGATACAACGGTTGCGAGTCAGGTTAATAAGCACACCGCCCAAGTCTATAATCAAGTTCTTTATGCCTTCCATATCATTTCTTTTTATACCAGCTACGACGTCTGCGATGTCGTCTTTTCTGTTGATAACGATTGATCCGCTTGTAAACGACCCAGACAAACAACAAGCCGAAAACAGCGAATATCAATATAACAATCCAAGAGTTAAGATTGTCACCTTTTACCCGGCTCCACATTTCCAGAACCACCTCCGTCTCGTTCCCGAAATCACGGATCATGGCACAACGTTCCACGACCTTCCGGTCCGGATATTGAGCCGGGTCTATCTGGACACGCTCCGCTCCCGGTCCGAAGAAATAACTTACGTCCGAGAACTCGGTCCGCGTCGTATCGATCTTTTCCGCCAATATTTCCGGGGTGGCCACGGTGCTGACATATCCGGTCACTTCCATATTACGGCTGACGATGTCCGGACGGCATAGATAGTCCATAAAATAACTGGCCGCCTTCACGTTGCGAGCGTATTTAGGGATCGCCCAACCATCGTACCAGATATTACTACCCTCCAAAGGAACCTCATACCCCAGATCTACGCCTACAGCACTCGCCTCTTCCATGGCCCAGACCGCGTCGCCGCTCCAAGTGAAATTCAGCCACGCCTTTCCTTTCGTCATCATCTCCTTACCGAAATCGGCCTCCCAACCGGCGATATTCGGTTTCATTTTCTTTAAGTATTCCTCGGCGATAGCGATCATTTCCGGGGAGCTATCGTTCATCAATTGCTCCACCGTGATGGTACCGTCCGCCAATTCCCTCGCATGGGCGTAGATGATGGCGGTTCCATAAGCGTCACGATAGCTATCCTTCATCAAGATCTTATTCCTGAAACGAGGGTCCCAAAGGCATTTCCACGACATGACCTCGTCCCTCGAGACATCGGCTTTATTATACAACAGGCCGGCGGTTCCCCACATATAAGGAACCACGTAGTCGGTAGTCTTACGGCCCGGCTGACTTAACTTATTCAGTTCCTCTTGGATATAGGGAGAGACATTGTCGATATAATCCGGTGTCTTCCCGAAATTACGGTCGATCGGTAGCAAGAGATTTTTCCGCAGCATGCGCTCAAGGATATACTCCGAAGGGCAAATCAAGTCGAAATCCTCATGTCCCCGCTCGATCTTGGTCAACATGATCTCGTTGATATCAAAGATCTGATAGATAATCCGGACTTCCTCACCCGTCTGTTCCTTATACCATTTCGGGAAATCCGTCAGGACGTCCTCGTCGATATAATCTCCCCAGTTATAAATCTTCAAGATCTTGCTTCTCTCCTCGTCCGAGCGCCCGCAAGAAGTGAACAGCCCCATAAGCAGGGCCAAAACAGACAGAATCGATATAAATTTCTTCATTTTCATTTACGCTCGCTTCGCTTTCTCAGCACGTTTATTTATAACAATCAACAATACTAACACGGTTACGAATATAATCGTTGAGAGGGGACGCAGTTCCGGGGTCAAACCTCCTTTCCGGGCATCCGCGTAGATAAAGGTGGAAAGGGTTTCCAAGCCCTCATTACCAATTGTAAATATGGTCACGGCGAAATCGTCGATAGATAGCGTGAAGGCAAGGATAAAGCCACTGATCATACCCGGACGGATTTCCGGGAAGATCACCTTCCGCAAGGCCTGAAACGGAGTCGCCCCCAAATCCAACGCCGCCTCGTAGATATTCTGGTTCATTTGTTTCAAGCGGGGCATGACGCTTAATACCACATACGGCGTACAGAACGTGATATGCGCCAGCACGACCGTCGTCAAACCTTGAGAGATCCCTAAGCTGACAAACAACAGGAACAAGGAAATACCGGTAATGATATCCGGATTCAACATCGGGATGTTATTGACAAAACTCACGGCATTGCGGGCCCTTGCCTTCAAATTAAAGATCCCGATAGCGGCTACGCTCCCCAACAAGGTAGATACCGTAGCGGCTATCATGGCGATAGCGAACGTATTCCAAAGTGCGCTGACCAACGAATGTTGTACGTTGCCGGCAAAAAGAGAGCTATATAATTTCGTGGAGAACCCGGTCCAGTTACCCAGTACTTTCGCCTCCGTGAACGAGAAGATCATGATAATCAAGATCGGCGAGTAGAGCAACAAGAGCAAAGCCCACAGATATCCCTTAGCTAAATATTTCACCATCAGATAAGCCCTCCCTCATTCGCCGAATCACTGCTCTCATTGCTGAACAATCCCGTGATTCCGATTAATAACAACATGATAAGAGAAAGCGCCGCCCCGTAGTTCCACATACCGTTATTGATATTCTCCTGTATGGTCGTACCGAAGAGCTTGATATTGTTCATCGTCAACAACTCGGCGATGGCAAACGTAGAGATGGTCGGCATAAACACCATCATGATACCGCTCATCACTCCCGGCATCGATAGTGGGAATACGGCCTTGATAAATACCTGCGACGGATTCGCCCCCAAGTCTTGCGCCGCCTCTATCAAGCTGTGATCCATTTTCTGGAGCGTATTATAAATCGGGTAGATCATAAAGGGCAAGAAGTTGTACACCATGCCAAAGATCAAGGCCCCCTCTCCCAGCGGGAAATTCAAGAAATCGAACAAAGCCACGGTAGCCAACGTACGGATCAAGATATTGACCCACATCGGAAGGATAAACAAAACGACCATCGTACGGGAAGTATTAAATCGGGCTTGGCTCAATATCCAAGCGGCCGGATATCCCAGCAGCAGACAAAGAATGGTCGTTATCAAAGCGATCCCGACTGAATACACGAAGGTGTTTATCGCCTCGGGATGGATCATGAACTTACGGAAATTGGCGAAGGTAAACATCCCCTCGTCATTCGTGAAGGCGTAATACACGATCAAGAAGAGCGGTATCACGACAAAGATGGCCAAGAACAGGACATAAGGAATGGTCCAGTTCCTTCGTCTCATAAAAAATGCAGAAAACGTATTGATCACTTCCTTCCCTTTTTAAGCATGAATAATTCGAATTTTATCCGGGGCGATCGTTATGCCGACATGATCTCCATCATCCCATACATCGTTGGTATCGACAAAGATGTCCTCGTCCCAATCTGTAAACACGGTCAGATGATAATGGTTGCCTTTGTAGAGGATAAATTTCACCTCTCCGGTCAGGCGACCGTCTTCCTCGTTATCCTCCAAGATCACATCTTTAAAATCGATCTCGACTTTCACAGGCGTATTTGGCTCTATATCGGTTACTTCCTTACATTCGAACGTACAGCCTAGGAATTCCACATGCGTAGCGTCGATAAGCTTTCCCTCGAAGGTATTGCAAATACGCTCTTTCTTCATTACATGGATATCGAAAGGCTTGATAAGAAGCCCGACCTCGCTACCTGCCTCGAAACAGTGGTAATCCTGTACCATGAACTCGTATCCGTTCGGGGTTTGCACCATCATCTCATAATGCACACCCTTAAAGATGGAGGAGGTTACCGTACCCGTCAACATCGCCGCCTCCGACGGCTCGAAGATGTAAATATCCTCGGGGCGCAACACGACATCTACCGGCATTTGCTCCCCGAATCCCTCATCCACGCACTCGAACTCATGACCGGCGAAAGAGACTTGCCAATCCTTGATCATCGTCCCGTTCAAGATGTTACTCTCACCGATGAAATCAGCGACGAACGAATTGACCGGCTCGTTATAAATATCGATCGGGGTACCGATTTGCTGGATCTTTCCCTCGCTCATGACAACGATCGTGTCGCTCAGCGTCAGCGCTTCCTCTTGGTCGTGGGTCACGTACACGAACGTAATGCCTAAGGACTTATGCATCTCTTTCAATTCCATTTGCATATCCTTGCGCATCTTCAAGTCCAAGGCCGCCAACGGCTCATCCAGCAATAACACCTCCGGCTCATTCACGATAGCGCGAGCGATCGCCACCCGTTGCTGCTGGCCACCGGAAAGGGAATCGACATCCCGATCCTCATAGTCTGTCAACCCTACCATTTTCAACGCCTGTTTCACTTTCTTCTCGATCGTGGCGGAAGGAAGTTTCTTCAGCTTCAGGCCAAAGGCGATATTATTGTACACATTCAGATGTGGAAATAAAGCATATTTCTGGAATACCGTATTTACGGGACGTTTATGCGGCGGCGTCTGCGTAATCTCCTTCCCGGACATCGTGATAACGCCCTCGGAGGCCGTCTGGAAGCCGGCTATCAAACGCAACAGGGTAGTCTTTCCGCAACCGGAAGGCCCCAAAATGGTTACAAACTCGCCCTTGCGGACCTGTAAATTTACATCATTCAGCACGGCCTTCTCGCCGAAATACTTCGATACGTGCTCCACGCTGATAATGCGATCCGATTTTCGTATTGACATTCTCGCTTGATCTAATTAGAATTAAACAATCATGAACAATGTTCTTATTTATTTTTGCGCGAATGTACAGATTTTAATAAGGCCGGGCACTATCGTTTTTACAAAATCTGACCTTACACCGGATGAGAAGCGTCGCATTTCTCCAAGATTCGACCGCGCACCCGATGTAAGCCCCATATTTCTCCAAGATTCGACCGCACACCCGACGCGAGCCCCGTATTTTTCCAAGATTCGACCGCGCACCCGGCGCGAGGTCCCGCATTTCTCCAAGATTCGACCGCGCACCCGACGCGGGCGGGATATTTGGGAAATATTCAATCCACGTATATCCGGTAGCTCCCCGATCCCAATCGGTACACAGCCTTCCCATCCTTCAATCCCACGGGCGTGATCCCCTCCTGCCCTTTCTCCATACGAACGGACTTCTCCGATTTGGCGGGCAGATATAAGGTAGCCGTCGTATTAGCGGGAATGGTTGCCTCGTATATATAGCCCTTCTTTTGGATTTGCCATCCACTCTCGATACGGCCATAGGCGGAATCGTAATGACCCCGGATGAACGAGAAGGTTCCGCCGATACGGGGTTGAAGGATGATGTGCTTATAGGCGGGTTGTTCCTCATCCCGCTGGATACCCAAGGTATAAGCTATCATCCACTCCTCGATAGCGCCATACGAATAATGGTTGAAAGAGTTCATATCCACAGGGCCGAAGCCATTTACCAACGTGTAGGAATTCCAACGTTCCCAAATCGTGGTTGCGCCTTGCAGGACAGGGTATAGCCATGAAGGATAGGCGGTTTGCTCAAATAATTTATAGGCGACATCGTCATAACCATTGTCGGATAATACCAAATTCAGGTAAGGCGTACCGATAAAGCCAGTGGTAAGCGTATAATTATGTTTCTTGATATTCTCTACCAGATGCCGGATCGCCAAGGGTTTGTTTTTCTCATTGAACAGATCGAACTGGAGAGGAACCACGTATGAGGTCTGCGTATCCACGATCTTCGCCTCGGTAGCCGCCGTTCCGGGCCACATACCTACTTGCGAATCCTTGCCAAAGATAGATTCCACCGTCGGGGCGAACGTGCGTCCCTCCTCGTTCACGAAGAGGTCGTTAAAAGACCTCTTCACGTTCTCGTAGAAAGTACGGAAACGCCTTTGGTCCGCATCCTTCCCTAAACGTTTCGCTACCTGCTCCATAATCAAAGCGTCGTAGGCGGAGTAAGCGGTGTTCGTCAACATGGAATTCGTCGGCTCGATAGCCAGCCAATCGCCGAAACCACCGAAGGGCTGTACATAGCGTACGGCACGACGCTCCAAATAATCCATATAAGCGACCATGGAAGCGTAATGTTGCTCCAGAATACGCACGTCTCCGTATTGTTGATACATTTGCCACGGTACGATCACGCCGGCTTCCATCCATCCCATGGCACCTCCGCCATCCTCCGCGCCGTGAGGCGGGAAACCGACCACGGGTATATAGTTCGCGTAACTACCGTCATCTCCTTGATTATCCCGAACCGAGTAGAGCCAACGGGTGTAAAACGGATCGACATTCATATTATAAGTAGCCGTACGAGCGAATACCTGCGCATCCCCTGTCCAGCCCATACGCTCATCCCGTTGCGGGCAATCGGTCGGAACCGACAGGAAATTACCCCGTTGGCCCCAAATGATATTGCTGAACAAACGGTTGACACGCTCGTCCGACGTCTCATAACCGCTCGTCCGCACACCGATAGATTCCAGCACGATCCCTTTCACCGCCTCCAAGGGTAACGGCCTCTCCAACCCGTGAATCTCCACGTAACGGAAACCATGGAACGTAAAGCGAGGCTCATACGTCTCACCCGCCGCATCCCCTCTCAGGATATAGCGATCCGTGGAAAGGGCGCTCCGGTAATTATCCGTATAGACTTGCCCTTTCTTCTCCTTATACATCGCGATCGTGTACGGGGCGACCGGCTCGGTAGGGATCGTTTCCGGATAATTCATCTCCCCGAAACGGATCGTGATTTCCTGTCCGGCCTTTCCCTTGAAAGTCAGACGGGGAACACCGACCATATTCTGCCCCATATCATAGACATAGACGCCGGGAATAGGCTCTACCATGGACTGAGCGGTCAGGGTCACATTATTTTGTATCGGGCTGCCTACATATCCTTGGATCTCCACATTTACCGGAGGAGCGGCGAATAAGGTCGCCGGTTTCCATGACGAGTCATCAAAACCCGGAGCATCCCAGCCGTTCACCTCTTTCCGGGCATCATATTCCTCTCCATTCTGAAGGCCGTTAAAAGTGATCGGTCCCCGGTCATAACATTTCCAGCTATCATTCGTAACGATCGTCTCACGAGTACCGTCGGCATACTCGATCACGATCTTTCCCAATAAGGACTGGCGGGTTCCGTATTGATCCTGCCAACCGGTAAGGAAACCGCTATGCTCGCTCCACCATCCGGCGCCCAACATCGCCCCGATACCATTATCGCCCGGTCGTAGCAAATCCGTTATATCATACGTATTATACATGATACGGTAACGGTAATCCGTCCAACCCGGATTCAGATAATCCTTTCCAACCTTCTGCCCGTTCACCGAGAACTCGTAGACACCCCTAGCGGTAGCATATAAACGGGCGCTCTTGACCGATTTCTCTATCTTTATCGCTTTCCGGAGCATGGGAGCGGATACGTTCTCGCCCGGATACCAGACATTGAGCTTTCCCTCCCCTTTCTCCACATAAGTCTCGGCAGGATCGTACAGAAGCGTATTCCACGTATCCTCGCTGATACACAAGTTGGAGAATGTAGCGGTCTGCCCTTTAGGTTGCAGGAAACCGATCGCGTACAAACGGCAATGATAAACCAACTCTCCATCCGGATAAGGATACACGGTGAAAGCCCCTTCCTTGCCTCCCCAGAAATCACCACGGCTCTTCCGTTCTTTCTCCTCGGGAGTCAAAGAGGAATTCACCAAGGTCTTTCCATCGATCTCTATATCCACGAAATATTTCAAGGCATATTGGGCCGTCGTCACCTTCAACCGGATATGATGCGCCTTATGCTTATCCGAGGCTGGGATGATGGAGGCCAGACTCTCCGAGGCGTCTTGCGTCGTTTTTCCATCCGTGGTATGGCGTAGAATGAAACGGGCGTCCCCCGAACCATTCAAGTCCAGTTCAGCAGACACATAATTATCAGCGTCCCTCGCCCCAAAGACAAATGCGGCTTTATCATTACCCTCGGCCACCCGCACATCATAGTCGATCACATAATGCGAGCGATATTTGGAGAGTTGTGTCTCCGACGAGCCGATCCAACGGGCGCCACTCCATCCGGAACCCAGAAGACCGGTCTCGAACCACGCAGGCTCGGTGGAGGTAATTTCCGTTCCCGATTCATCCCATACGGAAACTTTCCAATAATAGCGAGTGGAAGGTTGTAATGCTTTTCCTTGATAAACTACGCCGACCGATTCCCCGGAAAGAACCTTTCCCGAATCATAGATATAACGCCCGGCAGCCAATTGCTCCGGACTATCGGCCACCCATAACCGATAAGCCTGCCCACAGGCCCCATAGCGATCGGACTCCATCTGCCAGTTAAAACGTGGCTGACTGACATCAATTCCCAGTGGATTGGTTTGATACTCAACCTGTAGGTTCTTCAATACGGTAACCGCACCCAGAGGTAGCCATCCGGCCAGCAACCCTAAGATTATAGACAAAATACATCGTGTGCTCTTCATAATACAAAGAATTAAAATGATAACGGTACAAAAATATCCATTATCATCTTAACTCTTTGTTTCATTTTTGGGAGAAGATGTAGCAGTTTTGACACTACTCAATCTTTCCTACCATCTTGGACGGGTCTACCCAACGATCAAACTCCTCGGCGGTCACATAACCGGACTCGATAGCCGCCTCCCGCAAAGTCTTATTTTCTTGATAGGCTTTCTGGGCGATAGCGGCGGCCTTGTAATATCCTATTTTCGGATTCAAGGCGGTAACCAGCATTAAGGAGCTATCCAGATGGCGTTTGATGTTTTCGTTCACCGGGGTAATGCCTTTTACGCAATGTTCGCTGAAATTCAGGCAACCGTCACCGATCAAGCGGGCGCTTTGCAAGAAGTTCGAGATAATCACCGGCTTAAATACGTTCAACTCGAACTGCCCGTTGGAGCCGGCTATCGAGATTGTCACGTCGTTACCCATTACTTGAGCGGCGATCATCGTCAATGACTCGCATTGCGTAGGATTCACCTTTCCCGGCATGATGGAGGAACCCGGCTCGTTCTCCGGCAAATGGATCTCACCGATACCGGCACGAGGACCTGAGCCCAACATTCGTATATCGTTTGCGATCTTCATTAAGCTGACCGCTACGGATTTCAAGGCTCCATGCGCCTCAACCAAGGCATCATGGGTAGCTAGGGCCTCGAATTTATTCGGAGCGGTTACAAAAGGAAGCCCAGTCAACTCTGATATCTTCTTAGCGACACACTCGTCATAATTGACCGGGGCGTTAATACCGGTCCCAACCGCCGTACCTCCTAAAGCCAATTCGGAGATATGCGATAGGGAATCCTTTACTTTCCGTATACCATATTCTAATTGAGCCGCATAGCCACTGAACTCTTGCCCCAATGTCAATGGAGTGGCATCCATAAAATGAGTCCTCCCGATCTTCACGATCTTCATGAACTCCTCACTTTTTAGCGCCAACGCACGATACAGACTCTCCAATCCCGGGATCGTCACCTCCGCTATCACCTTATAGGCGGCAATATGCATAGCGGAAGGAAACGTATCATTGGAGGATTGCGATTTATTCACGTCATCGTTCGGAAGCAGCACTTTCTCCTTATCCGTTAGCTTTCCTCCGCTCAGCACATGTGCCCGGTTGGCGATCACCTCATTGACATTCATATTCGTCTGGGTCCCGCTCCCCGTTTGCCATACAATCAAGGGGAAGGAGTCATTTAATTTACCCGCCAAGATCTCGTCGCATACCTTACCGATCAACTCGCATTTCTCCGGAGACAAGACACCGGCGTCTTTATTAGCCAAAGCCGCTCCTTTTTTCAAGTAAGCGAACGCCTCTATCACCTCTTCGGGCATCCGGCTAATATCGGTGGCGATCTTGAAATTATTCACGCTCCGTTGTGTTTGCGGCCCATAATAAACGTCCGCCGGCACTTCCACCTCACCTAAGGTATCTTTCTCTATTCTATACTTCATGACACATAAGTTTTATTAATCTCTTCTATGTATAAACTATCTGGATATCGAATTGTTTATGTTACATTCACGAGTATATCATGAAAAGACATTTATCATGGAACAGAATTCAGATCATAGAGAAACGGCTTATTTCGCCTCCGATGTTTTTTAATAGTTTTTCTTCTCGTCAATAATGTATTCGGGACGGGCCTTGATCTCGTCAAAGAGGATACCGACATATTGCCCTAACACGCCGACCGTCAATAACTGTACACCTCCAAAGAAGATAATGGAAGTCATGATAGAAGTCCAGCCAACCTCGGCGTTACTAAAACCATAGATCTTGCCCAACGTGAACCAAACCGCCAAGATTATACCGACCAATACGGATATAAACCCGAGACTCGTCGCCAAACGCAACGGCTTCTTCGAGAAATAAAGCATTGCCGTCGACGCGAATTTCAGCATCTTACTAATCGGATATTTCGTCTCGCCGGCGATACGCGCCTCACGCTCATAATAAAACGGCACTTGGTGGAAGCCCACCCAGCTTATCAAGCCACGGATATATTTTCCCCGTTCCTTAAAACGGTCGAACTCATTCATCACCTTCCGGTCCACTAAACGGAAATCTCCCGTATCCAGCGGGAAATGGACCTCGCTCATATAATTCATCACCCGGTAAAAAGCCTTGGAGGTGAACAGCTTGAAAAGACTCTCCCCTTCCCGTGACTTACGGACGCAATAAACCACGTTAGCATTCTCTCTCTCCTGCACTTCCAGCAGATCCGGAATCAATTCCGGCGGATCCTGCATATCGGCGTCGATGATAATCGCCAAATCAGCGTCACAGTTATTGATACCCGCCGTTACCGCCGGTTGATGACCGAAATTCCGGGAGAAGTGAATCACCTTCACATGAGGATCGGTAGCGGCTATATGATCCAACAAAGAACGTGTCTTATCCTGACTACCATCATTTATATAGATAATCTCCGTAGGGTTCGGCAACTTTACCAAGACCTCTTTCGTACGCCGATACGATTCCTCGATCACGGCTTCCTCGTTGTAACACGGGACTATAACCGCTAACTTCTTCATGCCTTTTAAGCTTTAAAGGTATAAAACTTATTTACTAAAAAATTAATCACCGTATAGAAAGCCATTCCAATCAAGTGGTTGTAGTAATGATCGATCGTAAGTCGGGAATTCAAGATCAGTACCAATCCGTACTGTAAAGCATAACAAATAATAAAAGCGATCGTGAACCGAACCGCCCCTTTCGTCCATCCGGTGGAACTTCCCTTGAAAGTCCATTGCTTGTTCCAGATGAAACTGTTTAATATGCCTGCCACATATCCCGTTAAGTTAGATAAACCTTCCCGGCATCCGAAGAGTTTCATCATCACCCAGATAACGATCATCGTTATCAAGGTATTGCTCAACCCGACTACACCATACTTAATAGCTTGCTTAATCGTCTCCATTCTTATTTATAATCTCGGAAACCTCCTCCGCTGTCAATTCCTTGACATTCGTGATCGTGAAAACATTCGAGAGGAAATCGCCGTATTGGTTACATTCATTGATCACCCGATCCAACGTGGCTTTTATATCCGTACGCACCGGGATCAAGAACACCAACTCCACATACTGCTCACCGATCGTCAAACGCTCGATCTCGCAGTCCGTTTTCGGCAGATAATAAGCGAACTCCCGCTCGATTGTCTGCCGCTGATATTCTTGGAAAGGTTTCTTGCCTTTAGACGTCATCAAGACATAGAAACGCAGCTTCTCCCCTTTTCCTCCCAAGCCGGTCGAGATATAAATTTGTTTCTCGTCGGAGAAATCGGACTCTAAGGAGATACGAGACTCCATCAAAGCCATGTAGGCCCAATCTGTCACTTCTGGGTCCGGATGCTGGGTGTATTCCTCCAACAAGCGGTACGCACGGACGGATTTCGAGGTAGCCAATTGAGATAACAGATATCTCTTCTCGGTCTTGTCCTTGGTTTCCTCCGTCAACAAAGTGTTGTACAGGGTCTCGCACTCATCCTCCGATAAGGGACGAGGAGGCCGGTTTTCCTTCCGTACGTTTTCCGAGTATTTGAAATACTCCATCTGAAGTTCAACCGGCACACGCTGTTCTAGTATATGGAAATGTCCCTCCATCCTACTGAAGGAATCACGGAACTTTTTGAATACATCACCTTCTTCTTTCATAGATCGTCTTTTTTCGTTATTAAACTCCCATAAACAAGAAACAAGAACAAAGGTAATGTTTTTTCCGGAATAAATAAAAATAACGTTATTTAAGCTCCCGCATAAATTAAAAACCCAAGTCCGATCACGAATAAAATAAACATCCCGACATTCAGACGATTGGAAATGGCTGGTGCTCCCTTGAACTCTTTCCAGATAAGGATGCCCCATAAAGCGGAGACTAGCGTGGCTCCTTGCCCCAATCCGTAAGATATAGCCGCTCCCGCTTTCTCTGACGCTATCATACTGAAAGATTGACCGATACACCAGATAACACCCCCCAATACACCCACGAGGTGCGTACTCATATTTCCCTTAAAATAACCGCATATGGAGACAGGCTTACCTTCCACCGGATGTTTCATTGCCAATGTGTTAAACAAGAAATTACTAACAAATACTCCTATGGCAAAAACAAATACGGCGGTATAAGGCGTCAACTTCCCGGGTGCCGGAGAAGCGAAATTCTCCATATCCATGGAAGCGGCGACAAAACGATAGAAAAAGGCCATGATCACGCCGGCCACAACCGATATAAGGATCCCCTTCCCCGATACTTTCTTGGTACCGACCAAGGCTTTCTTATAAGCCAGGCCATTCAAGATGATGGCGACCGTGATTAAAGCTACACCGATAAAGATATAAGTTGGTTCCCCCTTCGCCGCCCCGAAATAGTTAACCAATACGCCTAGCACCAAGGCTAATCCGATCCCAACCGGAAAAGCAACCGACAATCCGCAAATGGCGATCGCCGCAGACAACAAGATATTGGCAGCATTAAAAATAATACCGCCCAAAAAGGCACTCCCTAAACTAGCGAGGTTCGCTTGCGCCAAATCCGGCAGGAAACTGCGTCCTTCCGTCCCGATGCTACCCAAGGTAAAGCCGGAAATCAGAGAAAAGAGCAAGACACCAATCACGTAGTCCCAATAGAAGAACTCATATCTCCAAGTCTTGGAGGCTAATTTCTGCGTATTCCCCCACGATCCCCAACAAAGCATCGTAACGACACAGAATATGACAGCTAAAGAATAATCTTGTACGATATACATAAAAATACTATTTAATAGATCGTTGATGCATCATATAATTCTCTATCAAGGAAGCGACCTCCGTAGGCGGCATCTTCTCGATCAAACGAAGATCACGGCCATTGGGATTTGCCACCCAATTGTTAGTCCCCTCATCATCTACGACATGAAAGGTTCCTCGCTCTACATCGAAATAAGGCTCATAACCTTTTATAGCGACCAATACCGCCGTATGATCCCAGCTCATGCGCCCTTCTGGGTCTCCCTCCGCAAAACAAAGGGCATACGCATCTTTTACAGGACTGTTCTCCACGTTCATTTGCACCAGTTTCTTTCCGGTCAAGATTACGTTCCCGATCTCAAAACCGCTAAAGACAATCTCTGTAGGCCATTCCTCCGCTACGACTTTAGAGGCAGGGACATCGCAATACACATTGAATTCTTTACCTTCCGGAAACAGGCCCGCCATAGAAACCAAACGTTTCACTTTCTTGGCGACTAATTCCTTTCCGGAGAGATCGCTATATTCATCAGCTCCCGATTGAAGCAAATCCCTTAAATTAGAGAAGAAACCAATCGTACAAATAACAACGCTGGTATCCGGTTGTTCGCTCAGAATCTTACGATACACCTTCAGGGCATCCGGAGCGTCGGAAGTCTTCGCCGTATGATGCGGATAGTTAGCGGGTAACTCGTCAGTCCACTTCGTTTTATGCCAAGTAGTCAAGGAGGCCCCCGGTTCGCTCTTTGGTGCCCCTACCGGTATGTCCGGACGGTTGAAATAAGTATTCAGCACCTCAATGCAAGGCACCACCCGCTCATCATGGTTGGAGGAAAGAGTCGCAAGAATATTTACCTGACCGCTATCCGCCAAGGCATGCATCAAGGCCATAGCGCCCACATCATCATAGTCCGGACCTAAATCGGTATCTAGAATAAGATTTACCGGTTGAGGCTTATCGGTTTGAGAAACATTCCCCTTACAGGAGATAAACAAGGCGAATAAGCCCATCAGAAACAATGATTTCTTCATAATCTTTATAATTTTATTGGTGAACAATCTCTTTCGGAGCATCCGAGTAAATCAGTATCTCACCGAAATGTACGGAGACATCATTACGTGGATTTAGCCATTTAAACGTAGCCGTATGTTTTCCCTTGGGCAGCTGATACTTCCAAAACAGGTCGTTCCTACGAGTCGTATAGGATGCCGGAAGGTTCGCCGTCTCAACCAGCTCCCCATCTAGGTACATCTCTACTTTCGCTACGTATTTATCATCTTTAGCGTTCACAAAGCCTTTGAATACGGCGCCTGTTCCCTCAAATGGAAGTTCTCCTACATCGGACAAATTCTTATTAACCGCCACTTTCTCTATCGGATACATACCCTCGAAAGCCTTCTCGTAACGAACGGCTACAGGTTGCTGGCATTTGATCGTCACCTCGTCACCTGAAACGGAACCGCCGTTGCGCTCTATCACTTGCAACGCTTGATCGAAGCCCATTTGGTAAGTCTTATTCAATGAGATGGTCGTATAGGCAAAATCCATATTCTCCACCTCTCTCAAGTTCTTCATCCAATAATCCGGTATACGGCTATAACCAAGGATTGTTCCTAAGATACCACCCGCAGAGGCTGGGTTGCAATCCGAATCTTGTCCACAACGGGTAGAGATATCCAATGTCTTATAGAAATCTCCCTCACCATAAAGCAAGCCGATAAGAATGTATGCGCTATTGATCACGGCATCGATATTGAACGGAACGAAAACGCCATCCGGACAACCAATATCCGAGCTCCATTTCTTCTCACACTCAAACCAAGTGCGTTTCCAATCGTCCGGATATTCCTTATGCCAGCGGATCACATCGCTCATACATTTATAATAGGTACTTTGCTCCGGTATCGTCTTTAACGCCTCGGTCACGATAAACTCGATATCATCCGAGATAAACGATAACGAATACATCGCCCCGACATACACACCGCCGTACCAACCGTCTCCGTAATTCATGATATGCCCGATCTTATCAGAAATCTCGGAAGCCGTATTCGGCATACCCGGCGACATCAGTCCGGCATAGTCCGCCTCGATCTGATAATCCAGATCATCCGCATGAGGGTTATTCAGCCAATGGCCGGACGCCGGAGGCATGATCCCTTGCAAAATATTATAACGTGCCGACTGGTTAGCATGCCATAACGTATATCCCGCCGTAGCGAACGCCATGGCGAATGAGTCCACAGGAGCGTCCAATCCCAACCGGTCAAAGACATCCACGAATGTAAGGTCCATATAAACATCATCGTACAATCCGGGTACATTCTCGTACCACCACTTGATATATCCGTCCGGCCATACGATCGGTACGTATTCTTGAATCATCGTTCCGTTATATTTGAACTCCGTCGGACCGCCATACGTACAGCCTATGGTTTGTCCGGCCCAACCTCCCTTAATCTTATCCATCAACTTTTCTTTACTAATCGTAAACTCAGCGGGCACCGTCGTTTGATCCTTTGCCGAGGGTTGTTGGGAACATGAGGTCGCCCCTAGAAATAAAGAGGCTACCGTTATCACCGCAAATACTGTTTGTTTCATAATATTAGATTGTTTTTATAGATTAATCAAAAATATCCACCTCATTCCGGTAAGGAACAGAAGATTGCGCTCCCACACGAGTCACGGAAATGGCGGAAGCTTTGCAAGCGAATCTCACGGCTTCCCTTAAATCCCGCCCCTCAGCCAAAGCCACCGTTAAAGCGCCGTTGAAAATATCCCCGGCGGCAGTAGTATCAACGGCTTCCACTTTTATCGCAGGAACCATATCTACCATGGAATCACAATAGATCAAAGCTCCTTTTGAGCCTAAAGTAACGATTACGTTCTGTACTCCCATCTCCATTATAACTTGCGCAGCCTTCTTTGCGGAAACCTCATCCGTGATCTTCACGCCAGAGATCATCTCTGCCTCTGTCTCATTCGGGGTAATCATATACAGATGCCGGAGTAACGTAGCCGACAAAGTTTGAGCTGGAGCCGGATTCAATATTACCCGTTTGTTCTTCTTCGATGCCATCTTAGCGACAAACTCGACAGTATCCATAGGAATCTCCAATTGCATTAAAATCAAATCGGCTTTTTCTATCGCCTCTTCCGATTTCGCTAAATCAGAAGGTAATAGATTAGCATTAGCTCCGGAGGCCACCACAATACAGTTTTCAGCATGAGCATCCACCGTAATCAACGCTACGCCAGATGGATTCTTCGGATCTGAGAAAATATAGGAAGTATCAATCCCCTCTTCCTCAAATAGCTGCTGGGATTGATGTCCGAATATATCACTGCCTGTTTTACAAATAAACGAGACCTGTCCCCCTAACCGCACAACAGCAACCGCTTGATTCGCTCCTTTCCCACCCGGGTTCATAAAAAATGTTCCGCCTAATACCGTCTCTCCCGGACGAGGGAGATGATTCGTCTTTACGACCATATCGGTATTGCTACTTCCAACAACCAATATATTATGATTCCGTAAGTCTTTCATGCTTTTCTCTTATTAATCATTCGTTTAACAAAAATATCATATATTCCGCTTGGTACACCAGATTTCATGTTAATTTAAATTCATTCACCGATGTCGCAAATATAAAAAGATCCAAAATATAAAAATCATCAATTAATCTTCATCGTAGATAAACCCAAATCGATATATTTGCATCATACAATTTCTCATATTCACTATATATCAAACACTTGATAACATCAAAAGTCCATGAATAACACATACATATTATTAATGCTTGTCAACACCTTGACAAAAGCTGAGAAAAGATATTTCCATCTTTGCGCAAACCTTCAAAACGGTGATAAGGTATACCTCACCCTTTTTAATCTAATAGACGCTAATACGTCTCCCGAACAGCTGTATACACGCTTTTGTCAGATTCAAGACGGGAAGAGTTTCGAGACCGCAGTCAAACATTTATATCGGGTACTTCTAGAATGTTTAGTTAGACTAAGAGAAAAACAGGATGTCCAAACAAGAATTTTCAATTATATATCAAAGGCTGGCGTATTATTCGAACGAGAAATATTTGATGAAGCTTTCATTGAATTAGATAAAGCAAAAAAATTAGCGATCACTTATGAAAATGATTCCTTGCTTTTATTGATTCGGAGAACGGAACTGAAATACTTAAGCGCTCTCGATTTTAAAACAATCTCAGAAAAGCAGCTGGTAAACAAGCAAATGAAAATCAATGAAGTATTAAAATACGCAAGAACCCTTAATCAACATACACAGCTATACGATATTCTTAAACACCGTTTAATTAACAAAGGCTATATCCGTTCCGACAAACAAAAAGAGGATTTAAACGATCTCGTATTGAGCGAACTCCATTTAATCGCAAACAATTCCTACCAAGGATTCGAAGCGCAAAAGTTACATTTGCTATTCCAAGCCACTTATTATCTTAACTCCGGCAATTATAAATCGGCTATCCGATATTACCAAGAGCTTATCAACTTATTTAACGACAACCAACATTTAATATTAAATCCTCCTATCTACTATTTAAGTTCCATACAAGGTATTTTAGACAGTTTATGTATTGCCGGATTATATCATGAAACTCCCTTTTTCCTTTCTAAACTAGAAGAATTAACACAAAATGAGTACTCCACTGAATTCATCTTACATCTGAAAACCTTGATATATATCTACAAATCCAATAGCTTGTTACAAGCCGGAAACTTTGAACAGGCCTTAGAGCTAAGGGATAAGCAAGAAAATGAATTACTAAAAAAAGTAACATCATTAGGACTTGAGTCTCAATTACGGTTATATCTAAGCTTCGCTGTATTAGGCATGTATACGAAAGATTATGTACAAGCTCGCAAATACATGAAAAAGATATTTAGTTTGGGAAAGTTATTTTGCGCATTTCCTTCTTACAAGATAGCAAGATTGGTAAATCTTTTACTCCAAGCAGAATTAGGCAATTATGATTTCTTTGAGAACGAAATTATTTCCATCAAAAGAAACATCCGCTTCGAGAAACAGACTTATATCACAGAAAAGTTAATATTCAAGTTTATACAGGGCTATCCGCTTCCATCATACGAGAAAGCTAGAAATAAACGCTGGCTACAATACCAAAAAGACATTCAAAAAATCGAACAAGATAAATATGAACGCCAACTTTTAAAGACATTTGATGTCCTTGCTTGGATTGAGAGTAAATTAACCCAACGGTCGCTGGCAGATATTCTTGCAGAAAAAGCTCACTGATAGATTAATGCCAGAGCAAGTCATGACGTATGTAAAACCCGGCTTTCCATAATACCACTCATCTGCTGCAACGCCCAATCCACCAAGCCTTGGATATGGGGAATAAGACTTAATCCTCTTTCCGTTAAGCAGTATTCTACTCGGGGAGGAACTTCCGCATAGACCTTTCGTTCGATCAGACCATCCGATTCCAACGTGCGCAAGGTTACGGTCAGCATACGTTGCGATACATCCGCGATGGTTTTATGGATATCACTAAAGCGCATGGTACCATTAGCGCTTAAAGTGATAAGCACTAACATAGACCATTTATCTCCTAGCCGGCTCAATACGTCTCTCACGGGGCAATTCCCCGTCGGATGAAAGTTTTTCATTTTTTAACCTTTTCTATTTACTTGAATCTCAACAATGGTTACATCCATGTAAGTTCCTTATTTATAAGTGCCTTCTTGTTTTCTCTAAAAAAGGGGCTTACTTTTACGCCACAAAAGTAATAAACTTACGAAAAATAACTATTGTATCACTTAATAATTTACGATTATGGCAAAGAAAGTAGCAGTTTTAGCGGTAAATCCAGTAAATGGATTTGGTTTGTTCCAATATTTGGAATCATTTTTCGAGAATGGCATTACTTATAAAGTATATGCGGTAGCCGATTCAGAAGAGATCAAAACGAACTCTGGCATAGCTTTGACAGTAGACGATGTGATCGCTAATTTAAAAGGGCATGAAGATGAATACGACGCAATGGTATTCGCTTGTGGCGATGCGGTTCCTGTTTTCCAGCAGAACGCTAGCAAACAATACAATATCGATCTAATGGATGTGATTAAGAATTTCGGGGAAAAGGGTAAAATTATGATTGGACATTGCGCTGCCGCTATGCTCTTCGACTTCACCGGAATCACGGAAGGAAAGAAGCTAGCGGTACATCCGTTGGCTAAGCCTGCCATTAGCAAAGGACAAGCAACAGATGAGGATTCCGTAGTCGATGGCAATTTCTTTACAGCGAAAGAAGAACATTATATCTGTACTATGATGCCTCAAGTTTTGGAGGCCTTGAAGAAATAAGTTCTAAGTATCTTAGCTTCATCAGCAAAGTATCTTAAGTTCGTCGGCAAAGTAACCTAAGATACTTTGCCGATGAAGTTAACTTCGTTGCCGATGTAAGTTGCCTATAACATATCCACCGGATTCTCATTCGCCGCCCTCCAACTTTGGAACGTGACCACTCCTACCGTCAGGATACTGATCCCTAGCAATGCGACAAAATAAATCAAATAACCGACAGGGGCTTTCTCCATAAAATTACTGGCCCATCTCTCCATAAAATAATAGGAAACTGGAATCGAGATAACAAAACTAATGAGCAAGACCTTTAAATAGACTTTATTCAAACGATATAGTATCTCACTCACGAAAGATCCATACACCCGCCTTATACCAATTTCTCGCCGCTGATAGTGGACATCAAACAATACCAGACTTAAAATACCTGCCAATGCCATCCAGATAGATAAAACACTGGATAAAATAACCCGGTCGCCAAACTGGATTTCTTTTTCATACAGATGCCGGGAGAATGTATCGCAAAACTCAAAATCAGGTAAACATGAAGGGGAAAGTTCGTTGAGCATATTCCTAATATAAAGTAAAACATTCCCTTTATCAGCCCCCGGCATCAACTTTATATAAGCGTAAGGCATATATAATTCTTCATTCGTCACAAAAGCGACAGGATAAGTAGCTAGCGACTACGATGCTTTATGTGTGGAAGCAATCACCACCTCATCCGTAAATCCTAATACCCGGGCATCATTCCCCCAAAAGGTTTTCATACGGTCACCCACATGAAGGTTTAATTGCCTTTTCGCTTTTTGGTCAAAAACCAAAAGCAACTCTTTATTCCTCCCATCTTCCATCCTTGAGACACGTCCCTCGTTCGCGGTAATATCCATAAGGGATAAAAAATTAGGTGATACATTCAAATAATAAAAATAAATAGTCTCTCCATTAAACTCTGCGGCCCCGCCACGATTCTCATTAGTCGCTCCTATCTTACTAGCGGCGAAAGCCACATCCTCAATTCCCGCATAATCACGCAAACGGTTGGTAAAATTCTCTTTATATTTCTCGGTTATCTCCTTATTCAATTCTACGACAACTACATTATCATTCCCGAAACCAAAGGAATGACTCCGCATTGTCTCTATCTGCTTATAAATAAACAGTGACAGGACGATCAATATAATTGAAACCGTATACTGAAAACCAACCAGACATTCCCGCATTCTTTTTCCCTTTGGAGACAAACCGAAAGAACCGTTCAGCACGATTCGCTGAGGAATAGAAGTCGCATAAATAGCCGGATATGCACCGGCCAATAGTCCCGCACACAAAGCCATAAATAATCCACCAAAAAAAACTATTCCCTTCATATGAAAGCCTCCTCCAATGCAACCTTCATAAACCAATAACAGCAACAAGGATATAGCATAAGACAATAACGCAAAAAGAAAAGACTCCAACCAAAGAAATCCACGCAACCACCGTACCGAGTCCCCTAGAATTTTGCGGATGTTAATACTTTTTATTCTTGCCGGAACCAATGCCATTGTAAAGTTTATAAAATTAATCACTGCTATCAATACCACTAGAAACGAGGCGCTAAACAACAAATCCGTTTGTCTTTTATTCCCTGATTTTATGTAAGTAACGCTATTCATATCATTCATATAATAAATATCGCATAAATTCACCAAACGGGTCTGTACCTCTTGGAGCCTCTCGTATTGCTTGAAGGGGAATGCTTGGTTAAACTGGGAGCAAATGAGATCTTTTTGTGACGGATCATCTAAAAGGACATAACAAAGGAAAATCCAGTTATCCCAATCATCCATACAATAAGTCGACGATAAAGAAGTATAAATGGCATTATTCAATTGTGTGTTTTCCGGGAAATCTTTATAAACTCCTCCTACGACTAGTGATTTCCGTTCCTTGCTCCAAATCTCTTCTTCCGCAAGCAACTCCTTACCAATAGCCGATGACTCGCCAAATATCTTCCGTGCCATACTCTCCGGCAAAAGGCATTTCTCCGGATCATCTAAGCAATCCAGTGAACCTTCCACCAATTGGAAGTCAAATATAGAAACGATCCCCGGAGTACAGGTTATCACCGGTTCCTTATAACCTTTGAGAATCTCGTCCCTCCCGATCGTAAAATAAACTTCCCCTACGTAAGGATTTATGATCGTACTTTCCAATATATGTGGAGAAGACGAGGCGAACGCTTGGGCAAAAGGCAGGATTTGCGTAGGCCATTGACTTTTACTTGTCACACAATCCAATCGATAAATAGCCTCGGCTTTCGAGTGTATTTTATCAAAAGTTCGTTCGGATTCCGTACGGATAGCTACGCTATCAAATAAAGTAAAGGCGATAACGAGGCCGCATATATTTAGTGTTGCCGCCATTTTATTTACCTTCAACGTGATAATAAAATTTCGATATATAGAGTTCATGATACGCTTGTTTTTCGTATATAATAAATTGACACAATTCTCCCCTATACCCTTAAAGACAGGGCATAATCATGTCTAATCCAGCATACGACAAAGCACATAGCAAGAGTATCGTTCTTGCCAAAAGACGGATTTTAATCGAACATAACTTACCCTCCGTTCGTAAAACAACAAAGCTACCGACAGGGTAAACAAAGCGAGGAAAAAAGTCAATGAGGCAATAAGAAACAAAAGCTTCTCCCCAAAAGCGGGGAAAGACGTCAAAGGAGTTATGATTTCTTGAAAAGAGATGAAAGCAGCCGGCTCTTTATTCGCTATTGAAAATAAAGATGTAGAAGCACACACCCGTACCTCCTTTTGGGAGAAAGAATCGTTGGCGACCACAGTCAATGCGGCAAAAACGACCATGCACAAAAACATTGCCCTTAACCATTTTCATAACAAGAACAAAATTGATCAAAGGCAAATGTATGGATTTTCACTCAATAAATCCAAACAATAAGCATGCAAATAACACGAATATGTAAATCATTGATTATCATCATCCTTAAAAACATGATTATATTTCTGAAAAAACACGTACATGTTTTCCACAAAAGTCGTACATGTTTTTCGGAAAACACGTACACGTTTTTACCGGATCATACGACAGAAGACAAGAACAAATATAGAAATAGACAATAACCCTCCTTATTATGATGAGAATTTCCCTCATCAGTACCGTGTAAGTTTGAGACTATATCAAAACCCAAGCCCCAACTCAAAGGCGAACCGGAAACTATCCGTCGAGCCGAACCAAGAATATTTAGTGGTGAACTTATTCAAGAAAGTAAGCCAAATCCCGCCACCATAGGAAGTATGCCAACTATGGGAACGCTCACCGGGAAACCAGACCCTACCATAATCAAAGCCCGCGAATAGACCATATTTTAAGGGAGTGAACGGATTCTTTAGTTTTCCCATGTCCAAGCGTAAATCCGAGTATTGGTAAAAGGATTGCTTTCCGATAAAACGGTTATCACGAAATCCCCTTAAATCAATCGTGGCGGCTTGATAGAACTCATAGTCATTATCGAATAATACCGTCCCCTTCATCAAGGAGGCCCAAGTAAAACGATCCGAGAACCGTACGTTCCATGAAAGGCTTCCCTGCGCATAGGGGAAATTACGCTCCGGCTTTTTCAAATTCATTTTCCATCCGGCCGTCCATTCGGTTTCCAATAGGGGAAGCCACGAATAAGGCTGTTTCGTTATCCGGTAAGTAGCCCCAAGACCCACGAAATAATTCGTACGGAAAATAGGATGATCTTCTCCATAAACCGTATAAATATATCGATCATCCGTACGTTTAGCCTTATACATATCCAAAGAGCCAAAGAATGTCACCACCTCTTCCTTCCTCAAATCCATCTCGAAGGATGGATTAAGCATATACGTCCGGAGCTTCACCCGGTTATAATTCTTTTTTTCCTCTTTATAGCCCGCCGTATTATTTCCAAATCCGAAGAAGTTCTCGAAGTTACGGGGTGAAGAGATGGAGGCATTCAGGTATAAACGTCTCCGGCCGTCATAATTAGGGAAGACACCTGCATACATAAACCCTTTCAAATAATTATACCCGATCCGATGCTGATAGGTAAATGGGGCTCGTTTAAAGCCATACATCGTATATGTAAAGAACGTACCCAAACTTATACCTTTATCCGAGTCATATATTCCCCACGGGGTAAAAGATATCTTATGGTATTTTATCTTCTGGTAATCATATTTATAATCCTTATCATAGACATGTATTTTCCGGTTATGATTCAATTGGTATTGGTTCTCCCCCTCTCCGGAGATCAAGTATATCGGAAAATCTTTCCGTGTATTTCCCTTCACTTCAAACGTATTTTCCAAGCCCATTATAACCCACGGTTCGGTTTCTGCCGGAGAATTGTTGTTCCAACCTACAGTCTCCGGTCTCGGGATCATAAATCCGTAAAATAGTTCGGTCCGGCGCTTGCCGCTCGATCAAGAAATAATCGGATTGATTGGTTCCGGCAACCACTGGCGTACGTTGCAATAAGCGATAATATTGGCTGGCAACCGCTTCCAGTTCTAGCCTCCTTCGTTTCAACTTTCGTTTAATCAGTTCTATCTCATCATGTTTTACACCTTCCGGCAAATAAGTAAAAGCGCTATCGATCAAAGAGTCGGTCATCTGTTTCCGAATTTCTTGGGCTTGGCGTATCCAAACCGACTCATCACTGCGGCCTGCTACCGCCATATCCAGCGCAAAAGCTAGCTTATTGATTTTCTTTGTATCTTTTAAAATCAAGCTATCATAATTACAGATAAAATCCAACGATAACATCTTCAACATTTGCTTGAACAATACTCGTGAAAGGCATTCCTATCGATCACGATCGGGGTATAAATTACGCTATCATTGACGGTATGTGATTGCCACTCCCAGTTTTCGTTCGTCTTATTCCAATCTCCGATCCACATATCGAAAATACGTTCCCGAATGTATAGATTTTGATCCGCCATATAGTTTTTACTCACTTGAAGGCTGTCTAGAAAGTCTTCCGTGGTATACAAATTAGACCTTAAATTAATATCCGGAACATTGATTAGATTGACCAGCCTATCTTGTATGTCGCTGCCGTCCGCAACCGTGTCTTTCCGCATGTGGGAAGGAATATAGTAAATACTGGAGGGAGAAAAACTCAATCCCGCGGACTTCGCTAAATAATCTGCGACCAAAAAGGTATAGGGATTGATAATCGTATAAGCATCTCCTAAGAACTCATCCAAATAGGTATTCTTAAAATCAGCCTTATTATATATTTCCCGGAAAAACTTCGACTCCAAGAAACTCGTAGAGCCACCCAAGGGCTTTAGCAAATACAATTGCTTACGCTTATTCTCCAACAATAATCCGTGAAACCCTTCCGCTTGCCCGACGATGTCCATCCCACCCCCCAACGTTTCTATCGTAGCCGAAGGAACCCTGATCGGGATCGTATAAAGGTGACGATAATGCCTCCCCCACATCCAATTATAGATCTTGCTTTTACCACTATCCGCTTGCGGATAAATGGACTTACGTACCCAATCTTGAGATTGGGAATAAAGCAAGCCGGGCATAAGCACAAAGAGTATGAGTATGATATATTTATAGGATGACCGCATGGACAATTTCTTTCTATCTCTGTTTTACTAATAACAGGGGTAAGACAAGAGTTGTTTTGTTTTTTTAGCCTAAGAGAAGAATCAAGGACTTGACGTATAAACAAGCAATAATTATATATTTTTGGCAGACAAATCTAAAATCATGCTATAAAACATTATTCAGAAAGGTTATAAATACAAAGAAGAAAGTTACTTTTACACGCAATTTCAATAATATTGATACGCATGAAGAACATAAATACACTGTCGGGCTTGTCTGTTGCTAACTTCAGCAAGCAAATTGACGGGAAAGAAACGGCGCTTTATACCCTGTGTAACAAGGTTGGAGCAGAGCTAGCGATCACGAATTATGGAGCGAAAATCGTCTCGCTGATGGTTCCGGATAAGAACGGAAAAATGACCGATGTCGTTACTGGCCATAATTCGATTGAAGAGTACTTAACATCAGAAGAACCTTATTTCGGTGCCATTTGCGGTCGTTATGGAAATCGTATCGCCGCTGGAAAATTCACGATCGACGGTGTTACTTATGACAAATTAGCCATAAATAATGGCCCCAATAGCTTGCATGGCGGAATCAAGGGATTCAATGCGGTCGTATGGGACGCCAAGCAAATAGACGAGCAAACCATTGAATTGAAATATACCTCCGCCGATGGCGAAGAAGGTTTCCCCGGAGAACTAAAGACAACCGTAACTTATCATCTGACAAATGAGAATGAGGTCGTTATCTCCTATCAAGCCTCTACGGACAAACCTACGGTCTTGAACCTAACCAATCATTCTTATTTTAACCTATCCGGTGCGGGAGATCCTTATATAGGAGACCATATCCTCACGATCAACGCCGACTATTACCTGCCTACAGACAATACGGCAATCCCGTACGGACCTAAAGAGAAAGTAGAAGGTACACCGATGGACTTCCGGACTCCTCATGAGGTAGGCGAACGAATCAATGACAATTTCGAACAGCTTATATTCGGTAAGGGATATGACCACACGTACATATTAAATAAAGAAGACAACGAACTTTCTTACTGCGCTCGCTGCTCCTCCCCCAAGACCGGTATCGTAATGGAAACTTATACGACTCAACCGGGCGTGCAATTATACACAGGTAACTGGATGACTGGGAATTTCGAAGGTAAGAACGGACAACGCTACCCGGAACGGGCCGCTTTATGTCTGGAAACCCAACATTTCCCCGATAGCCCCAACAAACCGGAATATCCGACAACGGAACTCCGCCCGGGCGAGATTTTCCAAAGTACTACTATTTATAAATTCAGTGTAGAATAAGAGAATAATTTAAGTAATCTAATAATCTAAAACAACAAAAAAGAAATGGAATCAACAGCAAAAAAGAATTACACATTGCCTATTATCATGATGGTGGCTCTCTTCTTCATGATATCTTTCGTGACGGGTCTACAGAACCCATTCGGTATCATCGTTAAGAACCAGTTCGCTGCCAGCAACTTCATGTCGCAGCTGGGTAACGCAGCTAACTTTATCGCCTATGCCTTCATGGGTATTCCGGCCGGTATGCTATTGCAGAAGATCGGTTACAAGAAAACCGCTTTGTTAGCGATCATCGTAGGTTTCTGTGGTGTAGGCATTTCTTATCTTTCCGGTGTGGCTGGTAGCTACGCTGTTTATTTGACAGGTGCTTTCGTGTCCGGTTTCTCTATGTGTATGTTGAATACCGTAGTAAACCCGATGTTGAACACGCTAGGTGGTGGTGGAAACAAAGGTAACCAATTAATTCAGGTTGCCGGTTCCGTGAACTCTATCGGTGCTACGATCGTTCCGGTATTGGTTGGTTATTTGATCGGTGACGCTGCTAAGGCTCAGATCAGTGACGCTAACCCGGCATTGTTCTTGGCTATGGGTATCTTTGCCATCGTATTTATCGTATTGTTCTGCATGCAAATTCCAGAACCGCATATGGTTAAGGAAAATGAAGCCAAGACTCCGGACAAGCACAGCGCGCTTTCTTTCCGTCACTTCATTTTAGGTGCCATCGCAATCTTCTTGTATGTGGGTGTCGAAGTAGGTATTCCTAACTTCATGAACTTGTTCGCTACTTCTTCTGAGATCGGTATCGATCCTACAGTAGCCGGTTCTATCGTGGGTACATATTGGTTCTTGATGATGATCGGACGTCTGTTCGGTGCCTCTTTCGGAGCTAAGATCTCTAGTAAGGCGATGTTGTCATCAGCCGCCACGGTAGGTATGATCTTTATCTTGATCGCTATCTTTGCCCCTGCTACGACTAAAGTTAGTATGCCTGTATTCTTGTCAGATATCTCTTTCGGTATGGTTGAGGTTCCTGTCGGAATCATGTTCATGGCTCTTTGTGGTTTATGTACTTCCATCATGTGGGGTGGTATCTTCAACTTGGCAGTAGAAGGTTTAGGTAAATATACGGCAGCCGCTTCCGGTATCTTCATGGTAATGGTTTGCGGTGGAGGTATTCTTCCGTTGATCCAAGGAGCCGTAGCCGACGCTGGCGGTTTCATTACCAGCTTCTGGGTGGTATTCCTAGGATTGGCATATTTGCTATATTACGCTTTGATTGGTAGCAAGAACGTAAACAAAGATATTCCTGTTGAATAATAAGGACAGGACATAATATAATAAAGAAGAAATTATCCGGCAGAGTTTTCTGAATGGATAATTTCTTCTTGTTTATTCAATTATTTACCTTAATCAAATTAAGTATCATGCAACAAAAAATCAGAACTAAATTTAAAGAGTTATTTAATACCGAAGGTAGCTTATACACATCTCCGGGACGTATTAACTTGATCGGTGAACATACTGATTATAATGGAGGTTTCGTTTTTCCGGGTGCCGTAGATAAAGGAATGATCGCCGAGATCAAACCAAATGGGACGGGCAAAGTCCGGGCGTTCTCCATCGACTTAAATGATTACGCTGAATTCGGCTTGACCGAGGAGGACGCTCCTTCCGCAAGCTGGGCAAGATATATCTTTGGCGTATGCCGGGAGATTATTAAACGAGGTGGCAATATCCAAGGTTTCGATACCGTATTCGCTGGAGACGTACCTCTGGGCGCTGGAATGTCTTCTTCCGCCGCATTGGAAAGTACTTATGCTTTCGCATTGAATGACTTATTCTCATTGAACATCGATAAATTCGAGTTGGCTAAGATCGGTCAGGCTACAGAACATAATTATTGTGGCGTGAATTGCGGTATCATGGACCAATTCGCTTCCGTATTCGGCAAGGCCGGAAGTTTGATCCGCTTGGATTGCCGTTCTTTGGAATATAAATATTATCCGTTTAATCCGGTTGGTTACAAACTCGTGTTATTGGATTCGGTCGTTAAGCACGAGTTGGCGTCCTCAGCCTACAACAAACGCCGTAAATCCTGTGAGAACGTGGTAGCCGCCATTCGCCGCAACCATCCGGAAGTAGAGTTCTTACGTGACGCTACGATGGAGATGCTGAACGAGGTAAAAGCGGATGTCAGCGCAGAGGATTACATGCGTGCCGAATATGTTATCGAGGAAATCCAACGCGTACTCGACGTATGTGCCGCTCTGGAGAAAGGCGACTATGAGACTGTCGGCGAAAAGATGTACGGCACGCATCAGGGTATGAGCAAGCTTTATGAAGTTAGCTGCGAGGAACTGGATTTCTTGAACAATATCGCCAAGGAATGTGGTGTAACCGGTTCTCGTGTCATGGGTGGAGGATTCGGTGGTTGTACGATAAACTTGGTTAAGGATGAGTTGTACGACGATTTCGTGAAGAAAGCCTTCTCTGCTTATAAAGAGAAGTTTGGCCGTGAACCTAAATTATATAATGTAGTAATCAGCGACGGAGCACGCAAGCTCTGTTAATCTTTAAAATCCATAAAACGATGTCAGCAGCTTTTTATCAAGACGAAGTAAAATTCTATGTTGCCGTAGATTGTATCATTCTAGGGTTTAACAATAAGGAGTTGAATGTTTTATTATACAAACGTTCGTTCGAGCCGATGAAAGGACAATGGTCCCTTATGGGAGGCTTCGTGAAATCCGGGGAAAGCGTGAATGAAGCAGCATCACGGGTATTAACGGATTGCACGGGTATCGAGCATCTTTTTATGGAACAAATAGGGGCTTACGGAGATGTATCGCGTGACTTAGGGGAACGGGTTATCTCCGTAGCTTACTATTCCTTGGTGAATATGAATGATTTCAGCCCCGAGATCTTGGAAAGCCATAACGCTACTTGGACCAAGATATCCGAGCTTCCCGACTTGATTTTCGACCATAACCAAATGATAAACGATACGTTGTCCGTCCTTAAAAAGAAGGCGGCAAGCCGCCCTATCGGTTTCAATTTGCTTCCCGAGCAATTTACCTTGCCCCAACTACAGACATTGTATGAGGCCATTTACCAAACCCCTTTAGACAAACGGAACTTTCGCAAAAAGCTAAACGCCATGGATATTCTGGAGAAACTGGATATCAAAGACAAGAAAAGTTCCAAACGAGGAGCTTTCCTCTACAAATTCAACGAGAAAAAATACAACAAATGGGTTGAACAGGGTTTCGACTTCTCGCTCTAATCCGAATGATGTATATCCGCAAGAATAAGGCGCTCAGCGGGCTATCTTAAATATCTCTCAATTTATCAAAAATATAAGAAGATAGGAACCTTTACCGAAAAGGAATTGTTTGATTGATATAACGGCTCTTACAAAGAGTTTGATTATCTTTGCAGTCAAATAAATAATTCATCTGATAAAATGAACGATATTCAAGTAATGAACAAAGCAGCTGATAACATCCGTATACTGGCTGCGTCAATGGTGGAGAAAGCGAACTCCGGGCACCCGGGTGGCGCTATGGGTGGTGCAGACTTTGTTAACGTACTGTTCTCAGAGTTCTTAATATACGATCCCAAGAATCCCAAATGGGAAGGACGCGATCGTTTCTTCCTTGACCCGGGGCATATGTCTCCGATGCTTTATTCCGTACTGGCTTTAAGCGGCAAATTCACATTGGATGAACTTCAACAGTTCCGCCAATGGGGAAGCGTTACTCCGGGACATCCTGAGGTAGACGTTATGCGTGGTATCGAAAATACGTCCGGCCCGTTGGGACAAGGACATACTTATGCGGTAGGTGCGGCTATCGCGGCTAAATTCTTGAAAGCACGTCTGGGTGAGGAAGTAATGAACCAGACTATTTACGCATATATTTCCGATGGAGGTATCCAAGAGGAAATCTCCCAAGGTGCCGGACGTATCGCCGGAACTTTAGGACTGGACAACTTGATCATGTTCTACGACGCTAACAACGTACAGCTATCTACCAAGGTAGAAGACGTTGACGCAGAGAACGTAGCCATGAAATACGAGGCTTGGGGCTGGAAAGTCATTCAAATAAACGGTAACGACGTAAACGAGATCCGCAAGGCTTTAAAAGAGGCTAAGGCAGAGATCTCCAAACCGACTTTGATCATCGGTAACACCGTTATGGGGAAAGGTGCTGTCGGCGCTGATAACAGTTGTTACGAGAATAAGGTATCTACTCACGGACAACCTTTATCTGCGGCAGGAGCTTCTATAGCGGATACGATTAAGAACCTAGGAGGTGATCCGGAACATCCGTTCGCAATCCTTCCTGAGGTAGCCGAATTATATGCCAAACGCACGAAAGAATTGGAAGTAATCGTCGCCGAACGTTACGCCGTGAAAGACGTATGGGCGAAAGCTCACCCGGACTTAGCGGCTAAGATGGAGCAATGGTTCTCCGGAAAGGCTCCTCAAATCGACTGGGCCGCAATCGAGCAGAAAGCGAACCAAGCGACCCGTGCCGCTTCCGCTACCGTATTAGGAGTGCTTGCTACCCATGTAGAAAACATGATCGTCGCTTCCGCCGACCTTTCCAATTCCGATAAGACAGACGGCTTCTTGAAAAAGACCCATGCTTTCGTGAAAGGCGACTTTAGCGGAGCTTTCTTCCAAGCGGGTGTAGCCGAGCTTTCTATGGCTTGTATCTGTATCGGTATGTCTTTACATGGTGGCGTGATCGCCGCTTGCGGTACATTCTTCGTATTCTCCGATTACATGAAACCTGCGTTACGTATGGCCGCGTTGATGGAGCAGCCCGTTAAGTTCATCTGGACACACGACGCTTTCCGTGTTGGAGAAGACGGACCTACGCACGAGCCGGTAGAGCAAGAAGCTCAAGTTCGTTTATTAGAGAAATTGAAGAATCATAAGGGACACAACTCCATGTTGGTACTTCGTCCGGCAGACGTTGTGGAGACAACAGTCGCATGGAAACTAGCGATGGAGAACGTTTACACTCCTACCGCGTTGATTCTTTCCCGTCAGAATATCACAGATCTTCCCGCTAAGGAAAACCGCTATCAAGAGGCTTTGCAGGCGGAAAAGGGTGCCTATATCGTCAATGAAGACGCTAACGCAGATGTAATTCTTTTGGCTTCCGGTTCCGAGGTATCAACTTTGGTCGAGGGCGCCGCCTTACTTCGTGCTGAAGGCATAAAGGTTCGTATCGTTTCCGTTCCTTCCGAAGGTCTATTCCGTTCACAAAGCAAAGAGTACCAAGAATCCATTCTTCCCGCAGGAAGCAGGATTTTCGGCTTAACCGCTGGTCTTCCGGTTAATCTGGAAGGTTTGGTAGGTCCTAACGGCAAGGTATGGGGACTTGAATCCTTCGGTTTCTCCGCCCCTTACAAAGTATTGGACGAGAAATTAGGTTTCACGGCTAAGAACGTTTATAACCAAGTAAAAGAATTATTAGCATAAAGATGGGTATAGTAGGTTTGTGTAGCGATCACGCTGGTTTTGAGTTAAAAGAATATATAAAGACAATCCTCGATAAAAGGGGATTGTCTTATAAAGATTTTGGAACTTATTCTTCTGACAGTTGCGATTATCCGGATTTCGCCCATCTGATGGGCAAGGCCGTAGAAGCTGGCGAGGTTTATCCGGGAATAGCTGTCTGCGGTACAGGGAATGGCATTAGTATGACCTTGAACAAACATCGGGGTGTCCGTGCCGCCTTATGCTGGCGAGAGGATATCGCGAAACTGGCACGTGAGCATAACGACGCGAACGTGTTATCAATGCCCGGTCGTTTTATCAGCAAGGAAGAGGCTAAGAAAATCGTTGAGATATTCTTGGATACACCTTTTGAGGGTGGTCGCCACCAACGTCGTATAGACAAGATCCCTTTGTAGAGTCCGCGTAAAAGTCACTTTATAAAATAAAGAAGGCTCTCCCATGGTTCGCTTACCATTCGGAGAGCCTTTTCGTATCACCGTTTAAACGGCAACGTACATATAATAGATGACGGATGCCAAATTTGAGGACTTTCTACTATTAAACAGTCGATCTCGCTTTTTGTTCTTTCCATTTAGTTAAAAATGTACGGGCTACCGTCGGGAACAACTCCAGCAACAGTATTTCTTTCTCATTCTCAGCTAATAGCACATCCAAATCCTCCAATACAGGATTCTCTTGCATCACGTAATGGGAACCGTCGTAAGGCACCTCATTTTGTACGCCGGCGATTTTCAACCGAAACGCCGGATCTACCGGAATCGGCGTCTTGCCATACTCTCCTTTTACCAAGGCGATAAACTGGTTGGAAGGATTACTATACATCGGGCGACCTTTCAGCTCATCCAGCGCACAGGAAACCGCTTGCGCCCCGATAATCTGGCTCGTAGGCGTCACCAACGGAGGTAAGCCGGCATCCATCCGTACTTGCGGAATGAGCGACATCGCCTTCTCCAACAAGTCGATCTGCCCCAATTGCTTCAACTGGGCAACCATATTCGTATACATACCTCCCGGGATCTGCGCTTTTTTCACCAACTCGTTCGGCTCGGGGAAATCAAAATACTCCTCGATCGCACGGCAATAAAGCAGCAAATCGTCCTCCTTATCTTTCCGGGCGGCCTCGATGGCATCGTTGAAGAAGCGGTCGATCTCGGCGGGGAAACTATCCTCTACGGGATTAAAGGGCCTCGGGAATTTCTTCGCGGTATCGAACACGGAAAGCTCCTTGCGGATCGTCAATAACTCCTTGTTGATCTTAGCGATCGCGTCCATATCAAGATCCAGCTCGATACCCAATTTCTTGCAGAAGATATAGACCAGCTCCACGGCGGGAGCGGCCGGTCCTCCGGCGAAGTTCCAGATATTCGTATCAACGATGTCCACCCCATTGATAATGGCGGATACGACCGACGCCAATCCGTAACCGGGCGTACTATGCGTATGGAAATCCACCGGTACCTTCAGGCTCTTCTTGAACAATCGCACCAATTCCGCCGTACGAGCCGGAGGTATCAAACCACTCATATCCTTCAGGGTGATCATATCAGCGCCCAGCGACTCCAGTTGAAGGGCCTTGTTTAAGAAATACTCATTCGTAAAAACAGGCTTATGCAAGGGCCGTCCATGCAAGGCGGCTTTTATACGTTCTACCGGGGAATGGTGAGGATCTATCGTATAACAGATGGCACAGTCAGCCTTTCCCCCGAATTTCTTCACATAACGGATCGTGGATTTCACGTTATCCACGTCGTTCAAAGCATCGAAAATACGCATGATATCGATACCAGAACGAATCGAGTTCCGGCAAAAGCCTTCTATAATCTCGTCGGGATAAGGATTATAACCGAATAAATTACGCCCACGGGAAAGAGCGGATAACTTGGAGGAATTTCCTATTTTCTCTTTGATGATCTCTAAACGATCCCACGGATTCTCACCTAAATAACGCATCACGGAATCGGGAACCGCCCCACCCCATACTTCCATGGCATAAAAGCCTGCGTCTTTGTAGTAAGGAAGTACACGGTCTATTTGCGCTTGAGACATTCTTGTAGCGAATGCCGATTGCTGACCATCGCGAAGAGTCAAATCACGAATCAATAATTTACGTATCATACCAAATTTGTTTAGATCGTTTTAGTCAATATTCTGATTATATAACAAGATCTAAACAAATTTGATAAAGATTACGGGGTTAATAATAACCAATTTTTCTAAAACCTCAGTCTTTTACTTCCACAACGATCATTACGGGAAAGTGGTCGGAAGGGGTACGGGCCTCATATTTACTCAATGACACCTCTTTCGGGAAATTACCGTTTTGCTCCTTCCGGGCGCTTTCTTTCGCCTCGGAGCGATAAGTATCCGTTAAGATTCCATACTTCTTCACCTCAAATTCTTTCGTAAGAAAAAGGTGGTCGATACGGCTATCGGTCTTGCGGTCCGGATGGAAACCGTTGAAGGTACCATTCGGGGCATAGCGGAAATCAGCGATCTCATAAGAGTCACGCATGATACCGGAACCATCTAACAACTGATAGGACTCACTTGTTTGGTCCACGTTGAAATCGCCGGTAAGGATAGCGGGAAGTTTCTTGGGGAACTCCTTGATCTTCTCCAAGATCAGCTTGGCGCTCTCGGCACGTGCCTGTACGCCTACATGGTCCATGTGAAGGTTGAAGAACAAGAAAGTGAAACCGGTTTGCTTATCCCGGAACTCACCCCACGTACAGATACGGGGAAGGACGGCATCCCAGCCCTTATTCGGACGGTCGGTGATCTCGGATAGCCAGAAATCGCCATGCTCCAAAACCTCGAACTTGTCCGTGCGGTAAAAGATAGCCGAATGCTCTCCCGCCCGCTTACCATCGTCACGTCCCACACCGATATAATCATATCCGGGCATGGCTTGCCTCAAGTCCTGCAATTGCGAATATTTGCCCTCTTGGGTACCAAAGATATCGAACCCGTGAAATTGTACGATCTGGGCGATGTAGGGATAGCGTTGTCCCCAACCGTTACCGTTCGTGGAATCGCCGCCGTTGGCGTTACGCAAATTATAGGTGGCAACCACCATTGTCTCCGCCTGTAAGGTTAATACGGCGCAAAAAAGAAAAATAAAAGAATAAATAACTTTCTTCATGATCTATGTTTTTAATTATCCTCGAAAGCTGATAATATCGGACGGGCGATCCACACCTGCGGCTGCGGTACGTCCAATAGGTAAGCCATCGTACCGGCGATATCATATACCATCGTGCTCTCCGGGATCTTGAAGCCTTTCTTTACGTTCTTTCCATAGAAAACGATCGGGGTTTGCATCTCGTTCATCGTCTTGCCACCGTGACCGGTCTCGATACCGCCGTGGTCGGCCGTCAGTATAACCACCGTATCATCCATGATACCCGCCTCACGAACGGCGTCCATCACTTGCGTCAAGCAACTGTCCAAATGATTCACCATGGCGAAATACTCCGGGGAACTCCATCCCTTGCCATGTCCGGTACCATCCGGCTGATCGTATATAATCGCGCAAAGGTTCGGCTTCTTCTCCTTGATATACTGAACGGCTACCGGGGTACATCCGTTCGGGTTCTCAGCCGACATCGGGGCATGCTTACGGAAGCTCATGGCCAAGGTATCCACCAGATAATTCATGCCTTCCCACTCATAGATATAGCCAATCTCAGCCTCGGGAGCCTTATCCCGGTACATGCCGAAGATATTCGGGAAACGGTTGTCGCTATTCACGACACGGGAAGGAAGCTCCGGCGTACGAGATCCCCACTCCGTATATCCGTGCAACTCCGGTCCTGCTCCCATAAACATGGAAGCCCAATTACAAGCACTCGACGAAGGCAGGATCGAACGATTCTCTAACGTGGAAGCACCTTCCGCCATCATCTTACGGAAAGTAGGCATATCCGCCCCATTATTCAAGCAATGGGCGCTCAAGCCGTCGAAACCAATCAAGATTACATGCTTTGGCAGATTCTTCTCTTTCAAAGGCACTTGCTGAGGTGCCGTATTACAGGCGCTCAGGCAGTATGCGATTACCGCACAACAAATAAATAAGATTTGCTTTTTCATCTTACCGTGTTTTTCTTTTATGATTAATATTGAAGTATCTTAGATTCCGTCAGACAAAGGTACAAAGTTTAAATAAAGTTCAAAAAGATCATTTATCTTTGTAGCTTAATCTAATCTTATTTTAATAAATACGTATGTACAAACATTTCCTGACAAGCGTATTGCTTGTATTTTTCATGCTATCCTGTAGCAAACTTTCCCCTTTTGAAGGAAAGATGCGAGAATGCGTACAAACCTCCCTAAGCTGGAGAAACGACACGACCGGTATCTGGGAAACAGCAGGCTGGTGGAACTCGGCGAACGTATTAACCGCCACCATTCGCTACGGTGCCGTAACCAAAGATCCGGCCATCCCTTCTGTCATAGAGGATGTATTCGAGAAAGCCCGTCATTACCAAGTAGGCGTAGACTCAACCGGTACTCCCCGTTATTGCGACAACTTCATCAACGATTATTACGATGACGAGGGTTGGTGGGCATTGGCATGGATCGAGGCCTCCAAACTGACCGGAGAGAAAAAGTACCTAGATATGGCCGAGATCATATTCGATGATATGACAACCGGCTGGAGCGACGCTTGCGGAGGCGGCATTTTCTGGAAGAAGAATCCACTGCATTACAAGAACTCGATTGCCAACAACTTATTCTCCCTTACGGCGATCCGTTTATATAAAGCGACCCAGAATCCGGCATACCTCGACTGGTTCAAGAAGAACGTAGATTGGTATATGCGAACCGGCATGATCAATACGAACATCTACCAAATCGAAGACGGTACCAAAGACGATTGTACCCCCAACCGAAATGCCCACTACACCTATAACCAAGGCGTAGCCATCGCTGTCTTAGCCGAGATGTATCTCCAAACCAACGATAAATCTTATTTGGAACTAGCGGAAAAGATCGCCGACGCTACCATCACCACACAATTGATAACTGACGAGGGTATTCTCCGTGAAATGAAGCCCGAGATCGATGATAGCAACGACGGTGTCCAATTTAAGGGTATCTTCATCCGTCATTTAGCCTTCCTGTATGAAGTGACAAAGAATCCGGCTTATAAAGATTTCATCTTGAAAAATGCGGAATCCATCATCACAAAAGATTATGATCCCACATCCAAAAGCTTCGGTTGTTATTGGTACGGCCCTTTCCACAAGGAAAACTCGGCAGCAAACGCTTGCGCTTTGGAATGCGTGATAGAGGCTTATGATTTAACGAAATAGGTATCCGGAAAGACGCAGCTTGTCGTTATTCACATAGCCAACGGGCGATATTCCGCTCTGGCTCCCCCGGAGCTGGAACGGATGTAACATACGGCTCTGGCTCATTGACAAAAAAACGGGACGGCGGACATCTCCGCCGTCCCGCCCAAAAGAGACAGCCTTATCTCTGTTTGTATTCATGTCAAGGCTGGTTTTTTACTGATAACGGGGCCATATAAACCCTGTTTTTCATATCGTGCACAAACATAAGACTTCTTTTTCACAAAAGAACAAATTCCTTCTTCTTTCTAGAAATACATGCTTTATAACATACCGCACTCCCTCTCGGTTGCTAGCGTGGACTTCTATTACAAAGGATAGGCGACGCAGCACGCTACGTCTCCCTCCGTTTTCTTTTTACCAATAATAGGTATCCATAATCTCCTTCATTTTAGGGGTATTCGTGTCCTCATCCTTAACATCTTTCCGCAGCTTCAGCATCTCCTCCTTCATTTGCCGGATGATCTTGGCGTATTGGGGATCGTTATAAGCGTTGTGATTCTCACGAGGATCGGATTGAAGGTCGTAAAACTCCCATGCTGGTGTCGTGGTCTTATCCTCCGAACCAGTCATATTCAGACGGTCGCCATAGAAAAACATCAGTTTATACCGCTCATTACGGATACCCATATGGGCCGGACGGTTCGAATGTTGGGTCCAATAACGATAATACATCTCCTTACGCCAATCCTTTGGGGTATTTCCTTTCAGATTATCGCGAAAACTATGGCCCTGCGATTCATTCGGGGTCTTCACGCCTGCGTAATCCGCCAGCAAAGAGGCAAAATCCACGTTCAAGATCATATCCTTATTGCGGGTCCCCGCCGGGATCTCTTTCGGGTAACGGATCACGAAAGGCATACGTAGAGACTCCTCATACATCATACGCTTATCGAAGAAACCATGCTCTCCTAAGAAATAACCTTGGTCGGATACGTACACCACGATCGTATTATCGGCGATTCCCATATCGTCCAGCGCTTTCAATAACTTCCCGATATTATCGTCGATCGTAGCCCCGCAACGCAGATAGTCGCGCACCAATTTCTGGTAAGCGGCGCTACGGGCGGCAGATCGATGCATCCCCTTCGTCGTAAAAGGCAACTCCGGATACCGGCACCACCATTTATCAGGGTCTTGCGACGCCACGTCCCAACGACGGGCCAACTCCTCCAAAGGCTGTCCGGAGAAAGTACGTCCATTCGTCTCCGGCCCCCAATCAAATAAGTTCTCCGGTTCCGGGAAAACAACGCCGTCATACAAATGCCTCATCCGTTCTGGAAAATCCCAAGGTTCGTGTGTAGCCTTGAAATGACAACACATCATGAAAGGCCGGTCCTTATCGGCCTCTTTCATCCAACGGATCGCCTTATCTGTCACGATATCCGTGGAGAAACCTCGTACCCGCTCCCCGAAATTACGCTCACCCGGCCAAGGTTCCGTACAATTTATAAAAGTAGGGTCTCGGTACTCGCCTTGGTCATGGAACACGGAATAGAAGTCGAAACCTTGCGGTTGCGTTTTCAGATGCCATTTACCGACCAAAGCGGTCTGATAGCCTCCCGCCCGCATTTGCTTGGCGATATTATCCTGCTCCGGATCAAAAGAATCACTTAACGTGTAGACACCGTTCACGTGACTATAGGCTCCGGTCAAGATCGCCGCGCGACTCGGAGAAGAGATCGAGTTCGTACAAAAACAATTATCCAATACGCAACCCTCCGCAGCCAAGCGACGGATATTCTCGTTGCGGGCATATTCCCCCAACACGCCCCCGTAAATACCCCACGATTGGGAAGTATGATCATCCGATAGGATAAACAAGATATTGGGACGTTCCTCTTGCGCCGGTTTATTGGCGGCAAAGAGAGACTGCCCGTTTCCCGAAAGACAACAGGCAGTCATTCCGATACTAATGATCGATTGTTTCATAAGTCATGACGTTTTTTCCCTTGTACTAAACCCGGTTCCCTACGTTCCGTACCCTTCATACGAGTCAAGTCATCCCCTAACTCATGGCGTTTCTGGTCCGCGATCTTCATCAATTTAGCGGCTTCCTCCGGATATTGGGTAATCACGTTATAACGCTCTCCCGGATCACGGCGCAGGTCGTACATCTCCGGCTTCATGATCTCCAGATTCGTCAACTTACCCGGCTGGCCGTCGTTTCCCGGCTCATAAGCCCCATAAGTAACGTATTTATGGGGGAATACCAATTTGAACATTCCATCCGTAACAGCCTCCAAGTCATTCTTTCGATAGTAATAGACGAAAGACTCACGTGGGTTGGCGTCTTTTTTACCCTCGATCAACGGCAAGATACTTACTCCGTCAATCTTGCGAGGAGGAAGCGGAGCCTGCGTGATCTCGGCGAACGTAGGAAGAAGGTCGATATTAGAAGCTAACTTATTACAAGTCGTGCCCGGTAACGTCTTACCTTTCCAGTACATGATACAAGGAACCCGGTTACCACCATCAAAGGTCGTAGCCTTTGCCTCACGTAACCCACCAGCTGAACCGGCATGATTCCCGTAATTGGTCCAAGGGCCATTATCGGAAGTCAAGATCACCAACGTATTATCTTCCAAGCCCAGCTCACGCAATGCCTTGAATATCTCACCTACACTCCAGTCGATCTCCATCATCACGTCGCCATATAAACCCTGCTCGCTCTTTCCCTTGAATTTATCGGAAACGGCCAACGGTACATGGGGCATATTATGGGCCAGATACAAGAAGAAAGGCTTATTCTTATTCTTCTTGATGAAATTAACAGAACGGGTGGTATAATCCGTAGTCAACCGTGTTTGGTCCGTATTATAACCGATAATCTCATTTCCGTCATAAGTCGGCAAATCTGGGAAATTAAAGACCTCACCTTGTTGCGGGTGGAATGGCCACATATCGTTAGAATACGGCAACCCATAATACTCATCGAAGCCATTTTGCAAGGGGAGGAACTCCTTTTGGCTACCTAAATGCCATTTACCGAAGATAGCGGTACTATATCCTTTCTGTTTCAATACCTCTGCGATCGTCATCTCCTCTGGATGGACACCGTAGTTCGAATCTGGCCCCGGAGCGCCGGAAAAACCGATACGATTCGGATAGCAGCCGGTCAACAAGCCGGCACGAGAGGCTCCACTGATCGGTTGTCCTACCAAAAAGTGCGTAAAACGAACGCCTTCCGCCGCCATCTTATCGATATTCGGAGTGGTATATCCGTAAGCTCCATTAAAAGAAAAATCTCCGTAACCCACATCATCCAAATTGATTAGGACGATATTCGTGTAATCAGCGGCTATGCCTGCCATTGAAAAAGCTGAGGCGGCCGTCAGTAACATTAGTTTATTCTTCATGATATTATTTATTGAAATATTGGCTTTGAAGTGCCATCCTGTGTTTGGCACTTCAAAGATAACAGTTTTTAATTTACCCAAGAATTAATCCCAGTTCGGATTTTGCTCCAAATTAGGGTTCAAGACTGTTTGGTTATAAGGGATCGGCCATAAATAATCTCGTTTCGGATTAAAAGAACGTTTCACGACTTCTATTCCCTCATAATTATGCATCATACCATTATTTTCTTTCTCGGCGGTTTTCCAGCGCAAGATATCCGAATAGTAGAGTCCTTCAAAGGTCAACTCGATACGGCGTTCACGGCGGATTACCTCACGCATCTGATCTTTCGTCAAACCTTTTGGTACTTCCGGCATATTGATATCCGGACGCCTACGCAATTGGTTGATGGCATCATAAACTGACTGATCAGGACCACTCGCCTCATTCTGCGCCTCGGCATACGTCAACAGAACTTCCGCATAACGAATCAAAATGAAATTGAAAGCCGAACGTTCTACTAAAGGAATCGTTACATCATCCTCATAAGAAGTATATTTCTTCACACCGAAACCCGTAGTCGCCACATCTTCTTTTGTGATCGTCTTTCCTAAATACGGATAACCGATGCAAACGATCGATTTCAATAAACGGGGATCTCTGTTCTCATACGGACGAGTCGGATCATAAAGTGGTGACTCTTCTATCGTCTTCCCGTCAACACAGAGATATGTATCAACCAGTTCCTTCAAGGGAGCCGGACGATTCAAGCGCCAGATATTCTGATCATAATCCGTTGGATACTCTGGCAATTTCGCTTCTATATCAAAGATTACCTCACAATTATATTTATTATCTTCGCTAAAGAAATGACGATAATCATTGAATAATTGATAAACGCCAGACTCCATTACCTGCTTAGCAGCTTGGGCCGCCTCCGCCCAACGAGAATTATATAATAAAGTACGGGCTTTTAACGCTAATGCGGCACCTTTTGTCGCACGTCCCAAGTCTGAGCTAGCATAGGTGTCCGGTAGCACGGCAGCGGCCTCCTCCAAATCCTTGACAATCTGATTCACTACCTCTTCCTTGGAATTGCGAGGTAATTCGGCTTGCTCATCCGCATTGGGAGCATCTATAATCAGCGGTACACCTCCGAATTTATCGACCAGACTTAAATAATAGAAAGCTCGTAAGAACTTGGCTTCACCCACCATCTTCGCCTTCTCCGACTCATCCATATCGACACCTCCGACATTAGCGATGAAAGTATTCGTACGGCCAATGCCAACGTAACAGTTCTTCCATAAGCTTCCGATTAAAGCCGTAGTAGACAAATGTTCACCTTTTCCAATTGCTTGCGTACCATTCGCCTCGTTATAAGGCATCGCATTCGCTGTCAACATATCGAATTCCATCGTATGCAATGAACGCCAAGGTTTCAATGCGTTGTAACATCCCATTATACCGGCGCTCGCATGCTCTTTTGTCTTCCAGAATGTTTCCGTGGAATATTGATCGGAAGGATCTACATCCAACCAGCTATCACAAGCGGTTAAACTCATACAAGCGACAGCGACACATATCATCTTATATATTTTACGTCTCATATTATTATTCCTTATTATTTAAAATGTGACATTAACACCTGCCGTATAAGTCCGTACAGACGGATAGGCATACCAGTTGCTTCCCTTCAAGTTCTTCTCCGGATCAAAATCCTTCATCGGAGAGAACGTGAATAAGTTTTGCGCATTGACAAAGACCTTCAATCTCTTAACAACACCGCTTTTCAAGAAAGAGACCGGTACGTTATAAGAAAGTTGCAAGTTCTTCAAACGTAAATAAGAGGCGTTTCTCAACCAGAAATCATTTGTACGGAAATTCTCGTTCAAGCATCCTTCATATGTAGTCAAGATAGGCAATGTAGCGCTGGTTCCCCGCTCGGGAGTCCAAGCATCCGTCAACCATTGTTCCGGCAAACCACAACCAAACCATAAAGGAGTAGCACCAATGCGGTCTCCATATGTATAGACATCAGTTACACCTTGGAAGAAAGCGCTCAGATCCCAATCCTTATATCCTAAGTTGATATTGAATCCATAAGTTATCTTAGGAATCACACCACCACGTATCTGGCGGTCATCTTCGGTAATTTTCCCATCTCCATTCGTATCCTCAAACTTCAGATATCCCGGTTTAGTAGCCGCGGTTTGATACGGACTATTCTTGATTTCCTCCTCAGATTGGAAAATACCGATAGCATGAAGCATATAATAAGAATCGATAGGCTTTCCTTCTTCCAAGATAAACATTCCATCAATGATTGTTTGCCCCTTCAAGCTAACGATCTTATTTTTGATAAAGGTCATATTTCCATTTACCTCGTAACGGAAGTTCCCGATATTGTTCCGATACCCCATATTCAACTCGAAACCTTTATTGCTCACCTCGCCGATATTACGGATCGGCCCATCCAGACCACCTACTTGATCCGGCAAAGTAACCTTACGCAAGATGTCGGAAGTACGTTTATCAAAGAACTCGAAAGAGAAATCCAAGTTTCCGTTTAATAAGCTAGCGTCAATACCGACATTCGTCATGGTCGTTGTCTCCCATGTAATGTTCGGATCGTTATAGGCGGTAATAGCCGCTCCGGATTGCATCGCTCCATTCAACGGGTAGTTATAATCCGTGATTGAACCATCATTTTTTATCACCTTCAAGTTCATTAGGTCCACGTAGCGGAACAAATCGATACGCTCGTTACCCAATTGTCCCCAAGAAGCTCTCAATTTCAGATTGTAGATCCAAGGAATATCTTTCATAAATTCTTCCTCGCTCAAACGCCATCCGGCAGAGAATGAAGGGAAAATACCCCAACGATTTCCTTTGGCAAAACGGGACGAACCATCATAACGAAAGTTACCCTCAAATAAATAACGGTCTTTATAACCATAATTCACCCTACCAAAATAAGACATCAAGACTGATCTCGAGGAAGTGCCCGCTACACTCGGATTACTAGAACCCGCATTTAATTCGTGCAACTCGTTCCCTAAGAAACCTTCTACCTTAGCGGAAAATTCAGTCTTATCATCACTCTCAAAACTATAGCCAGCCAAGACTTTTACGTCATGGGCATCATTGAACTTCTTGCCCCAAGATAAGGTATTGAATACCGTAACTGCCAAGTTATTCTTATCACCTTTATAAGCATGGCGTGTATTCTGACCGTCATAAACCACTCGTTTCTCCTCATTGGTCTTCAACTGATATTCGTATACATCAGGCGCAAAACGAGATTGCAGATAATCATATTTGTTTAAACCGACATTCAAGTTATAAACGATATCAAACGGAAGCTTATATTCCGCAGACAAATTCGCCAACATACGCAAGGACTTATGCTTGTTCTCGCCCTCATCGGCCAACGCCAACGGATGGCGATAGATATTATGCCCAGGAGTACGGATAAAAGTATCCGCATAGCGACCATCGGCCGTATAAGTCGGGTGGAAAGCCTGCGCTTTATAAGTCATCTCCACTAAGTTTGCCACACCCGCTACCGGCTCATTATAGATCTGGTAATGCGCATTGATATTAGCGCCGATCTTCAAGCGGCTATTCACTTGAGCAGTCGTATTCACAGCTAAAGTATATTTATTAGAATCCGTTCCACGCAATACTCCATTTTGATCACCATAGCCTAAAGATACGGAATACGTATATTTATCATCACCTCCGGAGAAACGCATGTTATGCTCCATAATAAAGGCATTATTATACATGATATCCAACCAATTATTCTGCGGATACATAATCGGGTCTGTTAACATGCCTTGTTTGTACTCCTCGATTAACGCATCAGAATAATCCACCGTTAGTTTACCTTCGTTCCGTTGCGCTTGGTTTCTCATTTCCATAAACACGACCGGATCATATACGAAGTTAGGCAGATAGGTAGCCTGCTGCACGCCGAAATAGTTATTATAATCGACGGTAAACTTACCTTTCTTTCCCCCCTTTGTCTTTACCAAGACAACGCCATTCGCCGCACGAGAACCGTAGATAGCGGAAGAAGCCGCATCTTTCAATACGGAAATACTCTCAATATCATTCGGATTTACCGCTTCCAACGGGAACTCGATACCATCCACCAAAATCAACGGGTTATTATCGTTCAAGGTTCCCTGACCACGAATACGAATCGTCGCCCCGTCCGCTCCCGGCTGAGCACCCGCTTGATTTACGTAAACACCTTGCGTACCTTGCAACGCTTGGGTCGAGTTGGTGATCGGACGATTCTCCAACGTCTCCGCATCCAAAGAGGAGATCGCTCCCGTTAAATTCACTTTCTTCTGCGTTCCGTAACCTACGACCACAACCTCATCCAACTTCTGGGTATCCTCGGACAGGCTAACCATTACTTTCGAAGAATTACCGACCTCGACCGTACGATCCGTATAACCGATATAAGAAACTACCAAGATCGCATTGTCCGGTACTTCCAGACTGAAGTTTCCATCGATATCCGTAATCGTTCCGTTCGTAGTGCCTTTAACGACAACATTCGCCCCGATAATGGGTTCTCCCAACGCATCTTTTACTTGTCCGGTAATCTTTCGTGGCGAAGACTGGAATAAGGCATTCGGATGTGAGACACTTGAAACACTCTTTGACTTAATTATAATCTGCCGGTCTACAATCTCATATTGGTATCCCGTATTTTTCAAGGCTTGCTCTAAGACCTCCTCTAACGAGGCATTATTTGCTTTTACACTCGTTTTCCTATTTACATTTACTTGATTATCATTCAAGAAGAACGTGTACTCACTATTTTTCTCTATTTCTTTTAGCACTTCCGATATACTGCAATCCTGTTTATTCATGGAAAGCTTATAATTCTGTCCATAGGTAGAAGCGGATACAGTACATGCGAAAGCCAAGGATAACAACGTACTTATCTTCATGACTCGGTTTACTTTTCTGATTTTTTTCATAACTTTGTAATGTTTCTGATGAATAAATTAGCAGGTGTGTCGGCCTCTCAACTCCTAACGCCTGCCGTCAAGAACATTTGATCAGGAGGAGAAACCTAGTTTGTCCTCCTGTTTTTTTATTAGACTTAAGAACTGTTAACAAGCATATCTTTTAGAATTTAACGTTAGACACTCATTTATCTCCCTTTATATATAGTTCATATTCATTGTCTTTCTCTCTGTATTTAATGGGCGATGTATTGCTCAGCATAAACAGGATTCGCTCCAAGGATTCATCCCGTACCTTAAACGTAAACCGATATTTCTCCGCTATCTCCTTCGGGCACTTTATCTTCCGCCCGAACCAAGGCTCCAGACGGGTAAGGATCATGCTCAAGCGTTCGTTCTCAAAACTGAGGACACCGTTACGCCAACCCGAATACTCTTCGGCATTAACCGTCTTAACTCTAACGGTATTCGCTTGTTTGTCGAAAACCAACATCTCGTTCGGATTCAATATCACCTCACGCCTGTTCTTCACATTGGGACCTCCCAAGCCAATCTTCACCTTACCGTTTAACAGGATCGTCTCCAATTTGCTCTCGGAGTCATAATTGAAAACCTCGAAGGCCGTGCCCAAGGCCGTTACATCCATGTTCTTGGTATGCACGGTAAATGGTCTTTCCCGATCTTTCGCCACGTCGAAGAAGGCTTGCCCTTTTAATTCCACATCACGGGTCTTGCCATCGAAACTCTTTGGGTAGATCAATTGGCTATTAGGCCCCATTCTCACGGTCGTACCGTCCGATAAGGAAACCGACTCTATGCAACGGACACCGGAGGCCATTACATATATATATTGATCTTCTTTCGTATGAGACCAATAAACTACGCTTCCTACACCTAAAAGTAGCAATATGGAGGCGGCTATCGCCGTAATCTTATAGACCCAGAGTTTACGGACACCGTTTGTCGCCATTGTCCGGGCTATGATTCGTTCCCACATGCGATTCCCCACCACGGGATTCACGCGATCCGCAGCCTCGTCCCATTGGGAACGCATACGCTCTTCCACTTTTGGGTCACACAGCAAACGTTGCCGATCTTTCTCATCCAGAGCATCCCGCATCAACTTCTTCAATATCGTTCTCGTATCTTCGCTCATGTTTATTATTCTTGTTCTATTTATAAATACACGCCATGTTTTCCTTCCCCCTATTGGGTGATAAAAAAATTTCACTTAGGTATACAAGAAATATAACGGATCTTCCTTGCTTTCCATCCTTATATTTCCGTCCTTTGTATTCAATGAAATTGGTTGCCGACGGTGTCGGCAGTATTTCCGACGCCGTCAGCAATATTTCCGACAGCGTCAGCAGCATTGCCGAGGGCGTCGGCAACCGATTTCATCAAATAGAAACGCCAAAGAGATAAACGTTAAATCTCCGAGGCATCCTATACATTATCCATTTAAATAACGAGAAAATCATGGGAAAACCAAGAAGTGGCATCCAAGTCAGTATTTATAATACACCGGGCAATGAACAATGCGGGCCAACATCCTGCGCACGAGTCATCACCAGAGATACCAAACGCATGAACGATATATGTGAGTATATTTCCGAATGCTCATCCGTCACCTCCGCCGACATAAAAGGTGTATTGGAGGCGCTTACTTCCTATATCGGCAGGGAATTATCCTATGGGTACAGCGTGGAACTGGAAGGATTGGGACATTTCTCGCCATCGGTAAAAAGCAAAGAAGTAACGGACCAGAAAGGAAATACTAAATCAAGCGCTAGCATACACGGCGTTAACTTCCGCTGCTCTCCCCGACTGAAGGAGATGGTAAAAAAGAACGCCCCCATCTTGGTTAAACGGGAAAATCTGCCCAAAACGGGAATCGAGGGAAGGAAGGCTAAGATGTTATCTTATCTAGAAAGAAACTCATATATAAATCTCACCGATTACGCCGGCTTGAACAATTGTACCCGCTACCGTGCGAGCGAGGATATCAAGCAATTTATCAAGGATAACGTAATAGCCAGCGTAGGATATCGAACACACCGGATTTATGTGCTGCCTGAAAAAGAAGACGGGCAAAACTAAAACTTAAGACGCAGTGGCACTTCCGGACTCTACAAATACGTGACCTAGGAAAGCGCTAGATAAACCAGATAAGTAACATGATATTTTTCTTCAAGAACTTCAAGGCTTCGCTGATTTGGTTCTCAACGGTCTTCTCGGAAATATTGAGTTGGAAGGCTATCTCTTTATAGCTTTTATGCTCCTTCCGGCTTAGATTAAAGATAACCCGGCGTCTTTCCGGCAATTCCTCTATCAAATGATCGATATACTCCCCCAAGTTATAGGCGGTGATCTCTTCCTCTAAGTCGTAGGAGGTCTCCATAGCGGACAAGACCGTCATTTTATAAAAGTCCTCGTTCACGTTCTTCCGGTGCTGATTAAAGATCAAGTTACGGGTGATGACAAACAGAAGCCCCTTGAAGTTATCATCCTCCCGGATGAATTCCCTCGACTCCCAGACCTTGATAAACACCTCTTGTACCACATCCTCGGCCACATCCCGATTATTCAAATAAAGCCCGCAGAAATGATAAACCTTTTCCCAATATTGTTTATACAACATCGAAAAAGCCTCCCTATCTCCTTCTTTCAACGACTTTATAATTTGTCTCTCTTCCATTTAGCATCACATATCGTTTCGCGAAGATAATAAAATCATATACTAATAAAAGTTAATGATATCCCAGTTCTCCCGGACTTCTTTGTACTATTAATATAGCACGAGAAATAATGGAAGAACAAAACAAATATATAAGCGATTTATTAATCCGATATGTAAATGGACTCTATACACGGAACGATATAGAGACCTTGCGGAAGTTAGCCTCATCCATAACCGAGCGAGCAGAATTAGAAAGCGAAATGGACCGGGTCTGGAACGAGGCGCAAGACTTACCTCAATCCGATTCCCATAATCATCTGCTTTATAAGAAGGAGGCGCAAGACCTGTTGGATAAGACACGTAAAAGAGAAAGAAGAATCTCCCTATCCACTTTCATCAAGTATGCGGCGAGCATAGCGATTATCGTTTCCATCGGATTCGGAGCGAAACTATACCTAAATCATTCAGCGAAGCAGCATACATCTGCCAGCGACCATCTCCTAACGGAAATAAGCGTCAATCATGGCGAACATAAGCAAGTCACCCTTCCCGATGGCACGGTCGTTCATCTAAACGCCGGTACCGTCATGCGATACCCAACGGAATTTACCTCTGACATCCGTTTGGTAGAAATGGAAGGAGAAGCTTTTTTCAATGTCATGAGAGACGAGGGCAAGCCCTTCATCGTCCGTACCCGGCAAGCCGACGTAAAAGTACTCGGAACCTCTTTCAACGTAAAAGCCTATCAAGAGGATGAGTTGATGGCCGTCAGCGTTCGGACCGGAAAAGTTGAGGTGGATATGCCCGAAAGCGTAATGCGCCTATTACCGAACGAGCAGATAATCGTGAATAACACAAATGGAGAGATTCTTAAAAAGAACGAGGACGCCCAAAAAGTAACGGCTTGGCTGCAAGGCGGCCTTTATTTCAACCGGACACCTATTAGTAGCGTTATACATGATCTGGAACGGATGTATAATCAAGCGATCGTACTCGATCCGAATAGCGTATTCGACGATTACATCTATGGCGAGCACGACAATAAAAGTCTGGAAGTCGTACTGAACGCGATTCAATATTCAACCGGCATCCGATACCGGACGGAAGGAAACCGGATCGTGTTATACAAAACGAGTTATTAACCTTAAAATCGATTTGCCATGAAAGATACGACCTAAGCATAGCCACATAAAAAAGGGAAACCGACCTCTGACCTTCGATCTCCCTTTATCTTTCCCGATATGTACACCCTTGGATTGGACCCCCTTGGAGATTACATAAATCGGACTGTTTTTAAAAGTGTATAAAAACAACCTTTAAACATACAAAATTATGAACTTTCCAACTATTACTAGGTATAATTGGATGTGTTGTTCTATTATTTTAGTTTTTTTAGCGTTAAGCTCCCCTAAGCCTCTGCAAGCCCAAGAAAATCAAAAAGAAAGAATAACGATTCAAGTAAAAAACCAACCCATACAAAAAGTCTTCGATGATTTGTCGAAGCAGACAGGATTAAAGTTTTTCTATGGAGAAGCCATAGCGAACCGGAACGTACAAGTTAACCTAAAGTTCAAGAACGCTCCCATCAACAGCGTATTGAACGAGATCACCCGGCAAGCCAATCTTTATTTTAAGCGAGAGAATAACACGATAGCCGTCAGTCTCGGAAATGCGGGCAACGCCTCCGTTCCAGTGACACAAGACCGGAAAGTGACCGGTATCATTACAGATGAACAGGGCGAACCGATCATCGGGGCGAACGTCGTGGTAAAAGGTACGTCCAAAGGGACAGTTACCGACCTGAACGGTGAGTATAGCATCGAGGCGAACGGTAAATCGATCCTGCTCATATCTTACATCGGCTATTTATCGGAAGAAGTGGCCGTAGGCAACAACAAGACCCTTAATATCCAGCTAAAGGAAGACGCCCAAAAGCTTGACGAGGTAGTCGTGATTGGTTACGGAACACAGAAACGAAGCAATCTTTCCGGAGCGATCTCGAAAGTCACCTCCGAGGTTATCGAATCTAAGCCCGTGACCAACGTGCTATCCGCCTTGCAGGGAGAAATACCGGGGATGGTTATCCAACGAAGCTCCGGCCAGCCGGGTAACGAGGACTTTAAGATGAACATACGTGGAGTCTCATCCGCTAACGGAGACAGTGCCCCGCTGGTTTTAGTAGATGGTATTCCCGGTGATATCAATATGATCAATCCGCAGGATATCGATGCCATCTCCGTCTTAAAAGATGCCTCCGCCTCTATTTACGGAGCACGGGCCGCAGGCGGCGTTGTCTTGATTACGACCAAGAAGGGAGCGACCGGCGCACCTAAGATCACTTACAATGGAAACTTGTCGATCTCCAAGATGACCGGTATGATGAAAGCGCCAACCAATTATGAGATGGCGATCATGGACAACGAGGCCAATATCCATAACGGCTCCGCCCCTATGTATACGCAAGAGCTTCTGGATAGGATCTTGTCCAACGACCCGAATCCGATCGATCACCCGTTGTATGGAGGATGGAAATTGTTCTTTACGAACACGGACTGGATGGACGAGCTGTTGAACAACGGCGTTCAGCATAAGCACAATCTCACTATCTCCGGTGGCGGCGAGAAATCCAATTATTATTTATCCGCCGGTTATAGCAAGCAATTCGGAGTCGTAAAATATGCCGACGACAATAACACCAAGTATAATCTACGTATGAACTACGATTATAGGATCACGGATTGGTTAAAGCTGGAAACCAAAGTAGCCTTGGACAATAATAAACGTACCGATGTAGGCAGCAACGGAGCGTGGGTAATCGGTGAGGCGATTCTGGATATGCCTAACCACCCGGTCTATAATGCCGATGGTAACTTCTTCACCCAAGGAGGCTGGAGCAATGCCGTAGCGTTGGCCAAAGAGAGCGAGACCGCCACGTTCAAGACCCGGGAGATGAATGGTAATTTCAGGTTAATCGCCAACATTATCGACGGACTGACCTTAACCGCCCAAGCCGGTGTTAATTATAAGAACAAGAACAATGAGGACATAGCGAAAGCGATCCCTCTTTATACATGGGACAATAATATCACCTACTACACCGGAGCGGGAAGTCCGGAGCAGTCTGCCGTGGATCGCACGACAGAAGAGACCGTTTACCAAAATTACACGGCCTACTTGAATTACGATAAGAACTTCGGCCCGGACCACCATCTGGACGCCATGTTAGGTATGGCCTACGAGACGGAGGAAGTCCGCATGTTCATGGCACGCCGTGATAACTTCATCTCGGATGAGCTGTGGGAGCTTAACCTCGGAGGCACGGGAAATATGAAGAACGACGCCAAAGCCGAGCATTGGGCTACCGGCTCTACCTTCGCCCGCCTAGGCTACAGCTTTAAGAACAAGTACATTCTGGAGACAAACTTCCGTTATGACGGTAGTTCCCGTTTCGCCCCCGGCAACAGGTGGAGAATGTTTCCCGGAGTCTCCGCCAGCTGGCGTATCTCGCAAGAAAACTTCTTGAAAAACTCCAAGGTATTCAATGAGCTGAAGTTAAGAGCATCATACGGACAGACCGGAAACCAAGAAGGTATCCGCCTGTATGACTATATCCAGTTGCTAAAGTTTAGGGACGATGGCTGGGGAACTAAATTAATCTATCCGTTCGGAAACGGTTCCCAAAGCCAAGCCATGGGCTTAGACGTATTGGCCGGGGTAGACCGGACATGGGAAATTCTGGAGAATGTCAACGTGGGTGTCGATGCCGCTTTCCTTGATTCCCGCCTCGGCTTCTCGTTTGATTATTTCGTAAAAATGAATAATAATATGTTAATTCCGGTAACTTATCCCAGCATGTTAGGCGCGGAGGCACCCTACTCGAACTCGGGTAAATTACGCACGAACGGCTTCGAGTTGACATTGAACTGGACTGACAAGATCGGCAACGTTGAATACTCTGCCCAATTCCAGTTGACCGACGCCGTGAACAAATTAGTTGAATACGGAGGTGCCGATACCTATAAACTAGGATTGAACGAGACCCGGGAAGGTTATCCCATGAATTCCTATTTCGCTTACGTATACGATGGCGTGATCAAGGACCAAGCGGATCTCGACGCTTATAAGAAACTAGAGGGCGTACCTTCCAATATCGGCATCGGAGATGCGAAGTTCAAGGATTTGAACGGCGACGGTAAGATCTCCACCTACGGTGACAAAGATGGGGATGACGGCGACGCCGAATACGTTGGCTCCACCACTCCCCGCTATTCCTTCGGATTGAATCTGGGCGCTAAATGGAACAACTTCGATATCAGCGTATTCTTCCAAGGAGTTGCCAAGCGCACCTTGTTCCGTGAAGGAGACTTCGCCATGCCTTGGAGCGACTGGTGGAGATACCCGCCCCAGTTCTACTACGGCCAGACATGGAACGAGGATCGCCCGGACGCCTATTATCCCCGCTTGACGCATGGAGAGATCCGGCATTGGAATTATCAGGCATCCACCCTGCAAAAGATCAACGCCGCCTACATTCGCCTAAAGAATATCCAGATAGGCTACACGCTCCCCAAAGGCGCATTACAGAAACTAGGCATCGAACGGACACGCTTTTACGTAAGCGGACAGGATCTATTCGAGATACATAACGTAAAAGGAGGATGGGACCCCGAGTCGGACAAAGCCGGATTCAATTATCCGTTCCAACGTTATTATTCTTTCGGTATTGACTTAACTTTCTAAGGTTCCACGAAAAAACAAATTAGCAGTATGAGACGATTTAATATAATTATAGCGCTATCGGCCACACTCGGGCTATCTAGTTGCGACTTGGATATGACACCTATGGATCAAGTGTCCGACGCCGTATTTTGGCAAAAGCCTTCCGATTTCGAGTTGGCCGCCAATGATTTCTACTTCAGCCTGATGGAGGCCTCCCAATATATAGATAAGAACTCGGATATCGCTTTCGGTTCGGGGGCGGACGACGTAAGCGATGGTTCTTATTTAGCACCGGTCAATTCGGATGATTGGGATGAGCCTTGGAAATTCATCCAATCCACTTCCTATCTGCTCAAGAAAGCGGAGGAGTCTGGATTGACCGATGACGAGATCGGACGCTGGAAGGCGGAGGCTTATTTCTTCCGGGCCTACAACTACTGGAAACTGGTCAAATTCTACGGAGGGGTTCCCAAGATAGAGATTCCCTTGAATACCTCCTCGGAACAGCTTTACACGCCTCGCTCCTCCCAGCAGGAGATCATTGATTTTATCATCGATGATCTCGATAAGGCGATTCCTTTGCTTCCCAAGCAAAGCCAGTTGACTACCGAGGAATTGGGCCGTACCACGCAAGGGGCCGCCTTAGCGTTAAAAGCTCGCGTATCCTTGTACGAGGGAACTTGGGAGAAATACCATCAAGGCTCCAATGCCGATATGTATATCCAATCGGCTATCGATGCCGCCCAAGCCTTAGTGGATTCCAAGGAATACGCCTTGTTCCGGGATAAAGGGAAGGAAAGCTATAAATATCTACATATCTTAGAGGGGGATGATAGCAAGGAGGTCTTATTGGCAAGGCGTTATTATAAATTGAGAGTGACCCATAACTGGACACGGGAACTTTGGTTCGGTGCCATGGTTCCTACAAAAAACCTTGCGGATATGTATTTATGTAACGATGGTCTGCCCATCGATAAATCCCCTTTATTTAAGGGATTCCAATACCAGACGAGTGAATTCGAGAACCGGGACTCCCGTATGGAGCAGACGTTTATCGTTCCCGGTAGCGAGATCTTTTTCGAGGGAGGTCTTTGGACACCTACCTATCCGGGATTTGTAGGGAATAGCGCTACACGCACAGGCTATATGATCCGTAAGTTCTTGGATGAGACATTGGATGCCGCTCAATTCATCGGCGAATACGACTTCAAGGAGTTTCGTTACGCCGAAGTACTGCTGATCCTCGCCGAGGCTTTATACGAGAAGAACGGACAGATCACGGACGAGCAATTAGACCTGACCATTAATGACCTGCGAAACCGGGCGAATATGCCTCGCTTGACCAATGCGTTTGTAGCTACAAACGGACTGAATATGCTGGAAGAGATCCGGCGTGAGAGAACCGTGGAACTGGCATTCGAAGGATACCGTAGGGACGACCTACGTCGTTGGGGCACGGCGGAAACAGTTCTTCCCCTTGCGATCCGTGGCGTGAAATTCGCGGGTACGGAGTATCAACAGAAATTCCCGGAGTTGGTGATCGGACAGGATATACAGGTAGATAGCGAAGGCTTTATCATCGCCCAACCCGCATCCGCCCGTAAGTTCCAGACACCGAAGCATTGGCTGTCACCGATACCTTTGCAACAGGTACAATTGTCGAAAGGAACCTTGGAACAGAACCCGGGCTGGTAAGGGTTTTTCCAAGAATAAGCGACTATATATATGAGGGTAGGCCCAACCTATACGAGAAGGGAGGGCCTACCTATCTGGGAGGGGAATCCCATTTAAATATGAATTATCTTAAATTTTTATAGCATGAAGAAATACTTTTTAGCGGTAGCTAGTTTTTTTATTTATTCTCATATCAGTCTAGGCCAAGTGTATCCGGGGCAGATGGATTCCACATTTGTCCCTGTACGGAGTCATCACTATGACCCGGAGTTAACATTTGATTTTTGCGTAAATGAACCCGCTTGGAACAATCAGGCGGGTATCCATTCCGCATTCGGATCGACCGACCGGCTTTATTTCCGGAAGGAAGTACCCGTAAACCATAACAACGATTTATCATCTTCCTACTCTACGACCGTTTGGAGGGGGGAAAGAGCGAATGCCCAGATATTGGTATGGTCGTCAGAAGCGTTGGAACAAGTACGTGTCTCTACGCAGGACTTGAGGAGCGCCGAGGGAAACATCATCCCGAAAGACCGGATTACCTTCGAGTTGGTGCGTTACGTATTGTCCAATTATCCGTATGCCGAGAAAAAAGCCATCTGCGGGGAATCTCCCTACAAATCCGGCTTCTTGATGCCAGACCGTTTCGAGACGCTGGACCGCTTCGATCTCCCTTCCCAAACCACCCGTCCGGTATGGATGATGGTGGATGTGCCGAGAGGAACCGTTCCCGGCACGTATAAAGGACAGGTGGAGGTGCGGGCGAAAGGCAAGGCTCCTCAACTATTGAATCTGGAGATCGTGGTGCAAAACCAGTTGCTCCCCTATCCGAAAGACTGGAAATACCGTCTGGACCTATGGCAGAACCCATGGGCCGTGGCATGGTACAATCACGTGGAACCGTGGTCACCAGAACATAAGATGCTTCTCAAGCAGCATTTGAAGCATTATGCCGACGCAGGTGGTACCTACATCACGACTTATGGAGTACATTCTCCTTGGTCCGATAACTCCTATATGATCGAGGGGGGCATGATCGAGTGGATCAAGAAAGCAGACGGCACATGGGCCTTCGACTACAAGATCTTCGACGAGTACGTAGAATTAGCAATGGAATGTGGCATCGACGAGGCAATCACCCTCTATACCCCGATTCCTTGGGGATTCCGTCACCGCTATAAGGACGAGGCTACGGGCGATTATTCTTATATCAACTGGGCGCCAAGCTCAGAGGAATTCAAGAAGATGTGGAATATCTTCCTCACGGATTTCAAGTTCCACCTGGAAGCTAAAAGCTGGTTGGACATCACCTATATCGGAATCAACGAGAATCCGATGGAAGAGACCTTAGCGGCTATCAATGTCGTACGTAACCATGATAAATGCTGGAAGATCACTTACGCCGGCAATTGGCATAAGGAATTGGACGGACTGCTGGACGATTATTCTTTCCTTTACGGAGAGGAACCTACCATCGCCGAGCAAAAGGCACGGGCCGCCACCGGACGCACGTCCACCGTATACGTATGCTGTAACCCGCCGATCCCGAACAACTTCGTGTTCTCTCCTCCTATCGAGGGACGTTGGATCAGTTGGTATGTAATGGCGTATGGTTATGACGGCTTCTTGCGATGGGCTTACGACGCTTGGCCGGAAGATGCCGATCGCGACGCACGTCATGGCTCTTGGGCAGCAGGCGATTGCTACATGGTATATCCGGGAGGCAAAAGTTGCATCCGCTTCGAGAAAATGAGAGAAGGTATCGTGGATTTCGAGAAGGTCCGTATCTTACGGGAACTGACCGCCCAATCGGGTAACGCTCAAGCCCAAGGCTTATTGAAGCAGCTGGACCAACATTTGTCCATCTTCCCCAAAGAGAAAGAGTTCGATGAGAACAAGATCTCGGCGGATGTACGTAAGGGTAACCTCATCATCCGTCAACTGTCCGATCTATTGGCGAAATAATGGGCTTACACAGCAAGAAAGACATGAAAGCATATCGTTTAATCCTATCACTCATGGCAAGCGTAGCCGTAGGGACAGCTTTCTCGCAGACAACAGGTGTTGTTTGCGAGGAGTTCGACCAGATACAGCTGACGCACGTATTGACGCCCACCGGCCCGTTGCCGACCGCCTTGGACCCGAATGGCGTATACCCCTATATGAGTTATAGCGAGACCTCAAATCGTCCGGTACCTAAAAGGTACCGGATGATCTCGCTAGAGAACGAGAAAGTCAAGGCTATCATCTGCCCCGATCTTTGCGGGAAAGTAATATCCCTCACTCACAAGGAGAGCGGCAAGGAGGTCTTGTACAGGCCGGACGTAATCAAATACACACGGATATTACCCCGTTTCTATTTCGTGGCCGGGGGGATCGAGGTCAGTTTCCCGATCTCCCACTCTCCCACGCAAAATGAGCCGGTGCTTTATCAGATCGATCATACGGGAGACCGCACATATGTAACATGCGGAGAACGGGAATCTCATTACGGTATGCAATGGTCTGTAGAATATTCCTTAGGAGATAAGGACGAATGCCTTACCCAAAGGGTTGTTTACTACAACCCGGGAAAGCAAGCCTATCCATGGATGTCATGGTCCAACGCCGCCCTTCCTTGCGCACCGGATACCCAATACGATTTCCCGAACGGGACCGTATTATCCCATGCCTCCACGTTGGACACGATCGACTGGAAAACGGAAGGAACCCATCATGAACGGGATATCAAAGAGATGACCGGCTACTTCTGGAAAACGAAAGACGTGAATGCTTTCGGGGCCTACACTCCCTCCTTGGGCAGCGGGCTCTATCATATCGCCGACGAATCCAGTACGCCCGGTATCAAGCTATGGAGTTATGGCGTAGCCGGCGACAAGGAATGGTCCATGCTCAGTACCCCCGACCGGCAGCCTTACGTAGAAATCCAAGGTGGCCCGATCAGCGACCAATCTATCAAGCTCGAATTGCGTCCCGGCGAGAAAAAGAATCACGTAGAATATTGGATACCGACAGATCATCCTTTGGATATCTATTCCTTAAAGGTTCCGGCATTAAGGCTTCGCCCGATCGATCGCATCCCGCTATTCGACTGGGCCCGGAAGAATGAATCTTCCATCTGGATCGCCTTAGCCGATGCCTATAAGAATAAGTCCATGCTTCCCGCCGCCCCCTATCCGGAAGACGGGCAGTGGGCTCCATCCGGCATGGAAGATCTGGACGATGCTTTTCGTTGGGCGATCCAAATATCTCCCCAGCCGGAACGGGATTATTGGCAATTCCACTATGGGACTTGGTTGGCTGGAAGAGAACGTGTAGAGGAGGCGATCGAACAACTATCCATCCCGGATATCGATCTGGCAAAAGCTTTATTGGCAAGGCTATATGTCCGTCGGCAGGCGTGGGAAAAAGCGAGAGATGCCTACGCCGCTATCCCCGAGACCTCGTGGCTGAACCTACATCCCCAGTTGGTTATCGAGCGGGATAAAGTATTAAAGAAATTTGGAACCGAGGCTTTACCGGAACGGCAAAAATGGCTGGATAAGATAAACGCATCCTCTGACGAATGGGTGGCCGAGCGAAAGGTACAGCTACTGATCGATAGGAAGCAATATCAAGAAGCCAAGGATTTATTGCAATCCACTCATTTCCAGAAAGTGCATCAAACCTATACCCGTACAGGACTTTGGGAACAGATCAACGAAGGCTTGGGCCTCTCCCCGCAACCTGTACCGGAACAACTCGGCGAGGATCGTTTAGCCCGGTTTGGTGCCTATCGGGAATATGAATAAGGGAGATGCATTTAGAGCAGTAGCTCCATATAAGTCTCCGCATATTTAGCCAGAAACGCCCGAATCACTTTCAAGGCCGTAGAGATATGTTGTTGTACCGTATATACCGAGATACCCAAACTGTCGGCTATCTCCTTATGGGATTTCATATCTTTACGGCTCATATCAAAAACCCTTTTTTGTTGTGGGGTCAACGTTTCAAGCGCCTTATCCAACAATGCATTTAAATCCGTATCCAATACCGAGTCCTCCGTCTCGTTCGTGCTATCCAATGAGGCGGACCGTATCTTATCCCTCAGCTCCAACTCACGATCCAGTCCCGCCAACAGGTTTAAGATCCGATTTTTCACGATCGTATACACATACGGGCCAAAAGGTACATTCGGGTTCAAGAAACGGCGATTCTGCCAAATAGAGGCGAAAGCATCCTGAAAAACATCTTCCGCCATATCCCGGGATTTAAGGAATTTCAAGGAAAACCACATCAAGCGATCCTTATACAGGGCATATAATTCACAAAAGGCCGACTCGTCCCCTTCTAGCAAGTCCGCCACAAGCCTTCTTTCTTTCTCTGAATCAATGTCTGCCATTCGACTTATTCTCCCACTTCGATTACAGAGGTTCAAATGTATGCAAAATTCCCAAAGGTAAAAACAAATTGAACCAAAATCAGCAACTCCATCATACAGCTTTATAAACTCACGATAACAAACATCTTTGCTCATTCGGAAATAATCATGTATTTTTGTCTGTTCATTTAAGAAAGGATGATGTATTGATGAAAGTTTGTATCGCCGAAAAGCCGAGTGTGGCCCGGGAAATCGCGGAAGTATTAGGGGCAACCCAACGAATGAATGGGTATATCGAAGGAAACGGATATCAGGTAACTTGGACATTCGGGCATTTGTGTACCCTGAAAGAACCGCATGAATACGCGGAGAACTGGAAACGCTGGAGTCTGGGGTCACTACCTATGATCCCTCCCCGGTTCGGTATCAAACTAATCGAGAATCCTACGTATGAGCAACAATTCAAGGTAATCGAGAGCCTGATGCAAAATGCCGAGATGGTCATTAACTGCGGTGATGCCGGCCAAGAGGGAGAGCTGATCCAACGCTGGGTCATGCAAAAGGCAGGTTGTAAATGCCCGGTCTACCGCCTTTGGATCTCCTCGCTTACGGAGGAGGCGATCCGGGAAGGTTTCCAAAAACTCAAAGAACAGACGGAATTCAATAAGTTATATGAGGCCGGGCTATCCCGTGCCATCGGCGACTGGTTGCTGGGGATGAACGCCACCCGCCTTTATACCTTGCGCTACGGGCAGAACCGGCAGGTATTATCGATCGGCCGTGTGCAAACCCCAACGCTCGCCTTGATCGTAAACCGGCAAGCCGAGATCGACAATTTCAAGCCGGAACCCTATTGGGAATTAAAGACCATTTACAGGAATACGACTTTCTCCACCACGAAAGGTAAGTTCACGAAGAAAGAGGAAGGCGAGGCTTTTCTGGAGAAGGTAAAGGAACAGGATTTTACTGTTACCAGTATCACCGAGAAGAAAGGGAAGGAATTCGCCCCCCGCCTATTCGACTTGACCTCGTTGCAGGTGGAATGTAATAAGAAATTCGCGTTTACGGCGGACGATACGCTAAAGTTGATCCAATCGCTCTACGAGAAGAAGGTGACAACCTACCCACGTGTAGACACGACTTTCCTTAGTGATGATATCTATCCGAAAGTTCCCAATACCTTGAAAGGGTTGGTGGATTATACGGAGCTTACCGCTCCTTTGATGAATCAGAAATTGCCGAAAAGCAAGAAAGTGTTTGACAACTCGAAGGTTACCGATCACCATGCGATCATCCCTACCGGAGTCCCCGCCCGCAATCTTACGGATACGGAACGGAAGGTGTACGATTTGGTAGCCCGTCGTTTTATCGCCGCCTTTTATCCGGATTGCGAGATATCGACCACTACGGTCTTAGGTCAAGTGGATAAGGTAGAATTCAAGGTGACTGGAAAGCAAATCCTCAAACCGGGTTGGCGTGTCGTATTCGGAGCCGAGCAGAAAGATCCGGAGGCTGAACCCACCGAGGAAGAAGGCGTATTGCCCGATTTCGTGAAAGGAGAAAGTGGCCCGCATAAACCGATCTTGAAAGAGACTTGGACCCAGCCTCCGAAACCTTATACGGAAGCTACTTTATTGCGGGCGATGGAAACCGCCGGTAAATTAGTGGATAATGACGAGCTGCGGGATGCCTTAAAGGAAAACGGTATCGGCCGTCCTTCTACCCGTGCGGCGATCATCGAGACTTTATTTAAGCGTAATTATATACGAAAGGAACGTAAGAATCTTTATCCCACCGCTACCGGTGCGGAATTGATCGGCACGATCCATGAGGAACTGCTGAAAAGCGCAGAGTTGACGGGGCTTTGGGAAAAGAAACTACGCCAGATTGAACGAGGGACTTATGAGGCCCGTACTTTTCTGGATGAGTTGAAGCAGATGGTAAACGAGGTCGTCATAAACGTCCTTTCCGACCAAACCCGGCGAACGATTACGATTGAGGATACGTCTAAAGCAGCTAAAGAAACTCCCAAAGACGAACCCAAGGAGAAAAAGGAAAAGAAACCTCGTAAGCCTCGTGCCAAGAAAGAGAAAGCAGAGGCTACTCCCGAATTGGAGCTTCCATCAACGGATAAGCCCGTTTGCCCCATCTGTCACAAAGGCTCTATCCTCCGGGGCAAAACCGCTTATGGCTGCTCTGAATACAAGAATGGATGTACGTTCCGCTTGGATTACGCTACGTATGGAAATAATTTAACGGATGAGGAGTTAGGTACGGTTATCAGTAAATTAAAGTCTATTTAAAATATGAGAACAGAATGGTTTCCTCTGGTAAACGAGGAAGGTGAGACGATCGGAAAGGCTACTCGCAAGGAATGTCATAGCGGAAGGAAGTTGCTACATCCCGTAATCCATTTACATATCTTTAATAAGGATGGAGATCTATATCTCCAAAAACGTTCCATGAACAAGGATATACAACCGGGAAAGTGGGACACGGCCGTAGGTGGGCATATTGATTATGGAGAAAGCGTGGAAGAGGCCCTGCGCCGTGAGGTTCGTGAGGAATTGGGCATTACTGATTTTACGCCTGTCTTCATCAAACGTTATATATTCGAGTCTTCCATAGAGAAGGAATTGGTAAACAGCTTCCGGACCACTTACGATGGCCCCATCACCCCCGATCCAGAGGAACTGGACGGAGGACGTTTCTGGCCGATCGAGGAGATCAAAGAGAATCTGGGGAAAGGCGCATTCACCCCGAATTTCGAAAAGGAATTCACCGCTATTTTCCTATAAGATAAAACGCTACACTTCAGCTAAAATAGTTATTCAAGAGCCTGTTCATTCTTCGTAAGATACAGTTACATTCTACAAACTACGGCGTGAACCGTACAGACCACAGCATGGTTTGTATAATTCACGTCGTGGTCTGTACAGTTCACGTCGTGGTTTGTGGAATGTAACTATATATGATTATCTTTATATATAGTAAATAAGATGTTTTGTCCTATAGTAATCGACCTATTATATTATAACTGTAACTCCATATGTATCTTACCTCGAAACCTAACAATCTTTGCCTAAAGCACTAATACCTCTACCTTAAATCTAATGTTTGTTCAGACCTTAAAACTAATCTTATATATTAATGTGTGGTTTATACATATCTTGCGCCGTCAAACCGCATTCCTTTTTCATACGGATGCAATAATCGAGCGTTCCTACCTCCGGCGTGATATTGTTGGAACCGAACGTGAACTTTACACCCGCGGCTTTCGCTTTCTGAATGATCGCTTTATTCGGAATATGATAAAGCTCGTTTATCTCCAAAGCCTTTCCGCTTTTTGCCAAGGCATTCACGAAACGGTCGATACGCTCTTCTGTCCAAAACATATCATATCGGTCACTCATCGCATCGGGAAGGAAACAGGAATTCACGTACATATCGACCGGCTCTTCCAAGACAGAACAGATACGGTCCAACATCATATCCATATATGCTTGCTCATCATCGATAATCACTTCCTTGTTTACCCATAGGTGCGTACGCCGCCCCTTATGATCCAGAAACGTCATGGCATCGGTAAACACATAGTCAAAGCTGTTGCGGGCCGCCTCCGAAAAGGTTGTTACCCACTCACGTCCTTCCGCTTGCATAGCCAAGATAAAGGGTTGGGTACGCATGGTATCCAGATAATTATACAACTCCGTATCGTTCGTGATCGAGAAGCCGATGCCACAATTGATAGCCAAGCCATAATTAACACCCGTCTGGCGTGACTGCCGTGCGGCTACTTCCTTCGTCAATCCACCTTTTAAATGAACATGATAATCAAGCACGGGGAAGTCCTCTTGGTGCAAACGAATAATCTCGTCCGTCTGCTCATCCACGGCATTCGCCCATTGAGCGGGAATGTCTATTCCTTTCGCGCTGAACGCCTCTAAAGAGATATTCTTAAACTGAAGATTTCCACGTCCCGTACCCACCAGCGAGATAGTACCTTGGGATAACAATGCTTTAGCGTTCTCCTTCAAACGGAAAGGTTTGGAAGGCTCTATATATTCTACGACAGTCTCACCATTAATCCGCACCCGGACAAGCCGTCCTTCTACCCGGATATTCATCTTGAACCATTCGTTCTCTTTCACGAAACTCTTCGTCAGGTTCCGGACCGACACCAAGCTACCCGTCATCCGCCACCAAACCGGATCTTCCCGATCGTTGTTCAAGGCGATACGGTATCCTTTACGATCCGTAGCGTCCGTATGGATACCAATATAACCTTTGCCACCGGTCGTGGTACGTACATCCATATCTAACTCGAAGTTCGTATAGCCTTTGCCATCGTTCAACAAAGCACGGGCGTTGGAACCGGCCAACGTAAAGACATCATTTTGTATGACCACGACGCCGGATGTCTTCCATGCGTTGTGATCGACCGTATCGGATACGTTCTCTTTCGTAAATCCCGTGAACACCAAACAGGCGATCACGACGGCAATCATTAATTTAATCTTCATGGCATCTCTTTTTAAAAGTTATGCCGCAAATGTATCCGGGAATAAGAAGCAAAAAGAAGATTGATATAAAAATGTAGACAGTATGATCCGCTATCCTATTAAATACAAATCAGTTAATAAAGATCACCATCCTAAAAAATGTAGATTGATTATAACGGATTCCGGTTAATCCCGATCCTCATCACCCAACCTTCAAACTCATCACGAGGCACTAACGCCTTATTACGTACCTTGGTCCGGTAGTTATAGATCGTACTCAACGAGCAACGAAGAAAAGCGGCTATCCTTACGCTGTCCGTAACCCCCAACCGCATCAAGGCGAATATACGAAGTTCCTTATTCAACAGATCCTCCGATTTCAAAACGATACGTTCCTCGGGCTGCAACAAAGCGTTGAAGTCCTTGACAAACGTAGGATATAATCCAAGAAAGATTCGATCGAAGTTAACATAAAGCGCTTCCACCTCATTCTCCACCATACGGGTCGAACGGAGCATCTTGAATAACTCGTCCAACTGTTTATTCATCGCCTTCTTCTGTAGCGATTTCTGGTAATCCTCCAGTTTATTAATATAGGTGGAGCAGAGATCGAGGAAATGAGCGATGTATTCCTCCTTGATATGGTTTGACTCCGATAGCTGTATATTTCGCTCTTGCAATAAATCATTCGTCTCGCTTATCTCTCTATTCAACTTTACCAAACGGGCATTGGTATTAACCAACTCTTCTCGTATCGCTGAGATCTTCCGCATCTGCCTATACACATAGGCAAGAGAAAGGATCAGAAAGAGCGTCAATAGGCTGATCGACAAGAAATAAGTCATCAATTGCCTTTTGCCCTGAGCTTCCCGTGTCTGATAGGAAGCATTAATGATAGGATAGAATTTAGATATCTCATTCATGCGGAACTGTATATTGCAAGTAACGGCACCTTCTATAGCTAGCTGCGCATATTTAAGGGCATTGGATAGATCACCACTTTCATAATAATTCAACGCCAGCTTTTGGATAGAACCACTATCCAAGAAGGCCCTCTTGATATCGGCGATAACCGACAAGGTATAATAGTCTCGGGCGAGATCGGTACGCCCATCCATATCATAAACATCTCCCAGCAGATAAGTGATCATCGCGAAATTCGGGTTATACCGCTCCTCTTTCTCCAATAAAGGGATGAGCACCTTCTCCGCAGACCTCGCCTGTCCGTGAGCCAGATATTTCTGCGCCAGATTTATCTTATACCGATAAGAGACCGTATCTAAGACAGACAATAACGAATCCTTGTATAAATCAAGTTGTTTCCTATATTCAAAAGAATCCAGATTCGTACTGTAATAAGAGAAAAACGAATAATAAGCCTCATAGAAATCCTGTTTCTGCTCTTTAGACAGCAATTCACGGTCTATGCTTCGCAACAGACTTTCCGACTCACGGTACATCCCGGAGAAAGCATAAAGCGTAGCCAGTCGTAAGCGGGAAGTATAGATGCGTGCCGTATCCTTCATAAATGACGCTATCTCCATATTCCGCTTTATGTAATAGATGGCCGAGTCTTGTTGTATTTTCTTGAATTCCTCGTATAATTGGTGGTTGATCTCATATTCCTGCCACAACGATATCTTGCTCAAGAGAAACATGTCCTTTAGCTGCGTGATCCGTTGCTCCCGTTGCTGCAGATAAAAAGATCTATTCAAGACAGCTTCATCCAGCTCCTTGGCCAACGTGTCCCCTCTCAGCCCTCCCCATGCGAAGGCTTGAACCATCCCGACAATTAGAAATAAGATTACCTTTATTAGTTTATTCATTACACGAACCGAGAATTATCCAAAAGAAAAGGGTTCAGTCAAATCAACAGAGCATAAATAGCTTACCTCGGCTGAAGACTGAACCCAATATTTTAAAACGCCCCGAAAGGGTGTTATTTACACATCTCGTTGATGATCTGTATTAATTGACCGCCTAATTCCTCGGCTTCCTCCATCGTATGGGCCTCAGAGTAGATACGGATGATCGGTTCCGTATTGCTTTTACGCAAATGAACCCATTTATCCGGGAAATCGATCTTCACTCCGTCGATATCCGTAATATCATATTGAGAGAACTTCTCTTTTACTTTCGCTAAGATAGCGTCCACGTCGATCTCCGGCGTTAACTGGACTTTTTGCTTGGAGATAAAATACGGAGGATAGGAAGCCTTCAACTCGCTCGTCTTCATCTTCTTCTTTGCCAGATGAGTCAGGAACAAGGCGATACCTACCAAAGCGTCGCGTCCGTAATGGCTGGCCGGATAGATCACTCCACCGTTGCCCTCACCACCGATCACGGCATTCGTAGCCTTCATCTTGGCAACCACATTCACCTCGCCTACAGCGGCGGCATTATATTCGCAGCCATGAGCACGGGTAACGTCGCGAAGCGCACGGCTGGAGCTCAGGTTACTTACCGTATTACCCGGAGTATGGCTTAATACGTAATCACTGACAGCGACCAAGGTGTATTCCTCGTTGAACATCTCGCCATTCTCGCAGATAATCGCCAAACGGTCTACGTCCGGATCTACTACGAAACCGACATCCGCTTTCGCATGTCCCATCAAATCGGAGATCTCTGTCAAGTTTTCCGGAATGGGTTCCGGATTATGAGAGAAGTTTCCATGAGGAGCGCAATGCAGCTTGAAGATTTCCTTCACGCCCAACGCATATAATAAATCAGGGATCACGATACCGCCTACGGAGTTCACGCAATCGATAGCTACACGGAAATTAGCGGCCTTAATAGCCTCCACGTCCACGAGATCCAGATTCAAGACGCTCTCGATATGTTTTTGCTTATAAGTCGTATTCGGGATTACCTTGCCCAAATGATCCACGTCGGCGAACTCGAAGTCCTCGGCAGCGGCGATACGTAATACCTCAGCCCCCTCAGCGGCATTCAAGAACTCACCTTTCTCATTCAAAAGCTTCAAGGCATTCCATTGCTTCGGATTATGACTGGCGGTAAGGATTATACCTCCGCAAGCCCCTTCCATAGCTACGGCTAACTCGGTTGTCGGGGTCGTGGCCAGATCGATATCCACCACATCAAATCCCATACCGGTAAGCGTTCCTAGGACGACTTGTTTTACCATCGGACCGGAGATACGTGCGTCACGCCCTACAACGATCTTATTGGTCTCCACTTTTGTGTTTTTTCGGATGAATGTAGCATAAGCGGCTACAAACTTAACAATAGCTAACGGATTCAATCCGTCTTCCGGGCTACCGCCTATTGTACCGCGAATACCGGAAATAGATTTAATTAGTGTCATAAGTTTTCTTCAAATATATATTCTAGAATTTCGTAATAAGCAGGCTCACCGTTTGATTGGTCGTTATAAGTACCTCGCTTAAACGGGACTATAAGTTTTACCTTAGCCCGATCTCCGACGTACTTTAAAGGCTCTTGCAATCCTTCACTCACTAAATACGGATTGGCTTGACTGGCATAATCTCCATATGTAAACTCCCAAGGACTAGTTCCGTTACTATGGGGACCATAGTTCTGGATGTAATAAGGAGTACTATTTATATAAGCAGAATCCATCGGATAGGAAACATTACATCTGTATAGAATCTTTGTCTTGTACTGAACAGCTCTTTGGCTTGTACCCTTTTCAATTATATTCAGATATGTACCATTCTCCAATTCGACAAACTGATTTTCCTTAAACACACTATCCTCCGGAAAATCTTTCAGAATCTCAAAATCATTCTCATCAATCAATCGATTGATTGCCTTTTTCTCATCTTTCAACATATCCGTGTACGACTTTGTCTTGCTACAAGAGATAGCAACTAATGCGGCACACAGAATCAACAGGATATTAAAACCTTTCTTCATTTGTTAGTCTTTAATTGAATGAATCGCAAATGTAAATAATCTTCGTCAAACCTTACGCATGTTTGCCTAAATCTTCTGATTTATTAGGATTAAATTCCTGTAAACCTTTCTCAAACACGGCTACGGCCTCAGATAAAGAGCCATAGAACTCACCTCCGGACGCATTTTTATGTCCACCTCCGTTGAAATAAGTAGAAGCAAACTGATTGCAAGGAAAATCGCCCACGGAGCGAAGCGATACCTTTATGTAATCGCTGTCCTCACGAATAAAGACACTAAAGCTTACGTTCTCTATGCTTAACGGCAAGTTCACGAAACCTTCCGTATCTCCAGTCTGGTACTGAAAACGATCCAGTTCCTCTTTCGATAACGTGATAAGAGCCGCCTGTTGTTCCGGATAGACCCTCATCTTCTCATACAACACATATCCCATCATACGTAAACGACACTCGGAATAGACCTGATTCACCTTACGATAGATCAAATCCTTATCAATCCCCTTCTTGATCAATTCGCTGACGATCGTATAAATCTCCGGTTTATTCGAATTATAGGTGAACGATCCCGTATCCGTCATCATACCCGTATAGATACAAGCGGCGGCATCCCGATTCAATAAATCGAACATCCCCATACGACAAATAAAACGGAAAATCATCTCACTGGTAGAAGACATCTCCGGATACGACATCGTCACACGGCAAAAATCCGCGGGGTTCAAATGATGATCAATCATCACCTTGCGGCCTTCTGAGGCGATCACCGCCGGAGCCAGTTTCTCGATACGTTTGGGTTCATTGAAATCGAGGCAGAAAATAACATCCGCTTCCTTGATCAATTTCTCGGCGAAATCCGGATATTTCTCATGTATCACGACATCCTTAGCGCCCGGCATCCATCTATAAAAAGAGGGAAATGCATTCGGTACCACTACCGCTACATTATCCTTACCGTAAGCGGATAGGAAATGATATAAACCAAGGGATGAACCTAATGCGTCGCCGTCTGGTGAGACATGCGTCACGATAACAAAACTCTCGCCTTTCTCTACGTATTTTTTGGCTTTCTGAATCTTCTCTTCTTGAATGATTTTAGTGATCATATAATCTTTTTGTTTTCACCTCCAAAGGTACGACTTTTTTAGTTTCCGGCTATCAAAAAAAGTTCAATAAGGATCTTTACTGATATTATTAACAAAAGGGTTAAGGCGGCTAACAAAACTTTTGGTTCCCGTATCTTCATATATATCAAGCATAAAACAAGAAACCCATAACCTCCTAGCATCTCAAAGAAGCTAAAACGACCCGTAATCGTCGCATAAGGCATAACGCTAAACACGTCCACTACCCTTACCATGCCATGAACCAGCCCTTCTACGATCTTCTGTATCCAGTCATATCCATAGAAATCCACCGGATAGCCTAACCACAAAAAGGCAAAAGGAATCAAAAACATAGCCAAGAGAGTGACCGGTAGATTCGTAAACAAGAAAACTGTCGAAAATTGTCCAAAATAATAAAAACAGAGCAAAGCAGTACCTATCTGTGCAGCAATAGACACCGTAATCCATTCCCAAGGCATGGCCAACAAAGGATTTCTCACCACTATCCATTCCTTGAAACGAGGCACTAGGAATAAAATAAAAAACACAGCCAAATAGCTTAACTGAAAACCGACATCAAACAGATAATACGGATTATAGGCCAGCATACAGAAAGCGGCGGCGGCCAATGTATTATATCCATCCGTAACACGCCTAAGCGCCCTTCCTGTTAAATATAAAGATAGCATCAAGGCTGCCCGTACCGCCGAGGGCGCTAATCCTGTGATAAAGACAAACCCCCAAAGACTTCCCACCAGAATGATATAACGAATCCAACGTCCTATCCCCCATCTAGGCATAAACGAGCAAAAGAAAGATAAGAATCCACAAATCACGGCAACATGAAAACCGCTCACCGCTAATATATGAGACACGCCCGCCAAAGAGAAGCGCCTTTTCGTATCCCGGCTCATCGCTTTCTTATATCCCAATGTCAATGTAGCCAAAATAGATTTCTCCTCATCAGATAAACGCAAACGATCAAATGTATTTACCAAAGAATATTGAGCCTTGGTAGCCAATAAATCTAAAGAAGAAGCAGGCTCATTTACAAGCGCTATACGCCGGTCACTATACCAACAGACCTCAACCGCCAAACATACAATCAAAACGGAGACTATAGCTCCCCATATCCAACGGGAATCGTATTGCAACTCAGCATGCCCTTGCCCCCACGAGAACCCCAAAAAAAGAAAAACCAAAGCAGATAAAACCCCTAAAACATATAGGAGCGAAGAGGCAGGTAAAAACGCATAGCATAAAATTCCGGTTATCCATAAAAAAAGCGGCCGTACAAAAGGCCGCTTTTGTATTTCCTCAATCATGATAGTTAGGTTTTGTGATATATTAATGTGTTCTACAAAGCTTTCAAGTCTTTAATTGTTTGTATCGGATCTGGAGATTTGAATACGAAGTTACCGGCGACTAACACATTGGCACCGGCGTCAACCAAGCGCTTCCCCGTCTCTAAATTCACCCCGCCATCTACCTCGATCATAGTACTCAATCCCTTCCGGTCTATCATTTCTCGTAAACGAGCCACCTTATCTACGGAATGCTCAATGAAACGTTGACCACCAAATCCCGGATTCACGGACATCAATAAAACCATATCCACATCTTGGATAATATCTTCTAATAAGCAGATGGGCGTATGCGGATTCAAGGTGACACCCGCTTTCATGCCCGTTTCCTTAATAGCCGCTACCGTCCGATGCAAATGGGTACATGCCTCATAATGCACGTTCATCATATAGGCTCCCGTAGCCGCCACTTCGGGGATAAACTTCTGGGGCTCCACGATCATCAAGTGCACATCCATCGGCTTCTGGCATATAGGCTTTAATGCGTTAAGTACCGGGAAACCAAACGAGATATTCGGCACGAATACCCCATCCATAATATCCAGATGCAACCAATCGGCGTCACTTTTATTTATCATCTCCATCTCCTTCCGCAAATCCAGAAAATTAGCGGAAAGCAGGGAAGGCGCTATCAAATGCTTCATAATCTTGTCTTTTGTTTTTACAAAAGTACACAAAAAAAGAAAGAGAACCTAATAATATAGATTCTCTTTCCGTAATTCTTAGTTCAACACATACCCGCAGAGCTCCGGACGTACAGCCGGTTCCGCTTGATAAGCCCTCGCAAACTGTTTCAAGAAATCCATCGTTTGCTTCCGAGGCGAACTTTTCGCCTCCGGGGCACTTTTCACTTTTTTCTCCAAATCATCCATGCATTGCGTAGAAAGCTTCCTCATAGGCACCTCTATTTTTATCTTGTTTGCTAATAAAACGTAGGGACCTAAGACTTATTGCATGGAAAGAAAATTATTTTACACCATAGATAGCTCGATACGGTTCTCATCGGCCATACGACGCATATTCAAGATAGCGTAACGCATACGCCCTAAGGCCGTATTGATGCTAACCCCCGTGATATCGGCGATTTCCTTAAAACTAAGGTCTTGATAGTAACGCATCTCCAACACTTCACGCTGGTTATCCGGCAAATGCTTTACCAATTTCTTCACGTCAGACAATACTTGATGGCGCACGATATTATCCTCTATCGTACCATCGCAAAGCTTGATATTATTAAATAAGTCGATTTCTACCTCATCATTCGAGATCGTGTTTTCGCAACGTTCTTGACGGAAATTATCGATAATCAAGTTATGGGCAATACGAGTAATCCATGCCTTAAACTTGCCGTTCTCAGTATAGCGACCTTGTTTTATAGTCATGATAACCTTCACGAAGGTCTCTTGAAAGATATCCTCCGTAAGCTCTTTGTTACGTACTATGAAATAAATGTAAGAATGAATGCTACTTTTGTATCGATTTAATAAAATATCGAAAGCGGCATTATTACCTTCTGCATAAAGGACAACCAATTCCTCGTCGGTCATCATTTTTAAAGTCTTCATTACTTTCACATTTTTAGTTTATTCGAGTAATGTTTATGCTATAGGCGATGGGGTTTTAACTGTTATACAATGTTATTTATGGAAGCAAAAGAACGAAAAATATTTTAAACCAACAAACATTTTATTTCAAATTATAAAAAGAATGTCCCCTGCCCGCACCTTTAACGTACGAACAGGGGACTTTACTGATCTAAAATATATGTATATTAGAACTTGTATCCCAATGTCAAAGCTACACGAGTCGTGTTTGTTTTCATCGTGGCGGGTTGGGCTTCGAGGAATGGTTTCGGATCATCTCCCGCAAACATATTAGAGAACGCATAAACATCTTCCTTATGCGTACGGAATACACAAGCCAAGTCCGTATAGAAGTTCGGGGTGAAGCGATAACCGATACCTACCGTATAATTCATGACCCCTTTATCGATCGTATAATTAGGAATCGTACCAACCGTAAAGACCTCTTTCTCTCCATTCTTCAGTTTATCCTTGATCGGACTATCGCTGTAGGCGACACCTGCTCTTACGGCAAATTGAGGAGTAACCTTTACCTCCGCACCTACACGGATCGTATTCATTGACTTGAAATTATCCGTTATATCTTGGTTAGTATACACGTTACTGCTACCATCCGTTTGATACATACGCATATTCTTATAATTCATCAACTCGTAATCAACGCTTATCAAAGCGGTCGTACCCAAGATAGCGGCGGCACTAAAGATCCATTTATCCGGAGAACGGAATTCATAGTCATAATAAGCATTATTAGGGGTAGCGGCATCTAGTTTACGCTCTTTCATCTCCCCTTTATCCATAAAGGTCAGATAAGAACCGGCCTCACCATAATAACGATCTGTCATCTTATACCACGTAGGTGAATTATAAGCCACACCCAAGCGAAGAAAATCGGCGGGACGGACGATAGCACCCACATTAAATGAATACCCGGTACCATCCGTATCCAAGTAATTATCTAAGTATAAATTATTGCCGTTCGTAAATTCCTCATCATACGATGACTGATATCGATAGTTCAGATCCGTAATCGCAACCGTAGCGCCAAGCATCACAAGTTCCGATATATTTATACCGAAAGCCAAATCATATTGATCCACGGAACCTCGCTCTGAAACTTTTAATTGACCTCCTTGCAATAAATATGGACTCCATTGCCCATCCGCATTATTATCTCCGAACGCACTATAATACTCTTTATCATTATCGTTATATGAATCCATATAACCGGCATTGTATCCTAGAATAGATAGCCAATCACCCAAGTCTTGATTGTTATAAGGATTATAGTCCTTATCCTCCCCTAACAGTCCGCTAGGCATTCCTGCCGCACGCATGGCCACATAATCAGAAAGAGAAGTATTCAAATCACCTCCTGTAGCCATCGTATAATTCCGGCTATAATTCTTCAAGCGATTATAAGAGAAACCAACGTTCCAGCTCACGATACCCTCATCATTCGCTGTCGGGAAATATCCTACGTAAGCGATATTATCGAAACTCACCTTCGTACGGCTGTTATCCACCTTCGAACCAAGCCAATCGGTCTTCGCCGAGGCCGAAGACAAACTCAATGTCGTAACCACCTCCGAGCTTTTATAAATCGCCAAGCCTGCCGGGTTCGTATTCATAGCGGAAATATCACCACCTAACGCACCAAAAGCACCACCCATTCCTAAATAACGAGCCGTACCATTCAACTCCGTCTGGGAATACTTAAAGGCATCCAACTGTGACTGCGCTGCGAAAAAGCGGTGCCGCCACACAGGGCAAGCACCGACATTATAATTCCTATCCTTTTCATCGTATCTCTAATTTTATCAACCTAACACTTTTACCTGCGACCACCACCGGCACGGCCACCTCCGCCACCAACAGAGCCTCCACTAGAACGACCTCCACCGAAGCTACCGGAAGAAGAACCTACCGAACTACTACGAGAAGGAGAGGAACTTCTAAATTGACTGGAAGAAGAGCGACTATTTGAGAAATCGCTACTGCTCCTAGAAGAGGAACGTGTTACCGGAGCTGAATATTGACGTCCGGAAGAAGATGCGGCTCCAGAACTACTTCTGGAAATCCTTGTTCTCGCCGAGCTATTACTTATGCCCGAGCTACTTCTTGTCGTTGCCGAATTTCTAACAGAAGAAGAGGAACGACGTCCCGCACCAGAGGATATAGCAGATTCCCTACGGGTAGATCCCGCACGTCCATTGCTCAATGAACTTGAAGACGAAGGTCTTGTAGTCGATCCTGAATTTCTCAAGGAAGAAGAGCCACTGCTCCGCCCACCTGTATAACCGGAACCTCTGCCACTCGCATAAGAGCGATTATCTCGATAAGAGGAACGTCCGTTTGAATAATGTCTACTTGGAGTCGAGTAGTAACCGGGATAGTAATGGTGATGATGTCCCCAATGGCCACCCCAATAGCCTCCACCCCAGCCCCAAGACGGGCCATACCATGGATCGTACCACGGACTATAATAGCCGGCATAAAAGCCTCCCCAGCCCCAGCCGAATCCCCAAGACGGGCCGTAGAAGCGAGATGAATAAGTCCACCAAGGGCTATAGCTATAGAACCAAGGATCGTACCAACCTGTATACCAAGGCGAGCCCCAGCCGTTGCCGACATTGATATTAAAATTCACGTTCGCGCTACCGTTCGAATAATCCGTATCATAGCCGTAACCATAATATCCGTCACTCAGATACAAATCGACTTGATCCGCTCCGGCGATCGTAATCTTACTCGGCGAATGATAACGAATGATACGTTCCGTATATTCAGTATCCGAACGACGCTCGGAAGAAGACTCATTCTCATCGCTATCCTCATAGATAACGGAATCATCCTCACGATAAGGCTCCTCTACCTCGACTGATGTATAACGACGGTTATATTCATCCACATCCCGGCTGTCTGAAGAAGCTGGGCTCTTGGCTGTAGCGACCAGGGCCCTAGACTCCTGTTTCGGCTGAACAACCTTTTTCTCTTCAACCTGTTCTTTCTTTTTCTTGTTTTTGGAAGAGAAATACACATCATCAAAGAACTCCTCCTGAGCCGCGGCACTAAACGCGATCAGAAGCATCATCACTAAAGATGTTAATTTCATGGGTTTCATATTTGTTTCTCCTCTACATTAAATAAATATTTTTCTCTTTTCATGTTTGACACCCTTTTATGCAAAGGGTTTAAACGCTTTTTAGTTTTATAACAATAAACTCAATGCAATGTATGTACAAATATAATCGGTTCACGCTAATGTCCCAAGATTTACATATACTTTAACTTATAAAACTCACACATTCATTGTTATCTATAAAAGAAGATGCAAAGTTGGCGTAAACGCTGCAATCTCCGCAAATTCTTATTATTTTTGTTTCAAATTATAACGAAAAAATTACGCATATGGTATTAGCCTCGACAATAGATTTCACATTGCCCTTAGCGGACCCGGTATTAAAATTTCTCTTGATTCTTTTAATTATCCTGGCCGCTCCCCTTTTATTAAACAAGCTGAGAATCCCTCACCTGCTTGGACTGATCATTGCCGGCGCAATTATCGGACCGCACGGCTTTAATCTCGTATTACGGGATAGCAGCATTATCTTGTCCGGGACGGCGGGATTGCTTTATATCATGTTTCTCGCCGGATTGGAAATCGATATGGCGGACTTTAAGAGAAATAGTACGAAAAGCCTAGTATTCGGCATGTACACATTCCTCATTCCGATGATCCTAGGAACGGTTGTCGGAATATGGGTCCTGCGATTCAACGTATTGACCTCCGTTTTACTCGCCAGTATGTTCGCCTCCCATACATTGATCGCCTATCCGATTATCAGCAAACTGGGTATCAGCAAAAACAAAGCTGTCAGTATCACCGTAGGAGGAACGATGATCACTGATACCTTGGCATTGCTCGTCCTAACGATCATTGTCGGCATGGCCACCGGACAGGTCAACGATATGTTTTGGATTCGTCTGGGCGTTTCCATCTTGATATTCGCATTAATCGTATTATTCGGTTTCCCTTTCATTGGGCGTTGGTTCTTTAAGCATGTACACGATAATATATCACAGTATATATTCGTGCTGGTGATGGTATTTCTGGGATCTTTCCTAGCTCAGGTAGCGGGTATGGAGGCGATCATCGGGGCGTTCTTATCCGGACTAGCCCTAAATCGCCTTATCCCGCAAAGCTCACCCTTGATGAATCGTGTAGAGTTCGTAGGAAATGCCATATTCATCCCATTCTTCTTGTTGGGCGTAGGTATGTTAATAGATTATCGTACGTTCTTTACCAGTTTCGAGACCATTAAAGTTGGGCTTATCATGATTATCGTAGCTACGGCCGCCAAATACATAGCCGCTTGGATGACCCAAAAGACTTTCCATCTGTCCACGGATCAGCGAAGCGTTATTTTCGGCCTAAGTAACGCACAAGCCGCCGCTACATTGGCCGCCGTGATGGTCGGATATAACGTAATCACCGGAACAGACGCTAATGGGGAACCAATCCGGTTATTAAATGAGAGCGTGTTGAACGGTACGATCCTGATGATACTTGTCACTTGCACCATCGCCTCTTTCGCCGCCCAAAAAGGCGCTCATAACATAGCGGCCCAAGATATATCCGATAAGGAGGAAAACAAAAAAGAATCAGAGCATATCTTGATACCAGTCAGCAATGAAGAGACCGTGGAAGAGCTGGTCAACCTCAGCTTGGCGATCAAATCTCCCCAAAACAAGAACGGCTTGTTTGCCCTAAAAGTGATAGATAACCATCATTCAGACGAGAAAGCGTTAAAACAATCCCGCAGGGTTCTACAGACCGCAGTCAATACGGCTGCCGCCACGGATACCCGGATGAAAGATTTATTAAGATATGACTTAAGCGTATCGAATGCTATCGCCAGCGTGGTAAAAGAGCGGGAGATCACAGATCTGGTAGTGGGATTGCACAAGGAAAAAGATATACCGGCGGCCTTCCTAGGCCATATCGTGGAAAGTGTATTGGCGGAAAGTAGTGTAAGTACATTCATATACAAGCCCGCACAACCCATCTCTACCGTTAGACGGCATCTGATCATCATCCCGGAATTGGCCGAAAAAGAAATCGGTTTCAACCAAATCATCTTCCGGTTACGAAACGTGACCCAGAACACAGGTGCAGCGACAGTCTTTTACGGTTCGGAAGCGACCTTGAATGCCTTAAAGAAATTATTAGCCAAGAAAAGCGGAGAAGCCAGTTATATCGAATTCAACGACTGGGATGACTTCCTGATCGTTTTCCGGGATATAAAACCGGACGACACGATGTGGATTATCCTTAGCCGCAAGGAAGGACTTTCCTACGCTCCCGCCATGGCCCGTATCCCCAAGTACCTCAACAAATACTTCCAGGCAAACAGTTTCGTATTGGCATATCCCGTGCAGGCTGGCATGAACGAGGGTACTCGCTATCTGACTTAACCATTACGGAACCAGCCTCTCACGCCAAGACTTTCGAGGTGAGTACGGCATTTTCCGCTTGGCGTATCCCAGACGGAGGATCAAGGCTGGAATCTCGTTGGTGAAAGACAAGTCTTTCGCCAGCAAACCGGAAAGATCACGCACCTCACAAGGCTGGTTCAAAAAGGCGAAAGCGATATTCTTTTCCGTAGCTCTCAAAAGAAAACGTTGCAAACTCCGGCCTAGCGCAAACCATTCCGGTAGCGTATTTATCCGTAAGGCGAACAAGGCTAAATGAGAAGAAGAGTCCAGCTTCTTCTTGTCTCCCCTATTTTGTATGCCGGCTTTCAAGACACTTCCCATGATTGTCTCTGAGATAAGACGGGGAAGGTTCGGCGCCCCGAACACCGCATAACTCAGGCCGTCCGATGTAGCTCGTACATGATTCTTATTAAAACGCATCCATGATTTCAGCTCTCGCTTAAACAGACGATCGTTCATTTGCCGGTTATTCCCCGCAAATATATAAGAAGAAAGCGTATCGAACTCCCACTCTCCTTTCGACCACAAATGCAGACTGATATTTTCCTCCAAAGGCGTATTCCTCAAATAGCTCAGTTGATCCGATGGAATCATTTCCCCGGAATATATGCCTCGATTCGTCTGTCTCACCGAAATTTCCTCGATAAGCCCACTCGTCTCCTTAATCATCGATGCCTCCGACAAGAGTACGGTGATCTCCCCCGATCCTGAAAAAAACGGTAGCGGAGTATATCCTTTTGCCTCAGCCGCAATGCAAAGATTCTCGGTGGCGCATCCTAAGCTAATAAATAACTCACGGTTATCCGGATCTACGGCCGGAAGGGACTTACTCATATCCGGAAGAATCTGTATCCTATCCTTTTGCACACGAAACAACCAAGGTTGGGTATTATGCCCCGATGGGGCTTTCACGGCTTGTTCCATCATATAGATAAAATCCGGCCGTATATCACTTATCCGCAATGATCCTGTTTCCATATTATTATACACTTTCTCATTCTAGCGATGCCCGCTACCTCTTTCCGTTTGTGCCCGGACAAACGCCTCAAAAACAAAAAATCCCGTAAAGCTTTCGCCTTACAGGACTCTCTGCGGAAAGACAGGGATTCGAACCCCGGGAACCTCTCAGTTCAACGGTTTTCAAGACCGCCGCAATCGACCACTCTGCCATCTTTCCAATAAGTAAATCGTGTGACCTGGGAGGGGCTCGAACCCTCGACCCAATGATTAAGAGTCATTTGCTCTACCAGCTGAGCTACCAAGTCAACATGTTATTTGTTTGAGTGACCTGGGAGGGGCTCGAACCCTCGACCCAATGATTAAGAGTCATTTGCTCTACCAACTGAGCTACCAAGTCATTCTGTTTCGCTATCGTTACTTTTTCAAACCACCGTTTGTTTCTCGATTGCGGGTGCAAAGATAGAGGTTTTATTTTTCCCCGCAAACTTTTCGACTACTTTTTTTCATAAAATTTTAATCAAACTCGTAAATATCCGAGGGTGTAGTCCGCTTCAACGCTACCAATGAGACATCTTTCCCTACCCTTATGCCCTCTTGGAAAAGACGTATATCCACTGTCTTATAGGCCAGTTCGGGATGGTTATTGTCCCGGCTGAGATGGCAAAGCCAGATATTCTTCAAACCGGTATTATAATGGGTCGCCAAGAACTCCGCGGCCTCCCTATTACTCAAATGCCCGGTCGGGCTCGCCACCCGCTCTTTCAAGAAAGCAGGATATGTACCGAAACGAAGCATCTCCTCGTCATAGTTCGCTTCCAATATTAAATGGTTCGCCATGCAGATATATTTCCCCACCGTGTCCGTGATATGGCCTACGTCGGTAGCGAAAGTGAATTTATGATTACCATACTCGATATGGTACCCCACATTATCAGTACTATCGTGAGGCACCTCGAAAGCCGTGATACGGAAATCACGGATAAGGAATGGAACTTCTTTTTCTATAACCTTGCGAGAGACACATAAGGTCTCCTCCACATACCGGCTCTTATCAATCCCCCGGTGCACGTCGGCTGTCGCATAGACAGGAATGCAAAGCTTCTCGCCCAAATACCCGACCGTCTTGATATGATCCGCATGATCGTGGGTAATCAACACGGCCACGATCTTGGTAAAATCGATCGACCGGTCCTTCAATACTTTCTTTATGGTCCGGATTCCGATACCTGCGTCAATCAGCATACCGAATTCCGAAGTCCCCAAATAATAGCAGTTCCCACTGCTCCCACTAGCTAAACTCAGAAATGATAGTTTCATACTCTCCTATTCCGCAACACTGCTTTTTTTCTGTTTTACATAGTATACACTAGGGGCGGAACGTCTCAGGGATCGATACCTCCCCGATCAACGAGCAGTTCATATGCTCCTTCACCTCGTCGGGTGTCAGCCCATGGCCGAAGAGGAACATTAGCTTCGTCACGGCGCTCTCCGTCGTACTATCGAAGCCGCTCGTCACGCCTGCCTCCAACAATTTGTGCCCCGTCTCATAACGGTGCATCTCCACACTTCCGGCCCTACACTGAGTAACATTCACGATAACGATACCACGGTCTACAGCCTCCTTCAACATATTCAAGAACCATTCCTCGCACGGAGCATTTCCGCTTCCGAATGTTTCCATCACCACACCTTTCAGACCCGGGATATTCAGGATACTTTCCACTACTTGCGGAGAAATTCCGGGGAATAGTTTTAGTATAGCGATATTTCGGTCCAACAAATAATGCGGCTTCAGCGGCTTACGCGATACCGGATGATATACCTGCGGCAGATCATACTTGATATAGATACCCGCATGAGCCAAAGCCGGGTAATTGTACGAACGGAACGCATTAAAATTATCTGCATTTATCTTACTCGTACGATTCCCCCTCAATAAATCATTCTCAAAAAAGATACAGACCTCCGGGACCAACGGTAAGCCGTTCTCCTTGGCAGCCGCTATCTCGATCGCCGTAATCAAGTTCTCCTTCCCATCGGTACGCAACATCCCGATCGGTAATTGCGATCCCGTAAGGATCACCGGCTTACTCAGGTTCTCGAGCATAAAACTCAATGCCGATGCCGTATACGACATTGTATCCGTGCCATGCAGTACCACGAAGCCGTCGTATTTCTGATAATTATCGGCGATGATTTTCACGATCTTCATCCACGAGTCCGGCCCCATCTCCGAGGAGTCCATCGGAGGATCAAACTGTATCGTGGCCACCGAATACCCCAGTTTCTTCAACTCCGGCATATTGTCCTTCAAATGCTGGAAATTAAACGACTCTAACACTCCAGTCTCCGGATTCTCGATCATACCTATCGTCCCACCCGTATATATCAACAGGATGGAAGCCTTTTCTTGTTGAGTATGCATGTCCATATAATTATGCAAAGTTAATAAATTATTCTTCTCCTTTCAACACCGGAACACTTATATGATATTTTACGGCGATTATACGTGCGAGGAACACGCTCAACGCCGATACGAACTGTATCATCGCCGCCGACATAGAAGTTTGCATACATATATAATATATCAAACCGCCAAAGACACAAGCCAACGCATAAATATCTTTCCGGAATATCAAAGGTTCCTCATTAATCAATATATCCCTCATCATACCGCCAAACGAGCCGGTTATGGTTCCCATCACGATCGCCACCCACATGGGGAACCCGAAATCCAAGGTCTTGGCGATACCTACCACCACAAACAACCCCAATCCGATAGCATCGAATATAAAAAATGTATTGTTCAAACGGATCACGTATTTTCGGAAAGCGATAACGAACAACAAAGCCAAGGCCGAGACAACCAAATAAGAGGCTTGTTCCATCCAAAAAGGCACCGCGTTCAATAAAATATCACGAATCGTACCTCCTCCTACAGCGGTCACGACACCCACCACATAGGCGCCAAACCAATCAAATTGTTTCGCAGAAGCCAATCTTATGCCACTTATGGCAAACGCAAAGGTCCCTGTATAGTCACAAAAGGTGATAAAATCTATCATTTTGTTTTTTTCGCAAAAATACGGAATAGTTCGCAAATAACAGCATTTATAGAAAGAATACCTAACAATAATTTAAACCAAACGAATCCCTTAATGTTTATTATATATAAGTTTGCGGAGTGGTTATAACCGTAACCTATTGATTTTTATTTACAAAAGAGAATTGAATTAGATGAGGATGAAAAAATGCATGTTGATCGGGTTGATCTGTCTGCTATCCAGCCAATGGATGTGGGGGCAACACTTCCCTCAGATGGATGCCCGCAATTACGTGAGCGACACGGCCCTTTTCATTCCACGCCGCCCTTGGTTGGCAGCAAGCGAGGTATTCGGAATGAACATGGCCGTCTGGACTTTCGACCGTTTCTTAATGAACGAGGATTTCGCGAAGATAAACGGACATACGATTAAGCAAAACTTCAAGACGGGGCCTGTTTGGGACACGGATAAGTTCTCTACCAATCTGGTGGCCCATCCCTATCACGGATCGTTATATTTCAACGCGGCCCGTAGCAACGGACTGAATTTCTGGCAATCCATTCCATTCGCGGCGGGAGGCAGCCTAATGTGGGAATTCTTTATGGAAACGGAACCGCCCTCCATCAATGACATGCTTGCCACCTCTTTCGGCGGTATAGAATTAGGTGAGATTACCTACCGGCTCTCCGACTTATTCATCGACAACCGCTCCCACGGGGCGGAACGTGTGGGACGGGAGATCTTATCCGGTTTGATATCTCCGATGCGGGCGATCAATCGTATCATCACGGGAGAAGCTTGGAGACACAGCAGCTCCAAGGGGCGTGTCTACACCTCGGTTCCCGTAAACTTCATCGTGGGTGTTGGTCCTCGCTTCCTTGCCGAGCAGGAAGGCTCCAAGCATGGCACTACGAGCATGCACGTATCCTTCAGGTTGGATTATGGAGATCCTTTCAATGATGATTTCTATTCGCCCTATGAATGGTTTCAGTTGAAGGCCGGGTTCGATTTCTTTTCGAGCCAGCCGCTCATCAGCCAAGTCAATGCCGTTGGGGCTATCTGGGGGAAACAGGTCTGGAGTAAAGGCCCTCGTAGTCTGGCCGCTGGAATCTTTCAGCATTTCGACTACTATGATTCCGAGTTAAAATCCAATAGTTCCCAAACGGTAGCTCCCTACCGCATATCGGAAGCGGCGGCGGTCGGTGGTGGATTGATCTATTACAAAAGAGGCACGCCGGACAATAAGGTAGATGTTTACGCCGAATTATACGGAACAGGAGTCGCCTTGGGCGCAAGCATCTCCGATTACCTCCGGCTGGAAGAGAGAGATTATAATCTGGGAAGCGGTTATAGCGTGAAAGCGTTTACCGGATTGGCCTACGATAAACGCTGGGCGTTCTTGATCGATTTGGAGAACTACCATATCTTCACATGGAAAGGATACGAGCCGGATATAGACTGGAATGCGGTGGACCCTACAAAGTTAAACGTACAAGGCGATGCCGGCAACGCACGTTTAACGGTATTTTCCACCACCTTAGCCTATATGTCCAAGCATAAATGGAATATTGCGTTGCGAAATCGTTATTTCTCCCGCCGTACCCATTATAAGTATCATAAAGATATAGATAGCTCCACGTATGATATTATGCTGACGCTTGGGTGGAGGATTTAATTCTTCCGCTCAAGCTCACGCAGATTCTCCATCTTCTTGCGCTGCATAAACTCATAGATGCCTTCCAAATGCTCCGTCACTTTTTGGTTTCCGAACTCATAGACCTTAGAGACCAGCCCATCCAAGAAATCACGGTCGTGGGATACGACGATCAACGTCCCGTCAAAGTCAAGCAACGCCTGCTTCAAGATATCCTTCGTCTTCATATCCAGATGGTTTGTCGGCTCATCCAGAATCAGCAAGTTCACA